>BNJU01001580.1_pt1 | contig 1052812 bp, 1381 predicted proteins | sample 8539281 | NCBI WGS metagenome assembly BNJU01 (sample SAMD00202456, study PRJDB9452) | human saliva metagenome | isolation source: human saliva | place: Japan | reverse complement strand
CGAAAGATACTCAGGGCCTCTACCTTCTCAAATCGTTGCAGCAGCTTTGTCTTTGCCCGTCACTGTCATGGGTGCGTGCGTATCGGTGCGATTCCCGGATAATCCAGTCCCGCCGGAAATGCTGGGTATGCGCAATCTGTCCGAACTCATCCTGACGAAGTAGGACATCACGCCGTGGAAAATGCCCAGCTTTTCCCTACTGCAATGGTGGTGCAGTTTCCTCGTATCCACCCTCCTCCTGCTGCCTCACAGCCAATCAATCTACCTCCTCATCCCGAGAATAAAATGGTAGAAGGTTCGATGGCATTGGAGCCGCCTCCACGCGAGTCAGTACTGCGCAGGAAGCTTTTCCTTCCTTTTCCGGGATCTCTTCCCAGATCTCCTTGGAAATCACCGCCACAATCCTTACCATGGCTGAGGGAAGGGTGGGATAACGGAACCGAGAGCAGTAGTGGGTATCGGAAATTCTCTTTGTCCACTCTCTCATGCGCCTCAGACACCGCATCCTTTAAGGTGGCGGTTCCGGTCTTCTGAAACCACCTCCGCTCCCAAAGGCGCATCTTATAAACATTTAGGCCTGACGCTCAATGTCCTCCTGCCCCACTAGACCACACATTCCATGCCGAAGAGAGCGGCTGCCGTTGCCGTTTACCACCGTGCTGTCCTGCTCCGGTTTCACAATCAGTCTGGTCTTTTCCCATACGCTTTGCAGGCCTGTCCTAAAACATTGTTGATTTTGTGGGCACCGGTATGGTTTAAGTCCTCTCTTTCAAGTAAATCTTGGCGCCTCCAAGATCCTTCGTCATCTTTTCCGCATAATACAGGCAGGAGGCCGTCCTGCATAGTCATTTTAAGTAACAGCTTAACTCCTTCTGAAATAAAGGATCGCTTATGCACTCTGTATAGGCCTTATCCAATTCTCTGTGCCTGCATCAGGGTTTCCGGAATGTACTGTCCTCCATGAATCCCAAAACGTCCGATTTTCTCTCGCCCATACTACTCCTTTCCGGATGTATCTTTCATTCCATCTTCATTGCTACTTCTTTTTGTATCTTTATTGCATCTTTATTGTATCTCTTTTGCTTCCATGTCTTCTGAAAAGTCTGCTTCTCATATTCTCTCACTAAACAAAGATAAAACTCTGCATTTTCTCCAGGCTTTTCCGGCTTCATCTTCTCCTGTTCCTCGATTCCGGGCTGACATCCAGTCCATAGGGAAAATGCTTTTGATTTTCTCTACTACATTTTCGGGAAAAGTCCTCCTGCCAAGAATATAGGGGCGCTGAATCTTTTGTCAAAAGTCCCTGCCTCACCTCTTTTGCCTTCCTTGCCCCGTCCAGAAGAATCAGGTCAGTGAGGCATTTGCCCGTTCTATATCCTTTTCTTCTCTTTTCAAGATAAAAGCCTGACAGAAAGAATCCCGGGCCCTAAGTTTGCTTAGTTTTCTCCTTAGCGTTTCAAGACATGGACTCCTCTTCTTCTCCATGGAGCTGAGACCACTTGGATAATCCCTCCTGCAAAAGCTCCAAAATCTTCAGAATCTCTTCCTCTACAAGACTCCACCAGGAATGGAAGAGTTCAACTTTTTCCCTAAGACGCTTGCCTGCTCCTTGTACACAAAGCGTTTGCTTTTCTTATAGAGACAAAAGCCACATAATCTATGGGAAGCTGCTGCAAATGCTGAATTTCCTCTTCCTTTGTGATACCGCAGTACTTGACGATCATGCCAACTCCTTTCAGTGCATGACCTTCACGCCAGCTCCTTTCAACCCTCGATGCTGATGATGACTCCTCACTGGCTATAGTCTTGTCGCTTAATTTTGGGAAAGCTTTTCTGTGCTCTTCCAAGGAAGGTCAATGCCTTTCCGCTAGCTGATGAGCTTCCTCCGCCAGGCGAATGCCTTCCTCAATGCTCCGCCTTTCCGGCGATAAAGAGGCTGCTCCGCATTTTAACAAAAAGAGCCGTTTTCTTGCTGCCCCGAATCTCCATTGGCCAAAAGTCATGGTAATTGCCGCATTTTCCGCCCACATCTCCTCACAAGCTCTCTTTTTCCCTCTTTCCAAATGGAAGTCCTCCGGAGCAATCTCAAAGATTCGGCATGTCCATCCCTTAATTCGCAAACCAAAGTCTTGTCGCAGAGCAATCTCATCCATGCCGTCCTCTCACGTATACCAAGCGCTTTAGCCTAAGTGATGCCTTTTCCGCCATCGGCTCTAAAAGTCTTTCCTGATATACCCCAGAAGCATGGCATCCGGCTTTGCAGGATTGGTTAGATGAGATAATGAGAAATGGTTCAGCCAGTTTCCTTACGGATAGCGCCCATACTTCATGCGCGGTATGGTAGTGCTGGGCAAAAGAAGGACAAAGAGCCGGTATGTTCTCAGCATTTCTCCGCCTTTTCTTGTCCTGCACAATGTTAGCCCAGGCTTCCTGAGCAATCCACGGTGCCGGACTTGGAGGAGGCTGCCAGTTTCATGCTAGCCACCTTTGCCCTAAAGCTACTAGCAAGGCGGATGGTGGAAATGTTATAGCTGTTGCTGTGGTCTCCACCAGTTCCTACGAGTTTCCAAAACCTCCATGCCTCATGCTTTACTTCTGTGGCGTGCTCACATCGCCTTAGCAATCTCGTAATTTCCGTGATATTTTCTTCCTCCCGCTTTCTGGCAAGTGAGCCGTAAGAAAGGCGGTATTTTACACCGAGAGCTTTTTCCGTCAAATTTCATTCATGCTTTCGTAGCTTTCTCGAGCTTAAATCCTCTCCCAACACCAGTTTTGATACGTTCTTGCATGCTACTCATCCTTTCTCTCCTTACTGCTGTTTCCTTTGAAATCCTCTTTTTGGCATCTGTCTGTTCTATACAAGTCAGCTTTTCTACTTTCTACTGCATAGATTCCTTTTTGTGGATTATTTCTTATTTCAATAGGCTCCGTAGTTCTGAAGTCTTTTCCTTCTTGCTCTCTGCCCATCAGGCTTTCAATCAAAATCCGCATCTACCCCAGCTTCCTCTAAAAGCCTTAGCTCTTCCACCTTGGACATTCCGCTTTCCGCCGAAGATGCGCCTTTGATGCCAAATTTCTTAGATAAGCTGTTTTCCATGTTTCGGGAAAAGGTCTTTAGATTTTCTGTTGTTGACTCCGATAGTCTCCGCTCCCACAGAGGCACGTGGATTTCCTCCTCATCGTGGCATTCCACCGAGCATCAGCTCCAGCTTTCCTGCAATTCCAGAAAATTCCTTCAGTTCCTTTCTTCAAGAAGAGACAATCAGGAGAATGGCTTTCGCTCCTAAAAGTCTTAGGCCTGATGAGATTTGGTAGGGGTCAATCAGAAAATCCTTCCGAAGCTACCGGCTACCAGAAACAACGTGCGATTTCTTGTAAATATTGGTCCTTCCCAGAAAATACTTAGGCTCCGTCAAGCAGGAAATGGCGTCAATGCCCGGCAACTTCAGTAGTCTTTTGCAATCTGTAAATAAGGAAAGTCCTCTGCGATAATGCCTTTGAGAGAAGCTACTCTTACCTCTCGATAATGGACTAAGCCCTCCTTGGCTGAGGCCCTGGTAAAAGCTTTTCCTTCCTTTTCCGAAGATTTTTAAGCTAGATGCATCATCTCCTGAACTTCATTCTTGAAGGTAACTTTCTACTGCTTCTCCAAGGCTCCTTTTAAAGCAGCTTTCCTAAGGCTTCGCTCCTAAAGCCTTTCCAGCTCCACAAGAAAGCAGCTTTCTCTCCTCTTCACAGCCTTTCGTCTTTCCCTTGCGATTTCCTCTAAAATACTCATTTGACGTCTACCTATGATATCCCTTACAAATCCTTGCAGAAATTTCCCAAATCTTGCGCCGTCCTTGGTCATGATGCTTTCCGGGATGGAACTGTACGCCATAAACCTTCCGTCACTGTCTTCCCACCACCATCACTTCCTCCTGCTTGGTTTTCCCGGTAATCGAAGCTCTGTGCCCTCAGACTTTCCTCCTCAGCTTATGAGGCTGTGGTAGCGAGCCACCTTCATTTTCCAGCCAAGCCTTTAAAAAAGCTCAGAGTCTTCCCACAGTTCCCTCGGACTGTCTGCCGTGCATGAGCTTTATGGCGTGACTTGGTGCCGCCATAGACCTGACAGATGGCCTGTTCTCAGAGACAAACCCCAAGGATAGAGTTTTCCGAGAGAACAGATCACCTGGGGGCAAATGCCGGAATTTCTCCGGTCTGCCCGGGTCGGGAGAGAACAATTCCTGCCGGATTCATGGTACTCGATTTCTTCCAGGGTTTTCCCGTCGTTTCGAATCCTTCCACCCGTCTCATATTGGGACAGCATCTGGTATGGGTTAAAGGTAAAGCTGTCGTAGTTATCAATTAAAGAATCATTCTTCCTCCTCCCCTCTTCGAGATGGCTTCCACCATGGCTCGTGCTTGTTCTGACCTCCTCAAATTCCTTTTCCTCGGAGATCCACCACGATGCCTGCTCCGGGCAGAATGGCCACCCTTTCGTTTTCTTATAGGCAAAGCGGATTTGCAATACAAGGTCCAGATTTCCGTTGAAATCAATGTCTCGATTCCTCCGCCATAGATGCCCCTGCGATTTTTGCTCTATATCGTCAATCAGCTCCATGGCTGAATCTTCAGTGCTCCGCTTAGGGTTCCGGCTGGGAAGCTACGGCGGAAACGCAGTCCAGCGCGTCATAGCCTTCCTTAGCTCTCCCATTACGGTGGAACCGATATGCCATCACATAGAATAGCGCTGCAATCTCATGGTACTTTTTCACCTTTCACGGTGCCTACCTTAGCGATTTTCCCGATATCGTTTCTGCCCTAAGTCCACGCAGCATATCGATAGCTCGAAACTTCCTTTTCATCCTGCAAAAGCTCCATGGCGATTCGCTGATCCTCTTCCTCTGTTGCTCCCCTACTTTCTGGTTCCTGCCAGAGGAAGGTCTGCAAAATGCCCTCCTCAAAGCTTCACCAGGGTTTCCGGACTGGCTCCTGCAGCTCAAGTCCTTACTGGAAAAGTAGAAAAAGGTAGGGAGAGTTTAAGCAACGAAGATGTCTATAGCTTTCAAAAGGCTTCCCTCATAAATCCGCTTCCAGCCTGTTGGAAAGGACGATTTGGAAAAATGTCACCATCCTTCAAATGTCTCTTGGCCTTCTTCACCATTTTGCATATATTCTTCCTTGCTGTGGAGGAGGCGGAAGTCATAGGGCATCTGCCAGGCTCTTCCTTCTTCTGCTCTCCGCTCTTTAAGAGCCTGTGCATATTTTTCCAATTCCAAAGACTGCTCTCTTCTAGCCGCCTCTCCCTCAGAAAGGGACATATTCACAATCAGGAAAATCTTTTTGCAGGAAGTGGTCCAAAACAGATTACCTTGTCAAAGAGCATCAGGTCCAAATCCTGAAGTCCTCCTCATCCTTTCCGGAAAAATGAAGGCTGTTCTCCTCATACTGGATAAAGTCATAGGCAAAAGTATCCAACCAGTCCTCCGGTAAAGGAAGGAGCCCCGGGTACCTTGGGAGACCTTGTGCTCTTGAAGGATTTGCCGGATTAGAGCCTTAGGGGTGCCCTTGGTGGGAAGCTTTAAGCCGGAGCTTTCTACGATTCCGTTTTTGCAGAAATGCTTTGCTTCGGGTCATAGCTTGAAAGGTATATCTCCCCATTTTCTCTGTCATCCATGGACTCCAGTAGACATTTTTGCGAAATATTTTTCAAAATGGACAATGCGAGTAATGGGGTAATGAAAATCTGAAAAATCTCCTTCATGACAGGGAAGCAGGCGAAGGCTTTCATCCTTCAGTGAGCTTCCATTTCCATAAGACTTGGTCTAATCATCATTTCTTCCTTTCTCTAGCTACTGCATGTGAGTAGTTCTTTCTCTTATGCGAAAAAGGCTCTTGGCTTTCAAAATCAGTTTTGAAAATAAAAACCCCAGCAGAATAAAAATTCTGCTAGGGACGAAAAAATTAAAGTTCGCGGTGCCACCCTAGTTCACGATTCACTCGTGCTCTTAGCAAGGTACTAACGTACCTCCGGAAACTAACGCATTCTACGCGTCATGGAATACTCGGATTGCTCCTTTGACCATGCCCTCAGTGGTCCATTGCTAAGCTGTATTCTGCCAGCTCTCACCTTCGGACTCTCTGAGCTCATACTTAACGTTATCTCCACCTCAACGGTTTTTATAGTTCTAATATTTAACACAACTGACTTTTTCTCGTCAAGAACTTTTTATAAATTTATTTAGTTTTTTAAATATCTCTGTATCTGACATCTGGGAATCTTTAACGACTGCTCTGTTATCGGGTTTCCGTCATCTGGGAAGCAGCCTCACTGATTTTTGGAAAGCTTCCATCAGTAGTCCCATAAAATTTTGCAAGTCATTCTCCAAAAATCCTTTTCCACTTTCTTTCAGTCAATCATCTCCTGACTGCTTCTGAAAATCTCCGGCAGCATCTGCAAAGGTAGTAACATAATAGTTGTTATCAAAAGCCTTCCTTCTCCACAGCATCTTTATCCTTGGAAAGGGCACAAATTCCAAAAAGCAGGGTAGCCAGCTCGTCATGGGCAGGACGTATCTTTGTCAAATCAAGGGTCGGCAATGTTGGCCTCCTGCCACATTGGGCTGCTCAGAAAAAGCGTCAATAATTTTGATTTTTCAGATCACTGATTCTCCAGCATATCATAGCGGATCGTAAGCCGTTATCCTTCATTCTCTGCATTTCTTCCTCTGTCTTTCCACAGAAAGGCTGTGAATAGCTGCAGTATAAGTATCTGCCGGATCGATATAGCTTTGTACCAAGGAAAAAGTCTGCTATGAATTTCCTGTGCCTTGGCATACTGATCATCCTTATAGGTATGCAAATCTCCATAGCTGCCGCCTCGTTATAAACCTTCATGGTTTCCAGTACAATAGAGCCAAAAGTCTTTACCTGCTCATCCAGGTCGAGAAGTGGTTCCTGCGTAGACCTGATCCAGATAGCTCTGTACTTGCTCCATATCATGATCTTCAAAGCTGACCGTAGTATAATGCCGCCTTCTATTGCCTTAAACTCTGTCTCCAGCTCTACTCCCTCAAAATATCTGCCGATATTATCTTCAAAATTACCGGTTAGAAATTGCTGAAATCCACGTAATTGTTGTATGTGTCAGCTCATCGTCGCTTTCCCGGAATCAGCGGAAGGTTCTTTCAAAAGCATCGAGGGTTATTCCCGGAATCACTGCTGTCACCCGCTCTCTCCGCTTTTTCCTGTTATAGCGTTCTGCGCCATCTTTAAGTCTTCACAGGCTGGAAAGACTGAGGCTAAAACAATTGCGCCAAAGTCCTAAAACGATTTTTCATACATTTTCTCCTCATCAAAAATTCTGCATCTTTCTTTATTTTAAGAAAGATACAGAACTAATTATCTAAAATTTAAATTTTTACAAGAAACAGAAAGAATTTCGCAAAAAGCAAAAAGCTTTATTTAGCTTATGACTTTGCTGTAGCTTTGAACCATATTAATAGATGCCCAATCTATCTTTAAAAAGCTGCCATCTACATTTGTCCGCCCATAATCCTTCTCTGTAAATGGCTCATTTTCGTCTATCCGACGAATCATTTCCTGAATCTGTTTTGCAAACTCTTGGGAATCATTGACAAATTCCAGACAAATCTTCAAAATACTGGGGTCAGTAACAATTCCGCATCAATTGCTTTCCGATTTCCTATCATTTTTCCAAAATCCGATAGGGAGTAGCCAGAAATTCCTCATAGGCAGGACGAATTTTAGATAAAATCCAGCTTTATCATCTCTTCCTGGACAAGATTCTGATTTATTATTTCATCCATAATTTGATTTCGTAGAGAACAGCTTTAACATGTTATAACGGATAATGTAGCCCCGTTCTTTCATTGCCTGGATTTCCTCTTCCATTTTTTTTGAAGAAAGCTCATCAATAGCCCGCTTATATTCCAACAATGGAGCTTTAGAACTCTCTATCAAAGGAAAAAAGACGGCTGTAATTTCCTTTTGCCCTTCATAGTGATCATTTTATAGGTCTCCACCTGTCCATAGCTGCTGCCTCGTTATATATTTCCATAGTCTTTAAGATTAAAAGGGGCCAGGGTTTTTACCAGCTTATCCACCTCAGAAATGCGTCCCTCCATTCGCTATTTTTATAACATATCGGATAAAGTCAAACTCTTCCAGGTAAAGCCTTCCTTGCTATACTCCTTCCCTCCATCAATGAAACTCCGGTTCATTGCGAACTCCCTGAAAAATAAAATACTGAAAATGAAGTGATAACGAGCAGCCAGAGAAGTACTGAAGCTAGCATAGATATTGTACTCTCCATTTTCCATTTTAAGATCTCCCTTTCTTAAAATACATCCATAGCTTGGTCTCCTAACTGCTCTGTGTTTCTTGTCTTCTCTTTCTGAAAAAGTATTTTGTACCATCTTAATATCATCAGCAGGCAGAAAAGGCTGAAAAATCATAGTCAAGATACTGATACAAAGTATAGCTTTTTCATATATATATTCCCCCAAAAGGCATCCTCTACAGCGGCTTACTCTCTAAAGCTTCCCTTTGGAGAAATATTGAAAACACATGCTCACGCAAAGATATTCAACGAGATATCGCTCGCTCTGCGAGGATACTCGTTATGAACAGATACGTCTCAGACTTCGCCAGCGATACTCGTCAAGAATAAAAAGTTCTGTATTCTTCTATTTTTAGAATGAATACAGAACTCATTATCTAAGAAAATACTGTTTTTACAAGTTTTACAGAAGACTTTTTGACTACTTCTTTGCTTCCTCCAGGCCTTCTCCACCGCATGGCAATGCCCTCGCTACTGGTGGTGGCTCCTGCCACAGTATCCACGTCAGTACTCTGCTTTCCAGAATTTCCGGAATCACCTTCTTCTGTGCGTCAAAGAAATATTCTTCATCGTCCTTGGTTTTCACAATATCGATGGCAGTAATCTTTCCCCGGAAATGGTGACCTTTCACCTCACATTGCCATTGTAGGGCGGAAGCCTTTCAAAAGCATTCCCCGTCTTTATAAGCTCCGGATATGCTATCTGCATCAGCAGCCTTGGGAATCGGAAGAAGCATCGAAGAATTCGTCGAGGCTTTATCCCCGCTAGCCTCTGATGCCTTTTTCAGAGAATCTCTCCCCTTTCGATGCTCCCCGCTTCCGGTCTCTTTCCGCTGCACTTTCGCTTACTTTCCGCTACGCTTTTCCTGCGCTCTGATTTTATCTACATTTGCCTCCAGTGCGGCGCGGTATTTCCCGGCACTGTAAAAGCCGCTTAGAAAAGTACAGACAATGGGCAAAATCCCCGCAATACGAAGCAGGGAAATGTCTTTTTCTCCTTGCTTTCCTTTTTGCATTCTATACTGCCTAATCCGTAGAATCCGTAGAATCCAAAAATGAAGCTGTAAAAAGCATCAGGGTAAAGAAATAGTCTCCCTTTCCACGAATCAGCGCCCCTTGATAAATAAAGAAAATGTGCAGGTACAAAAGCAGGTAAAAAGATAGGGACCAGTTTTGTAACTTTTCTTTTCCAGGTCTTTGCCTGCATTTTCCGCCGAACGGTCTGAAAGGAAGTAATAGTTAGCGGAATTAACAAAAGAATCATGAGACAAGACACGATAGCCGCATGAAGCTCCATCAAACTGATATGCCCCTGTCCAAGGAATAAGGCGCCAAAGTATTTTCCGCCAAAGGCCAGGTTATGGGCTAAAGTAATCAGAGATGCACAAATAGCCATTTCCCCTCGAAGAAGATAGATGGTCTTTCTTCCGGAAAAAAACTCTTGGGAAGCACCGGTGCCAGCATCACCCAGATAAAGAGAGCCTGCCATCACCCCTTTGCATGATTTTCTTAAAAAGAAGTCCAAAAAGGAGTCCTCCCTCCTTGGATAAAAAAATGCTTACCAAGGAAAGGAGGATACAAATCCCATACAATACTGCCGGCTTCTTCTTTAATGCTTTTCCAAAGAAATGGAAAAATGCTAAACTGCATATTAAAGTAAGAATCACAATCATTGTACAACTACCTCGAATTTCACTTCAGGATATCCGTCTGCCTTGATGGTTACAGGATAGGTTCAGGGGCCGTCAAAAGTACTTTACTTCTGATCGTCCTTCTTGTAGCTCGCCTCAGTATTGACACTGCCGTCTTCATTGAAAATGTTCTTTCCAGAATCTTCTTCCAGCACCGCCCTTAAACTCCTGCTCTCCGATGCTTGCGGGAGCTTGTAGAAACAATGTGGTTTGCGATAGTCAGCTGATCTGCGTTTTTCTGCAAAAGCAACATTGTTTTTTCAAAATGAAGTCCTCCGCCTTTAAGCTAGATTCTACCAAATACAGTGAAGGATACATCAGTGAGCTTGTCGTTAGAGAATACCAGCTGATACTTTCCGAGTCATCTCCTTAGGAAGTACCAAAAACACCGGCGGTGTCTGTATTCACGTCTCCCTTTACCTCCTCTTCTTGCTGAGAACCTTGCCAAAGGCTGTAGCTGTCTTCTCGGTGGAAAGCTGATAATTTCACCTTTGGTGCCTTCCGGACTGCAACTTACCTTCTCATCTCCGCTAACCTTGTATTCAGCAGGAGCAATCTTCTTCACATGAAGATTTTCGGGGAACCTCCATCATCCTCATCCATTGAAAGTGAGTAATCTTTACAATGTCCTTGTCTGAATATCTTCAAAAACGCTTAAACTCTTTCTGAGCCTTATGGTTTGGGTGTCCTCGAAAGCCACAGCGGAAAAATGCCAGCTCCTCCGGCTTTACCCAGATATTGTCCTCATGCTTTAAGCCGTACTTTGCGCCGTCCTTGGTTTCCAGAATCGCAGCCTGTACGATTTCAGAGTCAATATCCAAACCGCTGACTTCGATTTCATAATTTCCGTAGGAGGAAGTGGTGGTAATCTCCGCTTCAGTGTCCTTCGCTTCATTTGTAGTTCCTGCGTCTTGGAAAAGGTTCCGTCGGAGTTTAATACGCTTATACTCCTTAGGCTCGATGCTGACTTCACTCAGTAGCCCCCATCAAAGTAGAAAGAGCATTCTTGCTCCTTCTTCTCCTCAATGCCTTCTTGGCATCCTCATAGAGGACTTCGGAATCATAACGTTCACGTGCTTAATTCCCTTATAGACAGAGCCTTCTCCCTCTACGGCACCGTCCGCCATCACAAACTTCTCCACCTTTTCCTTAGTAGGAGAGCTGGCACTGTCATACATTCCTGTCTCCCGAAAGCCGATCCTTTGGTTACCTTATCCTCCGCATCCAGCTGCGCCTTTCAAATCCTTCCCCTCTTCTGGAGCAATATCCTTTAATTCTCCGTAATAAAAAGTCCGCATAGGGAACGGTCATCTTTACAAGACATAATCGAGACTTCTCTGCCTGAGGCTGCAGTGCTTTCGCAGCCTTCTCCGATCCTGCAGCTGTGGTGGCAGTATCCTGCTTCTTTCCGCAAGCCATTACGGAGGATGCTAAAATGATGGCGGAAGCGCCAAGAATCCAATGTTTTCTCATAATACCCCTTTCTTCTACGCATTACTGCTTCGCTTTGTAGTATTCCTCACGGGAGAACAACAGTACCGTAAGGTATCTTAGCCCTTATCCAGGAGAGTTGTTTAACACGCAAAAAGCACCCTCTATCGAGAATAGGCTGATGCTCACGCTAACATCACAGCCCTTTGGATAGATAATACAAAAGCTTTTAGTTAGTTTGCATCTATCTTTCAAAAGCAGTATTATGACAGGAGGAGAAACTTGTCAATCCTCTTATATTAAACACTTATCATTCTTTATTTTAATCTATTTTTCCCCAGCTTTCATAAAAAATCCGATTCTGTGGATTCCTGATAAAGGGGTGCTAAAAGCTCTTCAATCTTGGCTTTCTCTTCTTTGGAAAAAAATGAGAGAAAGTACTCCTCTTTTACTTAATTTATTTCTTAGCTCCACCCGCATTTTTCACGTAAGCTCTTTCCTGTAAAAGCCATGGAAAAAAAGACACATCCTAAGCAAAGCCAGATCTTCTTCCGACAGATTCTCTCTTGCTCTGGAAGAAAAGAATTTTGCAAATCTAAAAACAGGGCTGTGATCATCCTCTAAAAATACTTGGCGGAAAGATTGTGTTCCTGCCGGGCAAAATTCCTCTATAGTATTTTCACTGCCCTCTACAATTCCGCTTTGCAACATCTATAGATTTTTATCTTGGGAAGCTCTCTGGTTTTTCCGGAAAAGAAGCTGCAAAGGCTCTTCCCATGCGAGACTCATCCTCCACTCTAAAATCAATCCGTCAAAAATCCGCTGCAGAGGTCAGTGGCTTTTCCACGGTATAAAAAATCGAAAGCCAAGACAATGCCACACCAAAAGCTCCATTCCCTTGCTTTGAAAATCCTCTTGAAAAAAATAGCACCCTTGTCTCCATCTAAAACATTCCACATTTCCTCTTCGCTGTCAAAAAGATAGGGGTAGCTCCATGAGAGAGAGCTTTGCGAAAAGCTTCTTTGCGGAAGGTAGGGGCAGTCTTACCATGTCCAGATTACCGGAGCGAAACCGTTCCAACAAAGCCAGGTCGTTATCCTTGTCCTTGGGGCTAGAATCTTAATCTCTATCCTCCCACGGCTTTTTTCCTTCACTTCTTTGGCAAAACGCTTGGTCATCTGCAAAGTGTAATCATCATTGTTCGCCAATAAGCCATAAGTTAATACAATCTTATTACTCTTGCTTTTCATAATGGCGGGATGTCCTGTACCGGAACATGCCGTCAAAAAGAAAAAAGGAAAAATCAGGAGCAAGCCCAAAAACGTTCGGCGAAAAAAAGGGGCAGAATCACTGCCGGCTCCCAATCCTCTCTTTCCAAGCTGTTCTTTTCTATTTTTTTCTATTTCTGTCCTATCCTTCTGAAAAAGAACAGTTCCTATCCCATTTCATCCTTTACCCTCATTTCTCTATACTATTTAAAATTCTTAAATCTAAAGAGTATTTCGTCAATGAGTGGTTAAAAAAATAAGTAGATAGGGGAGATGTAATTGTTTTGCACAAAATGATTTTATGGAATATAGGTCTGAAATAGGGGGCAGTCTGAGCCCACGGGTTCTTGGCTTTTGTCTTGTAAAAGCTTAGAACCCCTGTAGGGCGAGGCTAGCGGGAGCGTGCCCCGCCTTCAGACCTATATTCCATAAAAAATCATGTTTTATACAGTTTACATCTTCCCCCATCTACTTATTGATTTAGAGGGAGTCGGAAATACGCTTCTTCATATCTTCTACTTGGAGGGCAAATTCTTTGGAGGAATATACAATGGCGCCTTTTCCGGAAAAGCCTTGAATCTGCACAGCCTGGTCGGAGCTGACTACCACTACCGGGTAGCCGGATTGAGAAAAATCATTGGCCATTTTACTTAGGGCAAAGTCTGCCGATTCTCCTTCCTTCGTAAAAATTACCTGCATTCGGGAATCCAGCTGCAAAGTTTTTCCCGGATTGCTTTTCACCCGATAGGCATCAAAAATCAAATATAAATCCACGTCATGGTATGCCGCATATTCGGAAAGCAGGGGAATAATCTGCTCTCTTCCCGCCATCAAATCCATTTGGGCCAGTGCCTTCCATTCTTCCTTGGCAAAAAGAAAGTTGTAGCCGTCCACCAAAAATTTTTTCCGCTTATTTTTCTTACCCTTCTTGGCATACTGGGCTCTGGCCTCCTCCAGACGAGCTTCCTTCTCCTTGGATAAAAACAATTTTTGCTCGGTACGAATAGCTTCCTGTCCCCGATTTTTTAAGGGGCCGAAGGTTCTTTCAAAAATCGCATTCAGCTCCTCCTCTAAGGAAACGCCTTCTTCGCCCTTTTTCTTTTTCTCCGATTGCTCCCCTATGTTCTTAAGCTGTAAAGAAGCGGAACCGTTAAGCTTCGAAGAGGAATCTCCTGATTTTCCGACGGAAGTATTTTCCTCCCATCCGTCCTGCCCTAAAGCCGCCTCGGAAACAAGCTCTTCCCCATAGTAAAGTTTTCCTGCAGTAGTGAGGAGAAGCTCCTCCGACGGAATCCCGAAACGTTCCTCCAATACTGCTAAGGCTTGTTCCTCTTCCATTTCCTGATAAGAGGAAAATGAGAAAGAAAAACTTTCTCCTCTCCTGCACAAAACTTTGCAGCTCGAAAGGCTTGTCCCGGGAATCTTTCCCAGTAGCTGATAGCTTTTCTCCCTCGAAAGCAGCTCCTCCTGCTTTCCCTTTTGTCTTTCAATCTCCTGCAAAATCTTTCCAAGCTTCTCCTGAGAAGCTGAGATTTTCATAGGAAAAATACGGCATTAACAGCCGAACCCCTGCTGTAGCTTGCGCCATGCGAAAAGCCTGATACACTGCCTCCTGAAAGTCCACATAATAGGCGGAGCCTCGAAAAAGCTTAAGTTGGAGATTTCCAAAGCATAATTCTCATAGGGGTCCGGAAAGAAGCGGTCCCGGAAAATATTCCTCTGCCCACTCGGTTTCCAAGCGGAAATCCCATTCCTCCGGTAGCTCTCCTCTTTTCTCTATGGAAAAAATGCTTTTCTTTTCCGGATTTCTGCTATTCTCACAATCCCTTTCGCCCTTTCCCACCTCCTGCTGCTCCCCAAAGAATTCTACTTCCTTGGGAATTAAGCGAAGAAACAGGGAAATCCTGTGCCGGGTTCCAGCACAGCTCCCTTCCATAGGCTTCTCTACGGGGACTTTCCCCATAACGAGCTTCGGCTTGGAAAAAAATGCAGTTTCTTCCCCAGCCTCTTGGCAAACAAATCCGTCAGGAGTTCTTTTTGCAGATTTCGGACAGCTGAGCAGTGACCTGCTTTTTCTTCCAAAAGAAATAGAAATCCCCACTCCGGAAATTCCTTTTGCAGCTCCTCCAAATCCTTTCGATAGGAAAGAATCTCCTCTCCTTCAAGAGATAAAGGGTAGGAAAATAACCTTCCTTCTCTTTCTCACTTATGCTCATCCACCGGGAAATACCCAAGACCCGCATTTTCCGAAATCGGCATGGTAAAAAGCATTCCCGGCTCTACGCTCTCTACAGCCTCCTCTTCTACCCCTTCCAAATGTAACTCCAAAGCCTTTTCGAGGCCGCCATTCCTGCCGTAAGGAAAAGGCTTCCCCAAAAGCTTCGCTCTTCCGATTCTTCTTCCTTCCGGACTTTTGCTAATCTTATATAAAATTCCCCGCAATTTCCTCGCTATAGGTCGGCATTTGACAAAAGAGCAAAAATCCAGGAAAAAGTTCGGTGATTCCCTCCTGCTTTAATGCAGAGGTGAAGAAAAGAGAAAAAGCTTTCTCTCCTGTATGTTTTCCTGCAAAAAAAGCTAAGGGGAAGCCGTCCATTTTTCCAGATACTCCACGGTTCCTCTTCGGATAATAAGGCAAGATTTTCCAGAAAAATCCTGACAATCCTCTGATGGGGCTACTGTCCGGGTAAAAATCCTCTTCCTGCAAAAATGTTGCCAAGTCGGAAAAAAAGTATAGGGAGAAAAAGTTGATAATCCCTCACAGGAAAAAGGCCTCTTGGTTTCTCTTAACAAAGCTTCCCTGTCCCCCTGGAAAAGTCCATTTTATTTACCACCAAAAAGAGAATTCCTTCTCTCGCGCTCTTTCAAAGAGGTGCAGCTCTCGCTTTTGAATACCGTCATTTCCGTCAATCAGCAGGATGCCGTAGTCCATAACCGCAAGACAACGCTCCATCTCCGAGGAAAAACTCCTGGTGTCCGGGAGTATCCAAAAGAAAAACGCTTATTTTCCTTGGTAAAATAAACGCTTTTTGCATAAATCGTAATTCCTTTTTCGTTCCAGACTGTCCTTGTCTAAAACACTATCTCCATGGTCTACCCTGCCCTTTTTCCGAAATTCTCCCGCTTTCATAGAGAAGAGCCTCCGAAAGACTGGTCTTTCCTCTGTCCACATAGGGCCAGTAAGCCAAGTACGATATTTTCCATACGAACCTCTGTTTCCGCCATTTCTTATTCTTAGGGCTTTTTGGTCAAAGAAGCTTTCTGAACCTTTTGTCAAAAGAAGCTTTCTGAGCTTCTCCCAAAAACCTGTTTTATGAGGAATCTACTGTTTGTGTTTCTCCGCAATACGAACCAAAAGCCTCTACACATTCCTCCGGATTTAATCCCTCTTCATTCAGAATTTCATGGGCACATTGCAGGTAGAGGCCTTTTCTTTCGTTATATAGGGTCTTTCAGGGTAAAGCCATCAGGAATCGCCACCCTCTTTTTCACCGGGTCACCGATTCTTTTTCCACCTCGGAAAAAGGCACATCAAGAAAAATCACCAAAGAAGTCTCCGTAAATGCTCCATAGCTCTCTTTCCGTAGCAAATAGAGCCACCCGGAGCAAGAACCGTATTGTTCATGGAGAGCGCTGCTCCCACTTCCTCTTCCAAAAGGAGAAAGCCCTCCCTTCCCCGCTCCGCAATGATTTCCCGAAGCAGCTGTCCGGTCTTTTCCTGAATCACCAAATCCATATCCAGAAAGGACATGCCTAATTTTTCGCCAGCAATACCCCTAAGACGCTTTTTCCCGCTGGAGGGCATTCCGATTAAACAAATATTCATAAGACTATCCTTTCCGCTTTCTGATGTTCCTAGTTTAAGTCCACTTTTTCTACTCCGGTCTTCTTCCATAAAGTCCGGCTTTTCTCTCGCCTACTTTTCATTCTGAAAATTCTACTTTTTCTTTTCAGATTTTCGTTTTGAAAATCCGGATTTTCTCTTACATTTGCTCCCCATAGAGGCTAAGGGGCGGAATCAGCTGTTTCTTTCTGGAAACCACATTTCTCCAGTACAGCGGAATAGCCCTCATCTCTTCTCCGGAAAAATCAAAGCTTTCCTTCTTGGGCTCCAGCAAAAAGGCATTTTGAATCAGGCTGTCCGCTCTATAACCAACAGCCAGAAGCAGAGTATCCTGTTTTAAAATGTTGGTGAGCATCACAGAAAGCTATGTCCAGATTTTTCTTCTCCTAAAAGCCTCCTTCGCAAAATGGAAGAGTCTGGGCTTTAAGGAAAGAAGCTCTTCTTCATTTAAAGGAGCTTACCTGACTGACGCCAAAATGAATATCCCCTGCAGTAAAGGTCTTAAAGTCCTGATAGAAAATCTCCCGATCCGTCTTCTGCTTTAAATCGGAAGCGGCGGAAAAACATTTCCATAGCATACTTTTCAATATCCACTCCGGCAATCTCCGCCAACGCTCTTCCTGCCATCTCATCGGTCTTGGTGCAGGTAGGAGAACGGAAAAGGAGGGTATCGGAAATGATAGCGGACATCATCAAGCCTGCGGTTTGTGGATCGATTTCCACTTTATTTTCCTGATACATCAGGTACACAATTGTGCTGGTACAACCCAGAGGTTGATTTCTAAAATACACCAGTCCCAAAGGTCTGAATGGTTTCCCAGTCTGTGATGATCAATGATTTCCAGAATCTCCGCATTTTTCCATGCCGTCCAATGCCTGTCCCAGCTCATTATGATCCACCATGATGACCTGTTTTCCACTGGCACCTAAAAAGATTTCTACGGGAAAGCATGCAGATATCGACCGTCCTTACTGATAACCGAAATCTCTGTGCCTCTTCTTCGCCATCACATCCTTAATTTCATCCACCGTATCCTCTTCTTCGAAGCTTAAAATGCCTTCCTTCGTCATAAAAGAAGCTGATGGGGATGGACTGGTTAATCAGTCTTGCCGCCGTATAAGCATCGTAGGAGGTCACCATAATAATCATGCCGTTTTGCTCCGCCAGAGCTTTAATCGTGGGGAGGCATTGGCGCCTTCTGCAAATGATGATACAATCCGCACCATTGTCCAAAGGCGGAAAGCTGGCTCTCTGCTCTATTTCCCAGGATGACAATGTCATGGGGCTCAATATAGTAGTTCATCATTTCCGGATTGGCTGCCGCAATCAACACCTTTCCGTCCTGACAATTTCGGTTGGCATCTCCGGTAATCAGAGTTGCTTCCAAAGGTTTCCAGGATGTTTTTAAAAAGGAGTCTCTGCCGTGGAAATGATGGCAGAATCATATACATTCATATAGGACTTGGCAATATCGGACATGGTAATGAGCCCTTCAAAATGCCGTTTTGGTTTACCGCCGGAAGGGTGACCACATGACCGTCTCTCATCATCTGATAGTACTGCTTTAAGGGACATATTTTTAGAAACTCGGGGAGTCTTCCGATAGGCAATATCGAAAACCTGGGTTTTTACATTGTCCAATAAAGAGGAGCGTCCACCTTAAAATGCTCTAAAAACAAAGCTGGTTTCCGCATTGGGATTTCCGGCTCTACAAGGGATATACCGGTCTGTATTGTTAATCTTATTCTTCAAACAGGGAATAAGAAATCGCTGCACAAATGGAATCCGTATCCGGATTCTTGTGCCTATAATCAGAACCGGCCTTTTCTGTATTGTGTGGAATCTTTGATTTTTCTCTGCCATTTGCTTTCCTCTTTCTTCTAACAACATAGGAAAATCTTAGTGCAATAGGCAGGCGCTGTCAAGAAGGGGGATGTGGTGAAGGTCTGGATTCATTGATGAGAGACGCTCCTATGCAGTATAGATATGAAATCGAGCACGCTCCCGCTAACCTCGCCCTGCAGCGGTACTAAGCGAAAAACTACATTACCTTTGTTTTTCGCAAGTACCGGCGGGCTCAGATTGCTCTCTTTCATCTATACTGCATCTGTCGCTTCCACTTATTTGTTTTACAGTCATTCTCTTCGCCGAGCTCGCTACTGCCACCTAGCTAAGTTCACCCTTCTTTCATGCCCATACTGCATCTGTCGCTTCCTTTTAATATTTTCACTGTCCTTCACTTTTACTGAGAAAAATATAAGAAAGTCTGATTTTCAATTCAGACAAAAATAAACCGTTGCAGAACAATTTATCTATGTTCTACAACGGTTTGGTTTTACATGATAGTGTTTCTGGTTTTCTATATCGACAGTAGATGGTACAAAAGTACAGAAAAAGGGAATTGCTGATGAATTAATTTTCTTTTTTCTTCTGAAGAACTACAAAGCCTGCTAAGGAGGCTAGGGAGATTCCGAATAGGGATGCCCAAAGTCCTGTGAAGTTGTAATCTCCGGTGGATACAGTTGCACGGTCGGATACGCCCTTTACGCTTGGACGAGATTCTCCCAATACAGTTCCCTGCTTTTTCTCAACGGTTTCCGCTACGGGAGCCAAACGGTTCTCTCCTAAAACTTCACCTGCAGGGGTAGAAGTTGTAGGACGGCTTTCTCCCAGAACTGTTCCCGGATTGGAAGGTGCATTGCTGACAGTGCTTACAGTCACTCTTGAACTGCTTCTTCCACCGCCGCCATTGCTTGATCCGCCAATACTAGGATTCGTAGGAGTAGCTGGTACAGCAGGAGTTTCGGGAGTTACAGGCTGTGCGGGCTGCTCCGGGTTAACAGGATCTACCGGTTGTACAGGATTTACAGGCTGCACCGGATTGCTCTTCGGCTCTACAGTGTTCATTTTTACGGTAAGAAGAACCTTTGTCATTTCCTTGACCGACCACCTTGTCTCTGCCGGCATCATTTTGCACTGCCCCCCATACATAAGAGGTATTACCGGAAGCATACACATACCATAAATCAGACTTCATATATCCCACTAAAGTTCCGGCAATACTTCCCTCTGTGCTAATGTTCTTTTCAGTCTCCGTTTCCGTTTCTACTCTATTGGAAGAGGTGGATTGATTTTTAATCCTTTCATTACCAGCTGAATCTTTTGAGAGGACTTGTTAATGAGCTCCTGCAAATTTCCAAAAACGCTGGTACTTGCATGTCTTCCCTGTAGCAGGAGAGGGATTAAAGTTTTCAATGGGGTTCGGTTTTCCGGTAATCGGGTCTTTTGCCGTAGATTCTTTCGTTAGCCGCATTTTCATCTGAACCTTGCTTTGTCAGGGGGGGCATCTGGGTTAAATCTAAATCCATAACAAAGGCTTACCTTCTTCTTGGAGAAGGAAGATTTTACCATAATTAATACGATAAATCATAGGATTTCCATCCGCAGAACTTAGCTCATAATGCTTCTTGGCATCCTCTAAGTCCGTTGGGAGATGGAAGCTTCCCTCAGTCATCTTCCAAAGTAAATGTGGAACGAAGCCCTGTCTCTAAATTATTTTACAAAAATATCATTTGATCCCGGTATCATGCCGGCGGATGCATTAATGGCGTTAGTCACTGGAGACACATCCAAATCCGCCTTCAGAGAATAGCTATCTTCCTTATTCACCTGATGTGCTGCGGTATTTGGTACTATCATAGCTTCTGTACTCTCATCCTTTTTGATGGAAAGATCGCCCTGAGAACTACATCTTTGTTTTTTTAAGCCTGGTAATTACATTATCTTCGACTCCGGGATGGCTTTCCACAATGGTCTTCTCTCCCTTGGCATCTTCTGCCGTCACAGTGGTATCCACGTGAATCACAGGTCTAGCTTGCCCTCCACGGGTAATATCTGCATGCGTGGAAATGTCCGTTCCTGCTTTTGATCCTCCGACACCACGGTATTCACATTGTTCGGTGCAGTGGTACCGGGATCACTGCCGCTTCCTCTACGGTAACAACTGCCCCTTCTCCCCGCTGGCTGTTCCCGCTCCTGCGGGCTGTGCCTGTCGCCCTGTTGCTGCTGTCGCTCCTGTTGCAGTTTCTGCCGCTACTCCTGCTGTCGCTCCTGTTGCAGTTTCTGCCGCTGCTCCCGATGTCACTGCTGTTCCGTTGTTTCTGACGTTACTGCTGAAGCTGCTGTAGCAGGATTTGCTTCCTCAGCTCTGGCATTCATAGGAATGGCAACCATTGCTCCTGTCATAGCCAATGCAGCTACCTGTACTTTTAAGTTTTTCTTCTTCATTCTCATTCTCCCTGTGTTTAGAAAAAGCTTTTTCAACTTTCCATCTGTCTTTTTAAAGCATTTACAGAACAAAAACAGAAGAAATTTATACAAAGCCGCTGATACTTTTTGTTCTATTTCTCCTGTTTTTGCTTTAAAAAATTAAAAATAACTATAAACACTATACTAAGGGAAAAGTTAATAAGTCAAATCTTAATTCACTAAAACGAGATACCGCACACTACGCGAGCGATACTCGTTAAGAAATAAACCGTTGCAGAACTGTTCATTCCATGTTCTACAACGGTTTATTATTCCTCTAATGATATTCGTGCTTTTTCCGTATTAACAGTAAAATGTACTAGATACAGAAAAAATGATTATCGGCATATTAATTTTCTTTTTTCTTCTGAAGAACCACAAAGCCTGCTAATGCCGCTAAAGAGATTCCGAAAAGGGAAGCCCAAAGGCCTGTAAAGTTGTAGTCTCCGGTTGCTACGGTTGCATCGGTCTGATACGCCCTTTACGCTTGGACGAGACTCTCCCAATACAGCTCCCTGCTTTTTCTCAGCGGTTTCCGCTACAGGTGTTTCACGGTTTTCTCCTAAAACTTCACCGGCGGGAGTAGAAGCTGTTGGACGGCTTTCTCCCAAAACGGTTCCAGGATTGGAAGGTGTGGAAGAGCTTGGTCTTGCGGGAGCAAGGCTTGGTGTACTTCCTCCGCCATTGCTTGGTGCTACCGGGGTAACCGGCTGAGCAGGGTTCTCCGGCTGAACAGGTTCTACCGGCTTTAACCTTCTTTTCTGTGGTAGTGAACTTCACGGTAAGGTTTACCTTATCATTGTTCTGCCCTGTTACACTGTCGCGACCGGCATCATTCTGAATAGCCCCCCAAACATAAGAAGCTTTACCTTTTACACGATTCATACCCATGTCAGCCTTCATATATCCGACTAATGTTCCATGAACGGTTCCTTCAGTAGTTGTGGTCTTTTCATTTTCTGTCTCTGTTTCCACTTGGTTGGAGGAGCGGAATTCAGCTTAACCCCTTCATCACCAACTGAATCTTCTTAGCAGAATTATTAATCAGCTCCTTTAAGTTACCAAAGACACTGGTCTGATAACGCGTTCCATATTCACTTGCAGGATAATTGTAGTTCTCAATATGGTTTTCTTTTCCGGTAACAGGATCTGTTCCATACAGATTTTTGTAATTGGCTCCGGCTGAGGAATAACGATTTACCAATGGAGTCATCTTCGTTAAATCCAAGTCCATGGCGATGCTTACTTTATCCTTTGCAAACTTGGAATTTGCATAGTTGATACGATAAATCATAGGACTTCCGTCAGCAGAGCTAAGCTCGTAGTGCTTCTTGGCATCTTCTAAATCTGTAGGTGTATGGAAGCTTCCATCCAGGTCATTACCAAAAGTAAAGGTGGCACGAAGACCTGTTTCCATATTATTTACGGAAATGTCGTTGGAATTCGGAATGAAATCTGCAGAGGCATTAATGGCATTATTCACTGCCGTAACATCCAAGTCAGCTTTTCAAAGAATAGCTATCTTCTTTGTTTACATCATGGGCTGCTGTAGCGGTACTGTCATAGGTCTCAGCTCCATCCTCTTTAGCAATAGAAAGGTCTCCCTGCATCACCACATCTTTGTTTTTTTAATGCAGTAGTACTATTATCCTCTAATCTAGGGATTGCTTTCAGCAATAGTCTTATCCCTTTGGCATCTTCTGCAGAAATGGATGCATTGATATCCGCTAAAAGGTAAGGTGAAAAACCCAAGCCTGCACTTTCGCATTCGCCTTAATATCCGTTCCCTGCTTATTATCGTCCGGTACTACGGTATCCACATTGTTGGGAACAGTGGTGGCAGGGTCTGCCGGTGCCTCTGCTACGGTAACCGGGAGCGGTTGCGGCTGTCGGGGCTGACGCTTCCGTTGTCGCTGTTGTTCCTGTTCCGGTACTTGCTCCGCTTCCTGCACCGCTTGTTGCCGTTCCTGTTCCGGCGGTAGCTGCTGTGCTTGTACCGGCGGTCGCCGCTGTGCCTGTTGCAGGAGTACTTGCTGTTGCTGTGCTTGCTCCGCTAGTTGTCCCGCTTACCGCAGGCGTTGTCGCTGTACTTGCTGCAGGAGCTGCGGCAGTGGCAGGTGCTTCTGTACTGCTTGTGCTCTGCAGTCGCCGGTGCTGCCGTGCTTGCTTCTTCCGCTCTTACGGTCAATGGTGCAGCTGCAATGGCTCCTGTCATGGCGAGTGCAGCTGTACTTGTCAGTTTCTTTTTTTCTTCATTTTTCATTCTCCTTACTAGGTAATTTTTGTCCCATAGTAGCTACAACTCTCTTCCCTGATTTCTGCTATGGTACGAGTAGACGGACTAAATACAGGGAATCGTCTTCTCCCTCCGATTCCCATCCTGCCTCAGATGATTATTAAAATCCAAAGTAAATATACTCCATATCCTAAGAAAAAATCAATAAATACTTAATTTTTAATTTATGAAAAATGTATAAAAAGATTGACTGCCTCTTCCGAAGCAATCAATCTCCTTTTAATCTTTTCAGCTCATACGACTTTCCCTTTCAGTTTGCTGTACTTTTGCCTTTATTTTTACGGTAGGCTCAGGAGTGGTGCCGCCCTTTTACCTCTAATGATAGTAAGAACAAGGTAAATAGCAGCCAAACTACACCGCCCACATAGGGCGATTGGTACAGCTTAAACCAAAGCCCAGCTTTGCATTTAAAGATATAGCTTGCGCAGATGAAGGTGTAGAAGGTACCGGGAAGCAGTGGCATCCATGCCCATTTTGCTTTTCCGTTAATCATGAGATAAATACCTGCCGCAGCCAAGGGGAAATAATGCCATAGTCTGGTTAGACCATGCAGTATCTCCAAAAGAATCTAGAAGCCCTTAGGGATCAAACTTTGCCCAAACCAAGATTCCTGCTACCAGAATAAAAGATTGGAATGGCAAGGCTTAATCTTCTGAAATTGTTATCCTGCTTAATGTGGAAGGTATCTGCAATGGTAGACGTAATGCACGAGTGCAGTGTCTCGGATGTAATCGGAAGAATGATAATACCGATAAGTGCTATTGCTCCGCCAACAGGTCCTAAAAGCTCTTCTACAAACTACACCGACTACAGAGGTTGGAGAAATAGCAACCAGCTCTCCCGCCTTCTGAATCATGTACTGGAAGGTTCCTGCCTTCTCATTAAATACCATGCTGATTCCGCCCTGATCTGCAGTGAACTGAATCAATGCCATTGTTCCTGCCGCCCATACCATGGCGATGAAGCCTTCTACAGCCATCATGTTGTAGAAGGTCATTCTTCCATCCTTCTCACTCTTAATGGTTCTTGCCACAAGAGCAGTCTGGGAAGAGTGGAATCCGGAAAAGAATTCCGCAGGCTACGGTTACGAAGAAAAATCGGGAAAAAGTTCTGTGTCCAGAAATAATCTCCATAGTTAAAGGAAGGAGTATTCCAGTTTCCGAAAATCTCTACTAACGGGTAGTGGAAAATTACCATTACAGCAAATACACCTACTGCGGAGAATACCAGGATTGCACCGAAGATAGGATAGATTCTTCCGATAATCTTATCGATGGGGAATACAGTAGCAATTAAGTAGTATGCGAAAATAATACCGTAGATAATCCAGGTGGAAGCCTCTGTAGGTGAACCGCTGAAGCCGAATACCTGGGTTGCGGTAATGTCTCCGGGGTGTAAATGAACACGGTTCCTACTAAAAGTAAAAGCACACATACAAACACATCATAAATCCAGAACACTGCCTTGTTGGTATAACGTCTTACCATCTCCGGCATCTGGGAACCGCCGTCACAGGTACAAATCATTCCCGCAAAGTAGTCATGTACCGCTCGCCAATAACATTTCCGATAGGAATGGTAAGCAGTGCAATCGGTCCGAACAAAATACCCTGAATCGGTCCAAGAATAGGTCCTGTTCCGGCAATGTTCAGTAAGTTAATTAAAGCATTTTTTTCCAAGTAGGCATCGGAACATAATCCACACCATCCTGCTTAGCGTAAGCCGGTGTCTCTCTGTCGTCCGGCTGGAATACATGATCGCAAAAGGCGACCCATAGCCATTCCGCTGACGATAAGAATCACAAAGTACCGATCATAAAGGTAACCATAAGTAATCCTCCCTTCTTTTCTCAATTTTTAGCAAAACTAAAAATACACCTTGTTCACAGAAATTTCAATATTTTATCTATTTATTTCAAAATCAATAAGTACTTTTATTATAGTTTATTTGCCTAAATTTCCTTTCTATTGTCGATAATCTGTTAAATAAATAGCAATTTTTGTATTTTGTACACATATATTATCCTCTAAAATCAAAGGATAATTTTTCATTTTTTTGTGCTATTCACATAAAAGATTAGAATTTTTAGATTTCTGTCCTAAACTGCGGTAAAATAGCCGTCAGAAAAGAATAATAAAAAGTAGATAGGGGATAGAAAAATGAAGGATATTTTGACATTTTTAGAAGAAGAAGGTATTTCGAGAAGCTTTTAGAGGAGCTGCGCTCCTTCCGTTCCTTTTACAAGCTGGAAGAAGAGGACGAGAAGCGTTTGCCGAAAAATGGAGTATTTGTACTACGGAAAGGAAATCTGGGAAGCCGCCATTGCCGCCCTGCTTTCCGGATCGAACCTGCTTTTGGATCGGTCCCTAAGGCCACGGGAAAAACGTTTTTAGCCCAGGGATTGGCTCTGGCATTTTCCCGTCCGGAATGGGATATTTCCCTTTATGTTAATTCAGACGCCTCCTCCCTGGTGGGTAGTGATACCTTTTTCCCAAGGAGAAGTGAAGCTTCGTAAGGACCGATTCTGGAGTGTGCCCTTCGTGGGGGCTTCGGCATCTTAGACGAAATCAATATGGCGAAAAAAATGAATCCTTTGGCGGTACTGCACGCTACCCTGGACTTCCGTCACAGCATCGACCTGCCGGGCTACGTCAGTTCCCCTGCATGAAGCTACCCGCTTTATCGGCACCATGAATTATGGTTATGCAGGAACCAGAGAGGTAAATGATACTGTAGCTTCCCGTTTTCTGGTGCTCCACATGCCGGTGATCAGCGCGGAGAATCTGGATAAGCTTTTTGCAGCAATTTCCGAACTTATCGGAGGAATACGAAAGCAGTTTGCCCTCCTCTTTTCCGAAATTCAGGAAAAAGTTTCCGGGGTGAAATTTCCAGGAGTTTAGACCTTAGAGGTTTGATTTCTTCTATTAAAGCAATGCAGAAGGGCTTATCCGTTTCAAGGCTTTTGGAAATGGGACTGGTAAACAAGTCCTTTGACCTTTACGAAAGACAGTTGGTACAGGATTTACTGGATGCCAGAATTCCTAAAGAGCTTTCGGAGGCGTATTTTTCCTATGATGCTGACAGAATTTGAAAAAAAACGGGCTGCCAATATGATTTGGAACGGTGCCCATAACTATAAGGTCTCTCCCGGCTACCGTATGTATGATTACGAAGGCAAAGCGGATCTGTATTGGAATACCATCATTGGTGCCAGCTATACTCATTTTGACTGGAAGAAATTAACGGCATTCTACAGCACCTTTCACGAAACTCTGGGGCAGGAAACCTATGAAACGCCTCTTTTGGCTGGCTTTGGAAAATGCCACCTTCGAAAAGGAAAAGTCCTCTAAGAAAGTCTGGCTCTCCTTCGTAGAGAATATTGCAAACAGAAAGCTTCAGAATTTATTCCCAGTATTGCGGAAAGCCGAGAAGGCTGGATCTTAGAAGGACATTATAAGACAGCTTTGGGAGAGGACTGCAGTCTGCCGGATCTGATGGATCGAAAACTTCTAAAAGAAGTGGAAATTTCCGGGGAGCTGAATACCGAAGAATGGATTCAAAGTCTTTCCAAGACCTTACAAAAATATTTTACCTATCTCCCCGGTCTTCCGGCTGCCATGCAGAAGAAAAAAGCGAATTCAAGATTCCCACCTTTTCTTTTGGCTAAAGGACGAAAATGGAAGTTCTCCGGAAGTCCAAAAAGCTGGTTTTAGGACTTTTAGAGCAGAAGCAAGGGGAGGGGCGGACAGCCGGGACATGGAAACTGCCTCCGAAAAATACCAAAAAATCACCGAGGAGGGCCTTCGAAAATACATTCAAAGCTATTTCGGACAGCCACTCTTCGATAAGAAAAAATCCGAAGCTATGGAAAAAGCCTGCTGCACCGGAAATCATCAGGGGGCAAGGCTGTATTTTACCAATGGCAAGGAGGAAGAAAATCTGAAGGGCTTCGCGGCGAAGATGCGAAAGGAAATGAGAGCCCAGCGAAAGAAAAAAATGAACAGACTATGAAAAAGAAGAAAGCTATAACCAGACGCAGATTTTTCAGACTAAGTCAGATGTTGAAAAAAATGCGCTTCTTAGCAGCTTGGAGCCAAGTCCTGTCCTTTCCAATCAGGGCAAATTGATTCCTTCTCTTTGTGGAAACCCCTATATCTAAAGCCACAATAAAATTTTCCAAAAGAAATTGCGGACAGTCAAGGCTCTCACGGTGGATTTACTGCTGGATGCCTCTTCCTCCCAGATTCATCGGATGGAAACCGTATCCCAACAGGGCTATATTCTGGCAAAGGCTTTTGGACAACTGCCGAATTCCGGTTCGGGTTTTCGGCTACTCTCCATGAGCGGCTATACGGTTTTGAATCGTTATCGGGATTATACGGAACGGAATAAGAACAAGGAAATTTTCCGTTACTTCACCACCGGTGCGAACTCGGGACGGACTGGCACTTTCCGCTGTTTTTGGAGCAGTTAAAGGAAAATACTGCCTCCCATCGCCTGCTAATCTGGCTTACGGATTTAACTCCCAACGACCTTTTTGGAGGTAAAGAACAAAGGCCAGGAACTATTCGGAGATCTGGCCATTTCCGACATTCAGGAAATGGTGCATAAAAGCCCACATGGAAAAACATCTATGTACTACTGGCTCTACACCGGAAAGGGACAAGGATGTTCCCAATGCCCAGAAGATTTTCGGCAGAAATTTTGTGAAGGTCAGTCCTTAGAGCATTTTTCCGAGCTGATGGGAAAAAAATGATTCAGGCGGAAATTCAAAGAATGTAAATAAAGTAAAAGATTTTGTCAGTGGATAAAAGTAAAAAGATTTTGTCAGTGAATAAAAACAAAAAGAGAGTAATCAAAGCCGGAATCCGGCTATACCTTGACAGTACTCGCATTGCCCTATAATGGATGTAGTATTGAAAAACTACTTAGAAAGGGAAAACCCTATGAAATATCAGATTATTTGTGACAGCTGTGGAGATTTTACACCGGAAATGAAGGCGGATCCTCATTTTCGTATGGTTCCCCTAAGCTTGGAAATCAGGGGAATATAGAATCATGGATGATGAAGCTTTTGATCAGGCAGATTTTATCAAAAGAATGGCTGCATCTTCCATCGGAGCGAAGACCGCCTGTCCTTCTCCGGAGGCTTTCTTCAGAAGGTCATTGAGGAATCCGATGCGGATGAGGTATATATTGTAACCCTTTCCGACCAGCTTTCCGGAACCTATCAGGCAGCCAAAATCGGCATTGATCTCTATCACGGAGTCCCATGAAGATTCTCCCAAGAAGATTCATTTGTTTAACTCCAGTCCGCTTCCGCGGTGAGTGCAAGCTTTGCCTGGATATTCGAGAATGTAAGGAAGCTGGTCTCGGTTTTTGTGGAAGTAGTAGATATTATCGAGAAAAAAATGTAACGACATCGTAACGGTTTTCGTACTGGAGTCCCTGGAAACCTTACGGAAGAACGGTGAGCTTTCCGCCGTAAAATCCTTCTTGGCTTCCGCCCTAAAATATTAAGCCCGTCATGGGGGCGGTAAACGGTATCATCGTGAAGCTAGATCAACAGCGTGGTATACAGAAGGCTTTAAAGAGAATGGTGCAGTTAGCTGTTGAGCGTGCCGGGGGCGCGGAAGCGGTAAAAGACAAACGACTGGTAATCACCCATGTCAATGCTCCTGAGCGGGCAGAACAGGTAAAAGAAGACTTCCTAAAGGAAGGAAGCTATAAAGAAATTGTGGTGACCAATGCCGCCGGTGTAGCCACCATTTACGCCAACGATCAGGGAATTGTTGCTGCACTTTAATAAGGCTTATAGGGAAAAAGTGTTATTAAAACCGCTCTACCCTTGTAAATCAGGGCTGTAGAGCAGTTTTTATATTATTCATTATATTGTTTCATAATGAGACCACATCGATAGTATTTTTAACCACGTTGTTTTCATTATCAACATTATAGACAATTCTATGTTTTATATTTACTCTCTTTGAAAAATGTAGGAATTGGATATCCCAGTAATTTTTTCAGTAGGTGGCTGATAAGGATTTTGCTCCAACTCGTCTAAAATTTTTCAAAAATATCCTTTAAATTTGACTGAAGTGCTTTTTATAGTCCTTTGATGCTTGTTTAGTAAACTTTAGCTCATACATTGTTTTCTAAGTTCCTCACGGGACAAACATTCGTCGATTGGCTCATTGATTCCTTCCAATATTTTTCTTTTAAATTGGGAATGCTCTCGATATAAAGAGATTCCTTTAAGCTATTCAGGTAACTCTCGAAACCACAAAGAAATTCTCTCCCTCATCTCTTGTTACTGCTATCTCACGATTTGTATCTAAGGACTTAATATAGTCATCGAAATTATTTTTGAATTTTTCTCACTTGTGATAATCATATTTTTCTCCTCTAGCTATACTTAATTATTTTTTTCGTCTCCTTAAGGCTATCACTATTCTTATCCCTTGAAAAGTCGCAAAAATATATTTTTCATGCTATAAGTCTCAAATATTTTTATTTTGAGTAAGTAACTCATCCATTATTTTCGCCTCCGCCACCTTCTCCTGATAATAGGAAAAGAAGTAATCCGCAGTGCTTCCCTCATGGCTATGAAGGTCGATTTCCTTCCAGAAGGGTTCCCGGAAGCGGACAATATGCTCTTTTTGATAAGCCTCGTAGCTTTCCTGAAAATGCAGGGAGCGAATAGCGGTTTCCAACCTTTCCTTTTCGTTCCTTGCTAGCTTCCTCATCATAGGAGCTTAGACATTTTAAAATGTAGTACTTTCCATCCTGAGAAAAATACTGAGGAAATCTCATTGTCCTCTAAGAAAAAGTGCACCTTTCGCGTATTCATCCTCCCTTTCTCCAAGGCTCAAGTTCTTCTGCAATTCCGGATCCTCGGAATACTGTCTGGCATAGTAGGAGAAATTGGCTCCGGCAAGCTTTACCTTTTCTTCCAGTTCCTTCGCCAGGTTTTCATCCTGTACCACAATCTGTTCCACAGAAATCACCTTGGCTTCCGCCGCACTTAATTCCGTATCCACGTTTGACTAAAAAGGGACTTTGCTCGTCTTTTCCGCACACAAAGTATACCACATACATATCCACCACGTCCTTCAGACTGCAGTTTCCAAAGAAGGTCTTGTCCTCTTCGCTGAGACTTTGATAAAAGGCATTGGCATGCAGTTCTAATGCTTTTCCATCCTCGTGCCGTTGGCACTAATTCCTTTTCCTCCGCCATTAGATTCAAAGTACGGATATCCTGCAGAAACTCCTTGGTTTTTTGCCAGAAATATTCTCCGTAAGTTTTTCCACCTGTCCGGCTACAGGGAGATCCCAAACTTCCTTCCCCATCACATTTTTGAATCCGATTTCGCTCAGAGCCCACCACAATCATGCCTGTAGCCTCGGTATAGCTGGGATATTCTCCGTTTTTCCGCTGATGGCAATTCCCTTACAGGAGCTTAGAAGAAAAGCAGGGGAAAAGGATAAAGGCAAAAAACCGCCTTATCCTTTTTCTTCTTATCCAAAATAGCCATAGACATACCCCTATTCCTACTGCAATGGCAAGACCCAAAATGGTCCCATTAAAACCTGCAGGGGACTATGCCCCACATATTCCTTTAGTTTTTTCAAATTCCTCACCGATCTAGGCAAAGGGATTATCCAGTAAGAGACGATTCAAAATCACTGCCTGCTTTCCGGTTTCTCTTCTGACTCGGTGGCATCATACATCACCACAACAGCAAAAACCAGAGCCACCGCAAAGATAGCACTATCCACTCCGTAAGAAATTCCGGCTGCCGTGGCTAAAGCCACCACTGTAGAGGAATGGCTGGAGGGCATTCCTCCCGAACCGGTCATTCTCTCCCAATTTATTCCCTTATTAAAATAAGCATCAATCGCTGTCTTACAAACCTGGGCAACAAACCAGGATAGCAGAGCTGAGATCAATAAATAATTGTCTAAAAAGTTGCTCTTGAAACGTCATGCCTTTTTCTATGTTTCCTTTCTTCGGCTTTTCTTTTATCACTACAGCCTACTACGTTTTAATACCTTCTATACTTTTAGATACAGCAGTTTCAGCTTTATTTTTAGTACCCTACCTTTCGCTGAAAGTATTTATCTCTCCACCAGCCAGTCATAAAGCTCCTGATACTGAAGAGCGGAACTCTTCCAGGAATAATCCTGTTCCATGCCCCTGGCAATCATTTCTTCCCAGTACTCCCTGATGGTCATAATACACCTGCTCCGCATAACGGATGCTTGCCATCATTTCATGGGCATTGTAATTGGCAAGGAAAAGCCTGTCCCTTTCCTTCATATTCATTGTAGGGCTCTACTGTATCCTTCAAGCCTCCGGTTTCCCGGACAATGGGAACCGTGCCGTAGCGAAGGGCAATCAACTGGGAAAGACCGCAGGGCTCAAACAGAGAGGGCATCAGCAAGGCATCACAGCCTGCATAGATTTTTATGACTCTTCTTCGGAATAGTAAATCTGGGCAGAAACCTTCTTGGGATACTTCCATGCGTAATGACGGAAGAAATTCTCATAGCTGTCCTCGCCTGTACCCAAAAACCACAAACTGAATCTTATCCTGGCAGATTTCATCAAAAACTCTTACTAAAAGATCCAGACCCTTTTATCTGTTAGTCGGCTAACCATTCCGATCAGCATACAACCCGGATCCACCTCCAAGCCCAGCTCCTCCTGTAGCTACTGCTTCACCTCCGGCTTTCCCATTCTGAAGGAAGCAGAGTCGTAGTGGGCAGGCAAGAAGGGATCTCGCTTCGATTCCATTCCTCATAGTCAATTCCGTTTACGATTCCCCTGAAGGTCATGGTCTCTACCTGTAAAAAGTCCTTCCAAGCCCTCCCCGAAGAAGGGATATTGAATCTCCCTGGCATAGGTTTTACTTACGGTGGTAATGGCATCCGCATAAACCAAACCGCCCTTTTAAGAGATTACCGTTTCTATCGCATTCCAGCTTATCCGGTGAAATAATAATCCGACAGCTCTGTAAAACGCTTAATGGTTTTAATATCCCATACCCCTTGGAAGCGAAGATTATGAATGGTAAATACGGAACGAATGGAACGGAAAAATTCACTTCCCGCAAAACGATCCTTTAATAAAACCGGTGCCAATCCGGTCTGCCAGTCATGACAATGCAGCACATCCGGATGAAAATCCAAAAGAGGAAGGGCTGATAAAGCCGCATAACAGAAGAAACAGAATTTTTCCAAATCCCAGTACCAGTTTCCATAGGGTCTGTTTCCGGAAAAATAATATTCATTGTCAATGAAGTAATATAAAATTCCATCCACTTCCTTCTCTAAAACTCCCACATAACGAGACTGTCCCAGATAATCCATATAGAAGTGGGTCTTATATTGCAATTCCCCATCTTTTATCTTCCGGAATGCACATGTATTTGGGAATCATGACCCTACAATCAAAGTAGTTTGAATCCAGAGCCTTGGGTAGGAACCACACACATCCGCCAAACCTCCTGTTTTGATAAAGGGAACCGCCTCTGATGCAAGAAATAAAATGTTTTTCATCCTATCCTCCTTCAAAAATACCAATGCTTTTCCGTAAAACTGCAAAAATTTATGAACCCGCAAAATCTGCTTTTATTCGCTTATTTTCGTCACTCTGAAAACCACAGTGTTTCTCTCTTACTTTCTAAGCTTTGGCTTTCTTCGCCTTGGACTTCGCCTTCAGCTCTCTGGCATTTTCCAAGGAAGCCTCCGAAAGCTCATCTCCTCCAAGAAGCCTTGCCAGCTCTTCTATGGATTCCTTCTCCTCCAGGGGATGAATCCTGTGGGTGACTCCATTCTCCACCGTCTTTTCAATGAGAAAAATGATGGTCTGCCTTTGCCGCAATCTGGGGCAGGTGGGTAATCAAAATCACCTGATGATTCTTCGCAATCTTCTGAAGCTTTTCTCCTACCTTCTCCGCGGTTCTTCCGGAAATTCCGCTGTCAATCTCATCAAAAATTAATGTAGAAACACCCTCTGTATCCGCCAACACCGTCTTAATAGACAGCATAATTCGAGAAAGCTCTCCTCCTGAGCCTACCTCCCGAAGAGGGCGAAGAGGCTCTCCCGGATTCAGACTCACATATACTTCTACCTCATCCAAGCCCTTTTCCGTAGGCTCCTTCTTTTCCTGAAAAATGAAATTCGAACTTGGTGTCCAGGAAGCCCATTTCCTGCATTTCCCCTTGATTTGCTTTTGGCTAATACCTTGGCATCCTCCTGCCTTTCCTTGGAAAGTAGCACTGCCTTCTCTCGTAGGAGCTTTTCCTGTTCCACTCATACTTCTTTGCCTTCTCTTCGTCCTTCTCATAGTCTAAAAAGAAAAGTTCTTCTTTCCTCTTTCTTGACCAATGCAGCCAGAGCCTTAGCTTCCGTGCCTCCATGCTTCATCATGACTCTTCGAATCTGTTCCAGCCGTTCTCCCAAGGTAAAGAGCTTTTTCCTCATCCACCTCCGCATGGTCCAGATAATGGTCTAAAGAGCGGAGACAATCCTCTCCCACCGCCTCCAAATCATAAAGGCTGTCGGAAAGCCCCTTCAGGCTTTCATCAAAGTCCTTTGCCTCCTCCACCGCCTGAATGGGACGGTGAAAATCCATTTCTCCAGACTTTCCTTTTGCGGAAAGCAACAGGCTCTTCAGCCTCGTCCATGTTTTCATAAAGGCTGTACTCTTTGGTCAGTTCCGCCTCTTCCCCTCGGAAAGATTGGCATCCGCAAGCTCCTGAATCTCAAAAATCCAGAAAATCCAGCTCCCGTGTTCTTTCCTCTTCCTTCAGGGAAAAATTTCTGTAAAGCCTTCTTTTTCTCTTGTAGCAAAATGATAGGCTTCCGCCACTTCCTCTAAAAAGCTTTCCACCCTGCTTTTTCCGAAAGCCGTCGATAATCTCTAAATGAGAGCCTTCCCTGAAGCAGGCTTTGATGCTCATGCTGTCCGTGCAAATCTAAAAGACCGCTGGTAATTTCCTGAAAGCTTTAGCCAGGGTAAGCCCTAAATCATTGACCCGGATATCGGACTTCTTTTTCAGAAATCTTCCTGCGAATCAAGAGTCTTTCCTCTTCCAGCTCTAAATCCTCTTCTAAAGCTTGAATCTGGCGCACTTCCTCCTCCGTTAAGGAGAAGTCCAGCTCCACACCACTCTGTTCCTTTCCATGACGAATCAGGTCTTTATTTACCTTTTGCCCCAGAGCCAGCTGAATGGAACCAAGCAAAATAGACTTTCCTGCTCCGGTTTCTCCGGTTAAGACATTTAAGCCGTCGGAAAACTCTACAACGGATTTTTCTATCAAAAGCCAAATCTTTTACCAGCAGTCGATCCAGCATGCCTTCCTCCTTATTTGTTAGCCTCTCATCAGGCTTTCAATACTATCCTTTAAAGCCTGACTATCCTTCTCACCGGAAGTTACACAAAAGATGGTATCATCTCCCGCAAGACTTCCACGATCTCCGAAAAATGATGCTGGTCACTACTACAGCCACTCCATTTGCCATACCGGAAAGGGTTTTTGATGACCAAAAATATTACCTGCCACCGCCATGGATACCGTGCCATCCCGCATAACCCGGACAAATTTCTCCAAATCTCTCCGGAGACTCCTTTAAAAAGGCTCTGGTAAACCATCTTGCCGTGTTTTTTTGCATTTTCGTAAGCTGCAAAGACTTAATGTCCTGAGAAACGGTAGCTTGGGTTACAGAGTATCCCTCCAACTGTAACTGCTTAGCCAGCTCCTCCTGGGTTTCAATATCCTGTTCTTCGATTAAAGAAAGAATTCTATCCTGTCTTGTCTTTTTCATCAAAAACCCTCTCTTATAAGTTTTGCCATCTCTCTCGCAAAGTATGAAGAAAACTTTCCTTGGAAAAATTTAATCAAAACCGTTTCTTCCTTTACCTTCCTGATTCGTACCACATCTCCTACCAAAAAGTTCGATAGGAGCCTCCGTCAAAGGACAGCACCTGATCTCCCTCCATCACAATCTCCAGGGTTCTCCGATTATCCAAAACCACCACTCTGGCATTTAAGGAATGGGCGCAGATAGGATTCATGATATATACCGGCGCTCTGGGGAAAATGATGGGGCCTCCCGCAGAAAGATTATAGGCGGTGGAACCTGTAGGCGTGGAAATGATGATTCCGTCTGCGGAATAGTGAACCATTTCCATCCCGTCGCAAAAGACCTGAAAATGATGTATGGACACCCCTCGCACTCTGGAGAGTAAAAGCTCATTCAAGGCAGACCTCGAAAATATCTCCTTTCCCTGTCGGAAAATGCTGCCGGAAAGCATAGCTCTTCGATCCTCCACATAATCCCCGGCCACAAGCCGTTCTATAGCTTCCGCAATTCTTCTTCTCTGGCGAATTTCCGTAAGGTAACCAAGATGTCCCGCATTGATTCCTAAAATCGGAACCGGCATTCCCTGTAAAACCCCTGTGGTATGGAGAATCGTGCCGTCTCCTCCCAAGGTAATCAGGCAATCCATGCCCACAAAAATCCTCTCTGGAAAAATCCTTATTCAAAAATCTTGGGAAGAATGCCTTTCTTCGCTAATTCTTCTTCTATGATTTTCTGGAAGCTCTGCCTCTGGCTTTGTTTGATTCACAATGAGTGCCAAATTCATGTATTTCTTTCCTCTCTAGTATAGCATATCTTCCTCTAGCTTGCTTAAACTATAAGTTCTGCAATGAATTTTATTTAAGCTTTTATTCCTGCACTAAATTTTATTTTAACTTGAATTTCTACAATGAATTTTTTTATTTTAGCTATAAACCTTGCTGTAAACTTTACGAAAACGATGTCTTAATTAGGACAGTGGTCAAAACTATAAATCCTGGTGGGAAGCTTCCGTAATTCGCATAAGCTCATCTTCCCAAGCTTCCGATAATGCCTCCTCAGCATTTCCTCTATCCTCCAAAAAGCAAAAGTACTCGATATTTCCCTCCGGCCCCTTAATGGGAGAAAAGTCTAGCCCTGCACCAAGAAACCGATGGAAGAAGCAAAGGACAGTACCTTTTCGGATCACTTCCTGATGCACGGCAATGTCCCGTACTACGCCTTTCTTTCCCACCTGTTCTCTTCCCGCCTCAAACTGAGGCTTAATCAGGCAAACTACCTGAGAAGGAAGCTTCCCCAGCTTCTTTACTACAGGAAGCACCAAGCTTAAACTAATAAAAGAAACATCTATGGAAAAAGAAGGAGGGTTTTTCTCCCAGCGCTAAAATGTCCTCTTCCTCCACATAGCGAATATTACACTTTTTCCATGGAATGCACTCTTTCATCGTTTCGTAACTTCCAATCCAGCTGTCCATAGCCCACATCTACGGCATAAACCTCCACCGCTCCGTTTTGAAGCATACAATCTGTAAAGCCTCCGGTGGAAGCACCGATATCCATACAAACTCTGTTTTCCAAAAGAAATCGGGAAAGACTTTAGGGCTTTCTAATTTTAAGCCCCTCTGGACACATAGGGAAGAGCTTTCCTTCACAAGAATCTCCGCGTCCTCCGGAAAAACTGCTGCTACTTTATCTTCCTTTTTCCCCATTGACAAAAACCAGCCCCTGCCATACTACCGCTTAGCCTTTTCCCGGCTTTCCATAAGCCCTCTTTCCACCAAAAGAACATCCAGCCGTTCCTTCTTTCCAGCCATGCTTTATCCTTTCTTAGATTCCAAGTTAATTTTTACTGCGCCCATACATTTCCCTTTATTCCTTAAATATCCCCTCTCCTGCATTTTCCTGATAATGCTGTCGGAGTCAATGCCTAAGATTTCCCGAAGGGCGGAAACACTTCCATGCTCCACGTAGGCATCCGGAAGAGCCACAATTTCCACCCTTATCTCCGGATGACGGGCATTCATATATTCCAGGACAGCCTCACCGAAGCCGCCGTTTCTCACATTTTCCTCTAAAGTAATGATAGTGTGATGTCCTCTTCCACCAGCCTGTCCAAAATCTCCGTATCAATGGGCTTGGCAAATCGGGCGTTCACAAGGGTTAAGTGATAGCCCTTCTTCTCCATCTTTTCCGCAATATGGGCTCCGGTAGACACCATGGAGCCAAGCCAAAAAGGGCAATGCCCTCTCCCTTTTTCAGAAGCTCCGCCTTTCCTAAGAGGATTTCTCCTGCTGCTCTGAAAAGCCCTGATATACCACTCCCTTGGATAACGAAGACAGATCGGACCGGAAAAGGCAAGGGCAAAACGAAGCATTTCCTGTAGCTCCCTTTGCATTTTTCGGTGCCATCACCGTCATGTTGGGCATCAGGCGAAGGTAAGACAGGTCGAAAATTCCCTGGTGGGTTTCTCCGTCCGCCCCAACCAGTCCTGCCCGGTCAACGGCAAAGACTACCGGCAGCTTTTTGCAGGCAAACATCATGCACCAGCTGATCAAAGCCTCTTTGCAAAAAGCTGGAATACACCGCCATCACCGGCTTTAAGCCCATGCTTACCATGCCCGCCGCAGAGGTTACCCTGGGCCTCCGCAATCCCCACATCAAAGAAGCGTCTGGGGAAGGTACTTTTTCAAAGGCATCCAATCCGGTGCCGTCCGGCATCGCCGCGGTAATGGCTACAATATTCCGATTCTTCCGGCCCTCTTCCACCATGGTCTGAGAAAAGACCTTGGTATAGCTGATGCCGGCACTTTCCGCCTTATCCTTTCCGGTGGACAAATGGAAGGGACTTACCCCATGGTAATGGCTGGGGGACTGCTCCGCCGGCACATAGCCCTTTCCTTTTTTTGGTAAGCACATGAATCAGCACCGCATGATCCACCCTTTTCGCTTCCTGTAACACCGTCTCCATACCTTTAATATCATGCTACTATCCACAGTTCCAGATAGGTAATGCCCATGTTTTCAAAAAAACATACCCTGAACAAAGAGCTGTTTGATGGAGTTTTTGGTGTTTTTTTCAAACGATCCACAAGACTTGGTCCAAGGATAGGTACCCTGGAAAGCCCTGCCGCAAAATTCTCTTTGAAATGGGTGTAATTCTCGTGGGAACGAATGCCGTTTAGATAGGTGGAAATCCCCCCCACATTCTTGGCGATAGACATTTCGTTATCGTTTAAAAATGATAATGAAGTTCTTCTTCATTTTTCGAAGCATTGTTTAAAGCCCTCATAGTACCATGCCTCCGGTAAGGGCTCCGTCACCAATCACCGCCACCACCGTTTCCTTTCCTCCCAAAATATCCCTAGCCTGGGCTATCCCCAGAGCTGCGGAAATGGAGGTGGAGCTGTGACCGGTATTAAAGCAATCATAGGGACTTTCCTCTCGTTTAGGAAAACCGCTAATCCCCCCCAGCTGTCGAAGCCCGTCAAAGTCATCCTTTCTTCCGAAAGAATCTTGTGGGTATAGCACTGGTGTCCCACGTCCCACACCAGCTTATCCTGTGGCAGATTTAAGCTATGAAAAAGAGCAATGGTAAGCTCCACCACCCCCAGGTTGGAGGCCAAGTAGCCACCATGCATGGAGGTTTTTTCCAAAATAAAGCGTCTCAGCTCCTTAGCCAAGGTCTTTTGTTCGGAAAGGGACAGTCTTTACATCCTCCGCCCCATGAATTGACTCTAATATCATGAAAAATCTCCTAATTCTTTCAACAAAGAGAAACTATCGCCTCTTCCAATAGACCTTCTCCATCACTCCTTATAAGAAAATCCTTCTAGCTCCTTCTGGAACAAAGATATTTGCTAAAGGAAAGCAGAAACTCCAAGGCTTCCGCATCCACAGTGCTCTTATCCAGGCTCTGTAAAAGGCTTCTGCCCTCTTCCGTATACTGCTCCACCATAGCCTCCGCCTTCTCCATGCCATAAAAGCTAAGAGCCGTGGTTTTCGCCTGCTCCGCATCCGAGTGAATAGGCTTTCCCAGCTCGGAAAAGCTGGAAATCTCATCCAAAATATCATCTCGAATCTGGAAAGCCAGGCCGATTTTCTCTCCAAAGGGATACCAGCTCTCCTGTTCCTCCGAATTGGCCTCCCAGCAAAGCGCCGATTTCTAAAGAAGCGGAAAGGAGGGCTGCGGTTTTCTTTCGGTAAATAAAGAAAAGCTCTTCCTCTGTTAGGGGCTGTCCTGTCTTTTCAATATCCAGCACCTGTCCCCCTATCATCCCCTCTATTCCGGCAGACTTGGCCAAAATCTTCAGGCCCTGCATGGTAGGGGAAAGAAGTTCCACGCTCTTGCCCTTTTCCCCTTCCCTATCCAAAACTTCCAAAACCCATTGAAAGGCATAAAGGCTTAAAGAATCTCCTGCCAGTATTCCCTGGGCCTCCGTAAAACGGTACCAGGTAGCTTCTTTCCTCTACGATACTTGTCATTATCCATGGCAGGCAGGTCATCATGGCAAAGGGAAAAGCTATGAATCATTTCCATAGCCAGCATAAAAGCCTCTGCCAAGGGCAGGAAAAGCTTCCGTCTCTCTTCCCCGGCGAAAAGCAAAAAGGCCTCTCGAAGCAGGATGGGACGAATCCGTTTTCCGCCTACCACAAGGCTGTAGTTCATGGCTTCTATTCCGGTCTTCGCATATCCCTTTTCCTCCGGCAAAAATGCGGTCAGAATAGCCTCCACTTCCTGTCTTCTCTTTTGAAATGCCACTTCTATGGAGGGCGAATTTTTTTCACTAAATTTTCAGTAGATTTCATTCCCGCATACTGAGCTTTTCAGATTCCGCACAGTCTTTGGGCAAGCTTCTCTCTTCTTTTTCAAAAAGCCTGATTCTCCTTAAGCATCCAATCCACCCTTTTTGCTCGCTATCTAAAAAGCTTCACCTGCTTTTTCAATCTGGTCAATGCTTTCATTGGCTTCCTTCAGCAAGAAACCGCCTTCTGGTAAATGGCAAAGCTTTTCTCCAAGCTCTCCTCTCCTCCATCTTCTCCAAAAAGTCCGTCCAAGTTTTCAAAAATCTCGTTTAAGTCCTTCTTTTCCTTCTGCTCCATAAGCTCTTCCGGCTTCTTCTCCACTTTTCCCATACAGGCTCCTTTCTCCGGGCAATTTCCCATTTTATCCCAAGCTACTATTCGACTTTTATACTTAAGCTCTATTTTTGCAAGCTTTTGTCTATAATAATCCGCTATTGCTTTGACTTTTTCACCCAAGCCTCTATCCCTTCGACTTTTCCCTACCTAAACCTCTATTCCTTCGGCTTTTCCAATCCAAGCCTCTATTGCTTCGACTTCTCCTACCTGCCGTTCTTCCTTTTGCTTTTTCCAAAACCTTTGGCCTTGGCAGTGCCGTCCGTGAAATGAATCTGTAAAATCTCTCCCATTTTCACCTGCTCCACACTGCTCATCCGCTTACCGTCTTCCCTTTGCACATAGGAAAATCCCTTGGACAGCAGGCGCAGGGGGGAAAGGGCATCGAATTGCTCGGAAAGGATGGCTAACTGATGCTTCTTCTTTTCCAGCTTCCTTCCATGAGCCTTGGAAAATGTCGATACCGCTCCTCTTTGTTTTTTTCGCAAGAAGAATTTTTTTCCTTCATCTTGTGGGGAAAAGACCTGATACTCTCCCATCCTGTCCTTGGCATTTGTAAGCTTTCGCTCCATCCATTGAGGGAATACCCGGTAGGGCAGAAGCGCCGATTTATTTTCCTGAATGCATAGTTCCATCTGCCTTTTGAAAACGACTTTCCAAATCCAAAAATTCTATGCTGTTTTCCTGTAAAATGTTCCTTGGGTGAAGGACGGAAAAAAACGAAGTTCCTCCTCTTTAACCCTTTGACGCATTTTTCTGAATAATACGCTCCATCCTTTGATGGAAGCTATAGGTATAGCTTGCCAAATCATCCACAAACTGCATATAGTCGAAAACCGCAAGCTCCGCCGCCGCAGAGGGGTGGGGCTCGCAAATCCGATACAAAGTCCGCAATGGTGGTATCCGTTTCATGTCCTACAGCGGAAATGATGGGGGTGTCCGCATTGAAAAATAGCCTTTACCACCGCCTCTTCGTTAAACAGCCCAAAGATCCTCTATGGAACCGCCACCTCGACCTACAATCAGCACATCCAAGCCCATCTGATCCAGACGGGCAATCCCCTTGCAAATAGAAGCCACAGCCCCTCACCCTGTACTAAGGTACGGATAGAGGAAAAGCTCCACAAAAGGGTTTCTCCGCTTTTGCGATTTGGATAATGTCTCTACCGCTGCTCCGGAGCTTGCGGTAACAATACCGATTTTTTTCTGGCATACTTTGGGAATCGGCTTTTTTTATACATAGCATCAAAAAGCCCCATTTCCTGTAATTCCTTCTTCAAAGCTCTCAAAGCGCAGATAAAGGTCTCCCTGCCCGGCTCTTTGAAAGGAATCCGCATAAATCTGATAGCTGCCTCCTACCTCATAAACACCGATACTACTGGAACACAGCACCTTCATTCCATTTTCCAACGGAAAAAGCAAGCCCCGCCCTCTTTCCCGCAAACATAATGCCGGAAAGCTGCGAAGCCTGATCCTTTAAGGTGAAGTAAATATGTCCCTGAAGGATGCATTTTCAAGTTGAAATTTCCCCACTGACGGTAATGTGGGAAAGGAAGAAGTCTTCCTGCATCATTCGTGCCAGATAACGATTTACCTGACTTACCGTATATTCTTTATTTGCCATAGGCTGCTGTTATATCCCGTCACATTTCAAGGCAAAGCTCCCGCCCGAAGTGCACTTTTCTCCGCAAGGCATGCGCTTCAGACGTTCTAAAGAGCGAAGTCTCTGCCTGGGGAACACCTTCCCCATACAATAAAGCAATCGCCTCAGTGAAATTGTGATTTGGGATGAATTCTATCCTCTCTTTGGCGCTTTACCATCTTTAGCTTTTGATTTTACGATATGGAAAGACTTTTTCTCCGCCTTTCCGGATTTGCCCTTAGAAGACTTGCCCTTCTCCTCTCCCCTCACCCTGCTTTCCGGTGATACGCCAGGACACCATTGACAAAGGAGCCGGAATCCGCTCCCCCGTACTTCTTCGCAATCTCCACCGCCTCGTTAAAAACCACCTTATCCGGGGTTTCTTCCTGATACTCCAGCTCGTACAAGTACCAAACGAAGAACGGTTAAATCCGTCTTAGACATACGACTGGTGATCCATCCTCTGTTACCGTATTGATTCGCTCATCCAAATGAGGAAGCCGTTCCAAAATCTTCATGACTTCCTGAGACAAAAATGCCTCCTCCTCTTCAGAAAGATGTTCTTCTTCCTTCTCCGGAAGTAAAAAAATCCTCATCCTCTTCCTTGCTATAGGAATAATGGCTCAACTGCTCCTGTTTTTCCTCTTCCGGGTAAAATAAGGTGGAAAACAAGAGTTTAAATTTATGGTCTCTTTCTTCTCTCTTATTCATTCTCTTTATTCACCACTCCGGAAATCTTAACATTGACTTCTCTAACCGTTAAAACCGGTCATACTGTTAATGCTGAAACCACTCTTTCCTGTACTGCCTTGGAAACCTCGGGAATCGCATAACCGTAGCAAATGTTTAAGCGCAAATCCACAGCCACTTCCTCACCGGAAATCTCCACCTTAACACCGCGAGCCAGATCCTTAATTCCCTACACGGGAAACCAGGGCACCGGACCAGCCGCCATCCATGGAATCCACGCCATCCACCTCCGTTGCCGCAATGCCGGCAATGATGGAAATGACCTCATCCGCAATGATAACCTCTCCAAAACTATCCTGATCCTGTTCTTCCACTCTATATGCTCTTTGTTCTTCCATGAAGACCTCCCATAAATAACAACAATCTTTTGGAAATTTTACCATAAAAACGGAAAAAAGGAAAAGAAAAAAGGAGGCTGAAGAGAAAAGTAAGAAATAGCTTCGGTTCTAGTGTGATAGGCAAGTCCCAACGGGTACGCTCTTGCTGGAACCAAAAAGAGGATGTAAGAAGCCAAATTGGTTTTCGACAATATAGGCCTGAAATCAGGAGCACGCTCCCGCTAGCCTCGCCACGTAGCGGATACTAAGCGAAAAACTGCAGTTTCTTTGTTTTTCGCAAGTACCGACGGGCTCAGACTACCCTTCTTTCAGACCTATATTGCTGAAAACCTATTCAATTCGCTTGGCTTTTTATATCCTCCGTTTGCCTAGCAAAGAATTTCAAGGCTGAAAATCCGGCTATAATCAGACCATTTTACCTCAACTCCATAAAAAAGACGCTAACAACTAATCACCGCATTACCTTTCTAGAGCACCGTATAAAAAGCTATATTTCGCTTTTGCAATATAATTATTTCATAATTATTCTACTTTTTATAGAGTCGTATTTCATCTGTAATTCAAGCAATCCGTATTATCTCATCAAGGAAGGCAACTGAAAGTGAAAAAGCAAGCTATGAAAGGAGTGTAAGGCGATGAAAGATAGAGATGAATTTTTAGAAAAACGAATTTGATTTTAGCAAGGCTATAAAAATCCGTATGCTAAAGGCTCTGAAAAAGCAGATAACCATTAACCTTGACGAAGAAGTAATTCTCTTTTTAAGAGCAAAAGCAGAAAACACAGGGATTCCGTATCAGACTTTAATTAACCTTTATTTAAAGGACTGCGTGAAAAAAATAATCGTGAACTGGAACTATCTTGGAAATAGAGTACTGTAAAATGCGAACTATCAGTCCACCTTACTTTTTCTTCAACATCTTCCGAACTATGAGATATCCAAATATTCTTCGGTTTTCTTCCAGCTTATTAACTTCCTGAACTAAAGTAAAACACGTCCTTTCAAAACGTGGTTTTTAAGACTTTATATTTTGTAACGTAGTTGAACTTTAGTTCATTCTTATAATATTCCACCAATTTTAAATACTACTGTTTGGCTCTTCCTCCTTTTCATCCTCATATGGATCATAGTCAGGAGTAAATCATAATTGGTTTCTTTGGTTTTAATCACAGTTCTATCCGTATTCATCAGCAGCGAAAAAATATATATATTTACAGCCCACCAATTCAGCTGTCTTTAATAAATGAGGCACAATCAGCTCCCAGAAAATATATACGCCCAATCTAAAAATCAAGACTGATTTTTCGGGATATAGTGCTTATTTTTACACAAGAACTTTATATCAATAGCCGGAAAAGGTTTGATGCACATTCGTCGTATGCTCCTTCTCCTCCGTATCAAGAAACAGATCTCTTTCCGTTTCCTTACTTGCTGCTTTGATTTCTGCTTGATTGATTAAGTAAGATACCCGATCAGGTGATTCTATTACCGTATATAATGCATTCAAGGCATCGACGTACTCTTTTGTCCGCTTGCTCTTGCTGAATATCAGAAAGATTCCTTCTATAGTTCATTTGATAGGCCTTGACAAGTCTTTCAAAGGGCTCTTTTTCTTCTTCGTTAAGAGAAACACCTTCAAGATCACTATAAAGAATCCCACAATTTAGAGCAAAAAAACTTACAATCACATTTTCCACTTTATCTCTAACCAGATAGACTTTAGTGTCTCCCGCTTCGTCATCCCGCCATGCCTCATTCTTTAAGTAATTCGAAATATTGCTACCACTTGTTGCCTGTTCAAAGGCTAATATTTCTTCCTTGTTGTGTTCCGAAAAACGTAGACTTTCTAATTCCAGTCTATTAAAGAGGTATCTTTTCTGTTCATCAATAGTCAAAGCAGTCCTCCTAACTATACAAAATAGACCCACAGGCAATACCTGTAGGTCTATTCACTATGCAAATACAACGCCCTTTCTCCGTAACTTCTCTTTTGTCGCATCAACAGTGATTGCACTTAAGCTCATCTTCTTATTTCCCGGCGCATCCGGTTCTAATCCTTCACGCGCTTTAACCCAAGAGCTTTCTGCATGGGACAAAGTACTCAATTTCCATGAATCATACTCATCATAACGTTCAAAAACTTCACGAAGCAATTTAGCATCTTCTTCGCTCAGTTCTCCATATTCTCCGGAAAACATGTCTCCTCTAGAATACTCGGTTCTAACCGCTTTAAGTACCGGTCCATATTTCCACGCTTCAAAATCCCCATTAAAAAGAGGTTTTCCGGAAATCATAAGAGACTCCCTCTGCGAAAAGTACATCATCTTGTGCATTCTCATCTGGTCCATGCCACAATGATGCTTTTCCTCATATAGTTTATTCAAGTATTTCGCAACTGCTAATAACTGAGCCATATAATCTCCTCCTCTCTCATGGTTTGACTATTCAGTGTACTCCCACCAAAGCCATTTTACAATAGAATTCTTCCAATTAGCTACTCAAAATTCTTCCAATTAGCTACTCAAAATTTCTCCAAGTAACCATTCAAAAAATCCCTTTGCTTAGCCACCCAAAAAACAGTTAAACAGCATCTTTATTTCGCCACATCCGCGTCTTCGTCTACTTCCTCTTCTTCGTTGTCATTTTCACCTTCGTCCTCCGGTTGTTCTTCATCCGGGACTTCAATGGGGTCTTCTTCTTTTAAGTCGTACTGCTCCATATCTACTTCCACCTTTTCCTGCCAAGGATTTACCAGCTAGGGACGTAGATTCCCATCATGGTATTGCCGTAGTGAGCCTGAAAGGTTCCATTAGGAAGAGCGGAGATTCTGGGAATACTGTTTTCTTTCAGTTCCGCCTCCGCCTTAGCCAAAAGCTCATCCAGCACAATGCTGGGCTTTGTTCTATAAGTGCTTTTGGAAAAATAAGTAGGCTGTACTGTTTGCTCCAAGAAACTGCCCCTGATCATTGACAGGATACTGTACCATCCACCTTGGTGTTTACCGCCATACTGCCATTTTCCGAAAAAATAATAGGCGTAGCCGTCAATCACAGCCCAGCCCTTCATCATTTTTCCAAGATTCTTTTCTCTGTTATTCAGAAAATACCACTGCTCCCCATCCTTTAACCAACCGATCAGCAGTTTTTCTCTTTGGGGACTGATGTAATACCAGTCCTCCTTATCCTTAATCCAGCCGGTTAAAGCGTGCTGGCTTTGGTGTGATAGCTCCACTCTTTATTTTCATAAACCCAAAACGCCCTGCTCTTTCCTCTGCATGAACTAAAAATGCTGCAATACAGGCATAAAAATAAAAGGAAAAAGGCAGGTAAAGGCACGTACTGCCGGCGTAGGGAAGGAGACTTTCTCTGTTCTCTCCCAAGTTTTCCCAAAAAATCCCTGAATTTTTCTCATCAAAAATAGAGCGCGCCTTGCTGATGGCATAGGGCTTATGAGTCTGCTGCATTTTCTCAGTTAAGATTCTATATTCTTCTTCCCGTCTTTGATATGGATTCCTCTTCATGATATATTCTTTCCCCTATTCCTTGGATTATTTTTATTCAAACATTATTTCTATTAGAGCATTATTTCCATTAGATTATTGTTTCTGATGGATTAATGTTCCTATGGAATCATTGCTTCTACTGAATCATTATTCCTATAGATTATCGGTCGGAATTGGGAAAAAGAATAAAGGAGCAGTAGACCAACATAGTCTACTGCTCAGTCAGAGGCTAGTGGAGCGTGCCCCGTTTTAAACCTATACTACCAAATGTTCTTCTCTTGTTTTACTGCTCCTTTAGCGCTTTTTACCCTGCGGAAATCTGCTCTGCCATATAGCTTAGCATTTCCTTGGTCATGCCGGGGTAAACGCCAATCCAGAAGGTATGCTCCATAATATAAGCTGTTCCGTTAAATCGCCCACCACCCTGATACGCATCGGTGTTTCGAATCTGGTTAAAGCAGGGTGCTTAATCAGGTTTCCGGAGAACAGCAATCGAGTCTGAATATTTCTTTCCTCCAAATAGGCGGTCAAAGCATTTCTCTTTACCGGAGAATCCTTCTTCACGGAAATCAAGAAACCAAACCAGGAAGGATCCGCATTTTCCGCAGGCTCCGGAAGAATCAAATCCTCAGAAAGAGAGCTTAACCGTTCCCGTAAAAAGGCCCAGTTTTCCTTACGCCTTTCAATAAAGCTTTGGGAATTTCTTCAGCTGCTCCACACCAACCGCAGCCTGCATATCCGTAACCTTCAGATTATAACCGAAGTGGCTGTAGGTATATTTGTGGTCATAGCCCTTGGGAAGTTCCCCGTATTGCCCAAGGAAGCGGTGCTTACAGAAGTTATCCTGTCCGGAGGGGCAAATGCAGTCCCTTCCCCAATCTCTAAAGGACAAAATCAACTGGACAGCTGAGCATTGTTGGTATATACTGCTCCACCCTCTCCCATGGTCATGTGATGAGGGGGATAGAAGGAGCTGGTTCCGATATCTCCCCAGGTTCCTGTAAACTTTGTTTCTCCGTTAATGGTGTAACGACTACCCAAAGCATCGCAGTTGTCCTCTACAAGCCAGAGGGAATGCTTATCACAAAATGCCTTTACCGCTGATAAATCAAAGGGATTTCCCAGGTATGGGCAATCATCACCGCCTTTGGTTTTCTCGGACAAAGCCTCCTCCAAACGGCGAACATCAATGTTGTACTGGGGGCACGGTCACATCCACAAAACAGGTACAGCCCCATACTGCAAAGCAGGCGTTACCGTGGTGGGAAAGCCGCAGGCCACGGTACTGATTTCATCTCCCCGCTTAATCTGCCGCTCTCCCAGATCCGGCGCGGTCAAGGTCATAAAGGCCAGTAAATTGGCAGAGGATCCGGAATTTACCAAATAGGCATGCTTCACCCCGATCCACTCCGCAAACTTCTTCTCAAACTCATCCGCAAAGCGTCCGGTGGTGAGCCAAAAATCCAAAGTGGCATCCGTTAAGGACAGCATTTCCTTCTCATCAAATACACGGGAGGCATAGCTCACCCTGTCCCCCGGCTCAAAGGGCTTCTTCTGCTCCTTAAAGCTGTGGTAATACTCCGCTACCAATGCCTTAATCTCTTCCCTAGCCTCCGCTTCATTTTTCCAATTCTTCATTTATAGTTAGTCTCCTTTATTGCTTGGTTTAAACTCAAACTTTTCTGATGATATTATTCGTTTTATTTGCTTTTAGTGCTTTTCTCATCCTATAGGCACTTTCACAGCCTATATAGAATGATGGAAAAAGCTATCGTTAAGAGTAAAGGAGAATCCTTTCCTTTGCAAGGTATTTCCTCTGAAGAAATCTTATCTTTTCAGAAAAATATAGGAATAAAGCAATCACAAAACAATTCTTAACTTTCTATCATTTAGCCATAGCTTCTTTTTTTATCAGACTATTACTCTCTATATTTTTATGATAAGATATACAAATAGTGGAAAGCACAAGGAGAAAAGAACGGAGAAAAGAATGGAAGAAAGAAAAATTTGGCATTTCTAAGCAATTCCGGTAACTATAGCATTTTCCAATTTCAGGACGATGTTATCCGCTTTATGACCTCCTCGATTAGAAAAAAATATCAAAAGTCATAGAATGGGATGCAGGCTATTTAGTTGTAATTGCGAAATATAAGGACTTAGCTGAAATGGAAGAATATATTGATTTAGTCCCTATTCTGGAAGACCTTTTTATGATGTCGATTCCTTTCTATCTCATATTAAGGAGGTGAAGATCCGTGAAGCTACAGGATAAAAAGAAAATGGAGACACTACAGTAGCACATAGCGGTATCCTCTCCCAACGAGACATCCGCCTTATTCAAAAATTTCATAAAAAGAATTACAAAGAAATGTATTTAACATGGCGTGAATTATCGGATCAAGATTTTTACGGAAAAGAGGAGGGCTGACCCCTCCTCTTCCTGTTCAAAGCAATAATCCTCGCAAAGCCTACAGGAGATTGCTCCTTATATTCCTTCTTAATATTCCAAGTCAGCTTCACCACCAAAACGCAGATACTGCAAACTATTTATTCTCGCACCTTTTCGCCTCTTCGCTGATGGCATTACTGAGAAAACTAAAATTTCCTTTGCCCTTTACGACATAGCGCTTCATAGCCACATCCGTTTCCACTCCGGTTTCATCCTGGTCGTCTGAGTCCGTTACATAGACAGCCCGTAGAAGACCGCTCTCATCATACTCCGCTCCCCATAGAGTAACCACATGATTATAACTGAAAGTTGTATAAGACAGGCAAACAACGAAGTTATTGGACAGGGTAATGCTGCAGACTATCCCCTAAGTCCCTCAAATTTTTTACAGACCGCATACCGGTTTGCGGTTTAGTTCCTATAATTCCATATAAAAATCCGCCTCTTGCATCCGGCTGCAAATCCTTATCTTCTATATTGGTTTTTTCGATCTTCCTTAGAGTATAACCGTTTAGGAAAAAGATCCATAAGTGGAACCGTATAATATCCCGTCTCATTATTGCCATACATTTCCTTAAAATACTGATAAATCAGACTTCCCTGTTGCTCCACATCCTGATTAAGCATGTCCTTTAAGCTATATGTATTAGCGCCTACCGTTCTGATAACATCCCCGTTATCTTTGATATAGTCCTGATTTCTTTTTATTCTGCTGCAAATACCAATGCAGGGTATTGCTGGCTGCTGCCGCAAAGCAAAGATTTCGATCAATCTCTTTATTCGTTCCAAAGGGGGCTTTGTTCACATCAAAATAGCCCTGTCCCTCCTCAAAGGGAGCTTTGTAATCAATGTAGCCATGATCCTCTGTCTTACGAAAAATCACCATTTTCTCCCAATTTGGGAGCTTTTAACTCCTTTAACAAAAAGAACGGTGCGCTTTTCTCCCTCCTCTGTTTCATATTCTACAGTATTGTTGTTTTGTCCATTTTCAATTTTTTCTAAAAGCTTCTTTCGCTTGGCAAGCTCTTTTTCCGCCTGCTTTCTCTGCTTTTCAGTCCTTCTTGCCAACTCTTCTTCGGAAAATGTGTTTTCTTCTTCCGTTGCTTCAGAGGAAAATCCTGTATTTTCTTCGGTATTACTTACAGAATCAGATTGGCTATCACCGAAAAGGTCGCTTTGCCTTGAGCCGGTCTCAACCGTAGCGGAGCTGTTGCCGGCACCAAAATGGAAGCCTCCTCCAACAGAACTTGAAGCAGAACCTGAACCGCCACTAAAACCGCCTCCCGCCGCCGGATCCACCGCTTCCACCGGAGCCGGCAATACCCTTAATCAGAGTAATTTGTTCTCCCCATTTACATTTATCTGCTGGTCATCCGCGGTTCCTGCCTTAGCTTCCTTTTCTACCTGCGCAGAGCGCCGGGAAGAAACGCCCTTCCCTTCTTCATGTACCGGCTTTCCATCTTGAACCCACTGTCCATTTGCGGAAATGCTGTATCCGTCCGGAGTCTTCTCCTCAGTAGCCATTGTTCCATTATCCTTCAGAAAATAACAATAGCCGTCCACCCAGGTCCAGCCCTGAGCCATCTTTCCCCAGTTCGCGGTATCCGTCTTCAAAAAAATACCATTTTCCGTCTGCCAGAATCCAGCCGTCCTGCATTTTCCCGGTAAGAGGATTAAAATAATACCAGCTACCGGAAATTTCCTTCCAGCCCTTCTGCATCTGTCCTTCCACCTGATACTGCCACTGTCCCTCAGCTCTGCACCCATTTTCCCTCTGCTTGCGCCGTTAGGGAAAAGAGCGGAAGGGTCAGAGCCAGAGGAATAGATCAGCATAAAGGAGCGCGAAAAACGGATAAGGGATGTCCCCGTTCTTTCTCTGCTCCAATAGTTTTATCACTATATTTTTGTGTATGTTTCCGCACAAGCTTCTGTGAATGCTTTTCAGCTGTATTATAAGCTCTATGTTCTGCCAAGCCATCCATGACTTGACTATCCTGATCCCATCCCATAATGCTTCTCCTTCTATAAGCGAGTCCATTGTCCTAGGGTAGAAAACTAACAGTCATCTTTCAATTATATTTCTTAGGGATGGGCATCGCTTAAAACTAATTTTGCAAAAATGCAAAGTAAAAAATCGTAGGTAGTACGGATGATTGAAGAAATTCTGTACTACATGCATTTTCGGCAAAATTGCAAAATAATAAGAAAAAAATTCACAGAATGGAATACATTTAATTATTTAGAGTAATCGTTCCAGGGTTTGACAATGCCAAACACCTAAAAGTATCATTGACAACTACCCGCAAAAGGTATGTTTTTATTTATGATTACAAGATTTACGAACAAAGAAAAATGAAAAGATGTATAACTTTTATCTTGCAGAATCTAGAAACTTGAGATTGTGATTTACCACTAAAAACGGAAAAAGCTACGAGAGTTTCCCGGTAAATTTCGATAGATATATTATTCTCTTGTCCCAATATCTCCATCAAAAAAATATCTCTGCGCATACTCACTGTTTTACTGTTATTTCTCTTTTGGCTTAGAAAGATTATTAATAAATCCATTTTTCATAAAACAAAGGAGTGTTGAGGGTCATACTCAATATCTGCATCCACCGTAACAAACCTACAAGCCACGCCCTCTTTGTTTACTTCATAAGCAAATGTATTAATCATATCCAAAATAAATGAGCCATACCCCTCTCGACTTGCTTCCGGGCTTAATTTTTATTAATGCAAAGCTTACCAAGTTTAATAGCCGGAAGGGACATAAACGCCACATCCGAAAGATTACTCTCTTCCTTCTCTCCGTAGTTAGTCTCTACTGCATCCGTCGATAGAGAAAAAGTATCCAATCAGCTCTTTCGTCAAATTATGTACGAGAACAAACGTTTTGCTTTATAGATTTTTCTTCTAAATCAAGTGCCTTTTTCTTTTAAAAAATGTAACATATTCTTCTGCTTTTTCCACAACTAAAAGAATACTGTGTAATATCTTCTTTAACTGAAGTAATCGAGAATATACTCACAGTATCCGCAATCTCTAAAATATCTTTTCTCCGATAAATAACTCATTTCTTTAAAATATTCTTTCTTAACTTGAGCAATGCTTCATTTCTTTTTAACTGCTTCCTTTGAAGGCTTTGTAGATACCTGAAGCATAATTCTTTTTGCATCTTCACCGGATAAACTGGGAGTGGATTGTATCGGCTTCACATTTACGCTCATCCTTTTACCTCCTTAATCTATAATACTTTTCCCAATATAATAAGTTTATGTTATCAAAACATATCAAATAAAACAAGTCATGATGCAGTAAGTATTGCCGTAAATTTATTGTAGGATATGGCTCTGAATATCAGATTCAGTGGCGCTCAAACGCCGGAATAATCAGAGGGATGGCATATTATTTTGAATGGACAGGTTATTTACCATTTACAATCCATCGGCGTGTTTTCGTCAATCCCTAAAACTATTTCGTTTACGGACGCTGTTAACTTTGGAGATGGATAGCAGGAGGAAACCTCCACCTGTTGCCGTACTTCCACAAATCCACTCTGCGTAAGGGCGGCTTCCTTTACTTTTCTAAGCCAGTAGAAGTAGGCATTTCTGGAGAGGCCATGCCGGGCACAATAGTCATCTACTTTTATACCGCTCTCCTTACGATCTTTAATAATGTCAGCCCATTGCCCTGTTCGAATCCTGCTTGTAGCAAGTTTTGTATTCATCTTGAATTCCTCCCTGAGATAGTGTGCAAAAGTGGAAAAAGTTTGTAAAGTGGAAAAACTGTGTTCAACTTTTTCACACTTCTCACGATTATCTCAATTTTTGTGGAGAGAAAAAAGATGACAGGTTATTTACCATTTACGCTATAGTTGTGTTGAGCAAGACATTTGGCAATGATTTAAGCATCGCGCTTGTCTGTTTTAATACGCTTCTTACTACGCTGCTCAAGCATTGTTGTAGGGGCAAGAATAACGCATTTTACATTATTCGCTGATAACTGGTGATACAAAGTATAACCGAGGCAACCAGCCTCATAACCGCATATGAAGTTAGCATCATTTCCGTAGATGCTTCTAAGGAACTCCAAATATTTCAGAACATCCTTGTAATCAGCTTCTGTTCTTTGGTGATAAGAAGCCTTTTCGGCTTCAAGAGTGTAAGTACAAAGTGGAAAGTGAAAAGTGAAAAATTTTCCTTATGAACGTCCATTCCTACGTAAATTGTGTTATGATTCATTTGATGACCTCCCTTTGTATGCGGTAATTCCTGTGGTTGTTTTGCAACTACCATTATACAGGTAAATCCACGAAGTTTACAAAGTGGAGGTCATTACATATTGTCTAAGCAGTCCAACGACAGGTATTGAAAGCAGTTTCATGAAAGCTCATAAAATTAGGAGCAATTCAGACTCTAGATTCAAATGCACTATACCACTAAACTTCAATAGCGTCTATTTCAATGGCGGCCATTAATATGTTCATATATGGATTGCTTCCATACTGTGCCCATTTATCGAGCTTGTTTCTTATGTGTTCAATAAACGTTTCAAGCTCTCTATCACAAAAATTCATCATTTAGATGATTCAAAAAGCTTATCAATTTCCGTCGAAATATTACGAAAAATTTTTGCTTCCTAGCTAGTCCTTCACACGCAGATGCTGGAATCTCCTTCAACGTATTTTTCAAATCTATTGCATGTATCATTCCAGTATTTAATCCTTTTTGCCCTCCCTCCCACTATATATATCTTTTTGCTGTTACGAACAATATAATTCTATTCCAAAACCTTTCTTCTTTCTTCATAATCCTTTAGCAACTGGAGTGACCTCAAACATACAATTTCTACTTTCAAGATATTCATCACTTACAATCAAAATAGCAAAAATCTTGTTGCCTAATCGACTTCATGAACTGCTTAAGACTATCTCCGACTGTATATCGTGCGAATCACGACGGATATGTGCCTTATTCTTCGATTGCAGCTTCAACTTGTTCCGCCATCTCCTTATTCGCCCAGTTATACGAGATAAATACAGTTGGAGTCGTCTCTGTTTCCGCTTTAAGATTCTCTATTATTTCTATAATTACGCCTTCTTGGTCATAATATCCATTCATTTTTGCTGATGCCAGACAATCTCTCATATAACCAATAACAAAATCATGAATTTTTACTATGTCTCCAGCCATTGCACGACGATCAACTTGCTTTACAATAACCATACATCCTAAGAAAGTATTTTCCCATTGTCCACATTGTACAAAAATTCGTATTTCGTATCTTAATGAAGTCTTCTATAAATCTGATAGTACGCACGCATTATAAAAGACTTCTTGAGGATTAAAATTTATTTTTAGTACTTTTAAGAAAGGTTATCCGCATTCTTATCCATCTAAAATAAAGACTATACAGCTCTTCGAAAGTTTCAGCATTTTCTAGTAAATTATTCACAAAGTCTAATAATTCTCTGTCATAGCTTTCGGCTTGCTTCTTTGTTATTAATTGAAAAATACAGAAAATAACGTAACTACCAATCCTTATTTTTCCTACTGAAACAAAATATTCTTAATTTCGTCAAAAAAACGTATCTTGAAATTCCTTATCAACTTGTTTTTCTTCATTGCAATATCTAAGCCAATCCAATTTTTGATCAATGAAAAATATCAAAAAATGTCTGTATAATCATGTGACGATTTTGCCTGCTCCACTCTTGATTTAGCATAAAAATGTATGTCATACCATTCTAAAACCCATTTCTCAAATTCCACAATGATTTCCCTTATATTTTTTGAGACAATACTTTTTTTCTTCTTAATCTAAAAGACACCCTAATGTCATTACTAGAAATCTCTGGCGTTTACTTTATCTCCATCTTTTTAATTTGTTGAGAGCCGTTTTATTAAACATTTAGTTCTTACTTAATAAAATTATTTTTACTTTAAATTATCAATTACTAACTCTATTTCTTATATTAGAAATTCTAGTGTGAACTTCCTGAGATTTTAGTTCTCGATATTTTGCTCTACTTTTTAACTCGAATTATCATTCAGAATTACAAGGATTTCTTCTCTTTTTCGCATAAGATTTTTCGAGTTCCACTAGTGCGCTTTTCCTGTATGTTCTTAGTTTTAGATACAATAAGTTTCGGCTTTTTCAAGCTTGCCATCGATTGATCTTAAAGTTCTTGTTCTTTCCATTTGAACGTTTCCCTAAGAAAGTATGAAAAGATCACTCACCCTGTCTCAATTTTTGGTGAGAATGGAAAAGATGACAAATTATTTATCCTTCAATACTAATTACGATTTTTGAATAAAAGATTATTCACCTTTTATCATCAAGTCAGACTTTCGATTAGCGATTTTGAAATTAAATAGCAAAAGAACAACAAACAAGAATTAACGTTATTATTTGCAAAAACTATGATTGTATAATAGATCAAAGTGATATTAAATATTTTCATAGAAAATTTAAACCCTAATACAATCCATAACATCACAGCTGTAATAATAATAATCACCCACATTAATATTATCAAAGCCAATGGATTTACTAGCAGTAATATTCTATCCTTTTTAGTGGAATTTCACGCATGAATCATAATATTTTCTCCAACAATAGCTATTACTTCCAAGTAAAAGCATTCAACTCAGATTCAATATTTTTAATATATAACTCCGTCATGGTTTGTCTACGAAAATTATAGGAACACCACGCAATAATAATAACGAGAAAAGCAGGTATGAAAAAGTAGCATTAAGTTTCTTAGATCAGGGCTAATTAAACCCTTTATCTATAGCAAAAGGCAAGGTACTAAATAAAGCTATAACAAGTGGAAAAATACCTTTGTGAATTTCTCGACTCATAGGAATCTGCTAAATTTGTCAATAATTTCCATTGTTCCTGCAATGCATGAATTCTTTCTTTTTCCCAATCACTAATTTCTTTTGTTCCTTCCATAAAAATGACTCTCCTTCCTATAGCGTCTGAATAATATACTTATAAAAATTTTATTTTCAAGATAATGAAATTCCCCATATATTGAATTTATATTATTCAATATAATAAGTTATGCTCCATATATCGTCACTCTAACATCTTAGGTTTCCATTCTTTATGTGCTTTTCCCTCAAGTATATCTGTAATCCTCTCACAAGCATGTCCATCTCCATAAGGATTGCATGCCTGACTCATTCTTTCATACTCTTCTTTATTTTTCAAGAAGAAGTTTGAAGTATTATAAATCGTTTCTTCATCTGTTCCTACAAGCTTTAATGTTCCCGATTCCACACCTTCCGGTCGTTCAGTAGTATCTCTCATTACAAGTACAGGAACTCCATAAGACGGGCATTCTTCCTGTATCCCGCCAGAATCGGTTAGGCATAAAAATGATCGAGCCTCAAAATTATGGCAATCAAAACACTTCAATGGGTTCAATAATATGTATTCGTTCACAGCCGCTAAGTTCCTGTTCAGCAGCTTCTCGAACTACAGGATTCATGTGAATCGGGTATATGGCCTTACAATCTGAATGTTCATCTAATACCCTTCTGATAGCACGAAACATGCTATGCATGGGTTTCCCTAAATTTTCTCTTCTATGAGCAGTGATTAAAATCAGCTTATCTGTACCAACCCACTCTAATTCAGGATGTGAATAATTTTTTTTGACTGTGTGCTGCATAGCATCAATGACTGTATTACCTGTAACATAAATATTTTCTGGTTTTTTCCCCTCTCGTATAAGATTATCTCTTGAGAGAGGCGTTGGGGCAAAATTATATTGAGACACTAAAGATACTGCTTCTCGGTTAAACTCCTCCGGATATGGAGAATATATATCATATGTTCTTAAGCCCGCTTCTACGTGACCGACTGGAATTTGCATATAAAAACAAGCAAGCGCTGTCACAAATGTCGTTGATGTATCGCCATGCACCAATACTATATCTGGCTTTACTTCTTCTAATACTCCTTTAATACCATTTAGAATATTGGTGGTAATATCAAAATAACGTTTGCCGATTCTTCATGATATTTAAATCAAAAATCCGGCACTATGTTAAAAAGTCTCTAAAACCTGATCCAACATTTGACGATGTTGCGCAGTAACACAAAACCTTAACATTAAAAAGTAGAACGTTTTTTTAATTCAAGAATCGAAGGGCATAACTTAATCGCTTCTGGACGTGTTCCGAACACAATCATTATTTTTCATTTTACTTTGTCCTTTCAGTATTTATATTATAAATATCTAATAATAGAACAACAACAGTAGTAACCAGTTACCAATATTCTGACTATTCAAAAATCTTAAGCCTACCTTAATATTCCATTCAAATTAATTGCAAATTGTCCTTCTACTCTCCTTTTTCTTGATCACATAAAAAGAATATTGATTTTTAGTAAAACATATTTCATTATAACCTACTAAAATTATATACATAAATATATACTTCTGCCATTTAAATATTTTATCACCATCTAATCCCCATAGTATAATTTATGTAGTGACCATATTCTGCTACAAAATAACACGCCAAATATTATCACATACAAAACTCTTCACAGAAGTAATAGTATTAAAATCAGCTCAAGTAGTCTTCTACGTTCTTCATAATACAAACTGCTTTTTAATAATAATTATTAACTTATCCATAATAAACTTTGCTAATTTAAAAATAGCCAAGTTTGATAGGGAAGAAGATGTACAGTTTCAGCGTAAAATCCTCTACATAATAAAAAAAGAAAAATAATCAGGCTAAAAAGGTATATACTATATTTCAATATTTTTCTATCTTGTCTTTTTCTATCTGTCCAATTACATTTGGAATTAAAAATTGATGTTGTATTCATATAAAATCCTATTCTAGATATTTTCAGGAACCCAATACATCCCCACATAAAATGCTAACGATAGGGACATTCAGGTGAAAGTATAATCTATTCTTTTTCATTTTCATCTCTACTTTTATAAAAATATGACATATATTGCAATTACCAAGAATGCTTTTATAACATTCAGATATGAAATCCGACCAGTATCATATGCCCCTCCCTCATAGCCTGGATAAAAATTTAAAAACAATAAAACGTAATAAACCACTAAATAACAATGCACAAATTGTTCCTATCCCCAAGATAGTGCTCTTTTTTTCCATTTTGAGTTTGCTAATAGATAAATGGGTATACATACCAAAAGCAGATTTATGGAATAACGAAGCTATAGCGACAAAAATAAAAAATATAACATTTTACTGTTTTTGATGTATTGAATTGCGTATATAATTATTGCTAATGCAAAATAATTTCTAATAGTATTATAAGTCAAAAAGTAATATCCCATGCACTAAATAAAAAACGCTCATTGTAGGATTACAACTCTGTTCCCATATCGCACTTATGAAAAGCCAAGTTGTTAAAAATTCCAATTAAAAATAATCACTAATCTTGGACTACTGCTTACTTGTTTTAAAAGAATAACTAGTTGCTTAAAGCCAACTTCCATGTAATGAGCTCTTGTCCCTCTTGTATTAATTCAATATGACGTAAGTAACTATCATAATCTACCCCACCCTTCTTACTGCTGAAAAAGCCAAAAATCAAAAAGCCGTTAAACATCCACCTTTCTCTTTTTCCCAACAAGCAAAAACATTATGTATACCTACTTTGACTCTGATGGTAATTGCTTTCTTTATTTGTATATAAGACATAAGACAATAAAGTAACAGCAATTAAAAATTCCAAAATATATAAGCATATCCCAATCACCTCTTCACTTTATAAATGATAATATTTAATTTTAAGTGCTTTTTTACAACCGATATAAGATCGCTTCATATATTTATACATCCTATCGAGATCCTATAACTATTTATACATGGCTACTATCTGTGGAACAATGAAAAGCTCGCATCTTTGTCCAAATTATTAGTTATTGTGTATTTCTGGCTTAAAATTATAAGCTAAAAATTTTCTGTATCCTAACATATAAAAACTCAGATATTTTTATAACACATCACTGTTAGAATTATGACTACCGCTGCAAAAATAACCTTCACATTCATATTTATAGGCAATAGAAATACTGCCTCAACTATTCCTATATGAACAAGATATATATCCAAAGAATATTTTCCTAACTTTTCTAGAATATAGTCTCCACTCAAAAGCCAATTCCAAACCAGTGTGATACAAAAAGAAAGAATCATATAGGAAAGAAGTTGCACCAGAAAAATATATCGGCTGTCTTTTAAAATAACTATATACGAAAAACACCCTATAGCCAAAAGCCCAAAACATCTTGAAATTCCCCGCAACAATCTTTCAATATGTTCTTTATATTCCGCAATAAAACATCCCATTACAAAACATAAAGATGTTTTTCCACCAATAATCAGGTAGTCCTATGAGATAATTAGCAATCACACTATAAATCATAGAAAAATATTCCACTAGAATCCACGGCTTTTTCTTGTGATAAACATGGATAGTACAAGAATAATATAAAACAATATCTGTATCTTAAGGTACCAAACGGTTGAGCCAGGCAATCGTAATGTAATAAAAAGCATTCCAGCAATCCCTAAACTTAATATCTTCATGAAAAAATATAATAAAGTACAGATTATTGGAATAAATACAACAGTGAAATGAATCAGTACTTTAACTATATGCTTAATAAGCCACTTCCATATTTTTTTCTGTATGCAAAAGTGATAAATAACAACCATAGCCGGAAAGCAAGAAAAACAACGATACTCCCTATTGCTCCCCATGAAAATAACAAAATATAGGAAATAGTTCCTCCAATTAAAACTTCTCGAAGTGAATCCTCATACTGGCAGATATGAGCTAATACAATCATAAGAATTGCAAAAACCCTTAAAGGGAATTTGTGGTGCCTTTATCAAGAAACTTTATTTCATTATTATCTATTCTTCTATACATTCTATTCATTATTATTCTAGTAATTACAATAACGAACAACAGTCCCATAAAAAACATTCAAAAGCATATCAACCCTATTATTTACATCAGTTATTTCTGGAAGGAGTACATAGTTAACAATATTAGCAACTCTCTTATACTCTTGATTTACAAAGAAATGATTATCTCCAACTTGATAAAAAAACTCACATTGCCCGCAATAATCTTTTTCCAGTCTTCCATGTCGTTACATGTAGAATCTTTAGTACTATATATAATAGATGCATCACATATAACCGCGTTTCCTTTTTATAAACAAATTGTCCTAGAATATCAAAAATCCGATTTGATAAGATGGAGATAATTATTCAGTATAACTTCGTCTTTCAATACCCGTTCATCCAATCCTCCCAACCTGACAATTTTTCCTTAAAACTTTCATATGGTAATAGCGCATATTTTCTTATCTTGCTATCTGATATCAAACTTCCCTCCGCACAGATATGAAATGGATTTCTATCAATTAACTGTTGCGAGCAAATATCAAAAGCCAGAGCGCTGCCCATGCTATAACCAAGCACTGAAAAAAAGGAATCTTTTCATTTTCGTTGCTCTTTAATCTGTTTTACCACATCTAATAAAAACTATCATAATTTTTAATCAATTGTTCTTCTTTTCGTCTTCCTCTTCCCTGCATACTCTATCGGAATTGCTTCTATTTGTGGATTTAGAAAATGAACCAATTTCATAAATGAAAAGGAACTCCCCTGCATACGGTAGAAGAAACAATTGTATTTTATGATTCATTATACAATTTCCACTAATTTGTTGTGTCTGATTCATGTAAGTACTCTTGTTCTAAAGCCTTCCTATCCACCTTGCCATTAATGTTAAAAATCATTTGATCTCTATGAATGAATTTTTGCAGGTATCATATAATCTTGAATCTTATCTTCTAAAAATCGTTTTTACTTTTTCTCCTCAATATCCCCAGTATAAACAAGGATAATCTTCTCATTCTTGCTATCAACAAACAGCAATTATACATGATGCGATCAATCGCTGAAGCAGCAGCCTCTATTTCACCTAGTTCAATGCGATATCCCTCGAATCTTTACCTGATAATCTTTTCTACATACATAGACTAATTCATGACTTTCGTTATATGTCACCAAATCCCTCAGTCTTATATATTAACTCTGGATACTTATGATTTGCTGGATTCTGAACAAAAACTTCATTTGTCTTTTTCCATATCGCCATAATATCCACTACTCAGACAAGTTCCTCGAATACATAGTTCACCTATTTTGCCTACTTCTGTCACGATCATTCCTTGCTCATCAATGATAATAGCATCTGAATTTTCACATGGCTTGCCCATTGGCAACACATCTTCATCCTTAAACTCTCTATCAATAGTATAGTATGTACAAGCTTCCGTCGCCTCAGTAGGCCCATAAAGATTTCCAAAAACCACTTCCGGATAGCACTTTATCCAGTAGTTCAGTTGCTTCATTGGCATCACTTCACCACAGAACAAAACCGTTTTTAGTACAGCTTTTTCCGAATGAGAAAGAATATCAAGATTCGCAAAAAGACTAAGCATTGAAGGAATCCAAACTAAAGTATTAACTTTATACTGTAGTATTGTCTTCCAAACCCTAACGGGAGATGTATACAAACGGTTAGCTATTAGTATTGTTGTGGATCCATTTCTTAACGGAGCATACACGTCTTGAATCGAAAGGTCAAAATACAATTGTGCCTGATTTGCAAAGATTGTTGTCTCATCAAAATGATAGCAATTAGATATCCAATCTGTAAAATCAATAGCTGCCCTAGTGATTTATAATCACCCCTTTAGGTGTCCCAGTCGATCCAGATGTAAACAATACATAAAGGATATCCGTATCAATCATTTTTCCTAATATTTATTACTTCATTAGGAGAATTATCACCCTGAGTAATTTCCTCGAATACCATCAATTCACGATTTCCAACTAAACAGCGAACCTGCTTTTTCGTGTTGCCCTGTCAGTAATAACAATTATGGGGTCAAGAGTATTTAAGATTTTTATTAATACGCTCCTCAGGCATCTTGGTGTCAATAGGTGAATAAAAATTCCTGAATATGCAACTCCCATAAAAGCAGCTAATTAGAGATACACTTTTTCCATAAAAAGTAGTATCGGAGACTTAAAGTATCCCTTTTTCTATTATCGCATTGGCAATCTGAATTGCTTCTTGTATAATCCTTTAAAAGTTATGTCTCTCTTAGCATCGACAAAAAGCCACCTTTATCAGGATATTTATCTTTTATATTATCTAAATAATCAGTAACAACCCTAAACATACACTCTTGATTCCTCTCTTTAATTATTCTTCCTCCTTGAACTATATGATACAAATCATCAACGAAGATAGCTTCCGCTACAGCAAAAGGTTCTGCGTCTATCCCGTATTTTTTACTAACCATTGCCAAAAAAGAAAACCGCGCTAAATGAATCCCATGCATCAATATCAAGCAAATCTGTATCCATGCTAATTTCATCATTTATTGATAAAAGCTCCATGAAAATCCTTTAAAAACAGTTCCTTTGATACCATAATTTTACCTCCCAGCTTTCGACTTTATAATCCATTTCTTGATTGGTCTTAATACTTTTTGAAACCACAAATAACACTATTCTTTACTGCATGAGCACCATAACTTTCTATTTTTTTTCTAGAAGAATACGGAATACTATCCAAATATTTCCTAACATTATCTGCTGAACTCTGATTTTTAATCTGATTGAAGTTCTTTAAAAAGTAAGATATCTGTCAACATATTATACTCTAAATCATCTCCAACATCTTTTCTATCTCTAGCAAATTAGTTATGGTTTCTTTCATTACTCTCAAGTTCCACATGAAAAATGAACTGTTGAGCAAATCGCTTTTGATATTTTTTATTATCCAATGTAAATTCTGGATTTTTGTCAAAAACCATCTCTTCATATACGTACGAATTATATTTCTTGACACTCCTAGCATCTAGGAATACATAAATCCCTTTTTCACCTACTATATTTTTCAATTACATCAAATATATCGTCATATGAATAATCACAGTCATCTGCTATATGATAAAACCTTCCATATGATTTTTCATTCAAAAATAGTTTTATCAATGCATTTCCAAAAATAGACGAATGGCAAAGCGAATGCCTACTTTTACCATCATCAAATCTAATTACCGGTTTTTTGTTTGCAATTCTATCGATGAGCGTATAGGTTCCTCGACTTGAAGAAAAAGCTCACAGGAATTCTTGTATCACCGAATGTTAAAGTAGGTCGTATAACAGTCCAGTCAAAACTATACTTGTTTCCACATGACAATAAATATAGCTCCGCTTTTCTCTTTCTTACACCATATTCCCACTTAATATCTGTCATCTGAATTTCTTGATCTTCACTAAGATTATCATTTGGACGAGCATAAACTGAATCAGTGGAGATATATATAAATTGCTTGCAATGTCCATTAACAATATTTAGGGAACGAGCCATTTGTTGTTCGTCAAATATCTGCGTATCAACTATAACATCAAATCCTTCTTTTACAATATTCTCTGCAAAATTTTCATCCTTCCAGTCTCCCTGTATATATCTTGCAGAAATATAATTCCACTTTCCGAAAGGTGCCCTTCTACTTAACACTACGACTTGATACTCAGTGTTTACGGCAGCCTCTGTTATAGCACCTCCAATCACTCCCATTCCTCCAATAATCAAGATTTTCATAAATCCATTCCTCTTCTAACATTCTTTTTATCACAATACGACATAAGACTTTGCCCCTTTCCGGATATTGTATAACAGATTTTATCCTAAATAACTTATCAAGATAACTTTTGTACTACCATTTCCAAAGCACATTCTCTTTTACAATACTAGCAGGATTTCCTGAGACCAAAGCATGATCGGGTACGGAACTCGTGACTAGCGAACAAGCTCCTACTATTGCGCTTCTACCAACCTTAACTCCTGGCATAATTGTACATGCTTCGCATAGCCATGCTTTTTCACCGATAGTAACAGGCCTAGATGGTCTATATCCAGTAGTGTTCATAAAATGGCTTGCACCATTTGTATCCCTAATTGTTACATTTCTGCCAATGCCCACATCATGCATTATTTCTATCTTTTTACCACATATAACTGTCAATCCTGCATTAGCATCACTATCACCAATCTTTCCACCATGAATAATTAGTTCAGCATCCTCAAACACAACAAGCTCACTACCTGCGTCTATCTCAAAATTTCCCAATATTTTAAATTTAGCATTCTTACCAAGAAATAGTTTTGATTCCTGATGGCTATGTGGAAATTTATCCTTGCGTCCCAAAATAAGAATTCCTTCAAATTGAAGTTCTGCACTCTCTTCAATATTTATATGACAGTTAGTCCCACATATAATTCCTTTTCCTTGCAAAAGATTTCCAACACCACTATACCTTATAGTCTGGTATAGTGACTTGGGGTTAAGATGAGTTATCTTTAAAATTTTATACACCATTCTTAGAAACGCTTTTAATATTCTTAATTTGATTTATGCGATTCCCAGTCGTATTAATACTATATTTTTTTGAACAACTTCATTAAATCTATAATGATCTAAATCCTCGAAAAATTCCTCTCTTTTATCCGATAGCCTTGTAATGGATTTTTCTAATGCAGGATTCCCTCCAGAGCCCATTCAAGAGGTACTTCTTTTGCAATTCACACGTCTTTTAGCTTTATCAAAAACGCTTTTCCCTTTTCTGAATTAATTAATAACAATGATGTTCCAAGATTGGATTGATGATCCTACTATATTTCTCAATCCCCAAAAATCCCCAATAGAAATATCCGCAGCTCTTGGAAACCCTTAAACCTACATTCATAGCATGAAGGTCTGCAGTATAGATGAGATTCAATATACCCTTGCGTAAATAAACTTGTTTTCTGGTATCAAAATATTCTTTCACCATTTTCAAAAATAAACTTTTGAGTAAGATTATGCCATCCATATTCCTTTGATTTATTCTCTGTCCAGATAATTTTTGATTCTGCCATTTCTTCTATATAATCAAGATATTTTCTCCAGACTTTTGGTGAGTTAACACCAGCACAGCAAATCAACTGTAATCAAATTCTCATAATCTTTTCTCAAAAATTTAAAAGTCCAGCTATTTGGCATGGTAAAACCACAAGCTAAAACTTTCCCCCTTCATCAAGGATTCTCTTTACCTCTCTATAGAAACCTTCTGCATTACTCTGTAAATCCTTTGATCTCCTAAGCCTTTGTAAATCCGCTCTATTATTAGAGATATAATGAGATACTGAAAAGTCTTCATTGTGAACAGCACCACCAACATATCCATTTTCATTATACATCGCATCTGCCAATGCAGAAAACATACCTCCCGTAGTACTTTGAAATATCACCTCAATACTTCTATGTTCTGCTACATAGCATGTAGGTTTTTCATCATTCTCATCTAAAGCTTTACAGCGACTAATGCATGGGCATATCTTGCTGCAGAGATCACAATGAATACATTTTGTTTCATTTACAACAGGATACCAAAATCCCTCTTTATCAACTGTAAACGTAATTGCTTTCGTAGGACATATATCCCCACACGCATTGCATCCACAACAATCTTCCTTTTTTGTTATATCAATCATGGCTCATCCTTTTCATTCATTTTAATTATAGACAATTTATTCATAGTCCAGCTTATAAGTAATCGTTTCATCTGATTATCAATTCCCACTATACCATATAATTCCTCCAACGGAGGTTAGCGATACTACAAGAATAACAAGAAATCCAACAATTAAATTTACGTCAAAAAAACCTGATGAGTAAAATAGGGGCTAGTAATGATAATCCCGTGACAATCATACAGCGCAGAATCATAAGCATTATATCTTTATAACTATATTTTACAATTACATGAACAAGAATTGGTTTAATTACGATACCTAATATTACACAGGCTAAAAGCCTCCACCCATGCAAAGAGCAATTGGTGGATATCCAATTTTAAAAAGAACATATACTATCGGTAACTGAATGAAATCAAAAATGGACTGATAATGGCATTTTCTCTAATTTGTCCTTTTTGCATAAATTGGAACATATAGTGACGTATCAAACGCTTGAAAAAGCCCTGAACTAATGCAATCCGAACAAATGGAACCAGCCCGTCCGGTACATCTCCTAGCCAAACTTTTAACGCAGGTTCTACTACAAAAAAATAGTGGTATTACTATTATTAGCATCAAATAATATGTATATTGAGTTGATACCAATGCCAGTTTTTTTGCTTCCTCATACTCTCCTGCTGCATATTTCTTCACAATTTGCGGATTAACAGCTGTTCGAAAATTCCCAATAAACTGATTGATAAGCCCATTTATTCTGAGAGCAAGTGTTCTCACCGTTATTACAGCTGGTGAAAAATATATTCGTGACGATAGTAACACCCTGGTTTGCTAAAGAAGCTGCAGAACTCGTCAGAAGATTCCACCCTGAGAAAGACGCAACTTCCTTAAAGATTTCCTTGTTAAATAAAAGCTTTGCCCTTACTTCCTCGAACATTTTTCTGCAGTATATTCTATATACTGACATCACTAGAATTGTAATCAAGAACATCAAGACAGAATATACTTTGAGTTTATCGTATGGAAATACTAATAGTATATATGTTATAGCCAGTTTCAGTACTACCTCCAATATACTAATATATGCGTATATATTCATTCTTTCATGAGCAATAATACTTGCATTATATGGAACTTGAGTAATTTGAAAAAATGTTGCTAGCATAGAAAAAAATGGAATGCAAAAACTGCTGCATCGAGCCTTTCTATGGGTATAACTAACTTGTTATAAACGAACCAAAGTCCAATAATCTCTCCAACAATAACAATTACTATACCGAGAATAATATGTGCTACGCGAACAGTAGCAACAACGCCTTCAGCCTAGGGTTTTCTTTTCCCCATTTCATATGTAATGAATCTTGATGTGCCACTTCCAAGAGCATTACTCAAAAAGCTAAAAATGTCACAGCTCCACCAACAGTTTGATAGATGCCAAAATCATCAACCCCAAGTAACTTAAGAGTAACCCTGGATGTATAAAGTGACACAGTCACAATCAACATCATTCGAAAATACAAAAATAATGTATTTTTCGCTATCCGTTTATTATCAGTCATTTTTCCGTTTATACCTTTACCTTTTTGAATGGATGTGTTTTATTAATTAGACTTTAGCCAACATTTTATCTGTTCTATATTTTCAGTATAGTCAGCCTTAATACGTGCATTCTGCTCATTCAGATATAAGCTTAACGTATCTCTTTTTACTACACATTTCTTTAGCCATAGAAACTAATTTATTTTCTGCTTCTGAAATATCAAGTACCCAGTCCTTATTTCCATAAACATACTCACACATACCCATACTTTTTCTGACTATATGAAAGAAAAAAATGGTAGGTACATTTTCCTCAATTGCATTGATAGCACAATGCATCCGTGCAGCTATGACAATATGGCAGTTCCTTTATCGTGGACTTAATTCCCAGGAATCCGGTGCTAGTATCCGCTATCAACACATTTATAGAACTATCCATTTTATTCTTTACTTTTTAAAAAATAACAAAATCGTTATCATTCATATCCTGAGATAATACATGTGGTAGAAAAGCTAAATCTCTACCAGTTTCCTCATGTATTCTATCTAATAAGCGAGCTAAACTCTCAACGTGTTTATCACTATACTCACCATATATCTCTTTTAATGATAGCGGTGATAGATTGATGCCTATTAGCTGTCCATTATTATTTTTCATCCCGCCTAATTGAAATGCTGGATCAGGGAAAAAACAGGTATTGTCAAACCCTAATTCTTCTAAATAAGATACCGTCTCTCTTTCACGACATAAGATTGCTTTTATATCCCATAAGATTTTTTTCTTATAGTATTCTATCGCTTTTGCATAATTCCCCCAGGGTCCAACAGATGCTCCAAACACAACAATTGTCTTTTTGCTTCTTTTTGCAGAAATCCACCAGAGGATTATAGTATTTATACTGTTTCTTTTTGCGAAGAAATTCTGGTATAGTATATATATCACCACCTATGGAAAAAAATCATATCTATATCACTAAGTAATTGTGCAATATCGATAGTAAATACCCTTTTCTCACAATCTAAAGTATCTAGTATTTTGTTTATTATTCGTTTATCCAAACTATTTTTCCGTTAATGATATTATTTCTATATCTAAATCCGTTAATGCTTTCTTGTCAAACTCATACGAATATGAAAAAAATAAACAACTTTCGCTTCTGGAAATAGATCATTTATAAATCGCCTCGTACCTCTAATAATTGCTTCATCCGAAAATTATATACTCCCCTTATACCATATAAAGCTATTCTCATATATTAACACCCTATTAAATTATTTAATTCACTGAATCCTCTCATCCATGAAGCTCACCATAATTTTTCTTTTATTGTATCATACCCTATCTTTCCATGAGTTACTCTTTAAGAAATCAGCTTGTTGCCTTTCATCATATTTAGGTTTAAACCCACTATTCTTCAATTTATTCAATAATTCTGTAAATTCTTTGGGATTATTGTAAAAATATACATAAGGTGAAAACCTGTCAATTTCAGGATACCAGACTGAAATAATGCATTTGCCAAAAGCTAATATATTCATACAGCTTCACCGGATCTACAGCAAGAATAATATCATTTACAACAAAAGGCATAATAAGTGCATCAAAATCCTTTATCACCTTTCCTAGTTCATTGTGCTGAACCACACCTTCCAAAGATATACTATTTTCCCCAATAAAGCTTGTATCATTTGGTCCGATAAGTTTGTATTGGATATTACCGACATTCTCCAAGCTAAAACGGAGTAATTCGATATCAAACCATGCAGAAATTGTTCCAAAATAGCCAATTGTATAACATTCCTTATAACATGCTTTCATCGGTGGCACAATAGTAGTGTAGTTATATCCATTTCTTACCAAAAATGATTTCTTATCTTTTAGCACATGTTCTTGTAAATAATTGCTGGATACAAATACAATATCTGCACGATTAATCAGCTTCTCTTCTAACTGTTTCACCTGTTCTTTATCCTCTTCATTGGTAAGCGACGCATGATTGTCCATGCAATCATATACAACAACGCCTTTATAATCCTCCGGGATGTCTGGGTATTGAAGCGGATGACATATCAAAAAATATCGAAGTTATAAACGTTCTTAAGTTTATAACTATAAATCAATCTATTAATTAGTTTGAAAAAAATTTAAAAGTATTTTCTTTTTGGTAACTGAATGATAGTCTTCAATTTTCTAGGCGTCTTATTATCTTTGGATAAAAAGTGGCTTAAAACAATACTTTTTGAATACACTGTCACATCAAAATCTTTTTCTAAAAATAAAGCAAGTATTTGTGCTTTGAAATATCCAGAACCAATTAACATGAGTTAAATACATTATTTTTCATATCTGTACCCTTACTTGACAATCCGCCAAATTTAATAGTCACCCCACGTAATTTTTCTTTACTTATAAATAAATCTTATGGGGACTCTGATTATTATACGTAATTACTTCTTTTTAACGCAACAAACTCCATACGACTATTTCTATTAAATTTATATATTTTAAAAATTCTGGCAACTAAATACTCGAAAAATTGGCAGAATAGTAATTCCTAATGACATATAGCTTACTATTTAAGTATATTTTTTTGTTTTTTTGAATGGGGCTGGAATAAGTTTTATTAATCGAAACACCATGATTATGAATAAAAGATTCCTTAGGTAGTAAGCTGTTTTTATTTTTGCCTTCTGCATTTTCAAAGACAAAAACTTCTTCTTCACAATATAAAAATATTCTCATCGTACATACCAAAATCCATCATCATTTTGACATCTAGCATAAACAAAGATCCTGCGACTCCTCCGACTGACAAATAATCATCCTTTTCTTCTAAAAATATTTGCATAATGAAAGGGTTTGATAAACTTTTGAAATCAGAAGTTCAATAGAAAGAATATACTCCCATTTTTCAGGCACTCTAAAAAGCTGTATTAAACTCCTTATAGTCATTTTTATTATGCATAAATGGCGCTACAATTCCATACTCCTTATGATTTTCTAAAAATTCATCTAGTTTTGCTATTACACTCTCTTCTATAATTACATCTGGATTACATAGAAGAATTCTCTTTTGGAGCATATTTTTTTATGGATGTATTTAATGCCCAGATTATTACCTCCACCATACCCAAGATTTTTCTCACTAAGAATAATTTCAACCTTATTAGACTCTAACGCCTTCAAACGTAAATAAGAATTATCCGTGGAATGGTTGTCAACCACAACAATATGCTCAACTAAACTATACTTTTCAATCAAACGTATAAAGGTTTCTGTACTGCTAAAGTCATTATAATTCAGTACCAAAACTATCATTGCAAACCACCTGTCATGTCTTTTATTTTCAATAATACAATTAGCAATAAAACTATCTATTTTTTTGAAATATAAACATCATCTTCTATAATTATCTTTTTAAGTTCGTTCACACAATTATCATTAAGTATATCTTCATTAATATTCTGATAATAATTATATAATTTATCTGCAAACTCTTTATCGGGAGGATATGATACTCCTAAGCCTGATTCACAAACCCATTGCGACTTAAAAGCCTTCTGGTTCAACTAACTGAGGAATATGATATGTAATACCGTCATAGAATTTATTGGATACTGCATATTTCAGCTTTTTCCAGCTCCATGAAGATACCCATAGCAATTATTTAAGATATTGGCTTCTAATAGAAGTTTTCTTTATCCGAATTAACATAGGCACCAGTAAATTGAACATTTTCAAATCCATTGGCTTTACAATATTCTTATACTTTTTCCAATTCAGGGATAGTCACCATGATAAACAATATTGAAACGAGGGTCATTTTTAATGCATCTAGGTACTTCTTCTGAAAATCAAAATATCTCATCAAACCGTTCCAAAACTACATTAATCCTTTTATCTGATTTAACAAATTTATATTGTGATCCAATATCGTTTCGATTAAAATTATGTGCAATTACATATTCATGACTAGGAAGAAATTCTTTAAACCCGCTGATGATATAGAAGTAAACGCACTATTTTCTATTACCTTTTCTCAATCAAATAAAAAGGCATAATGTGTTCGTAACTATAATCTCTAATATCAAATATGTATTTACCTTTTTCTTCCATATAAATAATCCCTAGTAAAACTCCCGACAACGTAGAAAGTGCAATTATTCTATCATACTGATTCCTATCAAGATGTTGTATCAACCATTTTCTAAACCGAATAAAATCAAAAAGCTTTTGAACTTTACTTTTCTTTAAGTCAGAATTATGGTTGTAGTACATATTTACTTGATAAGTTCAAAGAAAAATTACTCCGATTCCAAAAATAAACGGTATAATTTAGTCAGCTTTCTCAAGACGCTCTATATATCTTGTTATATAAGGACAATACTTAATATCCCCACAAAATACTAATGCAATCATTTTTCTCACTCCTTCATGAAAAAGGAAAAATGAATCATCTTTCCCCACTCCAAATCATATTTTTTTCTGGGTTAAAAGGCATCATCCCAGCCCTGGTGTAAAAGTAAGTTCCGCAAAAATACCAAGTATTTTTAGCAATAAAAAAATCCACTCGTACAAACGGAAAATCTTTACATAAATTTTCTGCAGCCTGCTTCATTTCATTATAGAAAAATCGGAAGTGTCACTTGAGGGATATCTGTATAATCGTCTCTATGTAGTGGCATTTTTCTTCCATCTAGATAAAAGAAGCCAATTTGAGCTTGTCGATCATGAATCAAGTCGGTTGAAACGTAAACGAAATAGGGCTTTCCATCAAAACAAAAAAATTTATAATCCGTAATACTTTCCCCAAGAAACTCTTCACTATAATCCTATGATGTTTAATTTTCGAATAATGTAACTCTATATTAAAAAGCTCCAAAAATCTTCCTTAAGCCATTCATTCAGTTTCGATATTGTTTTGAGTCCTATCAAGCTTTTCTTTATCTGATACAACAATATTGTAAGCACAGCCATGATTGCACTAAGCACAAACTGTAAGGGTAATTTATTCCAATCTATTTCTTCTGCTTTTTCCCATACACCAAGAAGTGGTACCAGCTATCTCCATATCCCCTTAGCTTTAATGTAACTACGTACTTCATATTTATCAGAACCATTAATCACAAGTTTGTTAAATGGATAATAATACAGCTTCATCCATTGAATTTTTCATTGAACGTTTGTGGATTGTCCAAATTCAGCCTCTTGTGAAGAACTATTCTATAATATAACTTAGACATTACAACATCAGATATAAGATTATGGGCTATTGTTGACATTTTTCTTCTTACTTTATAAAGAAATGAATCTCTTTCCACCTTATGCTCTCTCCCTTAAACTATATTATCTACAATCGAAACTATTTGTCCATTCTCCGTATATACCCTTGAACACGCTCCCAAGAGCACATACAATCTCATAATTGATTGTATGATTAATTGAAGCTATATGATCAACTGATATTTCTCCATTACCACCATAAACAGTTACCTCACTATTTACTTTTTGCATTTGGATTATCTGTTACATCAATCATACATTGATCCATACAGATGCGTCCAATTAGAGGAGACAGATGTTCACCCACTTTAACCAAAAATATTGTTTTTATAATTAGACCGCCATAATCCGTCTGCATATCCAAGAGGAAGCGTAGCCACTCTGACACTACGATTAGCCCTAAATTCTCTTCCATAACTAATGCAATCACCTGGATGAATAATCTTAATTTGATCGATAATCGTCTTTAATTCCATTAATGGTTGAAGCTCTCCCGGATTTTTCAAGCATCTTGACGGTTGCAGACCATATAAAACAATTCCAGCTCTCACCATATCCAGGTGCATATCCGGATAATCAAATATCCCTGCACTGTTCGCACAATGTCGAATAAAAATTAATTCCTCTAGATAATGTATAGAATTCAAAAATTTTTCGAAAACTGTTCATACGTATAGTCTCTACCACTATCACCTTCATCAGCAGAGGCAAAATGAGTAAATATCCCTCTGCCTCTAACCTAGGTAAACGACAAACTTCAGCCACCTGATTAAGTTCTGACTCAACACATCGAAACCCAATACGTCCCATACCAGTATCAAGTTTAATATGAATTTTTAACATTTACATTTTTGTTGAGACGCATTAAATGACAATTCTCTACCATAATCAAACGAATATACACACTGACTAACTTGATACTTTTGCCAAGTCAACTGCACAACATGGATTAGTATATCCTAAAATTAGAATTGGAATATAAATCCCTCCATTTCTCAGTTGAATAGCTTCCTCTATATTAGAAACCGCAAGATAATTCGCCCCTAGCTTTTCATACAATTTAGAAAAGCTGTACGCAACACCATGTCCATATCCATTTGCTTTTTAACTACAGCATAATTTAGTATCTTTACTAAGTTTAGAACGTATACATCTAAAAATTATGCTTAGCTGCATCTAAATCAATGTTTGCCCAAGTTCTTTTTGAAATGGTTGAAGTTTCATTCTTTTACCTTCTTCACATATATCTTTTTCTTATATAATCCAAATATCATATTTCCCCTGTATTAAAAACGCAGTAATTGGATTCTGTCTTTCTGCTTCTCTGTACAACTTATAATGCCAAAAATCATAGTTTTGATGCTGTGTGTACTTTATCGAACCCTCTACCTCTGCGATAACAAGCTAATTCTTCATCTAATAAAAAGCAATCCGCTCTGCGACTAACTTTCAACCATGGCGTAATCATTATTTTTCCTTATATCTGCAACTTGGATTAATCCAATCACCACTTTATCGTACATAACTGTTAAACATCCAGTACCAGCAGTAATTGAAAAATCCTATTTTACTAATGCGTTTATGGAATTCAGTAACCATTACACCGCTTTTCTTACTATGACTATCTATTTCTAGGTAACGAGTATAAGAAAAGTGATACCCATTCTTTTCCATGAAAGCAATCTGCTTTTTCTAACTTATCAGGCATCCACAAATCATCTGAATCCAAAAATGCCATCCATCTTCCCTTTTGCTTCACGAAGTGCACGATTTCTGCTTACTGCAGCTCCACAATTTCTTTTTATTCTTCAGGTATTTAATTCTTTTGTCTTTCATAAATGACTCGATAATTTTATCAGTCTCGTCTGTAGAACAGTCATCCACAATAATCAGTTCCCAATCTGAATATGTCTGATCTAAAAACTGATTTTATAGAATCTGCAATATATTTCCTGTATTATACGACGGCATAATAATGGATACAGTACCAACCATATTGATCTCATCCTTTTTCATCTACATTTTTGCGAACTCTTCCATTTTTAAAAAGAGCTTGTATTTTATGTATACCACCAATAAATCTTATCCTTTTAATTAATCCTCTAAAAGGAAACAATATATTTATAACCCATTTAAATCCTGGTCTATAGATTATATTCAAACGACAATATGCTTTGCGAAATTGAAAGTACTTTTTCTAAATAGTCCTGAAAAAGCCGTTTCATGTTGGATGCTTCTGGAACCATCACAAATATATCCACCGGATTTAAATCTTCATGATCAGTTAATATTTTTGAATACAATTGCCGCATTGATAGCTAGTTTTTCCTTATTAGATATGTTTTTAATACCGTAAAATCTATAAAATTACCATTTCGTTCTAAACGAGCGTAACTCGCACAAAGAACAATCTTCTCGTGAAAATGCCCCGTATTGCTTATAATCCTCACAGTTACTGATATACTCAATAAAGGAATCGTGATCAATATTTGGTCTATAGGAATCTGGATATTTTGAATATGCCGAAATGGTTATTTGATAAAAATCTTCTGCAAAATCCTTTACTATTTATTTCTCTTACATCAAATTTGTGTTCCCTTGTTTATTTCATATCTACGTTTACTTTTTCAAAGTAGATATATCAAAAGGGAGAATCCTTGATTACATACCACCAATCAGTCTCTATTTTACAATCCCAATCTGAAGCCCATCTCGCTAATAAGATAATTTCTCTATCGAGTCTCCAGATAGATCCGTCTTTTATCGGGGTTGTATTTGCTGGTTCATGTGGAGCAGTACTTGGAATTGCAGCATGTTGATAACTTCTCACCCCTTGATTTCCATAAACAAATCTCCAATCTATTTTTTAGTAAGATGTTTCTTGCTTTTCCCTGAAGAGATTCATACTCTTCCTTACTAACCTTCCCATCTTTTAACAATGCATCTCCATAGTCTAAAAGATGTGGCATTTTTTCGCCATCAGTAATACCTTCCTGTCTAATAATTGCAACTTTAATTGTTTCAAAAATTAGCTTAACATCATTTATAAAACTAATTTTTCTATATATTTCAAATCCCAATAAAATTTTTCTTCCCATGTAATAGCATTTCTTCCCTTAACCTGTGCCAATCCAGATAGCCCAGGTTTTACAGTATGTCGTCTCCTTTGCTCATCCGTCATAAAAACCATATCTCTAACAAGTTGAGTACGTACTATATAAGACTCATATCTCCCTTTAAAATATTGAATACCTCTAACAACTCATCAAGACTTGTGCTACGAAGAGTACGTCCAAATCGCCCCAACCTTTGCTCATCTGGCAACAAATTTCCCATTCTTATCTTTCTTATCAGACATAGTTCTGAATTTGTACATGTTAAAAATTCGTTCTCTTCCCGTTTTAGAATCTATAATGCCAGTCACTGGTTTAGCTAAATACAACTGGACTTCCCATTTAAGTCTTACAAGTACAGCAACAATAATAAATAACCATCCAAAGATAATAATTGCTAAAAGGGCAAGGTGATATCTAATATGCGCTTAATATATCTCTCGTAAAAACTTTTTTTTCTTTTAATATACATATCTGCAAAATACCTCTTTTATCGTTAGTCTCTTTTAAAAAGATCTCGCGTATAAACCTTATCTTGCACATCGTCCGTATTGCATCATATCTGTTTGCGATTATTGCATCGCTTTGACTCTTAAATTCCTGCAGGTTATTTACGACTCGACTGCCAAAAATGTTGTCCCATCATCCAATGTTGGCTCAAATACGATAACCCTTGCTCCCTTAGCTTTAATACGCTTCATCACTCCCTGAATAGAACTTTGTCGGAAATTGTCACTGTTGGCTTTCATTGTCGGTCTATATACACCTATAATGACATCCCTTTCTTTTTCTGATTATAATTATATCCATCAGAATAACTGTAATAACCTGCTTTCAGCAAAATTCGATCCGCAACAAAATCCTTTCTCGTCCTATTACTCTCTTACAATAGCCTGAATCAAATTCTCGGGAACATCATATAATTTGCCAAAAGCTGTTTTGTATCCTTTGGCAAGCAATAACCCCCATAACCAAAACTTGGATTATTATAATAATCTCCAATGCGCGGATCTAAGCTAACGCCTCTGATTATGTCTGCAGTCGAAAGCCCTTTCATCTCAGCGTATGTATCCAACTCGTTAAAGTAGCTAACTCTTAGAGCAAGATAGGTGTTTGCAAATAGTTTCACCGCCTCCGCTTCTGCCAAGCCCATATGTAGAATTTCAATATCTTCTATTTCAGCTCCTTCAGCAAGTAGTTTCCCAAAAGTGCCAGCTGCATCTCTTGTTGCATCATCACTCCCTACAATTATCCTACTTGGATACAAGTTATCATATAAAGCTACCCTCTCTTAGAAACTCCGGGGAGAAAAGGATGCGATCTGTGCAAAATTTCTCTCGCATTTTAGCGGTATACCCGACCGGAATCGTACTTTTAATTATCATAAAAGCCTTATCATTGCAATTAACCACCCTCTCGATGACACTTTCAACCGCCGAACAATCAAAGAAGTTTTTGTTCGGATCATAATTAGTTGGAACCGCTATTATTACAAAGTCCCGCTTCCTTGTACGCCAACGATTCATCCATAGTAGCCGTAAGATTTAGTTTTCTTTTTCCTACTTTTTACTTCCGAGAAATACTTTTCTATGTAATTATCCTGTATAGGCGAAATAAAATGATTTATTTGTTCCACCTTCTCAGGTACTATATCAACTGCCATCACCTGATTCTGCTGTGACAACAATACCGCTAATGATAATCCAACATATCCGGTCCCAGCAACAGCTATATCCATAAGGCAAGTCCTCCATTCTGTCATATCTGCAATAAGAATATATTTGAGTTATTCAAAGCAAGCTCTTACAACTCAATAATTCTTTCTCCTCTTCTTCCGTCATTTTATTATCCGAAGGTAAACACAGCCCTCTTTGAAAGATATCCGCTCCGACATCTACTATTTCTCCTTCATCAATATAGGCATTTGTCCTACCGCGTCCATTACCCTGACGTGTTACAAATGCATTCATTCGGTAAATCGGCTGCATATGCATCGGTTTCCAGATGGGACGACTTTCTGCATTAATTGCCGAAAGCATCTCTATGATTTCTTGCGGATTTGTTTTTCCTTCTTGAGACTGGTATAAATACTCCCTCTCCCCTCGTACAATCGGAGACATTCTCTTTATCAATCAAAGACAGCTGAGCCAGAAATTAGGCACCACTATTCTCTGCATCATAAGGGTTCATCGTAATGGGTAAGTCTTTAAGTCCTTCCTTGTATCTTCTATAAATCTCTCTTTTTCTTGCAATATGCTCATCCAGATAAGGAATTTGTCCTCGTACTACTCCGGCTATTACATTAGACATCCGATAATTATATCCAATTTCTTCATGCTGATACCATGGAGCATCTTCTCGAGACTGGGTACTCCATTTTCTTACCTTATCTGCATCGTCTTTGGAATCTGTTAAGAACATTCCACCGGAAGAGCCTGTAATGATTTTATTGCCATTAAAGCTAATGGCATTATAGTCACCAAAAGTCCCGGTTTCTTTTCCCTTATAGCTTGCACCAAAGGATTCTGCTGCATCCTCAATAATGAGAGCATTGTGTTTTTGGGCGATTTCCAAAATCTCGTCCATCTTTCCGGGAGTTCCATAAAGATGAGCCAGTACGATTAATTTTACATCCGGATAAAGTGAAAAAGCTTTTTCTAAAAGCTAGGATCCATGTTCCAGGTATCCTGTTCCGTATCAATAAAGATAGCCTCTCCATCCTCATAAGCCACAGGATTCACGGACGCATCGAGGTTAAATCGGAACAAAAGACTTTCTTGCCTTTTAACGTTCCTTCATGTGGTCTTGCCTGTCCGTAAAGTTTCTCTCCGGCAAGCTTTGTTGCAAGATGAAGCGCTGCCGTTCCTGCAGAGAGCGCAACCGCATAGCGGCATCCTATTCTTTCTGCAACCTGTCTCTCCACCTCATTGATATTCTTCCTACAGTAGACATCCAGTTGTCTCTCAAAGCCTCTTTCATAAATTCCAGCTCTTCTCCATGCATAGTAGGAGAGCTTAGCCAAACTTTTCTTTCAAAGGCTTTTATGCCATCCAGTGACTTCATTCTTGAACACTCTTTTTCTATTTCCGCCACTTTATAGGTTCCCACAATGTCCTTTTTACCATCTCCCGGATATCGTCCTTATTCTTATAAGCCGCTTCCATTAAATCATCTACTTTTCCACAGTCATCAATATCGAAGCTCAGGGGCTTTCCGATATGAATACGCTCATTGGCGGTGTTCGAGCCCTCCTCCGCCATTAGCTTTTTCTTCGTATAGCTTTTCCCGACGAAGTCCTGTCACTGTACTTTAATGTCGATATCCGGCTTAAAGTCCGGAAAGGCGAATCAGGTTTCTGGCTAGGTATCAATTTCTACCGGGCTTCCCATATCTAAGACAAAGATTTCTCCCTAGCGAAGGTTCCCGCCTCTAAGACAAGGCTTACCGCCTCCGGAATGGTCATAAAATAACGAATGATATCGGATGGGTTACCGTTACCGGTCGCCCTTTTCAATTTGCTTTTTGAAGATGGGAATAACGGAGCCGTTGGAGCCCAATACATTTCGGAAACGCACCGCCACGAATTCCGTCTGGATATCCTGGAACACTGCCCCAGTGCCGTCTTTATCTGCGTTCTCCATACCCTTATGGGTGAAGAGCTGGGGAATGTCCTGCACTCTGCCTGCCTTAATCTTATTGTCAAAGGCCTGGATAATCATTTCATAAAAGCCTTTTTGCTGGCTCCCATGATATTGGCGGGATTTACCGCCTTATCCGTGGAAATCAGCACAAAGCGCTTGACGCGTTCACCATTGCTGCACAGGCGGTTTTGTGGGTTCCCAGCATTATTCTTAATGCTTTCGCAGGGCTGTCCTCCATCAAGGGCACATGCTTGTGCGCCGCCGCATGGTAAACGATTTTCGGTCTGTACTCCTTGAAAATCTGAAACATTCTCCGGGAGTCTCTTACGGAGCCAATCAAGACCAACAGATCCAGTTCCGGAAAATTTTTCATGTAGCTCCAGTTGGATATTGTAGGCATTGTTCTCATAGATATCAGAAGATAATCAGTTTCTTCGGACTGTGACCTGCAATCTGCCTGCAAAGCTCCGAGCCGATACTGCCTCCTCCGCCGGTGACCAATACTGTTCTTCCGTTAATAAGAAAATACTCCCGGAGATCCACCTTGATCGGGTCTCTTCCCAGCAAATCCTCCACGGAGACCTTCCGCATGGCGCTGGCACTGACCTGTCCGGTAACCAGCTGGTACATTCCGGGAAGGTTCTTCAGCTCACAGGTGGTTTCGTTACAGATTTGCAGAATATCTCTTCTTTGAGAAACCGTGCGGAAGGAATCGCCAGGAAGATTTTGTCCACGGCTAAAATCCACCGCCTCCAAAATGCTTTCCTTCCTCCTACAACAGGGATAGTTTGTCAATCAGTCTTCCCATTTGTTTTTGTTGTCATCGATAATGCACAAACTACCGCCCGTCCACTTCTCCGGAGCGTTGAATGTCACGAATCAGCATTTGTCCGGCAGAACTCGCTCCAGTCACCATAATCCGATGATGGCTCTCTCTTGTTATTGACCTTTCGGAGAAGCTTAGGATAAAAGCGATAGAAAAGCGAATGCCCAGTACCGCCAGATACTGTAAAATTGCCCCTGATGACGTAGTAGGAAATGGGCATTCTTCCCACAAGAGCGTGATGCCGATGATATGAAACATGGAGCAAAATGACGGTACGTACTTTACCTGAAGGAGCTCGGGAGTAACTGGCAAAAGCGCCAGATGCTTTATAAAGCTTTAAAACCAAAACCGCCAGTGACCCTAGAATGTAGAAGGAAGCAAACGCTTCCAACGTTCTATATATATCGTGTCAATGGTGCTGTAGCGTAAATCATAGCGAGCTAAAGACAATCTAAACAGGAAAAGCTGAGGGCAAGGGAATCATAAAGCATCAGTCCCAAAGCAATGATATGCCAATGCTCTAATCGAAAGCCCTGCCTTTCTCTTTTCTCGTTGGGGTACTTTTCCATCTTGATTATCTATATTCTCGCTAGACATCTTGTCCTTAGTATTTTCCATGAAGAATGATTTCTCCCTATTGCTACAGTCCTTGTACGTGTTGTTAAAAGTTCTGCTGTTCTTTTCTCGGGCGATGAGACGAAAACCTTTGTTTCTTGCTCTAGGTATTTCTTCCCGCTCCGGTAAATTCTGATTCTTTCTTCCTACGCAGTGAAGGGAAAGCTCTCTCCGGGCTGCACGGTGACATCCCTCCACCGTCTCCTCTCCCTTGGTGATTACATAGTGTACGCCGTATTTTTGGAAGAAACTTCCATAGCTGTCGTCTGTGGACTTACTATAGCGGAAATCCTGTACCGCCGCCGCATTGGAAATCTCCCGCATCAGCTGATCCAGGAAAATGGTCAGTGCTTCATTGCTGACATTATCCACTATCTCTGCATGAACTTCCACCATATGGGCATCGTTACTTCCGGAAATCGTCAGATTCTTTACAAAAGGGAAGTCCTCAGGATCCATGCTATCTATCACATCGTCGGAAATCTGGTCGAAATCGATAAGAATGACCTGATCAGCAGCCGCTGTGGTTAAATTTGGAGCAGAATTCACTCCGTGCTTGGGTTTGCAGGAAACAGAAAAATAATGCCAAAGGCATAATAAAATCTCTTCTATTCAACATGATAACTCCTTAAAAATTAATTTTTCTATATATTCTCTTTTTATCTTATATGCTAAAGCAGTATAGCATTGAACAGACTTTTTAGCAATTTTTATGACTTAAAGTTTTTCTGTTTTCCGTAATAAAAAGACGTATCCCTGAGGAATACGCCTTTTATCTATTACTTTCTTGGATTCTTAATCTGCGCCTGTGCTGCAGCAAGACGTGCTACCGGCACACGGAACGGAGAACGAAACGTAATCCAGTCCGATATCGTGGCAGAACTCAACGGAAGAAGGATCTCCACCGTGCTCACCACAGATTCCTACGTGTAAGTGCGGATTTACAGGCTTTCCTAACTCGATAGCCATCTTCATCAGCTTTCCTACACCTACCTGATCCAGCTTAGCAAATGGGTCAGACTCGAAAATCTTATTGTCATAGTAAGCATTCAGGAACTTTCCAGCGTCGTCTCTGGAGAATCGAAGGTCATCTGAGTTAAGTCGTTGGTTCGAAACAGAAGAAGTCTGCATTCTTCGCAATCTCATCCGCAGTGAGGCAGGCTCTTGGGATTTCACCATGGTTCCTACCTGGTATGCAAGATCTACGCTACTGTCTTGATTTCCTCATCAGCAGTCTCTACAACCACCTTCTTAACAACATTGAACTCCTTCACTTCGAAAGTAAGAGGAATCATGATTTCGGATTCATCTTCCAATCAGGATGCTTCTTCGTACGTTGATTGCCGCACGGATAACAGCCTTGGTCTGCATAACGCACATTTCAGGATAGGTAACAGCAAGACGAAGTCCTCTGTGTCCCATCATCGGGGTTGAACTCGTGCGAAGGAAGTGATGATGTCCTTGATTTCCTGTACGCCTCTTGTTCTTTGCCTTAGCCAGCTTCTCGATTTCCTCTTCCTCCTGTGGAACGAACTCGTGAAGAGGCGGGTCTAAGAAACGGATGGTAACAGGATTGCCCTCAAGTGCCTCGTCAGAGTGCCTCAAGTCTCCCTGCTGGTAGGGAAGAATCTTCTCTAATCTGCTTCTCTCTCTTCCTTGGTGTCGGATACGATCGTCTCACGGAAAGCGAAGATTCTCTCCGGATCGAAGAACATATGCTCTGTGCAGCAAGAGTCCGATTCCCTCTGCACCAAGCTCTTGCCTTCTTAGCATCCTGAGGAGTATCTGCATTGGTACGAACGGCAAGCTTTCATACTTGTCAGCCCAAGCCATGATTCTTCCGAACTCTCCGGCAATGGAAGCATCCACGGTGAATAACGCCGTCATAAAACATTTCCGGTAGAGCCGTCTAAGGAAATGAAGTCTCCCTCGTGGAAGGTCTTTTTCCGCCTAAAGTGAACTTCTTATTTGCCTCGTCCATGACAATGTCGCCAAGTCCGGATACGCAGCAGGTTCCCATTCCTCTTGCTACTACTGCAGCGTGAGAAGTCATACCGCCACGAACGGTCAGGATACCTGAACCACCTTCATACCGGTGATATCCTCAGAGAAGTCTCCAAACGAACCAGGATCACCTTTTTCTCCACGTGCTGCCCAAACTTCCGCATCGTCAGCTGCAGAACAGCAATCCTTACCGCAAGCAGCCCGGGAGATGCGCCAAGTCCTTTCCAAGAGGAGTAGCTGCCTTTAATGCCTTCTGGTCAAACTGTGGGTGAAGAAGGGTATCCAAGTTACGAGGATCAATCATAGCAACTGCCTCTTCCTCGGTACGCATTCCTTCATCTACCAAATCACAAGCAATCTTAATGCGGCTGAGCGGCTCTCTTACCATTTCTGGTCTGCAACATACATATCCGTGCTCTACGGTAAACTCCATATCCCATATCTCTATAGTGCTTCTCTAAAAATCTGACAAACTTCTGTAAACTGCTTGAAAGCCTCAGGAACTTCTGCTCCATCTCATTGATGTGTAGCATAGGAGTACGAACACCGGCTACTACGTCCTCTCCTGTGCATTGGTTAAGAACTCACCGAACAATCCCTTTGCTCCTGTCCAGGGTCTCTGGTAAAATGCTACACCGGTTCCTAATCGTCACCCATGTTTTCGAAAAGCCATGGACTGTACGTTAACAGCGGTACCCCAAGAGTATGGGATGTCGTTATCTCCCACGGTAAACGTTGGCTCTTGAGTTATCCCAGCTTCTGAATACCCGCCATGATAGCGCCGTAGAGCTGCTCCTTTAGGATCGGAGGGGAAGTCGGAACCAATCTTGGACTTGTACTCTCGCCTTTACTGTTCCGCTAACTCGTGTAAGTCCTCTGCCGTAAGGTCAACGTCCTGGGTAACGCCCTTCTTTGCCTTCATTTCATCGATAAAGCTCTTCGAAGTACTTCTTTCCTACTTCCATAACTACATCGGAGTACATCTGATAAATCTTCTGTAGCAGTCCCAAGCCCATCTTGGATTGTTGGACTTCTCAGCCAAAACTCTAACAACATCTTCATTTAAACCAAGGTTCAAGATGGTCATCCATCATACCCGGCATGAGAGCTCTCGCTCCGGAACGAACGGACACTAACAATGGATTCTCATGATCTCCAAACTTCTTTCCTGTAATCTCTTCCATCTTAAGGGATGTGTGCATCGATCTGCTCAGCGAATCTCGTCGTTGATCGTCTTGCCATCCCTCATAGTACTCGTGTACAAGCCTCGGTAGTAATGGTAAATCCCTGAGGAACCGGTAAACCGATCTTGGTCATCTCCGCCAAGTTCGCCCCTTACCACCCAAAAAGCTCACGCATGCTCGCATCACCTTCTTGTGAAAAGGTAAACCATTTTCTTGCCATTGTGCATCCTCCTTAATCGATTAGGGAAAATGGATTTTTCATTCCGTCATTTGAAGTAATTGTCAGATTGTTCGTGATAAAAATACGAAAATCATACCTCGTCATTATAAACAAGAATAAAAAATGATAGTAAAGGCGAAACAGGTAAATTCAGCTAAAATCAGAGATTCCTCACAAACTACTACATAAACCCAAAAATCGCTTTAAAAAGTATAGGAAATAAACAGAGAGAGCTGTTAAATGAGAATTGTAAATTCATTGCTTACTTTCCGCATAGTTATTTTTGCGATACAGGGCAATGTGAGCTGCAGGTACTTGCGAAAACAAAGATACTGCAGTTTTCTCGCTTAGTACCCTCTGCGAAGGGCGAGCTTAGCGGGAGCGATGCCCTGTGAGCAAAGTGACTATGTCAGAAAGATGTAGGATTACAATACATATGTTACATCACAACCTAAATAATAAAAACGGAAGCACCTGTCTTGTGTTGAGTTAGATCACCACAAAATAACAAACATAAGGAGGGCTTCCCGCTGTGGCTACTATAACTACAAGATATGCGTTTTAGACTATCTCTCATTCATTATTCTCGAAAAACTATGGGTATCAAGGCTGCAATGAAGTATCGTGTTAATCGACAGTATATCTATCGCTGGCGTAACCGATATAACGGCTCTCATTGATTCATTACGAAATCAATCTCGCCGTCCACGTCATCATCCCAACCAGCATACTTAGAAGAGCTAAAGCTACTGCTGATGATGCGCCGAAGAAATCCCTATACGGGACTTGTTGTCTTCTGGGTAAAGCTCATGCAAAGAGGCTATAAACGCTCTATAGCAGGGCTTTATCGTATTCTTCGAAGGCAGGGAATTATGGCTGATAAACTTCCTAACCCAAGTATGTTCCAAAGCCCCACGAGCAAATGACACCCCTGAGAGCGTATCCAAATCGATGTAAAAATTCGTTCCTGCTGTATGCTTAGTGAATGAAGCAAAGAGGGCAGAAATTCTATCAATACACTGCTATTGATGAGTTCTCTCGATGGCGATATGTAGAAGCTTTTGAAGAGCACAGCACCTATTCTTCTGCTGTGTTTCTTGAGCATCTCATTAAAGCATTCCCTATGCCTATAGAGTGTGTACAAACAGATAATGGAGCAGAGTTCACTAAACGATTCACTTCCACTAAAGAAGAGAATCTAACGCTATTCCAAAAACGTCTAAAAGAACATGGAATTCGTCATAAGCAAATACGCCCATTTACTCCAAGACATAACGGTAAAGTGGAACGCAGTCACCGTAAAGACAATGAAAGATTCTATGCTTCACACACCTTCTATTCCTTTGAAGACTTTTCAAAACAATTACAGCTATACAATAGAAGGGATTACAATCTGTTTCTATGAGACCTTTAGGATGAAACTCCCTAGTACCATCCTAAAGGAATTTATTCAGTGGGTGTAACATATGTTTGACAAACCTACAGAGCAAAGTGACTATGTCGAAGAGTGCTCTTGACTCTTACGGATTCTCTATTTAACGACTCTTTTTCTATTTCCTATGCTTTAAAAGCGATACCTCCACACCCCAGATTGTCTCGATGTATTGAGGGCTTCACTGCATTTTTCCATCTCAATCTTTCTCACGAAGCTTCTTGATATGTACGGTAACGGTGGCAATATCGCCGATGGACTCCATTTTCCAAATCTCCTGGAACAGCTCTTCCTTGGTGTAAACCAGTTGGGATGGTCAAGAAAGTCAAAAGGTCAAACTCTCTGGAGGTAAAGGGCACTTCTTCCCCATTTACAACACTACTCTTCTGGCGTGGTATCAATCTTTAAGCCCCGGATTTCAATGATTTCATTTTCTTCCTTGCCGCTGTCTCTGAGTCTTGTATATCTTGCCAAATGAGCCTTCACTCGGGCCACCAGCTCACTGGCGGAGAAGGGCTTGGTCATATAGTCATCCGCCCCAAGGCTACTAATCCTCTGATTTTATCGATATCTCGTCTCTTCTAGGGAAACCAGCAGAATGGGGATATCCTTCTTGCTTGCACCTCTTGGGTAATGGAGAAACGTCGTCTCTTCCCGGAAGCATCAAATCCAGAATCAGAAGGTCATAATTTCCTTCCAGCGCCTTCTTCAAGCCCTTTTCTCCGTCTCCCTCGGTCTCCACCTGAAAGCCGGACAGTTCCAAATAGTCTTTTTCCAGTTCTGCAATGGAGGCTTCATCCTCCACAATCAAAATTCTTTCTTCTTCTCTTCCATAGACTTTCCTTTTCTTGCTTCTCTATTTTTCTCTTTTCCTTTTTCTTCTTTTTGGAAATGCTTTACCTACCTTAGTGGTTTCTTGTTTGAGGAAAACATTTTCGTAATACAAAATGAATACTTGTTCCTCTCCCAATTCACTTTCCGCTCGAGATTCTGCCACCCGCTATCTTCGATAATCTTCTTCACAATGGAAAGGCTCCAATGCCGGAACCGCTGGTTTTTCCGTATTTCTGGCAGCATCTGTTCGGAAAAATCTTTCAAAAATATTGGGTAAATCTTTTTCGATTCCTTTCCGTTATCGGAAATCTCCACCCACGAAGTCTCCCGCATCGGAGAGCACGAAACGAATCTTCGGATCCTTCTTATCCATATGCTTAACGGCATTGGAAAATGATGTTGTTCAGTACCTTTCTAGCTGCTCCGGATCCGCAATCACCTCCACGGATTCTTCCAGCAGAAAGTCCGTTTCAAACCGTAGCCCATAGCATCCATATTCATGACACCTCCACTGAAATCCTGGAAAATATTCCAGGGGCGAGGCTGGCTAAAATGATAGGGAATCCTGTTGGTTTCTATCTTGGCATAATAATTCAATTCATCAATCAGACGATTCATCTCCACCGCCTATGGTAAATGGTTTGGACGTAGTTTTCGTTTCTTCTCCTCGGTGGAGGCTGACCCTGTCCAGAATTCCCTCCGCATAGCCTTTGATAGAGGTGATGGGAGTCTTTTAAATCATGGGCAATATTAGACAAGCTCCTGTTTTTCCTGCTCATCCTTTAACTTTTCTTCCTGATTCTGCTTTTAGGCGAATCCGCATTTTTCTCAAAAGTCTGGGTCAGCTCTCCAAAACTCATCGTGACTTTCCGCTCCAGACTGAAGTCCAAGTCTCCGTCTCCAATGCGCTTCGCCGACATTTTTCAGCTCATCCACAGGCTTTTACAATACCGTTATAGATCCAAGCGATAAAAACAATCCCCGCAAAAATCAGGATAAAATCCCCTGTCCTATACGAAGGATTCTCAGAAAGGAGAGATAAAACAAGAGGATGGGCAAAAGGTGGTTACTACAAATCCTAGCCTGCCACGCGCCCCATAAGTCCTATGGGTTTCATAGTCTCCTCCTTTCCGTCAATCCTTATTCTATTGCACAATTATGCTGTTTCTGTTTAGCTTGATTATGATTTTTCAATGCAGTCCGCTTCTTCATGATAACTGCTTCTCGAGATTACGCTATTCTATATTACTATTTTTAATTTTATCCTAATCTGCTTCTGGAAAAGTCTAAGGTGAAGCACTACATATCCATGTCGTAGTACTTGTACTCTCCCAATCGTCCGCCGAAAAGTACCTTTTTCTTCCTTCTCGAAAGCGCTGTCACCGCTGATACAAAGCCTGGGTCTCATCATTTACCGGATAATAGGGTTCCTCCCCTCTTCCACTCTGCACTGTATTCCTTGGAAATGATGGTGCTAGGAATATCTTTTCCTTCAAGTCCTTTCGAATGTAAACCACTTATGCTCAATCATCTGAGTATAGGGACTTTTCTTCATCAGTGCACTCACCGCGGCATTTCCTGATAATTCTCTATAGGAAGCTCTTCCACCACGAAATCCACCTTCCTGTGTTCCAACTCTCCCAAGGAATACTCGTAAAAAGGCATCAATAGGACCGGTAAATACAATCTTCTCCGCCTTTTCCATCCATTTCCCTATTCTCAAAAAGTTTTGAGACAGTTCCACAGGGATATCGGAAAGAATATTTTCCACCAGCTTGGTGTAGCCTGCCTTGGGAATTCCCTGATATAGGCGTTAAAGTAGTTGTTATCATAGGTTTAGACGTACCGGAAGTCTTTTGATAATGGAAGCTGAAGATCCTTACAATCCCTGCCCCACTGTGTATAACCCTTAATCACTTTCTCATAGATTTCCCTTCCCACCAAAGAAATAGCTCTGCTCTTTCCAGGTTCTTTCGGTTCGGTGATTCCTGCCGCCTTTCGCTCCGCCTCAATTTTTCTTTCGCTTCTTCCGGACGGATTACCCCCACATCCGATTGAAGGTCATACATGTTAAAGGGGCAGGAATAAATCTCCCTTATAATCTGGCTATAGGAATTGGTAAAAGCGGTTAAACTCCGAAAAGCGATTCACATACTGCCAAACCTTTCATTATTGGTCATGGAAAATGTGCGTATAGTGGTGAACCATGATGCCATTTTTCTCGTAGCTGTAAACATTTCCCCGATATGATTCCTTTTGTCAATGACTAGAACCTTCTTTCCCCGTTCCTTTTGCCTCTCTAGCAAAAACAGCGCCAAAAAGTCCTGCACCCACTACCAGATAATCAAACTCTGCCATCTATTCCTCCAATCTTGTCCTCGAACTGTACACTGTTCCCTATTTTACCAAAAGCTTTGGGAAGAACGATAGCGGAAAACAAGTCAACTGACAAAATCTTTTACTCTATTGGTCGCTAAACAAAAACCAAAAGAAAAGTGAGAGCTTTAGTCCTCCTCCTCCAACTCTCTAAGGTTCTATGCAATCATTTCTTCAATACCTGCATCTCTTCATCGCTTAGAGAAATGCATGACCGCATTCCTCCGGAATGGACAGGGCTTTCTGCTTTGTAGTGCCTCTCCCTCTGCACTAATGCGTACAAAGCGCTCTCTCATCCTCCTGATTGCGAGAGCTGTGAGTAATCCTTTTGCCCAATCTTTTTCAGGAAGGCGTCAGGGTTCCGGAATCCAGATATAAAGCTTCTCCCAGATCCTTTACCTGCACTTCTCTCTCCCAAAAGCACCATCACTGGCAATATATTGTGTAGGTCAGATCCAGCGGATCTAGAATGGCTTATATTTTTCTTGTGACCTCCCTTGTGCACAAGCATAAAGGGAAAACAAAGCTGATTTTTCCAGTCTCAAACTTAAGTCGCGATCTACTTTCATTTTATAGTCCTTTTTCGTTGATATAGCTTACTGCTGCAAGTCCTGCATGCAGCACCGTCGGAAGCCGCTGTTGCCAGCTGGCGGATAGCCTTGGTTCTGCAATCTCCTGCGGTGAAATGCCGGGGTCTGGTCAAGGTACTTTCCCCTGCAGAAATGTATCCTTACCGTCTAATTCTACCAAGTCGGAAAACGCCTCGATTGTCCGGCGCCCGTCCGATATATGCACAAATAAACCGTCCACCTTCAGGGTTCTCTCTCTCATCCTTGTTCGCCACTACAACACCGGTCAGAGCCGGAGCATCACTTTCCAGTCTCTTTACGGTGGAATTCAAAACCAGTTCCACATTCGGCTTTGGTAAACCAAACGATCTACTCGCCTTTGTCCGCTCTAAATTCATCTCTTCTGTGAATCACATAAACCTTCTGCACATAGTCGGAAAGGAAGGTAGCATCCTCCCTGCTGTGTTTCCGCTGCCGTTTACCGCTACCACCTTGCCACGGTAGAACATTCCGTCACAGGGTTGCACAGTAGGAAATGCCCTTTCCCACCAGTTCCTCTTCCTTTTTCCACGCCAAGACTTCTGTTCTTGCGCTACCGGTAGCAAGGATTACGGTTTTTCCTTCGTAGCTCTTATCCTGGTCTTTACTTCCTTGAACTGTCCCTTGTCTTTCAATTCCTCAACCTTCTCAAAAGCAAACTCTGCGCCCAGATTTTTGCCTGATTATAAAGATTGATAGCAAACTCAAAACCGGAAATCTTCTGGATAGCTCGGATAGTTTTCAATTTCCGAGTGTTGATAATCTGTCCGCCGTAAGAAGCCTGCTTCTAAAACAATACGCTTTTTCGACACTCAGTCCGTAAATAGCAGCGGATAATCCTGCTGTTCCCGCTCCTACAATGATAATATCATGCATTGTTTTCTTCTTTCCTCTATGACTCTGCTTTTTCTACAGAGAAAGGGCGACCACGAGTCACCCTCTTCTTCCCCTCCTTGTGGAGGATATATCTTATGACCCAAACTACTCATCTTCCTAAAGAATAGACTGCTTTCCTTCTTTAAAGAAAAATATGCTCCGTTAAATTACTTTAAAAGATCTAAAACCTGTTCCTTCTGAATAAATCCTGTATTCTGCTTGTAGACCTGTACCATCCTTAAATACGATTAAGGTTGGGATAGCATTGAACACCGTAGACCAGCATCAAAGTCCTGCTCTTCATCGGCATTAACCGCGTATACCTTAAAGCCCTGCGCCTCAGCTGCGATCTCTCCGATAATTGAGAAAGCATCTTACAAGGCCCACACCAGTCTGCCCAGAAACTCACTAATACCGGCTCCTTGGACTGTAGTACCTTCTCTTCAAACTCTGCTGCAGTAATATTTGATGCTGATATATTCATTCCTCCTAAACAATTATAAAAGTAATTATTGATTTTCTTTACAGTTTTGATTGTACGCAATTAAATAGGATATGTCAAGTTTCCATTTCTAAAGAGTTTATAAAGTGCAAGTGCTCTCTATAAAGTTAAATTTGCAAGTCAGTATTATTTAGCATTTTAAACAAGCTGTGATCATATATCTTTTGTAGAATCTTCTATCCTAGATATCGTGGATATCCTGCATCTTTTGAAGATGATCCGCAAAGATAAAAAGGATTCATAATCTGTTCCATAATCACAGCAATATATCGGTCATGATAGCATTTTCCTCGGCAATTTTCAATTCCAATGGAATATTTGGATAATCGTGTCTGAAGTCATTTAAAAATACTCTGTGTGAGTATATCCTTGTTTTTCAAATTATCAGCAAAGACTGTAATTTCAACATTATCTTTAGCAGCTCTCAATAATTCAGTGTTTTTAGTCCCCATATAGTTATCAATTAAGTAAATGCTTTTCTCGTGACTTATATACTGTAGTATAGGCAAGATTAGCTTCAATCTTCTCTCCGTTCATCAAAGCAGAAAATGTTTATAGCTCATTCGGATCTATAAAGTTATCCATTACTTTTTAAAGTCTTCCTTTGATGCCAAAGTGCTTATCTTATTATTAAGTGTTGCTATATCTCTGTATTCTGTACCGTCTGTGCTGCCACTTGTATAATCGCTTTGGCATCGATAAACTCACTGTTTTCAACAAGGAAATCCTTCATCTGCTTAAACATTCGTATCAATGCCTTGCTTTGTTTTGTGGCAAGTTCTCCTTTTAATACAGTCATTAGCATATAAATTCCCTTGCTCTGTAAAAGCGTAGGGGAGATATCTTCTACCGCCGGATCCTTGCTCTGATCTTGAGGTCGGAATTTTCGACCTCAAAAATTTTCCCACTATCTCTTGCATGAGTTGAAACAGAAAATCTTCATCAAAACTTGCCAGCATTGTTTTTCACTTGCTCATTAAATCTCTTTCGTAGAATAACCATATATTTCAGCAAGTTCAAAAATCAAGCATAACCTTTTGATGTCTAATATTGAAAACCTTTTCTTAATTGTATTTTCATCTACAATGTTTTTCTTTTGATTCCTCCATGAACTTCACCTTCCGATATACTTTTATCTGTATTACTCTGATGATAACTCTCACCTAGTTTTGAAAATATATCCTATTGTTTATAGTTTCCCACTCTCCTGCTGCAAATACTCCTGAATCATACTGTAAGAAAAAGCCCTTTCGAAGGAGGGAGTACCGTAAGCTTTCTGTCTTTCCTTCCAATCGACAGATCCATGTTTCTGCTTTTTCTCCAGCCAACGCTTTAAAAGCAATTCTTTCCGGATCAGTTTCTCTTTGCTCTTCAAAGGGCTTTCCTCTACCTCTTCTCTATGTTTTCTTTGAAAATCCTCCATGGCTTCTCGAATCACAGATCCGTCAACGCCTCTACCATAGAGCTTACTCTGCATATCCTTTTGCACGTGGAACGGTGAGTACTTTTCCTCCAAATATTGCATACAATAGCGATAGTCATTGAGTGTAGTCGTATTCTTTTAGAAAGGAAAGGGTTCTCTCTATAATTTCTTCTGTATAATGCTCGGATTTTGGCAGTTTTTCTCGAAGTCTTCGTTCGGTCTTTGCCGCCCCTGTTAAGAGATATACTTTTTCTTTGCATCGGTTATAGAGCCTTTTCCTCTTCGGATAGACTTTCTCTTCGTAAAGGATTTAAAGGAGCTGCAAGCTCTTTTTCCAAATCCATCGATTTCTTTTCTTCCTCTATATTCCTCTTTCTCTCTGCCTGTTCCCGAAGAAATTCCTCCGGATTCCATTCCTTCAAGCTGTTCCTCCCTTTATCTATTCTTTACTCCTCCGGCTTTCACGCACTCTTCATTCTTCTTTTTTCTAAAGAGGCTCCCATGCATCTCTTGATAAAGCTTTAGGAAAAAAAGAGGGAGTCCGCACTCCCTCTTCAAACAAATCTTATTCCTCTGCGTCCTCAGCCAGTGCTAACCGCAAGATCCCATATCCTCATCCTCCGGAACAAAGGCTACCAACCTCTTCCAAATAGGGGTCTTCCTTCAAACCGAATTCCTTACGAAGCTGAATCTCCAGATCCGCCATGATTCTGGGATGACTCTTTAAGAAGGCCTTGGCATTCTCACGGCCCTGACCGATCTTATCTCCATTGTAGGCAAAACCAGGCACCGCTTTTTCTCAATCATCTTCTTTTTCTACCGCAAGATCCAGGATTTTCCTTCCTGGAAATACCGGAACCGAAGCTGATGTCAAACTCGCATTCTTAAGAGGCAATCTTATTCTTAAATCTTCACCTTGGCACGGGCTCCACTGAAATCTCCGTCACCGGTCTTAATGCTTTTCTCCCTTTCGGATGTCCACACGAACAGAGGCATAGAACTTTTAAAAGCGTCCACCGGTGGTAGTCTCCGGATTACCAAACATCACGCCGACCTTTTCTCTTAACTGATTGATGAAAATAAGGATACAGTTGGACTTGGCGATAATGGCGAGTAAGCTTTTCAAAGTTTCACAGACATCAAACGAGCCTGTAAGCCCACATGGCTGTCTCCCCATCTCTCCGTCAATCTCCGCCTTAGGCACCAATGCCGCCACGGAGTCCACACAACCAGATGTCCATCGCACCGGAACGAACCATGGTTCTACAATATCAGGCCACTGCTTCTCCGGAAATCCGGCAGAGCACATAGGGGTTATCAATGTCCACACCGATAGCCTGCGCATAACGGGGATCCAGCATGCTCCGCATCAATAAAAGCGCATGATTCCTCCACGCTTTTTGTGCCTCTGCCACCGCATGAAGGGCAAGGGTAGTCTTTACCGAGGATTCCGATCGTAAATCTCATAATACGCCCTCTTGGGAAACCGCCTGCCCCAAGAGCAATATCCACGGATAAAGGAACTGGTGGGCACTACGAGATGTCCTTATTCACCCGGAATCTCCAGCTTCATTATGGAGCTCTTTTCCGCAATCCTTTTTCATCTTGCTGAGAGCCGCATCCAGCGCCTTTAACTTTTCATCCTGATCTTCCATCGCTACTACAGGAGCTCTTGCTTTACTTTTGTTTTGCCATGATTTTCTTCTTTACTTTTTGTATTGTTACTTGTACCGGTTTTAGCTTACACGGACTACTGTTCTTTCTTTATTTCTTCATTTTTGCTTGTTTGAGAGATTATATCATAGAACATACATTCTGCGCTATTGGAATTTTTCTTCAGCTTCTTCCGTTATAACACAAAAACACCCAATCTCCTATACTCCACATTCGGATAAGCTTTTCTTAAAAATACGCTTCAGAATTCCCTATTCAGAATGCCTGTTTATCATAAGGTTTATCGTAAGACTTTATAATGCTTCCATAAAACTCTATGCGTATGTCCAATGAGACACCCCACACTACCTGTGAGATACTCCTTAAAAAAGACAGGGATTACTCGTGGAAAGTATCCCTCTCTCTCCACCGCTTCTTCATATTGAAGACCGCCTGATTATAATCCAGTTTTTGCCTGGTCTGCTGCATTTTCCTTGGATAAAGCTTCTAAGGATAAGCCTCGCAAAATCTGCCTTCCCAAAAGTCCGCAGACATCTTATCGCTCTGCTTCCTTTCATGCAAACGAGAAAGCTCTGAAACGGATTCCGCTGCATTTATGTAGCCTGCTATCGCTAATATTCCGTCCGAGCTCCTCCATGGAAACTCGAATCTGCTGCTCTTTTTCGCTCTGACTCTGCTTCTTCCGTCCAGCCGGTGATATTTCGTCCTTTGTGCGAAGATCATGCCTCCCAATTCACTGTTGTGATCTTACAGAAAGCGGAATCAATGTCCTTTCAGTCTCGTTGTAGATAGTTTCGCGTAGTCGGAATGCTTTCGAACTGAATATTAGAATAGGTGTTCATGCTCCAACCAAGGCCCAGTCCCACATTTCTCTCTGCATGCTTTCCAGGCCGTCCTTGCTACTCTACCAGAATCCGACTGAGCACTTTCCAGAGCAAGTCTCGCCTCACACTCATTTGCCGTAGCCTGCCCACAGGCGTCGCCTGTCTCTTCACGTCTGTCTCTAGCCTGCCTGTAGCATCGCCATACTCACCCAGCATGGTCTATGTTGGCTTTCCAGAGAAATCGTACTTGCAAATACAAGGTTTTGCATGCCGTCACTCAAAAGCTTTTTCCAGAGCATGAAGCGGATTTCACCGCTTTTTCGTCTCTGGCTTCCGCCTTTCATACTTTTTCCCGTCTCGAAGCTGCTACCAAACCTTGAGTTTACATCACCAGACCGCTGCCCATATCCGGTGTAAATCTTTCTTACTGTTCTTTTACCTTTTCTAACTGGATTAATCTGACTGCGAGAAACTTTGGCTCGCAGGATACTGTGCCATCCTGCTTTCTCTTCTTCAGCTGTCGATGCCTCCCGCAAATCTGCATAGAGATATCCGCCTTGTCGTCACTGCACTTCTGTACGGAAGTTTCATTCCGCTCGTACTTGCGCCAGGTGCCATCCTGTTCCATCCTGACTACGGTAGCGTGTCACGTCCACAAGATCCGGGACTTCTCTGAGAGGAAATGACATTGTCATTCACATCCCAAGGCTTCTCCTCTGCAAAAGCAGGGAAGCTTTGACAGAAGAGATCCAAGGCTCAAAAGCCAGAGCAAAATGCGGACTCATATCCTATTCTTTTTCTTTCTCCATAAAAGATTCAATGTATCCTTTCTCTTACTACGCGTCGCCAAACCGTTCTTTCCGGCAGATAACCAAATATTCTTTCGCAAGCTTCAAATCCGCCTGCTGCTTTTGAAAGCGCGGTATATCGGAAGCATGCCTTTTCGCGCTCAAAATCCACACGGCTTACGCTTCCAGCTTATAGCCCTCGTTCCCGCTTTTTGATAAAGCCTGTCGTGCATTGGACGCCTGCTGGTTCCGCCTGTCTTTCGCCTCTTCTGCCCGCTCTAGCTGTAGCGCAGAAAGCATATCAGACTGAATCTTCTCTCCTGTGCTGTGGAAATGCTTCTTGTCAGATTCTGGTCGAAGTTGGCATCTCCGTGTGGAAAGATTCAACTTTCTTTCACACCGAAAGACTGCAGTCGTTCTCTGTCAGCTGTCTCACTGTCTCCCTCTCAAATCACCGCCGGGCTGCCTCTGCACTGAGCATTGGAATTACAGGCATCTCCTGGTATCACTGCTCCAGCTCCAGATTCACCGTGCAAAGCTCAGTCATCTTGTCAAATACGGAATTGTTCTTCGTAAGACGGAGATTCGCTCATTTGGTCATTTCGAGCATAGCAGTCTTTACATCAATCAGTGCCTTTTCCGATAGCTTTTCTTTCTCTCGGTGCTTTCCTCAGTGCCTTTCTTTCGCACATCCATGGAGCAGAGACAAGGTATCGTACTTGCTTTTCTAGTCACTACCTGCTTTCCACAGCTAATGAAGGACTTTTTAATGGTCTCCATTAGTATTCTCTGTCTGGTTTGTTTCCACGGGAAAGCTGCAATCTCCCGGTCTGCATTCTGTGCCACTGCATCTGCAGAAATTATAACTGCTGCTGATGCTCCGATACCTCTGCATTGCCAAAGCCTCCGCACACTGTTTCCTGTCTGCAGCGGACAACGCCTCCTTTCATGGGCTTCTTCCACCTGATTTCTTGGCATCCTCACAGTGAGCATTGTAGTTGCCCTTGCGGTCACTTCTCCCGGAAGTTTCTCCAAAGACTGGATGCGTAGGTTTGTACTGCATCAGATCCAGTCCCCGATTTCCTCCCCAGGAAAGTCACTGCTACTGTCCTGAAGCTTTGCTCCACTCCTCCTCGAGACGCTGCCGTTCAAAGGGAAGTCTGCATCTGATCCATTTGGAAACATTGTCAGAAGCCTGGTACCTCTCTGTGCCATGGCGGGCATAGTAGAAGGAAAAGTCTCGCAAAACAATTGCTAAACTAATAGGATATCCCTTTTTCTCCATTTCTTCTCCTATCTTCTGATTCTACATGCTGCAGAAGCACGAAAGGATCGTCCTTACAGCGCTACTGAGCCATATAGTGAGTCTTCTCTACTATAACATAATATCTCCTCGGAATTTCTTAACGAAAATCGTCGACCTTGTGAACTTTTTGTGTTCTTCTCCTAAATAAGTTTCAACTATCTCACTGCAAATATCGCCTTACGTCTATGCACCAGCCGCGCTGCCGGCTTCGACTTTTATCATATGTTTTCCTGCCGCCAGGATAATCATGCTTAGTACACCGGGAAGCAAAAGTAGTGCCAGTGAAAGTAGACGCCACCAAGCTTCCCACGTTTCACTGAGCCACTCACCTGGCATCAGGGCACACCATCGATGTCCCGGAAGCCCATATAGCCGCCGGGAATCATAGCAGTGCTGGTAGTCAGGTGGTCATCGAAAATCGGCCAATCTGAAGTCAGGCACCGGACTCTCGAAAGCTTTCTCCAAAGGCATTTCCTGATCTGATACCTGATTTAGCGTATCCACATAGAGAATTCGTTTGACTGCCACCGTTCCCATTCAGCATCAAAAAGGTCCCAAGGGAGGTGCATGGACAGCCAGTTGCATCAGAGCCACAAGAGTCCGAAGCTGAAACGATTAAGGAGAAGGGGATGGTGGTCGTCGCATAAAGCTGAGGCAGTAGTAGACTCACACCGCGCCGCCACAGACCAATACAAGACCAGGAAGACCGCAATGGCGATGGCGCGAGACAAATCCGCAAACTCCTCATTCGTCTTTGGGTCTGAGAACTAGCCACAACGGAAATATTCTCCAGATTCTTGCTGACCGTCGTCAATTTCCCGCTGGTATTGTACTCTTGGCGTACACGCAGTAATTTGCCGTAATCGGCCTTCGAGTACCTTTTATCTCTCTCGTTCAATGCTGGCAGGAGAACTCGCATGCTACAGTAGCGACTTTCCAGGAGAAACGCACTGTGGCGTGGTAAAACGAATGAGTCTTTACCTTTCCAGTGATTATCCAAATGATTCTGATATTTCTCACCCACATCCACCTTTGCCCCTCCACCGTCATTTTCATTGCTCCGGAGTATGCTGGTATTTAGGGACTGGGCAATCTGGATAGGACTTAAACCTCTCCGCCGCTGTGCTTACTGGGACTCGACTTTAACCTGCAAAAGAGGGGCTGCATTTCCAGAGGCTGGAATGAGATGCCGGTGAGGCTGCTCTGCTTTTTGTAATAAGGAAAGCAGTTCATTACTCTTTCTTTGGCAGTTCTCTCCAAACTCGATCCCTGAATAATAATTTCATAGTTTCATTGCCGGGCTGCAATCGCCACCGCTCATGCTGGTATCACTTACGGACTTTATGCTAAAACCTCTTGAGAACGGTCTCTCCAAGGCCTTCTTCCATGCCTTTACCTTTTCCTTGGTTTTCATGGAATCGATGCAGCTTTTTCAGATATACCGCGATCGTAGAGATCGACGCTTCCTCCGTACAGGGCGGAAGCAGCGGAGCTCTGCCGCTGCAGGTATAACGGTCTCGTATCCGGATCGCTTTTGCCGCAACTCCTCCAACTCTTGAATGACTCTTTCTCTTCATGCTGAAGATGAGCTGAGGTATAATGCCGATTTCAACGGTTCCTGCATCAATATCCGCCATTAACTCGGTTCGCTAGCCAAGTCGCGTGGAAGAGAGAAGAGACAAAATACCGGCTGTAGCCACCAGCACTCACTATGCCGTAAAACTTTACTGATGGTGCTTCTATAGGCATCCTGCAACGAGTCGTACTCCCGGATAAGCTACCGCCTTACTGCTTCTCCTTGGGTTTGTAGGGTCAGCATAGAGGCAACGATGGTAACGCAAATCAAAGAGGCTACCATACAGAAGACAATGAGTAAAGCCAAAGGCTTACAGTATTGTCCGGAAATTCTGTACCCAAGGAAGGAATACCACAGGTGGTAAGCGTGCTCTCAAAACTGAGGCTCCACGCCCTTACCGAGTCGATTAGCCGCTTCCTGTGAGGCTTCTTTGCGCTCTCCGTGATCGTCCATGGCTCGAGGCAGGTTTTCTCCAACAGCTGATGGAGTTGCTAATCCACCATCATACTCACCCTAAAACCACAGGCGGAAAGTGGGTCAGCATATTCAGGCTATAGCCCATAGCCCCCATGAACAATATTACTACTGAATCGCCAAAGGAATGGAGGAAACTACGATAAGTGGGAGGCCTTTAATATCTCCGAAGAAAGAGAAGATAATCAGCATTGAAACTCACGATAGCCATAATCATGGTCTGAACACGCTGGACAGGGAGCTCTTAATGCTGTCGCAGTAACCTCACTGCACGCGATTTCCAGATTTGGGATCTCCTTCCAGCTTCTTGATTAAGGCATTCACATCCTTACCTGCTATGGCAATGTCCGACTTTACTCCTGCAGCATTTCAGCTTTAAGCGTGGGTGGCCCCTTCGCTTCGTTATATCGTCCTATACTGTTTTACATCCGACAGGGCGGAACCCACTGCAGCCAAATCCGAAAGAGAGTCAGGAGTATTTCCCGACTCGGTGGTACGGGAGCTTTCAGCAATTCCTCAATGGTGGAATAGTCCGAGGTGCTGATGGACATCCTGGTCCCCAATCGTACTTCGGCCTCAGGATAGGTAAACTCCCTGCGCCTGCATCATTCCACCACCCTGTTCCATGGTCAAATGATGCTGTTGCTGTGTTTCTTTTCCGGGGAAAGCTCACTCTTACATAGCTTTCTCCTGTCCTCCGGAGAGAGAAAGGGAAGCCACGGATGGATGGTGCAAACGGCCACATTGTTTTCTTACATAATTATGACATGACTCACTCATTTATTGTTGATGGAGAGAACCATACCCGGTCTGGCGTTACCGTCCACTCAGTATGCGTTGATGTCCTTGGCGTCCTCCGGCAGAGAGGGATTTGATGGCATCCATCTTTTCTTCAGGCTGCTCATAGGCCTTGCTCATGAAATGCGACGCAATTGTAACGAACAATAACCACGGAAAAAGTTCTCATTGGACTGAGATTCGACCTGCTTTCCATCGCGAGAAAGCAGAAACTTCCTCCTCAACGGGCTTGGTGAGCCACTGTGCCTGTCCACATCCTCCTGAGAGGCTCCGTACGGTGGTGATCACGATAAGGTAAGGAAAAGTTCATGTTGGGAGCAGCTCCATTTTCATGGTGGTGATGTAACGAAACGAAGAGAACAAGGGTGATCACCACAAGAAAGGTGGAACGGTCACGTCTAAGATATAATTTCGTCATGGAAAAGCATCTCATAGCCCTCCTTTCCGGTTTTTCCATGGCGGCAGAACTAAGCGCCGCAGTACCGCTATCTTTCTTCTTCCTGCCGTCTTTTCATCAGAAGAAGCCTCTGTCTCGAGGCTGTTCAGTCTTACCCTTTTGCGCCGATCATACATCTCGTTGGTTCCATAGACGATCAACTAAATCCAACTTTTCTCCGAAAGACCGGAGAAAGTATTCACCTTTTATGCTTCACGCAGACCAAGCTCTATGAACGTGCTTTTGATGGTTTCCTGTTTCTCCTCACAATGCCTTTTCCAGAGCAAAGACATAAGGGAGAGCCGTTGTCATAGTAAATCACGGATGAGAGAGAAGATTTACCTGTTCTATCCTTCGTGCAGTTAATTTCTTGGCTTCCCTCCGGAAGAGGAATTCTCTAAATTCCAGCCTTCGTTGAAAGGAAGCGGTCTGGGCATTCATCACCCGGAAATCTCGGTAATAAGGCAGTATGTTCCTGTCCTTCTCCACCTTTGCTTCCTGGCTAAAGACAGGTTCTTCATCAGTTCCTCTGTTACGGAAAAGACAAGCTGCTGTTTCCGTTCCCCATAAACTGGCAATCTGGTGCCTAGAGGAATCATGGCATCCTTCACCAAGCTCCTGTTTTTTGGTGTCTGCAGAACAATGGTAACTCCACCTGGGTATCATGGTTCAGCTTTGCCGCCTTTACCTGGGCTTCCGCAGCACGCCTGAGCATCCGCCGATTACAAAATCCTGGGCGGAAATATCTCGGAAGCTTGGAGGCTTGCCAGCAGTTTCTGGCGTCGCTGCCGCCTTCGCCTGGTATGCCTGCTCAAAAGTATATTTGCCGCATCAATCTGCTTTTGATTGTCTAAACGGGCAATCTGCCTCCTTTTTCAGCTCCACTTCCATTTTCCGCATAAATTTTAAGCCTCTCCGGAAACCTTGGAAGCCAGCCCTTTTCTCTGGCCTCAATAATTTTACAAAGACTGTAATGGATGATCTCCTTTTCACAGAAATAGAGTAGCCAAAGGCTACGTATGTTCCACACGCCTCTTTAGGCTTTAACACGCCTTCCTACCAGGCCACTCCTAAAGGACAACAACGATTTAATTTTACCCTTTTCATCTCTCTGTTACTCTAACGCTTTTCCAAGAGTTGAATCTACCTTTTGAAACACATAAGAATCTTTTGGAAAAACTTCTTAGTATTCTCCTCCGGCGATACTCTTATTCGGAAAAATACCTGTAAAGGCGGAGAGGCAGTGAAAATGCGGTTTGAATCCCGATACCCTTTCCTCCTCCGATAGTGTCTTCGGAAAATAATCAGGTTATCCTCTGCTACGTAATGTTGTTGTTACCCCTGTCCGTGACTTCTCATACTAGCCAAGGAAGAATTTTTTAAAATCCGGGCGATAAAGCATGCTACACGCAGTGTTTTTCCAGACCTTCACGATTTCTGTTTATTCCTGAATCACTTTGAAAAAAATCACGGTTTAACTGCATAGTTCGTGATGCCGCCGCATATCCTCTTCACCTCGAAGGGTGGACAACAAATCATCCTTATCAGTGTGAAATTTAGCTTCCCCTCTGGAAATATCGCTGTAGACGTGGGTTAATGGATGCTTGTCATAATATGGAAAGTGTCTTTTTGCTTCCAAAATCCATTTTCTTCTCTTCTTGTAATTTTACGAAATCTCTCTGTGTGCCTCCTCCCTCAAAATGATGAAAATCTGTCTCTGTTTATCGCCAGTACCGTGATATCACTATTTATCTCGGTGTGGTGACAAGTTGTCACCAGTTGCTGACTCAGTATGGTAACATGCCTGTAAATTTTTTATTTTTATCCTTTTAGCCAACACAAGGTTGCCTTGCCGTCTGTTCCTTTACAATAAAGTGGCGTTTGTGCTGGGATTTTTTAAAGGGAGAAAGCATGAAGAGCAACAATTCAGACTTTGGAAGATTAATCTTCCTGGATATGCGAAAGACGGATTACGCTGTCATGAAAGATGTGTGCATGGTCTGTACGTGACTTTGCATTCAATTTCCTGAAAGAAGATAAAATTCATAAGCAGTAATTTGGACTTTCTCCCAGGAGGGATAATCTGATGGTAAAGGCCGCGGCTTTGTGGGTTCTCTCTATCCAGGCTTATCACTGCTTGGAAAACGTATTCCAGTTCGGGGAATGGCGGGAGCTCCACAGTTCTGCTGTCTACGTGATGGATGGATATATATGGTTGCCCAATTATACCGGACTTGGAAAGGAGCTAAGGTAGAGCGGATGTTCCCTTCTACCACAGGGCTGCTGCTGGGAGTGCAGGAGAGATTCACGCCTTAACTCTGACATATTCTTCTCTTAGCTAAGTATTTTCCCTGTCTACAAGGCTGTTTATGGGAGCTGACCGTACCATTCTAAAGAAACGTCCGGATGTGACATTCTGCATTTTCTGAAAAAAGTTGCCAGTACTACTAATGGAAATCCTTGGAAAAATTAGCATTGCCGACTGAAATGCTTCTGGAAAGGCGGCTCCTATCTTACAGGCGGTGGCACAATGGCCAGGTTCCGGCACGATCTGCCTCTTCTTGGGCCGCAAAGCTTGGGCAGAAAAGCTTATCAAGCACTTCAACTGGCGAGGATCATTGACCAGCACAACGGTATATCTTACCGAACCGCGGGCGAAGAGACAGATGGTGGTGATTTTACCATTAGCCCATGAACGGTATTATCGCCGGTTGTGTACCTGGGCGTGATTTTGAGGAGAACTGACCCGGCGAAAATGTGGAGATTAGCTGGCAGAAAAACTGGGGTTCCGGGCACTTGCATTCGAGAAACAATCAGCTGGGCTGGAAGGTTTAGTTCTGTTCCCAGACGAGGCAGAGTGAAAGTTCTCACAAGTCTTTACAGGATGTGCTGGGAGGGTTCAGGGGCTTTGGAAGAGCTGGCTGACCTGGCATGCCAGAGAATCGACGAGGAGCAACTGGCTGCCTTACATGAGCGGAGGATCGTTTTAAGAAGGCCGTAGCCACCGGTACGGAAATAGGTGCGGAGGCGGATGGGGCTACCATGACATCATCTACAGTACACCGGCAATAAGCGTTTGATTCAGATGATTAACAATCTTCGGAGCAGATGTACGCTATCGTTTAAGTATATGAGGATGAAGCCAGAGAGGAACGCTGATTAATGAGCACGAGAGAAGATTTTGGAGCCATCCGGATTCGAGACATTATTCGTGCAAAGGCTCTGATGAAGAGCATATCGATAATCAGGAAATGACGGTTTCAAAACCTGAATGAACAGGAAGAAGCCGAAGAAATAAAAGCAAGAATTCAGCAAAAAGATAGAGGCAAAGCTGGTTCCGCAATCATTCGATAATGCTGACGTAAAAAGCACCTTGGAAGGCACTTACGCCTTTCGGCAAGCTCTTTTCTGAGTGTTTTTCTTCAACCTTCCCCGTTCTTTCTCTCTCTAAACCAAAGAAGGAAGGTTCTTTCTTCTATTTATTGATTTTCATCATCCTCCTGCTTCTTTACCTGGTGAATCAAAGCCAAGCTTCCATAGCCCAGTAGGCGGATAAACGTAAATACCATATCACTGTGTCCCTGTGGCAATCTTTCTTGCCACGCCCAAGACTGGAGGGTGCCTGACTGATGATTCCCTCAGTAGGTTTAAGTTCTCTACCTCCCATGCCAGGATTGCCAGGACGGATTACTGGGGAGATTCTCATTTCCTCCCCTCAGCAGGTCCAGGAGACAGGTGGATGGATCTCAATGATAGCTGTTTTTAAACAGCAACACTGGACTTATCCTCTTCTCCTTCTTTCTCGCAAGGACAATGGCATAAAGATAAGGAGATGCTTCATTTCCATTGTAATCACTTGTTCTTACTATGTACGCTTCAGTCACAACAGGTATACCGTGGTTAATATGAGTAAAGCCTTCGTGTTCATAAGTATTTGGCAGAACACGATAATGTCTCCTCACTTAAAAAACTGCATCTTGGCTGAACTGCTCTTCCCGGAGTCCATATGGAGATGCGTAGGGGTTGGAGTGGCAGTGCATTGGGCTTTTCACAGCTCTTTCTGACGCAGAACTCTGACTGAGAGACCTCTTCTCCGAAACAGAGATGGCAAGGGATCTGCACTGCAGGCTTCTCAGGCAGGGGTGCTGTTCACTGGCACTGGGACCAGCGTGGACTTCCCGTCCCGATAGAGGAGGGCACATAGTCCCACTGGTTTTGGCAATTTTCAGAGCGGAACATACCCCCTTATGGGTTTATTCAGCGAACAATCATCCTACCGTTGGTGGATACGTTGAGTGGATAAGCTGATTACTGATCGTGTCTCATCCCAATATCCTCTATGCCACTGTATTATTTTTAATGATAAAACTCCTGCATATTTCCCTGTTTATCATAACATTATGAGGTCATGGCTCTCCTCCCATACAGGCAAAAACCTCTAACCGCCTTGCCGGGTAGATACAAGTTCAAATCTTATGCTCTTCAAAATAACATCATCGATGAACTCCATCACATCTCGTACATTTCCATAGGTGCATCCATATGATGTCCATAGGTCAGAATATAGGGGTCGGAAAATCCGGCATTGTGATAGCTCATAAAAAATGGATCGGATAAGGAAAGGTTTCCTCCACATCCTTATTGACGTGTTCCATATCATCCTTTCCCTGTACCATGAGGGTAATTAAATATTGGTTCCGTCCAGGGTAATCAAGCTCTGGTATCTTTGTTTAGGCCAAGTTCCTCAAAGCTTGAACTGCCATCCTCACTTACTACTGGTTTAGGACATTAAGTCATTTAAAATCAGCCTTGCATGGTCATATACGGTGTGCGTGGGGAAAATCCCCGTAGCTCATGGTAGAATCATTAGAATGGCAATAAGACGGTAATCATACGTCCCAGCCTTGCCGCTCTCACCGCAATGTTCATATTTATCTCTGCTCTTGTATCCCGGGATACATGCAATACTTTGTTGAAAATCCTCGCATCTATCCGGGATGACCGGGATGGATTGGAAAAAGGGATGAGAAGAATCCGGGAAAAGAAAAACCCTAAGGCTTTCCTTTTTCCCGTCTCCTCTATCTAAGAAGGGATAGACGACTTATTCACTATTTCTTCTTCGGTTAAAGAACATGAAGCCCATGCTTCCTGCCACTGCCAACATCATAACAGAGCCACAGTCAGTACTACACCGGTAGGTGTGATTTCATCGATAACCGGTTGTGGTAAACCGTGGCTTGTCCTTCTGTACTAAGCTCTTATCTCACTCTTTGCAAGGGTTTGCTGCCGGAGCACTGTTTTGGAGTTACTGTTTGCGGTATCGCGGGACGGTTGCCACATCTCGGAGAAGCGCACATCAGACTTAATAGTTAAAAGCAGGTGTTGTTCTCCTTTGCTTTATGGGTGGTGGTTTTGGGAAGACCGGTGATTTCCAGGAGTCTCATCCTTCAACTTTGTGCTCCTAAGCTGGGAATATCTTGCCTTCTTAACGGTACTGTTACTTTGTCAGCAGCTTACCTTAACCACACCCCAATCCAGGTTTGTCATAAGCTGCTCCTCCAGTGGCTGGATTGAAAAAGGTTGACTGTAGAGAAGATTATGTATTGATCGTTCAAATCTTCTTATCGTCTAATCTTTCTTGAGAATTATAACTTGGTATATCCCTGAGGGTATCCCTCTTGCCGTTTATTGCCATCTCCATGAAGCCATGTTCTTGTCTCCGGTATGTATTTCCTGTTGTATTGCTGAAACAGAGTATCTCCACTGGAGAACATAACGTAAATCTCTCTGTCAGCACTGCCATCCTTCAGACGTACATACACATCCAGAGCGCCCAGGTCTGGTAGGGTTTTCCACATACATTTAACCTTCATAGCCTCACATCTGCGCTGTTTGCTCTGATGCAGCTCCTTCCGTCACTGCAAACGATATACTCCCAGGTATGAGGCAGCAGGCTTAAGGCGTTTCATCAGTAAAATCTTTTAAAATGGCACCGGTAAGTTCAGGTGTTCGCCTTAAATTCCTTTTCCGTCTGGTGGTCTCATCAAGTCTGAAGCCTGGCCCGGCTAAAACAATCATTCCTGATTGTTTTTATCTACAATTTTGTTTTACCTACTTCAAATGTAACAGTTCGGATGCTCCGCCGACATTAATCTTCTGATTTGTTTTGACTCACTGCAGCAATTATGTATCCACTTCCATCCGGCTGGTCTACCATCTCTGCGTTGTCAGTCTCCACGGATTACCTTATCAAAGGTGATTTCCCCAAAGCCTCAGCTTTCACCAGCCTCCTCTTACTTTCGTTTGCCTCTTCCTTGCAAAATACTTGTTCAGTTTAGGATTGGTCTTATCAATATTTGTGCTTGTCACGAATACCGGTGCGGCGGTGGAAGTACCATCACATTCCGCCAATGCCAATGTTGCTAATCTGTTCATGTTCTTCTTCATCATTAATTATCCCTCACTTTGCGTTCTTTATAAAAAGTATCTATGCAGACAATTTTTCATACTCTTTTTTCGTTTGCTTTCGTTTATTTCTTTTCAGAAGAAATTCTTCTCTTTCTCCTTAGAAAAGGGCTATGCATTTATAAAGTTTTTTGAGGGACAGGGAATCTCACACAGGCTCTTTTCTCAACGCCCTCGGTTCAGGCATAAAATAGTGCTGAACTCTTTTGCCGTATGATACTATTGCTCGTTCCCCGGTCGCTCTTACCGTATTTTCGAAAGGTAGGGGTATTGCAGCTACCCTCTTAAGCTCTTCCGCCAGCGGTGCTTTTCCGCTTTTTCTCTCCCCTCTTCGGGGCTTTCTCAATTCCTCTATTTCTTATCTTCCTCATGTTTTATAGCTCCTTTTTTCTTAAGTGTTTACTATGTATGTATATCATTTTTTTTAATATAAGCAAAAAAAATCAAAATATTCTATTTTGCAATAATTACTTTCTTTATAAGTTTTACCTCAGAAAGGCATAAAAAGGCGCAAAAAAAGCCGCTATCTCTCGATAACGGCTTGTTAATAACTTTTGCTTATGCCCTTCGTTCCTCGCTACAGGTAAAGTAAAATATCGACGGCTCTCTATTGATTCCTCCAATAGGGCTCTGGCTCTTGCTCCATTTTCTCATCAAATAGCTAAAGGATCGTCCCAATAATAAAGAGGCTCTCCTCCTGGAACATGGCATCAAGATGGCCAGCTTTTGACTAGAAACAGCAAAGGTCTGCAAGCCTCACTTAGATAGCTTCTACTCCGGCATGCCTCTGTCCACAAAGCTAAGCTCAGGTGCTCAACTCATCCTGGAATTGCAGGGCTCTGTGCAGATACTCTGAAAATACTTTGGGCTTCAAGAAATAGGCTCCTTATATTGCAGAGCAAAACGCTCAGCAGCCATTTTCAGATAAGCTTTGGTTTGCAAAAGATTGTAGCGCTTTTTAAAGCCTCTCGCTCTTCTTTTTTCTGTGCCAAAAGTCTTTCCTGCTCTTGGGAAGTCCAAATCCCAGACCTTCGCTTCTCTTTCCGCCCGTTTCTTCGAATCTCTTCCCTTCTTCTCTCACCTCACCGGAAGAAAGCACAACCTCTCCTGCTCTCCTCTAAGGAAGGGTTCCTCCCATTCCTTCTGTTTCTCTTAATGTGAAAAGGCCTGTTCTCCCCAGCCTCTTCCACAAAAACTGAAGGAACTCTTCTTTTTCGACCCTGCTGCTTCCTTTCTAAATCCTGCATGTCTTCCAGCTTATGAAAACAGGAAGAAGCTCTTCAAGGAAGCAAAGCGTATTGCCTTTCTCTTTCTTTGTCAATTCTCCTTCCTCTTCCTCTTTCTTGCCATGCCGCTTTTCTGTTCTCGCTCCACCAAAGGAAGAAGCAAAGACTAAGGAAAAGAATCCCCAGTAATAGGAATAGGGGCTGGAAGAGTCCCAAGGAGCATACCGAAAAGCTTTCCGAAGAAAAAGAAGAACAAGAGCAGTCCCAGTCCACTGAAGCGAAAAGCACTACAGAATCTCGGACGCTCCTTTGATTCGGACTCTGCACGGCATTCTTTCCCGCCGATTTTTTCTACACCGACTTCCGATACTTTTCAATTTCCTTCTTTAGAACAGATCTGTTCCTGGAAGGACTGTTTCCTCCTTCAAAAGTGCTTTCTTCTCCTCTCCGGAATCTCGGAAAAACGTTCCTGATAGTACCACTTTAAAGCATTTTTCATAACGATACTCGACTTTCCATCTTCCTTCTTCTGGGCATGGACATCCACTTTCCCAAGAATCCTTTTCCGAAATCCTTTGACAGCTCCTCCTCCGACCTTCCTCTTCCTTCCGCTTGGCTTCCTTTTCCGTAAAACAACACTTCCTTCTCTATAGAAAAACTGCATTTCCTTTTTTTTAAAACCTCCTGCCGTAAAGACCGAGGAGGACAATTCCTCCTCCGCCATCTTTAATTTGGCTTTCCAGTGCGACAGTTGGGAGACAGGGCATTGATACCATCCTTAAGTCGTCTGCACCTGCAGAACTGCCCATATCTCTGATCGCCATACATTGTGGCATGCATACGGGGTTCATGGAAAATGCAGATCCTCGTGACTAATCATACAAACTCTTTGAGACTCTGCATCAAGAAAAAGCTCTTCTCCGATATTTTCGGAATAATCCTTGGATTCCTTCCACTGTCCTCATCAAAAGTCGGAAGCTGTCCCTCAGACTTCTTTAGACAAGCTTCTTTCAGACAGTAACGCTTCTCTCCGATACAGGAGAAATAATCCATGCATAAAGGGGATGCTCCTTGAAAAGGCATATAGTAACTCGTTCATTTTCCTCTAAGTCCTTTCTATCTGAAACCCCCATAGAACATCAACTTAAAGTAGGTAAAAGCTGGTTTTCCACCAACCTGTCCCAGAGAAACTGTTCTTCCCAGGAGAAAAGGAAAAATCCGCATCCTTCCATTTTCAGATTGGGCAATGTGGCATGCTCTATAATCATAGTTCTCCTCCTGCAAGCCCATTCTAAGGCAATAATTTCTTCCTGCTCTTCCTTGGAAAGATTATCCGCAGCAGCCAGCACCCGCAAACTCCCCTTCAGACTCTTCTCCTTCTTGGCTACTTCGATTCCAGCTAAGCTCGCTCTCATCCTGTGTTCCAGGAAAATACGCTTTGTCCTGAAACTGTAATTGCAGGTAACGAAGATTTCTTTCCTGCTCAAGCCCTTACTTTTCCTTTAAAATAATGCAAGGCTGTCCTCTTTGGAAATACAGCCTTCTCCATTTTCATCTTCTATCTTTTCAGGCAGGCCTAAAGTACCCTCATCTTCCAAAGCTCAATCTCCAAAATCCAAAAACTCCCCTTGTAATAGGAATAAATTCCCTTGTGAATTTCCTTCTCTCTTCTTCGACCTTCAGATACAGAAATCCCCTTTCTTCCTCATCAAAGCCTCTTCTTGCAGGCAACCAGGATAGGCTAAGAGCCCCCATTAACAACTTCCTTCGCCCCCCTTATGGATGTGCCCAGGCGATATGAGATAAGAGCTTTTCAAGATTTTTCAGGAAAATACTGCCCTCTCCCTGAACAGCCTCTCCTTTGGGCGTTCCTGATACAAGGGCACTGTAAACAGGAGGATATTGCAGTCTCTTTTAGCTTTAGGAACAGTTCCTCCTCCGACTCGATTCGCTTTTGTACTTCCGCTCCATGCATTTTCTGTCCCTACGCCTTGTTCGGCGGCTTAATCAGCTCCTGTACCAGCCTTCGGCTTTCACCAAGAAATATCCTTGGTGCCCGTATTCCACCATGGCGTCTATCGTTTGGCAATTGTTTCTTCCTTTTCCGAAGAGAGAAAGAGATTCTTCCGGCAGGTTTCCTGATAGCAGAGTATTTTCCATCGGTTTCCTCTTAAATGAAGAAAGGAAATCTCCGGATGCTCGAAATAGTGGATGGAAAAGTCCATTGTTCCATGGAGAAATACGGACTGTCAAAAGATGCGGCAATCAGATTCCTGTACCTTTTTCTACAGCAAGGACAGCGGCTCTTCAAGCCATAGCTGCTTTGTCTCTATTTTCATATCTTCCTTTGTGAGCGGGGCAGGAAATGCTGTCAAATGTACAAATCTGCGGTATGAATGGAGGTTTAACCATGAAATTCCTTCTTTCTTAAGTACTGCATGCATCGATTGCGATATGAGGCTTATCGTTTTTCTCTATTGTTATTGACTTCTTTAGTAACTTCTTTAGTGATTTCTTTATTGGTTTCTTTATTAATCTACTCGTTATGCATTCTATTATAGCATCTCAATGGGGCGTTCCAAAATGCCAGTCATCTTCGCCATAGCGGTGTAATTACAAATGGGAATCTTCTTTTTCGAAAAGTCTGTTTTTGACTTCTCACTTCTTTTCACTAAGCATGCAGGCTCACAGTGAATCATTATCTTCACCTTCTGTTTCCTCCTCGGTAAAATTCCTCATCAGGTATACGACTGACTTCTTTCGGTATATTTTCAGCATCGGAGGGGGCTTTACCGTTCGATATCTCCGCTGCCGATGATGACTACAGCCTCAGTGTTAAGCCTATCTCCATCCTCCAAGGTTGGATGCACTGACCTCAGGGCATAACAAAATCCATTGTATCTTGCCATCATGAATGGAAAGGTCAGGCATAGTCTTAGGAAGAATTTGGTTCTTTGGAAATGCTGAGAGTCCGTAACCACCAGCTTGTTTATCTCCAAATTTTCCAGAATCTTCAGGCTCCTCCACCTGGCAGAGGAATTTCATTATAATCTAAATGTATCGAATCATGTTGTTGCGGTAAATCAGTCTTCCTTTCAGGCGGATTCATCAATAGGGGTCACCAGTACAAAAGTCTCGACTCCACCAGACCGTGGAAGAGTCCTTTTTCTGTTCATGAAGCTTGCTAAGGGGTGCAAGGCATTCTTTACTGCTTCTATCCCTCTGGTTTGGAAGACACTAAAATATCCCTGAAATGGCGTATCCTTTTTCCGAGGAAATCGGTATCTATCCTCTTCTATCCGCCCTCTTTCTTGGGAAAGTTTATCCGCCTGGCAATAAAGGAATGCAGAATTTTATTTTCCTGAAAAGTCTAGGTAGGGGCCTCTTTCTCCGGCAGAAAAGGCCTTCTATCCTCTTTCTCTAACAAGAAAAGTAGTTCCTCCTGCCCTCAATCTCTGACAGAAGGGCTTTACCCTGCTCCTCTTTCCTTGCAGACAGAAGTGCCTGCAGGAAGAAATAAGGAGGGTATCCGTTTCTAAACTCTTTGTTCTTTCCACCCTCTTGTAGCTCCCCCTCATCATCGGCCGGGTGTCAATCAAGGTACCGGTTCAGGGCAAAATCTCCATGGTTCCGCACGGATGTGTCGTGGTTCTAAGATTTCGAGTAGAGACAATTTCTGTGTCCTGTGGCATAAAAAAAACTGGATTTTCCATTTCTCTCCGGAAAAATGCGATGTGGATGCTCCCTGAGGGGTGTCCTGTGATCATCTTGTTCTCCTGTTATAAAAGTCTTGGCTGTAGCCTACGTGAAGAACTTCCTCTACGTACAGACTTAAAAATCAAAAAAATTTTCTAATCAATAAGGTCTGAAGTTGGGGGTACGTTCTCGAACTTACCTGATTGGTCTTTATTGTAACTCTCTAAATTATCTATAGCCTGTAATTCTTTTAGAAATAAAGATCCTTCTTATTGGACTCATAATATTACTGATGTGATCGCTTGGCAATGTCCCGTCGTTTTTCATTGGGGATGAGAAGTTCCTTCTCTGTTAGGTCTTCTCACTTCTTGGTTTCCTCACTGGCATAGTCGGTGAGGAACTCGCCAAAGTCGTTAATGCATTGGGATGACAACAGTTTTTGAATCTGTCCGGTTTTTGTATATAAAGCGATCTCAGTTCTTCCTCGATAGCAGGCGGTACAGAAGGAAGGCGTGCAAGATATCAACCGTTTTACCACCTCATCCAGGCTTCTCTGGTCGGTATCAGACTGCTCCGTATCATGGTGCTCCTCCTCGGAATAGCCTCCTACAGGGGTTCTGGGATGCTCCGAAATCTGAGGTACCGTGGATAAAGCTCTTCCTAACCGCCGGACTCTCTGGTGGAATAATCATTCGGTATAGGGCACCGCAATCGGATGCAGGCAATGATTTTCTCAAAATCTCATCATCATGCCATTGTCAAACTGGCTGGGATGTATATCGGGTCTCTTCAGTCTGGGCACGGGGAAATGGTGTGGGTCACCGTGTGCGCTAATGCTCACATGCATCAAGTCCTGCAAACTCATAGCGATACTTGTCCAAACCGAAGGTACGCCGATGCCTACGTCATCGATGCCGCCCTCCGTGGCTATCCTTGGCTTCGTATGATAACGTGGTCATGCTTCGGTCAGGGGTTGGTTGGGGTGTTCATAGCTTTCGCTTATGATGGGTTTCCTGGAACGGGATATAGGTACCGATTTCGGCTTCCTTAGAACACGTGTTTTCCACGGTGGTTGCCGCAATGTTTACGTTGACGCGGCGGATATCTCCATTTTATGATGGATACTGTAAATGGTTTTTGTACTCTCAAAATATATAAATGGGGTTGTTAACGGGATCCTCTCCGCCTCTAAAGCCAGACGGTTGTGCCCATATCCTGAGGAATTACCTCTTTACGATCTTCTCTGTTTAAGTTTTTCTTCTGGCAATGTCATTGATTCCATTGATAAGGACGTACACACTGACTTTTTACAGTAGTTGGAAGTTATAGTTGCGAAAAGCACGATGCGATTTCCATAAAAGGTAAGCAATCTCTCCTTGAATTTTAAACATTTTTCTCGTTTAAATTAAGGTAATTCGTCAAACCAATAAAACGGGTATCGCGATGGCTCAGACCATGCAATGGACTCTGCCCTTCTCATCGTATCCGGCTTTGCCTTTTTCGGGATTGACTCTATGTATTTCGTTCATTCTATAAGTGGGTTTCGGAGGATTTCTTCATATTCTAGTTTTGGATTATGGTGTACTCATAATACTCCTTCTTAGGTTCGAATTCCTCTTAAGGAAAATGTGTTTTGTTCCGTTCAGATTGGAAGCATAAATGCTTTCACCTGATTAATGTATTTGATTTTCTTATTGCTTCTCTTTTGCTTTCTTTGTCTCTCATCACCAAACTTGGTCCTGACTCATCCTTCGGCTTAAGCAGGCACGACCTGGGTGCCTCATCACGTACAGATTTTGTTGTCATAGAAGATATTTTTTCGCACTGCCGTGGAGACAGATTTGGCATCGAACATTTGCCTGCTAAATTTCCAGTTCTCTTCTCGTTTATCGATGGTTCGAGCTGTGGTGGCGGGAATCAAAGGTTCGGTTGAATCAAACGAAGCATGGATAGGAGAAGGGTGTCCTCAAAGCTGCCTCTTTTCCTTTGAAAAATGGTGCTGTGCTGTGGATTGATGGTAAATCACATATCCGGCTAATTCATGTAAAGTACGGGTGTATTAAGCTTTACTGCTGCGGAGAGCCTACCATGAAACACTGGCCCACCTGAAGCCGATGTCCTTTGGGTTCATGCAGACAACGCATCTGTTTTGAAAGGATAATTCCTTGGGTGGAGCTTCTGATAATGTTCATCAGCAGTTTCATGTAGAAGAAGATGGCGGGTGGCTCCTGCCTGAAATATTTTCATAGGATTCTTTGGTTTTCCCAATGGAAGGGTGACGGCGTAATCCGGAATTTCTTTGATTGCCTTTACAATCTTTACGTGAACTCATCCGTAAAATAAGGATCGCTCGCCTCCCTGTAAACAAAGTTGCGAAAGCCAGTTGATGCCTTCGGCAACAGTCAAGATTTTCCTCCTTCGTCAGACGATAGGCGCTCCACCTCTTGATTTCCGCTGGATCCGATAGTGACAGCCGTTCTTGCAATAGTTGGTAAACTCGATTAATCCTCTGGTATACACCCCATTGCCGTAATACTCTTCGGGTGCACTCCTTCGCAGGTTCTTCGCCAGTCCTCATCCTCTTTCGTCCTATTCGAAAGAATCGGCTCATATTCTTCCAAAGGCAAATGATGGGTTTTTTAGCTGACAAGTAAATCTGCTTCTTTGCTTGCTGGCATGGGCAGGTTTTACTGATTTCAGGATGTTAATCTTTCCGCCAAGCGGAAATCGTTGTCGTTAGGGCATCGGGCGATGGATGCAATGTTTACTCGCTTCTTCTCTAGGGTGTTATTCTCCTACGATATAGTCATATTCATGAAGATATTCAGCGTATCCTGACTCGCGATTCTCACAATAATCGCCATGACCGCAATTCTGCTTTCCTGTTCCATAATTGAACCTCCTTTGGATATAGTTCTGTCTGGTTATTTTATCATGAATGTGCAGGGGAGGGCTATGAGGGTTTGTTTTGGAGAATATGTTAATGATAAAGATAATAATCATTACTTAAATTAAGGATAAAATTTATGTTTTTATGATATGATATTTTATACCACCCTAAACAGTTACGGAAGGGGGTGTGCTACATGGGGATATTTTTTGTTTTTTATGTCTGTTTTGTGTTGTTGTTTGCCCTTTATCTGCAAATGGTGGACGGAATCAGTTAGCGGTAGTCAACCTAAGGTTCCTACCTTGCCACAACGGAAAAAAAAAATCCCCAGGAGTTGCCGCTCCTGGGGATTTGCGTACTCATAGTACTTCTGTCTTTTTCGTTTCTAAGTATGTATAAGCAGACAAAAATCAAGTAATGGTGTAATGAAATAATGTTAGCGTATGAAGATTATATAAGTTGGGTGGCATTGTGGACATTATTGGTGACTTCTTGCTATTAGTCACAACCAACTTCATGTACTGTATATCTTTCGATGGAGGATGTATCCGAGAATTTGCCGTTCCTGGGGGTTTGCGTACTGCATAAGTACTTTTATTTTTCCTTGTCCTGTAGATCGCATCGGATGCATTTGTAGGGTAAATTGTGGCATGTTAAAGCGTTTACATATTTCTTTTTTGGTTTTAAGCATTACTTTTAGGAAGTATAAAGCCTTAATGAAATACGGTGTCCAATTCGTGTTTTTCAATTGGTGAATTTCGTTACAACTCCGTGAAAAGTAAATGAATTCAGAATCAAATTAAATGTTGTGGTAAAACTGCTTGTCATTAGATTCGTCCGTATTTCAGGATGAGTAAATTTTGACTATAGGTAAATGAAAATGTTGTAAATAAATCGGCTTAAATCTTCCTATAAACTGGTGTTTTCGATTATAAAAAAAACTTTTTCTTGTAATGGGCTTCATTAATCCATACATGGCTTGGCAGTAATTTTTCAAGTAATCTATTTTGAAAAGGTAAATCCTCTCACAATGCTACATTTCAGCCTAAAAATAATAAAATAGAAAAGACTGATTCGAGAGGATATGGTTATCTCCTATTATCTAACCATCATGAAAAAGCTCAGTTTCCTCTTTTTATTAATAGTCCAAAGGAAAGGGGAAGGATGATAACGATGGATCAAATAGTAGCGATAATAAATACTATGAAACTTAATTCCTTTTTTCATCTAAGCAAACCAACACTATGCCTTAAACCTGTCAAAAGATGCGTAGCTTATCCAAAACTCAAAGATGCTAAAGTTCCTCATAGGTACAGCAAATTCTCAGCAGTTCCTTTAAACGTTCATCAATCAGAGTACTTACTTTTGTTTTGATAACGTTAGTCGCTCTCCGTGAAGAAAGCTTTCTTTGGTTGGTTGGGCTTTGCTTCTTCCATCATGCGTTGGCTTCGTTGTCGCGTCCACCGTCCTCTATGGGACTCTCCAGTGCAGCGCTTTAAGGTATTGTCAGCTCTTAAGCTTTTGTGCCGATTCCCGTCCTGATGCTGTTTTCAAGAAATACACAGTTCCCAAGACTTGACTGTAATTTCGGTTCTGAATAGCCTGAGAATAGTCCATTAAATGATATACTGTAATGGGCTCTATTTATAGTGGCTGTTCGAATTCTTTAAAACCTCTGGTCTGAAATGCCTGTAAAGAAGGAAGCATGTTATTCCCTTCCATATCCCTTCCTATCCTTCTGCAATTCCAGACAAGCTTTCTCCTTTATGAAGTTCTTCTTCTTCGGCAAAATAATTTCTAGTCAAAGGAGGTTTCTCTCCTCAGACTTCTTCCTCCGTGAAGTGAGTTCCTCCTCTGTTCTGAAAAAGAGGTGAGTATCTTTCTCTTGCCCCTTCCTTCTGTATGCTGTTCAATTTTTTTCAATTCTTCAAACATTCCAAATTTCTAGAACAATATTCCTTCAGTTGAGATATTTCTGTCCTCCTTCAGGTACTTTCATAGCCACCCCTCTCTTGGGTCATAATTGCTCTATAATTCTCAAATGTTCAGGCTCTTGGACACAGGTTCTCAATTTGAAAGTTTTTAGGTTCAAAAGGCATTGGACTTGTCTGTAGATTCAAAGCGTGCCCAAATTTCGGACCTATGGTGCACGAAGACTCATTTATATTTGCAATCATTCCTTTATTCATTAGACATAGAAATCCTTTGTCCGCTGCCTTCTTTTAAGCGTTCATTAGGCAAATCCTACTCCTTCTTCGGATAACGCTCTTAAAATCAATTCGCTCCTCTTCATCTGCCTGCCGAAGCAGTCAGGAAACAAATTATGGGTCATGGATGGGGTTCCTCTCGCCTGCCTAAATTTTCACCGTAAAACGACCATCCCCTCATATGGAAGCAGTGTCTTCTCCACAAAAGTCAAATCTTTCTCAGGATGTACGATAGTTCTTTTATAATTGAGTATCATTTGTTCTGGCAATTTTCATCTTTTGTCTATAACAGATTTTTCTTAATGATGCATTCTGCCTCAGTTATGAGGCATTTCAGGACAGGGCGGTTTGACTCAGTGCTTCATGACGTGGACTTTGGATGGTGAAACTCATCGTTTCTTGTCTTCCATTGAGCCTTCACCAAGGTGAACCTCTTCTATTGAAGAAACGTGCAAAATCGAAGAAGTTGTCGGAGGGTCTGCAACTTTGGTAAATCTTTTTGCCATTGATCAGTCGTTTCTCTATTATACGGTTTCAGTAGGGAAGCTATAGCTTCTCTGCTTTGGGATCTCAGCGGTATCTGGAATTCCTTTTAAGATTTTGTCTTCATCTGTGTTACTTTAAGTGTTTCTGTATGTTTTACTGTTTAATCATGCTGTTTTGTATTTTGCTTCTAAATTCAGAATGGATAAAATCCCTGGGCTCTGTCCCAGCTTCAAGCATAACACCTAGATTTTTCGGAGCAAGCTCATCTTTGCTTTGGTTTTTCACTCCATCGTTTCTTTTTCATTTCCTGCGTCCTGAATCACGCCTTAGTGTTAGTATCCTCCCTTTCTAAAGGACATTTTTTATAATCCATTCCTTCGCTTTTTTGATGGAAAGAGCCTCAGGTTTTCGGTTTCCGTTTTGCATCGGTAATCCGGGCTCTGGTATAGAACGGCGGGCAATAGTTCTCTGTTCTTATCCATATTGGCGGTCGTAGTTCCTCGCTCCACATAGTTAAAGACGAAACGGATCTGCTTCTCGGAACCTGCTATAATCTCGTCTTTTAATGACCGCATATCACAAATCTCTCCAGCTCATTGATATTGTAGTAACATTATAAGAATAGGAACATAGCAATCCACTCAGGGTCCTCGGTGCGGCAGGCGTGAGCTCTCGCATAAACTCAGATAATCTCTGGTGCCTTCGGTAGCTCATATCACATTGATTCAATAATCTGCTTTTCCTTTAATCTTTTAAATTTTCAATCAAAGCGCTATGCTTTGCCGCAGAGCGTTGGCATCACCTTTCCCGCATAAGTTGTTGAGGGTAATTTCTTTCCTGTTTCGCGAGCCTTGGCTGCATAGTTGGCATCGTATGGAGTAAAGTTACCTGCATTGTCGGAAAGCACATACCAGGTAGGTGCACGATATTTGACTCTGCGCATTTGGCGTAAGGTATCAAAGTATTTGGCTTCCGGGTGGTAATGTGTGGAAGGTAAAGTGGATGAACTCCCTCTATGCTTTTGAGAATAAACTGGTGCTGGAATTCGGGGCTTTCAATCCCACCTCATCTCTAAACGACTGTTTCTAAGGTATCGTAAAGTAGTTGTGGTTTCTGTGGAATACTTCTCCATTTTCTAAACCAGACCTTATCTCCTTTTGGGTGTCAAGGATGGGGCTCTTCCTCCCCTGCACGCGAAGTGCCTCTTTAGCCGTTAAAGTGCCTGCTTTTCCTTGCCAAAGCATTGTGAGAGGACTCTTTTATGTCGCATCAGTGAAACTTTTCTACTTCCAGGGCATTATGGGACTGAATCAGAGAGAGTGAGGAAATGTTTTCCGTCACAAAATAGGGAAGCTTTCATCCTTTCCCTTTTTCTCGGTGATAGATTTCCACAGAGTCGGCGGGCATGGCAGGTGTTCTCATCATCGTCATAATAAAACAGATATTTAACTGCTTTACCACAAAGCCATAGGGGAGATAGACCTCTCCATTGCATTCTTCAGGTGTGCGGAATCCTCCTCTGTTTTCATGGTTTATAAAGCTCCATTTGTCTCGGATGCGGAAAAGTATATTTTAAGTCCTCTCTGGCTTTGGTGGGCATATATTTCTTCACGTATTAAAAGACCTGCCCCGCAAAAGCACAATAAAGCAAAAACAGAAAAAAAGGAATGGACTCTTCCCCACTCTTGCCCTTCTGCCTGTCTTTCTCTTTTTCTATTTTTCTTCTACTTTCATGCTTTATTCATATTCCAAAGAAACTATTTTATTATACAAAAATCCCCTTTTTCTATTAAGAAAGGAGGCATTTTCATTTCTTCTCTTCCAAACATTTGGTTTCAGTATGATAGTAATATCAACAGGTGTTTAAAATTGAATCTCCGGAAAGCACGCATCAATATTGTAAAGAGTAAGCTTGATTCTATGATGTTACTCTTCCCTGGGGAAATTTGTGGTACGAATCTTCTCGGGCGGTCTCCGTTCTTTCGGAACCTTCTCCGCCGCATTTTCCGACTGTGCTTTTCAACTCGATTTCATAAAGTCTTGCTCTGAAGTCGCATGCCTTCTCTCTGTTTGTGCCTGGGGACGCTCCTCCTGACACTCTGCCACAAGGTGGTAGGCTCATGAATCAGTCGAACAGAAGAAGTCTTATTGATATGCTGTCCACCGGCCGGAGAACGGAAAACTTCCATGCGCACATCTGCGGGTTAATCTCACCTGCATCCTCTACTTCCGGCATGCCGCCACCGTTGCGGTGAGTATGTATTGTTCTCCCTTTCGTCTCGGTACACCTCTGTGTCCCCGGTTCATACTTCAAACGGGATAAGCGCCGTGACCGTCTACGATAGACCACTTCCTTTGGCCCAAGGTATGTTTCATTAAGGAAACCAACTCGTCTTCAGCCTCTTGCATAGCTGGTGTACATTCTATAAAGAGACGGCAAATAAAGCCGTTCCTCTCCTCCGCTCCTCACGGTTTCCATTACGATGTTTCTTGTTGTCATTTTCATCATTGAGGTAAGAGGGGGCTGAATCTGTGGTAAGTCTCTCCTGGTCTTCCTTGGTCTTTTGCAATTCTTCCTTGTATCTGAATTTCATTATCCTTTTCATTGTCCAAAGGAAGAGCCTCCTCTTCCTTTGCGCCTTTCGGAAAGCCAAATAAGCCTTATGCAGGTGTTTCAGACTGGTCTGCTTTAAGTCAACTTTTATACTGTTGATGTCAAACCACCTCGATCGTCAGATTATGCATAATTTCTTTAATGTTTACTCTTCTAGATTTTCAAACATCCTTCTCCTTGTATTAAATTTTCTAATAATAGGGTTCTTTAAATAGCATGCACTTTTAAGGATTTTCCTCATTAGACTATACACTCGCAAAGAACTATAAAGCAAAAGCCTCCCCTGTCGATGGGATTTCCCCTTGACTCTATGCTACATTTCGTATAGTGATAAGGAAAAAGAAAATTCGTTATAAAGGAGGAAACTATGAAAGTTCAAATCGTTGGCAGTCATCTTTGTCAGGATGCAGAGAATTCTGGAAAAATGAAGAAAAGAAACGTAGAAGTGGATTTTGTTAATATTGTGAGACTTCCTCTACAATGTTATCTGATGTTGCGGGAGCAGGAGGACTGCTGCTTGAAGGTTTAGGCAGGCTCTTCAGTCTGTTATCCGAAAATGGCAGACTGGGCATTCCCTGCATGATTCTCCGGATGGAAGGAAGTTCTTGATATGGATGAGGCTATCGTGTTTGGAAGCAACTTGAAAGGGCTAAAATTTTGGCCCTTTTCTTCGCCGTCCTCTTTAGACCTTCCTCCACAATGCTTCTGGGGCAGGCTAATTCAGGCGGATAAATCCATCGGAATGTTGGACAACATGTTGCCTCCTCCAAAGAACGCCGGCTTATATTCGCAAAAGCGGCTCTTCCTTCGAAAAGTGGCGCTTAGGTCTACCAAGCCAAATACGTCGCTTCTGAAATCTGCATTTTCGCCCTTTCTAAATGCTCTTCGAATAGAGACTTCGTAAAGGCAAGTTGTCATCCAGGCCTGTAATTCTCTTGTAGGGCTCCCTTTTTCGAAAGTGCAGTAGCAGCAATACTCAGAGGATTGTCAAAATTTAATGCTTATTGTTCCAAAGCATTCTCAGTCTTTCTTCCCGAATCGAAATATTTGGTAATAGGTCCTGCCATATTAAAGAGAATCTTGCTGGGCGTATGCGGGTCTCAATTCTTATGTTCCGTGCTTTCAAGGATATGTTTTGATTTTTAGAAGCAAATCGCAGTGGATCTCATCGGAAATCTTATACAAATCATTTTCTTGAATGATTTTTAGCTTCCAATTCTCTTCTCTCATACCCGACCTGTAGGGTTATGGGGATTACAGAAAATAAAAAGCTCGCCTCCTTGGCTTTCTTTGCAAGTCTTCATAATCTGTCGATAATTCATTTCATTGGTTAAATCGAACAAAGCACTTCTCTTCCGCTGCCTTTGCCGCATATTGAAAAAAAGCATAGGAGGGGTAAAAAGCCTTCTCTCCTCTTTGCAATGTGCTCTACCAGCTCGTATAGAGCCGGTATGCCGTTGGACATCACCAGCTCTCCTTGGAAACTGAATCGTATCTTCTTTGACACCAGGAAAGGAAGGCTTCGTAGTAGTCGGTTCAAAAACTCTGGTATAGCCGAAAATCCTTCTTTTTAGCCGTTCTTCTATTCCTTCGATTATTCATCCGGCGTATGATTATATCACCACCTTACATACGGATAGATTACTCATCATTGGAAGCTCATACTTCCGTCATCATGGAAATATACTGGCGGAAAGGTCCGTATTGAGGGCGTTGGTGTGTCGTTGTCAATGGTTTCATCAAAATTGTACGTGTTTGCCTCTTTGATGGGCATTTCTGCAGTGAGCAGTGCCAATATCTGAAACAATTTCATCTGCACTTCTTGTATTGCTAATTCGAGCAAATTATCAGATTTATTCTCCTTTTCACCTGTTCCTTGGCTAAAACCGCGGCCCCAAGGATCTTGGCATGAGCATTTTGGGAATGAATGGGCTTTCCGATTTTTCGATAAAATCTCCTGGGAAATAATCCGCTCACAAGACCTCGGTGAATAGACATAGGGCTTTGGTCTCTGCCTTCCAACATTGCACGACCTTTCCGGCAACAGTTGCAGGATACCGTAAGCAATGTTGGCTAGCTCAATCCCTGTCCCACTAGGAAATTATCTGATTCTTAAAGACCGTACACATGGAACTATCTTAACTTCTTGGTATGCTCCTTGGCAAGGAATTCAATTCCTCCATGGAAATGTTTCAAGCAGTTTGCCATAACCTCCAGCTTTCCCTGTTCCTGCAGGCATTTGTCATTCATAAAACTCTTCCACAGTTTCTCTCCCCTTACAGGTAATCACCTTATTGGTATCCTGACCGCCCATCGATCAATCATTCATGAAGCTTCCACTACCAAAAAGAGCCATGGCACCTGGCATAAGCAGAAGTGAGTTTCCGTCATGACTTTCCTGCAAAAGGCCACTGCACGTTTCTGCCGTAGCCTGTGGCAATGCAGGCATAATGTTCTTCATCCATTGGCTCTGCAATCATTCTCCAATGGACTTTGGGGACTCAAAGCTACTCCAGCCGGTAGGCACGGAAGAGCTTGAAGAATCTGCCTTTTCCGTCCTAAAGAGCCGCCACCCTCCCGCTGTAGGGCCTATATCAATTCCTAAATACTTTTCTCCTCCATCTTCCTTTCCTGCTACTAGATCCAAGGAATTACAGCATCTCGATAGTGCAGCCACGGGTATTTAACTGTCCCACATCATCGGACGGCTGAGAGTAGTCCGTCTCTACGTGGGTGAGGAATACGTGTCTTCAGTTTACAAAGCGGCGAATCTTATTGGTCTCAATAGCATAGGTATATGGCGAGGCCTGCAAGGTCATGTCAAGCTACCGTCAGCATGAGCACTCACTGATCATCATCTCTGAAGCTCTGAAACGGTTGCTGGTTTCGGTGTTATAACGAGCAGCCGTGGCCAAGTATCTTCTGGAAGTGCCTCGTAGATATCTTCACATTTTCATCACCTGAGATATCGATAGCCTTTTCTCCTGTGCAGTTTCTCATAGCCTACAACCACCGCCATTTTCCTCAACGGCACGAATGACGCTTCTCGGTAGCTCCTCCGATAGCAGCCGGTGGAATTCATGCAGGGCGCTTCTCAAAATCCTTTCCCACTGCCTTATGTTCCTCTGCAGTCTACGACTTTCCAGGGCAATGACCTCACTCCACGCCAATGCCGCTCCACTCGGAAACTTCAAAGGTGGAGCCGTACAGCACCTGTAAAAGACATCATAGCCGGAAACTCGGTGTGCGGATCGCACTTCATGAGCGTAGAAATCCTTTAGTGCCTGATTTGGCCCGGTTATTTGACTCTGAAAGAGTGGCTTCTCTAACCATCTCATCAGTAATATCCACCTGGAACTTCTCGGAAAGATAGTCCTTTGAGCGGATAATCTCGTTTACGATAAAGCCTGATTGAACGACGCTTATCTGTCTGCTCGTGGGGCGGGCGCTTGAGGAAAACATCCTTGAAACTCACTCATCAGTTCCTTTACATCTTTCTTCTTTTCCGTCACGAGTGCTTTTTCCTCCCACAACCACGTCGGAAAAATAGAAGAAGGGCACATGTCCGGTTTTGCAAAACGTGGCTGGACTTAATCCAAAGGGCAAAAGGTTCTTGGGTAGATCGCTTCTCCGCCTCACCGTGGTTTCATCGGAAGTGGAGCAGAGACACGCTATGTAGCTGCTCCTGCCGCCATGGCGATTTCCTACCGGAAAATAAGTACAGTAGGATCCCGCCACAGCTGGGCTTCCCCTGGTGCTTCATTCAGCGTCGCCATCAGGAAGGACTTTCTTTCTCCTGCTCTGCAAAAGCTTCTCAAAATCTCCGGCAAATCCTATAGCACTGAAGTTGCGTCGCTCCTTTCCAAATAGACGCAATCCAAATGTGTGCTACAGCTCCTCTTCCCTCCTGGCGAGGAAGAAACTGTGTAACCTTTCTCTTTTGGTATCGGAAAAAACTCCTCCGGCAGGCATCCACTGATCTTTCCTTCTTCCGATATAAATCGGGTTGTACCTGTCTGGCGAGAAATTTCATGGTGACGATAATCGTGGTACGCCATCCTTCGTACTTCTGTATGGTGCTAAAACTTCACCACTCGGATCCAAGGCGGAGGTGGGTCGTCAAATAAAATCACCTCCGGATTCACCGCCAGTGCCTGGCAGTTCCTACTCTTTTTTGTCCCCGGACAGCGGACAGATAAGTCATTCTATCCCATCTCTTGCTCTAAGTCGCTTGGAAATTTCTTCCGCCTCCTTTGGGCATTTTTGCACCTTGTTAAGGCTTCTATAACATTTTTCGAGGCAGTTTATTCTTGAAAAGGGTTGAACTGAAAATAAGATTTCCGTCGTAATATACCTCTTCCTTTGTATGAGACTTTGCATCCATACTACATTTCTGATGGAATCCTTCCTTCTGGTGCCTGTGGATAATTTAAGCAGAAAGCAGGGTGGACTTTCCGTTCGGATAATATTATATACAATATCTCCTTTATGAATTTCTAAAATATCCTTTAAACTCTGTGCCTCCGGGAGCTTTTGGACAAATGTTCGGTTTTATGATTTTCTTTCTCCACGGTTGTCCTCCTACTTCTATGCTTTATGTATTCCTAAGCTTATTCTTGGTTCTCAATTTGTTTTACTTTTCGATATAGCTAATTACTCACAGTAAATCCAAGCTCGCTTTATGGGATGGTATTCTTTTGTCATGTTGAATATATGTTCTATAATCTTATACGGTTCCGTCCTCCAGCATCTCGGAAAGGAACCACATTTTACCTCATTCATATGCATTCCTTCATCCGTCTTGTAGAAGTATTAAGCAGCATCATTAGCATGAACTCATCCAAGGCAGAGCTTATTGTTGTGGCATTTTACCTTTAGACTGCGGAGTGTGGAAGCAAAGGCATCAGTCTGCCTAAAGAACATCCTGATAGCCTGCGGAACCGTTCTCTCTCATACAGGTCACAGTAAGCCCTTTCCTGTCCCATTCTTTCAATGGTCTGCTGGGTGCCTGTCGTTGTAATATAACCTTCTTATCCTTTAGTTCATAAGGTCTTAATGGCACTGTCTTTTAACCACTGTGTGCATCTCCGTAATATGGTGCGGCAAATGCTTCTGCACTCTGTGTGCATTTTGCATAACGGTTTGAAGCCATCACTCTTCTTCATCCACCTGAGGTTGCTCCGGGTCGGTAGCCTGCATCACGTCAATGGTTAACCGGTTCTGTTACCAATTTCTTTCAGATTTCCGCATCAATACCGGTCGATTGCCTTGTCATCAGTAGGCTGTGGGGCTTCGCCACCGCTGGTGCCACGAACAGTTCTTCCGTTGGTGATTTCCACCTTTGCACTATCACTGCCTGCCTTCTCTGTAGCTTTCTCCTTTCTCCTGCCTTCTCTGGCTTTCTCTGAAGCAACCTCGTAGCCTTCTCCTTTTCTTCTCTGTTCCTGCCCAGTTGTTGCGGTCTTCGTCTCCGCAGGCATTCGGTTCGATGGAAAATTAAGGCAATCATAAATTCTTTCTTCATTTTTTCTTCCTCCTACAGTTTCGCCTTTCTTAAGCGATAGCCAGTTTTCTTTGATTTTTCTGGTAAGCTTCAGTTTGCTTCTCCACTGTTTTGGAAAAATCAAAGAGGCAGTTATTGAACCAGCATTACCGCCCGTAGACTTCAAAGTATCGGTAGCTTTGGGACCTTCAGTTCTGGCTGCTCCTAATATCTGGAACACAGCGTAAAGGTGGGGAGACTGGTTGATCGGTTGATAAAGTCATTAAGAGGTGGTAGCCACACGAATTGCCTGAGGCGAAGATAGTAGGTATACCACCTGAAAGTGAGTCATCCCTAAAGACAGAGCCGCTTCTTTCTGTCCTTCTTCCACGAACATCAGGGCTCCTCGGATGCTTTCTGACATAAATGCTCAACATTGACACTCAGCACTAAAGGCCACAGCGGAAATCGGTGTCATATCTCTTGCAAAGGCACTGTAAACCGCCAAAGCCGAAAGTAAAAGAAAATACAGCTGGGCAACGATGGGGTTCGCATACCACAGAAATTTATAAAGGATTTAAATCGGAACCTGATAATAAGAAATAACGGCCAATCAAGATGCCTAAAATCAGAGAAAAATGATGCGATTAAAAGACGATTTCCCAGGGTTGCAGGAACCTTCATGAAAAATCTTCGGAATTACAGAGATAAGGAAACATCAAACATTGCGCTATCCTCCACTTTCCTCTATACAAGCCTTAAAATTCGTGTCAGAAATTTGCTTCCTTTCATAGGATAAACGAAAATGTATAGCCTTGGCAAATTCACGAAAACTTATAATTCGCCATAATTATAGGAAATTTACAAATATGTATTTGTATGATTTCCCTCATTGAAAAGAGACCTATCGGCCCTCCTGGAAAGCTGATATCTCTCTTCTGTACACCTCTATCTGCCTGCTTATGCCTCCCTCCTTAAAGACCGGATAGACTGGGCATACTCTCGCGAGACATATCACATTCCTTTTTAAACTGCCGGGAAAAATAATGAATGGAGGAATAGCCCAACTGATCCGCAATCTGGGTGAAAGTTGGCTGTCCCTCACGAGATCATCCGCTTTTGCAGGTATCACCTTCATCTTTTATGGAAAAAGCTCCATCACGCCCATGCTTCCCACCTCCTGAAAAAGCTTCTGCAAATGAGGAGCGTCCCAAAAAGCATATCTCTACAGTTCTCTTCAATCGTCAGCTTCTCCTGCAGATCCTTCTTTCCAAATACTCCACCACACTGTTATAAAGCTCCCGTTTTCGATTTCCCTTTTTCCACAAAATACTCCGTACTTCTCCCGGGCAAGAGGCAAAGAAAAATATCTTCTAGTATAGGGGAAATCAAAAACTCCGCCAAATACTGCCGGATCAGCTGTTGCCACCGAAGTTTCTGCTCAGAAGAAAAAGTAGCTTCTTCTGGTACGGCTGATCCATTCTTCCGCTGAAAACATTACTGCCTTCCTGAATGATTTTCGATAAATATCCGCTTTTTCCCTGCTCCGTAACGGAAAGACATTTTTCTGCGAAAAATGCCAAAGAGCCGGACTATGACAGTAAAAGCTGATGACCACGAGACTTGGGTGCACTCTTTCCGTTGGTTAGGACATTATGAAAACTCATTGGGTTCGTAGATAAATATTTCTCCCTTTTTCAGAATCTCCTTTTCCCCGGCAATAGCAGTGATTTCTCCGGAATCCACAAACAAATTCCCAAAGGATGAGCCTCTCCGGGAAAAGCAAAATCTTTTATGGTATTGAAAATAATGAAGAGATACCAGTTCCAGAAATCTCTATAGAATCCTGCAAATACACACTTTCGTAATCCATTCTTACCTCCCTAAACTTGCCTTCCTCCCCTAATGCCGTCTACCATCGACGATACTGTTCAGATCTATACCAATTCAGATCGCCAATCGTAAATATATATTCCCATTTTTATGCTTTTGCACTAAAAATACAGGGATAGATTTAGAAAATTATACAGAGGAGCAGCATTATGGGAAAAAGAACAGGACAATTAACTCTTCCCGGAGAAGAAGTTTCTGAAGAAACCAAGGAACTGGTGGAGCGTTTAGGGAGCGGATGCCATCAGAGACAGTGACGGCACCCATTTGGATCCCAAAAAGCAAAAACCCTTGCCGGTAAAAATTTACAGCACCTAGTTTTGTAGCCAGAGGCACGAATGTTGCAGAAAAAGCATCGGAGGAGTGTCAGCAATTTACCTGATGTCAAAGCCTCTAACCGCCTATTCCTCCCACTTGGAAATCCCCTATATGGAAGGCTTCTTTCCAAAGCAGGTAGAGTCGGACTTTTGACCATGATCACGAAAAAAATGGTGGGAGCTTATAGACCGTAGTACAGGGGAAGTGGTAGAGCCCTCCTTTGGAGTTTAAAAACGGAAAAAGAAGGAGGAGGAAAACCAGTATCTCCTGATTCTGGAAAATGCTATCCCTTCCATCGTTATACCCTGAGCTTTTTGGCCTATGCCCTTTGGGGATCCCCACAGAGCTTTATAACCACATTACCAACCAATGGGGAGATAAGCGGAGACATCCCTTTGACATTCAGAGCCCCACAGTAAGGCCTTCGCAAAATCCTGTCTCAGCCAGTGGCTGGCAGAGCATCCGGATCACGGATGTGGTGCTTCACCACATTTTTCTACCATTTACCCTTCTCTTCAATCATGAAGAAAAGAAAGAAAAATATGTGGACTGGTTTGGCTATGGAAACACCGTTTCCACAGATGCTAGAGGCCTTTGAAAAGAATACGGCTATGCTCTTCGTCCGGAGGATTTGGTGGACGAGGATATTTCAACAGTACCTTCCGCATTCCTACCAAGGCTTATCTGGATTACATGGATTTTCATTCAACGCTTTGTAGCAAGGAAGCCAAGGAGCTGGTGGAGCTTTGCCATAAGGAAGGCGAGAAGCCATGATGTTCCTTTGGGGATAACTGGATCGTTACAGAGCCCTACGGAAAATATTTTTCTTCCATCGGCAGACAGCGTGGTGGGAAGCGTGGGAGGAGGGGCTCTCTTCGCCTGATTTCCGACATTCCCGAGTTCGTTATACCGAAGGCCGTTTCCCTTCCTACTTCTTCCCGGACAGACTTTCTCCCCCAGTATGCATCCTGAAAAGGAAGCCAATGAAAACTGGATCGAGTGCAAGACGGGCCATTTTCAGAAGTCCCATTGACCGCATCGGTTACGGCGGATATTTAAAGCCTGGCCTACAAATTTCCCCGCTGTCTTGGACAGCATGGAAAAGGTGGCGGAGGAATTTAGAAAGTCATCAGGCAGTAAAGGGGCAGAAGGCCTACAACAAATGTAAGCTGAGCCATCCTGAATGCCTGGGAAAAAATTCGCTCTGGCGAGGCTTATATGGTGGCTCACGCCCTGTATTATCAGCAGATTTTCAGCTATCTTCGGTATTCTGGAAGCCCTATCCGGTATGGCGGTGGAGGTGGAATTCTCTCTTTACCGATCTTTTGGAAATGGTATCCCAAAAGACATTGATGTCATCCTGAATGCAGGTGATGCAGGTACCTCCTGGTCCGGTGGAGAAATCTGGCAAAATGAAAAGGCTGCACCATGCTGCGGCAATTCGTCTATGAGGGTGGCGGCTTTTATCGGTGTGGGAGACCCTGTGCTACGCAGTATCAAGGCAGCTTCTTCCAGCTTTCCCGATGTCCTCGGTGTAGAGAAGGATTGGGCTCAGCCTGTCTACGAACCGTATTTTAAAACGGAAAATACCGCTCACTTCCTATTGGAAGACTTCTCCAAGGAAGGCTTTCCTTTGGGGAGAGTAAGAAAAACATTTACGCCACAGACAAGGATACAGAGATTTTGGAATATAGCGACGGTTCTGTACCTTTTCTGCCCATACTTTCCGGAAAGGGACGAGGCATCTATATGGCAGGACTTCCTACTCTCCGAAAAACACCAGACTTCTTTTGACAGAGCACTTTTATACAGCTGCGGTAAGGAAAATGAATATGCTCTCTACCAGGCCACAAACCCTAACTGTGAAGTTCATGCCTATCCGGAAAAGGGACTGCTTGCAGTTTTAAACAATAGTCAAGTGCCTCAAGATACCGGCTATTATGACGGAAAGGGATACAGGAAATCATTTGGAAGCCGGAGATGCAGTGGCACAAGGACTGCATATAGGCAGAAATGACACAAAATGAAAGCATGGTACATTCAGGATAGCACGGGACAGTGCAAAAAGAGACAAATGCTTTACAACAATGTATAAAAGATTATTTAGGAAATTCTCCTATACTTAGATAACATATCTTTTGTTTCTTCTATATAATTCATAATAAGAAGAAAGAGGAAATCCCTAGTACCTAGGGATTTTTCCGGGAAAACGGAGGAAAAATGAAAAAGAAAATTATTGTACCCCATCGCCTATGGCATCCTTAGCTCTTGCGCTTAGCATGCGGCGGCAGTCGAGCAAAGGAAAGTGCGAAGAGAAAGGCAGAAAGCAAAGGCAGAAGCAGGCAGCGAAGCGCAAAGGCTGATGCGTCCGCACAGAGTGGAGACAGATGGTATGCTGGTCATGTGGAGGCTACGGAGCCTCAGGGACAGGCTGAAAAGAAGCGATTGACGCTTTCACCAAGGATACCGGCATTGCCGTAGATGTGCAGTTTGAGGAAGAACCGGAATCCGTGAAGGATTGCAGCCCGCACTGATGCCGGAACCAACGATTGACCTTTTCGATGAGGATATCGACCGTGTAAAACAAGACCTGGTCCGACTTATCTTTTTGGATTTAGAAGAAATTGGCAAAGGCAAATGACTACGAGACCGCAAAATGCCGGCCTTATCGCGGCTTGTAGAGAAGTAGGCGGAGGAACCTTTAAAGTCTATTCCTTACCAGCCAAATGTATTTGCTTTCTTCTACAATAAGGCAATCTTTGAAGAAGCAGGCATTAAAGAAGTACCAAAGACCTGGGAAGACTGGATAAAGGCATTGTGCTTTAATCAAGGAGAAAGGGCTGTGCTCTATCACCAGTGATGACGCTTATATCTTAAGCAGCTTCGGATACCACCTGTCCAGAATCAACGGTTATGAGAAGGCTTCTTCTATTGTAAAAGACGGAAAATGGGATGACCCTTCCGTTCTTGAAGTAGCTAAGGCTTACGAAGACTTTGCTAGAAGGACTGATTTCTCCGAGCATTGCCTCCAATGTTTGGCCTGCAGGACAGAACCAGGAATTGGCTGCGGATCTGCTGCAATCTGTAAACGGCTCTTGGCCCAAACGAAGTAAAAGGATATTGCCGGCGACGACTTCCAGTGGGGATGCTTTAGCTATCCTGCAGTAGAAAATGGAGTAGATGGCGTTGAGCAGCTAACTTCGGAGCACAGGTAGTGGCTATCAACAAGAATTCCAAGCATGCTGAAGATGCATTCAAGTTAATCACCTACTTCACCAAGGGTGAGTACGACCAGAAGCTTTCCGAGATGTCTTTGGGAATTCCTGCAGACAGCGACAATAAGGAATGGCCTGAGATTTTTATCCTCTGTAAAGCCTGTTATGGACAGCTTAAAAGACTCGTTATCCATGGGCAGCTTGCACGAAGATAATGCGGATATGACTCTATCTTAAGGAGAACTTCACAAAGCTTTGCGGCGGCAGCATCACTGCTGAGGAGTTTGTAAAGAATTTACAGAAGTAATGAAATAGTAAAACGACATTTGACGCTGTGAGTCAGGGCCCTCCCTAGCCGGGGAGAATCCCTATAAGTTCTTTTTCACAGCCAATTTTAGAGGCTACAGTGAAAAAGAATTCTGCTATGCTTTTTGCCTTCTGTCAGTCCTGCGGCAATTCTCTTTCTTTTGGTGTTTCTTTATCCCATCCTGAGAACCTTGTGTATGAGTTTCTTTAAAATCGACGGGGTAACGGACGCCTTTTTCAAATGGCAATTTGTAGGATTGGAAAACTACCAAAAATTATTAAACATCAACCCTCTTTAGGATTTCTATGGGCAATCTGTTCCCTGCATCTGGGCTTTGGGGAGGCATTCTTGTGTTAGGGTCCATCCTACTTTTTGCCGTCTCCTGACCTCCGGCATTCGTGGCAAAAAGCTTTTTCCGCGCCATGATTTATCTTCCCAATATTGTTTCTGCTAGTAGCCTTAGCCACCATGTGGCTCCAGTATGTTACAGTCCGAAATTCGGCTTACTGAAGAGCTTTTTCACCATGCTTCATCTGGACAATCTGGCCCAGATTCAATGGCTGAGCAATGACCATAAGTTTATGAGCTCTTTTGATTGCCTATTGCTTCGGTATGGTGGGCTATCATATGTTGATTTTTGCCAGCGGTATCGAAAAGAATCAGTGGCGATTATTTTGAAGCGGCAACCTTGGACGGTGCCAATCGGCTCCAGCAGTTCCACATATTACCCTTCCACTTTTAAAGGGAATGTTTCATACCAATATCACCATGTGGTCTGTCAGCAGCGTGGGCTTCTTCGTCTGGTCTCAGCTCTTCTCTTCCCGGTAACCGCGGATACCCAGACCATCACCCCTATGGTCTATATGTATATGCAGATTTTTGGAGCAGGGAAACAGTGTTACGGGCGAAACATGCGGGAATAGGAGCCGCAGTAGGGGTTTGCTTAAGCCTTTGCGTGGTCCTCATCTTCCAGCTGCAACCGACTCTTCAAGGACAAGGATTTAGAGTTCTAAAATAGCTGAAAATACTATCGCTAAGATTCTAAAGTATTTTCCGTTATGAAAAAGCCTATTCCTAAAGTCCAGGATGGCTAAATCATTTTTCAAAAAGTCCGTAAAGCTAGTCTGTATAAAAATATAGGATTGGAACATAAACAAGAAGGAGAAACAATATGTCATTCTTTGCAAAGAAAAAGCTATAGAGAGCCACTGCGTTGGCAGAAGGAGCTTCGTCTGGCTCCGCCTACCTGCTCCTCCTGATCTGGATTTTTCTTTACGGTGGTTTTTATTAGCTGGGTGGTTTTGGCCAGCTTTTTCCACCACAAGAAATCTTTGCCAACAAGCTGCTTGCCTCCGGTTTTCATTGGGAGAGTACGAGAAGGCCTGGGTCCAATTCCGATGTATCCACCATCTTTTTAACTCCTCTTTTTATTCTCTGAGCTCCGTTTTCCTTTTTGGTTTTGGTCTGTGCACCGGCAGCCTATGCCCTTTCCCGCTTTTTCCTTTAGGGAAATCAGCTCGCATGCAAAATGCCTTGTGGCTTCCATGGGTGTACCGGTGGTCATGATTGTTCTGCCCCTCTTTTGCCATGGTGGCAGGACTGGACATTTTCATCATGTAATTCCCAACAAACTCACCCTGATTTTCCTCTATGTGAGGCATCAATGTACCTTATACCACCATTTTCCTGATGGGCTTTTTGCCAATATTTCCAGAGCTTTGAAGAAGCTGCCGCCATTGACGGTTGTCCTCCCGGAAAATGCTTTTGGCAGATTATGCTGCCTATGGCGCAACCGGGCATTATCACTGTCAGCATTTTCAACTTTATCAATGTCTGGAACGAGTACTTTATTTCCTTAATTTTTCCGAAACTCCGACCAGGTGCGTTCTGTGGCGGTAGGACTCTACTCCATGATTAACTCCATGAAAATATACCGGAGACTGGGCAGGGATGTTTGCCTCTGTCATCATTGTCTTCTTACCCACCTTTTGTACTCTCCCCCTCTTCCTTTCCGAGCGAATTATTGCCGGAGTAACCGGAGGCGGTGTAAAGGGATAAAAGATTGAATACTTTGCAGTATATACCTGCAGTTTTTCCTCATGCTATTTTTGAAAAAGGAAGTCCTATGAAAAACAAATTAACGAACGAAGAATTGCAAAATGCCCTTTCCCGATTCACTTTTGGAGGGAGAGGTAAAATCCTGCAAGCCCTACGGTTCGGGGCATATCAATGATACCTTTTGGTGGAAGCCGGCAGAAACTATTCTGCAACGAATCAACAGTGAAATCTTCACAAAGCCCAGGGAACTGATGGAAAATGTAGACCTGGTCTGCCGCTTATGACGGAAGAAATCAAGAAACAGGCGGAAATCCGAACGGGAAAAGCTTGCAGATTATCAAAACAAGGACGGAAGCTCTATTACGAAGACGAGAAGAAGAATTTTTCCGAATGTATCTCTATATTACCGACTGTAAGGCCTTGACCTTGTAGAAAAACCGGAGCACTTTTATGAAAGTGCCTACGCTGGACATTTTCAAAAAGCTGCTTTCAGACTTTCCATGCAGAAAAATTGCATGAGACCATCCCCACTTCCACGACAGCCCACAGCGTTTTTCAGCACTTTTCTGAAGGCTGTAGAAGAGGATAAATTCGATGAAAAAGATTGTGAAGAGGAAATTCAGTCCTCTCCCATGAGAAAGATTTGTCCTATGCTGGGAGCTTTTTGACGGGAGAATTGCCGCTACGGGTAAGCTACAACGACACCACGTTAAACAATGTGCTCTTTGATGCCAATACGGAAAAAGGCTCTTTGTATCATTGACTTGGATACTGTCATGCCGGGACTTTCCATCTTTGATTTTTGGAGATGCCATACGCTTTGGTGCCAATACCGGTGCGGAGGACGAAGAGGATTTGAGCAAAACTCTCTGTCTCTTCCCTCTTTTTCTCTCTATCCAAAGGGCTTTTTAGAGGCTTGCGGAGGCTCCTTTGGGAAAAAGAGATTCTTTCCCCTACCGGAAGGCGCAAAAATCAGTGACTTTGGAATGCGGCATGCGTTTCCTCACCGATTACTTTTGCAGGGAGACAGCTATTTCCATGTGAACAGACCGACATAACCTGGATCGTGCCAGAACACAGATTGCCCTGGTAAAAGATATGGAAAAGAAATGGACGGAGATGAAGCGAAGTGCAGAAATATTTGAGATAAAAAGCAGGAATTCTTCAGAATAGAGATACGCAGCATAGGTCTCGAATTGGGGCACTCTCTCGCTAACCTCGCCCTGCAAGCGGATACTTCAAGCGAAAAACTACATGTCCTTCACTTAGCAGCACCACGGCTCAGATTGCCCCCTTTTAGACCCTATACTGCATTAAAACTATCTATTTTGGTTATTTATAATCCCTGCTTATCTCCATATAAACCAGACAAAGAGATAGCCGGTGCCTGCCGCGGCCAGGGTAAAGGGAATTCGATTTTTCATCAAATTCACCGAAGCTTCACCTGTAGCCCTCCTGCTTAAGTATTCCTACCGCAGTGATATTTGCACTAGCTCCGATGGGAGTGATATTTCCGCCCAGAGTTGCTCCAGTTAAAGAGTCCAAAAATACAGAAGATAGGGTTCAATCTGTCAAAAGCTGGCAAATGCCTGTAATGATGGGAAGCATAGTTGCCACATAGGGAATATTGTCAATAAAGGCAGAAAAGATTACAGAGCCCCAAACAATAATGCTGTACAAGAGGAAAAGATTGTTTCCTCCCAGCTTTTACGATTCCTTCGGCCGCAAGATCAATCAGGCCCACATCGGTAATACCCTGAATCACAAGGAACAGCCCCATTAAAATCAAGAGAGTCTCTCTATCCACGAAAGCAAAAGACTTCTTGAGATTTTCCGGCATTTTCTTCATATGAAAAATCCACCGCCGCATGACAAATGACAGCAATAATGCAGCAAATCAATCCGTTAATAATTCCGGGAGTGTTGGGAATAAAGGAAGCCACAATCAGAGAAACCACCACTCCAATCAATCGCAATACTGGGAAAATATCCTCCACCCTCGGTTTTTCGTAGCCTCCACCGAGTTGACGGAATGTTTTCTAAAACAAAAAGCATCATAATCGGTACGGTCACCATGGCTCCCAGCTCTACGGAAAAAGAACATTCCGGGTTTTCCTTCATAAAGAAAAACTCCATGAGTTCATCTTGGCATAGCCCCCAACATAATGGAAGTGGTACGCCCACCAGGGTTGCTGCACCTGCAAGTTGGAGGATACCGCAATGGATAAAAAGCATGGGAACCGGGCTGATCTTGATTTTTCTACAAATGGCAATCCCACCGAGCAATCATCAAAACCGTAGCCACATTGTCGGTAAAGGCAGATACTGATTCGGCAAATAAGGACATCAAATGATAACCCACATCACATTGGAACATTTATCCAATATAATCTCTGCTCAGACGATTGGGCATCTTGGATTCAATAAAGTAATACACGATGACCATGGTTCCCGCTGATCATCATAATCACATTCCAGTTAATGACGGACAGGAGGTAGAGGGGATTTTCTCTGTACATACCCAATCCCACAAAAGCAGGGCCACCGCCCAAATGGCATATAGCCTCCATTCCTGTTTTACAATCATCACCACATACATGAGAATAAACAAAATCAATGCAATACTTTGTAATGGCATCCCTACTGCTCCTTTTACTTTAAAATATCCGCCCTCACTAGCTTGCTTCCTATACCACTGTTGTGTAGTCGTTTTATGGTCGCTCATGATCGCTTTATGCGATTCATCTCACTTTTTCTTACCCTAATACTACTAGGCAAAGAAAAACTCCCGCAAAGCAGGAGCTGTTTTTCCTTTGTTATACTATTGCATGCCTAAGCTATTAAGAATGTCAAGAATTCTCTTCTTTTGATACTTTGCACCATTTCCAAAGGGGAAAGTTCCCTCTCCTACCCCTTTCAGAAAATGATAGCAATCCCCAAATCCACCATGTCCATATCATAGTTATCCGGCTTTGAAGCTCGAAGTTCCCCATGCTCATAGAACTTCGGCTTTTGCTATTTAAAGCACTGGGCGCTAAGGCTACCGCCTCCATTCCCCTCCTGTATCCAATGAGGATAAGAATCCTGTCCGAAATTCGCTCATGCCAAGGCTTTTTCTTCATAGGGAATAAACTGCCGATCAGCTTTCTGCCGATTCCCACTTCTCCGCTGTGCCCAAGACAATTACCGCCTGAATGTGCTCGTCCTCCGGATAGCAGAAGCTCTCCTCGGTTAAAGGTTCCTCAACCCAGCAGCTTCCTATTCCCAGCTCTTCCACAAACAGTACCAGCTCCTCCCCATAGAAACCGATTTTCTCCCGAAAAATGAGCAAGTCCGCATTTCCCTTTAAGAGAATCAAACTGCGTACATTTTTGAAAAGTCCGTAGCTTTTCCGAAAAATCCTGAAATGCTCTACTGCATCTTCTTCAAACTCTATCGTAAGTCCTGTTTCCAGATTGATTAGAAATTTTATTTTGAATCGCCTCCATTTCCTCCTCGGACAGAGGGGCAGGAGTAAAAATACGATGTGATTTTACGATGTAGGATTGCGTCTGTCATGCTTTTCTTCTAATTAGCCTTTTCTTTTTAGAATTTATTTCTTTCGTTTTTCTTTAGCATTTATAGCTATTACATAATATATTACCAAGCTTTTGTTACCAAGCTTTTACGCCGACAACTTCTTCTCTATTTTCAGTAAGAAAACACCCTTCCTAGTATAGAAAGTTTTTGAAAAAGCAAGGAGAGGATGTCACTTCCTCTCCCTCTTTCCATATTGTATTTCATTTCCGCTTACTACACGAAAATAGCCCGTACATCCTCCAGCAGATAAATATCCCTCTTCTTCCCGGAGCGCCTTCCTTCATTTAGTTTATGCAAAAGATGAAGTATCACTTTCGTCTTCTAATTCTCTTGCTCTGCAATATCTCGACAGTTTGAAGCCATACTCCTCTCCTATTCCGCCTTTTAGCAGTGCTTACCAGTGCAGGAATCGCCGCAAAATCCTCTTCCTTAGCCACCCATTCCGCTCGAATATTTTCGGGAATCACTGAAAGCCCGCAGCCTTTCAGGACTCCTGTCAAAACCTTCACTGACTCTCCGCTCCAGCCACTAACAGCCGAATGCCGCGCCTTTTCTTCTTAAACTTCAGCTGCTTTAAAAACTCCAGTCAGCCTGCCACCGGGGACAAAATAGAATTTGCCACCGTTGGAGAACCTACTGCGAGGGCTTTTCGACTTAAAGACCTCCGTCATCACTTCATTTTTATCCGACTTGGAAATGTTAAAAACCTTTCTACCACCGTATCTGGACTTTGCCGATGAATCTCCTCCACCAATGCTGTGAGGCCAATCTTTGTCGTACCCTCCACATGGTATCAAAGGCAATCGTCACCTGATCTTCCTGATAATCCTGAGCCCATTCCGCATATTTTTCCACAATCTGCATAGGGTTCTCGCGCCAGATGGCACCATGAGGAAGGGGCAATCATCTCTATCGGAAGATTTAAAGCCGTAATTTCTCCAGCTTTTTCCGTAAAATCGGAGCAAAGGGCACCAATATTGGCATAGTACTTCATAGCTCTTCATGAGAACGCATTGATTTGCCTTATCGTTAAAAGCTCCTCCACCGCATAATGCTGTCCAAAAGGCATCCATGGAAAAGAGGATATTGTCGGTTAAGAAAGTTGCCATGGAATCCGGCCAGTGGAGCATCCGCATTTCCAGGAAAATAAGCTCTTTCCGTTTCCGATATCCAAGGAATCCTCGGTCTTAACCACGTGGAAATTCCAGCCCCTCTTGCCATACTGCCCCTCAATGCTTTTCACCGCATTTTTCCCTGTACAATAAATAGGCACATCCGGAATCTCCTCCAAAATGGTGGTAAGAGAGCCGGAATGGTCGCACTCCCTATGATTTGCCACAATAAAATCAATCTTTTTCAGATCAATTTCCTTTTTCAGATTCTCCACAAAGTCAAAAACGGTGGGGTGTCCAAACCGTATCCATCAAAACCGTCTTTTCTTTCCTCGATGAGATAAGCATTCTGACTGGAACCGTTGATGATGGAATAATCATCCCCATGAAAATGCTGTAATTCCCAATCGATATAGCTTCTATCCAACTGACATTTCCTACCGCTTTTTCTCATCCTTGCCTCTAAAGAATCTTCTTTTTGCTCTACATTTTCATGCTACGCAAGCTACTTCTGACTATCTGGGGCAAATCCGATAGTGCGTAGCTTCCCGGAGAACTTTAATGAAATCAAATCCTAAACAGCCTATGCTTAAATGATAGCTTATCCCTAAAGTAGATACTCACCTATGCCTCGAGGATGCTCGTTGAGGATGACTGCTTATGCCAAACTAATCAACAAAAGCCATTTTGAAATTTCCCTTTGCTGTTATGCATGCCGTCCTGCCTTGGCAAAATGGAACTCTTCTCCGGCATGAATCACGTAGTCCACACCCTCATATTGAATCACTGCTTCTCCTTCCAGAGCAAATACCATAGCCTCTCCCGGGCTGCGTGCTCGGAAAAGACCGGTTCCTCTGAAAAGGACATCAGCACAAACTTCATTTTCTCATTGTGCATCAAATCCATGTTTACAATCTGCACCTCCTGATAGGAGTGAAAGTCTAGTCAAACGAAAAACCTCACCTGCTTTTACTGCTTCATTCATAAAATCTTCCCTCCTTATGGAAATTTCTGTGTATACTGCACCTTTTTCACTACGGATTCCTCGGTTTTCTCCACTGCGGGTGAGAGATGGCCTGCCCTTGGAAAGGAACTTCCCTTCTCCTTCTCCGTAAACTTCTATCTCCCCTCCGCTACGAAAAGTAACTTCATGATAGGGTAAAGCTCTGCACTGATATCTGTCCTCTCCGCCATGGAAAAATAAATGATTGCGTTTTCTCCCGGATGAGATCTGCTTGGATACGGTACAGCCCGTACCGGTGGATTCTCTCTTGCTATGGAAAACACTTCTCCGACTTTTTCTTTCATAAGCCTCCTTTCTTTTTGCTGAAGGACTTTGATTTTGAAAATGCATTTAAGCTTTAAAAACTATTGCTCTTAAGTCTCTTTAAGCTCTAAAAATTTGCCTCTGAACAATTTAAACTTTAGCTACTTATAAGAGGCTTGCATCTTTAAATCCTTCTACAAAGTCTATTGTATACAATAGAGAACTTATTCGTTGCAAATGCAACATTTTTCATCCTATTAAACTATCCCTCAAAAATGCTCGAGGGCTGAATTTTTATTCCTCTTCCTCCTCAAGTAACTCATGCTCATGAACATTTTGTACCGGCTTTCATATCTGCAACTCTTCTTTCCAAAAGACTTGTATTTTCGATCAGTCGGTCTGTTTCCATTTCCAAAGAGCCGTTCCGAAAAATGAGGGCATATCCACAAAACTATAAACGTCCGGAATTTCCCCAAAGACCACAAAGCCCAAAACAGCCGCAAAGAGCACCTGGGAATAGTCAAAACAGAAATCTCTCCTTGGCAGGCATGAGGCATAAGCCTTGGTCACTGAAAGATTCTGTCCCTACCGCCGCACTGCATCCAGCCAAAATCAAATAGACGGTCTTGCCGAATAGACATGGGCTTATATTGGAAAAAGAAAGAAGGGAAGCAAGGCCAAAACCGAGAATAAGGAAAAAGGAAAACCACAACAGGTCCCTTCATGCCTCCTAAAGCTCACTTTTTCTCACATAGGTATAAGCAGTTCCGCTGCAAAAAGCCTCCCAAGAGTCCCACACGAGTAGCGTGATCCCAAACGCCCTGTCCGGGCTTTACCACAAAGGCAGCCCCAGCAAAGCTAAGAGGACAGAAAAATGGCCATTTTTATTGGGTTTTTCCCCAAAATAAAGATAGACATCACTATGGCAAAAGAAGGGAGCCATTTTTGTAAAAATGCCTGCATCCCCAGCTTCAAGTAGCTAATGCTCAAAAGCTAAAGAATCCCCAAGGTTCCAAAACAGCAACGAAGCTAAATAAAAGGAATTCTAAGCTCCTTAGGGACAGAGTAGTGCAGTCCCTGCTCTCTCATCATCAAAAAGGCAATCAAAGCCGCCACACACATTTCGGAAACATAGCCTTCTGCATGGTAGGCACATCTCGGAAAGCTTTTACAAAAGAAGGACATTCCTGCAAAAGCCTGCCGCAGAAAGAGGACTATGGAGATAATCCCCTTTATTTTCCGTTCTTTTTCTACTCTGATTTCTTCTTTCATTTACACTACTCTACTTTCTAAACTAAAATATACTGTCTTATTATAACGAAAATGAAAATAAAACAGCCAGTCTAGTGCATCTACAATTCTCCCCAACATATCCTCATTTTAATCCACCCCTATAAACTCTCTATTCCTTTTCTCCTATAAAGCCTTTATACTGAAAACACTTGAACAAACATAGCTTCTATTCCAATTGAAAATATACAGAAAGTTTGACGGCATCCTATGTACAGCGCTATTGATAATATTCATTTTTCACTTTTATATATTGATCGCTATTCCTTTGGGCGGAATTGGATCTTTCCGAAAGCAGCATTCCTACAATATGCTCCGTTACATTGAATCCGGAACCGCCAGCTTCTTTATAGATTCTCAGGAGTATTCTGTAAAAAAGACCAAATCATCTATATTCCCCAGAGGAAGTCAGCTCTCCTGCTATGCCAGCAGTCATTTTTTTCCTTCACCAGCATTCGTTTTACCAGCTCTGTTTTTTCTTTGAAGGAGGGGACTTACTGAGGGATTATTATCATTGCCGAAGATTATGGAAGGCAAGGGAGAAAAGCTTTTTATTTTTGATGAAATGTATCAATGGGTCAAAAAGCAGTCCTGCATAAGATGTTCTTTGTCAGGGGGTATTTAGAGCTTTTGATTGCCTCTCTCATTGCCAAGGTCAAATCCGGAAAGAGATCAAGAAGAGTTTCCTTCTATTTCTTTGAATACTAAAAACGATATAGAAGAACAAGCTAAAAACTCAGCTAATGTAACTTCTCAAAGTCAGCCTTCTTCATGTTCAAATAAGGAAGCCACAGAAGAACAGGACTTAGAAAAAATCAGAAATCAAATCAAAAAATCCGGTACCGGAATGGATTCTCGTATCAAGGGAGTAGTGGATTATATTCTCTTGCATCCCAATGAAAAATATTCTCCAAGCCGTTTTAGCGGAAATGGCGGAAATTAAGTAAGCAAAGATTTACTTCTTTATTCAGTTCCCAGCTGGGAAAGTCTCCCATGGTCTATGTCAAAGAGCTGAAAGCTTACCACTGCTGCAGAAAATTACTGGTTTCCAACCTTCACATCAACGATATTGCCTATGAACTGGGCTATGAAGATACCAATTACTTTATTCGTGAATTTAAACGAGCATTTCGGATGTACGCCGAACCAGTACCGTCATATTGCCAAAAGAATAAAAATATTTCTTATTTATAATTTAATAAAGAAAGATAAATCTTATTAATAGTAAAAACTTTTGTTTTTCAAGTGTAAAATGCTATTATTAGGTCTATTTTCTATAGAATCGTCTAAATTGTTCCTATCATACAAATTAATCAGTTATTATACACAAAAGTATTGCAATCCCCAAAAGAACTTGCAAACAAGATGCCCTAAGATTCCCCTATAGCACTTGCATACTACTAAGGAGGACGATTTGATGAGAAAAAGATTTTTAAGCGCTATGCTGGAGCCTGACAATGTTTTGTGCACAGCTCTAAGCGGATGCGGTAGCAGTGCCGCAAAGGAAGAAAGCAAAGCTCCTGAGCAAAACAGCAGCGAAACAAGGGGCAGTGAGGAAAAAGGCAGAAGCTAGCCGAATTGGAAGGAGATATGTACATTCTGGCATTCCTTTACCCAGGGACCAAGATTGAAACCATTCAGGAAGCTGCGGATAAGTTCATGGAGGAACATCCAAAGGTTACTATCGAAATTGAAACCTTTTCCTGGAATGACTTTTTACCAAGTGGACACAGGACTTGCCTCCGGCAATGTGCCCGACATGAGCACCGCCCTGGTCTGGTCAGGGTTTCCGAAATGATTAACTCCGACGCAATTATTCCGCTGAATGGATTAATTGATGATATCGGAGAGATAAGTTCAACGAAAAACGCTTTAAATGAGCTTACTATGGATGGCAACAACTACGCAATACCGCTTACTCTCATGCTATGGTCATGTGGGTTCGTAAGGATTTGCTGGAGCAGTAACACTTGGAAGTGCCAAAGACTTGGGATGAGCTTTATGAAGCAGCCAAAGACTTTGACAAAGACGGCGTTTACGGTCCGTCCTTCCCTGTGGTTTCCACAGACTTCAAGCCACCAATTTCCTGAACTTCTATGTTAGGGGTGTCGGAGGAAGCTTGACTGACTGATGATTTAAAGGCTAACCTTACCAGTGATTTGGCTATAGAAGGAATCAACTATTGGCTGAAAAGTCTGATAGGATTGTTCTCCAAAGGATTCTATCAACTACAATGTACTGGATCAGGCCACCCTCTACTATCAGGAAAGACAGCCTTTGACTTTAACTCCCGGATTCCAAAGTCTCCGGCGTGGCAGCGAACCTCCTGATTTACTGGATTATGTAGACTGCTATCCTATCCCACCATTAAGGGAACAGAGCAAAAAGGGTATTACTACCTCTAACCAACCTTTGATCATTTGGAAGAACTCTAAGCATCCTGAAATTTGCGAAGCCTTTATTAAGACCTTATACGAAGATACACTATGTGAAATTCTCCATGCAACTCCTGTGGGAATGCTGCCTGCCATCAAAGGGTATCGAAGATCTGAAGCTTATAAATGATCCGACTATTCAGAAATTTGCCCATGCGGAGGAAGTAATTTCTTCTCAGATCTCCGGCGGAACCGCTATCGGATTTGAGCATGGACCAAGCGTACAGGCAGGTATCCTTACCAACCAGCACGTGATTGAAGAGATGTTCCAAGATATTATCACCAACGGAACAGATGAAAGACAGCCGCTAAAGCAGCTGAAGATAAGTTAAACAGCTTAATGGAAGCTGCTACGCAATAATCTTTTTTCTTCTCGGAAAAGGCTGCAAGAAGATTTCTTCTTGCAGCCTCTCCAAACTAGAAAGGTAGGTCAGAAAATGAAGACAAGATCTTATACGAAATGGTTGTTTGTACTTCCTGCCGTCAGTGTCGTAGCAGCCCTTTTCTATCTATCCCATTTTTCCAGTCTCTTTTTCAGTATGACCAGTAAGAATCTGATTCGACCAAGATACAGTTTTCTGGGACTGAAAAACTATAAAGATATTCTAAGTGATCCCAAATTTTGGGCAGCCTTTTGAACTCTTTAAAAATGGACTGTATTTTCCTTTGTTGGGACAGATATTGATGGGCTTCACTGCTGCTCTAGCCTTCAAATCGGGTAAAAAGCTCTTTAAAAGGGATGTATAAAACTCTACTGATTATTCCCTGGGCCTTCCTTCCATCGTTATCCGCCTTCTCTTGGACTTGGATTTTTAAACAGGTCTATGGCATTTTACCGAATCTTTTTGGTGAAATGGAAAAATTTACGAAACACCCACAGTTTCTCACAGAAAAAGAATCTGGCTTTTTATCGTACTGGTGCTCATCAACATTTGGTTCCGAGCACTCGATGATTATGGTCAATGTCTTATCTGCTTTACAAACTGTACCACGGACCAGTATGAAGCCGCAAAAATTGATGGTGCCAGTGCCTTGCAGACATTTAAACATATCACGCTTCCCCATATTAAGCTGGTTTATGGGCTTGTTGGTGGTCCTTAGGACTGTTGGATTTTTCAATAACTTCGACTTAATCTATCTGATTACCGGTGGAGGACCTGCCGGAAGACTGCAAACCGTCCCTCCCTTTATGCCTATGAAATGGGTTGGGGAACCAAGCTGCTGGGAAAAATCCTCTGCTAACAGTGCTACTGTTTATTTTCCTAATGAGTGTTTGCATTATCTACTTCACCATTATGAATTGCTGGGAAAAGGGAGGAAAATAAATGAGAAAGAAATATTTTGCGAGCTTAATCAGCCACATCTACCTCTTGCTCCTCTGTTTCTTCGCCGTTTTCCCCTTGCTATGGATTATTATTTCATCCATTAAAGGAAAGGGCGAATTAACCAAATCCCACAGCCTTTCTTCCAAAGGTAGTAACTTTGGAATATTATCGCCATGTGATTTTTGATTTGGGTTCATTGTGAATATCCGAAACAGTGTCATTATTTCTTACCACAACCGGAATTGCCATCACAATTTCCTCTTTGGCTGCCTATGGCAGTGTACGCTTCTTCCCTAAAAATCGGAACGATACTGTCGAAGGTTTTGGTAACCACCACCATTTTCCCTCCCATCCTTTTGTAGCCATTCCTTATTCCATCGTAATGGCAAAGCTGGGACTGACCAATCCAGAATCGGATTGGTACTGGTCTACCTTTCCTTCAGTATTCCCTATGCGGTTTGGCTTTTTGGTTGGATTTTTAAACTGTACCCATAGGGAATAGAAGAAGCCGCAAAAGAGATAGATGGAGCCAATAAAATTCAGGTGTTTATGCAAGTAGTTATCCCTCTAGTGGCACCGGGGAATCGTAGCTCACCGCCATTTACTACCTTTTATCAATGTTTGGAATGAGTTTTTGACTCTTAATCCTAATCAATGATACTTCAAGATGACTGTGGCTGCCCTTCGCTCTCAAACGGTTCAGAAATATTGGACTGGGGCGATATGATGGCGGCTTCCACATTGGTAGTAGTTCCTTCCATTATCTTCTTCTGCCTGATTCAGAATAAGATTGCAGGAGGACTGTCCCAGAAGGAGCTGTAAAGTAAGTTCTTGTAAATGATAAAAAGCGAGGAATAAAATATGATGAATTATGCCGTAGTGGGTGTGGGCTATTTCGGTGCAGAATTGGCTCGTATCATGAAAGAACAAGAAGATGCTACAGGTTGTTGCCGTATATGATCCGGAAAATGGAGAGACTATTGCGAAAGAATTATCCTGCGACATGCAGAAGCAAGCTTAGATCCCTTGTATCCAGACCGGATGTAATTGCGTGATTGTGGCATCCCCAAATTATTTGCACAAAGAGCCGGTAATTTTTGGCTGCAAAGCACGGAAAAGAATGTTTTTTGAAAGTGCCTATCGCCCTCTCTACGCAGACTGTGATGAAATGGTAAAGGCCTGCGAAGAAAATCACGTGATTTTTCATGGCAGGACACATCATGAATGTCTTCAATGGTGTACACCATGCAAAGGAACTGATTAACGAAGGAAAAATCGGAAAGGTTCTCTACTGCCATTCCGCCAGAAACGGCTGGGAAGATGTGCAGAGTCCGTATCCTGGAAAGAATCGGGAGAAGTCCGGAGGACACCTTTATCACCACATCCATGAGCTGGATTGTGTTCAGTTCCTCATGGGAGGGATGCTCGGAAGAAGTTACTATGGAGGCAGGAAATGTGGCTCATCAGGGCGAGGCCTTTGGTGATGAGGATGATATGATTTTCATACTGCTCGTTTTAAGGGATGGCCGTTATGCTGTGATGGAATGGGGTTCCGCCTTCGCTGGCCGGAGCATTATTCATGTGATTCAGGGTAGCAAAGGGCGCCATCAAGCTGGATATGTTTGATGCCGGCGGCACCCTGAAGGTGAGACGGAAAAAGAAAAGCCATTTCCTTCACGAAAGTGAGGAAGAAGATGCGGACAGAACCGCATTTACCATGGCACGGAAATGGACGGTGCCATTCAATACGGTAAACCCGGCAGAAAGCCGCCACTATGGCTACAGGGCATTATGAAGAAGGAAATGGCCTTCCTCAATGGTATAATGCACGGTAAAGAAGTAAGTGACGAATATAAGCCCTTCTCACCGGAGAAGCTGCAAAGAGCCGCTATTGCCACAGCGGATGCCTGCACAAAGTCCAGAATGGAAGACAGAAAGGTAAAGCTTTTCGGGAAATTATCGGATAAAAGATAATCACTCTTTCTCTAATCCACCGGATTGCCTTTTCAATCCTTTTGCTCCACTTCACAAAAATGGTTTCCGGGATTTAGCCTGCATATTCACACAATAGCCGAGGATTGGTGAGTGCTCTCACCAGTTCCGGGTTTTCTTTTCTATGGTGGATAGGACGGCATGCTTGGTTTTCGCTTCCTCTGTTCTCAAAGAAAGATAGAGCCTCTCTCTTTGTTCAGCATTTTCTTCTCCTTGGCAAAGAGGAAGTCCGGATACCAAAGAGAGCCGGAGACAGAGGCTATCCGAGAAAATAAAGAACTTCGGTAGCCGGCATATAGAGGCACAAAGACCCGCCAAAGAATACCCTGCGCAAGGCATAATAGCTCAGCTCTTCTCCAAGAATTTCTACCGCCTTCGGAATAATTTTCCTTTTTCTAAAGGGACAAATATTCATCCGCCCGCCGATGAAAAATCCTTTTTCTGTATTGATTAAAGCAGGACTATCCCAGGGGCACATATCCTTCTGCCATTCCAAGTTATTGATGCAAAGAAGTGGAAAGCTAAAGTACTCTGCTCTTTTAGAAGCTTGACTCACTGCCTCTTCCTCTTCGGAAAAAGCAATGAAGAATCAGTAGTCGAGGTATTTTTCTCTCTCTTTCCTTCCGATTCCATAGTCTTTCCTTCCATATCAAGCTCCAAATCAGCTTTCGGCTGTGCTAAATTCTTCTCCACCATACTTTCAAGCGGTTGATACAGTGTCGCTTTCTTTTTCCCTCTACGGAAAAGGAAGATATTTTCAGCTCTTTTTCCATTCCTATTTTTCTCCATTCCTATTTTCTCCATCTCTGTTGTACATCTATCAAGGTATCATACTCCAAACACTTTCTATACTTATAGCATTGTTTTCCTTTTCGAAATACAAATCTTAAAAAGCCGGAAATCATAGAGAAATTTGTAGAGTGCCATCTCATTTGTGCTAAAGTATACTAAAAATCAAAGCCATGATTTCTTTAGTAAATATTCTGCTAAATATTCTAAGTTTAAGTTCAATGCTACAAGATAACTTTATGATGAACTTACCAGATAAGAAAGGAGTTACTATGCGAAAACCATCTATCTTGCAGGCGGTTGCTTTTGGGGGTGAAGCCTATTTTCAAAGAATCCCGAGTGCTTTTCTACCTGTTGCAGTTATGCCAACGGAAACAGCAGAAATCCCAGCTATAAAGAGGTTTGCCACAACAATACCGGACATGCGGAAACCGTAAAATCGACTATGATCCGGAGCGCCTGCCTTTAAAAAATCTTTTGCGCTATTATTTTCTGGATACTGACCCTACCAGCTTAAATAAGCAGGGAAATGATGTGGGCACCCAATACCGCACCGGCATTTACTATGTAGAGGAAGAGACAAAGAAATCATTCAGCAGGCTCTGAAAAAGAGCAGGAACAGTACAGCTCTCCTTTGGTAGTGGAAGTGCTTCCCTTGGAAGCCTTTGACTCTGTGAAGAGATATCATCAGGATTATCTGAATAAAAATCCGGGAGGCTACGTCACATTTCCCTTGCCCTGGCGGATGAGCCTTTGATTGATTCGGAACAATATCAGCCTCTTTCCGAAGAAGAACTACAGGAAAAAGCTGACAAAAGACGAATACAATGTGCTGGTGAATAGTGCTACAGACCGCCCCTTTGAAAATGTCTATTGGGATACAAATGCCAAAGGGCTTTATGTGGATAGAGCCACCGGAGAGCCTTTATTTTCCTCCAAAGACAAGTTTCACTCCGCCTGCGGCAGGCTTTAGCTTTGCAAAACCTATTGCAGGAGAGTAATCCGCTATCTGGAGGACAACAGTCTGGGAATGCGTAGAATAGAAGTCCGTTCCCAGGGTGAGACTACCATCTGGGTCATATCTTTTCATGACGGCCCAAGAGAACTGGGAGGCCTGCGCTACTGCATTAACTCCTCTTCTGTCCGCTTTATTTCCCTATGAGGAAATGGAAAAAGAGGGGTATGGGGAACTGAAAAAATATATCTAAAAAACCATCTTCCTTGCCTTAGTTGCCGGCGCAACTAAGTTCCCTCCAGTCCCTATACGCTCTACGTTCCATCTACTCTTCAAATCATATTGCAACGAAAACAAAGTATGATAAAATAGTAAAAATTAATGTTTGAATAGTACGGAACAAAAACAGAGACGATAAGTAAAATCTCTTAAAGAGGAAAGGCAAGGAGGACAGAAAGCACAACTTCTAGTATTATTCCTTCTTCTTAGCTTTATTTTTCCTGTCTTGTGCAAAGGCGAGAAAAAGAAGCTAGCGGGAGGACAAACAGGGGTAGAATCCGGATTCATCAGGAGGAGCAGAAGGACAGTGGGAAGAAAAAGAAGCACAAGCTGAAAGCACAATTATAGGAATGCCCCATATCCTTTTAGAGAAATCGGAGAAAGGCACACGGATGCAAACTATCATTATCTTTTATAGTATAGAAAAGCACTAAGTTACACCTGAAGGGAAGAGGGTGAGGAATTTAATGCCCTGAGAAATGCCTTTGAAGACTATAACAAAGAGTAGAAGACCTATATCAAAAGCGATTTTGGCCGGGAACTGGTAAATGTCGCTAATACTTCAGAAGAGGCCAAAGGAATGTGGCGAACTACTGAGGAAATACTCCTGAGTAAAGACCAATAGTGATGTTATTCGCAGACAAAAAGCATCGTCAGCATTTTAAATTCCAAATCCATAGATTACACCGGAAGCGGAGTGAGTATCAGTACTATTCTGTGAATTTTTGATAGTAAAAACGGAGACTGGCATTTTCCGATGTGGTAAAAGACAGGGACAGCTTCTTTGCTTTGGCAGAAAAAGAGCGCAGGAATCCGCGGGTACAGTGGTGGGAATTTCCTCTTGCACTTGTACAGAGTATAAAAGAGAGGAGATGAACTTACCTGGACAGTAAATGCGGAGGGCATCTCCTATATTCCGATATCGATCTTACCGGCCCGATCTCTTAAGTCCCCAAGGTTCTTACCGTATATTTTGATGAAGGGGAGAATATATTTGCCGAAGAATATACAAAGACGGAAGAGAACTATGTAATCCCACTCTTTGACAATATGTATCTGGATTTAGATGTGGAGGGAAGCGGAAAACGGGAGCCCGTTTATCTCACAGGAAGAAGAGGAATGTTTTATTTGGATCTTTCCATCGTTTCCGGCAGTAGAGAAAGCGGAGCTGTGGAAGGCATTGACGGAACCCCTTATCTTCTCAAAAAGTCCGGAAAATACTACATTTACCTCTTTAAGGATGAAGAAGACGGGATAACTTTACTCTATAGAATCTGACCTCTCCACTATGGAATTAAAAACTGGAGGAAAAACTGGAATGTCGACATGTCCATTAGAGAATCCTACAGGAAGGATGTAGACAATATCGAATACATGCATCATCTCAGGAGAATTTTTACGGATGCTAAAGGGTTTTGTGGAGCAGAAGACAACGGCTTTCTCGAGTACCAATACTGTAGAAATAGACTGGTTGATTGATGCGAAGCTTATCCAAAACAAATGGAAACCGATACAAAAATAAGCAGCAATCATGTTATCCAGGCTATTCAAGATGTTCCGGTTCAAGAAGTAGATGTAATGAAAGTAAAAGCGCAAAGAGGAACTATCCCACGGTTCCTATCTCCCTACTGATGTATACGGATAATTCCTCTTACATGGATATGCGCATTGTTGATGAAAATATATAGATAATGAAGGAAATGAGGACTTCAGCATTTTTAACCTAAATGATTTTAGTCAATTCCAATATAACGGAACTTTGCTACCGAGTACCGGTTGAAAAGAGATACGCAGAATTGGACTTTAAATATCAACGGAAAAGACGAAAATGAACTCTTTGAGGGGAATGCTATATGTTGGTTAATCTTCGCTAAGGTCATACGCATGCCGGCTCTGATACAAGCTCAAAAAGATAGAAAAAGCAGTGAAGAAAAATTCCACTATCTCTTCTCGTCCATTATCCCGATGAGAGGAGATATTTTATTACACACCTTATCCATTAACGGATATTATCCGAATATGGAGTCTAGTATATTTATATTGACTCCTTTACAATAATAGCACTACATAATCCTGTCTCATTCTTCTCATTTTTCCTAAGACTTTTCTTATTCCTATTTCTGAAAAAGGAGAATCTCATGTCACAATTCCAAACAAAAATCCTGAAAAATTCAAAAAGAGCAACACATTACAAAAATCAAGCTCTCAGTTGAAGTAAAACAAGCTATAATATCATCCCTAACTCTTATGGATGATATCTTTATCAAAAATCGTATTGCAGGATAAGCGATGCACTGAATTTATTTTACAAGTTATTATGGAAAAATGATTCTTTACGTTTGAAAGAACAATGTATTCGAAGGACACTCCCAATATTCATGGACATTCTCTTGTCTTGGAGTTGTTACTGCGAGGACAAAGAGCACAATCTATATAACATCGAAATCCAAAATGATTCTCAAGAAGCAATCCCTAAGCGAGCCAGATTTCACGCCAGTCTGATAGATATTCATTCTCTCAAAGAAAGGACAAAATTTCAAGCAATTACCCAAAACTTATGTTATATTTATTACAGCTAAAGATATTTTCAAACAAGAATTACAAGCCTATCATATTGAAAGAATCATTAAAAGAAAATGGCCAGCCTTTGATGATGGCTCTTATATTACTATACTTTAATACCTCGAAAAATAGAAAATAATAGCTTGGGAAGACTGGCAGAATTTTCATACCAACGATCCCAAGCAAATGCGATTTCTACAATACTATCCAAAAAAGAGTAGCAGAACTTTTAAATCTATCGACCTTATGCAGAAGGGAGACAAAAATATGAATATTCTTTTAGAACGTTATCGCCAAGCTGCCTTAGAAGAAGGCAGAGAAGAAGGCAGTGAAAAGTTAGCACAATTAATGGGTATTCTAGCGGAAAGTGGCAGACTGGAAGATATCAAAAAGCTTCCAGGGATAAACGCTCAGACTCTTCCGTGAACTGAACTTAATGTAGAGGCAGTTCTACTGTTGCGCATGCTTTACAGTTCCCCAAGCTCAATCTCTCTTAAGCTGTGTTTTTCTACCTGTAAATGAATCCCTTCTCCTTGGAAGCTGATTTCCTTAGCCTCTGCCGGCAGCTCATAAAGGGTGCCGGATAGAGCCTGCTCTCCATCATTCACAAAAAGTTCAAAAGAAAAACGGTCCAGCAAAAGTCTAAGCGAAAGCTCTTCCGCACTTCCCACGTATATCCTTCTTACTTCGCAAATACTGGCAGACCTTCCTGCATGACTTCTGTCCACAGTCAGGATTCCCGATGCAAAGTCATAAGTGCAGAGGACATAGTTCTCTCCACACTTTGCAAATTTCATTTGGAAAAGTTCTTGTCGGTTAGAAACTACTTTCTGTTCAGAACATTCTTGACATTTTAGGCAATCCTTGGAAGCCGAAATCCGTAGACTAAGGTCCAGAAGTTTATCCTCTAATTCTGCAAAGCTTTTCTCTTCTTTCTCGCAGATAATTGCCAGCTCTACCCTATCTTTATAAAGTTTCTGAATTTCCGGAATGGGACGCTGGCATAGCCTATCCCCTAGGAAAAACAGTTCTCTAGGAAATGACATTTGCCCATACCACTTAGCATTCTCAGGAGCATTTCCACCGGCCTCGGGAGCCTGCATCCAGCCTACCATGATTGTTCGTCCATCCCTTTCCATGGTCTGAGGCGCATAAAAATCAAAGCCTAAATCCAAAGCCTGGGGCTTGGCATTTTTCATGGTCTTCTCTATCAAATCTACAATACTTTCTTGATCCGGCTCTACTTTGGCCTCCTCCCCCACAAAAGCAACGGTACAATTTCCATTTCTAAACAGGGGACTTGTATTTTTCATATTCATGACCGACAGAGAAAGCACCGGACGACCTTCCAAGAAAAAGAAATCCGGGCACTCCCACATCCCGCCAAAGTTTCCAGTCATTTTCCCTAATCATATCTAAATACTGCCACTCACAGCATTTTTCGAAGAGCAAACTGCTCCAAGATTATCACTCTTCTTTCTTGCTACGGTTACCATAATATTTTTCCGATCTTTTCCAATCCAAAGCTTCGGATCCCGAAAATCTTCAATCATAAAATTCTTCCGGCAACTCTTTTTCTGAAATCACCGGATTTCCCTCATACTTTTGATATTGACTTCCATCCCCTCTTGCAATGCACTGGGTTTCTCTACGAACGCCATTTTTTCCGGATAAATCCGTTGAATAATCCGGAGCCTTGTTATAATCCGCAGTATACATGATAAGATGCGAACCATCCTTATCCGTAATGGCTGTTCCGGAAAATACCCCGGTTTCATAATCTTCATCCGGTGCAAAGCTTGTCTCATGATAGTCCCAGTGGAGTAAGTCCTCGGAAGTCCAATGTCCCCAATGCATCGCATCCCATCTGGTGCTATAGGATTGTATTGATAAAAAAGATGATACTCCCCTTTGTAGAAAGAGAAACCATTTGGATCATTGAGCCAGCCTATTGCAGGACTTAAATGAAATCCCGGACGCTCCTGTCTTTGGATCTCTGAAAAATGTGCCTTTTCGAAAGAGCGGGCAAGGGATAATTTCTTTGAAATTTTATTCATATTACTCCTCTTATTCATTCTTTTAGAAAGATTATTTCCCCATTAAATATCTTTCCTTTTTCTTTCACCGTCATGGTGCTCATGCCTTGGATTAATTCAACGGGTAGAACAATCTCTTGTTCTTCCACCATGCTTCCTTGTATTTTGTTTAATAGTATCTCTACCCCTTTTTTTGCCAGTGCTTTAATTGGTTGCCTTATGCAAGTTAATGTAGGAAAAATCATATCCCGAAGATTCGTTCCATCGTAAGCTACAAAGCGAATATCCTCCGGAATTCTTTTCCCCTTTCTTTGAACATAACGCATAAAATGTATAATTAAAGCATCTGTTCCAAAAACTCCATCTACATCCGGGTATTGTGAATAAACATCTCGTACTAAATCTTGAAAATATCGATCAGCGAATTCATTCCATTTAACATAAATGTTTTCACATTTTACGCCTGCTTTTTGCATCGTTTCTTCAAATACCTCATGACGATCCATAAAAGGAAAATACTCTGTAGCTTCTTGATCTCGGAACTGTAAAACTTTTTACATCAACCCGCAAAAATTCTTTTTGCCGTAAGCCGCCGCCTTCTTTATGGTTCACTGTGATTCTAGGTATTTGCCCCGGTACAAATACGGTATCAAAGGAAACTACCGGTCCATTTGCCTCTTTATATCCTTCTGTTTGTAAAGAATGTGTACAAGTCAAAATGCCATCTACAAGATTTCGGTTTAGCATCTCTAAATACTCTTTTTCCTGAGAACGATCCCCATTAGTATTGCAAATCATGGTTTTATAGCCTGCTTCTCTAACTCTAGTTCACATACTGATACTAACTGCGCAAAAAGGCACTGGATATGTCCGGAACAATAATCGCAACAATATTGGATTGCTTTTTTAATAAATTTCTCGCCAACTCATTAGGCTTATATTGTAATTCACGGACAGCCTGTTCCACTTTTTTTCTAGCCTTTTCAGAGGCATAGCCACTTTGGTTTAATACTCTGGAAACCGTGCCAATACTTACCCCTGCTTTTTTTGCAACATCCTGAATGCCCGCCATAACTTTCTCCTAGTGACAACTCATATCTATTATTTTTTTCATATCGAAAGGTATTATATCAGAAAAAAATGTTCTCTTTTATTATATCCTTCTATCCTTTAATTCTGTGAAGCAATACCTTCTACATAATACTTCTGCATAAAAATATACATAATCAGCATAGGAAGAGATGCCAAGGTTAATGCAGCCATAATTGCACCATAATGAATTGGTTGGGTTCCAAAGAAAGTTTGTACGGCAAGCTGTACAGTTCTTTTTTCTGTTCCGGTAGTAATTAAAAATGCACATAAAATCATTCCATCTTGCTACAAAGTCTAAAATAAAAACTGTCGCAAATACCGTCTTTGCAAGTGGAAGCACAATTTGGAAGAATGTTCTGATTGGACCGCATCCGTCAATAGCTGCAGCTTCCAATAAAGAATCCGGGATATCCAAAAAATAGCTATAAAACATATAGATGGAAAAGCAGTTCATCATGAAAGGAATTGCTAATCCGGCCATGGTATTTACCCAGCCTAATTTTGCCATTTCAATGTATAAAGGAAGTAAAATTGCCTCTACCGGCATAGACATTAATGCGATGACCAGAGTCAGAATCAATCCCCTTCCTCTAAATTTCATCTTTGCTAAAGCATATCCGGCCATAGAGCCAAATGCTAAATCTCCCAATAACACTACTCCAATATAAGTAAAAGTGTTTCCTAAAATTTGCGGAACATTTAATCGTTGAAAAAAACCTCAATATAATTATCGATTGTAAAAATGTACCGGAATAAATGTTTGTATGAATTAATATTTGAAAAATTTCTATTTCCGGTTTAAAAAGATGCAGCAATCATCCAAAGCAAAGGAGAGACAAAGATTAAACCAATTACCGCATTTCCTCCGTAAAACAAAAATATTCCAAAGGATTGAATTACTTCGTTTATTTCCCATCGTTCCCTCCTTAATTGGTTTTTGTCAACTTCTTTACAATCATAGATAGGCCAACTACGATAAAGAAAAATATAGCTGCCACCGCACAAGCATATCCAAAATTTCCCTTCTGGAATCCCTGTTCGTAGATATAATACACAAGGGTTTTGGTTCTGTTTTGTGGGCCTCCATGAGTCATAATATAGGGCTGCGTGAAAAGCTTCATAGCCTGAATCAAGGTAATCATCAAGACATATTTTATTGTATTTGCCAGTCCGGGAAGGGTGATAAATAAAAACTGTTGTACCTTATTTGCACCATCTACCGAAGCAGCCTCATATTGATCGGATGGAATTCCATTGAGTCCGGCAAGAAAAATCATCATTTGATATCCTGCTCCTTGCCATGCAGACATAAAAATAATGGCGTTCATGGCTGTCTTTGGATCATTTAAGAAATTAATAGGCTTCATACCAAGCTTCACCAGCAAAGCATTGATAAGGCCACTACTGGGATTGGAGTTATAGAGAATAATCCATAAGATAGCGATAACCACCATGGAAGTTACCTGAGGACTGAAATACATTGTACGAAAAACGGAAACTCCCTTTTTCCTTGCACTAACCAGAACAGCTAAAGCAAGTGCTAAACTTGTTTGGAAAGGTACAACCAGCAAAGTAAAATACACCGTGTTCTGCAAACCCCTGCCAAAAAGTTCTTGTCTTTAAATAGTTTACTGTAATTCTTTAAACCGGAAAAATAATATTATCCGGTCGCATAACCTGGTAGGTAAAAAGAAAAAATAAATAGTTAAAAATAATGGGAATAATCAAAAATGCCATCAATAAGATTACTGCCGGTCCGGTCATTAAATATCCACTCAACTGTTGTGTAGAAAAGCTCTTTTTGGTCATAGCCTATCTCCTATATAGAAGGAACGGGAACCGAAAAATTCGGTTCCCGACGGTTTCTACGTTGCTTTTTCATACCACACTATTATTTAGCATAGTATGTATCATAATCCTCTTGGAAATCTTTTGCTACTGTATCCAATTCTGCCTTAGCATCAGAACCCGCAAAAACATTTAAAGCTGCTGTTGCAAAGCCCTGAGACAATACGGAATAAGAAGGTGTACTGGGACGTGCCTTTCCTGTATTCTCAAGCTGCCACTTGAAAAGCTTTCTAGCCCCCTCATCCCATCCGCTCATCTTGTCATAAGAAGATGTACGAGAAGCCGGCTTCGCAATAGCACTTGCATACTCTGCCACATTCTCAGAACTCATAAGATACTGTAATACTTCCTTTGCTACTTCAGGATTCTTGCTGTCCTTAGTAATTGCCGCAGTCCAATCTCCGGTTGGAGAAACAGCAGTGCCATCATTTGCAACGGGGTAATAAGAAACGCCCCAGTTCAGATTTGACTTCTCTAAATCTGCAATGTTCCAAGAACCTCCAATAAGAGTAGCTGCTTTACCATTTAAAAACTCATCCTTTACCGGATCAATATTAGCAATTCCCTCTTGAATGAATTTATTTAAATACTCCATGGTCTCTATAGACTGCTTGCTATTTACATATCCTTCTGCCTTGCTACCATCCTCGTTGATGAAATCAGCTTTATTCTCATAGAAAAATGGCTCTAAAGCATAAATTAATCCTTCGCCTTTATCCATGATGATATTTGTTCCTACATAATCTTTTGTTGTCAATTTCTTAGCATTCTCATAGAAAGTATCCCAAGTCCATGCCTTAGAAATATCTGTGTCTGAAGGATATTCAATACCTGCTGCATCTAAGTAGTCTTTATTGTAATACAATGCCACAGAAGACTCTGTTGGTCCAATACCATATAACTTCCCATCATAAGTATTCTGTTGAATAGAAGATGGCATGAAGTCCTTCTTATCTTCCTCTGTATATACATCATCAATAGGAACTATAGTGCCATTGGCTGCATAATAAGAAATTGTCGGTCCGTCTACAAACAAAATATCAGGAAGATCTCCGGAGGTAGTTGCAGTAGTAATCTTATTCTCATAGGCGTAGGAATCCGCACGGTCGATGGCCTGTCTGGCAATCTGCTTATCAGGATGTTCTTTATTCCATGCAGCGATTTTTTCTGCCCACCAATCTTCAATTCCCTTCTCGTCCGCAGGGCTCCAAATTACCACTGCAGCAGTGGAAGCATCACCTTGGCCTGTAGCCTGTGCCTCACTACCTTCCTCCTGTTTTCCGGATGCAGATTCACCTTCTTTTGCTGCATCGGTTTTTGCAGTGTTCCCGGACGAACCACAGGCAGAAATACTTGCGGCCAGTAAAGTGATTGCTAACACACTTGAAACTAAACTTCTTTTTTTCATTGCTTCCTCCTTATTATCCATAAATGTGAAAACCTTTACATATCTTTTCAAAAAAATATCATCCAGGATAAAAATCATCCATTCTATGCCTTACTTACCGAACACGTGTATTATATATTCTTTCCCGTGCTATAAATAGCTATCATATCCGGTAGAAGTAAACTTATATGGATTACTTATTCTACAATCAACTTCCTTCTGAAAAAGACAGGGGCTAATTCATATTATAAAAATTGAATCTTGCCGGTTTGTGGAAACCTTTTTCATTTTCTGAGGACAGAATACATGCCAAATCATACATTGTCAACACGGAAAAAGATAACGAATATCAAGTTTATATAAGCTACACAAAAAGATAGGTTAATTTCGGTAAATATTTTTATGGAAATCATGATAGAAAAATATTCTTGAATAATAACTATTCTTTTGCTTTATTAATTTACTCCTTCCACTCTTACGCCCAGCTTTTCCACTTCCTTTTTTTCTTTCTCAGAAAATGTCTTATCCGTCACCAGTATATCAAATTCCTGAATGGAGCATATCTTCATCATCGCCTGCTTCTCAAACTTACTGGCATCATGCCAACAAAAACGAGACTGCTTTGCTTGCTGCAAAATAGCCTTTTTAAAGCCACTTTTTCCAATGTGGCGTACTCAGCTCCAGCTTTTCATTAATGGAAGATGCCCTAAGAAGGCGATATCAAAAGAATAATCTTTCAATTGATTCACTGTATAGCTTCCCAAAGCAGAGCCGGTACTTTTCTGGATTTCTCCTCCGCAGAAAAAAATCCTTCCCTTTCCGCTTTGCAAAACTCCGGCAACCATTAAGTCCGTGGTAACCACAGACAAACCCTCACGTTCTTTTAATAATAGAGCCAGCTCCCTATTGGTGGTTCCCGCATCCAAGAAAATCACCTTGGTATCTTTAATAGTGCCAAAGCCCTTTGGGCAATACGCTTTTTGCCTCAATATTCTGCACTTCCTTCTCCTGATAAAGCACCTCATCCCGCAGAATGGCTCCCCCATGAAAACGCTCTATCCGGTTCTTTTCTTCCAGATATTTCAGGTCTCTCCGAATAGTCATTCCGCTGACGGAAAACTGCTTTGCCAAATCATCCACGGAAACGGAACCATCCTTCTCCAAAATGGATAAAATGCTTTGCTGCCGTTCTCCTGATAACACCTTTTCTTTTTTCATGATTTCTCCCCTAGCTCATTCCGGTCCTTTTCTCCGAAAACATCTTAGCATATTTTATAAAAAAATGGCTTAGCTTCCCGAAAGAAACCAAGCCATTTATCCTCAAACATTTATCCTCGGAAAATTAGTGCATAATAAAGCTAAGGATAATTACTTCCAAACATCCTACTGCCCAGATAATGGTTGTGGTAATGGACCAAACACGAATCTGATCCTTTGCCTCACTTACGCCAAGAGTTCTGTTGACTACCCAGAAGTAGCTATCATTGAAATAACTGAAGAAGCAGGAGCCTACGCAACAAGCCAAAGCGGAAACCACAGGATTAGCTCCGGTAGCCAGGATAATCGGTGCGGAAATGCTTGCCGCAGTAGTCATGGCTACAGTTCCGGATCCCTGGATAAAACGCATTACAGTGGAAATAACGATAGGGAAGCAGGATAATAGGTACATTCATAGCGGTAATTCCCTCCGCCATATAAGTTCCCTGTCCGGAATCCTTGATGATTTGTCCTAAAGCTCCACCGCCACCGGTTACCAGCATAATGATTCCTGCAGACATCATTCCCTTCTCCATCGAAGAAAGGATATCCTTACGACTCATCTTTTTGCCAAGAATGAAAATAGCGCTTAATAATCCGATTCCTACAGCAACAATAGGCTGTCCCAGGAAAAAATCAGAATATGGAAAAATCCGTCCATAAGCTTCATTGCCGTAAAATACGGTATTCATTAAAAATCAAGATGACAGGTAAAACAATGGGAAGGAAGGAAGAAAATGTAGAGGAAGATTTTTCTGAACCTAAATTGATTTCTTTTCCAAGCTCTACACTACCGGCCTGTGCCTCTACAAGCTCATCGTTTTTCATTAACAATCCAGTTTAACTTCTTAGCAATATACTTTCTGGCATAAAGAATCGCCACAATGGTCATGGGGATAGAAAGAACCAAAGCCAGTAAGATAAACTGTCCCACATCCACGCTGAAAGATTCACGCATACGCCCAAGGGTCCCAGGTGTAGGAGGAACCATGGTATGGGTAATTACAAGACCCTGCTGCAAGAGCTACCCCAAAGAAATCAGAGATTTCTTTGTAACCTTAAATCGCCTTTGCGATAGGGGACAGGATAATGAAGCCGGAGTCACAGAAGATCGGAATAGAAACCAGGAAACCGGTAAAGCCAAAAGCCTCCTCTTCCTTATTCTTTCCAAATACCTTTAAAAGCAAAGAGCCATTCGCTTTGCTGCTCCTGTTTCCTCAAAGATTGCTCCCAGCATAACGCCGAAACCAATAATGATACCGATACTGGATAAGGTATTTTCCAAAATCCGCTGGTAATAGACTGCAAAATACCGAACTTCGTTCCATTTTCCAAGGTGATGGTATTTAAAGGCATTCCGCTAATTACACCAATCACTACGGTAGTGATAATCAGAGCCAAAAAAAGGCCTGAATCTTTGTCTTTAATACCATGAAAATCAGTAACACAATACCGATTGCCAAGCCCAGGAGCATTTGCTCTCCATGTAAAACCATTAACCATACTTTCCTCCTCTTTAGAAAAAAATACTTTACTATTCCCCTTCGTTGTCAATTGCTCATTTTGCATAAGCCGATTTTTTTATGTGTTTCAACTCATTTATGTGATTCACTATTTTATGTGGTTTAACTTTCTTATGCATTTCCTTTTTTTATCTTTTTATAGAACTAAGTACTTTTGCACTGTTCTTCTTAGTGCTTAAAAGCCTCTGCATACTTTGCCGCAAGTCGAATCGCTTCTTCCATACTGATGCTGTCTGCGATGCCGGTTCCGGCAATGTCAAATGCAGTTCCATGATCCACGGAAGTTCTTAAAATCGGCATACCGTTGGTAATAGCGATAGTTCTATCAAAATCCAAGGTCTTGGTAGCGATATGCCCCTGGTCATGGTAGAGAGACAGTACGGAGTTGTATCTTCCCTGTGCTGCCTGATGGAAAACAGAGTCTGCCCCGATAGGTCCAACCACAGGATAGCCTTCCTTCTGCAGCTCTTCCACCGCCGGCATAATCTCCTTCACTTCCTCGTCTCCGAACAAGCCATGCTCTCCACAGTGCGGATTCAGGCCGGCAATAGCCATTTTTCCGTCTGTAACCCCCAGCTTTTTCAAAGCCTCCAGACAACGCTTCACATAGTCCTTAATGCGCTCCTTGGTAATCATATCCAGCATTTTCCGAAGAGATACATGTCTGGTTAAGAAGAATACTCTCATGCCGTTACACTCAAACATGGTCAAAGGATCTTCCGTATTGGTTAATGAACCAAAAATCTCCGTGTGACCGATAAAGGGCACCTCTGCCGCCTTTAAGATTCCTTGTTGATGGGTGTGGTAGCCACCGCGTCCACCAGTCTTTCATTGGCTAGCTCGATAGATTTCTTAATATAGGAAAAATGCGAGCTTTTCCGCACATCGCGCTGACCTTTCCATAGGCAAAGTCCGCCATGGAAATTTCGCCCTCCCTGCATATAGTAAAGGCTGTCCTTCTCCTCTCCCAATTCCTCTATTTTTTCAATTTTCTGCAAACGAATGGGAACTTTACAGATTTCCACTGCCTTTTCCAAAATCTTTCCGTCTCCGATGACCACTACTTTTGCCATGTCCTGGATTTCCTTTTTGGAAACGGCCTTTACCACAATCTCCGGACCGATTCCTGCAGGATCCCCATAGGTACTGCAATTACTGCTTTCTTCATTTTATCCTCCTTCTTTTTCATCATTTTCACTTTTGAGACCGGTTCTTCTACCGGCTTATACAAAGAGCTTTTCCTTCAGGAAGGAAATGCAACGAATAATGGCGTCTCTTCCTCCCTGGCTGCCACCCTTTGTAACCATATGCATTCCCGGGAAATCTCCCAGAAGCATTTCTCCGTGAGCCGCCAAGGGTAAAACTTCTTCCTCTAAACTAAGACCGGCAGTTTTGAAGCGTTTGCATATGGAAACCGTCACATCTCCACCGCTGCTATATTCCTGAAAGCTCTTTTCCTGTGCACAGATTCGATGAGCAATCTCCGCAAAAGGCCAGATTCATCTTTTGCTGATTTCTTCGATTTGGCAGGATCTGCTTTCCGCAAAGCTTTCCCAGATCCACACGATTTTCCGGATAAATGCCGTCTCCCGTCACCGTGAAGACTCATCTCATATCCACATCCTGTAGAATGGCATCCACCACTCTTTGAACCTCCTGATCCCACTGCTCTTCCCCTTCCAAAAAGCGCCTTGGTTTCCCACAAAAACGTTCTTGCATCTTTGGAAAGCCACAGCTCTTCCAGCTGCAATCTGGTATGCGGATTTACGCTACCTACCACAGCCAAAACCTTGTTTTTCTCCTTCTTTTTCTGTGGGAGGAATTCTCTTTCTCACAAGACTTGCGGTAAACACACCGGGATCCACCGCCAAGACCTTTAGCTTGGAGGTCTCCACTGCATCCGCAATTAAATCAATGTCTTCCTGGCTTACACAGTCCACCACAATAATGCGGTTTCCCTCCTCCGCCAGCTTCTTCATGCAATCCGCAAGATAATGCTTTCCGTGCAGTAAATCCTTCATCAAAATGGAGGCAATGGGGTAGTTTACTCTGCTTTCGGAACAGCTCAGCCACCTCCGGATTATTCACCGGCGTTTTTCGGATCAATGGCAATGTCCGTCTTATGAAGCAGAAGCCCTCCACCAACATATAGCCTCCGAGAACTATACGGGAGGATGTGGGAAAGCAAGCCACCACAATAGCCACATAGTCTTCTCCAAGGGATTCCAGCATGGCATCCACTTCCGCCCCCAGGTTTCCTCTAAGGGTACTGTCGATACGCTTACCATAAACCTTGGTATCTTCGTTCTTCAGTAAATTGCAAACATTGTGAACTCTCCTGTAAGCCAGATCCTGGTCAATTCCTCTGCTATCCGTAGGGATACAAAACGCAGTCACACTGCTCCAGCATGAGACAGCTCCAAACGCTCCGCATTCAAAAACCGTATAGGCGCTGTAATTCATCTTTTTCAGTAAAAACTCCCGTGGCATTTGCTCCGGTTAAATCATCCGCGATGACAATACACTTTGGCATTCTTCTCCTCCGCTTGTTGATAGTTCTTAATGGATGTTCCTATGTGTCCTTTATCTTGATAAGTGCACATGGGCATTCGTATAAATCTCCCATAACGGATATACATTCATACATGTTAGCGTGTGTTAATATATGTTCTTTTTATGTTTATTTTAATGAAAATATAAACACATCTCACAGAACTGTCAATAAAATCCACACGAAAATAAACAGATTTGTTAATTTAGATTAAAAATAAACTACCGGTTTTGTAGAAAATCCCCTCCATCCACAAAAACTTTCTTCACAGAACTAAATAGAAGGCTTTTATCCTCAAAGCAAAAGCCATATAAAACCTCCTCCAAAAACTCCTATCACACAAAAAACCGCACTTGCGTACGGTTTTTATGATCACTATTTTCTTTTAACTAAAGGAAAAAGATAATACTTCTTCCTTCAAGGGAATGGATGGAGCTGCACCAAATCGGGAAATGGCAATTCCTGCAGCTCTGGCTGCCAAGTCCATGGCTTTCGGAACCGTTTCTCCATTTAAAATGCCTGCAATAAAGTATCCGGTAAAGGTATCTCCCGCAGCAGTGGTATCCACAATCTCTGTTTTATAGGACCTTTGGCGATAAAGGCTTTCCCCGTCAAAGTAGAGCTCCTTCCCCACCAAGGGTTAAAACGATTTTCGCTGTAGGATACTGAAGATGTAAGGCTCTAACCATTTCTTCGCTATCCCGTTCGGCGCTATCCTGTCCTAAGATCTGCGCTGCCTCCACTTCATTCAAAAGAAAATAATCCACATATTCCAAAGGTAAAGCTAAGATTGCTTCATTCATAGGAGAAGGATTCATCACAATCTTCATTCCTCTTTCATGAGCCAGTTTCATAATACTGTCTATCTCATTGATTTCATTTTGCAATAGAAGAAAATCTCCTTCGGCAAAATTTGCGATAGTCTTCTGCACCTGTACCTTGCTGATTTTATGATTTGCACCGCTATAGAGAATAATACAATTATCCCCCTCTTTATCCTTTTGAATAATCGCCGTTCCTGTTTGTACGCTATCCAAAGACTGCACATAGTCTATGTTCACGCCTGATTCCTGAAGCAGCTTTAGAAGAAACTCTCCGTCCTTTCCTACAGCTCCGGCATGAATAGTAGAAACACTGGCTCTTCCCAAAGCTAAAGACTGATTTAAGCCTTTGCCCCCGGAAATATGTTTAAAGCATCAGAGAAATCGTTTCTCCTTTTTGAACAAAATGGTCCAGACTGTAAACATAGTCAATGTTTAAAGAACCAAAATTTAAAACCTTCATAGCTTCTCCCGTTATGCTTCCTTTGTCAGCCAACGCGCAAGATTTTGGAACAGGCGGTTGTAATCCTTCCACTCACAGAATTCAGGTGGCGCCCAGTGGGGAGCACAGTCCGTGGTGAACACAGCGGATCTTCCCTTGACCGTATTCTCCCAAAGCGATAAAGGGATCGTCACATACAGTAGCTAAAAGTTCTGCCCCGGGTTTTAAGATAGTCTTGTTGTAGCCTAAAACTCTTGGCCAGGTCTTTTCTAATCCCTCAAGGATAGCATGCTCCTTCACAGAAACAGGGCGAACTCCTTCACAATGCTCCATACGATCATCTGTAGCAAGTACCTGTACCGGTAAAACCTCCTGCACAGCAGTGTCCTGCCACTTTCCCTTAGCATCCACGCCGGAGAAGGTCAAATATCCTCCTACCATTAAGAGAGCACCTCCGTCCAAGACATAGTCCCGAATTAAGTTACAACGGTTCGGCATGATTTCGCTGCGAGTAAAGGTTGCTCCCGGGTAAAAGCAGAGTATTGGCTCCGATATCTGATAAAAATAATCAAATCATACTGCTTTTAATTCTTCTAAGCTAAAAGGAAATTCTTCTGTTGCCAAATGATTTGGAAGAAATGTAAACTCATATCCTCCCTCTTCAAAAAAGCTCTCTTGATATACTTCTCTCCTGTCTCGTAAACGGAAGTATAAAGCTGTCAAATCCTTTCACATGAGTGGTATAGCTCATCCATGATTCCCCTGCCAATAAAAACTTTCTTTGCCATATTTTTATTCTCCTTTTCTTTTCTACATAATCTTATCTTCTTCTCAGAAATCCTGAAAACCTTGTTCCTTTAGTGCCGAGGAAAACTATTCCTTTAGCTTCAAAATACTCTACACTTTTCGCCTAGGAATACACTGCACCTTCAGCTTTGGAAAGTACTGTTTCCCTTAACTCCGGCAGAAATCCAGAATCAGTTCTGCATAAATCAAGATAGACTGCAAATAATCCTCTAAATCCAGCCATTCATCTACAGCATGACACTGGGCCAGATTTCCCGGTCCAAACTGTATGGTGGGGCATTCCGCGATATTTCTCCATAATCGAGAATCACACCCCGCCGGAGATCCTACCACCTTAACAGCCTTTCCTCTGGCTTCGGAATAAGCCCTCTTAAAGCTGTCCACAAAGGGAGAATGCTCCTCCATCTCAAAACCGCCGCCAAATTGTGTAATCTGTATTTCCGGTAAATGCTCTTCCAGCCAAGCATCCGATTTAGCAACTCTTTCCAATACTTCTTGGAATTCTTTTACCACCTGATTGTGACTCATCTGATTGGGAAGATAATGCACAAACCTCAAACATACACTCCTCCGCCACAGTGGAACCGGCAGTTCCTCCATGGATAAGACCTACATTTAAGTTTGGAGCCGGTAAAGAGGATGCTTTGTAATGTAAAAAGCCATTCATGCTCCTTCTCGTTTAAAAGCCTGAATCACCTTAATTGCTTTTTCTATGGCGCTGACACCATTCTGCTTGGCGCCGGAATGACATGCTTTCCCGGCAAATTTTACCCTGAAAAAGAGACAAAACCCATATGCGTAAAATTAGCTCATCGCTGGTGCCCTCACAGACCACAACGCCATCCGCCTTCTGCCCACTCATAATCGCCTGCATGGAGCCGTTTCCGCCGCCTTCTTCATCACAGACTGAAGTGATTTTCACAGAACCGAAGAAGGGAATACCTACATCCTGCAAAAGCTGTACCGCCATGGTGGAAGCCATCAGCCCCCTTCATATCTGCAGTACACTCTTCCGTAAAAGCTTTCCGTCCCTTATCGTAGGGCTAAAGGGAGGTGGTCCATTCCTCCACTTCATCCGCAGGCATTACATCTATATGGCCGTTAAACATCAGGGTTTTACCGGGCTTTTCTCCGTTAAATTGAGCGTAAACATTATATCGGTCTGTCTGCTGATGCCCCAGGTTTCCCTCTTGATAAAGGGAGAAGCATTTTTCAATATCCTCTTCCTTCATGGAATCCAAAGTGACTTCTGCCCCCATCTTTCTAAAGAGCTCCGCCATATAATCCTGTCCTTGTTTTTCCAGGCCGCCATCAATCCCATGCCCCAAATCATGAGTATCTATCGCCACGAGCTCCGATAGGCGATCAATGTATTTCTGTTTGTTTTTTTCTAAAACCTCTCTTAAAGCTTCCACTGTATTCCTCCCGGAGATACCCATTACCGACTATCTTTTCCACATTAGTCGTATAGTTTTAAGCCATCTTCCACAATGTTCCAAAACTTTTCCACATCAATATCAATACCTACATTGACATTTGGTTCCTTCTTCATATAGCCGAAATAGTCACAGTTCGTTCTGCCGTAGGACTGGGAGCTGGACGTGTCCACTGTCACATTCATGGGCTTTGCAGTCAGAACCGTAGGGTCAATCAGGTAAGCAATGGTAATCGGATCATGTAAGGGACCGCCTTCCCAACCGAAAACTTCTTTCTGTGTTTTACAAAAGAACGCCATCAAGTCTGCAAAAAGCGCAGAAGCCTTGTTACCTACTTTTCGCATACGCTCTACAATTTCCGGATAGCAAAGAGCCTTTCTGGTAACATCCAGTCCCACCATAGTGATAGGAAGTCCGAAGGAGATACACACATGAGCCGCTTCCGCATCCGCCAATATATTAAACTCCGCAGCAGGAGTTACATTTCCATTGGCGTAGGAACCACCCATAAAAACAATTTCTTGAATCTTATCCACAATTTTCGGTTCCATACGAAGAGCCATACCCAAATTGGTCATAGGGCCGGTAGTAACCACAGTGACTTTTTTCCGGAGAATTCATCAAAGTCTTAATGATGTAGTTAACGGCATGATCCGCCTCAATTTCCCTGATTTAATTCCTCGAATACAGGACCATCTAAACCGGTTTCCCCGTGGATGTCTCCGGCAATCACCTTATCTCTCACCATAGGGTTGACCACAACCTGCATAAACCGGAATATTCAGATCTAGATGTTGTACTAGACGCAAAGCATTTCTCTGGGTATTTTCCAAAGTCTGGTTTCCTGCCACCACGGTAATCCCCAACAGTTCTAAATTAGGATTCTTTGCCGCAAGAAGCACCGCCACCGCATCATCATGTCCCGGATCACAATCTAGAATAATTTTTCTTTTACTCATTCTTTATCATTCCTTTCATTTTCTAAGCCCTATGCTCAATTTCAAGCAACACTTCCTAATTTGTAATTAACGCAGACTGCTTTTTCTTGGTGGCCTGAATCTTTACCGCCATGGAAATAGCCAGTACTGCAATGGTCACAATATAGGGCATCATCAAAATAAACTGAGCAGGAATACCATAGGCCTGTAGTCTGGCTCCTACAGAATCGGAAAATCCGAAAAGCAAGCATCCCATCGCTGTCAGCACCGGATTTGCTCCGCCGAAGTACATTGCCGCAACCCCCATAAAACCACGGCTGTTGGTCATATTTTCCACAAACTGTGTACTATAACCCAAAGATAAATGGGCTCCCGCCAATCCACCGATTAAACCGGATATCAACATAGCTTGATATTTAACTGCATTAGCTTGAATTCCCGCAGTTTCAGCAGCCATAGGAAATTGTCCTACAGCACGAAGGCGTAATCCCCATACCGTCTTATAGAAGATAAACTGCAAAAGAATTATAAAGATAATCACAAACCATTCCGTAAAGCGCCAGTCATTAAACAAACTGTTTAAAACCGGAACATTTTCCAAAAATGCCATATGCAATTTGGGAATAGGAACGATTGAGGGGTTGGAAAAGCTTCCGCTGGTATGGAAAAAGACCTGAAGCATAAACTTGGTTAATGCAATGGCCAAAAGGTTTACACCCATACCGATGGCACAAATTTCAGAATTGTACTTAATATGGCTGATTGCCATAATCATGGCAATGAAGGCTCCGCCAAGCATAGCCGCCAGAATTCCCAGTATCCAACTACCGGTAAAATAGCTCACAGCCACCGCCGTAAAGGCTCCCACCAGCATAATTCCCTCCGTACCGATATTTAAAAATATTTGCCTGCTGTGTTATTGCTGCATAAAGCTGCATAGATAATGGGAGTGGATGCCCGGAAGGTTGCATAAATCAGTGATAGATTAAAGATCTTTCCTAAATTCTCTGACATTATTTATCCCCTCCTTTCTCTTTCTGATTCGAAGCTACCTCTGTTTTTAATTCCTTTTCCAGCTTTCTCCGCTGCTGAAGACTAATAACAAAATCCATGGTTGCAATAATGATAAATACCAGCTGAAATGGTATCTACAATGGATTTCGGCACACTGGTAGCCTGCTGCATTGCCATCGCTCCGGCCTTTAATACCGCCAAGAAGAAGGCCAAAAATGGCGTAAAGAGCATGTTGGACTTAACGATTAATGCCGCCAACATACCATTGGTTCCCAAATCCTTGGCAAAACCGTCCAGATAGTATCCATATCACCAAGAACTTCTATACATCCGGCAACACCACCAAGGGCTGCAGAAAGTAACATCGCACCGATAAAGACTTTTTAGAATTAATACCGGCATAATCCGCATGGGCAGGATTGGTTCCCACAGTTCTAATCTTATATCCCCATTTCGTCTTATAAGTCATCAAATGACTGCCAGTACCACAAGGATAGCAATAAAAACCCCCATATTTGCCGAAGAAGGCTTCATTATTTTCGGAATCGTTACCAGCACAGGCTTGGACTGAGGAGTCGCCACGCCTGCACTCATGGGTCCGCTAACCAGATAAGAACCGATATACAACGCCACCGTATTCATCAAAATCGTTACGCAAACTTCCGATACATTAAAATATGCCTTTAAAATTGCCGGAATCAAGCCCCATAGCATGGCTACCACAATGGCCCCGGTAAAGCAGGCAAGATACAAAAGAGGCACAGATAAAAATCCCCAGTTGATACCGATATAAGCTGCAGTAATGCCTCCCAGGATTACTTCCCCCTCTACTCCGACGTTAAATGCTCCGGCCTTAGCCGCCACTGCAAAAGCTGTTGCAGTAAGCAACAAAGGAGTAAATCCTGCAATAACATTTCCTCTTCCCAGCTTTGTTCCCCAAAGCGCCCTTCAACAATGCCAAATAGGCATCAATAGGATTTTCTCCGATAGCAAGAATAAAAATGAGCTCCCACCAAAATCGCCAGGAAAAAGGTAAACAATATTTTTCAAAAAAGCTATTCCAAGACTTATTCATCTCCCTTTCCTCCTTCCTGCAACTGATGATCCGTCACGCCTTCTTTTTGCCTGATGGGCTTCACATCCACTTTAGGCTGTTGCTTTGTCATATCTTCTTTTTACCTGATGGTCCACCGTACCTCCCATCATCAGAAGTCCCAGGTTGTTTTCATTGGCTTCTCCGGCACTAAGCTCTCCGGTAATCGTTCCTTCATGAATAACAATGATGCGATCGGAAAGGGATGTGATTTCTTCCAACTCAGTAGAAACCAACAGTACTCCTGCACCATTCTTTTTGCCTCCTCCAAAGTCTTTTGAATAGACTCAATGGCACCGATATCCACTCCTCTGGTAGGCTGCCTGCCACCAATAGCTTCTTGTTCATGGAAACTTCTCTTGCTACTACCACCTTCTGTGCATTTCCTCCGGAAAGAGGAGGTGGGTAGCTATAGTCTGTGGGGCGAATATCAAAGCGCTTCACCATCTCTTCCGAATGCCGGTCCATAGCGGAGGTATTCATCACTATCCCCCTACTAAAGGGCGCTTTATCCACTTCCACCGCAACTAAATTTTCTTCAATACTCATGGTTCTGTTCAGTCCCCTGGTATTTCTATCCTCCGGAATATGAGCCAATCCCACTTCTCGTACTTTTTCGGAGAAAGATTGGTGATTTCCTTTCCATCCAGGAAGATATGCCCCTTCTCCACAGGACGCAAACCGGTAATTGCTTCAATCAGTTCTGACTGGCCGTTTCCGTCAATGCCGGCAACACCCACAATTTCTCCCTCATTTACATATAAAGACAGGCCTCGAATTTTGGAGCTTTCCTTTTGGCTGGGAATCCAAACATCCTGCACATCCAAAATTCTTTTTCCCGCTTTTTCGTAGGTCTTATCAATATGCAAGAACACTTCTCGGCCAATCATCTTCTTGGTTAAATCCAAAGGAGAAGTTTCTTCCTTGGATACTGTTCCCATATACATGCCCTGCCGCATAACAGAAATACGATCTGAAATTTCCATAACCTCATTTAACTTATGAGAAATAAACACCAGAGATTTTTTTGCTCTTTCTTCAAATTATTTAAAAATTTCAAAAAGCTTTCTGGTTTCCTGGGAGTCAATACAGCTGTAGGCTCATCCAAGATAATAATATCCGCCCCCTCATCAGGGTTTTGATAATTTCTACACGCTGTGCTTCTCCCACGGAAATCTGGCTAACCTTCTTGTCCAGCTGGATTTCCATGTTATATTGGTCAATAAAGTGTTGAATCTCTTTTCTCGCCTTATCAAAATCAATCTGTAGACCCTTTTTAGGTTCAAAACCTAAAATAACATTTTCCAACACAGTCAAATCATTGACGAGCATAAATTCCTGATGAACCATTCCAATCCCATGCTGAATGGCTAACTTGGGATCCAACTTCCCCATGGTCTGTCCCTTAACAATAATCTCACCGGAATCTATGGAATACATACCGTAAAGCAGTTTCATCATAGTAGACTTTCCTGCTCCGTTTTCTCCGATTAATGAATGAATTTCCCCTAATCAGGTTGAATTGTCCATCTTTTACGGCACGCACTTCTCCAAAAGGATTTTACGATGTTTTTCATTTCTACAACAAATTCACTCATTACTCTCCCTCATTTAACTGATAAAGAAAGGGCATGGGAGCCCTAAAGAGTCCCATGCCCGACACAAAGTTTCAGGCTTTATGCTTCCGGACCGAAAACCTTCATAATTATCTACTACAATCTCACCGGAGATAATCTTCTTGGACAGTTCTTCGCACTTATCTACAATATCCTGTGGAAACTTCTCTCCCAAAAGACTTCTTGATTTCTGCGAAATCGGTTAAGCTTACACCGCCCTCTGCCAAAGACAGATACTGTGTAGAACCACCCTTAAATGTTCCCTCAACAACAGACTGAATAACAAGGTAGCACGCATTATCTACTCTCTTCACCATGGAAGTTACCACATGTCCGGGCTGGTCAGCGTCCTGATTCAAGTCTACGCCGATAGCATACTTATCAGCTTCCTTTGCGGCTTCCAAAATTCCTGTTCCTGTTCCGGAAGCCACATTCATAACAATATCAGCACCCTGCTCATACTGTGCAAGAGTTAATTCTTTTCCCTTTAAGGGGTCTGTCCAAGAACCTGCGAAAGCCTGCAAAATAGTAACATCCGGATCGATGTACTTTGCACCCTGCTCATATCCTGTGTAGAAATCATGGAGTACCGGAATATCCATTCCGCCAACCCATCCGATAACATGAGCATCATTTACATTAGGAATATCCGTTTTCTGTGTAAACATGGCTGCAGCAGCACCGGCAAGGAAGGATCCCTGGTTCTGAGCAAAGCTGATGGATTCTACATTTTCCAGATTAACGGTTGTATCAATTACCGCAAACTTAACATCCGGATAGTTAGGAGCATGCTCTGTAATGTAATCAGCGATATTGGAAGAAGCGCCTATGATAAGATCATAGCCTTCTTCGCAAGCAGCTACCAGGTTTGCTTCCCATTCCTGTGCTGTAGTTCCTTCAAGAGACTTTAATTCAATGCCGAAATCCTCAACTGCCTTCTTCGCACCGGCATTGCAAGAGTCATTGTAGGACTTATCTCCTAAGTTACCTGTGTAAACGATACAAACACGAACACCCTTCTTCTCTTTGGAATCAGACTTATCAGAAGACTTTTCCTCTTTAGAATCAGCCTGTGCAGCCTCGGTTTTGTTCGCATTGGACTCTGCCACCTCATTTGCAGACTTTTCCGCATCCCAGCAACAAGGAACAGCTAGTAAGCTTGCCAGAATCAAACTCAGACACTTTTTTTCATTCTCTTTTTCCTCCTTCATAAAAAATAGATTTTTATACGCTACATGGATTATTTGTATGAAACTATTTTTCCCTATACTCATTTTCTTATTCATAAGATATATCAATTGGAATATTTATGTCAATATCAATATGTTTCGCCCAATAAATTTTATCTTATTTAAACTAAACTTAGCTTCATTTATATACAATATGCACATGTTTCGCACTGCATATCTCTTTTCGTCAAAAGATTATTTTTGCTTTCGTCCAATTCCTCTTATTTTTGTCTGTTTCTTACAATTATAACAAGTTCCAAAATATTAGGCTCCACCTGAAAAGCGAAAAACAAAGGTTCTAAATTCCTTAAGTTTATTATATGATAAGCACAAGTGTTAAAGTAGGAGAAAAAGTATGACCATTAAAGAATTTTGCTCAATTAGCCGGTGTGTCTGTATCTACCGTTTCCAAAATTTTTGAATCATAAAGACGCAAATATCAGCCCACAAACAAGAGAGCATGTCCTTTCCCTTGCAAAAATTCATAATTACAAACCTTACTCTTTTGTGCGAACACAATATCCCTGAAAAACCAGTATTTTCGGGGTTATCTTTCGAGACTGTATTCCCTGACGACAGGCTCCTGAAAGGTTTAATGAATGTTGCCCGTTCCTACGGTTATGGCATAACAGTGCTGGAAAGCCATTTAAACAAAAACGCAGAATTAAAAATCTATCCTTGCTTGCTTCCAGCAATGTGGGACGGCATTCTGTTTAATCCTATCAATTCCAAGCCATCTTCCGAAGTTAATGCACAACTTAAGCAAAGTAAAAAAACCCTACTTTCTTTTTCAGTACAGAAGAAGATATTCCCGGTCCGGATTTTCTGCCTACCATTTCCTATAAAAAGTATGGCGAATTCTTGACCCAAAAATCTGGTTCAAGCAGGACATTCCAAAATCGCCCTTTGTGGCAGAAAAGGAAAAGTCCTATTCGAAATGAATTTATTGAAGGTTTCAAAAAGCTGTCTGTATCAAAATGCCATTCCTTTTTACGGAAGAATTCATTTTCAGTAAAGATAACGAAAAATTTTACCGCCATATTTCCTGCGGGAGTATTAGTGCTGTACTAACCCTGCACTTCAAAGTAGCTTTCAAATCTATCAAAGATTACTAAGCCGTCATTTGCATATTCCCAATGACTTTTCCTTGCTTACCTTATGTAAACACAAAGCAATATTAATAACTTCTCCGAAATATCAGCCCTACTAATCCCTTTGAAGAATTCAGGGGGAATATCTTGGCTCCCTGCCTGATCAAGCATCTTGAGCATTCTGAAAATACAGAACAGGGCGAAAGCATTTTTCAGCCGGACTATCATTTAAAACCACACTAAATCTATTTCCGCCCCCGCTATGACTAAAAGAAAAAGTTCTTGTGTTGGGAAGTGTAAATATTGATTCCTATCTATTTTTTTCAGAGCTTCCCAGCCCGGGAATGGCAGCCAAGACCAGTCGTTCTTCCAACTATTTAGGCGGAAAAGGATGAACCAAGCCATCGGAGTGAGCAAATTGGGACATCACGCCAACATTATAGGGCTTGTCGGGGGATGATTTGGAAGCAGATACCATTTACGAAAAGTGCAAAGCAAGCAGGGATAAATACCGCCTATTTGAAGCGTGTCCACGGAGAATTAACCGGCAAGGGATATATTTTCTTAAACAACAGCGGAGATTCCATCGTCTCCATCCTTTCCGGGGCCAATGAGTGTGTCAGTAGAAACATGTTGAAGAGCACTTCCCATCTTCAAAGACAGTCATCTATGCCTTCTAAATACTGAAGTTCCGCAGGATACGATCTTGACCGCTTGTCGTTTAGCAAAAAGCCACAAGCTCCCTGTCCTATTGAAGCCTTCCTCCATAAGGCAAATAGACCCGGAAATCCTTGCCTTAACAGATATCTTCCTCCCAATTTAGAGAAGCACAGATTCTTTATCTACGGAAGAATCCCAGCTTTCCAAAAAGCTACAGAAAATGCAGGCTAAAAGAAGCTTGCGATAAAGCACTTTTAGAACAGTGTGCCGATTACTTTCTAAAAAAAGGGGCAAATATGGTGATTATAACCCTGGGAAAACAAGGACTTTTTGCAAAAGGAAAAGGCATATTAGGGCTGTATCCCGCTAAGGAAGTTAAAGCAATCGATACCACCGGAGCAGCCGATGCCTTTATCAGCGCCCTAGCCTCTTATATTCTTCTGGACTTTCCTATGGAGCAGGCTATCCGTATTGCAAGCTATGCAGCAGCACTAAGTGTCACAAGAGAAGGAGCCGCCCCTCCCTGAGTGGATAAGAACAGCTTGGAAGCTTATATCGCAACGGAAGAGCGGAGATTTTGGAATAATAAATATTTTGTATGCTATCAAAAATAGCACACTTACCTCTTGGTAAATGTGCTTTTTTAGCCTCCAACATTCTTATATCTTAGTCGAATATATGAATTAACCTTCCGTCAGATGGCCTGGTAAGATTAATTTTTCTAATCGCCTCAGGGGACACTTTATATTCATGATTTTCATCCAACAGTCCATTTACTTCCTGCTCCACATCCGTTAACTGTGTATAGCAAAAAAACCTTGGAAGAACGGAAGTTCTATTATGGCCTTTGTTATGGATTCATATCTTTCTAAAAATGCTTCTTCTGTTTCTACAGTATTTGCCATATCCCCACTGTTCTTTTTCCTTTGTGGAAAAATGCTATTCCACCATACTCAGTGAGCAATATTGGTTGCTTATCATATTGATATCCATTGGAAAAATGCTGATTTAAATCCACAATGATATTCTTCCGTAGTCTTCATTTGCTCCCATAAAAGTGCTGTATCGATTGAAGAAATCTTCACCTCTTTCCGTATAGTCGTGAAGTGTCAACAAATCCGTTTTGGTGTGTTCCCAACCATCATTAGAGATTACAGGCCTATATGGATCCAAAGATTTCGTCAAATAGTATATCCCTTCGGTCAAATGCTGTTCCGCTTTTTCTTTTTCAATTTCAAATACTCCCCATGATTCGTTGAAAGGCGTCAAGCAATGATAGAGGGATGATTATAATTTTGCTTTACTGCCTCCATCCATTCTTTAGTAAAAAGCCATAATGCTTTCTTGATTGAAGCGATAATTTGATGGGAATTCACTCCATACCAATATACCCATAGTATCGCATAAGTAAAGGAATCTTTCATCCTCTATCTTCTGGTGTTTTCTGACTCCATTGAAGCCCATTTCTTTAATCTTTTGCAAGTCATGTAGTAAAGTTTCTTCGTCCTTTGGTGTTAATCCTGTATCCTTCCAATAACCCTGATCCAATATCAACCTTTGGTATAATGGACATCCATTTAGTAGGAACTTCCCCTCTTCTATCCTTATTTCTCGGAGCCCAAAATAGCTGAAAACGGAGTCTAACACGCCATCTTCTTCCTTGATTTTAATCTCCAAATCGTACAGATTAGGCTCCTGAGGACTCCATCTCTTCACCAAAAATGGATCTATAGCAGGATTATCCAAATAGATTTTTAACTTAAATCTTCCTTCTTGAACTATCGCTTGAACCTCTGTCACATCTATATTCTGATACTTCACTTTCACATTGGCAAACAATGGACATTTAGATTGCTTTGTTTCAACAGAAAGCAAGCAAGCATCTTCAACAAGTCCTTCTATTTCTACTGTATGTTCATATAGCTGTGGTGTGATTTTAACATCTTTAATATATCTTTGATTAACAACTTCTCCCCAAACGCTTTTCCAAATTCCGGAAGTTTGTATATACCAGCAAGCATAACTATACTGTTCCCATCTTTGCTTTCCCCTAGGTTGTTCCATATTCGAAGAGTCAATAGCCAAAACAGTCAATATATTCTCTTTATCTTCAATGTACTCTGTCACATCAACAGAAAAGCGAGAATAGCCACCGCAATGCTGCCCAACTTGCTTTCCATTAATATAAACCTTGCTCAAATAATCTACGCCCTCAAAATGCAGAATAAATCGTTTTCCCTCCAGCTCCTTCTTATTAACAGGCAGCATTCTCTGATACCATAAATATCCGGAATGATTCTGAATATGTACTCCACTTTCTTTTGTTTCCGGACTAAAGGGAACTAAAATTTTTCTCTTTTCCGCTAGCGGTATCCCCATCTCCCAATGGCTTTTTTCTCCGGTTTTTTCATTGTCAAAAGCAAAGTCCCATTCCCCATTTAGTTCTATCCACGAGTCTCTTACTAATTGTGGTCTGGGATAATTTTCAATATGTTTCATGCTATTCTCCTTTTCCTTTATCCTTTGATACCACCTGTACTAATTCCTTGAACAATTTGCTTTTCAAATATTAGATATAAAAATAATCATTGGCAAAAGAGGCCACCATGTTTATACACATTGGAATGACAAAATCAGGCCTCTCTATCTTAATCAACGTCGGAATTCCGATGGGTAGCGTATATAGTTTTTCGCTAAATACACAAAGTAGTGGCCAAATATAATTATTCCAACTTGCGATGAAACTCATGATAGCAATTGTCGCAATGATTGGTCTTGAAAAGCGGAAGGACGACTTTGGTGTAAATTATCCATTCCCCACCTCCATCGATTCATACTGCCTCAAAAGTTCTCTTGGTAGTGACCTAAAAAGCTATAAGTGATTACAAAATTCATAGAACTAGCCACAGATGGCAAAATCAAACCGCTATAGCTATCAATTAGCTTTAATTTGCTCATTAATACAAATAAAGGAATAATCGTTGCCTCACTGGGAACCAGAATACCAATAAGGAAATAAAAATAGAAAAAGCCACTTCCTTTAAAGGAAATATGAGCTATGCTATACGCCGCTAATGTAGACACAAGAACAGACAATGCAGTAGTCACCACAGCGACAATCAGGCTATTACAGAACCATCGAAACACTCCTGTTTTCAATAAAACCTGAGGATAATTTTGTAATGTATAAGGTGGTGTAAACCAAGAAAACACATTATGAAATTGCTTTCCTTCGTATTGAATGGAACAAAACAGCCCCCAAATAATCGGAGAAAGCATAATTAAAGCGATAAGTAAGGAAAGTGCAGAAATAAGATTGCTTTGTATTGTTTTCGTTCTATTTCTCATACTCAACCTTCCTCTTGTCTTCCAAAACGTCTTTGAATAAATACCAATAGACATAAAACAACAAATAAAAATACGACATTGCAGAAGCATAGCCTAATTTATTCTTTTCAAATGCTTGTTGATATATGTATTGTATTAAAGAGCAGGTAGTATTAGCCGGTCCTCCACCTGTCATTAAATGAATTTGTCCAAAAAAACTTTAAAAGCTGGCAATAATTTGGAGCATCATCACAAGGAAAAATTGTCGGTTTTTAACAGTGGTACAGTAATCTTCAAAATATTTGGAGCGGTGCCGCTACCATCTACTTTTGCAGCATCATACAAAAACCTCCGGTATATCCTGTAAAAGCAGCTAAGTATAGCAACATAGAAAAAAACCTATAGTCCACCATAAAGTCATAGCTACTAAAGCTAAACCACACTTTATTAGAATCTTGTAACCATAAAAATCTCCTTCTGACCATTCAAGAAATGGCAAGCTCACAAAAAGTCCATTTAGTAATCCACGATAAGGCGCAAAAACAAAACTGGCTAAATAAGAGGCAACCGAAACCGATAGTACTCCGGGTAAGTAATATGCCGTCCTTAAAAAACGCCGGAAGCAAACGGCTCTGTTTGCCAATAATGCAAGGATGAATGATAAAATAACCAAGAATGGTACAGAAAAAACCACAAATTTCACAGTGTGGATGCAGGATAAGTAGAAATTCTTATCCTGCATCATCTTTTTATAATTTTCTATACCAACAAAACTGGTCTTTCCCATCAAATTCCAATTGCATAAACTGACATATATCCCTTGAAAAACAGGGAAGATTGTAAAGATAGAATAGAGCACGAAGAAAGGCATAATAAATAAAATTGCCACAGCTTGCCTTTTCCCTATTTTATGTTTGTTATATGGATCAGATAGCAATCTATTCATGGTTTACCTACTATTCTCTGATGATTCTTTTAATCCAAATTATTTTCCACAGCCTCTTTAAGAGCAGTTCCGGCCTCATCTAAGGAACTGTTTCCTGTTAAATATCACCTACTGCATCCATCAAATCTTTTTCATTCCACCATAATAATGTTCACTTTGTGGTTTCATATTTTGCATACTCAACTCAGAAATCACATTATATCCTTTTAAGTTTTTTTATATTCTTCACTCTGGTTAGCTTCATTTTGCAGAAGGATTTGTCCGGATCACTTAAACGATACCTCCGTCTTTTTGACGCATATACCATAAATTGAACTGCGGACAACGTCTCTTCTTCTGTCCTTTTTCTTTTTGGGAAGAATCAAAGTATGAGAATCAGCCCAACAATATGGCTTATCGCCAAAATAATTGCGGAAAAAGTTGTATTATTAAACTTAAGGTTTTCAGTCTGCTCGTACGCGCCGGTTAACCAAGTGCCGCCAAAAAGTATAGCCGCTTTTACCGGATTGGAATAAAAGCCTGGCTATCGTCGATACCGGGAAGAATATAGCCTTCTTTATAAAGCACTTCCAGTTCCTCCAGTGCTTTTTACCGATCTCTACATCTAAGGTGTTCTTTCCCTCTGCATTAATGAAATCCGTTCCACCCATTTGGAAATAAATTGCATACCAAGTTCTAAAGGGATCATCTCCGGACTGTGTTAATCCCAATGGAGATATTTCAGCAGGTAATTTTTCTTTGCATCGCTTCAAGATATCTTTAAATCCTTCCATATCCTTCACATTGAGAACTTCCTCTTCAGTAACTCCCGCCTCTTCCAAAAGGCTGGTATTATAATACATTACCTCAGCATGGGTATCTAAGGGAATGGCATAGATTTTCCCATCAATGCTTACAGAATCAAGACTGGATTTCTGATAGTCCTTTGATAAATCAATGTTCAGTTTCTTCAAATAATCATCTAATGGCTCCACAACACCACTCTGAGAAAGCTCATATAGTTTAGAAACATGAGAGATGCCAATATCCGGACCTTTTCCCGCAGCCACAGCAGTCTGTAATTTCGTATAATAATCATCCCAGACAAGCGTAATAATCTCCACCGGATTTTTAGGATTAGTTTGATTATATTGGTCTTTTATTTGTTTAAACCAATCTCCATCTCCTCCGGTAAATAGTGACCAAAAGCTTAAAGTGCCCGCAGGAACAGTAACTTCTTCAGGGTTATCCACTGTTCCGGTTCCATTTGTTGTCTCTTCTGTTTTCCCTGCTTCTTCTGCTTTTGTCTCCGTCTGAGCTTGTGAAGCAGAATCCTTAGCCTCCTGTGCAGCTCCTCCACATGCGGACAAAGCCATTCCTGCCACAAGTGAAAGACTTAGAAATAGACGTTCTTTTCTTTTCATACCATATCCTCCTTTGTTATGAAAATATTGTTGTACCAAGCAAATGCTTTGGTATGGATGCCAAAACTCTATACACTAATTTTCTTTCACATAATTCTGTCCCAGCTTATTTGGTGCTCTGAGATCTTTCCTACAAACCGTTAAAACAATCACTAAAACATAAGGCAATGCACTAAAGAGTTCACTGGGTATGGTACTCATACCCAAGGCTTTTACATAAACTCCAATAGCCTCCGATACGCCAAATACAGTACCGAAAATCAACGCCCCTACCGGATTCCAATTTCCTAAAAAGCAAATTCCAAAAGCAATCCAACCACGACCACTGATGATTTCAGATGTATACATCCCCACATTACATAAAGAGTAGTACGCTCCTGCAATTCCTCCCAAACAGCCGGCAACTGCTACCGCCACAAAACGTATCTTTAATATATCTATTCCTGCAGTATCAACTGCTTCCGGATTCTCTCCACAGGATCTAAGGGTAAGGCCCAATGCTGTATGATTCATCACAAATAAAATAATCGGAATCAATAGGTACGCCAGATAGGTAATAATATTTTGGGAAAATAGAATTTTCCCGATAAATGGGATTTGGCTTAGCACCGGGATCTGTATCGTGGAAAGTACCTCGACCTTCAGAGGCGTAGTCTGAATGCCAAAAATAACTCGATAGAAAAAAGTACAAAACCCTGTTACTAAAATGGAAATTGCCGTTCCCATCACAATTTGATGCTGGTTCATGTATACAGTGGTTAAAGCATAGAGAAGCGCAACCATGAGGCCACATACCATGGCCAGCAAAAAGCCGAGATAGATATTTCCACTAATGTATGCTCCTATAAATCCTCCCCATGCTCCGATAAGGAATATTCCCTCTACAGCAGTAACCATCATTCCGGTTCTCTCTGCAATCACCTCTCCAAGCGCGCCAAGAATAAGAGGAGTACTCATAAAAAATGCTCTTGCCAAAAGGCTTGTTATATTGTTCATACTAGGCCTCCTCTGTCACGATTCTCTTTTTCTTGAGCTTATTTAATTCAGCCTTTCTTCTAAAGTAGAAAGACATAAGCACAAAAGAGCATTACAAAGCCCTGCAGCAGATCAATTACACTGGCAGGAGCATCCGTTGAATGTCCCAATGCTGTTCCTCCAACTTGTAAAAAGCCAAATAGTAGCGAAGCCGGCACAACCGCAAGCGGGTGAGCATTGGCTAAGATGGCAATCCCGATTCCGTAAGATCCTATCTGCGTATCAAAGCCGGTAAGAAGCATATGCTGCATTCCATTGATTTCCACCAGTCCTGCAAGTCCCGCAATAGCGCCGCTAATGGCAAAGGCAAGCATATATTGATGTTGAGGACTGATTCCGGACATTCTGGCAGCATCCTGATTTAAACCGGTCGCCCGAATTCTAAATCCTAAAGAAGTTTTATAAAGTACATACCAAGCCAATACTGCAACCAGCAAAGAAATCACAATTCCCAAGGAAACAGAGGTGCCTGGAATAATCTTTGGCAGCCAGGTGCTTTTATCCAAATAGTCTGTTTTCAAATACTCATGTTTTGATTCCTGCAAACCGGTTCTGAGCAATAACTGCATAAGATATTGGATAACATAGGTGGACATCATACTTATCAAAAATTCATTAGCATTAAATTTTGCCTTTAAAAATCCAATTACAAAGCCAACAACAGCACCGCCCAAAATAGCAGCCATGCCTGCCAAAAGAATGACAATTGGTCCCGAAAGTTTCCCTCCCAGCGCTAGAGATACTGCCGATGCACAAATGCAACCGGAATAGAACTGCCCCTGTGCTCCGATATTATACAGATTGGCTTTATAGGTAAACGTAAAGGCCAAACCGGTTAAGATTAGAGGAGCCGTTTTAATCAAAATATTTCCCATATTGTATGTGCTGGAAAATGTTTCTGAAAACATTACCGTAAGAGCCTGAAAAGGATTCACGGATAATAAGGGTAAAAAACTAAAGCTAATGGCTAGACCTAAAAGGATTGCGAAAAGAATCCAAAGTAAAAAATCACAAAGAATCTCTTTCTTTTTCATTTACGCCTCCTTCAATTCATAGCCTGCCATTAACAGCCCAATCTGCTCTGTGCTAATCTCTCCATTATGAAAAATTCCCATAATTTTTCCTTTGTATAAAATAACAATCCTATCGGAAAAGAGCAAAAATTTCTGATAACTCTGTAGATACCAGTAGAATGCTTTTTCCCTTGCTCTTTTCTCTCATAATGGTTTTATGTACATAGTTAATCGCCCCAAGATCCAGACCTCTTGTAGGTTGATCAAAAATAATCAACTTTTCTCCTCTATCCACTTCTCTGGCCACGACAACTTTTTGCTGATTTCCCCCTGACAGACTGCCAATCACAACTTCATGGCCAGGAGCCTTAACCTTATATTCCTGAATAACATTCTCCGTATAATTGTTCAATTCTTTCCATTTTATGATTCCATTTTTAACCCAGTTTTTAAGATAACTGGCTTTTAAAAGAATATTCTCAGAGAGTGTCATTCCGGAAATCATTCCATACCTGTAACGATCAGATGCCAAGTATCCTATTCCTTCTTGGATTCTATCTCTTACCTCGAGTTGGCTAATGTCTTCACCATCAAGAATCACCTTACCTGCATTGAGTTTTCTTGCGCCATAAATCGCTTCACAAAGCTCCTGCTGTCCATTTCGGAGACACCTGCAAAACCAAGTATTTCTCCTTCTTTAATCGAAAAATGAAACATTATCCAGTAATGGAATATTATCTTTAGACCTTAAAGATACATTTTCTACCTCTAATCTATTTTTCCGATTTTCGGTCTCCTTCATAGATGGAGCTTTTATGATTTCCAAGTCATGTCCAATCATCAGATTGACCAACTCTGACTCTTTAACCGTTTTTAATCTCCCTTCTTCTATCGTTCCACTTATCTTTCCATTTCGCAGTACAATGATACGATCCGATACTTCTAAAACCTCTTTCATCTTATGGGTGATAAAGACAATCGAATTTCCCTTCGCTACATAGTCTCGGACCAAATCCCATTAACACATCCGCTTCCTGGGGTGTAAGTACTGCTGTGGGTTCATCCATAATAATAATTTTTGCATTTAGATATAGTGCCTTTAAAAATTTCAACTTTTTGCTGTGCGCCAACCGTCAGATTCTTTACCAATTCCCTGCAGGAACGTCAAAGTGATATTGATCAGCAAGAGCTTGAATCTCTTTTCTTTTTCCTTAAAAATCAATCTTTCCTTTGCAATGTCCCAATATGATATTCTCGGTAACTGTATGTGCCTCCACTAAGGAAAAGTGCTGTTGAATCATAGCAATTCCACAAGCCATAGCTTCTTTAGAGAGGCAATTTCCGCCTTTTTTTCTGATGAATAAAAATCTCTCCTTCTGTAGCGTGGTAAAGTCCATATAAGATTTTCATTATGGTACTTTTTCCAGCACCGTTCTCCCCTAAAGAGCAACTACTTCTCCTCTTTAATCACCATAGATACATCATCATTTGCCAAAACCTTGGCAAAACGTTTTGCTGATATGTTTTAATTCAACAATAATATTTTTCCCATATAATGCATCTCCTAAGGCTTTTTATGAAAAAAGGCAGCGTTGGATTACACTGCCTTTTATAAATCTATTCAGAAAAATACTGCTTTAAAGTCTATTTTTCCATTTGTAATTTCTTCCGTAGCCTTCTCAACTGCCTGCTTACATTCCTCTGAACACTGGTCTGTAAATATGGTTTTCAAATACACCCTCTTTTACACCTACTTCTTGAGCACCTTTTAATTCACCGCTTTTGATGCCCTTAATAATCCAAGGATATACATTGGCCCAGTTCATACCTACGGATGCCACTACACAATCACTTTCCTCATTCTTATTCGCTGCAAATCCTACAAATTTTGCCTTTTTCAGCTGTTGCCTGAATGGCACCTGAAGTTGCCTCGTTGGAGTAGCAGAACACTGTATCAGCACCATTATCAATCATTTGTGATGCCATTGCCTTTCCGATAGATACATCGGTCCAGGTATTTAAGAAAGAACGATTCGCCTTTGCATTAGCTATTCCCCTTTCTTTTGCGGTTGCTACAGCTATCCCTTCATAGGTATCCAAAAGGTGTACCATGGCCAGATTAGACTCTCCGCCCATTGTGGCAAAATTGCCGTTCTCCGTAGTATATCCGGCTATAACTCCTGCAATATAGGAACCTTCATATTCTTTCAGGAATACCGGAACCATATTATCCGAATCACTCTTGGTTCCATTGATAATAGTGTAAACTGTCTTTTCATATTGAGGCGCTACTGCCGCACAAGCTTCATCAAACTGACTTCCGGCAGCCATTACCAGGTCATATCCCTTCTCACCGTACTCTGTGAAGGTCTGTTCAAATTCCTCTACGGGTACAGACTCAACCACCTCAATCTTGGTTTCCCAGTTCCTTATCGCACTGCTTTTGCTCCGGCATTATTGCTGGCATTCCAGCTCTGGTCATCAACACTACCGGGAAGAATTAAAACAATCTTCATACCGGAGTATTCTGAATCTGTCTTCTCGGCATTCTGTTGTTCACTGTTCTCTGATTTCGATTCAGATTTTGCTCCACCACCGCCGCAAGCAACCATCATAGACGCCAATAACGCTAAAGCTTGCAGAAAAACAAACGATTCCTTTTTCATAATTAGACCTCCTGTTTTTCTGTACTTGTATTTATGAACAGTATATCTTCTTTGTTTTTTTATTGAATACATGATAAGTTACTGATTTTATTTGTTTTCTACATATATTTTATTGTTTTTGTTCGTTTTATATATATATTATGTATACAGTTTTTCAAAATAATATTATTTATATAGTTTTTGCAGTATTTTTGTATTCTAATGGAGTAGCATTATATGCTTTTTAAATACTGTGCTAAAAATAAGTCGCATCTTTAAACCCAACCATTTGAGAAACATCTGATACTTTATATTGTGGCAGTTCCAAAAACAAACATGCTTTTTTTCAATCGAAAAAGCTAAAAGATAATCTGAAAAATTATCTTTCAAATGTAATCGAAACAAGTCCGATAAATAGTTTGGAGAAATATGTAAAACATCTGCTATACTCTTGAGTCCTATTTTTTTCTGCATAATGCACTTCAATATAATTCATTGCTTCTCTAACTAAATAATTTCCCACCTCAAAATTTTCTGAGAATATATTTTTCAACTGCTTCACCATCATTCTTTTCGTGCATCAAAACCAAGATCTCTTAAAGCCATAAGAAGTTCTCTTGGATTAGTCGGCTTTGTCAGATATCTATATACCCCATATTTAATAGCCCGCTGTGCATAAGAAAACTCACTATAGCCGCTAAGGATAATGATCTTTAAGCGTTCATCTTTCTCTCTTATTTTTTCTATAAAATCCAAGCCATTACACGCAGGCATTCTTATATCTGTAATGAGAACATCAGGGTTTTTCTCCGAAATGGCGAGTAACGCAGAAATAGCACTTTCATAAGCCCCCACTACTTCCATTCCTTCTTGACCGGTAAGCAAAGCCCTAAGTCCTTGCCTAATTTTAGGTTCATCATCTACAATCATAATCCTCATGAAAAACTCCCTCTACTATTAGCGGAAGATGCATTTCCACTGTGGTCCCATTATTCTTTTGAGAATGAATTCTCAAACCATAACTCTGTCCGTATATTAATTTGATTCGTTTCTCCACATTATTAAGGCCAACACGCTTATTCAAAAGTATATCTTGTATCTTTTCTACTTCCATTCCTTGCCCATCGTCAATAACAGTAATTTTCAACTCTCCTTGATCTATTACGGCAATAATACAAACTTTACCGCCCCGCACCAAAGGTTCTAAACCATGTTTTATGTGCATTTTCCACAAGAGGCTGCAAAAGAAGTTTAGGACAAGGATAAAGCATTACATGCTTCCTCTATGGAAATAGCATATTCCAAACGTTCCTCCATCCTACACTTCTGAATCTCTAAATAATTTCTAATGTATCTTACTTCTTCTTGCAAAAGGCACTAATGTATTTGCACCTGATATAGAGTACTTTAACAATTCTCCCAGGCGTACAATCAAGTCGCCAATATCATCCTCTCCCCTTGCCAAAAGCATCCAATTGATAGTATCCAAAGTATTATATAAAAAATGAGGATTGATTTGCGCTTGCAAAGCATTTAATTCTGCTGTCTTTTGCGCCATCTTTTCTTCCGTAACAACATGAATAAGCCTTTTTAATTTCACCCAGCATAAAAATTGTAGGATTGAATTAAACTGCCAATCTCATCCTTCTGTTTCGTATAGACCTGAATATCAAAATTACCACTTTGTGCTTTCTCCATAGCCTTGGAAAGCTCTTTCAGTGGCTTAGTTATAGTCCATGCAAGAAGAAAGCTGATTAGAAATCCCATAAGTACGGATAAGGCAGTAATTGTGATTACTCTATTTTTAACAGTTGTAATTGCGGAAAAAATATCTTTCGTTGCAACAATAGAAAATAGTCTCCATCCGGTAATACCATTATATTGACCGCAGGCAAAGTAGCTAACGTTACTCCAGTTAAATTGAAAGGTATGTTCTCCGGTATCATATCGGTCTTTTACTATGTTAAGATACTCTACCGGCACACCGGTATTCGAACAAATCACCTTACCATTTTTATCTGTAATAAGAGTAATTTGATGATGGAAAGTACTTAAATTATTAATCAGTAATTGCATAAATATTTCAGGGTTAAACTCTAGAACAATTGATCCCTTCTTTACCCCCTTCCATCCATATAGTTCTAAAGTAAAAAGATGGATCCGTCCTCTAGGCTTATCCATATATTTTTATTTTCTTTCCTTTATCCCCATCCGATTGAAAGAATAGTTCCTCTAAAGAAATTTTGACTACTTTTTATATTGGTAAAATTTCATCTTGTTGATTCAAAACATATAAATTTTTAACCGAAGGAAAAACGTTAATTTCCTGTCTCTAAAATAGAAAAGCTCCGTTTCTTCAAATCTCTTGGTTCCTACCTCATTCATCATTTTATTCGGGGCAAACACTAAGTCACTAATAACGTCAATCAACCTATCTAAAGTTCCTATATGCTGCGTGATATTCATATCAATAAGGTTCAGCATATTTCCCATTTCTTCTTTTTATTTTGAATAATTACACTTTGTACCGTTCTGTAAGAAATCACTCCACAAAGCCCGGTAATAAGTACAATAACCGCAATAATTGTGAATGACATTTTTTTCCAAAGACTCATTTGTTACTCCTTGCCCAAATTAATCCGTCCTGCCTTCAAGTCTTTTTGTACATCATTGATTTCCTCTATTACTTGGCCTTGTATTTTCTTACTATATTGTACATGAAAAAGATCTTGGCTCATTCCCAGTGGATATACCCTTTGCTTGCCAAGATGTCCCTTTTTATATTCACCCATAATCCATGCGTAAACTTTGTCAAAATCAAATATAACAGATGCCAAAACAATGTTCTCATCTATAGAACACTGATTCGTAGCAATTCCAATCATACTCGCTTTGTTCGGTTCTGCTTGAAGTGCCTTAAGGCTTCCTTGCCAAACCTTATTAGCATATACCAGAACAATGTCTGCATTTTCTTCTAACACTTGTTCTGTAATTTTATATCCTAAGTCAAGGTCATCCCAACTGTTGGTATATGCCCTTAGACAGTGAGCCTGATTAAGCCCTCTTTCCCGAGCAATGCGAACAGCATTTTTCTCATAAATGTCCAACATTTTCTTCATCGGCTCATTAGGAAATCCTGCAATATTTGCAAACACTCCTGTTTTCGTTAGTTTCCCAGCTATACAGGAAGCAATATAGGCTGCTTCCTCCTCTTTAATTTGAACAGAGACTATATTCTTTTGATTAAAAGTCGAACCATTGATAATACAAAACAAGGTATTTTTATATTGAGGCGCTGTAGCTTCTATAACGTCATTAAATTGTGCGCCTGCCCCTATAATGAGACCATATCCCCTGATCAGCATATTGTAAAACCTTACGCTCAAAAATCTTTCTCTGCTATGTTCTCAATATATTCTATTCGCTGATCATTTTTGCATTATAGGATTTAATGCCATCAATATTCGCCTTGTTCCAACTCATATCCTCCTCAGAACCGGAGAGGAGGACAATAACTTTTTGTGAGTAAGGCATTTGTACAGAAAAATCGGTGGCAAATAAGATATAGAAATAAAATAGTCAAGATCATTAATGCACACAAATATTTGATCATAACTTTTTCGACTATTGGTTCTCATAAAGAATATCCACCTTATTGCCCGCTCTTATTATGATTCACCTTCTTCTACCCTTCACCGCTCCCATTGCCAGTCCTTCCACGAACTGCTTCTGGCAAAGATATACCAGTACCAAAACCGGTAACAAGCTAATCAAAGAAGTCGCCGCCATAGGTCCCCAATCCAGTCCCTTATCGGTGATGAAGCCGGCGATAACTACGGGCAATGTCTTAGACTTATTGATGCTTAAAATTACCGCAAAGAGGAATTCATTCAGGCTCCCACAAAGGCCAGGATTCCTGCCGCCACAATTCCGGATTTGGTCACAGGAAAAAAACCACATAGAAGAAGCGGCTGAGGAAGTGGCATCCGTCAATTCTGGCAGATTCTTCCATCTCAATAGGTACCTGGGCAAAAAAATCCCATCATTAGCCAAATAACCAATGGCAGGTTAAAGCTGGTGTTCATAATAATCAAAGCCGGCAGGGTATCAATAAGCTGTAGCTTTCGCATCACAAGGTAGATGGGAATAGCTGTAGCAATGGCCGGATACATTTTCTGAATCATAAACCATAGACCGAAAATCTGTCTGGTAAGGTTAGAGAACTTTCCCCGCACCAAGCTATATGCCGCCATGGATCCAAAAAAAGCAGGGAAATGGCAGTGGAGCTAAGGCTTACAATCATGGAATTCATAAACTGTCGTCCAAGACCGTTCATAGACAACACCGTTTTGATATTTTCCATGGTGAAAACATGGGGAATCAATAAAGGAGGATTCGCCAAATACTCCGCCCGAATCTTAAAAGCACTGGAAAAAGCCAGTATAAGGGAAATAAAACCAGCAACATCAGCACAGCGGTAAACACTATACGAAAAGGCCTTTCCCACACATTTCCCAATATTTCATGCACCATGGAATCATTTGCATCTATTCTATGTTTCTTAGCCATCATTTTCTTCCTTTAAATCCTTTAATAAATCACCAAGTAAAATTATATTGATACACTGCTGCAGATTGTGTTCACATTCATATTTCCATAAAAACTGTCTCTATAGGAGCAATCGACTTCATGATACAAGTTATCTTGCTGTCCCTATGCACTACAAAACTCGCTCCTCCACCGCTTTTTCTCCAACGAAGGAAAAGAAAACTGACAATGGTCATAGAGAAAACGAAGGCCATAGCCAGAGCTGCCGTATAGCCGGCATCAAAGAACTTTAAGCCTTGCTTGTAAATGTAGTTCGGCAGCATTTCCGTAGCATTTCCCGGACCGCCATTAGTCATAGTATAGATGGTGTCAAACACCTTAAAGGCATCTACAAAACGAAGCATGAGCACAATAATCAGTAAAGGACTAATCATAGGAAGCACGATTTGGAAAAAAATATGGCGATTCTTCGCCCCATCCACCCTGGCCGCTTCCAGCGCATCTTGCGGAAGAGACTTTAGCCCTGCCATGGTAATGATGCATACCCAGGGAATTAACTGCCAGACATTGACAAAAATCACCGCAGGCATAGCAGTTTTGGGATTACTCAGCCAGTTCATTTGGGGTACACCCACAAAATGTAAGAGGTAGTTGATGATTCCCGTACTGCCGTCCAGCATCATACGAAACAGTGTACCAATAGCCACCGGAGCCATAATCATGGGAATCAAGAGCAAAGAAGTAAAAATGCGGTAAATTCTATTGGTGCCGCAAAGCATCATAGCCGCCAAAAGCCCTAAAACCAACTCTAAAGATACGGAAACCACCGCAAAAAGGACGGTGTTTCCCACACTCACCCCCAAGTTTTTGTCCTGAAGCATCCGAAGATAATTCCCAATGCCGATGAACTTGGGAACGGCATTGGGAAGATTAATTTTGTATTGAAATAAACTGAGATAGAGGGAATACAGTAGGGGTAACAAGGCCGTAAAGCCTAAGAATAAAAATGGTAGGAAGCAGGAAAAGCCAAGACCACAGCCTTTCTCCTCTACCCCTATTTCCTTTTCTTATTTCTGTGCCATTCATACTGTATTCCTCTAACTTTCTAGCATATTCTTTTTTTAAAACTGTTTTTTTGAGACAAGCAAAAAAATACTTCTCTACAAAAATAGATTAATGATTATAGTTCTTGGTTCCCTCTTCAGGAGGAGCCTGCTGCAATGCTTCTTCCACAGCAGCCTTCATTTCCTTCACGGTAGTATCCAAATCGCTTTGTCCGGAAAGGTAAGCGGAAATCAAAGTGTTAAAGCTGGTGTCCACCTGTGTGGAAGCAGCCACTCTCCACCACATATTCTGCAGTGTCCAAAAGCCTCACGAACGGTATCCATATAGGTTCCCTTGATGCCATCCTCTTCCCAGAAAGCTTTTCTCGGAGAAAGAATACCGTGATTGTCATAGAATTCCTTCTGCTTTTTCTAAGCTGGTATACATCTTAATCCACTCCCAAGCCAATTCCTTGTTCTTGGAACCTTCCGGAATTGCGCAGTCCCATGCGGAAAGCAGAGTGATACCTGTCTTCTCCTTTGGAATTACGGACAATGCCCATTTTCCTACTACCTTGGATTTTTCAGGATTGTCAGCGTCCTGTACCAGGCCTAATGTAGGCCAGGTCTCACAAACCGCTGCATCTCCGTTTAAGAATGCCTGAATAGACTGATCGGTTCCCCAGTTTAACCAGTTTGGATCCAAAGATTCCTGTAAAGCATTCAAATGCTCTAAGGACTTTCTGGTTTCGGGAGAATCAATGGTAACCTTCCAATCCTCATCCGCCCATGCACCACCGTTAGACCAAAGCACATAGTCAAACACACCGCCCAGCTGCCCGGTGATGCCGGAGATGGAAGCACCGTAGAAGCCTTCATCCTTCTTGGTTACCTTCTTTAGCTCTTCTCTGTACGCTTCCCAAGTATCCGGAAGTCCGTTTGGGAAAATGTCGGTACGATAAGCAAAAAGCTGTGGTGTGGATGCATTGGGGATTCCGATATACTTATCCTGCCACTTTCCGGAGTTTGCAATAACATTGTCAATAAAATCCTCCGACTTTACGCCATCCTTCTCCATATAGGGCTGTAAGTCAGTAAGGTAAGGAGCAAATTCTCCATCCCACTGGCTGGCTACATCAATCACATCATAGGTTCCTGCTCCGCTGGTGAAGTCCAAAAGCATTTTCTGGTGAAGCTCGGTGTATGGCATATCAATAACTTCTACCTTGGCACCGGTTTTCTCTTCAAACTCATCCACCATGGACTTTGCAGCATCCGCATAAACGCCGGACATATAGAGTACGGTCAGGGTTTCTCCACTGCCCTTTGCCTTGTCCCCGGAAGCCCCATCGGACTTTCCTTCCTCTGTCTTAGCAGAAGCATCTCCACCTGCATTTCCTTCGCTTTTTGCTCCGCAAGCCAGCAAAGATGCCCCTAAGGAAAGGGCCAATACTGCGGATAAAACTCTCTTTTTCATGTTTTCCTCCCATCTATCTTGTGAAATCTGAACAAATAACTATCTGCATTATACCCTACTTATGTAAGTTATCAATAAGCAAAAACACAAAATATTGCCATGTATTTTAGGCAAAACACACAAACAAACACATTCCGCACAGGTTTAAACAAAACATAAAAGAAGTCGGTACTGTATTTCTACAGCACCGGCTTCTATTACTTCTCTTTAATCTGTTCCCATAGTCCCCTACATCCCTCTAGGATATCTTCATAACAGGCTTGAAATTCCCCGCTGTACCAAGGATCTGCAATGGGATGAGGATGGTCAGTATAATCCCCAAGAAGAGAAACCTTCCCCTTAGGATCTCCTCCCAAAATTCTCTTCATATTCTCCCGATTCCGCTCATCCATTCCGATGAAATAATCGTATTTTTCGTAGTCTTCTTTTTGTAATTGGCAAGCCCGTTTCTTACTGCAATCAATTCCCAGCCCTTCCAAAAATTTCCAGAACCGGAGGGTAAACCAGGGTTCCCTGCCCACGATAAATTTCCTCCGTGGAAGTCGCCTTGGAAGATACTTGAAACTCATCATCTCTTCCATGCTCCTCCAAGATTCTTTTAAACAGAAATTCCGCCATAGGACTGCGGCAAATGTTACCATGGCAGACGAAACAGATTTTTAGCATAGTGTTTTTCCTCCTAAAATACCGTGGATTGCCCTGTTTTGTAAGGTTTTCTGCGGTTTCTCAAAAACCACATTATTTTGAAATATTAAAGAAAAAAAGGCAAAACAAGGCAACTCAGCGCAAAGTGTAACTTTTAAAAAGTAGTCAATTGGTAGTCAATTTAGGGGGTGCAGACTACTCCTATTTTTACTCGTATAAATTCTTTAATAAAAATAGTGTACTTCAAATCCACTTCGAATTAGCCAAGCCCCGGCAAGATATTTCATGCATAGAGATGATTTGACAATTATATCAAAGCAAGTACTGATTCTCCACAAAAAAAGACACTCCGTTTTCAAAGATTTTAAAGAGATTTTTATTCTTTTTGACGTTTTTTTCGAAAAACTTAAAAATGAGCTAGTCAAAGCTCCGGTTTTACCGGAAGAATGGCCTTTTTCTAATCAATGGAAAGCCCTCCATGAGCCATCGGTACTGCTGAGGGTTAAAGTGCAGGCTTCACTGGTACTCCATGGCCACTGCAGCTTTCCATCTGTAAATCGTTTATAGCAAAGAAGCCAACCGTCTCCTTCATAGAGGAGAGCTTTGATGCGATCACCGGTGCGACCGCAGAACAAAAAGATAGAGCCTGATTCCCTGGGATCAAGTTGAAAACCGGCATTGACTACTGCAATCAGACCATCAATACCACGTCTAAGGTCTGTGTATCCGGTACAGAGGTAGATGTGTTTGAATCCGGAAGAATCGTTAAGCACTTTTCAAGACCTTTATAACATTTGCCAGTAAATCCATCGGCGTGTTTTTCGTCAATCCCTAAAACTACTTCATTTACGGGCGCTGTTAACTTTGGAGATGGATAGCAGGAGGAAACCTCCACCTGTTGCTGTACTTCCACAAATCCACTCTGCGTAAGGACAGCTTCCTTTACTTTTCTGAGCCAGTAGAAGTAGGCATTTCTGGAGAGGCCATGCTGTGCACAATAGTCATCTACTTTTTAGACCACTCTCCTCGTATTATTAATTTGTAGCTTTTCTTTACCTGTTCTTGGTAATCAGCTACTATTGTTATCTGATGCTGTGGATTGGTTCCAATCTCCTACCGCGCGACGGTTTTTGTAAGGCTCCAACCACAGCCTCTTTGTTACATTGTTGATCAGTTAGATACCGCATGACGGTTTATGTAGAACGAGGATACAATCAGCAAAGAGCCCTGTGGGTCGATAACAGCATCAAACACTTTTTACAGGAGGATTTACTAAATGATTTACATTGGAATTGATGTTGCTAAGGATAAGCATGACTGTTGTATCCTTGGCCCAGATACCGAAGAACTTTTCCAAGTCTTTACGATACGGAACAATAGCGATGGCTATGGAGAATTATTCCACAAGATTGAGTCAGTCTCAAAGGACAAATCTCAGATAAAAATAGGACTCGAGGCTACCGGTCACTATTCCTACAACATTCTGGGATCACTTCTTGACCATGGCTACCACACCTTTGTCATCAATCCGTTACATACAAATCTTTTACAGAAAAGGTCAAAGCCTTTAGAAAGACGAAAAACGGATAAAGTCGATGCCCGCTCCATTGCTGAAAATGCTTGTGACTGATAAGACACTCAAGCCCTATACAGGTACATCCTACCACAGCGAGGAGCTTAAGTCATTAACTCGTTATCGTTTTGAGCTTGTCAAAGAACGTGCGAAACTGAAAACTTCAGTATCTAGGCTTGTAAACATCCTGTTCCCGGAACTTGAGTCTCTTGTTTCGACTCTGCACATGAACTCGGTATACCGTCTTCTTCAGGAACTGCCGGGAGCATATTTTATCGCAAGTTCCAATCTCACCCACCTGAAAGCTCTACTTGCTGATTCTTCAAAAGGGCACTATGGTCGTGAAAAGGCCATCGAAATCAGAGAGACTGCAAAATCTTCTATCGGATCACTTATGCCTGCTAAATCAATGGAACTCAGGCAGACAATCCGCCGAATTGACACACTGTCTTCCGATATTAAAGAAGTCGAGCAGTCCATTCAAAAAATCATGGATGAGTGTGGTTCTCCAATTACAACTATTCCCGGCATCAAGTATCGTATGGGTGCAATGATTCTGGCAGAGATTGGAGACTTTACACGCTTTAGCAATGCAGATCAAGTTCTTGCTTATGCAGGACTATCTCCGTCTACGTACCAGTCCGGACAGCTAATATCTTCTTATGCTCGCATGGAAAAACGTGGCTCTAAGTATCTGCGTTACGCACTTTTCAATGCTGCTATATATGCTTCTGTATGGGACGAGCGATTCAGGCTTTATCTGTCAAAAAAACGGGCAGAAGGCAAGCACTACTATGTCGCAATAAGCCATGTGGTTAAAAAGCTTGTCAGAACCATCTTTCGGATGGAAATAACTCATACGTCATATCAGCCTTTATAAGTTAAATTAGCTCATAATCTTTTCTGAGAGCATCATCGCTGATGCTCTATTCGTCATACAGTTTTCAATGTACTAATCTATCTAAAATACGTTTCCGTATTTTATTCTGAAAATCTAAATTTTATGCTTGACCATTAATAGTTAGTCTTTTTAGAGCAGCATTAAATGTATAGATGCTAACCGTATCATCACCTTCGCTTGTTAACATGATAGTTTCTTTTTAAATTTTTGATAATCTCATCGTATTTTCTCCTTTACTTTTTAGAGACCGTTTCTGTCTCTATACTACGGAACTGTAATAAACATTACAGTTCCACCATAAGCATTTTCGCCGTTCTACCCTTGATGTTTCCTTGGAGGCATATCCCTGTGCGGTGCTGTCCAGCCTCCCTTACGGAAGCGCTCCTTTCGATTATGGCGGTTTATCTCATCTTGGACGGTCATTCAATTTTTGTTCATCTCTGAACTGGCTACATCATACAGCAAAAAATCGAAAAAACCGGATTCTTTCCACTATCGAAAATTCACGCAAAAAGCCCCCTGTTTTTCCACTTGGAAAATCCGAGGCTCGTTGTCATTAGATATATAATTATGGTAAAATATCTGCATCAGGAGGATGCCTATGAAAAATCAATTATCAATACAAGAAAAATTGTGGGATTTAAGAAGAGACTATGATTATAAACTGGAAACTGTTGCTGCTGCAGTAAATGTAGCACCTGCAATCATCAGTAAATATGAAAATAAAGAAAACAAAGAATACAATATTGCTACGCTCAACAAACTTGGCGATTTTTACGGAGTGTCTTTGGAATGGCTGGTTGGTAACACGGAAATTAGAGAAGCCTCCAATACACCCATAGACTAACTAATGTTGGATGATGAAACCATAGAACCGCTGAAAAGTCGTTTCAACAACCGACTTCTCTGTGAGATCATCAAACATCCTGATTTTTATTAAGCTGATGACCGATACTGAAATCTGTGTAGATGGTATTGCCACTATGCAGATAAAAAATATGAACGATTGGCTGGACGCTGTCCGTTTACAAAACATACAGCAGAAAAATCCGGATGCTAATGACTTATATTTAAAAGTTCTGGAAAGTTCTCATATCCAAGGAGGAATACTTTTCCCATACTATTCACAGCGATTGGGATAAAATCGTCCACACCATCCGTGAAGAACATCAATATGCTGCTAAATCTACACCTGTCGAACGACCCATATCCAACAACAAAAAAGTGCAGCGTATCTTGCAAACACTCAAATTCAAGAGCAATCCGATTGAGGAATTCTGGCGTTTTTCTGCGATGAAATGCAAATTCCGTTCGACCATCTTTCCGTGGATGAGCATAAAGTTATGAAAGATGTGTTCAAACGCTCCAAGTTGCTAAAGGCTCTACCAAACCGTAAAACAAAACCTTGAAAATAAAATGTAGGGGATATTGAAATATAGCTTTTCAACATCCCCTGCCTTATATAAACCTTTTCTTATATTCAAATTACGTTTAACTATCTATCTTTATTTTTACAATTTCTTCTTGAGAAAGATTTTCGATTGTCTCAAGAAGTGTTTTTGCATAATCAAATGCATTTTCTTTTTACCGTCTTTTTCGTCACAATTGAACAAAAAGACAAATCCATATTAATAATCCTATAAAAACAATATACTTCGGAAATGGAGCGATAATCATTTCCTTCAAGCTAAAGGAATCTATAACTACAAATTCTCTAAGTAATAGAAACACGTACAACACAGTAACTAAAATTTTACATCCATATAAATTTCTCCAGAAATTGTATTTTTAGTTCTTGATACACTCTTGGAAATCTATCTCTATTTGAATTAGCATGAGTGCGTAAAAATGTCATTACACTAATGTACTTTTTCATCAGATGTTGAATCTGCTGTTTTCTCTGCTAAAGATATTGGTAATGATACACCTGCCAAATTATCATTAAACCACTGAAGATATTTCAATTTAGAAATGCTGTCAATTTTATTATCGGAAAAACGTAGAATTATCGTTGTTGGCATTCCACCTAATTCCTCAAACATCTTTCCTTCGTAATTTTTCCCCCATTCACGAGCAATATGAGCAGAATGCAATAAATATAATTGCAAGCGCAAAGGATGTACTTGTCTCTGACCAACTGTTTACTACTACTCCATTATATACTGCTATTATTAGAGTGGTAAGTCAGCTGTCGCAGCTGGCATTACTCTTGCCGCAAAGACGAAATCATCAAAGTATTTTTACTGTTTCCATCAATCTTCCCATCCTCTACTTTCTGTTCGAACTCAAGCGGTTTCAAAGCGGTCCACCCTGGTCTGTCCGGCATTTTTTTCTGTGATGGTGAATTATATTACCTTTTTGTTTTATATATACTCACACCTCTTCTTGTAAATGCATTAACCACCATTTGAAGTGGATGATCCGAACCGCTTGCAACAGAAACAAATGCTGTTTTTCCAGTGGTTTCTCCCTTTTTCCACAACATCACCAATCAAACGATTAAGGATGGATGGACTAACATTATGGCGGCCTCCGTGATGTGGCACTTGAATAAAGCCCACGTTGTCTTTAATCGCCTTCCCTGATGTTTTTCGGAATATGTAATGCTTTTATCCAAAAGCTCGAATTCCAGCATCACCTGTCAATAAGAAATTATCATCCATTTCTCCATAAATAACAACACTCATTTCATTTTCCGCTGTAGTTGACACGTTCTCACGTAATTTTTCACTGCTCCATGTTTCAATAAGATTCTTCACATATTGAAAAAGCATTCTTAAAAATTTTGAAAACGTATTGTCGGCACTGTCATTTATCAAAGGTGTTTTTCTTGATTCAACTAATAACTCAAGATAAAATTCTTTGCTTGGAGATAATATTCTTATCTTACCGTCAAGAACAGTTCCTTGAAACGCTTCATAAATCGGAATCCCTTTGTCTTGTGCGATTTTTTCTAAATCGTTGATATATGGGTACTCATCTCTCAAACGTCTAACAAAGCTATCTTTTTGTAATGCGACCATCCTTCACTTTATCCCAAATATCATCTACATACAACCATGGGCGATTCATGTACAATGCTTGGACCTCAAATTTGTCCAATATATTTTTCAGACCAGAAGTGTGGTCAGAATCTGAATGGGAACAGATGACATAATCAATAACCTTTTCAGCATCCTTATCAAAATAATACTGGTTTAGATGCTGTTCCAATTTTTCTCCGTGGGCTTGCAACCCACCGATCATACACAGCAATTTTTATAATTGCCAAATAAATCTTTCAACGTAAGGCGATGGCATCAGCATCTTTTTACACTCATCGCCTACACCAACAAAAATCAATTTCGTAAGCCATTTTGTCTTTCTTTTCTGCAAATGCACATGATTTCTCTGTCCTTTCCGAGTCATGTCATTTGCTTATCTAATATAATCAGTTACGATTCCAGAGTTGTTAGCAAATCATGGTATCGAGTGCTAACAACCATATATTATCATAATCTCCCTCTTCTTTCAAGTTTTTGTTATATTTTCGTAATTTTTACGAAAATATAACAAAAATATTCTTTACCGTATTCATTTTTTTGTGCTATAGTATATTTGTGAAATTATATTCTTACTATTTAGAAAAATGGAGAAACTGAAATGTTTGAATATGTTAAACTCAAGAATTACAAATCTTTCGGTGATGTAAAAATTCAATCTATTAGACAAAAATGGGTGCCCAAAAGACTACTATTAATTTACGGAAAAAACGGGGTTGGAAAATCCAATTTAGCCTACGCTTTTTATGCTCTCGAAACTCTTTCGAACTATGGATGTTCGTGATATTATGCAATCCATATTATCTGATCCAGACAATCTTAAAGATGAAGATTTTTCTCGTTACTTAAAAATGAGATATAAAGACATCGAAACATTGATTCAAGAAAAACAAAATGGTGGGAAGCGAAACGCCCATGTATCTTGAATTTGGTTTCCAGTTGCACGGAAAAAGTGGACGCTATATTTTAGAAACCAACGAATCTCAAATCATACACGAACGATTGGAATACACTCTTACAAGAAATCGTGGTGCTTATTTCGACATCACACCGAACAAAAGCCACAATCAGTCCTAAGATTTTTCTGGAAAATACAGCCTATCAAGAAATCAAAAAAGCTTGTAGCAAATATTGGGGGAAACATTCTTTATTAGCAATATTGATGCACGAATCCGATGACAAAGCCGATATGTATATAAAGGAGCAAATTAGTGACCATTTTGATTCGGTTCTCGAATTTTTCTCACGTACTTCATGTAAAGTAAAATTCGGTAGCCGTCAAGAGCGAGGTATTATCGGACTTCCGCCTGAAATATTCGGTCACTATGACGAAGGAAATATTCGCCTTGATGAAGAAAATCTTTTAGACCGAACTGAAAGTATGTTAAATATCTTTTTCCAAAACACCTATACTGATATTGAAAGGGTATATTATAAACGAGTTTATAAAGAAAATCGTATTAATTACAGATTGATGGTCACTAAATATATTGCAGGCATGGAACGAGATATCGAATTTTCTTTAGAATCCACAGGAACGCAGTCTCTTCTTCAACTCTTACCATTTATGCTTGTAGCTGTAAAAGGATCCGTTGCAATCATTGACGAATTTGATACCGCTCTTCATGATATTCTGGTTTGAAAGCTTAGTTTCTGCTCTAAACAAAGACTCTGAAGGCCAACTTATCCTTACAACTCATAATACACTGTTAATGGAATCAGATATTCCTAAAGAAAGCATTTATGTCATTGATGAAACCGAAGATGAAACAAAAGAAATACAATGCATTACACATTACGATAACAAAATCCATAAAAACACCAACCTTAGAAATCAGTATATCCATGGAAACTACCATGGCATTCCTGTTAGAGCCTCTATCGACTTCAATTCTTTTATTAGAAACATTAGAAAATGATTTAAACTAATTTTTAAAGAGCTGGATTCCTCAAACACTGGGATTCAACTCTTGTTTATATACAGTTCAATTCCATCAAAATAAAAATGGCAAAGTGCTTTATCGTAACACTCCGCCGAAAGCCTAACCGGTTTGAGCATATAATGCTTGGTTAGGTCTGCTTTACTATTTTATGCCATTCTACTGCTGTTTATACACTTAGATGTGCTTTCCAATCCGCTGGAAGATTCATTGCTGTAAGACTGACTACATTAACATTATTTTGAATCAGCTTATCAAAAAGCATTTACAAATACTGTCCACTCCTGATCAGAGGAACGCAGATACTTCATCGCCAGTAAAATTTGATACAAACCATTATGTGCTGGCGGTGGTGTAACCTTATCTATATCCAAAATTTCCGGTGTCGTATGTATTGTGCGATTGTAAATTCTGGAATTATGAGCACACATATTACGCAATACAGAAACGCCCTGTATCCATGAAGCAAGCATTTTCTGTGATGGATTTACCAAATTTCCTTTTTTCGATTTATATTGGTAATTAGTCGCCAAGATAGAATATGAACTTCCAGTACCTGTTTTCAAATTCTTAATTATCTTCGATAACGTACCAAATGAAAGAACTTCAACAGCTGCCCATACCGGCACCTCTCCATCATGATTGTCAAAATTATGTTTGATAAACACATCATTAGAGCGAGCAATTTCTGACGCTACTGTAGACATATTCTGCCAATACAGTTTTTTCTCTTTAAAAATCGATGAATCTTGTAAAACAAGTGGTTCTCCGTGTATAAGCAATGCTTCTACTAATCGTACTCTCAAAGCCACTTCAATTTTGGAAATCTTTGAAAAAATCAAAGCAGATAATTCCTGATCAAATTGATACAATTTTAAAATATCTTCAAACTTTGTTCCCGGAACATACTTTTTGTAGCATTATTATATAGGTGGAACGAGTATCCTCGCAAACGATAAAATCCAACTGACTTCAATGCCTTTTCTACGTCCGCACGAGAAGTAATTACCATTCCTGCATCAATATATGATTGTACCTGCTGTTCTATTGTTAATATTTGTTTTGGATATTGATACATAAAACACCCCATAAATGAAAAAGTCCCACCGGGTTGCGCATGAAAAATCAGAGGCGTGGTGAGTTCTGTTGCTATCATTATACAACTTTTATTGCGACTGTCAAGATTCCTTTTCCAAAAAAAAATACAAGCTCCCACTATCTCTTGCAGTACATACCTGTTACACGGAGTGTAACAGGTATGTACTGCATTGTCAATTATCTATAAATCAATTCGTTAAACACAATTTCTTCTGCACGATTGTGGATGCTACCCATTCTCTGAATCCATTCCCACTGATTATCCTCTTTCATTTTCTCAGTCACAGATTCAGCCTTTTTGCATCTGACTAATGATAGCCTGCAATCTATTCAGTGCTTTCTCGTTCATATCTGCAAGGTAAGTCCATAACTGACAACTAAGTACCAGATCATTAAACAACACCGGTTTATTCTCTTTCAAATACTCTCTGTGCATACGTCCATATTTTCCAATAGAACGCTCTTCCTCCGGTAATTTCAAATCCGGTATGTAATAATCTCCAACCAGTACATATTTGATTCCATTCTTTGTGATTTTTTCTTTCATGATGTTTTACTCCTTTTACAACTAATTATGATCATAGCTTGACCGTTTGTCGTAAAAGTGTCATAAATTCAATCAGGATGCATCAAAAAAGCTTTATTTTAAAGGGATTTTAGCACTTGTTTCGTCACCTGCCATACAATTAGATCTTGTTCCAACACAGATAATACGGCTTGCCCCACGAAGACTGGATACTGCAACAGACATCAATCCTACCTAACCAATTCCGATAACCAATACACTGTCACCGAATTGCACATCACTTCTTCGGCGTATAATGAATCTCCGCCACATTATAAACGGTAATAAACGCCTTGGGATCTTCCTTCTCCAAAAAGGCCATCAGCTTCTGATATTCCTGCCGATCCACCACCGCCACGATTTCCTTCTTCATCTCATGGCTGTAAGCCCCCATAATGTCATAGATGCTCATACCGCTATGGATGCGGTTCAAAATAAACTCCGTAAGAATAGCTGCCTTTTCCTCGGTCGTAATCACACAAACTCTCTTTTTAATGGTCTGTCCGAAGATAAAATGATCCAAAATAATGCCGTTAAAATAGGTTCCCAGCACCGATAAAATCACCGTTTTAGCATCAAAGGCAAAAATAGATAGGGCGGAAATGCAAAGTCCGGAAAGAGCCATGGCTTGCCCCAGCTCCATATGGAGATACTTCTGCATCATTTTAGCCACAACATCCAAGCCTCCTGAACAGGTATTTCGATTAAACAAAATAGAAAGGCCGATGCTGACGAAGAAAATATAAGCCACCACATCTAAAAAAACATCCCCTGTTAAAGATTGATTATTGGGAAAAAGCTTTTCAAAGAGGAGCATAACCGCAGGCAACATGATGGTGCCATAGGCTGTTTTATAGGCAAATTCATGGCTTACATAAGACATAATCAGCAAGAAGATATTCATCGCCATGACTAAAGTCGCCACGGAAAAGGGTAGAAAATGATGAAGCACAATGGCCAGACCGGAAACTGAAGAAACCGCCACATGACTGGGCACCTGAAAGAAAAAAACGGCAGCGGCCACAATCACTATGCCCATATTTACCATAATAATATCCTTCACTTTTTGCAGAAAACGCTGTATTCATTTTGTCGTCCCCCTTTGGAATTCTGCTACCAGTATAGCACTCTATTGTAGCGGAAAAAGACCTACAAATATTCACGAAGGGTATTGATTACTCTCTCTCTTTATCCACTGAAAAATCTTTACTCTATCGATATTCACTTTCTGAAAAAAGGCATCTCTTCCAAGACTTTTTCTAAAAAGAAAAAAAGCATCTCCAAAAATCTCTATACAAAAAGAAAAATGGAAATGCTTTTTACATGTTTTTGATACTATTTAGCAGCGTATTTCAATAGAAGCTTTTCAGTAGAAGCTCTTTAATGGAAGCTCTTTGGTAGAAGCATTCTGCTTTTGTACGCTCTTCTTTACTACATTAAGCCTTCTTTGCAAAGCTATAAGTATAAACAAATTCATCCGGAGTGTAGTTATCAAGCTTTACTCCGTCAACCTCTGCATAAGGATAGCCGAAATCATTTAAAGCCTCTCCATCCTGCGCAGGATTCAGGGTAAGGTCTCTTCCCTCAGACAAAATCATTCTCTCCGCATCGCAGTTTCCGAAGTAGTACTCCTGCTTCTCCTTGGTTTCAGCCTGATCCTTTGTCCAATTATTCTTTAAAACAGCCTTTAATACATCCGCTGCATCTGCGGAAACCCAACCGGTTCCCTTTAAATAAAACTCTGTCCAGCAATGCTGATTCTTAGTGATATCCTCTGCATTGATACGGATGCCGAAATGCTCTCTGGCAGGAATTCCGGATGCACGGCAAAGGGCTACAAACATGGAGTTGATATCAGTACATTTTCCGGTCATGGTGGTATCTAAAAGAGCACAAACATCTCCCTCACCGCAGCCTTTTACACTTTCATCACGATTCATGTTGGCAATAACCCAGTCATAGATTGCTCTTGCCTTCTCTAAATCTGTGGTCTTTCCTTCGGTTACTTCTGCAGCCTTGTTCTTCACCTGATCATTTAAGGGAAGGTTCTTGGAAGGCTCCAGATACTTCTTCACATCTGCAGGAATCTCCGCCTTATCATCCTCCTTTAATTCAGGACTGACGATTTCTTCTCTCTTTACCTGTAAATCCAGCTTTACCACTCTGTCGGTAGGCTCGGCATTTTCATCCCATTCCACATAGAGCATCTTATTGCCCCAGTCGTCCGTGTTCATTTCCGCCTTAGCATTTCCGGCATCATACTTTACGTCCTCAACAGTCTGATACTCACTGCTTTGCGGCACAGGAATCCAAAGGCGAACCTTCTTTCCTTTTTCATACTTGGATAAGTCAACGGTATTGTTTACCGTTCCCTCTACCATCTTCTTTTCGGAAACCTCTGCCTTTTCTGTTGCCTTCTCTGTGCTCTTCTCTGTAGCGGCAACAGATTCCGTACTCTTCTCTGTGCCCTTTGCACTTGTTTCTACATTGCTTGCAGCCTTATTTCCGCAGGCAGCCATTAGCATTCCTACTGTCCCCAAGAGTAACATGATCTTTAAGCTTTTTTTCATTTTTTTCCTCCTAGCCACTCTTTTAAACTGTAACGAGGTAAAGTATACGCTAGAGGGCTACGGGAGAAATTGAATTTTTCAATAAATTTTTAGTTTTATTACATAAAGCTTTATAAATAGGATCACCATACTTTCTTTCGCCAATAAAGCGCTGATTCCTCCGGATACTAATGTCAAAACCCTACTACCAAGTAAACCCATTCAAAGCTTCCGCTGGTTCCGTAAATGTCCAACATCCCTTTATAAAGGGAACCCACTGTAAGAACGGCCACACCACTCTTCCAAAGGAAGGAAGCAAGGGAAGAGAGAAATAGCTTCTTTTCTCCTTCTCCCTCCTCTGTTTCCAAAGAACCATTCCAAAGACGATTCCCTGTACAAAGGTTCAAAAGCTTTGGAAGGAAAATGAGACTTAAGGGGAGTAAAAAGGCATAGCTCATAAAAAGCTGAGCTGACTCCATGGGAGAAAATGCCGTAAATCTTTGCAAATACAAAGACAAAAAACCGTGGTCAAAGTAATGGGAAGAAGCGATTTCCATGATAACTGACTCATTTTATTGTCAGAAATATTCTGCCTGTTCTGCATATTCTCCATCCTTTCTTCAGCATTGTCCTGACGACTTGCCGAATGATAATAAATAACTTGATTCTTTTCCATTTGATATCTCCTCTATACTGATTTTCGTAGTATTCCCTATCTTATGAGCTCTTTCCGATATATAAAATATCGCTGACTGCTCGCTCGGAAATTTTGTTCCCATTGGTGGTGGGGTTATTGACTACCTCTCCCTGGAACACCATGGTGGAGGATCCGCCGCCATCCAGGTTATAAACATTGGTCGCCCCCAAGGACTTCATAAAGTTTGCCAACTCATAAAGGCTTAATCCCGCACTTTCAGAAGTTCTTCCGTCAGATACCACAAAGAGATAATGATTCTTTGCTACAGTACCGATGGTTGTTCTTGGGTTGCTGGCCATTGCCATACCTACCTCATCATTTTCCGAAACGGCTACCTCTCCGTTCTCTACCAAAACCGGTCCAAAGGAAAGAACCTGCCAAGCCTGCTTCTGCATCAGAGAGTCTGTAGTGGTGTCGGGTTCGGAAATGAAGGAAAGGGTTCCATCCTTAGAAATCACCATATCTTCTCCGTTACTTCCCTGGTTTCTGTATACCACACCGTTTCGAATCACATACCCGCTCTGCCTTGCTCCCCGTAGTAGTCCCCGTTAATGGCTAAAACCGCATTGTTTTTCCTCTGCCATATCGGAAGTAGTGTCGGTAATGTTTCTTCCATAGGTATTGTTTGCAAATGCGGAAAGAATACTTGTTCCGTCTGTAACCTCCACATCAGCCACATAGATATTGCTGTCGTAAGCTCTGTACTGGGTTACGGTAATTTTGCTCTTGCTGTCGGAGTAGGTACCGATTACCGTTCCGGAACTTGAGCTGCTTGTGCTACTGAGCTACCGGAGGAATTCTTAGCAGATTCCGTAGTGATTTCGTAGTAGATTTCGTTCCGGAGCTTATACTATCGGAACCGGTACTTCCGGAGTTTGTTCTCCCGGATTTTGTACCGGAATTGCCGGCAGAAGCGGAATTTGAGCTATTGCCGGATTTTTCCGTTAGAATTTGCATTTCGGAATTATTCTGGGAAGAGTTTCCAGAGCTGTTGTTAGAAGAATTATTGCCGGAATTTCTCTTTCCGCCACCGGGTCTACCCTGTCCTCCTCGCCCCGGGCCGCCTTGACCATGTCCGCCCGGTCCGCCATTTCCGGGCCGAAGCCCTGTCCATTATCGAATCCGCCATTCCCACCAGAGCCCCTGGTCGAAACTGTTTTCATCGTAATTCTCGTTATTTTCACCATTCTGATTGTAGCCGTCTTGATTAAATCCATTTTGCTCGGAGTCATCTTTGATTGAATCCACTTTGTCCTGACTTATTGGAACTTAAAACCATCCTGATCTTGATTAGCTGCATAGGCATTTTCCACCTCAGAACTCTCCTCTTCATTTATAGACAGCCCGTTGGAATCTAAGTTCTGTCCCGACACCGTCTGCATAGGGTGAGGGATTACAAAGGTATCCAAAAGGGCATAGGAGGTAAATGAAGCCAATGCCACACCGCATATAATTCCTGCTTTTTCCCGTTAAACTTTCTCATAGTTCTATCCTTTCCTAGTTCTATCCTTTCCTTATACTTGCACCTGAATGATTCGGCTGTTTTCCTCTTGTAAGGCCTCTTCAAAAGTTGCTAACTCTTCATCCTTTTTGCCGGAAAATGTCTGAGATGCTTCTATCTTTGTTGCGCCATAGGACTTCCTAAGCTCTTCCTGCTTGGCTGCTACTTTCTTGCTGCTCTTCTTTTCAAAAATCCATTTCTTTTGCACGAAGTAGGACAGGCAGAACAACAAGCCTTCCGTTAAAATCTTCGCCAGATAGGGATTCATTCCCAAGCTTCCTACGATTCCCGATAAGATAAAGCTGTTAATTAAGAAGATAAATGCCGCCAATCCCAGATAAGAGAAGTACTCTTCCTTCTTAAAAGCTCTTTAGTGCAGATAAATTCCTTTAGTTCCCTTCTGTACTTTTAGTGTTTTCTATTCTCTTCTTACTTTCTTCAATATCTTCCTTCTCTCCATCCTTAGAGAACACCATAGTCTTGTTTAAGAAGAAATTTAGGTGTAAGGAAAATCACTCTTGCCATGAAATTCGATACAAAACAACCCTCCTGTAATCAGGAAGAAGAAACTGTAGAGCAGAAAATCCGCCAGGAAGGATAATAAGGAGCTGGCAGAGAACTTCAAAATCTGCTTGTAAATCCGATAAGAATCCTTCACCGTATCAAAATGGCTTTCCGCATTGTCATTGATATATACCGTTTCAATAGGCAGCTCTTCCATAGGTACTCCTTCCTTTGCCAAAAACAAAAGCACATTCATTTCGTATTCGTAACGCTCTCCCGGAATCGTCAGCATTTTCGGAATCATCTTGCCGGAAAAATGCCCCTCATCCCTGTCTGGGTATCTTTCACTTCCACGCCGGTGCAAAAGATTAAACACCTCCTTGGTAATGCCGTTTCCAATTCTGGAGCGAAGAGAGAATCCTTGGACTGGGTTCTGCTTCCAAGAATCAGAGTATCTTTTTTTCTCTGCTACAGAAAGTAGATTGAGGGCGTCCTTCAGCAAATTTTTGTCCGTCCGCATCTAAAGTAATAATAGTGAAATCTCCTTGCAGTCCCACATTTTCCTTCTGCAAAGATTTCAGTCCCGCCTTTAAAGCGGCACCCTTTCCTCTATTTTCCGGGAAGGACAGCACTCTGGCCTCCGTTTCCCTTTCTATCTTATGGAAGAGAGACAACTACGCCTCTCCCGAGCCGTCATTTACAATCAGGCAATCCATTCCATGTTCTTCAATTCCTTTTACAAATTCCAATAACTGTATATTGGGTTTATAAGCCGGTATTAAGGCAATCCTCTTTTCATGCTTATCCCTCCTTGTCTGCTTTTAGTTTCCTGAAATGAAGGTTGGAAGCACTTGCTTCAATTCCTTTCATGGCTGGAGTATAGGAGAAAAAACTGAAATGAAGCTGAAAAAGAAGAAAAAAGCAAAAGAGGACCGCTTCCTTCATTTTGGGAAAAACAAAGGGCATCCTCTTTCTTTATGATTTCTCTATGATTAAACCATGATTTGCCTCTTATTTATTACTGGCTTTGTAAGCTACTACTTAATCTTCTCTCCTTTCAACTTACGATAATTTTTCCAACTGCTCCAGAAGATTATAGACTCGCCTAATACTGCTTCTTCTCTCCTTCTTTCTCATCATCCGAGCATGGTTACGATACTTTTTGCCTCTCTTTTGGGTAGTGTTTTTCCTCAGGACGAGGCTTCTCCTCATATCCATGATGAAAAATCCACTGATCATGCATAACAATGTATTTTTAAGTAGCCACAAATGCTCCCCTTTGTCACCGGCTGCCTATGATAGCCCGGTACTTCTTCCTTTTCCTCCATAAATCGACGAAATACATTCTTATGATACAGAAAAATGCGACCCTTCTTTCCAGTCCACACAATCTTCCAATGACTTAGCGGCATCTGTACATGAATTTCTTTACTGTCATGTTGCAGAAGCATCTTATTCTCTTCGCAGAATTGCTTTATCTTTGTCGCCTCTTTTCGATAATGCCGGCCAATGGCAGAACAATACTTACAGCTGTGGTATCCCGCTTTTTCTCCTTCTTCCACAGAATAAAACAGCTGCCGATCTTCCGTTCGAATTCGTTTTCCATAGAAGCACTGCTGATTATGCAGTATCTTTGAACTGCTTTTTTTGCTTGCAACAAACATCTCTTTTCCCCCTCTCTTGGAAAGCTTCTATATTTTCTTTCAATATAGTTGCTTTATTGTCCAATTGAACGGACTCAAAAGGGACTTAAGTTTTCCTGAAAAGAAGGAGTAAGAAAATACCAATCGAGTAGGAGGCGGCGACTAACCGCCGTCCTCTCACAGCACTGTACGTACGGTTCTCGTATACAGCGCTTTCAATAGTTGACGTGCACAGACTGATAGGCTGTGGCTAAATCGTAAAAGCCACTGTTTATCAGTCTTTCTTTTGTCATTGCCATGTTAATGACAACTGTATGTGTTGTAAACCAATAGCCTCGTCTGCTGTTTGCCGTTTTCCACCCTAGGTCTTGAGGAACTCCCATGACCCTCAGGTTTCGGTATCTGGTTCGCACACATTTCCATTGTTTCCATACACACATACGTATTCTGTGATAGAGCCATCCGTTGATATCATTCATGTTGCTCTTCATACTTGCTATTCCATAGTAGTTAAGCCACCCTCTTGCGTATACCTTGATTCTTTCTAGGCTCGGCTTGATTGACTGACAGCGCTTACGGGAAGAAAGCTCTTTCAGTTTCGACTTAAACTTCTCCCAAGACTTTGCATGAACTCGGACATATATGCCACTTCTGTTCCTTCCCAGTGCAAAAGCCAAGGAATTTAAAAATTTCGGATTGCAAATACACTGACAGTACGGCTTTTCTCTCGATTCACTGTAAGTTTCAGTTTCTCCTCAAGATACCTCGTACTGCTCTCTAAGAGTCTCTCTGATGCCTTTCTGCTTTTCGCAAGAAGCACTATGTCATCTGCATACCTTATGCATGGGACACCTCTTTTTCAAAAACTCCCAGTCGAACTCATTGAGGTAGATATTCGCGAGCAAAGGGATAAATTCCTCCTTGTGGCGACCCTTCCTCTGTTTCAATAACCACTCCATTTTCCATTACGCCACTTTTTCAGATACCTCTTGATAAGTTGCACCACACGTTCATCTTTTACATTTTTTTCCTCAGAAGGTTGATAAGAATCTCGTGGTTGATTGTATCGAAATATTTCGATAAATCTAGAACTACCGCATATGTGTAGCCCTGTTCAGCGTACTCCTTAATCTTAAGTATTGCTCCTTTTTGCGTCTCTGTTTGGACGGTAACCGTAGCTGCCGTCTGTAAAAAGCGGCTCATAGATTGGAACCAACTGTTGTATTATCGCCTGTTGAAGTGTACGGTCTATCACTGTTGGTATGCTAGCTTTCGCACACCACCATCTGGTTTAGGAATCTCAACTCGTCTTACTGGAGACGGAGTATACTTTCCACGATAGATACGGTTAGTTAACTCCTGTTGATGTTCCTGAAGATAAGGAAGTGCCTCTTCGATGGTCATACCATCAATTCCAGGTGCTCCCTTGTTTGCCTTCACTCTCTTATACGCTCTGTTAAAGTTATCTTTATGCAGTATCGCTTCTAAAGAGCTTCGGCTGTGCACTGCCTCTTTCTTTCCATATCGGATTGAATGACCTACGCGCTTTCGCATACCCTTCATGTTCCGCACTATCTCTTTGCGAACAGCCATTGTTTTTCAATGTTTTCTGCCATAACCAGTCATTCCTCCTTTCTCAGTCATACTTGAGACTCCTACTGATTCGGTCCTTTGTCTCTCGACTACTATGACCTCTGCTGACTTCTGTGTGTTCAGCATTGCTTTTGGACAATGGTTACCTCTTTCGAGGCATATCACACAGACCTCCCTAGAGTACCACACGTTTCTTCCTCTCCATATGTCTGCCTCATCTATCATGCATGATTCCGTGTAGTTATTGGACTTTGGCTTGTCTTGCAGTCTTATCCTCATGCATAACCTCATATGAGATTTCTGTTCGTCAGACCAGAGATTTGCCCATGAGTAGTATCTTCCTCATATCCAGCTTCCTTCAGATTCGAGGTCACCCTCGACACCCTTGCCTTCGGCTATATCCTTCCCACTACCGGGCGGATTCGGGACTTTAACCCTGTTAGAAACGTGCGCCGCTAGGCTACAAGAAAAAGTACTTAGATATAAATAATCTAGGTACTTTTTATCTAAAAACCATTTCTTCAAGCTTTAACAATTATTAGAAATCTTATGAATCAAATTCATTTTTTTGCAAATATTATCAAGAAAAATTGAGAACTATCTTTTTAATTTTCGGCTGAAAGAAAGCAAAATCAGCATGTTCAGCACCATGTATTACATACAAGTCTGATGTAATATTTCTTTCTTGTAAAAGCTTTATAAAGTCGATAACTTTGATTAACATCTACACAGCTATCCTTATCCCCATGAAAAATAAGAAATGGCGGACAATTAAAGTCCACAAGAGACGTTAACGCAGGATATTCTTTAAAGTCTAGAGGACGAGGTTCAAAATGTAGCTCATTTTCTATATTTTCCACTACAGGATAAAATGATATGGCAGCATCTACTGAACTGGAATATTCCAAATATTCCCCTCTATCCCAACAGTGAGTATTACTTGACAAAGCTACTAACGCACTAAGATATCCCCGGCAGACTCTCCCATAATGCACATGTGCCTTGTATCAAGTGCCAGTTCCGAGGCATGAGCACGCAAAAAGCGGATAGCCAGTTTTATATCTTCTACCTGTTCAGGGAACCGTGAATTCGCGGCAACTCCATAATCAATGCTTATTACTGCATATCCTCTCTTGGCAAACCATGTCAACTCCGGCGTCCATACATTACGATCAATATTCGTGAATCCTCCACCGGTAAGCCACAGTAAAGTCGGATATGACTTCACTTCATCATATGAAAAAAACTGCCTTTGTCTTAATATGCTTAATTTTAATGTCCTCCAACTTCCTTCACACCATTTAGGGCGATGTCCATACACAATCTCTGTTCCTAGCAATATAACCGGTTCTTCATAAGAGCTTTCTAATTCATATTTCATAGTATCACCGCTTTGCAAACAATATTTATTGTGCTGCAAGAGCCACTATCCTTTTCTCATTATATTCACAATGTTCCAGTACACCTTGTACTTTAGATTTTCCTATGACAATCATTCTATCAGTCATGTTCAATAATTCAGCCCTTTCTGAAGATGTCATGATTATCCCCTTGCCTTGTTTAGCCTGTTCATTCATAATTTTATAGATTTCTGTTTTTGCTCCTACATCCACTCCTCTCGTAGGCTCATCCATCATAAGAACGCTCGGATCCGCTAACAAACACTTAGAAATAACAACCTTTTGTTGATTTCCTCCGGAAAGATTTTCAACAGCAACTTCAGAATTTGGTGCTTTAATTCTAAGCTTTTCCATATATTCATGGACAAACTGGTTCTCTAGTATTGGACTTAAAATATTATGCTTACTAACTTTATGTAATGAGGACAAACTTATATTTTTCTCTTTTATACTCATCATACCTATAAATCCATCGCTTCGTCTTTCTTCAGTAATTAATACTACACCATTTTTGAATTGCTTTCTTTGGGGAATTGATATCCATCTTTTTTTCCTCTAATATAGATATCTCCAGCTATTATATCTCCTTGCCCATATATAGCTCTCATCAATTCCGTTCTACCTGAACCTACTAAACCTTCTAGACCCAAAAATCTCTCCTGAATGTAATGTAAACGAAACGTCTTCAAGTATGTTTTTGTGATAATTAAAAAGGATGTCTAATCGTTAAGTGTTCAACACGGAGAAGTTCTTCTCCTATCTCCACCTTTTCTTTCGGATACATAGTTCCAATACTATGCCCAATCATTTCTTCAACAATTTGCTCTAAACACACTTCTTGAATATAATGAGTAGCAATTGTTTTTCCATTTCTTATAACACATAATCTATCGCAAAGCGAAAAATACTTCATCCATTTTATGCGATATTAAAAATAATTGTAATTCCACGGCTTTTTCAATTTCTTAATAGTTGTAAATAAAATATCTACTTCTTTTCGGGTAAAAGCTGCAGTTGGCTCATCAAGTATCAGAATTTGAGGGTTTTTGCGAAGGGCATGTCCAATACAAATCATCTGCTGCTCAGCATTAGTTAGATTGCGCAACTTTTCATATGGCTTTACATTTAAATTGAGCATATCCATAATTCCATAGAATTCCTGCTCCATTTTATTCCAATCAATAATTCTTCCTTTTAAAAATCCAGTCGCCCAAAAAAATACATTTTTCAAGGCTACTCATATCTAGGTGTACATTTAACTCTTGATATATCATTCCTATTCCGGCTTTTTCAGAATCTTTTTGTATTATTAAATTTTTGTTCTACTCATTAATAAAAGATTTTTTTCCTTCATAGCTTCCATACGGATATTTGCCACTAATAACCTGCATTAAGGTGGATTTACCTGCCCCATTCTCTCCCATGATACCAAGAATTTCACCTTTGTTAACTTCAATGTTGACATTATCTAACGCTTTAACACCAGGGAATTGTTTTGTGATATTTTTCAAGTTTCATAATAGTCATATCATTCACCCCCTTGTCTTAACTATGTCTCTTTCGTTTCATGATATCAAAGATAACTGCAGCTATGATAATAATTCCAACCACAATATTTTGATAATAAACAGAAATCTTCATCATAGTCATCGCGATTTCTAAAACAGCCATAATTGCAGCGCCAAACATAGTTCCAATTACGGAACCTGATCCACCGCTAATACTAGTACCTCCAATTACAGTTGCTGCAATAGCTGTCATCTCCCAACCGCCGCCTGAAGCAGGATGCGCTGATTTCATACGTGCCGCTATAAGAAGACCTGTAAAAAGCAGAAGCTGCTCCCATCGCAACATAAGCAAGAATTCTAGTCTTCACAACATCAATTCCCGCTGTCGAAGCGGTTTTTTTCATTTCCACCAACTGCATAAACAGAACGACCATATATGGTACTATTCAAAATAAAATACATCCCTGCTAAAAACATCAACATAGCATAAATGGTTATAGGAATTCCAAATAATGTTACATCAGCAAAGATTGTAATAAAGGAAGAAGGCAACGGATAAACAGGCTTTCCTTGTGTGATAACATTAACTAAACCTTGAGCAATATACATTGTACCCAGTGTAACAATAAAAGGAGGAATATTGATTTTTGTAACCAATAATCCATTTAACAGACCAAAAGCAACTCCTATTCCTATCGCTATAAGAACAGCAACAATCACCGGAACACCATTGGTCATTAAAGCTCCTGCAACAATCCCTCCAAGTCCCACTACTGATCCTACAGATAGATCAATTCCTCCACTAATTATCAGTAATGTCATACATAAAGAAATAAATGAAACCTGTGAAAGTTTCCTGAGCATATTTACAACATTCATTTTAGACATGAAATTAGGATTAATTATAGTAGTAATGACGCATAAAACTATAAGTATGATAGCAATTCCTGTATTGTCATTATGTATTATTTTATCTAGTTTATTTTTGCGTTCTGTCCCATATTTTTACCTTCACTTTTCATTATTTACTAACATATATAGTTCAAAGTATTTTTCTTGCTTAACACAGAAGGCGGTTGTAAACCGCCTTCCTAAACTATCTTATGCTATTGAAGTGTTATATCCGTTATATGAATCAAACTTATATCTCGGAAATACTATTTTGCATTCTTTAACAATTCATCAAATGTTGCAGGTGGTATATCTTTATAGCTATCAACATTATCTGCATTGATTACTACTGATCTAAGATAAACTTTATCTGGAGATCCTTTAGGAATTTTTCCGGTTAATGTATAATACATAGCTTGAACTGCTGCATACCCTTCCTCATATGGTAAGCTACAAAGGATAATATCATAAACACCGGTTTTTAAATATTCCAGTCCCTGCGGGTCATCATTAAAGGCTATTCCCGTAACCTTATCTTTTAGCCCAAGCTCATCGATTGCCAAACCAACCCCAGGAACATCTGCTGACCAGCCGCCATCATGACATTAATTTCCGGATATGTCTGTAACATTGCCGTCGCTTTTTCTCCTGCCAACACTGTATCACCATGTGCATCTTCAATCGCTACTACTTCCATTCCGGGATGCTTCTCACACACAGACTTTAAACCGTCAATTCGATCATTGATAATTTTAATATCCAAGCCGGCTGTTACAACTCCAATTTTTGCATTTTCTCCCACAAGGTCTAGTAACTTTTCTCCCATCTGAACACCTTGTGTATATGTATCAACGCCGCAGAAAAAACTTCTTGCACTATCCGGTGCATCTCCATCAAGTAATACAACCGGCACCCCATTCTCAACAGCATAATCTACCGGAGCTGTAAACGATTCAGGATTTTGCGCCATAGTAATAATGCCATCCGGGTGATCTGCAACTGCAGATTCAATCTCTTCAATCTGCTTAATATGATTAATTTGATCAACACCGCTCATTTCAACTGTAATCCCAAGGTCTTTTGCTGCAGCTTGAATTCCCGAAGCAACATCTACCCAATACGGATTTGCCGCAGCAGGATCGACATAAATGATGCGATAGGATTTTTCTTCTGTTGAATTATCTTTGGCATCAACCGAGTCCCCTGCCACAGTAGAAGTAGTATCTTTGTTGGCTGAAGTAGTTGTGTTGCTTGCATTCGCTCCCCCACAAGCCATCAGTCCAACTGTCATTGTCGACGCAAGAATAAGTGAAAATAGCTTTTTCATAAGTCCCTCCTTAATATTATAATTTTCACCTGCAGATTACTAAGAATGAGCCTAAAACCTATTTTTGGCAACTTTTTGTACTAGCATACTGCTCAATACAAGAGTTTTTACAAAAATAGTTAGTTAATTTATCTTAGTAATTTCTTGCTTTAATTATATTCTGCTATATAGAAAAATCAACAATATATATTCGATAAGTTGGAAAATTTTTATATATTTATTGTGTTTTTATAATGACTTATTTTTACTGAGCATAACATATAAATAAATCAACTTTTAACGCAAAAAGTATATTTCTATATGTATAGTCTTTATCATACTAGTCACTACCAAGCGTACAAAGATAGTTTATAGTTGATTTAGTCTCTCATACTCCCCCGTCTCGGAATCTATCACCACCATGGCAGATTCCCCAATCTGCGTACCTTCCCTATCTGTAGAGAAAACATCTGTAAAGATCATTCCCTCCTGCTCCATGATTTTTTCCACCGGAGTATGGCCCACAATCTGCTTGTACTTTTCCCCTCGGAATGCCTTTCTCCGTACATCCAATGCTCTTAGCCAAAGGGGCGATTCATCATTCCACAGCTTATCCTGAGAAGCAGTATTTACCGAATGGAGAACTTCATCTATATCCGCATCCAAGAGTTTCCTGTTAAGACTTTTTACAAATTCCGAGCTAAGGCCTGCATGGGAGAACAAAACTCGACCTATCCTATGAATAATGTTAATTTGAGAGGAATTTTTCAGGCTCTTTTCCAGTTCTTCCAGCTTTTCCATAACCGTCCGCTCCGCATAAGGAGAATAGCCGCTTTCCAGCCGTCCCCAGGGATAGCTTAAGTCATGGTTTCCATAGCACCAAAGGGTATCCGGATACTCCTTGGCAAATGCAATAGCCCTGTCGTAGATTGCTCTATACCGATCAATCTGAAATTCCATATCCCAGTCGTCAGGCATATCCATAAGACAGACTGCCCTATCCGCCTTGCACGACTTTAAGACATTTTCCGCTTTATCAAATATCCAAGTTTTTAAATGCACATCCGGTATGACCAGCACTTTCATATTATCTTACTCCTCTACTCTACAGCTTTTCTGCTCTACAGCTTTTTCTACTCCACAATTTTCCCTTCTCTATAGCACAAAGCAATATACTCTCGAGACTGATAATAAAAGTCCGTGTTATAGTCGGATAAGTATTTTTCTATCCAAGACTCATATACTTCCATAAGACTATCGATTACTGCGCTTTCCTGATCTCCACAAATGTCTTCTATCAAACGCTCAAACACCTCTGCAATAGTCCAGTAGTCCGGTACTGTATAACGACAAGTTTCAACATTATCAAAATTCCCTTTAGGAATAGCGCACTTCTCAATAAATTCATCCGCCGTCTTTGCAATCGGCTCACAGTGAAAAACATCTGCATAATGATAAATTCGAGCAATCGCCTCTCTCCCTAGGTAATTTACCACAGCAGAACGTTTCAGTTTTTGTTCTCTACCGATATACTCTATTAAACTGCAAGTATAAAATAAAGCACTGTTATTTTTCATAATGAACCTCTTCAGCCTGTATAAAATGTAAAGTGCCCAATGCTCTTACTGTATGAAAGCTCATTTGATGCGTTGGATTTTTGAATTTTGCCAATGCCCAGAATGCCTCTCTACTAATCTTCCCATCCACATAATTTTGTACATAATTAAAAAATGGTGTCATCCGCCATTGGCCCCTCTACAATATCATATTCATGGGAATGTCCTAAGCGACAAGAAATAATAAAATCAACCATTCTTCAGTCATTTCCGAAAATATTTTAATCTTTAAAGAATTATCCTTCGTATATTCATATTCATTCAAATATCCTTGATCATCAAATCTTGTTGCCCATCGAATTGCTTGTTCTTTTAAGAGAGTACAATAAAAACCGAGTAAAAAGTCTTTATTATGTTTCTGCATACGAATCTCCGGAAATTCCACAATCATTTTTACTTCCATGATATAAACGCATACCCTTACTCCTTTCCATACAATTTAACTATTTAAATTTTTCTTACTATATAAATTTCCTTACCAATTTCCTTCTTTGCGAATCTCTTATTTTCCCATGTATACTAGGACTTTATAAAAATATTGCTATTATTTTACCATAAAACCCTTTTTAAAAAGAGAAAAACAGAGGCCAAAATGAGTATTCAAAAACACGAAATCCCCATCTTGGAATTTGATTCCGACCCCAGTGCCGTTTTAGAGCCGGGTCACGAAGCACTGGATGTGCATTTTCCGGAGAGGGCCGTTTTTGCCTTTTTACAGGACACAATAGAAAAATATGCCTTACAGCATGGCGGAAAGGTACTGACCCATTTTCTCTCCGCCACCATGCAATATCCCATTTTTTTATTGGAGGAAAATGGAATCCCCTTCCTCTTGGTACAGGCTCCTGTAGGTGCCGCCCCTGCCACACAGATTCTGGATTGGCTCATTGCCCATGGCGTTAAAAAAGTCATCAGCAGTGGTTCCTGCGGTGTATTGGTTCATAAGGAGGAAGGCCTTTTTCTGGTTCCGAAAAAGGCGCTGCGGGACGAAGGCACTTCCTACCATTATCTTCCGCCCTCCCGCTTCGTGGACATAGAGGAAGCCCCAAGGAAGGCTATCGAAAAAGTTCTTCGTTCCCATCATTTGCCCTATGAAGAGATAATTACCTGGTCCACCGACGGATTTTTTCGAGAAACCAAAGAAAAGGTAGAATATAGAAAGTCGGAAGGCTGTACCGTTGTGGAAATGGAATGTTCCGCACTGGCAGCCGTGGCAAAAATGCGGGATATTCAATGGGGTAGTCTGCTCTACACCGGAGATTCTTTGGCAAATGTAGAGGAACACGATATGCGTTCCTTCGGTATTGGTTCCCGGGAAATCGCCCTTCGTCTAAGTATTGAATCAGTTTTTGAAAATGTAGAGATTCAGAGAATGAAGATATTTAGAAAAATTACGACCTCTCTCCAATTTTACAGACAGCGTCTGCAAAAACTTTTGATAAGCGCATCATTCATCATTATTTGCTTCCTCCGGGAGTGACTTTCCGCCATTCTCTAGGATCGTTAGCATTTCCCTCGGCGTCACCACATAGGGCTTCAGGGGGAAATGTTTGATGTTCCCGGTTACCAGATAAGCGTCACTGTCTTTTCTGGCTTCCATAGTGACCGCATAAAGGATTACGTCCTTCGGGTCAGGCAGGTTTTCCTCCAGCTTCTCCGGGTCAAGGAACACACCACGCATCCGAATCCCATCTGTCACGGCTTGGATATCCTCTTCCTTAAAGGGGAATTTCTTCCGCCGCAGCACTTCTTCGTATTCAGTCATGATTTCATCGCTGAGGAGAGGAACAATGCTTCCCACAAGAGACTGTTCCAGAACCGCTCCGGGCACGGAATCCCATCGAAGAAGGGCGGAAACCAGCACATTGGTATCTATCACTGCATATAGTTTCATACGTTATTTCCCATTCCTTACGGCTTCGATCTCCGCATTGATTTCATCCAGCGTCATGTCGGCTGCACCGGCATTCTCCGCATCACTACTCATGCGCTTCATGGCAACGATAGCTGCCGTCGCCTTATAGTTCTCTTCCGGCAGGATCATGCTGAATGGAATGCCGCGCACCTGCACAGAACGAGTCAGGAACATCCGGATTGCCGTAGGCAAGTCAAGGCCAAGCTGAGAATATACATCGGAAGCTTCCTTCCGAAGGTTTTCGTCTATACGAAGCTGAAGTAATCCATTTGCCATAGTCACACCTCCATTAAATCTGCATTTGTTTGTAATGCAATCGTACTATACCTTTCTTAATAAATCAGTGAATTACAAACTCATGCAAGCAGGAGTTCAAAGACTGCGCCTGATCCTTCTTTCTTCTTCCACTAAAGTCAAGTTCTGGGATATAATAATACCCGAAAAGCACATATCGGATCTCGTTTTTCCCAAAACGGTTGTTTCAATTCGGTCATCACCTTCTCCATTCTGAAGCTTTTTCTTCGAAATATTATTTTTCCACGGAAAAATCAGGCTTTGCAACCGCCGGTTGTCAAATTGACAAGCCTGCTTTCTTCCCCTGCAACCGGTTTTTTCGATAGTATGAGAGACGCAAAAACGTAGCGATCAAAGACATTTTCCTAAAAAAAGAGAAGGAGTAGAGTATGATACTTGCAGACAAGATTATTGAATTACGAAAGAAAAATGGCTGGTCTCAGGAAGACCTGGCAGAAAAGCTGGAAGTCAGCAGGCAGTCCATTTCCAAATGGGAAAGCGCCCAGTCCATTCCGGATATGAATAAGATTTTGAAGTTGTCCGAGGTTTTTTCCGTAAGTACTGATTACCTCTTAAAGGATGAGATAGAGCTGGACAGTCCGGGAGAAACCCTAAAGATTGATACGGAATCCTCCTTAAAGGAGGTTTCTGTTTCCATGGAGGAGGCCAATGCTTTTCTGGAACACAAGAATCAAGCAGCTTCCCAGATTGCTCTGGGCGTACTGCTTTGTATCCTTTCCCCCAGCCTATTGATTGTTTTAAGCACGCTTCAGGAAAGTTCTCTTCTTTCTCTCTCAGAGGGAAAAGCCGTAGGTATCGGTGTGCTCTTCCTCTTCCTTTTGGCAGGAGCAGGAGTAGCCTTATTTATCAAAAACTCCATTGAAGGAGATCGATTCCATTATATAGAAAAAGAGCTTCTGAATACTGCTTACGGGGTAAATGGTATGGTGCAGGAGAAAAAATCCCGTTACCAGGGAACTTATACTTCTCAGATGATTTTAGGGCATTTTTTTCTTTTGCATCATTGCGGCAAGTCCCATCTTTATCAGTATGATTATCTTCGGAGAAGATGATCTCCATACCGCTCTTGCCGTGCCTTTCCTTCTGCTTTTTGTGGCCGTTGGCGTGTTTCGGATTGTCAAAACGAATATTATTTGGGATGCCTTGAACATGCTTTTAGAGCAAGGGGATTATAGAAGGGAGAAAAAGATGGATGAGTACAAAAATGAAAACGTCGGGCAAATTTACTGGTGCTTGGTAATCGCTATCTATCTTGGCTACAGTTTTATTACCCGGCGCTGGGACATCAGCTGGATTGTTTGGCCGGTAGCCGGAGTGGGCTATGGGGCAGTACGCGGCATTGTCAAGTCCTTTAGGGCGAAGATTTAGTTCCTTGTCTAAATAGCTCTTCTTTGAGAATATACTGATTCGAGAAAATCTCATTTTTCATCCCTTCTTCAGTCTATATTCTTTTCTAAAAAGCACCCCCGAAATGCTTTTCTCCAAAGTATTGGATTAAAAGTATTCCGGGGGGATTTATTCTTAACTGATATTAATTACTTTCACTATTGCTTCCCTGACCGCTTGGTGGCTCCGGCATAGCCAGCTCATTCCCATTGGCATCTGTAGGCTTCTCCGGTGGCTGTCCCATAGAGCCGTTTCCGCTAGGTGGAGTACCGCCATTTTCCCCGGGAGCTCCGCTTGGAGGAGTACCGTTTCCACCGCCAAAGCCCATACCGCCACTTTGTTCACCTCATGGTATTCTCTCCGGCAGAAATTGTGATTTCTTCGCTATTGCTTCCCGCACTTACGGTATAGGTCTCTCCTGTCACAAGCTTGTCAGAGGAAAGAATCACCGCCGTAAAATCATTTGTCGGTGTGTAGCTAAGCACTACATTTCCACTCTTGTCTGTTACCTTCACCTCTGTTCCACCACTTACTGCAGTAGAATAGAACACATTGATAAAGTTCTGTGTGGAACTGCTGTCAAAGGATTCAAACATTTCCTGCACACCGGCACTGACAAAGGTTCCGGCGGTAATCGTTGCCTTTCCGTTATAGTCTAAGGCTACATCCGGTCCTGAAGCAGGTCCGGAAACATTTAAGATGCCGCCTTCGATATATATCTGACCGTTGAGTCAATACCATCTCCGCCTGCTGTCACATTTACCGTACCGCCTGTAATACGGAAATAGGTATCCGCCTGATTTTCCTCTCCGTAAGCTTCTTTTTCCTCATCTGTAGCGCTGTCATCAATCAAGCCACGGGCATTGATACCGTCATCACTCGCCACGATGTCAATGGTTCCGCCGTTAATATCAATGGTAACAGCCTCCAGACCTTCTCCAACCTTCTCCATCTTGATGGTTCCGCTGTTGATGACCAAGGCTCCGTCTGTAGTGATACCGTCATCCTCTACATTGATGGTGATTTCCGCATTTTCAATGGTAACGGAGTCGGTGCCCTTGATGGCCTTTCCTACAGATTCAATGTTAATCTTTCCGCCTAAGATAATGAGATTATCCTTTGCCTTAAGGGCTGTGGCATAGTTAGAACTGATATTCAAGGTTCCGTTTCCGTTAATGGTCAAATCCTGCTTTACAAAGAGGGTTGCATCCGGCTCATCCTCTCCCTCCGCATAATTATATGTTGTGCCGTCTGTGATGGTGTTGGTAGTGCCATCCACTAAGGTCAGCACAATCTTACGTCCGGTAGCTGCGTTAATGACGGAGGAAGATGTATTTGTGATATTTACGCCGTTGAAAACGATGTGTACCAGGTCTTCGTCGCCCACCTTCGTAATGATCTGTCCGTTGAACTCTCCGCTAAAGACATAGGTTCCGGCCTTGGTAATGACAATATTGCCATCCGTATAGCTCGCGCCCTCACCGGTAATCTTGGCGTTTTCGCTACTCAACTCAATCTTGGTATCGGAGTCGGAATAAGAAGTATTTAAGTCTTCTTCGGAATAACTTGCCGTTGTTTTTGTGGAAGTGTTCGTTGCCACCGCCTCTGTGCTCTGGGCAGTAGTTGCTGCCGCTGTTGTAGCAGTCTTTGCATTGGAACATCCTACGATGGCCATACTCATTGCCATTGCCGCTAGCCATATACTCATTTTATTTTTTTATTCTTTTTCATACTGTCCTCTTTTCTGTGATTGGGTTGCTCTTTACACGCCCTACTATCGCAGAAACTTATGTTTAACTTGTGTATGAAATGTGTAAAATGTATTAAATTGCATTTTATTGCATATTTATCCGTTTTTAGATTTTTAATGCGTCTACAATACAAAAAATGTCCTCATTATTTCACTTACTATTCTTTAGGCATAAAAAGAAGCCTCTTGGGCTCCTAATATAGAACTAAAGTATTCTTTTTATTTCTAAGTTCTTTAAAAACTTTCCTCACAACATTTTACAAACTCTTTCGGTGTATATACTTTAACGGAAGAGTTCTTATAGTCTTTTGTATTTCTGGTTACGATACCATCTGCCTTTATTCGAAGAGCCGTCTCCATCATCACCGCATCTTCAAAAATCCTTTTGCCTCAGAAATCAAGGCATTGAAAATATCCTCAGACAAAGTATCTGCCACTTTTAAAACTCCCAATAAACGATTCAACTTGTCCTTCGCTTCTTCGTCACTATGTGTGCAGCGTCTTGTTAGGTAGTAAATGTCTGTTGTTGACTTTGCAGTTATATAAGCAGAGAATATCTCCGTTGCTAAAAGGCGAAAAAAATTTGATAGGCATCCTCTGCAAAGGGCTCCCTCCCTGCAAAAAAATCTATCACAATACAAGTATCTAATAATATTTTCATATCTGATTCATTCTCTCCTCGCGAGCTTCTTCTAAATTTAAGTCAGATGGTACACTGGAAAATAACTCGTCTACAAGTTTTAATTTATCTTGATATGGCGAAACTAATTTAGCAATCGGTCTGCCATTCTTTGTAATGCAAATATCTTCTTTCTCCGCCAATAATAAGTACTTACTTTAAGTTCAACTTTAACTCCGTTGCGGTAATAGACATAGCTGTCCCTCCTTTTTCCTTAGTATAAAATAATCGTACGATTTCCGCAATAAAAATCGTACGATTATTTTCTTATCCAATATCTCTTCTAGCTTGTATAGTAAGCCTTCCTCTTCGAAAGCACTCTTCGGTTTCCCTGGGTTCCACACAATGTTTTCCCTTTTCCGCCAGAAGTTCTTTAATCCTAAGATAATCCTCCAGAAGTTCTACTTCTCCTGTAAAAAGCAAATACCCGTTTTTATACAACACGGAATCCAGAATCTTTGACGTGCTGTCCTTCTTGTAAAGGCTAAAGTGGGGCGAAAAATGTATCTTACTTCCCACCCCCTCATGGAGTTGAAAATCCACAAATCCTATTTCCGTATAGGGAATCCTCCGACTTTCCCCCTTATGGTAGAGAAGCACAATCTCCTCTTCATACAGGATGGCTTCCACAATATAAGTAAGAAAGAAATATTTATAGATATCCCATACACCAAAGGAGGCATACAGGGTAAGCAGCCCATACAGAAGCCACACACTCTTATCTAAGCCTAATTGACTATAAAACAGAAAAAATATTCCCAGTAAGAAAAGTAGAGCAAAGAAAGAAGAAATCGGACTGGGAGAATAGTGCTTAATTTGCCAATGGCAGGATCCATTTTCATCCAGATAAGTATTTGACTTTATTTTCCACATGAAACCACCACTTTCCCTAGCTACTTTTATTGCTCTTCATACACAATGACATAGGCCTTAACCTGATCGCTGCCCTTAACAATAGAAAGAGGCACTTCTGCAATAGCCTTTCCGGTCTGTCCCTTGTAATACTCGTTTCTATCTTCTGAGGAATAAAAATACATAGCTGCAGAATAAACATGCCCTGCTTCCAAATCGATATCAATACTAAGCTTTTCGCTGACCAAATTCTTATTGCCTGTAACGCCTGCCTCTGTAGAACGGAAAACGCCTTCCAATCTATGCTGTCCCGGCTCCAAAGCTACGATCGTCTGCATATATTCTCCCTTAGTATGAGAAAATGTGGAAAGGCTGTTTCCATCAATAGCAATGTGATCGCAGTACAAATGCAAGAGTGCCTTATATGCATTATCCGCATTAAATTGCTGCTCCCCTGCCTTGCGCTTTTTGAAAGCTCATCATAACAACAAATAAAACTGCCCAAACAACTACCACACCGGCTACAATCATAATAGTCTGATTCATCTTGTTTTCCTCCTGAAAGCTGCTACAAATATTGATAAACAGTAACGTTTACTTCTTCTCCATAATCTCACTTGCGGGATAGGAAAAAATCTCTATCCTATACATGCAAAAACCATTATAATTTCACTGTCTAGGAAGTCAATCTGCTTCCGTAAAAGATTCGGATTTCTCTTGACAGACATTAATATTCTGCTTACAATCCTTAAGGATTAAAATTAATATTTCTTTTTAAGGAGATAAACAAATCACTTTAATTTTTAGGGGAAACAAAATGAACCAGCAAACCATGACCATTATCATTACTCTGTCTGCTTCGTGATGTGTGTAGGACAGATTCTTATGATTAAACACGCTCATGAAAAACGGAACCAGCGTTCGTATTCGTCCATTAAATATTTTTGGCTTGTGCTGTTGTAGTAGTTATGGGAATCTATTCTTTGATTACCGGAAACTACTTCTGAGCTAAAGACGGCTCTACAGCATAATGGGCAATCAGCTTTAAGAACCGTATAATTTTAGCGTAATACTTCTTCAAGAAAAGTATTGCTTCTACAAATATTTATAGAAAATCGGACGGTACAAATTCACCGTCCGATTTTTCTACACCCTCCATAACCTTGACGAGTCTCTTACTCCACCGCCTTTACAATTTCTAAAAATCTCTTCTTCCGTCATTGGCTTCTCCTGTGCTTTTTACCGCATAGCTGAAGCCATTTTCTTCCCATAATGCTAAAGAGCATGTTCCTGCTTCACCCTTTAAAGTGACTTTCCTTCCTTCGAAATCTACTTCTCGGATGTCCGGATACTCCGTAAAATCTCCACTGATATCCCCTTCAGCTCTTGCTTTTCGGATGGAGTATCCTACTGCAAAGGGCTCTTCCTTAGAATAAGCCACTTCGATCATATCCTCTCCGATTACGCTGATGGTTTTTTCGATATAAGGAGCTTTTTCCCTCAGGAATACGCATGGTAAAACCGGTAAGCTCTGTAGCCTGCTGCATTGACTCAACTTCTTCTACACTTCGTCCTTTGGCGGTTATACCGGCAGAGTTTTCTTTCAGCCTCCATTCTCCGCTGCAAATTCTTCCGCTTTATCCTGTGTTCCACCGAGTCCTCCCCTTGTGCTCCCTCCAGCATTACAGAGCTTGGTTTGGCTGCTCTTGGAGCGAAAAACATGAATACTCCGATATAGCAAACAAAACAGGCAGCGGCTATGGAAGCAGTAAATCCTAAAACCCGAGGAATGGTAATAAATTTCTCTTCTTAGCTTCCTGTATTTTGATAATCTTTTTCTTTTTCTATGCTTTCTTTTCTTTAATTTCTTTTACTGCGTTTTCCCAATCAACGTCCTGTTCATCCTTCTTTTGGTAAAATGCCTCCGCTTCCAGAATATATTGGTCACTTACCTCTGTCATTCCCCGAAGCAGTCGCTTGCTGTCCTCTTTCATAAACGATATCCCTCCTGCTCTAAGAAAAGCTTAAGCTGCTCTCTGGTACGGCTTAAACTCATTTTCACCTTACTAAGACCAAAGCCGGATTCCTCCGCAATTTCCGATACGGAATCCATAAACCAGTATCTTCTCATAAAAAAATATTTCTGCTCTCCGGCTTCAATGTATGCAAAAAAGAGTCCATAAGTTCCGACAGCTCATTACCCTCTCCCGGAATCGGTGCTTTATCCGGAAGGACTTCCGACAGTTCTTCCAGCACCACAGGAACTTCTCCGCCCCCACGCTTTTCCGCATGTAAACTATCATAGCGGTCTAAAGAAAGATTCCGAACGATCTTCGATAAAAAGCCGGCAGATTCTCCGGCTGTTTCGGCGGAATGGCATTCCAGGTTTTTAAATAAGTGTCATTCTCACACTCCTCCGCATCCGCCATGATTTTTAAAATCCCATAGGAAATGGAAAGGAGTAATCGGCTGTATTTATTTTTGGTTTCTAAAATCGCAGTCTCCGCCCTTTTGAAAAATACAGGGCAATGATCTTTTGGTCTTCCATATCCCTAAATCCTTACCTTTATCTTCGTCTAATAATCCAGCGCATTACCCAGGTTAAAATCACCCAGACCAGAGCACTGACAATGCATATCATAATCCATGCCCTTTTGTTCATTCATAAACGGCAGGGGAACATTCATGCCGAAGAATCCGGTGATAACCGCCAACACACTGAGTAAAATTTCAAAAAAATGGTCAAGGTACTCAGGTTGTTATTTAAGTCGTTATTTAAAAACATTGTTGTAAGAATCCAAAAAGCTGACGGGCAACGGTGGAAAGCAAATCTGTCATGGAAACCAGCTGTCTGGCCTCCACCATGGCATCATCGAAATGTGCCGACTCTTCTTCGTTGAAGCTACGATAAATGGCGTGAGCCTGGATATGTTCCAAAAAAGAAGACGATTTTGCGTTGCGGCAGATCGTAAATAAATCATGCCCACCTCCAAGTCGGAAAGAGCATAAAGATTTTTCTTCGTGGTTTTTGCCGAAGCAAATGGTTAATTTCATCCTTCTGCTTATCCAAGCGTTCAATAATCGGATAATAGGCATTGGAAATCATTTCCAGTGTTGCAAAAAGAGTGTATAAATCGATAAATTCTCTTTTTCCATCCACATAATCGCACATCTTCTGAATGATATACACATTGTCCTCATTACTAATGGTCACCAGTCGATTTTTGCACAATAAATGTAAGAGGAACCGTCTCATAATATTCCTTATCCTTTTCCAGATCCAAAACACTGTAAATAAAGGTAACTGGTTCCGTCCTCCCTGATCATAATCCATGTGGGCATGCTCATTTTCATCCAAAAGCATACTCCAGCGTTTTTCGGATCAATATCATATTCCTCGTATACTTTGGAATGCTTTGTAATTTCATCCGAGTTAATATTAATCCATGTATTATCATTGCTTAGCTTTTTCGTAACAAGCATATTTTCCCCTATTTCTACTCTAAAAAATCAGGAATTCTTTCTGCTATTCTCCATTCTTGGAGACATGCTTTGAGACAAACTTAATTTTTCCCGACTTCTCCTATGCCCTTCCGGCGATAGGACAAAACATTTTTATACCTCCCTATTATACGCCAAAATCCACATCTTCTGTAGACAAAATTTCCGCCTTGCCTTAGCTCCCTTCTCCCATTAAGACGGAGAACAGAAAGGAAAGGTCACAATCATGAATTTATTTTTTCACGCAGGAAAAGCAAGCCACCGTTTCAACTCTCTCCACGGAAACCTCTGTATAGCTTTCCATAAGCCTCTTTCTTAAGCTCCCCTCCGTTTCAAAGGGCGGTGTGAATAGTCCTTTCGGCACATAGATATGCTTAGCAAACCAATCTGCTCTCTTAACACCCCCTTCCACAAAGAAACAGCCGCAGAAAATTCCGCCCGATTTCAATACACGAAATACCTCCTGATAAGCCGCTTCTTTATCCGGAAAAACATGGAAGCCATTCATGGATAAAACGATATCAAAGCTTTCCTCCGGGAAAGGAAGGGCTCCCACATCTCCCTGTTGAAAATGTATATTTTCGATACCTGCTAAAACTGCCCTCTCCTTTGCCGGCTCCATCATTTCCGCTGCATAGTCCATACAGACAATTTCCGCCTTTGGCAGTTCTTTTGTATAAAGGAAGTGTCATAATTCCCGTACCTACAGGAATTTCCAAAAGCTTTCCCGAAAAAGTCCTTCGGTATGGAGGATAAGACCTTTTTCCCGATAATAGAGATTTTTCCCTTATCCATGTTCCACACCAAACGACACATCAGCTTTCCCGCAAAATTTCCATAGGTCATCATCCCGTCATAAAAGCCGGTATGGCTGCCAACAGATTGATAGGCATTTTGGATTACTTCTTTCGACTCACTTTCTCCTCCTTCCATGGAAAAATTAAAATGAACTTAAGATTCCTTCACCAGCTTTCCTGTCATTCTGTCAATCGTCATGCAAAGCATATTGACTCTGCCCCGGCCTTTTCTATTTCTTTCTCGATAGACTCCTTCGTCGGATAAAAATTTTTTCCGCAAGCTTTCTGCATTGTTCTATCACCTTCTCCTGATTTTCTACAACTTCCACCCTTCCAAGGCATAGCACGGAACGAATATACCAAGGCCATTCTCCTTCTTTTTGAATCCAGAGTCCATGATGGTAAAAGCAAACCTTATTGTTTTTAGCAAGCAGATCCAATTTCAATCCTTCTTTCGCACCGTGAAAAATAGAGCTTTCCGTCTGCCTCATCATAAAACTGGTTTAGGGGAATAGCGTAGGATAATCATTTTCCCCATGAAAAGCCATGACTCCTCTGGGAGCTTCCCGTAAAACTTGAATACACTCTTCTTTAGAAATTTCCTGCTTAAACCGCCTCATTTTTAAATTCTTCCATTTTTCTCCATTTCTCTCAAAAACTCTTTTTACATCCACACTTGTTCTTGCCTAATAAGAAAGTAAAGATTACTATAAGAACATTATACCGTAATTATTATAGCTTGTTTTTATGAAAATGAAGAAATCTCTCCATTCTCTCCCACGAAAGGAGTTACAAAAATGAGTCATGCTTCCAGATACTTGACCCGGCTTACTGCCATTTTCTTTCTCTTCTTTATGATGTCCTGTACAAAAACAAAATCAAGAAGGGAATGCTATAGAGAGTTCTTCGAAGCTCCTTCAGAAAGCATAGAGAACAGTTCGGTAGATTCCAAAAAGATTAACCCGGAGAATAGCTCTGGATTCCAAAGAAAGGAGTAAGAATAGTGTCTCGACAGATAAGGAATCATCAAACGAAGAAACTACTAAGCCCTCATTGGAAAAGCCTAAACGAAAATCAAGTACAGGCTATCCAAACTGCAAAAAGCTATCTTGATACTATGCACTTATCCCAAACAGAATTATTGCAAATGCTTTCTGTAGAGAATATCGATTCTGAAGATGCAAAGTTCGCCCTAGAGTATCTGAGTATAGATTGGAATCAAGAGGCACGGAAGAAAGCCAAAAGAATATTGTAAGCATAAAATCGGGTTTTCCAAAGAAAACTAAAGCACAATTGCTCTTCGACCACTTCACGGAAGAGGAAGCGAATTTTGCCGTGAGCCACATTAACGCGAACTGGATAGAACAAGCAGAGATTGTTGCAAAAGAATACATGGAGGACGGAGTGACCTCCAAAGAAGATTTAATAGATGCCCTGATGAATGAAGGGTTTACAAAAGAAAAGAGGCGGAAAAAGGCAAGTTTAAGGAGCTTTAAAAATCAAAATAAATGTTCCCTAAGTACTGTAGATATCTCTTCTGTGCCCGACAGTCAATGCAAGGATAATCAGCTCTTGATCTTGTATAAGACAAAGTAAACGATAATCTCCGATTCTATACCGCCATTGTCCACTTTTGTTGGCAGTAAGCCCTTTTCCATGTGCCCTAGGATTTTCACAATTTTGCAAATTTTTCCCAATCCAAGATTTGATGATCTGCTGCGTGTATTTGTCCAGCTTTTTGAACTCCTTATCAAACCGAGGAGTTGTTTCTACATGGTAGCTCATAGATCCAATTCCTTCCAAAGTTCCTCAATGGGTCTGGACTTACAGCCGTCATTCTTATATTCCTGATAGGCTTCATCGGCAAGACTGATATCATACTCCTCTTCAATGCGTTCAAATAAAGCCCTTTTGAAAGCCTCTCCTAAAGACATTGCATGAAGCTTTGCATAGCTTTCTGCAAGTGCTTTTTCCTCCTCATTCATTCGAATTGAAAATGCCATTTTTCACCTCTACTCCGAAAAATTATTTGGTGTATCATACATGTAAACTATGTGTATTTTGATTTGTAGTATATTGTACTACAGCAATTGTTTCTTATCAACTCTAAATAGAGTCTGTTATAATCCTTTCAAAAAGGAGGCGTTATGGCTTGTCAATGGAAAAACAGCAGTGCGGAAATGATTTCTTACCACGATAAAGAATGGGGCGTTCCCACCCATGAGGATCAAAAGCTCTTTGAATATTTGCTTTTGGAATCCATGCAGGCCGGGCTTAGCTGGGCCTTGATTCTTCGAAAAGAGAAACCCTTCGAAGCTGTTTTGCAAACTTTTCCCCGGAAAGGGTCGCAGCATTCACGGAAGAAGATATTGAACGAATCATGCATATGGAAAATATGATTAAGTCGGAGCGAAAAATCAGAGCCATGATTCAAAACGCCAAGGCTTTTTTAGCCCTGCAAAAAGAAGAGGGAAGCTTTGATGCTTACCTTTGGAGCTTTTCCGGCGGAAAGAGTCTTTGTTATCAAGGACATGAAAAGGGAGAAATGCCTGCCAAAAATGCTCTTTCCGAAGCAATCAGTAAGGATTTAAAAACGGGAGCTTTCAGTATACCGGCCCCGTCATTGTCTATTCATTTTTACTAAGCCTGCGGTGTCATTAACGACCACGAAGAAGGCTGCCCCTGCTATCAGGTACTCCGCAGGGCATATCCCTATCAAGAGGTGGAGGAGACATTTTTCCTGCTGATAAGTGGTGTAATACTACTCTCATAATGCTATCTTTGTATGCAGGCTATAGCTATGAACACAAGTTTTTCCCAAAATAATATCTTTCTAGAGCAATATAGCCTGCTCCAGCAAGGTATCCTCCTCATATCCGTAGGCAGAAATTCTGTCATATGCCCTCTCTTGCCATTCAGCAGAGAAACTGCCATCTTCATTAATGAAAAAATCGGCACTTAAGAAACGAATAATCATAAACTCGGAAGTTTTTTGCGCAAATCCGTCTCCCCTACTAAAGTCAATACCGACTCCTGTATTTCTGGTCATGGCAGCCTCCAAGATAGGAAGGGTCAATTCATTTGCAGGAATGCTCATATCCGGAAAATCAAAGAAGCCGCCCTTTTCCTTGGTATAAATGCCTAAGTTGGAAATGGTACCGTTGGTCACCATTTTCACTCGTCTAATCGCAGTTAAAGGAATGCTATGCTTTGCTCCGGTAATATGTCCTCCGGAAAGGCGAATCTCCTTTTCCTTTAAATTAAAGCCGATGGGAAGATCCAGGCTATCGATGCTATTGGGAAATTCAGCCCCCAGCTTATTTCTTGCAAATGCAAGTAAGAGCGTCTTGGTTTCCGCAATATTATGCCCTCTACCATTTGCCTTGGTATCTGTCTCTAAATCCGGAAGACTGATATTTTTTTCCCCTGAAGATCCCTAAAAATCAGAGAATAGAGCATATTGAGTTGCAATATCGCATGGGAAGAATGGCTCCCACCTCGGAAAAAAAGGCTAAATGGCTTCTTCCCTCTACGGAAATTCCATCTTTCGTAATGCTTAACTTCCGTCCTCCATCATCAAACACCGCTGTACGATCTCCTAAAAACACTTCTCATTTGATTTCCTCCTATTCTCCTCTTGCTTATCACTTAGTCATTATGTAAACTTAATTTGTTTATAAAATAATATTCATTTTACAAAATATAAGTTAATAATAGCAAGAGGAAAATCCATGAAGATTACCAAAATCCAATGTCCAAACTGTCAAGGTCAATTATCCGTTCCCGAAGGAATGAAGGAAGGCTTTTGTGCAGTGTGAATTTTGTAATACCAAGGTCTATTTGAGCCTCATAAGCCGGATATTACCCAAAATATCACCATCAAAAATGTGAATTATAACAAGGAAAGAACTGTTCCAAACAATATACGAGGCAAATATCTTTTTGCAAAAGCTGTGCAGTGGGCACTGTAGTAGTGGTGATGTCAATCCTTCTGTTTATTTTACTAAAAACAGTCTTTTTCTCCTAGCGGAATAGAGCTTCCCACCGACCAATATCGTAGCACGGTGCAGGATCCGGTAGTGATTTCCTTTATGAAAAAGCATTTTTCCAAAAATCTTTCTCAGTTACAGGGAAGACTATAGTTCCTTAAAAGTTCCTGTCCATTTCAAAAGATATAGCGGAAGAAAATTGGTGTTTTTCTTATGCGGAGAAGCTGGATGAGGAGGGAAATCCCTGTGGAAGAAAAGACCTTTATTTTCCTGCTACGGAAAGCATTCCTCGACAGGAGCTTCAGCCCTTCACCGGTTTGGAGAATCTGGCACTGGGACAAGGCCTGGACTTTGATAGTGACAGTAGCGATAATCAGGATTTAAAAATCTTAAAGAGTTAAAATACTTTGCCGCTATAGGAAACAATTCGGAAAGTTTCAGAGAGCTTTTGCTAAGCTTGGCAAATCCGGAACAAATACTCGGTCTTAGCGGTATTTACCTGCGCGACGACATTGTTCCCTACAGCATTTCCTCTGACAAAACAAAAGATATCACGGATATTTTCACACCATTTTCTTCCCTGAAAAGCCTTTCCATCAGGGTGGATTCTGACTATGAAGGGGGCTGCTTTTTAAGACACTTTCCTAACTTAGAGAATTTATCCCTTACTACCTCTGCGGATTTAGCTCCTTTAGCCACTTTAAGCAATTGTAAAAATCTGAGTCTGTCGGGTCCCTCTGATACCCCCTTAGAAAATATCTCCGTCCTCTCCGGAATGCCCCAGATAGAGAATCTCAGCTTATCCCATGTAATGTCCGTAAAGGATTTAAACTTTACCCAAAATATGCCTAAGTTAAAGTCTCTTGAACTCGAGAGCGTACTGATACTCTCTTTAGACGGTTTAGCCAACCACCCCTCATTAAACACGCTTTCCATTGATAGCTGTTATGAATTAACGGACGGAAAGGCCATTGCCGGTCTCAGTGCTTTACAAAGCCTGCACCTGGGCGTTCTCCTTTACGACTTTTCCCTGCCGGATTTGCAGAATTTAACCGCCTTGGAAGAAGTTCTTTGTAACTCCAGGTATCTCGGTCATTTTTCCCATATGCCCTCGATTAAGAGTCTCTACTGTTTTCTGGACGGTGACGAGATCAGCGCCGAACCCCTTCGTGGAATGAACTCTTTAAGCACCCTGATAATTTCCGGTTCCTGGATTATATTTCTAACGACTGGGAAAATGTTTTAAAAGACTTACCAAAGCTTGAAAAACTAAGTATTCTGGGAGATCCTTTAGATACTTCGAGAGACTATCGCGGGCTATTCTCCGGTATCAAAGTAAAGGAGCTGATTTTTGATGAAAATGTCATTGATTCAGCTCACACGCCTCAGATTCCCCTATCCCTTAGTAATATGGAAGATAACAACACTACGGAGACCTTGATTCTCACCCAGGCCGAAATCAAAAACCTGGATGATGATTCCGATAATTTCACGGCCAATGCCAAAGCCTTTCTTTCCCATTTTAAAGCGTTAAAAAGGCTTGGACTTCGTGGAAATAAGTTAGAAAATCTGGATTGTTTAGAGGGACTCAGCGCTCTGGAAGAGCTGGACATTTCCGATAACTATATTACCGACATCAGCGCATTACGGAATTTACCCAATCTGAAAAAAGTAAAGCTATCCGGAAACTCCATTGTGAATCCGGAGCTTTTTACCGGATAGCGTGGAAATTGTAGAGGAATTCTAAAAATATTTTGCTACTCCTCATCCGAATCATAATTCGTAGTTTCCGCTATATCCTCTTTCATCGCCAAAATACTTTGGCTCATACAGAAAAATACAAGTTAATACAGTAAAGCAATCGCCTCTTTGATGCAATCTTCGCAGCTGCAAAGAGGCTTTTCTTTACCTATGCCTCTTAAGTCTTTTGCAAATGCTGACTCACATCGCTCAACAAAATCCTGAAAAAGATGGGCGGCCTCCACCCGTACCATTGGATTTCCCTTTATTTTTCATAGCTAAAACAAGGTTCGCTCCAACGAGTGCTCCGCAGCTTCTTCTAAGGTTCCTAAGCCCTCAATAAGGCCGGCAGAGAGAGGAAGCAGAGCTCCTCGGCAGATTTAATTCCTCTTGTATGCAAGCAGCACCAGCTGTCCGCAGTTCTTACCTGCCGCTGCCTTCCATCGCTAGTGACTGTTTTTCTTCTAAAGATTGTTTCATGATTTCTCCTATTGTTTGTCTATATAAACCTCACTTGCAAGGATAATATCATATAAATCTGTTATAACGCTTTAGTAAAGGGCATAAAATGGTGCAGAGAAACTGCACCATTTGCTTAATGATCCTGATAATGCCTTTACATTGCACGATAAAAATACGTTTATCTTCCATATGGTAGACCAGTCGATTTTTATCATCAATTCTTCGACTAAATTCTCCGCTTAAATCACCGGTTAGAGCTTTCGGGCTTTTCCAATTCCATCAGAGCATCCGTTTCTCTCGATATCCCTAATAAGTTGGTTGATTCTTTTAACAATTTTTCTTGTCGGTATTTTGCCACAATAAATAATCTTCCCATGCATCATCAGACCATATTTTTTCACTCATCGTCTACCTCAATAAGTTCATGTACCTTGCCTTTACCCTCACGCAATTCCTTTATAGATTTTTTCAGCGAACGAATATTGCTGTCCGAATAGAATGGATCCACACTGGCAGATACTTCAAAAGGGATTCGTCTTTCTCGTAAAACTTTCTTCGTATAAATACTGTAAAATGTGGAATAATTCAAGCCCATATCTTCTACTACTTGGTCTAATACTTTTTTTATCTTCGTCATTAATTCGTACTGTAATTGTTGCCATTGTTTCCACCTCCTATCTACATTCATGTATATATGAATATACCAAAAATGAATGCATTTTGCAAATGATTAGCATTCATTTCTATAATAAATTTAGTGCTATGTAAGTAAAAATCAAAAACTATAGAGTGGTTTTAAGTTAGAATAATCCATTCCAATGGAACAAAATGCAATATCGTATTATGCACAACATACTTTTTGCATATTACGATATTGCATTTTTACTAGCAGGATGCCTTCGCCTTGTTTTTATTTTACAAGAAATACTCTACCTCACCGGCAATTATTTCTCCTCCAAAAGGCTCTATCGGATTCCCCTCGTAAAGATAAATCATGCTGTCGATAGCGCTGAACGGGAGCCCCTTCACCCGATAAAGAATTCGGCAAAAATCGCAGAGGAAAAGAGTAGCCTCTCCCAGTTGCAACATTTCCATCGGCGTATGAATCAGCTGATAGACTTTACTTTTCTCGTCTGTAATGCTTGAAAAAATACAAGGCATATTGCTTTCCCTTCGCAAATCTTGCCTGTGCCGCCAAAGGGTCTACGGAAACAAAAGCTCTGCACTGTTCTCTTCGCTTCTCCAAGCACCTTTGATATTGTCTGTTACCTTCCAGACATCCGTTCCGATGGCATAGTAGGCTTCCCCGAAGTCCTTGGTCAAAAGCACACCCATGCTGTTATAAATTGATTTTCCTTCTGAATGTGTCCGTCATGAGCAGAAACTACGAGCTTTCCGGAACTGATTTTTTTGCTCTATTTCCAGGATTTTCTTTTACATTTTCTTCCATATCCCGGTCCCGAAGGACAGAGGAATTCTCTTTGAAAGCCAAGTTTCATGGCTTGTCGGACGGTATTTAACTCCATCAGAAAGTCTTGATTCTCCTTAAACGCTTGTTTATCTGTACCTCCTGCTCATTCGCTGTGTTTCTCTTCTCCTTCTCCGCTTCTTCCGGACTCTTCTCCGCCTTTTCCTTTTAGCTGTCCAAAAAGGCAATTACTTCTCGGCATTCTTTTTCATTTAAAACTAAAATTCTCACCCTTTATGCAGTCCAGATTTTTGAAAACTCCTCTTCACTCGTCAGCTTAGTGAGACAGGCTGCTCCTTTAAAAAGGCATAGCTTCCTCCGGATCCTGCATATCAAAGCCGTAGAAGCGGACTCTTTCTCCTCCGAGCACTTTGCATTCCACTCACGCATCCAGGAAATCAGCTCTGCCATTTCTTTTGGTATGGTAAATGGGAAAGGCAAACTTCGTACCATTTCCTCCGCTTCCTTCTCCTCCTTGAATATAGCGGTTAATTTCGCACACTCCCCATAGTCTGCTTCCAGAGCAAATGCCGTAAAGCCCCTGTTTCTCCACCATTTCCTTGAAAAACAGACAGCTTCAGCTCCTGCATTTCTTTTTACAGCCATGGGCAGCCTCTCCGATAGAAAGAATAGAAATATTCTCCGGTATATACTCTGCGGAGAGGGGGCTTCATTTCCGCCTGAACCTCCTTTTGATTTCACGGTGAGCCTGCAATTCCTCGAACTTTAATTTCCCAAAAATAAAACAAAACACAGACAATAAGAAAAGCTGTCAACGTAAGCACAATTTTTCCCCAGAATTTTCAAAAGTTTCCCTATTACTTTCATCTCTTCTTCCTCACATTCCCTGTTCCAAAACCAAACGCACTCTATAAAGAGGATTTTTCTCATTTCTCAATCCGAACTTTTCTCTCCATAAAGAGTATGTTTTTCCACAATTCACTCTATCCGTAAAGAATATTTCTTATTCCACAATCCGCGTGTAGGCTTTCTTGGTCAGCCGAAAGATTACAAGATAAACCAGCGCGAAGACAAGAAGTACCGCGGACAAACAGCCGGCATAAAGGGTCAGGCTTCCCACCTCGAAAAGTCCCAGCAGCCTGAAAAACAATCTTGATGCTACGAGGCAGTGTAGGGTTGCCACTGCTAAGGGGCCGAAGAACAGCCATAGAATCTGAGAGGACCCGGTCTTCTGAATCAAACGGTCGGAAAGCCCCAGCTTCTTCATGATCTGCATTTTTTCTCTGTCTTCATAGCCTTCACTGATTTGCTTTGTAGTAGCTGATTAATACCGTGCCTGTCAGGAAAAATGATGCCAATCAGCACTCCTAAGAATAAAAAACCGCCGTTTACTTCATATTGCGATTGCAGGTACTCTTCCTTATTTTCTACCGAATACCGATAGTTTCCCTTGAAATTTTTTTCCGAGAACGCCTTCAGCTCTTTCTTTAAAGCTGTGTACTTCGGCTGATATGCCTCCCCGGAAATCCCTTTCAGATTCCAATGAGTGCTAAATTCGATGCCGGTGGATTCACTGCGATGCTCCTTAGGCTGTAAACATTTCTCAATATATTCCATAGTGGCAAGATCACGCACCACAATGCCGTAGCTTCCTAAAGCTACCATGTCCACCGGTAAGATATTCTGAATTTCACTCACCTGAAACATCCGATCTCCGATTTTCAAACTGCCCGGCCCCTTCGGCGTATTTCTATTGTTGCAAAGCAGGATTTCATTTTCCCCTAAAGAAATGTGCTTCTGAAAACGGGCATTGTAGCCGGCTAAATCATAAAGGATAATCAAATTGGGATCTTTGGCATTCACCATGTTCTCTTGCCCTTGCACAGGAGGATTTGACCTTCCTCTACATAGCCCGCGGTAGCAAGCGTTGCCATGGTATATAAACCTCTACCTCGAAGGCTCAGTTCACGCTTTCCAGCACCATTTGATTTAAAGACCGCTTCAAGTCTTCCCCTTCCTTTTTCGGATAGGAAAATGGGGAAAGTTCCATACTGTACTCTCTGGAAAATAAGCTGTTTCCCTTATTCTGAATATTTGCATACATACAAATGGTGGTGGCAAGACTCAAGATCACCCTGTACTCAAGATGGAAATACTCGCAAGAGACACCGCATTTCCCTTGATACGATAGAGAAGGCCGCTGATGCTAAGAACTTCTCGGCTTTGTAGTAAGAAGGCGCCTTTTTCTCCATTTTCAAAAGCAGTACGGAAAAGGAGCTATACAAAAGATAAGTCGCAAGAATCACCGCCAGTACTGCAAGGAAAAAGTGAGTAAAGGAAGACAGTAAAGCCTTGGATCAAAAGCGCGATACCGTAGCCGATGCCGAGGAACAGGAAGCCTATAAAAGACAGAAGCACTCTGGACTTCGGTTCACCCTCTCCCTCATGTCCTTTTTGTAAAAGCGCCATCGGTGTGGAAAAAGGAACTGAAAACTGCTGCGAAGCAAGGTGAAAAGATAGAGGACAAAGAGCAAAACCATAGTATAGAACAGGGCAGTAAAGCTGAAGGGAAAGTCCATCAGCCTCCCCTGACACGTCTTTCATGATGAAGTTCAGCATGAGCAAGACCATTTGTCCAAAGAGATATCCTCCCACAATGCTCAGTACCAGAATAAAAGCAAAAAGGCAGAAAAATTCAATGGCAATAATCTTTCGGATATGCTTCTTCTCCAAGCCCAAAATGCCATAAAGAGCAAACTCCTTATTTCGTTTCTTCAGCATGAAATTGACTGCATATTGGATAAAAATAAAGGTAAAAATGCAAAGAAGAATCGTACCGACTTGGATAAAAAGAGGCAAGTCCCTTATGACGGGTTTCTACGTAATGATTTTTCCAGTAAAGAAGCCATGATAAAGAAAAAGCATTCCCATAATCCCGGAAGAAAGTACAAAGGGTATTTCTAAAAGCCGATTCGCCCGGAGATTTTTCAGAGCGAAGCGTCTTGCCATAAAAAAGCGCATGCCTAAACCTCCTTCCGTCTTCCCAGTACAAGCTGTGCCTCGGAGATACGCTCCATAAAATCACGCTGTCCCTCCTCATTTCCCCGATAAATCTCATGGAAAACCACGCCGTCTTTGATAAATAAGACTCTATCGGCGTAGGAGGCGGCTCGAAGAGAATGGGTTACCATCAAAATAGTCTGTCCCTCTGCATGAATCTTATGAAAGAGCTGTAAAATCATCTCTGAAGACGCGGAATCCAACGCGCCTGTAGGCTCATCCGCAAGTAGGAGGGAGGGGTTCGTAATCATGGCTCTGGCAATGGCGATACGCTGTTTTTGTCCGCCGGACACCTCATAGGGGTACTTCTCTAAGAGCTCCTCTATTCCCAGAATCCCCTGCATTTTCGCTAAACGCTCCTGCATCAGGCTTTCTTTCTCTTCCGATAAAACAAGGGGAAGGAAAATGTTATCCCGGTTATTAAACTGATCCAAAAAGATTAAAGTCCTGAAAGACAAAGCCCAGCTCCTTTCTTCGAAAGGCGGAAACTTCTTCTTTCTTGAGACTCCCCATGTCCCTTCCGTTTAATAAAAGAACGCCGGAGCTGGGACTGTCCAGGGTGGCAAGGATATTTAAGAGGGTGGTCTTTCCTGCGCCGGACTCCCCCATAATCGAGATAAATTCCCCCTTTTCCACGGAGAAATTCACGTCCCGAAGGGCTTCCGTTGTCAGATTCTTGGTCTGATAGACTTTTCTTGATATTTTTACATTCTAGAAATGGACATTCGTTTTAAACTCCTTCTACACATTGCCTTACTTTATTTTTCTTTTCAGGAAGGCTTGGAACAAGAAGAAGTATAAAACGAATAGCCGATTTTTGCCTTTATTTAAGATGACAAAATAAGGGATAAAAGCTTACAGAATTGTAAGATTGGAGGAGTTTGAAAACACAAAGTGAAGCAGCTTCCCACCGCCACGGTAGATTCTACAGATACGGAAATCTGCAAAAACCGGCAATCTTTTGCACCATATAGAGTCCCAGTCCGCTGGACTTCTCCGTAGCCCCTGCCATTAAAAGCCGGAATAGCCCTAGGGTCAAAGATTTTCTTTAAAGTCGGAAGAGGGAATGCCGATGCCCGTATCCTGTATCCGAAGAGAGGAGTTTTCCGGTCAAAAGAAAAGCTGATACTGCCTTCTTTCGTATACTTTAGAGCATTGGAAAGAAGCTGCTCTAAGAGAATCGAAAGCCATTTTTTTCATCGCTGATTACTTCCGCCTTTTTCTCCGCCACTCGCAGCACTTAGTCCCTCATAATGGAGAGATAGTTGTTTTTCAATAAAAAATGGGAGCATACTTTTAAACAAACGTTTTAAACAGGCTTCCAAATCCACCGGATGAATATCCATATCGGCGGAACGGTTCTGCATTTTCAAATAGTTCATTGCCATGTTGCTGTACTCTTCGATATAGAACATTTGCTCCTCGAGCTTCTTTTTATGTTCACTTTCCGTTTTTCGAAGAAGAAGCTTTGACACGGTAATCGGCGTTTTAATCTGATGCACCCAGAGGAGAAAGTATTCGGAAAGCTCCTTTTTCCTCTATCCGCCTGCGTTCTTCTTCCTTTTTCTCTATTTCCAGCGTTCCAAGGCTTTTTCCAAACTTTTCTTTCCGGACAAAGGAAAAAGTAGCTAAGGATAAGATAGACAAAGAGCAAAAAGCCGCTCAGCTCCGCCCCAAAACAAAATAATTCCAAAGGCAAATGCCCAAAGAAAAATCCTCCGAAAAGGGATAGCAAAAAGCAGGAAAAACCCTAATAAATCCGATTTTTGTTTGAAGATACGCCGGTATCCGGTTTTTATCTGCATAATGTTTTGCTGTCTCCTTTTTACAATTGATTCTCTTTCGATAGCGACATTTTTTTAAGTAGTGACTTTTTGATCAACAATTTTCCTCAATTATTCATTTTTAACGCTAAAAATACCCAATTCCTTTTTCGTTTGAATCAAATCCTGTAAAGTTTCACGGCAGAAAGCTTTTCGAAGCCTCGTGATATTGACGGAAAGGGTGTTATCATCCAGAAAAATCCTCTCCTGCCAGCAATGGTTCATGATTTCCTCCTTTTTGCAATTCCGCCCTTTGCTGTAGAATAAGCACTCCAAAGATGAGCAGTTCTGTCTTTGTTAAGTCAATACGAAAAACCTTCTCCAGGAGAGCCGCCTTCGCCAAGTCCAGCTGCAAGCCTTGAAAAGGAAAGATTGTCCTGCACACGCAGTATATTCTGTAGGTTCTCCGAAGCAATGCCTGAATCTTCGCCTTCGTCACATATAAATCAATGGGCTTCACAATATAGTCATCCGCCCTCGAATTGCATGGCCTGCACCATGTCCATGGACTCGCTGTGGGAAGAAAAGAAAAAGGATAGGTACATGGGAAAATTTATGAATCCTCTCCGTCCAGTAAAAACCGTTATAACAGGGTAGCTGATGTCCATAAGAATCAGCTCCGGATTACACTCTTCCACTTCATCGCTCACTTTGAAAATCCTTTACAGATTCTACCGTGTAGCCCCACTGCATAGCTCATCTTTAACAGCCTTACGATATTCTCTTCATCTTCTACAATAAAAATCTTCATATTTTTTTCCCTTACAGCGCCCCTTTCGAGCAGACCTTTATACTCTACATTACATGCGCCCTTTGGGCAGACCTTTACACATTCCATGCATAGGATGCAGTCCGTCCCGTTTTTCTCTTCCTGGAATTGTCCGTCATCTCCACATCCATGGGACAGATCTTTGCTATTTTCCGCAGGAAATGCATTTCGTCTTATCACAAACGAATCCGTACCAGCGAAAAATAGCTCATGGGCTTTAGAAATACGGTAACCAGGCAGATATGTTTGCAGAAAGCCCGATTATCCTTGAAAAAGAAAGGCCAGCGCTATGCCCACAAGATAATAAGCAAGATTTCCAAGAAGAAATGTCCAAAACATAATCCTTTCCAAGTTTCCTACCTTCAAAAAGAAACAAAGCGGAAACAAAGAGGAAAGATAAAGCAAAAGTCAGATAACGAATCCATCCGATATTTTTTTCCGGGGAAGGGCTCTTGTTTTTATAGGGCAAAAATCCAAAACCATAGCAGTCCAACAGGCATAACCGCAGAAGCCTCTTCCAAAAATCAGAGGTCCGAAGATTTTCCATACCGCATAATGAATGGTAGCCGCCTCGAAAACACCGGTGAACAAGTAGTACCAAAATCCCTCTATTTGCATATTTTTTCCCGGTTGATAAACCCTAAATAAACAAGCATATAGAGTCCCACCAGAAGCTGTACCACGACGGGCATAGGGATATTTTCTTCCGAGCAGAAAAATTCCTAAGGATAAGGAGATTCCGATATAACTAAAGTTGAAAAGATAAAAAGTTATGCTTCGTGAGCCAAAGGCTCACCGCCACCGCTTCGAAAAATACCGCCAATTAGAAGCACTAAAGCATATTTTTTCAAGAAATTGCGCAAATAAAAGCTCCTCTCCGTGTAAATCCATTTTTATTTTTCGTCCCAAAGGCCAAAACCGAGCTATAGGACTAATCTGAGTTATAGGACAAAAATATATTGCAGAAAAATTTGTCCTGATAAAGTGTATACCTATCCTTTCTTATTTTTCAAGTTCTAGCGAATAAACACCGGAATCCCAAAGCTACTAAACCAAATCCTTACATGAGTAACACTACGATGTCTTGACAAATATTATTCTATTTCATATAATTTATGAACTGGGGAATATCTAAACTGTATAAAAGTAATCTTTTGAAAAATTTTTAAAAGTAATAAACAAAAAGACTAACTATTAAAAGTCAATTGGAAAAATAAGATTTTTGAATAAAGGCATCATCAGATGTTTTAGATAGCCCGAGGCAGGTTTAAGCCTCAATCAGTACCTTGAAAAATCGCATGACAAATAGAGCATCTAAATAGGTGCTCTCAGAAAAAGATGATGAAGTTAATGAATTATCTTCGGTAGGCTTCGCCTGTAAGTTCCATTTGGTGTATGGTACGTACCCAGTTTTTCGTTGCATGACCGATAGCAACATTAGAGTGCTTTGCCTTCACCTATCTTTCTTGAGAGGTGAGCTCTGAAATTCTCATCCCACTTGCAGACAAATTTCGCGGCATTGAACAAAGCATATCTTAGATAACGAGAACCTCGTTTCTCCATATGAGAATAGCTCAGAATCCAGTTGACCTGACTGGTAGGTAGAAGGTGACAATCCTGCAAATGCCAGTATCTGATCAGCGTAGTTGAATCGAGTGAAGTCACCAATCTCTGCAAGGATCATAGCTCCCATACGATAGCTAATCCCGGGGATTGTCATAATCGGAGAGTTACTAAGTGTCCATGATGGATTTGATGGAATCTTCAATTTCATCAATCTCTTCCGTCATCACCTCAATTAAATGGATGGTGTGCTTTAGTTCCATTGATTTTGCTGGTATCACTGAGCCGATAGAGTCTCTGGCGGTGTTTCTTCAAAGTAATCGCATATCTCGTCCGTAATGGCTTTAGAGGCTGTTTCTAGGAGATTTTTAGATGGGTAAGATGACGATTCGGTAATGAAGAGGCCCGGGGAGTTTGGACAGCAAGGCATACATCGAAGCCATATGAAGGCTGGGAACGAGTTTTTCCAGTTCCGGAAAAAGGATGTTTACAAGACAGAGCTACGGAAGATTTGAGTTTTGCTCGTTCCTGAACCTTGTCGAAACGATAACGAGTTAATGACTTAAGTTCTTCGCTATGATATGATGTATCTGAGTAGGGCTTGAGAGTTTTATTAGTCATTAACATCATAGCAATCGAACGGGCGTCGACTTTTATCCGTTTTTGTCTTTTCTAAAGACTTAGACCTTTTTCTGTAAAGATTTGTAGCGTAACGGGTTGATAACATGTGGGTAGACCTTTATCAATGAGCGATCCGAGAAGATTGAGTGAGTAGACCGGTAGCTTCAAGACCTACTTTTTATTTTGGTCTTATCATCGGTCACAGTGAATATCTTCTCATACAACTCATCAAAACCTGTTTTCTTATTCCGGGATAGTGAATACCGGATAGAGTTTATCGGCTTCCGATTCTAGGATGCAGCAATCATAGTTTATCCTTTTTGCAACATCGATACCAACATAGATCATACAGCATGATCCTCCTTAAAAGTATTTGACGCTGTATTGGATCCACAGGGGCTCTCTGCCGATGTAACCTCGTTCTACATAAAACCGTCATGCGGTATCTAACTGATTAACACTTTGACAAAAGAGACTGTGGTTGGAGCCTTTTTGTAACCGTCTGTGCGGTAGGGGTGATGACCAATCCACAGCATCTTCAACAGCATACCCTATACCTTAGAACAGGTAAAAGAATGGGTATGACTATATAATACGAGGAGTGTCAGGTATGCCATTATTTTTCAGGAACTGACCTGGTCTTATATCTTTTATGGCTTTTTGGCCTGGATTACCGCCACTATTTTTGTAAGCCTAAAGGAACAGTGCTACTAGAAATTTTGGAATTTTAAATCTTCCAATCTTGGTTCAACCTGCACTAATCATGATTTTTCTTGATTTTTCCTATCCTCCGGAAAAGGGTGCACTCCGGATTACTGTTTATGACCTTTCTTTTATGGTATTTTTACAAACAACATATCTTTTATTTTTCTACATAAATTTTATCAAAATAAGAACAGCCGGGAAATTTTCCCCAAAGGGAAATCTGAAAATCTCTGCTGCTTACTCTATACTCCTTACTATTCCGGGATATGTCCTGCTAAGAGCTTCCACCCGCTTCTCTGTGGTCTCTTTAGCTTCCACTTTCTCTTGTTCACCTTCTTGCTGCTCTCCTCTTCGCTTTCCTTTTGTTTCGATATTGTCTTGCTCTATCTTCTTCCCAGAAAATACTACATAAAGGGAAGAAATTTTTGGCTCACAATAGAAAACTGCGATTGGGAGAATGGATTTCCCGAGGTATTTGGAATAGAATTTACCGCCAATATCCAAGTCTTTTGTGCAGAAATGAAGAAAACTCTGTAGAGCATGGAGCTTCTCCATCTGCAGGAATTGCCGCCTGATCAGCGCCTGCAACAACAAGGAATTATTTTGCCGAAGGAATTCACTTTATAAACTGATTTGGATGCTTCTCATTACCTCTTTTATGGGAGATATCATCGAAACCGTCTATGTTCTTTCTGACAGCCCACGTCCTGATGCGTTCTAGTTTGGTGCTCATCCATTCAGTATTGTCTGGGGTTTAGGCGCGGTTATCCTAACGCTGGTACTCAGTAAGGTCAAACAAAAATAATCTTTCCATCTTCATTGCCGGATCTCTTCTTTGGTGGAGCATTTGAATATCTCTGTCACGTATTCACTGAAAGTTTTCTTCGGTATGAAGTTTTGGGACTATTCTACATGCCATTTAACATAGATGGAAGAACCAATCTCTTGTTTATGATTTTTGGGGTATTGTTTCCAGTGCTTTGGTTTCATTACGCCTATCCCCTATTTCCCGATTTATTGAAAAAGATACCGCCTATCTTAGGTTCCAGTGTTAGGCTATAGCCATTACCCTATTCTTCCTTTTCCGACTCCATGGTTACCGCCATGGTCATGGTAAGAGCCACGGACCGAAAAGAACATCCGAGCCAAGAAATGCTAGAGAAAGCTTTTATGAGATCAGGAGTATCCGGAAATGTAGTCCGTGCCCTTTGGCCTAATATGAATTTTTCTTGGCGAATAGCCAACGGCTGATACCGAAGTAGATGTTCCTATCCTAATGGATAAGCTAGAAAAGCGAACAGACAAGGATTCTATCCAGAATATGCAAAAATACTGACTTCATGTGAACTGATACAATCCTGAAGCTAAAAGCAGAAATAGGGATGAATTGTGAAAATAGTTAAGGGGGCTTGTGCTTATGGATGTTGAATACTATGAGAAGACTCATGCAAAAGATATATGAAGCAAAAGATGTTTTAGAAGGGCTGAAGGATCTAAAAGAGGGAATACCGACGATGGAGCAGAGATCATGCAAATTAAAGGAGAAACATAATCTCTAATCATGTCTTCTCTAAAAGATATAGAAATTGTCTCCGGTATGCGAAAGGTGCTGATGCATTCGGTGAAGAATATGCTCTGCAAAGCTAAGAACCTAAAACTAACAATACTCAATTGGAATGGAGGTTCCTTCAATGGCTGAACACAAAACCAAATAACGAAAAATAATATCCTGAACAGGCAGAATCAACTTTTTCTGAGCTTAGACTAAATGATGTGACTATAGCCGCCATTAAAGAGGGGCGGCGGATTGCCTTAGATAATCGCGTAAAATCATATAGTACTATGGATAGTCTAAAAAGCTTTTAGACGTATAAACACGAGGTAGCAGTGATTCTCACTCTATTGTTCTCCTTTTACACAAAGCTCAGAATTATGTAAAGGAATGAACCGGAAAAATAAACTATTTTACGGTCTTATCATCTAATTCATTTCCTCTCCCACTCCTTCGAGAAAATCCTGCATGAGCTTTATCCCTTTTTCTCCAGCCATCTTCTTGGCTGAAAGTAGTTTAATTCCTAGAAACCAGTAAAAAGCTTGTCATAAAATGATCAACAGAATTCTCCAAGCTTTCACCGTGACTTCCGCTAAACTGAGCACGCGCAATACCGATAGCACCAATTCCAGCCGGTCTGCATCCTGCACAATTTTTCCCTCAATAGTCTCGAGACTTTTTCTCTATTTTTGCTAAAAGAAACAGAATTGATATTCCTGCATATTTCCTCAATTCGCTCTTCGGAAAGTCCCTCCTGCTGCAAGAGTTTCAGCATTGGCATTGTTTTCTGTATGGAAAAAGCTATGATCGTCGCAATCATGTAGGAGGGCGGAAGCGCATCACTTCCTCTACTCCTGCCCTTCCATTTGGGCAATCATCATGGCATTGTGATATACCCGCAAACTATGGGGCTAGGTCGTGTCCATCTCCATTTCCCTGAGCGCTGTAGTGATATAGTCTATAGCCCTTTCAATTCTCATTTCTTCCATAAATTCGCATCTCCTCTATCAAATCCTACACCCTCTCCGGAAAGAATCGTGCTCTTTCTGTCCTGAAACAGGGTTCCGTAGGAGCCTCCAGTTGCTGCCAGCGCTCTTCCTCTCTTTTCTTCCCGTTCTTTTTCTTCCGTGAAAATGTCGGAAAAGCTAAGCTGTCTTCCTTCATTTTCCTCCAAATGATAAAAGCCCTCTCGATTAGTCGAACTCTTCTCCTGGGAATCTGCTGCAAGAGAGCAGAGGCATTTTTATACAAGGAAAAATGACTGGAAAGCTTTCTGAAATGAGGGCAGATCGGGCGTAATGGTTTTCATATCGCAAAGGTGATTTTTCAGAGAAACCCCTCTTGCATAGAGCCCGTAACGTTTTTGCTCGATTTTCCACACGGAAGGATAGGAGAAACAGCACATCATCCAAAAAGGAATAGTCCGTCCATCCTCCTGAAAAGTCATTTTCTTTACTGATGCTTTCGGGTGTCCTCCGGACGGTAGAACTACCTCCGATGATCGATACCGTGGCGAGCTCAGCATTTTCCCTGATTCCCTAGAAGGCGAAGGACCTCCTTCTTTTTCCTGCAAATCCTTCACGGTATAAATCCCGAAGGAATGAAGCTTTTTCCGCTGTTTTTACTCCTACCGTGAAAAGCGCCTGAACATCTCTGTCCCGTAAAAAGCTCTACATAATCTTCTTCTTGAATCATAAAAGAAAGCCGTTGGGCTTCTTCTCCTCACTCAACATCTTTTGCTGTTGTTTTCCCATAAGCAAGCTCCTGAGCAGGTCCAGGCTCAGCTCTTCCGCAACCCTCCTTTGAATTTCCGCCCGATTTTCTCCGCTTCGAAAAATCCTGCCACCTCCGTTAAATCAAGATAGCCTCATCCAAGGCAATGTATTCCACTTGCTTGGTATAGCTTTTCGAATTTCGCTGGAGCTCCTCTGACACCGCCTTATACTTTCAAAAATCCGATAGTAGAAAAAACAGCCTTCCGGGCAGAGCCGAGGCTCTTTACTGTTCATGGCGGAACGGACACCGTATTTTCTCTGCTTTTCATCAATTGCAGGTTGCCACCACTCCCTCGCCCGTGGGTTTTTGCGTCCCGATAATCAGAGGCTTATCTTTAAGAGTCGGATTGTCCCATTTCCACGGAAGCATAAAAGCGTCCATATCCACATGAAGAATGATTTGATTTTCTTGATATTCAGCATACAAGATTCGGCATTTTATCAGGCTTTCTTATATTTTACTTCTTTGTTTCTTTAAGTCCGCATTCAATTTTTGACTTCCATTCCATACTTTCTTAAATCCACTTTTTCCGTCCTTCACTTCCCATCCCATCTTCTACCAAGCGTTTTTCTCTGCTCATCCTCTCCCTCGAAGGCAGGCAGGGAGCAAGCTCTCCCTTGGAATTCACTCGAAAGCAGGGATATGCTCCGGATCCGGATTTCCTATGCAAGGCATTTCCCACTGCACGGACATCTTTATTTCCTGCCATCTCACGCAACCTGCGCATAGGTGGCTACCTTACCCTTAGGAATCTTCTTCACCGCCTCGTAAATCCGTTTTGTGGAGAGTCGGATGAGACTGTAGCTCAGAAATCATTCTCCTAAGTTCATCCTCAGGGATACTCATCGCTCTAAAAGGATCGTGTTCCAATGCTCTTTATTCTGATGATATAGTGCGGTTGCACTCGCAGGATAAACTCTTCTCCAAAAATCCCGCCATTCCGGATGCACCTTGACATTCAGGTTCACGAAACCATTTCTTTCGTAGATACAGCAAAAGGCTATTTTCTGAAAACGAATCAGCTCCCAATCCACACGTACGGAAAGGACGGTCTCTATATAGGCTATCTGAAAGGATAGACTGAAGGCAATAGCTTCTTCTTTTTGTTCTCATACTTACAATTCACCCCTATTTGTACTACGATTTTATACTTGTACTCGCATCAAGGAGGCGAATACTCTATTCAGATTTTTCTGTCTATTTTTCCATCTCCATAAAAAATGCAGTCAGAGCCCTGTAATCCAAGTACTGCACTCCATCTTTTTCCCTCCTGAATCATCCTAGCCAGCTTACTCCCTATACCAACAATCCATTGCTTCTTCTAAGGAAAAGTGCAGCTCTTTGTAATATTTTGAATCAACCTTTCTTCTAAATTTCTCTTGATAAAACTGCTCAGCTTCCTCTGTCATAGTGTAACACCTCTGCTGAAACAAATTTTTAAAAAGTTCATCAACTGCTCTTTGGGTTTTTCCACTAAACTGATTAGAATCCATGTACACTATCATACTATCACCTTCTTTGACAAGGTATTCTTCAATATCCTTCACAACAAAATCCGTACTTTTATGTAGTGTAAAATATCATAATTTGGAATCAGGTAATGATTAGACATCCACTCTGTTTTAACGCATAAAATATACCTGTGCAGCCGTCTTTTCCAACGATTTGCACAAAGCATGAATCATGTAACACAAAGAAAAATACCTCTTGATTCAAAAATTTCCTCCTTCAAATTAATTCCATTTTTCTACCGGTTTCATTTCTAGTTTTGTTGGAATGCTTTTTCGGTCAAATCTATTTTATCAATCCTCTTTCACCCATTCTATAATTATGTAACTCTATATTTTCTTGAATTGTCTCACATCCTTACATAAAGCGGTTCCTCCGTCCTGCCCCTTGCAAAATCTCCTCTTTGCAAGGTCACAAAATCCATATAGAGGAACCTGATGCAAGATCCTGACAGCTTTCATAGATTTCCTTAAAAGCATCTCATGACAATGCTCCTCCGGCATGTCCACAATAATCAGATAAGAAGTAGTTCCGCTTTCATCCCTTTTTAAAAGCATATCCAGCATTGCAATCTCGGAATGTGTCTCTGCAAAGGATATAGTCTTCTCTGCAAGGCTTCCACTCTTCATTCTCCTTTGATATCCCAGTAAAACCTCCGCATCCTTCTTTCACTTCCATGGACTGCACATCAGCTTCCCCAAATTCACTTTGGTATCCGGGAACTCATCAGGTTATGGATAAGCTCCGGGCTTACATAGAAGAGCTGTGGTCCATAGGGATTGATTACAAAAGCCTTCTCCTGGTAAGCATGGGAAAACAATTTGCAGAAACCGGCAATCATGCTTTCTCTTTTCACCCTGCCTCCTTCTGTTGATTCCAAAGCTCCATCTGCCGATCCATGGCGCCTAATGCAAACCAATCTGCTAAAGCACTGGAAGGGCTGATTCTCCCCGATCCATCGTTACGAGGGGATGGTGAGCTTCATCCCGCCTTTAGGGTTACAGAGCCATCCTTTTTCCCTATTGGCAGGCTTCCATCTGTCTCCTATCGCCACCAGGTAATGACTTCGCACCAGCTCTCTAAAAAGAGATTCAGAAACTCACCCTCTCCTTGCCTTTCAAAAACACGCGACTTGGCCTAAAAGATAGGGATTCTCCACCGCTTGGCTTTACTATTCGCTTCAATCTGATAGGGAAATATCCGTGATTACAGCATATTTCAGTCCGGAGTAGGGCTTCTTTTCGAGAGAAAAAGAGCTTTACGCTTCGCCCCTAGTTTTCCGATGTTTCATTGTTTTCTCTGTCTCTTGTCTGACTGGGCAGCGAGTACAACCTTTCTCTATCTTTTATAATCATTAGGTGAGAAATAGTTCCATCTCGATGCAGAGCACAAACCTTCTCCTTCTTTTGGCATTTCCAAAGAGTTGGCCCTCTACAGAAAAACAATCCTCTACGGCTGCGTAGGCTGCCATCAGAGTAGCGGTCGCTCAGCCCCATTCTCACATATTCCTTTGATTCTCAGACTTAGACTCATCTTTCCGAGTAAAAACTTCTTTGAAACCCTTCTAACATTCTATCCTCCCGAAACTATATGTTAGCTTTATGCAAAACATTTTTATCTCAAAATCACCTGATTGCCATCTACTATCTTAACTTTGTCACCAGGACCTGACCACCTGATATTTTCACAAGAAAATCACACCCCTTCTTTCTTTAATCGCTCTATACTATGTAGCAAGAATAGCATAATCTCGCAAAAAAGGGATGTATAGTACTTGGACAATGCCTACCCCAAAAGGGAATGATATGAGTCGAAAGGAGTCGTATGGATCCAAAAACAACATGCCAGCGCCGGCACGCAGAAAATGTGATTGCCTGGTAACTCTGTTTCTAGATGGGAACGGCGGCAGAACGGTGAGCTTAAATCCAAAGGTGCTCTATCGAATACGGAAACAGGATGGTTGCCTTGGTTCATCAATGCCTTACACAAAATGGGCATTCAGGATGCCTTGAGTGGAGGTCGAAGACATAGGCCTCTGACCACATCCTCGTGGCAAGATTACAGGCCGCTGTTTACCGCAGTCAGGATAAAACGAAAATATCTTTGGGGGAGCTGCTCTATGAATCATAAAATCGCCTGAAGAAGCATGATGTTTCTGAATGCACAGAAACCGGAATCTTTTAAAGGATCTTATATCTACGGGGCGGACTCCTTGATTTTCGATCTGGAGGATGCTGTGCCCTTGGAGAAAAGGATGCTGCAAGATTCACTCTTCATGGCCTTTCAGTAGATTATCAAAATGCAGAAAAGTGCAGTGGATTAATGGAATCGATACTCCCTTTGGAGGAGGATATTCGCTGCGCCGTATTTGCCGGCTAGACAGCATCTCGCATTCCGAAAACGGAATCCAGGAGGATATTCTCACGGTAGAAGTGAGGTAGCAAAGGCTGAGCAAGAAGCCGGTGTGGATCTCTGAAGCACCTTCTTATGGCGGCTCATCGAGTCTGCAAAGGGCGTGGTACATTTGGAAGAAATCTGCTGCCTCGCGGACAGGCTTTTCGGGGGTAGCCCTTTCTGCAGGAGATTATACCAAGGATTTGCATGCAGAACTCAGCGGAAGCGGCGTAGAGCTTAGTGGAGCAAGACAACTGATGATTATTCATGCCAGAGCTGCAGGAATACAGTGCTCGATACCGTCTATACCAATCTGAGGATATGGAAGGCTTCCGAAGAAGTGGGAGTTGATTCACGCATGCGCTTTTGACGGAAAGTCCATTATAAACCCGAGACAGATTCCTGTTGTGTATGCTGTTTATACGCCAAACGAGGAGGAAATTACCTTTTGCCAGAAAAGTAGTACAGGAAAATTGATGAGAAACGGTCAGGTATCGGGCGTATTTTACTGTAGATGGAAAATGATAGACATCGCCTTTTATGACGGAGCCAAAAGAACCTTTGCGTTGGCAAAGGCTGCCGGCGTTTTGGAGGAGGCAAATGATTAATGTAGTGGGTAGAGATTCCGATGCGGTCTTATGGAAACCGGAAAAGAGGCATTTCGGGGAAGCAGATTTTGACGGCTATTCTATGAAAAGACAGCAGTAAAGATAAGAGCACGAATGCTGGCGAGGCAGTAAGCTGGAGAGTAATTTTGCAGGGAGGTTTTGCGAAAATGCAACGCCCATGACGGCATGACCATCAGCTTTCACCATCATCTTTCGGAGGGAGACCTGCGCTATGCAGGTGATGCAGGTTATTATGATATGGGCTTAGACATTACCTATCTAGTAGCTCCCCAGCAGCCCAGGACGGCTGGTTCCCATGATAGAAGACGGCACCGAACCATATCGAAAGCCCTGAGTTCTGGGGAAAAATCGAGAAGCTACCGTGAGTGGGAAATCAGGAATCGCTATTCTTCGTCTCTACGTCGAAAGAGTTCGGGCCATCGAAAACGGAGAGAAACGAAAATCGACATTGCTTTTATCGGGCTCAAGCTGTGATGAATACGGAAATTGCCGGGCGTAGGGGAAACAGACATCTGCGGTGTGCTCTCCTACTCGCCATTGATGCGGAGTATGCCGAGTACGTGGTGGTTTTAACGGATTGTCTTGTGTCCTTCCGAATCTTTCCGCAGATATCAGCATGACTGACGTGGACTATGTGCCAAAGGTGGATGCTATCGGAGATCCGGAAAAATCGCTTTACCAGCTAGCGCCGTCCCGTGACGGATAGAAGAGAAACCGATGATGGCGGAAAGCTGTCAGTTCATTTCGCTACCCCTATTTTGGAAGGCTTCACCTTTCAAACCCGGTATAGCGGTAGCCAGTGCCACGGCACTTTGTCTTTCGGAGAAAAATGTGGAGAAAACATTCATATGGGGCTTTGGTCAGGAGAGGAATGTCCAAACCCATGTGCGATTTATTGGATGAGGGTTTGGTTTCCTGCCTTTTAGATACCCAGGACTTTGATTTGCCTTTCTATAGAGAATCTGATTTCCCATCCAAAGCATTTTTCCATCAGCACAAAAAGAGATATGATCCTTCTGTAAGGGTGCATGTGGTTAATAAATTGGACTTTGTGGATTTTAGGCACTCTGGGAGGCAGATGTACATTTCACTGCAATGTGGTGATGAGCTCCGAGGGAGAATTAATGCTCAGGAGGACATCCGGATACGGCGGCCGGAGCAAAATGTACTATTGTCATCATCGCCTTAGTACAGGAAGAATTCTAATTATTCGAAATGATGTAACCACCGTTACCACCCCTGGGGAAACTCATGGATGTGATTGTTACCGACTGACAGGGTATTGCCATTAATCCCCGGCGTCCGGAGCTTTTGGAGGCTGCAAAAGCCGCTAAACTTCCCATAAAGAGTATTGAAGAATTACGAGATATTGCCTCACAAAATCTGTGGAGAAACCGACTAAACTGGAATTGAGGATAAAGGTAGTTGCCATTATCGAAGCAAGAGACGGCAGCATCATGGATGTGTAAGAAAGGAAGGATAAAAAGTCTAACTTACACTAAGCGCTAGATAAAACCAGTAAAGCCAAGTACCATTCTTATAAAAACCATAGATGTAATTTATGCCAAGGAGTTCAAATGAATTTTATTGTAAAAGCGGAGAACGAATCCATGTGGATATTCTGAGAAGGCTTTCCATTGTCTTCCTCCATGGAAACAATCTGCAAAGCGCTATTATGAAAAGCAAGGTTCTTGAGAAAGAGTTCCAGCTCTCTTTGTAGATAGTTTGGGGGCATGGGAAATCGGAGAACTGCAGGGGAAACAAGCTTTTGCTTTTACCTTTGCTGATAGTCTGGAGGAGCTGCTTTCCTCCCTTTCCATAGAAAATGTCTTTTGGTAGGGGCAGTGATCAGTGCGAACCTGGCCTTGGAACACGCCGGTCGCCATGGAGAGAGTAGCTGGAATTCTCGCAAACAGCGGAAAATATTTCCCTCCGGTCTCACAGTTCCTTCCCGCGCCAGCCTGCTATCTGGAGGAATGGCTCTACTGCTTTTGGGACTTCTTCCCTGCCTTTAAACGGAAGTCCAGAGTTTCTCCCCTTTTACGGGAAAATGTGGATGTGCCGAAGGAGCTGAGCAGCACTCACCCCGTAGTGGTTTTGTGGGCGATATAGTGATGTAGAGTTGCTACAGTATGGCTATTACAAAGCTTTTTCCCAAAGGCAAATTTCCTGGAAAGAAAAGGACAGGGACACAATATTCCTAAAAAGACAGTGCCTATTTTAACCAACTGATAGAAAAATGGTGCAGGGCATACAGCCTCGATACTGCCTTAATCAAACAGCAAGATGCCGATAATATAAGCATTGATTATCAGCAAGTTCCGATAAAGTAAAGGTAAAATTGCAAAACAAAGTTCGTATAGAGAAACTCCGTTTCCATAGTAAGGAGGAAAAATTGAATAAGCTGTTTATCATGGCAGAATGTTCTAAAGCAGCATTCTTTTCCTAAAGCATTTCTATTTTGCGCTGAACTTGTTAAATGGAAAGACCATTTCGAGGCGGTAAAAAGTATCTTAAGCGGCTTTGTCCTTCCAAATTGTAAGCCCCTCATATCGGAATCCTCTCCGTTTTCTCCGATGATGCTCTATGACTTAATCCTTTTGTAAGGAGCTGAAAAGAAGATTTCTTGGGGAAGCTGATAGAAAGCAGCTGGACCATCAACAGCTTAAACAACCTGATCGGCTTTTGGCAGGCCTTGTGGACGTGGGACTGCGTTACAGCTAGTTTTACGGAGGAGGATCAAAGGGCGAAGAAACCATGCAGGGCATTTCCACAGATGCCTATTTCATGTCCGCTTTCTCTATTCCCTGCTATCCTTCGGGCTCTTGTTTTTCGTTCAGAAAAATGCCGTTTTAAGACCCTGCAGCTTTGTCCTCCTTCTGCTTCTCTGATTCTTCAGTCTGCTTTTTCTTTCCACCAGAAAAACTGGTCCTACTTTTTGGAAATCTGTCCAAGAAAAAGATTCTGGCTTAATCGCAACTTCCTCCTCGATTGGGGCTTTAGCTTTCGTCTTTTCTTTTTACTGCGGATAGGACACTGGGCTACAGCGTTTCTCAACACCTTGCCATTATTCTTTATTTCATTTGCATCGGTATCGTCTCCATGATTCCCGGAAGTCTCGAAGCTTTTGATTTAATGATGATGAGCGGTCTTCATATTTTTCCGAAATCGAAATGAGGCAGGGCAAGCTAAGTCGCTGCTCCGTATCTTTTTATTACATCATTCCCTTTTACCATCGGTCTCCTTTTCTTTAATCAAAAGTATGGGAGGGGCAGATTAATCAAAATTTTATGGTCTGCCGAAGAAACTTAGGCTCACTGGGACAGGGCATCAGCCACTTATGGCAACTTTTCTTCGGTCGATGAGCCACTGCCATTCTTCCCGATGAAATCCCGTAGCATTCCTCTCATCGGACAAATGGATCCCATCCGCGGGCAGTTGCTTTTGGCAGTTTCAAGTCTCCTTGTCTCTCTCTTCCTTTTGGGAAGACTTTTTAAAAGAAAAGCCGCCTTTTACAAGCCCTCCTTTTCCCTTCTGCTTTTATTTTCGTGACACTTTTTCTATATCAATCTGGGGAGCCCTTTCTCTTTTCAGTAGTCTCTGCACTTCTGTTGTTTCTAGTTGATTCTCTTTTTCGAAGAAAGAGCTTTCCAGAAAAGCCTTTTTCTATCCGATGGAAGAACTCGTTTGAAGGACTTTTCCTATATTCTAGAAGTATTTTCATTACTCTCCTCCTTTTTATACCTTTCCAGCGGCAATACCGGAAAAGGATAGTCTCGGCTTCCTGATTTTCCATAAGGGCGTTCTGCATATAGTTACATACTTTCAAAGCCCCATTTTTCTACAGTCTTTTTAGACTACTTTTCCATCTTTTCGCCTCATTTTCTGATTCCTGCGCTTTTGCTATATTACCGTGGGCGCACTGGCAGAGATAAGCATTTTCTCCTCGGAGAAAAATCAATCAGGAACGCTTTCAGAACTTTTGCAAGCTTTTCCTAATAAGAACTCAATGCTCTCTGGCCTTCCTTGGCGATAAGCTACTGTACTCATTATCAGGAAAATGGAGTGGATAAGGTGGTTTTTCAATTTGCCTTAGAAGACGGAAAAGCGGTGGTCATGGGAGAGCCCATCGGAGAAGAAAGATATTTTCCTGCTGCAATCTCTTCCTTTACTGCGAAGCGGAGGAAAAATCTTACCCTGCTCTTCTATGAGGTGGGCCAGGATTTAACCTTCTCCTCCAGCTAACCATGGCTATGAATTTATGAAGTTCGGAGAAAGTGCAAGGTTACCTCTTTCCGACTTTTGATCCGTAGAAAATCCGGCAAAAGTTTCGTGCCGTCAGTAAAATAGAAAACAAAGGATATAGCTTTTCGAGCACAGTACCCGCCTTTTTCCGATGCCTTTTTACAGGATTTGGAGAAAATATCGGATGCCTGGCTTTCCGGAAGACAGGAAAAGGGGATTTTCTCTGGGCTTTTTGACAAAAGGGCATATCTCTCTGGCTCCCATTGCCTCGCGTATTGATTCCGAAGGACATGTGCAGGCCTTCTCCAACTTCCTCGTTTGCAATGGAGAAAAAGTAAGCTATTGATTTAATGCGTTATAATCCGGACACGGAAAGCAACGGCATTATGCGACTATCTCTTCGTGGAGATTTTCCTGTATTTTAAAGAAAAAGGCGTAGAATACTTTGATTTGGGTGATGAGCCTCTCCAACGTGGACCCAGGAAGAGCATAGCTTTTTCCAAGAAAAACTGGCTCTTTCTGGTTTTATGCGCCTTTACCAATCGCTTCTACTCCTTTCGGGACTATGAAAATATAAGGACAAGTTCTCGCCCTTTGGGAGGCAAGATACCTGTCCTATCCGAAGGACAGCAGTCTGCTTTTTGATCTGTTGGCGATTTTTAAGATAGATAATCGAAGGTAAAGGAGCTGTAAAACATTTTGTCCAGCAATATAGGTCTGAAACGGGGCACGCCTCTACTTCGTTTTGACTGAGCAGTGGTTTATGTTAACCACTGCTCACTTTCAGCCGTAGCAACAAATTCGAAGGTGGTCATCATCGACGACTTTTCTAATGAAAAGTCTCGACCATGAGCATACAGCTTCAAGCTTCACTTCATTCTGCTTTCAGCAAGTGCCGGCGAGCCTCAGATTGCCCCTTTTCAGACCTATATTGTATAAAATTTTGATTATTTATCCTTTTATTGAATCTTATAGCTTCTTCATTTTCCCTCAAAAGATATCCGTGATAATCTTTCGAGCTCTTCTTCCTTTCTCCGGAAGCTTCCTGCCTGTTTCACTACTGCATATAATGCCGGATATTCCTTCGCAATTCTTTTCAATGGTCTTGCTTTCAGCACTGACCTCTCATGAAGAAGGAATCTTTTTAATCCATCTCTCCGGCACCAAAGCTAAAATTTTCTTTCCTGCTTCCTTATCGCTGATGACAGCCTCCGATAAGCCCTCGCTTAATTTGCTCGTTCCTTTTTCCCGTAAAATCCTGTAATTCCATACATTTTCCTCCTTTACTCTATAACTATCGTTTTGTACTCTATACCTTTAATATGTCTTGACTCGCTCTATTATACTCGATTTAAGACAGCTATTCTAAATTTTCTTAAAACCAACATTCTAAATTCTTCCGAAAATCAAATATCCCACTATCGTTAGAATCATCAGACTTTTCCTGAATATAGGTGTATCTTTCCACCTTGGACACAATGCGGTAACGCCCCGGACTTTTTGCATAGTCATAGAAGCAGTAGGAGCACCATAAAGCGTTTAAGAAAAGTAGCAAAACGGACAGTCTGCTCAGTCTCCACACCAAGATGAAGTTCGTGCAAATGTCTCACCCAGGTCAAAAATAAAGACAAAGCGAATACATTTTTATAGCCGAAAAAGCTTGGAATAGGTCATATACTCCGTTTCTTCCTCCGGCGCCTGAATCTTCCGGGAAATCTCCTCAGATAAGAGCGCGGAAAAATACAGGGTAAGTACTGCATGAAATTTGTGATATCCCAAACCGGCAATTTGTATTTATACGGTATAAGAAATCACGTAAAAGATTTAAAAGAATCTGTACCGGATTATGGGGCAACTAAAGCCAGAGGAAGGGATTTTGCAATCTTATGCTTTTGAAAAACCACACCGCCATTAAGCTCCATAGGTGTAAAGAATAAAGCAGAAGATAAAGTTCTTCATAAAAGGAAGTTAATCAGCAGGGTAAAGGAAAATGAGATGGTGGCAAAATTCGTAAATCCGTCTTTTGTGACTCTTCCGGAGGGAAGAGGCTCGAAAGGCAAAAAGCCGTTTGTCCAGCTCATAGTCCTTAAAGTCATCCGCGATTCTCAGCCAAAGCAAGAAGCTAAAACCGTAAAACTGCAAAATCAGCATCCCTAAAATATCATGCTGTACGAAAAAGCTGTAAATGCCGACTGCCCCTCCACTGGTTGAAACGAAAGAAGCGTCTCCTTTTCCAATCCCCACGATTTAAGAGCACAATAAAGTAGATTTCAGAAAATCATTACGCCCAGTCCCAATCTTTGCAGTATGATACATTTCTTAAAGTAAATATTTTAATCGTTTAAGCCTTTCCATAGCCTATCCTTTCCCGGATTTCCAGCTTCTGTTTCCAAGCCTTTTGTTCGTATTCTCAAAAAGGTCCTCATCAATCACAATTTTATCATTGAGCAACTCCACTAATTGTCGAGACTCCCAGAGAAAAATAGCCTCCTCTCCTGCGGTAAAAGCAATGAGCCAAATGATTTTTCCCGCCAATTTGAATATTTCCTTTTCTACAACACTCTCGTCCCTTTTTCTTTATGGCACTCCTACGGCTTTTATCAAAAGACGGTTCAAATCCTCACATGGTTATGAATATGCCCCACCAGCATTGCCTCTCCCCACTTCCACATGGAGGATTCTTCCTATGCCTTCCAGTTCTAAAAGACTGATCTTCTTTTTATTTTCGGAAAATGCTGAAAATGGGCTGCCTCTTTTTCGCACACCGTCCAGCCTTCCCTTGATTTTCTTTTGTTCTTAAAAAGCTTCCTCTTGCCGGAAAAATGTAGCGATGATAATCCGCTAAGCTCAGGCGAAAACCAATAGCGTTCCGCCTTTCAAGAATTCGGACAGGGGCCTTCAGAATTTTCTATGGAATAGTAATTCCCTTGATTTCGAAAGGAAGTAGATTAGATTTCCATTGTTGTCACTGCCGGGGAAAAATGATTTTTCCTTTCTTGGTCTATTTTATAGGCCAAAACCTTTCCGGAAGGGTGCAGAAAGCCTCGCTTTCCTGCCTGTCCTTTTTCATGCCTCATGTATCTTTCTTTCCATGCCTCCATTTTCCTTTGTATTCTCTTTTCCCGGCCTCCCTGTAACACACGGCTTCTTTTCTGGAAAAAGCCCCAAAGCTTTTGATAATTTTTCTTTTATATACTCCTTGAAAGTCCGTATTTTTCACAAAAAGGGCGCAATATCTTTTTAGAAAGAAAGCTGTTGTACACAAGCCCTGAAGAAAGGAAAAATAGGGACGGGCAAAATCACTTTTGAGAAGAAGTCTTCTGAGAAAATGATGGTACATAAATGGCTTTCTGCCCATACTCCTCTTTCTTGAATCAGCCTTCCTGTTTTTCGCTCGATAATGGAAGGGAGTTTTGCTCCTTTTGCATAGCACCATGTGGCATATGTTTCTTTTTGTATAGGTGTTTTTGCATTGTAATTTTGTGCTTTTGTCATTATGTGTATTAGTGTGCATTAAGTCTTTTTGATTGCCCCTTTTTCCCCATAGTCCTTCCCTCATAGCTTTCTCACCAGCAATATCACAAAGAGAATCGCCAAAAGTAAAAGACCGATTCGGACTTTTCAAACTCGGTTTCTCCATTCTGAAGTTAAAGACGAAGAAAAAGCCAGTAGCATACAAAAGCTCTCCCGGAAGAATTTTTCATGGAAAAATATACGCTGAATAATCCATGAAGAGGAATAAAAAGGAAGGTAGGTCACCGCAAGGCCGGTAAAATAATCCTTCTTTTCTCCTCCACTGGCATTAAAATAGGCAAGTCTGTCACTACGGAAAGAAGATATAGCATCTGAAAGCAGAAAAGAAACGACCTGAATTTGGCAAAATACTGAAGATAAATCTGTACCGAAACACACACCAAAGGAAATAAGATCCGATAAAGAATCAATTTGCACCCTCGAAGGCTTTTTCCAGATCATTTTTGAGAGCACTGGCTACATGCCGTCAGTGTATCGCAAAGTCCTGCCAGAATCAGTAAAAATCAAAGAAAAGGCCAAACTTTTTCAGAAAGAAAACTCCGTATAACGAAATGGAAAGCCCAAGATAGGTTAAAGGTGACATTGTGATGATAGACCCCTATTTTCTTCATCAATATTTCCTCAACTCATTCAACAACTTATTCTTCGTGTATGTATTCCTATCTCCGCAACTCAATTATAAATATTTCCTCACCCTAAAAAGAATCAGCAGGCAGTTCACGAAAACATGGGTAAGGCCTCCCAGGATAATCGCAAATACAGTTTGTACAGCTGTCAGATGCACCAACACGCCCAGGCAAACTATAATCCCTGAACATGGAAATCAATCTGATCCAAAATAAAGAAAAACAGCTTTAGTCCTATCCTTCTGTCTCCCTGCTCCGCTGCGGAAACTGAAAAGCCTCCTTTTGATAAAGCTTATTGGGCAGTTCGAAGAGCATATACAAAAAGCCGAAAAGCATGCCAATCAGGAAATTAAAGGCAGGCGTATTTTTCAAAAATACAAATACAAAAGACTCCGCTTATTTTGTCCCAAGCCACGTAAAAAGAAAGTCTCTCAAAAACTTCCAATATGCCTGCAAGAACCGTCATTAAAATAAAAGCCCAAAACACTTTTATTGTCCCCGAAAATCCGTTTTCCGTCTGTCCAGTTCTTTCTGCCGTCAATAGGTCTGCAACGACTTTTTCAAAAAGGAATTTTCAAAAAGCAACATATTGAAAACGCCTGCCAGAATCACTCGAAACATGGTGATGTATAAAGACATAACTCACTCGCACATATTGTCCATCCTCCCATAAGAAAAACTTTCTTCACTATCTGAATTTTTCAGCATCCTTTCCCTCGGCAAGCTTTTCGTCATAAGCAAAGAGAGCTTGCTCTAGCCTAAAAATATTTTCCGATGGCAATGCCCTGAACCAGAAAGAAAGCAATGCCGAAGCACAGCATCCCCTGCAGCTGCCAAATCCTTGGTTACCTTTCACTTCTGGGTGATGTTCTTGGTAATGAAAATCCGAAAGATGCTCACCGCGGTATTGACACACTCCATACTGTAGACCCCGGCAGAGCTCAAAATCACTGCATACCAGGTAGACAAATCCACCTTCAACAAAAGAAATCCAATAGAAAAACACCAGGTTAATCCCTCAGATATTATTTATAGTCCGTCTTTAATCCGAAATAAAGTCCCTCATGGCACATAGCACACTTTGCCGGAAACGTGATGTTCTTCATCTAAGTTTATGAAAACCTTTGCTAACAATACATACTCTCAGCGGAAACACATTTATCCTGAAAATAGCCTTCGCTGGCCTTTTCCTTGAATCAGTGTCACGATAGACTTGGCCTTTTTCTTTTCAGCACTCTGTTGCCAGCTGGGAAAAAGGCCAGCCCCAGCCCCTCTGGAACCTTTCATTTCCGCCAAATACAAAAGAATATAGCAACTTGGCCTTTCTTTTTCCGAAAAAGGATTTGCAAAAGGCGAATCGGATTGAGAGGCTTTTTGCAGAAGATTTCCACAGTCCGGAAGACAGAGGATCCCTTTTTAACTCCTCCTTATCATAAGCCAAAAAGACCATTTCTTCATCTACAATATACTTTTAAAGAATGGTAAAGGCTTACAAAGTTATCTCGAGAAATGTTTCGAAAGCCTTGAAAACTTTATAACGTTCCATTAAAAGGGGATAAATTTCAGAAAGATATCGGTCAAAGTTCTCTTTTTGTAGGTGTACAAATCGGTAGCCCTTTTTCCTGAAAAATGTTCCAATCGTTTCTTTGCCTTTTTACATTTTCATAGGAAGGCTCCAAAACATCATAAAGAGTTGGAAACATAACGGTTACAGATCTGAAAGCCCGCCTTTTCAAAAAGATAAGGATAATAGCTTTTATTTGTAGGTTCTCCGGCATAAGGCGCTTTCTTCCAAAGCAAAGCGATACTTTTCCAAAAAGAAAGATCAATGGGACCTTTCGAGCCTTTCTTCCCCGCTTTTTGGGCTTCCTCTTCACAAACTTCTAAAAAGAAAAAGGCAACTTCTCTTCTCTATACTTTCATAGCTCCACAAAACCGTAGTCCTCATCTTCTACAGCGTTAAAGCTAATCCGCCCTGCTACGCTTTCTTTTCCCTCAGAAACGTATACGCAAAGAAATGGCAGAAACGAAGCTTCTGCACTAAGATGTGCTTTCCAAGTACTGCCTCCTCCATTTTTCCTGTCCTGCATAAGACAGGACTTTTTATAAAGCATAGCAGGAAGATTTAAAAATTGCGCTTTCTCCCTTGCTCCTTTTACCGCTTTGATTTGATAGTTCTTCATTTTCCCTTTCTATACTTAAACAAGCTCCATGAATAAAATCCCTGATTTCCTCCTCTCACACTTGTTCGGCAATACTCTTTTATTCCTTTTGCTTTATAACGCTACAAATTCTAAATCCCCATCTATCTCACAATATCTCCGTCTTTGCAGCCCTCCATAATATTCGGAATATTGACCACTGCAGGCTTTTTCCAGCTCTCTTGCGAGAATGGCGCTGTGGGATAAAAAGAGATCCTTCCGTAATGAGTCCTCCTGCCATATTGAGATAAGGAAAACCAGCCTGGATCAGAATAGCTAAGAGGATTTTCCTTAGCCTGCTGCTCTGACTTCCTGTAAGCTTTTAATCTTTAAAACTTTCTCCTCGGAAAAATACCCTTGAAACGCCTCTTCCAAAGAGACTCTTTGGGTATTATTCCTGCCTCTTTTCCTTCTCCACATCTTGTCCTTTTTATATCTTCTTTTCTTTTTAAGATTCATAGGCTCCGAGGAGAAAAATATCCTCTGACTCTTCCACTTTTCTTCTCTACTTCTTTTCCTTAACAAATTTATAGTTTAAAACCCTAATCTCTCCTGCCAAAGGATCTCTTGTCCACCTTTCCAAGGAGCTTTACCCGAGACAAAAACCGTAGTCTTTCGTAGGCCTTTCGTAGTTCCTTTCTCTCGCAATTTTTCAGGAGAAATCTTTGCTGAAAATAGCAATTCCTTTTAGCTCATCAAGGCTCAAATAGTACATCAAAGCCTATGCTTTTCTCTCCCGATTTTATCTACATTCGCCGCATAAGGCCAAAAGCATCTTGTACGATGAAGACGGGAAATCTCCCTATTGTTACAGGAGGACTCGGCAAGGTCTATAAAAGAAGGACTTTCTCTGTTTTTGCTCGAAAGGCTTCTTGAACAGCTTGTCTCTTCGCAATCTTTCTCCGAGAAATTTGTCTCTACAATTTTTCTCACATGCTTTCCCAAGACTATGCTTCGCTTCCGAAAGCTCATACCTCTCCAGCAGTTTCGGTCTCTAAAGAATCCAAAATCCATCGGTCCAGTAGCTCTTCATTGGTTCTGTAGGTTCTGGTTTCCAGCTCAGCTCTCCCACTATTCTGATCCCCATAGGCAGAAATATAGCTTTTTTCTTTTTCCTACGATATTCTTCGCTGTCTAAGCCATGCTTTTCGGCTACTCGTCTTTAAGGCGGAAAGTGCTCGTACAGGCTTCATGGTTTCTAAGGAAAATGCCGTTTTCTTTCCCATATAAATGGGTGCTGATAAAAAGACACCCATATCATTCATCAAAGTAATATCCCATTCCCGCAGTAGGTCTTCCTTCATTTCCAAAAAAATCCGATAGAGTGCCTGAGCATCTTCCTCCTCACCCACCCTTTTGCTGTACCCGGCATAGCGCTCTTGGAAAAACCGGTCCAGCTCCTTCATTTTCCTTTGAGAAACGAAAAAATAATAGCAAAATAAAAGGGCATTCTGCACTTTTAAAGAAGCTTGGCGTCTTCCTAGAAAAAGGATATTTCTTCGTTAGACACCCCCAGCATTCCCTGCCAAAGCGGAATAATCTTTCCGGAAAAGGGAAGGAGACGCAAAATATCATACCAGGAGGAGATTTCATAATACATTCTTCCGGAAAATCCTCCCACCATGCGTTGAAAAAGCTCCTCATAGGAAGAGACCTTCTTTCCCAAAAAACGCCTTCCCAAAGAAGTGAAAATCCCGCATACATTTCTCCTGCAAAGCTCTCGCTTAAAGGGAAGACATATTCCCGGAAAGCTGGAGATATTGCTGTTGTCTAAAATCCGAACGGGAAGTTGTACATGTCTAAGGTGGTGATTTCTCTGGCCTGTAAAATGTAAACCTTGCCCTTTTCTATGGCAAATTTATATCCATGGGCTTTTGAAAAAGCTCCTCTATTCTTTCTCCAAGAGTAAACAAGGTCTTCAGCTCTTCCTCGTCCAAAGCTAGACCTGGACTTTCCTGTGCCTGCTCCGACAAACAGCTTTGACCACGCCCCTCTTGATACAGGCATTCTCCCGGAAAATAATGGTAGGTCAATACATTTTCTGATCCTCCACCACCTTATCTCCTAGACCTTGTCCAAGAACCACCACCATTTCACTAAGGATACCCTTGGGGTTTTTCGTAAACAGAACACCGGACTTTTCCGGAAATAACATTTCCTGAATGATTACCGTTTCTAATTCTGCTTTCTTCTGTTCTGTGTCCTCCTGCTTTTCTCTGTTCTCCTGCTTTTCTCTGTTCTCCTGATGTCCTTCTTTGCCCTGCTGTTTTAGATCGTATTCCCCCTTCCCTCTATTCGCCTTTTCTTTATATTCCAAACTGCCGGCGTAGGAGGCAAAGACCTCCTGTACCGCTTCCTGTACCTTCTCTCTTTTACATTTAAACGCGTCAAAAACTGTCCGGCAGAGGAATGCTCCCGCTATCTTCTGGCAGAAAAATTGAGCGAACGAGCAAAGCAGTCTCTCTCGAAAAAGAAAGATCCGCTTCCCCATTTTCTGAAAACCAGGATAAACTTCGGAACCGAAATCCCTGCTCTTTTTAAAATTTCTAAATGCCTTTGCCTTCATGATCCTCCACTTATTTTTCAGCTGTTTTTGCTCTAAATATAATAATTTATCTTACCTTGAATTCTCAAGAAATGCCACACCCCTAAAAGTTCTTTCCTCCCCATGTATACATTTATCTCTAAAAGTATTTAAATAATAGCTTTATTTGGTATTATTATCTAAATATAAATTCAGATTTACAAAGAGTAATTGTAAATCAGCACAAGTTCTGCATGACAGAAAGGAGGCTTTTATGAGAAAATCATTCATGAAATCAGCTCTTGCATTCGGCTGTGCATTGCTGACCGCTCTATTCTCTTACCGCCATCACAGGTTTTGCCAAAACTATGATGACGAAGTACAAAAGCTGGCAGCTCCTGTCCCGTATTGGGATGAAAGCGAACTAAAAGTACGCTTTGAAGAATTCATCAGGACATCAAGGAGCATAAAGGTATCGAGGATTACATTGTTCCTGATCATTTCAGAAGAAGAAGGAAGCTATTCGCAACTACTTCCGGACTTTTTGAGGGAAGAAGGACATCCGCTATACCTATACCAAGATGCCGGTGCTTCATCGGGTAAACGGAACCGATGAGTACAATGATTTACGAGGAATCATGGAATTAAAGTTCCAGACTACCGAAGCAAAAGAACAGGTAACGGAACACACCGTCCTTCTGAAGATGGCCAGACTGGGAGATGCCCAGGGACTCAAATGGAAGATTGTAGGCATCCTTTGGAAGGATAAGGGCGTGGATGTATCCGACGTAAAGATTTATCAGTTGGATAAGCCAAAACGCGGCGAAGAAGTTTGCATTATGACCACCGATGCGGGAGTAATCAAGATGCGTCTCTTCCCGGAGAAGGCTCCCATTGCCGTGCAGAACTGGATTACCCTATCCAAGCAGGGCTTCTACAACGGCACGCCATTTGCAAGAGTCATCAGATTTCGTGATTCAGGCGGAGCTCTGGACGGTTCCGGAGACGAAGCAAAGTCCAGCTATAACGGATTCTTCGTTGACGAAGTAAACATGGAGCTGCACAACTTTAACGGAGCGCTTTGCCTAGGAAATAACGGTCCCCATACTAACGGAAATCAGTTCTATATCGTGCAGTGCAGTAAGATTCGTAATGAAGCGACACTTCCTCTTTTATCTCTTCCGGAAAATGTAAAAGCAAAGTACAAGGAAGTGGGCGGAATTCCCGAGCTGGACGGACGTTACACCGTATTGGGACAGGTTTATGAAGGAATGGACGTGGTAGAAAAGATTGCTTCTCAGGAAACCAATCAAGATGATGCGCCTGTATCCAACCCCATCCTGATTCAGAATATTACTTTTCCAGAAATACCGTTAAGCAGAGCTAATCATTTTTCCAAATGTCGGCTCTGATACCGGCTAAATTCCACTATATCAAAAAGGACTTTGGAAGAACCGAGGGATATCCCTAAAAAGCTTCTTTCAAAGTCCTTTCTCCTTGTTTAAAAAGAAATCTCCTGATCTCTACTCTTTTCATTCTATACTTATCATCGTACATCTTTCCGTCCGCCTGTCGAATCACATGACTCACGGTGAGATGTTCTCTTTTTCAATGGGGGAGCTTCTCCGCAACCTCCCTGATAGCTGGCACTTCCCATGGAAATACTTACAGGGAAGGGAGGATTCTGTTTCTCCTTCGTATTCCGCAAATCTTTTTCAATCTTATTTTCCACTTCAAACACCGCACTTGTGGGGAAAACAATGCAGACAAATTCATCACCGCCGTTTCTTCCGGAAAAGCCTTCCACCTCTGCCATGGCATCCTGAATGGCCTCTGCCACCATTTGAATCAAACGATCTCCGGACTCATGGCCATAAAGGTCATTGGTCAGCTTTAAGTCGTTGATATCCATAAAGATAGCGGCATAGTCCTTCTTTTTACTGTGATCCAAAACCTCCAGCTGATCCTGCAAATACTGCCGGTTCCCAAGGCCGGTCAGCCGATCCGTATAGGCCAGGTATTTTAAATGCTTTTCTTCGATGCCGGCCTGGGCAATCAGAATAACCTTAAATACATAGGAAGTAATAAAAACAATAATCAAAAGCAGAATTAAAATCTTTGAAAAAGCCAGTGGTAACAAAGCTTTTGCAAGAATCCTGGCCACTTCTCCGTAATACTGCCGGCCAAAATGATTCTAATCTGTTCTAAAATGCCGAATACAGTCCACAAACACCAAGCCGTATCCCAAAAATATAATCCGAATTGTTCTTTATCTTTTTCCGGGGAAAAGCAGGCTGCCATAGAGGAAAATACCATTACAATCTGTGCCGTCTGTACCAGACGGAGATGCCCGGTATACTGAAATCCCGTAGGAAAATATAAAGGATCAGGCAAAGCAAGAAGAAAAGCCAAGAAAAATGCTGCCGACTACTCTAAGATATTCCCTGACCACCTTCCTTGAGGTTTCATAGCTGGCATATAAAGGGGCCGTGGGCAACAATAAATACATTCCGACATACTCGCAAACCGCACTTAAATCCTCTCTGGGAAAAAGCAAATAAGCTCAGACCGGTATTCCCCAAGTGCCAGAGGGTACATGGCGAAAAACCAGGAGAATAGCCACATTCCTTCACTGGCATACACATGAGTCTTAAAGAAAAAGGCAAAAATGACGATTCCGATAAAGGATCCAATCAAGGTCATTACGAAAATAGGATACGTCGTTTCCTGACTAATCATCGGATAATAAAACTCAGTCCCTCTGGACATCAAAATCGGAACATCAAAATTATCCTCCAGAATATCCAACTGCGGCTCTATTTCCACCCGAATCTCATCCCCATAAGCCTCCAAAAGGAACCGGTATACTGATTTTTCAGGTGTCCAATCATGTGCCTTTTCAGATTTTCTCCGTAGGACACCAATAACTGATCCTTGTAATACGCCTTCACCACACTGTTATAAAAAAAGAAGTTAATCGTCTGATACTCCGCCTTCCATTCCAATTCCAAGGGCAGATGCATGGTGATATGATCTTTTCGGGAAGAAAAATTAAACAGATAGCTCTGAAAATTATCTACACTTCCATCCTCGTGCTGTACTTCCACACTCATGTTCTTCAACACTTTATAATCACTTTTGGGCACCCGTCCTACATCACTCAGAATATAACGCATCACAAGAAGCCCCACCAAAATGGAGAGGAACAAAAGAATGACGGTTTGATGTTTTTTGATGAAGGAATTATTTCTCATCTACGCTCCGGATATCTACAATAGAATGCTCTGTTTCCAAAAAATATCCTTCGTGATTATGCTTCTAACCCGCATCTTGGATGTTTCTGTCTCATAAGCACGAAAGCTACAGATTAATCTTATAAAAGTCTGCCGTAACCTATACATAATCGTCAAATATAAGAGAAGGCATAAACCTCTGCCCCATACCAGCAATCCTTCTCTTGCCGTTTTCTAAAGATGAAAACAGTATAGCACAATCTTTTCTATTTTGATTTATAAAAAGAGGAAAATCTGTCGAATGAACCGAAAAGACTAATAAGCTCGTACCGATGGAGAGCGAGATTACCCAATGAATCTCCATTCAAGCTGAAAATATTTTTATCCATAAAAACCCTAATCGTGGAAAAATGCCACCAAATTTTGTGTGACTTTTATCATATATCTATTCAAGGAAGGACCGGTATGTAAAATGAAGAAAACAGGACAACAAAAAGAAGACGGAAAAAGCAGAAGTCTGGGCTCCCGATTATCGATGCTCTTGGGCATTGTAGGGCTTTTGATTCTCTGCAGCTTAAGCGTTCCCATTGTAACCATGGGAAGTAAATCCGTAAAAGCCAACTTAAACAAAAACATGGAAGATTTGCTGGATATCACCAATGAGAAAACCGGAAGGGTTTTTACTCAGGTGCAAACATTAGCCGATAGTATGATGGAATCCATCAGTTTTTGTTTGGGATCAAAATGATGCTGTAGGAGGCGCTCCCGCCAATCCCTGGAGAATCAATAATTTTTAATGATGGTAACAGAAGTGCAGGAAATTACTCCCATGCAAAATACGACCTTTCGTTCTCGTATTTTAAATCAGGAAATTCCCGCCAGCCGGTACAATGCGGAAGTTGTTATGATGAACGCTATGTACTCCACCTTGAAAAGTAATCCCTATGTTACAGGTGTAGGGTATTTCTTTGAGCCCGGTGTCTTGATTCCCGGTGTAACGGATTATGCGCCCTACCTTACCGTAAAGAGTGCAGAAACCAGAGATATCATCAATTATCCCTATTCTATTATCAAAATAAGGGCTATTACATAAACCGCAAAGGAAACCCAGAAGACCACCATCACATCCCTTTACCATGATGATGAATATCCGGAGTATTCCTTGATTACCGTTTGCACTCCCATTCTTGTAAATGGTGAATTTAAGGGTGTTGTCACCATTGAAATTAATCTTTCCGCCTTTGATATCTTGGCACGGGAAGATAGCCGTTTCCCAAGCCTCTTTACCTCTGTAATGGATGACCAGGAAACTTCCTCTACAGCTCTCGAGAGAAGATTTAAGAGAAAAACCTAAATGACGCACTGGACGAAAAAGGATGTACCGGAACTGCTCAGCAAAATGCAGGAAGACAAACCCTTCCATGTGGTTTTACAGAATAAGAGCGGACAAAGCAGACGTCTGTATTTTGCTCCCACACAGCTGGACGGCACAACGCTTTGGAGTCTTATGAGCATTTCCAGTAGTGAATACCTGAGAGTAACCAAACGCTTAATTACCGTATCCACCATTATCGTGCTTTTTGCGGGAGTAGTCTTACTGACACTGATTACCAATCTTTAATTCGTTCCTCCTTGAAGCCTTTGCAAAATGATGGCCAAGGTCGGAAATCAGGTGGCAGACGGAAACTCAATGTAGAAATTCAATATCAAAAACAGGATGAAATCGGCACCATTGCCCACGCCTTTGATAAAGTTATGCAACAGATTAAGAGCATTATGCAGGATTTAAACGAAAGCTCTCCTCTGTTTCCCACGGAAATTTCCAGTCGACCTTTCCGACGAAAGCCTTTACAAAGGAGACTACAGACCATTACTGCTTTTCCCTTCGGGATATTACTACGAGACTTATCCGACACCATGGAGGAGATTAAACGCTCCGCATCCGAAGTAAACAGCGGAGCAGAACAGGTATCCAACGGAGCTGACAGTCTCTATCTCAGGGCTCTACAGAGCAGGCCTCTTCCATAGAGGAACTAAGTGCTACCATGAGTGAGATTTTCCAATAAGATTAAGAGTACCGCAGAACAATCCTTGGAAGCCAATAAACTCAGCCTGTCTTCCGTGGAAGCTGTAGAGCTCAGTAACCAAAAATGGAAGAAATGTCTCTGGCTATGAAGGAAATTACGGAAAAAGTCCAATGAAATTGGAAAGATTATCAAAAACCATTGACGATATTGCTTTCCAAACCAATATCCTTTCCTAAATGCGGCGATTGAAGCGGCAAGGCGGGAGCTACCGGCAAAGGCTTTGCTGCAGTGGCTGATGAAGTCGGAAAATCTGGCACAGAAGTCCGCAAAGGCCGCTCAAAAATACCAGTGACTTGATTGAAGAAACCATTGACGCCGTGTCTCGCGGAGCAAAAATCACGCAGGAAACTGCGGAATCCATGGATTTGGTAAAGAGCAAAGCAGAAGGAATCACAAACATATTTCCAAGATATCCGATGCTTCCGAGGACGAAGCCAGGGGCATTGTACAGTTGAGCTCCGGACCGATCAGATTTCCTCCGTGGTACAAAAGCAATACCGCCACTGCGGAACAGTCTGCCGCAGCCTCCGAGGAGCTGTCCGGACAGGCCAATGTCTTACAGGATCTGGTATCCAAATTCCAACTAAAGAATGAAGAATAAAGGAGCTGTAATTAAAATAGTGTTCTAAGCAATATAGGTCTGAAATTGGGGCTCAGACTACCCCGCATTCAGACCTATATTGCCGAAAACCTATTTATTATTTTGATTTTTTACAGCTCCTTAACCTTCAATCATAATAGGCTGCTTTTCCGGAAGCTTCTTCTCCCCTTCCTTCGGGAAGGAAAGCTTCAAAACGCCCTGTTCAAACTTTGCTTTACATCTTCCTGCTTAATGCTGTCACCCACATAAAAGCTTCTCTGCATAGAGCCGGAGTAACGCTCCTGACGAATAAGTTTACCTTTCTCATCCTTCTCTTCTTCATTTAAGCCCTTAACGGCACTAACCTGAAGATAGCCGTCATGAAGCTCTACCTTGATATCCTCTTTCTTAAATCCCGGAAGGTCAATATCCATATCATGTACTGTCCGTCCTTCTCATGAACATCTGTCTTCATCAATCTTCCTGCACGGTCTCCGTAAAGCTTATTTTCTACTCTGCCAAGACCTCCAAAAACTTGGAAAAATCAAACCAATCATCAAATAAATTTTTCTCCAAAAATGCTAGGTGCTAACATATCTTTTTCCTCCTTATACTCTTCTTTTTGACTTCTAATTTCTTGTCGTTTTTCAGCAAGGGAAGAATCTTCATCATCGTGAGAACCTTTAAAGTCCTTGCGGTCTTCTCTTGTTCTCTCTGCTTGAGTATGATTATACTCAAGATGTTAGCACTAGTCAAGCGTTGAGTGCTAATTGTTGTGATTTGTGTCTTGATTACCCTTTCCTGTTTCGTCAAAATCGGTCTTACTCTCGAAAAGCTGATTCTTTTGTGCCGAAACATCCACCTTCGCCATAATTCCAAAGGGAACAATCGCTCTGGGGTGGCATGTCCACATTCAGATTAAAGACAATGGGAAGAGAGGGATTATCAATCACTTCGGAAGAATTTCCTGATACTCCTTGGCATAACGCTCATCCATAGGCTACCCACCAGCACACCACTAAGGACTTCAATACCGCTTTTGCTTTTTAAGGCTTTAAGCATTTTCGATACTTCTCGGATTGGGCTGATTCTGCTACTTTCAAATAAAAGAATTTTTGCCTTTCAGTCTTCCAAATCCGGAAATAGTGCATACTTTTTGACATAAGCTAACAGAATCCTCGTGCCTCGTTGTGTCAAAAATATCATAGAGGGTATCTATACAGCCCCTAAGATTTCTCCTTGAAAAACAGGATTGCCCTGTAGAGCAAAAAGCCTTCGTTATCATGGCTAATCCGCTTTTCGTTCCCTATGGCTTTCGGTCCAAAAATCAAGTCCGTTCCTCATACCAAACCGGACCTCGGTTCAATAAAACGAATGCTTCCGCTTTGAATCAGTTCCAAAAAGTATTTTTCGCTGTGAGGCAACATTTCCTCTTCCAATTCGCAAATATCCGATAGAAAAAGCCTGCCCGTAAAAGCTCTTAATTCCCCAATTTATGAAGCATCAGGTGATTCATCGTGGTATCGGAAAAGCCAAGGAAAATCTTCTGCTTTACGACCTTTTCCAATTGTCCCTCTTCAAAAAGATAGGGAAGTAGGCGGTAGGTATCCTCTCCCCTATGGCACATAAAATCATATCTATCGAGTCGTCGGAAAAAGCCTGTAAGAGATCCTCTGCCCTCTTTTCCGGATGCTCTTCAGATAGTCTAAGCCTTTCAAGGCATTTTCCATAAATTTCACTTCCAGCCCAAAACGACGCAGCCGTTCCAAGCCTATTTTTACTTCATGCTGTACAAAATCTTCTCCCAAAACACCGCTGGAAAGACTGACAATTGCCACTGTTTTTACTTTTTGCATCATACTTCCTCTCCTTTAAGACAATAGCTTTTTTAACTCTTCGACTCCGGGAACCCGTCCGCTTACGACCAGTTTCCCGTCAATCATGAGGGATGGCGCACTAAGTACCCAAGCTTTACAATCTCGATCAGTTCCTCTACCTTCTCGATTTTGGCCTCTTCCCAGCTCCTTTACCGCATCTTTTACATTTTGATAGAGCGTATCACATTCCTTACAGCCTGCACCGATTACCTTGATTTCCATATTCCCTCCCTCGCTCCTTTCCTTTTCTGCTTTTTTCTTTTCAAGCTTCTATGCTTTGACAAGTGCCTCATTGTGTTTATTCTTTTGTATTTCTTCTTTATGTTTCTTCTCTGCGTTTCTTTCCTGCTTTTTCTATTCTTTCCCTGATTCCCGCTCGCCTTAATTCTTTAATTTCATAGGAAGTCCATATATTTTTCCAGCCTCATCAATGCTCCGAATCACCTTCGGTCCAACCCTTGACAAAAATACCAGCTCGGAAATCTCCTTCTCAGGGCATGGCTTATAGTCGATTAATTCCTCCACCACATCCACCTGCATCCAACTCCGGTCTAAAAGGAAGAAGCCCTTGATTCGATAGCACTCCGGCAAAAACCGCTTTGCAGAAATTGTTGAAATCGCCCCTTTTCTATATTTTCCGAGCAAAAGAAATCGTCTTCGGTTTGTTGTCCACCCGATTTAAGCTCTCTTCAGAAAATGTCCATTCGCCCTGTAAAAAGCTTCTTCCATAAAAGCTTTTAGTCCGCATGACCATGGGCACAGGATAAAACTTGGCAATGGGGATTCACTTCCCGAACTAAAAGAAAAACACTTTCTTGTACTGCTCTTCTGAAATCAAATCTGTTTTATTGATGATGGCAACATCACAATGCTTTAACTGCCTGTCCACCGTTTCCGTATCCTTTACCTGCTTTTGGAAAATGCACGCCGTCAATCAGGCAGATTACCCCTGAAAAATCATACACGTCCCCCGCCAACAGCTTCACGCTCTCTAAAATATCCATGATATTGGACGGATCCGCGAGCCCTGAGCTTTCCACAAAAAGATATTTCGCATCGCTCTTTGCAAGCTCCGCCAAGGCTTCCACAAAGGACAACTGTAGACAGGAACAAAAAATAGATCCCCGATTGATTTCTTTGATTGGAATCCCCTGTTTTTGCAGAATGCTTCCGTCAATCCCGATTTTTCCAAATTCATTTTTGAATCACCGCAAGCTTTTTATCGGAAAAATGCCTCCAAAAACATGCTGTAGGAAGCTGGTTTTTTTCCCTGCCCCAAAAAGCCTGTTAAAACAAATAACTTTTCTTTTCCATTATTCCTCCTAAGAAAAAGCGTCAATGTATTGCCTTCATCTAATTTCCGGTTTACATTTCTTACCGCTTCATTCTTCTGCAAATATCTGCTTTTTCATTGACTTCTTCATTCGCCTTATTTCTTCTAATTTATAGCGGAAGCACCACCTGTAAAAGCATTAAAAAAGATAACCGATCAGGATAATTCCAACCACACATATCCCTATAAAAATTCTATAGCTTAGGCTTAATCACCTTCCGAAGCATAATCATAGAAGGAAGCGACAGCGTTGTCACTCCCATCATAAAAGAAAGCACCGTCCCGAGCTCCGCACCTTTCAAAAGAAGCGATTCCGCTATAGGAATGGTTCCGAAAATGTCCGCATACATGGGAATCCCCACCAAAGTCGCCAGAATCACGCCAAAAGGATTCCTTGCTCCCAGTAAAAGAAAGAACCCAAGCCTTAGGAATCCAGTTATGAATCAAAGATCCGATTCCCACCCTAAAAAGAATATAGGGAAAAACCTTTTCGAAAAGTCGTTTTCACTTGCTCTTTGGCATAAGAAAGTCGTTCTTTAAAGGATAATGTGGGAATGTCCTGCTCTACAGCCGATACCCCTCGAAGAATGTCCTCTACTTCATTTTCCATGTCTAAATGCTCAATCATAACTCCGCCCAAAACAGCCAGGCACAGTCCTAAAAGGACATAGACAAAAGCAATCTTATACCAAATATACCGCTTAGCAACACTAAACTTCCCAAATCCACCATTGGAGAGGAAATCAGGAAGGAAAAAGACACGCCCAAGGGAAGTCCTGCTGCCATAAATCCCATAAAAATCGGAATGGAAGAACAAGAGCAAAAGGGAGTAACTGTCCCCAAAAGAGCGGTTACCAGATTGGCAGAAAGCCCACGAAAATTTCCCAATATTTTCTTCGTTCTTTCCGGCGGGAAAAAGCTTTTGTAGATAAGAAATCGTAAAAATCAGCACACAAAGGTAAATCGTAATTTTTCACACAGTCATATAAAAAGAAGTGCAGACTGCTCCTGATGCGGCTGTCCACATTCAACCCTAGATTTTCTAAAGCTAAACGAAATAAACGGCTTAGCCATGTCATCCTAAGAACTTCGTCCTGAAAAAATTCCATTCGTTGCACCTATCTCTCCATTAAGTTGAACTTTCATTTCTACCATTCTTTTCCTTTTAAGGCTATCTTTCCATTATACCTTTCTATCCCATCTACCTTCCGTTTATTCTACCTTTTCTTCCAAAAGTCCCTCCAGATAATCAAAATCTTCTTGCAATTGCTTTTCCGGATACAGCTTTCTTGCTTCCTGAATCCGCTCTGCCACTCCCTCTTTTTTCCCATAGCAGCAGAGATCCAGAAACACATCCAGAATGGTAAAATTCTTTTTATAGAACGCATTCTCTTTGTATTTTCTGAAAAGCGCTTCGTTGTCTTTTATAAAGAGTCTCCGCCTCCTTGTATTCCTTTTAGTAAAAATAGTTTAAGCAGAGATTCAGCCTTCTCACCATCTCTACAGAAGGCATTTTCTTTACCCTGGGCGCCAATTCCTTTAGAATTTCCACCGCAGCACGATATTCTTTTTTCCCTGTTAATGCTGCAGTACGATTCAGCTCGGCAATAGCTCTAAGATGCTTGGATTTTTACCTTGTCCCGAATCGCTGTTATCCTGTCCAAATATTCGTCATACTTTGCTTCGCCAAGTAAGGGAGTTAGAGCATTTATTCTCCTTCCATAAAAATAAATTATAGGAGATATTTATGATAACATTGATTAACACGAATGCTATTGAAGAAAAAACATCAAGTCGAATCATTTCTTCTACACTAAGCTGAAACCATAGTTTAACAAAGAGTAGAAAAAGGCCAAAAAAGACGCCCAAAATGATACTGATTTTCATGCTTTTACTGATTTTCATATCTTTTCCAATCTATGCACTAAAGCCATTTCTGTCTATTCTATAGATGTGCAGTCATGCAATTATTTGATCTACATCCTTCTATTCTCAACACTATGTTAAATAGCGACTAATCTAAAGTCTCATTTTAGATTAGTCGCCGTAAAAAGTCTTGTCTTATTTATTAGAATTTCTTCCAGCATTTTTCTTTTAAAAATGAACGAATGCTCTCTATTGTTTCACCCTCGTAATACGCAAGCAATTTCTTTTTGAATTCAGGTACATGTTCTTCAGGAATTACCAATATCCCTTGTCCATGAGAAACAAGATAATGATTAGCATAAATAACGGAAGCGCGCTTATTTCCATCAATGAATACTCGTGTCTTCATACTGTACACTACAAAAGCTCAATAGCAATATCGATATCCTCTTTTGCAGAAGACAAAATTTCCATGATTCTTTCTTTTACAATGGATTCCGTCGGTATAGGCGGTTTATAGCTACTTCCTCCTATATTAACAGGGACTCCTCGAATCCTACCGCCATCACTATAGAATCCCTCATTCACCAACTTGGCTATATGGCAAAGCAGGTAATAATCCGATTCTGCCTGTATCACATCCTTATCCAAAATGAACTCCCCAAAGCATGCTTTTTAAAGTTCAAAATCTTTTGAATATCCGTCGCTGTCATCCCGTTTACAGTACCATTGTCGATAATGTCTTCTGTCTGCGGAAAAGAAGTAGCAACTCCTTCCAAAACAGCCTGGTCATAAATACTGGCTTTCATATTGGCTCTTGCAAAATCTTTGATTTTGAATGACTCGTGAATTTAGTTCCGACGATATGTACCCAAGCTTTTGCCAGCTGCTTATCTATATGGCGTATGTTCTTTTTAAGTTCACGAAGCTCTTTTACATTGCGTAAAAGCAACTGATATAAATCCTCAGAATAGATATCCACATAGGTGGAAGTTAATCTGCTTCCCAGCCTTTTCCGAATATAGATATACTTTCCGCTGGCATTTTCCTTAATCTCAGGTGTTCCGTCATAGGGAATTAATTTAATTCTAGCCTGATAGTCTGCTTTATCCTGAAGCAATCGCTGTATTTTCGTTGAACTCTCTCATTCACTTTTCTCCTTTAGGGAACTTTTTGTATATTCAATATTAGCAAAAAGTTCCTAAAGAACAATGAGATAATATTCTTTAACGCATCGACTTGTAGAAATCTTGTTTCTTCCCTTCCTTCTTTACTAAAAACCCTATCATCAAAGTAACCATGATATATCCTATAATCGCCGGAAGAGCTGCTTCCACACCAAAATTACCGCCTGTAAGTAACTTATTTGTAGACTGTATGGGAATGATAAGATAGGAATCGTTCCCCATACCATTTACCGTATCCCCTATTCCGAAAACGCCGCCGATGATAAGGGTATTCCAGGCTGCATGGGCAAATGCCCCCGGATAGATTGAATCTGATTGTAACGCAAATAGAGTAAACATGGCTGCAACCGATGAACCGGCCAAGATTAAAAGTACCAGATCCGTAAGGTTGAAACTTTCCATATTCATGATATGGGCACAGGCAAACTAAAAAGAGAGGGTAGTATCACTGCAGCTTTTTAAGCCTCAAAGTTCTCTGCATGTACCTCAAAAATCATGCCCTGAAAAATCAGCTCCTCACAGATTCCTGCAGTAATCCCAAAACTAAATATCCCTCTTATCAAAGATATCCAAAAGCTTCCCGGTTTTGCAATGTAAGCTTTACTTGGCAGTATATACGCATAAAAAAACAGAACGGTAAGCGGTAGGGCTATAGAGATAAGGAACAACTTAACATCCATCTTTTTGAGTTTTAACCCCAGCTCCTTTGCACTCATTTTTAGTAGCTTCGACGATACAAAACGAGCAAGGACAACGGTAACCGCAATCCTTACAAAAGCCGGTATGACAAGGCGCAAAATACTGATTGGAAAAAAACATTCTGCACTAAACTTTCCGCAATAGCACTGATTATTAGCACCAGTATAGAAAGCACTATAACTCCTATGTTTTTCCTATTAGCTTTATTGTTTTCATTCTGAGCTCTCAAAATTTCTGCAATCTTATTAAAGGTATTTCCGTTTCGAATCGTAATTTGCTTGTAGAAATCCTGCTTTATGAGTTTTTTATGGTAGGTGGTTTTTAGAAATTCCGCCTCATCCATTTTTCCCCAAAATACTGCCTGTTTCCCGACATATACTTTCTCATTGTAAAATGTGCGTTCTCTATAAAGTGAAGAATATCAGATTTATCCATAGTACAGGAATAAAACAAAACATCTCTTCTTGCCAGCTCCTCTTCCCACCAATCCGGTAATGCCGCTTGTTCTTCCAGATACTCTTCTTTGGTAAGTAAAGCAAAGGGAATTGAAAAATCGTAGTTTATTTCTAAGACTTTTCTTATCTTTAAGATACAAGCCTCACGACTTTCCGCACTACTGAAAAATAGATTGCCACTATTGATATAAGACTCCGGATTTTCAAAGCCTGTACAGAGTAAAGCTTCTTTTAACACACTCATAGAGACTTTATTCTTACCGCCCACATTGACGCCCCGAAGGAAAAGTATATATTGCAAAGAACTGCCTCCTTAATTTTAGTGTTTCTTCTTCCACAACGAGCCCAGCAAGATACCGATTGCAGAGATTATTGCTCCAACTACAATCATTCCCCAGTCCGGGGCATTGATCTTGTTATCGGCAATGTTGTTTGCCATTTTAAATGTACCATATTCAGCCAGCATATACATTAGGCCAAAGAAAAGGGTAGATCCCCATTTTCCTTTTCCCCAAAAGTCATGTTTCCCAATCAGCACGGACTCAACAAATGTTGTTACCGGAAGGATAATCCAAAGGTACATCAGACTGTAGCCCATAGCATCACTTCCACTGGTAAAAAACCAAAATGCAATCATGGCAAGCGCCCAAATCAACATATAAGAAAGTATGATAATGATTTTATTTCTATTGCCGGTACTTTTTACAACATTCGTACTTTCCTCAAGAAAAATCATAATAGCCTGACATCTTTTTCTTCTCCCTTCAATAGATAGTCAAGAGAGACGCCGTAGCATTCGCTCATTTTAATGACACTGATGATATCCGGATAGGATTTTCCATTTTCCCAATTTGAAATGGTCTAGGGACTCACGCCCTAATACTTCAGCAACTTGTTCTTGTGTAAACTTCTTCCACTCGAGCTGCCTTTATCTTACTCCAATATCATGCTCCATGCTATTGCACCTCCCTAGCATTTTTATTGTAGGGAAAATGCCCCCTGTCGTCCAGCAAATGGCTTTTACATCACTTATAGTGTGTCAAAATCTTTTACATTGTCCTTTTATTACTTTAATTTACCGCTAATCTCTTTAAATACTTCTTTTTGATCTTCCAAATCCCTGAATAGGGTTTGTTCAACATAGGTCTTATTTCTATTTTCATATAGATAAACGACCTCCCAGTTCCTTTTCCGTATTGTTATAATAAAAAGCTAACAGCCAGAAATTTTTTTAATGTTTGCAGGCTGTTCATTATAACTTTTCCCTCCTGTATCTTTAGTATTTTCTTTGATGTCATTCACGATTTTAGCTATTTCATCCTGTTCCGTAATTTTTATAGTATTTCCGGAAGGATTTTTCCGTGATTTCAATTTCTGTTATTTCCTTTGCCTCCGGCAGGCTGATTTCTTCTTCGCTCCGCAAGCTGTTAAGGCAAAAATAAGAATAACAGCTAAGGTGATTCTCATAAACTTTTTCATGTTTTTCTCCACAAGTTTACTTTAATTTCTCTTTAGAATATCTTCAACAGACGGCAGCTGCTCTTCCAGGGCATTCGGAAGACTGCTCGTAACTTTATACTCACTCACACCAATCGGCTTTTGAAATGTCCCTTTAGGGAATATTCTGCAACCAAATTATTCTTGCTTTTGCAGAGCAGTAAGCCGATGGACGGATTGTCTTCCTCTTTCTTCAGGATTCCATCTACTGCAGATAGGTAAAAGTTCAGCTGACTGGCATATTCCGGTTTGAAATCTCCTGCTTTTCAACTCGATAACTACATAACACCGCAGGTTCAGATTATAAAACAATAGGTCAATATAAAAATCATCGCCCCCGACATTAAGATGATACTGATTGCCTAAAAAAGCAAATCCTGTTCCAAGTTCCAGCAGAAGCTTAGTAACGTCGCGAACAAGCGCCTTCTCAATATCTCTTTCCAACATCTCCTCACGGAATGGGATAAAGTCGAACACATACGGATCTTTCATGGTCTGCGCTGCCAACTCACTTTGCGGTGATGGCAAGCGGCTCTCAAAATTAGAAACCTTATCAACCAGCACCTGCCGCTGATATAGTCCGCTTTCGATCTGATGCACCAGCACATTGCGAGACCAGCCATTCTTTGCCGCTTCTTTCGTATACCATATATGTTCATCTGCACTCTTCAGTTTATCCATCAAGGCAATATGATGATACCAAGTTATTTGTGCAAGTGCCTCTTGCACAAATTCTCTATCTGAAAAACGAGCAGCAAATTTTGCCATATACTTTAGATTGCGAACAGAGTAACCTTTGCTTTCCGGGAACGCCATACGAATATCGGACGCAAGGTTATCAATGAATTTGTTTCCCCAAGTTTTGTGCTCATTAATGACACAACCGATGTCATAATATAGGAGCAACATATCTTCGTTTACATGAACAGCTGCCCGATACTGCGCACTCGTAATTTCACTCTTTATCTTCTCAACAATGGAGATATACTCCGACGAATTCATTAACACTCGCTTCACCTCACTTTCAATATAATCCATGTTTTTTACAATAATGCGTTGATTCTCGCATCCTTGCTCTTGATATAGTCCCTATCAAATCGCTGAACTTTTGGCAGCAGGACCGCTCAGCCTACTGTAGAGGCATTGTCAGCTTTCATTAAGCTACTTTTTGCCTTCTTTGTCGCATGAACTAACAAAATAGCAGCAACTATACATATTACTTTTGGATGCATTCTATAATTACATTATCCTGGAAAGTAATTTGAGATAATGTATTCATTAGTGCATGTGCATTACACATATCCATAAACTATTTGAATAGGCAAATAATGCCGATAGTATGAAACAGTTTGTGAATAGTCCCAACGAGAAATTAAGAACATCAACCGTTACAATGCTACCATCAATACAAAAGAACAAAAAAATGCCATACTCCCCAGCACATAAAGGTCATCATCGTCGCAAACGATATAGGAAAGCTTTTTCTCTAAACAGGACTGAAAAAGAATATTCCATCCTATTTCTTCTATTCCACCAAATAGAATGGCCTTTAAAGAATAGAGCTATCGGAATCCATACATTTTCAATTTTAAATCCCTTACTTATTGCCACAGAACAAAAAGTCTATAATTAAAAACACAATTGCCATTGCATAGATTTTAAATGGTTGCTTTTATCTTAAAAAATCCTTTATTATACGCAAAGGCTTTTTTTCCCATTGTATTTAATTTGATAAAAATACGCCCCAAAAAGGCAGACGACACACCTCCAATGATAATAAAAACCATCCCCAAAAAGAATGGTAGCCTAATCCATATCCTTTTCTTTTAGAATTCCAACCAGTACTGCAACTGCTGTTATATGAAGCAATGTTGGAAATAAAAATGCTTTTCATTATCGACTTATTATTCATTATACCTTTTCTTCCATAACACACTTCTACAGGCACTGTAATCTGACCGTTTGCTGAAATTTTTGCCAAGTTAATATTTATCACCTTTTTCTATTACAGTTTAGTGAATCGATAAAGTGCAATGCCTCTTCTCGATTTCCTTATCGCAGGATGCATTTTCAGAAATTCCGTTCAGAATATCTAAATAGATTTCCGCCTGATCTGTTCCATTGATAAGACGATTTAGCATCCAAACCGTATGCAATGTAGGCATTCTTTTTATTGACAGAAGAAGTTCTTCTTCATATCCTTTTTTATAAAATCTCTCCACAAAATGGACGATTGGTCCGGGACTTCAAAAATCTGTCAAAGGATGCCTTTCCATCAGACGGAGCAAGGGCTGTACGGAGTCTAATTGATTATAGTTTTCTTCAATTTCTTCCATGCAGTCCATCATCACGGTTTCAAGATCGTCATTATCTTGAATGCAGGGTTTCCATTTTTTGAATGATGCTGTTTAGCGTTTCCATATCTTTTTACACCTCAGGGTTTTCTTAGACTTTCTATTCTAACTTCTTACGCAATATCCATAATCAAATTAGCTACCAAGGCTCTATACATATCGAAGTCTACTCATTTTACATCTTTAAATGAAATGAATTCATTAATTCTCCAAAATAATCGACCTTTCCGAACGAGAAATAATTATACCATGCCTCGATTGTTTCCTTGAATATAACTCTAAGTTCTCAAGTATATATCTTGCCCAAAGTAGTGAACCTGCAGAGCTCGCCGTAATTAAATTTCTATCCATAACGGCTATTTTGTCTTCATAATATTTTTTTCTCCCTGATAATTAGGACTTTTTCAAGAAAAATAATGCATTACTTTGTATGATGATATGAATTTAAAAATACCCTTACTTGCTAATCCCAAAGTAGCGCCGCAAATAGCAGCAACCAATATATTCTTTTTCAAGAAATGACTTGGACAGTTCAAGGATTTTTGATTAGATTGATCTTGCCAAGTATCTGCTCCGATTAACAACAAAGCTCCGGCTTTTGTTTCATCTATTTCCTCGATAGTGATATCCGGCACAATCGTTACCCCGCCGGAAGTTTTAATCGCTTTTTAGAAGCGGAAACCGTTTGTAATTCATATTGAGATTTCCTGCCATTTTTTGTAATGTTAGCCCTTGTAACAGATATCCATTTTCCCAGTCTGCCATTGTATCCAATACGTACATATATATTTTTCATAGTCGCTCCTATTTGTGCAATTTCAAAAATCTTCTCACATCTCTTCAATCACTGCTATCCTATGCAAGATTACTTTCCCAGCTCCCTTGCTTTTTCAAAGTCTTCCTTGCTGAGAACCATCATCGCATAGCTGTCACTTCCTATATCCATAGCAGACAAAACGTATTCTGTCCACTGGGCATTCAGAATCTTTCCCCACCTTGGAATATCCTCTTCATCATTCAGTATTTTCTCATTCGGATCGAGATTTAGTCCGGCACTTAATTTACGCACTGCAGGAATAAAACTATCCTTCCTTGCTTTCCAATCCAGTTCTTTACTTTTTCCTTTCCGCTCTAACGCGAAAAAAAGCTCTTCCCAGGCATGATTCATATCTTCCATACTTTCATGCTTGTGTTTTTAAGAATCGCTTTTGCTGTTTGGGGGTCTGCCAGCAGGAGTTTTGTTAATTCTTCAAATGCGGATTTTACGATTGCATCATCATTTCCTATCACTCTGTATAAGTCTTTTGCATCGGGAAGAACTTCTTTTTTACAAACGCTCTCATAATCTTTACAGCATCGCTGTAACTTAAGTCGGAAATAAGATATTTTTATCCTCTATTTTCAAATATAAATTTACAAGCTCTTTTGCTTTTTCCCTGACTACCGCTTTCATCGATGTACAGCCCTTTTATGGCATGGGAGGGGCTTATCTCTGCATAAGTAGTATATCCGTCATGCATATCTTTTAGAGAATTATCAATTCCAATGATATGAAATCCGTTTCTATCGTAATTGGGGGTTTTCATGTGCCATTCTTCATAAGTTTCAAAGAACACTTTCTGTATCCAATTATAGATGCTCATGATTGTTTTTCCATCTCCTTTTTTTCGTCATTCCGCTAAGTTCTTTCACCCACATCCCTACCGTATCGGAAAGCAGGGAATCACAAGTATATTCCTCCATACCGTCCATATATTTACAGGAAAATGAAGGCTCTCTTATCGCTGCTTTATAAAACTGCATTGCCACATCCGCCAACTGCTCCGGATGAAACGGAAGTGATAGTTCTTCCGCCAACGTCCACCGAATCTTATCCCAGTCCTTATTTTCTTTATGATACTCTTCTCGGATTTTGGCTAGATAGCCTTCGCAAAAGGCTCTCAGCAAGCTTTCCCTTTGATAAATCTTCTTACAGTTAAAGTCAAATAGATTTCCTGCGTGAATTAAAAAGGTCAGAAGCTCTGCAAGACTTTCCGCAATTCTTCCCACCTCTCCTTCACTCACCGATAAAGCCAATACTTTCATCCTCTAAAAATACAAATTCTCCGCCACTTGCATCATGTGCAAATGCCTTAGCTTGTATAGAATAGTTTTCATTATTCTCCATAAACTGGATTTCCTGAAGCTGCTTGTAAAAGCAAATGTCACACTCTCGCATAAGCATAGTATGGAGTTCCGTATTATTCTGAATCTGCTCCCATAAGTCCATTTCTGTTTTCTCCCCCTACAAACTGGGATTTTGCAGAGATAATTTATCTATACTTTTTCATTATGTATTTTAAATCTGGCTTATTTATGGTTTCTACTATTTTAAATCCTAACTTTTCATATAATGCTTTCGCACTTTTTATTATAACCAACATACAGTTAAAGAAATGCTTTTAATAACAGCATTTTTAAAACAATAATTTATAAACTCCTTTAATGATTCTTTACCATATCCCATTCCCTGTCTTACTTGGGTTTATTATAAATCTTCCTATGTGTATATTATCTTCATAGATTCTAACCTGTTGAATAACTCCAATAAACTCCTTATCAGCAAAAATTGAATATAAATTTTTCTAAACTTTTTAGTTTACTATAATTTAATGGATATTCTATCGTTGGTCCCATCCATTGTTCCTGAAAAATCTATTCCTTTTTCATTGGACCATGCAGCTAACTCGTGTCCATTAAACTCATTAATTCCATTTTCAAAAATTATATTCACTAATATTCACCTCAACAAATTCAAATTTGTTCTACACCACTTTTATCCTATCATTTATCAATTCGATAAACGCTATCACTGTTGCTCCTATCATAGGAAGTCCATAAGGACTAAACAGGAAACCGATAACCAATCCGGATATACCTATTCCGATTTCTCCTTGAACGAAAGAAACTACTGCTCCAAATATGCAGAATACCATAACGATATACAGTAACGCTGTTACTATGCCAAGCAAGAATGTCAGAAAAGCTGTCAAAATTGATAAAATAAGACCAAGAACAGGCATGCAATATTGATTTGATGTTAGCGGTGAACCTGAGCGGAGTAAATCTGCCGACTCTATAATTCACTCTCCAGCTTTCCGATATTAATCATTTCTTTTTACTCCCTATTCTATCCTGTTTTCAGGCAGCTCTTTCGTTACGTCGCTAATCAACTTTCCAAAAATCAATTGCATTTTGAGAGGTAATAACTGCTTTTTCCGGTATGCTCCTCAATTTCTTTTCTAGCATTTCCGGCAATTTTACCACCATCTCTTGCAGCTTGCCTATTCTCTTCTAATCCATAGGATTTGTCGCATTAGTAATATCCTTCGTAGCCGCTTCTGCAAGCATATTTAATATTAACTCGGTACTACTCATATTATCCCTAAGATTTTGCTTCTTTAATCCTTTTGAAGTCCTTGTACTCTCTTGTTGTCATACCACTCCACGCTTTAGATATTTCATTGGTCAGTATGGCATATTCTTTTGCCCTCTTCTACTCCATGGTCTTGCCAAGCATCAGTCAGTTCTTTTTCTTACTTGAATGGCTTGTAACTCTGATTAATCCATTCTCTGGAATATCCCTTCTGCACATAAGTTTCCAAAGCTCTATCTATCGTCAACTCCGGATCAATAATCTCATCTATTCTTTCTTTTCCAACCTCTGCCAACCACATCTTAAAGGGTTCTGCCTTTGGGAGATGGTATGGATTGAATAATGCGAAAAATCCCCTGCACATTAGCTACATCCGTTTTTATAACTTTTTCCATCTTTAGATTTATTTCAGTGTGTGACAAAATGTCACGACCTCACTTCCTCCTTTTTCAATCTTTTGCTTTAGCTTTCTCCAATAAGCTCCAAAATCTTTGCTGTCCGTTAAAAACACCAATAATATCAGCTATACTAAAAATACCATTCTTCTTCTCGTTGTCCCAAAGTGAACGAATCTGATTTCTCAAAGATTTTAACTTCATTATCCATCTTAAAACCTCTCATTTACTATGAACTATTGAATTCTTTATTGAAAATCCTTTATATGCTTAAAAATCCAAAGAACCTCACACATACAAATAATTAATTATCATTTTAACATTGTCATGAGCTTTAGAAATACCTCTTTCCGTAAAGTCTCAAGGTAAATATTGAAATTACCACGCCCACCCTTATTCAAGTTTCATATTACTTGCCCTGAAAGTTCTCCTATGTCATATGATATGAGCTGACTTCGATTCTTTCCTCCAAAGGAAACTCGGGGAATTGGAGACAGTTACATTCCATAATGACCGCTATTCCATGCTCATTTTTCTTTTTCTACTCCCTGTCTCCGTAAACCGCATTTTCTCCAAAAGTTCCTGCTTTGTATATTTCCTTTCATATAGGCCAGCCTTACTTTTTTTATAGCCTTCACTTTTCCACGCAGTGAAAAGCCTCTGCAATAATAGCGCTCCCTTTCCCTTTTTCCGGACTCTTACTGTCCATCATAAACAAACCGATGAAAATCGTATCTTCTTTTGGAAAGGAGAGAATAAAGTCCATAATGGCAATTACAGTCATTTTCAAAAAGCCGATATAAAACTTATCCTCAAGGCTTTTTCCCTCCGGTATTGCTTTCTTTAAATCATTCAGTACCGTTTCCTACATGGCTTTTGGCGGACAATACGCAAAAGTACAGGGATTGCCATACTCAGATGCAAAAATCCTGGAGATATCCTCTTACCCCATTTTTTTAATTTTTGTATTTTTGTAGATAGTTGGCTGATATGCAGCATAGCTCTTCCGGACATTTCTACATTACCTCACTATGCACGTATGATTAATTCTTCTTGATAAATTTACTTTGCCAAGTGATAAACCTGTTTTCTCTTTTTACTATCCAAAGACCAGCTCTCTATTTCTTTTACAAATAAAATCCGGAAATTTCTTACTGATATCTCGTAAAGCATTGCCCACGGATTTTCTGACATATTCACTAGGATCCTCTTTTAAAGCGGCTAAGCGCTGAATGGCTTCTTCCGTCATAAGGCCAGCTTATCCCAATCCTGCACGGATTCTATTACCGGAATCCAACTGTCTATTTCGAATCCTTCCTCTATCCATGGTTCCGCATAGCTGTCCAGAATAAGCGCCCCATTGCATTTTATATGGGCTTTTGCCTCTACTATGTCTAAGACTTCTATCCTATATTCAATCAAAGGTTCATTTTCATAAATATAAAAGGAATCTTCACGCTCTTCGCTTTCCTCAACTGTCTTTACTGAAAATGTAGTCCCCACCAATTCCTTTTACTGTGCTCTTATCCGTATCTATCGGATTAATACATATGGAAGAAGAAACCCTCATTTCCCTCGAAATCCCCGGGCTTAAATCCAATGTCTACAGCCCATGAGGCGCTTTCCTCCCGGTCTGCTTTAAAAGAACATGAGGCAGCTTCTTCTATCTCCCCAATCGTCTTGAAATATAAAATCTTTTATTTTTAACATTTTGCTCTCCCCTACAAACCAGAAGTTAGCGATTTCTTTTTCCGGTATTCTCTGTCCCACGGATTTCCTCATGATAGAAATAATCCATAATCACTGGATGTCCCTGCGGGACTCTACCATAAGGCATTTCATTATCCACAAAAGGGACAATCATACTTCTTAGCCATTTCCGCGGCTTTTACTTCAAGTGCTTCAAAGTAGCTGCGATTATGCTTGTTATAGATCTCATCGTAAAGCGGCACAAGATCAGGATGTTTTCCGGCGATATACTCCATAATTGTCTTTTTGAAGCCGCCCTGAAGATTGAGGTTTTCAAGCCAGAACAGATCGCACTGATCCTTTTACCTCTCAAAAATGGCTTCAAAGTCCGTGATCCCTGGGGAATACCGGGGATACGAAACAGACTGTACGGATTCCTGCGTCATATACCTGCTTCATAGCAACGATACGCCGTTCAATGCTCGAAGCAGAGTCCATATCGTTCTTGAAATTTTCATCCAGTGTGTTGATCGACCATGAAACGGTCACTCGTCCAAGCTTCTTCAGCAGATCAATATCCCTTACCACAAGATCAGACTTTGTGCAGATCAGAATATCTGCGTCACTGCCAATCAACTGCTCCAGAAGTTTTCTGGTATTCCCGAATTGCTCCTCCTGTGGATTGTAGCCATCTGTCACAGAACCGATGACCACCCGCTGTCCGTCATATTTCTTCGGATTCTTAATTTCCGGCCAATGCTTCACATCAAGGAAAGTGCCCCATTCCTCTGTGTGTCCGGTAAAGCGTTTCATAAAAGAAGCATAGCAATACTTGCAGGCATGTGTACAGCCTACATAGGGATTGACCGAGTAACCGCCTACCGGCAGACTGGACTTGGTCATGATGTTCTTTGTTTCCACCTCGTCAATGAGGATTTCATCGATTACTTCTGCCATCTTTTCTGTACCTCCAACACTTTATTAAATTCTTCCGGCATTTCCTGAATCATATTTTTATCCCCTATGATAGGGACAAGGTCTTCCTTCATAAACACCGGAATGCCGAGCGAGTGTGCCTGGTCCGTCAGAGACCATGCCCATTCCGGCTCCGTATGAATCTTCCTGCTCTGAGCACCGGTCATAGTGCCGACAACAATCCAGTTGACTCCGGAAAGGTCAACTGTGCCGGGATCGTCAAATAACGGCTCAAAGGTAACATGGTAATGTTTTGCTCTGACATTTTTACGAAGGGCGTCGATACGCCACAGTTCTGCTTTCCTCGTCACCGTAACGCCAAACCATGCGTTTTCCAGATCGGTATCAAAATCCAGCAGATCGGGGCGCTTGGTAAGAAACAGAAACTGATGCTGTGGATTTTCACGGATCTTTGCAAATACCTCGTCTCTCCATTCCGGCTTCCATCCGGAGAGATCGCTCATCCCGGTAAGAAGAAAGTTCTGCGGACGTTTCTTTTCCATCATCTTGAGCTTACCCGGAAAGAACTCAGGATCAGCAAAGTCATCGATCATATGCCAGCGCTTTACATTGTTGCGGGCATAGCAATATGCACACCCCACTGTGCAGCCGATGACGAGATTCATGTTCTGAATCTGATCTTTGATACAAATACTCATGACTTCTGCCACCCCTCAAGATTCTTTCTGATACGGTCGAGGCATTCCTCAAACCGGGTAATTTCTTCCTCTGAAAAACCTTTGTAGTAAATACTTCCCATCTCATCAGATACAGAATCGTACTCGCCCTTTAAGGCATGTGCTTTCTCAGTCAGAAACAGGAGTGTTTTCCTTTTGTCCGTTTCAGACTGAACACGGCTTATCAGCCCTTGATTTTCCATTCTTTCCAGCATCGTCGTAAGAGATGTTATCGCTAATCCGCATTTGACCGAAAGTGACCTGATTGAGATACCATCCTCCTGCCACAGTACATAAAGAATACGCCCCTGGGCTCCATTAAACGCATCAATATTTTTTTCGCTGAGAATCTTCTCAAAAAATCCGGTCACCAAGTTGTTTTATTTTGGTGACCAGAAACTCCATCATTGTTTTTCATGAAAAGCTCCTATATAGTAGTTTGTTTTTAAACAATACTATATAGGAGCTTTATTGTCAACAGTTTATATGTCTTAATAGGTAAATTCCGTTTTTCAATTCTCCAAACTGGAATTTATCTATGAGATTTCATATTATCTATGGCAAACTTTCCACTTGCTGCAGCTATAGGAAGCCCTCCACCAGTTTGAATCCATTGACTTGCAAGGTATAAATTGTTTATACCTTTTGATAATGCTCTTAACATACTTACTTTTTTATAACCTTTCTGTGGATTAAAGCTCATATATCCCCCTTTGTAGGCATTACACCAAGTTGTGAATGTAACTGGAGAATACGTTCCAAGCACGATGAGTTTACCTTCAAGCTGAGGGAACTTTTTCAACCCTTAATCTCAATTCTTCTGCAATTCGCTGTTTTTTTCTTGATTATATTTCTCTTTATTATCTTTTTAGCCCAAACCAGTAAGCATGATTTTCAGCATTTTGTAAAACATTACACTGAATAACTCTCTTTCCCATAGGAAATAGTGTTTCATCATAATCATAAACACGCATTCCACAAAAATTGTGTGTTTCTCCTGCAACATCATATTCGTCACAAGGAAAAATAATGCTTCCTTCAGGTAATTTTCAAATCCGCTTCAGTAACTATTCCAAATGCAACCTGATAACCTGTATTAGAAACATAACCTCCGGATTCTCATACATGTACCTAAGATTTTTATCCAAATATCCTTCATCAATTAAGTCATAGAAAAAGAGAATGTGGGTCTGCACACCAAATATAGTTATCTGAGTTGATAACCTTTCCATTATTACCAATAATACTAACAACCTTCTTATCTGCAATATTTATTTTTTTCAATATTAACGCCTAAATGTAGTTTGCCACCCAAGGATTCAAATTTTGCAAGCATTCTACTAACCAAGCCAACAGAACCTCCCTGTGGAATAGCTGCTGTATTACTTGTATAAAAAGCATACGATGCAACAAAGGAGAGGGGCAATGAAGTTGTTATTAAAGTAATTTTTAAAAAATCGCTCTAATGTAATGATTTGTAAAACGATTTGTAAAGTCTTCCATAGACTGTTTTTCCATATTCCTTTTATAGCCTTATTAGCATCTTTCATGCTCATTCCTAGTTTAATAAATTGTATTAGGTTCATATGAGCAATTGAAATATCACATGGCGGCTTTTATACACTCTAAGCTTTTAGCACAGTCAAAAACAAATTTAATTCTTTGGTATCTTCTGGAGCAAGTTCTAAAAACTCTTTTCTTGCTTTCTCTAAATTTCTCCACAAAATGTAGTGTTACCCCGTCCATTTCCATACAATAAAAAAATATGGCTCACGATAAATCTCCAAACTATCAGAGAGAACTCCTAGATTTTCCCACATTTTTATATAATTGTTCATCCTTATTACATCCAACGAGAAAATGAATGCAATTATCTATATGATATCCTTGCCTGTTCCACCCTGCACACTCACCACCGGGCATTTTTTTGTTTTTCGTATATTTCTACTGAATATCCAGCCTGCAATGCATATATTCCAGCACTCAAGCCAGAAACACCTGCTCCAATAATTACTACTTTTTACCCATATTCTCTTACTTTCTATATAAGGTCTTAGAACAATTTTAGAGCATCAGACAGTACACAATGCTCATACATTACTCTAAGGAACTAAACAAATTCTAAGTTATCTACATCTTCAATAAATTCATAACCAAAGTAGTCATTATGTCTTTTTCCTCCGGCTTAGACTCTGCAATCATAAGTGTAATTGCCACTAAAGCTCCATCGCTAATTACCTTTTCTTCATTCCGGAATAATGCGTCATTTCTCCCTAGAAATTCCAAAAAAATGGATGCTGCAATCCGCTTACATCCATCAACAAAGGGATGATCCTTTATCAAGAAATATAAAAGATTTGCTGCTTTTTCCTCTAGTGATGGATATACCTCACCTCCAAATACATCCTGATACACAGCAGCAAGTATCCCTTCAAGTTTACCTGCTTCTTTTTCAACTCCAAAGACATCCGAACTAAAGCTATCTTCTAGTTGGTTAATGATTGTTCTACAATCACTGTAAGTCATACGATACAAAGACTTTCTTCCACTAGGCTTACTCAATGCCTGGTGATCATACTCGATCCAACAGAAGCAGGGCATCTGTATATAGATTTACTGCTCTAAGTATCTCTGACTCTTCAACTTCCAGTGCATTTGCGATTATCTTGGATTGAATCTCAACCGTTTTGTTTAACGCAAGAAGTCGTTTCTCGTTGATTACATACCCATTCAAGATATATTGTTTTAAAACTTTGTTCGCCCATTGTCTAAATTCAGTTCCACGCTGGGATTTAACTCTATAACCAACAGATATGATGACATCCAAACTATAAAATGGAACTTTCTGTTTAACTCCATCAACACGCATTTTTTTGCGTGTTGTTTTCTTTATCTAATTCATTTTCCTTAAAAACATTATTAACATGTTTACGAACCGTTTTTCATCTCTATCAAAAAAAGCAATGCCATTTGATTAGAACTCAACTATACTGTCTCATTTTCAAGAGAAACTGACAACTTAACTTCTTGATCATGTGTTTCAAATAAAATTATCTCATTATTTTTCTCATTCACTGTATTATCCCATCCTCACAAGTTTTATTTATGGTACTCCTCTATCTTATCCTCATATTTTTAAAAGTTCCCTTGAATAAACTTTTTCATTCTTTGAGTCTCTAACTTCTTTCCAAATGGTAGCTGCAGCTTTTAACTTATCAGAATAATGATTGCTACATTTATCTAAACAAAAATCTTTTTAGGAACTGATTCCATTGACAAGCTGAATTATCATACTTAGCGTAATCTGATTCACTATAATATACTTTTAAGCATATCTTGTATTGTAAAGTTTAAGTCATTTTTCTGCTTTTACTTTTTCTCCATGCAGTTGCCATATCAGCATTAAATTTAAAATGGATCAACACCTGTTACAACCGAAAAATACTCATGAAATTTTTGATTGAAGGAAAAACCACATTCAAGTAACGGTGAATTTAAGGTTATCGCTTCAGCTAGTTTTTGTTTACTTTCCTTACAGACTTTTCTATTCTATTTCTCTTGAAATATTGTTCTATAATATGATTCAGCTCCTGTTTTGTACTTCTGTATTCTAATCCAAGAGACTTACAAATTTGCAGCTCTTCTCGATACCAATAGTATCTGTTAAATTCCTCAAATGATTTTTATATCTTTAAAATCCGGTCTAATATCTTTCATCAACCCTCCTCTACAAATACTGATTTGATCATAACATTTCAATATGAGACTTGAAATATTTCTCTGAAATCTAACAGCTTCTTCAATTTCTTCTACTGCTTTATCAACCCCAAGTATATACACGTCTTGTTCTTCCCCATCAGGGAGCGATTATTCCTTCAACGTAACCATAATTGATTAGATAAATATGTTCTGGATAATCAGGGTGAGAACTTCCAAGTGAACGATCCACTTAACCTTTTACAGTCTTGCCAATCATATCTACCTCCACAAATTCCAGTTTGTAAGGGTGAGCAAAATGCTAAAAATAAGAGATTTGACATGAGCCTCTAAAGGACAAAAAGTCCCTAATCCGCAAAGATAGTGGTAAAATAAAGTTGGGAGGGTTACTTGAGCTGTTTCAGCAAATCGTAATCAGTACATTCCCATTCGCTTCCAGAATATTATGATAAAACTCTTTCATGCCTTGAAAACAATCCATAATTTCTTCTTTTATTTCACCAACCTCTTCCTCATCATCCCAAATATTTGGATACAAGTCGGCAGTTTTGCACTCTTTTTATACTGAATTTTTCCAACGCCTTTGTCATATCAAAACAGTCGAGTGCAAAAACTATCTCTTTAATCTTTGGCTTTTCCGTATATGCCATAAACTCTGCTCCATCAGAAATAGAATGTCCACCCACAACAGCTTCACTTATGGGTTCGTTTTTTTATAGGTTCAAGGCATCTTCCTCCCTGTAAACACAAAATGCAGTACATCCCACATTTTATCTATATCCAGAGAGTTCTACTTCTTCATAGGAATCTTTCAATTTCCTCTGAAATATTATCTTCTATTTCATAATAAGACTTAAGTTCTTTTTAAATTTTCATCATTTAAATACCGATAAGTCGCACATTCCCATTTTGCATGACCTCCATAACTGACTTGGAATTTAGCAATCAATTTTATAAACCATATCCCCTGAATTCCAAATATACAGGATAGCAGATACAGGTTCTTTTCCTTTCTCCCAAAGCCAGTCTGTATATGTTGTACTATATCCGAAGTAACCTTCTGTTAGAATTTTCAAATTCCACATCATAGCTTTTCAACATTTGTTCAATCACAACACTCATCTAAAGCCTCCCTAAGAAGAGAGCACAACTTTTTAATATTTGTTGAATGATACGCTGCACTATACTCACATACCTTAATGGTATCCAGCTTTTTCAGTTCAGATTCTTCGATGTGTAAGTTTTCTGTTAAATGCAAAAAAAGCTCCTTTTTATTTGGCAAAGGAGACACGGTATAAAGCTGATCGCATAAGGCCTTTTTCTACTTTCAGCAATACGATAAAAGTATTCTCCTTCTTGCAACAAACGGATGCCAAGAGGAAATGCCTCTGAAGGTACATCACGGTAAGTAAATGTCCCGAAAGCTGTTTCAAACTTCTTTTTCTTTTTCTTCTCAAATGTAGCGGAAGTAACGGTATATACCGCTTCCGGAATCATCCCATAGAAGCTTAGAGCATATTCAAAGGAAATGTAGGAAGGACCGTAAATACTGCCCGCAGAGTAAGTAAGCTGGAGTATGCCGGTCTGTTTCATAAATTCCTTTTTGTGATAGGGAAGTACTCACCATTCTTAGCCATACGGGAGAGCTTAGACTTTGGAGAACCGTATTCACTTAATTCCTCTAGGAGCATTGCCGTTGTTTTTATCATATTTTCACCTCATAGTCTCATTATATGCAACTATCCGGTGAAAATAAAGTATTTTCTAAATCAGGTTTATCCCATCACAATATATTTTCCATAATAACCGCTATTCCATGCTCATTTTCTTTTTCTACGCCCGTCTCCGTAAAACCACATTTTCTCCAAAAGCTCCTGCTTTGCATATTTCCTTTCATATAGGCCAGCCTTACTTTTTATAGCCTGCTCTTTTTCCATGCCGTTAAAGCCTCTATAATAATAGCGCTCCCTTTCCCTTTTCCGGACTCTTTACTGTCCATCATGAACAAGCCAATGAAAATCGTATCTTCTTTTGGAAAGGAGAGAATAAAGTCCATAATGGCAATTAAGCGATCATTCTCAAAAAAGCCGATATAAAACTTGTCCTCAAAGCTTTTCCCCTCCGGCAATGCTTTTAAATCATTCAGCACCGTTTCCCTACATGGCCTTGGTGGACAATACGCAAAGTATAGAGGATTGCCATTCTCCAGATTCAAAATTCTAGAGATATCCTCTTCCTCCATTTTTAATTCTATACTTTGTAGATAGTTGGCTGATGTTCAGCATATTTTTTCTATCCCCCTAATCCTCTTGAAATGTAATATCTTTAACATTTTACTCTCCTCACAAACTGGAAATTGTCGTGTTCCCTCTTTTTAAATTTCGTATAACAAATAGGTTTCAACAGTGCTATATTGCATTATCAATGCTTTATCCTTATCTGAAAGCTCTTGATTGGGGAAATTAGCCACCAATGAGCAAAAGATAAAGGTAAGCGGAACTGTACCTTTTGAGAAAAAGCCATCTCGTCCGAATTTACCTTTGTATAATATCAAACTCATGCTGAATTTGACTGGTACTATTGCACTCGGATAACTTCATCACATTGTCTAAATTACTTTTACTTGTATTGTCAATGATTGATTTAGCTGTATTAACTGCTACAAAAAGCCACTGATGTAAATTTGTCAATTTTTGAGGTTTTGCTTTTAGTTCTGCTTTTATATTGACATAAATTTCATTTTCCATATTTAATTTCCTCCTAAATTCAAATTTGATTATTTCTTTGGTTTTGGTGCAGGTAAATCATCATACAGAGCATCGAACAATCCAATGAGAAACTCTTTATTATCAACATCATCTACCAATAGCATTTCCTTAGCTCCATCATAGGGTAGCTCATACTTTGCATTTGGCATAAGTGCTATTGCAGACTTCACAGGCTTTACTAAAAACCTATCATCATAAATTCCACCAATAATTTTTCCATTGTAATAGATAATAAATTCTCCCATCATGGCTTTATAACTAACATTATCCAATTCCGATACTTGTTCTAAAAATAAAGTCTAAATATTCTTTACTTGAAGCCATTTTTATAATCCCTCCTAATTCCTAAACTTTCTATAGTTTTCATTAAGACCTATGTAGCTTAGAGTTTAGTGGTCAATCGATAAACCTGTTTTATCTCTTTACTGTCCAAAGACCAAGTCTCTACTTCTCTTTTAATTAAATCGGGGAATTTCTTACTGATATCCCGTAAGGCATTTCCCACTGACTTCCTGACATATTCACTGGAATCTTCCTTTAGCTGTGCCAAATATCGAATTGCTTCTTCCGGGTGGTCTTTAAAATAAACCCTGCTTGTCCATATTCTCAGGCCTTCCGTAACTGCCCTTCTTGCATTTGGATTATCGCTATGTAGCCATTCCTCTATAGTGGGAAGGGCATTTTTCCATTCCTATATTTTTGCAATATATATCAAAGGATTTCGCCAAAATCTCCTGCACTCGCCAGTTCTCATCCTTTGTAACTTCTTCCTTCATAAAATGAAGGATTTCTTCGTCCTCAGATAAGTGTCCGAATAGAAATACCCCATACATCCTTACTTGATAAACAGGAGATTGATAAGCTGCAAATGCCAAAGTCTTGCAATAAGCAAAATCATGGGACTGAAAATCCTCCAATGCTCTACTTTCTTCCGGCTTGAAACCATTTTCTACCGAAGATAATTCCTGTTCTAATGCGGCAATATATTCCTTCAAATCTACTCACCTCCTTAAGAGATTTGCTCTGCACTTTTCTATTTTGCACTGACAAATCTCACTCAAAAAGCTCCGTCAATTCTATTTATCTTCTTTTTCCGTTTTCATCAAAATTTTTCTTTAATTCGCTTTCGGTTGGAACTATCGCTCCGATTAAGGGGAGGAACTGCAACATCGTGATAATACCGCCAACCGTTCCCACGGTTCCCGGTCCTTTCCCAAATACAATGGCTATGGCAATCACGGAAAGAGGAGCTAAAATCAGTCCACAAAAATACCATACTTTCCCAAAATATTGATTCGCAAATCTCCATGTTTCCTCATTCATCATTGACCTTTTTGTTCGGTATCCGTATACATAATTAATTTCTTTCGGTGTTTTCCTGAAAAGTAGCCACCCGAAGAAAATCATAGTTAACGGAATAAGTAAAACCATAATGAACATGAATATCCAGAATCCCATTTGAAATTCCTCCATTACTTTTACTTCTAAAGCATTGATTCAGCCTCAGTTATACTTGTAACATTTTCCATGTACTCATAAAATTGCTTGTGTAATTCTCTCATTTCATCCGGTGCGTTTATCGAATGTTGATACATGAACTTTTCGCCGAAAATACTTCTATATACAAACGACATAATAAAAGTCAATATCGGCAGCGGCAAAAAAAATATTCATTTTCCATGGGGATAACTTGCCGCAGTTTTTCCTCACAAATTGGAGGTTTCGTTTTAGAGCTTTTGCTGTCTTACGCATAATCTTGTGTTCATAACCGGTTTTTGCGGGGTTATCCGCTTCATAATATGCATCTGCAATAGGAACTACCATTGCAAGATGACAAAGCTGCTAAATGTGCATATCTTTCACTATCTGATATGGAATAGACGATTGTAAAAATCAAAGAAAAGGCATCTTACTCTATCCGTTCTCATTCCGGAAATCTCTGCAAAAAGTAGTCGGTTGAATGATTTTTCGGAGTAGAGAGGCATCAATACATCATCCTTAATCCTTCCTCCTGCGCCCTGGAAATGCCGGAAGGATTTTTGCCTTCTCCACAAATATTCTCCCATTCATTGTAGTCATCCATAGAATTTGTCATTGTTACAATGCATTTTGCTATTATTGGTTTTTCAGTTCCTCAAGTGCCTGATATAACTGATTCTCTGACTGTCAAGAATATAAAATCATATTCGTCATCATCCTTGAGTTCAGACAAAACAGAAACATTTGCTTTTTGTAACTTTTTCTCTTTTCAAATAAAGCAGACCCTTCTTCTTGAGTGTTTCCAGTCTGGCTCCTCTTGCATAAACAGTAGTATCAAAAACCCGCTTCGGCAAAAAGCGAGGCATACAGCGAGCCCTATCACTCCCGTACCAAATATGAGTAATCTCACTTACAGACTCCTTTTCTGCCATATGCAAAATATCCCTTATTTTTAAAACAGCTTATCCCAATCCTGCACGGGATTCTATTACCGGAATCCAACTATCTATTTCGAATCTTTCCTCTATCCATGGTTCCGCATAGCCGTCCAGAATAAGCACCCCATTGCATTTTATATGGGCTTTTGCCTCTACTATATCTAAGACTTCTATCCTGTATTCAACTAGCGGTTCATTTTCATAAATATAAAAGGAATCTTCACGCTCTTCGCTTTCCTCAACTGTCTTTACTGAAAATGTAGTCCCCACCAATTCCTTTACTGTGCTCTTATCCGTATCTATCGGATTAATACATATGGAAGGAGAAATCTCATTTCCCTCGAAATCCCCAGGCTTAAACCCAATGTCTACAGCCCATGAGGCGCTTTCCTCCCGGTCTGCTTTAAAGAACATGAGGCAGCTTCTTCTATCTTCCCAATCGTCTTGAAATATAAAATCTTTTATTTTTTTAACATTTTACTCTCCCTCTACGAACCGGAATTTGTTATTTGGTTTATAGTCGTACTATTTTATTCGCTATATCTTCTACAAATCTCTTATCGTGTTCCACAAATATGAGTGTAGGATTTGCTTCTTTTTATAATTTCCTCAATCTGTATTCTTGATATTACATCTATATAATTTAACGGTTCGTCCCAAACAAATATATGAGCCGGCTTTTGATAAACTTACAGCAATTAAAAACTTTCTTTTTGTCCATCGCTATAGTTCTTCATATCTGTTTCAAATAATTCTCTTGCAAAATCTAATTTTTCTAAAATTGTTTTTGCACAATGTTTCATCAACACTTTGGCTTTTTATATACTCATTTAGGCTAGCTGTTAAATTGGAGGAATCTTGAGGAATATATGATATTTTTAAATTACTTGCTAATTTTACATCACCTGAATACTCGTGATGTAAGCCTAATAAAACTTTAATCAAGCTTGATTTTTCCGCTACCATTCCCCCATATGCAGCCACTATATCCCCTTGCTTTATATCAAAACTTACATCGCTTAATATCTGCCTTTCTCATAGCATAATGATAAATTTCTAACCGATATTAGAGGATTTTTGTGATAATCTAACGTATGCAATAATAGACTTTCCTTTATTTCAATATCTTTTAGTAAATTCTGTTTTTCTTCTATTGCCTTATTTTGTCTATGCTCCAAATTCTTAGATTTTTCATCATCTTAGCTGACTGATGACCTATATGTCCCTTATCCGGTTTTACACCTGATACTTTCACAGCGTTTTTTTAGTATTTTCAATTTTATCAGACCAAATTTGACTTTGTCTTGCAGCTTCTTTTTAATCGCTTAATATCTTTTCTTAATTTCTCATTTTGACTAATTTCAAATTGGTCTTTCATCAATTTATTTTCATACCACGATGTAAAAATTTCCTGATTGAACATCAATAGTATTCCCTGTTAAGAGAAATAACATGATTGATACAGCCATCTAAAAATCTCTATCATGTGATATAAAGCAAAAACCTTTTTACTTTTCAGATATTCACTGACGATTTTTCTTCCGTCCATATCTAAGTGGTTTGTTGGTTCATCAATAAGTAAAAAACCATCTTCGCTTGTAAACAAAAATAGCTAAAAAGATTTTTGTTTTGTTCTCCTTTAGAAAAGCGTTTCAAACTCTCTGTAAACAAGCTTCTCATCTACATTTAGCAAATTAAGTTCTCTAAATAATTTCCATTCTTCCTCATCTGAGATGAGTTCTTTATATAACTCAATCCCTAATTTTTGAAGTATCACTTAAATTGGGTGGGAATTTAATAAAATCAACGCTTTTTGCTGGATTTTACCTTGATAAACTTCTTGGTTTAGAAGTAGCTTAAATAGTGTTGATTTTCCAATTCCATTTCTTCCTATTAACCCTGTTTTCCAGTTCGTATCAAATGAAAATGATACATTTTTCAAATACAGGTTTTACATAGCCATAATATGAGAAAGTGAGATTTTCAATTTTAATGGCCGACATAAAAACACCCCCTCAAATTCTAATATGCTAATCTATTTTCTTCTCAAATCTAAACATCCCATCTTGAAATTGTGAGTCAATTTCTTCGCCCATACTGTCTGTTTCGTTGGGATCCGGATGATACTTATTAAAAAAACTCTACAATATGAAAGCTACATCTGTTTACATAAAAATGAATATTGCGTTGTTCAAAATATGGGGTTACCGTCTCCCAAACTTTTACTTGAGGGTACATTTTTCAATCTCACACCATGCAGCATAACCAATGCCCTTACCGTGAACATTTGGAGCAACAAACAGCAAAATCTAATTCGCCTTTTTCTCCATTAACATTTATTACAATTCCACCGACTTTTTATTATTGTATATGATACGATATGCCCTTCCTTCATCAATAGAACGTTCAATTGTTTTTCTTGAAATAATTTGTCCATCTTCTTCGAAGCGGTTATCTCTAAGGCCAAACTCCACCATGGCACCATAATTAAATGCTTCCTGATTATCTAATATAAATTGCTCCCTATCATCCGGTGCTAATTGTTCAAGAATAACGTCACCCATAAATCAACCCTCCATAATTTTCCTAGACTTCTCATCTTATTGAACTAAACGAATACCAAGAGGAAATGCCTTGAAAGGCACATCTCGATAACTGAAAGATCCAAAAGCTGTTTCGAACCTCTTTTTTCTTTTCAAATGTAGCAGAAGTAACTATATATACCGCTTCCGGAATCCTCAAAATCCCCGGGCTTAACCCCAATGTCTACAGCCCATGAGGCGCTTTCCTCCCCGGTCTGCTTTAAAGAACATGAGGCAGCTTCTTCTGTCTCCATAATCGTCTTGAAATATAAAAATCTTTTTATTTTAACATCTTGTCCTCCCTACAAACCGGGAATTATCAGTTTGTAAATCTCAATAAGTATCCATTAGGATCTTGAATCAAGAACTCCATCTGTATTTCTTCTATTCCGTTAACCAGATATACACTTTTAGTCAGTTTTTTTGTAAATCTCTAATTTTTGCTTTTCACTAATGTATATAGGTTTTCAATATCATCAACTGCTATGGAAAAATTTATTCCTCTTCCTAAAGGATAGATTAATTCCCCTGTGTTCCATCCTTCATCATGAATTTGTTCAAACATAAACTGACTATCTTGAAAAGACATAAAAACAAATTTCTCTTCCTGTCGTTCGTACTCTATATTAAATCCTAATTCTTCGTAAAAATTTTAGTTTGAAGAATATCAAAAACTGATAATTCAGGAATCAAATTATTAAAATCCATACCTACTTCTCCTAAAATTCAAATTTATCGCGCTATGTTAGCAAATCATAGTCAGTACATTTCCTTTGGCTTTCGATACATTCCCATTAGCTCTCGATAGATTCCCATTGGCTTTTCAATATATTCGATTGCAATTTATAGCTTTAAAGTTTTAATGCTGTGTAAATCCTTGGTAACTACAGCCGTATCAAATCTAATTTCAAATAAAATCAACGATTCTCCTGCATATTCTATCGTGTCTTTGTAGCCCGGAATTTTAGCAATAAATTGCTCGGCAAGATCAAAAATCGTTTTGGAACTTTTTTGAACCATCCCCTTAGCTTTGACATGCTCATTTCCTCCGTGAGGAATGGTGGTAAATGCCACATTTGGATTTTCGTTTATTTCTTTCACTTTGTCGTTTCCTTTGAAAGACGAAAAGTAAAGTATATTTTCAGCCGGCTCAAAAATAAAAATTTACTATTCTTACATTGGGAACATTATTTACAGATGTTGCCAAGGCTATTTCCGTTTGTTCAGCCATAATTCTTAAAAATTCCGCTTTTATATCCATTTAAGGAGACCTCCTTTTTCAATACCTTACTTATTCTTTTCCTTTTGGTATTTTACTAGTCCTTACGGATAAAAATATAGAACAACTCTTGCATTTACTTTTCTTGTGTTATAAAACTCTTTATACTTCGGATCATCGTATTCAAAAATATCTGTAGCCAACCCCTCGTATTATATAGTCATACCCATTCTTTACCTGTTCTAAGGTATAGGGTATGCTGTTGAAAGATGCTGTAGATTGGTCATCACCCTACCGCATAGACAGTTACAAAAAGGCTCCAACCACAGTCTCTTTGTCAAAGTGTTAATCAGTTAGATACCGCATGACGGTTTATGTAGAACGAGGTTACATCGGCAGAGAGCCATGTGGATCCAATACAGCGTCAAATACTTTTTAAGGAGGATCATGTGCATGATCTATGTTGGTATCGATGTTGCAAAGGATAAACATGATTGCTGCATCCTAGAATCGGAAGCCGATAAACTCTATCCGGTATTCACTATCCCGAATAACCAAAGCAGGTTTTGATGAGTTGATGAGAAGATATTCACTGTGACTGATGATAAGACCAAAAATAAAAGTAGGTCTTGAGCTACCGGTCACTACTCACTCAATCTTCTCGGATCGCTCATTGATAAAGGTCTACCCACCTGTGTTATCAACCCGTTACATACAAATCTTTACAGAAAAGGTCTAAGCCTTAGAAAGACAAAAACGGATAAAGTCGACGCCCGTTCGATTGCTATGATGTTAATGACTAATAAAAACTCTCAAGCCCTACTCAGACACATCATATCATAGCGAAGAACTTAAGTCATTAACTCGTTATCGTTTCGACAAGGTTCAGGAACGAGCAAAACTCAAATCTTCCGTAGCTCGTCTTGTAAACATCCTTTTTCCGGAACTGGAAAAACTCGTTCCCAGCCTTCATATGGCTTCGATGTATGCTTGCTGTCCAAACTCCCCGGAGCCTCTTACATTACCGAATGTCATCTTACCCATCTCAAAAAAATCTCCTAGAAACAGCCTCTAAAAGGCCATTACGGACGAGATATGGCGATTACTTTAGAAACACCGCCAGAGACTCTATCGGCTCTGTGATACCAGCAAAATCAATGGAACTGAAGCACACCATCCATTTAATTGAGGTGATGACGGAAGAGATTGATGAAATTGAAGATTCCATCAAATCCATCATGGACACTTGTAACTCTCCGATTATGACAATCCCCGGGATTAGCTATCGTATGGGAGCTATGATCCTTGCAGAGATTGGTGACTTCACTCGATTCAACTACGCTGATCAGATACTGGCATTTGCAGGATTGTCACCTTCTACCTACCAGTCAGGTCAACTGGATTCTAGCTATTCTCATATGGAGAAACGAGGTTCTCGTTATCTAAGATATGCTTTTGTTCAATGCCGCGAAATTTGTCTGCAAGTGGGATGAGAATTTCGGAGCTTACCTCTCAAAGAAGATAGGTGAAGGCAAGCACTATAATGTTGCTATCGGTCATGCAACGAAAAAACTGGTACGTACCATATACCAAATGGAACTTACAGGCGAAGCCTACCGAAGATAATTCATTAACTGCACATCCTTTTCTGAGAGCACCTGTTTAGATGCTCTATTTGTCATACGATTTTTCAAGGTACTGATTGAGGCTTAAACCTGCCTCCGGGCTATCTAAAAACATCTGATGATGCCTTATTCAAAAATCTTATTTTCAATTGACTTTTAATAGTTAGTCTTTTTGTTTTACAAGATTCTTCCATCGTTGAAAAGCTTCCTCCTTGTTTCCGGTTTCAAATTCATATTTTGCTTGCATATGTTCTATTTCAGACTCAAACAAATGTAGAGTATTATTGTTCTCTACCATTCTGTCTAACCATCGTTTTGCAATGGGGAGATTATTATATTTTAGAGCGCGTAAAAAGAATGTTTTGGCATAGTTATAAGCTTGATTCCATTTTGCTCCCGAATCGGGAAATGCTTCCCATCCCTGTTCTGCAATGGAGAATCCCGCTTCTATTTTTGTTATCATCGAGTTGATTGATAGCCTCCTTGCCATAAGCAATAACCGCTTCATATCTTTCACTATCTAACAGCATATTGATGACACCTCCTAATAATCAAACTATGTCTTCCAGAATAATACTATTTCAGCAAATCGTAATCAGTATATTCCATTTGCTTCCAGAATATGATGATAAAACTCTTTCATGCATTGAAAACAATCCGTAATTTCTTCTTTTATTTCATCGATTTCTTCCTCATCATCCCAAATATTCGGATACAAATCAGCAGTTTTACATTCTTCCATACTGAATTTTTCCAACGCCTTTTTTTATATCAAAATGATCGAGTGCAAAAACTATATTTTTTTAATCTTTGACTTTTCCGTATATGCCATAAACTCTGCTGCATCATCAATAGAAAATTCACCCACAACAGCTTCACTTAAAGGCTCGTTTTTATTGGTTCAAGCCTTCTTCCTCCCGTAAGCATAAAATGCAGTACATCCCACATTTTATCTATATCCAGCGAAAGTTCCACTTCTTCATGGGACTCTTCAATTTCTTCTGAAATCTTATCTTCTATTCCATAATAAGACTTAAGCTCTTTTAAATTTTTATCACTTAAATATCGATAAGTCGCGCACATTCCCATTTTGCATGACCTCCATCATTAACTTAAAATTTCATGTTCAATTCTATAAACCATATCCCCTGAATTCCAAATATACAGGATAGCCGATACAGGTTCTTTTCCTTTCTCCCCAAAGCCAGCCTGTATATGTTGTACTATAGCCGAAGTATCCTTCTGTTAAGATTTCAAATTCTGCATGGGTATATTCTTTCATATATTCTTTTAATCCGATGGCTTTTCCGAAAATCCCCCTCATATACAGTCCTATCAAATATCAAAAATTACACTCCTCTAAATCTGTATCAAAAACACAAGTTTTCCGGAATATACTTTTTCCCCCTCTTCCGTATATTGAAAAGAGTTTATGCGGTTCTAAGGTTAAAATACCGTTTTTGAAAATGAATCTTCTTTATCCTGCTATCATGCAAACTAAAAAGAATATTCCTTTTTCCTATCCTGCGTAAAATCCATCTCTATCTCCCATCCTTATAGCCCTAATTGTCCTAACCACTCCTCAATATCTTCCACAGAGGGTATTCGCAGAAAGCATCAGTGTGTCCTCATTATTTTCATCACATAAAATCAATTCCTGTTCTCGATCCAAAAACAGGCTGAGCCATACAATAAAGCTTGCATAATCCTTCATTCTATTCTCGGAATTAAAATACTCTATGGCAAGGTGGTTCTTTTTTATCCATTCGTAGGGTAAATTGATAAGTCTCCGAATAATTTTTCCCAACAAAGGTCATAGGAAAATGACGCAGTCTTACTCTGCTCTATCTCTGCCCCATGATACTTCTTTTTCCATTTCCCTATTGAATTTTTCTAAATCAAAAATCCTTATTTTTCCGCTTTGTTTACATGAATAAAAACTGCTTACAGACATTTCTACTTTCCCTCAAGACCAATGGTTTCGTATAAGACAAAAATTTTCTCCTGCTAATATCAGTATGCCCGAGCAGAATGTCTTCTTCTCAAAAATCAGATTCGGAAATTCTGTTCTTAATTCATCAGCAACACAATAGATTTCATCGTCATCACTCATCCGCATATTCTTTTTGCATTGATTCAATTCCTTGCGATTTGAAAAAGCGACATCTCCAATTAGAATTTTTTTCCGCCGGCTTTTCAGATGTGCAAGCAAATCTTTTTAGCAAAAACAGTCTTTTGCGCATCCGTTAAGTGATGAATAGAATAAGTCGCAACAATAAAAATCAAAGGACTCTTGCTTCAGTTCATCCACTAATCCCTTTGAAAAATCTCCCTGATACAGATGTGCACCGGCATCTTTTTCACACGCGAGCTCTATCATTCTTGAAGAAAAATCTTGTCCGTAAATAATGCATCCGTTTTCATATAGTTTTTGTCGTTAATGTACCTGTCCCAAACCCGAGGTCCAAAACTACTGCATCAGCTTTTCCATTATGATTTTGTAAATATCTCCCAAAATCTTTTTGTACCCTGCAAAGGGATAACGATTCTCTTCTTCCGATACCCCGACTGATTTATCATAATCATCCGCCCATAAATCAAAACCCTTTACTATTTAACATTTTCTCTCCTCTACTCTTGCTTTTTCATCTTATACCTCTGCTTTTTCCTGCCTTTGCCCTATCGAACAAGATTCCCTCTCGCTCAAAAGTACTAAGTACATTTCGAATGATAAAAGCAACCGGAATCTCCATAATTCCTTGTATCCATTTTTATTGCAAAAGCTCCAAAATTCCTTTTGCACAGCGGAGATTCACGTCTTGAAAATGATTTCCCGGGTTCAACTCATATTTGCAGGGAATTTCCAAGCTCCTAAAATAACCAAGCAGCTCTTCCGTATTTTCCTGCATGGTTTTTAAAATAGGATGTCTCGTTTTAGACTCTTGATCTCCAATGAATAGAAAATTACACTCCGGCGCATTCTGCTTCCGAAGCTCCTGATACACCGCCTCCCCCTCATCGGAAAAGCTGTGAAAAACAATCAGAGGGCAGTCCTCTTTCTCCGCCTGAAATAAGCTTAGTTTATGATTACACAAGGTAATTTCTTCTCTATGCATAAGCTACCTCTCCCGGTTTTTCTCAATATACCCTATCTTAAATCCAACACCATACTGTCAAAGTCGATATACTCTTCCCCAATCTTAAAATATGCCGGTAAAGTTCCCACTTTTTTAAAACCGAATTTTTCATACAAATGAATGGCGCGACTGTTGTCTCCTCGCACTTCCAGATTAATGAGCTCCACGTCATTTTCCTCGGCATAGTCTATAAGCTTTTGCATCAGTTTGGTTCCAATACCGCTATTCCACTCCGCCTTTACCACGGTAAGTCCCAGCTCTGCCCTATGACTCATTCTCCTTGGAAAAGCCCTTAATTCTCCGCTTCCTACAAGCTTTCCATTCTTCCACGCAAAATAACATACCGATTTAGGATCCTTGGAAAAATTACGAATTTCCTCCTGCTCTTCCTCTATGGAAATTGGAAATCCTTCCCTTCCAAAGGATAAATTGTCCGTTTCCGAACCCACCTGCCTTGCATAGGCTATTCTTGCCTCCGCGTCCTCCGGCAGAGCTTCTTTAATGATAACGTCTTTGATTACGCCTTTAGTAACGTCTTTAGTAACGTCTTTGTTAATGTCCTTCATAATATCTTCCCTGCAAAAATCTCTAATATACTTTATTTCTTAAACGAGCAAGTCCTTATAAAGTCCTTCACCTCTGCCCCTGCTTCCAGATAACGAAGCAAAATCTCTGCACAGGCATGGCTGTCGCTGTCCGCCCTATGGTGATTGAGAGGAATCCCGAAATGCTCGCAGACCATATTTAACTTATGGCTCCTATCGGGAAAGAGGCTTCTCCCCATTTTCACCGTGCAAAGGTAGCGGGCATAAGGCTTCCAGTCAATTCCATAGTCCAAAAGACAATTTTTCAACACATTCATATCAAAAGAAGCATTGTGAGCCACCAGCATTCCATCGGAAAAAGTGGCTCAATCTGCTCCATAATTCCGGAAAAGGTGGGCGCATCCTTGACTCCGGACTTACTAATTCCGGTAAGCTTTACATTGAAATAGTCAAAGTCCGCCTCAGGGATTCACAAGGGAATAAAATTCCTTGCTGATTTTTCCTTCTTCCACCACGGTAATGCCAATGGCACTTATACGGTTGTTCTTCCGATTCGGTGTCTCCACATCAAAAACAATAAAGCGTGCCACGATATCCTCCTAGTCATTCAAGGGCAGCCGCCCTTTATCTCTTCCACAAAAAAACCGTTGTTCCCCAATTTTACTTGCGAAACAACGGTTTTTGCAAACATTATTTTCTTCTATAACATTTACCTCTTAAAAATCCACCTCTGTATCATAGTAGCAGCACTTTAAGAGCTTCTCCATCTCCTCTACACTGGGCTGACGAGGGATTGGAACCTGTGCAAGCATCCGCAATCGCATTTACCGCAATGTCATGAAGTCTTTCTAAGAAAAATGTTCTCCGGAACAAATCCCTGCTCTGTTGGGTAAGAATCTGCGCCGTAGTTCTTGATGCAATGCGGAATATTCAGCTTGTCGTTTAAGCCTCTAACATAGCTAATCAATGCCTTTACCTTATCATCGTCGTTATTTCCGGAAAGACCGATAACGTCCGCAATCTTTGCATAGCGCTTCTTTGCGGTTTCGTCCTTCGCATTGAAAGCAATAACCTTTGGAAGATACATGGCATTTGCCGCACCGTGAATAATGTGCGCCCCTAAATCACCGAATACCGCACCGGTCTTATGAGCCATGGAGTGAACAATTCCAAGAAGTGCATTGGAAAATGCCATTCCTGCAAGGCACTGGGCGTTATGCATAGCATTTCTGGCCTCTTTGTCTTCATTATAAGAATCTACCAAATCGTCCCGAATCATTTCAATAGCATGCAGAGCCAAAGGATCCGTATAGTCGCAGTTTGCAGTGGAAACATAAGCCTCAATAGCATGGGTTAAGGCGTCCATTCCGGTATGCGCCACCAGCTTCTTCGGCATGGTCTGTGCCAGTGCCGGATCTACGATAGCCACATCGGGAGTGATTTCAAAGTCCGCAATGGGGTATTTGATTCCTTTTTCATAGTCAGTGATAATGGAAAATGCGGTTACCTCGGTAGCGGTTCCGGAAGTGGAGGAAATGGCACAGAACTTTGCCTTCTTTCTCAAAGTTGGAATACCGAAGACCTTACACATATCCTCAAAGGTGCAGTCCGGATACTCGTACTTAATCCACATTGCCTTCGCCGCATCAATGGGAGATCCTCCGCCGATTGCCACAATCCAATCCGGTCCGAAGTCCAGCATTTCCTTGGCGCCCTTCATTACAGTATCTACGGAAGGGTCGGACTCAATACCCTCGAAAAGCTTTACCTCCATGCCGGCTTCCTGCAAATACTGTACCACTCTGTCCAAAAAGCCGAAACGCTTCATGGAGCCACCACCCACGCAGACAAAAGCCTTCTTTCCTTCAAAGGTCTTTAATGCCTCTAATGCATTTTTCTCCGTGATAAATGTCTCTTGGTAATGTAAATCTCATCTCCTGCCTCCTTTTTAGAGCTGTCAACTTTTACATACCCCACATGCTACACCCCATTCTCGAGAATGTCAATAAATTAACAATATTATTTTTTAAAATAATTTGCCCTATATTTTTAGTATTGCGTATTTCTTCAGAGCGTGCCCCAGTTTCAGACCTGTACTGCAGGAAATATATTTATTATAGCTGATAAAGCTTCGTATATTTCTCCTCAATGTAATCCAAGAAATAGTTTACATTGAACTCTTCCCCTGTCACCATTTTCATCAACTCCGGTGCCTCATAGCGGAAACCGTAGGTATGGATATGCTCCTTAAGCCAGTTCATAATTTCATCAAAACGGTTTTCTTCCAAAAGCTTTTCTACATCCAGGTCCTTCCTCATGGCCTGCATATACTGGGCCGCAAAGGCTGTTCCCAGAGCGTAGGTGGGGAAGTAGCCGAAGCTTCCGTCCGACCAGTGCACATCCTGTAAGATGCCTACTTTATCGTTTGGCACATCCACGCCCAAATACTCCTTGTACTTTACATTCCAGGTTTTATCCAGTCCCTCTGTAGAAATGCTTCCGTTAAACAATCCCTTCTCGATTTCATAGCGAATGAGAACATGCAACGGATAGGTCAATTCATCCGCTTCCGTACGGATAAAGGAAGGCTTGGACACATTGATTGCCTGATAAAATTCCTCTAAAGATACCTCTCCCAGTTGTTTTGGAAAATGCTTTTGCAGCTTGGGATAATGGTATTTCCAAAAAGCCATGGTTCTTCCCAGATAATTTTCGCAAAGGCGAGACTGGGACTCATGCATACCGGAAGACACTCCCTCGGATAAAATCATACCGTCATACTTCGGGTTGATATTGTGCTCATAGTAGGCATGTCCCACCTCATGCACTGTAGACAAAATGGCAGAAATCACATTGCTCTCCAGATATTTCGTAGTGGTTCGGCAGTCATTTTCACAGGTCCATGAAGTGAAGGGATGCTCGGATTCATTTTGATAGCCCCAGGAAGAATCAAAATGCAGATACTCTAAAAGACCTTCCATAAACTTCTTCTGCTCTTCCACAGGGAAGCTCTGCTTAAGAAAATCCTCCCGAAGCTGCTTCGCCTTTGTGACCTTCTGAATGAGGGGTACCAGTCTTTCCTTTAGAGCGGCAAAGAAGGCATCATATTTTTCCTCATCCATCCCCGGCTCAAAGTCATCCAACATCTGGTTATAAATACTCTTTTCACTCTTTCGATAGCCGTAGAGCTTCTTCTGGCTCTCAATTACCTTTTTCAAATAAGGGGCAAAGAGAGAATAATCCGCCTTGGACTTTGCCAAAATCCAGGCATCAAAGGACTCGTCACAAAGCTTTTTAAAAGCTACAAACTCCTCCTTGGGAATGCAAAGGGTATCCAGAGTCTGCTTATAGTAAAGTTGAATAGCTCGCTTATTTTCTGCATCCACCTTGGGATCTTCCTGCAAATCCTTTAGTAATGCCACGATTTCCGGATCGGTTTCCAGGCTAAAAAGCTCTCCTGCCAAAAAGGCGGAACGCTCATCTCTATAGCTTGCCCCTGCCGTAGGTGCCACTGTCTGCTTATCGATGTCAATGATATTTAAAAGCCATGTGGTGAGGCGGAGCATTTGAACAACCAGTCCCTGATATTTCAATAATTTTTCTTCTGTAGTCACATTTTTCCTTTCTTATAATTATTTTACTATAACACATGCCCGTACGAGAATATTCTGATATAATGATTTTGCAGATTTAACGTTAGCGTTTTTTTACATTTTCACAAAATCGCCAACGTTAATTTTAATATTTCGTACTGTATTTTGCTATATATACTATGAACTAATAAGTTAGAAAGGAAGAATAATATGACTTGGTATCCTCGTGAAAACTACCTTAAAAAGATTCGTGACTTTTATCACGAAACCGATATTATAAAGTAATCACCGGTGTGCGAAGATGTGGTAAATCCTGTCTTATGGAAACTATTGCCAACGAATTAAAAATCGTCCGGAATTCCCAGTAATCATATTTATTTCTTCGACTTGGACAGTAAGGACTATCATAAAATTACAAATCCGGAACAATTGGAACAGCTATTGGAATCAGTTCCGAAAGTGCGTGGAACAAAAATATCTTTTTTTGTTGATGAGATTCAAAATGTAAAGGACTTTGAACTAATTCTTAACAGCTTTCGTAGGTCTAATGAATGGTCAATTTTTATTACCGGTTCAAATTCATATCTCCTAAGCGGAGAATTGATGACAAAACTAACCGGAAGATATATTGAATTTGAGATGTTCCCACTTTCGTTTGAAGAATACGAAGGCATTAAAAATTCTATGGATTGCTTCCGACAGACAAGAAGAATTACAAAAACTATATTCTTGAAGGCGGTTTTCCCAGAACAATACAACTGGAAAATATTGCCGCAAAGCGTAGATATGTTCAAAGCGTTATCGAGGAAATCTTTGAAAAAGACATTAGAAGAAGGCTAAAAATCCGTAATAAAACTACATTTGAAACAGTCCAAAAATACATCATCAACAACTTTGCCGCAACAACCAGTCTAAAAAGCTTAAAAAAAGCCATTGAACAAAATGGAACAGCCATAAGCGAAGCCACGATTGCAAGATATGTTAAAGCCTTGTTGGATGCAAAAATTCTTTGCGAATGCCCCAGGTTTGATATGAAGTCTAAAAAATCCTTAAGTGGAGAAAAAAAATACTATTTAGCAGATACTGCTTTTTATTTTGCTCAGAACACGGACAACAGAATTAACTTTGGTCCTGTTCTTGAAAATATCACCTATATATATGCAAAATCTCATGACTATTCCGTAGCAGTTGGGAGAATAGGGAAGCTGGAATGTGATTTCATATTAAGAAATAACGAGATGCGTTACTCCTACATACAAGTTGCATATACCATTGCATTATCAAAGGATACTGAAGACCGTGAGTACAGACCACTTGAATCCATTAAGGACAATTATCCAAAATATGTTGTTACTGCAGACTCTATTCTGCAACAGAGAAACGGTATTGAGCATATTAACCTTATTGACTTTATGCGAAATGGAAAAGAATTTTTGAGCTTAGTTTATAAAATATATTTTCGGTTATAGGAGTAGGGGCTGAAAAAAAGCAAGCGAATAACTTGGTTATATACAAATATAACTATTTTATTCTTTACAGCCCTTCTGCACTATACTCTTCACCCTATAGCAATCCAAAAATTACAGCTTGTTTTTACAAGAAGCTTTTACCGTTTAATTTTGCGGTTAAGAATCACACTCTGGCAACGCCGCTTTTTCTTCGCCGCTTCCGAAACGGCTTTAGCCACTGCATCCTTCACTCTTTCATCAAAGGCTGCGGGTAAAATGTACTCCCGCATTTAATTCCCGGTCACTCACCAGTTCCGCTATGGCATAGGCTGCGGCAACCTTCATTTTCATCATTAATATCCTTTGCCCGCACATCTAGGGCACCTCTAAAGATACCGGGGAAGCATAGTACGTTATTAATCTGGTTGGGAAAATCCGACCGTCCTGTAGATACTACAGCAGCGCCGGCCTCCTTCGCATCCTCCGGGAAAAATTTCGGGAATAGGATTGGCGCAGGCAAAAATAATGGGCTTCTCCGCCATGCTCTTTACCATTTCTTTGCTTAAGGTTCCCGGTGCGGAAACACCGATAAAAGACATCTGCATTCTTGATAACATCTGAAAAGACTTCCCTTTTTCCATGGAGAGATTGGTAATCTCTGCCATTTCCATCTTAATGGGATTTAAGTTCTCTCTCCCTTATAAATAGCCCCTTCCCTGTCCGTCATAATCACATTTTTGCTCCCATGCTTAAGAGCAGTTTGATAATGGCGATGCCTGCTGCCCCTGCTCCGGAGGTCACAATCTTCACTTCTTCGATTTTTCCCGGTAGCTTTTAAGGCATTGATGAGGCCTGCCAAAGTGACCACCGCAGTACCATGCTGGTCGTCATGGAAAATAGGAATGTCGCAAACTTCCTTTAGCCTCTTTTCAATTTCAAAACAACGGGGTGCGGAAATGTCTTTCCAAATTCACTCCCCAAAGCTTCCGGCAAGGAGGCTCACCGTTTTTCACGATTTCCTCACATCCTTCGTTCTTACGCAGAGCGGAATGGCATCCACATCTCCAAATGCCTTAAACAGCACATTTTTCCTTCCATAACCGGCATGCCTGCCTCCCGGTCCTATGTCTCCCAAGCCTAACACCGCAGTTCCGTCCGTTACCACCGCCACCGTATTCCAGCGTCTTGTCAGCTCATAGCTTTTCTCCACATCTTTCTGTATCACCAGGCAGGGTTCTGCAACTCCAGGGGTATAAGCAAGACTTAAAGCCTCTTTGCTATCTACCTTGGCTCTCAGTGTAATTTCCAGCTTTCCTTTAATTCATAATGCAGTTTCAATGATTCCTTCGCATAGTCCATTTTTCTTCCTCCATACTTTATACTTTGTATCATTCCTTCTTAATTCCACTTTTTGCTTGTATCACTTCTTTTTGTGTCACTTCTTATATCGTTTCTTCTTAATACCTTTTCTTCTTGTTTAACTTCTTCTTTGGTTAATACTTTGATTCTATTTTCTTATACCATTTTTCCGGTTTAAACACTTCGTCAAATTTCTCTTCCGTCAGAAGCCAAGCTGTAGGCAGGCTTCTTTTCAGAAAAATATTTTCCTGAAAAGGCCTTCTTCGCTGTCTTCGCCGCATTTTCATAGCCGATGTAGGGATTCAAACAGGTTACAAGCATTAGAGAACGATGTAGATTTTTCCTGCATTTTCTCTTTATTCGCCTTGATGCCTACAACACAGTTCCGATTAAAGGACAGCATGGCATCGGAAAGCAGGCGTACGGACTGCAAAAAATTGTAGATACACACCGGCATATATACATTTAGCTCAAAATTCCCTTGAGAAGCCGCCATCCCCACTGCTACATCATTGGCCATGACCTGAACGGACACCATGGTAAGCGCCTCGCACTGGGTGGGATTGACCTTTCCCGGCATAATGGAGCTTCCCGGCTCGTTTTCCGGAAGGAAAATTTCTCCAAGACCGCATCTTGGGCCGCTGCCAAGCCAACGGATGTCATTGGCTATTTTCATTAAATTCGCTGCCAAGGCTTTCAAAGCGCCATGGGCAAAAACCAGTTCATCCTTACTGCTAAGGGAATGGAATTTATTGTCTGCCGTTTTAAAATCCTTATGTGTCAGTTCGGAAACTGCTTTAGCCACTTCCACATCAAATCCCTTCGGGGCATTCAGTCCCGTTCCCACCGCAGTTCCACCAAGAGCCAGCTCTCGAAGTCCGGGGAAGGCTTAATTGAAGCATCTCCTTCGATTTTTCCAGCATAGCTTTCCAACCACTGATTTCCTGAGAAAAGCTAATCGGAGTGGCGTCCTGTAAGTGAGTTCGGCCTGTTTTCACAATGCCTTCATTTTCCTGCATAAGTCTATCAAAAGATTTAATAAGGGTGTCAAGACTGGGAAAAAGTCTCTCCTCAATTTCCAGGGCTGCTGCGATATGCATGGCTGTTGGGAAGGTATCGTTGGAGCTTTGGGACATATTTACATGGTCATTGGGATGCAAAAGTTTTTCTCCTGCCACTTCATTTCCCCGATTGGCAATGACTTCGTTCACATTCATGTTGGACTGGGTTCCGCTTCCGGTCTGCCATACCACAAGAGGAAAATGCTCGTTGAGTTTCCCCTCCAAAATCTCATCGCATACGCCGGAAATCAAAGTTTTGCGTCTTTCATCCAGTTTACCAAGGCGATTATTGGCCATTGCTGCCGCCTTTTTTAAAATGGCAAAGGCACGAACAATCTCAGTGGGCATCTTCTCCGTCCCTATTTTAAAGTTCTCAAAGCTTCTCTGAGTTTGTGCCCCCCAGTATTTCTCCACCGGAACCTGCACTTCCCCCATGGAATCGTGTTCTGTTCTATAGTCCATTTCTTTTCCTCCATACAGCATTTACAACAGGAAAATTACTTCGGATAGATTTTATCAAAAATGACTGAGGGAACAGGCTGGATTCTATTGGATTCTTTAATTTCCACCGGAGCATTCTTTGGATGTCATTTTGTAAAAATTCTTTAGATGTCTTTTTGTAAAATATACTTGACATATCAAAAACAAGGTGTATATTGGTTGTGTAAAGTATTTGCGACATTTTGTAATACATATTGTTTCCTCCAAAAAGTGAGAATGCAAGGAAAGGAGTTTTCGATGAATTATTTTAACTTAGGAATCGCTGTAGGTTTTTGCAACTTCCCTCTTAGTTCTCTTTCGAAACAGATTGAGTAAGAAACAACAGGATTGCTATGATGAAAGGCAGGTAATCGTCCGCGGAAAGGCCTATCAATACGCTTTTTTCACCACCATGGGACTCCTCATGCTGTACGCTGCTTTTGCCGAGCCGATTGAGAAATATTTGGAAGCCGGGATTATTCCCCTTGCCATTCTTCTTTTCTCGGGACTGATCCTCATGGGATACTGCCTTTTTCACGATGCCTTCTGGGGGCTTAGCAATAAGAAAAAAATAAAAAGGATTGCTGTTACCGTATGGGCTCTGTTCAGTGTACTGAACGTCTTTAACACCGTAGAGAATATCTCTCCCGATAAAATATGGATTGCCGGAAGGCTCAGCAGCCGCTTTATGCTTCCTCTCCTTCTCAGTATCTTTTTTGCCATCGCCCTGATTCTCATGCTACTGAAGAATCGAATGAAGAATGATGAAGAGTGAGGTGGAAAAATGAAGAATCTGCGTTTAAAAATCCGCTAGAGCAGGGAAAAGACCTGTCCCAGCAGGAGCTGGCCGATCTGGTAGGCGTCAGCAGGCAAACCATCAATGCCATAGAAAAAGGGGACTATAACCCTACCATCCGCCTCTGCCTCGCCATTTGTCATGTATTAGGAAAAACATTGGATGAGCTGTTCTGGGAAGAAGGAAAACACCCTTAAATCAATTCCTCTAACTCTTTATCCGAAAAGCCCTCCCGCTTCATATAGTTGTCGGAGCAAGCTCTCCGAAAAATTCTTGTTCATAATAGTCTTTGGCAAAGTCCCGGAATTTCTCGAAACTTTCAAAGGCATACGCTAACAACCACTGACCACCATCATTTTCCCTAAGGAATTTTGATGGAGTTCTCCGTCATACCAGAGGAAAAAGTCGTTTCCCTTTTTTCCCTTTGGTGAAAAAATTCTGATATTTCTCCGGGAAGCCAGCATAGATCCGCTCAAGTATACTTTGCTCCTCTTGTTCTTTCGCAAACAGATTCAATGCACTTTCATGCGCGAATCCTTTCACCAGCACCAGCTTTTCCGTAAAAATCACGGATAAGGAATCACCTGCTCCATTATCCACATGATAATGAAGCTTATCTCCGTCTTCTGTCTTTCGAATTAAGCGGAGATACTCTTCGGAAGGATCTGTCAAAGCATTATCCAAAACATATAACGCTTCAAGCTTCCGTTACATTTCATTCCAATCCCTATATTTCATAAAACACTCACTTTCCGTCGTTATCTTCGTTCTCTCCACAAAGCTCTTTTAATTCCTCAAAGCTATAGTCCCGATAGACCTTTCCTCGTTTCAGTAGAGATTCAGTCGTTACCGGCAGGGACTTTCAACAATGTTTCAGGCTGAATTTCTTTTGGCAAAGGAATCAATTCTCCATCCGCATCTTCCGCCTGATGTGCCGAAAAATAAACTCCCCCTTTCCCAGTCCATGGCAAAAGCGATTCAACACTTCTGTAGCAGGCACTTGCAAGAGACTTTCTTCCTGCGAGATGATATTTTCATAGAAATTCATACAGGGCTTCCTTACCGATTTTTGATTACTCTAACGGTGTTTTCTTCATCCTTTTCCTCCTAATCTTTATTCAAACCTTATCCGAAAAATAACTTCCCTAATTCGTTTCTGTCCGAAATACAGATATCAAAACAAGCTTGCTCGTAATCAGTTCCCAACGAAGCCAAATACTGTACAAAAGATAATTTATTGTATCACGACTTGTTCGAAATATAACTATTCCTTGTCCTTTCTCCTTTTTATGATAAAATAACAATATTATTATGATAGAAAAACAAAAAGGAGAACTCTTATGATTAATATCCGTCCGGTTTCCGACTTAAGAAACAAATTTCCTGAAATTGAAGATGTTGTTGTTAATTCCAACGCCCCTGTTTTTCTTACAAAAAATGGGTATGGAACAATGGTTTTAATGAGTCTCGAGCAATATTCCGCCTTAACCGATGATACAGAAAAAGCTGGATGAAGCAGATGCCCTTGCAGCAAAGCTCTACAACTCGGCTCTCTAAATCTGAAGTTTTTGCTTCTGCAAGGAGAAGGATTAATGAACAAGCCAAAATATAACTTAAGTTTTCTCCCAATCTTCCAAGAAGATTTATACGAAGTAACATACTACATCACCAATGCTCTCAATAATCCGGGTGCAGCTCACCGATTGCTTGATGATATTGAATTCGCAATCAGCAAACGACTAGAAATGCCTCTTTCATTTCCAAAGTACCAATCTTCTAAATTAAGAAAGCAAGTTTACTACAGAATCAATGTAAGAAACTTCTCGATTTTCTATGTAGTAATAGGCAATACAATGGAAGTAAGAAAGATTATTATATGCAAAGAAAAAAATATTGATGAATTGCTGAAATAAATTTTGTCTTAGCATTTTTATATCAACTAGCTGGAGCATTCGAACTTTCCTTCGTCCTTTTCCTCCTCATCTTTATCCGAAGATAGCTTCCCTAATTCTTTTTAAACTCTCTTCATTCTCCAAATATTCATGCATAAAAGGGATACATAAAAAGCTCATAGGGCGAACCTGCATAGGACTGGCTACATCCCAAAAGCTTGCTTTTTGCCCAACGTTCTACCACCTCCAATGCCTTTTTCTTTCTGCCCGAGATACTGATAGCAAATACAAGCTTCCTCGTAATACAGTTCTCCAAGATTCAAGTCCTTGATTGTTTCATAATAGCTCACTGTATCCTCCGGACTACCCTTCATATAAAGTAAATTTAGAAGCTTCATCTTATCAAAGTCTTTTCCCGTATTTAGCTTGAACTCTGCGACTAAGTCCGTAGCGGTTTTCGGCTCTTTTGGAGGTTGATAATCTCTGCTCCTTGATCCCGGGAAAAATATCCTTATGAATATACTGCAATAAAATCTCGCAATAATTATAGCGTTGGCATGAGCCCTTAAGGCACTTCTCTTCCTCTGCTTCCATTAGCCTACTTTGCTCTTCATGAAGAGCTTTACTTACTTCCGCTTCCCGTCCGATTTTCTTTGCCGCAAAGCACATGGCCATCATATATTCGTTAGCTACATTAGAATAATACCACTCATCCCAAAAGGGCATTAGAAGAAGAGTATGGCTTACCGCTTCTTCATACTTTCGGTCAAAAAACTCCACCCCGGCCTTTACCGCAAGATTTTGGTGCGGAAACTTCTTTTCAAAAGCTTCCAGCTTCGACAAACTTTCATAGGAGCCATTTTTGATTTCCTCGCAAATGTCTCTGTACTTCTTAGGTAGTTTTATTGCTTCCATACGCTTCCCTTTCCGGGGCAATCTCCCTGTTATCAATGCTACTTCCCGAATATCAAAATCCGGATTCCCCTCAGTCTATAGTTTGTATAATGTCATCCACTAACTCCGAAACCCCTGATGCTGCATAAGTCACCTCATCCGGATCATGGATATAGCAAAGAATCTGCCCCTCTCTTCCCTCCTTATCCGGGTCAAAATCCAGCATCAAAAACAACTGTCACAATACTCTGCAAAAGGAATCCATTGCCTATGAAAAAGATAGGGCTTAATCCTGCTATCCCGCATTTTCTCTATGTCTTCTTCAGTGAAAAAGTCCGGAAACTCTGTCAGAAGAGCATCTCTGTTCTGAAAATATTGTTTTGTCTTCTCCATCTGCTCCAAACTCATCAGGTTAAATGACATTTCCACGTCATGAATTACTGAAGGTAAGACACTAAGATATTTGCTTCCGTTTTTATAGCTGTAAAGCTCCTTAATGTCTTTCGGTAGCTTGATGTTGAACTTCTTCTCAAAAGACTCTATCTCATTCGGCGAAGCCCCTGGAATCTCTTGATACTCCTCCCAATACCCCTCTTCTATCGGATCATCTAAGTCCAGCTCCTCGAAATTCTCTACTACGTACTGTTCTATCCGCTTTATCTTCTGAATAAGGTCCATTTCTCCTCCTGCTTTCTTTTGTCATGAAGATTCGACACAAAAACGCTTCCGCTTCTGCTTAAAACGATAGTAATTATACTATATCTGTCATAAAAGAAACAGGAGTTCAATTGCATTTACCCTTACGATTCCCAAGGATGCGAAAACTCTAGATCAACTATCTGAAGCTGATTTAAATGCAAAAGCTCTCCTCTCGTGTCATGCTACTGACACAAAATTTGTTGTCTATTTTTAGACAGTAAAAAGAGTGATTTCTCACTCCCGCTTGCGTCTATTTCCATATGATTTTTGAACATACTACCTTCACAGATACCTGACTCAACATACTTTTCCATAAGTTCTCGTGTAGCTCATAATCTGTTACTACTTCTGTTTCGTTAGAAGATAGTTTTATCTTTTCTTTGGAGCTTTTACTTCTGCTTCACCATATTTTTCTTTTAATAAGTGCAAGCACCTGTTCTTCTAATTTATCTACCCTTGAATTTTTATGTTCTACATTATTACACTTACAGTTTTCTTTGTTTCAAACATAAACATTCTCCTCGGTTTTATTTTCTGCTTTAACAGTAAATATCGATAGTCAACCTCTCGGAATGAACTTCTTCCATCGCCTGAGTACATCCTTCAGTGGCTCGTCCAAATATGAATATGCCTTGTTCTTAATCCAGTCCGGTATGCCGTAAGCCGCCTCCGCTATGCTCCGGTAATTGTCGCCAGCGTGTCGCTGTCTCCGCCGAGAGATATAGCGTTCCGGATAGCATCTCAAAGTCAGCGCTTTCCAGGAAGGCAATGATAGCTTGAGGTACGGTATCCTGGCAGGTTTCATTGAAACGATATGTGGGACGGATTTCATCAAAGCGTTTTGGAAAGGTCATCCCGTATTCGCTTTCAATATGCTCCTTTGATGCGTTTCTTGCATTCCGCAGGATTATCATTGATAGGCTGCTCGTAGTCGCCGTAATATCCGCCGAAGTAGTATCTGCACATGAAAATTGCATCTGTCGTTGCCATCGCGCCCTTGATACCTTCGGGATGGTTATGTGTTACTTCAGCAGACAACCTTGCTCTGTCCCTGCCATTGGACGGCCACATTCCCGTCCGGGCGCAGAAAACCGCAATCCATCATCCATGCGCAGGGGTGAAACCCGCATGGCCGAGCCGTTTCCAAAAGCTGTTATACGGCTCACGGTTATCAGAATTGATCCACGTTCCAAATCTGCCACCGTATCCCGCGTCAGGGTACATCCGACCATATTTCTTCATGGCATCGATGAAGGCATCCTTTTCTCCGCCATTCATAACAGCCTCTGCAACAGCGCAGGTCATGACGGTATCATCTGTGAAAAAGCAGTCGTCACGGAATAAAGGAAAATCCTTTGCTTTAATATTGTGCCATTCGTAGACCGAGCCTACGATGTCACCGACTATTGCTCCAAAGCATATATCAAAACCACCTTTCTTGCATTGCTCCGAGAAATTCATCAGTAAGCGGATAATCGGCACTCTCAGGCAAAATGGCGTCAATACCGCAGTATGGACATATAGCTGTCACTTCTTCATCTTCATCCTGTTCAGGACAACATTCCTCAATCTCAGCTGGAAGAATATCTTGAGACAATAGAAGCAACCGCATTTACTGTTTTTCTCAAGCATCTCTATTGAATCTTGCCGCCTCGTGCGCAGCGGTTAAATCATATTTATCCATATTCCTCTCCAATCATATTACCTCGTTGTAAATACCTGTTTGAATTCCTGCTCGTGAGTTTTCATTTTTGTAACAAACCCAGCATAATCCGTTGAATCCACAGGAATTTTTAAGCCATGCTTGGTAATGCTGATATCATCACGCGGCGATACATTTGCTTCATAGGTCGAGCCGCGATTCATCCACAGATTTCATATCATCACAGCCTTCTGCCTCTGGGTAAAGATAGTATCCTCCTTGGCGTCAAAACGGAACATATACGCCAACACCTGCAGGTAGTCCCGATTTCCGATGTTATCAAGCGGCTTGTACTTGGCATCTGCGATTATTCTCACTTTATTGTCTCGGCTGATAAAGTCAGGATAGATTAAACCTATGTTACACGCAAAGAGTCGCTGGGCTCCCTTACCGCCTTTGTTCATCGGGTGATAAAAGACATCCTCTATTAGGGAATTGACATACTCCTCCCACAGCCATGCGCCGTCAAACAAAATGCCGTATATCTGCCTTGAGCCGGAGCCAATCTGGTGCTTCTGATGTCGAAGAATCAAAAGGCACAGCCTCTGCAATGCGAGATACTCCCTGGAAGTATGCTGGCGCACGGTATTCTTCTTGTTCTCCTCAATGATTTTCTGCCTGTCATAAGGCTCATATCCGGGTGTGGCATCAATAACAAGTTTTACCTCATCCTTTACTTTAACGAGGAGATTTCCACCATAAGGTTTCCTTTTGATAAATTCTATGGTATGCCGTACCAGCTCCATCAGGCTGTTATCATAAGAAAATTCCCTCTGTGAGTATGCGACATTCCCCGTGAACGGTGTATTCTTCTCATGTGCCTTTGCAATATCGATAGCGCCCTTTACATTTCCGTCATTGTAACTATGCCGAATGTATTTTTGAACAGACCTTTCCGCATGGCTGTTTTCAGATAATACGGAAACAGGAATAGCAGAAAAATTGAACAGACGGCTATCCTGATTGGCATCCGACTCCAAATCGACAATATTGGGAAAAGTCCATCACTCTGTCGAGAAGGTACTGGAAGAAAAAGTCATCCTCCTCACCTCCGAAACGTGACTCAATAATAAGGCGCTCGTCTCCACAACCAAGAAAGCCCATCACATTTCCAGAACGATAGCTGTCGTTAACGCTCTGGATTATCATTTGATCCCGCATAATGTCCTCGGCATCCTTAACGATTTCAGGGAAGACAAAGACGCCTTCCCGTTCAAGTTGCTCCAACGTCTTATCCGCAATCTTGCCCGTAAGGGTTCCTATATCAGAAAAAGAGTCTTTCTTCTGCTGCGAGTTATCCTTGATCTTGTGTAGTTTCATTTGCATCACCTTCGGCAGGCTTTGTATAGCCATACGCTTTCGCAAATTTGCTCATAAGCCCTTCCTCATCATACATACCCCGGATGTATTCCTGCAGGAGCGGCTGCAGATAGTCCGTCCAAAGCTGGTCGAAGTCGAGCGTCTTCAACTTGAGGAAGTAGGATGCGCCAATCTGGTAATTCTCGTTTAAGTCCTCTACAGCTGCGATTTCCTTATTGAGTGCAGCCATTCTCCTAATGGCTTCGGCTTCAAGCTCCTCATTTTCAAGAGATGCAAGCATCTCAAGACGCTCGTCGGCACGGAGCTCCACAAAGCGGAACCTTCTGCGCATTGCAAAATCAAAGCTGTCCACAGAGCGGTCTATATCGTTCATGGTGCCGATGATGTAAACATTCTCCGGGATATAGAACTTTTCATCTGGGTCGGAATGCAGATTAGCATATTGCGTAGAAATTTCACCGGCTTTGCCACGATATCCAGGATCGATAGCAAAGAAGAGCTCGCCGAAAATCTTTGAAATCTCACCACGGTTGATCTCGTCAATAATGAAGATGTACTTCTTCAGTTCTTCCTGCTTTTGCCTTCGCCTTGAGGCAGCACTTTTCTTTGCCTTGATCGCCTTATAAATAGCGAAGTCGTAGGAATACGCCTGTGTAGCAAACGACTTTCGAAGAAGGTCGTAATATCCTTAATCTTGTCGAACTTCTGCCCGGACTCCAGCATCCTCCGTACCTCATCCAAATTGAGGGTAAGACGATTAACAGTAGCATTACCGGGGATGGAGATATTGATATGCTTGTTATCAACGCTGGTAATCGTAAACTCATTGCCGTTAATCGTTTTAAAAGCTATCCACGCCGAGCTCGATACCGGAGAAAAAAACTCCGTTATGGACTCCTGCACAGAGAGTTCCTTTTCTATCGTTTCCTTCGACTTCTAGGGAATCCTCGTAGTTCTTTCTGCACAGGGCAACGAATTTCTTGAAGATGCCATCCTGCAGTTCCAAAGCCCATAGTCCCATCGTCATTTTACCTTCGGTCTCAAGCCTTCGATAAAATCAGAGTAGTCATAACTCGGATGGAACTGCACAAACTCCACCTGTTTCTTCTGCTCATCTGTGAGCAGTGTATAATCGTCGAAATAACCGTTGCTGATAATATCAGTGGCGATTTCTTTTAAAGAGTATGATTTTTCCAGTACCCGGCGCGCCTCTGAAAATCAGATTTTTCGATGCTATCAGCATGGAAGAGAACGGATTCCGATAACCCTTGAACTGCTGAACGAGTTCTTCCTGTGCGGCTGCTTCTGTCTCCGCAACCTCGGTTTCTTTCTCATCTTTCTCGCGGTAGGTCAGAATAAACTGATCCCTAAGCTTTCCAAATCGCTTCAAACATTCCTGAACGAAAATAATCGTAGAGAAGATATTCCAGCAATAGATAACGAACTGTCTGCCGTTGTCATAGCCATATGTCAGGTACTCTCATGGTGTTACGGTGCTTCTAAACTCCTCCACGCTGGAGAATATCCCACGGATCATATCGCTATCCGGATTGTGTTTTGCAGATAGGAAAGCTCTCCTTATCCTCAACCGACATACTGATATCTGCTTTTTCAAAAATTTGGAAAGCGATTCGGGGCATGGTTTGATTCGAGTTTCTCCTTTTCGCCTTTGCTATATGAACGCTTAACCATTTCCCCGTTCGCCTTTTTTTGAAATACACATCAAGAGGCTTTGTAATTGTCGCCAAGGCTCAAGTTGTCCATTGTAAAGCGCTCATCAGTGGATTCCACACTCTCAGCAGTTACAGACAGTTCAAATTTCTCCTGCTGCTTTGTCTCTATTGTAAATTCCTGTCCTTCAAGGTAGTCTTTGCCTCCACGGCGCTAAAGCCCTCTGTGGAAATATCCGTACCGTTTGCTATATGGTCAGCCACGTCCACCACATACTTCAGCGGGTACTGCTTTCCGTCCTCGGTCACAAGTTCATACTTCGTGCTCTGGTTATGAAAAAGGCACGCCGTTCTCATCGATATACTTTAAGGCGTCGATGATGTCCTGTCTTTTGATTTTTGGAATAGCCATGCTGCACCTCCATTATTTCTTCTTTGCTTCTTACTCCGTTACAGTCTCTTCAATAAACAACTCTGGCGTATTGAAATGAACATCCGGCAGTTCTCTCTGCACTTCCGAGTCTGTGCATTTTTGAATATCTGTCCAGCGTATTTTTGATGGTTCCATCATCCTGCCGGATTATATAATCATCCTGGTGATCACGAGATGTAGTAGCCGATTCACGAGAAAAAGACATATCGTTGCAACTGTATGATTATCTCATTTTAGGTTCCGTACTCACATACTCATACCAGTTGCCCTGTGGCAAGAGAATCCTCACCGTTGATTTACTTGTACTCAGTAGAGAACCGCAGAAAATAATTCGAGATGCTGTCCAATGTCCGCACCCCGTGTCTGAAAATTTTTCTGTAAATGATGGTCTTCTATGAAAGTTACGTTGCTTGAGTAGCACAAACTGCTGTTCAAGCGTTGGTTACTATCTAACAAAAATCAGTTGGAATGTCAAGGGCGCTCAGCTCTGCTGAGTATTCAGTTTACCCTTAACAAGACAGCTGATTTTTTGTTATTCAGGAATTCATGTTGTTTAAGCTTTCCCATAAACCAAGAAATTCAATTGTATCTTTTCTTCTCATCCAATTTTTAATTACATCACTTGGTTCATCGCTTTTATATCTAGCAATATCCGTTGAGACTTATATAGTCGTTTTGAAAGTCTTAAAGTATAAATCCTTTGGCTTCAATCGTCTCTTTTTTCACCTTAGACATATGAGTTCCTCCTTTATGCTGATGTACTGTTTACAACATTTATTTTCATAATAACTGCTCTAAACAGCATACCAACGATTCATTTTTGATTTTTAAACTTTGGTAGAAGCTCTAAAAACTCTTGTATTTACTTGACTATTTGCCTGTGTCATTATTATGACACGAAACCCACAACTATGATCAATCACTCCGTAAGAAGGGCGTCCGTTTAATGAAAGTCTTTGACTTAATTATGTAAGGGACTTCTCTTACATGTCATTCCACTGCAATTCTTTCGGATTTTCAAGAAAAAAGCTGCTGCCGTCAAACTCATTGTGTAAGCGAACTCCCTTTTCCTCGATAATCACGCTGTTATACCACTGCCCCAAAGAAGCATATTGTCCGTAATGAATATTAATCAGCATAGTGCAAATCGGACTCCAACTGCCTCTCTCCACCGTCTCCGCCAGCAAATAATAGGCATCTAAAAACAGGAGATTCCGCCCATAAATCCAAAAGGGAAGCGTTCTTTCCAGTAGCGGAAGCTTTGCGGAAAAAATTCCGTCTCCGTGAGGTGCTTCCGTTTCATATTGGAAGTCTATTTCACTGCCAAAATAGGCTATGCTTCCTCCCGTCAGGGCCAAGGTTTACCGGAATACCTTCTTCCGCAATGAAAAAAATTCCATAATTTCTCCTCTTTTTCCAACGTAATCGAATCAAAATTCCAGAAAAGATAATTTATTATATCTCGAATATCACTCACTTGTGTTATACTTAAAAAGTTCTAAAATACTATTTTTTTTTACTATTGCAACAAAGGTAGAGAACGAAAAGAAGGGAGAACAGAAATGGATTTAAGCTCAGAAGAACAAAAGAAAAATAAACTACTCTCGGAGATACAGCACAATTTCAGCGTAGTTGGAAATGCCATACGGAATATCCTCACTTGAAAAGGAGAGAGTCCAACATTATTTTTGTTCTGAACATGCTTCTATTGTTTCTTTGCTTTATTGTCGGTGGCGGTTTGATGCTCCTTGCCGATGAAGGTACCCTTTCCCACAGTGATTTTACTGGATAAGCTTTATGACGCTCCTTACTAGGCTGGGATTCTTTCTTGTGGTGCTTCAAATTCTCAGTGTCCTATTTTATAGTCTGATTTGGTCCCGGTTGAGAAGCGAAAGCAAAGAACTAAACTTCGCAGTCTTTATGAGCGGGAAATTCTTGCACCAATTCTGCAAGTCCTTTATCCTTCAGCAGCAAATCGACACTGAACATGACATGTCTCCCGAATCATGTAAATGAAGTAGTCCTTCTGCAGATTACTATATCCAATCCGGAATACTGGAGCTTAATGATGAAAGAAATCTCAAACAGTGGATTTATATGCATACAGCATCACAAAAAGGAAAAAGACAGTCACGATGTTACCCGACTTTCTCGGACAGGTCTACTCCATAAAGAACACACTCTCTTTAAGAGGAGAATTGCGGATTGTTCCGACACAGCATTTCCTTAATATGGAGACTCAAGAAGGCTATCTTGGCACCATGCAAGGCGGCAAAAAAATCGATGTAGAAGATATAAAGCACAACGAACACTACAACATTTATTGTACGGACGAACAATCTGCAAGAAAGTTCTTAAGCCCCACTGTTATCGAATGGTTTAACAGCATGTGTTCACGTTGCAAGCTTTTCCTTTTACAGTAACGAGTCTCGGATTTATTTTGCAAATTATAACAATCGGTATTTTTTTGCCGCACCAAAGGACAAAGAAAGCCTCAGGGCATGGCGGATAGAAGAAACGGCAATACAGCTAAAATATGCCTTCTATTTTGCAAACGAAGTGACGGAGATGCTACATAAGAACGAAGGTTTTTCATAGGGCTCCTCTTTTCTTTGCATAGAAATTCTTTCTTTGCATAGAATTACTTTCTTTGCATAAATATCTCTTATTTTGCCTTACTTTAATTTTAACCTTTGGGAACAAGGAAGTACAGAGGAATGATATTCAGTACAAATGTTGTGATAAAGAGCAGCATATCCTTCAGCTGAATTCCATTTCCGGACAAGATTGCATTCATCATATTCGTGTAATAATAGCCCGGGAAAATCCTTTGTACTTTGGCAACAAGGGAAATAAATCCGCTTTCCGCTCCGAAGCTTGCGAAGGGTATAATGGTCAAAGCTGCCAGAATAATGACCGAAATCCCACTGTATCAATGAGTTTGGCATCCAATCTCACACCCAAGTACAAAGCCGATAACGCTGAAGTAAATCCCCATGATGGTCAATAAGAAAAACTGAATGCCCAGCTTTCCGTTAATCGGGAATTTGGCAAATACCGTCGCAGCGCCTAAAACAACAACAAAAATCAAGGCATTTAATACGATTTGTACGAAGGTCTGGTCCAAAAGATAGTTTTTTTATCCCGTAGTTGGAAAATCTGGATTCAAAGGAATAAAAAGCGATGTCAGAGGAGATTCTTTTACTAAAGGTTGCCAGACTGTTTCCGATGATACCGATAAACACGGCAATCCCCAGCATAATATTCGGTAGCATATCCGCCTGAATATTGTATAAGAACATATACCAGGCCAGTGGAAGAAGAATCGTAAATAAGACAAATCTTCTGTTTCGTAACACCTGCTTTAATTGAATCATACTAATCATTTTTAGGCCTCCTTTTCAACCTTTTCTCTATAAAACTCTTCAATCGTTTTTTTCCCTGCCGGTGAATCTCTTCACGGATTCAGCTGCTGCAATTCGTCCATTCTTTAAAGATCATCACCTTCGTAAAGAAGTGATCAATCTGGTTAAAAATCATGGGTAACAATCACCGAAGTATATTTTTTTCCTTCTCTAGAAGCTTTCCAAAACCGGTCTACGGATTCTAAGTCCATTCCGGTGGTTGGCTCATCCAGAAAAAAATCAGCTTCGGAGAATTTAAAATGCTGAGCAGTAAGGAAAGTCTTCTCTTTTGCCCGCCGGAAAGACCGCCCACATATTGCTTTTTAAAATCCTGCAAGGAAACTTTTTCCAAGGCTTTATCCACATCTATTGCAATTCGATTCATCGCACTTTTTAGCTGTACTAAATCCGAAACCGTCAAATCATCAATCAAAATATCGCCCTGGGGCATCATGCCGATTTCTGTCTGATAATCCAGTGCCGTCTTCACGGTACCGGAATTTGCCTCCAGCTGACCGGCAATGATTTTTCATCAGCGTACTCTTTCCCTGCTCCATTATTTCCCCAGCAAAAGCGACCTTCTCACCTTCCTCTATGGAGAAGGAAACGCCTTTTCAATACCTCTTTTATTTTTAAAGGATTTCTTGATTTCATCTACACTAAACATCTCAGTGAACCTCCATTTCTTTTTTCTTTACGAGGCTCATTATAGAACGTGTTTCGGAAGAGAAAATAAGCTTGTCGTGAATGGTACTTTTTTTGTCGCGAATAGTAATTTTTCCGGAAAAAGCAGACTGAAAGAGGATCGTATAGCAGCAGAAAAAGATTTTTGAAAGGAGTATCCCTCTAACGAGAGCACGCTTTATACAAAAAATAGACCCTGAGGAAAAATTCAAGATCTATTTGCAAAAACTGAATGGTTTGAGAAAAAAAGATGATTGGCGCTGCGGGTACTGATTAGAGATTTCGGGATATTTTTTTCCAGAATCGTACGCACGTTATAAAGACCAAGTCCTCTGCCTTCCCCTTAGAGGAATACTCCCTTATCGAAAAATAGGAGAGAGCTCCAGTTTTTCCGCCTTTGTACTGTTTTTCCACCACCAAAATGAGCATTCTCTCCTCACGTATCAAGGCGATAGCGATTTTCGGATCTTCAGCAGTAAGACATCCCTCTATGGCATTGTCACAGAGAATAGAAAGAATCTTTGATGAAAATCCAGCAGCTCGATTTGAAAATCATAAATCTCTTCTTCTATCTCCACAGAAGTCTCTATCCCCTTACTCTGGGCCTCCAGAAGCTTCGCGGATAAGACACTTTTTACCGCATCATTTTCAATCCGGCTTAATTTTGCAAGGTCAAATTTACTGCTATAAAAGGGCTTTCCGCTGTCCTTTTAAGAACCGTATTGTAAATGTTTTGAATACTGTCAAAGTCTTTTCCGCTCAATTCCCCAGCTTCAAAGCTGGTTAAAGATATTCATATAGTCATGGCGAAAACTGCGAATCTCTCCGTATAACTCCTCCACATGATGACTGTATTCGGAAAGCGCCTTTAGCTCACTATCCTTTTGCTCCAGCACTTCCGCTTCCAGTCTTTCCTTGGAAACGGCATTGATATATAAAAGCACCACGAAAAAGATAATGATATAGAGATTATTCAGCTGTCCCCGAAGGCTGTCCGCCCAAGAAAAGCTTTCACGCAGCATCAAAAAGGCTGTAATCAAAACAGTGTAAACCATCATCGAGAGATTGATCGGCAGTAAAAAGCGGCGAAAAAACCACGCGCAAAGCCTGCCTTCAGCTCCTGAAAATTGATTTTCAGGGATTTTATAAGGACAAGATAGAGGGGGAAAACCAGAAGTTCAATCAGAAGATCATATCCGCCGATTCTCGCCTCATTGTAAACGGAAATGCCAAAGAACGGAAAAACATAGAAGGCCAGCAGCCTTCCCAGCAGACTTTCTAAAACAATAGGATACAGTCCGTAAAAAGCTTCAGTCCTCCGTCTTTCTCCCGATTTCGATAAAAGCTGTACAGTACGAAACTCATAAAATACCCGAAGAAAGCAAGAGGCGGAAAAAAAGAAGAACAATAGCTCAAAAAGAACCGGAACAAGGAGAAAAAGACCAAAGAGGCATATTTTCATCGCTAATCTGACGATAAAATAGCATCACGTTGACGATTTTCACGTATTCAATTGTCAGATCTATCATGGATTCCATACATTCTCCTCTCTGAAAAATGTTTTACTGACTTCATCGACTTTCATCCGTTCCAGAAAGTCCTCTATACTTCATACGGGAAATCAGACAGCTCTCCTGATTCTCGAAATATCGCCATTTTCTCCTCTTTATCAATCTTCACAATGTTCTCCGGATTGACCACAAAGGAGCGGTGGCATTGGTACAGTCTGAATCCGCCTTTTTCCAGGTCGGAAAGCCCTGCATAGAACTCGATTCTTTCCTCCTTGGTATGTAAAAATCACCTTATGGACGGTGAGCGAAGACTCAAAAATACAAAAATTTTATGAAAAGGGACCTGCACTCTGGCCATGGCAGTTTCAAAACTGAAAAGAATCCTCCGATACAGTAGCGCCAAGTTTTTCCAAACGTGTACTCAATAGCCGACTCCACACGCTCGGAAAAATGTTTCCTCATCCAAAGCTTTGTCAATAAAGTCCAGTGCCGAAACCTTATATCGAAAGGTAATCGGCATAAATTCGAATGAGTTGTCACAAATACGATAGTGGCATTGGGATCCCTGCTCGAATTTCTTTCGCAATATCCAGCCCCTTCTTTTCCTCTCCTCTAATCTCAATATCCAAAAAGAAAAAGCTGATGAGAACCTCTTTCCGTAATCGCAGTAAGAAGCTGCCCGGCATTTCCCAAAGATTTCCGGTGCCTTACAAGATAAGCTCTTCCTACTAATCAGCTCCTTAATCACCTTTTTCAATGCGGGATTGTTGTATTCTTTCATCCTCTAAAATAAAGATCTTTCAGCAAGTCTCTCACTCCTCTTAAAAAACTTTCGTAGTCAAAAAAATCCGACTATTTCCCTCAAAAAGCTGCCTCTAAACTCTACAAAAAAATAATCGGTTTATTTTACCATGATTCGCCTGAAATAGAGTAAGTTTTTTTCCTGCATGCTTAGTATTTTTATTTTAGATTTGTGTTTTTCATTGTTCGATTCGTCTTTTTCGTTGAGAGATTCCTATATTTTGTACTTCGCAGTTTATTTTCTTTTTGTCCTCATCATAAAAATGCTATACTGTTTCCGTTAACAGATGCTAAATGCCATAAAGCTTCTCTCACTTACGGCACTGCTTAAGAAAAAACTCTATAGGAAAGGAGAAACGAAAAAAAGTGGATTCTTTTTCGATTTGCATTATCTTTCGCTCTTATTGTATGCCTTTCTTTTCTCCTTACCTTTTATATTTATTTTCGGCTTTTATACGGCGTAAAGAAAAACCGGGAAGTCCCTCGGTGGATTTATAAATTCGGGCAGGCTTTTTCAGGGTAGAGTTCATGTTGAATATGAAAATGCAACGACTTCCGCAGCTCTTCGAGATGCCAACATTTTCCTTTTTTTCTGGCTTCTTTCCAATGTTCTAAGCTTTGCTTTTTTGTATTACAAAAGCGGAAACTACTATGCAGCTGTCTATCAATGTTGTAAGCTACAGTTCCTTATTGTGCTTTTAGCCATGATGCTTCATTCCCTCTTTCAGTTTTTTATAATGACTTTTCATTCTTCAGGGAAGCCCTGTCGTTGGTATTCCACAACCAATGCACTTTTCTTGGGTAGCCTTCTTCTCCGGCTCCCTTTTGGCTTCCTTTTGTCTCTACCATGGGGTTTCCGGAAAGCCCCCTAACCGCACAAATTGACGTAACGAAACTGATTGTCGGCAGCACAAAGGCCTCTTCGCTTATCGATGCAGGATTTTCTTTTGCAGGGAAAAGCGCTGAAAGTATAGTCACCAACAAAAGAAATGACCCCTTTTATTACGGTGAATATCTGGAAATTACAAAGGACGGAAAAATCCTACGGTTTTTATGAGTGTGACCCCTACCTGGAAGGACGAGGATGCATTAAAGAATTGTACTATTACCTATTATGAAATCCCCGGAGATTGTGCGCAGTTAGTCAGAAATCAGTTTAACTAGGGTAAACTTAACTGACACTCTCCCTTTCCGACTTTCAAACCAGAAAAATCACGGATATTTTCTCTTTAAAAGCCCGCTAACTATAAAAGAAATTCAGAATGAGAGCTATTATATTTTGACTATGCAAACAAAAAGACTATGCATTATGGAAAAAAACTATAGTCTTTATGCATATTTTTGATGCAAATGGCGTTGTATTCTACTACGGAATCCGCACTCAACAATCAATTTGGGAATGATTCTATCAGTAAAGGATAATGAAAATGAACTTTTTTAACTTTGACATTCTTTTTGGACTTATGGTTTGGTCTCTTTTCTCCTTACCTTTTATATTTATTTTCGGCTCTTTATACGGCGTAATAAGAAAGCGGAAGTCCCTCAGTGGATTTATAAATTTCGGGCAAGCTTTTTCAGGGAAAGAGTGCATATTGAATATGAAAATGCAACGAATTCCGCCGCTCTTCGAGATGCCAACTTTATTTCTCTTTCCTTTGGCTTTTTGGTCAATGTTTTGACCTTTGTTTTTTTCTATACCATAAGAACGGAGACGCTCATGCCGCTCTTTATCAATGCATGAAAATGCCATTTGCCACGATCATCGTGGCTTTAATAGTCCACCCAATCTTGCTTTTACTTAGAATGCAGTTCAGTTCTTCCGAAGACGCCTATCATATCTACTCCACTACCAATGCAGTTCGCGGAGCGGCATTTTTCCGTCTTCCTTCTGGCTCTTTTACGTCAATATGTAGAACTTTCCGTACAAAGCCCGTGAAACACTGCGAAGTCAGAAAATGAACGATTGTATCTGCTAAGCAGGCAAACCGTCGACTATTCGTTATGGAAAAATATTAATATCCTACTTCAGCCAATATAAAGGGAAGCATAACTCCTCCAAGAATCATCCAAGCTGCAAGATTAATGCCTAAAATGGCTAAGAAAAACATAGCTATAGAATTTCCTTTTCGAATCTGTACGGTAAAGTTTGCTCAAATCCACCGGCTGTTTGAAGAGAAGATTTTCGATAGATGCCTCCAGCCTGTCTCTCACGCTACTTTCTCATCTAAAGACAGGGTATAATTTCCTCTTCCACGTGAAAAAGAGTAGAGCTCCACTCTTCCTTTATCAAACGCTTACGCTGGTCCGCATCAAATTGGGAGCAAGATTGACATTTGTTTCCCTGTCGCTGCTCTTCTCATCTGAAAGCCGATATTTTCCGAGAGGAGATTTTTCTAAAATTCTTCCCGCTAAGCCAAATTCCTGTATTTTCCCTGAGGAAGGTGAAACTCTTCCTCTTCCTCTGTACAGGGCATTTCGAAAGAATAGCTCTGCCTTCGCAAAAGCGGATAATGTTTTCTAATGCTGAAAAATCAATAACGCAATTCCCATTGGGATCAATAAAAAGCATAAATTTCTCATCTTTGTCTCCTTTCCTAAAATGCTATCTTTACTGTCATTTCGTTTAAGAATACATAATGTCTTTGCTTGAGAACGGCATAATGTCTTTCAGTCTAAGAACGCATAAATAATATAAACGTTAATCCCAAGATAGCACAAATCGCAGTGATTATAGATAAAGATTTTCCCCTCTCCCAATATCGCAGCGTAATGTACAGACCATCCAATATATCAAAGCCAGGGAATACTCTGGAAAAATAAAGATGCAAGATACATTGTCCTACTTTTCCAGCCCTTTTGCTTTCTGCTCAGTATAAATCAGGCAAATGGCATAGCTAAGTCCTGCTAATCCCTGCCATAAAACGATATTCCGAGGAAAAGTGGTGCTACAACTAAGCTCATGGCGAAGAAAAAAGGGAGCAATGAATAGGGTGGCCGGTAGACACCAGCATTACAAAGGAAAGCCCTATTCCTCCAAGTAAAGACCACAAGAAAGATGGCCAGCAAAATCTAGTACGGCAGGCAGGGAGCTGTATTTAAAGAAAAGGAAAGCCTTTATGCACTGCTCACTATCCTCTCTTTTTAAAGATTTTAAAAAGCCTCCACAATCTGAGTGATTAAAAGACCGGTGAAACACAAGGGCAAATAGGATATTCAATAAGACATAAAGCTGTAAACTGAAAACAGGGCTTGCCGGAAAGTAGGATGATAAAAAGCAATCCAAGTGTATAATACAAAAATATGAAAGATTCTGAGAATCCATGAAAAATGCTTCATAAACTTTTTGCCTCCACCGTTGGTATGTCTTGATGATTTTCTACTGCAGGTCCAGCAATTTTAGACCTATACTTTCCTGCTCTGATAATCTCTTACTTTGCCTTTTATTATCTTTAACATTGCTCAACTGATAGAGATTACTTTATTCTCAAAAATATCCTAGTGTTTTTCAGCTAGAAAAGCAATAAAAACAAGCTGATGTGCAGGAAAATTCAGCATGGACAAAATGGCTGAAAGTGCTAAGCTACTATTAGTTAAACGAGACTAATGCAATATTTCTGTTCTATCATTATGTTATCTCATTATGTTTTTATTCCTAGAGTTGCGTAGTTCATACGGCATGTACTCAGTAGCAGAACCTGAACTACATTGATGAAGAAGTTTAGCGAGGTGAGTGTAATGAAATACAAAGGAATCTATTTTAACTTATTCAGTTTATTCTTGAAAAACCGATGGTAAAAAGTTCGGAAAGGGTAAGACGAAGGAGAGCTTGCAAAAAGGACGTATCTTATACCGGGAAATGCTGGAGAACACGGAAGATGTCGGAGAGAAAAACCCTATGGCCCACAATATTTATTCCGCCTATGTTTTTCTGGCAGTATGCAGAGCAGGTAACTTTTCGGTAGAAGATTTTAGAGAAGTGATTACTTCATTTATGGACAATCGCATCATAAGAAAAGCCATGAGCTCCATAGATTTCAATAAAGAGATGGACATGAAGAAATTTGCCGAAAGGATGCATAAGGCGGAAGAATGGGCGGAGGCGCATCCTGAATATCAGGATAAAACCTGGGATTTTCATTTTGATGAAAAGCGACATAAGGATGGCTTTTATTATCACTTCACAAGATGCCCTTTGGAAAAATTCGCAAGAGAAAATGGCTATCTTGATTTATTACCTTTGTGCTGTGACATTGACCACATCGCGGTTGAACGAAACAAGGGCGTATTACATAGAGAGCAAACGCTGGCAACAGGAGGCACAATCTGTGATTACTGGTTCGTGGGAAATCAAAACGAAGAATCCATGCTAATAATCCAAAGAGATAATGAGTTCCTCTAGGAGAAATGCCCAAGCGTGATGCTCCACGCTTTGCGAGCGAGACTCGTTAAGAACACAATCTTTCATACCTTTGAGCGATTCCAATACAGAAAAAACTATAGAAGGGAGCTAAGATTATATGGGCTATTATGTGTTCTATTTATTCTTTGCCTTTATTATTTGTCTTGCCTACGGCTTCTCCTTTTATCTTTACCTTCTTTTGGAGCATGCCGTGAAAAAGAAGAAAGAAGTACCGGATTGGTTTTTATCGTATCGGGCAGAGTATGCAGGATCGAATTCACCGGGTTAAATTAGAAAAATAGTACAAACTATGCCGCACTAAAGCAAAGCCGATTTTTTCTCCGGGGAATGCTTCTTTTAAGCTTTTTCTCCTATCTTTTCTTCCATGTCAAAAGCCGTGATACTTTCATTTCAGTTTTAAACTGCGGAAAAGCACAGTTTGTCATCTGCCTTGTGATGAACGAACTGACACATTATTGGAATTTAGGCTCCTCTCCAAAGAAAAAGAGAATGTATTATTCTCAAGCTTTGCCGTAAGCGGATGCTTCATCATTAGCTCCGTTCTGCTACTTCTTTTTGTGGTAATCATGGAGCAACTAAGATTTCATATTTTCTTTCCATAGAATTTTCACCCAAGGCCTTAGCAATCATTTCCACCTTATTCGCTGATTAAGACATCCAAAGGACTTCACGCCCGTCACAAACTTGCCAAAAACTCTGTCGCGGTCAGTGCTGTAACATCACTTTCCTAAAGTCCTCTCATTTCTTGTAATAATATAATCAGCATGAATCCTCTTCGCTGTAGCCGACTGAATGGCATCTTCAAAATCATCCCACTGCATTTCTGCAGCCGAACTCATATCGCTTACATTAAGATTCTCAAATATAAAAAATGAGCGAAAGTTGCTTTTAAAATTTCGTTTATTTTCTCTGCATCCAATTCTTTTCGCATCACGTAAACCAGATTGGCAAAAGTTAGAGCTGAAACATACCCTCCACCTGCTTCGTCTCACAGATTTTCCAGATTCCAACAGAGTCTTTGAAGTAGGGTGTTCTTCTCTGAAGCACATCCAGAAGAATATTTCCGTCAATTAGTAACTTCATACTTCTCCTTCAAACTTTTTTCTCTCGCCTTATCTATATCCGTATCACCTTTCAGTATTCCTACAAGAGAATCCGTTAAAATAAGATATCGCCCTTTCTCGCTGGAATAAATCGGCCCACCTCTTTACCGTTTTTGTGACAATAATCTCACTGCCCTCCTGAACCATAGCAAGATACCTGCCAAAGTTGTTCTGCATCTCTGTTGCTGTAGCGGTTGCCGTATTTCCCATCATAGTATCACCTCTCTTTTTATATTAGCTAATACCAATATATACTTTTTAGCTAAAATTCAAGGTTTCTCTCATAAAAAAAGCCAACAATGCCATTATTGATGTATACGTTGCTCTTCATAAATCTGAGCAATCACCGTATGTACGTATTTTGCCATCTGTAGCAATATTATTCTAGTTCAAGTGCTTTTGGATTAACAATTTCCCCAATACGAATACTCACATTAGCCGGGCGAAAGCTATGAAAACGCTCATAACACTCCTCTGAATTATAAAATGAAAACTGGAACAATACGCGTATTTTGCCTTAAAAGCCATTTTAAAACTACCGGGTTTTAAATTCCTCCCACCGTCTTCCTTCGTTCTTTTTCCCTCCGGAAAAATAACGACTGAATACTCAGTTTTCTATTCTTTGAATGCCTTGATTAATAACTTCTATTGACTTTTTGATATCATCTCGTTCTAAAACAAGCATCCTATATCCAGAAACCATTTACCAATAAATGGAAATTTTTTTAATCTCACTTTTTCCAATGAAAAATCAATGGTTTCTCCATTATTGCAATCATTATTAAAGCTGTCAAAATTACTTATGATTTCCAATATAAACCACGGGTTCATCATATGTAGTACAGCCTTGAATATCCATTTTTACGCCTAATAATTTGAGCATTTTTCTTGCTATTTTTCAAGCTATAAAAATTTGCATCATGTTCAGTTTTCTTGTCCTTGTATTTCAAATGATGAATCAATCTTACCGGATAAGAATATAACATAGCTCCAACAAAAATACAAAAATGCAACAATCAATCTCATAGCAATCTCCATTCCAGCACATTTTAGCAGGCGGCACAAATAGTAATAAAAGTCTCCATAACTAACTAGCGAAAGTCTAAATTTCAGTATCGCATAAGTAAAAACTATCTTTAAAATAAAATAAGTAAACGCTAATCTACTAAATATTGAAAGGCTATTTTGAAAAGCCTAGTATTAAAAAGCTATATATTGAAATACTAAAGCGTAAAAAGCCCTCAGGATCAAAAGATGCACCGGATAGAATGCATAATTCAGCCACTTTCTCTGTTTTCCTCTTTTCCCCATTATACGTTAAGCATAATCCAAATCCCAGAAAAGAATAAATCTCCTTTATGATGAGACAGAAATCAAGCCCGGCTCCCCAAAGGGGTTTTTGATAGAAAATATAAAAAGATAAGCCACTATTACTGCATGGAAATCATAGTCCAGGCTCAAAAACATCGCCAAAATACTGAAAATCCCCACAAGAAGCAAAGAAAATCCAGTACCCATAAAATTCTGTTCAGAATTTTTCCTTTTTGAAACTGTTGATGATCCAAATACAACTAAGACATAAGGCCAAAGTAAACATCATGTTATTCCAATTTGGATTAAAGAAGACTTTCGAGGTAAACAAATCAAAAGGGCACTTCGGAAAGAACGCCAAAAAGGAAAAGATTCAGAAGGTACTTTCTCGATTTCTCGTCTTAAAAAATCCCTCCACTAAAAAGAACATAAAGAGAGGAAAGGCAATTCTCCCCAGAATCGAAAGAAGATTCGATACCTGAAGCAAAAAGCCTTTCCCTTCTAAAATTGGTACTAGCAAAGCATTGTTTACATGGTCAGAAGCATGGAGAAGAAGGCCACAGCTTTTAACTGGGCACCATTAAAAATCCTATATCTCATGAAATAGTGATTAGTTTTCATCATTTTCCATAGTGCCTTCCTCACAAGTTCACTGACCTAGAAATTATGTCTTTTTAAGAATCTATTGAACAGAAATCAAGTCTTGTTTTCCTAGAACAAAGTCCCCATAATCTTCTTCGGTATACACATCATCACGGTTCTTTTCCGGATCCACCACTTGGCAGAAACGCAAATCTCCTACGGCGCTGAGACATATCCTGCTTCGTTCAAGGAGAGTCCCAGATTTTCCTGTACTCTTCATTCGCATGATCCGTACCGCATGAAAAACCGCCTTCTCTATTTCTTCGTGGGGAGTAGATTACACCGCAGAGCTCTTCATTTTTCCAGCATAGGGGTTTCAATGCTGATTCCCTTTAATTACAGACAGTCTGACCTTCACCTCTGCGGAAATTTCCACACCGCTGACCATCACTTCTCCATCTCCCATAGCAGCGTGCACATCTCCTAAGGAAAATATAGCGCCCTCATGGAATACGGGAAAATAAAGGCTTGCCCCAACTTTAATTCGCTTGTTATCCATGTTTCCACCGTGGCAGCCCGGTGTGCCGCAGTTGATAGAAGCATTTTCCGGGGCAACACCGATAACCCCAATCATGGGCGTAACATCAAAGACAAGCTTGTCGTTAAAATGAACCTTACCCTCTTCCACCTGAATCCGTTTTACGGATTCTTCTTTCACCAAAGAGCCAAGGACGCCGTTCTCCGGAAGGGCACACATTACGCCCTGCTTATCCAAGGCAATTTCCAGGATTTCCACCTTGAGGACATCTCCTGCCTTTGCATTCTGCACATAGACAGGGCCGGTGGCAGGATTGATACGGTTCCAGTTCAAAGCTCCGACACAGCTTCCCTCTTCACTAAGCTGGTTATCAAAGCAGTCGTGGGTACGGAAAATGACGGTTTCTCCGTCCATCACCTCCACAACGCATTCATTTTTACTGTCAAAGGCAAATACCCTATTGTTTTCAATGATTTTCATAGTTTTTCCTTCATCCGATTTCCCTAGGCTTGATTCGGCCTTTCGATGCAATATAAATTTGAGAAAACGGATGGTTCTCCTTTCTGTCTCTAGGTTTCAGTTGATATTTTCACTTCTTGAGATTTTAAAAAAGTCGAAGCTACTGAACCAATAGCGAATTGTTGTAAGGAGGCATTTGCCATTCCGGGTTAAGATTTCAATAGCTTTCGCCTCAATGATACCATCCTATACAAGCACCTCCTAATAGTCAAATGCTTGTTAGATTTTTCAGCATTCGGTAAAGTCTCACTCTATTTTTGATGGCTAAAAAGGCTAGAAGCAAAATAATGAAACTGGCATGATTTTCTATGAAGGTGTATACTTCCAATCAGAACGCCATTATCAGTCAAAAATCGACTCGGAAAGAAGGCAGGAAAATGAAGAAAATTCTTATTGTAGTAGATATGCAAAAAGGACTTTATTGACGGTTCTCTGGGAACAAAGGAGGCGGAAGCCATTGTACAAAAGGTAAAAGAAAAAATTCTCTCCTATCCCAAAGAGATGTTTACGCAACCCTAGACACCCATAGAGAGGATTACCTCTCCACTCAGGAGGGAAAAATCTTCCTGTTTCTCACTGCATTAAGGGGACGGAGGGCTGGCATTTGGACAGCGCTCTTCAGGGCTTAATCTTAGAGAATCATTTCTTTGAAAAGCCCGGCTTTGGAAGTTTGGAGCTGGCAAATGCTATGAAAGCCCTCTATCAAGAATCCACAGGTAGGGGTCAGGATTTCTCCATCGAGTTTGTGGGCTTATGTACCGATATATGCGTGGTTTCCAATGCCCTTCTTATAAAGGCATTTTTACCGGAAGTCCCCCTCTCAGTGGATAGCCGGTGTTGCGCCGGGGTTACGAAGGAAAAGGATGAAGCTGCTTTAGAGACTCTACGCTCCTGTCAGGTGGAGGTGCTATAGAAAAATAAGGGGCCATCAAAATCAAAATTATATAAATTTTCGGCAATATAGGTCTAAATAAGGGGTGGTCTGAGCCCGTCGGTACTTGCGAAAAACAAGAGAATCGCAGTTTTTCGCTTAGTATCCGATACGTGGCGAAGCTAGCGAGAGCGTGCCCAAATTTGAACCTATATTGCTTACGCTATTTTGATTTTGATGGCCCGTTATGTTTTCTGGTATGAAATTCAGCGTCCGCTTTATTTCTCCAATGCCTGATCCACATCCGCTATGATGTCCTGCACATCTTCAATTCCTACAGACATTCTAATAAGGTCAGGAGATACTCCTGCTGCCAGCAGCTCTTCATCATTCATCTGTCTGTGGGTGGTGGATGCCGGGTGCAACACACAGGTTCTGGCATCCGCAACGTGGGTAACGATAGCAGCCAGCTTCAGAGAGTCCATAAACTTTACAGCCGCCTCTCTTCCCCCTACTACACCGAAGGAAATAACTCCGCAGGAACCCTTTGGCAGATACTTTTTAGCCAATTCATGCTGACTGTCATTTTTCCAGGCCGGAGAAGGAAACCCAGGATACCTTCGGATGCTTTTCCAAATGCTTTGCTAATGCCAAGGCATTTTCATAATGTCTTTCCATTCTTAAGTGCAAGGTTTCCAGACCTACGCCAAGGTAGAAGGAGTTTTGCGGAGAAGGAATGGAACCTAAGTCACGCATCAGGTTGGTGGTCATTTTCACAATATAAGCTGCCTTCCCAAAGCTCTCCGTATAGACTGTTCCGTGATAGGTTTCGTCCGGGTGGTTAGCCCCGGGAATTTCTCACTGTACTTGGTCCAGTCGAAGTTTCCGGAGTCCACAACCGCACCGCCAACGGAGTTGGCAAAGCCGTTCATGTATTTTGTGGTGGAGTGTGTCACGATATCCGCTCCCCATTCAAAGGGTCTACAGAAAATCGGGGTAGGGAAAAGTATTGTCCACGATTAAGGGAACGCCATGCTGATGGGCAGCTTTTGGCAAATTTTTCGATGTCTAAAATTTTCAAGGCCGGATTCGCTAAGACTTCTCCAAAAACCAGCTTTGTGTTGGGACGGAACTTGGAATCCAGTTCTTCCGGAGAAATGTCCGGATCCACGAAAGGTGGTTTCAATGCCCATATTTTTCATGGTCTTTTGCAATTAAGTTATAGGTTCCTCCGTAGATTGCGGAAGAAGCAATCACGTGATCTCCTGCACCGGCAATATTGAAGATGGCATAGAAGTTTGCCGCCTGACCGGAAGAGGTTAGGATAGCCGCCACACCGCCCTCCAGCTGGCAGATTTTTAGTTTGCCACAGCATCATTAGGTGGGGCTGGCCAGTCTGGTATGAAATATCCGGACTCCTTTAAGTCGAAGAGGTCTCCCATTTGCTGGGAAGTCTCGTATTTAAAGGTTGTGGATTGCACGATAGGAACCACTCTGGGCTCTCCCTTTTTCGGCTCATAGCCTCCCTGCACACAGATGGTATTAATGTTGTAATTTGCCATGATTAGCACTCCTTTCATTTGTTTCAACTACTATATAGTTCGAAAACTTGGATTGTCAAGCGAAGGAAATCTGTAATTTTACACTCAAAAATATTTTTAATTTTATAACATAAATTCCGCTGTTCTCCATGATGTCTTTTTATCTCAGACAATTCACTGAATATTTCATTTTTGATTGTTCTGGCTAAGTTGACAAGAAGAAAAACATCATAATGATATGGAACTAAAAAGCAATCTAAAAATCATATAACTCTTTAATTCAAAATTTCTCCTAATACTATCTTGTCCAAGTTTTTAAATTCTATATATTGATTGTCATCAAATGTTTTTAAATAAAGAATCCCATAACCATTCTATAAACTCTTTAAATAAAAAGTGAGATACATACGAATTAGAAAGTTCAGAACATAATTCGTTAATAAAATTTGATTTCTGCAAATCCATAATATTCTTTCTGAATCGATTTTTATTTATGACCATATCCCATATTTTAAACTCCTCAATATTCATTATCTTCCTATGGGATCGTTCTGCATAAAGCGAGCCTGAATATTAGTACTACTACAATATCTTCGAACTCTAAAAACTTAATAGGTATTCAAGAATCTCATTACTAAAATTCCCGCCTTGCATAAGTTCATACTTACTAGTTGTTCTCAGAGCATTAAGTACATAATCAGGTAAATATTTATTTCGCATTTTCGGAAAAATCCTTTTATGAACATGTCATTCTGATATTTTTCATATAATATGTTCAAAGACAATGTCAAAAACATCAGAAAAATAATGTGCTCCTTGAATTTCGGTATCTATTTGATTTAAAAATTTTAAACACGCACATCATATTATCCGGGTATGGATGGACTCTAAAAAACTGATGTCACTCAGCTTTTTTCTACAATTTCTATAATTTCAGAGATGCATACATTGCTTTTTAATGGTTCATCTTCCCACTTATATATTATATTTTTCTATAATTCCCCAAAAACATCTTTTATACTCTTTGTTATTTTTCATCTCCTCTTCTATCCTAAGTAAGTGTTGTAAATCTTGCTCCATTATTTGAATCAAGCCCAATAGCACTACATCCAATCTTGCCAAGATATTCCATTTTTGATTGTAATAATACTTTAACAGCTCAATCTTTGTTTGAAGAAAAATATGTAATTATGTCTTTAATATTATTTTTAGGCTCAGAATCTTTGTAGTGAAACACTCTAGTCAATATATTATCTATTATTTTCTGTTCAGAACTAAACGCAGCTAAATAAAACTCTATTTTTTTCATTATCAGTTTTACCAACTTCATTTCCTCTGTTAACAATATAGCTTATAAGTGTTTCAACATTAGCAAAAAATCACGGTCTAAATTTATGATAGTTTTAAAAAGAAAAAAATAGTTTTTAAAGAGTTTTTTTGAGAATAATTTGTCAATTCTAATTTGATTTTATATTCTTCATATTGATTAGTAGTTTTATATAAATAGCTACGTGTAAACGCATTGCTGGATAGGGCAACAGACTCTATCAATAATGCGGCACAAAAGGAACTTACTATAAATACAGCAAGCCAAGCTGATTTTATATATTGAATTTTATTAGCAAAAATGGCGAAAAAAATTATTAAATATTCTACTTTGAAAAATATGTTTCGAACACAGAACTATACCCGGTATACCAGCAATTATCCAAAAATATAACCCTAACAGGGAATAGTACTAAATGATTTTAACCAGAAATTCTCATGGAATTTTAGTTTCTTTATATTGTATCCTAAATAATAATTCTCTTTATTCTCAATATCTACCGTCTGATTTTCCAAATAATTTGAGATAAATGTCATGATAGATACAAAGCCCTACCGACATTAAAAACATTTCTTTCCACTTTGATTGTACCTCTATGTTTTTATAAATAAAAGCAAGATAAGATAATACTTAACCATATAGAAATATGTTTCAAGGATACCTACAAATTATATACATAGATAAAACCAATTTTACTATTTTTCACTATCCAAATATAAATGGCATATTCTATTTCAATTTTTAAATTTTTCAATCATAATACATACATTTACCTTTCTTGTAGCATTAAAGATATTTATTTCATGTTAATTTCTGTAAGCTGAATTGCATATTCAAGTGAAAAGAAAAAAATCCAATCAGCGCAGAGCTGACAGATATATTTCTATACAAGCTATACCTATTGTAAAAAGTGCTTTCGATAATTCATCAGCTTTTACGCCCGATAACCCCTCTCATAATAAAAATATATTGCTGAATAATCCCAGCATTTTCCCCATACAAGAAAAATGGAGATACGCCTCCACATTCTTTCTCTATGGCGCGAAAAATCCAGACATCCACCGGAACGCAGGCGGTTCTTCCGTAGGCAAATAGGGCGATGCAATTTGCCACCTTTATGCCTACCCCATGACGGTCTGTAGCTTTTCCAGTAATACATTGTCGGGAAGCTCTGCAATGGCTTGGAGGTTTAGCTCTCCACTATTGACCTTTTGTATTGCGTCCAAAATGTACTTCACCCTATAGCCAAGACCGCAGGCTGCCAGCTCTTCCTCCGTAGCATCTTTTCATTTCCCCGGAGAGGAAATGCCTTTAGCCTTTCCTGTTCCGTAACAATCTCATGGCCATATTTTTCCGAGAGTGCTTTCACAGATTTGATAATGGCGGGAATGCTTTTCCGTTGTGAAATGATAAAGGTAAGAAGCATTTCCCAAGGGTCTTGCCGTAGGAGCCGCACTCCACGACCATGGGCAATAGCCTGATCTACGAATTCATGCTTTCCGCTTTCCGAAACGGCGATTTCGCTATAGCATCTTTCCAAATCAAAAAGAAACCAGATTGTTTCCCAGCTTTTCCTGATCACAGGACACCGTATACACTCCGGGTTCTCTGTCTTTCGGACGAAGGTAAATGGCGGAATCTCCGGAGATAAATCGATAGCTTCCGTCTTCTAAAGATTTTCCCCGGAAGCACTGTCCGCTATCAATAATTTTCTCTAAGTCAAAATCATCTTTGATGGTCACTTGCATAGATATCACTCCTTTAAAAACCTTACGAAATATCATAGCACAAAAGACCTGCTAAAACTCTTTCTCCTCGTATTATTAATTTGTAGCTTTTCTTTACCTGTTCTTGCTAATCAGCTACTATTGTTATCTGATGCTGTGGATTGGTTCCAATCTCCTACCGCGCGACGGTTTTTTTGTAAGGCTCCAACCACAGCCTCTTTTGTTACATTGTTGATCAGTTAGATACCGCATGACGGTTTATGTAGAACGAGGATACAATCAGCAAAGAGCCCTGTGGGTCGATAACAGCATCAAACACTTTTACAGGAGGATTTACTAAATGATTTACATTGGAATTGATGTTGCTAAGGATAAGCATGACTGTTGTATCCTTGGCCCAGATACCGAAAGAACTTTTCCAAGTCTTTACGATACGGAACAATAGCGATGGCTATGGAGAATTATTCCACAAGATTGAGTCAGTCTCAAAGGACAAATCTCAGATAAAAAATAGGACTCGAGGCTACCGGTCACTATTCCTACAACATTCTGGGATCACTTCTTGACCATGGCTACCACACCTTTGTCATCAATCCGTTACATACAAATCTTTACAGAAAAGGTCAAAGCCTTAGAAAGACGGAAAACGGATAAAGTCGATGCCCGCTCCATTGCTGAAATGCTTGTGACTGATAAGACACTCAAGCCCTATACAGGTACATCCTACCACAGCGAGGAGCTTAAAGTCATTAACTCGTTATCGTTTTGAGCTTGTCAAAGAACGTGCGAAACTGAAAACTTCAGTATCTAAGCTGTAAACATCCTGTTCCCGGAACTTGAGTCTCTTGTTTCGACTCTGCACATGAACTCGGTATACCGTCTTCTTCAGGAACTGCCGGGAGCATATTTTATCGCAAGTTCAATCTCACCCACCTGAAAGCTCTACTTGCTGATTCTTCAAAAGGGCACTATGGTCGTGAAAAGGCCATCGAAATCAGAGAGACTGCAAAATCTTCTATCGGATCACTTATGCCTGCTAAATCAATGGAACTCAGGCAGACAATCCGCCGAATTGACACACTGTCTTCCGATATTAAAGAAGTCGAGCAGTCCATTCAAAAAAATCATGGATGAGTGTGGTTCTCCAATTACAACTATTCCCGGCATCAAGTATCGTATGGGTGCAATGATTCTGGCAGAGATTGGAGACTTTACACGCTTTAGCAATGCAGATCAAGTTCTTGCTTATGCGGGACTATCTCCGTCTACGTACCAGTCCGGACAGCTAATATCTTCTTATGCTCGCATGGAAAAAAACGTGGCTCTAAGTATCTGCGTTACGCACTTTTCAATGCTGCTATATATGCTTCTGTATGGGACGAGCGATTCAGGCTTTATCTGTCAAAAACGGGCAGAAGGCAAGCACTACTATGTCGCAATAAGCCATGTGGTTAAAAAGCTTGTCAGAACCATCTTTCGGATGGAAATAACTCATACGTCATATCAGCCTTTATAAGTTAAATTAGCTCATAATCTTTTCTGAGAGCATCATCGCTGATGCTCTATTCGTCATACAGTTTTTCAATGTACTAATCTATCTAAAATACGTTTCCGTATTTTTATTCTGAAAAATCTAAATTTTTATGCTTGACCATTAATAGTTAGTCTTATATAAATCCTTTCATCTCTTGCATCACAAGGCCTCTTTTTGTGCTATACTTAAAAAGTTCCAGCATAAATCCAAATATAAGAAAGGAATGAAGATGCAGCAAATTGAATTAACGAAAGAAGAACAACAGCAGCTTAGAGAACTGTGGAAATCTCCGAAATTCAAAAAGGCTCGAAAATTAATGAAGAAGTTTTTACTTTAAAGAAAACCCCATGGTGCCTTTTTTTGCATTTTTCTCCATTCTTTCGTTCTTAAGTATTCTCGTTTTGCCTATCCCGATAATAATCCTTGAGAGGCACTTTATTCTCTCTCACAGCAGATTTCTGCTTTATGAAAAATTGTTTTTCAGGATAATCATTGCTTCTTTTCCTTGGTATCGTGAGCTCATTCATTTTAGCCGTAGTGATTAGTCTTATCTTTAAAAATAATAAAACTGCCGGAGACTGAGAAACTTATATGAATCAGATACTTCCTCCGATAATCAATATTATTTTCCCCAATGCAGAATTTAATGGAGTAAAGCACTTCCTCTTCATGAATTCAAAAAGCTGTACCGATTTTTTCTTATTATTTCCCCTACGGCTTACTGGATTTGCAGGAGCAAAATGGCCTGAAAATCACCGGCTATATGCTTACTCTCCAAAAAGGGAAAAAGACCGAAAAAGGTTTATACGAATTCAAGGGACAAGTTTACACTTTGCAGTATCACTCCCATTTTGAAGGACAACTCAGAATTGTTCCCACGGAGAAAGTGTGGGGGAAAGAAACAAATGGAGGGCATTTTCCTGCCTGTGACGGAGAAAAGAAAATCGATGTAGAAGATATTACCCATAATGAGCATTACAATATTTTCTGCACCGATGAACAGGCTGCGCGAAAATTTCTGACACCGACTATGATTTCCTGGTTTGACAGACAAATTTCTTCCGGGTTAGGCTTTTCCTTAAACGACGACCGAATTTACTTGATAGTGAAAAGCGACTTGGCCTTATTCACTCCTCCAAAGAATAAGAAGGCATGGAAAAAATGGAACGTGGAGAAAACCGCTCGTCAGATAAAGACTGTGGTGGCTTCAGCGAGAGAACTTGCAGAGATGTTCTAAATGAAAAGCCTAAATCCCCTACACTTCACAAGCGGCACTCATTAAGAACGAGATATCGCACGCTTTACGAGCAAGACTCGTTATGAGTCAAAAGCGGAAAAATGCTGTACTGTCTCAGCATTTTCCGCTTTTTTACTTCCCTCTTTCTACGCACAAATTCTTTTTCTTATTCAGACGCTTTAAAATTATATATCGGTTTCAACACTTCTATAATATCCACCGTATTCTCCAAGACATTTAATATATCCTCCAAAGACTTATAAGCCATTGGCGCCTCATCCAAGGTCGCTTGATTAATGGAACTCGAATAAATCCCCTTCATGCTTTCCCGGTATTCTTCCATGCTGAGTTCATTTTGCGCCTTAGTTCTTGACATAACCCGTCCTGCCCCATGCGGTGCGGAATAATTCCATTCCGGATTTCCTTTCCAAGAGCCAGAATGCTTCCATCTCGCATATTGATAGGAATAAGAACTTTTTCTCCCGCATGCGCTGCTATAGCGCCTTTTCGAAGAATCATTTCTCCCGAATCAATATAATTATGTACAGTATGAAAAGCATCTGTTCCATAAATTGCATTTTTCGAAAAATAATCTTCGCCATAATCTCCCGATTTCTTTTTGCAAAAATGCTGGCATAGTTCAACGTCATGGAGATAGTCTTGTAAAAGTCTCCGTATAGGTAACATAAGTCCTCGGAATGTCTGTGACTCCTTTATGCTGTTCAATAGCGATTTTCTGATACAGTTCCCTACCTGCTTCCCGAGATTTCGACTTCCGCTATGAATAACAAGATGTTTCGTTCCGTCTTTCGAAATATCCACTTCGATAAAATGATTTCCTCCTCCAAGAGTTCCCAGACTTTTCCGAAGACGATTTGGATTTTTAAGCTGCCCGTAACAGTGAAATGCCTCTAAGTCAAACTCTTCCCGTTCTCTATCCCATACGCTCATTCCGGACGGAATAAAGTGCGCAGCCTCATCCAATCTTTCTAAGTCTATTTCCATCTTCCCCAAATTAATCGTATACATTCCGCAGCCAATGTCTACACCCACAATATTTGGAACCGCTTTATCGTGAACCGTCATTGTCGTCCCAATCGTGCACCCCTTCCCGGCATGCACATCCGGCATAATACGAATTTGACTCCCGGCTGTGAAGTCGTAGTCACACATTCTTTTTATTTGTTGAATGGCGCAGTCCTCCACCACTGATGCAAAACAAACTGCCTTATTGACCTTTCCCTCTATATTAAACATACATTTCCCTCTCTACGCACAAATCCTTTGGTAGCGTTCGGAAGATAGTGTTTCCAGCATAAAGGAATAGGGATCTAAAATCCCCTCGGAAAGCATGGAAAAAATCTGTGGAGAAGCGCCGGACACCAAGGCAACTCCCTGCTCATTTTTCGTAACTGGCTGTTGCGGGTTTCTACTTTCCACATTCCAAAATACAATTTGCGGAAGCTTGTAGCCATACTTTGCAAACTTCTTTTTTGCGCACTCAAAATTCGTCATTTCCGCATGGTTTGCACAATAGTCGAATTCCATGTCCGAAATGATATAGAGTTTTTCCGGGAGTTCCTCCTGCTTTGCCTTATTTTGAATGGCCGTCTTCAGAATTAAGTCGAAAGTTCTCTGTAAATCCGTATTGGCACACTCATTGAAACTCATGCAGTACGTAAGTTTATCCACAATATCCCGCCCTTGCACTTCCACCAATCTCGGATTTTCAGAAAAGGTAATAAAATGATTATTGAAACAGTCCCTTGTTGTGCTCCGCAAAATAAATCCCCAAAGACTGTGCCACTGCTGCCGGCATGTATCCGGATCCCCAGTTACAATACATGGAACCGGATCCGTCCACTACAGCAAGAGCATTTTCCGCCCCTGTATAGTCGGGAAGTGCCTTCCAGGTGACGTCCATCGAACGGCGTTCTTCTTCCGTGATTTCCGCTTCCACTATATTTTTATGAATAATGGATGCTGCGATATCACAGGGCGTCAAGGTCCCGTATTCAGTTACAGAAGGATTACTTTCCGCCTTATCCAAAAAGGCAGAGTATCTCCCTGTCATTTCTGAGAAAAGCCAGTCTATACTTATACAAGGCTTTAGAAGGCTGCTTCTCATAGAAGGAGAATCCTTCTCCCGAAGATAATTCTCCATCAACTTTATTTCTGCCCGCAGTGAAACAAGGACTTTACGATACTCTGCATCGCTAAATCCCAAAGCTTTTGCAAGTTTCTTAGCACTTTTAACGCTATCTTTATTGCTGGTATTCACGGAAGGAAGCCATTTGGCCAGTAAAGAGACACTCTCTCCGGTTTTCAGGGCAGAAAGATCCTTTTCCAACTGTTCTTTTATGAAGCTAAGCATATCCTTTTCGCAAGGTCCGTCCAAAAGAGAAAGCAGGTCATCGAATCTTCCGTACTCGGGAACATTTGCAATATTCTTCCGAAGGAATCCGCCTCATGAAGAGATAGCCACTTTTAGTATAGACCGAAACACTTCTTTCTCCCCAAGTCCTCCTCGGATATCCCTTGCGAAGAAAAGAATCTTCATCGCCATATTTCTGTCTTCCGTATAGGCCTTGATAAATCGGGAAATGATTTCATTGTCTTCTGCATTTCGTAGAGCCCCAATGGTAGCAAAAAGATCCAAACAATAAGAGTTCGTACTCCTGTTGGTAAGAGCGCTATTCTCCGTATATGTCAGATTCTCTTCTTTTCTTAATTCCTCTAAAAAGCATTGTTCCTACCTCCTTCTAAAAAAGAAACAGCCACAAGATACTTTATAAGGTAAGGAGTATTCGCTCCTTCCAGCAGGGGGAGTTGCACCCCCGAAAGCGCCGGGACTTTCGCCCTGCGCCGGCTATCTCAGCCAGGTATCACATATTTTTGCTGTTAGTATCTTTCCGACTGTTTTTAAGTTATACTTAGTGGAAATCCACTAAGACATACAAGACACAGGATGAACCATCCGCATTTAATCCAAATTCAAATCACACTTGTTTGCTGTATGTGTCTTTCGTGCCTTTTATGATATACCGTTTTTCAGGAGATAAAAAGCTGAGGAATATAAATATTTTTCAACCCCAAATTCATTGTATAAGTATTGTGTTTTCGATTATTATGACATTGAATCAAGTCCATTATGGGGAATTCGAATAGGTATTTTTCTTTAAGAAGGAGGAAATCATGACGAGAAGTACAAGATTTATATTCCGGAAGAGATGCGATTACGCCTTTTGAATGATGCGGAGCTCTTTGATTTTTTTATAAAAAAGGATGGCTCTATAAATCTGAATGGATTTTTGAAGAGCTTTTTACTCAATATTTTGATGAATATCGTGAAACAAAGGAAAGGCTACTGGATACTATTTTGTCCGACCTTAGTGCATTTTCCTCGATTTCCCGGGAGAGACGCCGATGCCATCGCGGATAAAAATCATGAATACGTATCTTAGAAGACCGGAACGGGATATTGTACACTTTACGCAGGATACCCTTGCAAGGCAAACTGCCGCAGGCTCCGGGAGAAATACTCGTTCTGCATTAAAAAGTGAGCGAAACGCCGCCATCACCTTAACGGTCAGCGGTCGCTCCTTGAATATTATGCGTTCCATTGAAAGTAATATGCTCACTCGGGTTTCTCTCTCCCAGTATCTTAATGACTTTTTCAGCTCCTACCTATCTATTTCCAGAAAAGACCGGGAAAAAATCCTCTTTCAAGATACCTTTTTGGAGTTAAATGCCGCTATTCAGAAGAACAGTATTATCAGCTTTTCTTCCACCTCCGCCCCCGAACTGCATTTCACGGTTTGCCCCTATTTTATTGCCGCGTCCAAAGAGGAACAATGCAATTATCTTCTGTGTACAGACCACGACAGCGGAATTCCCTCGAACTTTCCGTATCTCCAGAATTCATGCTCTTTTCACCTCGTCCGACAAATTTCTTCCGGATGAAAGCCGCAAAAGCAGAACTACAGGAAATTGCCGGAAGAAGTCCTCAATCTGCATCCAAAAGTGTAGAAGCTAAAGTTCGCTTCACCGATAAGGGTATGCAGAAGTTTCATCTTGTCACAAAAACAGACCAGATGTCTTGAAAAAAAGAGGGAAATACTCTGTATTTCCACTGGCCAAGACTACAGCTGGAGGCATATTTTTCGGCGTTTCGGAAAAGAGGCAGTGATTCTTGAGCCTGATGAATGTCGGAATCCATGCGGTTTTTACAAAAAGCATGGGAGGCGTATAGGAAGAAGGAGAAGGGGAATAAAAATCAATAGGCTTTTTCTATGTAGGACAGGTCTGAATGATTCAAGCAAACAAACTCGAAAAATTCCGGTGAATTCCACCTTTTCACGAGTTTAATATTATAAAAAGTATCGTGAGCTTTCCACACGATACTCTACATGAATTAAATCAGCAAACTATTGCCATCTAATAAAAATTCCTTAACTCCCATCATCAGATATCCGTTCTCGTCATAGCGAGGTTTCATACTTCTTTCTACGATAATGATTTTCTTAAAGGAATCCATGGTGCGCTCAAAGGATTTGCATTCCTGCTCATATTTTTTTCCTTATCGGGAATGGCATGAGGCAGACTGAATATAATACTTCTTGCTTCCTAATGTAGCGATGAAATCGATTTCCCTCTGCACACGAATTTCTTTCCCATTTGCATCCTTCTCCCTGGACTCCACGGTTCCCACATCTACCTGATAGCCCCTGTATCGCAATTCATTGTAAATGATGTTCTCCATGATATGAGTTTCTTCTATCTGCCGAAATGACAGTCGGGCATTTCTAAGACCCAAGTCTTCAAAATATATTTTATACGGAGTTCCGATATACTTTCGCCCTTTCACATTATATCTTTTTACCCGAGTGAGCATAAACGCTTCTTCCCCATAGGTGATGTATTTATCCACTGTTGTATCACTGATGTTTGTCCCGTGAACAGAATTCATCGTTGCGGCAATTTTCCTTGGATTGGTAAGGGTGGAAATGCCTGAGGCAATGACGTCAATCACTTCTCCCAAGGCGCTTTCATCCTGTACCGAATATCTGGCCACGATATCCCGAAGATACACGTTCTTCATTTGGGATATTAAATAATTGGTCTTTTGCTCTTCCGTATTCATCAGGGCAACCGCCGGAAGCCCTCCGTAAACGGAGTAATCATCATAAGCCTCGCTTTTATCTCCCTCTTTGAATGCATAGTATTCGGAAAAAGATAAAGGCAGCACATGCACTTCATCCCCTCTTCCCTCAAATTCAGTTAAAATGTCCTTTGACAGAAACTTGAATTACTACCTGTACGTAAACATCAACATTTTTGCTTCCGAAGGAACCCATTCAGCACTGACTCAAAAGGCTCCCAGCTCTGCACCTCGTCCAGCAAAAGGTAGTACATCCCTTCACCACGAATTTGTGGCATCAGCCAAGTAAGAAATCGGGAGGGATCTACCTTACGCTCTTCTTTTTCATTATCCAGTACGATGGGATCTTCTCCAATCTTTAATAAATCCTCCGCTGTATCAAAGGCGAATCGGATAATGTGGCCTTCCTACCCCTTCCGAAAGTAAATGCTTATAAAATAAAGTATTCAGCAAATACGACTTCCCGCAGCGTCTGATTCCGGTAATCACTTTAATGAAGCCATTGTGTTTTCTGACAATAAGTCGATTAAGATACACCTCTCTATTGATTTCTATTGATTTCTCCATTGATTTCCATCTTGATCTCCATTTTATATTTTTGCCGCAAACGGCACTTTTATGAAATATTGTACTCATTATTCGGAAAATTCGCAAGAGATTCATTTCATATTTTTGCCGTAAACGGCATTTTTATGGCATAGACAGAAAATCAAAATGAGATAATAACTTTTAGTAGAAGAATTACTGCGCTGTTAACAGCATTTCTATAAACCACACATGATTTTATTCTTCTCCCAATACCTTTTTTTGCCAGCTTCGTTTTCCGCATACAGGACACTTCATATATCTTGCCCGTCCCCTATGCATGGACAGAATGACCTTACTATAGGAAGGCACATAGCGATGATGACAGCACTCGCATTCATAGAATCCTGCTTTCTGTTCAATGCCAACCGCGATAAAGCTTACCAGTAAAATCATCATAAGGGCAAAGGCGGAGAGTACCATTCTCAGCCAGAAGGGCATCACCAGGAAGGATGCCAAAAGGATTAAGACCGATCCGGAGAGCACTGCCGAGAATCCCAGCCAGTATTCCAACTTAAGGGCTCTCCTGTCCCTTTCCTCCACTTCTCGTCTCATTGCCAAAAGGTTCTCTTCTAATTGTTTACTATAGAATTCTGCCATGATTCTTTCGCCCGACAGGAGTTCGTTTACGTTGATTTTCAGAAATCCACAAAAGCTCCAGCATGATTCCGAATCCGGCATAGACTTTCCGGTTTCCCATTTGGATACCGCCCGGTCACTGATACCAAGCTTTTCCGCAAGCTCCGCCTGGGTCATACCCTCTTCCTTTCTGCAAGATGCTATAAATTTTCCGATTTTGATTTGATCCATATCGGACACCTCCTTTCACGGCATAAGCTTACAGGAAACCGCCGGAAATGACAGGAACCGGCAGTTGAGTTCTATTGATTCTACCACCGGTTGAGTCTGCATTCTTCTCATATTCAGCTTCTTCCCTTATTTAAACTAATTCCACCGGAATGGCAGTAATAAAAAAACCGGCAAACTTCCTAACGAAGTCGCTCGGCTCTTATAGCCATTACATGGATTTATAATGCAGTAAGGAAGGTTAATCCTCCTAAAATTACTCCCGCAGAGTTAGGAATAATGAGAATCCAGTCCTTTTTCGGTTCCTTTGTCCATCCGTAAATAACCCAAATCAGGCAAGAAATTGCTGCAAATAGAGGCTGAAAAGGTTGAGCTTTGTCTCCCTGCAAGTTTGCGAAAATCTGGGGAATGTAAGCAATAAAAACAAAAAATACTGATAAACGCTCCAATAGAACCTACAAAAAGATTGATTTTTTTGCTTGGACATCTGCTGACTCCTTTTCCATATGTACTTGTCGTAAAGTTACTAAAAAATGTCAATTAGTTCCTTTTGTAACTGACGCCGTACCAATTATAAAGGGATTTTTTTGCTTTTTGTCAAATATTTTTATAGATTCTCTGCATCCAATACAAAAATCTCCTTTATTCAGGTAATTCCCAACTTACTCCATCTTTCCTAACCCTTGATATAACGTGCCTTTTTCTTTACAAAGGGCTTGATTCCCAGATGGAAAAATTAAAAAATGAACTATGCTCTGAATAGGATAGTATTGCTTTACCCTTCATTGCCATGATAAGGTTTTTGCGACACTTGATCAATCTGTCCTTTTCTTCCTTATCATTCCCTCAAGTTCGTTAAAAGCCGGCTTGAATCCGAAGCTGTCCGCTCAATCTTCCTCCGGAAAAATAACACAAGATTCTTCAGAACTTTCAAAGTATTTTTGACTTCCGTAATTTTCCCCGCTTGCCACCTGCAATACAGTACTTTGTATGAAGCAGTTGTTCCATCACAAAATGTCCTCGATCGATAAAATCTTTCATTAATCCGGATACATTACTTGTATAAGTTGGAGAACCCAAAACGATTCCGTCCGCCTCTTCAATTCTTTTGGAGAGTAGCTCTGCATCATCCTCCATACAGCAATGCCCTGTTCTATAGCAATAGTTACAGCCGGTACAATGGGACATTTTCATTTCCCCCAGATTGTAAAATAGCACTTCTATACCTGCTCCCCGAAGATTTTCTTCAATCCTATGAAGCACTGCTGCCGTTACTCCATTTTTTCTCGGACTCCCATTGATGATTAAAACCTGCATTTTCTCCTCCAAAACTACTCACTTGTGTATCTTGCAAGGGCATGGTACTGTAGCATCGAAGGAAAGTAAATCATTTCAAAAAAGATACACAATCTTTGCTTTCTGTGTATTTTAGGAGTGTATGCTATGAAGAAAAGCCAAAATCCATCCGCTGTACGGTCAAGGCAGGAAATTTCCAATGCTCTGCTCAAGCTAATGCAAGAGTATCCCTATGCAGAAATCTCTGTAAAGCAGATTATTATGGAAACAAGCCTTACAAGAAAAACCTTTTACCTGAATTTTCGCTCCAAGGACGATGTACTGGAGTCCATTCTGAACGAATTAATCAGGGAATATACCGAGGCACTTTCCAAGGAAAATGTTGATCCGCTCACTGTTATTTTCTCCTTCTGCGATAAAAATAAAGCCTTTCTTTCCTTACTGCACAAAAATAAAATGCTGTATTTCCTCCTGATTCGCCTAAATGAATTTCTTCCGGAGTACAGTAAAACAGAGGATATGAGTAGCAATCCCTTTGCAAAGCTTATAGGAGAACTGGAGCCGGACTACCTCATTGCCTTCAATGTGGGAGCTATCTGGAATGTGCTTTTCAAATGGATTGATCGGGGAATGGTGGATTCTCTGGACGGCATTCAAGAAATATTGAAAAAATATTTGAAGCGGATAAGTGCTTAGGGATTCTCCAAATAGTAGAGGCCAACACCAATGTTAAAAACAAATGTTAAAAGCCAATCCCTAAAGTCAATCAAAATCATGCCAAGATTTTTATCCATAGTAGAGTAAAATATCGGTAGCTCGAGATGCTTTAACTTCCCGGTATCATAAACACATTTGCACCCATATAGCATATCCCCACATCACTATGTAAAGTCATGATTCTTCGGGTAAGTTCATTCATTTTGAACATTCGTTTCATAAAGAAATTCCTGCAAAGGTAGCCGGAATCCTATACGGAGAAGTTCATTTTATAGAAGCTTAAGTCTACGCCTCTTGCCTTGACCACCTGAATGGTTTCTCTTATTGCCTTTTACTGTAATAGACAGGGCATGGGCATCATTCATCAGAGTTAAGAGCAAGCTGCCGGATGCTCAATTTTCCCTTCCCGTGCAGCGGAAGAGGTGACTCCTGCATTGATAGCCATATGAAGCCATATCCATTCCACCATATCGTGCGGAATCTCCGTTTTCAAATCGGCAGAAGCGAGAAGGGCTGTTAAAGCTTTGTAATTGGAAATCTCTGCTTTTTCCTCATTTTCCAGCATGATATGGTCAAAGAGAACACAATCCAAAGTATTCCCTCAAGCCTTCCGCCGGCAGTAGGAAGCCGATAATATAAGGATAAGAACCCACTATTTCATCAATCTCTTCCCGACTGTTCCAAAAGTTACAAAATAAAATCAGGCTTCCTGTAATATGGTTTTGTGAAAGCGTCGCTATAGCATCCTTCACTTTCCCGCTTGCCACGCTCAAAATAATAAAATCATACTCAGTATTCGGCTCGGCAAGGTTCACCTTGTATTGATCCGCTTTTTCTTCTCCTTTTTTGTTATAGCGTCCGTCTAATAAACTGATGTTTAGACTTTGCCGGCGCCTTTCGATTTTTCTCTTCTCTCAGCAAATGTTCAACTTGATGCCCGGCTTTTTGGAACACATACCCGTACGTTGTGCCTATGACGCCAAGGCCTACTATGCATATTCTCATAAATTCTGCCTCCTTTCTTCTATTTTCCATCCGACCATCCAGGCAAGAACCAGAAGATAATTTTCCACAGCGCCAATCAAATTTACCATTTGATGCATCTTAAGATAATGGACAAAATGATTGCTTCCGATACCGATTCCTCCAAGGATCAGAGCAAGTAAAATGGACTTTAGATAGGTCCAATTGTAGTGCCTGTATGCCGTAATCAATATGACTAAAACGGCAATATTCCAAAAGCCGATTTCTCTCTGCCATCCTGTAGAAATGCCATACGCAGAGTTTCTTCCCATATATTCCGGTGCGAAAATCTGTAGATCGCCGCACCGGATATCGCTATGATAAGAATGATAAACAGCACACGCAGGAAAAGATTCATTTTTTTCTGATGCATTGACTTAGCCTCCTTAAATTCATAGATTGCCTTTAGCTTCCGTAAATTACACATTACCATTACACACTCCGATTCCTCTATTCCGTCCTCTTTTCCAGTTCTTTGATAGCCGGAAAACGAAGTAAATGTAACTGCCACAAGGGAAAGAAAGACGCCCGAAATTCCCTATCATAAAAGCAGCTCCCCGTCCGACACCCATTCCGCTTAGACTACCGAGACCATCTGCGGCTAAACCGGAAACAGCATAGGCAAGAACATATCCCATCTGAGAAAGAAAACCTATAAATCCCCAAGCTCTACCCTGTAAAGCATCCGGTATATTTGTCCTGCAAAGATAATCCATGCAGTTGTTGCAAAGAGGCAAGGTAGCAAAGAAAAAAAAACCAAATATACTAATGCTGACCAGATTTTCAAATATTGACAGACCAATCATAAAGATTCCCGCCATAAAAAAGGAGATTTGAAGAACTTTTCCATATTCCTTCTTAATGCCGATGCCTCCGAGAAGCATTCCCGATAAGCATTCCACTTGCACATAGGGTTTCTACAATGCCCAAGCACTTTGAATCCGCAAAAAGAAAGGATCATCGGCTCAACCAGAATTTGCAAAGTCCCAAGAAACAGGGTAATCAGAGAAGAACACAGGACAAGCACAAAAACGCCTTTCTCTATGTGGATTGCTCTCCAGCCTTCTTTCATGCTTTCCAAAAATGACTGCTTCTCTGTAGGCTGTTTTGCTTTTATTCCTCGCCTTACAATAAAGGTCGTTGTAATCGTAACAAAGAAGGTAGATACATCAATGAGCAGCAACAGGAAATGTCATGATATGCCAGCAATAGGCCTGCTATAACGGGCGAGAACAGATATCTGGCACTTCCTGCCAAAGACACTAATCCTGAGGCTTTAGAAAACTCCTCCTTGGATAATAAATCCGTGATCGTTGCTCTGTAAGAAGGATCTAAAAGGGAGGAAAATATGGCACTGACGAACACGCCTATACATATCTGAACGAGGTTTGCTTCTCCATGTAGCATGCAGAGGAAAATGTAAAGGATGCCAAGTCCTGAACAACCGTCTCCAATCATCATCAGAACTCTTCTATCATAACGGTCAGCCAACACTCCTGCCGGAACAGTGAAAAGAAGGGTAGGCAGAAATCCAAGTAAAGTCACCAAGGCCATTCCTGCCGCACTGCCTGTTTTTTTGAAAGACATAAACCCCAAGACCAAAAGAAGTGAGTCCGCCACCTATAGACGATATGAGCTCCCCATCCACAGAAGGAGGAACTTTTTCATTCGGAACTCATCTTAATTTCCCTCCCCAAATCGTGTTTTCAAGAGTCTTCCAACGTGCTCCGTTCCAAAAAACATTTTCTTATTCAGCAATACAATAATCGCCGTCACGATGAAAATCACAATGGTTTCTACACACTTTGTCTCCGCCGTCATCGCGATTTTTTCCTGCATAAAGTTTACAAACAGATGGAAAACCATGCAGGCCAGAATGGAGCGGTCGCTGACCAGATACACCCAGGTGATGATATATCCCATAAGTATGGCACCACGAAGAAATTAATGACAAACAAGGGATTAACCATAAGTCCTGCCTGATATGTCCCCTTGATAAATAGTAGGGAAAAATGCCAGAATGACCACAAGATTCCAAAAATCAGAGATTCAATAAACCAGTCCATATATTGCCCTATGGAGTCTTCACAATATCCCTTCCAACCTACTTCTTCAATAATCGAAGCCAGTGTAATGGTCACAAAAGCAGATCCTATTCCCACTCCGGTAAAGGAAAAATCTTCCGTAAAGGAAAACTGCTTTAAGGATTGTCCAAATAAAAGGGATAAAAGTATAGAAAAAACAATAATCAGCGCATAAATAACCACTGCCCAAAATACATTCATCCACTTTACTTTATAAAAGCCTATAATCTTTTCTTTAAGATCTCTCTTCAAGTCCTCACAGCCGGATACAAGCACAAATACAGTGGAGACCACAGCCGGTGCAAGGAGCCCCAGCAGCATCAATAACGCTCCCTTATTTTCAGAAACAAAGATTGCCGGTATCCAGAAGATCCATGTGAAAAAATATGCACAGAGAAAGAATAACCACGGTCTATATCGATATTCATCTTTATCCTGCATGAACTGTTCTTTATTCAGCCCTTCATTCTGTTCTTTGTTCTGCACTTTATTCTGCCCTTCATTCTGTTCTTTACTCATTCCCTTGCTCATTCCTTTGCCCCTCTACTAAGACCTGGCTGATAAAATTGCATGGTTCCGGGTTTTGCCCCCAGTGACTTCTCCAACATATCGATATACACCTCTACATCTTTTTCACCAAAATTTCCGTAATCGAACATATGCTGACTCGTAACAAGGAGCATCTTCACTCGCTCTTCAATAAGAGTGCACGCAAAAAGACTCCCTGTGCTATTCCTTCTTTGAACAATCTCTGCCAGAAATCGGTACCGCCACTTCTACAATTTTCTTGCAGATTTTATCGTGCATGACGATATTTTCCTTTCTTTCCAAAACATCCGTAATCACCGCTTCCTCTTTCTCCGGACGAAAGGCATTTACAACCGAAACCAGTTTCTCCGGTATGGAAAGCGGTGCCTGAAGAAGCTCTTTGGCTACAGCGCTCTCCTTCTCTATCATCATTTCAATGACCGCTTCCAGCGTTGCTTCTTTGCTTGCAAAAATAATAATAGTAAGTGCCTTTTTGCGATACCGGCCTTAGCTACAATCTCGTCAATGCTGGTATTCTCATAGCCTTTTTCTATGAACATGCGATAGGCAAGCTTTAGCAGTTCCTGTTTTCTTTGTTCTCCTTTTTCATATCCGCCTCCATTTTTATTTGCCTTCTTTTTCATATTCGCCCTATTTTTCATATCTGCCTCGGGCTCCATATTTAAGCTTTTGTTTCCATTTAACATTTTCGACTATTAGTCGGTTTTTATGATAAAACAGCAAGGAACGGCTGTCAAGCTTTTTTCGACTATTAGTCGACAATTTGTTCGAAACGCATTTTTTTAAACTTGATTCTTTGAAATTTGAAAATTAAAAAGCACCTGCAAAAATGCAAGTGCCTGCGTTACCTCCTCTTCCGTCTCCTCCCGTTCATCATAGCTTTCATAAGGGATCGTCGGGCCTTTCAAAGGCTTTTTTTAGTCTTCCCTATAGACAATGATAAATGCCTGTATATAATCGCTGTCTTCCAAAATAGTGAGCGGCATTTCCAAAATGGCTTTTCCTGTCTGTCCATTATAATAGTTTGCTCTCTCTTCGGCAGAGTGAAAATACAATGCTACGGAATAGCTATGCCTAGCCTCTACGGTAAGATTAAAGCTCAACTTCTCCGTTCTAATACTCCTTGTCTTAGTGCCCACCGTTTCCGTGGACTCAAAGATTCCTTCGATTGTATGCTGGCTGGGAGTCACCGTCACGATAATTTCCAAATCTTTTTCCAGTAGTAAACGGAACATTGACAAGACTGCTTCCATCGACCTTGACCTGCTTACCATAGAGGTGAAGCATTGCTCCGTTTCGATTGTTTGCACTAAACTTCATCACCGAATTCGCTCTCTTCCTGAGCAGGAAAAGCATTATAGGAAAGGTTAATCCCCATACTACTGTTGTTATTAGAAGAGATAATCATAGTGTTGGCATTTCCATTCCTCCTAAAATTTCCCTCATTTCAAAGGCAAAATCAGCCATTAAAAGAATGAATCCTGATTAAAAAACTCAAAATTTTATTATAAATTTACTATAATGAATGTCAATCGGAATATCAAGGATGCCCTGTAGAGACTCTATATGGGTACTTATACCACTTTTCTAAAATGAAAAAATATGTTCTTTTCTCAAGCCTAGTTTTTCTTATAGCTTCCGGAATAAATCATAATCTGCGCTACGATACAGAATAATATTACTCCCTAAGATATATTCCAACATTTTTAGTCATATCCAGATATCCGTTAAACAGTTTTGCTTGAAAAAGAAAAAGTATTCTTTCAGACTAGAATAAACATTCCCTGATCCACTCCTGCAAAGGCTTGTATTGATGTGTTCCAAAAGTCCGTTAAGCAGTATATTTCTCAGTATAATTGTAATCTGACTCGCAGGAAACAGGTTACACACGGTTTGTACTCCATCGGAAAATTGAGAAATAGGAATATAGGCTCCAATCACAAACCCTGAGGCTGCTGAAAGTATTCCAAAAGAAAGCTTCGCATAGCACTAACGGATTTGAAAAATAAAACGACAATCATAAAAATTGCGCTTGCGGAGATAGAGCCAAGTGCAACGACAGCAAAGGATTTGACAAACTGAATCCCATTAAGGTGAGTATCCCCTTGTAAGCTAATCCCAACAAGGCCGACAGCCAGGATTATCCCGGTCAAAAGTGTTGAAGTAAGCACGGCCGATACAAAATAAGCGAAGATAATTTGTCCTCTTTTTCAGTGGTGTTGCCAGAATATCATAATCCACTTTACTTGCTCTATCTCTTACCAGCGTAGTGATACAACTGAAAGGTACCGAAATCATGGCAGATCCCAAAATGCCGGTTAGTAAAAGGAGATTTGCAAACATATCGATGTCCGTTTCGGTAACCACGAAAGCCGGTCCCGGATACTGCTCCATCGCACTTTCGCATCGCACTGACAAAAGGTGCCTTTTCAGGAATAATATATAGAGTACAAGCACAATAATGGATGTCAGTAGAGAGAATAGAATGCTCTGCCAATCTTTGAAAAACAACAATAAATTTCTCTTGATAAGTCCTAAAATCCCCATCATATTATGCCTCCAGCTTTCTTCCTGTTAAATGTAGGAATACGTCATCCATACTGCCTTTTACAATTTCATAATCTCTGATTTTCATTTCGATTTGTATAGAGAACTCACTGAGATGGAACCCTCTTTTGATTCCAATGGGCACAATGTAGTGATCCGCTTCATAAGAATGCTCCATGCCTTTCAGCACAGCTTCATTGTCACCACATTTCTCTGCATACCAAATCAGTTTTGTATTCGTGTATTTCCTTTTTAAAGCCGCCGGTGTATCCTCTGCTACAATTCGTCCCTTATCCAGGATCACAACTCGATCTGCATCTCTTACTTCTTCCATATAATGTGTTGTCAGAAATATCGTCATTTGTTTTTCTTTCCGAAGATAATCGATATACTCCCAGACCAGCTTTCTCGACATGGGATCCAGCCCGGTTGTGGGCTCATCCAAAAAGAGAATCTTCGGATTATGTAAAAGCGCTCTGATAATATCGACTCTTCTACGTTGTCCTCCTGATAATTTGCTCATATTTTTCTATTCCAGATGCTTTCCAATTCAAAGGCCTGCATCAAAGGATGTAAACGCTCCAAAAATTTCTTCTTTATTCATTCCGTAGTAGGAGGCTCTTGTCAGCAGATTTTTCTTTTCACAGTCAATACGCTGTCCAGTACAGAGTTCTGAAAAACAATGCCTATTTTCTCCCGAATCTTGTCATCCGATTCTCCAAGCTTGTGGGAAAAGACTTCTACCTCCCCCTCTGTCTTTTTTAAAATAGTGCAGAGGATATTGATGGTTAGTGATTTCCCCGCACCATTCTCCCCAGAAACGCAAAAACTCCCCTCTTTTCACGGAAAAGGAAATATGATCCACCGCAGTCGTTTGATTATAGTTTTTGCTTAAGTTCTTTACTGTGATTGCATTCATCCGATTTGCTCCTTCTTGGCGCCTCTATAGTTCTTTCTGTAATTCTTTTGCTATAGTCTGTAGTTCCTGCGTTCATCCTTTGGTCTTTCTGGTCAAAAACATCAGCTTATCAACATGTAAGACATTAAAAAGTGCCACCCTACCAAGCTGCATTTACAGCTTACCAAGTTACACTTTTTCATGAAAAATCTATATTTTCTATTTGTTCCAATAGAGTTATTTCTTTATAAAGCAGCTCAAAATAATCCGTATCTATCTTTCTCTTATTGTTTTATACTCCTTTTCAATACCTGCAATCAATGTTTTTCATTGTATATTCCAAATTTCATTTCCGAATGCTTCCGATGATTCTCTGACCGGATGACGTCCTGCAATACCGATTAGATTACTCTCATCTTCTTTTACCTGTCCAAAATCAACGAGCTCCGGTCGAACAGCCATGACAATAGAGGTCTCATTTGCTCCGGCATGGTCATTCTGATATTTCAGTCTCTCATCCTCCGCATAGGTCCATGCTGTCATAATGCGTAGTCCGTACTTTTCTTCAGCCTCTTCCTTAAGTTCCTGAAATGCATTTGTTGACGGACCGTGTCCATGTCCCACAACGATGCGAACTCCTGCTCTGGACAGCTGAGCCAAAATACTACGCAGCAGATTCTGAAACAGTCCCTTTTCCATCCAGTAAGCACTGCCCTTCATCTGCTGGGCATAATAGGTATTCAATGCGCCCTCTGTATTGATATCCATTCCATAGAATACAGTTCCCCAATCATCAAATACACGATCAGGTCCCATGAACAGCATCGAGGTACCACCCCGCCAATCTTTTCCGCTACCCGGACAAACAGTTCGCTGACTGGATCCTGTCAGCTCAAGAGGCATATGCGGACCATGCCATTCCAGTGTACCAAGCGGAAGATAAGCAACCGGCATCTCCTTTATCCTCTGTACATATTCTTCCGGAAGTAATTCCTCGTATAATACTTTTTTCATACCAGCCTCCTTTCATCCTTTTACCGCAAGGCAATCATTTCTCCCTGTATAATCCACTTTCATTACTTTTTCTTATTCCGAATCTTGCAGATCCTTAATGGCTTCATTGATTTTTAATCTCATCCGACTTTGCAATCCATGCCGTTGCACACCACACAAAGAGATAAATAGCACTATACATGAGACAAATGATACGTAAGTTGATGATTTGTCCGAACCAATGAAAAAGCTGTGCACACAAAACCACAATTCCGAGAACCGAGACAAAGTGGAGCCCCATTCTAATCCATACTTCACTTTTCTTTAAACTATCCATATCCAAAAGAAAAATATGTCGGTAAGGAAGATAAAAATCCTGTAAAACAAATAGAAAGAGGATCGCTCCATTGCAAACTAAGAGTCTGCACCCCTAAGGCAAAATGCTGTATAAGCATCAGCATTCCAATTCCAAAAAGAATGGCTGTCGAAATCATAAAAGTCTGGTGAAAAATGATCTTTAGTTTTTGCATATCATAATCCCAACCTTTCTTTCAATTCTTTCACATAGGATCTTGCAATAATCACACGCTCTCCATTCAAAAGTTCTGCCGTCATTCTTCCGTTAAGTTCCGCTCGCACTGACTTGATTTTCCTCATATTGATAATCATCGCCTTTGCCGCTCTGAAGAAATTCCGGCTTAGCGTATTTTCCAGTTCATATAATCTATGTTGTACTTCCAAACAATTATCCTTTGTATAGACAAAGGTTCGTTTATCCACAGATTCTATATAATAAATTTTTATCAACTGGGCAGAAAACAGATTTCTCCATTAGAGCGGGCAGTGATAACAGGGCCACTATTTTCAAGAGCATTTACGGCAGTTTGAATGTTTTCCGTCACTTTGACAGCACGAATCACCGCTTGCTCTTCTTTATAGGAATTCACTTTTTGAATCTCCACTTTCACTCTGTCACCACCTTTACAGTGTCATAAGAACTGTTCCTCCGGCTATTAAAAGACCATCCTCCAGGATAAAAATAAGATCAACTACCGTTCGAATTGCTGCCCTTTTATCCCTCACTCATAAGCCAAGTATATCCTTGTGAAAATTCAATTTCTTTACTTGCTTATCATTTGCCTTCCTGATTTCCTTTCGAAAAATGCCGTACCACGAAAGGACACGAACAAGTACTGTTTCTAAAAACAATCGTCAAAAATGTCAGCTTACAGCCAAGCCCTCATATTTCTTGATATAGCAGCTTCTTCACTGTTTCAATGGTAAAACTATACAGTGCAAGAATAAGAAGCAAATACACAAAAAATACGCCATAGGGCATCTCCGTAAATACCGTGTTTTTCAAGATTATCAAAAAGATAGGGAATGGAAATGGCCGCAAAAATGCCCAGTGCCGAGGCCAGCGCCAGTCTGGAGTCACACTTGGAATCCAGAATCGGTCGCTTCGATGTACGGATGAACTGCACAATCAGGATTTGGGAAATCAAGCCTTCTACAAACCAGCCTGTCTGGAAAGTAGTTCTGCATGGAAAAGGCTGTTATAGCCCAAAAGGAACCAAAGCACCAGAAATGTCATTACATCAAATACGGAGGAGATACCGCCCATCACATTCATAAAGGACACAAGGGATGCACTGTTCCACTTATGGGGTTTTTGCAGGAATTCTTCGTCCACATTGTCCCAGGGAATCGCTATCTGGGTAAAGTCATAGATCAGATTTCTGAATCAAAAATCTGCAGGGGCAGGATGGGCAAAAAGGGCAAGAATATCGAAGCAATCAATACGGAGAACACATTTCCGAAGTTGCCGGATAATGCCATTTTCATGTATTTCAGGATATTGCCGTAGATTCGTCTTCCTTCATAGATACCGTTTAAAATGACGGTTAAGCTCTTCTCCAAGAGGATAATATCCGCACTGGCTTTCGCAACGTCCGTGGCATTGTCCACGGAAATGCCTACATCCGCATCATGGAGACTGGGGCGCATCATTTACGCCGTCTCCCATATAACCGACCACATGTCCGTTTTTCCGAAGAGCATCCACCACTCGCTGCTTCTGCATGGGAGAGAGACGGGCGAAAATGTCTTTTTTCTCTACAACGGCAGAAAGCTCTTCCTCACTCATCTTTTCCAAGTCGGAACCGGTTACCGCATTTTGTTCTCCTACCTTCATGCCTCACCAGCTTACATACATGCTCCACCACAACGGGGGCATCTCCGGAAATGACCTTTACCTGTACACCTGCATCATACAGTCCGTGAATGGCTTCCTTGGCGTCCGGCTTGGGCGGATCCAGGAAGGCAATAATACCCAGGAAGGTCATATCCGTTTCGTCCTCCGCATGGAAAACTGCGGTGTCTCCTGCATTTTTCCTCTTTGCCGCAACTCCAATGACGTGCATTCCCTCATGATTTAACTTCTCGGAAAGGGCATTGATCTTCTGAAGGTCTTCTTCGTGAATGTCCATGTATTCCTTCTTCACCCGAATACGGCTGCAACAGGCCAGTACGGATTCCAAAGCGCCTTTGGTAATCAATACCTCATCCTGGGGTTTGGGAAGAATTTCTTCTGTCTCCTCTCCCAAATGTTCTCCCCCCGGATTGGAAATCACCACACTCATTCTCCGACGTTCAAAATCGTAGGGAATCTCATCGGACTTCACATAGCCTCCGGCGTATTTTTGCACATCGCTTTCCGCACCGTAGGATAGGATAGCCCGGTCAATGAGGTTCTTTAACCCTGTAGAATAGTAGGCATTCATCCATGCATAGTTCAAAACCACATAGGAATCTTCGCCATTTATATTGATATATTTCTGCAAAACAACATTGTCCATGGTAAGGGTTCCGGTCTTATCGGTGCACAGCACATCGATAGCTCCTAAATTCTGGATGGCGGACATGTTCTTTACAATGGTCTTCTTCTTTGCCAGGAACTTCGCGCCTTTGGCAAGGGTTCCGTTCACAATCATCGGTAACATTCCCGGGGTAATGCCCACTGCAACGGAGATGGAAAATAAAAAGGCTTCCAGCCAATTTTTCTTCACAAGGCCGTTAATAAGCAGTACAAAAAGAACCACCACAATCATGTAGCTAATCAGGATTTTGGTTATCTTCGATAGGCTCTTATCAAAATCGGTTTCTTTCTTCTGTGTATGGATGGTGGAAGAAATCTTTCCCAAATAGGAATTCTTTCCGGTCCGCACCACCACACCGACTCCGGTGCCGGAATTCACCGTAGAGCCGCCTAAGCAGAGGTTGTTTAGTTCCGCTGCATTGACCGCTCTCTGATCCACACCGGTATATTTTTCCACCGGAATAGACTCTCCCGTAAAGGCGGAAACCGAAAGGAACAGGTCTCTACTTTCCAGAAGATAGAGATCTCCGCACACGATATCTCCTGAGCCGATGAGCTGTATATCCCCGGGTACCACCTCTTCCACCGGCACTTCTCTGATTTCCGTTCCGTCCTTTCCCGGAATCCGGATTCTCACCGTATCGTGCTCCATCTCCTTTAGCTTCTGCATGTCCAGATAGGAGCCGTAATCCTGGGTAAATCGAATCACCGCACTCATACAGGCCAGTGCCAGGATAATGACTCCGGACAGAATATCCCTTTCCACAACAAAGGTAACGATAGCCAAAACAAGGAGCACGATAATAAAAGCATCGGTAAAGCTGTGAAATAAAAAATAGAATACGCCATGCTTCTGCATGGCGGAAAGGTCGTTATAGCCGTATTTCTCCAGTCTTTCTTCCCGTTCTTCGTCGCTGATTCCATTTGTCTGTACAGCCTAATTCCTCTAAAGACCGAAGAAGCTTCTTTTCCAGCAATTTTCTGAAACTCTTGCTCCACACCGGCAGTCTTTGTCGTAGGGTTCAATCTCTTCTCATTGTTTAAAATCATATCTTTCACCCTCCTTTTTACTTATACAGGGATATCTTAGACCTTTGCACAATGCGAGTCAATTTAATATGATTTTTATCAGTTTGATATACTGTTGCTCTGCCTACCACTTTTGTACCCTTAGTAATCATTTTATCTCATCTGTATGCGGCACAAAAATCCGCCCTGACTCCCTTCTGCAAACTGCACTTTCCATCGGTGACGGCTAATCACCTGTTTTACAATTTTTAATCCTAATCCATGCTGTCCTGTGCTGGGCTCCCACTCATAGTTTTTTTCCGGTTCAGTCTTTTCCAGCGCGGCTTTCTCCAAACCGCAACCATTATCCTCCACATGGAGAAACACATGGGCTTTCTCATCCTGATATAACTTAACTGTTATCTCACATCCCTCCGGATTATGTTGCACTGCGTTGTATAATAAGTTCATCAATGCTCTTTCCATCAGATTTTCATTGAAGCACAGTTCCAGACCCTGCAAATCTTCCTCAATATCCAAGTTGAACTGCATCCTTTCATCCTCTGTTTGATTCCGCATTTCCGTAATCGTCTTTCGAAGAAAACGGCTCACTTGGATTTTTTCTTTTTCCAAGTTCCCATAGCCAAAAGAAAGCTTACTGAAAAGATTCAGGTTCTCTACAGGCGACGAAGACGAAGCCCCTGCTTCTCAATCCTTAGCGCGCGATCTTTGATTTCTTCCGATTCCGTGGTAGATGCAATCATTTCCGCATTTCCCAGAGCAATGGCAAGGGGCGTTCGAATGTCATGGGAAACCCCGGCAATCCATTCCGTACGCTCTTCCTCTTTTTGCTTTGCCCGTTTCTTCTGTATCCATATCGGAACGGAAACAAGAATGACCGCATTGGCGAGAAAAAAAGAAGCGGTAGAAGCTCTATAAGATTTCGAACAGCATTCTCATCATATTCCAGAGTATACTTTCCAAATCTGCTCTTTCTTTTTGCCCAATAATCAATAAGCCTTCCGGCACCACATAGGTTCGCACCGGATAATCTTCCAGATAATAACGGGTAAACTTTTGCCACGTCCTGTAAGGTATAGCTCTTTTGAAGCTCTTTCGGCAGGAACTCGCTCCAAAGAATATTTCCTCCATTGTCCAGGAGCATGGCAAATTGCCGAGCCCCGGAGAGCTTTTCGGCTTCCTCTTCCTCTAAGCGGTACTCGTCATTTTCCTTATGTAAATGCTCCATAATCTCCTGACTGTCGGGATAAGAAGGCATACCGTTTCGAGATAAAAAAATTCCAAAAAACAAAAGGTCTGCAAACAGTAGGAATATCGTCAACAAAACCACAAGAGCAATCAGCTGCATTTTCCGTTCTCTATTCCCTCTCATCTTCCTATCTCCAGTTTGTAGCCAAGGCCTCTTACAGTCAGTAGAAATACGGGTTTAGATGGCTCTTTTTCTATCTTTTCCCGTAAATGCCGCATATGCACAAGAAGTGAACTTTCCAAGCCGAAATTTCCATCCGGCCAAAGGGCATCGCAGAGGGTATCCGTGGTAACAATTTTCCCCTTATTCCGGTATAGGATAGAAAAAAGCGCCAGCTCCTTCGCCGTTAGAGAAAGCTTTTCTCCTTGTCGTATCACTGTTCCTGCATCAATGGAAACCAGCGATTCCCCAAGCTGCACGCCCTGCTCTTTCTCCTCCAAATGACAGGTTCTTCTCAGCACGGCGGCAATTCTCAGGATGAGCTCTTCCGGAAGAAAAGGCTTCGTAATGTAATCATCCGCTCCCAGTCCCAAGCCATGCAAACGAGCCCTATCCTCGTCCCTTGCAGAGAGAAAAATCACCGGAACCTCAGAAAGTAGACCTCCACTTTTTTGCTTTTTATAAAAATCAAAGCCATTGCCATCGGTCAGCATGACATCCAAAAGAATCAGCTGATAGCAATTCTCAGAAAGCTTCGCTTCCGCTTCTTTACAAGAAGAAGCGGCCTCCACCGAAAGATATCCTTCTTTTCTTAATAGTTCCTGCAAAAGTTCTCTAAGCTCTTTCTCATCGTCCACCACCAATATTTTACAATGTTCTTTTTCCATGATTCTGTCTCCTGCTGCTGTCTGCCCTTAGCAATCTTTCTCTCTACTGCCCTCATCAACCTACTATAGCTCCTACTGCTGTCTTCCTTACCCGTCCTACTATAGCCTGTCTGCCCCTCTTTCCCCATAGTTTTTCATTTCTTAAGGTAAACATAAAAGGTACGCACAAGGTTCCCATAAGCTTCCTTCACTATTCTCCTCGTAAACAAACACATGGAAAAAATGGAGGAAAAAAATGATGAACTATATTCTGGAAACACAGCATCTTAGCAAAAAAAGCGGGAAACAGCTACCGTGTAAAAGACCTTTCTCTATCTGTTCCGGAGAAATGCGTTTACGGCTTTTTAGGCTCCCAATGGAGCTGGAAAAAGCACTACGCTCAAAAATGATTCTGGGCTTGATTCACCCTAGTGAAGGAAAAAAATTCAATTTCTGGGAAAAACGATAAATGCTAAAAATCGACTTTCTCTTCTCCAAAAGACCGGAAGTCTCATTGAAAATCCCAGGCGGTTACGGGCATTTTAAGCGGACTGGAAAAATATGCAGATTGTGCAGAAATTAAAGGGCGTTAAAGAAGAAGAAATTGCCTCGGCACTGAAAAACCGTCCGGCTCTATGAACAAAGAGATAGAAGCTCAGCAGTTATTCTCTGGGTATGAAACAACGTCTCGGTATCGCTATGGCCATTTTGGGAAATCCGAAGCTTCTAATCCTGGATGAGCCCACAAACGGCTTGGATCCTGCCGGCATACAAGAAATTCGTGAGTTGATTGTATCTCTTCCTAAAGAAAAGAAATATGACGGTCATCATTTCCAGCCATCTTCTCAGTGAAATAGAGCAAATGGCAAGTCAAGTCGGTATCATTCACCATGGACAGTTGCTCTATGAAGGGCCTCTTCAGGACTGGAATGTAACGGAAAAAGTCTGGAAGAGGCATTTCTGGAAATGACCGGCGGAAAGGAGTCTTTATGAACAACCTAAGCTATATCCCTAAAATCGTTTCTATCGAGTTTCAAAAAGCGCGTCATAAGCATTTTCCTTTGCTGTTCCTCGCAGCTCTGCTTTTGGATTGTGCCTATCTGTTTTATGGCGCAAAAATGCTTCATTCCGAGACATGGTTAAATATCTTTTATGCTCTTCCCATCATTAACACTCTGGTTCTGTCCGTACTCATGGCTGTAATTGCTTCCCAGTCTGTGGACATGGAACACAAAGGCGCTATGTGGAACCTTCTTCCCACCCTGGAAAGCAGAGCGTCTATCTATCTGGGAAAGCTTTTCTTCGGTTTTATTACCCTTGTCCTGTTTTGTACTTTTCAAATCGGCATGGTCCTTCTTGGAGGAAATGTCTCTCGGATTTTACCGGAGATATTCCGTCACATATTGTTCCCGTTCTGTTCTTTTTCAGAACTTATCGGCGGAATGATTCTCTATCAGCTTCAATGCATGCTTTCCTGCTGTTTTTCCAGCCAGTTTGCAGCTCTTTCCATTGCCTTCAGCGGTACCCTGGCCGGCTTATTTCTGGCCTTTATCAGCACAGACATGTGGACTCCCTGGTCCGTTTTTCCTTTCTCTTAGCCCCTATCGGTATGGACTATGACCAAGCATCAAGGCTCATGAGCCTAAGCCTAAGATCCATCCCTATTTCCGATATTTTGCTAAGCCTGCTTTACCTCATCGGCACTTTTCTGCTTGGTCTCCTTCTTTTCACCAGCACGGAGCAGGGAGAAGCTTTGTTTTCTCTCACAGGCAAAAAGTAAGCCGTAGTCTGCACAGCAGCTTGTCCCCGAATTTATCAGTTAAAAAGGAACCCCATCTGGATTCCTTTCCTTCTGATTCCCTCTGATTTCGGCACTGATTGGAACGATAAATTTTGTGCAAAATCAGGGTGTCTTACAATATACTTGGGAGGATCTCTGGACGCAACAATCCCTGTTTCTGGGAATGTTTTTCCTGGCTCCCCTCATCGGCATTCTTTGCAGTCTTCTATGGCGAATGGAGCATCAGGGCAGTAACTGGAACCTGATTTTAACCGTCACTTCCCCGGAAAAACTGCTTTCGGGACAAATGGTTTACAGCCACACTCCTCAGCACGCTCTGCATGGTCTGGATCAGTTTTATTTATCTTCTGAGCGGTAAGATTCTCGGCCTTCCGGGAGCTGTTCCGGCAATCTTTTGGATGCGAATCCTTTCCGCTGTCCTTTCCATTGCCGCAATTACTGCCCTGCAAAGCATCCTGTCCATGTTCTTCCACTCCTTTGCCCTCCCCATCGCGCTGGCTTTTCTGGGTAGCTTAGCAGGCTTTACACTGACCGTGAAAGGAGCCTACTATGCCCTGCCCTATTCCACGCTGATTTACGGTATGGGCAGCACTTCTATCACCGGGAGAGCTGAATTTTCCGATTCTCCTCTTAAGCTGTGCCTTTTATATTTTCGCAGCACTGGGCATCGGCATTCTGTACCTAAAGAAAAGTGATGTGAGAACACATGTCTAAATGGCAAAGGCTTTTGATTTTGACAAATATAATACTACTGGACAATTTTTTTGATTTTAGTATTATTGTCCAGTAGTATTCGAATTTCATTAGAGGAATGAGTAATAGATAGGATATCAATCACAACTTCGAAAATATAGTTTATAACAAGCTCCTCTACATGGGCTATATTCTCAAGATATATCACGATGGTGCTCTAAAATAATCTCTCTGTCCCTGCTTCGAATCGATAAACTTATGGCAAAATCTCCAGCCAGTATCCATCCGGATCTTCAATGAAATAGATGCCCATGGCTTCATTTTTCAAAAGCAAATGCAACCCATCTCTTTATGCTTTTTGTGCGCTTCTTCAAAGTCATCCGCCTGAAATGCCAGGTGGAATTCACACTCTCCCAGGTCGTAAGCCTGGGGGTGATCTTTTCAGCCAGGTCAGTTCCAACTCAAAATCGCCCGACATCGCTTTCTCAAATACACAATGATAAAAGTCTTCGCTGGTCTTTTCGTCTTACCTCATGTAGGTCGAGGGCTTCCTCGTAGAATCGAAGGAACGATCCAAATCGGATACATTTCAAATTCTCGTGAATCATCTTAAACTTCATAGCTTTTCTCCTTTCGCGGTTTCCGTGTTTTTGATCCGTGAACGGTACTCAGGATATTCTGTAATAAAGCGCTGAATCACAGCGGGCTCTCCCCAGTAATGCATCGGAAAGACGGCATCGCAATCCACATTTTCAAGAAAATACAGAATCCCGTCAGCGTAGTGCGCCTCCAGTCTCGGATCAAGGGGAACGAAAGGCAAGATCAAAATGTCTGCCCTTGATTCGTCCCTATCTCCCTGTGATAAATCTCGCGAAGCCTCCGATTATCTTCTTCCGGTTCTCCCTCCCAATACCAGTCGTTTAAGTCCCCGGCATGATAGATAGAGCCTTCCTTTGTTTTTTTAGTATAAAGGCGACTCCGCTGTCATTGGAAAGCAGGGTCTCAAGCTGAATTCCCATGATCCAGCGGATAGCTTTTTATCAGGGTTCAACAAAAGCAGTGCTTGATCTCCGACAGACGCTTTTTCATCCCGTATATCGCTTTGCCAATACCGCCTGATAGCTCATCCCTCTGCCCGTCGAGCAAAGGAAAAAATCTTCGGGATTATAATGATCCCGCATGGACGTGACTACAAAAAACGAACACTTCTTTTTTCTTGTTCAGAGGCGGCAACTCTCCCCTGTAATAATCAAAAATAATATAGCAGTCTTCTAATTCCAGCAAAAAACCACTGTGGTTTAGATACGTTACTTTCATGATGTCACCCGTAAAAAAATTCTACTTTTCTCGGTATGGAGACTGTTGCTCTCCCTTCCTTACCTGCTTCCTTACTTTACTTACTTGCTTCCTTGCTTGCTCCCTTACGTTTTCCTACTCTATATGCTCTTCAGTATAAGTTGCGCTACATTTACTGTCAACGAGGGACTAAAACAAGCTCATTTGTCCATCCACCCAGGACTGCTGGGGCACATCATGAATACTGTCATTTTTCTCGTAATTTCCGATTAAGAATGGGGATTTTGGGATCATGTAGTCGGCTTTGCTTCATAACGGTAGAGGGTTCTGCATTGGCATAGCAATATTTGCAAAGGTGCTTACAGCTGTTATAGGCGCCGATATCACAGGAAAGATAACAGTCACAGGCTGCTCTTGCCCCCTTCTTTTTCGGTACATGCAAGCGTTTTCCAATGGCTTTCTCATAGTCGCTGATAAGCATACATCCACCGCAATCTGCCCCATACTCCGCCAGTTCATTTCCCTCCGCACAGGGCTTCAATGTCATGCCATGGGAACGAGCAATCGCAATCATGGCCTTTCCCAGCAAAAGCCTGTCTTCCTTCCCAAGCATCCGAAGCTCCGGAAAGTTCCGCTTCACCTTTGGGTAAAGGTCTACAAAGCTGATGACAACGGTTTTCGTATATCCTTCCAATGCCGTAGCAATTTGCTCGAAGGCTTTCAAATGATAGTCTTTGCTATATCTTTCAGACAGAAAAATCGGGTCGTAACGCCACCCGATAGAATTCACTCCCAGCTGCATGGAAAGATGTTTGAAATGCTCTATGAGCAAATGTTTATCCGGCACATTCGGTTCTATATCCTTTCCATAAGGTGTAATAGTGACAAACCAGTATTGTCCATAAGACTTTAAAAACTCCATATACGGGAACATGGGAGCCGGATTTTTCGTGCAAAAACCAATGACATCCACCACGGAAGGATCAAGACGGTAGCGACTGACTTGATTCGGATTATAAGGATTTCGTACACAAACAAAGCCCTCTTTCAGCCTGTTTGCAAACCATTCCGCATAGAAGGCGGGAATGTCCGTCCTCTGTCCCGTGTTAATAATCAAGTTCAGTTACCTCCTTTGCTCTCGTGATCCAGCTAAGATAATCTTTGTGACTTTTCATTCATCCATGGATAAAAAAGAATCTGTCCTTTGTAATAGAAATGTGCATAATTTTGCGCATCAAAACATGCTTTTTGCCCAATTTTCCGAAACTTTATTGTCCTTCAGAACCAGTTCCTGCCATATTCCGGCATAATAAATTCCTTTCGGGTCTTTGGCTGAATTCTTGCGCTTACTATCCCTATTATTTATCTTGTTTATATTGTCTACATCATATGCCTTTTTGCTCATTCCAGGTTGCCTTGGTTTTTCCGGGCATTGTAAGGACTCTTTTTTTATCATAGAAAAAAATCCCATATCCGGGCATATTTGGTGCAAATGACAGATTCTCTTTAGCTGTAAATATTATATTGTTTTTTTCTTTAAATAACCGTTTCTCACAAGCATGTGGGTGCCAGAAAAATTTCTCTTGCTCTTTAGGGTCCGATACAATTTCTCCCACCTGAAGATATCCCCATATAACCTGCATCTCTTTTCCATAGTATGGATCTGCTGAATTTTCATTTCTGCGCGCAAACTTATATTTTCCATTGCTCTTAACAACATGCCTAAAGTTACCAAAAAACAAAAACAAGTCGCCGCTTACTATCTGATTATTTATCAGATATGATGCAGACTGATTTATTTGCCCAAATGCAGGTTTCCACCCTTTAACCGGCACTACTCTTCTTGTACTATCCAGATCCGGATCAAGATGACAGTATTTATCACCTCTATAGCCAAGATTTTCCAGTAGCTCATTTAACAGAATTTTATTACAGGTCAATTCTTCGTATGCAATTTTATCCTTATCATGATCCTTACTCGGGATTGGAAATGACAGCATTGTACCATCCTCAAATATTGGGCTTGCTATACCGCCATTGGCACTATCAAAACCCTTCCTACTCAATATTACCTTCACCGTGAATTCCCTTTCTGCTGTCAAACTTTACATAACGATAATAAAATCATCTGTAATCATTTTTATACTTATTGTTCATTTCAAAAATGGCTTTTTGAGTCGAGTTCTTAAAGCTTTCGGTTCCAAAACTTCAACATATGGTCCATACTGGTGCCCAATAAAACATAGAATCTTCATTGCATCTCAATGTGACAAGTATCTGTTTTTATCCTCAATTTCACTGGCCTTAAACTCTTTCCCTAACCAATCTATAAGCTCATCCATCATGGTCTTCGGCGCCAAAAAGCTTTACTCTGACACTCGGCCCACTAAACATATAAATATGCTCCACATATGCTTGGGAGATGAAATCCTTCTTTAAAATCCTTTATCTCTTTCTGTGGCTTTAAATTTTCATCAATTATCTCTACTTCTGTCATCTTATCCAGACGATAATGGGAAATATCGTCATACTTATCATAATTTCCAATTAAATAAAATTTACCGATAGTAGCTACCATTTGATATGGATTTACCACATATCGGGTTTCTCTCCGCGGATGAAGCTTAAAATCTATTCCATACGAATTATAAACAAAAAGATATTTTCTTTTCTCTGCTATAGCATCATTCACAGTATCAAGGGTATACATAAGTTGCTTATTATCTGCGTGTTGCATATCCGGAAGATTCTTATGTGGCTCACCTAGTCGAGAAATATCGATTGCCTTTTTGCACGAAGTTTTTCAATCAAATCTTTTAGCCTGTTTCTGTGTAAGATTCTTGGAAAAAGCACGCTGTCGATAAGCATTCTAAGCTCAGCATTTTCAAATTCTCTCTCAGCCAAATAATACCCATTTTCCATGTCAATAACATCACCCTAACAGTTCATTTAAGTATAGTATTTATTTTTCACAGATCGACGATCGCATTCCATATCATAAATGCTTTTTCAGAAGACGGATTATCTCTTGCGAGGTCAATCTATGTTCTGCATCTGAATACTGTTCAAAAATATTCCAGGATAAGCATATTCAACATTTTCTTATTTGCTGTAGCATACATAATCTTCTTCCCTTTAATTATAGAAGTTAGCATTCAGATATGCCGCAAGAGCCCTAAACGCAGTAGCTGATAGATTACTATCCATTTCGTCCAAATCCGGATTATTTTTTTGGACGAAAGTATTTACTGTCTGCGCGATAGTAAAATGTATTCCTGCCTGTTCCTTCCCGGATTATAATGCCTTCCTCAGTAAGTTTCTTCAATGACCCTAGCACAGAAGATCTTCCTATGCTCGGACAATGCGCTACAACATCCGCACCAGTGAACTTGCCTAGTTTTTCTTCAGCATACTTCTTCACCATATCGTACGCGGTACTACCGTTTCTACTTTCATTCATTAATCCGACACGCTCTTCAAATTCGGTATAACACGCCAAAAGAACCTGAAGCATATATCTGATAAATGGTATTGGATCATTTTTTTCTTCATGCCATCCTACATCGGATTCTTCAAGAGTATCGTAATATCGATCTTTTGTTTTCTCTATTTGCTTTTCAATACTGATGTATTTTCCAACGTTATACCCGTTCTTATATAGAAGAAGCAGCGTGAGCAGTCTGCTCATCCTGCCATTTCCGTCATTAAATGGATGGATGCAAAGGAAGTCACAGATAAATGTCGGAATAAGTATCAAGGCATCTACCTTCTCATTTGCAATAGCCCGATCATAGGCATTGCACAGATTTTCCACCGCATCCGGTGTATCGCAGGGTGCAATTGGCGTAAATCTTGTAACCACGGTTCCATCCGGCTTTGTCTCATTAATATAATTCTGAACATTCTTAAAATGTCCGCCATAAGAGAATCCGGCCCTCTTCAAAAGGTCTCTGTGAAGCTGAAGGATATACGATGGTCGGATTGGAATGTACTCATTACTCTCATGAATCGTATTCAGGACATCCCGATAACCCATAATCTCATCTTCATCCCGGTTCCTTGGCGTGGTTTTCTCCTCAAAAAGCTGCTTCATACGAGTGCCTGTTGTGACGATGCCTTCAATTTTATTGGATGCCTCCGTACTCTGTATCTTTGCGATTTCAACCAGACGGTCCAACTCTACAGGCTTCGACGGATGAATAAATCCTGTCGTCCTTTACACTCCTGAATTTTTCGCAGCCAAATTCAGAATATCTGTATCCCAGGCTTTATCATAAAGTCTGCTATAATCAAATGACCTCATTAGAGCTCCTTTCGTCCAACATCTTTTGTTTTTCGTCCAATTATGCTATTCCTTGGACAAAAATCAATCTATTGGACATACTACTGTAATTCTAGTGGGGATAAACAGAATTTGCATAATCCTTGCTTATCAGTCCTATCCGTTTCCTCATTTTTCTCTTTTTTCTCAACATGACTGATTGCCCACAAAGCAGCTTCCAAGGTATCCACCACATATCCGGAGATCTGATTTCCGAACTATCCAGCTGATGAATTCGATGAAGCCTATCGAAGGGCTTCTCATATTGCAAGAGTAAGAAGGATGTCCAGCAGACAAAATCATATCCAAGATTATAGATCTTCGTTTTTCCCATCTGAACTTTTTGTCGGAAAAACCGACAAAGTCTCATCTAATATAAATGGTTTTGCAATCTTTTTCTTCATTTATCAAGAGAAAAATTTTCCTGAGGAAAAAATTGAAAAATTGATGCTCTGGTCGAAGGTATTTGCCGGATAGCTTTTAGGAAAAATAAATCGAGTAGAGGCGGCGACTAACCGCCGTCCTCTCACAGCACTGTACGTACGGTTCTCGTATACAGCGCTTTCAATAGTTGACGTGCACAGACTGATAGGCTGTGGCTAAATCATCAAAAAGCCACTGTTTATCAGTCTTTCTTTTCATCATTGCCATGTTCATGACAACTGTATGTGTTGTAAACCAATAGCCTCGTCTGCTGTTTGCCGTTTTCCACCCTAGGGTCTTGAGAACTCCACTGACCCTCGGGTTTCAGTATCTGGTTCGCACACATTTCCATTGTTTCCATACACACATACGTATTCTGTGATAGAGCCATCCGTTGATATCATTCATGTTGCTCTTCATACTTGCTATTCCATAGTGGTTAAGCCACCCTCTTGCGTATACCTTGATTCTTTCTAGGCTCGGCTTGATTGACTGACAGCGCTTACGGGAGAAAAGCTCTTTCAGTTTCGACTTAAACTTCTCCCAAGACTTTGCATGAACTCGGACATATATGCCACTTCTGTTTCCTTCCCAGTGCAAAAGCCAAAAGGAATTTAAAATTTCGGATTGCAAATACACTGACAGTACGGCTTTTCTCTCGATTCACTGTAAGTTTCAGTTTCTCCTCAAGATACCTCGTACTGCTCTCTAAGAGTCTCTCTGATGCCTTTCTGCTTTTCATGAAGCACTATATCATCTGCATACCTTATGCATGGGACACCTCTTTTCAAAAACTCCCAGTCAGACTCATTGAGGTAGATATTCGTGAGCAAGGGATAAATTCCTCCTTGGCGACCCTTCCTCTGTTTCAATAACCACTCCATTTTCCATTACGCCACTTTTCAGATACCTCTTGATAAGTTGCACCACACGTTCATCTTTTACTTTTTCCTCAGAAGGTTGATAAGAATCTCGTGGTTGATTGTATCGAAATATTTCGATAAATCTAGAACTACCTATATGTGTAGCCCTGTTCAGCGTACTCCTTAATCTTAAGTATTGCTCCTTTTGCGTCTCTGTTTGGACGGTAACCGTAGCTGCCGTCTGTAAAAAGCAGCTCATAGATTGGAACTAACTGTTGTATTATCGCCCTGTTGAAGTGTACGGTCTATCACTGTTGGTATGCCAAGCTTTCGCACACCACCATCTGGTTTAGGAATCTCAACTCGTCTTACTGGAGACGGAGTATACTTTCCACGATAGATACGGTTAGTTAACTCCTGTTGATGTTCCTGAAGATATGAAGTGCCTCTTCGATGGTCATACCATCAATTCCAGGTGCTCCTTGTTTGCCTTCACTCTCTTATACGCTCTGTTAAAGTTATCTTTATGCAGTATCGCTTCTAAGACTTCGGCTGTGCACTGCCTCTTTCTTTCCATATCGGATTGAATGACCCTACGCGCTTTCGCATACCCTTCATGTTCCGCACTATCTCTTTGCGAACAGCCATTGTTTTCAATGTTTTTCTGCCATAACCAGTCATTCCTCCTTTCTCAGTCATACTTGAGACTCCTACTGATTCGGTCCTTTGTCTCTCGACTACTATGACCTCTGCTGACTTCTGTGTGTTCAGCATTGCTTTGGACAATAGTTTACCTCTTTCGAGGCATATCACACTGAACCTCCCTAGGTACCACACGTTTCTTCTCTCCATATATCTGCCTCATCTATCATGCATGATTCCGTGTAGTTATTGGACTTTGGCTTGTCTTGCAGTCTTATCCTCATGCATAACCTCATATGAGATTTCTGTTCGTCAGACCAGAGATTTGCCCATGAGTAGTATCTTCCTCATATCCAGCTTCCTTCAGATTCGAGGTCACCCTCGACACCTTGCCTTCAGCTATATCCTTCCACTACGGGCGGATTCGGGACTTTAACCCGTTAGAGACGTGCGCCGCTCAGCTCTGACGAGATAACAAAACCTGCCAGCCTGAGAGCCGGCAGATTTTGTTGGACAGACAACTTATTTGCCATTTACCAAATGACCTCTTAATACCATTAATCTAAATATTAGAACAGCATTCAGAATAGTCGCTAATATAAGACCGACCCCAACCCAAAGCAGATCTATCGCAAACCCTATAATGAAACGTACGCTCCATTTCATAATTTGCTTACCATAAATGATACATAGTTCTTTGCTTTTATTGGATATATTTTCGTCAAGATTATGTCCAGTTAAATATCGAATTGCTCTGCCGTTCGATCTAATAAATATAATACCTATAATCAAATAGAGCAAAACCATCATGAAATCGATACATAAAATCACCTACATATTTTCTACACCACTAATATACTGCTTTTTAGTTATCATTAGCCTCTACTAGGCGGTCTTAACTTTCTCCTTTATACTTTCCTTAAGTATAATCATGTTTTATCTTGCTTCCTCTCAAAATCCAAAATATCTGTAAATCTTTTGTTCAAAAGAAATTAGTGAAGAATATGAAAGTTATAATTAATAAGTTTTTCACCGGATTTAGAGTTATAATTAATGTTCATCATTTTTGAAATCGCTGTTACTAAGACAGAATATAGCGAATAAATATGCCACAACTGTGAAAAACTAAAAACGATAAAAATTGTAGTGAAATCAGGAATAATAATACAACGAGAGGTATCTAAAATGTTCACTCAATATCTTATTAATCAAGCTAAAAAACCTAGTGGTACTGTAGGCCAGGTGATTGCGAAAATTTGGACATCCTATTTTAAAAAGCTTAGCCTTTGGACAATAAAACAAACCACAATTATAGATAATAGTCGAGTTTTAGAAATCGGCTATGGAGGTGGCAGCACCATCAAAAATCTCCTTGCTTTGAATAAGCATCTTGAAATTCATGGCATTGATATTTCTAAGGAATCTTATCAAGTTGCAAAACGAATTAATTCAGATGCTATACAAAATGGTGATGTTCATCTTAGGATTGGAAATGTAGACGCGCTACCTTATCAAAATGACTACTTTGATCTTGTATTTGCCATTCAAACACATATTTTCTGGGATGATTTAAAAAAAGGCTTTCTGAAGATCTATCGAGTCATGTCTAGCCACTCCACTTTAATTATTGCTTCCGAAAAAGAAAAAATAAATTATTATATGACAGAATATACTGCAACTCATGCATTGAATAATATTTTAAAAAATGTTGGCTTTGCAAAAATTGAAGTGAGGCAGAATCAAAATTGGGTTTTATACATTGTGTATAAAGCTATCAGCGTTGATGCTGATTAATTTATAGTTATTTAATAGAGCTATTTTTCTTCCATTTTGTCAAGTCTATCAAGGCTTTAAGTAAAGAATGAGATAAGACAGTAGCTATTCTGGCTCTCTGTCAACTGTAGTGGGTGACGAAAAAGCTAACATCTAGAGACCTGATAGGAGCCCACTGAGAAAGTCATCAATCGATGGCTTTTTATTATACTAAACTCGAGGTGATTATATGCTTGATAATCAGTCAGCTTTAGAAATTGGTCCCTATTCTAAAAGAACTGGAAAACCAGTTCTTTCAAAATGAAGACAAAGTCCTTAGAATTATTTTTCAGTAAATATCATATCAAAATGTTCTGATTCATCTCCTGTATCACTATACTTATCCAAAAAGTGAGCTAAGGTACTCTGTTTCTTCATCAGTCAAATGCATTGTCGATTTTTAGTATAGGGTACCATTCCTAAGGACTTCCTAAAATCAATCGGTTTAAAATACGCATCCGAATCAGAAGTCATCAAGGCTTCCGCAGTGGTTTTTCTACATCTTATTCTGTTATCTTCATAATTTGCCATATAATCCCCCAGCTAACTCAAAGAACTTTAAAAACTCTCTTTTTAAAAAGCAACTTTTTACATTACATGCCTATCTCTACCCATCTATTTCTTTGCCTCCGGACTCTTATTGTGATTTTGTAATCCTTCTGCAACATCATTGATAAGCCTTTCAAAGTCAATCGCATTCTTTGTAGTAATGACAGGTTTTCCGGTTTCTTGTTCAAGTGTTTCCTTAGCTACCTTTGCAACATTACCGCCTCGTTTGGCAACCTTCTTATTTTCTTCTAAGCCTTGCGGATTAGATGCATTGGCAATATCTTTGGTCGCGGTCTCAGCAAGCATATTGAGAATCAACTCTGTAGTAGACATATTGTCTCGCAGGTTTTGTTTTTTCAATCCTTTATAGTCTTTATATTCTCTTGTGGTCATACCCGACCAGGCTTTTGAAATTTCATTGGTGAGTATGGCATATTCCAATCCTTCTTTTACACCATGATCTTGCCATGAATCGGTAAGCTCTTTTCTTACTTGAATTGCCTGAAGCCTTTGATTGATCCACTCTCTTGAATAACCTTTCCTTAAATAGGTTTCCAAAGCACGCTCAATCGTCAGTTCAGGGTCTACGATCTCATCCAAGCGTTCTTTTCCGACTTCAGCCAGCCACATCTTAAACGGTTCGGCTTTCGGAGATGGCACAGATTGAATGATACGGAATATCCCTTGCATGTCCGCAACATCGCTTTCTCTCAATTTCCCGTCAGCAGCCTTTAATTTCAACCCGTGACAAAATGTCACGACTTCACTTCCTTCTTCCTTTAATCTTTGTTTTAACTTTCTCCAATATGCTCCCGGGTCTTTGCTGTCGCTTAGTGTCCCTACAACATCGACAACATCTGAAAATACCATTCTTCCTTTATCGTTGTCCCAAACAGAGCGTATCTGATTGCCTTCAAATATTTTGATTTCGTTATTCATCTTATCCACTTCCTTTATGACGGGTTTTTCATTCCTTGATAAATTCCAAAATATCATCAACCTTGCAACCAAAGGCTGTGCAAATTTTCTCTATAACTTCCATCGTAACATTGCCATCACTTGTCAATTTATTCATCGTGTAAATGCTCACGCCTGCAAGCATTACATCAAAAATCCGCTATCTCATCTGCATTTACACAGGAATGTCTTGGCAGTTCCTGTTATCTTAGAAATTCCATTCATAAGTTTTCACCGGATTTAAACTTGTAATTAATGTTCATCATTTTTGAAATTGCTGTTACTAAGGCAGAATATAGCGAATAAGTATGCCACAACTGTGAAAAGCTAAAACGATGCAAATCGTAGTGAAATCCGGAATGCCGAATGCGATTGTACGCATGGCATCAACTTGATATGTTAAAGGGATTAAGGCGAGAAATACATTTTAGAATGAATGGCGCATTGTCAAAAGGAATAAAAATAATGGTGCAGCAAAAAGAATTGACACTAACAGGGTGTCCATCACAAAGTCTCGCTGCTTATAATTTTTATCAGTAACGCAACACAAATTAGGATAGAAGCTCAAAACAGCACGCTAATCATTAAAAACGATGATCATGCAAAAATCTATAAAATGAAAAAGATCCACCAATCAAAAAGGAAAGAATATATAAAATGCTTGCTTGAATGACAACTCCTACGATTGGAAAATGTTGCAATTCCAAGTATATAAATTGCCGGATGAATGCCCGTTAAGAATCTTTAAACTTAAAAGTCCCCAACGCTTGTCCGTTATCATGCGATAAACGCATTGGTACATTTCTTTAAATAACGACATGGCAAAAATACCGATTAAAGAATAGGAAAGAAAAACTTACTGTCGTTCCATTGAAGGATATATCTCCAAATGTAGCCTGAATACCTACAGAATAAAAATAAGAAATATAAAATAGGGAAATCAAACTACTATAGATAATTTGTTTGTTGGACCAAAAGTGCTTTCAGCTCATTATTGACCATTATGGGTAAACCCTTTAGCCCGAAGATACCCGGCTTAATATACATTTGAAATTTACGCATTTTCTGTTGCCTCCTCTTGCATCATGATTTCCTTAAGACCCAAGCGTTCACTGCCCATGCTTGTAATCGATACTTCGGCTAAAAGCTTTCCAATAATGCAGTTCAAAGTCTACAGAAGACTCGATGAAACTTACTGTTTGCTCTTTCAAGCTTAGCTCCTTGGTCAATCAGTTCCTCTTTGAGCGTGTCGCTCATTTCGCCGGAGAAGGAAATTGATTTCCCTTGTCAATTGGTGAGCACTTAAAAAATCCCGCATACTACCAAAGTAAAACTGCTGACCTTGGTTTAGAAATAGAATTTTGTTGCAGTAATCTTCCAGCATTCCCAAATCATGGGATGAAACAAGAGCCAGTTTCTTTTCATCAAAACATTTCTCTTTCAAATATTCAAATAGTCCATGTGAGTAACGGTAATCCAGACCGGCGGTTGGTTCGTCCAAAATCATTATTTCAGGATTATGAACCAAAGCACGTGCAACCTGAACTCTTTGTTGTTGTCCGCCGGATAGTGAATCGGGGGAACGGGTATAGAAATCTGTAAGATCAAGAATTTCAGAGATAGAATCTGTTGCCGCCTGTGATTCTTTCTTAGAAAGACCGGTCAATACAGCTCCAAGCATAATGTTATCTCGCACATTTAAATACCAATCAATGGATTGCTTTTGTGGGCTTATGCCTAAATCATGATAAGTAAGCTTGGGTGAACAAGTAAGGCTTCCCTGTTGGGAGTATAAATTCCGGATAATACATTGAGTAAAGTGCTTTTTCCGGCTCCATTTTTGCCAACAACAGCAATAAAATCTCCTTTCTCTGCCTCAAAAGAAATGTCACAAATTCCATTGTGCGTTCCTTCGTAAAAATAGGATACATCTTTAAGCGTCAGCAATGCCATTGTCAATCCCTCCTATTCCTGTTAAGCAAAGTATGTACATTTTCTTTGAGACTTTTCAGGGGCGCCTAAGTCATGGAAATGTCGTCCGACCAATCTCCTGCCGGCTGATGACAGCCATATCATCACTCCTATAAAGCAATCTTTTCAGCAATAATCGCAATTACTTTTAGAGTTTCTGAAAACTCCAAATCCCCTACATAAAGATTGTCCGATAAATATGCCTTCCACAGTTCTTGAGAGATAATCGTCCTCCCTTATATCCTCAATTATTTCCATTGCCTGTTTCATAAGCGACAAGCTTTCTCTTCTATTTGCAGTTGAATAAATCGCTTTGTTTTAGAATTTCAAAGTCAATTTCCTCTTTTTAAGTTATATAAATTATATAAATCATAAAAAAATCTCGCATCCTTGTTGTGGCAATATTCCTTTTAATAACGCTCTCATACTTTTTCAGCCAATATCGTCTCAAGGGGATATGCTAAGACCCTAAGACTCTCCTCTTGAAACATACAAGAATATAAATATTCGATTTCTTTTGGTGTTATGACGTCTCCGGTTGTAATATCAATCTTCATGTCATTTTTAATCTTTTCAAAGTTAGCTATTAAATGCACTCTAAAGTTTTCATATTCATCTTCTTCTCGTATATGGCTTATATCCGTTATTTCGAAATCTATTCCGTCATCTACCTTTACATTTATGATTTCCGAAACGATATTTTCGTATAACTTCTTCCTGCAATGGCACACCTTTGATAGTAGTATCCATATCCATCGTTGTACGGTTATCAATTCCAATCATAGAAGATATCAGAAGTCCGCCTTTGATTACAAAAATTAAATTTATACTTAGACTTTGACAATCTCTCTAAAAATCTTTCAAAAGAAAAACATTTGCAGAACTTCCTGTGGCCTGAGGTTTTAGAGTTTGCAATGTTTCTTATTCTTCCTTTCAAGCTTTTCCGAACCGATCATTTTATAAAATCTCCAAATATTTTCTGATTTCCTCTTCAATACCAAGATTCTGCTGTATTTAATAAGATTTCTGGTATTCTTTTCTTACTCTTAAAAGTATCCGGTTAGTGCATTGATAAAAATCTGCTTTATCAATAGATTTCCTTTCTCAAAAACAATATCACAGATACATCTTTCCATGTTATAGCATTTAACGGTTGATCCCAGTGGGGTTTTCGTCTTAATAAGTCCTAAATTGAAAAAAATCTCTCTTTACGTAATGAATCTTTATATTTGGAAATTTCCGTTTGATGTGCCCTGCATTATACCCCTGAGGCACGGTGATATGAAAACATTAGGTGTTCTGTCACTAAATCCAAGAAGATACAAAGCTGTATGAAATGAAAAATACCATTTGCTCATTATTAACGGATATAGTGTAAAGTCATCATCTATGGCATCCTTTTTCTTATAAACACCATTTCTAACTCTCTCCAGCTCGCCTTTATGGACAAGTGAAGCTAAGATATGCCTTTTTAATGCCTATCTCTTCCGCCTGTTTATTGGTAATAATATTATTTTCTAAAAAGTATTTTTCTAAAGCGTTCATTTTTCTCACCATATTTTACAATTACGCTTTAATTATAGTTTTTAAAGAGTATTTGTAAATAATGAGTGAATCAAGAATCAGATACAATTCTTTCCAGTAAACGCATTCCTTCTCGCTAAGATAATTCTTCACGACATGCATATCTCTTTTTACAATATTTCCTTTCGGTGCTGCTACTCAATTCGTTAATCCCTTGTATGGTTTATCTGCATACCTCACGATCAGAATTAACTTTAATCCTAGGCCGATAATCATTTCTAAAGAATAATGATTGTACCATAGCTTTTCCAGTCAAGCGCAGTTATTCGAAATTTTCGAATAACTGAATCCTCCTGTAGTTCACTATCTTCGAATATCTTTTTGATATGATAGTTAATTGTATTCGTACCTACGTCATATAGTGTTGCCATCATCTTCTGCGTCAACCATATATTTTCGTCCCTTATCATAAGAATCAATTTGTTTTCTAATTGGACTCTTTCATTACCTTGGGTGCCATCTTGAGTGCCATCTTGGGTGCCAAAATTCAAATTGGGCATAATTACAAAGAAGTTCGACCTATTGAAATGAAACACAGGTTTTTTTATCCTCAAAACTTTTTCCAACCTATTTTTATATCTCTCGTAATTTTTGTAAATGCATGGTCTCCCAATTCATAGGACGAAATTTGTGTATCACAGGAAGGTTTTCCCCTTACCCTTTCCTTTTCATGGGAGATTCATACCCAAATCTTTCGAACAAAACTTGAATATGTTGTATTATTTTTACTGACAACGTCAGGCACTTCAATATGCTGTTCTTTTCTTGAATGTCCTGTTTTGTTGCTCGAATGTCCTGTTTTGTGTTTCCAATGTCCTGTTTTGTTGTTTTCCTTTAAATATCTGTAATAACGTTTGCCTTTCTGCTTTATAATCCGCCATACCACTCTTCTTTCTTCAGTAAGCTTACGTGTCCCTTTCTTATTTCACCCATCAGCGGAACTGGCACATCCTCGGTAGTCCATTGATACTTGAACCCAAGCTTTTCCTGAACACGCTTTGATTTGTCGTTGCCATCATAATAACCACACCAGATGCGAACAAGCTTTAGATCCTCAAAGGCATGACGCAGCAGCTCTCTTGCCGCTTCCGGCACAAGACCCTGTCCCCAATAATCAACTCCCAGCCAATAACCAAGCTCCGCCTCATCCTCCTTTTCTGCAAGGTCATTGTGGTGAAGGCCGATGCTGCCAATGGGAAGTCCTGTTTCCTTTAGCACAATAGCGTAGGTCTCCGGTACCATCAGCACATTCCTAATAACCTGTCTGCTGTCCTCTTCACTTGTGTGTACAGGCCACCCTGCAATCGGACCTACTCGCGGATCTTTTGCGTATTTATAGCATTCCTCTGCATCCGTTTCTTCCCACGGACGGAGGATAAGTCTCTCCGTTTCTAAAATCATATCTATCCTTTCTTTCTCTTGGGAGCCGGTAGCAATTCATGCACTACTGTTCACTTTTTTATATTTCTGCTTCCTACTGTTTGGCTTATCAGGTATCGTCATTTCTATTTTTCCTGCATTAAGTAAAGGAACAAGATATCTTTTTCTAAAATTCTTGCTATCCGTAAGACCAAGGAAATCCATTATCTCACGCTTACTACGCGGCATACCACAAAATTCGATTAGTTCCGCCAGTCTTTGATCCAAGTCTTTTCCGGAATGCGACCAGCGATGTTTCCTCAAATGGGCATTCATGAGAATACCGCTGTACGCCAAGAAAGTAACTGAAGATACGGGTTGGCAGAACAACCCACTCGTTCTCCCCAGCCAACGCATGAGATACCAACCAATCCCCGATAAAACGCAACCGATATACAATGTATAAAAAGACCACAGGGGTAAAGTATTATGGGAACTATGATGATACAAGCTATCAATATTGAATATGGCAGAATCTGAAAACCAAAAATGCTGCATAAAATCCAGCATAAGTTTCACACGACAAAATAGCCTATACAATCACATACTCTAATAATCGTATTTTTCATATTTTATCTAGGCCACCTTTGTTCTGCAGATAATAACTTCTGAAATGTTACATGAGGTTCCTTCTGATACCAATATGCAACACTCGAAAGATCATCCTGTCTTTCAAACAACCCATTATGACTGACTCCAATCTGTTGTACAGTTACCTTCAAATCTTTTTCAAAGAATATTGGATCAGGAATGTGCCATCTGTAAAATCCCCGCATTGGAGGACAGTCATCATTATGATATTGATTATATACAAGGGAATCATGTCTTGAATAAAAAGGATATCCCAAATACGATGTACAATAATTATTTTCTACAGTTTTTCCATTATCGTTAGAAGCAAAACTCCATGAGCCTCCAAAATAATCCTCCATCCCTGTCCCACATATCGTTGGATATTTTACATCTCCATCAATATAAAATTTAACTTCTCCCTCTCCCCACCAGTATCTTTTGGAGAACAGAAAGTCCAATGTAAGTACCTATACTGGCCGCTTCCTTTTATATTATCCAAAAATAACGTAATCTTTTCCCTTTTCTGTAACTGCCTGTCGCCTCCATTGTGCGTGAAAAATAAGCTGTATCCTCCGGAAGCGCATCACAGGCAGTAATCAATCTGATAGAAAAAAGCTGGTATTACGTTTTTATGCTGGTTTTCTAGTACTATCCGAGCATGTTTATGAAACGGCATCGAAAAAAATATGAATTCAATCCGCGGGATGGTACTACAGTAATCACCGCGGAATTAATAATACATTCCTGTCCAAATCCACAACAAAATCTCCTAATGGCGTTTCAACCGAGGGATTTTCTTCATCATCCCAATAAATACGCAGAACAAGATCCTCAGAACAAAACAATCGCCGTCTGAGGGTTTTTCTTGTCAACAGTAATCCATATATGTTGAATGACACCTGGCCCTCTATATCAGCAAGAATTTCCCTCCTGTCCTGGTTGAATGTTCGTAAGACAGGGTTTTCCCCCTTTCGAGACGGCCCAAGAGGACTCGCTGCCATTCCACCTCTGCCCTTTTCTCCTGTTCTGTTTTTCCGCATTTATTGCTCTGCTCTTTCCATGTGTCAGATATGGCATCATGCTTACATTTCCTGGAAATATCATCTTCGTACCTCCATTTAACCTTTTGTGGCTCTCATTGTCATACCAGCAGTAACCCACTTATTAAAAGGCAAAATAAATAATTAATGGTGGAAGCATGGAAATGACGACCGCAGCAAAGGTAGACCCCCAGTCCACATTTCCGAAAGCTCCAACGTAATCTTTAAGTCCCATGACAACAGTTTTAGCATTGCTGTCACTGATAAATGTATTCGCGAATATAAAGTCATTCCATATAAGAATATTATACAGCGAAGCAATAGTAATTACAGTATTTCATGCCAGCAGAAATACAATTTTGATAAAAATTTTTCCGGGATTGCAAACTGTCTCACAATTGCTACCCACTTGATAATACGGTGACCAACAAAAACTGCAGGATAGGCTGTTCCACAAAAGCTGAGGAGTCAACATCTGACAAACGCATGCCGGATTTTACTACATCCGCAAGGAGCTTCTGCATAATGGCGTAACCAGGGAAGCTTCTCTGCGACTTCCCGACAAGCGGAATTTACCGCTCACCCCTAACCTCTATAATTTCACCTACAAAAACGATATGTGGTTGCCATCCTCCATTGAAATCGGGATATTCTTTTGGCATGGAAGCATAGTACTCCTGAACTTCAGTTGCAAGATCCTCTTTGTAAAATTGGTGCTGATATAACTTTTTGCAAAGAAATGTTAAATTTGCCTCTTTATAGGTTTACACCCTGCCCGATTTCAATAGGAGTCAGTCCTGCACCGACAGCTTTATCGCCATCCCTGCCGGAATGCGAACCAATATAGCCCAATGCCTTTTTACAGCTTTCCGGATAAAAGCTTACCGTAAAAGTATCGCTGTTTTTCAAAAATTCACTGGTATAACGAGCAGGATGAACATAAACCGTAACCGTTAGTCTGCTTTTTACCTACAAGCCCTCAGATATTCCCCAAACTGCCCCAGCTAACAGTGCAGCTGTTATAATGTTCCAGTGAGCCCGCTGTAACAACTGCCCACTGCTTATCAAACATTTCAAATACCTTATATTCTTTTTCTTTAAAGTTTTCCATAGAACTCACCTTCACAAACTTCCAATTTATATGTACAATTCACATTTTTTTCTGACTGGGCAAGCCTTTCTAATTACCATTCCCGCAACTGCCGATACAGCTGCAATCACACGAAAACCTGCTTTCACAGCTATGTCTTTTTTGTAAATGAAATGGAACTAAAATCCAAATCGGTTTTTGAAAGGTCTATGTCTTTCACTTCATTCCAAAATTTTGTTATTGTATTTGTTACCTTTTCAGTTCCACCTGTTGGGCTAAAAACAATTCTATATTTGTTCATTTTATATTTTCTGACCTCTGATTTAATCTACTTTTCCTTCACTTCCAATCCACTGCCTCAAATCATGACATCAAGACAACCGTCTCCACATGGCTCGGTTGCTTCAGCTTGATGTCGAGTGTGTAGTCAGATTCGTGCTCGTTCGCGGGAATTGGTCAAAAGTGCATTTTTCCGAAAACACACCGATTTTTTTACTCTGTCCGTTCTCGAAACAGGTCAAAAATACCTTGCTCTTACCTATAATATGCAGCCCCACAGATTTGTCGACCGCTTCAAGGCTTTGCTCTGAGGAAATAAGTCCAAAAATCCCATCGTCTCCACATACCTATCGGCGAAGTCAATACTGTACATTGCATGTCCGGTTCTCCCTGTTTGATATACGGTTTCTGTCTCCAATGATTACTTTTCAATCTTCAATGTTCACTTTTTGATATTTTTAGGTTCCTACTATTTGGCTTATCAGGTATCGTCATTTTAATCTTTCCCATCTCAAGCAAAGGCTTAATATATTTTTCTGAAAAGTTTCTTCTACCGGCCAGCCCCATAAATTCCTGCATTTCTTTCCGGCTGCGAGGAACGGAGCAAAATTGAATAATATCTTGTATCCTGACTTGCTCCTTATCTTGTTCCTTTGAAGCAAAGTTCTACAGACGATCCGACCATAGCTGTTGTAGCGTCGGACAGAGAAATAAATAGTCATAAATTTTATTATTCTATTTTTACATGCTGTATAAGTCATTAATTTTTCAAATATTCATCACTCGAACGCAATTCTCGTTTTTTTCTATATTCATTTCACTAACATTATCTCCTGTAGGATTATTCCTCCACCGCAAAAATAGATTTTGTCTGCCTCCTCTACCCTCCTTCTTTTGGATGCTACACTTACTACTTCTGAACAATTCGGTTTTCTCTGAAACTTTTTCGAAATTTTATTGTTTAATGCTTCAAATAAATCTACCGGTTTAAAAAGTATGGTTTGGATCATATTTTATTTCTAAATATAGAATAAGTTCTTTATAATCCTCTATATTAGTTTTTGCGCAATATTTTTTTATCAATTTCAATTTCAAAACAATCGGATTCTTTTCCCAAAAGTTGATAAATACAATCTCATGGGTTTAATATCGCATGATCTGGTAATCCAGATATCTTAGATTCTACTTGAATACCATTTTTTTATATCTAAGTGTATTCATAAAACTCCAATCATATTCAGCTTTCATTTCAACTTTACTATATTTATTTTTAATTAGTTACTAGTGGAAAAATCCGATTTGATTATCTGTGTCTTTGAATCACAGAACTACTTCTGCCAACACTTTCACACTTGCCATAACCTCGTTCCATGACAGTTCACCAACGAAAAAAGAATCCTCCCGGAAGATGTCCCACTGCTTTTTCATGCTTGCGTCAGCTTCTACCGTGGAAAGAATATCCCTAAAGTCAGGAATCTGATCTGTCGTATTCCGCTTTGCGCTTGTTGCAAGAAACGCCTTTTTAAGGATTTCTCGTCAAAAGCTTCCTGGTGACTGATCACATGGATGTCGTAGAAGTCTCGCATCCGTGTATTCGCCGTACCGCGAGCCATGATTGTTTCCAGTTTCTCTACCAAGAGTATTTCCAGATTGTATGTCCAGAGGGAAATTGCCCACCCTTCAGGATGAAATTGTTGCGGTACCGAGAAAGAGCAATCCGCTCCAGGAAACGCTCCATAATGAAGTTGCGGATCAAGGTCTGCGCCTTTTTGCTATCTCCGCCGGACAGGTTTCTCACTTTTGCCTTCAGCTGTGTCGCTGTCCTGATCATAACATTACCTCCGTATATGTCCTCATAGCAGACTCAATCTGAAATCTCTTGGCATACTCCATCAGGTGATTCAAATTCTTATGGGCGCTGGCCATATATTCCTTCATCGCATACTGAAAGATCTGCACATCCATCGTATCCTTGTACCGAAGAACATCACAGATCGTCCGCTCCATGTCATACGCGCAAACTGTATTGCCAAATCTCGTCTGTACTTCCGCAACACCAACTTCATAGACGTCCGGCTTTACCTGATAAACCTGAATGCCTTTCTTGCGCAGATGCGTAGAGTTATATCCCGCCTGCACCGTCACACTCGTTTTATTTGGTTCCCGTTCCATCAGCCCATGCAGCATCAGCGCGGTTTCATGGGAGATAATGATGCGCTTGTTGGAAAGATAAAGCAGGTACAGCTCGTCCGGCCATGCATCCTCCGCCAGGTATACGCCATGCGCCACTCGCTCCATGTTCCGTTTACTCACATAGTCCGCAAGTGTAGGCTTGGAAATGCCGCTTTCCAGTACCTGTGAAGTACACAGATACCCGTTTCCGTTCTCTACAAGATTATCTAAAAGATCAAACCGTGTCATTTCATCACCTTACTTTCTCGCTCTTTATAATAGATTATAAGAGCGTAAAGGTAAAGTAATTTTTTCGTGAGGAAAAGCCTGGTATGTATCGGGCAGCTCTGCGGCCGCCCTTGTTCGATGGTTTTACAGCTCCGGGCCGTAGAAGTAATTAAACTCCATCCGCGTTCCTCCTGCCTCTATTTTTCCTGTAAGCGAAAAAGGACGTTTACTCACTGCGGAAATGCAGTAAATAAACGTCCATGATCGATTCAATGTTCGGTTGTCTATGAGTCTTCGATTGTTGTGCCTACTGTTACGAGTTCTGTTTTTGTAGTAACGCTACCGTCTTTTCTTGTACCATACTTAAAAAGTCCTTTACATAAATAATATTGGGCTTTCCAAGACCAACTCTGACTCTTTCTATCAGTCCTATGCCATTCCTTTTTTATCTAATTCACCCATAGCTTAATCGCAGTCGGTTTTGATAAATGCCTTTTCTTCATGATTTCTTCCACGGTAAAGTTAATAAAAACTCTATTTTGCTTATCAAGCCAATTGTTCTTATAAGACATACCTGCTCTTTTTAGGAGCATGGCGTATAGCAAAATAGCTTCTGCGGACAGCCCTTGAAACTCCTCTCCTTCCACTACTATTTCGGCACTTTGAAAAATTAAAGCCCTCTGCTTCCCTGTTATAGAAATAGTCAAAAGTCCATTGTTTCACATCTCTCCTTGAAATTTTTAGCAAAGAAAAAGACGATAGTTTTTCTCTATCGTCTTTGGTAACCATTTTTATAAAAATTTTTTCAAGCAAATTTTTCAATTATTAAGTTCTTCCAAAAATCTTAATTGCATCATATCTTTTATTACAGTTTTTGCATATCCATTTTGAATTACTCTTTTTGCTTTTTATGAAAAATAATCCAACTCTCCTCCACATAGTGGACAATGCATCAGTCTTTCTGACCACATGCTTTTCAAGAATCTGACTACTTCGTCTCTATTTTCCCATATTTAATTTTTATAATATCATTCACTTACCATCTCCATATTCTAATTCAAAATGACCTTATTCTATCATTTATCCCTTGAAGAAACGCTATAAGGGGCTGCTCAACCATCGGTATTCCGTATGGGCTTAACAAAAATCCTAATACCAATGCTCTATACCCAGTAAGGTTTTATTTTGGATAAATGAAGCTATCGCTCCTACAACGCATAATATCATGAGAAAGTATAGCAATACAAACATTCACATCGGCATAATTTTTCAGGATCTTTTTTCTTCCTCCATCAGAATCTTCTACGAAGACGAAATGCTTGTAAAACTGCCTAAAATGGAGGATTTTCACGATTCCTCTTTTTGTAGTAACGCTATAGTCTCCACATGTCCCGTCCTTGGGAAATTATCTATCCCCACCCATTTCTTCAACTTATATCCACCTTCTCCTAGATACTTAATATCTCTCGCCAGGCTTCCCGGGTCACAGCTTACATAAACAATTCTCTTGGGGCTGAGTTCTAAGACAGCGGAAAGACAAGCTTCATCGCAACCTTTTCTGGGAGGATCTAGGAAACCACATCTACCAGATTTCCCACATCCTTTCCCTCTCTCTTCTGTTCCGCCACCCACTTGGGAAGGACTTCCTCTGCGGCTCCCACATAAAATTCTGTATTATGGAGACCGTTCTTTTCCGCATTCTTCTTAGCATTTTCAATGGCTTCGGGAACGATTTCCAGTCCGTAAACCTGTTTTGCCTTCTGCGCAAGGAATAGGGAAATGGTACCGATTCCACAGTAGCAATCCCACACGGTTTCTTCTCCGGTTAAGGCTGCATATTCAAGAGCTTTTCCATAGATTTTCTCAGTCTGGATAGGATTTACCTGATAAAATGAAGGTACGGAAATGGAGAAGCTCAGCTCCCCGATTTTATCCTCTATACTGTCTTTTCCGTAAAGGCAAAGGGTTTCTCTTCCTAAGATAGCATTGCCTCTACCTTCGTTGATATTTACGCAAAGACCGACAATACTTCCTTGAACTTGTTCACCTTTCTCAACACTAAGAGGCAAGTCCTGTAACCGCTCCCACAGCTCTTTTCCATGGGGCAGGCTCTTTCCGTTTAGCACAAGGCAAGTAGGATTTCTCCTGTTGAAAAGCCCTTTCTTAGGGAAAAATATGGCGAAGCAAACCTTTTCCTGTTTCCTCCTCATAGCCGGAAATCTTATATTCCCTTGCCCAGTCTTTGATACAGTTTAAAATCAAAGGATTCTCTGCGCTGTTAATCGGGCAGTCCTCGGTTTCGATAATGCGGTGGCTATGAAAGCCGTAGAAGCCCATGCGCAAAGAATCATAACTTTCCTGTTCATTCTCCGAACCCTTCTTTCTTTCTGCAAAAGCTCTTCCGGATACTGTTTTTTCCTCTCGTAATTCTTTCCCGTTCTGCACCGGATACTGTGCTTTATTCCGGTAGCGTGAAAGCACTCCCCCAGAATTCCTCTTTTTCCTCTCTACTTCCTCTGGAGAAAGTCCGGCAATACGGATCAGGCTTTGGGCGATTCTATCTTCTTTCCATGCCAGCTCTTTTTCATAGGATAAATGTTGTAGCTGGCAGCCTCCGCATTTTCCCGCTACGGGACAGAGGGGCGCAATGCGATGGGGAGAAGCCTCTAGGAGATTTTCCACCTTGGCATAGGCATAGTTCTTTTTCACCTTTAAAATCCTGGCCTCTACCAGGTCTCCCATGACGCTGTCTTTCACGAAAAAACCAAGCCGTCCTTTTTCCGACGCCCTGGCCTTCCTCTGTTAAGTCTGTGATTTCCAGCATAATCAAGTCATTTTTTTGAAGAGACTGCTCTTTATTTGCTCAACTTAGTTTTTCGGATATATTTTTCGGTCACTATTTTCCCCCTGCATACATTTCTTTGGCTTTTTAGCTATTTCTTTCCCTGATAAACCAACAAAAAGACTATCCCTATAGCTATTCCAAAAATCACAAAAAAATAATCAGCATATTTTCTCCTATAGGCTAAAAACTCTATCCAACTCCCTCTGTGCTAAAGCTCCATCCAATTCTCTCCGTACTAAAAAACTCTGTCCAATTCCCTCTATGCTGAAGTTCCATCCAACTCCGTCTCTCTCTACCACTTCAAAATCAAACTTAAGAGACTTAAAAAGGGCAATCCCCCTGCTTTAACAGGATCATCTTATCCGAGCTGATGGCGCCGTATACCGCCACCAAAAACATAGATGCTGCATAGCACAAGGGTGAGCTCCACATTGGCACCGGGGACTGTAAACGCCGTAAAGTAAAGCCAAGCCCAGCAGGCCGTTATAGATTCCCTGGTTTTTAAATAGGGTGTTGATATTTTTTTATTTCGTAGCTCCCGAACCGACATTTTGAAAACCCGGGAGGTGCTGTCGCTGTCGGTCATAAAGGTTTCCAAAAGCATAATGTATAAAAACAATCCTGCCGTAGCGGTCATCAGGATTTTCTGGACTGTGGTGATTTCCATCTTATTTTTCTCCTGTGAAACTGCAAGGTTTCTTCTACTACTCTGGCGTAAAACATATTGCCGTAAAGATAACGGTAGCCACCATTTTCCTTTTTGGCAATGGGGTGGCTGTATTTTATCGTCTTCCCTTTTCGCCATGTTTTTGGCAAATTCCTCTGCCAATGCATCGGTGTATTTGCCTCCGTTTTTCTCTACATAATACAAAAAAGCCGGGGCCGTAATTATAGGCCTGAATCACTGCTTTTTCCTCCAGTCCCAAGGCCCTGGCCTTCTCCTTTAAATCCTTATAATACTTTAGCCCTTGTTCAATAGAGGCATCCGTATCCAATGTATTTACCGGCAGACCCTTGGACTCGCTGGACTGCATCACATCCTTTAATTTGCCGTGGGATTCCACTGTCATAATGGCAAAGAGCACATCCAAGTCCTCTTCCAGTCCCTTTTCTTTGGCTACCCGCTCCATAGCGGCCTGGTGCTTTTGGGACGGAAGCCGGAAAAATACCATTGGGTCTGATGGGCTTTTCGGAATAAAAAAATCCCGAAAAAGAAGAGAAGGAAGAAGGCGGAAAAAAGCTGGATACCTTCCATAAAGGAAGCAGTTCTGCCCTGCTGCCTCTTCGCTTTTTTCCCTTGAAAAAAGGAGAAAACTCCCTTTTTCTTTTTGCCTCTTCCTTTCGCCATTCCGTTTCTTTAACCCTCTTATAAGCTTGCCACCGCATCCCGAAGCTGAATCAAGCCCTGTTCCAAAAGCTTTCGGGAGCAGGCTACATTCAGACGCATAAATCCGGAAATTTCCTTTCCGAAGGATACGCCGGCATTGAGACCGATTTTTGCCTTATGCACCATAAAAATCATTCAGTTCCTTATCATTCATGCCTAAGCCTCGGCAATCCAAAAGCATCAGGTAGGGTGGCATCCGGCACATGAACCTTCAGCTTCGGAATTTCTCGATTGACAAAGTCCGCCACAAAGCTTAGGTTTGCCTCCAGGTACGGCAGGAGCTGGGAAAGCCATTCTCCGCCCTCGCGGTAAGCCGCCTCCATGGCCACGGAAGAAAAGGCATTGTTTCTGTGGATATCCATTCTCGTCCAGAACAGGTCAAAATCCTTCTTCAGTTCTTGATTGGGGAAAATGGTGGTGGAGGCCTGTAAGCCTGCCAAGTTAAAGGTCTTGCTTAAGGATACGCAGGTAATCACGGTTTCCTTTGCCAAGGGAGAAACGGTTGCGGCACGCAAATGCTTCTTCCCATGGAAGATAAGGTCGGAGTGAATTTCATCGGAAACCACCAGCACATGATGTTTATGGCAAATTTCAATCATTTTCTGCAGCTCTTCTTTTTCCCAAACCAGTCCCAGCGGGTTATGGGGATTACAAAGAATGAAAATCTTGGCTTCCTTTGCCTTCTCTTCAAAGTCTGCAAAATCCACCTGCCATCTGTCTTCCTTTTCCACTAAGGCATTGGCCAAAACCTTTCTGCCGGCCATATCCGGAATATCCCAGAACTCTGTGTAAACCGGGCTTTGAATCAGGATTTTATCATCCACATGGGAAAAGGTACGGACAATGGCGGTAAGGCTTTGTACTACGCCTAAAGACCAGGACATGAGTGCGGTGTCCGGACACCAGTCATAGCGTTCCTTCTCCCAGTTCTGTACTGCTTCAAAATAGGAGTCCGGTCTGGAAGTGTAGCCAAAGATTCCTTCTTCCGCCCGTTTCTTGCAGGCGTCGATAATGGGCTGGGCTGTTTTAAAGTCCATATCCGCAATCCAAAGGGGAATCAAATCCTCTGTACCGAACTTTTTGATTCTCTCGTCATACTTTGCACAGCGAGTTCCCTTTCTATCGATTACTTCATCAAAATTGTATTGCATTGGCTTACTTCCTTTCTTAATGATCCTAGTCGTTTTTTAATAGCTTGTCTTTCAGACTATTCTAATCCTTGATTCAGCAGTTTAGCCTTGTCATCAGGACAATTTATCTTAATCCCTTAGCCTGACTCTTTTTCTTAATCCCTTAAAGCGGCTTTTTACTTTTTATTTCTTCCGAAAAAGAGCCGCCCTATAGTCGAGCTTTTTACCCTTTTCCAGACTTTCCTTCAGCCGGCTTCCTCCCGAACTCTTAGTTCGCCTAAGTATTCCGCTGTTTTTCTCAGCGTTTTCTCTATAGCTTTTTCTGCTGTTTTTCTCAGCATTTTTCTCTGCTACTTTCTCGACATTTTTCCGCTATTTTCTCTGTCGTTTTCTACTGCCTTCTCCGCCGGCTTCTCTGCTGTCTTTTTCCGCTACCTTAGAGCTTTCTTTTTCTCCTGCTGTCCTTCTTGCTTTTCTTTGGAAACTTGAAGATTTTCTTCTTTTTGGGAAGAAAGAGCATTGGCACAGGAATCCTCCCTTCCTCTGTAAAGGCAAACAACGCACAGCCGAAGCCCTTTTAAAGGGGTAGGCAATGTGATAGTCTCTTCCGTCACACTCTCCCTTTACCACGGGGTAGCGCTTTTCTTCCTTACAAAGTCCTTCTTCTGTAAGAATCAGTCTTGCTTCCTTGGCTTTCGGCATTCCTACCCAGTATTCTTCATGATCCACGGGAGTCATGTTTACCACGAAGAGAAGACTTTCCCGATGCTCTCCCGGAATTTTGGCAGAAAAGGTTTTGCCGTTCTCTAATGCTGTATTGCCCTTTTCTAAAACGGCCTTACCCTCTGTTGCCACTGACGCCAGGGCGCTATTCTGAACTCCCGGCTTTCCGGAATAGGAAAGATGGTTTTTCGGGTTACGAATGAAGCTGTAAATAGAACGGCTGGCATCATCCGCATTGACCCAGGAGAAGCCTTCATACAGGTAATCCGCCTCGTAAAGGGCCGGATAAGTTTTATAGAGTTGTAAGAGGTCTCGCAGGAAGGAATGCAGAGAGCGATTCTCCTTCTCCTCCAGCAAATGCCAGTCGATGGAGCAGTCCTCGTTCCACTCCCGGTATTGTCCGAAGTCCTGTCCCATAAAGAGCAGCTTCTTTTCCCGCATGGCCCATCATAAAGAAATAGGCCGCCTTAAGATTCCGGAACTTCTGCTCCCGGCTTCCCGGCATTTTCTCAATCATGGAACGCTTTAAATGCACCACCTCGTCATGGGAAAGCACCAGAATGAACTTCTCCGAATAGGCATAGCTCATGCCGAAGGTCAGCTGATTATGATGATAGTTTCGATACATGGGATCTTCCTTCATGTAGCTTAGGAAGTCATGCATCCAGCCCATGTTCCATTTAAAGTGAAACCTAAGCCCCCTCATCCGGAGACTTGGTGATATCCGGCCAGGCCGTGGACTCCTCCGCAATAATCACGGTGCCGTCCTCTCTCTTTCGGATAATGGAATTCAAATGCTTAAAGAACTCGATGGCTGCCAGATTGCCATTTCCCCCGTAGATATTGGGAAGCCATTCTCCGTCTTTTCTGCCGTAATCCAGATACAGCATGGAAGCCACCGCATCCACCCGTAAGCCGTCAATATGATACATGTCGTACCAATAGAGGGCATTGCCAATCAGGAAGTTTTGCACCTCTGTTTTCTCATAGTTAAAGACCTTGGTGCCCCAGTCCGGATGCTCTCCCAGACGGCTGTCCGGATGCTCATAGCAGGCTACGCCGTCAAAGTTGGCCAGCCCATGGGCGTCCTTGGGAAAATGTGCGGGAACCCAGTCTAAAATCACCCCGATGCCATGTTGGTGTAAAAATATTCACCATTTCCATAAATTGTCTGGGATCACCATAACGGGAGGTGGGCGCATAATATCCGGTTACCTGATAGCCCCAGGAGCCGTCAAAGGGATGCTCGGCTATTCCCATTAATTCCACATGGGTATAGCCCATGTAGTTACAGTATTCTGCCAGCTGTTCTCCCGCTTCGATATAATTGATAAATCCGTTATTTTCCGGACGATTGTGCCGCTTCCAAGAGCCCAAATGCACCTCGTACACGGACATAGGAGATTCTTCGGGATTTTTCTTCTTTCGTTCTTCCATCCATTTTCCGTCCGCCCAGGGGAAGTCGGAAAGGTCTGCTGTAATAGAAGCGGTTCCCGGCCTGAATTCTGCGGCAAAGGCATAGGGGTCTGCCTTAAAAATCCATTCCCCTGCCTCTGTCAAAATAGCATACTTATAAAGCTCTCCTACCCCCATTCCGGGATAGAAGCCTTCATAGATTCCGGTACTTTCCAATGGAAGCATGGGATTTTGTTCCGGATTCCAGCCATTTCTATCACATACTATGGACACGCGCCTTGCATGAGGTGCTCTAAACAGCAAAATGGATCCTCCTGCCTTCAAAGCAAGCAGGATGAGCACCCATCTTCTCATAAATTTTATAATGCCTTCCGTTTCCAAAAAGATACCGGTCTAACTCAGAAAGAAAACCTTCCATAGAACTCTCCTCCTCTTTCCATCAGCAGATGGGAATCATCTTTAGCCATGAAATACCCAGCTTCCACACATAAGCTCTTTCCATCCGCAGATGAGAATCATGCTCTTTGTTTATTTTCTTAGTATACCTTATTTTCAGGGCTTTTTGTCCTCTTATTTTATTGTTTTACAAAAGAAAATGGAGGGCAAAATTTCCTCCACTCTCAATCTGAACCTATTATTTTAACTTTATGATTCTACCACAATGAGCTTCACAGAACACCTTGATATGCCCTTCATCTGTCAGCTCTACCGGCTCTGTAGTCATTAAATCAAAGGCAAGGTTTGCCTTCTTTGGAAGCGCCAAGGTAATATATTGATCCATACTATCATTGTTCAATACCGTAAGCACAGCACTGTTTCCATCCAATCGCAGGTAGGCATAGAGGCGATGGTCCAGATAAACCTCTTTAAATTCTCCGATTTGCAGTTCCGAATTCTTCCCGTGAATCTCTGCCAGTTTGGCAATATAGCTGGTAAAGGCATCCGGCTTATATTGGGATAAGGTAAACTTAGGAGCGAGAATTTCTCCCTCCTCCCTTTTTTTCCCTGCTAGAGCATACTCTCCCCCGTAATACAGGGTAGGCCTTCCGGGCAGGGGTAAACATAGCCATATAGATGCCCCAAAGATTTTTTTCCTCTTCCAGTACGCTTGCAATTCTGTGGGTATTGGGACTTTCCAGAAATACCTGCATCTGCTTTTGTAAGCTCCTGGTTCTTTCCGATTCTCTGGGCCAGTTCATAGAAGTTTTTCTCATTAAAGGCCTGACAAAGTCCCTGATACAGTTCTCTATTCGCCAAAGATTGCAGGGTTTCCGGGTTTACCGCCCTGGTCAATTCTCCCTTAAACTGCTCTCCCAAAAGGAAAAACTCCGGCTTCATTTGACTACTGAAATAACGGAGGGATTTTTGAAAATGGATATCTACCGCTTCACTGTAAGCCAGGCGCAGACCGTCAATGTCATAGGCGGAAATCCAATGTTTAACCTGCTCCACCAGGTAGCGGCGAAGCTCTTCATTGTCCAGGTTGAAAAGAGGGTAATCCGCTATATTTTTAAAGGATTGGTAGGAAAACCGGTCTCCCTTAGAGGATGGTTCCGAAAAATCCACTTCCAAAAACCAATTTCTGTATTCGGAAGCTTCTCCCTTTTCCTGCAAATCCCGGAAAGCAAAAAGCTTCTGTCACAGAAGGGGAAGGCCACATCCAAAACAATCCGAATTCCCATCCCGTGGGCATCCTCTACAAATGCCCGGAATTCTTCTTCCGTACCCAGCCATTCCCGAATCCGGCAAAAATCCCCGGTCCCGTAGCGCATGGGGTCCTTGGAGAATACCGGTCCCAAAATAATGCCGTCACAGCCTAAAACCTTTAAGTAGGGGAGAAATTCCTCCAGCTCCCTTACATTGCTTTTTGCATTTTCATCCTGTACTACATCGGAAAGCACCGCTCCCGGCAGGATTTGATAAAAAAACCGCTCCATCATACCAAGCCATGATTGCTCTCCTGTAATTTCTTTACAAAACGCTCTATTCTCTCTAAGGCCAGCTTTTAAGTTCTCAATGGAATAGGCGTAGGATATACGAATAAAGCCCTCTCCCGAATCTCCGAAGGCATTTCCCGGCACCACTGCCACCTTTTCTTCTCTAAGCAGGCGTTCCGCAAACTCTTCACTGCTTAAGCCAAACTTTTTAATCGAAGGATAGACATAGAAGGCTCCAAAGGGTTCAAAGCAGTCCAGTCCCATTTTCTGAAAATGGTACAGTAAAAGCCTTCTTCTTTCATTGTAGGCATCCCGCATTCTGGCCACGTCCTCTTCTCCGTTTCGAATTGCTGCAATAGCGGAGTACTGGGAGGTGGTAGGAGCACACATAATGGCATATTGGTGAAGCTTTAACATTTGCTGTAAAATGGGGTTTGCACTACAAGCATAGCCCAAGCGCCATCCCGTCATGGCATAGGCTTTGGAAAATCCGTTGATATATACGGTTCTCTCCCGCATCCCCGGAAACTCAATAATGGAACGATGTTCTCCCTTATAGCACAGGGCGGAGTAGATTTCATCCGTCAGTACATAAAGATTATGCTGTAAAATCAAAGGCACAATGGCTTCCAAATCCTCCTTCTCCATAATGGCCCCGGTAGGATTGTTGGGGAAGGGCAAGACCAAAATCTTGCTTTTCTCGGTAATGGCCTGCTCCAGCTTTTCTTTCGTCAGACGGAATTGATCCTTTGCTTCTAAAGCAATAGGCACCGGTACGCCGTAGGCCATGTTTTTACGCAGGGGCTGTAGGAAACATAGCAGGGGCTCCGGAATCAAAACCTCATCCCCGGCTCCAAAATCACTCGCATGGCCAGGTCAATGGCTTCTGAACCTCCCACCGTTACCATAACCTCATCCTTTGGGTCATACTGTACCCGGTGCTTTTCGGCTACATAGTCGGAGATAGCCTGTCGAAGCTCCAAAAGTCCCGCATTGGAGGAATAGAAGGTTCTTCCCTTTTCTAAGGAATGGATACCTTCCTCGAATATGCCAAGGGGTATCAAAGTCCGGTTCTCCCACGCCAAGAGAAATGGCATCCTTCATTTCCGATACAATATCAAAAATTTTCCGGATTCCACTGGGGCGTATATTTACAATTGCCGGGTTTAATGCCCTGGGGCAGATTTTGTTGCTGTTCTTTATTTCACTCATGCTCTCTCTCTTATTTCTTCCTTGAATAATTCCTTCTTGCTACTCCTAAAAACTATGGAGATACCTGCATTCTTTCATCCTTCTTCAGTGCCACAAGCTTAGTACCGTGGTCCTTATACCGCTTCAATACAAAGTGGGTTGCAGTAGAAAGAACGGATTCCATAGGTCCCAACTTCATGGAAACGAAGTTAGCCACTTCCTTCATGGTTCTTCCCTTTACGATTACGGTAAAATCAAAGGCTCCACTCATGAGATACAGGGCATCCACCTCTTCGTACTGATAGAGACGCTCTGCAATACTGTCAAAGCCCATGCCTCTTTGGGGAGTAACCTTCACTTCAATCAGGGCATCTACTCTTTCATCCTTGGTATTGTCCCAGTTAATCAGGGTATGATAGGCACAAATTACCCCTTCCTCTTCCATGGCCTTGATTTCAGCCCCTACCTTTTCCGGATCTTCTCCTAAAAGGGCTGCCAAATCCTCCACAGGTAATTTTGCATTCTTCTCTATAATGCTTAGAATTTTTTCTCTCATTTTTCTCCTTTATTCCCCAAGCTGTCGGGCTTTTTTCAACTTCTTTTCAAAAATGCTCCGTCTATTGTACTCAATTTCCAAAATCACCGCAAGAGACGGGGCAGGCTCTCTTCCAGCTCCTTTTTGGAAAATAATTCTTCCAAGCTGTCCCGTTCCCGCCTTGTTAAAAAGGACTCTCCCTGAGGATCCTTTCGTATCCTTTTCTTCCCCTCTTCCGAAATCCCGATACAAGATGCGGGAAGTCCTCTTTCTATAGCCAACTCCGAAAAAGCCTCCGCCTCTTCCAAGCGAAGAAGAAAGGCATTTTCCGAGTAGATGTAGTAGGGAGAAATCTGAAAATACTCGCACAGCTCAATCGTCCCCTGCAAAAAGGGGATTTTTTCAAAGGAGAAAGAAAATCCTCCCCCGGAAAGACGCCATAAGCCTGCAAGGATTCCCCCTCTTCCCAAGGGCAAAATCTCAGAAATTCGAAGTCGGAAAATCCAGTTGGGAAAAAGATTATCTCACCCTTCCCAGACAAAAGCTCCCTGCATTCCACTTGGCTTGCAGGTCCTCTTCATAAAGAGGAATACTTTGCCCCTTCTTTTCTCCCTTCCGAAAACAAAAGAATATTTTCCGCAGAAAGTACAGGAAGTTTGGGAAGTTCGGAAAGTCCGGACTGCTCCGAAACTTTCTCTCGTTCTTCGGCTAAGTCTTCCCTTCCGCTCTCCTGCTGCTTCCCTTGAAGATTCCCCTTCAGTAAAAAAATCTTGGCAGCCTTCAGTCTTCCTCTCTTCCTCTATAAAACGCTTGGAAAAGGGGCAATCCCCTTCCTCCCGTATTTTTTCCATAAAAACTGGCTACCCCATTGTCCGGGGTAGCCTAAAAGAAGTATTTTATCTCTTCTCATTTTTACATTCTCGAAAGCAATGGTGGCAGCACCATGGTAAGTACCATCATAGCAATCAATATCACAACAATTACAGCGGTAATGGTTTTTTTCTGTTTTGGACTAAACATAGCTTCTCCTTTTCTTTCCCAATCCTTGCCATTGTAATTCCTAAAGAAAGGATACGCAAGGGATTTGGAGAAATTTTCGACAAACCTACATTTGGAGAAATTTCCAACAAAACTACTTTGGAGAAATTTCCGACTTTCTACAGATAGGTCTTCTTATAGAATTCCAGTCTTCCCAGGGCTCTGGCCAAAAGCTGCCTGAGACTCTTAAACTCCTGATAGCTCTGCTTTTGCCGAAGCTCTTCCTCCGCCCTTTCCTTGGCCTCCTCCGCCCTTCGGATATCCATCTCTTCTCTGGTTTCCAGAGTATCCACCAGGAGGGTAAGGCGGTTATTGGCAAATTGCAGGATTCCCTTTCCCACCTGCACATGCTCCCAGGATCCATCCGGCTTTTGCATATCCAAAACGCCGATATCTACCGCTACTACAATAGGGGCATGGTGAGCCATAAAGCCGATTTGTCCGTCCAAAGTTCGAACATTCAGATACTGCAAACGGTCATCATAGTACACCTTATTGGTGGCAATAACCTTTGCGCTAAATAAGTTTCCGTTTCCTCGCATCATAGAAAACTCCTTAGCCCTTTAAGAGCTCTGCCTTCTTCTTCACATCCTCCAGATTTCCCACATTGAAGAATGCCAGCTCCGGTACCTCATCCATTTCTCCGCTGATAATGGCTTTAAAGCCCTCAATAGTTTCCTTCAAAGGGTACATATCTTCCTGCTACGCCGGTAAACTGCTCTCCCACGAAGAAGGGCTGGGAAAGGAAGTTACGAATCTTTCTGGCACGATACACCAAAAGCTTGTCCTCTTCGGAAAGCTCTTCCATACCGAGGATGGCGATAATATCCTGTAATTCCTTGTACTTTTGTAAAATCTGTAAAACACTCTGGGCAGTATCATAGTGCTCTTTTCCCACAATGCTTTCTTCCAAAATACGGGAAGAAGACTCCAAAGGATCCACCGCAGGATAAATACCCTGCTCAACAATCTTTCTGGACAGTACCGTAGTGGCATCCAAGTGGGCAAAGGTGGTTGCCGGTGCCGGGTCGGTTAGGTCATCCGCCGGAACATATACCGCCTGTACGGAAGTTACGGATCCCTCCTTGGTGAAGCAATTTTTCCTGCAGCTGTCCCATTTCGAAGCCAGGGTAGGCTGATATCCTACCGCAGAGGGCATTCTTCCCAGCAAAGAAGATACCTCGGAACCTGCCTGAACAAAACGGAAGATATTGTCACTGAAAAGCAATACATCCTTATGCTGCACATCCCGGAAATACTCCGCCATGGTGAGTCCTGTCTCCGCCACACGCATTCTAGCTCCCGGGGACTCGTTCATCTGTCCGAAAACAAGAGCTGTATTCTTAATAACGCCGGACTCCGTCATTTCCATATAAAGGTCATTTCCCTCACGGGAACGCTCTCCTACTCCGGTAAAAATGGAGTATCCTCCGTGCTCTGTGGCTACATTTCGAATCAACTCCTGAATCAGGACGGTTTTTCCCACTCCTACCCACCAAAGAGTCCCTACCCACTGCCCTTTGCATAGGGGGCAATCAGGTCAATCACCTTGATTCCGGTTTCCAATACCTCCTGCACAGGGCTTTGGTCCACAAAAGCAGGGTTTTCTATGGATTTCCCATTCCTCTCCTTCGGTAATAGGATCCTTTCCGTCAATGGTTTCTCCCAATACATTAAAGAGACGGCCAAGAGTTTGTTCTCCCACCGGAACGGAAATTCCCTTTCCCGTGGAGCGGACCTCCATGTCTCTTTCCAAGCCCTCACTGGGAGCCAGCATAATGCAACGAACGGTGTTATCCCTCAAATGCTCTGCCACCTCCATAGTGCCTGTTACACCGTGATTGTCCACAATCATGGTTGTTTTAATTCTGGGAAGCGGGCTTCCATAAACTCCACATCCACAACAGGTCCCATAACCTGGACGATTTTTCCTGTTTGCATTTCCCCCTTCTCCTCTCTTTATACAATTGATAGCAAATTGCTTTCGATATCCTTTTCCGAAGTTCACAGACAGCAATCTCCCTATGAAGCTTTCCAAAAAATCTTTTATTCAGCATTTGCTATGGAATACTCTTACTTTTTATCTTTCTTTTTAGCAGCCTTCTGGGCCTTGGCTCCTGCGGCAATCTCCGTGATTTCCTGGGTAATCTGTGCCTGTCTGGCACGGTTATACTGAATTCGTAACTTTTGCTTTAATTCATTTCCGTTTCGGTTTGCCGCATCCATGGAAGTCATTCTGGCCTGCTGCTCTGCACAAAAGGCCTCCACCAGAGCACTGTAAATATATCCGTTAATATAGTCCGGAATAACATTGTCAATCAAAGCATCAGGGCTCGGAAAAATGTTAAAAGACTCGTGGTTTGCCGTAATAGGCATCTTAAGAAACACCGGATGCAGCTTATCCAAGGGAAGCAGCTGCACCTCCTCACACTCCATTTCCAAAGAATTCTTCATTCTGGTGAAAACGATGTGCAATTCGTCAATGGCCTTCTCCCTCGAAAAATCCCATCATTTTCCGGGTAATCACACGGGCTCTATGCAGGGTAGGATTCTGGGCAGTGTAATGAAAGGCCTCTTCAATGGGAATGTTTCTGCTATGAAAATAGCTTCTTCCCATCTCTCCCACCACAAAAAGTCGGCTATTTTGATTCTTCGCTAAAAGCTCTTCCGTCTTTCGGATAACATTATGGTTATAAGCTCCTGCCAGTCCCTTATCTGCTGTTACACTGATAATGGCCACCGTCCCCTGCCCATTTTCTACGCTTTCTCGCAGGTCTAAGTAGGGATGGGTATAATCCTCCGGCAAATGTCGCATAACTCTGGCCATCATGGATTGCAGGGTATAAAAGTAAGGCTCGGTTTGCATTAAGCCTGCCCTGGCCTTACGCATCTTTGTACTGGAAATCAAATACATGGCATTGGTAATCTTCATGGTGTTGTCAATGCTGTGGATTCGATCTCGTAATTCTCTTGTTGTAGGCAAGGTTTGCCTCCTTTACGAAAGCTTTTCCTCTTCCTTCTTCAGAAAATCATGGTAGAGCGAAATAATCTGCTTCTCCATGTCCTCCTGCAAAAGGCCGGAAATCTCTATGCTCCTTAATAATTCCCCTTCCTGCTCATTAAAGAAGGCTAGAACCTTGTTCTGTAATGCCTTAACATCCTTCTTCGGGGTACCCAAAAACTCCTTATTTAAGGCCAATACCAAGGTCACTACCTGCTCTCCCAGGGAAAGAGGTCTGCCTAAAGGCTGCTTTAACAGCTCCATCAAAATCGCTCCCTGTTCCAGCTGAGTCTTGGTACTTTCATCCAAATCCGAAGAGAACTGGGTAAATACCGCCATTTCTCGGTACTGGGCAAGGTCTATACGCAGGGAACCTGCCGCCTTCTTCATGGCCTTGGTCTGTGCCGCGCCACCTACACGGGATACGGAAAGTCCTACATTTACCGCAGGGCGCTGTCCTTCGAAGAAAAGGTTACTCTCTAAGAAGATCTGTCCGTCGGTAATGGAAATAACATTGGTAGGAATATAAGCGGAAACATCTCCGTCCAAAGTCTCGATAATCGGCAGGGCGGTAATACTACCTCCGCCTAAGGCATCGGATAGACGGCAGGAACGCTCCAGCAAACGGGAATGGAGATAGAAAACATCTCCGGGATAAGCCTCTCGTCCGGGTGCTCTTCCCAAAAGAAGAGACAGGGCACGGTAGGCCACCGCATGCTTGGAAAGGTCATCATAAACAATCAGCACATCTCTTCCCTGATACATAAAGTACTCCGCCAAAGAAGTAGCCGCATAGGGGGCAATGTACTGAATGGGAGCCGGGTCTGCCGCCGTAGCCGCTACCACACAGGTATAGCTCATGGCATCATTTTTCTTTAGGGTTCTCCACCAAAAGATGCAATGGTGGATTCTTTCTGTCCGATGGCAACATAAATACAGATACAATCCTTTTCCTTCTGGTTTAAGATGGTATCTATGGCAATGGAAGTCTTTCCGGTCTGACGGTCTCCGATAATCAGCTCTCGTTGTCCTCGTCCGATAGGGAACATGGAGTCAATGGCTAAAATTCCGGTCTGTAAGGGAACATTTACAGATTTTCTGTCAATGATTCCGGGAGCCGGCTCTTCAATAGGACGATATTCCTTCGTATTGATAGCCCCTTCTCCGTCAATGGGAGCGCCCAAAGCATCTACGACACGACCAAGATAGGCGTCTCCTACAGGAATTCCCGCCATCTTGTTGCTTCTGTACCACTCTGCTTCCCTCGATGATTCCTTCTTCATCACCGAAGAGGATGACACCGATTCTGAGTTTCTTTCAATGTTCTGTACCATACCCCGAACACCGTTGTCAAAGACAACGATTTCTCCATACATGGCATGATCCAGTCCATTGATGATAACAATGCCGTCTCCCACGGAGCTTACAAAACCGATTTCTTTCTTTTCCGCCTTTAAATCAAAGTCCTCCACGGAGCTTTTGCAAAATGCTGATAATATCCTGCTGGCTGTTGGAGAAACGCTTATTCTTCATTTCCTCCAAAAACTGCTCTCGTCTGCCCTTGGTACTCCAATCGTACTGGTCGTGGCCTACCTCCAGGACAAATCCGCCTCCCAGACTCTCGTCCTCTTCCAGCACAACTTCTATATTCCGGGAATGATATTTGTTATAAACAAACTCCCGAATTCTCTTTAACTGCTCTTCCTCCGGCTTGGTAACATAGCGAAGGCGCACTTTTAACTTGGTGGATTCCTCATTGGAAATTTTTTCATACTCCTCTGCCAACTCACCCCATGCACTGAGAAGGCCATCATTGCACAGCACCTTCAAGGTATCCCTAACTTCCGTAGGGAAAATGCTATCGATGATAGACATTCTCTTTTTCCAAAGGGATGGTGGCATCGGAAAAGCTGCCCTGCCGTTTCCGGCAAAACCTCAAAGATCCGACTGGTTTCCTATTACGCTTTTCGGAACGGCCATTCTGAAAAGCTGTTTTGCATACTCTACCACTTTTTGCAGCATAGTTTTTACTCCTTCTTCTCCGCATTTTCTAGGAAGGTATCATACAGCTTTTGATTGTTTTCCACGGAATCCTTGCTGGCCGCAATCTTATACGCAGCCTTTGCCACAAGCATAGCCACTTCTTCTTCCATCTCGTGTTGCTTCTGCTCTGCCTGCCGTTTTGCTTCAATCTTGGCTTCCGCAATAATCTTATCTGCCTTCTCCCTGGCATTTCCGATAATTTCATCATATTCCGAAGATGCCTGCAAACGAACCGCCTCTAATTTCTCCTGTCGTTCCGCATCAATCTTTGCCAAGCTGTCTTCGTACTGTTGTTTCAAGTCTCTGGCCTTTGTGTTGGCCTCTTCCGCCTCTCTATAGGAAATATCCAGTTCCTCCTGTCTTGCCTGTAATGCGGCACGAACAGGTTTAAAAAGAAAGCGATGCACAAAATAAACCAGCACCAATAGGTTAATAACTGTGAAAATAATACTACTTAGACTAAGACTAAGCATCGTTTTCCCTCCTTTGTTTCCAAAAACTGTTCCTTACTTTAAGAAGAGGATAATCATAAGACCGATAACGAAACCATAGATCGCTGTTGCCTCGGCCAAAGCACAACCCAATAAGAGGATTGTCATAATTTTGGAACTTGCTTCCGGCTGTCTTGCCACTGCCTCAGCTGCCTTACCGGTTGCCAAACCGATGGAAATTCCTGCGCCAAGACATGCTAATGCTGCAATTGCTGCTCCTAATGCTACCATAATTCACTCTCCATTCTGTCGCCCTGCGACCTACTCTATTCCACCGCTTCTGCAATATAAAGCGAGGTTAAAAACACAAAAAACATACGCCTGTATCAGACCGTCAAAAAGGTCAAAATACAAAGACAGGATTGCCGGAACTCCCACAGGAACCACCAGTTCCACCAATTCCATAATAACAAAGGCTCCTAAAACATTTCCAAATAAACGCATACACAAGGACAGGGGCCGGATAAAAAGTTCCAGGATATTGATGGGTGTCATAATCACAATAGGCTGGGCAAAACGCTTTACCCATCCTCCTGCCCCAAAGGCCCGAATCCCTGCCACTTCTACAAGCACAATACTCATTAGAGATAGGGCTACAGGAACATTAAAATCCTTTGTGGGCGGCTTAAAAGCCAAAGACACCGAAGAGATTAGCAATACCGATGAAAAGCAATACTACCGCCAAATAGGTGCCATACTGCTTTCCCCTCTTCTCCCAGATTCCTTCCATAAAACTGTCCAGCTTGGTCACAATCAGCTCAGCCAGCTGTTGTCTCTTTCCCGGTGCACGAACCTTGCAATCTCTTCCCAGTAGGTAAGCGCCAAAAATCATTACTGCCATCACAATCCAGGTCACCACGATAGACTCTGTAATCGGGATTCCTCCAAAAATCGGGAGGGTAAAGACAGTTTCCACATTTAGCTCTTCCAGCAGGGATTCTGCAAGCTTTTTCCATGATCTTCCCCTTTCTTTACTCTCAAGTACCTTTGAGATTATAGGCACTCTATACATGAATGCAAGTGTTTTCCAAAAATTAAGCCTTAAATTTTTTTCTACTCTATATTTTTGTCGTATTTCTCCAGCAATTTTGGATTCATGAATGCTAATTGTATATTTCTGACAATAAAAGTGCAAGGTATTTTCATTTTTATTTTCATAAGTGGAACAATATGCAAAGATTTTTTTCCTATCGGAAAAATGATATTCATAAAGAAATACCATAATTTTTGAAGTAGTAAATAACAAATAACCCGTTCATCTTGAATCCTCTCTGAGATAGTGTGCATAGTGGAAAAAGTGCGTTCAACTTTCCACACGTTTCACGATTATCTCAATTTTTATGGAGGGAAATAGATGACAGGTTATTTACCATTAACATCATCTTCTATAACTTGTTTTAAAGTTTTTATCTAAATTATTCAGTTTTGCTGAATATAATAATGGATTTTTCTAAATTTTTCATCATAGTGTTCATCATAATAAATACACATATAAAAAAATAAAGAGGACCAAATGCTGGATCATCTTTTACCATTTGAGCTAATGGATAACTATCTCCATCAAACATTTTTGTTACTAGTCTATGAAACTCTACGCTATCAACTTGAATACCACTATAATGTTCATTTAAATATTCCTGTGCAGACTCTTTTTAATTGAGAAACTGTCATTTCTGGAGTTAAACCCCAATCCTCCAATAAAGTTTGCTCAACTGAAGTATATTCATTACTCAAATCTTCGTTGCTAATCTGTTGTTCTATTGCCACTGCGATTAATGGCATGCTGAAAATAAGTATCGACAAAAAAACCAAACTAAGGTTTTTCCACTTTCTATTCATAAATAGCCTCCTCACATTTTTAAATTAACTATTTGATTCTTTTCTATTTTCTTTTGTACTAAGCTCTATGATAAACATAATCTTCTGTTATTGTCGTAGAAATCTCTGAGACGATAACTACCCTGGTATATCGCCATTTTTGTACCTTTTGGGGATTTAGCTTTTTTTATACTATTTCCCTACCTTCCTGAACTCATAAGGTGTTTAGTTATCCCTAATTTTACTCCTGGTAGTTAAGACAACAGTAATCTCAAAATGTAAAAATCTATTTATTTGTATGTTTTCTTTTTAATTGTATAATAAAATATTCTTTATTTACCATATATTCATCTGTCGATTTTATCGCATTTTCATTAAATTTTTATGGTTTGATAAGGTATAGTTTATCTTTCCATTAATTTAAATTCTATCACTAAAATTCCAAATCAAGATTCTATCTTTTTTTAATGGCATCTATTGGTCAAGATAAAAAGCTATAAACAAAAATCTCCCATCCCAAAAAGGGGATGAGAGATTCGATCTCTGCATGTGCATCCTTCGCAAAGTAAGAGATGCGCATGTATGGATTATGGGGAAACTGTTAATGTGGTAGCACCGCCATTGGCCTGCTGTGCTGTAGTAGCTGCGGCAGCACTGGCTTTCTGTTGTAGCACTTGTGCCTCCTGTAGCAGAGCTTGACGCTGTAGTGCTTTGTTCCTGTGCTACTCTGGGTAGCCACTTTCTTCGGAACGGACATACTGCTTGGATACATAGGCATCCTGTCCGTTATAGGTAATCTGTACCCACTCATCATTATAATCTGCCTTTATACTGTAATTCCGTTCCGGAATCTAAGACGGTAAGAACTTCAGAGTCCGTTGTACTTGGCTTAGTTCTCACTCGAACACCGGTGGTGGTAAAGTAGCGCTTTGCTGTGGCAGTGGTTTCCTCTACTGTAGTTTCTTCCGTACTCTCCACCATCGCTGTGGTTTCCGTAACTGCCACTGTAGTTTCCACTACTTTATCCTTCTTTCCGGAGAAGAAGAACATTCTTAAGATAACAATCAAAACAAGGACAATGGCTACCGGAAGGGCGATTCGTAAGATGCTGTATAAATCCCACTCTGTTCCTGGATTCTGCACTCTGCCGTTTCTCTGTCTTCTGGCTGTTGAAGCAGTCGTTCTGCCGGATCTTCTCTTGGTGGAGCTTGAAGAACCTACACTCTTTTGTAAGCGTCTTGCTCTATCGGTTCCCACGCCGCTTCTGCCCTTAGCGGAGGAATTTCTCCGAATAGGAATACCTGCTCCCAACTCATCTTCCATTTCTTCTCTTTCGATTTCCCGAATTCTGGAAGCATAGCCCTCTGTATTCAGTCTTGGAGCCTCCGCTCCGTAGTTTTCCGCATCTACGCGGGAAGCAAGACCGACTTGTCTGGCTGTTTCCCTTCTCAGGCTGGAGCTGGAAATAGTGTTCTCCTCCCCTTCTTCACTATAGGAGGGGCTGGAAATAGAGGCCTCTCCGGGTACAGCTTCATTTCTTCCCGGTCCTTCCTCCACATATTCGGATAGAGCATCTCTTAGCATGGAGAAGGAATCATTGGCATCCTGGGCAGAAGTCTCATTGCCCAGCTCTGCAAGCTCTCCAAAAGCCCGGATTCCATGATAGGTATCTCTGGACTTTGCTGAAATCACGCCTCCTTCAAAGAGCTGATTAATATCGCTTTCCAGATTGCTGGAAACCATCAGAGCCTGGTCAATCTGCATCCGAACCAGACTGGCCAAAATCTCCTTATCCAAAATTACCGCTTCTTTATATTGTCCATTCAAAAGGAAGTTCTGCACATCCCCTAATTGTACGCGAATCTTTCCCCAAACGCTATTTTCACGCTCTGCCATATTTCCCTCCTTGCAGCCTGCAATTTTTCCTTTTGTAGTATACCTAGAAAGACAGCATTCTTCAAGGAAGAATATCATTTTTCACAAAGAATTCGCGGTTTTTGATAGCTCTCGTATTAAATTGTAAGAATTTTTTTCTTTAAAGAGAAAATCGGCAAATGCAAAAAAAGAGGATAAGCTGTTTGCCTTACCCTCCTTCTACTCTATTTTTCCCCTTCTATCTCTTTAGAAAGGCTATTGTTTTGTAGAGATTCTCTTCTCTCTGTTTGGTGCAGATTTCTTTCCTGCCTTAGACGGTTCTATTTATAAAATATCCCATCTTCCCTCCGCCTTTCCGGCAAAAGGTCCGGGAGTCAATCTGGAATAGATCCGTTCCATACCCGTATCATCCATCACAGCAACGCAAAAGACATTGACATCCTTACCCTCGTAAATTTTTCCATCTGTCAAACCCTCTGTAAAACTTTTTACCTACATACTGTAACTTCATTTCTTCCTCCTTAGGGAATGCGGCAAGAAAAAAACATCCCTGTCTCTCTGCTAGCGCAGGAAGTTTCTCCCCTGCGTTTCCTGTTCTACTCTATTTTATTAATTTACAATATGTATATCGCAATATTTTTGTAAAAAAATAAGTTTTTATAGGGCGCTGTTTTTGTTTTTCTAAAGTACATTTTTGTGAAGAGAAGAACTGAAGATTTGGGGGGCGCTCTGAAGCCCTATAGGTCTGTTTCGAGGCGCTCCCGCTAACCTCGCCTTCGAAGAGAAGGGACTGAAAAAAATTTAAAGGGAGTTGCTCTGAGCCCTATAGGTCTGTATCAGGGCACGCTCCCGCTAACTTCGCCTCACGTAGCAGTACTCAACTTCAAGCTTCGCTTTGCCTCGCTTTCAGTAAGTACTGACGGGCTCAGATTACCCTGATACAGACCCATAGGGCTTCATTCGCTTTACTATTTGTTTTCGGCAGGCCTTCTCTTCGCAAGCTCTCAGTAAGTACTGGCCGGCTCAGATTACACCGATACGTAAATGATAAATAGCCTGTATTCTTTTTCCTCCTCCAAAAATTAAAAAGGCTAAATATCTTCTTCAGATATTTAGCCTTTTTTTAATTTTATTAACATAGATATGCACTACTATAATTATTTTCACAAAAAAATTTCTACGTCAAAATTAACCTATCACACGATTGAAATGTTCTATCATTATGAGTTGCAACAATAGCTAATAATCCATCGCCTCTAACCATTACTGTCCCTTGAGCCATGATTATTCTACGCATTGCCGCCCCTTTTTAGCCTCCTTATGGAAATTTAGACGCAATTTAAATGTTTATTCTTTTATAGTAAAACGCTCACCTATATCAACTCTATTTTGTTATATAAAAGAATCCTATAATACAAAAAGGCACACATGGACAAAAACACCCAGAGCCACCTTATAACGTTTTTTTCTATATCTGATAGACTAATATAGCCCAGCCAACTCGCAATTTGCACGATCCATATTACAAAAGGCCATATTTTATCTAATTCAATCTTCCCATTAGATATCAACTCCCATCAAAATAGTCGCAAGCAGAAAAAAATTATTCCTAATATTTTTATCCATAAATCCCTCTAATAACGACTAACTGAAACAATTGAATTTGATACCCTCCATACTTGTCTTCTTCCAAGTCTAGTACGATAGTATTTAACTGTTTTTACTTTAAATTGCAGACCATGCCTAGAGTCATTCGGAATCACTAACGATCCTCCATCAACTATGGTGGTGATTGTTCCCACTACGCCTCCTGCAAACTTTGCTCCAGGAACTTTCATTAAAAACCAGTCCTACTATACCACTAACTGATGTAGCCTTATCTAAGGTATTTTTAATCTCCGCCCATGAAATATATACAGTACTGTATGAAGTTTCTGAACGAGGTGTTATGCTGGGAGCCTGTTCATCACTGCTTACTGTTTTTATTCGTAATAGATGAATAAATTGAACCATCTATTTTATTCAGAATTAAATATTCTTTTTCACCAGTAGTAGTATTATAAATGGTAACCTTTCTTGTATGATCATCTTCTTTGACAGTAAGACGTTCAACCCCATCTTTTTGAATTTACAATAACTGTATTATTATCAGCTCTGCTTTATTGTATACTCTCGCTCTTGAATTTTTCACTACTATAATTGCTACGTGCGTATACAGGCGAAATCACGCTTACGGACATTACTGAAACTGCTAACATTAGCACACTGATTTGCTTTTTAAATTTTTTTATCATACTGTCTACTCTCCTTGCCATTTAAATTTTTAAGCATAAATCATACTACTACATCGATTCTTATTATAAATCTCTATTCTTTATCCTCTAAGGATCTTTTATAATTCATAAAATTTCACCTCCTTATATATTTTTAATAAACATTTCAACTAGTGCTTTGGAGCTACAATCATAGGATGGACATTTGTAAATGCCAGAACCTTCTATATCAAAAATTGTATACACATGGTTCCCTAAAGCACCAGCTAGTTCATTAATTGCTTTTTAATAATGATAGTTCCTCTTCTCGTTCAATCACACTTGAATTTTTGGGAGTGCATACTATTTTTCACTTTTTCCAAGTTAGTATTGCCTCCTGCATTATTCGTTTGTATAACTTGTCTAAAGTATAACTAATTTAAAAATACTTTTGCAAGTAAATTTTTCAAGAGTTGCTTTATTTTTTTATAGTTTCAAGAAATTATTTTATTTTTATAGTTACAACTGATATAATGCCTGCACCTAAACCTCACATTGACGATTTGTTCGTAAATGGTAAAGTAGCTTCATGGTTTATACCCTCTGGGCTTATTCATTCTGGAGGTCATGCTGTCTGCACGATCCGACTAATGGAATTTCAAGGGGAGAATTAGATAACTTCAAAATGATGATAAAAATAACTCAAATACAGATTAGTTAAATCTGTATTTGAGTGTTGATAGGATGTATTTATTACTATGTGATTCTATGAATAACCATCAACTTTTAAAAATTAATACACATAATAAGTTCAAGGAACTTATATCTGCTAATATGGAAGGTTTTATTGATGGTATAAGCTACCAAACGAAAACAGCTCTCTACATTTGTTCTTAACTATAGTGGATTATAAAGATGATCTTCTTAAAATGGTAATAACCTTCCCTTTGATTTCATCCGTAGTAATCGGGCCGAAGAGACGACTGTCCTTCGCTCCGGAACGCATATCCGACATCAGGAAATATTCTCCTCCTTCAGCTTAACAGGATATTTTACCGCCTCCGTATCGTAGGGCTGGGTAGGATAGAAAATACCGTCTTCTACCTGAAAGTTTCCGTTAATTTTCAGTCCGCCCTCATCCGGAATATCAATTTCATCTCCCGGCTTACCGATGATTCTTCCCACAAACTGCTTCCCATCCTTTTGGTACACCAAAACATCGGAGGGCATAAAGGTATTTTCCAAACGGTAGTAAAGCATCAGGTCTCCTGCGCTGAGCTTTGGCTTCATATCGTCATTCTTCACCGGGGAAATTCCGAAAATAATGAAGAACATCACATAAATCAGGCCTCCCATCAAAATCAGGTGGGAGAAGAAGGAACGAATGTCTCCCAACTGTCGATAGTAAGCTCGTTTCTTTCGAATTACATCCAAAGGAAGGACTGCTTTCTTCTCTGTTTCTTTTTCTTCTTCGCCATATCCTATCCCTTTAACTTTGCCAGCTCTTCTTCCAGCTCGGCAATTTTTTCTTCTCTTTCCTGAAGTCTGGCTTTATAGCCGATTTCCATCACCTGAATAGCGGAACGATATTCCCCATCCAAATCCTCTAATTTCTTCCATACAGAGGCAGGCTTAAAGCCAAAAAGCCTTTCGGAATTTCATCTTTTTCAGGTACTGCGCTACTTCTTCTAAATTCTGTGATGCCATACTACTTTCCTTTCCTTTTAGGATTTGAAAACAGTATAGCCTTTTTCCTCCTGCATTTGCAAAAAGTTCTTAAAATTTTAAGAACTTAGCTTCCGAAATGCCTGAAAAGCCCTTGCAGGCTTTGCAATGTCTGTTACACTATTCTCATGCCAAAAAAATAGAAAATGCTATGCGTTTTTCAATACAATACCAAGCTATGTAATCTATCCAAGATTTATTGTATTGATACATTTATTCTCTTTAAAGATGGAGTAGAAAGGATGTTTTATGAAAAAACTGATTTCCTGGAATGTAAATGGGCTAAGAGCCGTTATGGGAAAAAATTTTATGGAGGATTTTAAGCGTTTGGATGCGGACATCTTTTGTTTACAGGAAACCAAATTGCAGGAGGGACAGATTGAAATGGAGCTGCCCGGCTATTTTCAATACTGGAATTATGCGGTGAAGAAGGGATACTCCGGCACCGCCATTTTCACCAAAGAAGAACCGCTGTCCGTGCAGTACGGCATAGGTGTCGAAGAGCATGACCAGGAGGGTCGTGTAATTACGCTGGAGTATCCTGAGTTTTATCTGATTACCGTCTATGTACCCAATTCTCAGGGAGAGCTGAAGCGTCTTCCCTACAGAATGGAGTTCGAAGATGCCTTCCTGAATTACATCTTAACTTTAGAAAAGAAAAAGCCGGTAATCTATTGTGGAGACTTAAATGTTGCCCATGAGGAAATCGACCTGAAAAATCCGGATTCCAATCACATGAATGCAGGCTTCTCCGATGAGGAGAGGGCGAAGTTTTCCAGGGTTTTAGACTCAGGCTATCTTGACTCCTTCCGCTATTTCTATCCGGATAAGGAAGAGGAATACAGTTGGTGGAGCTATCGTACCAAGGCCAGAGAAAGAAATGTCGGTTGGAGAATCGACTATTTTGTGGTTTCCAAGCAGCTGGAGAAAAAGCTCCTCTCTGCCACCATTCATCAGGATGTACTGGGCTCTGACCATTGTCCGGTGGAAATCACTTTAGATGTATAGTAGAAGAAAGGGGAATAGTATTTTATGAAATTGAAATGTGATGTTCATACCCATACTCTTTATTCCCGTCATGCTTATTCCACAATTTTGGAAAATGTTGCTGCCGCTAAGGAGGCAGGATTGGAGCTTCTTGGCTCTACAGACCATTTTTCCTCCATGCTCTATCCGGATTATGAAAATGTCCGTCACTACCAGTATTTGATGGTAAGCCACACCTGGCCTAAGGAAATCCAGGGCATTCGGGTTTTACAGGGCTGTGAAGTGGATATTGTGGATATGGAAGGAAACCTTTTCGGTTTTGATATTCCCATTTGGAAAAATATTGATGGGGATTTTTACAGTGATGGGAAGAAGATGTCTCTCTACGAGCGTGTTTGCAAGAAAATGGACTACTGTATCGCCTCTGTCCATAGAAGCAGCTTTGCTAAGGGGGAAAGTGCTCTGGCTTGCACCAAGCTTTATCTGGAAGCCATGAAGCATCCTAAGATTTTGATTCTGGGGCATATCGGTCGTTCCGGACTCCCCTTTGAAATCGATCCGGTGCTTCTTGCCGCAAAGGAACAGCATGTGCTGATTGAGATTAATGAGCATTCCATGGATGAAGGAAGCGAAACCAAAAAGCGCTGCGAAACCATTGCAGTCCGCTGTGCGGAATTGGGAGTACCCATCTCCGTTTCCAGTGATGCCCATATTGCTTTAAAAATCGGAGAATTTTCAAAGGTGGAGTCTCTACTGGAGAGGATTCATTTTCCGGAAGAACTGATTATGACCAGAGATAAGGAAAGCTTTTTACAGCATATGAAGAAGGCAGGACTGGGGTAAGGCGGGTTTTGCACCGCTGTTTCAAGTTAATATATACATATATATGGTCGATATTACTCATAGAAAATTAAGGAAGAGGTACTATGATGAGTATGACTGTTAGCAACATGGCAAAATACGCCATAGCAAAACAGGATTTTGATCCTCAGTCCCAAAAAAACCAAAATCTATCTCCTGAAGAAAAAGAATGGAGGAGTTTAAGCCAAGAAGAGAGACACTTCCGTAATCTTATTGCCGCAGGAGGTGACCCTGGATGAGTCCGGATTATCCGGTGCAGGAAAAGAGTATATTATTCCTGTAAGCAAGGATATTGAAGCCTTGGCAAGAAAAGAAATCCGTGATGCCTTCTTAAAAAATCAAGGATTTGTAAATTCTGCCGACGCTGAAAGCTATAGTAAAAAGTTTAGAGATTATGCTAAGTCACAAAACGGCCCGGAAAGAAGAGCCATTATGTACACGATAGATCAAATCGGTAAGGATGAAGTTTCCAAAATTGAACAGAAAATAAAGTCTGTTGATACAAACTGGAGGCCCTCGTCAATCCTTTGATCCTAAAAATCATTCAGGAGTATCTGCAAGAACAGGTGCAATTGAAGGAATCGATCAGAAAGTATAAAAAGAGGATGTAGCGTATATTGCTTTTTCTACAGTACAGGTCTTAAACTGGGGCACGTTCTCGCTAACTTCGCCTCGTAGGGGTTCTAAGCTTTTACAAGACAAAAGCCAAGAACCCACGGGCTCAGATTACCCCGTTTTAAGACCTGTGCTATAGAAAAAGGAAAGTAAAACATACTCCTGCATCCTCTTTTATTAAACTATTTTTGCTTAGAAAATCTATAGGGCAGTAAAAATCAAAAATTATTTTTGATTTTTACTGCCCCTTAATCCTTAAATATTCTTTTTGAAGCCTTCTGTATCCTCTTCGATTTTGGAAATCAGGGCTACTCTATCTGCGTGTCTTCCCCCTTCAAATTCTGCCAAAAGGAAGCTGTCCACAATCATCTTTGCAAGCTCGATACCTACTACTCTGGCACCAAGGCAAAGCACATTGGCATTGTTGTGTCTTCTGCCCATAGCTGCGGAATAGGGCTCTGAGCAGGGGAATGCTCGAATGCCGGGAACTTTATTGGCTGCTAAGGAAATGCCCACTCCCGTTCCACAAATAGCGATGCCGAAGTCTGCCTTTCCCTCCTGAACAAGCTTGGCTACCTGATAGCCTGCCAAGGGATAATCATAGCGTTCCGGAGTATCTGTTCCTACATTGATAATCTCGATTTCCTGCTCCTCCAGATATGCCTTAAGCTCCATTTTCATCTCTACAGCGGCATGATCATTTCCCATTGCAATCTTCATTTTCATTCCTCCCTTTTTGGCATTTCCTTTATCCTACAAAAACAGTGACTGAAGCTAGTTTTGAAATACGCTTCTCAGATTTCCAAGCTCTCTTTGGGCTCTTTCCTCTAAAAGATTCTGATAAGCAAAGACTGCATAGCCTTTTACAATGCCTGTCTTTCTGGCTTCTTCCACCTGTCTTTTTAAAATATCACTTTCCGTAAACCACTCCGATACAGGATTTCCGTCCCAAACGGTGCTTCCTGCTCGGTACAGTCCTAAGCCTAGCATGAGTTCCACCTGATTTCCAGTGGAATTTGTTAAGTTCACCCAGTCTCCAAGGCTTCGCATATAGGCATGGGGAGCTTCCTGCCCTTTTCCGTTTTTCGCCCTAAAGCCGTGATACATCTGGGGCATGATGTAATCAATATAGTCCTTGGATGCCATAATTTTGTCCACATCCAGGAAATAGGCCACTGAAGAGCGAAGGCTTTGCAGGTTTGGCACTGGGCTTACACCGAAGAGCACTCTCTTTCTTTACACAAGCTATGTACCTGTTTTAACAATAAAGAGACCTGATTTTCTCCGATATTCTGTTAAGTTCCCTGTCTCTCCCTGCCTTTTCGCCTCCTCATACTCCGGCTCATCAAAGCGTTTGCTCTCTTCTGTCAAGGAAACTCTGGGATAGAAATAATCGTCAAAATGAATACCATCCACGGCGTAGTTATCCAATAGCTCTTTAATGGAGGCCAGAAGTGCCTCTCTTCCTGCCGCCTTGGAGGGGTTAATATAATACTGTCCTTCATGGAGTAGCACATTTCTTTCTTCTCCGGAGGTCTTGCTCCAATTTTTCACAATGCTGTCTTCGGGAATATTTTTCCCACTTGGACATGGAGCTGCTGACACGGTAGAAGTTAAACCAGGCATGGACGGAAATGCCTCTTTTTCTTTGCCTCGAAAGCATAATCTCCAAGGGTCAAAACTGCCATTTCCCAGCATAAATTTAGAATAGGGGAAAACTGTCATTTTCTTCCCGTAGCTATCCGAATGGCTGTGCACATGGAGGAAGAGAGTCTGAAAACCATTCTTCTGCAGATTGTCCATGACCTTGGCCGCCTCTGCCCGAAAGGCCTGCTCTTCCTTCGGCATATTCATCCAGTCCAGATAAGAAAACCAAACCGCCCTTTAACTCTTTTTTTGAGAGGAAAGGCTTTTCACACTGGGTCCCGTAAGGTTTGAAGCATAGGCGGAATTTCCTGCAAAAAGCTCAGGGAAAAAGAAGTGTAAAAAGCAGAAAAAGCCAAGCTTTTGTAACAGATTTCTGGGCAGTCTACCCCGATATTATTTTTTTAAAAATTTCTCCATCGTTTCTCTTCTCCTATTTTTCTTTTTACTCTTACTATAGCATAATTCGGCGTAGAACTTTTTCTTTTTCCTCCCGGTTTTCCTACAAAACCTTTACAGAAACCTTCCTTCGGAAAGTAAGCCTTCCAAAGAGAGCTAAATCTTCCGAAAAAGCATAAAAATAATAGGAGGCGGTAAAGACAGAATAGTATCCATACAGCTTTTTCTAGCATAAATAACATTGGATAAGGAGCAATGTGAGCCCCCGGGTTCTTGGCTTTTGTCCTATAAAAGCTTAGAGCTTCTGGAGGGCCAAACTTTTCGTCTGAAAAGTCGGCTCGTACAAGACCAACTTCCGAAGGAATTTGCTTTGCGATCGAGTAGGAGGCGGCGACTAACCGCCGTCCTCTCACAGCACTGTACGTACGGTTCTCGTATACAGCGCTTTCAATAGTTGATGTGCACAGACTCGATAGGCTGTGGCTAAATCGTAAAAAGCCACTGTTTATCAGTCTTTCTTTTGTCATTGCCATGTTCATGACAACTGTATGTGTTGTAAAACCAATAGCCTCGTCTGCTGTTTGCCGTTTTCCACCCTAGGTCTTGAGGAACTCCCATGACCCTCAGGTTTCGGTATCTGGTTCGCACACATTTCCATTGTTTCCATACACACATACGTATTCTGTGATAGAGCCATCCGTTGATATCATTCATGTTGCTCTTCATACTTGCTATTCCATAGTAGTTAAGCCACCCTCTTGCGTATACCTTGATTCTTTTCTAGGCTCGGCTTGATTGACTGACAGCGCTTACGGGAAGAAAAGCTCTTTCAGTTTCGACTTAAACTCCTCCCAAGACTTTGCATGAACTCGGACATATATGCCACTTCTGTTCCTTCCCAGTGCAAAGCCAAGGAATTTAAAATTTCGGATTGCAAATACACTGACAGTACGGCTTTTCTCTCGATTCACTGTAAGTTTCAGTTTCTCCTCAAGATACCTCGTACTGCTCTCTAAGAGTCTCTCTGATGCCTTTCTGCTTTTCGCAAGAAGCACTATGTCATCTGCATACCTTATGCATGGGACACCTCTTTTCAAAAACTCCCAGTCGAACTCATTGAGGTAGATATTCGCGAGCAAAGGGATAAATTCCTCCTTGTGGCGACCCTTCCTCTGTTTCAATAACCACTCCATTTTCCATTACGCCACTTTTCAGATACCTCTTGATAAGTTGCACCACACGTTCATCTTTTACATTTTTCCTCAGAAGGTTGATAAGAATCTCGTGGTTGATTGTATCGAAATATTTCGATAAATCTAGAACTACCGCATATGTGTAGCCCTGTTCAGCGTACTCCTTAATCTTAAGTATTGCTCCTTTTGCGTCTCTGTTTGGACGGTAACCGTAGCTGCCGTCTGTAAAAAGCGGCTCATAGATTGGAACTAACTGTTGTATTATCGCCTGTTGAAGTGTACGGTCTATCACTGTTGGTATGCCAGCTTTTCGCACACCACCATCTGGTTTAGGAATCTCAACTCGTCTTACTGGAGACGGAGTATACTTTCCACGATAGATACGGTTAGTTAACTCCTGTTGATGTTCCTGAAGATAAGGAAGTGCCTCTTCGATGGTCATACCATCAATTCCAGGTGCTCCCTTGTTTGCCTTCACTCTCTTATACGCTCTGTTAAAGTTATCTTTATGCAGTATCGCTTCTAAGAGCTTCGGCTGTGCACTGCCTCTTTCTTTCCATATCAGATTGAATGACCCACGCGCTTGCATACCCTTCATGTTCCGCACTATCTCTTTGCGAACAGCCATTGTTTTCAATGTTTTCTGCCATAACCAGTCATTCCTCCTTTCTCAGTCATACTTGAGACTCCTACTGATCTCGGTCCTTTGTCCTCGACTACTATGACCTCTGCTGACTTCTGTGTGTTCAGCATTGCTGGACAATGGTTACCTCTTTCGAGGCATATCACACAGACCTCCCTAGGTACCACACGTTTCTTCCTCTCCATATATCTGCCTCATCTATCATGCATGATTCCGTGTAGTTATTGGACTTTGGCTTGTCTTGCAGTCTTATCCTCATGCATAACCTCATATGAGATTTCTGTTCGTCAGACCAGAGATTTGCCCATGAGTTAGTATCTTCCTCATATCCAGCTTCCTTCAGATTCGAGGTCACCCTCGACACCCTTGCCTTCGGCTATATCCTTCCCACTACCGGGCGGATTCGGGACTTTAACCCGTTAGAAACGTGCGCCGCTAGGCGCACAAGCAAAGTGAGCAGTAGACTACAAGTCTACTGCTCAGTCAGAGGCGAGCTTAGCGAGAGCGTGCCCGCATCCAATGCTATTATGCTAGGAAGCGTAGGTATTTCTATGTCTTTACCGACTCCTGTGATTATGCTTCTCTTCGGAAGGCTTCCACTTCCTCTTCCGTTTTTGCTAAAACGATTTTGGCTCCCAATTTCACCAGCTTCTTTTCGAAGAACTCATAGCCTCTTCGGATATATCCTATATCTTCCAGTACAGTGATGCCCTCTGCGGCAAGACCTGCCAGAACTAAGGCTGCTCCTGCTCGAAGATCTAAGGCATGGAGGGTTGCTCCCTGTAATTTTTCCTGTCCTTCAATGGTGGCCACTCTATTCTTCACCGTAATATCGGCTCCCATTTTCTTTAATTCTTCCACATATAAGAAACGATTTTCAAAAATCGACTCGGTAACGGTAGATTTTCCCTCTGCCAGCGCCAAGGTAACCGCAATCTGAGGTTGCATGTCCGTAGGAAAAACCGGGGTAGGGAAGGGTTTTTATTTTTGGTGCCCTTCTGCTTTTCTCTTCCACTACCTGAATCTCCTCGTCTCCTTCGTAGATGATATTTCCCATATCCCGAAGCTTTGCGGTAATGGATTCCATATGCTTGGGGAATAATATTTTTGATGAGAATATTTCCCGGGTCACCGCAGCGGCACACATAAAGGTTCCGGCTTCAATCTGATCCGGAATCACTGCATAGGTGGTTCCATGCAAACGCTCCACGCCCCGGATACGGATGGTGTCTGTTCCGGCGCCGCGAATATTGGCTCCCATGCTATTTAAGAAGTTGGCCACATCTACGATATGGGGCTCTTTGGCTACATTTTCCAGAATGGTCTGCCCATCGGCTAAAACCGCAGCCAGCATCAGGTTAATGGTTGCCCCCACAGTGACCACATCAAAATAGATGTTCTCTCCCTTTAGCGCCTCTGCCTTTGCCACAAAATAGCCCTCGGTGGTTTCCACCTCTGCACCAAGTGCGGTAAATCCCTTGATGTGCTGGTCAATGGGTCTTTCCCCAATGGCACAGCCTCCCGGCAAGGGCACCTTGGCCTGATGGTATTTTCCCAAAAGCGCCCCAATAAAATAATAGGATGCACGAATACGGCGAATCGCCTCATCATCTACACTTTTTCATAGACAACTGATTCGCCTGAATAGACACCACATGGCTTTCTATACGATTGACCTTCGCTCCGATGGCCTTTAAGGCCTCCAGCATAACATTTATATCTCGAACATCGGGAAGATTCTCGATAATTACTTCTTCGTCAGTAAGAAGGGCTCCTGCCACTATACCCAGTGCTGCATTTTTGCCCCGCTGATGACAACCTCTCCACGAAGGGGGTTCCCCCTTTCATGACGAATACTTCATTCATTTTAAACCTCAAATTTTTTCGTCTCGCTCTATATTTTTTCACAAAAAAAGCTCCTAAGCATAGAGCGTTTCTTGATTATAAAGCTTAAAGAGGAAAAGTGCAAGAAATATACGCAGTTCCACAAAGCTCATTTTCAACAGTGAATTTTGACAAAAAACAGCATTTTCATTTTATTTTAAGACAATGAAAATGCCGATGCTTTTCAAGTATAGGTATAGGCAGAGGTTAAGTATAGGCAGAAGTTAGTTGTATACAAGCAGGCTTTTCTAAGTTTCCGAAGAGTTCTTCCTAGTCTAAGAGGCTTTTGAAGTCCTCTCCTCAATAAAGTCCGGATCCATGTAGCTAAGAAAATGCCAGTCTTTACTTCCCTTTTTTCTGTAGAGTACTGCTTCTCCGTCTTCCGAGCCAAAGTAGGCTCTATCCGCCTCATAGCCCTTTGCTTCTAAAAAGGCTTTCACTTTTCGGTACTGACTTTCCCTTTTTTCTATATAGTCCTTCACATCCCGATTCTCAATGGAGTAGGCATCCACTCTGGTGGAGCCTTCCACCATGCCCTTTCCCGGGGCACTTAAGTCCGGAAGTTCTTTCCAGAAAATGTCTATATCCCCCTCTTCCGTAAACATAAACTTCGTCAGTGGTACAATATGCCCGTTATATGCAGTTCCCTTATACTCCGGTATCTTCCGGAGCTCCAGACTTTCATAGACGAATCCTCTTCCTCCTCAGATTTGTAGCCCTCCACTTGAGAAATAAAGGCTCTTCCCTCTTCGATAGTCCGGAATAAACCGATTTCCGTTCCCATACCCTCCTGGTTTAATTCTAAGATGAACATTTTCCTCCTTTATGTCCTGTTGGAAGCTTCTTATCCTAAAAACAGTCAAGATATATCCATATCAAAAACCATATTGGCTTCAAAAACTATATTAATTTCAAAACTATTTTTGATTTCAAAAAGCTATATTGATTTTCAAAAATCTTATCCCTTTCCTATGCCGATAGCTTAATCCTAAAGACAAATTTCCCGTCTTTTTCCAAGACCTCATAGGGAATCCTGTAGTTCTTCAGTAAAGTGTTCACAATATATAAACCCTAGCCCTGTTACTGTTCTCCTTTTGCAAATCAAAATTCATGGAATAAGACTTTTGAAAGCTGTTCTCCATAAAAGCCAGCCCTCTTTCCCTGTAAATTTCGATAAAGCCCCTCCTCCGTGTATTTTACCGCATTACTCAGTAAGTTGGATAAAATAATCCTTAGGGCAGGCTTTTTCCGATATAAAGCTTTTCCTCTTTCAAGCAGTTCTGTACATGCAGTTTTTTTCTGCTGAAGTAAAACCTCATACTTCTCCAAAACCGGAAGAAGTACGGAACGAATCTCCAAACTTTCTTCATCATCCTTTAGCTTATCTAAGGAAGATACTGATAGAATCTGGGAAATGTTTCGGCTAAGACTGTCCACGGTGGTGATACATTCCCCGATATAGAAATCTCTATCCTTATACTTCCCAATATTGTACTGCATATTTTCCAAAATGATTTTGAGGCTGGCAAGAGGGGTTTTCAGCTCATGGAAGCCCCTTTTAAAAAATCGTATTTCAGCTTTTCCAGCTTTAAAATTTCCTGATTTTTCTTTTCTACATTTTCAATGGATTGTAAGAGGCTTCTGATAGAGGGTATTAATCTGCTCCTTTAGCTCCCCTACTTCATCTTTAGACACAATCCTTAAGCAAGCTGTCTGATCCAATTCTATCATCTTATCCGTTTCTTTTTAATTTCCGAAATATTGTTTTTAATTGCTTTCGCATAGACTAAGGAAACCACAACGGAAAAATAAAAAGAGAAATTCCCAAAGAATAGGGCAGAAATTGCAGGCTGAGTTCCTTTGCCTCCTGCTGCATATCCGCAGTGGAAATAAACTGTAAAATCAGCTTATCTCCTCTATCCGTTTGAATCTCCCTTTCTTCGATAATCATGGAATTGGTCTGACTGTCAAAATCATTAGCACCGTATCGTCAATGGGGATGTCCCTTCGACAGGAAAAGACAGACTCTCCCTATCTTTTTTTGATAAAGACTTGGATATCACTGCTTTTAGAATACAGTGCAGCATATCTTCGATTTCTTTTAAAAGACCTTCCCTCCATACCGGCGGAAACATCATTTGCCCTGAAAGCGATGGCTTCTTTTCTTTGCTCTAAGTAGCTGATGGGAAAGAAGAAAAAAAGACCAAGAGATGAATCAGGACAATGATGATTCCCAATACAGAAAAAGCTGTATGAACATTTTCGGAAATAGCTTTAAATTTTTCATTCTCTCTCCAACTTATAGCCCACATTTCTGATAGTGAAAAATGCAGTCCAGCTTGAGTTTTCTTCTTAGCTCCTTAATATACACATCAATCACCCTGTCGAAGGGAATTTCCTCCGTTTCCTTCCACACATGGTCCAAAATCTGCGTCCTGCTAGAGCCATAGCCTTCATTTTCGGAAAGATACTTTTTAAAATCTCCACCTCCTTGGCATTGATGTCCACAGGCTGTCCATCCAGCTTGGCAGTGTATCCGGCAAAGTCCACCTCCACATTTTTTTATAAGAAAATTTCTCCGCCTGTCCGTAATTCTTTTTGGATTAAAGAGTCGATTCTCGCCTTTAAAAGGGGCAGGGAAAAAGGGCTTTTCCATATAGCCGTCTGCAAGACCGGTGAAAGCTTCTATCTTATATTCCTCATCGCTAAAGGCGGTAAGAATCAAAACAGGAAGCATACTCTGCTTTCGAATCTCTTTTAAAAAGCTCTAAACCATTGATGAAGGGAATCTGAATATCCAAAAATCACCAGATGAATGTCTTTATGAAATTTTGAAAGGGCTTTCACGACCGTCCTTCGCTTCCAGCATGGTATAGCCAAATTCTGAAAGGAAGGCGGCAATTCCCTCTCTAATACTTTTGATCGTCTTCCACTACAAGTATGTTCATCTTCCTTTTCCCCTCATTCTCCCATATTTTCCTGCTAAAGCTTAGGGCTAAATGCACTATCCCTACTGCCTCTTCCGGACCTTCCCTACCGCCTCTTTCAGGCCTTCGCTTTCACTTCTTCTACTACATCCAGCTTGGTTACGCCGCAGGCAATGGCATCCACCGGGCAGGCATTTTTACATTTTCCGCAACGGATACACTCCAAATCATTACAGTTTTTCACCGGATCGCAATTCATTTCGCAAACCGCCTTACATCTTCCGCAGTGAATGCACTTCTGTCGGTCTAAAGTATAACGGAAAAGAGAGACGGAATTAAAGAGGGAATAGATTGCCCCCAAAGGACAGATGTATTTGCAGAAGGGTCTGTAAATGATGACGGAAAGGAGGATGGTCAGAAGCAGGATAAGTCCTTTCCAGGCATATAAAAAGCCCACCGCTCCCCTCATGCTCTTATTCATCCACACCAGCGGAATTCCTCCCTCCAGCATACCCACAGGGCAAATCAGCTTGCAAAAATAAGGAGACCCCTGCCCCAAGAAGTCTACCAAGAATAGGGGAAGCAGGATGACGAAGATCAGTAAAATAAGATACTTCGCCTTTCGCAAAGCCTTGTCCAGCTTAAAAGTCTCTATCTTTTTTACAAAGGGAATTTTATGTAGTAAATCCTGTAACAAACCAAAGGGACAGAGGTATCCGCAGACGCCTCTTCCAATGAGGGCTCCCACAAAGAAGAGAAAGCCTACCACATAGTAGCTAAACTTAAAGTTCGGGCTGCCAATCACCGCCTGCAGGGCCCCGATAGGGCAGGAACCCTTGGCTCCCGGACAGGAATAACAATTCATACCGGGAACGCAAAGCTGCTTTAATTCTCCACTATAGATTTTACCTGTTTTTAAATCCTTCAAAGAAGGAATTGGTCAGCAAAAACCAGAAGGACTGAAAAATATGTCTTATCTTATTTCTGGCCTTGTACTTATCTTTTTTCGTTTTTCCGTTGATGAATTCTTTTACCTTATCCAATGCCGATACACTCCATGCACACTCTGATTGCCTTATTCATAACGATCTGCGCCTCTCCCCGTTGATAGCCAAAAATACATCATGGCAATTCCCTATACAAAGGAGAACCAGGGAGCTAAGTCGAGACTTTAAAATTTTCCGTTTCATATCTTTCTCATTTCTATAAAATTCTTTTGCTAAAACTTTTATTCTTTTACTCTAGCCAATTCTTTTTCTATAATTTCCGTCCAGTCCTTCTTATTGTGAGAGCTGGAATAGCTCTCCCTCACAATCTTTCCGTTCTTATCCACAAAGAAGGTCTCCGGAAGAGCCTGAATCCCATTGAGTCTGCCATTGAAATTACTCTTGTCCGGCATTAAAAAAAGAGTAATTTGCTTTCGTTCTTTCCATAATCAGCTTTGCCTTCTCAAGAGCTTCCTGATTTTCCCCGTATCATCCACGGTATCCGTTACCACGCCGACAATATTTACACCCTTAGGCTGCATTTCCTTCTGCACCTCCGTAAGAGCCGGAATTTCCTGCACACAGGCAGTGCACCAGGTGGCGAAGACATTGACCATAGTCAGGTCATAGTTGGCAAAATCCTTACTGCTGAATTCTTTCCCCTCGATATCCTTTGTGACAAGATTGCTTAAATCAGTCACTGCGTCGCCGGAATTCCCTACAAAAGCCATGGTACCTTCCAAGTCGGATTTTTCGGATAAAACGAAGCCATTTTCCGGACGATCCTTCTTTTCCATGACTTCCTTTTCCATTTTTTGGAATTCCTCTACTGTCCCTGCATCAGTGTCGCTTTTTACGCTAAGGTAGTAGCTATACTTTCCATCTGCAGATTCTCCAAACTTTGTATGGTTATCGCATTTTGTGATTTTGGAAATTTCCTCTTCGGAAAGACTCTTTGCAAACATCCCGATTGTAGCAATTCTTTCAAGACTCTCCTGCCATTTTTCGTAGCCGTCTCCCATCTTGCCCACTTCCGCATTTTTCTGCTCCTCTGTCAGCTTACTGAAGCTTAGAAGGCCATAGCTTAAATCCTGATCCAGAGGACTCTGGTCGTCCAGCATGATGATGTCTTTACGCTGCATAGCTTCCTTTATCTTTTCAGAAAGCTTAAATGTAAAGCCCATATACTCATACACATACTCCTCCTTTACCGGCAAAGTATAGTCCGCAGGCTTAAACTTTTTCGACCTTATTATCCATATTTACGGACACCCCTGCCTCTTCCGGACTTACCACAAGACCCTGCTGTTCCATGCTTTCTGCCGCTACGGAAGACTTTGGCTCCCGCTACCCTGCTTTTGGCATCCGGAAAGGCCAAGACCAAAACAAATTGCAGCAAGACAGACTCCCATAAATTGATGCTTTCTCATAAATATTCCTCCTTAATTTTGCATTGTCTTAATCAATATAAAAATCAGAAAGCCGGGAAAAAGAGCAAAGGCTTTTCTCCCATAATACTATTTCTGAGTCTATAGTACAGAGCTTTTATAAAGCAGAGATGAAATGGAAGGAGAAAATGCAAACAAAAAAGAGCTCGAAGCAGATTACTATAATCTTTCAAGCTCCAATCCTTTTTTCTATCAGTTAAATGGTAATACATGAATCAGTTCCGATAAATCGGAAATGCTTCTCTCCGCCCCCTCCACCTGTCCAAAGCCATAAGCGGCATGGATGAAGGCAATTCCCGCCTCTGTAGCGGAGCTATAGTCTAAGGCGGTATCTCCGAGATACACACAATCCTCCGGATTTAAGTGATTTCTTTCCATCAAAATCCGGATATTTTCCGCCTTCTTTTTTCCGTTGTTTCCGTAACATACCATATCCAAAAAGTCCCCGGTCTTTCCCAGGCTGAACTTCTCTCCATACAGCACTGCATCAATATAACCCAGCTGGCAATTGGAAACGATATAGCGTCCAATCTCAGCCGCTTTCAATGCCGCAAGACACTCTTCAAGATGGGGATAGAATTGTACCTTATTCTCACCCAAATAAAAATTTTCAAATTGCATGCAGTGGGCAAGAATTTCTTCTCCCCTCTTCCCTTCTACCTGAGGAATCAGGCTTTTTGCAAACTGATCCATGGTTTTTCCCATTAAAGGCAGAAGGTCCTCCTGAGAAATCCTGATTCCCTTGGTTTCCGGAAAGTCCTGAAATTTTATGCTAAAAGCCTTTGCCACCAAATCCACACTGTCCCATAGGGTTCCATCCGCATCAAATATTACAGCCTTCTTGATCATTGCTTTTTCTCCTTTTAATTCCCCTGGCATCTGTCATTTTTGCTAGGGCTTTGTTCTCCGCCATCAGGGCATCCCAATAGCTTCTCCCTGATAAATCATTTCCTCATAAGCCTTTACCACCGCATTTCTAAGGGGCACCGCCCGTTCCTCCAATCCCAGGGCTCTGGGAATAAAGACACAAACATCTCCAATTTCCTGGGCAAGCTTCTTTGCCAAGGACTCATCCTTCATCCGAACAAAGCCGAAGACTGTGGAAGAATAGCTCTTGTCCTTGATACAGGTTTCCATCCAAAACTTGGCGAAGGCCTTCCATTCCAGACGTAGAAGCTGTTGTTCCAAGGCTAAGGTTTCGGGGCTCTTGGCAAAGGCCAGCATCATACTTTCCAAGCTTTTTCCCTCCGGAATGTCCGGAATATCCAGATCCTGTAAGGTAAGATTTACTAATAGCTGCATCACTTAAAGGAATATCCTCTCTTTCGATCTTCCCTGTCTTTTTTCCGGCAAATGAAAGTTGTCCAGCTGCAAAGATACCCATTTTTGCATTTTCTTTTTATTCCAAAAGGAAATACCGGTTCTTCCGGAAATCAGGATTTCCATCCAAGCAGCCATAAAGTTGTCTTTAATCTGAAAAGGCTTCCCCTTCTGTGTCTCTACAAACTTATCTAAATTTTCCTTTTGCAAGATTGGATAGCGAAAGCGAAGGGCTTCCAGGCGTTTTCCTTCTACAAGCTTTTCCTCCATATCCTCTGTCCTCTTGATTTTTTCAATCACCAGGGCAAAGCGCTTTACCACATCTCTCTCCTCGTAAAAGCTTTTTGGCCAGTCTAAAAAGGGATTGGATTCTTCCTTCACTTCACTTTGTAATAACATTTCTTCTCCTCATTCATGCTTCGTTCATATTTTGTTAGCACAATGTTTACAGCCTAAACATAGTTTATTCACTCTTGACTTCTATACTGCATTACAGATAACGAAGTGCTCGTTATCCACTAAATAAGATTTTCATAATACTCGGCCGGAGCTTCCGTAAGGACGCCCGGCCTCCTCCCTTTTATAGGAAAAATAAGAGAATCCTTTTTATTTTTTTCCTCTTCTTTTAGCAGTTTCTGTTTCTTTTTCCCTCTTTCCGTAAACTTTCTCTTCAAAGGGATCTCTCACTTCCACCTTCTTTTCATAAAGTCGGAATATCCGTTTGAAAAAGGCGGAATTCATCCAGGCAATCAAGGGATAGCCCAAAAACAAAAATACCGGAGTGAACATGGGCATAATCAAAATCAGAAAATAACTTCCCACGATCAAAAAGCACATCTGCAAAAAGCATCCCCAAAGTATAGGGGTAGGTGGCGAATAGACATAAGCAAAGCATGAACTAAGGTTTTCTGCCAGGTATTGTCAAAGCGGGACAAGAGGGGCCAGATATAGAGAAAAATAAATACCCAAAGCAAAAGTAAGGCATCCGTAATTCCCCGAAAAATAAGGCGAAGCGCTGTGTTATCCGCAAAAATCATGGAAAAAAATCTGTGATCTAAGAGCAGGATAAGCAGAATAGGCAATAAAATCAGCCAAAGGATAATGCCTTCCTTCAGATTCTGCTTAAAGGAATGCAAAAACATCCTAAAATTTCCCCTATCCTCTTCATGCACAATCTTAATGGTACAGTAATATAGAGCCGTGGTGGACACTCCCAGGGTTACAATAGGCAGAGAAAATAGAATCCATAAAAGATTCAGCACCATCATATCCGCCAATCTTCCTATGAAACGCCACACATCATTATCATAATTAAAAAAACCTTGAAACATCTACTGCCATTCCTTCCTAACTCCTTTATCTTTTTCCCTCTTCTCCCCTTGCTCCGCTCTTCCAATTCCAAAAGATAAGCCTTCGCATCCTTTAAAAAGCTTAGACTGATCAGTAAAATCACCAGTCCGATGGGAAATGCCGCAATGATGGAGACAGACTGCAAGTTTACCATAGAACTTTCGGAAAAGACTAGTGCCAAAGGCAGTAAAATCAATAAAATCGCCCAGAATCCCTGTACCTTTCGGGATGGCTCCTGTCCCTCCGGAAGGCTCTTATAGCTATACTGTGCCGCCACCAATGCGATGGAGTCAAAGGATGTGGCGTAAAAGGCAATCATGGTCAGAAGAAGCAGGATGAATACCAATCCCGGAAGAGGCAGGGTTTCCAACATTTTCACCACCGTAAGGTAGAGGGAACCGTTCTCCTGATAGAGCTGTAACACCGGTAATTTATGGAAAACCTCCAGGGACAGGGTGAAATTCCCTAAAACAATGAAGCTTACATAGGTACTGCCGATGCCGAAAATGTATCCTCCCATAATGGTTTGTCGTATGGTTCTTCCCCGGCTGATGCTTCCGATAAAGAAGGGGGAAGCCACGCACCACACCATCCAATAGGCCCAGTAGAAAATCGTCCAGTTTTCCGGAAAATGATTTTCTCCTAGAGGATCCGTATAGGTAGCCATGGAGAAAAAGTGCTCTACCATCTTTCCCAGAGCATTCATTCCATTTTTTACAATAAAGGAACCTACACCACTTCCGAAGAAAATGTATAAAAGCAAGGCATAAAACAGCCAGGTACAAAGCTTTGCCAAAAAGGAAACCCCGTCCATCCCCTTCAATACCGCAAAGGTATAAACCACACAGGTGGCAATCAATATGATTAAGGTAAGCTCTCTGGTGGACAGCCCGTTGGGAAGGAGCTTTTTAATGATTTCCGACATCAGGGGAGTGGCTACCGAAAAGGTGGTGGCTGTTCCTGCAAGGAGAGCAAAAACCGCCAGTAAATCAATCCCTCTTCCCGCCAGACCGTCGGTGTGCTTTCCTAAAATAGCTCTGCAGGCTTCCGAATATTTTTGCCTGCTTCTTTTCCGTACATGAAGCATAAAGCCGAAGGCCGCCGCCAGCACCAGATAAAAGCCCCAGGGAATAGGTCCCCAGTGGAAAAGGGTGTAGATACTGCTCCAATCCGATAGCTTTCCCAGGGATTGGACATAGGGATCATTGGCATAGAGAATCCATTCTCCGAAGGAATAAAAGAGAATATCCGCTGCAAGTCCTGCGGTAAACATCATACTTCCCCAGGTAAAAAAGGAGTATTTCGGCTTTTCGTCAGGTTCTCCCAGAACAATATTGCCTAAGGGCGAAAAGGCGATATAAAAGGAGAGTAAGAAAATAAAAAGGCCGATTCCCAGATAGTAAACGGAAAACTCCCGCCCCAAAAAGCCTCGAATGGAGGATAATATCTGATTGGAATGTTCCGGAAACAGAAAAAATGCAAAGCACAGAAGAAGCAGAATACATAGGGGAATTCCGCTAATCCCTGTAGTCTATAGAATTCTTCGCATTTTCTCTTCCGGGCTGCTTTCCCGAAGCCACTTTACTGTTTTTTTATTTTTGCTTTCTTCCCCAGTTTCTTTATCAGCTTCCTCTATAAATTCTTCCTTTGTTCCTTGTTCGATTTCTTCCATGAGTGCTTCCTCCATTTACTTCTTCTCCTTCTCCTCTAACAAGCGCTGGCTGTCTTCTCTGCGTACTTTTTGATAAGGCAAGCGAATAATCTTTTTATTTTCCCCCTCATCTTCCGGACCTTTTTTTCCGGTACCAAGACGATAGGCCAGCTGAAACAAGGCCTTTGCTTGACCCTGTTCATCATTATACACCGTTCCCATCAAATTTCCCTTTTTTACCGCCTCTAATCCCACAGTGGTACCGTCTATTCCGTAAATATAGGGTCTTTTATCCTTAGGCAAACCGATTTTATCGTAAGCATCCAAAACCCCTAAGGCCATATCGTCATTGTTGGAAAGAATCAATTCAATTCTATCCTGAAACTCCGGATAAAACTGCATCATCTTGCTTTTGAGCTTCCGCACGATTCCAGTTGGCAATGGCATAGGAAAGCTTTTTCCATCGGAATACCCTTTTGCACTAAGGTATTCACAGAATACTCCGTCCGCACAATGGCATCCTGGTGGCCGGCCTCTCCCTCAAACATCAAATACTGAATAATGCCGTCACCATTTTTATCCACCCTTGGCGATAGAATTAATTTCTCCGTTTCAGAACCTTCTTCCTCCGGTTTTGCCGCTAAAGCTTCTTCCGTGGAGGATTCTTCCGGAAAAATCTCCCGGCCTTCATCCAGAAATCCTGCTTCCCGTTCTATCTTCTCCAGGTTTTCCCTTCCCTTTTGGCGGACAAAATCCTGAATTCCTCAAAATCCGCTTCACTCTCTGATAAGTTACTGCGCTCATCCTCTGTAGAAGCTTCCTGCTTTCTCCCAGTACCGCTCCCTCTTTTCTGGCCTGCTCCCTACTTGCCGCCATTCTTTCTTCCACTTCCCGGGCATCCTCCGGAGAAGCCAGAGGAACCTCCGGGGTAGGCTTTTCCACTTCTTCAGAGAGAATATCCTCTAAAGCCATTTCTCCCTGTAAAATTCCGGATTGCTTGGCATCCGCCCCGATATAGTATAGCTGGTTCCATTGAGAAAGATCCTCCTCACCAGCTCTCTGTTAAAGAAAATGATGGGAACATTTTTCTTTTTTGCCATGTCGATAATTTCAGAGGGGGCAGTACGATCCACAAGATTTACGCAAAGAACATCGCAGTCCTTCTCCAGCATTTCCTTCACCTGCTCATTTTGGAGCACCTGACTCCCCGCCGCATTATAACGGAAGAGACCTATTTCTATTCCTTCTTCCCTCTTCCTATTGATTTCCTTTTCAAAAAGCCGCCATATATCCTGCCAAAAAAAGTATCGTAGCCGTCATAAATCGTAACGCCGATTTGTATTTTTCTTTTCTTTTGGCTCTTCCTTTTGCTTACAGGAAGAAAGAGTAGTGAAAAGACATAGGAGCATGGAGAAACAGGCTATGCTTCTTTTCCACAGCCTTTTTTTGACTTAGCTTTTTCCCCCTTCTCCCGGGAATGCTTAAACTTTCCTGTCCTGCCTTGCTTCTGATTCTTCATCTTCTTTTTCTTCTTCCCTGCCAACATGGACAGGGACTCCTTCTCCGATTTTTATTCCCCGGTGGGGAAGAGGATTCTCTCGATTTCTTCACTGTACATATTCTCGCCGGTAACCATGTAAAAAGTTAACCGTCTTGTTTTCTATACTGTTACGCTTACCGGAAAGCATATACCAGAGGTTCTCCATGGCATAGTAGCCCATAGTATATTGGTCGATTACGGCCAGGCAACGAATAATGCCGGTATCCAGGGCGTAAACCACCTCCCGGGAATTCCCTACCCCGTACAACTCCACATATCGTCTTCCGGTATCTTTTTAAATACCGAGCTGCAATTTCAAACTGTCATTGTCTAAGGCCACAATCAAGTCCACACTTCGCTTATGATTGGCCTTCACCATTTCCTCCTGGGTTTTCCCTCGATCCGAAAATCACCCAGGCAATATCCTGTCCTTCCAGCTCCAAACGGTCAATAAGGCATGCAGCCTCTTTTTGCATATTGCCCTTATTTTGATTTCCTGCCAAAATGCCGATACGCTCTTTTTGCAAAGTAGAATGCAAAACCTGCTCTGCCAGCGCTTTTGCCTAAGGCCTCTTCCTCCACATTGATGGAAGGGATATTTAAGCCGGGATCCGTACTCTCCTTCTCGGAATCCACCAGCTGAATCGCTGCCGTCTTTCCCAAGATATTCAAGAGCTTTCCGGTATCCTCTGTGGCTCTCAGTTCTGTAATAATTCCGTCTGCCCCGCTCTGAATCTCTCTCTTGATATTGATATTTTCCTGCTGGATGGAAACTAAGCGGTCAGTGGAAACAAAGTTATATTCCATGTTATAGGCTCTGCTTGCAGCACTAAGTCCCAGCTTAAAAGCTGGACCAGGAATTGGAATTGCTGTGATCTACAATCACGGAAACCTTGTAGCGCTCCACATCATTTTCCCCTAATAGCTTTCCCAGAGACAAAAGTAGAAGAAGCAGGGCAACCAGGCCGAGGCCTGTGGTGAAAATGGTATTTTCCTTCATCACTTCTCCCCCTCTTCCTGTCCGCTATGAAAATGCTCTGTGCTGTGATGCATATTGCCATGCTCTAAACTCTTTTGATTTTCTTCCGTAAAAGGAATAGCCGGTAGAAGCACCTGTACATCCGTTCCCTCATCCGGTGCACTGATGACCCGAAGACCGTAAATGGCTCCAAAACGAAGCTGAATACGGCGGTGCACATTGATAACGCCTACACCGGATCCTCTTTTTTTCTGACTGGAGAAACTGGAATAATCACTTTCCGTCTTTTCCAGCAGGGCTCTGGCCTTATCCTCCGTCATACCGAAGCCGTTGTCCTTTACGGAAAGCAGTACGGATCGTCTACCGTCCCCTTCCTTTTGAATCTTACCGCTGACTATAATTTCTCCATCCTCATCCATCCCCTCCATACCATGGTAAATGGCATTTTCAGAATGGGTTGTAAAATCAGTTTTACAGTAAGGCAGGACAGTACCTCCTCTTCCACATCAAAAATCCACCGTAAACTTATTCTTATAGCGGATTTTTGAATGTTCATATAGTTTTTTTCGCGTGTTGAATCTCCTGAGAGAGAGGAATAATGTTCTTTCCCGCAGAAAGAGAAATCCGGAAGAAGCTGGCCAGCTGGGTTACCATAAACACCGCGTCTTCCCGTTTTCCGCTTTCAATCATCCAAACCACGGATTCCAAAGTATTATAAAGGAAGTGGGGATTAATCTGGGATTGCAAGGCATCCATCTCGCTCTGCTGTTTTTTTCCTCCTGCTGCTTGATTCGCTCTTCTGTCAGCTCATCGATTCTTTGCAAGGATTGCAGCAAGCTTTCACCCAAATGCACACTTTCCGTACTTCCATAGGAAGAAATCTCCTCCATGGTGGGACGCTTTACTCCCATATTCCCTAAATCTTCATTTAACTTACGGATAGGATAGGAAAAGTCTCAAAGAAATCACCTGGTTCATCAAAAGGGCAATCAGGAGAGTCACGGAAATTACGATGAAAACATAGTAAAGCATACCCCCGGTGGCAAAGACATCGCTACTCTCCTCCAAAACAGACACCAACTTCCAGCCTGTATAGCCTATGGTATCCACCACTATGGTTTTTTCTTTTCCGTCACTTTGCAAACGGTGAATACCGTCTTCCTGAGCCACTGCCAGTTCTGTATCTTCCTTGGCATGCCCGCGGTAAATTTCTCTAATCTTGGGATGATAAATCAGTTTTCCTCTCTTATCACAAAGATAAAAATAGCGCTTTCCATTGACCTGATTCATCTTCTCCATCATACGCTCAATCATGTTGTAATCCATGTCTACCAGGAGTACACCGCTATCACTTCTTCCATCAAAGCTAAGCTCTACCACTCGACTTAAAGAAATAACCCAGCGAGTACGGTAAGAAGGGTCATCAAAAAGATTCTGTACATGGGGAAGAGAAAAATGCAGGTTTTCCACCTGCTGTACCGCTTTCCTATACCAATCCTGTTCGATTACCTTACGATTCTTCTTTTCTGCGGAAATGGGAACTGCCGCAATATATTTTCCCTAGGGCGGGAAAAAGGGCAATGGAAACCAGGCCGTCCTTGTGGGCCTCGTAAAGAAGGTTCATCTCCTGATTCAATTCATTAAAATCCACATCCGTTCCTTCACCACATTGTAATAAAGGGCATCGGAAATTCTTCGCATGCTAAGAAGGTATTCCTCTAATTGAATACCTCCCTGTCTTAAAAGCTGTTCGGATTGGGTTTCCTGATTAATTCTAAGACGAATAGAGAACTGTGCATACAGCACCGTGGAAAGAAACAGTATCAAGAAGATCGAAAAGAGCATAAAGCTCATTAAAAGCATGTTGTGAAAGGAGCGAAGGGTGAGGTAATAGAAAAGGGGAAAAAGACTCCTTTTGCAAAAAAACATCAGCCAATAGATTGTTTTTGAGACGTTTTTCTCCAAGGAAATCTCTCCCCTACTCTTAGAAAGATTTTTTTCTATCCTTCTTTTCCCTTACTGTTGGACTTATACTTAGATGGAGACATACCAAACTTCTTCTTAAAAGCATAGCTGAAGTAGTTGGGATCCGAGTAGCCCACGGCCTCGGCAATAATATAGGTCTTCTCCTCCTCTTCCATCAAAAGCCGGAGAGCCTTTTCCATACGATAATCCGTCAGATAATTGATAAAGCTTTTTCCCGTTTCCCGTTTAAACACGGTGGAAAAATAAGCCGCTGATACATGTAACTCCTGAGATAAAGCCTCTACCGTCAAATCCTTATCCATATAATGGCTATGTACATGCTCCACAGCCTTCTTGACAAAGAACTTGGTTTTGTCACTTCGCATCTCCTGGATAATCCTCTGCATTTTCTTGCAAATCTCTTTCATCCACTGAGACAGCTCCGCCAGACTGAACTGTTGCACCTTATGGTACACATCCTCCTCCTTGGGAAAAATAAGTCCGGTATCCACCTGATTGGCCAAGAGGAACTTATGCATATTGGTCACCAAATCCATTAAGAAAAAATGGTATTCTTGTAAAGAAGGGGAATCCAGACGGCTGTTCTCTATATAAAAGGTCAATACATTTTTCCAACTCTTCTTCAGAGGACATACGGATGCTCCGATAAATATCCAAAAGCCTTTCCTCATCAATTATTTCTTTATTAACCGTATGCTCTTCTTTATCCTCTAAACCGATTTCACTGATGGCAATAGCCTTTCCTCTACCGTAAAGCACTCGATAAGCCACCGCATCTCTGGCCCCTAAATAAGAAAGAGGTAAGTCCATCAAATTGATACGGTTTTACCGATTCCGCCGTTATCGTTGCCTTACAATATGTCTAGCCATGCGGCAAAGAATCTCACAGTCATCCGTAAGTCTTAAGCTGTCCTTCTCCTGATCCAATTGGGCAATAAATAGCGTATGTCCAAGATAGGTAAAGAAGCAGGGACGTCAGTTCTTTTGCAGTCTTTCCTCAGCAAGCTTTCGGATAGACATGGTAATCAAAAAGGATTAATCCCTCCGGAGACAGGCTTAGCTGTTATGTAAAATTACCACCGCAAAATACTTTCCGGGAAGGGAAATCTGATAGTCCAAAAGAGTACTTTCCAAATCCTGTTGCAGTAGGTTCCCTCAATCAAAGAGGTATAGAAACTTTCCTGCAAAATAGGAAGACTCTCTAAATAATAATTTTTCAAGCGGTGTATGCTCTGCATCTCATCAAATTCCTGATCCAAAGCATCATGAACCTTCTGAAATACTCGAGATAGCTCTCCCGCATCCACAGGCTTTAACATATATTCCTCAGCCTCCAGACGGATAGCTTCCTTGGCATACTCGAATTCATCAAAGCCGGAAAAAATGATAATCTTAATAGAAGGATAAAGCTCTTTCAAACGGTGAGAAAGGGTTAATCCATCCATATAAGGCATCTTTATATCGGTAAGCACCACATCCACTTGCTTTTCTTCTGCAATTTCCAGGGCTTCCAAACCATTTTTGGCATAGCCTGCCAAGGAATAGCCCAAGGCCTCCCAATCAATCTTTTGGACAATGGCCTCTACTACATCTTCTTCATCATCTACCAACAAAACGGAATATTTCTTCATGAGTTCTTGTCTCCAACATATTTCTCTTCCAATGCTCTAAAACGCATAGCCATTACCAAAGTACCTAGAATAATCAGTCCGATTCCCAAAAGAGGATGGAGAATCATTAATGCGGAAGACAACAAAGAGATGCCTGCAAAAATCACAATCAAAATCCCCGCCTCTTTGCTATAGGCCTTTCTGTCCCGTACAGGAGGGCGTCCCTTGGGACGAATACTCTCCACATCAGAAAAACCAACAGTTTAATGGCGTAATACAATAAAAATAGCTGTAAACAGAAGGGTAGCCCCATTTCCTGCATTAATCGTTCTAACATCCTTGCTTTTCTTCTCCTTTAGTATATCGGCAGTTTTCTATTTTTTATAGAAAATGCTTGGAAAAATCGCCCTTTTTCTATTCCTAAAATAGAAAAAGCGTAAAATAGGGCATCTTATCTTCTTCTCTTGAACACAATATAGCTTAAAGCCATTTTTTTCTCCAGCATTGACTCCCTATTGTAAGAAATTCTTTCAGGAAAAATATTAGGAAAATGCATTATACTCTTAAAAACTAGCACTTTCCAAAAAGTATTAAATAATTTGTTTTTCTTGTCAAAGTTCTCCTTTATTTTACAAAACTCATGCTTGGAATGCAATACATAGCTTTCCTGACTTTTAAATTCCTTGAAATTTTTTCTCATTCATGCCATAATTTCCCCGGTTTTCAATATGCAGAAAGGAGCTTTCATGAAAAATCAAAACTTTGTTCGAAACCTGGTGGGAACAGCCATTCTTGCCGCTTTAGTATTAGCTCTGCAACTACTCTTGAGCAGTTTAAAGCTGGGCCCCTTTAACATAACCTTAACTTTGGTTCCCATTATTCTGGGGGCAGTCCTCTATGGCCCTTTAAGCGCAGCCTTTCTTGGTGCTCTCTTCGGTTTTTTGGTTTGTATTTCCGTGGTTTCCGGAAATGACGCCGGGGGCTTCATGCTCTTTTCTCAAAAACCCGTAATTACCTTGGCACTATGCATGATAAAAAGTACCGCTGCCGGATACCTTTCCGGACTAGTGGCAAGAGGCCTTAGCAAAAAGAATACTACTCTGGCTTTATTTTTATCCGCAGGAATTGCTCCCGTGGTAAATACCGGTATTTTTATCCTGGGACTGCTCCTCTTCTTCCAGGATACCTTAATTCTTTGGGCCAATGGACAGGAGAAGGTTTTGGACTTCCTGATTTTTAGTATCCTTGGAGTAAACTTTAGCACGGAGTTTTTGGTGAATCTGATCCTTGTTCCTGTATTAGCCCGTATCTTACGAAACCTTCGTTTTGTGAAAGAAGAGCTTGCTGTTTAGGAGGGGAAAATGATTTTAGCCATTGATTGCGGGAATACCCACACCGTTTTTGGAACGATTAGCAAAGAGGGAGAAATCCAAAAGATTTTTCGGATGGAAAGTAGCCGGAGAAAAACCAGCTATGAATATGCCGCAGACATTGCGCAAATCTGCCGACTCTTAGACATTGATTTAGAAAAGCTGGAAGGATCCGTACTCTCCTCTGTGGTGCCGGAATTAACCACCTCCTACCAACAGGCTATGGAAATTCTTTGTAAGGGAAAATGTATCGTGGTCAGCAGTTCCAGTCCCATGAATATGGGCTTTTGCCATGGCGGACCCCAGCGGAGTTGGACCGGATCTGATTATCTCCGCTGTAGGAGCGAAGAACAACTATCCCCTTCCCGCCATTATTATTGATATGGGTACTGCCACCACTATCACAGTGGTAAATAAAGAAGGAAACTTTATGGGAGGGTAATTCTCCCCGGCGTAAGGGATTTCTATGAATGCCTTAGCCAAAGAAACCTCTTTGCTCCCCAGTATAGATGTAGCTCCTGCAAAGACCTTGATTTCCACCGATACTGTGGATGCCATGCGGGCAGGTATCATTTACGGAACCGCAGGCTCCTTAGACGGGATTGTGGAGCATTTTTCAAGAGGAGCTGAAGGAGGAAGGCACTGTCATTGCCACAGGAGGCTTAGCCCACCTGATTTGTCCCTATTGTAAACATAAAATTATTGTAGATGATAACCTACTCTTGAAGGGTCTATGGAAGATTTGGCAGCTGGAGCAGGAACAGTAGAATCCTTTTTATTTTCCGGCATGAAAAAAAGATTCTAGAGCAAAAATCCCCTAATAAGAACAGTACCCCTCAATGGCAGTAGCTTTCCTTCCATACCCATCATATAAATTCCGGTGGGAGATGGGTAGGGGAATAAAACCGGGAATATTGCTTAACGAAGAAAAAAATCTATAAAAGCTTCCCCAAAAAGCTGAAAAAGCAGTCCCAAGCTTAAGGAAAGTCCTCCCGCCATTTCCTCTCAAACAAAGAATAGGATAGTCTTCTGCCCAAACTATACATAAAAAAAGGAAAAACACTGCTGTGCAAAGTATGGGAAGGCTTAATTCTTATAGACAAGAGCAAGAGACATCCCCTCCTCTTTTCTTGCCAAAATAAGGCTTGCTCCTTTAAGAGCGAAGTAAAAGGCTAAGCTCAGTAATACGAAAAAGCAGGATGGCACTAAGATGATAGCGAAGCCTTCCAAGGGAATAGGAGGAAGCTCTTTGGTAAACCTTCTTCTCTTCTTCCCTGCCAAAGCTTGTTGCCAAGGAAAAGAGAAAAAAGTACAGGACAAAAGCCAAAATCGCCTCTCGTTTCGGTTGAAATAGCTGTTTTGCCCCCTCTCCATGAAGCTCTTGAATCAGATATAGGGGCTCTGTCCTTTTACTGGATAGAATAGAGGCCTCGATAGCCTCTTTTTCCTTATCTTCCAAAGCTCTTCCCAATAAACTCTCTCCATAAGCAAGGGCTCCCTTCTCCATCCGCAGGGTACTGCTTAAAGCCGCCACAATTTCTCGAACGCCCATTTCCGCCAAAGAGTCCGGGCTACTCTCGTAATGCAAGCTTCCTTTTCCTTCTAAATCTCCGGTAAAGCCTTCCTTAATCCAAAGGACACCTCTACACTGCCCTCCAAAAAGGGCTCTTTCTCCTACCTCATTTTCCACTACCGTGACCTCTAATCCCTGTTCCTCCTCTAAGTCCTGAATTAGTTCCTCACTCCAGGCGCCCTTGTCCTCCCGTACCAAGATTAGAGATAGCTTTTCTCTTCCTCTTCCCTGAGAATAGGCAAAAAGAGAAAATAGGAAGAAAAGCAAAAGAAGCAGTCCCCTTCCTCCCCCTAAGAGAAGGGAAAAACGAAGAGAAGGAAGGCTTAGGGGAGGGAAAGAGAAGCCCTTTCCCAGTTCTGTATCCCTCCATGCCAAAGAGGGCCTCCTGCTTTTATAAGCCTTTGAAGTCCTTTTCTTAGCATAGAAAAAATCGCCAGCACCAAGGCCAGACCGTACCATAAGAGTAGCGGCAAAGACAAATCTCTAAGTGCATCCGCTGAAAGTCCTCTCCTGCTTCCCTCTAATAGCATTCGATTTACAGTAATGGGAGAAAAAGCGGTTCACAAGCTCCGGTGCATTTCCCTCTCCGAAGAGTTTTCCGGTATAAAGAATTCCCAAAAACAGAAGGGAAAAGGAGAGTAATTTTTCCAAGGCTTTCTTCTCCCAAAAGTCGAAAAAAAGACGATAAAAGAAGAAGAAAAATCCCAGTAGCTCTAAAAGCAAGAGGAAAATAAGGGGCAGTAGTCTCTCCCGGGCAAAAAGCGTTTTTTGCAAAGCAAAGAGGCAAAAGCCCCAAAAGAGCAGCGTAGAAAGAAATAAAAAGAAAAAGCTTGAGAGGAAAAATCCTCTTCCCCCCAAAAGTCTAAAAGCGCTGGGGATGCCCTTCCTTTCCTCCTCCGGCACAGTAAAAACGGAAGACAGCCCACAGAAAAGCCAAGAGGAAAAACAAAATAAAAAGAAAAAAATCCTAAGGGAAAGGGCGGTTTCAGCTGACTATTCTGCCCTTCCGCATCAAAAGACCAGCTGACGCTTCCAGCACTGCCGTCAGCAATCTTTCCGAGGCATGCTCATAGAGGCTTTCCTCCTCCGCCTTGGATAAATCTTCTCCATAGAGAGCATGGAAAACTCCCTACTGATTTCCTGCTCCTTTTTCCATAATTTCCATAATGGAGGTAAAAATGCTTTTAAAGAGAAGGCTTTCCGTGGGGCGATTGGCATTTAAGCTTAAATCCACCGGCTCCCCTTCGAAACGATGAGGCTGTATAGAAGAAGTCCTTGGGAATCCGTAAAATTCCGACTATCCCCTCCTGAAAGGCTTTTTCTCCTCTCCTGTCCAATCTCTTCTCCTTCTTTATATACGGTGGAAAACAACTCTACCTTTTTCCATTTCCCGAATCAGAGTTTTGGACATGAGAGTTTGATCTTCATCAATCACCATGACCGGAAAGGCCTGCATTTGACTGCTTTTGTCCCTGAAAAAAACAGGGCAAAAAGAGGAAAGAGGAATAAGGGAAAGAGCAGGGTAAACAGTCCCCTTACGGAGAAACAACTTTCCATCCTTCCATAGTGCAGCTAAAATCCCTTCATGCTTTTCCTCTCCAATACTATTGTTTACAAGCTTTTTATCCCGGGCTTTCTGAATTTCTGACTTTTTATGACCGGCTTCGTTATTAGCAGCTTTACTGTTACGCCAAATTCTTCTATTTCTTTTTAGTAAATCCTACTGATTTAGTAAATCCTACAGACCATTACAAGCATGGCAAATTTATTGCCATACTATTCATACACTCTTAAATAAGCTTGCCCTCTTCCAGGGTCAAAATGCGATCCGCCATATCCTCCAGCTCACCTCTTCCATGGCTAATCAGGAGCATACCGCTTCCCTGCCCCTTCATTTTCAAAAGTAAATCCCGTATTCTCTTATAGGATTCTTCGTCACAACCTACCGTAGGTTCATCCAAAAGGAGGATGCTTGGCCGAAGCATAAGGGCGGAAGCCAGATGTACTCTCCGCTTCATCCCTCCGGACAAGGCAGAGATTTTTTCTCGGCTTTTCCCGGAAAGTCCAAGCTCTTCCAAAAAGCCAGCTCCTCTGGTTTTTAAAATTTTTCCCCGGGTATGCCCTGTATCTTTCCGTAAAAACAGATTTTCCAGGGCAGTGAGACTGTCATATAGGGGACAAATCCTGAGGGCAGGTAGGAAAGAGACTTTTTACTTCTCTGCTCATCCGAATTTCTCCCTCCTGATAAGGAAGTAAGCCTGCGATAGCCTTTAACAAGCTGCTTTTTTCCCGCTCCGTTTTCTCCTCGTATCCCTATTATTTCTCCTTTGGATAGGGAAAGAGAGAGCCCCTCTAAAAACGGCTCTCTCTCCTCTATGATACCGAAGGCCTAAGTTGTTTACGACACAAAGGCTCTCATTTCTCATCCTGCAAGTTCTCCCTGTAAGGTCATGAATACATCGGCTAAGCCCTCTTGAAGTTTCTCAGCCAGCTCTTGGAAATCCTCTTCACTGTAGTTGGAAATATCCACTTCCTCTTCCTTGGAAAGCTCTGCTGTACCTGTCTTCGTGGTATTAAGATTCAACTTAGCACCGCTGAAAGGCATAAAGTAGGCGTCTAAGCCCTTAACGATCAGTTCGTGATCGGAACTGCCCTTTTCTCCCTCTTTTACAGTAAGAGTAATCTCTGCTCCCTTTCCCATAGGATCCTTCACGGTATAGGTTCCGTAAGGCATAAGAGCGGAATGCTTGGTAGTGTCAATGTTGTACTTCAGTCCTTCAATATTAAATATTGCCTGTCCGCCGGAAATACTTCCTACCAAGTTCTTATCCTGTAGCTTATAGCTATTCTTTAAGAAAAATTCTTCTGTACTGGAATCTGCATAAGAGAACTGCTCTGTAACACCCTTGTCATTCTTAGCAATTTCCAAAGAAATATGACTTTCCTTCGCAGAAATCAAAATCTGCTTTAATTCTCCGTCAGCAACGGCAATCTGCCACTGGAATTCATTGTCTACCATATCCTTAGCAGCGGATGCGGCATTTTCACGAATCTCTTTAGCCAACTCCGCTAACTGCTCCTTGGGAGCGGACAAATCTCCTGCTCCTAAAGCTTCATTCAAAGAACCTGTTGCGTTGGCATCCTTTAACAGTTGCTCTAAGTCGCCGTCCTTTTCCAGAGTATCCGCTACCTTCTCAAAGAGAGCGGTTAAATCTTTCTCTGTTGGCTTGAAAAGATAAACCTCTCCGTTGTACTTCTCATTCAGTTTGTCTAAGGTGAATTCTTTCTTCTCCACAGTGAGGTTATCCTTATTAAGAGCAGATACCAGAAGGTCTCCATACTTTTCGGAAATCTTCTCCAAACGCTTTTGATTCTCAATAGACCTCTTGAAATCCGGAGCTTCCACATCCTCATCGGCCAGATTCTTCATTACGCTCTTATAATCTCCGCGATAGTAGTGAGGATCTGCTAAAGGAATGGCAAAACCAATCTTTCCGTCACGATAGTCTGCAAAACCCTCCAGAATATCTGTTCCCATGATTCTGGCATTGACATTCATAATGAAGGAGTTCTTCTCAGCATCCATATCATACTTTAACTGAATCTGAGAATCCTTTAAATACTTATTCATTTCCTCACTGCCTTCGATTTCTCCGGTAATGGTAAAATCGGAAGACTGCTTTAGATCCTCATTGATAAAGCCCAGAGATACCAAGGCATCCATCTTATCCTTAAGATATTTCTGCTGATAATGTAAAAAAACTTCTGCTCTGTACTAAGGGCTACTCCGCCGGAAAAGAGCTTCTTTCCGAAGGCAAAGAAGCCTGCGCAAAGCAGTAAAATCACAGCCAGAACAGGAATCAAAAGCTTCATGCCCTTCTTCCCTGATCCGTTATCGGATTCCTGCAAAGTTTTTGCATAGGAATAGCTCTGCTCAGGCTCAGCTACGGCATTACTTCCCTCAGTTGTCTGAGCTCTTCTACTGCACTAGTTGCATTCTCGCTGTAGTAGCTTCGCGCTTACAGACTCTGCTCCTTCCAACTTCTCTCCACAGTGTTCAGAAAAGTTCCTCTTCCTGGACATCCTGTCCGCAGTTTGGACAATTTCTCATGTTTTTTCCTCCCTTTGTCATGGAAAAAGAAATGGGACAGATCTACTCTTCCTTGGGGAAAAGCTTCCCGGAAAATTTTACTTTCCCAAGAATGTACTCGGCTTCATTTCTTTATTCTTTGATTTAACTTACTTATTTTATCATATTCTCGAGATAAATCTTTTAAAAAATATTAAATTTTTAATAGACAAAAGTTTACCCTATTTTCAGCCTTCATAGCTTAGCAGTTTCAAAGGCAGTGCTTACTGCATTTTATTTTTTTCCTTATCAAAAAGCGGTAATGTAGTAAGGAATAGCCACAAACAAAGCGCCTCGACAATATTTCCCAAGGTCACAAGAATCAGGTTATACCAAAATCCACCCATGGAAATAGCTGTATTTCCGCCATTGTCAATAAGAGAAAGGGCCAGTACGGTCATATTGGCTACACTAGTGCTCAAAAGCCTGCAATGAAAAAAATATCACGATACACCAAAAAGACCATAATCAATTTTTCCGGACTCGGACTTACAGCGAAAAACTGCACCAAACCGCAAGACAAACCAGGTAGTTACAAAGTAATCCTCTGATAAATAAAGCCAAGGGCGGTAAGCTCATCTTAGCTGCAGCTCCACCCACAATGCTGGCCAATGTGGCATCCTTATAAAGCCCGGCAAAAGAAAAGAGGAAGGACAGTATTACCGAGCCCAAAAGATTCCCAAACCAGCAAACCGTCCATAGCTTTAGGGTATCCGAAAGGCTTACGCTGCCTTTTAGTACCCCGGTAGCCAGTACCACATTGTTTCCTGTGAAAAGCTCCGCCCCTGCCATGATGATGAGACTTAAAGCTGAACTAAAGAAGATCCCCATCATCAGCTTGGCATAGGGGCTTCCCTGAAGCTGTCCTCCAAGCGTATAGGAAAGTAGTACGCCCAGCCCAATAAACACACCACCAAAAATAGACATCAAAAAATATCCGGCAGGGTTTGTTTTGAGCAGTTTCACCTTTGTCGCTGCACAAGCGGAAATGGCAGCAATTTCTTCTCTAAACATGAATTTCCTCCATTTAAACGTGCATTACTTGTTAAGCCCATGATACAACACTATACAAAATAATGGAAGTTTACATCATGCATTGAACTATTTTTAAGCATAATTGCCAGTTTTGACTTTGCTGAACTGTAGACTTTGCCTTGTATTTTCGACTAAAGAGATACTCCTTACTGCGCAAACAATACTCCTTAAAAATAGAATGTCATACGCTTCTTCTGTGACACTACTAAAAAGCGGATTGCTTCTCTATCCAAAAGCAATCCGACTTTCTCTATAGTAGCGGTGCAATCAATCTTAAAATGCCCTGCCTCATCCTGGTGAAGAGGCTTCGATTATGTCCCTTTTCCGGACTTACTTCCGTAGAAGTGCGGAAAAAGCTCATAAAAGTCATCCGCAATATCAAAAGATGCAGGGCTTTCATACAATAAAACACCATTTTTCAAAATGGTGGTAGAAGAACAGTAATCCATATTAATGGTTCCCACCGCTGCCAAAACATGGTCTACCAGCAGCTGCTTGGAGTGCATGAAGCCCGGGGTATATTCATAAATCCTTACTCCTGCCCGAAGGAGCTGGGGATAGTAGGAACGACTGATGGCAAAAACAAAGGCTTTGTCCGGAATGCCCGGTAGCACAATTCTCACATCCACCCCACGCTTTGCCGCAAGACATAAGGCCCTACTCATCTCATCGGTAATAATGAGATAAGGAGTGGTAATGTACACACTCTCTGTAGCAGACTGAATCATGTTCAGATACACATCCTCCGCCAAGGGCATATCATCCGTAGGAGCATAGGCATAAGGTAAACAGTAACCCTGTCCGTTATATCTCTCCCAGTGTCTTGGTAAATAATTATAAAGCCCCCGGACCGGACTATCGTCCATGGCATGCCACATTTCCAGGAACAGAAGGGTCAAGGTTCCAACCGCCTCGCCTCTAAGACGAATTCCCGTATCCTTCCAGTAGCCATAAGGAGAGTGAATATTAAAATACTCATCCGCTAAATTATAGCCTCCGGTAAAACCTACCTGACCGTCCACAACGGTAATCTTCCTATGGTCTCTATTATTCATAAACAGGTTTACCATGGGGACAATGGGGTTAAAGATACGACACTGAATCCCCCACTCCTCCATCTCCTGTACAAATTTCGGATCAATAGAAGCCTATGGAGCCTACATCATCATAGAAAAAGGCGTACTTCACCCCTTCCTCCGCCTTCTTTTCGAAGAATGGCTTTAATCTCTCCAAAGGACTGCCGATCCTCTATGGCATGATATTCCATAAAAATGAACTTTTTCGCTTCAGAAAGAGCCTCCAGCTGAGCCTCTAAGCCTATGGAAGCTTCCTTATAAACACCACCTCGGTGTTACGATACACCGGGAACTTTCCTGTATTTTTCCAAGTAGGAAAACTGATTTCCCACTACCTTATTTTCTTTCTTCAACTGGTCCAAAAATCAAATGGGACTGATCCAGGTAAAGGAAAGAGCATGGCATCCGCCGCTTCTATTCTCTTCCGCATGGTTTTGGTAAATCCTGAACCGTACACCAAGAGATACAGAAGCATTCCCAAAATAGGAAATGCCATGATAATAAAAATCCAAGTCATCTTAATAGAGGCATTGCTGCGCTTGGAAAAAACGCTCAAAAACCATAACTGCGGCAAGCACTTTGGCAAAAATGGATGCTCAAAGATAACTTTCCGTTAAATAGTACAGAAAGAACCAAAACCATATAATTTGTATAATTACTGCCAATATAACGAAAAGCAGACGGCCAACACTATTTTTTTCTATCCTCCTTATGAAGGACCTTTCCCCGCTTGGGCATTTTTTTATTCTCCTTGTATCAAGAAAAGCAGTTTTCCTTAAAAACTGCCATCAGTATTTTTGCCGTTCCTTCGCTTCTTCTCCTGAATTTTAATTCTAATAAAAAGAGGAAAGTCCAGCTTTCTCTCTTTTCTTTCTAAAAATCTCTTTTCTTCCTAAAAATTCATAGATTTTTGTTTTTTTCCGAATAAATTGCTGATTCCTATCGAAAATATAGAATCATTGCTACCGGATTTATCCTACAGCTTCCCGGATGGCCTCTTCCTCTTCCGCCGTAAAGCAGGTGTTTTTCCAGCGCTTTCACATTTTCCCAAAGCTGTTCCTTCTTACTGACTCCCCACAAGTACGGAAGTGGTGGATTTGTCTCGAAGCACCCAGGAAAGGGCCATTTCCGAAAGACTCTGTCCTCTTTTCTGAGCAATCTCAGCAAGCCTTAAAAAGCATTTGCCGTTTTTCCTCGCTAAAGTCCTCTCTATGCAAATATCTTCCGTCCTTCATCATACGAGAGTCCTCGGGATTCCCTCCAGATAACGGCGGGATAAGAGTCCCTGAGCCAAAGGACTAAAGCAAATCAGCCCCATTCCTTCCTCTTTAGCGGCAGTCTTTAAACCATTTTCCTCCACCTTCCTATCCAAGATGGAATAGCGGTTTTGGTTAATCACCAAGGGAAGATGAATTTCCTTCGCAATCTCCACAGCTTTCTTCATGGTTTCACCGTCATAGTTGGAGATTCCCGCATAGATGGCCTTGCCGGACTGCACAATCTGAAGCAGAGCCAGCATAGTCTCCATCAAAGGGGTATCCGGATCCATACGATGATGATAGAAAATATCCACATAATCCAACTGCATCCGTTTCAAGGAAGCGTCACAGCTTGTCAACAAATACTTTCGGGAACCGCCATTTCCATAGGGACCCTCCCACATATCATAGCCTGCCTTAGTGCTAATCAGCAGTTCTTCTCGATAGGGGCGAAAATCCCTTTGATAAAGTACCCCGAAATTCCGTTCCGCCTCTCCATAAGGAGGACCATAGTTGTTGGCCAGGTCAAAGTGGCTAATTCCCAAGTCAAAGGCTTCCCGAAGTATATCCTGCATCTGCTCTTGAGAATTTCTTTCTCCGAAGTTATGCCACAGTCCCAAAGAAACTGCAGGCAAATACAGCCCTGAATCCCTGCTTTGCGATATTCCATGCTTTCATAGCGATTTTTTTATTGGCTACATAAGATTTTCTAGTATCCATCTCATACCTCCTGAGGAATGTTTAAATTGCTTCTCCTCCCTTATAGATTACTCCCACCATGCCGGGGAGAATTTATTTTCCGGACTTCTCGAAAAAGGAAATGTATTGGGGAAGGCCGTCTACAAAATCACAGCTGTATTCCCCTTGAATTAAAGGGCGAAGATAGGCTAAGGCCTCCTCTTCCAAACTGTGTCCATCCCTTCCTATCCAAGATAAAGGAATCTTCTTCTCCCGATTGGCCACCTCGGAAAGAGGAACCGCGGAATATTCTACAGCATACCCGCTTCCTGCTTTGTCGGATTTCCCTGCATTGGCGCTCTCCAAATCCTTCTGTCCCAAAGACTTCTCAAAGAGTTCTCTCCGGATGGCTTTCTCCGAAGAGAAGACATTTTCCCGTTTTCACCCAAAACTGCCAGTTCTACGGCCTGTGCCCCCAGTAAAAAGGACTCTTCCACATCGGTTTTAGAAAGCAAATGCCCTGCACAGCGCTGTAAAAGATTAAACTCAATGCTTCTGGTTTTCACCGACATTTTCTCTAAAATCATCTGCTCCAGTACCGCTCCCGCTCCACCGGCGATGCTGTGTCCGAAGGCATCCTTGCTCCCTTCCTCCCTACCGTAGGTATAGAGGAACTTTCCGTTTCTATCCTTGATGCCCTCCGAAACCGCCACCATTACCTGATCCGACTGCTGAAGCGCTTTCTCCACATCCTTTTGGAACTTCTCTTTGGAAAAAGCTCTGCTCTTCCAAATAAATAAGGTAGGGGATGCCTCCCTTTTCTGCAGAAAGGGCAGCGGCAGCGGTAAGCCAACCTGCATTTCTTCCCATCATTTTCCACAATCATCACATATTTGGTGTCATAGACCAAGCACTCCCGCTCCAACTCCAAAAGAGAGGCCGCAATATACTTGGCGGAGGATCCGAAGCCGGGACAATGGTCAATCCCTTCCAAGTCATTATCTATGGTTTTGGGTACCCTCACAACCACAATGTCCTCCCCTGTTCCTTGCAGTAGGGCGGACAGCTTCCAGGCGGTATCCATGGAATCATTTCCCCCGATATAGAGAAAATACCCGATATTCCATGCTTTAAAAACGGATAAGAGCTCCTGAAACTCCCTTGGGTCTTCCTGTGGATTTTTCAGTTTTAAACGACAGGATCCCAGCGCCGCCGCAGGAGTCTGGGCCAGTCTGGAAAAAGTATGCCGCCTCCTGCTTTGTGCTTCCTTTTCTAAAAGAAAGTCTCCAAAGGGAGAAAGGAGGATACCCTCTTCCTCTTTTTTCGGAAAATGCTCTTCCATCTGCTTCTTGGCGCAGGCCTTCAGCTCCACAAATTCCTCTGAAAATACACCGGCAATACCATGCTGTGCCCCATAGATTTTATCCATCTTTTCTTCCTGCATAGCCTTCCAAATTACACCGGAAAGACTGGCATTGATTACTGCAGTAGGACCGCCGGACTGAGCCACCAAAAGATTCTTTTTCATACTACTCCTATTCTACTCTTTGCTTAATTTTACTTCATCGCCCTTTATGGGATTTTGCTTTATCACGCTTTGCATGATTTTGCTTTACTACACTACTCTTTACTACGCTATTCTTTATTCTGCTTCTCTTTACTTCATTGCTCTATGCTAAGCTTTATCTGCATTTGCCCTACTTTTCCTTCTCCTCCAAAAAGTGGGACAGGAAAGACATGGGGAAGGGGGGAGAAGACAAGGGCTTCACCGCAAGCTGCATTAAAAAGCAGGGGATTGTCATCCACTAAAGCACGATTCAACGAGATCTTTCCGCAGGACTTGCAAAGATGCAGGATACTCCAATCTCCATCTCCCTTTGAAATCACCCCGATGGGCTCCATTTGTCCATGACAAGTCGCTTTCCGGTCTCCCGGCTCCTCATCCACATGAAGGCTATATAAGCAGTGGGGACAATGATTTCTATGCTGTGAGCCTGCCCCCTCAGGATGAATTTCTTTTCCGCAGTGGGCACAATGAAAGCTTTCCAGGCAGGGGGTGAAACGATAGTCGATGGTTCTTGGCTTTGCCTCTTTCTCCAATCCTCTATCCTTCCGCTCTAAGGCATCCTTACAATCTCCGCTGTTCTTCCCCTCTACAGTATCCACGCAATCTCCGCCATTCTTCCCTCTTCTGTATCCACGCAGCCTCCCGGCCCTTCCACTCTCCGGTATTCTTCTGCCCTTCTCCTTTATTTCTCAGGGACGCTCCCGGCTTCTTTTTCTTCTTTAAAGGCATATCTCCGTTTTGCATGACTCTACTTTCTTTTTTTCTTTTCAGCCTCAAACTTTTCCACTTTACGCTTTTTACTATAAGTTTTTACTCCTCCGGCTTGTCAATAGCGCTTTCATGCCGGTCAACAACGCTTTCAAACCGTTCAACAATGCTTTCAAGACGGTCAACAGAGCCTTTAGGCTCCATAGCATTTTCAAAAATACCCAGGGCTCCCCCTCAGGATTTTTATTTCATACTGTCTTTCCTCTCCCGTCTTTACATCCAAAAAGGAAAGCTGATAACAATGTAAGCCCACAGTTCCCTTCTGCCGGGGAGCCGTACTTTCCGTCTCCGTAAAGGGGAAAGCCTCAGCCGGCAAACTGGGCACGAATTTGGTGAAAGCGTCCGGTTTCAGCTCCACATCCAGAAGCATCCACTCTCCATTATCCCCCAAAATCCTATAACGGAGAATCGCTTCCTTTACACCCTTTCGAAGGCTCTTCACCGGAAAGCATTTCTGCTTTTTGCTGTCCTTATAGAGATAGTCCTGAAAACATCCCTCCTCCGGAAGAGTTTTTCCCTCTTCTCCCTTAGGTACCACGATATGATAGCGTTTTTGATTTTTCTCTGTCAGCTGCTTAGAAAGAGCCGCTGTAGACTCCTTATTTTTCCCATACAATAAAAGACCGGAAGCCACCTTATCCAGGCGGTGAACGGGAAGGCAGTCCTTCGGAGCATCCTTTTCACTATCCAGCCCTGCTTCCTTGTAAAACACAAGGTAGTCTTTTGTTTCTTCGATAATCAAGCTTCCTCCTCGGGAAATCCCCTTATCCGGTCTGTACCGCCCCCTATTTTAACATAAATTTTCCATCCGAACAGGGTGGCCTTGGGATTCTTTTCTTTTTCCCGCATTTCTTGTCATTTTCCTAAAAGAATGCTAGGATAAATGCCAGTTTAACGGGCTTTTAAGGAGGAAAAATGTTTCTAGCAAAAAATTGGGTGGATTATGCCGTTTTGGACAGCTCTTCCGGTGAAAAATTAGAGCGTTGGGGAAAATATATTTTGCGTAGGCCGGACCCCCAGGTCATTTGGCAAAATCCAAAGAAAAATCCTCTATGGAAAAAATGTAACGCTCACTACCACCGTTCCAAGGCCGGAGGAGGAGACTGGGAATTTTTCGACCTGCCCAAGCAGTGGAAGATTTCCTATGCGCTGAACGGATATCCGGACCAGAGCCTTGCCTTCCATTTAAAGCCCTTTGCCTTTAAGCACACCGGACTTTTTCCGGAGCAGGCAGCCAACTGGGATTGGTTTTCCGAAAAGATTGCAAAAGAAAGAAAGAGAAGACTGGAAAAAGGAGATAATACGCCCATCAAAGTTTTAAACCTTTTTGCCTATACCGGAGGAGCTACCCTGGCCGCAGCAAAGGCAGGTGCGGAGTTGACCCATGTGGATGCTTCCAAGGGTATGGTTCAGTGGGCCAAGGAAAATGCCGAGCTTTCCGGCCTTGCTTCCGCCCCCATCCGTTATCTGGTGGATGACTGTGTGAAGTTTGTGGAGCGGGAAATCCGAAGAGGCAACCATTACGACGGCATCATTATGGATCCCCCTTCCTACGGTAGAGGTCCCAAGGGAGAAATCTGGAAAATCGAAGACAGCATCTATCCCTTTTTACAGCTGAGCGAAAAAATTCTGAAAAAGGATGCCCTCTTTTTCCTCTTAAATTCCTACACCACCGGATTACAGCCGGGGGTTATGGCCTATATGCTGAAGGATTTGATTCAAAAGAGCCGTGGAGGTATCGTAGATTCCCAGGAAGTAGGGCTTCCCATTTCGGAAAGCGATCAGGCTTTACCCTGTGGTTGCTCTGCCAGATGGTTTCAAGAAGACCGTTCTTAAACCGTAAGTTTTTTGTCCGTTTCGTTAGGAAAAATTCGTTGTTTTTCCTATAAGAAAGGGATAGTATATAATGCGAAGATAGAATAATGTATTTTTACCATCCTTAAGGATATTACATACAGAGATTTGGAGGACAAAATGAAGAAGAAAAACCCTAGCCTTACTGCTGGTTGCAGGAATCAGCCTTTTTTTCCGGCACCGCTTATGCAGCGGGTTGGAATGTAAACAGCCGAGGACAGCAGGTCTATCAAAACGATGACGGTTCTGTAGTACAGAATTCTTGGATTAAAATCAATCAAAACGGTCAGTCCCTTTGGTATTATGCCACCGGAGACGGAAGCTTAAAGCAGGATGGCTGAGCTCAAATTGCAGGAGGCCTTCTACTACTTTGACGGAAACGGCATTATGCAAACCGGCTGGGTGGATGATGACAATTACTACTGCGACCCCGGCAGCGGAAAGATGATTACCGGATGGAAGCAGCTTCCCTTCCCGGCGGTGTGACCGCAGATGAGAACCGAAAGGGAAATAACGGAAACTATTGGTTCTATTTTTAACCAAAGCACTGGAGAAAAAGCTCCGCTCCAAGGATGGCCGTGTTGCAGTAAAGACCTTGGACAATGCTTCCCTACGGTTTTGATGAAAACGGAATTTTGGTTACCGGTTGGGCGGAAATCAGTGATGCCAGTCCGGAAATTGCAGGTTATGTATTTTTCGCTGAGAAAAATGATAATAAATTCAAGATGGGACAGCGTTTGAACGGTACCTGGTACTCCACTGTAGGTCCTGAGGGCAATAGCAGTAAGCTTTCACCGGAGATGTGGAGTGGTTCTATTTTAAGAACAACGGACATCCTGCCGCCGGAAAAAGAAGGGGTATACGAAGTCCAAAGAATCAACGATAAGCGTTATCTCTTCAATGAAAAAGGAAATCCGGTTTACGGTATCCAGAAGGGACGCACTGCTTCCAATGCACCGGAGGGTTACTACTACTGTGGCGCCAGTAAGGCAGACTGTTCCGTAAAAACCGGGAAAATAAATCTGGTGGACGGAGACGGAGACAATATCACCTGTTTCTTCGATCAGAATGGTCGGGGTGTTACCGGACTTAAGCAGGATTACCTCTACTATAACGGTCGTCTGCAAAGAGCGGAGCAAGGCTCCCGTTACCAAAAGGTCACCCTTCCCGGACAGAACAGAAGCTATGTGGTAAACGAAGCCGGTAGAGTCATGAAGAATAAGAACAAGTACCGTGACGGAAACGGCAATAAGTGGTCTGTAAATGCTGGTGGAGTCATTACCTTGGATGAGGGATTGGAAAGCGCAGAGCTTCTTTCCCCGAAGGTTACGGAATTAGATTAAAAGAGTATAAAAGGAACTGTTAAATCAAAATAAAAGAGATTTTCGGCAATATAGGTCTGAATGAGAGGTAGTCTGAGCCCGACGGTACTTGCGAAAAACAAGAGAATCGCAGTTTTTCGCTTAGTATCCGCTTCGTGGCGAAGCTAGCGGGAGCGTGCCTCAATTTCAGACCTATATTGCTTAGAAATCTCTTTGATATTACAGTTCCTTTTTGTTTTTATAATCTATCGGGCATAAGCTCCTTCGGAAAGCAGCTGTCCCTTCATCCGATACAGACCTCTGTGTACAACAGGTACAAAAAGCACCACTAAGGGTAATAGCCATTTCCACGGAAATATAGCTGATATTATAGCTAAAGGAATACCAAATAGGATTCATGCCTTCCGGAGCGTAGGATGCAAAGAACAAAAACGCCGGATAAAAAGGCAAAGAAAAATCTTCCCAGACAAGCCACGATATAACCGATAAACAGCCCGTGCTTCTTTTTGAGAAAAATAAACCGGACAAGCTAAGGCCGTAAATGCTAAAACATAGTCCGTAATAAACTGGGCAGGACTATAAAAAAATAGGGCTTCAAAATGAAGCTCAGAGCTCCGTAGGCCAAACCGGACAGGAATCCGTAGGTTCCGCCGAAGAAAAATCCCGGTAAAGTGGCAAAAAGCATGGAGCAGGCGGTAACCGATCCTCCCATCGGCAGGGAAAAGAGATTAATCATTCCCAGTACCAAAGACATGGCCACGCAAACTCCGGACAACGCAATTTTTTTGGTGTTATTATGCATAAAAAAATCCTCCTATGCTGTCCTTAGGACAATGGAGGGCTCACTATAGCTTCCCTACGCTGGCATTATCCAGGTCAGGTTAAAGGGTTGGTTTTCACCTCTCAGCATACAGCGCCCCTAGCAACAGTATCAGTTTAGTCTTAATGGGATAGTTCGTCAAGTTAAAGGCTTTTTGCTATTTCATAAATAATTCTAAAACCTACTCTTTCCTATAGAGCCAAAACAGCTCTTTTCTGCAAATATTTCGGCTCTTGAAATACAACTAAGCTCTTCCTCCACTTAAAAGCTTCCATAAAGGATTCGCATGCTTCTGAAGAAGGTACGCCGTGACTTTAGATAAAAAGCAGACAGTAAAGAGGACTCAAACTATAGAAAGCAAAAGAGCAAAAGCCTCTCCTGCTTCCGGAAAAAGATGCTTTTGCAGCATAAACCAAAGGCGCAAAAGAGATAATGCGCCGCGTAAAGATAAAAATTGTAGTCCGCATGCTTTTTTCCAAAGGCAAAAAAGCCTCTTTGGCAAAGAAGAAGCAGGAAAACTGCCGTACTGATGCGATAGGAAACCGTAGCCAAAAGTACAAATCCGATGGACTTTCCCTAATACCGTATAAGCATAGCAAAGAAGAGCCGGGAGCAGGAGAAGAAAGGGGAAGATGCAGATTTTCTTTTCCGTATTTCCATAGGGCAAACTCTTCCCTCCTCGGAAATACCAAAGCCAAGCAATGCCAAATAGGCGCCAAAGCTGTAATAAAAGGCCGCATCTTCATTGAGATAGGGAAGATCCAGACGGAAATATACGAAAAGCAAAAACAGCAGAGGGAAAAACAGCGAAGGCGCAATTGGCAAAAGTTTGAAGAAAAACATTTTCGTAGCAAAAAGGCCTAAGGCAAAAGAATGGGCAGGCATAGGTCAGAAGAATCAGCTGAAAAATACCAAAACACCGGCTGGTAGCGATAGAGAAAAAAATGCCTCAAAAATTCCGTGGATACTAAAATCCGCCTTTTGGAAAAGAAGATAGAGGACAGTCATTCCGCTGTTCCAAAAAAGGTAGGGAAGCACATAGGAAAAAAAACGTTTTCTCAGCTTCTCTCTCCATTGGGAAAGACTTTCCAGATTATGAAAAAGATAGCCGCTAACAAAGAAAAATCCCGGAACCGCGACCTGCCCTAAAAACTCTGAAAGAGAAAAACTCCCATTTTTCCAAAAAGAACTCGACAAAAAGGGTAGCCTTGCTACTCCCTGCAATTCTTCTACGGAAAAATGGGTGCTATGAACCAAAACCACCAAAATGGATAATAAAAAAACTATATTGGGAAATATAGAAAGAAGGCTTGTTTCCAAAGCCTCTTTTCTTTACATATCATCTTCTAACTCTAAGCTAGCTGTTCTGTCTCAGAAGCTCTTGCTTCCTTATATGCCTGTACTCTTGCATTGATTCTGCCAACAGGATCCAGGATAGAGGAGATAGAAATATCATGGTTCATATTGTCAATGAGGAGGGCAATGTATTTCGCCATGCTTACATTGATGTACCATTCTCTCTCAAAAAGCTCCTCAGGCTGATAAATCAGGTCTGTGGTCAAAACCCCTGCCAAAATTCCGGCTGCATAGGCTTCATCGAACTTGTTCAGACCGTTGGTAAATAAACCGAAGGTACAGCAAGCATAAACGCGCTTTGCCTTTCTGTCCTTTAATGCCTTGGCTGTATCGATTAAAGACTCTCCGGAGGAAATCATATCATCAATGATGATAACGTCCTTTCCTTCCACATCCGTTCCCAAGAACTCATGAGCCACGATAGGATTACGTCCGTTTACCACCTGGGTGTAGTCTCTTCTCTTATAGAACATGCCCATGTCTAAGCCTAAGACATTGGCATAATAAATGGCACGATTCATTCCGCCCTCATCCGGGGAGATAATCATCATGTGATCCTTATCGATGTCCAAATCATTTACGTTCATCAGAAGAGCCTTAACGAACTGGTAGGTGCAGGAAACATTGTCAAAGGAGTCTCTGGGAATGGCATTCATGACTCTGGGATCGTGAGCATCAAAGGTTAAGAAATTCTCCACGCCCATTTCATGAAGCTCCTGCAGCATCATAGCGCAGTCTAAGGACTCTCTTCCGGATCTCTTATGCTGTCTGGACTCATACATGAAGGGCATAATGACGTTGATACGCTTAGCCTTTCCTGTTGTTGCCGCAATCAGTCTCTTTAAATCCGCATAGTGGTCATCCGGAGACATGTGGTTCACATGGCCGAAAATGGAATAGGTCATGGAGTAGTTCATCACATCCACCATCAAGTAAATGTCCACGCCTCGTACGGACTCCAGGATTTCTCCTTTTGCCTCTCCTGTTCCGAATCGGGAAATTCTTGGGAACAATGTAATCCGATTTCTGGTACCCTGAAAAGGCAAGAGTTTCCTTTATGCTCACTTTCTCTTGGTTCTCCAGGTAACCAAGTAATCGTTTACCTTCTTTCCCAAGGGCTCAATGGACTTTAACGGCATCAAAAGCCAAGGGTCCCTACCGAATACGCTCAATGAACTGTGAAGTTCTGGAATCAGCCATGACTATTCTCCTTCCAAACATTGCATAGACATTTACGGATTTTAAAATACAGGAAAGCAAGGAAAAAGTCTATGCTCTTTTCTGCTTTTTGAAAAAACTTTTGTCGAAGAGATTTTTTTGGGGAGAGAATGTTTAAAAATAGAGAAGCGTTTTTGACCTATGAGCTCAAACAGGGCACGCTCCGCTAACCTCGCCTCGTAGCGGATACTAAGCGAAAAACTGCGCTCCCTTGTTTTTCGCTAGTACCGACGGGCTCAGATTGCCCCTTTATTCGAAGCCATAAGGCCAAAAAGCTTTGTCACTTTTACTCGCCTCGCCACAAAAATATCTCTTCGATGGAAAGTTAGGATGTGGCGGAAAGAAATCAAACTTGCTTTGCAAGTTTGACTCCTATTTCTCTGCCGAAGCCGCTCTTGAAATATAAATATTTCAGAGGCGTCTCCGGTAGAGAATAGCGGAATGCTTCGCATTTTTCTTTCCTTACAGTCTTTGATCTTTCCCATATAACGGGATGATTTCGTAGTCGGACATGAAGCGGGATACCACTCTGTCGGAGTACATCTCCTTAAGTTCCTTAAAATTCAAATTTGTAGATATCAACATGGTTTTTGGTCTAAAACTCCGTTGATTCAGTAAAAGCAAAAAAAGCGGGAGGTGGTGAAGCTGTTGGAAAATTCTGTTCCTAAGTCATCGATAAGGATGACATCCACCTCTTCAATATAGTCTTCCGTACCTTCCTCCCGCATTTTTTTGGAAAAATACTCAAAGAGTCCTGTGGCGGTAAAATACAACACACTGACGCCTCTATCCAACAAGGCCTTGGCAACAGAGTGCAGAAAGTAGGTTTTTCCGGTTCCTGTACTACCGGTAAACAAAATACTGCGCTTGTTCTTCGGGTATTCTTCACAGTAGTCTGTCAGATAATCCCGAATCTCCTGATATATTCCCGCAGAGTTTTGTTGCCGCACTGTCCCAGCTTTTCTTTATTGTCAAAGCGTTCCAGTTGGAACTTGGAAAAGTTTTCCCGTTCCAGTACTGCGCCCATGCGAGATTGCCGATACAAAAGCTCTCCTTGCAGCTTTAAGAAGCATTGGCATTTCTTTCCTTCTATATAACCCGTATCTGCGCAAAGGGGGCAGAAATGCTCTTCTTCCTCCAAGTCCTTTATGCTGTGCACCCGCAGTTTTTAAAAGGGCTTCTTTTTCCTGATGAAGTTTTCCGATTTCCTCCTTTAGGCGAAGGAGCCCTTCCCGATTGCCCTGCTGCATTTCCCTGGCAACAGATAAAGAGAAGGCTCTAACCTTCTCCTCAATCTCTTCTAATTGGGGAAGCTTTTGGAAAATCTCATCCCTTTTTTCCAAATACTTTCTGTGGGCTTCCAGCTGTCTTTCTGAAAGAATCCGTTGTATTTCTTGAACCTGTCCGTTGCTCAGTGCCATGCCTTGCCCCTTCTCTACTTTGTTGTATGGAACTGCCCAAGCCGCTCTAAGGCTTTTTGCTTCGCCAAGGAATCATAATCCACCTCATCCTGACTGAAGTTTAAAAAACGATTGCTCTTCTTCTCTCCGGAAGCATTTCCGCTCTTTCCTTTATGGGAAAAGGAATTCCCTGCATACTTCCCTTCTCCGTTTCCGGACTTCATTCCCTTAGCCATATCAAAGTTTTTCACATGTTCTCTGGCTGCTCTTACATCTTTAATGCCTAATTCATGCCAGTCCACAGCCACCTTTTGCATATAACGGCAATTGGTTTTTTGAATGCTACAGCAGTAGTCCAAGAAAAACTCAATCAATTCCGCATCCATCTCCAAGGATTGGTACATATCCTCAAAAGAGCCGAACATGGGATGGGGTGACCACAGGCATTAGATGCTTGGCCACAAATAAGATTCCGCCAAATTCTTCCTCGTCAATTTCCCGTTTCTTTTCCTGTATTGCCGGTTTTTGCTCACCAAAAAAAGAAGTCCTTTCCATCTGGCTAAGCCTCTCTTTTTGAGACAGCTTCTCCTCGGAAAGAAGAGCCGCCTCTTCCGACTGCAACTCCCGCTCCAAAGCTCTGGCTGTCCCTCTTTTAAAAACACCCTTTTTTCTCCCAAAAAAGGATGGCTCTCTTTACATCCTGATCCGTCAAACAAAGAGCTTCTCCAATCTCCTTGCCCTTTAACTTTTCTTTTTGATGGCGAAGCAAATACAGATACACCTTCACATAATCCCCATTGGCTTCGGCTACATATTCATCTATAAATGCATTCGGAACACAAGTAATCTCCGCCTGGATTCCCTCTTGAAACTGTATCTCCATCTCTTCCCTTTCTCCCCTAAGTCGTCGGTGAGCAAATCATAACATAGCGGCTTTTTGCAGTTCAAGGAGACTACTCCACAAGTTTATCCACAGAACTTATCCACATCAATGTGGATAATGTGGGTTTCTTTTTTCATTTTCCCTAAAGTCTTGATTTTACTGGAACTATCTAACATTTTTTGAAGCATTTCTCCCTTACTTATCCACATTCCTTAGGTGGATTTCCAGAATTTTTTACAAGAAAAAAATAATTTTCTTTCTTTTCAGGGGGGCTTGCTATCCACAGCCTAAAGCCCAAAAATCATAGGAGCAGTTTTGGCTAAAAGAAAGGACTTTCTTCATCCATGGAAAAGACTCTTTCCATGCTCTGGATTGAAAAAAGGCCTTTTACCTTGGAAAAACTCTCATCATTTTCCTCCCTGGCAAAAACCTTCTTCAAAAATCTCTATTCTTCTCTTTTCCGCACCTTCTAGAGAAAGCAAATCCTCTCCCACATCTACGATATTTCCCGCACCCATGGTAATCAAGAGGTCTCCCTCCTTCACATGCTCTAAAATAAACTTCTCAATGCTGGGGAAATCCGGAATGTAGTATACATTGGTATTCTGAGAAAGCATTAGCTTCCGCAGGTCATCGGAACTGATCCCCACAGTATTTTGCTCTCTCGCCGCATAAATATCCGCCAAAATGATTTCATCCGCCTGCGCTAAAGCTCCTGCAAAGTCCTCCATAAAGGCCTTTGTTCGGGAATAGGTATGAGGTTGGAATACAAGCCAAAGCTTTCTGTGAGGATACTTCTTGGCTGCCGCAATGGTTGCCGCAATCTCCTGCGGATGGTGAGCATAGTCATCAATGATGGTAAAGCCCTTTACCTTACCCTTCCGCTGAAAACGTCTGTCGGTGCCGGAAAAACGAAGCAGTCCCTCCTTAATATCCTCGAAAGAAATACCCAAGTATCTGGCTACCGCAATGGCAGACAGGGAATTATAGATATTGTGCTCTCCTGTTACGGAAAGGCTGACTTTGCCCCGGTCTTCCCCCTTTTCAAATAAAGTAAAGCTGGGTCTTGCATAGTGGTCATAGGAAATAAAGTTCGCCGTATAATCCGCATCCCCACGGCCAAAGGTCAGAACCTTCCGCTCCCCGATATTTTCCAGGAAGAACTCATAATGAGGAATGTCCTTGTTGATTACCACAAGGCCATCCTCCGGAAGTCTTTCGATAAAGGTTTTAAAAGAATCCCGAATCTCATTGATATCCTTAAAGAAATCCAAATGGTCCGCTTCCACATTTAAAATGACCGCAATGCTGGGGAAGAAGGAGTGGAAGGAGTTGGTGTACTCGCAGGCCTCTGCCAGGAAAAATGTCGGACTGTCCTACCCGAAGATTTCCACCGATGTCCTTCATCATCCCCCAACGGTAATGGTTGGATCCTTCGCCGCCTCCATCAAAAATTTCTCCAATCATGGAAGTGGTGGTGGTTTTTCCGTGGGTACCTGCCACATTGATGGCGGTGGCATAGTTTTTGCATAATGCGTCCCAGAAGATCTGCACGGCTCATCATAGGAATGCCTCTCCGCTTTACCTCTTGGAACTCCTCATTGTCTTCGGAGATTGCAGCGGTATAGACACAAAGTTCTACTCCATCCTGAATATTTTGACTGCTCTGGGGAACAAAGACCTTAACCCCCAGACTTTCCAAGTGCTCCGTCAGAGGCGAAGTCTTGGCATCCGATCCGGTCACGGTAAAATGACGGTCCAGCAGAATTTCAGCCAGCCCGCTCATGGAGATTCCTCCTATTCCGATAAAAGTGCACCCAAAGTGGTTTGTCAAAATGAATATCGTACATATTTCCTCCTAAAGCATTTCCTTACTACTGCTTAGTTGTTTATGGTATTACTTTTGCATGATTTCCTAATCTACTCCGAATAAGACAGTACTTTCACACTGCGGGGCAATGTCTCCTAAAGCTTAAACGCTTGCTCCAAAAATAACTTCCTTACGGCTCTCCAATGCCAATAGTAAAGCATTTCCCAATCCGCCTACCGCAATGACCTCTCCCAGTCCCACTGTAGCAAAGAGGAAGGGATAGCTGTCCGGTACCCCGTAAGCATACTGTAAAACAAAGGGCACAATGATGGCATTGGCCAAAATTGGGGGAAGGCATACCAGAAACTTATTCTTGTTCCGAAGCTGATAGCTTAAAATGGCCGCAATCAGGGTAGCCAGGGTTCCGAAGATTACATCCGGCATTGCCGCTCCGGAAAAAGTTTCCTAAAGACAGCCAACCGCCAAGCCCGGTACCGCCGCAAAAGCTGAAAAAGGGCAAAATACAAAGGGCTTCCGCAATACGGAACTGAATCGCCCCAAAGCTGATAGGCTTAAAAATCAGCACCAAAGCCACATACACAGCGGCAATCAGAGCTGCCTGGGTCATCATCTTGGTTTTTGATCTTGAAAATGCATAAATTCTCCTTTAGTTTTGTTTAGCGTGTGGAAGGTCTCGAACACACGGGTAAATAGTTACAATCCGTGAGATTTTAGCACAAAAATCAATGTTCTTCATAGTTTTTATTTTTCTTTGGATTTTTTTAGCAGCATCTAAATATGCAATCATCCTATTAGTTAAGTCCTGCGCTTCACTATCGCTTAATTCATTTTCAGATAAATATTTGTGAAGATAAGTAAAAATCTTTTTAAATTTAATTTTTATTTATATTCTTAAAATTATGAGTTTGTGTTAAATCCACTAATATTTTTTTAGGATGGTTTTTTCATATCAATTGTTACAACTACATATAAAAATAGCTCCAAAACAATTTTTCTTATCTCCATCTTTGACTGTAGGATAAAAGTTCAGGAAATCTCTTTGGTATCTTTTCTAGCTCCTTTTTCCATTTGTATATCCAACAAAAGTTTATTCTCCAAACCAATACAAGTATGTTCATCATAAAAAGTTAATGAGACTTTTTGATGAATTTTTTCTGTAATAACCCCGTCAATTTGCTCTATTTCAGCTTCATTAATTCTATTTTTTTAATTATATAATACATAAAAATGAACAGACATACACTTTTAGAAGAATATGCCAACTAGCTCCATCAGAAGACTGTTTATTTGTAAACCATCCATTAACCACAAAGTTCCGTCTGATTATTCATTATATATCCAATAGAAAGATGAATATCTCTTTTCTGCTACCAAACGATTATATTCCTCTTTTTGGAGCTCGGTGCAATAACCTTCAGTTTTAATTTTCATTTTATAAGACAAATTTTTGGTTCAATACGTAATCCATCATTAATTAATTTCTGCCAATATGGAAAAATCAAAAAAATATGCTTTCTTACTTTTGCTTTTCTATATAATTTCCCATTTGTCTTGTTAAATAAATGGTGCTTTTTCTCCACAAAATAACCACCTTGCATAAATATTTTTACATAAAATATATTGCGAGTAAAAAGTCATACCAATGGTAAAACTGATCTTGAGGATTCTCTTCCAATTTATTTACATATAAATCACAAAACATGTTGGACCAAAACTATCTATAAATTTTTTGTTTTACAATTTCAGCATCCAGAGAATACAAAAGCACTGTACCAAGAAGCATAAACTTTATCAATTAAATCTATTGGTTGATTTATATATGCTTTCTTTTCTTCTTTCTTTTTCTTCTTTCTCTTCTTTCTCTTCTTTCTCTTCTTTCTGTTTTTTTCTTTTTACTTTCTTCTCAATCCATTCTCTTGTTTTTATAAACATCATTAACAAATAATAATCCTCTTATTTTTGCAATCTTGAGAATCATGCTGTAATAGATTTACTGCAACTTCCTCCGTATAGGAATTAATCTTATCAATTTTTTTGACATTCAAGAAGAGTAAATATCAACTTAAAAACATCATAATATTCTTTAAACTCCTCTGTTGATTGAGATGATGCAATAGCTTTTCCAATTTTTTTATATTCCTAGCGTATTTCTATTTTTCTATATTTTGAGCCTTTGCAAAAATATCGGTTACATGTTCTTTTAACTTTGTCTTCAGCATATTTTTTTCCTTTAAAAACTTCATACATCTTTCCAATAGAAAGAACGATAGTAATCAAGGAAGTGATAAATATGAAAGCCACAAAATTATATAGACTAAAGGTATAAGCTATTAGGCTAACTCCCAGTAATAAAAAAACTCTGCATAAATTATTTTTTTGTGTGTTAATGGGCGTGGATTTATTTCTAAAAAAATAATAACTTATCGAAATACCCATATAAAAAAATCTGATAAGAAACCTGAGAGAATGCCAATAACGCTGAGTGTTAAGGTTACTATTGTTGCTTGTATTTGTATTAAAACTAAAGAAAAATTCTCTAAGATCCTCTATTTTAACGAGAATTGGCATCTGTTTTAAGCTAATCCCAAGGTCAAACACTACACCTAAGATAGGAATAGCTATAAGAATAGCAATAATAAGAAACCGAAAATATCCTGTAGTACTATTCTTGTAACTCATTAATTAATCCTCCATAATCATTTTTTACCATTCGTTATATTCTTTATTTTAGTATTCTTCACTCAGCAAAAAAATCCGCCATATGAACAATCTTTACTCCATTCACATTTCCCCCTGCCAAGTCAACCAGTGTCACCACGTACTTGGGGTAATGGTCCTTAAGTTCCAAAAGATTGGCAAGTTCCCGATCTGATTCCTCCGGCAGATTACGGCAGACCTGTACATAGATTCGCTCATCTCGACGGACTGCCACAAAGTCTATCTCCTTTGTCTCATATTTTCCGATATACACTTCATATCCTCTTCTTCTAAGCTCAAAAGTATACTAAGTTTTTCCAACATGGCAGCAATAGACTTGGGATTGAAGCCCATAATAGAGTATTTGAGAGAAGGATCTGCCAGATAAAACTTTTCCTGTGTTTTTAGCACAGATTTTCCTTGTAAGTCATATCTTGGACAACGGTAGATCACGAAGGCTTTTTCCAAATAGCTTAAGTAGTTGTATATAGACTCAATAGAAAGAGAGCGACCTTCACTTTTTAAAAACTTTGCGATGGCGTTGGCAGAAAAGGTTTTTCCCTACATTTTCCACAATAAATTTGACAACACGCTGAAATAAGTCAAAGTTTACGATCTTATATCGCCTTGTAATATCACTATTAATCACAGAGTTATAAATACCTTCTACAAGCTGATAAGCAGAATTCTCATCAAAATTGCTTCTTGCCACAATGGGAAAGCCCCCCATGCGAATATAGTCCTGCAAAAGTTCCTTTTTAGGACGGAGATCTCCTTCCTTAAAACGTAAATACTCGGAAAAAGATAGGGTGTAAACCGGAATAGAAATATATCGCCCCTGTTAAATAGTCGGAAATCTCTCCGGACATCAGCTTGGAATTGGAGCCCGTCACATAAATGTCGGTGTTTGCGTCCTCTAAAAGACTGTTTATCGCCTTTTCCCAGCCTGTCACTTCCTGCACCTCATCCAGCAGAAGATAATAGCGGTCTTGATCCTGCATTTTCCGCTTTTATCCCCTGGTACATTTCCTTACTGCTCATATTCTCTTCCAGTGCTTCCGAAGTATAGCGAGGCTAATGATATGATCTTCAGAAATTCCGCTTTCCAGCAGCTCTTCCTTAGCATTTCTAAGATGGTGGATTTTCCACAACGCCGAATTCCTGCCAAAAATCTTCACCAAGGGAGTATCTCGATATTTGCCCAAGTCCTGTAAATATTTAGGACGCTCAATTCTGTTTTGTTTTTTTCCATACTCTCCTGCACTCCTTTATTTATTGTCTTACCCATACTTTTTCTAAAGTATCCATATACAATTCTTTCAACTTCGTTTTTTTCTATCATTTTAGTTTTTTTCTATCATTTTACTTTCTTCTATTGTTCCATATTATATCACAAGTATATGGAAAAACTTCTATATTCTATAAATTATTTACTTCTATACACAAAAAAACTATCTTATATGTAAAAGTTTTTCTCTGTATAGCAAAAAGAGACAGCCTAAACTGTCTCTTTTCCATATACTTAGCTCTCGCTATCACATCATATGTTCTAACATTATCCACATCTCCATAGAAGGATTTTTTATTTTCCATCATGGTTCATAGGATTCTTTAGATACTTTTTCTCTCTTCTAACAGGCGTCCAGAGTACAGAGCCCTTACAGTACTGACTCAAGCTTCTGTGGGTGGATACCGTGCTTCTCTGCATATCCGGTAAGGATCAATGCCAATGCACCGTCTCCGGTTACATTACAAGCGGTTCCGAAGGAATCCTGTAATGCGAAGATGGTCAGCATCAAAGCGGTTCCTGTCTCGTCAAAGCCAAGGACACCGGTAATCAGTCCTAAGGAAGCCATAACGGTTCCACCGGGAACACCGGGAGCGCCGATAGCGAATACACCCAGCAAGAGGCAGAAGAGAATCATCTTCTCTACAGGAGGGAACTCATTATAGAGCATCTTGGATACCGCCATAACGAAGAAGGTCTCTGTCATAACGGATCCGCAAAGGTGAATATTGGCAAAAAGAGGAATTCCGAAGTCCACCATATCCTCACGTATGGTTGGCTCAGACTTTCTTGCACACTCCAAAGCTACGGAAAGAGTTGCTGCAGAGGACATGGTTCCTACCGCTGTCATATAAGCAGGTCCATAGTGCTTTACGATATTCATAGGATTCTTCTTTGCATAAGCTCCTGCAATGGAGTAAAGAAGAGTCAACCAAATGTAGTGTCCAATCATTACGATAACGATGATAATCAAGAAGATTGGCAACTGCTTGGTAATGGTTCCTTCGTAAGCCAAAGTGCAGAAGGTAGTACCGATTAAGATGGGTAATACCGGAATAACGAACTTGGTTACGATAGATAAAACGATGCTCTGGAACTCTTCCAATGCCTGAGTGATAATCTTGGAATTGTTCCAAGCTGCTGCCAAACCTACCAATACGGAAAGGAAGAGAGCAGACATTACCGGCATAATCTGAGGAATGGACAACTGGAATACTACCTCAGGAAGCTCCTTTAAACCATCCACATCAGGGTTGATATTTAAGTGGGGTAAGATGGTGTATCCGGAAATTGTGGCAAAAAATGCCGCTCCGATAGAGGATACATAGGCAATGAATAAAGCTACCATCAGCATACGGGAAGCATTGTTCCCAAGTCTTGTGATGGAGGGAGCAATAAATCCGATGATAATCAGTGGTACACAGAAGCTGATAAACTGTGCCGCAATATACTTTACAGTTACCACAATGTTTAAGATGGCATGAGATACGGCATTCTCCATACCCGCTTAATGCCAGGCCCATACCAACGCCCACAGCCAAGGCCACTAACAGCTTAAAGGGCAGGCTATGAATAAATCCTTGTTTTTCCATACTTTTCTCCTTCTTATTTTGTTGTAAATTTCAAGCCCAATCTCAAGACATTTCTCAATCTATTCTCCAGCTATTTCTTAAGCCATGTCTCGAGACATATTTCAATCTATTTCTTAAGCTTTGCCGGTTTACGCAGTTCCGTCCCCTTGGTCAGGACGCCGCAGGCTCCTACACACAGGAATTCACATCCACCTGATCGGTCATTACCTTCAAAATTTCTCTGTCGGTGGATTGCATACCCACTTTTCCGATATAGCCCATATTGCGGATGGTCTTCTCTACATCCTCTTCCACGATGCCTTCTCCCCCATGGAAGCCCTGATCCTTCATACTCATGTGGTGAGCCAAAATAGCGGCATGGACGGAGGAAGCAATCTTCGCCGCACAGCTGGGCTTGGCACCGTCACAGACAATGCCCCCCACATTGCCTAAGGTATTGCTGATGGTACGGCCGATCTTCTGATAATTTCCTCCGCAAAGGTAGGTAATACCGGCACCTGCACCGCAGGAGGCACTAACCGCTCCGCAGAAGGCGGAGAGAGCACCGATATAGTGCTTAATGTAAACGGACACCAGATTGCTGACAATCAAGGCTCTGTACATCTTCTCTTCGGAAATGGAAAGGGCTTTCGCATATTCCACAACCGGCATACTTACGGTAATACCCTGATTGCCGGAGCCGGAGTTAATCACCACCGGAAGGGGACAGCCGCTCATTCTGGCATCAGATCCTGCTGCCGCTCTGGCGCATGCACAAGCCCGTACATCGGAGCCCCAGGTCTCCAAAATCGTCTTTCCCACACTGGCCCCCCAGGGATTGTCCAAGCCCTCTTGGGAAATCGCCAGGTTCATCTCCACCTGTCTCTGTAAAGACGGTCTTACCAAGGATAAATCCACTGCATTGGCATAGTCCAAAATACCCTGAAGAGACATCAGACTCCGGTCTCCTCCTGTGGAAATCACATCCTGCTTATCCTCTTCTCCTTCTTTGTAGAGAACTTCTCCGTCCTTTTCCATGTAAATGATGTTACTGTGCTGGTTGGCAATCTCCAGCTTTACCTTGTGATGCTCGGACTGAAGTTCCACCGCAATATAAAGCTTAGGGCCTTCCTCCTGAAAGCTGACCTTGCAAAAACCGGTATCCACCAGCTTTCTGCACTGTTCCCGATCCTCATCCGTAACGGTAGACAAAACCTCCAGCTTTAAATCGGAATCACCGCCAAGTACCCCCAGAATAGCCGCTACCTGCATGCCCTTCTGACCGCCGGAATTGGGGACGGTAACCGCCTTTACATTCTTAATAATGTTTCCGGAGCAGCAAAGCTTTATCTCCTTGACCTCTTCTCCTAGAAGCTTCCTTGCTGCCGCTGCGGCATAGGCAATGGCAATGGGTTCCGTGCAGCCCATGGCCGGCACCAGCTCATTCTGTAAAATCTCCGTATAGTTGTTCATCAAGCTCTCTTCCACCAAAAGCACCTCCTAAAATATGTCTGAAAGGACTTTTAAACGAAACCTTCCTTCCCATAGTAAGCCTGAAGATTTTCTTTCGAAGCGACAAACTCGAAATCTTCCTATTCTTATTTGGATTTGCTCTAATCATATCAGTAATACGATTAAAAAAAGCACTAGGCGGATTTTGACGATTTTTTAACATATATTTTGTATGATTTGTATAGGGATTCGTGTATATCAAAATATTTTTATACAATATATAAGCTCATAAGTCCTACCATAGAAGCACACACTCACAAACAACACCGGTATGGACTATAAAAAAGCAAAAAAAGACTTTCAACAATATAGGATTGAAGATGAGGCAATCTGAGTTTTTCACTCCCTACAGAGCCCCTGCAAAGCGAAAGACTGTAGAAATCAAATATCTGAAGCGAATGATGCAGTATAGGTATGAAAGAGAGCAATCTGAGCCCGCCAGAGCCTACATAGCCCACACAAAGCGAAGGACTGTAGAACTCTAATAACCAAAGCGAATGATGAAGCATGGGTCTGTAATTGGGGCAATCTGAGCCCGTCAGTACTTACTGAAAGCGAGCCAAGGCGACGCTTGAAGTTAGTACTGCTACGAAGGCGAGGTTAGCGAGAGCGTGCCCCAATTACAGACCCATACTTCATCAGAGCGCTTTCTCATATTGAGTACAGTCCTTCACTTTGTAGGGGCGAACGTAGCGGGAGCGTGCTCGATTTCATGCCTATACTGCATCAGCGCGTATCATTACAAAGACTACAGTCCTTCCCCTTGCAGGGGCGAGCATAGCGGAAGCGTACTCAATTTCATGCCTATACTGCATCAGAGCCCCTTACCCCGCCAAGCGTTCATACATGCCGTAATAGCTTCTATCCTCCAGCATATCCTTCCGAAGCCGTAGTACCTCTGCCGGAGCATCCGTAATCATGCCATCCACCGGGCTTTGCAGATATTTCAACATCTTATCCTCTTCGTTAATCGTCCAAAGATAAAGCTCCTTCCCCATATCCTGCACCTCTCCCATTAGGTAGCCGTTATAAGAGGAATCTTCTATGGCATAGAAATCCACGCCTTTCGTAGCAAAGTCTCCAAATTGCACGGGAATCACTACTCCGGTCTTCCATTCCGGAGCAGTCTCTTCTATACCCTCCATCAGGGAAATGTTTAAAGACATCAGGGGATTCGTCTTCTCCACCCCATATTCTTCCAGCTTCTTCAGAAGAATTTCCGAAAAATTCTCCGGTTCCTTCCCGTGAGGCTTAATCTCAATAAGCAATGGCATATCCAGCTCCTTTGCCTTCTGTACAAATTCCTGAAGGCTTGGAATTTTTCCGCTAAACTCCCCCTGTCGCACCGTCATGGCGGTAAGCTCCGAAAGGGTACAGTCGTAGACCTTTTTTTTGATTCCGCTAAGGCGGGAAAGATCCACATCATGCATCACCACAAATTCCCCATCCTTGGTCAGCTGAATATCCAGCTCCACCATATCTGCTCCTGCTGCCTTTGCGCCCTCTAAGGACTCTATGGTATTTTCCACCCCGGCGGAAACCAGCCCTCTATGGGCAATGATTTTCGCATCCGTATTGACCTCCCGGCTCATATAATCCATTACAGCTACAGTGCTATGAAAGACAAAAAGTGCCAGTAGGAGGAAAATGGTGGCCTTGCTATACTTTTGTTCCTCGGTAAGAAAGGCATTTTCCCCCTCGGAGCCTTCCACCGGAAGGGTATTTACCAAAAGGGAAAGAAAACCGATTTTTGACAGAATCGCAAAGAAAAAAATCTGGTAAAACGGAAAAGAAGGAAGAAAAGAAAATGAAAAATCCCCAGCTCTCCCTTAGGGTCCAGGCGGGTAAAAGAAAAAGCCGTCAAATAGAGCAAAACTGAGCCAAAGTAAGCTCAGCAAAAACTCATACAAAAGAGGGTTAGAAACAGCTTGATCCCGCCTTTTTTTGTATAGGCAAAGCTTTCCGCAGCGATTTATGAAACTTCTGCGCCTTTAATCCCATCAAAGGGTACGGTATAGACAAGGCGCATATTAAGGTACATAAAAAAGAAAAAAATCAGAAAAAGGACAATGCTTCCTCCGACGGTTTTTCCCACTTCTTCCGTAATAAAAGCCGGAATACGAAAGGAATCTGTCAAAGAGGAGCTTAGAATAAAACCTGCCACCGGTATCGTGCAAATAATGTAAAAGCAGAAAAAAAGTAAAAACATTTCCATAACTAAAATCCCTAGAGGCGGGTAGAGAGGTCCGAAGAATTTTCCGATAAGAAATCGGGCGCCTTCCTTTGCTGCTAAAAATCACCTGCACCAGGGTAAAGACTTCCACATAGAAAAAGAAGGCAAAGAGAAAGGCAAAAAGCAAAACCATGAAAAGGCTTCTGGGGCTGGTAAAGAAATAGCGAATATTATATTGGTCAATATTGGGTAAATCCACCAAGACCAAAGCCAGACGGAAAAGCATTTGCAAAAGCTCCTTTCCTACAAAGGTAGCGATTTGCAAAAATATAGTAGATAGACAAAAAAGGAACTTATGGCGATTGCAAAATGTCAAAGTCCCAAAAACCTGTTTCCACATGCCCTCTTTTTCTCCATAAGTTCCTTTCTGAAATTTACTTAGTGAATGTTTTAAATGAATTTTTAAATGAATTTCTTCACAATATATCTCCTTTTCGTTATAGAACTCGCAAATTTCTTTCCGATATCGACTTAAGAAAAATGAAGTTTTAAACGGTAGGCGGAGTACTCTCCGAAGTCCTGTATATCCTCCTCCAAATAGCGAATGGCCTTATCCACGTCCTTATTTCGTAGCGCCGACACAATGTCCACATGGTGCTCCGTATCCATGGAGAAGAGATTTCCTTGTCCTTCTTCCAATAGTACTGGGAGTAGGCCCGCTTCAGTCTGGCCATACATTTTTCCAGCTGCTCCGTAATGTATTCATTGTGGGCACAGGCAATTAAGCGAAGGTGAAATTCCATGTTATGTTTCCAGTGGGTCATGGCATCCGTGTCATTTTCACTGCACTGACTATTGATTTTCTCCAAGTCCTGAAAGTCTTCCTCCCGAAGCTCCGCACCGCACTCCAAAAGAACTCCCCGCTCCAAAACAAAACGGAAAGCCAGCATATCGTAGATATCTTCCTTACTCAGGCGCACCACCTCATAGCCGTAGCGAGAATATTTTCGTAAAATGCCATCCGCACAAAGCGCCATCAAAGCCTCCCGGACAGGAGACTTGCTACAATGGTATTTTTCCAGCAGCGCCTTCTCATTCAAGATATCTCCCGGAGAAACATTGCCCTGGAAGATATCCTCCAGGATAGATTCATATACTTGATCTTTCAGACTTTTTTCCATAGTTCTCCCTTCATTTCTTTGAACTTTCCTAGTATAGCGTAAAAAAGGAGGCTAAAAAAGCCTCCGAAGTGATTTTCTCTGATGAGAAGAAAATATTTTTATCCTAAAACTTGCCATAGAAAACTATGCATACAGACTTTCCAAGGAAATCAAAACCACATCATCCCGAGAAATTGCTTCAAATCCGCTTTTGGAAAGGAAACCGTAACGATAGCATTGCAGGCCGCATTCCTGCACCTGTGTTATCTCTTTTTCTATTTCCGCCTTGCTAAGAGGCTTATCTTGAAACTTTACTTCATAAAAAATATAGCCCTTGGGATCGTAGGTGACAATATCGAACTCTCCATTTCGTCGTTCTTTCGGAATGTCGTAGTAGTACCTGCCTATTTTTTCAAAGGGCTCCTCCATAAGCCCTGCTCGATTCTGCCGGATTAAATATTGTTTTCCTATCGTCTCAAAACGCTTCGGCACATAGGCATTTTCAAAATCTTCCTGAATATATCGCTGATAGAAAATATCCGAATTCATCACGTTTAACTGAGAGCTGTAACGGAAAATATATCGATAATAGAACAAGGACATGGGGTCACTGATATAATATCCGGACTTCTTTCGGTTATTTTCATCATTAATGGGCGCCGCCTTCTCCACAAGTTCCATGCGAATCAGCTTGTCCAACACATCCACTAAACTGGGACCGCTGGAAACATGGGACTGAGACAGGATATCGTTAAAGCGGGAAAATCCCTTTGCCATAGCCTCAAAGACTTCATTGGCATTCACAATTTTCGCAATTTCCGACTTAAGGTACATCAGTACTTCATTTTCCAGTCTTGCACCGGGAGAAGCAATCAACTCTATAATATTCTCCTTTACAGACCTGTCTTCCCGAATCAAACGATTGTAATAGGGAATTCCGCCAAAAACACTATAAAGCCTCACCTTATCCGCATCGGAAAAATGGGGATAAAACTGTGCTGAATCATAGTAATCCATGGGCTTTAGCTTTAAAAACCAAATCAAAAACGCCCAAATAATGGATTCTCTTTTTCTATCAGTTTCTGCATGGTATCCACAAAGGAACCGCACAAGACCAATTTCAATTTACTATGATTTCTATATTTATCAATCAGTGCCTGCAAAACACTGTCCATGCCCTTCAGCACATCACTAAGATAAGAATATTCATCCAAAATCAAAAGAATATTCTCCTCCGTCCCTTTTTTAAAAAGAAAATCCAGTACTTCCTCCAGGCCGGAAAAGGAAATCTTCGGATAGCCAAACTCCTCTGAAAAGTAAAGTCCTTAAAGCTTTCTACATTGTTCATTTCGAAGTCTGTTTACACTCGTAATAAATCCTTTTCCCCTCAAAGAACTGCATGGAATGTTTCATCAGCTCGCTCTTTCCGATTCGTCTTCTTCCGTATAATAGAAGCACTTCCATGCCGGGAGACTGATACAAGCTTTTGATTTTCCGTACTTCTTCCTCTCTTCCGATAAATTTCATTTTATTCGGTCACCTCCGATTCGGTTTTGTCCGAATAAAAATTATCATATCTTTTCTAAGATGTAAAGGCAGGAATTAAACTACCGCATTTCCTCAATATGATAAATGTAGTCAATGGTGGACAGGGCTTCGATAATCTCCTTGTGGGTTTTGAACTTCTTCAGTTCCTTGCTGTCAATGGTAAAGGTTACGGAATACACGCTAAGGCCGGAACCGTGATAAGCGGTATTTAACTCAATATCATCAATCCGAAGTCCCAGTCTCCGGATGGTGGTAACAAAGTCCTGCAAATACTGTCTGCTCTTTAACTCCAAATGAATTTCAAAGTGGTTAGAGCGGTTTTTCAAATACATTTCCAAACCCGGCAGGTAAGACAGAATCCAGTACAGCATAAAGCAGGCCACCACACTGACAAAGTAAAGTCCTGCTCCCGCACTGAGCCCGATCAAAACACAGGACCATAGAGCAATGGCCGTAGTTAAACCTTTTACCTGGTTTCTGGAGCTGTAAAGAATCGCCTTTCTGCTGATGGTAGCGATACTAATCATAGCAAAGGCGGAGAGCATGGGAAAACGAAGAAGCTCCGTATTCATGAAAAGCAGGTCTAAAATCATGGCCAAACAGCCGGATAAAGAGGCTAAAATAAAGGTTCGAAGACCTGCAGAATGCCTTTTATTGGCTCGCTCGCAGCCAATGATGGAGGAGAAGAACCGCCATGAAGATTCTGAGCATAGCGGAAAAAAAGACTTATGTTGTTTTCTATTGTCAATGTCTGAAATGCTTCCTGTATAATCCATTCTGACATGGCTTTTCCTCCTGTTATATTCAAACCTTCTGTAATCAATGCAAATAAAAATCATCTACAACCGATATAGCATTGAAAATATCAAGTTTTAATTTGTCTAAGCACTTTTGCACTTTTGCACTTTTGCACTTTTGCATTTTTACTTTCTACTAGTAGCATTGCCACATTTAAAAATGCTCTAAAAATCAAATAAAGCAATCTGGGAAGTTCGACTACTGATGTTCCCCGACATTAATGTCGAGGAACATCTTATTCAACTATACATTTTATAAATGCTTTCAGCCTAGCTCCTTCTACGTTTTTATCTTATCTAAACCCTCATGTAGAAGCCTCAAGCTAGTACTGCTCCTCCGCCGCCTCAGTAAAAAGCTTCTTCCTCTTCCGCCAGTCTCTTAGCATGAGAAGGAAGTTCCTTCTGAATAGCCTGAATCCGCTCAATCAAAAGCTCTACCTCATTTCTCTTCTCCGGCTCTATAGCAATAGATTCCGTCAAAGCTTCCAGACTCACTGCATAAGAATGAGAAAGATAAAGCGCCAATTTTGCACAGCCCGGTCCTATGAGTTCGTAGAGAATACTGGAGGCAAGAATGACTGTCTCAAAAGCTCTTTCCCAACTCTCCTCCCAGGATTCTTGCCCCCAAAGCGGAAAGGCCGATGGCCACTCCTGCCTGAGGCACCAATGCCAATCCTAAATATTTCCGAACTTCCTTCTTTTCTCCCACCAAAGTTGGGCCCAGAATGGCACCCAGATATTTTCCCAAAATACGCACTAGAAAATAGCTGATACCCACCAAGAGAAGAGGAACATTTTCCCTATCCCCCAGAATGTAAGAGCACATCCAGCTGAAGTTCATACCGGAGCGCACTAAAAAAACAGAAGTAAAATAGGAGGATTAAAGTAATTTAACTGTTTGAAAAAGCTTATCGTCTCCCGTAATGTTAATGTAAATCATGCCCATGGACATACAGCCCAGAAGAGGAGACACATCCAAAAGAGCACAGATACCGCAAAAGCTGAAAAGCACAGCAATGGTAATAATCAAACGGTTATCTGTAGAACGCTGCTTCGGCATTAAAAAGCTTTTAAAAAGAGCCCAAAAAGCGCTCCCAAAAGAAGCACCGCCAGATTTAAAGCAATGGGCATCAGAATGCTACTTGCCTTGAAAGAACCGGATTGCAGAGCCACCGCCACGGAAATCGCCATGCTGTAGGCCACCAGACCAAAGACATTGTCCAATGCCACCACCTGTAAAAGGGTGTTCACAAAATCCCCTTGGCATTAAACTGTCGGATGGTCATAATTGTGGAGGCTGAGGCGGTGGTGGCCGCCAAGGCTCCCAAAACCAAGGACAGGCTTAAATTCAATTTTAAAATAAAAAGGCAAAGTACAAAAAAACAAAGAGGGAAAGCTAGGGTCGCTTCAAAGAGGGTAATGATACATACCTTCAGCCCATTTTTGCTTTAGCGTAGAAAAAAAGTAAAAAAATTCCCCAGTACCAAAAGGCAATAAAAGGCAAGGGCAATATCCGCAATAAAGCTTGTGCCTTCAATAAGTTCAGGATGCACCAGATTTAAGCCATAGGGTCCAATCAGGATTCCCGCCAAAATGTAGGCGGTTACATTGGGAAGCTTCAGGCGCTTGGTGACTCTTGTTAAGGCAAAAGCCGGAAAAATAGCATTAAAAGCTATGGGGATAATCACCCCCGGACACAGAGGAGCCCCTGAAATATTTGCATAATGGATTGTCCTTCCATGGGGTTGTCCTCCTTCCTGGAAAATAATTCTAATCCTATAGTAAATAATCAACATGAAAAAGGGAAAGTACTAAACTTTTTCCAAAACACATCGTTTAGTACTTCCTCCTATAAACCCCTTATTTGCCTTTCCTATAATTCTCTGCTATGATATAAAAATAATAAAATTTTATCGTTTTTGAAAGGAGTCTTATGTATAAGCAGGGCGGTATCTTTTTCGGGCGGCTACTGAAGAGGATATCCGAGAATTAGCAGCGATAGAAAAAGATATGTTTTTCGGAAAAATGAAGCCTGTAGCTATGAAGAGGTTAAAGACCGTGTTGAGAAAATACCGGAAGATTTTTGATTGCCTTTGATCAGGTGAATAAAAAAATTACCGGTTATATGAGCAGTATTCACTCCGCTTCTGAAGTCTTTTTGGATGAATTCTTCGAAATGCTTCTTTACATGAGAAGGGGCAAAGCATTGCTTTCTTTTTAGGTCTGGAGGTTCGACCGGAATATCAAGGAAAAGGGCTCGCCAGCCAGATTATGAACCGCTATATTGACATGGAGGAAGAGCGGGGTACAGAGAAGATTTTTCTCACCTGTCATACCCACTTTGTTCCTTTCTATAGCGGTTTCGGCTATGAGCATTTGGGTAAATCTCCCTCCACCTGGGGTGGAGAAATCTGGGAAGATATGGTGTATCGAATTTCATAAAGGATATTTGCAAGATATACTCATTAATGGCAAAAAACTCCTGCGGTAATCAACGCAGGGGAGTTTTTATTCATAACGAGTATCGTGCGCAAAGCGTGCGATATCTCGTTTGCTATTATTTACTAAACCGCCTTTTCAAGCTCATATACAGTCCTAAAAGTATTGCGCTAAGTCCTGCAAAAAGAGCATATAGGCTCATTGTCGAGCTGTCTCCTGTTTTCGTGGCTCTGCTTTCCTTCTCTCGAATTTTTAGACAGTACCTCTCCCAGTTTCTTCAGCTCTTCCTCTTCCTCCGGTGTAGAGGACGATTTTTCAAGAATCTCTCCGATTCGTTTTTCCACCTCTTCTCTGGTTCTGGGTGGACGTACCGGGGTAATGGAGGAGGGAGGATTATTTTTCAGGATCCCCGGTTCCCCAGGCTGTTCCAGTATATCCAAAGGTGGTGCAGGTGGCTCCCGGTAAGGAAGGCTTCTCTCCCGGTCCACCCTACCGGATTAAGGGGTATCAGGGGTAGTCGGCACAAACAGCTCAGGGCGTCACAGGAGGAATGCTCAGTTGACCGGGTTTGATCACCTCGTTTACAAAAACTACTTCCTCTGTGGAAACATCGTCCTTGAAAATTTCTTTCTTAACTCTTAGCTTTAAAAGGCTCCTCCGGATCCTCATCCACTGTAAAGACCACCTGATAACGGCTTGGGTCAAACTTGTATCCGCCTAAAGCTAGCCTGTCTTCGTAAGTTCATAGCTGTACTTTCCGGGAGCAGGGAAGGAAATCGGCTCAAACTCTGCCTGTCCTTCACCTTCCACCGTAATCTGTGTACTTCTTTCCATCTTATTCCCCGGCATTGGAGCAAGATTTGTTGGCAGTTTTACACCTGCATTTCCGCCCTGAGCCAATTCACTCTCCACCCATCGGAGGGTGAAGGAGAATATATCTTTCTTCTCTTTAGAAGCATTACTCTGTCCCTGAATTTCCTTCCGTAAACTCAGCTTGGATTCTATGGGAGCCAGTGGTAGAACATTTCTGAATTCCAAGCCATCTCCTGAGACTGTAGCGCTCATGGTGCCATCCTCGAGTCTCTTACTTTTTACAGTAATATGCTTAGTTTCACTTTCATCATTTTTTTCACAGATGGAACCGTACCGGCTTCTGTAACAACATACTGATAATCCCCGGGGAGTGTATATCCAATCTTTCCAAAGGAGATTTCACCTCCATCCGGATTCGGATTTGTCTTAGTCAAAGAATCGGCTCCTGCTGCTTCTTCCGGCATAGGTGCACCGTTTACAGCCTTTAAGGTAAAAACTGAATTTTCCGCTGATATCCAGAACACTTATTCCTCCGTAGGATTCCAATATTTTCTTCACTTTGATATTGGGCTCCACCTTCTCCACACCGTAGGTATTGGTAAATACCAATGGCGTTTCTGCACTAGCTGTAGAGGTATAAGTAAGCTTTTGGTCATCTTCATTGTTGACAGTAACAGTAACTGTCTTTTCAGAAAGAAGGTCATTCTGAATTCCCGGACGATTTCCGCTTTCTGTTACGGTATAGACATACGTTCCCGGTCGAAGAATGCGAATCTTTCCAAATTCCATCAATCCTCCATCCGCATCAGGATTGGTCTTTTCCGTAACAATGGCTTGTCCCTTTTCATCCAGAAGACTGGCTCCTAAACCGCCCTTTAACGTAAACTTAAAGGCATTTCTAATATTCGGTACAGATAATCCCTGAGGAGTAACTGTTTGCTTTTTTACCGGAATGCTTAAAATCACAGGTTCAATAATACTATGAAAGCTGGGAGCCTCTACTGTATCAAATACATCGGATTCCGTAGGCTCTGCGCCTGCAAATATACGAGCAGTTCGAAAAGCCGTATTGGTATTTTTAACGGATACTTTGTTCATATCCGTGGTAGCTGTCATCTCCACATAGGCAGCCAACATTCCTTCCTTATCCAGTATAAAGCGTTCTCCTGCCTTAGTTGTTCTGGCATCAATGGCTATTGCCTTGATTTGGCTTCTGTCAATCTTTTCATTATTTTTTGGATTTTTGACATCCCACTTCTTCCAGATACTTCCCTGATTCTTAGGGTTATTAGGGTTATTATCATTTTCATAAGCTGTTTTATCATACTTTGCAACCCCTAGATCCCTTTGCTCCGCAGTAGGAATTACTGTAGCATAGTAAACCTCCGGCTCTAAGGTATCCGTATTTTCTGTGGTTAATCCATACTTATAAGATTGCTTTCCTAACATGGAGCTGATGTCAACGCCTGCAAAATCTCCATTTCGATCCTTTGAGTCGCCCAAAATATCATACATCACCAAATCTGTTGTTCTGGTAATACTTTGTGATTGGAACTTAATGCGATGCTTATAAGGATCTCCCATATAGCTGACATTTTCTTTCCGATATGGTCCGTGCAATTCTGTAGACACCTCATTGGTGAGAGTCGCCTGAACGGCTCGAAGAGGCTTAAAATAGACCGGTGCATCCTCTAAATACATGGTCTTATAGTGACTTTCATCACTATTCCATGCTTCTTCCATAATATTTTGAAAAATACGGTTCTTTAATTTTCCCTGTTTTTGGGGCAACAATTTTTTTCTCCTTATCCTCTAAATTAAAGTTAGGATTCCACTTGGTCTCCTTTGAAGTATTTACAAAAGCTACTGTATTTTGATGAACCGTTCCTCTGTCTATAATATTAATATAGGGATTATGAATAACATAATACAGACGAAGATAGGATCTACCTTGAGGCTTCCAACTTAGCGTTTTAGAGCCTTTTGGGGTTTTAAAGCTGATTTTCATCATGGTCTGTCCGGAATTTTCCCAGTTAGGGATCATCTCCACAATATAGTCTATCCCCTGTTGAAAATCATCTATCGCTTTACCCTTGGAATAGGTTGGCCCCAAAGCAATTTCCTTAGGATTCACATAGGTACCTGCCGGAAGCAAATCGTAAATAACTCCCTCTCTAAGTAAATATGGGCTAACATATTTATCTTCCTGGTACTCTTGCGCAATAGTAGACTCGTTGCTGATTGTAATCATAGACTTCACCAGCTGTTCGCTGTCCGCCATATTATCTTCCACATTATCTACCGTTTTGTAAACTTTAGATCTTAAGGATATGGGATCGTAACGGTAGCCAACGTACATCCAAGTACTTCCTAAACGTTTTTCAAACTCCGATCCGGATCCTGTACTGTATTTTCCATAGCCCGGACCTCCTATAAAATTGTATTTTTCCATTGTCTCCTATCTTTAAAGCGTCTTGGAAATTCTTCCGCATCTCTTCTCCCGGGGTCAATTTAATTCCAAACTTTGTCTTGATATTTGTTTGGTAAGAATTTGATCCAATCCGAAATTCTATTCCTGCAATTTTTTCCGATATCGACTTCTCTAAATCAATATAGTTGGAATCTGTAATGGCTTGAGAATTATTATTGGCAGTATGTACATTAAATCCCGCTTCCGGAGTAAAGTTAAATTTGTTTTTTTCTACAGCTTGGAAACTACCAAACTTTTCATACTGATTGCTTCCTCTTTTTCTGATCCATAGTTCTATGGGCTTATAGCTGGAAAAATCGCTTCTAACTTCTCCACTTGGTGTATAGTTTATCGGCGGATTTGCTTTTTTCACATCAAAAATTTCCATGGAGCTAATAGAAACCGTGTCATAATAGAAGTCTTCTTCCTTAAGCTTATATACCGGAGTTCCCGGCTCTTTAAAGCTCACTTCCGTATTTAATGGAGTGCTCCAATCGCTGTTAATTCCCTCAGAAACTGAGTTGCTCTTTAAGGTATAAAGATAATACTCTCCATCATCTCGTAAAACGGCTTTAGACTCCGGAACCGTATAACTGCCGTCTGTATTGAACTGTATTTGATTTCCATCAGCATGAAAACCTGCCGACATGTAGAAGGTATTGTTCCTGCCAAGGCCATCCATATTCACATCTGATATGCCATCAGCAATCAGGCTTTGTAGCGCGCCAACATTTCTTATATACTTTCCATTATCTTTATCCAGATTGATTACCGCGGTCTGCTTTGCAGGTAATACAATTTTCGCTTTCCCTGCTTCATCTGTTTCTGCAGACCCTCTACGAACATAAGTGTCTGCCCAGGTTTCGGTCCATTCCACACTGTTCTTTAAGACAAGGAGAGGTTTATTTGGATCTCGTCCGGGATCATTTAATGCATCCGTAATCTTTGACATCGGATAACGATAAATCGCTACATACCTTTGCGCATTGACAGTCGAACTATATGAATACCCTATTATATTCTGTATTGCCTCCTCTTTCTCGTGTAGTATCATTGCTTACACTTTCTCTGGTTTTAATCGGTTCTTTATCTATTCCAATAAAAGCTTCTGTTAATAGGGTTAACCTTTGAGTATTCCGTTATAGGCGTTATAGGGAGGTGGAATTCATATATTTAGCTATATCTTTGTATATACCTGTCTGTGTAAAATATTTTAAATTGCTGGCATAGGTATAATCATTCCAACTATACCCCTGATTTGCCTTTTGTGCTCCTACCAATTCTCCCCCATCTCCGGTGGTCTGAGGTAATCGGAAACTATAATCAAAGGCTTGGGAACTTCCCTGAGGTCTCTCTACATCCACAAACCAAGACACATAAAAAAATAATCATCAGCATTTGCAGGTTTTGGTCCCCTAGGCATCATCCCAGTTATAAAAAATTCCTCCATTCACTCCGCTGGTACCATGTGCAATCTTCATTGCTAAAGGATTTACTTTCGTCCTAAGTGTAAGGGAAAGATCATCTTTTGCCTGAGCATCATAGATATCATTTGGGTGGTTTACCTCCGCAAATACAGGAATGGCATTATTATATTCTCCTACTTCTTCATGATCTGTACCTACCTGCCTATGCTTTACCTTAATCATACTCGGTACCATATAATATACAAAGTCTGCAGAGAATGTCACCCCTCCGGGAAGAGACTTATGATTTACCATGTGAAAATATGGTATTTTTCTTCCCATCTATTTCCTTTTTCCACCAAAAGTATAGTTAAAAATCTGTTACATCATTTTTACCAGGTGCCTCAGGGATTGGAGATTGAACGGAGCTATGTTCTTCACTTATATTATCCCCGTAAGCAACTCTGTCAGGATAATTTGCATTCCAGCTTTCATAAATACGGGTAGGAACCTCCATGGTAACTGTTCCCGGCGGATATACCGTATCCTTATTTCCTTTTAAGGTAAAATCCACAGAAAGAGCAATTGGATTCAAACCATTAGATTTCTTAGGGGAAGGAACAATCAATAAATTCTTTTTACTTCTTACATCATCCTCTGTTGACCCGGGATAGCTGTGCCTCAGATCCGGATCCACGATTCTTGTCTTAGGATCCACAACTTCTTTCCAGTATCCCACAAAAAACATGATTTTTCTGTTCTGCTTTTTGCCGGGCCGGTTCCGAGCTTACTACACCGTGGGGACTGAAGTGTCTTCCCTTAAAACTGAAAGAATCCTTGCCATCCTTTAAGGGAAGTAATTCTGCATTCCTTCCCTCCGGAAGATGTACCACCGTCAGCTCCTCGCTTTCCGGAAGAGAAATGGAATAGGCATCCTTTTTAAAGAAGGACTTTTTCCTTCTTCATTTCTTCCTCCTCACATATTCTTCTACCCAAACACCGGGCTGGATGGAAAGGGCTTCTTCAATGCATTATTTTTCCGGAAGCTGATTTCCACGCTCTTTCCGTTTTTAGGCTGGACTTCCACTTCCTGCCTTCATCATTTAAACGATAAAAAGCTGATGTCCACAAAAGTAAAGCGGAGCGAATCTCCACTTCCTCTCCCTTTTCCGGCCTTCTTTTCTTTTTCCGCCTTGACCTTGTTCTTCATGACGGAAAGAACTTCTTCGTCCTCCACAGGGCTAAGTCTCATAAAAGGGTTCCCTCAGGGAAGGTGTCCTCTCCGTGCTTGGCAGTAACCTGTACGCCTTCCGGGCTGCTTTCCTGAAAGAATCCCGGCTCCAGGAAGGAGAGTTCTTTCTTTTCTCCCTCTTCTATCGCTTCATTCAGAGCACTTTCCGTAGAGGAAGCCTCTTCCGATGCGCCCTCTGTCTTCTTGCCCTCCTCGGTATTTTCTTTATCTTCTACAGTCTTATTCTGCGCTTCGCTATCCGCAGACTGCGCATCCTGGAGCTTGCTTTTTCTTGCTCTTCTGCATTCGACTCTTCAGAATTTTGCTCTGCTCCGGTCTCTTCCTTCAAAGAGCCCTCTGTCATTTTGCTTTCTTCAGGGAATTTCTCCCCCGAAGGACCCTGCCTCTAAAGAACTTCCCTGTCCTGCTGAAGCTTCCTGTACCTTGCTCTCTTGTTCAGAAGAATTTTCTCCCCCTGTGGAAAATTCCTCTCCCACAGCCTCTCCTGCATAAGCCACAGCCTGTACATTGCTAAAGCTAAGCACTGCACATAAAAATGCAGAAAATGTCTTTTTCCCGATTTTGCTTTTTGGAAAACTTTAACATAATTTACTCCTTATCCTTGTATATTCTAGCCCTGTTCTTTAAGTGAAAAAAATCGAAAAAATATCCTATATGGACATATATTTACTTCCATTTTTTTGTATAATGTTCCGCACAGAAAAAAACAGATTTCTCCACTCTATCGTCATTTTCCCAACAAACCATAAGCAAGGACAGAAAAGAGGGAGGACCGACCTCCCTCTTTCTCCTATTTCTAATTTCTTTTTAGGCTTTTTGATACAGTAAAGCACTGTCTTCTTCGCTAATGCACAGTCTTGTTTGCTAACTAGGCTTCCTCCGCTTTTTCCAAACTACAGCTTTTTCAGCTTGGCAAAAGCCTGCCAGCATCTTCTTCTGCCCTGCGGTATCAAAAAGCACTGTGACCAGCTGATCCTTCTTATCCTCTTCTATGGCCAGTACTTCCCTTCTCCAAATTTCATATGACTGACCCGGTCTCCAACCTGATAATCAAGGCTTCCGGAACTTATGCCGGAAATGCCCTTTTGGATAATGCCGGCATTTTGATAGTCTTGTAAAGTGGAGGCTGAAGCGGAGGAAGAGGAAGCGACACCATAAGACTTTCCAAAGGAACTTCCGTTACTGCCGTAGTTTCCTGAAGAGCCGTAGGAACTTCCCCTTCCATAGCCACTTGAAGCAGAATCCCCATAGCCTGACTGTCCCATATAGGCTTTGATAGACTGATTCGCCTGCTGTAAGTATGAGCTATAGCCGGAACGGCCTGTTTTTCCATGAAAATATCTTCCTCACTGGGCTTTTTCCGATAAAGATATTTCTTTTCCAGATACTCTTCCGGCACATCATCCACGAAGCTGCTCACCAGCATGGATTGATACTGGCCATGCACCACCCGGTCTCTTCCTGCGGTTAAATACAATTCCTTCTCCGCTCTGGTGATACCCACATAGAAGAGTCTTCGCTCTTCCTCCCGCTCTTCGGGGTAAACATGGACTGGGCGCTTGGGAAGAGACCTTCATTTAAGCCCACCAGATAAACCACCGGGAACTCCAGGCCCTTCGCTCCCATGTAAGGTCATAAGAGTAATCTTGTCCTCCGTTAAGTCACTTCTATCCAAGTCGGAAAGCAGGGAAACTTCTTCCAAGAAGGCTGCAAGACTACCCTCATCTCCATTTTCCTCAATATAGGATTGGAGCTTTCCCTGTAACTCCTGAATGTTTTCCATACGGCTTTCCGCCTCTATGGCTCCCTCGGCCTGAAGATCCTTTTCGTATTCCGTATCCTGTAAAATGCGGTCAATCAGGGATGTTAATTCCACATCCTTCCAGCTCTCCAGCATTTCCTGAAAGCTTCCCACCATCGTCAAAGCTTTTCCGGAAAGTCCTGCCGCCTTGGCAAAGGGAAGGGATTCCACCAAAGAAAAACCTCCAAGACTTTCCCCGTACTGTTGCAGCTTTAAAAGACTGGCTTCTCCAATACCACGCTTGGGTACATTGATGATTCTCCGAAGAGCCACATCATCCTTTTTATTCACCAAAATCTTCATATAAGAAAGGATGTCCTTGATTTCCTTTCTTTGGTAGAAGTTTACACCCCTACAATCTGGTAGGGAATATTCCAATGAATACACTGCTCCTCCAGTAAACGGGACTGGGCGTTGGTGCGGTACAGCACCGCCTGATCCTTATAGCTCCAGCCCGCATCCCGAATGCCTCGTATAACAGCCGCCGCCTCTTCCTTGGCACTTTCATATTCCTGAAAGCTTACCTTCAATCCCTCCTTCTCCACGGTCCAAAGCTTCTTTTGCTTTCTGTGCTGATTTTCCGCAATCACCACATTGGCCAAGTCCAGAATAGGAGCGGTGGAGCGGTAGTTTTGTTCCAGCTTTACTACCTTGCAGTTTGGAAAATGGGATTCAAAGGAAAGGATATTTTCCACATTGGCTCCCCGGAAACGATAAATACTCTGGTCATCGTCTCCCACCACGCAAATATTCTGATACTTCTTGGCGAGGAGATAAACCAAATGGAACTGCACATCATTGGTATCCTGATACTCGTCCACTAAAATATAGCGAAAACGCTCCTGATACTTCTCTAAAACTGCCGGAAACTTCTCAAAAAGCTCCTTACAGCGTAACAAAAGGTCGTCAAAGTCCAAGGCATTGTTTTGCTTTAGCTTTTCTTCGTAAAGTCGGATGCAGGCACGAATCTTCCCATCCAGAAAATCCTCCGGATCCTCCAAAAGATAGTCGGATACGGAGCGCCCCTGATTCTTCACCTGAGACAGGGCGGAAAGCACCATCCTTTCTTTCAGCATCTTGCTGTCTATCTGCAATTCCTTAAAAACCTGCCGCATCACGGTTTTCTGGTCATCCGTGTCATAGATGGAAAAGTCGGAGCCGTAGCCCAGATTTCCGATTTCCCTTCGTAAAATCCGCAGACACATGCTGTGGAAGGTGGAAACCCAGATTTCCCCCTGCTGCTCCGGCAGAAGCTGATTGACTCTGTCCCGCATTTCCTGGGCCGCCTTATTGGTGAAGGTAATCGCCAGAATCTGATAGGGAGAGACCCCTTTTTCCAAAAATAAGGTAGGCGATTCTGTGGGTCAGCACTCTGGTTTTTCCCGAACCTGCTCCCGCCAAAAATCAAGAGAGCCCCTCTCCATGGGTAGCGGCCTCATACTGTTCTTTGTTTAATATATTTTTCAGCTCCATGGCTTTCCTTTCTTTTCTTTAGGTCGTATATATGCCCTATACTCTCTTCTTTATTCCTTCGCAGCTTTTCTAGAATACCTTGCTGAAGGATAGTACCGTTTTCCACTTATAGCCACCGCTAAATTCTTGTAATTCTACTTTGCTATGCTATACTTGTTTTTATGGACGAACAATATTTAAATGAATTAACTGAATATCTTAAAAGTTTACATCATGTGCATGCGGGAAGCCTGCCCTCCCTGGACCTATACATGGATCAGGTAACCGGATTTATGGAGGAGCATCTAGCCTCTATGAAGCGTCATCCGGAGGACAAAGCGCTTACCAAAACCATGATTAATAATTATGCCAAAAATAAGATTCTGCCTCCTCCTGTGGGAAAGCGCTACAACAAGAATCACATGCTGATTCTGCTTTTAATCTACTATTATAAGAGCATGTTGAGTCTTTCCGACATCCGAACCGTGGTAGACCCCTTTAAATGAGCAGTATTTTTCCCTCCACAGTAAACCCAGACTCACGGATATTTACGAAGAAATCTTCTCCTTTGCCAATGGAGAAATGCAAAGTTTAACCGAGGATTTAGAGAAAAAGTTCCGGACCGCCAACAGCTCTTTTTCGGAACAGGATCCCGCCTTTGCGGATTTGGAAGAACAGGAGCGGGAACAGCTCCAAAGCTTTTCCTTCCTAAGTCTCCTGGCCTTTGATGTCTACCTAAAAAAACAACTCATGGAGAAGATCGTAGACCGCATGGAGGATAGCCAAAAGAAAAGGAAGAGGAAAAAGAAATAAAAGATACAAGCCTATATAAGCGCTTTGCTACTCTACAGCATGGAGACGGGGCACGCTCCCGCTAGCCTCGCCACGTAGCGGTTCTAAGCTTTTCAAAAACAAAAGCTAAGAACCGACGGGCTCAGACTACCCCGAACTCCATGCCATAGAGAGCAAAGCTATTTTTATGGCCTTCTTGTATTTTTTATTTTCTTTTCCCTCTTTTATTTTTCCTCTTCCTTTTTGGCAATCCGCTCAAAGGCTACTGCGTATCCATCTTCTCCATAATGTAGAGAGCGGTTGACTCTGGAAATGGTTGCCGTGGAGGCCCCGGTGGCCTTCGCAATGTCGATATAGGTTTTGCCTTCCTGCAAGAGCTTGGCCACCTCATAACGCTGGGCCATGGCCAAAAGCTCATTGATGGTACAGAGGTCCTCAAAAAAATCGAAAATACTCTTCCGTAGTTTCTAACTGCTGCATTCCCTCAAATAAATGTCGTACCTCTTCGGTGTCTAGTTTCCGGTTCATTTTCTTCCTTTCCAAAATTATCCTTATTCCCAGTTAATAGGAGTGGGTCTTCTGGTATCAAAAACCTTCTTTACATCAATCAAATCCGATAAGCGGTCTGCCGCTCCGCTATAGGACTCATAAAGACGATAGCCGTCCAGATTTCTTCTTCCCTGCCGGACAAAAATCATCTCCGTACTGTATCCATACCTTGGCGGAATCTACGTTACAGAAGTAGCGGAATCCGGCCTTCTCCAAGACATCGAACTTTCCATCTTCCTGTCCGTGCTGGTAGGGATGCCAGTCTCCAATATCGTCTCCAAAGGGATAAAGGAGTACTTCGCAGGGCTCCGGCAATAGAGGCTCTACATTTCTTTCCCAGCGGTCCGTGTCCTTCGTTACAGAAGCCAGGTCTCTTTTTCTCAAAGCTAATATGTCCCCAGGAGTGGGAAGCAAACTCATAGCCGTCTTCCTTCATGGCCTTGGTAATCTTCTTAACGGTTTCCTTATCTTCTTCAATATTTGGGTTTTGCCCTATTCTTCGGGTCTAAGGCAGGAGAATTAGGGATCAAAGGTCTCATCGGTTCTATAGCCAAGAACGCCATTATAGCCGGTAAAAGCAATCACCGCCTTATGGCCATGGTAGGCAAAATCCGGATGCTCCTCCACAAACTTATCCAAAAATCGCACTAGGTCATAATCCCCAATGGTAACATTTCCGTCCTTATCGGTATACTGGTTTTAGGCTTTCCATTTTCATCCAAAACCATCTTGTCCGCAAAGCCGTGTCCTTCCATGTAAACGTAGTAGTTCACATCATCCTGAGACATGACAAAGGGCTTCTTGCCTTCCGGAAGCATAATCTGCTTCTTCACCATTTTCTTCGTGCCGTCCGGCTGTTCCTGCATTTCCGCCATGTCGTGCATGTGACCATCACATAGCCTCGATCGTACATCTCTTGTATAATTTCTTCAAACTCCGGAATGGTGGTCATCACAGAGTTATACTGTCTACCCTGATGAGAATCCGTCAACGCTCTCTCTACATCCACCACCAAAATATGGAAGAAAATGTGGGTGATATCGTTCATATCCGCCAGCACCAGCTTTCCTTTCTCTTCCTCATACTGAGAAATCTTTGCGGAAATCTCTGTATCGGAAGACAGGTTCAAAGCATTTAAAGGTGGCAATAGCACTGTCATAGTCATATTGCTTTTGCCTGTAATTCCGCCGTCTTTAAAAGCCTCGTCCTTTTCCGAAAAAAGCCGGACTTTCACTTGCTTCTACCACCTCTCCTTTTCTCTTCCGTTTCTCCTCTTCTCCCAGCCTTACTACCGGGCGATTCTTGGCAATCGTGCTCTCCAGAGCTTTCCTTCCAGAAATCCCTCCCTGCTCTTGCACATAGGGCAGGGCATAGCGCAACCGACAAAAAGCCAGGAACAACAAAAGAAGCAGAAGAAAAAGAGCAGGATATGCAGGCGCTTCTCCTTCTTTCTTTTCTCTCTCGCTTCTCCATACGAATGCGGTGTTCCATCATTTTTCTGCTGGTAATACTCGTCATCAAATTCTTCTCTGTTCATCCGACACCTCTCTCTGTCTCCCTCTTATTGTACAAAAATATTACCTTGAACGCAAGAAATGGCGAAGACTTCAGGAAGTACAGGGGAAGAAAGACCGATTTTATAATTCTAAGATTCCAGTTTGCCTTGCAAAAATCAGTCCATAATGTTCCAATGCAAAGGTCTGCTGTCTGGAAAACCAATCCTCAAACCTTGGACTCTCTTTTCTTATAAGTATCATATCTTTCTGCAATCATGCTATTCAACTTTTGGACAATTTCTTCCGTATCAAAGAATAAAGCTGGCATTTCCTCTTGTTCTTTCTCAAGTTGATAGAAAAGAATATTAAGTATGCTATCTAGAGTTCTAATATTTCCCGCAACACGAATTAGAGTGAATATCCCCATCTTATATCCATCTATCACCCTTTTGGTCTCCCGTTTCAGCATAGTACTGATGAATAGCATCTATAACTGCATGAACATTGTGCATCTCATCAGGATTGACTGCTACACGATAATCTCCAAGTCCACTTAATATCACTACATAAGCTATTTCTTTTCCGGAGCAATATTCTTTATGAATTAATTTTCACACGAATTTTTGCACTACGTACCAGTTCATCATATCTTGTTTCACTCATATAGAATCCCTTTTTGTATTTACAGCTCTTTTTCTGCGTAATCCTTAAGTCCTTAGAATACAAAAAAACGCATAGTATCTTAGCTCGATTGCTCCGGCTTTCCTTGTAAAATCAGTCCATAATCTTCCAATGCAGATTGTTGATATCTGGAAAACCATGGTTCAAAAAGATGGATCTTCCTTCTCGAAATTATGATATCTTTCCACAATCATACTATTTAACTGTCGAAAAATCTCGTCCATATTTAAAGTAAAACTAGCCTCTCCACTATAGTTTCTTTATAAAGTTCATAGAAGAGAATCCTCAATAAATTTCTAAACATTTTCATATGTCCTGATGCTTCTATTAGCTTGTAAATCCCAGCCTGATATCCTTCAATTACTCTTGCATCTAACGTTTCTGCATAATATTGGTGAATACCATCAATAACTGCCTGATTATTATGCCCTTCTTCCGGACTGATTCCGACAAAAATAATCTCCTAGGCCGGTTAAAATCACTACATAAACTATTTCTTTTTCCGGAGCAATATGCTTTATGAATTTGTTTCACGGCGAATTTTTGCGTGCCGTACCAGTCTATCGTATCTTGTTTTCACTCATAGATAATCACCTTGTAATTAATACGTTTTTCTGAACAATCTGCATATCTGACAGAAAGTAGAAACACATATTGTCTTAGCTCGATTGCTCCGGCTTTCCTTGCAAAAATCAGTCCATAATGTTCCATCACAAAAAGTCTGCTGTCTGGAAAACCATGGTTCAAAAATGGATCCTCCTTCTCGAAAATTATGATATCTTTCCAAAATCATACTATTTAGCTGTCTAAAAATCTCTTCCATATCCAGAGTAAAACTAGCCTCTCCTCTATGTTCTTTATAAAGCTCATGAAGAGAATCCTCAATAAATTACTAAACATTTTCATATGTCCTGATGCTTCTATTAGCTCATAAATCCCGGCCTGATATCCTTCAATCACCCTTGCATCTTCCGTTTCTGCGTAATACTGGTGAATAGCATCAATAACTGCCTGATTATTGTGGCCTTCTTCCGGACTGATTCCACAAAATAATCTCCTAAGCCGGTTAAAAATAATTACATAAGCTATCTCTTTTCCGGAGCAATATTCTTTGTGAATTAATTTCACGAATTTTTGCTTCGCGTACCAATCTATCGTATCTTGTTGAACTCATAGATAATCACCTTGTAATAGATAATTCTTATCAAACAATCTGCAAATCTAATAGAAAGCAAAAACACATAGTGTACCAGTTCAATTATTCCGGCTTTCCTTGCAAAACTAAGCCATAATGTTCCAACGCAAAGGTCTGCTGTCTGGAAAACCAATCCTCAAACCTTGGACTCTCTTTCTTATAAGTATCATATCTTTCTGCAATCATGCTGTTCATTTTTCGGAAAAATATCTTCAATGTTAATAGTAAAAGCTGGCCTCCCATTACATTCCTTCTTCAGTTCATAAAATAGCAGACCAAAGTAAATCACCCAATGTTCTAACATTTCCTGCAACGCGAATTAGCGTGAATATCCCCATCTGATAGCCATCAATCACTCTTTGGTCTCCCGTTTCAGCATAATACTGATGAATAGCGTCTACAACAGCCTGTTCATTGTGATCCTCATCAGGATTGACTGCTACACGATAATCTCCAAGTCCACTTAATATAACTACATACGCGATTTCTTTACCTGCACAATATTCTTTATGAATTAATTTCACACCGAATTTTGCACTACTTACCAGTTCATCATATCTTGTTTCACTCATAGATAATCACCTTAATTCAATTCTCTACTATCTACGTGTATTATCCCTCTCCGTTTAACTTATGCAGGAAAGGAGATACTCCCTTATACAGTAAGAGGCAGAGAACTACATCAATCATGCCTTTCACAAAGGTAAAGGGCACATTAAAGACCAGTAAAGCCTTTTCAATGCTGCCAATGGAGGGAAGAATCAACTCATAAGCAGAAAGTACTACCTCTTTCGGCATGAAATTGTAATAGAAGGGATAAACCACCAAAAGGTTGGAGGGGTAGGAAATAGCCGCCATCACCACTGCGCCTATAACGGAGGCCATGATTGCTCCCTTCTTGCTCTTGTTTTTCTGATAAATAAATCCTGCGGTACCTGCAAAACTTGCCCCAAGGATAAAGTTGGAAAGCTCTCCTACGCCGAAGGATCCGGAGCTAAAGCCGTGCAAAACATTCTTAATGAGCTCCACCAAAATGCCGGAAACGGGTCCCAAGGCAAAGGCTGCAATCAAAGCCGGGAAATCCGAAAAATCAAACTTAATAAATGGGGGAATCAAAAAGGGGATGGGAAACTCAATCACATCAAAATGTACGCGATAGCGGATAAAATTCCTGTTACCGTAAAAATCCCACACTGCTCTTCTTCACACTGCTCACCATTCTTCCCTGACTTTCTGCTTTCATTGCTGTCCTCTCTTTCTTTGCATTTTCTGCAAACTGCATTCTTCCGGTGGTTCTTTTCGAAAGGCTTTAGGACCGGGCATTTTCCTTCTTTTTGTATTTTCAAAGGAATCCTCTTTAAAACCCCCTTTGAAAATACAAAAAGCCCTATACAAAAAGTACAGGGCAGAAAAGCACTAACACTCGTCTTCTTCCATCCAGACTATACTGTTGGTACCGGAGTTTCACCGGTTCAACTGCTTTCTGCAGGTCGCGGACTGTACCGCCAGTGGGGACTTACACCCCGCCCTGAAGAACATTCATTTTTACACTGCTAAGAATACTCCTCTGCCAAAAACTTTGCAAGGAATATTTTTTACGCTTTTAGAACATGTTTCGACACTTTGTTTCAACGCTTTGTTTCACGCTTTGCTTCGGAGCTTTGTTTCGACGCCTTTAGAACTTAATCCATCCCAGCACGCCGGCTACGGAGCTGAACAGGATAATCGCCACAAAGAAGGGGCAAAGGTATTTGATCATAAAATTAAAAACCGCCTTTCTTTTTAAAGGGAGCATCCTTTTCGCATAACCTCCGCCGCGATCCCGTCTACGCCGATCACTCGCACCACCAAAAGACAGGTAGCCATGGCGGCAATAGGCATCATAACAGAGTTGGTCAGGAAGTCAAAGAAATCCAGGAAGGGCATATTTTTCAGTATGGTTACAAAAGATAAAGGTCCATAGCTTAAAGCACTGAGGGTTCCCAAAGCCACCATAATCAGCAGTAAAACCACGGTGGATCTTCTTCTACTCCACTTCAGCTCATCCTGGAAGGTGGAAACCGCACTTTCCGCCAAAGCAATAGCGGAGGTCAGCGCCGCAAAGAAAACCAAGGCAAAAAGAGAATGCCCACTACTCGGCCAGAGCCCATGCTGGCGAAAAATTTTCGGCATGGTAATAAACATCAGGAGAGGACCCGCCTTTAATACGGAGGGGTCTCCGTTGGAAAAAGCGAAAACCGCAGGAATAATCATCAGTCCTGCCAAAACCGCAATGGCTGTGTCAAAAACCTCCACATGGCTGGTGGATTCTTCAATAGAAAGGTCGGATTTCATATAGGAGCCGAAGGTAATCAGGATTCCCATGGCAATGGAGAGAGTAGAACATCTGTCCCATGGCGGAAACCACCGTCATCCAGGAAAAGTTCTTCACATTGGGAACCAGGAAGTACTTAACGCCTGCCATAGCCCCCTCTCTGGTTATAGCGTAAATAGAAAGCAATATTGCCAAAACCACCAGAATCGGCATCATAAAGGGTGGAAACCTTTTTCGATTCCATTTTCCACACCCATAAAGATAACCCAAAGTACCAGCAGGGTGAAAATCAAAAACCAAAACTCCGTCTTTACACCGTTTCCGATAAATTCCGTAAAATACTCTGCTGTGGCCATGGCTTCCGTTTCTCCCTGGATGTAACCGAAGAGATATTTGCACACCCAGCCGCCGATGACGGAATAATAGGGAACAATCAGGATAGGAATGATGGCATTGATCCAGCCTCCCGCCTTAAACATCCAGTCCTTTCCAAAGTGTGCATGAAGCTCACAGGACTCTTTCTGGTCATTCTACCGATGGCACTTTCCGCAATAATCATGGTGTAACCAAAGGTAAGCATCAGAAGGAGGTAAACCAAAAGGAAGATTCCCCCTCCATACTTCGCCGCTAAATAGGGAATCTCCAAATATTTCCCAAAGCCCACCGCAGAGCCTGCGGCGGATAGAGACAAAAGCCCAGGCGGGAGCTGAACTTACTTCGTTTTTGCTTTTCACTACTCATTTTCTAGTTCCTTTCTACTGCTACGCATTTCTTTTTATTCTCTCGGAAGCCTTCTCCATAGCTTCCGGAAAAGACATTTTTCCTGAAATCTTTTGTTCTTCCGTTCCGAGGGATATAGCTCCTGTCTACAGAAGCTTCAGCTAATATTTTCCTTAAATCGCCTCTCCTTCCGCTCCTAAAAACTTCAAAGCCTGGTAAAGTCTGGCAAGGGGCAATCCCATCACATTGTAATAGTCTCCTACAATTCCCTTTACAAAGGGGGCAAAACGCCCCTGAATCCCGTAAGCTCCCGCCTTATCCATAGGCTCTTTGCTTTCGATATAATCCCAAATTTCCCGCTCCGTAAGTCTTACGAACTGCACCTCGGTCTTTTCGTAAAAGCCCATTTTCTTCCCCTGAAAATGAAGGCTGACCCCAGTGTATACCAGGTGGGTTCTTCCGGATAAGCCGGAAAGCATGGCATAGGCCTCTTCCTCTGTTCTTGGCTTTCCCAGAATTTTCTTATCCTGAAAGACAACCGTATCCGCCCCGATGACCAGATAGTCCTTCGGATACTGCTTTGCCACATCCTCCGCCTTTTGAAAGGCCAGCTTCTGCACCAAGAGACTGGGATCTTCCTCTTCTATATCTTCTTTAATTCCACTGGGATGGATCTCTGCCTGAAGTCCCAGAAGCTGAATCAGCTCCTGCCTCCTTGGAGATGCGGAAGCCAAAACCACCTTCAGAAAGCACTCTGTGATTGGCTTTTCTTCTTTCTCCGCTTCCTTCCTTTGCTGTTCCCGCTCTTCCAAGCTCTTCTCTAAGCGATTCAAGTCTTCCTTGAGAGCCCCAAATTTTCCCAAAAAGCAGTCTGGTTTTTCTCCCCACTATCCTCTTCTCTATTTTTGCCTTTTTCTTGCTCAAGCCCTCATAGTTTTTCCTTTCTTTGTTAAAAGCCGCCTTTCTATTCTAACGATTTTTCCAAGTTTGAACAGTAATTTTTTTCCAAGTTTTTAGGATAAAAATGATTTTCTTTTTGCTTTCTGTGCAAACTACAATTTCTCCGCAAAAATATAGCGGATTTAGCAAAAGAATTTTCCCTCTTTCTCCAAAAGATTTCTTCTTGCATTTTCCTCTTCTTTATACTAAGGTGAATCCATCGCATTAAGCGCAGAACATGTCTTAGAAAGGGAATTCTATGAAAATCGAAAATGTAAACAATGTCGAGGGCTTATTTCAACTGCTGAATGACTTACACGGAAAGGTAGAATTGGTTTCTCCGGAAGGAGACCGTATCAACAAAGTCCAAGCTCTCCCAGATGCTGATGATGTCCCAGATGTTGGACAAGGCTTACATTAAGGAGCTGGAACTGATTGTCCATGAGCCGGAGGACATGAAGAGGTTGTTGAATTCATGATGGGAGATGCTCACAATTGATTCTCTGCTCTTCCAAAAACTTGACTCTTCCCAAGCCGGAAGAGTCTTTTTTTCTGATTTATTGGTGGTGGGGAGGCGGCTGTTCCGGCTTAGCTGCAATCTCTGCCGCTGCAGATTTAGGGATTGAAAAACAGTATTGTGCTGGAAAAAGAAACCAGCCGGGAGGACGACTGGGAAAAGAGCTGCGAAGCCCTTCAAGGTCTTTTTCCCCAAGACCGTTTATCCCAAAGAGCTTCTAGCGCATTTTTCCCTTTTTCTGGAAAAATTATAGGGGTTGCCCATCAAGAGGTGTGGAAGTAGAGAAGTCTATCTCCTTACGGAAGATCTCCCCTTACAGGAAGCTTTTCAAAAGACGGAGGCTCCTCTATCGTTACCTTCTAAAAGGCCAGATCTAAGAAAGGGGAATCTTTCTTTCTTACGAAAACTTTGGTTTTGGCCATGGGAGACTAAGCTCCCGAGGAAGAAGCCTCTCTTGCTCCCCTTTTGAAAAAGAAAGAACTGCTCTTCCCCGGACTTTTTCCTGACAGGGCAGAGTCTTAAGCCTTCCCCTAAGCATTGCAGAAGCCGTACAATCCGGTGGAGCTGTGGGGAGAAGAGTAGGAGAAATGCTTTTAAAAGAAAAAGCATAAACAGGGATTTTTGAAAACAAGGGGCTGTAAAAAATCAAAATAAAGAAATAGATTTTCGGCAATATAGGTCTAAATGAGGGGTAGTCTGAGCCCGTCGGTACTTGCGAAAAACAAGAGAATCGAAGTTTTTCGCTTAGTATCCGATACGTGGCGAAGCTAGCGAGAGCGTGCCGCAAATTTAGACCTATATTGCTTAGAAAACTATTTTGATTTTTTTACAGCCCCTTTCTATTATGAAAATACTTTCATACTTTTTCTACTATAGCTTGATTAACCGATTCCGCCATAGAATGCACCTGCAATAAGAGCAAGTAAGGCAAGGCCTGTATAAACATACTTTGCCAAGAAGAACCAGGTATCACCCATGGGCTTCTTTGCACCGGCATTTACAGCCTCCATGGTATACTGCTTTCCAAATATAAAGAACAACATTACCGAGGCAAGCACCGCACCGATAGGGCAAATATAGATAGATACCGCATCCATCCAACTGCCTACAATTCCCTGTATCAATACTGCAACCACCACACCGATGACGCCGATAATTCCTACAGACTGTATTCTGCTGAGCTTAAACTGCTGCTGCAATGTGGCTACCGGCGCCTCATACAGGTTCACAAGGGAGCTGAGCCCTGCAAAGGTAACACAAACGAAGAAAATAATTCCTACAAGCATGCCACCGGGCATTTGATTCATGATATTGACAAGGTAAATGAACATCAGTCCCGGACCGCCTTCACTAAGCTCCGCACCGGATGTGGCCATAGCAGGAATAATCACCAGCGCCGCCAGAAGTGCTGCAAGAGTATCAAATATGGCGATATTCATTGCAGAGAAGGGGATATCCTCTTTCTTACTCAGATAGGAGCCGTAAATAACCGTACCGTTTCCCGCAATAGAAAGGGAGAAAAATGCCTGTCCGAATGCAAATATCCAAAGTCTTACATCCTTTAATCCTTCAGGATTAACCGTAAAGATATATTTGTATCCGTTTACACCCCCGGCTGTATGCCTATATAAAAAGCAAGTCCGATCATCATGACGAAAAAGTAGCGGCATCATAAACTTATTTGCTTTTTCTATGCCGTCTGCAACACCAAAAGCCATGATAGCAAAGTTTACAATGAGTGCTATGATGATCCATGTATTGTTTCCAAATGCAATAGCTGTGGATCCAAAAGTGCTGCCAATAAGATCCATATTGCTACCCATTCCAAAAAGCTGACCGCTAAAGGCCATGACAACATATTTAAAGATCCAACCTACTACACAGGAATACCCTATGGCGAGAGCCAAAGAACCGATTGTGGGTATCAATCTATGCTCTCACCCAGTTTTCTGCTTTTTCCGGCATGTTCCATAGCAGCACCGAATGCTCCTATAGGACCTTTCCCGTACTTCTTCCCAGTGCGATTTCCTCCACCACTCCCGTGCTACCGATCAAGATAACAAATAGAAGTAGGGAATCAAAAAAGTCATGCCTCCCCAGGCTGACACAAGCACCGGAAATCTCCACAGGTTTCCCATACCTACAGCTGAACCTACACAGGCTATAATAAAACCTATTTGTGAGTTAAATCCATCCTGCTTTACAGCGGTATTATCTGAACCCATAAGCTTCCTCCATCTTACTAAAAAATGTAAGTCCCTTTGTGGATAGCAGTCCGGTCTTTACAAGACCGGACGCCAAAGATATCTTCTTCACGAGTGTCGCTGATATAATCTGCGCTTTCCCATTTATTTTTCCCAATATTTGTAATTTCCTTCCTCACATCTCTTCCTTAGATGGAGCGTAGGGGCTCTGCCCATGCATGGAAATGTCTCATTGGCAAAGTATGTCCAAAGGTAATCTTGAGATTGGGAACCGTATCTCTGTCTTTATAAAGCTGTGTCAAGGCTGCAATAATATAGTCCATATGCTACTTACTGAACTGACTTCTGTTAATCGCCAGACGAACCACATTACATACTTCCTTCTGCTGCTCAGGAGTCTTTAAATCATATTCCATAGAGAAATCTCCAAGCTCTGAACAACGGATACCGTAACGATGAATCATCTCTAAAGAAAGTGCCTGTCCTGCAAAGCTCTCATGGCCTCTCTTATAGTTAAAGAACTTATCCACATCAATATAAATTCCATGTCCTCCTGCAGGCTGTACTACGGGAACACCATTTGCCGTAAGGCCGTCGGCCAGATACTGACACTGTCTTACTCTTTCGTCCTGATAGTCAAATCTTGCCTCTTCATACATACCCTGGCAAAGCGCCATGATATCATGTCCGGACATTCCGCCGTAAGAGTCATTACCGTAAGCGGAAATCTGACGAACCTTCAAAAGGTGTCCGATATCTGTCTTTACGCTGCCGTCCTCATTGAACTCTGAGAACTTCTGCCAGAATAATCCCTTGTCACGGAAGGCCAAAACGCCACCCATATTGGCATGTCCGTTTTTCTTAAGGGATGCGGAAACCACATCAAAGTAGGAGAACATTTCCTTTGCGATTTCACAGATGGACTTGTCCCCATAGCCCTCTTCATTCATCTTAATGAAGTAGCAGTTTCTCTGCCCATCTTGCACCGTCCATAACAAATGGAATATTGTACTTATGGGCAATCTGGAAACCTCTCTGATGTTCTTCATGGAAACAGCCTGTCCGCATACAGAGTTATTGGTTACTGTAGAATAAATCAGCGGAACATTCTCCACCCCTACAGCCTCAATCAGCTGGTTGAGCTTATCAATATCCATATCTCCCTTGAAAGGATTCTTCTCATATTTTCCGCTCTTTGGTACCTCAAATAAGATTTCCTTATGGAAAAGGTTTCTGGGTACATTCCCCATCTGCTTGATATTGCCTTCTGTAGTATCAAAGTGAGCATTTGAGGGGATAGTGAATACCTTACCCGGCCATCTCTTTGCAAATAATGGCTTTAATACATCGAATAAAAGGGCTTCTGCGCAGCGTCCCTGGGGAACGATAAAGGTATTGGGTCTGGAAAGCTGGTACTTACCGCCATTGATAAATCCGCCCTCATAGTCCACCAGATAGACTTCATTCATCATCTTTTCTACATCATCCTTGTCTACACCTTCCTTGATGTAGTTGATGAGTCTCTTCTGCTGATCTCCTCTCTCCCATACATCTCGGAATGCATCCAAAAGAACATAATATCCTTATTTCTTCCGTAGGATTCATCTGCCAAGAACATTGCAGACCACTGTGTGTCTGTCATAGATGTAGTTCCGGAGTCTGAAAGACAGTCAATGTATAAAAGACCTGCCGGAAAAGCAAACTCATTATAATGTGTCATTTCCAAAGCTTTTCTTCTCTGCTCCTGGGTAACTGTAGGAACTTCTCTCACTACATGGGTCCATGACTTGGGCGCCTCTACGCCTAACATCTTCTCATATTCCATTTTTCATACCTCCATATATAAAAAATATTTTGATACCCCGGTCATCGTAAGAAACGACTGGCGGACAGTATTACAACCTCTTTAAGCAAGATATCCATGCTCTTTTCATGATTGCATCTATATTTGCACCAACATGCGCTTAATAGCTAAATTTATATATATTTAAATATATAATTATATGCACACTGCTATGAGAATAATTTATCACCCTTTTGATACCCTGTCAATATTGTCTGCTTATCGGCTTTTTTAAGTTAAATTTTAGTGCATTATAGTGCATTTTTGTACAATTTCAGGGTTCGAGATAAAAGATTCAAAATCAAATGAAATTGCTCTTTGATAAATTTAATGGGATTTTTCTTTGCCCTTACAGAAATACCCACACAAATGTGTAGTAAAAAGTCCTTCATTTTCTTGCATTTCTTTGCGGCAAATAATCTTTGAGAATTTATATGAGAATTTTTTCTCAACCCTTTTCTGTCTGCCTCTAAGGCCCTAAATTCTCATTTTGGTGATTTTGCTTAAAAGTCGATTTTAAGAGCAGGAAGTTTTGCTATAATACGGTAGAGCAGTTTCCTATAATTTTTGTGTGCTGAGAGGATATAAACTAGAGGATGCAAATAGAATGGAGAGGGATTATGAATGAACAAGATATAAAGCGATACATGGATCTTTCTGATTTTTTAGGTTCGGTACTGGGTCCTGATTACGAAGTTATAGTATATGACCTAAAGCAGATTCTATATATCCTTAACGGTAATATCAGTGGCAGAAAAAATGGAGATCCGCTCAGTCCCACCATGAAAAGCATTTTACAAAGCGAGGAGTCCGCTAAGGAAAGGTGGCAGGCAAATTATAGAGCCCTTTCCGCCAATGGCAAGATTCTACGGTGCTCTACCCTTTTTTTATAAAAGGACGAAAACGGCAAAAGCTGTAGGCGGGGCTGAATATAAACTTTGATGACAACCGATACAAAGAGCTGTCCAATCTTATTTTTTTCTCTATGCCATCCGGATCATTATGTATCCAAAAATATTTCCATAGAAATAAAGGGAAATGATGAACAGACAATCTTTTCGGAAAATATTTCAAATACACTAGATGAAATACTACATAGAATAAACAAGTCCCTTCCCTTCAGTAAACTGAGTCATTCCGAAAAGCTTGATATCATACGACAGCTTTATCAAAAAGGCATCTTCTCTATGAAGGGCTCTGTTAAAACTGTGGGAAACAGACTATCCTGCTCCCCGCCAGTATGTATAGATATCTCGATATCATAAAAAGAAAAAAATAAACTTTAGTATTTCTTTCATACCAATAGAAATATGCTAGTATGAAAGTTAGAGAACAATAGTCCTAAACACACCCATCAACGGATTTCATATAAATCCGGACAGTGCTGGGTTCCGTAAGAAAGGGGAGATACTATGCTGAAGAAACATCAATTCTGGGCAGTAGTAACAGTTGTTGGAATGGTAATGTGTTTTATCATAGGGGCATGCTATGGTAGCAGGGCATAAGCCAAAAAGCAGTTACAGAGTAAAAGTAATTACAAAAAGAGCAGGAATTTTGCCCTGCTCTTTTTATTCTCTTATGTTATTTTATTCCTTCTCTTTCTTCCCGCTGTCACCATATTTAGTGGCAATTTCAAACAGCAAACTGCTTCCCTGAGAAATCTGTAAGTCCACACCGGTATCATTGGGCTTATTTTCTGCAAATTCATAATCCTTATCCGGAAGAATGGCATTTAACAAAAATTCCCACCAAAGAACCTGTGGCAATGCCGGAAAAAGCAATCTGGATACCGAAAAGCTGGAAATGCAGGGCTCCCTCAGAAGAGTAATTGATTCCGATAGAAAGAACCAAAATCATAGCCGCCACAATAATATTTCTACTCTTGGAAAAATCCACCTTGGTCTCTACCACATTTCGAACACCCACCGCAGAAATCATGCCGTAAAGCACCAAAGAGATTCCTCCGATAATAGCCTGAGGCATTACCTCAATGACTGCGGAAAACTTCGGACAAAAGCTCAGGATAATGGCAAAGCAGGCTGCCAGTCGAATCACTCTGGGATCATAAACCTTGGTAAGACTCAGTACTCCGGTGTTCTCTCCATAGGTGGTAGTGGCAGGTGCTCAAACAGAGAAGCAATGGTCGTAGCCAATCCGTCTCCCAGCAAGGTTCTGTGTAAACCCGGGTCCTCCATGTAGTTAATGCCTACGGTAGAAGAAATCGCGGAAATATCTCCGATATGCTCCATCATGGTAGCGAAAGAAATGGGGATAATGGTTAAGCTGCTGCTCAAAAGCAGAGCCACATCTAATTTTCCTTCCGTAAACAGGGAGAAAAACGGTTCTCTGATACTCCACAGGGAATCCAAAAAGAGGAGCCTCTGATACTGTCAAAGGGCACATAGCCTAAAAACCGCCGCAAAGCTATAGGAAATCAATACTCCCAAAAAGAATAGGGATAATCTTCACCATGCCTCTTCCGAAAATATTGCAGAAGATAACCACAAAGATGGCCAAAGCGCAAGTCCCCAGTTCGTAGAGCAGTTTTTCCACCGCAGACTTGGAAAGATTCAAGCCGATGGCAATGATAATCGGTCCGGTAACCACCGGCGGAAAAAAATCTCATAACCTTACCGGCGCCAAAAAGCCTGGAACAAAAAGGCCAAAACCAGGTACATCAGGCCCCGCACAAGCCACGCCAAAGCAGGCATAGAGCAAAAAGCTCCGGTTCCTTGTTGGGCGCAATGCTCATGTATCCCGCCAAGAAAGCAAAGGAGGAGCCTAGGAAAGCAGGTACCTTATTCTTCGATAAGAAATGGAACAAGAGCGTTCCCAGTCCCGCAAAAAGGAGGGTGGTGGAAATGGATAATCCGGTAAGCAGGGGCACCAAAACGGTGGCACCAAAACATAGCAAAAAAAGATGCTGTAAGCCTAAAACGATAAATCTGCCCTTACCTAATGCTCTTGCATCGAAAATGGCCTCTTCCCCAATATTTTTTTGATTTTCTCCACAATGGCCTCCTTCTTCCCTATTGTCATGGAATCCTTGTCTATTCTATTTTCTTCCTGCCTTTACGCCGCCCCCTATCATACTCCCTGGAAATGCCCCTGTCAAAAGCATTTTCCCCGAAATCCCGCTTCCTATTCCATCCTCTGCATTCTCCCCCTTCCTCTTCTCTTCCTTATGGGATAAAAAGAAGAATCCTCCGGAAATATTCAAATTATTTAGAATCTTCATAAAAGCATTCCTTTCCCCCATTCCTTTTCTGTGATAAAATATCTTTATCATAGAAGCAAAAATTATCTATTATAAGATATTTTTGCACGAGTGAAAAATAAATTTTATAGGTGGGTTTCGACAAAAAAAGAGAATATTGGGTATATACTGAGAAGATAATGCTTGGAGGACAGACATCATGGAAATTAGACAGCTGCATTCTTTTATAAAAAAATCGTTGAATTACAAAGCTTTTCTAAAAGCGGCAGAGGCTTTGGGCTATACCCAGGCGGCTGTAACCATTCAGATTCGCCAACTGGAGCTGGAATTCAACACCCGCTTTTTCGATCGGGTGGGAAGACACGTGGAATTAACCCCTCCGGGAAAGAAGTTTCTCATGTATGCAATGAAATCCTGCGAAAAGTGGATGATGTCCATGCTTTTGTTGGGAAATGCAGTAGTGAAAGACCACAGACTGCGAATCAGCACCTTGGAGTCTTTATTAAGCTTCAAACTGCCCAAGGTAGTGAGTTACTTCTACAAACATTTTCCGACTGTCGCTTTGGAAATTCGTTCCGGCACTCCCAAGGAACTAAACGAGATGCTGGACCACAACCAGATTGATTTGGCCTACTACATCGATCAAAAGGTTTATGGACAAAACTGGGAAAAGACCCTGGAAGAACCGGAGTCTGTAGTTTTTGTGGCTTCCAATGACGCCAATCTTCCGGATAAGGAAGACTTTCTTTTGGCAGAGCTTTTGAATCAGCCCTTCTTCCTGACAGAAAAGGATTCCAATTACCGTTATGCTCTGGAGCAGGAATTGGCCTCGAGACATTTGGGGATTCGTCCCTTCTTTGAAACCAGAAATCCGGATGTTATTATCGAGCTGATCAAGGAGAACCGGGCCCTTTCCTTCCTCCCCATTACGCCGTGGAGGAAAAGTCTGAAAAAAACGGAAGCCTACGACTTCTCAAAGTCCGAGACTTTGAGATGCAAAATGTATCGCCAGCTCTTCTACCATAAGGACAAGTGGATTACGGAGGAAATGAAGAACTTTATCGCTTTGGGTGAATTATCGATGCTATAAAGAAGAAAAAGAAGCGAATATAAAATAGTAAACTCTTCCCTGACAGAATGAGGCTTAAAAACTCGGGCACGCTCCCGCTAACTTCGCCTTGACTGAGCAGTAGATTTGATATCTACTGCTCACTTTGCTTCGTAAAGCAACTTCCTTCGGAAGTTGGTCTGTAACAGAACGACTTTTCTGATGAAAAGTCTGTCCTTGCAGTACTAAGCGAAAAACTGCAGTTCCTTTGTTTTTCGCTAAGTACCGACAGGGCTCAGATTGCCCTCTTTTAGCCTATCCTGCAGGAAGATTCGCTTTTACTATATTTTCCATTCACTTCTAAAAGAGAAAAACCGCCCTACAGCCTTGTAAGTCAAGGAAGTAGGGCGATTTACATTAATGTACATAATCCAGTATCAAAAGCAATTTTTGAAAAATATCAGCTCCGCTTAACTCATATTGTCCTATAAGCTTTTTACACTATAGTTCTTGCTCTAATGTTTTATAGTAAGTGGTATTTAATCAAACCGCCTTTGGTCTTGTAGCCTGTATCCCAAAGTTCCTCTAGAGAAACCCATGCCGCTTCCGAGTAGGTAACGGTCTGAATCTGAAAGTCATTGCCCTCTGCCAGCGGGTCTTCCCCCTGATATCGGTAGCCAATCAGTAAAAACCAATGCCAGATATAGTCATCCAAATCCTGATTCTGATGGTTCAAGACCAAAATCGGCACGGGAAGATTCTTATCGATCTGCTCTACAACACATTCTTTCGCCTTCGCTACATTTTCCTCTCCGGGAACAATGGTCATCATCAGGTTTTCCTCCTGATACTCCTTCAGGAAATTCTGATAGCCTTCCACGTATAATTCCGGTTTATCGATGCCGGACCAACGGGGATGCAGGTATTTCTTCATTTCTTCGGTAAAATAAAGGTATTCGTCCTGATCTAATTTTTTTCCAAATTCCCGGAATATAAAGATTTTTCCATGGTGCAGGGCAAGATAAATCGAACTGTCGCAGGCGGTAATGGCTCACAGCCCCCAGCTGCATCATATGGTCAAAACACCAATCCTGGTTTCCCCCATAGGACTCACCGATATAAAAAAAATCCAGTTTCTTCTCCATTTGCTCAGGACTTCTCCTTCTCTTTTAGATAGATTTCGGGTTTTGAATCAGTCGCATAGCATTGATGATGCAAATGACAGTTACGCCCACATCTCCGAATACTGCTGCCCACATATTGGCAAGTCCTACGGCACTTAAAGATGAGCACCAGGACTTTTACCGTAAGGGCAAAAACGATATTCTGCATCGCAATCCTCATGGTCTTCTTTCCAATGGCAATGAGGGTAGAATTCGGCTTAGATCATCATCCATAATCACCACATCCGCCGCTTCAATGGCAGCGTCCGAGCCCATAGCGCCCATGGCAATGCCCACATCCGCTCGGGAAAGCACCGGTGCATCATTGATACCGTCTCCGATAAAGGCAAGGTAGCCATTGCGCTTTTCCCCTTCCTCTGTTAAAGAAGAAAGAATTTCCTCTACCTTCTCCACCTTCTGGGCGGGAAGCAGCTCTCCGTAAACGCTGTCCAAATTCAGCTCCCGGCCTACCGCCTCCGCTACAGGAGTACTGTCTCCGGTAAGCATAACCACATTTTCAATGCCCTGCTGCTTCATTTTTCAAAACTGCTTCCTTACTGCTTTCCTTCACCTCATCCGCAATCAAAGATTCTTCCAAGATACTGACCATCCTTTGCTACCAGGCAAATGGTGGCAGCTCCCTCATCCTGCTGTGGTACGGAAATGCCTTCTTCCTCTAAAAAGCTTGGCCTTTCCCACTAAAAATTTTGCACCCTTCCACAATGGAAATCAAGCCCTGCACCGCTGCGATTTTTCCGTATTTTCCGGGAAAGGAAGACTGTTGCTTTCCTTTCCGGAAAGAATGCTTCATCGGATCATTTTCTACTACGACATCTTCCGGAGAAGCATTAGCCTTCGAAGAATCTTCCATCCATTTTTTTGTAGGCGCTGAGAATGGAAAGCCCGATGGGGTGGGTGGAACCATTTTTCCGCCATAGCGGCAGTGCGAAAGAAGCTCATCCTGGAAATTCCTCCCAAGGCTCAATCTCCTGCACGGCGAAATTCCCCTTGGTTAGGGGTTCCTGTTTTATCGGACACTACAACCTTTAATTTGGATACCAGCTCCAGATAGTTGGAGTCCCTTTACCAGTACACCCTCTCGGGAAGCCGCACCGATTCCTCCGAAGAAGGACAGGGGCACGGAAATCACCAAGGCGCAGGGACAGGACACTACTAAAAAGGTACAGGCACGATATAACCAGGTAAGGGGAGGATGGGCTGCGAAAAACTCCGGAGACACCAGGCCTATTTTTGTTCCCAAGAACAGGCCAAGGCTTGGCAGTATAGCCAATGCCAATGCCGAATATACTACGATCAGGGGTATAAATCCGGGCAAACTTTGTGATAAAGTTCTCCGCCTTGGATTTTCTTCTCGGAGGCCTCCTCCACCAGCTCCAAAAATCTTGGAAACAGTGGAATCCTCAAAGGCCTTCAAAGCCTCTACACGAAGCATGCCCTCTCCATTGATACAGCCGGAAATAATCTTTTCTCCGGGAATACCTCTCTGGGGACGGACTCTCCGGTAGGGCTGCCGTATTTACCATGCTTTCTCCTTGACGGACAATGCCGTCACAGCACTCTTTCTCCCGGCTTTACCAAAAGCATATCCCCTACTTCTACCTCATCCGGATCCACGGTATCTACAGTGCCGTCTTCCCTTTCAATGTGGGCCAGCTCCGGTACAATATCCATCAGCTCCTTAATGGACTTTCTGCTTTTTCCTACCGCATAGCTTTGGAAAAAGCTCTCCCATCTGATAGAAGACCATTACCGCCACCGCTTCCGCAAATTCTCCGGAAAGGAAGGCGCCTAAGGTGGCCACAGTCATCAATAAGGCTTCATCAAAGGGACGCCTGTTTTTGATTCCCAGAAAACATTCCTTTACCACGGAAAGACCGCTGAGAAAATAAGGAATAAGATAAAGCGGAAGATACCAAAGAGAATGCTCCGGAAGGAAGGGAAGAATCCCCGTCTTTTTCCACAATCAATAAGATTAAGAATAAGATGACGGAAAGAAGAAGCTTGTTTCTTTCCCGAATAAGTTTCTCTGACATGGTATTTCCCCTTTACTATATTTTTTCTACTCTATGCTTTGCTCTTCTTTACTATATTTTTTCTACTCTATACTTTACTCTAAACTATTGCTTTTCCGGTACTTACTCTGATAATCCGCTTCAATACTCTACTCATAGTACTGCAAGCTTTGGACTTTATTCTCCTACACGCCCTTCACGGTGAAGTCCGGCTCAATGGTCTTTCCTATACGGATGGCTTCCTGCAAAAATCTCCTCAAAGCGATCATCCTCCGCCTCCAAAGGTAAACTTCTGCATCATGAAGTTTAGCTTTACAGACTCTACTCCCGGAATCTTTCCGATAGCTTCCTGTATCTTAGCCGCACAATTTGCACAATCAATTTCACACGCGTATTTCTTCTTCATTTTTCTCCTCTTTTCTATCTTGATTTTTCATTTTTCCAAAAAGCGAATTACTTTTTGTTCTTTCGCTTTTCTTACTGTCTTTTATTCTTCGATATGCTCAATGCCCATAGCAATGATGGTCTTTACATGCTCATCCGCCAAGGAGTAAAGAATGCTTTTCCCCACTCTTTTCCGCTAACCAAGCGGGCGGTACGAAAGAATCTTTAACTGATGAGAAATGGCGGATTGGTTCATTTCCAAGTCCTGACAAATCTCCGTCACATTTTTCTCCTTCAAACAAATCGTGAGAATCTTGATTCTGGTGGAATCTCCAAAAGACCTTAAGCAATTCCGCCAAATCACATAAGCTGTCCTCGAAATCGTTGCATGACTATCTGCTCTTTGATATTCCAGGGCAATCACTTGACTCATTTCTCTCCTTTCTGAGATTACGGGCTTTACAAGCTTTACGATAAAAATTTTTGTAAAGTCCCTCTTCTCTTGCATAATGAATGGCAACTGTAAAAACCATTCAAAAAGCAACAACGATTTACACATGAATATATTATCATATGTAAATCTGTTGTCAAGAGATTTTTCTCATTTTTTTATTCCCGCCTTAAGCGCTCTACCCCTTCTCGAATCGCCTCCACGGTAAACTCCAGCTCCTCTTCCTTTAAGTCCTCTTCAAAGCTTAAACGCAGTCCGGAATAGGCCTCCACATGGCTTTTTCCCATAGCCAAAAGTACATGAGCTTGGCTCCACGGAACCGCTGGCACAGGCAGAACCGGCACTGGCGCAAAATCCCTTTTGATCCAAAAAGCAGCAAGAGACTCTCCGCCTCTATTCCCTCTATGCAAATGTGCACATTGCCGGAAAGTCTTTTTCCTCGGAGGCTTCCAGCGGATTCACCCGGTAATCTTAATTCGATGCCTCTTCCAAAAGCCTTCTAAAGAATAGCTTCTGAAGCTCCCGTTTTCTTTTCTCTCTTTCCCCCATGCCGGCAAAGGCTTCCTCTGCCGCCTTGGCAAATCCTACGATAGCAGGAACATTTTCCGTACCGGCACGAAAGCCCTGCTCCTGCGCTCCCCATGAAGGAAGGCCGGGAGACGAACGCCCTTTCGAATGGCCAAAAGTCCAATACCCTTGGGGCCATGAAGCTTATGGGCACTGGCGGAAAGCAGGTCTATTCCCATTTCCGAAAACGACAAGGGAATCTGCCCAAAGGCCTGCACCGCATCCGTATGAAAAGAGCACTCCATGCTTTTTGGCAATTTCTCCGATAGCCCGCAAATCCTGAATCGTTCCCATCTCGTTGTTGGCCGCCATGACGGAAATCAAAACCGTATCCTCCGTAATGTCCTCTTCCAAGGCTTTCAAGTCCAAAAATCCCTCACGGTTCACCGGAATACGGCTGACTCTTGCCCCTCAGACTTTCCGCAAACTTGCAGCTTTCTAAAACCGCATGATGTTCTATTGCCGAGCAAATAATATGGGGCGGTCTTTGCTTTTGACCTGCTGCATCGGAGTCGGATAGACCGCTCTTTTTCCCCATGGCGGAATAAAATGCTGAAAGAATCGCCCAGTTATCGCTTTCCGTCCCTCCGGAGGTAAAATAAACTTCCCTGGGATTGATGCCCAAAAAGACCGGCAAGGCTTCTCCTGCTGTCCTCCACCGCCTTTTTCGCCTTCTGGGCAAAAAGGTAGAGGGAGGAGGATTTCCGTAATCCTCAGAAAAATAGGGAAGCATAGCTTCCCTGACAGTCTTTGATACCGCTGTTGTGGCTGCATGATCCAGATAAATCATTCTTTCTCCTCTTCGTAATAGAAGGCACCGCTCTTTCCCCCCTGCTTTTCCACAAGGTGAATCCCCTCCATATGCATCCTTTTGTCAATAGCCTTACACATATCGTAAATCGTTAGCAAGGTCACGGAAACACCGGTGAGAGCCTCCATTTCCACCCCTGTTTTTTTCCGGCAGTTTTACAAAGACACTCCACCGTTATCCTTCCCTCTTCCTCCGAAACCTGAAAGGAAATCTTTGCGGATTGTAAGGGCAAAATATGGCAAAGGGGAATCAGCTCCGAGCATTTTTTTGCCCCCATAATCCCGGCTACCTGGGCCACGGTGAACACATCTCCCTTTTTGACCTTTCTTCCCAGTACCGCCTCCATGGCTTCTTTACTGAGGAAAATGCTTCCCCTGGCCACAGCGGTTCTTTCTGTATCCGCTTTTCCGGAAACATCCACCATTCTGGCATTTCCCTGATCATCAAAATGACTAAACTCTCCCATACTTCTCCCAATCTATTGAATATCTTCGCTTTTTGCAAATTCGTACATTTCTTGAATTCGTTTGCTCTGTTAAAAAGCAAGTTTTTCTATACCTTAATTTTCCTCCGTCAAAGGAGCAACTTCTCTTCCCGAAGCTGTAAAAGCCTTGGGAATCTCCTGCATTTTACCATAGGGCAGTCTCTTTTGCACCAAAAAGCAAATTTCACCCTCACCCTTTTCCGGCTTAAAATAAAAGTTTTGTTCAAAGGGAAGCTCCGCCTTGGAAAGCAGTTTCACCGACACAGCATTCTCCTCTCCCCCGGAAAAAAGCGGAATAAAATCGTGGGCACGATAGCCGATGGCAGAAAGCTTTTCCGAATTTCCCGCTTCATCGTAAGCTCCAGCCCTCAGTCCTCTATGAAAATGCTATGCTCTCCTATCTTTTTCGCTTTAGCAATATTTTTACAGCCGGTCAAGATAGCCGCCTGACGATTCTTGGGCTGTCTAAAAAAACTTCCTAGTCTCTCCTGCCCGATCACCTTCCCCCTTGCAGCATAATCACTTCCTCTGCAAAACGGTAAACCTCATCCCGGGAATGGGAAACCATAATGGCCTGTCCCGGAAAATCCTCCAAATGCAGCATCAACTCTTCCTGCATCTTATCCCGCAAATACAAATCCAGGGCAGAAAAGGGCTCATCCAGAAGAATCATTTTCCGGCTCATTGGCAAAGATGCGAGCTAAAGCCACCCTTTGCTGTTGTCCCCGGGAAAGCTCTACCGGAAAACGTTTTTCCAAGCCGGAAAGCTCCATTTTCTGAAGCAGCTTAAAAATCCTCTCCGACCTGCTCTCCCTTTGCTCCTTTAGTGCCGGGGCATTATCTACTAGGAATTCTTCGCCACTTGCTTTTCTAATTTCCTCCTCCGCTTTTCCTTTCTTCCAAAATTTCGAGAAAAGATTTTTCCTTATCCTGTCCTTCCATGGCGATGGCAATATTTTCCCACACCGTTAAATGGGGAAAAGGGCATAGAACTGGAAAAAGATAACCGATTCTTCGCTTTTTGGGGTGGCAGATTGATTTTTCGAAGAGGAAAAATAAACAAGAATCCCTAGCAGAATCTCTCCCTGCTTAGGCGTTACAATCCCCGCAATGCTCTTTAAGCACATACTCTTTCCCGAACCGGAAGCCCCCAAAATTCCAATCCGCTTTTTCTCAGAAGAAAAATGAATATCCAAAGAAAGCTATCCAAAGGAAGCTGAAAGGACAGCTTACAAAAAGACGATTGTTCTGCTTTCTCCATTACAACTCCTTTCAAAAACTTTCAGCTTTATCCACACGAATCCTCCCGCTAAGGCTATTTGTTCTTGAAGGCAATCCGAGGCGGTCGGTACTTGCTGAAAACAAGCGAAGCGACGTTTGAAGCTTAGTACCGCTACCAGCCGCAGGTTAGCGAGAGCGTGCCTGAAAGAATAATATAGCGGGAGGATAGCGCTTCGACAATAACTGTAACGCCGTCATGCAAAACAGCGAAATCAGCATCACCACTCCTACCCATACTCCCGCAGTCAGGTAGTCCTGGTCCTGCATTACAAGGGCGATTCTTTGGGAAATGGTAGCGGTTTTCCCGGGAATATTGCCCGCCAGCATGGAGGTGGCTCCATACTCTCCCAAGGCTCTGGCAAAGCTTAATACAGCACCGGAGAGAATACCGGGAGCGGAAAGAGGCAGAATAATCTTCCAGAAAATCTTCGTTTCCGACAGTCCCAGGGTTCTTCCCGCCTGTACCAAATCCTTGGGAACCAAGGCAAAGCTTGCTTTGGCATTCCTATACATTAAGGGTAGAGAAATCACCGTAGCCGCAATAATACAGCCCAGAAAAGACTGGACGATTTTAATGCCAAAGTGGGAATACAAAAATGCCCACAGGCCGTCTTTTACTGAAAAGAAGAAGTAAAAAAATATCCTGCCACCGTGGGAGGTAAAACCATGGGAAGGGTCAGGACGCTGTCTACGATGGATTGCCAGGGCTCCTTCCATTTTCCTACCTTTTGGGCTAAAAAAATCCCCAAAAAGAAGCAAATCACCGTGGTGATACAGGCCGTCTTCAGGGATATCCATAGGGACTCCAGTCTAATGACCGAGTCCTTCCAATATTCATTCATCATTATTCTACGTTGGTATCAAAATAATACTTTTTCAAAAGTGCTCTTTGCATTGTCAGAGGTTACGAAGGCAAGGAAATCCTTAGCTGCATCCTGTACTTCCTGACCGGAATCTTCATTCTTAATCTGGGCAATAGGATAGATTACATTTCCGGTCAAAGCGTGAGAACCTTTTCCAAAAATCTGAATCTTGTCCTCATAACCGTAGGTATCGGAATAATAGGTGGTTCCTACTTCGGAGGATCCTCTACCACTGCCGCCAAAAACCTTGAAACATTGGACTGCTCGGAAATCTCTACGCCGCCTAAGGCATCAGAAACTTCCTGGGTGCTAATCTTGGACACATCCTCTGTCTCAGGAAGAATCTTCAAAGCCACAAGGGCCTGTCTGGTGTACTTTCCAACGGGAACGGTACCGTCTGCCAAGGCGATGGACTTCGCATCCTTCAAGGTCTCTAAACCGGTAACCTTGGTTCCGCTATCCTTCAGAGTAATAACACAAAAGCTGGTTGTTTACTACATTTTTTTCTGCTTCCCTCTGCAGTTACCTTCCTCCTCCAAAGTGTTCATCTGCTTCTGTGCAGCGGAGAAAAAAATGTCGCAGTCATAGCCTTCCTGAATCTGGCTTAAAAAGCTTTCCGGAGGAATCGCGTTAAACTACAAGCTTCACCTCAGGATGCTCCTTCTCGTACTGCTGCCCCAGGTCTTCCATCACATTATTTAAAGAAGCTGCTACGAAAACCTGTACTTCGGTCTTCTCCATCCTCTTTTGCAGCCTCGGTAGCCTTTTTCGGAAGCCTTTTCACTGGCTTTCTCAGAGGCCTTCTCTGTTGTTGCCGCTGCAGTAGTTTCAGTCTTCTTTGCTCCTCCGCAGGCTGTCATAGCCAATGTTGCTGCAAGGGCCAAAGCAAATAATACTTTTTCTTCATACTTTTCTCCTTTTTTTCTTGTTTTCCCCTCTTCCAAACCCTCTCTTACTCTCAAAAATTTTTTTGTTGACTCAACAAAGAATCTTTTTAAAAAGAAGATAAGATTTATGTCTTGAGATGTAATTATATGAATATAGGCAAATGCCATTATTCTCTTCTTGTTCTTCTTACCGTCTCTATAGCAATCTAAGAGCTACTTGACTCCATTTTCATCCCCTGAAAACTACAAAAATCGGCAGACTTAATCCGTATCCGTTCCCCGAAGGATTCCCAAACCGTGGAATAAATCCGGGAAGAGATAGTCCAGATTCTCCCTGCAGGCCTTGGGACTGCCGGGAAGGTTGATGACCAGAGATTTCTTTCGAATGCCGGCAGTCTGGCGACTGAACATGGCTTTCTTGGTGATGGACAGGCTGTAAGCGCGTAAAGCTTCCGGAATCCCCGGCACTTCTCTTTCACATACTGCCTTGGTGGCTTCCGGGGTGCAATCCCTTTCGGAAAATCCGGTGCCCTCGGTGGTCAGAATCAAAGAAATCTGCCGCTGATCCGCCAGCCTCTTGATTTCTTTCTCCAGCTCCGGTCTTCCGTCGGGAAGAAGAAGCTGTTCCTCCACAATCATGCCCTGATTTTTCAAAAACTCTGTAATCACAGGACCGGACTGGTCCTCATATACCCTTTGGGAGGCTCTGTCCGACAAGGTAATCACCGCTGCGGTAAAGGGTCTGTCCTTTTTCCGGGGAAAATTTCCACCGGATCTCCCACCCGGATTTTTCCTCCCTTTTTCACCACGGAGAAAAATACCTTCTCTTGGCATAATACAGTCTCCCATACGATGGAAGATGGCGCAGTGGCTGTGACAGGCCTTTCCGATTTGGCTAAGCTCTAAAACACAGTCTCCCACATGAATTTCACTGCCCACCGGATACTTGGACAGGTCAAATCCCTCTATCACCAGATTTTCTCCGAAAGGCTCCAAAGTCCACCTGAGCCCTTCTTCCGAAAAATCATCTATTTTCTCAAAGGCTAAAAGGCTCACCTGTCTATGCCATTTTCCGGCATGGGCATCCCCCTGAAGGCCGAAGTCCTCCACCAGCAGAGCTTCCTCTACCTCTGATTTTTCCGTTCCCTTTTGCTCACTCAAGCAAATGGCTAATACTTTTCCCATAATATCCTCTATTCTAGCCGCCGATTCTTCCCATTTCCCGCTTTTCCGTCACCTCGAAAGCTTTTTCAAAAGCAATGGCTTTCCGGTTTTGCCCAGATACTTTCCTGAATCTTTTTCCAACAAAATTTCATCCCTTTGTTCTTCCGAAAATGCCGGATTTCGCAGACATTCCTGCACATCGATACTGTTTCCGAAGCACAGACAGGGCTTAATCTTTCCTGTAGAAGTCAGTCGAATACGGTTACAATGGGAGCAAAACTTTCCATGCATGGCGAAATAAAACCTACAGACCCTTGAAAGCCGGGAATTTTATAATACTTTGCCGGACCGTTTCCATGGGTAGAAATATCCTTTATGATTCCCGGATAAATCTTCTTCAGCTTCTCCAACAAAAAGTCATTGCTGATGCCGTTTTGCTCTTTTCCGTAGCCAATGGGCATCATTTCAATAAAGCGAAGGTCCAAAGGATATTTCTTGCAAAAGCGCCAATAGGGCAAAGATTTCATCCTCATTTACTCCCTTTTTGTAAAACGGTGTTCAGCTTCACGGGAATCCGCAGGCTACCGCTTCCTTGATGCCATTCAGCACCTTGTCCAAGGCATCAAAACCGGTAATTTCATAAAAAGCGCTCCGGAATCAAGGTATCCAAACTAATGTTGATCCCGTCCAATCCCATTTCCTGAAATCTTGGCAATGCATCGGAAAGCAGCAATCCGTTGGTAGTAATCGTTACCTGCTCCACTCCGGGAAGAGCCTTTAAAGAAGCTATAAAATCCACAGCTCCCCTTCGCACCAGAGGTTCTCCTCCGGTAACCTTAAAGCGGGTAATGCCGCAGGCTCCCGCGGCCTTTGCCACCTGCAAAAGCTCCTCATAAGTCAGCAAACGCTCCATGGGAAGAGGATTCTCCAGCCCGTTGGGCATACAATATTGGCAATGCAAATTACAGCGGTCCGTAATGGACATTCGCATATAATTGATTTTTTTCTTTGGAATTTATCCTGCATCTTCTACTCTCCCGACAGCTTGATACTGTTTTTCTTGCTCTAATAAATCGACTCAATGGCTAGTAGCCACTATTCTCTCTGAATATCGACTCTTACAATCAATTCCGATACTCTAATATCTCTCCAAAAGAATCTCCAGGATTCCGCCGCAAACCATTCCCTCTTCGCGCAGCATCATCCGTTAAATCCACATGATACAGCAAGCCTTCGGTGCATTTTCCAGAAAAAAAGCTCCCGGCTCTTCTGAATCACCTCCGCCTCTGCACAGCCCCCTCCTATGGTGCCTGTAATCTCTCCCAGGGGATTGATGGACATCTTCGTGCCTACCGAACGGGGAGCGGAGCCCTTTCTTTCGATAATGGTGGCCAGCACCAGCTTCTCTTCCTTTTCCACCGCATCCAGAATTTCCTCACTGTAGCCGATGGTATTTTTACCGGCGCTCTTCACCCCTACAATCTCCGCCAAAATGGAAAGCGCAATTTCCTCCGGGCTTTCCGCTCCGATTTTTCAAACCGATAGGGCTATGGAGAGAATCCAGAAGCTCCTGAGAAAAATCCCTCTTCTAAAAAGATTCTTCTTAATCATAGCCACTCTTCTTCTGGGCCCATCATCCCCATATAGGCCTTGGGCTTTTTCCAAAAATTCTCCGAAAGGCAAATCTGATCATGCACATGGCCTCTGGTCAGAATCACAAAGTAACTGTCTCTGTCTCCTTCCAAACTGTCCAAGGCCTTGGCAAAGTCCTCGCAAATCACCCTGTCTGCCCCTGCCTTTTCCGCTTCCTTGGCAAACATCGGTCTATCCTCAATACAGGTCACGGAAAAATCCCAGCATTTTCCCCAGGCGAATGGTGGTCAATGGCCACATGTCCAGCCCCGCAAATCACCAGCTTTTTCTCTGAAGCCAGAGTTTCCGCAAAGAATTTTCCCTCTCCCAAAGAAAAAATCCCCGCCTTGCGATTGGCCCAAAAACATTCCTCCCTGTCCTTTTCCGAGGCAAAAAAAGGGAATTTAGGACTGTGGCTTAGGCATTTTCCGGCAGAAAACAAGGCCAACTCTCCCAAGCTGCCTTCCACCAAGGAGTGAAACAATACATTTTCCTCCTGAGAATTCAGCCCGGCAATCTCCCTGATGATTTCTTTTTCTTGCTTTCTCCATCTGCCTAACCTTCTTTCCTTGCAAAAAGTCGTTTCGCTAAACCTCCTATAGCGAAACATCTTATTAATTCGTTTTATAGCTAAACTGCTTTATCGCTAAACTGTCTTATAACAAACCGCCCTCTCCCAGGGCGTCAATTTCTTCCTTCTTCACAATATCCCCTGCCATGATTCGCGGTAATACCAGGTCAAAAACCGTGGTGGGGCAAAACATAATACTGCCGGGAAGCCCTAAGACCGGTACCTTCCCCTTGGCATAGGCCAGCATAAACATGGAACCGGGCAGAACCGGCGCCCCGTAGCTTACCACCTCTTCCGTGGACAGACGAATCGCCAAGGGAGTTCGGTCGTCCGGATCTACAGACATTCCGCCCATACAGATAACCAAATCCGCTCCCTGTTTCAGGAAGTCCTGAATCGCCCCTTTCTCCTGCTCCACATCATCCGGGCAGGTCACATGACCGATAATTTCCACCGGATAGGGAGAAAGCTTCTCCCGTACCACCGGGGTAAAGGTGTCTTGGATTCTTTTGTAGAAGACTTCATTTCCGGTGCTGATAAGTCCCACCTTCTTCTTTTCAAAGGGAAGAAGCTGTAAAATGCCCCCTTCCGGCGCAATCTTTTGCACCTCTTCCATCTTCTCCCGCTCTATGGAAAGGGGGATGATTCTGGTGCCGGCAAAGGCCTCTCCCTTTTTGATGAAGCTGTGATTCTTCTTGGTGGCCATCATCATTTGCCCGAAGGAATTCAGGGCAAAAAGCTTCTCCGATTGAATCTTCAGCATCCCGTCGCAGTCGGCGATAAACTCGATTTTCCCTTCCTTCACCCTCAGAGGGGTGCATATTCTCGCTCCGTCCCATTTCATAGAGCATGGTTGCCGCATCATTCTCATGAAGAGTGTCCTCCCCCTCTTCCCAGATGTAAATGTGGTCCTTTCCCACAGAAAGAAGCACGGGGACATCCTCCTCCCGAATCACATGGCCCTTTCGAAAAACAGGTCCCTTCTTTTTCTCCTTTAATAATCTGGGTAATATCCTGGCAAAGGGTTTTGCCCACTGCCTCCGTGGTTTTGAGTTCTCTCATGAGAAACTCCTTTCTATATACTCTTCCCTGAACAAAGAAACGGAATCTCCGTCAGGAAAAATATCGTCCTAAAAATTTTTAGATTGATAAAAATTGATATTTTTCCAATTATACGGTTTCTCTTATAGAAAAGCAAGATTTGTCCTACTCTTTACCCGGTAAATTTCCGGGATTATTCTGTCCTGTTTATCCGATTTTTCTTAGAAAATATTGATTTTTATGCCCTTTTCTCTCTTGCCAACTACCCTCCTGCAAAAAAAGCTTCTCTTTCTTTCCAATTTCTATTTATAGTATTTCTCTATAAAGTGATGCTTAAGCATATTCGTCAGTCATTTTGTTCTTCTGCACAAAATACTTCGTTATTTTTGTATATTTCAAACAATCTAGCCTCTTTGCCCTTGCTTTTCCTTTTCTATGGGTTGACAGCATTTTTGAACAAGAAAAAAGGAGCTACAAAAAATCAAAATAATAAAGGATTTTCGGCAATATAGGTCTGAATATGAGGTAGTCTGAGCCTGGTACTTGTGAAATCCGACGAAGTGAAGAACTGTAAAAATCAATAAGTGAAGCGAATAATGCAGTATAGGGTCTGTAAGAGGGGTAATCTGAGCCCGCCGGTACTTACTGAAAGCGAGCAAAGCGAAGCTTGAAGTTAGTACCGCTGCGAAAGCGAGGTTAGCGGAAGCGTGCCCCTGATTATAGACCTATACTGCATTTGAGCGCATCTTTATGATAAATACAGTCTTCAATACACAGGATTAAGCTAGCGAGAGCGTACCCCGTTTCAGACCTATCTTGCGTAGAAAAACTATTTTGATTTTTACAGCCCCTAAATCTTATACCCCGCTTGCGGAAAGGGCTTCCACGAGGGCTCCCCGAAGGGATTCCGAAGAACAACGGGAATATACCGCTCCCAGAATCTCTGCCCTACTCTTCTTTCCTAAATCTTCCAAACAAGCATAAATCCTTGTCTTTTTCGTCATAGGAAATCTGGGCACGCTCTAAGAGCTTAAAGATTCTATTCTCTAAGAGCTTAAGTTCCTGCTCTTCTCTCTTTTCCTGAGAATAACGGTAGCGAAGGCAAATGCCTTCCTTTCCGTCCCAGGCAGGAAGAGAAAAGTAAAGGCGTCCTCCTCTTCCAAATATTCCCCAATTTCGACCGGAAGCTCCGTATCGCCGTAGGTCAGGCTTAAGCCTTCCAGAGAAGACACCCCTCTTAGGTGGAGGAGGAAAAGTCGCTCCTTGGGAAGGGCATTTTCATTTCCCTCCACCGGAGAAATGTGAAGCACCTCTTCCACTAAGCCGCCCCTGCTTGTATGGCGAAGAAAAATCCGGTAAATGCCCAGTCCTCTTTTTGGAAGTCGGCATATTCATGCTCGTCCTCTGCCAGACAGAAGCTTCCGTCTGCCCCGGAGAAGATATGAAGCTCCATAAGCTCCGGCGCATCCACTGCATTGCCCTTTTCTCTGCCGTCCAGAGGAAGAATGCTACCTTCTTTAGCAAGAACCGGAATGCTTTCCAGACTCGATACAGCTCCAGTTCTCTTCCTCCCGTAAGCTTTTTCTCCGGTAAAGAAATCTACCCAGCGTCCTCCGGAAGCCATGCCTTCACCTTTCCTAAGCCGCTGACAGAATCCTCCTTCTCCGTAATGGGAGCACAAAGCAGCTCCGTTCCGAAATAATACTCATTTTTGTAATCGTACAGTCCTTCCCAGGGTTTCTCTTCATAGTACAGCGGCAAAATCAAAGGACGTCTTTCCACATGGGCCAGATAGTTCATGGTGTAAAGATAAGGCACAAGAGCCTTTCTCAGGCGCAGGAAATTCTTGAAACCGCCTCCGCATCTCTGCTGTATTTCCAAGGCTCCTTCCCGTTAAAGGCATTGTTGGTACTGTGCAGGCGCATAATGGGAGAAAAATACGCCCTAGCTGCACCCAACGGGTAAAGAGAGAGTCATCCCGTACTCCGAACATATGTCCCCGATGTCATGGCTCCACCAGCCGTAACCGATATTGCTGGCTGTGGCGGTAAAGTAGGGCTGGAAATCCAAGCTTTCCCAGGAAATCACCGTATCCCCTGAAAAGCCGATAGGATAGCGGTGGGAGCTGGAGCCGGCATAGCGGGAAAAGAATCAAACCGCGCTTCTCTCCATTTTTCCCCTTATTATCTTCAAAGTGATAATGATTCAGCATCCAGAGGGGATCCAATCCCTTCATGCCGGAATTCTCTCCCTGCTGCCAGTCAATCCACCAAAAATCCACCCCGTCCTTTTCCATCGGGTGATGCACAAAACGAAAATATCCTTCTCTAAACTTCTCATCCAAAAGGTCGAAAAGCACCGGCTCTTCTTCCTTTTGATTCACTCCCATAAACTCCGCAAAGGCGGGGTAGCAATCCTCAAAGGCCCGAACACCGTCCGCAGGATGAACATTTAAGGTACAGGCCATTCCCCTGTCCTTTAAAGCCTTTAGGAAACGGGGAGGATCAGGGAAAAGCTCCCTGTTCCAGCTATAGCCGGTCCAGCCGGTACCGTATTTCTCCGGCACCTTGGTGATGTGCCAGTCCATGTCGATTACCGCCACCTGGAAAGGAATATTTTCCTCTTGAAAACGGTCCATCAGCTCCAGATAGCTTTCCTCGGAATAGACAAAGTAACGGCTCCACCAGTTTCCTAAGGCATAACGGGGAAGCAGAGGTACATCTCCGCTAAGATGGAAGAAGTCCTTTAAAGCCGTCTTATAGTCCGTACCGTAGGCAAAGAAATAAAGGTCTATTCCCTCCGGATCCTCCCGCACAAGGAATTTTCCGTCTTTATAAAGCATGCTTTTACTGTCATCCAAAACGGAGAAAAGTTGCCGGGAAACGATTCCTTCTCCAAGGGGTAGTGCGCCGTCTATGGCGTCCAAGGTTCTTGCAGTACCCTTTAAGCTCTCAATCTTATCCCCATAATGCCAAAGGGCAGAGGTATTTCCCGCATCTCCACTGACAAAAATCCGAAGATTTTCGCTGCTGAAAGCTCCACCCTTATAAATCAAGCGAAGATATTTGGTGCGGAGGATCTCCTCCCCTGCTTTCCCTCTTCCCAGTGAAATTCTGCGGGAGGAAAGCTGCGGTTTTGCACCATCTGGCTCTCCCCCTCCACAAAACAGCCCTTTTCACTATACTCTAAGCGTAAGAGTCTTTCCGTCAGCACCGTAAAGCGAAAGTGCTTTCCCCGAATTTGATTTCCTTCTTTGATTCCTTCCATAGCCCGTCCTTCCCCTCTTAGGCAAATGTTTTTCTGCCTTACTTTCTCTTTCCAGAAGATAAATCTTCCTGGCTTTCTGCCTTCTTTCTCTTTCCCGAAGATAGGGTCTTCCTAGCTTTCTGTCTTTTTCTCTTTCCCGAAAAATAGGCCGTCCTATCTTTCGGGATTTTCCTCTAAGAAAAATAGCTTCCAAAATTCCTTTAGTCGGGATTTTGAAAGCTATTTGCGCCTAAGGCTACTCTTTCCACTCCCATAGCGTCCTTTCCTTAGGGATACGGATAATAGCATAGACCTTTTGTATTAAGCTGTTGCTAAAGCCTTCTCCAATACCTTCTTCACATTTTCCTTGGCTCTTTCAAACTTCTCTCCGATATGAGCTTCGTAAATCTTCTCCTCAGCCACAAACATAGCGGGAGTAGCCCAGTAATCATAGTGCTCTGCAATTTCAGGATGTAAGCCCTCATCAATTTCCTCAAACTCTACCTGTCCGTAGGCGGGATTCTCCGAAATCAATTCCTCTCTGGCCTTTCTTGCCTGAGCACAGTAAGGACAACCATTTACATAAAAAAACTTTACTTTAGCCATTGTATATTCCTCCTATTGTTCTTTCCTTATAAAGCCTTTTCACAAAAAAGCACTGAATACTATGCTTTTTCTGAAGAAAAGCTTTGCCTAAGCCCTGCTTCTTTATGCAAGACTTCTTTCTCATCAGACTACTGTATTTCTTTTTCGAAAACAATGCCGGAAAAGAAAATCTTTCTAAAATATCTCTTATATTTCCTCTAAAGCTTCCTTTAAAAGCTGATAAGAATAATGCTGGGCCTTCTCTTCATAAATGTAGGAGTTCACCATCAGCTCATCAAACTGTACTCGCTCCTGCACTTCCCGCATTTTCGCCTGCACCTCTTCCTTGCTGCCAATAAAAGAAAATGCTCCCATCCGCTCCACAATTTTCTTCTCCTGATGAATCAGTTCCTCGGTAAATGCCACCGGGCCGAAGTGGGGAACTCTTACCGCCTCCACATAATCCTTCCAAACCTCTTCCATGGACTGCACCGGGGGAAGTAGCCCCTTAGACTGGTTGGTGATGATATTCAAAAAGGCCTGCCACTGGGTAGTAGCCAGGGACTCCGCCTCCTCCTTTGTATCTGCAAGAATCGCATTTGCTCCTAAAATCACATAGGGCTTTTCCAAAACATCGGAGGGCCGGAAATTCTCCTGATAAATTCTAATAGCCATCTCCATCATCATGGGGGCAAAGTGGGCTGCAAAGGCATAAGGAAGTCCAAGCTTTTGCCGCAAGATAGGCACTGTCGGTACTGGAGCCCAGGATATACAGCGGAACAGTAAGGCCTGCTGCAGGGTAGGCATGTACCACCTCCGTATCCCGGAAATACTCTGAAAGCTCCATCACTTCCCGTTCAAAATCCGACTCTCTTCCCAGCCCTCTACGAATGGCTCTGGCGGTTTCCAAATCCGTTCCGGGAGCCCGGCCAAGACCTAAATCCACCCGTCCGGGATATAAGGTTTCCAAAGTACCGTACTGCTCCGCCACCAGATAAGGGCTATGGTTTGGAAGCATAACACCTCCTGAGCCGATTCTGATTTTTTCCGTATTGCTTAAGGCATACTGAATCAAGAGTTGGGTGGCACTGCTGGCTACGGAATGGGTGTTATGGTGCTCCGCAATCCAGTACCGGGTATATCCCAGCTCCTCCGCCTTTTTCGCCAGACTCACCATCCGATCCATTGCGACTTTATAGCTTTCTCCCTGTCTAAGGGGGACCAAATTCAAAATCGATACCTTCATCTTACTCTTCTCCTCCACGAATCAAATCCTCAAAGCTTCCGGACACAAAGGTGCATAAGTCCTTTGGGGAAAGCCCGATTTGCAATCCTCGCTTACCGGCAGACACATAGATTCTTTCCAGCTCCTCTCCCTGCTTCTGAAAGTAAGTAGGAAAATGCTTTTTCATGCCGATAGGACTACAGCCCCCTCGAATATATCCCGTTAATGGCTGAAGATCCTTCATGGGAATCATTTCCGCCTTCTTGTTCTTAGAAACCTTAGCCGCTTTTTTTAAGTCCACTTCCTCCAGCACCGGAATCACTGCCACAAAATAGCCCGTTTTATCTCCCTTTAATACCAAGGTTTTTATATTATTTCCGGCGGAAAACCCAACTGGAAGCTACATGCGCTCCGGACAAAATCCTCTTCATCCACCGGATACTCCTGCTCTACATAAGATATTTTCGCCTTATCCAAAAGACGGCAAACATTGGTTTTTATTATCCTTAGCCATTTTTCCTCCTCTCCTTCCTTGGTTCGTGTTATACTGAAAAAGTATGGCTATCTTTTGATAATTAGATATTTGACCTTACATTTTTTACAACAAAGCACCAAAGAAAGGAAATCATGAAATCCTATATAAAACATATATTCTATCCTGTCGCCTGCCTGCTTTTTTCCCTCTTTCTGCTCTTCATCCTTTTCGTCTCAGGCTTTGAACTGGCCTGCTACGGAAATCCTTCTTATTATAGACAGGAATTTCAAAAATACCAAGTTCAAGAAGCTTTTACTGGAAAATCGGGGAGAGTCCATTCCCTTGGAGGATTTGGAAAGGGTTATGGGAGACCCTTCGCTATCTTCAGGAGACCGGGAGAATCTCATTATCCCTGTTTCGGTAAATGGCGTAGAGCAGAACTTTTATCAGGAGGACGAAGCTTCCCACATGGCGGATGTACGGGTTTTGTTTACCCTAAGCCTCACCCTGCGCATGATGTTCTTCCTCTCCCTCTTGGCCATCGTCTTTCTTCTAGTGATTTTTAGAGCACGGAAGGGCTCTTGCCATTTTGGGAAAAGGCTTTCTCTACTGCATGGCGGGTTTCTTGGCAATCTTACTGCTCTTCTTCCTCTATGCCAGTCAAAACTTTGACCGGGCCTTTACGCAGTTTCATCTGCTCTTTTTCTCTCAGGGAAACTGGAGCTTCGACCCTACCCTAAGCCGTATGATTAACATTATGCCGGAAGCATTTTTTCAAGATACCGCCTTTCGGATTCTTCGTTTCTTCTTGCTATTGCTTCTGCCCTTCCTGCCTCTGGCATGGTTTTTCAAGAAGATGGCAAAGAATTGGGGGTATCCTTCAAAGCAGGAAGAGAAAATATAAAGGGAGAAAAATCAAGATTTGCCCCGTGCTATAGGTTTGAAATGGGGGCACGCTCTCGCTGAACTCGCCCCTGCGAAGGGAAGGACTGTGTTCATTAATGAGGGACGCTCCAATGCAGTATAGGCATGGAATCGGGCACGCTCTCGCTAACTTCGCCTCTGCGAAGGGAAGGACTGTATTCATGGAAGGTATTCGCTCCAATGCAGTATAGGCATGAAATCGGGCACGCTCTCGCTAACTTCGCCTTCGCAGCGGATACTAAGCGAAAAACTTCGGTACCCTTGTTTTTCGCAAGTACCGGCGGGCTCAGATTGCCCCTCTTTCATGCCTATACTGCATCTGTCGCTTCACTTCATTGATTGTTACAGTCCTTCTCTCCACAGGTTTTCAGCAAGTAACGGGCTCAGACTACCCTCTTTCATGCCTATACTGCATCTGTCGCTTCAATTCATTGATTGCTACAGTTCTTCTCTCCGCAGGTTTACGCAAGTATCGGGCTCAGGCTAACCACCTTCCAGACCTATAGCCCATGGCAAAATACATAACATTGATTTATATCCTTTTATATGTTCATGATGTATGGAACAATGATAAATTTTATTTATATTTTAAATAATATTTATTTATGATTTTATGAGGGTAATTATGAGAGAATGGGAAATTCAAATATACTGGTCGGAAGAAGATAAGCTTTTATATCGCAGAAATTCCGGAGCTAAAAGGATTTTTTGCAGACGGAAAGACCAGGTCGGAAGCTATACATAATGCTGAAATAGTTTTTAGCGGAGTGGTTGGAAGTAGCAAGGAGGATGGCATCCCTATACCAAAGGTAAAAAAATAAAGTTGTTTTTCCGTAAAAGAGAAAATCGGAGCTATATCACAGAATAGAGGATAAAGGAGTTTTATGCAAAGTAATCAAATTCAAAATAAAAAAGCGGTTCTGGTGGGTGTGGAATTTCCGGAGAACAAAGACTTCGCTCTGGACATGGAAGAGCTTGTCGGCCTTTGTCAGGCTTTGTCCATTGAATGCTGCACCAGCATCAGCCAAAAGCCTGGCCAGAGAGGATAGCGCTACCTTTATAGGCTCCGGAAAGGTGGAGAGTAGAGCCGCCGTTCTCTTCCATGAGGTGGATTTGGTCATTTTTCCAAAATGCCCTCCCCTCCCAACTCCATAACCTGTCCAAGGCTCTTTCTGTGGAAGTTTTGGATAGAACCCAGGTAATCTTACAAATCTTTGCGGAGCGGGCAAGAAGCAAGGAAGCGAAGATGCAGGTGCAGTATGCCACCCTCCAATATATGCTGCCCAGGCTTGTGGGACTACGAGAAAATCTCTCCCGCCAAGGCGGGAAGCGGCGGTGCTGGTCTTTCCAACCGTGGTGCAGGAGAAAAGAAGATTGAGCTGGATAAGCGAAAGATTCAGGAAGAAATGGCCTTTCTGCGAAGAGAATGTAGAAGCAGGAGGAAGTGCGCCGAGTAAAACGGCAGAAAGAAAGTCCAATATTCCAAGAATTGCCCTGGTGGGCTACACCAATGCGGGAAAGTCCAGCCTTTTGAATGCTGTTTTGGATTGGAGTAAGGAAGGTCAGAAGGAAAAAGGTGGAAGAAAAGGATATGCTTTTTGCCACTCTGGATACCACCATTCGCCATGTGAAGGGGGAACGGGGAGAGGAATTCCTTTTGCCGATACGGTAGGGATTTATTCGAGACCTGCCTCCCAAGCTTTTGGATGCCTTTCACAGCACCCTGGAAGAAGCCATTGAGGCGGATTTGATTTTGCAGGTGGTGACTATTCCGATCCCAATTATCAAAAACACATGGACAGCACCCTGGCGACCCTGAAAAAACTGGAAGCAAGCCACATCCCCATGCTCTATGTAATGAACAAATGCGACAAGGTTCTTCCCCTGTCGGAGCTTCCCAAGAAGAGAGGAGACAAGCTCTATATCTCCGTTAAAGAAGGGATAGGAATTTCTGAGCTTATGGAAGCGGTAAGCGAGAAAGCCTCCGCCAATCTCCGCCCCCTGTCCATCCTACTTCCCTACAGCGAAGCGGCTTGGGAAAACAGTATTCGGAAAGAAGGAAAAATTCTCTCCCTCTCTTATGAGGAAGAAGGAATTCAAATGGAGCTCCGCCTACCGGAAGCATTGTACGCAAAACTCCAAAAATTCTCCGTTTAAGTATCCTTCGATATGGATAGAAGAGGAGAAAACAAGCCAAACAGGTAAATGTAGGTAGTTTCCGACAATGAGAATATATTCCAGTGTAAACAAATAATAGGGAGCAATGTTTACCCTATAGACCTTAAAGAGAGGTCAATATGAACCCCGATACTTGCTGAAAGTCAATGAAGCGAAGGACTGTAGCAATCAATGAATTGAAGCGACAGATGCAATATAGGCATGAAAGAGGGGCAATATAGGCATGAAAGAGGGGCAATCTGAGCCCGCCGGTACTAGCAAACTTGCGAAGCGAAGAACTGTAGAAACCAATAAGATGAAGCGACTGATGTATAATAGGTCTGTAAGAGGGGCAATCTGAGCCCGTCAGTACTTACTGAAAGCGAGCAAAGCGAAGCTTGAAGTTAGTACTGCTACGAAGGCGAGGTTAGCGGGAGCGTGCCCCAAATACAGACCTATTATACATCGGAGCTTGTCTCTTCAATGGTTACAGTTCCTCGCTTCGAAGAGGACGAGCTTAGCGAGAGCGTGCCCGATTTCATGCCTATACTGCATTGGAGCGAATGCCTTCAATGGTTACAGTTCCTCTATCCATACCGAAGAATCCGTAAAACCATTCTCCCCTTTTTGGTATTTTTCTCAAGGCCAAGGTAATGAAACTTCCCCAATCCTCTGACGAAATCTTTTCTCCCCCTTTATACTGCTGCTGCCTTTCGCCACCAAGCCGTCCTTATACACCAGCTCTTTGGCAAAGTATTCCTGCGCCCGTCCTCTGGAGAGGTGAAAGACGGCGGACACGATGCCGTCCAAGCGCTCGGAGGCGGCAAAAATCTGCTCCTCTATTCTTTCCTGCTTAGGAGCAAGGGCTTCTTCACATTCTTTTGATTTCTACCCCGGTATGCCGAATCTGTGTCAAATTTTCTAAAAAGATAGTCCTTCATTTTCCGAAGCAGGTAAACATAGCTCTTCTCCTCTTTAAAGAAAATGTCTCCCAGCATTTCCCGCTCTATCCCAAGGCTCATAATGGCTCCCAGCACATCTCTATGGGAGAGTTCTTCGGAAAACTTTTTCTGCTTGCCCTGAATTTCCAAAAGTACCACAGGATTCTCTTCCAAGAGAAGCTCCCTAGCTTCCTCCTCATCCATAAAGCTTGGATAAAAGAAAAAGGCCTGTCTTTCCGCCTCTTCTCCTCCCAGAAGCAGAAACTTAGCCCCTCTTTCCCTTTTGATTTTCTCTAAAAAAAGTCCCCTTTCTCTTTCCGATAAAAAGGGACTATTTCTTACTATACCGCGCTCTTCTGTTTTTCGCCAAATATCTTCCACATGGGCAAGAATATCTTCTCTGTCTTTCATGGTCTTTTATTGTCTCGCTTACTATTTCCTATATCTATCTTTCAAACAATCATACTTAGGAATTAGAGCTTTGCTCCAAAAACTCCACTTCTCCCTGCATCCACACATTGCCCTTAAAACGACGGCCAATGGCGGGAACGCCCAAAAGGTCCTTTTCATTGATGCAAACACGAAATACCGCGTCCATACATCTTACTTTTAAATCCAAGATATTTTCATGGGTATAGACATTGCTCTTGACCCGAATATTCACAATCTCTCCCAAAATAGAATACTGGTCGCACTCCACCCCGGTAGGCATAAAGGTGGACTCCACCAGGCTGTACAGGTCTTCCTTTTCGATTCTCTGATTCACCTCGGACATCAGATTCATATCGGTTTCCGTCAGGGTTTCCAACGCATCCTGGTCTCCTGCCTTTGCCGCCTCGAAAAGCTTCATTTGCTCTACAATATGCTGCCGCTTTACCCACTCGTCCTCTGCTTTTTTCTCTATAGGAAGAAGAATTTTTCCCTCCACGGAAAGTCCGGTGAGATAGACCTGCTTGGGTACAGCCTTAATCTGCATTCGCCTTAACTGATGGGCTTCCAAAGAATTGCAAAGATAATAAATCAGAGTAATCCCTGCGGTAAAATCTTCCATCACACCGGCATAGGTTTCCTTCTCCGCATGGCGTTCAATGCTGCCTTCCGTTGTTTCCACAGCTTCATAGGAACGCATATAAGGAAAATAATAGTCCCTGTGAAAATTCCCTTCTGCATCTCTGTGTCCTACCACGGTAATGCCCATAGAGGGGGCTACCGGAAGCTGATACTGCTCCACCACCTGTCCATTTCCATAGGAAATAAAGCTACTACGATATTTTTCATGTACTGCCCTTTGTAAATAAAATTCTGTATCCTTGTCTTCCTGTAATGCAGAAAATCCAATGGACCGTAGAAACTTATGCATTAGCCTTCCTCTCTCCTGACCTGTCTGAAACCATTTCCATATCTTACAACAAAGGCCACTGTCTTGCAATAGCATAGGCTGCAAAGCTTAGACAATAGCCCGACTAAGCTTGGACAATAGCTCGGCTAAGCTTGAACAATAGCTCGGCTAAGCTTAGACCACTTCTATAAGACTTAATTTTCCTTGAGAAAAATTTATCTTTTCAAAAACAAAAGTCTCCTCTATCGCTAGAGAAGACCTGTGTATGATTTCCTTTTTTTAAGCATTCCGATGCTATCCTTATGCGGAAGCGGTGGAATCCTCAGAAATGCCCTTATGAGTGGACTCAAAAAGGCTATGGGTTGCCTTATAGATTTTTCTGGCAATATAAGAATTGTTCATGGTATAAAGGTGCACTCCGTCTACCCCGTGGGTAACCAGATCCACGATCTGATCCACTGCATAAGCAATACCCGCATCTCTCATGGCGATAGGATTGTCCTCATACTTGTCTAAAATTCTTTGGAACTTCTTGGGAACATTTACTCCGCAAAGGCTGGCCATCTTTAAAACCTGTCGCTTGTTGATAACAGGCATGATTCCCGCCTCAATAGGTACATTGATGCCCGCAAGAGCACAACGCTCCTGGAAGGTATAGAAATGCTTATTCTCAAAGAAAAGCTGGGAAATCAGGTGATCTGTTCCTGCTTCCACCTTTAGCTTTAAGTTTCGAATATCCTCTACCTTATCCGGGCTTTCCAGATGTCCCTCCGGATAGCAGGCTGCGGAAATCTGGAAATCCCCATGCTCCTTCAAAAAGGCGATCAAGTCGGAGGCATAGCGGAAATCACTATTCTCTTCTCCTTCTGGAATATCTCCTCTAAGGGCCAAAAATGTTTTTGATTCCGGCAGACTTTAATTCCTCAATTTTTCCAATACATCCTGCTTTTGTTTGATTTACACAAGGAAAATGAACCACACTGGGCACATGGCAGATATCATTGATATGCTCTGCAATAGGGATAGTACTGGTGTTGTTCTTTCCTCCCCCTGCCCCGTAAGTCACCGAAATGAAATCCGGTCTTAAATCCCGAAGTTCATATAAGGTGTCATAGATGGTTTCGATTGGAGCATTCCTTCGAGTGGGAACACCTCGAAAGAAAACACCGTTTTTCTTGAAATAAATCAACAATACTCATTTCTCAATTCCTTTGCCGCCTTAACAAGGTTTGCTAAACTTGCCAAAGGTCTCCTCACTAGCTCTAGTCTTCAATCCGCAGTCCGGATTAATCCACAGTTTCTCTTTTTCAATCTTCTTCAGCATCTTTGCCAATGCTTCTTTAATTTCCTCAACGGAAGGCACTCTCGGGGAGTGAATATCGTATACTCCAGGGTCCCTACCTCGGTACGGAAGTTGTTCTCTCTTAGGGAGTCCAAAATCTGTAAGTCGGAACGGGAAGCCTCGAAGGAAATAACATCTGCATCCATGTTGTCGATGGCTTTGATAATGTCGGTAAACTCACTGTAACACATGTGGGTGTGAATCTGGGTGTCTGCCTGACATCCGCTGTGTACCAGACGGAAAGCAGGGATTGCCCAATCCAGATACTCACTGTACCAGTCAGACTTACGAAGAGGTAACTTCTCTCTTAAAGCCGCTTCGTCTACCTGAATGATCTTGATGCCATTCTTCTCTAAATCCAATACTTCATCACGGATTGCCAAAGCAATCTGCTTGGTGCTTTCTGCAATGCTGATATCTTCTCTTGGGAAGGACCAGTTCAGGATGGTTACAGGTCCTGTCAGCATTCCCTTCATAGGACGCTTGGTTAAACTCTGTGCGTAGGTGGACCATTCCACAGTCATAGCGGAGAGTCTACGAACATCTCCCCAGATGATTGGCGGCTTTTACGCAACGAGTTCCATAGGACTGTACCCAAAGCCTTCTCGGTAAAATAAGAATCCGCTAAAAGCTCTCCGAAGTACTCCACCATGTCGTTTCTTTCGAACTCTCCATGAACCAGTACATCTAAGTCCAGGTCTTCCTGAATCTTTACCCACTCAGCAATCTTCTTCTGGTTGAAAGCAATGTACTCTTCCTTAGTCTTCTCCCCCTTCTTAAAGGCATTTCTGTTCTGACGAACATCCGCACTCTGTGGGAAGGAACCAATGGTGGTTGTGGGGAAGAGGGAAGCTTAAATTCAGCCTTCTGCTGCTTTTCTCTCTCCTCAAATGCAGGAAGTCTGGTGTAGTCCGCATCGGTAATAGCTGCTAACGATCCTTCACTGCCTTGTCTTCACTGTCCGGTCTTGCTGTAGCAAAGAGAGCCTTATTTGCCTCTAAAACCTCAGCCTTAGCCTTTCCGCTAAGAAGCTCCTTTAAATCCAAAAGCTCTTCCAACTTCTCAATGGCAAAGCTGAAATGTCTCTTTACTTCCTCGGAAAGTTTATTCTCTCCTACAAGGGTGTAAGGAACATGAAGTAAGGAACAGGAAGTACTCAGTACTACGGAAATGCCCTGTGCCTCTAAATCTTTTACGGCCTGAATGGTCTTTTTCATAATGGTTTCTCCAAATATTCTTTCCATTTACCAGACCTGCGAAAAGAAGCTTATCCTTAGGGAAGCCCTTAGCCACAAGAGCCTTGGTCTCCTTACCCTCTAAGAAATCAAGACCCTACACCGTCAAAGGAAGGGCTAAAATGCTGTCATAAGCATCTCTTACATCGCCAAAGTAAGTCTGTAATAAAACCTTGGTGCTACCCTTTACGGAAAGGATACCCTGGTATAAAGCAGTAAAGAGCTCTAAGTCTTCCTTCTCTAAGTCTCTTACCAGGTAAGCTTCGTCAAAAGCAATCCACTTTGCTCCCAGAGAAACGAATCTCTCCACATAAGCCTTATAAGCGGAAATCGCCTGCTCCAAGAAATCCTTCTCGGTCTTCTTCTCTGTATAGCGAAGAAGCTTTAATAAGGTAAATGGTCCGATGACCACAGGCTTGGTTTCCACGCCTAAAGCCTTCGCCTCCTCGTACTCCTTAAAGGGCTTGTCTCCTACAAGGGAGATCACATCCTTATCGGAGATTTCCGCTACCATGTAGTGGTAGTTGGTATTGAACCACTTCTTCATGGCCAAAGCCTTTACATCTCCGGCTTCTCCCTTGTAGCCTCTAGCCATAGCAAAGTACTGCTCCAATGGGCTTAAAGACAATTCTCTGTAACGATCCGGAATAATGTTAAATAGTACTGCCGCATCTAAAAAGTTGTCATAAAAAGAGAAATCATTGGAAGGAATGAAATCTACTTCCTCCTGCTGCATCTTCAACCACTGCTTTTTACGAATATCCTTCGCAAGCTCCTGTAATTCCTGCTCGGAAACCAATCCTTTAAAAAACTTTTCTGTCGTAAATTTAAGCTCTCTTAACGCTCCCACTCTAGGGAATCCGATTACTGATGTTTGCATGCTTTTTTCTCCTTACTCTTTCTTTTTCCTTTAAAAAATGCTGTTCTTCTCATTCCATTCATTCCATCGACACTCCCCTAAAGAGAGTCTCTGAAGTGGGTATAGTATAGCCTAAAGGCTATTCTTTTTGCAAATATAAAAAAACAGGACTTGGCTATAGACTCCGTCTATACCCAAGTCCTTTTCCCTTTTGCGGTTTTCTCGCCCTTACTTCTATCTTATACCATGCCCTGCGCCATCATAGCTTCAGCCACCTTCTCGAAGCCGGCAACATTTGCCCCAACCTCAAAGTTTCCTTCATGGCCATACTTCTTTGCCGCTTCGGATACACTCTTGAAAATGTTTTTCATAATGCCCTGTAGCTTCTGATCCACTTCTTCAAAGCTCCAGGAAAGTCTCTGGGAGTTCTGGCTCATCTCCAATGCGGAAACTGCAACACCGCCGGCATTGGCAGCCTTACCCGGCATATAGAGGAAGCCATTCTCTAAGAATACATCCACAGCCTGCTCATCGGAAGGCATGTTGGCGCCTCTGCTACGCAGAAGCAACCGTTCTTGATTAAGGTCTTCGCCTCTTCTCCATTTAACTCGTTCTGGGTTGCACAGGGTAATGCCACATCGCACTTTACTCCCCAAGGACGCTCTCCCGCATGATAAGTAGCCCCTGCTACACGGTCTGCATACTCGGAAATTCTGCCTCTCTTTACCTGCTTAATATCGAAAAGCACATCCAGCTTGATGCCTTCCGGATCATAGACATAACCATTGGAGTCGGAACAGGTGACCACCTTTCCTCCAAGGCTCTGAGCCTTCTGAATAGCGTACTGAGCTACATTCCCGGGCGGAAAACCACGATGGTCTGTCCCTTTAATTCCTTGCCTACAGACTTCAGCATCTCGTCCACAATATAAACTAAGCCGTATCCGGTGGCTTCAGGACGAGCAAGAGAGCCTCCGAAGGTTCTACCCTTTCCGGTAAATACGCCCTCGTACTGGTTGGTAATTCTCTTGTACTGTCCGTACATGTAAGCCACTTCTCTTCCGCCTACGCCAATATCTCCTGCAGGAACGTCTTCATTGGCTCCGATATACTTATAAAGCTCTGTCATAAAGCTCTGGCAGAAACGCATAACCTCCGCATCGGACTTTCCCTTAGGATCAAAGTCCGCTCCACCCTTACCGCCGCCGATAGGAAGACCGGTTAAGGAGTTCTTTTAAAAATCTGCTCAAAAGCCCTAAGAACTTCAGAATAGACTGGTTTACGCTTGGATGGAAACGAATTCCTCCCTTGTAAGGTCCGATAGCAGAGTTAAACTGCACACGATAACCGATATTTACATGGTGCTTTCCCTGGTCATCTGTCCATGGCACTCTAAAACTAATAATTCTTTCCGGCTCCACAAAACGCTCCAGTAAAGCATTTTTCCGGTAAAGTTCCTCATTGGCTGCCACAATAGGCTCCAAAAGACTCTAAAATTCTCTTGGCTGCCTCTAAAAATTCCGCCTCATGGGAATGCTTCTTCTCCAGTGCCTGATAAACCTCACTTACATAGGACATAAACTTGCCTCCATTCTTTCCTCATTTACCGCTAAACTATAGCACTAAATCATTTTCAACTACAATAGGAAATATCTTGTATTCCGAAAAAGAATACTAATTGTTCCTTCCATAAAATTACGATAAAATATCTCGTAAAATGGAAGAGCAAGCGGGATATAAAAGAAAGATTCATGGCGGAATTTAGCCTGAAAATACAGTTTCCTGATTAACTCTAAGGACAGGAGGAAAAAGCAATGTTAACAGAAGCTGAGCGAGAAAAAGTTTACTATACCAGAGGCTTTCGAAACTTTTGTTTTCGTGCCGGAAAAGCCAACCCTTATTTTCTATTCTACCAATTCTTGAATATAATTTACTTTTGCTTTTTATTTCTTACCTGGTTTGCTGTAAGCGAATTCAAGATAACTGGTATACTAAATTATTGTTTTTATTTGCTTCTCTAATATTATAATGAATTATTTCTGGGGTGTTTGGTTAGGAATAATCATATCATTACGTCTATTTAAGAAGGCTGAAAAAAACACCAAAAATGAAAAGAGAACATACCAATCTGAACTATTAGAAGAATTCCTTCAAAAAAATCATTAATGGAGAGGTACTGGTCCTTGATTTAGGGTGATGGATTTGCTGTGTACCAAAAACAAAAAAATTAGTTCTACCCTATTACAAGGAGTTTTTATGATATAGACCATTATGAGAAATTTAAGAAAGTCTTTTTGAACCCGAAAGTGCAATTCAACAGCTTAACAATAATAACAATATCCCCAAAGAATGATTTGGATAAACAAAAACAGCCCCACTTTCGTGGAGCTGTTTTTATTAATCTACCTGGTATGGTAACAGAGCAATGTGTCTTGCACGCTTGATAGCGGTGGTGATTGCTCTCTGATGTAATGCACAAGAACCTGTAATTCTTCTGGGAAGGATCTTTCCTCTCTCAGAGATATACTTTCTTAATGTTCCTACATCCTTATAATCTACCGGCTTTACCTTATCTCCGCAGAATCCACAAACTTTCTTTCTGCTGCGGAAGCCTGCGCCGGCTCTTCTTGGTCTTGCTGAACCACTCTTATCTGACTTCTGAAATGCCATGGCTTTCCTCCTTCTATATTGCAGCTATGCTGCTCTTCATCCTGAGGAAACCTTCCCTACCTAAGTGAAGGAGTCCCTCGTCCTCTACCCATCAGGTATATTCATAAATCCTTCTCCAGATCCTCTTCTCCGCCGCCTACGCAGGGGCCGGAAGAACAGGAATAGGAAGTGTTGCCTCCTGTCCTTTTGCTGTCTGCAAACTCCTGGTCATCCACAATAATGTCTGTGGTATATACGGTTTGTCCGTCTTTGTTCTGATAACTGCCTGTCTGAATACTGCCGGATACCAACATACGCATCCCTTGATGCATATACTTCTCTGCAAATTCTGCTCTCTGTCCGAAGGACACACAACGGATAAAATCTGCTGTAGGCTGTCCATCGTTTTGGTTTCTGCGGCCTCTTCTGTCCACGGCAAGAGTATATCTTGCAATGGCCATGCTGTTCTCACCCTGGGAATACCGAATTTCCGGATCTCTTACCAATCTACCCATCAGGATAACTCTGTTCATGTTTTACTCGCTTTCCGCTTGCTTATTCAGCTGCTGCTTCTGCTGCAGGCTCATGCTTCTTTGTCTTAGCTGTTTCTTCTTCTGGTTTTAACCACAAGATAGCGGATTACCGGTTTCCATAATACGAACCTGGTCCTCGAGCTCGTTAGAGTGTTTGCATCTCCTGTGAACGGGATGAAATAGTAGTAGGCTTCTTTCATGTGCTGAATTTCATAAGCCAGTCTCTTCTTACCCCACTCTTCGATAGGCTCTACAACAGTACCATTGTAACGGGTGATAAATCCCTTAATCTTTTCAATGGCTGCTGCTCTCTCCTCATCATCGAGCTTCGCACTGAGAACAACGCATAACTCATACTTGTTCATTCGCTTTTACCTCCTTTTGGTCTCTGGCCTTTCCTTTTGGAAAAGCAAGGAATAGTGATACAGCTAACAATGATAGCAAAGTTCTCTACTGATTGCAAGCATTAAAATTAGTCCACGTCAACTATATAAATCCTCTCCTTTGCCAATCTTTGCAAAAGAGCATCTTCTGTATTTTCTGTATAGCCACTAAGCTTCCGAAAAGCCTCCGGGTCCAGTATTTTCAGCATCACCACCGGATCCTCCGGTAGTTCATCCTCCTCATCGGAGAGAGCCGCTTCCTCCGCCCTTCTCTATAAAAGTTCCTTGGTGGGAAGGGCATAAAGCACCGCCTTCTCCATTTCTTCCAAAGACTTTTCTTCCAAACTAAGCTTTCCTATAGTCCGAAAGCCGTAAGGGCTGTAAATGCTTTCCGCCACGGGAATCAGGAAGCAAAAGGGCTCTCCTCCTGCTTTAAAAGGGCAAAGGCTTGCCGAAGCAATTCCCCCATAATCCCCTGCTTTCTCTTTTCTTTCTTGGTACCGATGGCATAGAGGTAGCTTGCTGTAAGCTCCTTTTTAAAGAAGGACATCCGGAAGGGGTTGATATGGAGCATGCCCACAATCTCTCCCTCTTCCTCCATGGCAAGGATTCTCTTCGGTCTTTTACGATAATAGTAGTCCAAAGGCTTCTGAATCCTCCGGGAAGATCTCCGATACAAGGCCTTCGTTCTTTCCTGTTCCGCCTCCGTTCGGAGAAGAAGAATTCGTCTACTCATAGTCTTCTACTTCTTCCTCATACTTATCCGTAAGATATTTCTCATAGCCCTGGAAGTCCTTCTGTAAAACCATGTATTTTCTGGCAAAGCCTATAGGATTATAGCTCTCCTTCGCCCTGCAGAAGTCCCTGTAAGCCCATATCATCCTCTCGGTTTTACAATCTTCGCCTTAGGGAATTCATGGATCAAAAACTCCTGATTAATCATCTGATAGATACCGGGCACATTGAGGGTTAGCCTTTTCAATGGAAATAACGGCCATCTCCTCTCTGGGATTATAGGCTCCTATGGAGAACGCCTCCAGCTTTCCGTCTATGAAAATGCCGCCAATGCAATGGTCGATGGTGAAGCAGTTTTGTAAAACCTCGTGGATTCCCTTGATTTCGTACTCCAGAGTTTCCTCTCCGTTTCCCTCCTCCTTGATTCGGTGGGTATACCAGCGGTCTAGAAAATCCCAAACTGCCTGCTTTTCCAGGCAACGAATACTTCTGTATTCCCAACGGCCCTCATATTCTCTCTTGAACTTGTTGACCCGATTCTTCTTCTTATAAAAACTCTTTCCCGGCAAAGTTCAGAGCTCCTCCGCATCATAGAGGTAGTCCTTGTAGTCCTCCTCTTCCCGTACGATAAAGCGGGGATCCTCCTCCAAATGCAGGTACTTTACTGCCTCTTCGTCCGCCAGATAGATTTTTAAAGGCTTCTTCAAAACCTGATTAAAGTAATCCTTAATCAAATCAAAATACTGAGGCAAGTCCTCTTCGTCACAGTAGGGCGTAGCGGTATACTGCTCTCCGTCCTTCTCCATCAGAATAAAAAGAGCCTTGTCCTCCCACTCTGCAATCGAGGTGTCACAGTACTCTGCCCAAAGGTAACTGTCCAATGCACAGCTATCGCAGGTTTTGTTCGGTCTTCGGTAAAAATAAGGCGCAATACGGACGGAATCCTCCACCCGTATTGGCTCAAATACTAAATTTTTTGCATCCAATGCCATCTTTCGTCCTTCCTTTTCAGGAACTGCTTACTACATTGGACAATCATACCACAGAATGCAAAAAAGCTTGTAAAAAAATGATAAAATTCCCCCTTTCTTTTGAAATTTTTCATTCTTGAGAAAGACTTCTCTGTAGACTCTCTCCAAATTAACAACGCTGACCGGTCTTAGCCTTACCATAACAAAAAGAAAAGGGCCTCTGCCTAGACTCCATATTCGGATAATATCCGTATACGGATAAGGTTTTGGCCCTTTCTCTATTGATTTCTCTCCTACTGCCTTGAGGAATGATTGGGAGTAATACGGCGGATGACGCTTTTTGAGTCGGCTTTTTCCGAAGCATTCCCTCCATGAGCTTCCGATGCCCCCATCCCGTAAATCTCCAGTAGCTCCTTCGTATAGACTCCCTTTTCCCGATATAGAATCAGGGGCGGTAAAATCCGAAGCTCTACAGAGGCTCCCCGCACCGCTTCCAAAAGGAAAAGCTTTGCCTCCCCCTCCACAAAGGAGTGAACCATCTGCAATCTTTTCGGCTCCAGGCCTTTTTCCCGTAAAATGCTGATAATCTCCGCCATTCGTTTCGGCCGGTGCACAAGATAAAACTTCCCCTTAGGCGCCAGTAAATATCTTGCCGCCTCCGAAACATCCGTAAAGCTACAGCTCACCTCATGTCTTGCAATATTTTTCTTTTCCAACGGATTTTGCAGGTCTCCCTGCATATAGGGCGGGTTTGCGGTTACCACGGTAAAAGAAGAAGCCAAACTCCTTCCCTCTGCTGTCCTTTGCTCTTTAATTTTGCAAAGGTCTCCCTCCAGGATATGGATTCGCTCCTCTTCATTTAAGGCTGCGGATCTTTTCGCAAGCTCCACCGCCTCCTTTTGAATTTCTATGCCGTAAATGCTTTCCGCCTCTGTTTTCGCCGCCAAAAGCAAGGGCACAATCCCATTTCCGGTACAGAGATCGAAGACTCTTCCTCTCTTTACCCCCTGCTTTGCGAAATTTGCCAAAAGCACCGCATCCGTTCCATAACAAAAGGCTTCCGAATCTTGAATAATCCGGTAGCCCTTACATTGTAAATCATCTATTCTTTCCATGATAAAATTAATATTCTTTCCATGAACAAATCTCTGCTCTTTTCCTTATAAGTCCTGTATCCGTTTTCAAAGCTGAGCTTTCTGTCCTCTTTATCCTATTTTCCCTTTGAAAACCATGCTTACGCTTCGTCTTTTCTCCGCCTTGGCTTAAACTTCAGTTCCGACACCTCGTATTCCCGAAGCTCCTTCTCATCTTCCTTTTCCAGGTTCACAATCAGTTTTACCTTCTGGTTTAGGACAGAAACGGAAACCACCTCTCCTCTTAGGCCTTCCTTGGTGGTGGCATAATCTCCCACCGCAGGCAATTTGGAGTTTAAGAACTCATAAACCTCTTCTTCATTTTTCAAACAGCACATCAAGCGCCCGCAAACGCCGGAGATACTGCTGGGATTCAAGGATAAGCCCTGCTCCTTTGCCATCTTAATGGATACCGGAGCAAATTCCGGAAGGAAGCTGTGACAGCAAAGGGGACGACCGCAGGAGCCATAGCCCCCTAAAAGCTTGGTTTCATCCCTTACCCCTACCTGTCGAAGCTCGATTCTGGTACGGAAAATAGCCGCCAAATCCTTTACCAAAGCACGAAAATCTACCCTGCCGTCTGCAGTAAAGTAAAACAGTGCCTTCCCTCTGTCAAAGGTATATTCCACATCAATCAGCTTCATTTCCAGACCATGCTCTTGAATCTTTTTCCGGCAAATCCGATAGGCTTCTCTTTCCTTCTCCCGGTTAATTTCGTACTGTTTGCTATCCTCTTCCGTAGCTTTTCGGAGAATTTCCTTAAGAGGCATCACAATCTTTTCCTCCGGAAGCTCCTTATTCTCCATTAAAACTTCCCCGTATTCCACACCTCTGGAGGTTTCCACCACGGCAAACTCTCCCCTTGTAAAACTTAATCCCTTGGGAGCAAAATAGTATACCTTTCCCGCAGTACGAAACTTGATTCCAATTACCTCTATCATGGATAACCCTTTCTTTCTGGTTCTATCTTCTATACTTTTATCTTCTATGCTTTATGAATGCTCTTTTTAGAATGTGTCTTCTTAGAATTTTCTCTTTCTTCCTTGCCGAAAAAAACTAGTTACTAGGCATTAGATAAAAAAATAAAAAGAAGTCTAAGACCTGATAGCTTTGGGAGACATTTACCGCCCGTCCTTCTTTGTAACGCTCTATACATTCTCCCCACTGCCCCAAAGTCCAATAGGAATACTTTTCCGCCATAGCCATAATACTCTCTCTGGCACTCTGTCCATAGAGCAAATGGTGGTCTCTAGTGCTTTTATAGCATAACACATCCCGCAAAATAATATCAAGAAAAACAGTAAAAGCTCTTGTCCGTCCACTTGCTCCCAACTCCTCCGCATATTTCTGCATCTCCTCCTGGCTTTTTATGGGCAATCTCCTTCAAAAAGGAAGGTAAAATGCGAAGGGGGGAAATCTCCTGTAACAAGTTCCACTGCTTTTCTATGGGCATATCTCCTACATAAACCCGAACCACACGACTTAAAAACTGTTGGCAGGAGCTTCGTTTCATTTTCACAAAGGAGAATCATAATCACATGCCCCGGCGCCTCCTCCAGAGTTTTCAAAAGAGCATTTTGTGCCTCCACCGTCATCTTATCACTGTGGCATAGCACATAGACCTTATACTGCCCTTCCTTTGGGGAAATATCCACCGTTCCCTTTACTTCCTGTCGAATCTGGTCTATGGAAATGCTGGATTTTTTCTCTCCATTTTCCTTTTCCAGATAGTCCACGAAAATAAGATCCGGATGCTCTTCTTTCTGAATGCGGAGGCTTAAGCTATCCTCCGTATTTTCCGGTCACTGTCGGTAGCCCCTAGTCCCTCTGCCTGCTCAGGGACTCTGCCTTTTCCAACATTTTCTCATCCGCTTTTTAAAAGAGCGTCCAAAAAAGAGTTTTGCGGCTCCTCTCTTTTGCTTTTATGAAAAAGCCGTAGCACAAAATCCTTCGCCATTTGACGAAGCAGATCCTCTTCCTGTCCAATCACAAGATAGGCATGATGAATTCGATGATCTGGTATGGAAATACCCTTCATTCCTTGCCGTTTCCTCTTCTTATCAAAGTTGGGGAAAATAGACAAAAATTGTCTTCCCCCATCCTATTGAATATCCTCTAAAATCTCTTCCACGCATTTTGAAAAGTCAAGATTTTGATAGCGTTTCTCTATGCCCGCTTCCCTCAGCTTGTCTTCCGAAAAATCCTCGTTGTCCGCCTGAAAACGCCTTTCCAGTTCCTCCAAAGCCTTGGGATTATTTCCCTGCTCCCGAGCCCTGGCCCTACTTAAGCGAAGGCTATCCTCCAGTTCAATATAAATCGGCTGAATATACTCCTGTCCAAGATAAGCCTTAATGCTCTTATAGCTTTCTAAAGTGCCTATGCAAAGGAAGGCATGATGATGATCTTTGTAGCGTTCCTCAAAAGCCGTGCCGTAATACCAAAGGCCAAAAGCCGTATGATAGCTTCGGCTTTCCATCATTTTCCCCTCTGAAAGAAGCCGTAAAAACTCTTCCTCCGAAAGAAAATGATACTCTTCCCCTTCCTTTTCCATAGGACGCATGGGTCTTGTGGTGTAGGGAATAATCCTTTGTAAATTCGTTCTTTTGACCAGCTCTTGGAAAATGCTGTCCTTACCTACAGCGGATTTTCCGCAAATATAATAAATCATTGATGATTGCTCTCCTAAGGATTGCCCGGTCCCTGATTCTCTCCACTGTCCTCTGCAGACTTGGGTCCCTCTCCTACGATGGCATCATCAGGACCTTGACTCTTGCTGCTTTTTCTGAGCGGCCGTGGACTCCTTCGTTGCCGCTGTACTGCTCTTCTTTCCGCTTTGGCTCTCTAGGGGTAGGAGACTCGCCGATACTTTCCTTCTTCTTAGAAGAACTGCTTTCTTCCTTGGAAGAAGACTCCTTCGTGGATTCTTTCGTAACTTCCTTGCTTGTTTCCTCTGATTTTTGTAGTCGTTTCTTCCTCCGTAGTTTCCTCGGTGGTTTTTTCCGTAGTGGCTTCTGTTTCCTTCTTCTTCGTCTCTTTGCTGGCTTCCGTAATGACCACCGCTTCCTTACTGCTCTCGGAAGCCGCTTCCGTAGCCTTTAAATTCGGTAAAGAAAAACCGGCAATATTTTTTTGAAAAAAATAAAAAGCAAACTACAATAGCCACAATAGCCAAGGAAAGAGCAAAAAGCAATTTCAAAAATATCCCCAATAAAATTGGCTTCGTCCTCCACATGTTGCTCATTTCTTCTTTTCCTTCTCTGATCCTTCATATGCTTTTTCTATAACCCCTTTAATATGAAAAACTCTTTTCCTGGAATCCTGCATATTTTATCACGAAAAGGAATAACAATCTATTAGGAACTAAAAGCCGTAATTAGAAAAAAATTTCTCCTGTACCTCTCCGGAGGATACAATTCTTCTTTTTCCCATCTCCGGATAAAACGGAAAGGGCTCCATTTCCCAATATGCTTTCTACAGTACCAAAATGTTCCCGGCCGTTCTCCGTAAAACGAATTTCTTTGGCTAGGAGCATATTTTCTTTTCTATATTCCTCTTCCACCTCTTCCTGATCCAACAAAAGAAAAAAATAATGGTACAGGATTGTGGCTAAAAAATCTATTTCGATCCAGATCCTCTTTAACTTCCTTTGCTTCTGCAAATAAGGAGCAGCAATTTCGGAAAGCTCCACCGGAAATCCTCCTTCTGGCTGAAAGAGATTGATACCGATTCCCATAATGCAATAGACTAAAGAAGCGGTATCTTTTCCGCTGTGCAGGGAGTCAATACTAAGAATTCCAGCTCTTCCTCCTAAGGCCAGCTGTCCTTCCGCCAGGATTCCCACTACCTTCTTTCCCCTATAAAATAGGGTCATTCACCCATTTCACAGAAAGCTCAATCTGATATAGCTCTTTAACCGCCCTTTTTACCGCAATAGCAGCATGACAAGTTAAGACCAACGGATTCTTATTTATTCCCTTTGGCTTAGTCAAAACACTAAAGTAAAGTCCTGTCCCTTGGGAGAAAGAAAAGACTTCCCCATCCTGCCTTTCCCTGCAGTCTGATAATCACTTAGCAGTACACTGCCTTCCGGGATATGGGAAAAAAATATCTTCTCAAAAAGCAACGCTTTGAATTCTTCTCTTCCATTCAAGATTGGTAGAATCAATTTCTTGCAATATCTCTACATGGGGAATCAAGTCAAATTGTCCATGATTTCTCTCCTGATAGTACTGCGCAATCTTTATAGAAGATAATGGTTCCATAGCTCCTCCGAAATTTACATACAAAAATCCCAAGATATTCTTGGGATACCGTGACGCCAACGAGAATCGAACTCGTGATACCACCGTGAAAGGGTGGTGTCTTAACCGCTTGACCATGGCGCATAACTCTTTAGTAGAGCGAAAGGCGAAGACCGGATTTGAACCGGTGATCAGGGTGTTGCAGACCCACGCCTTACCACTTGGCTACTTCGCCACACATTCTCTTGTCATAGCGAAGAGAAATGGGAAACGCCTCAGATGGACTCGAACCAACGACACCGCGGTTAACAGCCGCGTGCTCTACCGACTGAGCTATAGAGGCATAAATAAATATCCGATTGAAAGAGTTTATCATAGTAAAAAAAGAGATGTCAAGACAAAAAAACCAGACGCATTGGATAAGCCCTCGACCTATTAGTAACTGTCAGCTGAATGTATTACTACACTTACACCTCAGTCCTATCAACCTCGTTCTCTTCAAGGGGTCTTACTCTTGCGATGGGATATCTCATCTTGAGGTTGGCTTCACGCTTAGATGCCTTCAGCGTTTATCCATTCCCAACTTGCCTACCCTGCTATGGGATTGATTCCCAACAGGTACAGCAGAGGTCAGTCCATCCCGGTCCTCTCGTACTAAGGACAGATCCTCTCAAATATCCTACGCCCGCGCCGGATAGGGACCGAACTGTCTCACGACGTTCTGAACCCAGCTCGCGTACCGCTTTAATGGGCGAACAGCCCAACCCTTGGGACCGACTACAGCCCCAGGATGCGATGAGCCGACATCGAGGTGCCAAACCTCCCCGTCGATGTGAACTCTTGGGGAGATCAGCCTGTTATCCCCAGGGTAGCTTTTATCCGTTGAGCGATGGCAATCCCACTTTCATACCACCGGATCACTAAGTCCGTATTTCTACTCTGCTCGGACCGTCGCCCTCGCAGTCAAGCTCCCTTATGCCTTTGCACTCTTTGGATGGTTTCCAACCATCCTGAGGGAACCTTTGAGCGCCTCCGATACACTTTCGAGGCGACCGCTCAGTCAAACTCCCCACCTGACATTGTCCCTTGACCGGTTCACGGCCCTAGGTTAGAAATCCAATAACATAAGGGTGGTATCCCAACAGCGACTCTGATAAAACCGAAGTCCCTATCTTCTTCGTCTCCCACCTATCCTGTGCATACATTACCGAATCCCAGTATCAAGCTGGAGTAAAGCTCCATGGGGTCTTTCCGTCCTGGCGCGGGTAACCAGCATCTTCACTGGCACTTCAATTTCACCGGGTGCATTGTTGAGACAGCGCTCAAATCATTACGCCTTTCGTGCGGGTCGGAACTTACCCGACAAGAATTTCGCTACCTTAGGACCGTTATAGTTACGGCCGCCGTTTACTGGGGCTTCAATTCAAAGCTTCGCTTTCGCTAACCTCTCCTCTTAACCTTCCAGCACCGGGCAGGCGTCAGCCCATATACTTTACCTTACGGTTTCGCATAGACCTGTGTTTTTGCTAAACAGTTGCTTGAGCCTTTTCTCTGCGGCCCAGTTGCCTGGGCACCCCTTCTCCCGAAGTTACGGGGTCATTTTGCCGAGTTCCTTAACAATGCTTCTCCCGCCGGCCTTAGGATTCTCTCCTCATCTACCTGTGTCGGTTTGCGGTACGGGCTTACTAAACACAATAGCGGCTTTTTCTCGCCACAGAGTCTAAGAGCTTCTCTACTTCTTTTCGATCCGCATCAGGTCTTCAGATTGCATAGCGGTTTTTCCTACTATCTCCTACCTCCCTTGCACCGGTCTTCTCATTCCAGCTCTCTCTTTCTCCATGTGTCCCCACATTTCTGATTTAGTAAGGTACTGGAATCTACACCAGTTGTCCATCGACTACGCTTCTCAGCCTCGCCTTAGGCCCCTGACTTACCCAGGGCAGATCAGCTTTACCCTGAAACCTTAGATATTCGGCCTGGAGGATTCTCACCTCCATCTCGCTACTCATTCCGGCATTCTCTCTTCAAAACTCTCCACGGATCCTTTCAGTACCGCTTCTACGTGTTTTCAATGCTCCTCTACCGATGGTTTACACCATCCCTAAGCTTCAGTGTCATGTTTTAGCCCCGTTAATTTTTCGGCGCAGGACCTCTCGACTAGTGAGCTATTACGCACTCTTTGAATGTGTGGCTGCTTCTAAGCCAACATCCTAGTTGTCTATGAAATCCCACATCCTTTACCACTTAACATGTACTTTGGGACCTTAGCTGTAGATCTGGGCTGTTTCCCTTTTGACTACGGAATTTATATCCCGCAGTCTGACTCCCATGTATATCTATACGCCATTCGGAGTTTGATATCTATTGGTGAGACTTTGACGCCCCTCAAGAATTCAGTGCTCTACCTGCGTTAGACTCTCCATGAGGCTAGCCCTAAAGCTATTTCGAGGAGAACCAGCTATCTCCGGGTTCGATTGGAATTTCTCCGCTATCCACACCTCATCGCCACCCTTTTCAACGGATGTGCGTTCGGACCTCCACCAAATTTTACTTTAGCTTCATCCTGGACATGGATAGGTCACCCGGTTTCGGGTCTATATCTACTGACTTTGCGCCCTATTCAGACTCGCTCTCGCTTCGGCTCCGGACCTTAAGTCCTTAACCTTGCCAGTAACTATAACTCGCCGGACCGTTCTACAAAAAGTACGCGGTTCAGCTTGCGCTGTTCCACAGTTTGTAAACACAGGGTTTCAGGTTCTCTTTCACTCCCCTCCCGGGGTCCTTTTCACCTTTCCTTCACAGTACTAATCGCTATCGGTCACTGAGTAGTATTTAGCCTTAGGGGGTGGTCCCCCCGTATTCCTGCCAGGTTCCACGTGTCTGACAGTACTCTGGATTCCGCTCATTCCTTTACGCTTCGTGTGAGGGCTTTCACCCTCTATGGCGACGCTTTCCATCGTCTTCCACTCACTTACGGAACTAAATGCGGTCCGAACCCCAAGGTGCACGCACCTTGGTTTGGGCTCTTCCGATTTCGCTCGCCACTACTTTCGGAATCACTGTTGTTTTCTCTTCCTCCGCCTACTTAGATGTTTCCAGTTCAGCGGGTTCCCTCTGTACAGTTATGTATTGGCTGTACAGTACTAGAGCTTTTTCTCTAGTGGGTTTCCCCATTCAGATATCTGCGGATCAAATCGTATTTGCCAATCCCCGCAGCTTTTCGCAGCTTATCACGTCTTTCTTCGGCTCTCAGTGCCTAGGCATTCACCCTATGCTCTTATTGCTTAACCAATTCTCCACTTGATCGCTCAAGTGTTCGAGATACTAGCGTGTATCTCTGTTTTCTGATTTGCAAGTCAACCTTTCGGTTTCCTTGCCTCGTTTTGTACAAGTTTTACCTTGTACCCTCGGATGTCTTACTCTATTTACTAGAATAATTCTTTCTTTCAGATATTCACTTATCAATGTACTCTCGTGGATTGCTCCACGAATGGAGATAAGGGGATTCGAACCCCTGACCCCCTGCTTGCAAGGCAGGTGCTCTCCCAACTGAGCTATATCCCCAAAATGCTTGCGCATTGGATATTTTTTTAAAAAAATGTCCGGCATCCACCTATCTTCCCGTGCCGTTACCAGCAAAGTATTTTCGGCCGCTTAAGTCTTAACCGTCGTGTTCGGGATGGGAACGGGTGTTTCCCCTAAACGCATCAACACCGGACAAAGTTTAACTATTTAATTCTTTTAGTTTCTTCTCTATAGAATCGTTTCTTTTGAAACTTCTCTATCAAGCTTTCCTAAAAGCCGCGACTTCCGTCGCCCCTCTATTCATCAAAAATCGAATAACACACAAACCCCTACTTCTTCCTTAGAAAGGAGGTGATCCAGCCGCACCTTCCGATACGGCTACCTTGTTACGACTTCACCCCAGTCATCAGTCCTGCCTTCGGCAGCTCCCCTCTTGGGACACTGACTTCGGGCATTACCAACTCCCCATGGTGTGACGGGCGGTGTGTACAAGACCCGGGAACGTATTCACCGCAGCATGCTGATCTGCGATTACTAGCGATTCCAGCTTCGTGTAGTCGGGTTGCAGACTACAGTCCGAACTGAGACGTTATTTTTGAGATTTGCTTAAGGTCACCCTCTTGCTTCCCTTTGTTTACGCCATTGTAGCACGTGTGTAGCCCAAGTCATAAGGGGCATGATGATTTGACGTCATCCCCGCCTTCCTCCAGGTTATCCCTGGCAGTCTAGTTAGAGTGCCCATCTTACTGCTGGCTACTAACTATAGGGGTTTGCGCTCGTTGCGGGACTTAACCCAACATCTCACGACACGAGCTGACGACAACCATGCACCACCTGTCACCATTGCCCCGAAGGGAAAAGTACATTACATACTCTGTCAATGGGATCTCAAGACTTGGTAAGGTTCTTCGCGTTGCTTCGAATTAAACCACATGCTCCACCGCTTGTGCGGGTCCCCGTCAATTCCTTTGAGTTTCATTCTTGCGAACGTACTCCCCAGGTGGAATACTTATTGCGTTAGCGACGGCACCGAGATGCTTTTGCACCCCGACACCTAGTATTCATCGTTTTACAGCGTGGACTACCAGGGTATCTAATCCTGTTTGATCCCCACGCTTTCGAGCCTCAACGTCAGTTATTGTCCAGTAAGCCGCCTTCGCCTCCGGTGTTCTTCCTGATATCTACGCATTTCACCGCTACACCAGGAATTCCCTTACCTCTCCAACACTCTAGAACAACAGTTTCCAAAAGCAGTTCCCAGGTTGAGCCCGGGGTATTTCACTTCAGACTTGCCATTCCGTCTACGCTCCCTTTACACCCAGTAAATCCGGATAACGCTTGCCCCTACGTATTACCGCGGCTGCTGGCACGTAGTTAGCCGGGGCTTCTTAGTCAGGTACTGTCATTATCTTCCCTGCTGATAGAGCTTTACATACCGAAATACTTCTTCACTCACGCGGCGTCGCTGCATCAGGGTTTCCCCCATTGTGCAATATTCCCCACTGCTGCCTCCCGTAGGAGTTTGGGCCGTGTCTCAGTCCCAATGTGGCCGGTCATCCTCTCAGATCGGCTACTGATCGTTGCTTTGGTAGGCTTTTACCCTGCCAACTGGCTAATCAGACGCGGGTCCATCTTATGGCGATAAATCTTTTCACCCTGTACCATGCGGTACTGTGTGCTTATGCGGTATTAGCAGTGATTTCTCTCTGTTATCCCCCTCCATAAGGCAGGTTACCCACGTGTTACTCACCCGTCCGCCACTAGATAACTTATCTTCCGGCCGAAGCTTTCCGATAAGCATCTCGTTCGACTTGCATGTGTTAGGCACGCCGCCAGCGTTCATCCTGAGCCAGGATCGAACTCTCATAATGAGTACTTTTCTTAAAGAAAAGTACGTAATGTACCAGACTACAGCGTAAGCTGTACCCTGCGAAGCAGGGCTCCGAACTTGCTTCAAAGCAAGGAGGAGGTCCAATACATAGAATCTGTCATCACTGACAGTTTAAGTTCAGTCCAAGTCAAAACGCGCTTAGCTTGTTTTTCCTTTTTACTGTTAAAGTTTGTTTTCGCTGCACATTTCTGTGCTTCTGAATTTTCTCTGCCGGAACTCCGGCTTTTCGTTCTTCTTAGAAGAACTTCTTTTCAAGAAACTTCAGGGTCTGTGTATTATTCGATCTTTGATTTTCAAGGTTCAGTTTTGCAAAAAGCCTTTGGTTTATCTTGGCTGGAGCCTTGATTTTCCTCAGTTTCTTTTCGCTTTTGCCGTCTTGTTTTTGCGACAGCTTGTGTATCTTAACACCCGTTAATGGGACTGTCAAGCAATTTTTTTGCCTTTTTGATATTTTTTCGTTTTTTTGGATAACAATATGTGGACTAAAATGCTTCTATATATAGTTTTCCTTCTCCATTTACTTGTTTCTTATTAGGAAGATAGATTTCTTTAAAAAGCTCTGTCCTGTAATGATGGCATATAGAGAAAAGAAAAAAATAAAACTATAAATAATCCCATCTGTAAGGGTCTAAATCGGAAGTTCCATCCCTTTTTGACTGCAATAATAATTCATAGCAAACTGTCCTGCCGGAATAATAAAAGATAAAAAAAGCAGATTACATGCCATGGATATTGTCTAACAAAAATTTCCAAAGATCTCGCCCATACTATCCTCCTAATAGCTAAAAAAAGATTCTCGTAAACAAATTGCTTTCTTTCAAAAATATAGGGTATGCTTCCCTGGTCTGGAGAAGCCTTCCAAAAATCAGATTTTTTTAAAGGGAAATTTGGAAGGATACTCAGCAAAAATCAATACAAACCAAACCCAAAACACCCATTCCACCGCTGATAGTGCCGCTCCGGAGAGTCTGTTTAAAAGATTTAATCCCGGCAACTTAAAGAGGTATTCTAAAATTTGAAACCCGATCTTCAAAAGAACCCAGAGAATCAAGTAAAGAATGATAAAAAAATCACGCTATAAACCAACTGGAATATTTTCTCTGAAAGATTGGCCTTCCACTTTTTCTAAACCAATAAACTGATAGAACAAATCTATATTTTTCCATGGCCTTATCCGATGGTGGACTTGTCCCGATTCCTTCGGAAAGCAGTGCCCCCTCACTCTGAATAGGAAAGAAAAATCCTGCTATTTTCTCTACCAGAACTTGCAAATCTCTATTTTTTGCCAGCTCCTGCTGTGCTATCGGCATAAGCAACTTCGCCATCACAATGGAAAGAAGCAGAGAGTCATGGCAAATATTTTCTTTAATAAGCCCTTCTTGTAGCCATGCCAGAGCATGCCCCTCAAGGGAAAGGAGTAGGACTAAGCCTACTCCCATTTCACTAATTCCCATATATTACCCCATAAAATGTTCTTCTCGTAAAATCAACTTATCGTCCTTATTGTACTTCGGACGAAGAAATGCCCCTAATTTCTTGCCAAGGCTTGGCTTCTCTGCCTGGTCAGCAGCCTCTTCCACCAAGTCCTCCGCACTTTGCTTATTTAAAAGGATACCGTCTTCTTCCATAAGCTGAATTCTTTCGTATAGTGCTGTAATCCCCTTTTCCGTGATAGCACAGTCAATACTGTCTGCATAGGAAATCGCATATTCCGCAAAGTCATCTATGCTCATTCCCGCATTTTTCTTTTCTTTTTGCCCAAGAGGAGAATGTTTTTCTAAAGCATCGGAAATGGCTGATAAGTCTTCTTCCTTTTTCCCCTGCGCCGCTTCTCTTCTCTCCTCTTTAGCAGGATAAGCGGCTTCCAGTTCTTCCTCTTCTAAAGACTCTTCCTCGTAGCCATCATTTTCCCCATCTTCATAGTAGTCTTCCTCCGACTCAGTATCTTCTAAGTCTTTAGAATCTCTTTCTTCTTTAACAGCGGCAGAATCTTTTCCCTTTTCTTTGGCTTCCTCTTCCTTGCGGGCCTCTTCCTCCAAAACTTCGGTATAAGGTCTTGCAGGTCGATCAAAGATAGAAGGCTTATGAGGAACATATTCCTCTTCCGGGCTTTCTTCCGGCTCTTCCTTCTCCAAGGACTCTCCGGCTGTTTCTAAATCCACCTCTTCCAGATCGTTGTCCTCCTCCGGCTCTTCCTTATTGGAAACAATGTCGAAGTAGTCAATAAATCTGGGTCTATCCTCCGCCATACGGTCAAAATGGTCATACACATCCACCAGTATAATGGAAGATGCATCCTTCGGATTTTGAATGTATCTTTCGATTTCATCTACTACGGAATATTTCAGCTTTCCGGCCTCTTCAACGATTAAGTCTCTTTCCTTCAGCTTCTCGGCAAAGGGAGCAAAGCCTTTCTCATTCAGTTTATCCGCATTGGTCTTAGCCACCTTAAACTGTAAGTTGTATTCCTGATGGAAGTACTTGATTTCCTCCACAGCAATTCGGAATCCCTCTTCCAGGCTATCGGCTTCGATAATCATGTGGTAGGTATTAAATTCCGCTTCTTTCTTTTCGGCAAATGCAGGACTTTCCGTCTTTGGACTTTCTTCCGCTTTCGATTCTTCTTCCGAGCTGCTTTCGTAAACTGCTCCGGACGCTTTTTTTGACTCCTCTACAGAATCCGCTTCCAATTTCTCTCCGGAAAATGCTTTTTCCCCGGCAGAGTCCTCTTCCCCGGACTTTTCTTCAGCCGACTGCTGCTCTTTCTTAGCCTGAATTTCTTCTCTGCTTACTTCCTTTGGAGACAATGGCGTAGAAGTCTCTTCCTCTACAGACTTTACAGCAGGCTTTTCTTCATCATTTTTCTGTCTAAAGCTTGACTCCTTCTCTTCGAACTTGTCTTCATTTTTCTTCGGAAAATGCAAGGCTTTCCTTACGAGGAGCTCTCCTTGTATCCTCCTCAAAGGGACGATACTGAAGCTTTAAATCCTGGGCCTTATCCACATATTTTCCCATACCGAAGAGAAGGATCATCTTATCGCAAAGGGCAATACAGTCTTCTTCCCTTCCCGCCTCTCCATAAAGCTTTGCCAGCTCATAGAGCCACTTCTCATCCAACTCGGTTTCGGTAAACTGCTCCAAGGGTCCCACCAACTGAGAGGCCATAGCCCCCTTCGCCTTCAAAATCTTATAACGAAGCAGGTATTTTCTGGGATCCTCAGGACTGACATCCAGGAATTCCTTATAAAACTCAATAGCCTCTTCGATAGAGCCGGAACGTAAGGACAGCTCTGAAAGCTTATAAAGAAAACGCTTTCCCACCGGAGCTCTCTCAAAGGCCATCAGCAGAATATCCTTAGCCTCCTCGTATTCTCCGTTGTACTCATAAATATCCGCTATGGAAGAAAGAAGGTTTGCATTACGCACCCTATTCCAGTCAATGGTATCCGCAATCTGCATAGCAGTCTTGTAATCTCCCTGACTGCTTAACTTTTTAATCTGTTCTGCCTTGATACTAAACTCGTACTTGTCCATAATACCCCTTCCACTTCCTATAAACTGACTCTTCCATCCAATGCTCTAAGAAGTGTTATTTCATCAATATTTTCTATATCTCCCCCTACAGGAACGCCGGAAGCAATACGGCTTAACGGCACTCCTAAAGGTTTAATCAGCTTTGTGATATAGCTTGCGGTGGTCTCTCCTTCTAAAGAAGAGTTGGTAGCAATAATTACCTCTTCCACTTCTCCCTGCAAACGAACCATCAATTCTCTAAGACGAATATCTTCCGGTCCTATGCCAAGCAAGGGAGAAATGGCCCCGTGGAGAACATGGTAAACCCCTTGATATTTTCCTACCCTTTCATAGGCAGACATATCTCTCGGGTTTTCCACCACCATAATCTGTTTATGATTTCTTTCCGCACTACTGCATACCGGACAAAGCTCCGCATCTGTTAGAGTGCAACAGCATTTGCAATAGCGAATGCTGTCTCTTGCCTTTTTAATGCTGTCTGCCAGAGCATAGGCCTGTTCCTTCTCTCCGTTAATCAGAAAGTAGGCTAACCTTTGTGCGGATTTTTGGACCTATGCCTGGAAGCCTGGAAAGCTCCTGCACCAGACGATCCATATCCTTGGAAAAATACTCCATTAAAATCCTAACCCCATTCCGCCGGTAAGCTTGCCCATCTCTTGATTGGATTCTTTATCAATATCGGAAAGAGCCTGGTTCATGGCCAAAAACAATCATTTCTTCCAATGTTTCCACATCTTCCGGATCTACGGCATCCTTATCCAAGCTGACACTTAATACCTTTCTCTCCGTTAAGAACTACCTTTACGGCACCGCCTCCGGCCTGAGCAGGATATTCTTTTTTTCGCCAGTTCTTCCTGGGTTTCCTCCAGCTTCTTCTGCATCTTCTGATACTGCTTCATCAGATTATTCATATTCATGCCGGGCATTCCCCCGCCAAATCCACCATGCTTTTGCCATAGCTCCTCCTTAATTTTAAATTAAGCATAACTTTGTTTATTTTACCATGAATCCCAAGAATAAATCTATGAGAAATCTTATAATTCCCTTTACAGTATGGGCTTCTACCCTGATCGCTTATCTCAATGGTCATGGAAATCTTGTTTAAATCTTCATCGGAAACATATTTTTGTACTTCTCTCCTCCGTCTCCACCTTCCCCAAAACAAAATGGAATTCTTTCTTATATTTCGCAGAAATGACCCTTCCGATTTCCATTAGTTCCTTATCGGTAAAAAGCTTAGTAAAAAGTCCCAGACTAGGTACAATTGTCATGGATTTTTTGTCCTTTGCCGGATAAACTCTGGATTTTTCTAAAGCCTGTTTTAAGCTCGGAGAGTCAAAGTAGCTTTTGATAACATCCCAGTCTTTTTTCAAAAGCATGTAATCCTCATACTGGGCTTTAGGCAGGACCACTTCTTTCTCCATAACTTCCTTTTCTTCTGTAACTTCTCCCTTGGAAAATGCAGTTTTCTCTACCGGAAGAAAAACTAGCATTTTTCCATCTTCTCTTCCAGCTCTCTTAACCTCTGCAAAAGGGCATCCGTCTTTCCTTCCATTTCCGGATGAGCCAGTTTTACCAAGGTACTTTCCAAAAGTACCCGCTTTTGTCTGGCAAAACGATATTGCTGCAAAAGTTCAGTGAATAAACGGATAGCTCGTAGAATTTCTTCCATAGAAAGACTTTCCGCATCGGAAAGAAGTTGTTTTTTGTTTTCTGCCGACAAATCCATTAAGCCCTCAATCTGCTCTACGGTTTTTGCCAACATAATATTTCTATAATAGCTTAGTAAGTCGGAAGTGTATTGTCCAAGCTCCTTACCCTGCTCCAAAACATCGGAAACCAAAGCCATAGCTTTAGCTATATCTTTCTCTCGTAGAGAAGCAATCATCTGGGAAAAATGCTGCCGTATCTACTGCACCCTAATATTTTCAGGGTATCTTCATAGCTGATTTCTCGCTGAAAATCATAGCTGGCACACTGGTCCAAAAAGGCTCACCGCATCACGCATGGAGCCGTCTCCCATCCGGGCGATATACTGAATAGCCTCCTCTTCAATGGCAATCTGTTCTTCCTCCACAATATGTCTTAATCTGTCTGCAATGATCTCTGCAGGAATTCTGCGAAAAATCATAACGCTGGCAGCGAGAAAGAATGGTTATGGGTAAAGCATTGGGCTCCGTAGTAGCCAGGATGAAAAATGGCATACTCCGGCGGCTCCTCTAAGGTTTTTAAAAAAAGCGTTATGAGCGGACTCCGTAAGCATATGTACCTCGTCGATAATATAGACTTTGTAGCGCATACCCACAGGAGGATATTCCACCTGTTCCCGAATCAATCGAATATCATCCACCTTATTGTTGCTAGCCGCATCCATTTCATAAACATTAATGCTGGTATTGGACAAAAATAGCTTTACAGTTTTTCACACTCATTACAGGGATTCCCATCCTTAGGGTTTAGGCAATTTACAGCTCTTGCCAAAATTTTTCGCCAAAGAAGTTTTTCCCGTTCCTCTGGTACTACAAAAAGGTAAGCATGACCAATACGGTCATGACTTACCTGATTCTTAAAGGAACGAGTAATGGCATCCTGTCCCACCAAATCATCAAAAATCCCGGGATCTCCATTTTCTGTATAACGCAGTATATGACAATTTTTTTATCCCTTCTAATTCTTAAACTGTATTCTGTATATTAAGATAAGATATTTCTTATGAAATATTCTATAAATAAGATTCTTTATAAAATATTCTATTAGCAAGATTCTTTATAAAATATTCTATTAGCAAGATTCTTTATAAAATATCCCGTTGTCCTTATGCAAAAAGAAACTGATAGACATTACTTATAAGGCTTAGTCTTCGTCTCCAAAGGAAATACCAAGCATCTTAGCTTCCTTTACAATACCGGAATCCGGATCAACCGTTTTTAATTTTCCTGCAATATCCGCTAAAGGAACAGTGGTAATCTCATTATTTTTCAAAGAAAGCATTACCCCAAACTTTTCTTTTTTTAATCATTCTGGCAGCTTCCGCACCGATTCTGGTAGCAAAGACACGATCATAGGGCACCGGCTGTCCCCTCTTTGGGTATGTCCGGGAACCGTTACTCTCACCTCAGCACCGATTTTCTCCTCAATTTCCTTTGCCAGCTTGTAAGCCACAGAGGGGTGAATTTTTTTCTGTCCTCTGCCAACTTTTTCTTAAGTTCCTTCTTCGTAAGTTTTGCTTCCTCCTTGGAAATAGCACCCTCTGCTATAGCCACGATGGAAAAACGAGAGCCGCCGGCATGACGATCGGCAATTTTTTTGCAAACAGCATTAATATCATAAGGAATTTCAGGAACCAAAATAATATCAGCCCCTCCTGCTAATCCTGCATAAAGAGTAAGCAAGCCGACTTTATGTCCCATAATTTCTACAATAAAAAACTCGACCATGACTTGCTGCCGTAGTATGAATACAATCAATGGCATTGGTAGCCACTTGAACCGCTGAATAAAAGCCAAAAGTCATGTCCGTTCCATATAAATCGTTATCAATGGTTTTGGGACAACCTATAACATTCAATCCTTCTTCGGATAAAAGATTGGCTGTCTTTAAAGACCCGTTACCACCTAAAACCACCAAGCAATCTAAACGAAGCTTACGATAGGTATGCTTCATCGCCTCAACCTTATCCAAGCCATTAGCATCCGGCTCTCGTATCTGCTTAAAGGGAGTTCTGCTGGTACCTAAGATCGTTCCGCCCTCCGTTAAAATGCCGGAAAAATCTGACCGCTCCATCTTTCTATATTCGTCATAAATCAAGCCCTTATAGCCATCCAGGAAACCATAAATTTCCACATCTCCTAATAGGTTATATAAGGTTTTGCCAACACCACGCATCGTTGCATTTAAAGCCTGGCAATCTCCTCCACTGGTTAATATACCTACTCTCATACTTACCCCTCTTAGAAAATGATAGATTATGCTTTAAAATGCATACCCTCTATACTATACACAGTAGAATTTATATGATTTTAAAGTATAAATCGAACAATTTTTTCCTTACTATTTATATCCCACTTGCTATAGCGGGAAGCTTGCTTTTCTACAATAGAACAAAGTATGGGGAAATGCAATAAAAAAGAGACTAGATTAGTCTCTTTCGTTGCGGGAGATGGATTTGAACCAACGACCTTCGGGTTATGAGCCCGACGAGCTACCAGACTGCTCCATCCCGCGATAATCAAATGAGGGCCTACAGGGCTCGAACCTGTGACCCTCTGCTTGTAAGGCAGATGCTCTCCCAGCTGAGCTAAGACCCCAGTTGTGTAGATTACTCTACATAAGACATATTGTCTTAATGGATGGAGGTGGATTCGAACCACCGAAGTCAGTGACAACAGATTTACAGTCTGCCCCCTTTGGCCACTCGGGAATCCATCCATATATAAGCCCTAAGGCTAGCGACCCGGAACGGATTCGAACCGTCGACCTCCGCCGTGACAGGGCGGCGCTCTAACCAACTGAGCCACCGGGCCATATCGTACCTGCTCCTTTATAAAGAAGCTTTACTTAAATGCATATCAACAACCCCTAAGTCACAATTACCTAACAATTGTTCATACACAATAAAACAACATATCAAAGATTATTCTAGACTAGACTTTAGACAAAAACCAGACGCATTGGATAAGCCCTCGACCTATTAGTAACTGTCAGCTGAATGTATTGCTACACTTACACCTCAGTCCTATCTACCTCGTTCTCTTCAAGGGGTCTTACTCTTGCGATGGGATATCTCATCTTGAGGTTGGCTTCACGCTTAGATGCCTTCAGCGTTTATCCATTCCCAACTTGCCTACCCTGCTATGGGATTGATTCCCAACAGGTACAGCAGAGGTCAGTCCATCCCGGTCCTCTCGTACTAAGGACAGATCCTCTCAAATATCCTACGCCCGCGCCGGATAGGGACCGAACTGTCTCACGACGTTCTGAACCCAGCTCGCGTACCGCTTTAATGGGCGAACAGCCCAACCCTTGGGACCGACTTCAGCCCCAGGATGCGATGAGCCGACATCGAGGTGCCAAACCTCCCCGTCGATGTGAACTCTTGGGGGAGATCAGCCTGTTATCCCCAGGGTAGCTTTTATCCGTTGAGCGATGGCAATCCCACTTTCATACCACCGGATCACTAAGTCCGTATTTCTACCTGCTCGGACCGTCGCCCTCGCAGTCAAGCTCCCTTATGCCTTTTGCACTCTATGGATGGTTTCCAACCATCCTGAGGGAACCTTTGAGCGCCTCCGATACACTTTCGGAGGCGACCGCCCCAGTCAAACTCCCCACCTGACATTGTCCCTTGACCGGTTTACGGCCTAAGGTTAGAAATCCAATAACATAAGGGTGGTATCCCAACAGCGACTCTGATAAAACCGAAGTCCTATCTTCTTCGTCTCCCACCTATCCTGTGCATACATTACCGAATCCCAGTATCAAGCTGGAGTAAAGCTCCATGGGGTCTTTCCGTCCTGGCGCGGGTAACCAGCATCTTCACTGGCACTTCAATTTCACCGGGTGCATTGTTGAGACAGCGCTCAAATCATTACGCCTTTCGTGCGGGTCGGAACTTACCCTGACAAGGAATTTCGCTACCTTAGGGACCGTTATAGTTACGGCCGCCGTTTACTGGGGCTTCAATTCAAAGCTTCGCTTACGCTAACCTCTCCTCTTAACCTTCCAGCACCGGGCAGGCGTCAGCCCATATACTTTACCTTACGGTTTCGCATAGACCTGTGTTTTTTTGCTAAACAGTTGCTTGAGCCTTTTTCTCTGCGGCCCAGTTGCCTGGGCACCCCTTCTCCCGAAGTTACGGGGTCATTTTGCCGAGTTCCTTAACAATGCTTCTCCCGCCGGCCTTAGGATTCTCTCCTCATCTACCTGTGTCGGTTTGCGGTACGGGCTTACTAAACACAATAGCGGCTTTTTCTCGCCACAGAGTCCAAGAGCTTCTACTTCTTTTTCGATCCGCATCAGGTCTTCAGATTGCATAGCGGTTTTTCCCTACTATACTCCTACCTCCCTTGCACCGGTCTTCTCATTCCCTGGCTCTCTCTTTCTCCATGTGTCCCCACATTTCTGATTTAGTAAGGTACTGGAATCTACACCAGTTGTCCATCGACTACGCTTCTCAGCCTCGCCTTAGGCTCCCGACTTACCCAGGGCAGATCAGCTTTACCCTGGAAACCTTAGATATTCGGCCTGGAGGATTCTCACCTCCATCTCGCTACTCATTCCGGCATTCTCTCTTCAAAACTCTCCACGGATCCTTTCGGTACCGCTTCTACGTGTTTTCAATGCTCCTCTACCGATGGTTTACACCATCCCTAAGCTTCGGTGTCATGTTTTAGCCCCGTTAATTTTCGGCGCAGGACCTCTCGACTAGTGAGCTATTACGCACTCTTTGAATGTGTGGCTGCTTCTAAGCCAACATCCTAGTTGTCTATGAAATCCCACATCCTTTACCACTTAACATGTACTTTGGGACCTTAGCTGTAGATCTGGGCTGTTTCCCTTTTGACTACGGAATTTATATCCCGCAGTCTGACTCCCATGTATATCTATACGCCATTCGGAGTTTGATATCTATTGGTAGACTTTGACGCCCCCTCAAGAATTCAGTGCTCTACCTGCGTTAGACTCTCCATGAGGCTAGCCCTAAAGCTATTTCGAGGAGAACCAGCTATCTCCGGGTTCGATTGGAATTTCTCCGCTATCCACACCTCATCGCCACCCTTTTCAACGGATGTGCGTTCGGACCTCCACCAAATTTTACTTTAGCTTCATCCTGGACATGGATAGGTCACCCGGTTTCGGGTCTATATCTACTGACTTTGCGCCCTATTCAGACTCGCTCTCGCTTCGGCTCCGGACCTTAAGTCCTTAACCTTGCCAGTAACTATAACTCGCCGGACCGTTCTACAAAAAGTACGCGGTTCAGCTTGCGCTGTTCCACAGTTTGTAAACACAGGGTTTCAGGTTCTCTTTCACTCCCCTCCCGGGGTCCTTTTCACCTTTCCTTCACAGTACTAATCGCTATCGGTCACTGAGTAGTATTTAGCCTTAGGGGTGGTCCCCGTATTCCTGCCAGGTTCCACGTGTCTGACAGTACTCTGGATACCGCTCATTCCTTTACGCTTCGTGTAAGGGGCTTTCACCCTCTATGGCGACGCTTTCCATCGTCTTCCACTCACTTACGGAACTAAATGCGGTCCGAACCCCAAGGTGCACGCACCTTGGTTTGGGCTCTTCCGATTTCGCTCGCCACTACTTTCGGAATCACTGTTGTTTTCTCTTCCTCCGCCTACTTAGATGTTTCAGTTCAGCGGGTTCCCTCTGTACAGTTATGTATTGGCTGTACAGTACTAGAGCTTTTCTCTAGTGGGTTTCCCCATTCAGATATCTGCGGATCAAATCGTATTTGCCAATCCCCGCAGCTTTTCGCAGCTTATCACGTCTTTCTTCGGCTCTCAGTGCCTAGGCATTCACCCTATGCTCTTATTGCTTAACCAATTCTCCACTTGATCGCTCAAGTGTTCGAGATACTAGCGTGTATCTCTTTTTCTGATTTGCAAGTCAACCTTTCGGTTTCCTTGCCTCGTTTTGTACAAGTTTTACCTTGTACCCTCGGATGTCTTACTCTATTTACTAGAATAATCATTTCTTGATATGTAGTTTTTCAAGGTACGAATAGTAACATTGCTGCTACCGTGGAGATAAGGGATTCGAACCCTGACCCCCTGCTTGCAAGGCAGGTGCTCTCCCAACTGAGCTATATCCCCAAAAATCTGGCATCCACCTATCTTCCCGTGCCGTTACCAGCAAAGTATTTTCGGCCGCTTAAGTCTTAACCGTCGTGTTCGGGATGGAAACGGGTGTTTCCCCTAAGCGCATCAACACCAGAAGTGGAACCAAGTGGACTCGAACCACCGACCTCACGCTTATCAGGGCGTGCGCTCTAACCAGCTGAGCTATGGTTCCCTGGGTATTCCATATTAAATTCTTTTAGAAATCTTCTTAACAGTAGTCTTTAAAAAGAATCTTTTCTGTTTAGAATTTACTTCTAAAAGTTTGCGACTTCCGTCGCCCCTCTATTCATCAAAAATCGAATAACACACAAACCCCTACTTCTTCCTTAGAAAGGAGGTGATCCAGCCGCACCTTCCGATACGGCTACCTTGTTACGACTTCACCCCAGTCATCAGTCCTGCCTTCGGCAGCTCCCTTTCTTGGGACACTGACTTCGGGCATTACCAACTCCCATGGTGTGACGGGCGGTGTGACAAGACCCGGGAACGTATTCACTGCAGCATGCTGATCTGCGATTACTAGCGATTCCAGCTTCGTGTAGTCGGGTTGCAGACTACAGTCCGAACTGAGACGTTATTTTTGAGATTTGCTTAAGGTCACCCTCTTGCTTCCCTTTGTTTACGCCATTGTAGCACGTGTAGCCCAAGTCATAAGGGGCATGATGATTTGACGTCATCCCCGCCTTCCTCCAGGTTATCCCTGGCAGTCTAGTTAGAGTGCCCATCTTACTGCTGGCTACTAACTATAGGGGTTGCGCTCGTTGCGGGACTTAACCCAACATCTCACGACACGAGCTGACGACAACCATGCACCACCTGTCACCATTGCCCCTGAAGGGAAAGTACATTACATACTCTGTCAATGGGATCTCAAGACTTGGTAAGGTTCTTCGCGTTGCTTCGAATTAAACCACATGCTCCACCGCTTGTGCGGGTCCCCGTCAATTCCTTTTGAGTTTCATTCTTGCGAACGTACTCCCCAGGTGGAATACTTATTGCGTTAGCGACGGCACCGAGATGCTTTTGCACCCCGACACCTAGTATTCATCGTTTACAGCGTGGACTACCAGGGTATCTAATCCTGTTTGATCCCCACGCTTTCGAGCCTCAACGTCAGTTATTGTCCAGTAAGCCGCCTTCGCCTCCGGTGTTCTTCCTGATATCTACGCATTTCACCGCTACACCAGGAATTCCACTTACCTCTCCAACACTCTAGAACAACAGTTTCCAAAAGCAGTTCCCAGGTTGAGCCCGGGTATTTCACTTCAGACTTGCCATTCCGTCTACGCTCCCTTTACACCCAGTAAATCCGGATAACGCTTGCCCCCTACGTATTACCGCGGCTGCTGGCACGTAGTTAGCCGGGGCTTCTAGTCAGGTACTGTCATTATCTTCCCTGCTGATAGAGCTTTACATACCGAAATACTTCTTCACTCACGCGGCGTCGCTGCATCAGGGTTTCCCCATTGTGCAATATTCCCCACTGCTGCCTCCCGTAGGAGTTTGGGCCGTGTCTCAGTCCCAATGTGGCCGGTCATCCTCTCAGATCGGCTACTGATCGTTGCTTTGGTAGGCTTTTACCCCTGCCAACTGGCTAATCAGACGCGGGTCCATCTTATGGCGATAAATCTTTTCACCCTGTACCATGCGGTACTGTGTGCTTATGCGGTATTAGCAGTGATTTCTCTCTGTTATCCCCCTCCATAAGGCAGGTTACCCACGTGTTACTCACCCGTCCGCCACTAGATAACTTATCTTCCGGCCGAAGCTTTCCAATAAGCATCTCGTTCGACTTGCATGTGTTAGGCACGCCGCCAGCGTTCATCCTGAGCCAGGATCGAACTCTCATAAAAAGTGCTTTTCTTGCAAAAAGCATTATCCGCTCTTCCGAGCGGTTTAAAGTTCAGTCCAAGTCAAAACGCGCTTAGCTTGTTTTTCCTTTTTACTGTTAAAGTTTGTTTTCGCTGCACATTTCTGTGCTTCTGAATTTTCTCTGCCGGAACTCCGGCTTTTTGTTCTTCTTAGAAGAACTTCTTTTCAAGAATCTTCAGGGTCTGTGTATTATTCGATCTTTGATTTTCAAGGTTCAGTTTTCTGGAAAGAATTTAAAAGATTAATCGTTTCCTCTTAATTTTCTCATTTTCTTTTCAGACTTTACCGTTCTCTTGCGAGACAGCCATGCTATTATAACAAAGTGATTTACTTTGTCAGCATTTTTTTCCGAAAAACTTTTTCGGAAAAACGGAGTAAGAGGATTTGAACCCTCGCGCCGGTTGCCCGACCTACACCCCTTAGCAGGGGCGCCTCTTCGGCCTCTTGAGTATTACTCCTCGTTTATCCCTGCCAAAAGGGATTCACCTATACTTTTGAATTTCTTCTTTCGTACCGAACATAGTTCTTTAGGTGCCATATTAGAGTAGCAAATTCCTTTTTACTGTCAAGAATAATTTATATTTTTATTCATTTGAGCTGCAGCCTTTTAAGCCGATTTCACTATTCTCTCTTAAGTCTATTAAATTTATAAACCACCTAAAAGGGAAGCAGTATAATAATTAAAATAATTTTTAAACAAGATAGGCCTGATTATGGGATTACTCTCCTTAGCTTCTCCATATTCAGACCTATCTTGTCGAAAATCTCTTTATATTATTTAAAAATTTCTTATATTAAGTTTCATTAAGTCGTTTTAGATTAAATCGCTTAGTTAAATCGTTTTAGATTAAATTAAATCTCTTCTGTACTGTTCTCGGTATTTTCTTCAGTACCTTCCTCAGCATTTTCATGAATACTATCTTCACTTTCTTCCTCGGTATCACTTTCTCTTACCTTGGCAACGGAGGCAATAGTGGTGTCTCCATCCTTATCGATATTCATCAGTTTTACCCCGGAGGCATTTCTTCCGATGATACTGATATTTTCCAGACTCATACGAATCATAATGCCTTCTGTGGTAATCAGAAGAATCTCCCTGTCCTGATCGCAAAGCTTAAAGCCTACCAGATCTCCGGTTTTCTCCGTAATCTTGTAGCAACGCATTCCCTTTCCGCCACGGTTTTGTGCCTTAAAGGCGGATTTCTCCGTAAGCTTGCCGTAACCCTTTTCGGAAACCACCAACATATTATCTCCCTGGGAAGATTTCTGCATACCGATAACTTCATCTCCATCATTCAGTCGGATACCGATTACACCCATGGAGGAACGTCCGGTTCTACGCACATCCTTCTCATTGAACTGAATAGCCATTCCCTTCTTGGTCACCAGAATAATATTTTCATCCTTAGAAAGAAGCTTAGCTTCTATCAACTGGTCGTCTTCCTTCAAGCTAATGGCAATTAAGCCGTTTCTTCGTACATTGGCATATTCGGAAAGGGCGGTCTTTTTCACCATTCCGGACTTAGTGGTGAGGATTAAGTCCTGCTCATCCTTCGGATCTCTCAGGCAGAGGCTGGCATTGACCTTTTCTCCCTCCTGCAAGGGAAGAAGATTCACTAAAGCCGTACCTCTTGCGGTTCTGCTGGCTTCCGGAATCTCATAGCCCTTAATACGGAAAACTCTTCCCATATTGGTAAAGAACATAATGTAATGATGGTTTGTGGTCATAAAGAGGTCTTCAATATAGTCCTTCTCTATGGTCTGCATTCCCTTAATACCCTTTCCGCCACGGTTTTGTTGACGGAAATTTTCCGGAGACATCCTCTTGATATAACCATAGGCTGGTGGAAGTAATCACCACATCATCGTCGGCAATTAAATCCTCCGCATCCAGGATATCATCATAGCTAAAGGACGTTTTTCTATCCTCTCCGTACTTATCTGCAATAACATCCAACTCTTCCTTAATTACCGCAAGAAGCCTTCTCTCATCTCCCAGAATTTCCTTATAGTAGGCAATCTTTGCCAGTAAATCCTGGTACTCGTTTTCCAGACGTTCTCTTTCCAAACCGGTAAGAGCACGCAAACGCATATCTACGATAGCCTGGGCCTGCACTTCGGTGAAGGCAAAGCGGGTAATCAAGTTTTGCTTAGCCTCTTCTACATTTTTCGCGGCACGGATAATGGCAACAATCTCATCAATATGGTCAAGAGCCTTTAATAATCCTTCTAAGATATGGGCTCTGTCCTCACATTTTTGTAAATCGTACTGCGTTCTTCTGGTGACCACCTGAATCTGATGTGCCAAAAATTCTTCCAAAATTTCCAGAAGATTTAAAATCTTCGGCTCCCCTCGAACGATACAAAGCATAATCACACCGAAGGTTTCCTGTAACTGGGTGTGCTTATACAGCTGGTTCAGAATTACATGGGGATTCACGTCTTTTCTGCACTCAATGGCAATCTTTGCTTTGGAATTCTTTCCTGCCGCATCGTGGATATAGGTGATACCGTCAATTCTTTTATCTTTTACAAGCTCTGCAATCTTTTCAATGACGCGGGAACGGTATACAAGATAGGGAAGCTCCTTTACCAAAATGCGATTTTTGCCGTTGTGCATGGGCTCAATCTCGCAAATCGCCCGCATCTTAATCTTTCCTCTTCCGCTTCTGTAAGCTTCTTCAATTCCTCTTTTTCCTAAAATCGTCGCCCCTGTAGGAAAATCCGGTCCCTGAATAATGGGAAGAAGTTCTTCTATTTCCGTCTTTCTTCCCGCAATTTTATTGTCAATAATGCAATCCACACCCTTAATCACTTCTCTCAGGTTATGGGGAGGGATATTGGTGGACATACCTACTGCAATACCTGTGGCACCGTTTACCAAAAGATTGGGAAAACGGGAAGGAAGAACCACCGGCTCCTCGTATTCATTGGAGAAGTTCGGCATGAAATCCACGGTGTTCTTATTGATGCCTGCCAGCATTTCTCCGGCTAATCTGGACATCTTAGCCTCGGTATAACGCATTGCCGCCGGGCTGTCTCCGTCCTCGGAACCAAAGTTTCCCTGCTTATCAATCAGGACGTGCCGCATAGACCAGGGCTGTCCCATATAAACCAAAGAGCCGTAAATGGAGGAGTCACCGTGGGGGTGATATTTACCCATGGTTTCTCCAACAATTGTGGCACATTTTTTGGTCTTTTTATCCGGAGTAACGCCCAGACTTTGCAAAGCATAAAGCACTCTTCTTTGTACAGGCTTAAGACCATCCCGAACATCGGGAATCGCTCTGGACACAATGACACTCATGGCGTAGTCGATATACGCATTTTCCATGGTCTTTTTTAAGTCCACATCCTGCACTTTATCAAAAATATTTGGCTCCAAAATTGGCCTCCTTTAACTTGCAATTCTTTTTGGAAAAGTCTTTAAATATCCAAATTTGTAACATAGCGGGCATTTTGCTCGATAAATTCTCTTCTAGGCTCTACCTGATCTCCCATTAAGGTAGTAAAGGTAATATCCAGTTCCGCCTTATCCTCGTCACTCATATTTTACACGAAGCAAAGTTCTGCTTTCCGGATCCAGAGTGGTTTCCTGCAGCTCCTCCGTATTCATCTCTCCAAGACCCTTAAATCGGGATACGTCTGCTCCATCAGATCCGATTTCCTTTAAAATTCTCTGATATTCCTCATCGGAGTAAGCATAGTAATGCTTTTTGTTCTTCTGAATGGTAAAAAGTGGCGGCTGAGCCAGATAAACATGTCCTTTTCGGATAAGCTCCGGCATAAAGTTATAAATAAAGGTCAGCATCAGGGTGGAAATATGAGCGCCGTCCACATCCGCATCCGTCATAATAATGATTTTGTGGTAACGTAATTTTGCTTAAGTCAAAAATCTTCGTGGATACCTGTTCCAAAGGCGGTAATCATTCCCTTGATTTCCTCATTGGCATAGATTCTATCCAGTCTGGCCTTCTGCACATTTAATACCTTACCTCTAAGAGGCAATACGGCCTGGGTTTCTGGATTTCTTCCTTCCTTGGCAGGTCCCAATGCGGAATCTCCCTCTACAATAAAGATTTCACATCTTTCCGGATCCTTGCTGCTGCAATCCGCAAGCTTACCGGGAAGTCCCACACCGTCCAAGGCGGACTTTCTTCTGGTTAGGTCTCTTGCCTTTCTGGCTGCGGCTCTTGCTCTTTGCGCCAAAATAGACTTTTCGCAAATCACCTTGGCAACCGCAGGATTTTGCTCCAGAAAATAGGTCAACTGCTCGGAAACAATACTCTGCACTGCCACCTGAGCCTCTGAAGTTCCCAGCTTCTGCTTGGTCTGTCCCTCAAACTGGGGATCCTCAATCTTTACGGAGATAATGCAGGTTAATCCCTCACGGATATCCTCTCCGGAAAGGTTGGCTTCACTATCCTTTAAAAGCTTATTCTGTCTTGCATAGTCATTAAAGGTTTTGGTTAAAGCATTTTTAAAACCGGTAAGGTGGGTTCCCCCCTCCGGGGTATTGATGTTGTTTACAAAGGTATAGATATTTTCCGTATAGGAGTCGTTATGCTGCATAGCCACTTCCACCAGAATCTTTTCTTTCTCACCCTCGCAGTAAATCACATCCGGATAAAGAGCTTCCTTGCCCTTGTTTAAGAAGCTGACAAACTCCTGAATTCCTCCCTCATAGTGGAACTCCTTTTCTTTCTCCTGCCCTTCCCGCTCATCCACAAGACGAATCTTCAGATTCTTGGTTAAGAAGGCGGTTTCCCGAAGACGAATCTTCAAGGTTTCAAAGTCATAAACGCTTTCTTCGAAAATGCTTGCATCCGGAAGGAAGTGTACTTCGGTTCCCTGCTCCTCTTCGCTGCAAGTTCCAATACATTCGATAGGCTTTGTTACCTTTCCCTTGGCAAAGGACATGGTATAAATCTTTCCTTCTTTATAGACCTTAACATCCAGCCACTCAGAAAGGGCATTTACCACGCTGGCTCCTACACCGTGAAGACCGCCGGAAACCTTATATCCGGCTCCTCCGAACTTTCCTCCTGCATGAAGGACGGTAAAAACAACTTCCAAGGCGGACTTTCCCGCCTTTTTTTCTGTATATCTACAGGAATTCCTCGTCCATTATCCCTTACGGTAATGGAGTTATCCTGATGAATTTTAACGGTAATGGTATTACAAAATCCGGCTAATGCCTCGTCTACAGAGTTATCCACGATTTCATAAACCAAATGATGCAAACCGCGAACGGAAGTGCTTCCGATATACATTCCCGGTCTTTTCCGAACCGCTTCCAGTCCCTCCAAAATCTGAATCTGATCTGCACCGTATTCCTTAGAACCATGAAGAAATTCTGCTTCATTTCCTCCAAATTCTTCCATCTCTATCGACATAGTTCCTCCTCTTTACTGACACTGCACCTGTCCATTTTCCACATAAAACACATGGTCTATGGGGAATCGATGCTTTACCAATTCTTCCAAGCCTGTACATGTAATCAGACTTTGTAAATTCCCTAACTGCTCTAATAAAAAATTCTGTCTCTTTTTGATCCAGCTCTGAAAACACATCATCCAACAATAAGATGGGGTTATCCTGAATTCTTTCTCTCACCAAATCAATTTCCGCTAATTTTAGGGACAAGGCGGCTGTTCTTTGCTGTCCCTGAGAACCGAAATGTCGAATATCCTGACCGTTTATCTGAAAGGAAAGGTCATCCCGGTGGGGACCAAAGAGAGTAGTCTGCTGTTTTTTCTCCGCCTCCCTGTTTTTTTCCAGCTGCAAGGAGAAATTTTCCTCGGAAACATTTTTCCTCATAGCTTAGAAGAAGCTCTTCCCTGTTTTCCGCTGATTTCTCCGTGAATTTTTCCACCTTTTTCCGTAAGTTTTCCACAAAATCTCTACGGAGAGAAATGACTACCTTCCCATGCTTTTACCAGTTCCTCATCCCAGGCAAAGAGGGTTTCCTCCAGCTTTGGCCGAAAATACAGTTCCTTTAAAAAGCTTATTTCTTTGCTGCAAAACTTTATTATACATGGATAAGTGATAGAGATAAATCTTATCCAGCTGACAAAGTTCCAAATCAATAAATCTTCTTCTTTCCTTAGGCCCGTTTTTGATTAAGGATAAATCTTCCGGAGAAAAGATAATGATATTTCCCAGACCGAAAAGCTCCGAGCTTTTTCTTCACAGGAAAATCCGTCTATAGCCACTCCCTTACTTTTTATTTTTTTCTTTAGGTGAATGTCTATCCGGTGGGAAATTCCCTCTTCTTCAGGATCATTTTTCAAATGGGCTTCCTCCGCCCCTGAAATGAATCAGCTCCTTGTCCTTACAAAAGCGAAAAGGATTTTTCCGGTGCTGCCAAAGAAGATAGCCTCCAAAAAGATTGGTCTTCCCTGGGCATTGTCTCCGTAAAGGATGTTGTTCTTCTCCCAGAGGAAGCTTCAATTTTTCTATATTTCTATAATTTTTGTAATTCTATGGATTCGATAATCATCCTACGGCTTCCGCATTAAAGTTTACCGGTAAAATCATATAATTGTAGCTTTCCTCCTGATCCCGGATAAAGACAGGAGAGCGGGAAATAGTAAAAGTACAAGTCCACCTCTTCCTCTTCGATATTTTGAAGAGCATCCATCAGATAAGTAGGATTAAAGCCGATGAGAAGATCCTTTCCCTCCTGCTGTACCGGCATCTCCGCATCCATCCTTCCGATGTCGGAAACAATTTTTCAGAGAAAGACTCTGGTCTTCAATTTTTTTAAAATCAAAGGCTGCTTATCATTGTCTCTGGCCAGGATTCTGGCTCTGTCGATATTTTCCAAAAACTGCTTACGGTTTAAGCGAATCTTGGTTTCGTAATCGGTGGACAACATCTGGCGAACATGGAAATATTCTCCCTCCACCAGCTGGGTTACCACGATGGTGTCCTCAAAGGAAAATTGAAGATACTGCTTGGAAAAAGCAAATCTCCACCTTATCCTCCAAGCCTCCGCTGATAATCTTGGAAAGCTCTGAAAGAACTTCCTTTGGAACGATGGCGGAACAGTTGTCATAGGACTCGAAAGCTCGGTCTTTCGAATGGCAATTCTATGTCCGTCCAGGGCGGTTATGGAGAATTGATTATCTGTAATTTCGAAATATTCTCCTGTCATCTTCTTATTATTCTCTCCTGAAGCTGTGGAGAAAATAGTCTGGTTAATCATGTTTCTGAGACTCAATTGAGAAATCTCCACAATTTCCTGCTTCTCTACGGAAGGAAGGGAGGTAAACTCCTCAGGATTTCTACCCATGATTTTTAAAGACGGATTTTTCACATTGAATGGTACAGTTTCCATTTTCCTCTGTACTAAGAAGAATGTTCTTTCCTCCGTCTGGGGTAAACGCTTGATAATCTCTTGGAAAAGTCTTGCCTCCAGGGCAATCTTTCCCAGTTCCAGTATGTCTCCCGGACAAATACTTTCTATTCCAAAATCATTTTTGTTTCCTGTTAAACGAATCTGCCCTTCCGTGGCATCCACCAGAACACACTCCATAATGCTCAGGGTGGTTTTGGAAGCAACAGCCTTCCCTACCACTTGCAGGGTGGAAAGCAAATCATTTTTTTGAAAAGATAATTTCATAGGAGTCCTTTCTTTTTTTATTCTATAGGAGCTTTCTAAAAAGCCGCTAAATTTTTCTCTTAACAAGTATCGCTTTTTAAGCCTCGCAATATTTTTATTTTTCTTTCTTTTTCTTTAGTAGTGTTATTAGGGGCTGTGGAAATGTTTAATCTCTAAAATCCCTTGATTTTTCAGTCCTTTATCCCTTCTTTTTCTGTGGAAAGGAAAAGGAAAAATTGGGGATTAGGGAGAGATTTTTCCGTAAAACCTCTATTGTGGATTGCAATTGTTCATTTGTGGACAATTCTTTGGATATCTTATCGCAGCCGTGAATAATGGTGGAATGGTCTCTTCCTCCTAAAAGTTCTCCCAGGGTGTTTAAGGGGATACTGGTCATTTCCCGGCAAAGGTACATGGCGATTTGTCTTGGAATCACAATTTCTTTATTCTTTCGTTTGGAACTAAGATCGGAAAGATTCAGACCGTGATGCTCTGCCACTACTTCAATAATCCACTTTGGGGTAAGCTCCTTTTTCTCTGCAGGAGTGATATTGTCCTTTAAAAGCTCCTCCGCAAGACTTAAGGTAACAGGCTGTTTAATCAGGCGGGACTTTGCCACCACCTTGGTTAAGGCTCCTTCCAGCTCCCGGACATTGGACTTAATATTGTCTGCAATATATTTGATCACTTCGTTGTCAATGTTATAGCCTTCCAGTTCTTCCTTTTTCCGAAGAATAGCCATTCTGGTTTCCACATCCGGAAGCTGGATATCCACGGTGAGTCCCACCTCGAAGCGGGAGAGGAGTCGCTCTTCAATATTGTCAATCTTCTTCGGCGGCTTATCGGAGGCGATGATAATCTGCTTTCTATTATCATAGAGGGCATTGAAGGTGTGGAAGAATTCTTCCTGGGTTCCTTCCTTACCGATAAGGAACTGAATATCGTCTATGAGAAGAACATCCAGTTCTCTGTATTTTCTTCTGAATTCCGCCGGGGAAATATTATTTTTATTACGGATACTGTCGACAAATTCGTTAATAAAGGTTTCGGAGGTAACATAGCGAATCTTGGCATTTTTGTTTTGCTGTAAAATGTAATGGGCCACAGATTGCATCAGGTGGGTTTTCCCCAAACCTGCTCCTCCGTAGATATAAAGAGGATTGTACTGTTCTCCCGGCATCTCCGCCGCCGCCACACAGGCTGCATGGGCTAAGGCGTTGGAGGAACCTACTACAAAGCTGTCGAAGGTATAGCGGGAGTTCAGGTTGGCATTTTTTAATGCCTCCTCCAGTCCTAACTGTTCTTCCTGATTTTTTTCTTGGGATAGAGTTCTTTCAAACCATCCTCGTCGGTGAAGAGAACCTCGGTGTAGATGCCGGTAATTTCTAAGATAGAAATCTTTTATAGTATCGGTATAGCGTTTCCGAATCATACTGAGAAATTCCTTCATCTCTACCAGAATAATCAGTTGATCCCCGATAGAATCGTATAATTTTAAACGGGCTATCCAAATATTATAGGTTACATCCGGCATTTCATTTATTTCTCTGGTATGTAGGGAGGATTTCTTCCCATTTTTTTCTTTTTATGAGGTTAAAGTCTTTTTGCCATTCCCAGACTCCTTAAAATCAACGACAAGGGGGTCTCGCTATTTTTTTCCAAAAAGTACCTTTTTTTCTGAAAAAGACAGTTCTTTTTTTATTTTACAGCAAGAGAGCCTCTTTCGCAAGTTCACATCCCTTAGGAAAGAAGAATAATTCTTTTTGGAAAATGTGGAAGAAAAAAATAGAAGAAAAAGCCTTTAGCTATGAGAAAAAGAAAATTATACACTTATCCACAGTTTATAAACAGTTTGTGGATAAGGTGAACAGATGTTTCTGTGGATAGAATTTGTGGATAAGTGTATAATTTTGTGGATAACCTATGTTATTTCAGGTATTTCCTTGCTTTTTTAGGGGATAAAGAGGATAAGATATACACATTCCTTCCGAAAAATAAGTTTTTTCCAAAGGGTATTGACGATTTCTAGCCCTTTCTATATAATAATCTGCGATGTTTACCCAAAATTAGGAGTTTATTCGGGACCTTTCGTACAAGGACGAATAATTCCCGGAGAAACGATCGGTGGCTTCAGGCCATACACTAAAAAAAGGGAGGTGTCCGTATGCATAAGGGAAAAATGACTTATCAGCCAAAGACAAGACAGAGAGCTAAAGTGCATGGATTTAGAAAGAGAATGTCCACAGCTAACGGTAGAAAGGTTTTGTCTGCTAGAAGAGCTAAAGGTAGAGTAAGATTATCTGCATAATGGTAGAGAAATAAAGAAAGCTTTTCAAAAGCTTTTATGGGTAAAAGAATACCCTGCAGAATACAGAAATGAGGCCGCTGGAAAGCGGTCTTTCTTCAACCTTGGAGATATTTTATGAAGCGTTTTCCTTCCATGAAGTCAAATGAAGAATTTCAGCATTGTTATAAAAAAGGAAAATCCTATGCCAATGCTTATTTTGTGATGTTGGTAGTGGAAAATGGCTTAGAATATTCCCGTCTGGGAATATCCTGTTCCAAGAAGGTGGGAAATTCTGTAGTTCGCCACGGAATCAGCAGAAAGCTTCGAGAGATATTTCGATTACACAAAGAAATCAAAGAGGGGTTAGACATCGTTTTAGTCGTAAGACAGAAGGTAGCTTTTGCAAGCTATTCGGAATTGGAGATTGCTTATCTCGATTTATGTAGCAGGCATCATATACTTAGTAATGGAGAGAAGTTCTGAAATTCTGATTTTTTTCCAAAGGGAAAAAGAAAGCCCTATATAATAGGAAGAAACTCGGACAGAAAAATACATTTTATAAGGATATAAGCTTTTTTAAAAATTGTGAAAAAGCTTGGTCTGAAGGAGAGCTTTTGATGAAAAATACTGATGTTGAAAATGATTCGTTTTTTTATCAAAAATTTTTATCTCCTATGAAGGGACATTCTCATTGTAAATACACACCCACATGTTCTCAATACGCCTATGAGGCCATACAAAAGCACGGGTGTGTGAAAGGACTATTGTTGGCAATATGGAGATTACTGCGTTGTAATCCCTTTGCTAAAGGCGGATATGATCCTGTTCCCTAGAGATGAAGGGAGAAAAACTTGATTCAAAATCTGATTATTTTAACGAAAAACACATCCAATCTACCCTTGTTCGGGCCTATTTGGAACTTAATCGTAAGTGCTTTAGGCTGGATTATGAACTGGATTTACCTTTTTCTTGGATGGAATTGGTATTCCAAACATTGGATTAGCCATCATTCTTTTTACCTTGGTAACCCGTATTTTGCTGTTCCCAACCTCTTTAAAACAGCAAAAATCCTCCAGAATGATGCAGATTATGCAACCGGAAATTCGTGCTGTACAGGAAAAGTATAAGAATAAGACGGATAACGCTTCTATGATGGCTCAGCAAACGGAGATGAGAGCTATTTATGAAAAGTACGGCACTTCTATGACTGCAGGGTGCTTACCTTTGTTTTTACAAATGCCGATTATTTTTTTGCCCTGTATCGTATTATTATGAACATTCCTGCCTATGTTCCTTCCGTAAAGATGGTTTATGAGAGTGTCTCTACCGCTATCGGAGGTTCTTCGGCGGCACAAAGTCTTCTGGACTTCGGAAAAGCCAACGGCATGGAATCTATTTTAAAGACCTTACATAACTTAGGGTCTGGATGACCCCGCAAAGTATGACTCTAACGCGGTTCATAACTTCGTGATTGACTTTTTGTATAAGTTAAATCCGACGCAATGGGCAAAAACTTCCGGAGATTTTTCCGCAAGCTACAGAGGTAATTACCCAGGCTGCGGCAAAGTCTACAGAAATTAACAGCTTCTTAGGCTTAAACCTTTCCACTGCCCCCTCTGCCTATGGATTTACCCCAAATATTTACTGGTTAATTCCCTATTTTGGCAGGCTTTAAGCCAGTGGGCTTCCACCCTGCTGATGCAGAAGCAGACCATGCCTACCGCAACAGAAGAGGGAGATCAGTCCCAGCAGATGATGAAGAGCATGAATGTGATGATGCCTTTAATGTCCGTTTGGTTCTGCTTCAGCTTTGCTTCCGGAATCGGTTTATACTGGATTGCTTCTTCCGTATTTATGCTTTTTACAGCAGTTGATTTTTAAACTGGTACTTCGGAAAGAAGACCAATGAAGAGCTTTTACAGGATGCAATGGCCAAGGCTAACGAAAAAAGAGCTAAAAAAGGCTTACCTCCCATTGATGAAAAGACCGTGGAAAACAGATTAAAGCTTATGCAGGCAAAGGAAGATTCCGAAGAAAAGAATCGTATGGAAAAGATTGCAAAGCAAAATCTGAAGACAAAAGAATCTACAGAGTTCTACAATCAAAATGCCAAAGAGGGCTCATTAGCCAGCAAGGCTAATATGGTACAGCTTTACAATGAAAAGAACGAGAAAAAAGAGAAAAAGTAAAAAGCTTAGGGAGAAAAGCTATGGACAAGTTTAGAGTTTCTGCAAAGACAGTAGAGGAAGCGATTACTAAGGCAACCATCTCTTTAGGTTGTACCTCAGACAGAATTTCCTACAATGTGATTGTACAGGGAAGCAACGGTTTATTCGGTATTGGGGCAAAGCCCTGGATCATCGAAGCTTGGGAAAAGGATGAAGCGGAAATCGCAAAAGAAAAGGCCGAAGCGGAAAAGCAGGCGGCTGTAGAGAAAGCGGCTTTTGACAAGAAGGAAGCAGAAGGAAAGAAGGAAAGCTCTTTTGTAGAGGAAAAACCTCAAGTTTCCGAGAAAAAGGAAGTAGAAAAGCCTGCATTTGAGGAAAAGAAAGCATTTTTCCCAGAGTACTTCCCAGGATAAAAGGGACGATAAGAAAGAGAAGAAGTTTGAAAAGAAGGAAGGCTTTAAGGGCTTTAGCAGAGGAGGCTATGATCCTATCCCTGCACCAATGTCTTCCGCTCCTGTAAAGAGAGAGGAAAAGTCCTTTGAAGGAAGAAGTCCTGAGAAGAAAGAAATCACTCCTCTTTCTGAAGAAGAAATTGCAGTGGTAACAAAGGCTGCAAAAGAATTTTTAAGTTCAGTATTTCAGGGGATGGAAATGGAAGTGGAGCTTCAGACAGAGTTTAGAAACAGCAGCAATGAGCTTTACATCAACCTGGTAGGACCGGATATGGGCATCCTCATCGGAAAAAGAGGACAAACCCTGGATTCCTTACAGTATCTTTGCTCCTTGGTGGTGAATAAAAACCACGGGGATGAGTATCTTCGGGTAAAGCTGGATACGGAGGATTACCGTAAGAGAAGAGAGCAGACTTTAAGAAGTCTGGCTAAAAACATTGCCTACAAGGTAAAGAAGAATCGGAAATCCGTTCATTTGGAGCCAATGAATCCTTATGAGAGAAGAATTATCCATGCCGCGCTGCAAAGCGACAGTCAGGTTTCCACAAAATCCGAGGGAGAGGATCCCTTCCGCCATGTGGTGATTTTCTGTAAAAATGGAGGAAAGTTCCAAAAGGATTTTCGCCACAGGGGAAACAGGATGAGAAGAGACGACAAGAAAGAAGACAGGAGAGAAGAGAAGGGCGAAGCATAAGACTTTCTTGCACCCCATAGAAGAAATAAGAAGAATAATTAGTAAGATAATTCATTCGGTAAGAGGAACATATTCAGTAAGAAGAAGTCGTCAAAAGAAGTCATCAAGTGTAATTTAAAGAATTGTGTGATATTTAAGCAGTAGAGGTCTGAAATAGGGAGTGTTAGTTCTACCCTGATTTCAGGCCTCTATTGCTTATTTGTATACAAGCTATTTAGTCTTATTTATAATATCCTTCCTAGGCTTTTCATTGCATTGTAGGGCAAATCTTAGTAAAATACAGAATTGCTGAGGAGGTGAGGATTTGGAAAAATACCATTAGCGGAATTGCCACCGCATTAGTAGAAAGCGGAATCGGCATTATCCGGATTAGCGGAAATCAGGCTGTGGAAATTGCCGGAAAAATTTTTAAGAACTAAGGGGGAAAAAGCCTTAGATATCAGAGAAAAGCCACCGGATTCGCTATGGCTTTGTTTTTGACGGGGAAAAGGAAATCGATGAGGTTTTGGTTTCCACTTTTTTAGCACCCAAATCCTTTACCGGAGAAGATACCGTGGAAATCAACTGTCACGGCGGAATCCTTTTGATGCAAAAGGTTTTTCAGGCCACTCTTAAGGCCGGAGCAAGACCGGCGAGCCGGGAGAGTTTAGTAAACGGGCCTTTTTAAATGGGCGTATCGACCTTTCTCAGGCGGAGGCAGTGGCGGATTTAATTTCTGCTAAAAGCGAGGACAGCATTCGCTCTTCCCTTTCCCTATTACAGGGTTCCTTAAAGGAAAAGATTAAGGGAATGCGGAGCAGAATTCTGGAGGATACTGCCTTTATTGAAGCGGCTTTGGATGATCCGGAGCATATTTCTTTGGAGGGCTTTTCCGAGCAGTGCCAAGGCCATGTGGAAGGGATTCTCTGAAATTTCAGAGCTTTTGAAGCACCAAAGGGAGGGAAAACTCTTAAAGGAGGGAATTCAAACCGTCATTGTGGGAAAGCCCAATGCGGGAAAGTCCTCTCTTTTAAATTGCCTGGTTAAGGCGGATAAGGCCATTGTGAGCAATATTCCCGGAACCACCAGAGATACGGTGGAGGAGGATATTCGTATCGGCTCCCTTTCTCTTCATTTGATGGATACCGCAGGAATCCGGGAAACAGAGGATATTGTGGAAGAAATCGGCGTGAATCGGGCAAAGGAAGGGATTGAAAAGGCGGACTGCGTTCTTTTGGTTTTGGACGGAAGCCTTCCCTTAGAGGAGGAGGACCGAAAGATTTTAGCTCTTTTGGAAGGAAAAAAGGTCCTGGTGCTTCTCAACAAAATGGATAAGGAAAGCATTTTACAAAAAGAAGAGCTGGAAAAGGCTACCGGTTTTCCTGTGCTTCCTATTTCTGCAAAGGAGGGAAGGGGCATGGAGGAGCTTGGCCAGAAGCTGGAAGAGCTTTTCTATACCGGAAGTCTTTCCTTTTCCACGGAAACTTATATCCATAGTGAACGGCAGATTGCAGCATTGGAAGAGGCTAAGTCCGCTTTGGAATTGGTCTTGGAGGGAATCCGTCTGGAATTGTCCGAGGATTTCTTAAGTATAGATTTGATGGGGGCATACAGTGCTTTAGGAAGAATTCTGGGAGAGGATGTTTCCGAGGATTTGATCAATGAGATTTTTGCAAAGTTTTGCATGGGAAAAATAGTAAAAGAGGGAATATGGCGTTTTTAGAAGAACAGGTGGATATTGTAGTGGTGGGAGCAGGGCATGCAGGAGTGGAAGCAGCCCTGGTTTCCGCTAGGCGGGGGCATAAAACTATTCTTTTTACTCTGAGTCCGGACAGCATTTCCATGATGGCCTGTAACCCCAATATCGGGGAAGCTCCAAGGGGCATCTGGTCAGAGAATTGGATGCTCTAGGGGGAATGATGGGAAAGGTCTGCGACCAATCCTTTCTCCAGTCCAGGATGTTAAATCAGTCCAAGGGTCCTGCGGTACATTCCCTAAGAGCCCAGGCGGATAAGCAGGTTTATACCCAAAATATGCGGCATATTGTGGAAAATCAGGAGAATCTCCATATTCGGCAGGGTGAAATCGTCTCTCTGCTATGCAATGAGGAAAAGACGGAAATCCGTGGAGTTGTGAGCAGCACCGGAGCCAGATACTATGCCAAGGCAGTGCTGATTTGTACCGGCGTGTATCTGAATTCTTGCTGTATTTACGGAGAGGGTTTCGAGGAAACCGGGCCAAACGGCCTTCGTAGAGCCACAAAGCTGAGTCAGGCTCTTTTGGATTTAGGGTTTTTAGGCTACAGCGTTTTAAAACCGGAACTCCTGCTAGGGTGGACAGAAGGTCTCTGGATTTTAGCAAGATGGAGGTACAGAAGGGAGATGTGCCTGTGGTGCCCTTCTCCTTTTCCACGGATCCGGCTACGGTGCAGATTCCCCAAGAGGATTGTTACCTGACCTATACCTGTGAAGAAGGTCATGAAATTATTCGGGAAAATATTGACCGCTCCCCCATGTACAACGGGGTGATTCAGGGAACCGGCCCCAGATACTGTCCCTCTATTGAAGATAAGGTCATGAAGTTCCCGGAGAAAAATCGGCACCAGATTTTTGTGGAGCCGGAGGGAAGATATACCAACGAAATGTATCTTTCCGGTCTTTCCTCTTCTCTTCCGGAAGATGTACAGATGAGAATTCTTCGTACCATGGCAGGCTTTGAACAGGCAGAAATGGTGCGGTGCGGCTATGCTCATCGAATACGACTGCCTAAATTTCTCTGGAATTGGAAAATACCTTGGAAACAAAGAAGATTTCCGGCCTGTATTTTGCGGGACAAATGAACGGTTCCTCCGGCTATGAGGAGGCGGCGGTACAGGGATTTATGGCGGGAATCAATGCAGTACAAAAGATTGAGGGGAAAGAGCCCTTTGTTTTGGATCGTTCCGAGGCCTATATCGGCGTTTTAATTGATGACCTGGTGACCAAGGAAAACAAAGAGCCCTACAGAATGATGACCAGCAGGGCGGAGTATCGTCTTCTGCTTCGACAGGACAATGCAGACCTTCGTCTTCGGGAAAAGGGCTATACCCTGGGGATGGTTTCAGAGGAGGAAATCAAGGCTACCAGGGAAAAGCAGGAAGCCATCCAAAAAGAGCTTCGCCGTATGGAAAATATCTATATCGGGGCGAATGCGGAAAAATAACAGGATTTTGGAAAGCATTCACTCTTCTCCTATCCAGTCCGGCATTTCTCTGAGAGAACTTTGTAAGAGACCGGAGTGTAATTATCAAAATATTGCTCCCTTGGATCCGGAAAGACCTTCCCTTTCTCCCTTCATACAGGAAGAAGTGGAAATCGAAATTAAATATGAGGGCTATATCAAGAGACAGATTCAACAGGTGGAAGCCTTTAAGAAAATGGAGCGGAAAAAGCTGCCAAAGGATATCTGCTATCATGATATTCATAATCTCCGTCTGGAAGCCAGACAGAAGCTGGATTTGATTCGTCCGGAAAATATGGGTATGGCCTCCCGTATCAGCGGTGTCAGCCCTGCGGATTTATCGGTGCTTTTGATTTATCTGGAAAAGGAAAAGGAAAGAAGAAAGGAAGAGAAATGACCGAATTTTTTCGAGAGAAGCTTTCCCGTTTAACAGAGAGCTTAGGACTTTCTTTAACAGAACAACAGCTTTTACAGTTCTATCAATATTATCAGATTCTGGTGGAAAAAAATAAGGTGATGAATCTTACCGCTATTACAGAGGAAGAAGAGGTTATTGTTAAGCATTTTGTGGATTGCCTGGCGATTTGTCAAATGAATGTTTCACGTGAAACATTTTCGGAATGGATAGAGGGAAAGTCGGTGATGGATGTGGGAACAGGGGCCGGATTTCCCGGACTCGTTTTAAAAATTGCCTTTCCAAGTATACAGCTTTCTTTGAGTGACTCTTTGCAAAAGCGGATTCGTTTTTTTGGAAGAGCTGGTGGAAAGCCTTGGCTTAGATGGGGTGAAATTTTACCATGGTCGGGCTGAGGACCTGGGACATGATAAGAGCTTGCAGGGAACAGTACGATTTGGTAGTTTCCAGGGCAGTGGCAAATCTTGCCACTTTAAGTGAGTATGACCTTCCCTTTGTGAAGCCGGGAGGCTATTTTTCTGGCCTTAAAGGGCAGAGAAGTGGAAGAAGAATTGGAGCAGGGAAAGAAAGCCATTTTCCTTTTAGGAGGAAAATGTGTGAGAAGAAGATCTATACCCTGCCGGAAACCGATATGGGAAGGGCTATGCTTTTGATTCAAAAAGTAGAGCCCTGCGGAAAAAAATATCCTAGAAAGGCGGGAACTCCGGCTAAGTCACCCTTAGCTAGGAAGTGTTAAAGAATGGAAGAATTAAAAAGAAATAGAGAGTGAAAGCATTTTTCCCAAAAGGACAGGAAAAAGCTTTTGACGGAAAAAGAGCATCCCTATAGGGAGAGAAACAAGGGAATCATTGCTCTTTTGATTACGACGATTATTTGGAGCTTGGCCTTTATTGCCCAAAGTACCGCAATGGATCAGATCGGTCCCTTTGCCTTTGTGTTTTATCGTCATCTTTTATCCGGTCTATGTTTACTCCCCTTTGCTTTTTTAAAGCCTTGTTCTAAGGAGGAAAAAAGAGCAGGAATCAAGGGAGGAGCCATTACCGGCATTGTACTGGGCTTTGCCAGTGTGATTCAGCAATTTGGCGTCAAGGAAACCACCGTGGGAAAGGCAGCCTTTTTAACGGTCCTCTATATTATCCTGATTCCGATTTTTGGTTTAGTTATCGGAAAAAAGCCGGAAAAGAAAATCTGGTTTTGTGCAATTCTGGCTTTGGTCGGGGTTTATTTTATTGCCATTAAGGCAGGAACAAAATTCACCATTGGTAGGGGAGATATGTACATCATTCTTTGCTCGCTGCTCTATGCCATACAGATTATGCAGGTGGGGCATTATGTGAAGAAGGTCAATATCAGCTGGTACATGTCCATACAGTTTTTAGCAGGCTCTCTGGTGGGATTACTGGGCTTTATTTTCTTTGAAAAGTTTTCCTTTATGAGTTTGAAGGCAGCCTTCCTTCCCATTGCTTATGCCGGAATTATGTCCGGGGCAGTGGCTTTTACTATGCAAAGCTATGCTCAAAAAAGGACTGGAAGATACGGTAGCCTCTCTACTGATGTCCACCACTGCCATTTATGCGGCGATTTGGGGATGGCTGTTTTTGGGAGAGTCTTTGGGAATTCGGGAAATATTCGGTTGTATTATTATGACCATTGCGGTGGTCTATGCCCAGCTTCCGGGAAAAGCAGAGTCATGTAAACTAGAGTAAAACATGCTATTTTTAGAAGAAGGAAGGAAAGAGGATAGATACTTCAGCAAACAAATAGATTTAAACAGAGATAGGATATTGAATAGATTTCAAATATCCTTTATCTACAGGTAAATAGATATCAAAAAGAAGTAGAATATCTATAAAAAACATAAATTAAAAAAATAGAATAGATCAAAAAGTAGCAGGAAGATAAATTGACAGTAGTATAGAGCTGGGCTAAAATGTTTCACGTGAAACAAAAAGCGTAAAGACAATACAATTTATAGCAAGTATGGATATCAATATTATATACGATTATCGCATAAAAATATCGCATATAAATATCGCATATAAATATCGTATATAAATATCGGTAACAAATAGCTTGTTAGGAAATAGTTACAGTACAAAAAGAAAGGCTAAGGGGACTTATGGCGAAGATTATTACAATTGCAAACCAAAAGGGGGGTGTGGGAAAAACCACCACCGCTGTCAATTTGGCGGCTTCCTTAGCGGAGGCAAAACAGAGAGTTTTGCTTTTGGACTTTGATCCCCAGGGAAATGCGGGAAGCGGTATCGGTATTCGGGAGGAAGAAATCAGCATTTATCGGATCCTTAGCGGAGAATTCCCCATAGAAAAGGGCATTGTTCGGGAAGCTCTGGAAAATCTGGATTTTATTGCCTCAGACAGGAATCTTTCCGCCATGGATGCAGAGCTTGCAGAGGAGGAAAATAAAAACTTCTTACTAAAGGAAGCACTGGAGAATATTCAAAAGGACTATGACTATATCTTTATTGATTGCCCTCCCAGCCTTGGTACTCTTACGGTAAATGCTTTAACGGCTTCTCATTCCGTGTTGATTCCTATTCAGTGTGAATACTATGCATTGGAAGGACTTAGCCAAATGACGGAAACCATTTCCATGGTAAAGGATGCCCTGAATCCGGACTTAATAATTGAGGGAATTTTATTTACCATGTATGACAGCAGAAATCTCCTGTCTCAGGAGGTGGTCAAGGCAGTGCAGGAGCATTTTTCGGATCCTATTTTCCGAACCATTATTCCCAGAAATGTTCGTTTGGCAGAGGCTCCCAGCCACGGACTGCCTATCTCCCTTTATGACAACAGTTCTACAGGGGCGGAGGCCTACAGAAAGCTTGCAGCGGAGATTCTGGAAAAGGATATAGCGTATTAAAAAGCTTGCTGCGGGGATTTTGGAAAAGAATGTAGCTGACTAAAAAGCTTATGGTGGAGATTTTTTTGCAAAGAATATCACTTACTAAAAGCTTAGAAAAAAATCGGAAAATTAGGAAAGAACAGAAATCAGGAAAGAACATAAGCTAAAACATAGATTTCAGCCGGATAGAGAAAGGAAGGGAAGAACATGGCAAAGCATGGTTTGGGAAGAGGGGTGGATACCCTTTTTGCCGGAAAAGAAGGATGGACGGGAGAAGAAAGAGGAGCAGGCAATGGTGAAGCTTTCTCTGATCCAAGCCAATCCAAAGCAGCCCAGAAAAACAATTTTTCCCAGGAAGAGTTAGAGGAACTTTCTCAGAGTATTAAGCAATTCGGTGTACTACAGCCCTTACTGGTAAAAAAGGAAGGCCCTCTATGAAATTATTGCCGGAGAAAGAAGATTTCGGGCGGCAAAGATGGCCGGTCTTACGGAAATTCCCGTCTTGATTCGGGACTATGATGAAAAGCTCAGTAAGGAAGTTGCTATCATTGAGAATATCCAAAGAGAAGACTTAAATGCGGTGGAGGAAGCCATGGCTTACCAAAGCCTGCTGACGGAATATCATTTGAGTCAAGAGGAGTTGGCGGAAAGGGTGGCGAAGAAGCGTTCTACCATTGCCAACAGCCTTCGTCTTTTAAAAGCTTGAGGAAGAGATTTTTAGAATATCTTCGTCAGAATCTTTTGTCCGAGGGACATGCCAGAGCCCTGCTTTCTGTAGAAAAACAGAGAGAAGACTTTCTCTTGCCAAGGAATGTGTGGAGAAAAAGTGGAGTGTCCGGGAAATGGAAAGACGGGCCAAGGAAGAAAAAGCTCCGACGGAAAAGCAGGACAAGCCCAAGAAATTAAGTTCTCAGTGGGAAAACCATTGTTCATGGATTGGAAGAGAAGATGAAAGAGCATTTGGGAACAAAGGTGAAAATTACCGCCAAGAATGAGGATAAGGGTAAGGTGGAAATCGAATATTACTCCAAGGAAGATTTGGATAGAATCACCCGGATTTTTAGAGGGAAGGGAGAAGATTAAATGGAAGTATTGCTACAACATGGTAAATTGGTTTTTCGTACTGGTTTCCACATTAATTTCGCTCATTTCTCTTTTTTTCGCTCTGAAGGCGGAGGCCAAGTATAAAAAGCTTTATCGCCAGTATGATTATTTCATGCGGGGAAAGGATGCGAAAACCCTGGAGGATTATTTTTATTGAACTGCAAAGGCATGTGGAGAAGCTGGAAGACCTGGAAGAAGAACAGCGGGAAATGCTTAAGATTTTGCATAAGAATATCAGACGCTCCTTCCAAAAAGTGGGGCATCGTTCGCTATAATGCTTATGGCGGTATGGGAGGAAATCTCTCCTTTGCCCTAGCGATTTTGAATTATGACAACAGCGGCTTTATCTTTAATTCTGTCCATGCCAAAGAAGGAGGCTTCCTCTATATCAAAGAGGTGGAGGAAGGCAGTACTTCCGTGGAGCTTGGAGCGGAGGAAAAGCTGGCTCTGGAAGAAGCTTTAGGCTATAGGAAGAAGCCCCAGACTTAGAAAAGATTCAGAGATAGGAAAAAGCTCCGGACTTAGGAAAGATTCAGAGATAGAAAAAAGCCTTAGGGCATAGGAAGACCGGATTAGGAAGAAGGGTTAAACTTTGTTAAAACGACTAGGCGAAAGTAAACAGAAGTTTTGGAATAAAAGAAGAAGCAGGGCTTTGGTTTTGAGCGGCATTTTTTTTGTCGCTCTGCTTTTTTATTTCTTCCATTCTTATCGTTCCATGGACCAGAACAATAGAATTTATGCCAACATGGGGAAAAAGCAAATTGCCGGTACTCCATGTGCTTTCCTCCGAAAAAGAAATCAATCCTCTTTACGGCTATTTGCAGGAAATGGATGATGTCTTTGTGCGGGACAGCCTGACCTTACTTCCGGAAAACAGGCAGTGTGAATTGATTTTGGAGGAGGGAAAGTCTGCCCCCAAGTCTGTGCATTATGATATTCGTTCCTTGGATGGGGCAGAGCTTTTGGAAAAGGACCAGGAAGGAAGCTTGCAGGAGGAAGGGGGAAGGGTTCACACATTATCCTTCCTATCCAAAACCTGATGAAGGAGGGAAAGGAGTACCTTCTTCGTCTTCGACTGGACCTGGGAGAAAGCAGCGTCTATTACTACACCCGTGTTTTATTGGGGAAGGAAGATATGGGGCAGGAAGTCTTGAGTCTTGCGGAGGATTTTACCGGAAAGAGCTTTTCCAAGTCGGAGGCAAAGAGCCTTAGCACTTATTTGGAAAGTGACGATACCATGGATAACAGTTCTCTTGCCCATGTGAATCTGCACTCCTCCTTCCAGCAGATAACCTGGGGAGACAGCGGCATGGAAATGGAGGGAGAGCCGGAGATTCGTTTGAAGGAACTGGACGGTACCATGGCTTTGGTACAAATCCAGTATGCCTCCAGAGCAACGGATCAGGATGGCAATGTGCACCGTTTCTTTAATGAAGATAACTATGTGATGCGTTATGATCCCCAAAGAATTTTCCTGATGGACTTTGATCGAAGAACCAAGGAGCTTTTTGACGGACAGAATTATCGTTACAAGGATAAAAAGATTTTTACTGGGTGTGGGAGAAAAAGAGCGATATTGAGGCTTTGCAATCCGCTACCAAGAATTTCTATGCCTTTACCGACAAGAATACCCTTTATCGTGCCGATGGAGAAGGAAAGGGGAATATGAACCGGATTTTCTCCTACACCGAAGGAGAGAAGTCTTTAGAGAAGGAAAGCTTTACCCATGGCATTCATATTCTGAGTATGGACACCAACGGGGATGTGGATTTCCTGGTATACGGTTATATTCGGAGAGGCCGACACGAGGGCTATACCGGCATTGTCTTTTATACCTATGACAATTCGGAAAATACGGTGGTGGAGAATTTCTTCCTGCCCTTAAAGGCCAGCAAGGAAAAGCTGGAGGAAAATATTCAAAACCTCTCCTACTATGTGGACAACCGCATGTTCTACATTTTCTTTGCAGGCAGTATCTATGGGGTGGACACCAACAGCTTCGAGGTGATTACCTTAGCCTCCGGTCTTTCGGAAAATGATTTTGCTTCCAGTAGCAGTAAACAATTTATAGCTTACGGGGAAAAAGAACAATGACGGAGAACTCCATAGGGAAATTGCCTTCCGAAACCTCCATGGGGAGAAGAGCCTGGCCATTTCTGAAGACGGAAAACGACTAAAGGTAATCGGATTTTTAGGGGAAGATTTTCTCTACGGTTTACAGGACAGCGACAAGGATCAGATTTGGAATCCCCAGGGGGAGGTGCCGGTATCGGAGATTCGCATTGTGGGGGAAGACATGAAGACCAAGCTTTCCTACAAAAAAGATGGCTTGTATTTTGCAAATTTCAGCTTGGAAGGGAATCAGCTTCGTTTTGATGAATACCAATTTCAAGATGGAGAATATCAATATGTAGGGAAAAGACAGCTTGCTTTCCAACAAAGAAATCAAGGATGAAAAATAAGATTGCTTTGGAAACGAAGACTTTAGGAAATATCGGAAAATTACAATATCTTCCTATGCTGGGAAAAGCTGTCAGCCAGTTTAGTCTGCATTATCCGGAAAAATTCTCTATCGAAAAGGCAGGCTCTATTGAGCTCCCCGGCAGCTCCAAGGAAGAGGATGTGCTTTTCTCCGCCTATAGCCTTGGACATTATCAGGGAGAGTTCTCTACCATGGAGGCAGCCTATAAGAAAATCTATGAGCAGTTCGGCTATGTGGTGGATCAGAAGGAAAGAATTGTTTGGAACAGAACGGATCGTCCCAATACAGCTAACCTAAAAATTCAGGAAGAGGCAATCAGTAACTTCGTTTCTCAGATTCCGGAGCTTCGAAGAGCTATGGACTATGATAACGGCGTGCTTCTGAACCTTTATGGTATGGATCTGCACGCGGCCCTCTACTATGTGGGCAAGGGCTATCCTCTGATGATTCGTATGGAGGATCAATGGGAGCTAATCAGCGGCTACAACAATAGCTTTATTACGGTATATACCCTTGGGGGAAGCAGCATACCCAGAAATATCAGTAGAGAAGAAGCCATCGCCAGATATGAAAAGCTGCATAATGCCTTTTATGGGTATTTGAAGAAGTAGATGTAAAAGGGCTGTAAAAATCAAAAGGATTTTCTAATCAATATAGGTCTGAATTGGGGCACGCTCTCGCTAGCCTCGCCACATAGCAGTACTAACTTCAAGCTTCGCTTTGCTTGCTTTCAGTAAGTACTGATGGGCTCAGACTACCCCATATTCAGACCTATATTGCCGAAAATCTCCTTACTATTTTTGATTTTTACAGCTCCTTTTTTATCGAGATGGTTTTGCGCTAAGAGATGTAAAAGGGGTTGTAAAATAGAAGAACAGCGTATATGCATAATAGGTCTGAAACCGGGGTAATCTGAGCCCGCGGGTACTTGCGAAAAACAAATGGAATGCAGTTTTTCGCTTAGTACCCCTGCGAAGGCGAGGTTAGCGGGAGCGTGCCCCGGTTTTAGACCTATTATGCATATACAAAAGCTTGATTATTTTACAACTCCTTTTTACTTACTCGCAAAACCTGCAAAATACGGACTTTTGCTGTTCTCTCCACTCCGGATCCAGATTATCACTGATTTCCGCAAACTCATCCAAACTAAGGGTCTCTCCTCTTACATTTTCCGGATAGGAAAGGGCGGAGAGTACGCTTTTAATGACTTCCTTATCTAAGGAAAGACCGGCGGAGAGGGCATTCACCAAAGTCTTCCGTCTTTGCATAAAGGAAGCCTTAATAGTCTTAAAGAGATACTCCGGATTCTCACATTCGACAGGGGATTCCTTGTAAATGGAGAGGTGAATCACCATAGAGCTTACCTTTGGACGGGGAATAAAGCAGTGGGGGGGAACTTCCTGTACAATCTCCGGTTTACTGTAGTATTGCACCGCAAGGGATAAAGCGCCGTAGTCCTTGGTACCGGGGCCGGCCTGCATTCTCTCCGCAACCTCCTTTTGTACCATGACGGTAATGGAGCTGAGGGGAAGCTTCTTTTCCAGTAAGGAGAGTAAAATGGGGGTGGTAATATAGTAGGGAAGATTTGCCACAACTTTGACAGAGGAAAAGCTTGGATACTCCTTTAGGAGCTCTGTAAAATCCACCTTCAAAACGTCCTGATGCAGGAGGCGGAAATTCTCCTTGCCGGCAAGATTCTCCTCTAAAATAGGAATCAACTTATCATCAATTTCAATGGCAATCACCTGTCCTGCATGCTCGCAAAGGGCTTCCGTTAAGGTTCCGATTCCGGGACCAATTTCTATCACCAAATCATCTTTCTGAATCTTGGCATGAGAAATAATATGATCCAATACGGATGCATCAATTAAAAAATTTTGACCGAATTGCTTTTTGAACTGGAAGTTCGTCCTTTGCAATACCGCAATGGTTTCTTTGGAATCTACAAGCTTTGCCATCTTTATACCTCCTAATTTTTCTGTGTAAAATCTTGCCATATTTTCTTATAGAAAGCAAGAAGAGGAAATTGACGCATTATCCAATATATAATACAATGTATTACACGTGAAAGGAGAGATGGGATGACGATTTCTTTAAGGTTAAATGAAGCAGACTCTATGCTTTTCAAAAAATATGCGGAAATGAATGGAATTAGTGTTTCGGAATTGGTTAGACGCTCAGTTCTTGAACATATTGAAGAGGAATATGATTTACAGGCCTATCAAGAGGCTATAGAAGAATATAGGGAAAATCCTATTACCTATACTCTTGATGAGGTAGAGAAAGAGCTGGGCTTAGGATGAGTTTTAGGGTTGTGTTTTCCGATAAGGCATTAAAGCAGATGAAAAAGCTGGACAAGTACACAGCTTCTCTTATCCTTGCTTGGCTTAGAAAGAACTTAGAAGGCTGTGAAGATCCCAGGAAACATGGAAAGGGCTTAACAGCCAATAGAAGCGGACAATGGAGATATAGAGTAGGGGATCATAGAATCATTGCGGAAATTCAGGAGGATAAAGTAATTGTTCTGGTATTGGGAATAGGGCATAGGAGGGATATTTATCAAAATGATATCTAAGGAAAATAAATTGAGCCTAAGGCTACAGGATAGGGAATTTCCCTTTGCATATATAGACCATAACAGAGAGATTGCCCGAGGCATTGTTTTTGATGAGGAGAAGAATTTCTATTTTGTGAGAATTCATAGGGATGATTCTTTTGGAAAAGCCACTTTGATTGAAACTTCCGGCGGCGGAGTGGAAAAGGGAGAAAGCTTGGAGACGGCTATCAAAAGAGAGCTAAAGGAAGAGCTGGGAGCTGAGGTGGAAATCCTCCAAGAAATTGGGATAGTCAGTGATTATTACAACCATGTTCATCGGCATAACATTAATCATTATTTTTTGTGTAAAGTCCGTTCCTTTGGGGAAAAGAACTTGATGCCCTACGAAATCCGAGATTTTCATATGGAAACCTTGAAGCTAAGCTATGAAGAAGCCATAGAGGAATACAAGAAATGCAGCAATACAAAGTTGGGGAGGCTGATTGCCCAAAGGAAGTTCCGGTTTTGGAAGAGGTAAAGAAAAATGCTTTTAATCAATTAGACTTTTTAAAATTACAAAAACATTTACCAAATAGAAAATATTCAAAAATATTAAAAAAATATCTCCCTTAGACTACTTTCCCTTTCTTTTTCAATCCGTTATACTATAAAAGATATATTGTGGCTATTTATGGAGGAATTTATGTTTTCCTTGATTTCAAATGATATCGGAATCGACTTGGGAACATCCAGTATTCTGATTTATATAAAGGGAGAGGGGTCGTGCTGAAAGAGCCCTCTGTCATTGCGGTGAATAAAGAAAATGATGAAGTGGTAGCCTTTGGTGAGGATGCCCGTCTTATGCTGGGAAGAACTCCGGACAATATTTCCGCTGTCCGTCCTCTTCGCCAGGGCGTGATTTCCAATTACACCAGAACCGAGCAGATGCTGAAGTACTTTATCAATAAGGCAGTGGGAAGAAGAACCCTGAGAAAGCCCAGAATTTGCGTTTGTATTCCCAGCGGAGCAACAGAGGTGGAGAAGAAGGCGGTGCAGGATGCAGCCAGCCATGCAGGAGCCAGAGAGGTAAGCATTATCGAGGAGCCTGTGGCAGCAGCAATTGGTGCAGGCATCGACATTTACAAGCCCCAGGGAAATATGATTATCGATATTGGCGGAGGAACCTCCGACATTGCAGTCATTGCTTTAGGAGGCCCTGTAGTTTCCGAGTCCATCAAGGTGGCCGGAGATGACTTCGATGAAGCCATTCTTCGCTATATGAGAAAGAAACATAACCTGCTTATCGGAGAAAGAACTGCAGAGGAAATGAAGGTGAATATCGGCTGTGCCAGCAAGAGACCGGAAAATGTGACCATGGAGGTTCGTGGACGAAATCTGGTTACTGCTCTGCCAAAGACGGTAGTTGTAAGCTCTGATGAGCTTTTGGATGCTCTCTTAGAGCCGGCTACTATGATTGTCAATGCGGTACATCATGTACTGGAAAGAACACCGCCGGAGCTTGCGGCGGATATTTATGAGCGTGGAATCGTTATGACCGGAGGGGGAGCCCTTCTTTACGGTTTAGATAAGCTGATGCAGGAAAAGACCGGAATCACCACCATGCTGGCAGAGGATCCTCTTACAGCGGTGGCGATCGGAACAGGAAAGTCCATTGATTTAAGCAACGATGATGATGACTTCTAGTCTGGAAGAAATAGAAGGAAATGTATCCCATATCGTTTTTCGCAGCGAGGAAACGGGATACACCGTGTGCAGCATTACGGATAAGGGAGAAGAGTTCACTTTGGTGGGAAGCTTCTCCCATATTTCTGTGTCGGAAAAAATAAGGCAAAGGGACGATGGAAGGAACATCCGGTCTACGGCAAGCAGTTCAGCGTGGAGGAGTATCAGCTGGAAGTTCCGGACAGTCTTTTTGGCATTGAACAATATTTGGCTTCGGGAGCCATTAAGGGAATCGGGAAGGCTATTGCCGCCCGAATCGTGAAAAAATTTAAAGAAGATAGCCTACGGATTATGGAGGAGGAACCGGAGCGTCTTGCGGAAATTCACGGCATTTCCATGCAAAAGGCTATGGATATTGCCACGAACCTTTCCGGCCAGCGGGAGCAGCAGGACATTTTTCTCCTGCTACAGGGCTATGGCATCAGTCTGAATCTTTCCTATAAGATTTACCAGCATTTTCAAGGGGAAACCCTGCAGGTTTTACAGGAAAATCCCTACCGTATTGCGGAGGAGCTGGAGGGAGTAGGCTTTAAGAAATGTGATGAGCTGGCCAAAAGGGTGGGGGTGGAGAAAGAATCCCCCTTCCGTATGCGGGCCGGCATCAACTATACCCTCTTACAGGGAGAGTGGCATGGACATTGCTACCTTCCTTTTTCGATTTTAAAAAGAGAGGCGGAGCGGATTTTGGAGATGCCTCTGGAAGATTTGGAAGAGCAGCTTCTGGAGCTACAACTGCAAGGAAAGGTGAAGGTTAAGGGGGAAAATGTCTACCGGGCCAGTACCTATTATCGGGAAATGCGGGTGGCCTCCCGGCTTTTACAGCTAAATGTGGAAGAGGAAGAGGCTCATGTGGATTCCTGGGAAAAGGCCATTGACAAGCTTTTGGACAGGGAAAAAATCACTTTGGATCCTCTCCAAAGAAAGGCGGTAAGTCTTGCGGCCTCCTCCGGGGTTTTGGTGATTACCGGAGGGCCGGGAACGGGAAAAACCACTACCATTAAAACGATTTTGCAGCTCTTTACCGGACAGGGCAAGAGCATTGCTTTGGCGGCTCCCACCGGAAGAGCGGCGAAACGAATGGGAGAAGCCACGGACTATCCGGCAAAAACCCTGCACCGGCTTTTGGAATACATGGGCCGGGAGGATCAGGAGCAGGAGGACAGGGATTTTTCCCTGTTCCAAAGAAATGAAGAAAATCCGCTGGAATATGATGTGCTGATTGTGGATGAAATGAGCATGGTGGATCTGTATTTAATGGATGCCCTGCTTCGTGCCGTTCCCGTGGGCTGTCGTTTGATTTTGGTGGGGGACAGCGAGCAGCTTCCCTCCGTAGGAGCGGGAAATGTGCTGAAGGACATTATTGCTTCTCAGTGCATGAAAAACCATTTCCCTAAAGAAAAATTTTTCCGGCAGGCCATGGAGTCGGATATTGTGGTCAATGCCCATAAAATCAACCAGGGCATTGAACCGGATTTGGGAAAGAAATCCAGGGACTTTTTCTTTATTCGGGGGCAGGAGCCGAAGCAGATTCTGGAAAATATCGCCATTTTGATGAAGGAGAAGCTGCCCAAATATCTTTCCACCGACCCTCTTTCCATTCAGGTGATGTCTCCCCAGAAAAAAGGACTTTTGGGAGTGGAAAATCTGAATCGTTTTTTGCAGGAACGCTTGAATCCTCCCGGAAAGAACAAGCCGGAATATGAGGGAAGCGGCAACATTTTCCGACTGGGAGACAAGGTCATGCAAATCAAAAATGACTACCAGCTGGCCTGGGAAATTCCCGGAAACTTTAACCTCCCCATAGAAAGCGGAGAAGGGGTTTTTAACGGGGATATCGGAAAGATAACGGAAATCAATGCCTACCAAAAGACGGTGACGGTGTTCTTTGAGGAAAAAAAGGTGGTCTATAGCTTTCAGGATTTAGAGAATCTGGAGCTGGCCTATGCCATTACCATTCATAAATCTCAGGGATCGGAGTATCCGGCGGTGTTGCTTCCCATGTATCCCGGTCCGAAAATGCTGATGAGCAGAAATATTCTTTACACCGCCATTACCAGAGCCAAGTCCTGTGTCTGCCTTTTGGGGCATCCCAAGGTCTTTCTGGAAATGCTTCATAACGAGCAGGAACTGAAACGCTACTCCGGTTTGGCGAAACAATTACAGGATATCGGAGAAAGCTTTTCCGCCGCTTTTTCTATGGAGGGAGGAAATCCATTTTCAGAGGAATAGGAGGAAATTCTACTTTCGAGGGCTGTGATTTCTCTTTCCTATAAGTTATTATCCCATAAGCTACTATCACATCATAGGAAAGGGGGACTGTATGGATCTTGTTAAAATCGGAAAGTATATTGCGGGAAAAAGAAAGAATTTGGGACTGACCCAAAAGCAGCTTGCCGAGAAAATAGGTATGAGTGATAAGTCTGTCTCCAAGTGGGAGCGAGGCATTTGCCTTCCGGATGTATCGCTTTATTTTTGACCTTTGTTCCATTTTAGGCATTAGTATTAACGAGTTTTTAGCCGGCGAAGATATTGTCCATGAGAATATCGAAAAGAAGTCGGAAGAAAATATTATCAGTGTTGTTACAGACAGTAAGCGCAAACAAAAAAGCTTGAAGTACATCATTTGTGCATTGCTGATTCTTTCCATACTTACGATATCGCTTATAGCTACCTTCCTATATCGTGCCTACAGGCCGATGAACTTTATTACACCGATGGACGAGAATAGTGTAGAAATGCAGACGGTGAATCTGATTGCCGGGCCGGATGGAGCAAATGCTTATCAATTTACGACCACTGATAAGTTTGCTCGACTCAAGATTTATTATTCAGAATATCATCAGGGAAAACTGCTAAACAAAGAACCGATAGAGATTGGCTTTGAGGGTATGAATTCCCCGAAAAATGGAGGCATTATCATTGTTCCGGATTATGACCATGCAGTAATAAAGCTTGTTGTTTGGACAGATGATGGATCCAAGTCTTCTGTAGATTTGCCTCTTATGGAAGGGGTAGAGGGAAGGGAATACTATATCAGATCACAAAGTCGAATCGAGGGAAAACCAGAAATTATTTATGACTTTGAAGACGTATTGCTGGGATTGGCTTACGATAAGGATGAGATCACAGTTCCGAATCTTCTTGATTTACTTTTAGGAAAAAAACCGATGCCTACTCTGGGAATGAGTATATCTATCTTTTCTCTTATGAGTTTTGCAAAAAATAAGGGATTTATATGCATCGAAGCGGAAAGCATTGGATTGACCCGGAAATAAGGGTATTAGTCCGGGAGGATTGTTATTAGCTCGGAAGTATTGGAATACTTCGGTAAAAGAATATCATGAAATCGAAAGATAGAGGAATAGGAGGAGCTATGGGAAAAAAGGAAGACTGGAAAGAAGCTATCATCAATGCCCTCTTTCCTCCTCGCTGCATCCTTTGTGATGAGCTTACGGAAAGCGGAAAAGAAGAAATCTGTCCTGCCTGCAAAGCTTACGAAAAAATCATGGAGGAGCCGATCTGTAAAAAATGCGGACGAGGGATTCTTTTGGATACGGAGGAGTACTGCGGAAACTGTAAAAGACACCGTTTTTCCTTTTCTACCGGTATGATGCTGTATGAATTAACAGAGGAAGTAGAGGATGCTTTAGTGCTTCTAAAGTATAAGGGCAGAAAGGACAAGGGCATCTTTTTTGGCAAAAAGGTAGGAGAAGTTTTTGGGGAAAAGATAAAAGAATTGGGAATTCAGGCCATTATTTCTGTGCCGGTTCATCCCAAGAGAAGAAGGGAAAGGGGCTATAACCAGGCAGAGGTCATTGGAGAAAAGTCTGGCAAAGGTCTGCGGCATCCCTCTGGTTTCAGAGTATCTGCAGAGAGTCAAGAAAACCAAAGCCTTAAAGGACTGTAGCCCGGAGGAGCGCTTATTAAATCTCATGGAAGCCATTCACTGTGAAGCATTACCCTTCGACCTAAAACGGGTGCTTTTGGTGGACGATATCTTTACCACAGGAGCCACCATGGAAGCCTGTAGCAGAAAGCTCCTAGAAGCCGGAGCGGAGGAAGTGCATATCCTTTCCATTGCAGGAAGAGTAGAGCGATAGTTAGAATGACTCTTCCTCAGAAAAGGAGGACCAATATTCCTCCGCTAAGGAAATCAGCTCCACCAGGGCCTTTGTTAAGGGCTTATCTTTCCGATACACTGCCACCGCATTCATTTTCGGATGAGTCTTACAGGGAATCAGACGGATGCTGTCCGGCACATGGGTACGGTTATTGCTTCCGATAAAGGAGCAATAATCTGAAGATTCCACCAGAGCCATTTGATAATGGATTCCCTCCACATCCATAGGCACATAGGGATCAATGCCTGCATCCTCAAAGGCCATCTCCGCAACGGATCGTTCTGTAGAATCCTTTGGTGCCAGCACAAAGGGAAGTTCGGCGAGCTTGGTCAAATCAATTTCTTCCAAATCTCCCTCTTCTTCCAAAACAGCCAGCAGGGGATGATCTTTGGCAATAGCCAAAAGTAATTCTACTTTTCCCAACAGCTTATATTCCATGCGATAGCTTTTGCTTTGTCCCCCATTAAGACAATGCCTAAATCAATGGTGCCGTTTTTCACCAATTCCTGTGCCTTTAAACCCTTCATAGAAGTAAATTGCAATTTTACATTGGGATGGCTTTCGTGGAATTTTTGGAAAATGTAGCACATCATATAGTCTCCCTGAAGTCCTGAGGCTCCGATGGCGATTTCCTCATTATGAAGCTGGCTAAGCTCTGCAATTTTGGCATAGCAGTCCTTCTTCATATTCATCATTTTCCGGGCTGTTTCTATATAGATTTTTCCCGCCTCCGTAACGCTACATTCATTTCCTTACGAACAAAGAGCTTTTGTGCCCAACTCCCGCTCCAGATTTAAAAAGCTGTAAAATTCAAAAGCAGGCTGGGAGATAAAAAGCTGCTCTGCCGCCCTGCTGATATTTTTCCTCTGCAATTCTTAGGATATGTTCTAATTTCTTTAAGTCCATGCTGTCTGTATTACTCCTTTGTTATAGAGGGATTTTTCCTCAAAATTGATTTGAGAAGCTTTTTCCACTTTTACAGTTTTTGAAAAATCCCCTAAAGCAGTCTTGTAAAGGTATATCGGCAAAAAGAGAAGCCTATCAATAGCAAAAAGAAAAAGCCTATCATCAAGCTCATTTTTATTTGACAGAATCCTTCGTTCCATGTAAAGTGAAAAATTTAAATGCAATTTTGTTTTGATACAGAGGAACTAAAAAGAGAAAAACAAACTTAGCTTTTTAGATATATACTGTATAATAACGCCGAAATAAAATAGAGCATTAGCTGTTGCAAAACAGGAAGTCCTTTGAAAGGAGAAAAAAATATGAAAAAAGAGAAGCAGGGGTATTACTTCTTTATTTTCCTTACCGGGAGAAGAGGGAATCGGAACAATGGGAAAGGAAGCCAGAGCGTTTATAGACTTTTTGGCGGAGACGGGAAATCGGGTTTGGCAGATTCTTCCCATGGGGCCAACAGGTTACGGGGACTCTCCCTACCAGTCCTTTTCCGCCTTTGCGGGAAATCCGTACTTTATCGATTTGGAAACGCTGAAAGAGGAAGGTCTTTTGGAAGAGGCGGATCTGGAAAAGGAACGCTTTAAGGAATCCAAAGAGAAGATTTCCTATGGATTATTATATGAGCTAAAGCACAAAATCCTCCGAAAGGCCTATGAAAACTGGCTTTCCAAGGGGGGAAATCTTTCTGAGCTTTTGGAGGGAAGAACTAAGGAAAATTTTGATTACTGCCTTTTTATGGCTTTAAAGGACTTTTTCAACGGCATCCCCTGGCTTTCCTTTGAGAAGCCCTATCGGGATAAGGATCAGGCTACCATTGAGAAGTTTTTGGAGGAGCATAAGCAGGAGGTAGGCTATTATGCTTTTTTGCAAATGCAGTATGACAAGCAGTGGCAGGCTCTTTTAGCCTATGCCCATGAGAAGGATATCCTGATTTTTGGAGATATTCCCATTTACTGCGCCATGGACAGTGCGGATGCTTGGGGAAACCGAGTTTTGTTCCAGTTTGATGAAACCGGATACCCTTCCTCCGTGGCAGGTGTACCGCCCGATGCCTTTTCCGAGACCGGACAGCTTTGGGGAAATCCTTTGTATGACTGGGAGAAGCACAAGGCGGAAGATTACACCTGGTGGTGTAAGCGGATGGAATACTGCTTGAATCAATTTGACCTGCTGCGAGTGGACCATTTCCGTGGCTTTGAATCCTATTATGCGGTGGAGTACGGTGCGGAAACCGCTATGGTGGGAGAGTGGAGAGAAGGACCGGGCTTTGGTCTTTTTCAGGCGATTCAGAAGCATTTTCAGAAGGAAGAACTGCCGATTATTGCAGAAGACCTGGGGGTAATCACCAAGGAAGTGGAAGAGCTGATTGCGAAAACCGGCTTCCCCGGCATGAAGATTTTACAGTTCGCATTTTCTGACTTTGAAAATGTTTACCTACCCCATATGTTAGAAGACAGCAATTCCGTGTATTACACCGGCACCCATGATAATGATACCTTGAGAAACTGGTTTGAAACTTTGGCGGACTGGGAGAGAGGAAATGTGTACCATTATCTTTCCCGTTCTCAAAATGACTGGAATGCGATGACAGAGCTTTTGATTAAGACAGCCCTTTCCAGCATTTCCTCCCTATGCATTATTCCGGCAGGTGACTACCTGGAATGCGGAGCAGAGGGAAGAATTAATGCGCCGGGAACTGCGGAAGGAAACTGGCAGTGGCGCCTTCCGGAAGGGGCCTTTAGTGAAGAGAAGAAGGCTTTGATTTCCAACTTACTTAGGACTTATGGGCGTTTCCATAGTCCCGCTCCCCAAAAATAAAGGAGCCGATACGAACCATGGTAGCCCCTTCTTCGATGGCTACTTCATAATCTCCGCTCATCCCCATGGAAAGTTCCTTAAGGGGAAGGGCGGGGAATTTTTTTTGCATTTCTGCTAAGAGATTTTTTAATGCGCGAAAATGCACCCGGTTCTCCTCCGGATTCTCAGTAAAGGGAGCAACGGTCATGAAGCCGCAGAGCTTGACATGAGGAAGGTCTTTGCACTCCTCCAATGCTTGTTCCACCTCTTCCAAGAAGAAACCGGACTTGCTTTCCTCCTTGGCCACATTGACTTCCAACAAAACGGAGGCAATTTCCTCTTTTTTCGCGTATTCCTTTTCCACTCTAAAGCCAAAGGAAGGAGTCAATGGAATGAATCATCTTTACTCGACCGGGAAGATATTTTTACCTTGTTCTTTTGGAGGGAACCGATCATATGAAAAGAAGGAGCTTCTTTTTGTAAAAGGGCGTCCTCCTGCAAGAGAGCAAACTTATCCCGAATTTCCTGTACCTTGTTCTCTCCAAAGTCCCGAATGCCATAGCTATAGGCTTCCTGCACGGCGGCGTAGGGTTTGGTTTTCGAAACGCCTATGAGCAGTACCTCCTCAGGCTTTCTTCCAACTCTCTCACAGGCCTTACAAATATTTTCTCGAACTATTTTTATCTCTTTTTCCATAGGAACGTCCTTTTCAAAAATACTTTAGAACAAGCGGTATGTTCCCACTACAAAAATATTCTTCCGGCATCTTCCACTCCGGCTTCTTTTCCACCCTGCCCACAGTCCAGGTATCCGGCTTATGGAAATGTTCGGTAAGAACGCTGTGGAAGTAGAACATAACGATACCGTCACTTAAACACCGATCCTGCTTAGTGATGTGCGCTACTTCCCGGTCAAAGAGGTAGAGCATATTGTCCTCTATTAAGAAACGGTAGCTTTGGCAATTCAAAAGCAGCAGGGGCAAGGCTTGCGGCATAAAAAGCATTCTCCAAGTTCGGATCCATGGCATCTTCAGCAAAGTTACAGCTTTGTCCGTAAACAGATTCATATACCAGATCCATCATGGAAATTTTAGGAGCAATATGTCCCTTGATTTTTTCCATGCGAACATCGGATTCGGATTTAATATCAATTCTATTGCTATCCTTCTCCGGGTTTCCGTACCCAAAGCTGAGGCAGGCCGTAATGGTAAGGGGCGAATCGATATTTAAAGCGGTTTTCACAGCCTTTGCTTCATTAACGGTCAAAAAGCAGGTATTTAACTTTAACTCAGTAAGCTTTAGCTCTAACTGGGCAGCCAGATAGCCTGCATGAATACGGCTTTCTTCGCTGTCTTCTCCTAAAAGGATAAGGTAATTTGGGGCAAAAAAGGCATTTCCCATATAGCCTGCGATGCCCTCCAAACGAGGACCGGCTTCCTTCCCGAACAAACGAATCTCCGTGTTTTGCTCCGGAAGAAGGGGTGATAATTCCTTCATAGATTGCTGAAGCTGTTCCAGCAACTTTTCATCTACCTTCTTATCCTTATAGCTACGGATGGAACTCCGTTCTTTAATGAGCTCTCCCATCTCATGACGAACCCTCTCTTTCTCCTGAATCAGTAATTTTTTTCTATTCTCTTCCTATAAAAATCAGCAGAGTTTTTTTCTAAATAGACTAAGACTATTTTATCATAGAATAAAAAAAGCTCTAAGAGAACTTTGTAATTTTCCGTATTTTATTGTAGAAAGCATTGACCTATGTTTTGTGAAAAAAAGAGAGAAGGAGAGTGGGCTTATGATTCTTGCTTTACACGCCGAAATAAGGAAAGAATATTTTCTAAGCTTTTTTTAAAAATATCGAAAGAGTATTGCAGGAGCATAGAGGAAAGAGTATAGTAGTAATGTTTCTTAATTTTAAGATTTAAAGAAAGGGAAGCAATGGAGTTAAAGAAAGAACATCTTGCGTTTATTAAGCAGTTTAAGGAAATCACAGAAAAATGCGGAATATTGTAAGCTAAAGCAGGTACCACGGCATGGAAGCACCAATACCTTTTGACCACAGTGTTCGTGTGGCATATATGGCTTATCATTTGGCAAAAAGCTGGGGCTTAGATGCTGACAGTGCGGCAAGAGTCGGTTTCCTTCATGATTTTTGTATGATAGATTACCACAAGGATGATGGCACCACCCATAACGGTCGCTGGTACTGCTTCTATCATCCGGAGGATGCGGTGGAGAACTCTGAGGCGCAGAATTTAGCTTTTGACAAAGACAGAGAAGAGAGCGATCCTGACCCACATGTTCCCTCTTTCTACCCGTATTCCCAATAGCAAAATAGCTTATTTATTGACCTTATCCGATAAGACCGTAGCATTACAGGAATCTTGGCAGAATGCGGTAGACGCTTTTGCAAGATTTAGAGAGATGCTGCATCTTACTCCCAAGAAGGCTCCGGTTTATGTTCGGAACAGAGAAGAGGAAGAATAATCGCTTTTGCAAATCTTTCTTTTTCCCCATTATATAGGGGAAGCATACTGTTATTGAATTTCATAAAGTAGAAAATGGAGCGATTTCCGATAGCAGGAGTTGCTCCATTTTTTTCGGAAACATTTTACAGAAAGTGAATTTTTTTCATGGAACAAAAATAGTAACAGCAAAAAAATCTATAGGGAAAAATGCTTCTTCCCTATCTTTTATTTTTTTCTTCCTGGGCCTGACTTGTTTATTTTCGCTTATCTTATTTGTTTTTGACCGGTAACTGGGAGGAACTTACGGTAGATGAGATTCTTTTCCATGTTTTTGCTCCTATGGGAGGAGCCAATGGACATTTGGTGCAGCTCTTTATCACAACAGCCTTAATTCCTTCTGTTCTTTTTATGGCTCTTTCTATCGCTCTTTTATTTTTCTTCTATCAAAGAAAACTTTCCATTTTTCAAAAAATCAAAAATTCTTTTCTTTCTAAGATGAAGCAAGACTTTCTGCCAAAGATGAAAAAAAGCCTTTCTTCCCCTTTTGTGCTTTTTGCCTCTCTTTCTTGTGGGCGTAACCATTGCAGAGGCTTGGGAGGAATTTCTCTGGCGCCTTTTTAAGCTCCCAGTTTCAATCTTCCGGCTTTATAGAAAGAGCATTATGTGGACCCGAAGAATCTGGACTTGAAATTTCCGGAGAAAAAAACGAAATTTAATCTATATCTATATGGAATCTACAGAGCTTACCTTTATGGATAAAGAGCATGGTGGAGCTTTTTCCGGAGAATTTACTTCCGGAGTTGATGGCTTTAGGGGAAGAGGGAGAGGACTTTGCCGGAGAGGGGGAAGAGAAACGGCGGAATTTCTCTGCCCGGATCCACCTGGACCATGGGGGCTATTTTTGGAGAAAAGCACAGGCCTTCCTTTGAAAAATATCTATTGAGCAAAATTCCATGGATAGTCAAAAGCATTTTTCCCCTCTGTTACCGCCTTAGGAGATATTTTTGGAAGAGGAGGGCTATACCCAGAAATTTCTTTTAGGCTCCGTAGGATACTTTGGCGGAAGAAAGCTTTTCATGGAGGACCATGGAAATGTGGTCATGGAAGACTTTTCTTATTGGAAGAGAAAGGGAAAGTTTCCCAGAAATTACTGGGTGAACTGGGGCTTTGAGGATGAGAAGCTCTTCCTCTATGCCAAGGAAGAACTGGAGAATCTGGACAAGGCAGGAAAGCCCTTTAACCTGACCTTACTTTACGGTGGACACCCATTTTCCCAACGGCTATGTGTGCAGGCTCTGTAAGAGAGAGCATCCCAAAAACCAATATGCGGATGTGTACCAATGCACTTCAAGGCAGGTATCGGAATTTGTTCGCTGGGTGCAGCAGCAGCCCTTCTATGAGAATACAACCATCGTGATTTCCGGGGATCATCCCACCATGGACCACGATTTTTGTAATGATGTGGAGAAAAGCTATCAGAGAAAGGTCTATACCGCCTATCTTAATGCCGTCCCCACCGTAGAAGAGAACAAATACCGGGAATACAGTACCTTTGATGCCTTCCCCACTACTTTGGCAGCCATGGGGGTAGAAATTCCGGGAGATAAGCTGGGACTGGGCAGAAATTTATTTTCCAAAACCCCAACCCTTATAGAAGAATACGGATTAAAGCATGTAAAAAAAGAACTGGAAAAACGCTCCGACTTTATGATTTCTCTGGGACAGATTGATAAAGAATCCGCCTTTATTCAGAAAGAAGAAAAGAAGAAAGAAAAAGAGGAGAAGAAAAAGAAGGAGGCGGAGGAGCAAAGCAAAAAAATAAAAGAAACACAGAGGAAGTGATGAAACAATGCAATGGTATAGTCGCTTTCGAGCAGTATAGCTTGTAACAGGGGCACGCTCCCGCTAACCTCGCCTCGCAGGGGTTCTAAGCTTTTAAAAAACAAAAGCCAAGAACCCGCGGGCTCAGATTGCCCCTTATTACAAGCTATACTGCTCGAAAGCTGATGGATACTCGCCTTGCTAAGATTACTTCCTCTGTGTTTCTTTTAAAATTTATGCTTAGTGTGTAGGTGAGAGCTAAGAGTGTTCCTCTTACTACAAGCTATACTGTTCGAAAGCTGATGGATACTCGCCTTGCTAAGATCACTTCCTCTGTGTTTCTTTTAAAATTTATGCTTAGCGTGTAGGTGAGAGCTAAGAGTGTTCCTCATACTACAAGCTCTATTGTTCGAAAACTGATGGATACTCGCTTTTCTCCACATCACTTCTTCTGCGTTTCGTTATATTCAAGAATGTAGTCCACCGCCCGGGGCAGGCCCCCCTCCAGGATTGGGGCGGTGATATAATCCGCTGCTGCCTTACATTCCTCTTTGGCATTTCCCATGGCGATACCCATACCCACATGGGAAAGCATTTCCACATCATTCCAGCCGTCTCCAATGGCAGCACATTCCTCTTTTTTAATGCCCAAAGCCTTGCAAATGGCTTCGATACCGGAGACCTTGAAATATCTCTTTTGGTCAAATCAAAGGACAGACCATCGGACCAGCGAGACCAAATGACAGTCCGGAATTCTTTTTTTCCAGCTCTTCGATTTGGGACTTCTTCAGTACCGGAATCAGCATATAAAGCGGATTCTTTTTGCTTCCGATAGGGGAAGTGTGGGAGGAAGGCCGGACTTGATTTCTGAAAGGCAACGAAGCAAAGCATCATTTACGAAGTTTGCATAAAGTCTTCGCTCTTCTAAAAACAGGATGGGAAAGGGATCTTCTTCCGCCATTGCCAAAACCTTATCCACCATTTCCGGAGCAATAGACTCCTCTAAAAGCAGTTCTCCGTTTTTAGGATCAAAGTAGGGAAGGGCAGGCCTGCCTCATCAATTAAGAAGTGGTAGTCCTGCGGCTTCTTGGCCCCTTTGCTTTTGGAAAACAGGTCTTGCCTTTTCCGGATGCAGAATATAGTCGTATGCCCCGTCAAGGGTAACAAAGGCGTCAAAGTACATATCCTCCACAAGGCCTTCATTGTAAATCTCTACCCAGTGCCTGCCGGTGGCAATGGCGCAAAGCACACCGGCATCTTGGGCTTTCTGAATGGCAGCCTTACTGGCCTCCGGAATTACTCCGGTCTCAAAGGGACGCAAGGTGCCGTCAATGTCAAAGAAGATAATTTTTATCATACTTCTTCATTTCCGTTTTCTACCGGATTTGCAGTAGAAGGGGAAACAAGACTTTCTTTTAAACCGTTTAACAAACCTGCCATGTTCTGGATGTCGGAAGGAATAATAATCTTGGTAGCCTTTCCTTCAGATACCTTGGCAAAGGTTTCAGACTACGAATCCGAAGTACTGCATCATCCGCACCGGCTTCCTTCAGAAGACGAATACCTTCCGCCTCCGCTCTTTGCACATCCAAAATCGCCTGGGCACGACCCTCCGCCTCACGGATTTCTTTTTCCTTCTGAGCTTCTGCGGCAAGGATGGTTTTCTGCTTGTCCGCCTCCGCATTTAAGATAGCGGCTTGCTTGTTACCTTCTGCGGTAAGCACAGCGGACTGCTTCTTAGCCTCTGCAAGAGTGATGGACTCTCTCTTCTCACGCTCCGCCTTCATCTGCTTCTCCATGGCCTCACGGATAGCATCAGGAGGTAGAATGTTCTTTAACTCTACACGGTTCACCTTGATTCCCCAAGGATCGGTAGCCACATCCAAAAGAGAACGCATCTGGGTGTTGATTTCATCACGGGAAGTTAAAGTGGTATCCAAGTCCATAGAACCGATGATATTACGAAGAGTAGTAGCGGTTAAGTTTTCAATGGCTGCGATGGGGTTCTCCACACCGTAGGCATAAAGCTTAGGATCGGTGATGACGAAGAAGACAACGGAGTCGATTCGCATGGTAACATTATCCTTGGTAATAACCGGCTGAGGCGGGAAGTCTGCTACCTGCTCCTTTTAGGGTTGATTCTCTTGGAGATACGATCCGCAAAGGGAATCAGTAGGTGAATGCCGGGACGCCATACGGTATGAAAGCGTCCAAGACGCTCTACAACCATGGCACAAGCCTCCGGTACGATACGAATGGTGGTGCTGATCAGCAGAACTACAATGATTAAAAAAACAATAAATGGCATATTCTTTATCCTTTCTTCTTATTATAGGAAAATGTTGGTTTCGGCGGATTTGTTTTCTTCATAACCGTATCCACCATTTTTTTGCCTGACTGGGATCGTGCTTTTGCTTTAAGGGATTTAGCTTTGCAGAAATCACCGAGGAGCCTTTGTGATCCACTTTGTTCAGTAAGGTGGTCTTTCGTCCCTTTCCATGATACTCGCAGAAATCATCAGGAAGAGAATGGGAACGGTTGATAAAAACCCGGTCATCCAAAAACCCAAGGATTCTTCACAACTTTTTGCAAATAGGGCAAATGCGATTCACTAAGGTAGAATCACAAATAGGACAAATCAGCATGCACCCTCCTTTCTAGAATCTTAAAAAATTAATATATACAACCAATTAAATATAGCACAAGGAAAGAAAAAATGGGTAGGGATAAGCGGAAAAAGGAAGATTTCAAAAAAATCGTAAAAAGATAAGTTGCTCTTTTCATGTACCCTAAAGGGGAAAAGCATGATATTATGATGAGTATTGGAAATCCTGATAGGAGGCTTTGATGAAAGCCGATTTTAGAGAAAAAGGAGAAGGATGGAAAGAAGAGATGGAAGCGGGAAGCCAGCAATGGACTGGGGAAAATCTATAATGTTCTGTGGCAGGAGGAAAGTCTCGAAAAGAAGGGGATTCTGTTTGTTCTCCACGGGATGCAGGGGCATATCGGGAAATACCGTTATCTTTTTGAATACATGGCAAAGCAGGGCTATGTGGTTTGCGGAATGGATATTCAGGGACATGGAAAAAGTGCCAACATTCCCGGCTACTTTGGAGACAATTCCGGCTGGGAAAGCATTTTACATGATCTCCGGAGACATCTTCTGCAGGTGAAAAAATGGTTCCCGAATCTGCCTGTTTTTCTTTTCGGCCATTCCATGGGCTCCTTTTTGGCCAGAGATTATGCGGCAAACTATGGGGAAGAACTCCAAGGACTTATACTATCCGGCACGGCAGGGGAAGCCCTCTTTTGCTTCCGGTACAGGGCTACCTTGCTGTTCAAAAAGAAGCTTCGGGGAGCCAAGGATGATGCGCTTAGGAAAGCATCCTCCTTGCCAAGTATTTTAACCGGCATATTCCGAATCCCAAGAACTTATCGGCTTGGATTTGTACAAAGGAAGAAGTCAGTACGGCAAATGGAAGGGATCCTTTGGCAGTAGGGTTTACCCTGGGGGCTTATGCCGACCTCGTGGCTGCCTTTGGAAAGAGTCAATGCGTTTTCGGAAATCAAAAAGCTGAAGGATATTCCCTGCTTCCTTTTCTCCGGCGGTGCAGACTCCGTGGGAGAATACGGAAAAAGGGCCGGGCAAGTCTCTATGCTCATTTAAAAAAATGCTGGGAAATCCCAAATTAAAGCTTTAGGATTTTTCCCTAAATTACGGCATGAGGTGTTAAACGAAGAGGTGCGACCTATTCTTTTACAGGAAATGACGGATTTTATGGAAGAAATCAGAACAGAGAAGAAGAGGGAAGACTAGAAAAGAAGAGGGAAGAGCGGAAAAAGAACTAAGAAGACTGAAAAAGACCGAAAAAGAACAGAAAGAGAGAGAAGGTCGGAAAAAGAACAGGAGCTGAACTAAGAAAGAGCTTCAGTGGGCAAAAATGCAGTTGAGCCGGAAAAAAATAAAGTGAAAAAAATATAGGGAAGGAGAGGAAATGGAGAAAAAAATACTCTATATCCACCGAAAAAGATGTCGATAAAGTAAATAAGGTCCGTGGTGTGGCCATGATTAGAAAGATTCGTCTGCTTTTTGGCACCGGAGGAGGAAGTACAAAGCCTTCCTGAGGATGCGGAGCTGTTAAAGTTTATCGGATTTTCCCCGAAGGAAGTGGGAGATTTTTGATGGATTTAAAGAAGCTGGGCATACGGGTGGATTTAAAATGCATGGAAACAGAGCATAATAAGGACTGGAGTCTTTTTGCAGTTATATAAAGAGCTTGAAGAAGAGCATGAGTATATGAGCAAGAAAAAGACAGGAAGAGCAGAATGAGGCGAAGAATTCTGAAGGGTTCTCACTCATTACAGCCGGTATAGAAAAAGTCTATACCATCTATGGCTGAAAATGAATAAGGATAAAGGGAGAAGCTATGCAGGAAGAACAGAAAAAGAGCAGTAGAAAGAAGCCCCAAAAGTTTTTGGGAGAACTTTTTGAGTGGGTAAAGATTCTTCTGGTGGCGGGAATCGCCGCATTTTTACTGAACAATTATGTGATTGCCAATTCCACCATTCCCACAGGGTCTATGGAAAACACCATTATGGCGGGAAGCCGTGTCTTCGGTTCCAGACTTCACTATCGTTTCGGAACAGTAGAAAGAGGAGATGTGGCTATCTTTTTGTATGGCTATCAATGTCGAAACGATCATCAGATTTACCGGGAAAATGAACAGGGAGTCTGCCCTTATGACGGTCGGGAAGATAAAAGAAACCAGGTCATCTATTATGTTAAGCGCGTAATCGGAATGCCCGGAGACCATGTGGAGGTGAAGAAGACGGGAGAGGTGGATGCCGGCATGATTAAGAAGCTGGCGGTACAGTCCTCCTCCGGAAAAGTTCCCGTGGGAACAGTCTATATCAATGGGGAAGCCATTACGGAAAGCTATTTGCCGGAGCCGATGATTGTGGACGGAAGCCAGTTTCCCGAGGTGGATGTTACCGTACCGGAGGGATCCTATTTTATGATGGGAGACAATCGAAACAACTCTGCGGACGCCCGTTTTTGGGGAGAAAACCAGTTTGTAAAGCGGGAGAAAATGCTGGCGAAGGTATACCTTTGCTATTGGCCTTTAAATAGGGCAGGGGTGATTCACTAAAGAAGAAAGCAAAAAACAGAGGCAGAAGAGGAAGAAATAGAGTAAGATAGATAAAGATAGTAAGAAAGCGGTGAAACTCCGCTTTTTTTCACATTTTCAACACAGGAACAGAGTAAAATCTTAAAAAACACTATGAAGGAGGAGTCTTTATGGGAAAGACAGAAGGACAGAAGCTAGAAGAGAAGTTGTGTTTTAAGCCTCAGCATATTGCAAAAGGAGAGACCGGAGGATTTGCAGAAGGCTATGGAATTTGCGGAGGGCTACAAGACCTTCCTGGATCATTCCAAGATTGAAAGAGAATGTGTAGCGTACAGTGAAGAGTTGGCGAAGAAGGCAGGCTACAAGGAGTTTGCAAGAGGCGTTAAGTATAAGACCGGAGACAAGCTGTACTTTATCAACAGAGGAAAGAACATTTTTCCTGGTAACCATAGGAAAGAAGCCCTTGGATCAGGGAATTCATTTCAATATTGCCCACATTGATTCTCCAAGAATCGACTTAAAGCCCAATCCTCTTTATGAGCAGGAGGAGCTTTCTTACTTTAAGACCCACTACTATGGAGGAATTAAGAAGTACCAGTGGAGTACCATACCTCTGGCTCTTCACGGTAGAGTAATGTTTAGGGACGGAAAGTATGTAGACTTAAACATTGGAGAGAAGGAAGGAGATCCCATCCTGGTGATTACCGACCTGCTTCCCCACCTTTCCAAGAAGCAGGATGATCGTAAGTTAAGTGACGGTATCCGGGGTGAGGAGTTAAACATCCTTTTGGGCTCCACTCCGATTGATGATAAGGAAGTAAAGGAAGCTTTCAAGCTAAAGATTCTTTCCCTTCTTAACGAGCAGTACGGCATTGTGGAACAGGACTTTATGCGTGCTGAGCTGACCCTTGTTCCTGCACAGAAGGCTTGTGATGTGGGACTGGATCGCTCCATGGTAGGGGCTTACGGACAGGATGATAAGGTTTGCGCCTATACTGCATTAATGGCTGAGCTGGAGTGCAAGACTCCGGAATTTACTTCTCTTACTGCACTGGTAGATAAGGAAGAAATCGGCTCCACCGGAAATACCGGAATGCAGTCGGATGCTCTTCTTCACTTTGTAGAGGATTTGGCAGAGTGTGAGGGAGAGAGAGTAAGGGATATTTTAAGAAATTCTCTTTGCCTTTCTTCCGATGTAAATGCAGCATACGACCCAACCTGGCCGGATGTTTATGAGAAGCAGAATTCCTGTTTCTTTAACCATGGTCCGGTTCTCACCAAGTACACCGGCTCCAGAGGAAAGGGATATTCCAACGATGCTTCCGCAGAAACCATGCAGAAGGTTATCGGATACATGGAAGATGCCAATGTTTGCTGGCAGGTGGGAGAACTTGGTAAGGTGGACGAAGGCGGCGGAGGAACCATTGCCATGTATATGGGCAATATGAATGTGGACACCGTAGACCTTGGCGTGGCAGTTCTTTCCATGCATGCTCCATTTGAATTGACAGCAAAGCTGGATGTTTATTATACTTACAAGGCATTTTTAGCTTTCAACAGAGAATAAAGCTCTTTGTCAGCTGAAAAAAGTAACAAGATATTTTGCTTCATAAAGAGAATTGCATAGAGTAGAGTGTCTCTAAAGATAAAACCGCTTCTACAACAGAAGCGGTTTTACAAAGAAGAAAAATGTCGAAAACTATGGAAATCATTTTCCAATACACTAAGGAGTACTATGAAAAAAACTAAGTTATTTGTATCAGCGGCTATCCTGGCTATGGCAATGATGGCAGCAGCCTGTGGAAAAAAGGCGGAAACCAAGGAAAGTGAAAAGGCTTCCTCCAGTGAAGTAGCCAGCGAATCTACTTTAACAGAGGATAGCCCCGAGATTAAGGAACTGGAGGCCTTGAAGGTACCTGCAGAGCCTAAGCTTTCCGAGATGGGAAGCATTACCCTTCCTGATTTAAAGAGTATTACGGTTACAGTAGAGCCTGCGCAAACAGTAACCCAGGAGGAAGTGGACGATGTTATCCAGAGAGCTCTTGACGCAAATCCTGATGTAGTAGATGATATTTCCAAGGAAGGGGATACCGTAAACATTGACTACAGCGGCTCTATTGACGGCGTGAAGTTTGACGGCGGTACAGCGGAAAAAGCAGGACTTAAAGCTTGGTTCCGGACAGTTCATCCCGGGATTTGAGGACCAGCTGATCGGCAAGAAGGCCGGAGAAGAAGTTACTGTAAAGGTTACCTTCCTGAGGAATACGGCAACGAAGAGCTGGCCGGTAAGGATGCAGAGTTTGCTGTAAAGATTCATGAGGTAAAGCGTCCTGCAACCTTATCCGATGAGTGGGTAAAGAACTATAAAGAAACTACTGCGAATACCATTGCGGAGTATCGTGAAGAAGTTCGTAAGCAGCTTCAGACCAGAAAGGACTTTAACTACCACTCCAATATTCAGGAGTTGGCTATCCAGCAGATTAGCGAGCAGGCAAAGATTGAGCCATCCGAGAAGCTGATGGAGTATGCCAAGGCTTACCTTTTGGATGCCAGCCTGAGCCAGATGAAGAGCTACGGCTTGTCTGTGGCAGATATTGTGAACATGTCCGGAAAGACCGTTGCAGAGTTCAAGGAAGACGCTTATGCAAGAGCGGAAGACTATGCAAAGCAGCTTTTCTTAATGCGTAAGCTGGCAGCAGACCAGGGCATTAAGGCTACCGATGCCTTACTGGATGAATTGGCAGAGGCGGAGTCTTCCTTAACAGGAGAAAAGACCAACCGTATCAAGCTGATTGAGCAGTACGGTAAAGAACTGGTAGAAGAGGCGGCAATCCGTAACGCGGTGATGGAGTATGTAGAGTCTCAGATTACCGTAAAAAATGAAGAGTCTTCTGTAATCTTCGAGCAGGATGCAAAAGATTCCACAACAGAGAATAAGAGTACTACAAAGGCTGCAGAGGAAGAAAGCATGGAAACTTCTGAGGAAGATTCCACTTCCGCGAGCATTGAAACAAAGAAAGCTGAGTGATAGTCGGCAATAGACTGTGCTTGCCCCTTGATAGAAGGAGTTCCCGAAATTTTCGGGAACTTTTTTTGTACTCTTTATAGTACTCTTTTTGTACTGTCTTTTTGTGCGCTCTTACATCGGCTAAGCTTTAGGCTGTAAAGCCTTTATAAAAATATCCGGCAAAAAATGGCTTCACATAGCGGGGAGAAAAGTTTCATAAAATTATCTTGACAAAAACACTTTAGCATAGTAATGTGTTATCACACTACTAAAAAGAAGTAAAAAGAATTGGTAAAGTGAAAAGTGTAAAAGCATGAAAAATTGAAAAAAATTGAAAAGGTCAAGACGAAAAAGGGACAAGAAGGGGAGAGTATGATGAAGAAGATGAAAAAAATATCTTATGGATGGCAACGGCGGGAGTTTTTGGCATTGGGATTGATGGCTTGCGGAGGAAAGAGCACTGCGGCTAGTGAGAGCGGAAGCAAAGAAGGCGGAAGTACAGAGGCGCTTAGCGAAAATGCCGGTACAGAAAAAGCGGAAGCAAATTTAGAGGGAAGCAGCGGAAGCCTAACTGTAGGCTTTGATCAGGAATTCCCTCCCTATGGGCTTTGTGGGAGAGGATGGAAATTACACCGGCTATGACCTGGAGCTTGCAGAAGAAGTGGCGAAGAGATTGATTTGAGCTTTGTACCAAAAGCCCATTAACTGGGATGCCAAGGATTTGGAATTAAATTCGGAAATATTGATTGCATCTGGAATGGCTTCGGCATGGAAGGACGGGAAGACAGCTATAGCTTTGTGGGACCTTACTTAGCAAACAAACAGGTTTTTGTGGTAAGAGAGGATAGTGAGATCAGTAGCTTGGCGGATTTAAAAGGCAAGGCGGTGGAGGTTCAGAAGGATTCTACAGGACTTACCGCATTAAACCGTGAAGAAAAACAAGAGCTTAAAGGATAGCTTTGGCAGTCTTACCGAGGTGGGAGATTATCAGAATGCTATGATGGATTTGGAAGCCGAGTGCCTGTGATGCTGTTTGCATGGATTCCGTAGTAGCGGAATATCAAATCAAGACTTTTTGGAAAAAAGGCTAGGGTTCTTAGCGAAAAGCCTGACAGAAGAGCAGTACGGAATCGGCTTTTAAGAAGGATAATACGGAGCTTGCGGACAAGGTTAAGAAAAACTCTTTTTGGAAATGAAGGACGAAGGTGTGATTGACAAAAATCAACGAAAAATGGTTTTGGTACAACGGAAGGTTTTATTTTGCAATAGGGAAGAGAAAGCTTCGGAATATTGCACAAGAGTAGACTAGAGATAAAATAAAAACGAAAAGGGGAGAAAAAATGGAGTGGACTGTGGTGCTGTGGAAACTGGGAGAAGGATTGCTTGTGAGTCTCGGAATCTTCACCATAACCCTCCTTTTTTTCTTTGCCTTTAGGACTTTTTGGTGGCCTTTGGAAGGATGCATAAGAACCCTTTGATTTCCGGGCTTATCAAAATCTACATTTCTTTCATGCGGGGAACTCCCCTAATGCTCCAGCTTTTTATGGTGTATTACGGTCCTTATTACCTTTTTAAAATTTCTTTGCACCCGGGCTACAGAATGACGGCGGTATACATTGGCTTTTATCTTAAATTATGCAGCCTACTTTGCGGAAATCTATCGTTCCGAATTCAGTCCATGGACCGGGGACAGTACGAGGCGGCGGAAATCCTTGGCTACAGCAAGAGCCAGTGCTTTTTCCGCATTATCCTTCCTCAGGTTTGGAAGAAGATTCTTCCTCCATCACCAATGAGGTGATTTCTTTGGTTAAGGATACTTCTTTGGCTTTTTTTCCATCTCCGTTATGGAAATGTTTACCCAAGCCAAGGCTCTGTCTTCCTCTCAAAGCTCCATGTTTCCTTTAATCATGGCGGGAGTTTTATACTACATTTTCAACTTTGTGGTGGCCTTTATAATGGAGCAGATGGAGAAGAAGATGGCGTATTATCAGTAGTAGCGAACAGAAAAGAAGATGTGGTACCGGCAATAGAAGTGGACGGAAAAGAAGATAGGGTAGTATCAATAAGAGCGATCAATAGGAGAACGGCATGGCAATATTAGAAATGAAAAAAATATACGAAAGGCATTTTCCGGAGAGGAAATTCTAAAAGGAATTTCTTTGTCCTGTAAGGAGGAGAGGTACTCAGCATTATCGGACCCTCCGGGTCCGGAAAATCCACCCTGCTTCGTATTGCCACCCTCTTGGAAAAAGGCGGAGGGAGGAGAGCTTTTCTATGATGGAAAGGCTATTTTTTCTCTAACGAAAGGTGAAAAAAAGCTGGCCAGTAAGGAGGAAAAAGAAAGGGCTAAACAGCTTTTTCGGCCTGGTTTTTCAGAATTTCAATCTCTTTCCCCATTGGACTGTCTTGAAAAAAATGTCATGGATCCTTTGATTCATGTACAAAAAAGAGCAAAGAAGAGGCGGAAGAAAAAGCCAAAGGGGTACTTGCCAGAATGGGACTTTCAGAAAAGGCCGGTCAATATCCCTATTCTCTCCGGAGGACAAAAACAAAGAGTGGCGATTGCCAGAGCTCTGGCCTTAGAGCCGAAGATTTTGTTCTTTGATGAACCCACCTCCGCCCTGGATCCGGAGCTTACCGGAGAGGTACTTTCCGTCATTCGCTCTTTAAAGGGACAGCAGATGGCCATGGTTATTGTTACCCATGAAATGAGCTTTGCCAGGGACATCTCCGACCGTATTTTGTTTATGGCGGATGGGGAGGTTATCTGCGAAGGAAGCCCTGAAGAGGTCTTTTTCTTCGGAGCAGGAAAAGAATGAAAAAGTTTCGGAAATTATCAGAATCTGCTTTCCTAAATACTCCTCTTAAAAAGAAATAGAATGTGGAAAAGTAAGAATATCGTAACTTTTTAGGGGCTATTTTTGAAAAATATCAAAGAGTAGAAGGCAAAAATAGCTTGGCAATGTGTAAAAGTGTAATTTTTGTGGATAAGTCCTCTTAAAATCCCAATTTTGGGAAATTGTACAAAGGACTTATCCACATTTTTTTGTTTAAATGGATGAATTGCATTGGCCCCAGTGGAAGAGAAAGGAAGTCCTTTCCAAGAAATCAGAACTGGGTTACAATATGGGGCAGAAAGTTACGGAAAAGAATAAAGGAGTTTTCAGGAGAATGGGGAAGAAAAAGGAGAAAGATCCGGAGAAAAGAAGATAGAACTTAAGGACAGGAAAAAGTCTGAAAAGAAGGCGGAAAAAGAAGCGACTACGGAAGGAAAAAGAGAAAGCTCTGGAAGCAAGAATTCTTAGTTTGGAACAGGCTTTAGCGGAAGCATTAGACGAAAAAGCATGGGAACAAGAGGCGCTAGAGCCTGAAGCAAGAGAGCCTGAAGCAGTAGAGCCTGAAGCAAGAGAGCCTGAAGCAAAAGAACCGGAAGCAAAAGAACCGGAAGCAGTAGAGCCGGAAGTAGGAGAAGCGGAAGAAGAAAAAATCCTGATTGAAGAGACTTCCGAAAGAAAGCGGGGAATTCCGGTTTTTGTGGAGGAGCGCCTCTCACCTTCCCTTTGACCCTTTCTCCCTCCCAAAGTTTGAAGGAGCTCCTGCTCCTACCTGGACTTGTGCAGGGGGAAATTCGGGATTATCTGTCGGATCCTGAGGAAGCTATGGAAAAGGAGAGAGATAAAACAAATCACAGAAGTACTTTCTTCCTTTTCTGTCTGGGTCTTTTCCTGGTTTTCCTGATCGGCTTATACCTTTCCAACGGAAATCCCAAAGCATCCCTACAGTTTTCCTTCTTGTATGCCCCTAAGCTTCCTCCTGCTCCCCTTTTTCCTTCTTCTCTTTTTTTCGGAAGGAAGAGCCTTTTTCTTCACTGTTTTACTTATTTACCAGGGGAAGACTGGCACTGACCCTTTTAGCGGCCCTGTCCTTTGTGGCTTTGCTCCTGGGCTTCCCCTTATTCTCCATCTTCCTATTCCTTTTGGGGATACCCTGGGGATTGTATTGGATTTTACAGCTTTGAAGATTGAGTATGGACAGAGTAGAAAGGTACTGAAAATCTGTTTTTTTATACAGTGTTTTTGCTTTAAGCCTATTTTTTATTTTTTTCGGCTTTTTGCTTTATCGGCTTCAGTATGCTGAATTATATTCTGGGACGCTTATGGGAGGGAAATTTAAACCTGAAGGGATTTTTAGAGTTCCTGCTTTCCCACTTTCCGGAGTAGAATTTTGTTCATCTTCTCTATTTTTCAAGCAAAAATAAACAAAGGAACTGACTTGTCACTGTATTCTTTCTTTTCTTATAATGGGAGGGTACATGTGACAAGTTTTTTTCATCTTGGAAGTGCCATAGGATTTGGCAAACTGATATGAAGAAGACTTCATGAAGGAGGACGAGAAATGAAGAAAAGAATCTTTGCAGCATTCCTGGCAATGACCATGGCACTTAGCTTAGCGGCCTGTGGTGCTTCCGGAACTGAGAAGAAGGAAACAGAAAAGGCTACAGAACAGGGATCCGAGAAGGCTAGCGATGGGGCAAGCGAAAAGGCGGAAGAGAGCAAGGAAGAGAAGAAGGACGCCTCTTCCGGAAAAGGAATGAAAGTTGGTATTGTTACCGATGTAGGAGGAGTAAATGACGGATCCTTTAACCAGTCTGCTTGGGAAGGATTACAAAGAGCCCAGAAGGAGCTTGGTATTGAGGCAAAATATCTGGAGTCTAAGACTGACGCGGATTACAAGCCAAATATCGAAACCTTCGTGGATGAGGACTATGACTTAATTATCTGTATCGGATACGCTTTGGCGGATGCTTTAAAGGCAGAGTCCGCAGCTAATCCTGATGTGAAGTTTGCTATCGTGGATGATGCTTCTTTGGCTGATGTTTCCAATGTTACTTCTCTCATGTTCGAGCAGGCTCAGGTTTCTTACCTTGCAGGATATGTAGCAGGAAAGACTACCAAGAAGAATACCGTAGGTATCGTTTTGGGCATGGCTACCGACATGATGAACCAGTTCGGATACGGCTACACAGCCGGTGTTTTGGATGCCAATGCGGATGCCAAGGTTTTACAGGCCAATGCCAACTCCTTTGCAGATACTGCAACGGGAAAGACCGCAGCAAACAACATGGTAACCAATGGGGCTGATGTTATTTTCCAGGTAGCCGGCGGAACCGGACTGGGCGTCATCGATGCTTGTAAGGAAGCTAAGATCTGGGCTATCGGTGTAGACAGTGACCAGAGCTCCATCGCTCCTGAGACTATCTTAACCTCTGCTATGAAGAGAGTGGACAATGCGGTATTTGATGTAACTAAGGAATTGGTAGACGGAAAAGTTGAGGGCGGCGTAAAGACCTATACATTGGCTGATGAAGGTGTAGACCTTGCTCCCGGCACAGAGAACATTGATGCGGCAGTAGTAAAAGAAGTAGAAGAAATAAAGAAGAAGATTGTTTCCGGTGAGCTGAAGGTGCCAAACAACAAGGCAGACTTCGAAGCAAAGTACGGAGATGTTTACGACTTGGATAACTAATGTATCGGAATAGGACAGAGAGATACTACAAAAGAAATTGAAGTAGAGAATCTAATGCAAAGAATCTAATGCAAAGAATTTGATGCAGAAAAGCTAATACAAAGAATTTAATGCAGAAAAAGCGAATACAGAGAAAATAATACAAGGATGTGAATTTTCTGAAAAAGTAAGGCAAGGGAATAGAAAGGACAGAAAATGAAAGCAATATCCATGGAAAAAGTTGAAGCGGTTCGGCAGGCAATGCTGGAAACAGTAAAGTCGAAGAGCCTGACCCACGAGCAGAAGGTAGCCACAATGGCAAATCATGCGGATTCCCTTCTTTCTGTTCTGGATCTTCCCTGAAGGCCTGGAGGAAGTCTTGCGCTGTGCTCCGGAGGAGCAGTGCATCTGCGATCTTTTTGAGGGAAATGCACCTATGCGCCCTCGTTATATTATTCCGGATTATGAGAAATTCTTTCGGGAGGGCTCCGCTTTCTTGGAAGTAGAGCCTCCCAAGGATTTGTATGAGGCGATTACTGCCCTGCAAATCTTTTTACAAGCATGTTCCTTCCGTAACCAATTACCCGGTTTATGTGGGACAGCTGGATACCTTACTGGATCCCTTTGTACAGGATATGGAGGAAGAGCTGGCTTTTAAGATGATTAAGCTGTTCTGCATCCAGATGGATAGAACTATTCTGGATTCCTTCGCCCATGCCAACATTGGCCCCAAGGCTACTAAGGCAGGAAGACTTCTGCTTCGGGCAATGGCGGAGACCAAGGATGCGGTGCCAAACCTTACCATGAAGTACGAAGAAGGCGTAACCGAAGACGACTTTGCCATCGAGGGTATTCGTTGTGCTATGGCCAGTGCCAAGCCCAGCTTTTGTAACCACAAGATGTATTCCAAGGATTTTTCCGGAAACTATGTTATTGCTTCCTGCTACAACGGCTTAGCCCTTGGAGGCGGAGCCTATACTCTTGCCCGCCTGATTTTAAGCAATATCGCCAAGAGAGCCAAGGATAGAAAGGACTTCCTGGAGAAGGAGCTTCCCTATATTATGGATCTCTGCGTGCGCTACATGGATGAGCGTATTCGCTTCATGGTGGAAGAGTCCGGATTTTTCGAGCATAATTTCCTGGCAAAGGAAGGCTTTATCCATAGAGACCGTTTTTCCGCAATGTTCTGGTTTGGTAGGTCTTGCAGAGGCAGTGAACATTCTTTTTGGAAAAAGGAAGGAAAGGGAGACTGTCGTTTCGGTCATAGCAAGGAGGCTACAGAATTGGGCGTAGAGATTATGGATTGTATCTCTGCCTTTAATGAAGCCCACAAAAATCCTTATTGTGAAGGTAGCAACGGACACTTCCTCCTCCATGCTCAGGTGGGTATTTCTACGGATGTGGAAATCAGCCCGGGAACCAGAATTCCTATCGGAGAGGAACCGGAAAAATTTGGCAGATCAAATGGAAATTTCTATCCCATTTTCACCACTACTTCCCTCCGGAACGGGAGACCTTTTTCCCCATTGACAGAACCATTCATCAAAAACCCGGATTATGTATTGGATATTATGAAGGGAGCGTTCAAAAGAATCTTCGTTACCTTTCCTTCTACTCCAATGAATCCGATGTGGTCCGTATTACCGGATACCTGGTGAAGAAACTGAGATGGATAAACTGAAGCAGGGAAAGAGTGTTTTGCAGGATACCGTGGCCTTAGGTCTTGGTGCAGCCGAAAAATGGAAAGATTTTTGGAGCGAAAGGTTCGCTAAGCATTAAGGGATTGTATTATGTTTTTACGAAAGAGGAGGCGTATTCAAGCTTCTCTTTTCTGTATACTGGGGAAGACATTTTCGGCTTTTGCCGGAAAAGAGTAGGATTAGGGAGCATTACATCCCGCAGAGGGAAGTGGAATGAAGGAGCTTGTGCCTCACCGAGGATAGTAGAATTAGGGCGTTTACATCCCGCAAAGGATAGTAGAATTGAGGAATTTTCGTACCATGCAAGAATTAGCAGTAAAGAAAGAGAAGCAAAAAAATATAGAAAAAGCAAGAAAAATATAGAAAAGACGGAAAGCAGAGGTGAGCAAGGACGGGCAGAAATAAAAGTCCCTGTAAACAAGATTATCCCCTTCAGCTCTGTGGACGGTCCAGGAAATCGAACCGCAATTTTTTTACAGGCCTGCAATCTGGATTGTAAATATTGCCATAATCCGGAAAACCAGAGCCCTATGCATCCATTGCGGTGATTGCATCCCGGGCTGTCCCACCAAGGCCATTTATTGGGAGGAGGGAGGGTGGCCTTCTCTCCGGAAAAATGTATCGGCTGCGACCAATGTATTCATGCCTGTACACACAACGCCAGCCCCAGAATCCGCCGGATGAGTGCGGAGGAGGTGTTTCAGGAGGCTTCCAAGAACATTCCCTTTATCCGGGGAATTACCGTGTCCGGGGGAGAGTGTACCCTTTATCCGGAATTCTTACGGGAATTGGGGATGCTCTGTAAAAAGAAGGGTATAGGATTTTTATTGGACTCCAACGGCTATTATGATTTTTCCAAGGATGAAAAAGATCTGCTTCCCTACATTGACGGGGTGATGCTGGATATTAAGGCCTATAATGGGGAAGAGCATAAAAGGGTTACCGGTTTTTCCAATGAGGAAATTCTAAAAAATATGCGAATTTTGGCAGAATATGATAAACTCTTTGAGGTAAGGACGGTAGTGGTGCCGGGACTTTTTTCCGGAAAGGATACGGTGGAGAAAGGTATCCAAAGAGCTGTCTCCCTATGTAAGGAAGGGACAGAAAATTCGCTACAAAAATTATTGCCTACCGGGAGTTTGGGGTACAGGAGCAATATAAACATTATGAGAGTCCCGGTGAGGAAAGAACTGAAGGCTTTGAAAGAGCTGGCCGAACAGGAAGGGATGCAGGACATTATCTTGATTTAAAATAGACAGTTAAGGGAAATCGAGGAAGGAGAGCATTTGGAAGATGGGAAGAGATGAAGGGCAGGAACCGGTTATTGAGATGCGGGACATTGTGAAGCGCTTTGGAGATTTCGTGGCCAATGACCATGTGCAGCTAAAGCTTCATAAGGGAGAAGTTCTTGCGATTTTTAGGAGAAAAACGGTGCGGGAAAGTCCACCCTGATGAATATCCTCTACGGTATGCTTCGCCCAAGCTCCGGAGAAATTCTGGTGCGTGGACAAAAGGTGGAGATGGATAGCCCGGAAAAGGCTATTTCCTTGGGAATCGGTATGGTGCATCAGCACTTTATGCTGATTCCTCCCTTTACCGTTGCGGAAAATATTATTCTGGGAGCGGAGCCCATGCAGGGGCTTACCGTGGACTTAAACGGAGCGAAGAAAAAGATTCGGGAGCTTTCCGAACAGTATCACTTGATGGTGGATGTGGATGCCAAGGTGGAAGACATCAGCGTGGGCATGCAGCAAAGAGTGGAGATTCTGAAGGTCTTGTACCGGGGGGCGGACATTTTGATTTTGGATGAGCCTACCGCCTCCCTTACACCTCAGGAAATTGATGAGTTAATGGAGATTATTTCCCATTTGACCAAGGCCGGAAAGTCCATCCTGATTATCACCCACAAATTAAAAAGAAATCAAAAGCATTGCTCATAAATGCATGATTATCCGACAGGAAAATACATTGATACCGTAGATGTATGCTCCTGCTCGGAGGACGACCTGGCGGCAATGATGGTGGGAAGAAAAGTGAACCGCAGCGTGGAAAAGAAGGCTCAGGAGCCGGGAGAAGTAGTGCTTTCCGTGAAAAATCTCCATGCCAAGGACTATAGAGGGGTGGAAATCCTAAAGGGCTTAAATCTGGAAGTTCGGGCCGGAGAAATCCTGGGACTTGCCGGCATTGACGGAAACGGACAGTCGGAGCTGGTGGAAATCCTAACCGGACTGGCCCACGCAACAGAAGGAGAAATTCAGCTTTTAGGAAAGGATATTTCCTGCAAAAGCCCAAGAGAAATCTTTGATGCAGGCCTTTCCAGTATTCCGGAGGATCGGCAGAAGCACGGTTTGGTACTGGACTTCTCCGTGGCGGAAAACCTGATTTTGCAAAATTATGGGGAGGCGCCCTATTCCAAGGGGGGAATCTTACAGAAAAAGGCTATCGAGGAGCATGCCTCCAAGATGATTGAGAAATTTGACATTCGTCCAAAGGGCTGCGAAAGCCGTGCAGCAGGGCAGCTCTCGGCGGAAATCAGCAGAAGGTAATCATTGCCAGAGAGGTGGAAAATGACAAGTCTCTCCTGATTGCCTTTAACCCCACTCAGAGGTTTGGATGTGGGAGCTATTGAGTTTGTGCATAAATATCTGGTGGAGCAAAGAAATAAGGGACGGGGAATCCTCCTGATTTCCTTTTGAGTTGGAAGAGGTTATGGGACTGTCCGATCGCATCGGCGTTATTTTCTCCGGAAATATTCAGAAGAGCTTCGCCGGAAATGAGGCGGATGAGTATACTTTGGGACTTTATATGGCTGGAGGAAGGGAGGCAGTATGAAAGGAGGTAGTATGAAAGAGAAAATAGTAAAGAGTTCCTTGCTGTACACCTTCTTTCCATTGCCATCGGCTTTTTGGTAGGGGCAGTTTTTATTGCAGGCCATCGGGGTTTTCTCCGGTAAAGGCCTACGGAAAAATTGTATCAGGGCGTTTTTGGAAAGCCCTAAGTTTATGTTTTACAGTATCATTTATGGAGCACCTCTGATTTTCACAGGTCTTTCCGTTGCCTTCTCCTTCCGTACCGGAATTTTTTAATATCGGTGCAGAGGGACAATTTGTGATGGGCAGTCTGGCAGCGGTTGTGGTGGGGATTTTATTTCCCCTACCTGCGCCCCTCCATGTGCTTCTCTGCCTTGTAGCAGCAGCTCTAGCCGGTGCTTTTTGGGGCTTTTTGGTAGGCCTATTCAAAGTGAAAAAGGGCATCAATGAGGTGCTTTCCTATATTATGTTTAACTGGATTGCCTTCTATTTTTCCAACTATGTGGTGAATTTAAAGGCTATCCACACCGACCAGGGAGCGGAGGCCAGTAAGAATATTTTAGCGACCGCATCCATGAAGATTCCTCAGTCCTTCATTCCCTTTGCGGGAGGGGCAGAGCTTCATGCCGGCGTACCCTTGGCCTTGCTTTTTGCCTTCCTGATTTGGTTTATTTTAAGCAAAACCACCTTTGGCTATCAGCTTCGGGCGGTGGGCTATTCCCGTAGTGCGGCAGAGTATGGAGGAATCAATTCCAAGAGAGTTTTCCTTCTTTCCATGTCCATCTCCGGCGTTTTGGCAGGTCTTGGAGGAGCGGTACAAACTCTGGGAATGTCCGAGCGTGTATCCATGTTTGCTGCCCAGGAGGGCTATGGATTTCAGGGAATTACGGTGGCTTTAATTGAGAGCACCCACCCATAGGCTGCATTTTCTCCGGTCTTTTCTACGGTGCCATGAAGTATGGTGGAAACAAATTAACTACGGTAGACGTTCCTGCAGAAGTGGTAAGCATTATTATGGGGAACCATCATCATTTTTCATCGCCATCACGCCGGTGATTAAAAAAATCTGGTACAGAGGGATTCCAAAAAGAAGGGAGAAAACCATGCTGAATAATCTGGGATTACTGTTAAATGCGGTATTGATTTCTACGCCACCCCTCCTTTTGGCAGGGCTGGGCTCTTGTTGCTCCGAACGTTCCGGTGTGGTAAAATATCGGCATCGAGGGTATGATGACTCTAGGCGCCTTTTGTGGGGGCCTGTAGCCTACTTTTACCGGAAACGGTTGGCTGGGATTTTTGCGGGAGGCTGTGCAGGAGCTCTTCTGGGACTGATTCATGCGGTGGTTTGTGTGTCCTCACATGCGGATCAGACCATTGCGGGAACGGCCATTAACTTTATCGGACCGGGCTTTGCAGTCTTTCTTTGCAAGGCGATTTTTGATAATTCTTCGGATACACTGGCTTTTGGATTTATCCGCAAAGCTTCCTAAAATGTTTGAAGGGAAGTTTGCCTCCGGCTCCTTCCTGTACAATGTGGTAAGCACCTATTCCGTGGCTTATCTTAGCTTTCTGCTGGTCATTTTGCTCTGGTTTATTTTCTTTAAAAACCCGTTATGGTATGCGGCTTCGGGCAGCGGGAGAGCACCCCTGGGCCTGTGAAACCCTGGGCATCAATGTCTATAAGGTTCGATACATTGCGGTGATTCTTTCCGGCTTTTTGTCCGGCCTTGGAGGAGCCTTTGTAACCCTGGCTACCGTGTCTCAGTTCCGCCCCTCCGTGATTGTAGGACAGGGGCTTCATTGCCATTGCAGCGGTGATTTTTGGAAAGTTTACTCCCAGGCACCTTCCTGGGCTGCCTGATTTTTCGGACTGTGTAATGGTCTTCGTGCACTGCTTGGTTCCGGAAACATGGTATCTCCTCACCTGCTTTCCATGATTCCCTATGTGGTGACCATCCTGACCCTGGTATTCTTCGTAGGGGCAGGACATGTGCCAAAGGCAAATGGAAGAATCTTTGTTCGGACAAGATAAGGAAAAAGAGTAGGAAGCTACAAAGCGTGCAGCTAAAATGAAAAAGTAAGGGTAAAGCAAGGAAAGTACTAAGCACAGGACGGGAACATAAAGCCAAAGAGACTAAGGGTAAAAAGGATAAAAAGTAGAAAAAGTAGAAGAGTAGAAGAGTAGAAGTATAAAAGAGTAGAAGCTAAGGAAAAGTAGAAGCTGAGAAAAAGTAGAAGCTAAGGAGAATAGGGAAGTCAAAAATGAAGTGGAAAGATTTATGGAATAAAAATTATCTGGTGATTTCTGTATATGTATTACTTTACGGCGCTCCTCTATCATTTGGGGAGCTGGGTAGTGGATCATCTGGAGGGTATTCCCTCGCTATGGGCAAGTCACTTTTCCTGGTTGTCTCAGGTAACTTCCCCTGATTTTTAGGATTTGCTGGCGTATTTGTTAAGCCTCTCTGTTCCATCATAGAGAGCTTTGAGGGAAAAATTCCTCTTTTCCGGAAGAAAGAGAAGCTACGGAAAAATCTGAGAATCCTGCTTTGCTATCTCTTGATTTTACTTTCGCTGGTACTTCGGCCTCTTTTTGTATCCGTCCTGACCAAAAAATATCCAGCTGATTCAAGGAGAAGATTTTGCCAAGGGGTCTGGAAAGCGTGCTTCTTCTCTTGAAAAGTTTTTATGAGGATTTAAACCAAAGAGTTTCAGAGATTCCTATTGCGGGAAATGATTTGCAGGAGGGAATACGGACTTTTTTAGCAAAGCTTTTAAGCTTTGTACAAAACCTGGGTAGTAATTTCCTTTCTTCCGTGGGAAATATGGGAAGCCTGATCGGTACTCTGCTTTTTGGGATTATTTTTTCCATTTATTTTTTGGCAGATGGGGTAAAGATTGCGCTATATTGGGAAAGAATTCTTCGCCTGATCTTGGGGGAAAAGAGAGTTTTAGTCTTTCGCGGATTTCTAAAGGATGCGGATAGAGCCTTTTCCGGCTATATCCGTGGACAGATGATTGACGGTATCATTATGGCTATTTTGGTCAGTACCAGCCTAAGTCTTATAGGGGTGCGCTATGCCTTGGCCATAGGAATTCTTACTGGAATCGGAAATCTCATTCCCTATGTGGGTCCCTTTGTAGCCTATGGAACCACCATTTTGGTTTGCACTCTTTACGGAGACTTTGCCAAGCTGCTTCCTGCTGTATTGGCGGTTTTTGTGATTCAAACCATAGATGGAAATGTGATTAACCCTAGACTCCTCTCCAACAGTATAGACATTCATCCCCTGCTGGTGATTATTTCTTTGATTATCGGAGGGGCAGTGGGCGGCGTTTTGGGTATTTTTCTTGGCAGCCCCCATTGCCAGCCTGATTAAGTTGCAGGTAGATCGGATGGTAGAAAGAGGGAAGCAAAGAAAAAAGCTGATTAGTCGAGTTGCTTTTCTCATTAGGGCTTCGGAACAGAGGCTATAAAAGATTAAAATAATTTTCTAAGCAATATAGGTCTGAAATTGGGGCACGCTCCCGCTAGCTTCGCCACATGTAGCAGTACTCAACTTCAAGCTTCGTTTTACTCGCTTTCAGTAAGAACCGACGGGCTCAGACTACCCCACATTCAGACCTATATTGCGAAAAATTTCTTTATTAATTTTTATTACCACCCTTTGCAGGTTTCAATCTAAAAACAAAAAGCTAAGTACGGCGGGCTCAGATTACCACTCATTTCATCCCTATCCTATAGAAAACCTGGCTGAATTTATTGCTTTCACCTTTTTAGGATGCTTGAAAGTGGCTCAAATGCATTCCGGGTGCTGTACCCCTTTTCTTTAGCTGGGCGGCTTTTTCTGCGCCTTCCAGTCTTTTCAACCAGCGCCATAGGCGAAGTCTAAGGCGACGCCCATTCCTCTTCCTGTGATGATTTGTTGTCCCACTTCCACAGCTTTTCCGCTCCATTTTGCCCCTTCCACACCGGAGATTCCTTCTTCAAAACCCGGATAAGAGGTGAAATTTTGTCCCTTCAAAAAGCCCAGACGGCCTAGAATACCCGGGGCTGCACAGATAGCTGCCAAATCCTTTTCCTGCTCGGGAATTGCTTTTCCAAAGCTTCCAGCAGTTTTTTATTTTCCTCTAAATGGGGAACTCCGGGGATGCCTCCCGGCAGGAAAAGTAGATCAGCGGCGGAAAAATCGTTTTCTGAAAGCTCGGAAATATTCTTATCGCAAAGTACAGTAATCTGATGGGAGCTTTTCACAAGATTTTTCGGGAGCTACGGCTACAAGCTCCCACTGATACACCGGCTCTTCGCAAAATATCCACAACCATCAGACATTCAATTTCTTCCGTTCCATCCGCAAAAATGCCAATACCTTTTTCATCAAAACTCCTTTTCTTATTTCACAGTGCTTATTCTATTTTATATTACTCTAATTTTTCAGGAAATAGAAGTCTAGACTTTTTCTAAATAGCTTCCATAGCAAGTGAAAAAGAGGGCTGAAAAAGGCTTCAAAAATTTTTTCTTGCAAAATAAAAAATTTTTTGAATAAAATAGGGTAAGTAGTAAAAATTGTAATAATTTCACTAATCATATCAGTAAAATACGGGTGTTGTTTATGAAATATGCTGTATTTTTGTGGTGCAAGTTCTTTTGAGAGGATTGGTGGAGGAGAGGAGAGTCTATGGGAGAAATCAAGGAAACAGAGCAGAACAGGGAAGGGATAGCCCAAAGCCAAGAGAATTTAGGAAAAGAAGCCGGACTAAAGCAGGATCCTAAGAATACAGGAGGATTAGGAGCCTATAAGGAACCTTTACTTTTACTGCTATGCGTAACGATAGGTGCTGTTTTAGGCTTGGTATTTCGGGAGAAGGTAGCCTTTTTAAAGCCGGTGGGACAAATCTTTTTAAATCTTTTGTTCACCCTTTTGGTGCTGCTGATTTTCTTTTCCATTTCCGCATCCATTGCCAATGTGTCGGATACCAATAAGGTAGGAAAATTGCTTTTTTACCTGATTCTGATTTTTGTAAGTACTGCAGCCATAGCTGCGGTTTTGATGTTTACCGTGGTGCATTTTGTGGGTCTGGATACACAGTTGAACTTATTGTCGGAAACGGTGGAAGAGGTAAAAAAGACAGATATGGCAAGCCAGATTGTAGATATGTTTACAGTTGCCGACTTTCCGCTGGTCATCAGCCGAGCGCATATTTTGCCCTTAATCATTTTTTCTATCTTCACCGGAATGGCAGTGTCCTTGATGGGAAAAGAAGGAGAGTATGTAGCGAATTTTTCTCAGCCAATGGTCCAAGGTATTTTATAAGATGGTTTCCCTTCTGATGAAGCTGGCCCCATTGGAATCGGTGCTATTTTTGCAGACTTAACCGGAACCTACGGCATTGATTTAATCAAAACCTATGGAAGAGCACTACTGACCTTTTACCCCACGGTTTTTGTGTATTTTTCCTCTTCCTTGGCTTCTATGCTTTCCTGGCAGCAGGTCCATGGGGCGTCAAGAACTTCTTTCGGGTGATTTTCCTTCCGGCCTTAACCGCATTGGGAACCAGAAGCTCTGCGGCAACTATTCCATTGCAGTTGGAGTCCTGTGATGAGCTGGGAGTACCCCGTGAAATTTCCTCGGTGGTCATTCCTACAGGAGCGACCTGTCACATGGATGGTGCTTGTTTGGCTACAGTTTATGAGATTTTATTGGTTTCGGCACTTTTTGGACATTCCTTTCATGGTGTAGGGGACTATCTCTATGCGATTGTGGTATCTGTGGTAGCCAGCGTGGCGGTATCCTCCGTGCCGGGAGGCGGTGCAGCTATGGAAACGATGATTCTTGCGGCCTTCGGCTTCCCACCCCAGGCGCTTCCTATGATGCTAATGCTTACCCAGCTCTTTGATGCGGGATGTACACTGCTAAATTCCTGCGGAGATACGGTAGCTTCCATGTTAATCAGTAGAATCATGCTGGGAAAAGATTGGTATAAAAAGAAGGAAGAAAAAGGATAGGAAAGGAAGAAAGCTTTGATTCTAACAGATCTTAACTAGGCGAAATCGGGCTTGAAAAAGGATAGTTTAAAGGACGGTATACTGTGCTTATATCTATGCATAAATCGAATTTATGCAAATAGTTCAAAATGATAATTATTTTAATGCAGAAAACAGGATAAAACGCCCAAAAATAGATTGAAAAAAAGAATTGACAAGCAAAAATAGGATAAAATTACCTTACTCGAATCGAAGAAGATTCGACCTAAAAATTGGCGAACAGGTTTAATCGACCTCACTACTCTATACAGCAGAGAGCCCGACGGAAACGCCGGGTTTTTTGCTGTCTTTTTCTTAACAAGTGGCGCAGGCGAAGCCTGAGACATCTTGTTTTGCCTACTGATGGAATTCTAAAGGGAACAAATATTAAAAATAAAAACTTTTTGCATAAGAAAGGAAAAATTTATGCAAGTTTTTATGAGAAATATGCCTGAGAGGGTGGCTTGCCTCCAATACTCCAATATTAATCCTTAATTATAGTAAAAACAGATAATTCAACAATATTTATAAGGACTAGGAATTAGACTTTTACGCCTTGCTTCGATAAAATGAAGTTGGTCGGAGAAGTACTACATCATGTCTTTCCTATAACTTTGCTTTTTCCCAAACGCAAGACGAAAATGATTCGTTTTCCTTTTAATGAAGACTAAGAAGAGCCTAAATTAAAGGGAAACTTTTTTCATGAGGGGAAAGTTATGAGCAAAGACAAAAAGGAAAGCCTAATTTCAAAAGGAGAAAAAATATGGAGTCTATTGTAAGTTACCATGCATCACAAGTAAGTCCTCAGGAAGTATTGAAGAAGGCGGAAGAGCTTTTATGCCGGCGGATATTTCTGCTGTGAGGCTGTAATGTCTGTTATCCGTGACGCCTTCCAGGCAGATGTACCGGATACCGTTATTGCCATGTCTTCCGGAATGTCTGTTGGAGCAGGCCGTTCCGGCTGTATGTGCGGTGCGTTAAATGGCGGAATTCTTGCCCTGAGTATGTTCTTCGGAAGAACAACGCCGGACGGTCCCAAGGATCCTAAGGTAAATGCCTTAATGGCGTTGTCTAAGGAGCTGCATGATTGGTTCAGAGAGGCCAATGCAAAGCATGCCGCTTGTTGCCGTGTTCTTACCAGAGGCTTTGAGATGGCAGAAGGGGAGCACAAAAAGCAGTGTATCGCCTTTACAGGACTTTGCGCAGGCAAGGTTGCGGAAATCCTTTGCAGAAGAATTAGGGGTGGAAAATGTGGATTCCGAGCCGATTAAGGGCTTAGAAGCACTTACCTTCCTCCTGTAAAAGCAGAGGCATAAGGAGGAGAAAATGGAAAAAATCAAAAGAGTTCCCTTGGCTATTTCCGGCGTAATGCTGGGAATGGCAGCTCTGGGAAATTTAGTACAGTCCTATGGAGAGGGAATTCGCCTGATTTTTGGAGGAGTAGCCTTTGTTTTGCTGCTCCTTCTTCTCTGTAAGGCGATTTTCTTCCCGCAAGTGATTAAAGAAGAGTTTAGCAATCCCATCGGAGCCGGTGTTACCGCCACCTTCCCGATGTCTTTAATGCTCTTTTCCGTATATGCGAAGCCCTTCCTACCGGTCATTGCCTTTCCCCTATGGTGTGTAGCGATTCTCTTGCAGGTGCTTTTGTTCCTCTACTTTAGCAAATGCTATGTTTTACATTTTGAAGAGAAAAATGTGCATACGGTTTGGTTCATTACCTATGTAGGAATCGTTGTGGCCTCCCTTACCTCTCCGGCTTACCAAATGCAGCCTTTAGGACAGGGAATTTTCTACTTTGGCTTTATTGCCCTTCTGATTCTTTTGGTGGTGGTAACAAAGCGTTATGCAACGCTTCCTGTACCGGAACCTGCCAAGCCCTTAATGATGATTTATGCGGCTCCTATGGCTCTTTGTACAGCGGGTTATAACCAGGCCTTTGCGGAGAAGAACCAAAGCTTTTTGCTTTTTCTGCTGCTAGCGACCTCCGTACTGTATCTCTTTGCTTTGCTAAAGAGCATTTCCTTCCTGAAGCTGCCCTTCTATCCAAGCTATGCAGCCTTCACCTTCCCCTTTGTTATCTCCGCCATTGCTACCAAGCAAAGCGTGATGGTTTTAGGGAAAATGGGAATGAACCTTAGCTTTATGCAGCCGGTGGTTTTATTGGAAACCATTATTGCAGCAGCCTTGACCATCTATGCTTGCCTAAGATTTATGGAGCATATCTTCCTTAAGAAGGCCTAAATGCATCGTGAGCATCAAAGGGTCTGAGCCAAAATAACTAGGCCAAAATATTAAACTATCGAATCAATAGGCCCCAAGCAGGGGGTAATCTGAGTCTATGGGTTCTTAGCTTTTTGTTCTTTGAAAGCTTGGAAGCTCTCGAGGCGAAGTTAGCGAGAGCGTGCCCCGCTTCTGACCTATTTTTTTAGTAACGAATGAAAAAAATTTACCGGTTTAGTCTCTTTTTATGTTTACTAAGCCAAGTCCGTTAGTTTCTCCTATTTATTTCTAAAATTCTCTTTATACTTTGGAGAATTCCTTGTCTCCCTATTGTTTCTCTGCTATCCTAAGGAAACACTTGAAAGTTTGGGCAGACAGAATTATGGATAGACTAGAGGAAAAGGGGACATAATGAGCGATTTTTCATTTAATCATTTTAATTTTAATGTACTGGATCTGCAGAAGTTTGCGCTTTTATGTGGAAGCGCTGGACTTACATGAATTAAGCAGAAATGAGCAGGATGAATTTATCATCGTTTATTTGGGGATGATTCCACAGACTTTCGCTTGGAATTGACCTATCTAAAAGCATAGAACAGAAGCCTACGACTTGGGGAGAGCAGGAGTTCCATTTGGCTTTAAGAACGGTAGATATCGAGTGCGGCCCATGACCGCCATGAAAAAGATGGGATGCATTTGCTTTTGAAAAATCATGGCATGGAATTTATTTCATCGAAGACCCGGATGGATACTGGATTGAGATTATTCCGGATAGAACCAAGCCCATTACTTGGCGATAAGGCACAAGTGATTTTTGAAAAGATTTGTCTAAGCCGCTGGTTATAGCATTTATGTACAAGGCAGCTTAAAAATAAAAAAGCGATTTCCAAGGGATTTCTCCAAGGAAGTCGCTTTTTCATAGCTTTGCCATCATTTTCCCATGGAAATTCTCCGAAAGAGCCACGAAAGCGGCACTTCCCTTCCAAAGCACATCCTCATCCACGGTAAAATTGGCGTGGTGGTGGGGATAATCGGTGCCCTTTTCCGGATTGGAGGAGCTTAAAAACAAAAAGCATCCCGGTACTCTTTGCTGGTATAGGGCAAAGTCCTCTCCGATCATACTGGGCTTATCTCGATGGGTTAGGAGCTTATCTTGAAAAAAACTTCTCTGAGACAGTCCTGGGCAAATGCAGTAAGCTCCGGATTATTTGTAACAGGAGGTGCCCCGAAGTCCATGGTGAAGTTTACGCTGCCTCCAAAGGCCTTGGCGGTATTTTCTGAAACTTCCTTAATACGCTTGGCCAGTCTTTTGCCGCACATCTTCTTGAAAAAGCCCGGGTAGTGCCTTCAATCCGTACAGTGGAGGGAATCGCATTGTAGAGCTCTCCTCCTGAATAAGACCGATAGTCAGAATAGAAGGATCCGTTCCGGCAATTTCCCTGGAGGGAATCGTTTGCAAAGCCAATACAATGTGGGCGGCAATGTTGATGGGGTCTATGCCTTTCTCTGGGGTGGAAGCATGGCAGCCCACGCCTTTTACCTCAGGATAAAACGATCGTAGGAAGCCATCACCGGACCGGAAAGGCAGGCCATGGTTCCGCTGAGGAATAGTCTTGTCTAAGATGCTTCCGATATGCATGCCGAAAATAGCATCGGCCCCGTCTAAGGCACCGTTTTCCAGCAAAACAGCAGCGCCCTTTGCCTGTTCTTCGGCAGTTTGAAAAAGAAAACGGATTTCTCCTCTTAATTCTTCACGATGGGGATAGAGAACCCGAATAGCGCCCAGCAGCATGGCGGTGTGGGCATCATGGCCACAGGCATGCATACATCCCTTATGCTCGGAACAAAAGGGGAGCTCAGTATCTTCTGTTATGGGCAGGGCATCCATGTCCGCCCGAAGAGCCAGAACTTTTTCGGGATGCTTTCCCTTTAAAGTGGCGATAATGCTGCTGTCCTTTTCGGAAAGCCGGTAAGGAATACCGATTTCCTCTAATTTGCGGATTACATAGTCCCGGGTTTTCGGCAAATGAAAGCCAAGCTCCGGAATTTTATGTAAATCCCTTCTTATGGCAATGATTTCCGCCTCTATTTCCTTACATTCCTTCCACCACATAGATGTTCCTTCCCTTCTGTCATGCATAGTTAAAGCTTTTCCCCTTCACTTCAAAAATGTGTTCCTATGTATCATAGTATAAAGCCCTAAAAAAAGTAACGAGTATCCTTTCCAAAATGTTGATGGATGGATATTTTATCTTTCCAAAATGTTGATGAACGGACATTTTATCCTTCTAAAATGTTGATGGATGGACATTTTATCCTTCCAAAAATGTTGATAGACGGACATTTTATCCTTCCCAAATGTGGACGGATGGACATTTAAATCAGCCAGGAATATAAAGCTTGTGGAAGCAAGGGAGCAAGCTACAATAAAGTGAAGAAGTACAATAGCATAGCAGTATTGTAATCAATCACTTAGCTTCGCAAAGTAGTTTGTTCCAACAGCATTGTGTTTCAAAAAGAAAGGATAAGCATGGATATCTTTAGCTACCAGGCAGAGAAGAATAAAGAGAAGATGGCTCCCCTAGCCGCCAGAATGCGGCCAAGAAGCTTGGAGGAAGTGGTGGGGCAGGAGCATATCTTGGGAAAAGACAAGCTTTTATCCCGTCTGATTCGCTCGGACCAGTTACATTCCATTCTTTTCTTCGGCCCCCCGGGCACAGGAAAGACTTCTTTGGCCAAGGTAATTGCCAACAGTAGTAAGGCGGATTTTATCCCCATCAATGCCACTACCGCCGGAAAGAAGGACATGGAAGAGGCGGTGGCAAGAGCCAAGGAAAATATGGGAGGCTACGGCAGGAAAACCATTTTGTTTGTAGACGAGATTCATCGCTTCAATAAGGCTCAGCAGGATTATCTTCTTCCCCATGTGGAGGAGGGCACCATCATTTTGATCGGAGCAACCACGGAGAACCCCTACTTTGAGGTGAATACCGCCCTGCTTTCCCGCTCTCAACTTTTTGAATTACAATCCTTAAAAGAAAGAAGATATCGTAAGGCTTTTTGCAAACGGCTACTGAGGACAAGGCACGGGGCATGGGAAATTACAATGCTGTGCTGGAGAAAAGAGGCCTGTGAGTTTTTGGCAGAGCATGCCTTCGGAGATGCCAGAGTAGCCTTAAATGCCTTAGAACTTGCCATTCTCAGTACCAATCCTTCTGCAAGCGGAGAAATCCGTATTACCAAGGAGGTGGTGGCAGAGTGCATGCAGGAGAAGATTCTTCGTTATGACGGGGAATCGGAGCATTACGACACCATTTCCGCCTTTATCAAATCCATGCGAGGCTCAGACCCTCAGGCGGCGGTGTATTATCTTTCGAAAATGCTGCAATCCGGAGAGGATATTCGTTTTATTGCCAGAAGAATTATGATTTGTGCGGCGGAGGATGTGGGAAATGCGGATCCCCAGGCCTTGGTTTTGGCCACCAGCGCCAGCCTTGCGGTGGAGAGAATCGGCATGCCGGAGGCCCAAATCATTTTGTCCCAAGCCTGTACCTATGTGGCTTCCGCCAAAAAGTCCAATGCCTGTGTAAAGGCCATTATGTCCGCAAACGAAGTGGTGCGAGAAAAAGGGAATTTGTCCATTCCTTCTTATCTAAGGGATGCTCACTACGCAGGGCATGAGCAGTTGGGGCGGGGTATAGGCTATAAATACCCCCACGACTATCCGGGGCACTATGTGAGCAACAATATTTGCCTACGGAAATTAAAGATATGATTTTTTTATGATATGGAGGAGTAGGCATTTTCTTCGTATTCTTTAAGAAAGAAGACAGAAAAAGGCAATACTATATTCCTATCTATCTGTTAGGATGAAAATGTTCCTAGCATCAGGGACAGTAGAAATTCTTGCTTTTTTTATCTTGAGAAGCAGGAACACAGTAGGAGGATAACTATGAAAAAGCGATTTTTGATTACCATGGCAGGACTTATGATTTTTGCAGCAGGCTGTGTAAAGAAGGCAAGCCAGGAATCAAAGGCTGCAGCAGAAGAACCCAGTTCTGAAGCATTATCGGAAAAATAGTCTTAGTGCCAAGATCCAGAAGATTGAAGAAGGAAAGCTGACTGTAGAAACCGGAGAAGGAAAGGTTTACAGCTTTGACAGCAAGGGCGCTACTTTGGATTCTACCTGGGAGTTGATGGCAGGAGACGAGGTGGAGATCGGCTATGAGGGCACCGAGCCTCAGGACGGCATGGCGATTAAGAAGGTGACTGTATCCGTTCCTTATGAATTTACCACAGAGGAATTTAATGACGAGGTCCAACCTCTACGGAGAAATCACCGCAGTAGATGACAAGAATATCACCGTAAAGGAAATTCCCGACTTCCGTGAAGTGGCGTTGGAGGAGAAGATACCGAAGGAAGAAAAGTACGGGGATACCGTGGTTTTTCCAAAAGAGCTCCCTTTGAGTTGGATCTTACAAAGGAAGGCTTGGCAGTAGGGAAGGAAATCAGTATCTACTATTTGGGCGATGTAAAGAGCAATCCTCTAGCTTTTTTTATACCATTACCGAAGATGCGCTGGAGGAGGAAGAGGCCAACAACCTACAGATTAAGGGAAGCTTAGAGAAGGTAGAGGGAGATATCCTTACCTTAAAGTCTGATGACAGTCATATCTTCCGTTTTACTACAAATGGAGATCAGGAGTGACTAAGGCCGCTACGGAAAATGTAGGAAAAGACCGTAGTGGTGACCTACAGCACCTCTCTTCGTGCCAGAGTTTCTGTGGCAGAGGGCGTGAAAGGCGGCAGAGTAAAGCTTTTGGGGCTTTGTAGAAAGGGTTTTAAAAAAATGTTTAAAGCCCGGTCGAAAAAAAGAGACAGAAAAAATAAAAATTTAGACATGAAAATGAAAAAGGCAACCGGAGGAAGCAGAATTCTCTCCGGTTGCTTTTGGCTTATTCAAATACATCCTCATAGCTTTTGAAATTCCGATTTACCTTCAGCCACCAGCTGTGCTTCATGAAGCATAGCTTTTACGCCATTTGGAATTTCATTTTTAATGGCATAAAATTGTTTCTCAAGCTCTTCTCCCGTGAAACCTTGCCGAAGCAAGTCGTCAAGAATTTCCTTGGAGAAGTCCCAATTATCCTCATTTTGCAAAGTATTCATAAGGAACTCCTTTTAGGCTATTGTGCCTCACTATCGTACATAATGGTAAAGGGACCGTCGTTGATTAAGGAAACTTGCATATCTGCACCGAACTGCCCATGGGCAAGAGGCATTCTCTGCTCTTCCGCCTTTTTACAAAAATACTCATATAAGGCATTAGCATGGTCAGGGAGCTCCCGCATTGATAAAACTGGGACGGTTTCCCCGCCGAGTATCTGCATAGAGGGTGAACTGGCTCACCACCAAAAAGAGCCGGAAACATCCCGAATGGAAAGATTGGTTTTTCCATTTTCATCCTCAAAAAGACGAGCATCCAAAACCTTTTTCAACATCTTATCCGCCACCTCCTCCGTATCGGTCTGGCTTACTCCAAGAAGAATCAGATAGCCCTTCTCAATGGATCCGATAACATTTCCTGAAACGGAAACGCTGGCTTCTTTTACTCTTTGTACTAAACAACGCATAAAACCTCCTTAGGCTATCTTAACGAAACTGCTTCTGGCTTTCTTGATATTCAAAGCCCGCCGCCTGTAATTTTTGGCAAAGCTCTTCTTTATTCAGCTGTAAATCCAAGCACAAATCTTCTAAACTATTGTATTCATCCCTAATTTCAGATTGATGAAACTAAGCAAGATAAAAAGGATCCTTGGGGATATCCATGACTGCTCCTTTCTTTTGGGAGGGAAAATGCTTCCCTGATAAACGAAGACTATCATAGCATAAAAGGGAGGGAAGGGGAGGATATTTTGTATTGTTAATGATTTATGAGATGTATAATGACTAATGAATTCATAAAATCCTGACAATATATGTAGTAAATGACAAATAAATTATCCTATGTTAGAATCAATTGTAAATTTAAGATAAAACGGTGAGTGAATTTTTGTGTTGGGAGTGCTATATGGTTCAGAAAAATAGTTAAGTATATCAATGAATTAGAGAATAAAAATGCTCTTGTAAAAGTATAAAGACCATATTGGTGCGATTGCCTCCGTATGTACTATAGTCACATTTGCTATGGCACTTATCATGACTTTTTATTAAGGATAGGAATAGCTATCAGGCAGCGGAGTTTTTATCAGATAGAGCAGACTTATTTTTTTGCAAGAATCTGTTATTGCGATGTTGCTTGAAGCTTCAGTACATATATTGATAAGATTAATTGTAGTATTTTTTTCCTATGGTTGTCTTTATTTTAGCACCTATAGGTAGTAATACAGTCGAGAAAAATAATATTTTGTTTTGCGCATGTAATTTTGTTTATTTTATATTTATTCTTTTGTTTTGCGTTTGTGTTTAATGAAGTTAAAATGGATATTTTTAACCATACTATTTATATTATCATTACACTAATTATTTGTTTAATATGGGGTAAATTTCTTAATAAAAAAATAATCAGAATAATAATGATCAGAATAAAAATAATCAGAATAAGGATGAGTTCCTAAGAGTAATTATGACAGCATTTCTGATTGTAATAGGTATATGGTGGTGGACTGAGAGTCCGAAATATACATTACTTTTTACATATCCTTATTAGGATATTACCTTTTTAATTTGTTTAATATGGGGTATTATCACTACACTAAGTATTTATTTAATATGGGAGTAAATTTCTTAAAAATAAAAATAATCAGAATAAAAAAATAATCAGAATAAAAATAATCAGAATAAAAAAATAATCAGAATAATAATGATCAGAATAAAAATAATCAGAATAATAATGATCAGAATAAAAAAATAATCAGAATAAGGATGAGTTCCCTTTTTTAGAGGAATTATGACAGCATTTCTGATTATACTATATACTGTAATAGGTATATGGTGGTGGACTGAGAGTCCGAAATATACAATTACTTTTTACATATCCTTAGGATATTACCTTTTATCTTGTTTGAGCGCAGAGTACCGAAGTGAGAAAAAATAATTCAATAAGAGGGTATCATGAAATTAGTATGATGTTTGTATTTTTTTATTGTGATTATGTTTCCATTACTATGGTTTTCGATAATTGGGATGAACCAGAATCCATACATGGATAAGAGGGACTATGAAATTGTTCAAATAATTAGTGCGTCTAATTTAGAGAGGGTAGAAGAAAAAATAAAAATCTGATAGTATAAATCAAACAGAACAGGGAGATATGGAGTACAACTATCGAAATGAGCAGAATAAGGATGAGTTCCCCTTTCAAGTAGTCATTTTACATCGTGGTTCACAAGTACTCCTAATGAATGGCAAAATAGATGGTAACGAAACTATCAATCCTCAGGAAGATATGTCATCCAGTAACCTTGTTATTGATACTAGATCCTATGAATTTCAGGAGGCAAGCCAATATCGTTTTTATAGAAAAAAATTTAATGATGTAACGACAAATCCTCCCCCCAAAAATGACTAACAAGGAGAATAACCATGCCCAATATCAACCTAACTTCTGCTTCCGAGAACCATACTTCTGACCGGTACAATCAAATACAAGCGAAACAAGAGCTGATGTCTATGATACTGGAAGGAAAATCATCCGGAGAAAGGGAAGGCTGGCTTTCTTCGGAAGAAGCAAAGATAATTCTACGTAGAAAGCAATAAACTATCGAAATTCGTCATACCTAATTCTACAAAATCCATCTATGCTTTCCTCATAAGCAAAGTTAACTGATACGAGAAAATGAGGAAAGACCATGGGCGCAGGCAAGGGAAATGAGAATATTCCTTGGATTTATAGAGGCATAGATTTTCAGACGTTGGGAAAACAAATCAAAAAATATCGTGTATTAAGAGGGCTTCGACAAAGCGATTTGGCGGAGCTCATTTTTAGTACGACAAACACCATTTCCAGAATAGAAATAGGCGGAATCGGTTGCAGTCTGGAGAATCTCTTGCGTATTGCCGATGCCCTGGAGGTCAGCCCGGATGCCCTGCTTTTTGGGAATTTCAATCCCATGTACAGCCGCTTTTTATCCCTATTTTTGGGATATGAAGGAAGAGATTTTACGGAAAATGGAGGAGAGCCTTTCGGAGATTTTCAAGGAAATATCTTCAAAGGAACAACTGACCTTTGTGGAAAGAGATTTTCAGAAATGGCTGAAAATGACGAAGCAGAGCCGGGAGGAAATGGAGGCGCAGGCGAAGGAGCAGTCGGGAGAAGAGCTTCGCTATTCGGTAGAGGATTATTTATTTTCTGCTACAAAGGTAGCGGATCCGGAAGAAAAAAAGTGGTGGAAGAGAATCCGGAGGAGGAGAAAAAAGACCAAAGCTCAGCTTCGAAAAGAGGAGAAGGCAAGACAACGGGAAAGTGCAAGAAAGGAAAAAGCAGCTTACCCAGGAAGAACAAAGGCAGAGAGTGCGGAAAGAAGCGGGACGAAAAAAAGAAGTAGTATAGAATTCATAGTTGAAATCGAATTGAACTGGAGATTCAAAAATTGAGTTGAAATTGAACTGAAATTCAAAATCCATCGAGTTGAAATTCATCGAACTGAAAAATTCAAAAATCTCTCGAATTGAAAAAATCAAAATCTATCGAACTGGAAATTCAAAAATCTCTCGAGTTGAAAATGTGAAATCTATCGAGTTGAAATTTACAAATCTCTCGAATTGAACTATAATCACAGGAAATATTGTGGGGGTAGGGCATGAGGAGAGACTTATATCAGGCAAGAATTATCGATGATTCTGTAGAGACTTATCTAAAGACCTTTGGTGCAGTTTGCATTGAAGGTCCAAAATGGTGGAAAAACCTGGACTTCCGCCTACCATAGTCGAAGTGAGTTTTACTTGGCAGACCCTACAGGAAATTTTCAAAATAGAAAGCTGGCGGAATTGGATCCGTCTCTTGTTTTAGAGGGAGAAGCTCCTCGTCTCTTGGACGAATGGCAGGAGGTTCCCTCTCTTTGGGATGCGGTTCGTTTTGCAGTGGACTTATCAAAGGAAAAGGGAAGATTTATTCTAACCGGTTCTGCAACCCCGAATCATAAGGGCATCCTGCACAGTGGAGCCGGACGAATTGCGCGTCTGAGAATGCGACCAATGTCTTTATTTGAAAGCGGAAAATCAAGCGGAAAAAGTCTCCTTAAGGGGTATTTGCTCCGGAAGTCTGGAATCCCAACTTACAGGAGAAGTGCAGCTAGTGATTTGATTGACTATATTATTCGTGGCGGTTGGCCGAATAATCAGGATTTGCCCTTGGAGCAAGCCGCATTACTACCGAAGGAGTATATCTCCGCCATTTTAAATGATGATATAGAGCGAATAGATGGTATAAAAAGGGATCGACACAAGATGGAGCTGCTCCTTCGTTCTCTTGCCAGAAATGAAGCCACCACGGTGAGCAATAAGAAGCTGAAGGATGATATCAAAGACATTGACCATGAAGACATTGTGGTGGAGACTGTTGCAACCTATTTGGGCATTTTAAACAGACTCTTTCTGATTGATAATCAAAAGCCTTTACGGTGCAGAATTACGTTCCACAATACGGGTAAAGCAGGCGGAAAAAAACGGCATTTGGCTGACCCTTCTTTGGCATGCGCCTTACTCAATGCAAGTCCAGAAATGTTGAAAAATGATTTAAATACCTTAGGATTTTTGTTTGAGGCTCTCTGTGAGAGAGACTTGAAGATTTATGCCGAGTTCTTTGGCGCATCTCTATATCACTATCAGGATTATCGAAATCGGGAAATAGATGCGGTTATTGTTACGCCTGAGGGAGAATGGTGTGGAATTGAAATTAAGCTGGGAGCGAATCAAATTGACGAGGCGGCTCAAAATCTTTTGAAGATTAAAGAGGAAATTTTGGAGGAAAATAAGGGAAAGGAGCCTAAAAGTCTCTGTGTGGTTTGCGGTCTTAGCAATGCCGCTTATCAAAGAGAAGATGGGGTATTTGTGGTGCCCTTAACAGCGCTGGGAGTTTGATTGAAGTTTTTTCAAAAATTTGTTGACAAGAAGCTATCCATGTTGTAATATACCATTCGTGCCTTGAAAATTTTAAAGGTTATATGCGGGTGTAGTTCAATGGTAGAATGTCAGCCTTCCAAGCTGAACACGTGGGTTCGATTCCCATCACCCGCTTTTTTTGCCCAGATAGCTCAGTCGGTAGAGCAGAGGACTGAAAATCCTCGTGTCACTGGTTCGATTCCGGTTCTGGGCATTTTTACCAAATATGCGCGAGTGGTAGAGTGGTACTATGTCTCCCTTGCCAGGAGAAGGTCGCGGGTTCGATTCCCGTCTCGCGCTCTCTAAGAAAAGAAAGAAGCCTGATTTTGCAGGCTTCTTTTGTTTTATGATGAACTTTTGGCTAACTGGGATTTATTGGAGAAGGGCGAAAAACTTTTACTATTGAGCCTTTAAAATAGGGGGGATATGTTACAGCCTGAATTATTGAGCGTTTCTCCTAAGGACGACTATAGCTTTTTTGCTTTTATACGAAAAATGGGGAAAAGAAAATCTTTGATGTCTCGCCATACATAAGCGGGGCGTGGTATGGGAAAATTAAAAGACCTTTGAAACATTTAAAAAAAGTAAGGGTTGCAAACCATTCCGTAGAGTGGAAAGGTGGCCAGGATATCGCACCGCATGAATTGTATAACAATTCCATCAGTGTATAAAAATATTTTTGCTCTCTATAACTATCTGTATCACAAGCAATAAAGTTTTGAAATTCGCCGTCTTCTAAACTTAGCTTTTTAGAGGGAGTCGGAATGGGAGTACTATTGTTCTCATAGCTTACTAATGTCATAGCTAGAACATCCTCAGCCATATAAAGAGCATCTACTAAATCATCCCCACAGGTGTAACAGCTTTCTAAGTCAGGAAAGTTTACGGAAAAATGTCCATTTTCTTCAGGTGTAAAAACGGCAGGATAAATGTATTTCATTTTCGGCCTCCTTTTAACTAGATAATATACGCGTATTAAGCACGTGTGTAAAGAATGGAAACAAATAGAGATTGCTTGTTGGGGACATAGATAGGGATTACTAAAAAGTAAAAAGCTAGGATTCATGCTGCTTTTTGCATAAAACCTAGCTTTCGACGTTTAAAGAATTTCGTAGGAACGGCCATAGTCTCTCATAGCAATTTGTTTCGCTTCCTGCGTATTTTTTGCTTCTATTCTGAGAATAGTAACCTTTCCGGTTTGGCGATCTTTGACTTTAACATGAACTACCATTTTTAAGACCTCCTTTCTTTTTTTAGACCAGTATATATATAGTCAAGGAGGAAAAACACTAAGTTTAAAACTTACAATAATTCCTTCACCATCCGCTGCAATAGCGGCACATTCCTCTCCATAAACCAGGGATTTTTATTAATCCATCCATAGTTTAGGGGGTGGGATGCCCAAAGGAAAAATTCAAGATTTCGAAGAAGTCTGCCCTGACAGCGGAAGAGATTTTGTCCCATGGTCTTTTTCCCATGCCTCTCCGTAAGGATACAGCAAATCCTTCAGGGGGAGCTTTGCCCCCTTCGGATCATAGTGGGCAATGGCGTATTTTCCAATCAAAATGCGAAGCTTCACCTTAGGGAGAAGAGCAGCCACCGCGTCATGGTATTTTCGCATAAAGGGGCGGGGCGGAAGATCCCCACCCTTTCCTTTTCCCGGATAGTAAAAGTCCATAGGGATAATGGAGATGGATTTCCCATAAAAGATTTCCTCGGAAATGCCCATCCACTCCATCAGGCGTTTTCCGGAAAGGTCATGGAAAGGAATGCCGGATTCCTCCACCTTCCTGCCGGGAGCCTGCCCCACCAGAAGAATCTTAGATTCTTCATGGAACTGAAAAATGGGAGGGATGCCCCGTTTTGTATAGCTTTGATTTTCCGGAAGGGACTTGATTTCCGCAATCAGCTCTTTCAGTGCTTTATCATTCTGTTTCATCAGCTAAGCATCCTCCAATTCTTATAAAATAAGCCTAGCCCATTTTTCTTATGCAATCCCGCTTAAATCATAGTCCGCAAGATATTTCGCCGCGGTATCGCAGATTCCTCTAAGGCAGCTCTCCTGGAATGGACTTTCCAGACCGGCGTTCTTTAAAAGCTTGGTGAAAACCACGGAACCGCCCTGCTTGGTGTACGCCATGTAGTGCTGCCAAGCTTCCTTTTGATCCTTCTGAATCATATTCCAGAATTGCAGAGCAACGGTTTGTGCCAGGCAGTAGTCAATGTAGTAGAAGGGAGAAGAGTAGATATGGCTCTGTCTCTGCCAGCCCTCTCCCTCACTATAGAAAGGAATTTCTCCATCCAGCTTGAACCAGGGCTGATAAATCTGTACCAGCTCCTTCCATTTGGCGTGTCGCTCTGCAGGGCTGAGATTTGGGTTTTCATACACGATATGCTGAAAATGATCCACCATGGTGCCATAAGGAATAAAGCATAAGGCGTCTGCCAAGTGGGAGTAATTGTATTTTCCGGCATCCTCCCCGAAGAACTCTTCGGAAAATGCTTCTGCAAAGAATTCCATGGACATGGAGTGGACTTCGCAGGCCTCAAGGCTTGGCCAAATGCACTCATAGGGTACCCGATTTCGGTTTAGATAAGCGGCAAAGGCATGACCTGCCTCATGGGTAATGACCTCAATATCATGCTGGGTGCCGTTAAAGTTGGCAAAAATGAAGGGGGTCTTGTAGTCCTGGAAGGATGTACAATATCCCCCACCCTGCTTGCCCTTGGTGGAGAGCAGATCCATTAACTCATCATCAATCATATGGTTAAAAAATTCTGAAGTTTCCGGAGAAAGCCAGTCATAGAACTTCTTTCCGGAAGCTACGATTTCGTCCGGATTTCCCTTCGGCTTCGGATTTCCGGAGCGGAACTCAATGGCCGCATCTGCATAGCTTAGGGGATAGGATTTGCCCAGTCGCTCTGCCTGTCTTTCGTAAATCTTTGCGGCAACGGGCACCACATATTTCTGCACAGCCTCACGGAACTTCTGCACATCCTGCTTGTCATAGCAGTTTCTTCTCATGCGGTAGTAGCCAAGCTCGGTAAAGTCTGCATAGCCCAGCTTCTTCCCCATTTGATCCCGAAGATGCACAAGCTTATCATACAGGCGGTCAAGCTCTCCCTGATTATCCTTATACCACTGTCCCTCCGCCTTCCAGGCAGCCAGTCTTCTGGCATCATCCTTGTCATTTTTAAAGGGAGACATCTGGGAAATGGTGTAAATTTTTCCTTCAAAGGGAATCTGTGCACTAGCCAGAAGCTTTTCATAGGCGGTAGTCAGCTCATTTTCCTCCTGCATCATGGGGATGATTTCCGGGGAAAAATGTCTTTAAGTCGATTTCTGCATTCAGGAACATAATGTTCCCATATTTTTGACAAAATCATCTTTAAAGGGAGACTCTAAAAGGGCCTTAATCCATTCCTGATTAAATTCCTGAATCTGAGGATAGGCATTGTTCCAATAGTTTTCTTCCTCATCGTAAAACTTATCCTCCGTATTAATGGAGTGACGAACCTGGGCAAGGCTGCACATGGTGAAAACATGGCCTTGCAGCTTTTCATTTTCCAAGAAAAGGGCATCCGCCTCTTCGAAAATCCTTGGCTTCCTTTTAGCTTCTGAATCAGCGCCTTCATTTCCTCTGTAATGCTTTCTACGGAAATGCGCTCATAGGGCATATCTTTAAATTTCATTTTTTTATCCTCCAATACTCAGACCGACATCATAAACACCTTGATAATAAGACGATTTTTTGGGTAGGTCAATTGGAAGGGAATTCATCGGGGCTGAGGGAGAAGCCCCAATGAATTGTGGCGGGCAAGAGGAGCGCATGTTTGGAAAGCTTTAGTCAGTGTATAGACAAGGAGATATCGCACACTTTGCGAGGGATACTCGATATAAGCAAAAAAATCACCCGGACCAAAAGGCCCGGGCGATGGAGGGATAGCATAATCAAAGAAATTTCCTTCCGAAAATACTTTATAATTTGAATTTTGATAAAAAGCTCTTCCATGACTTGTACCTGCTCGAAAAGCTTTTGCACTGCTGGCGGCAGATTCTTCCGCGGTGGCGGAGTTGTGCTGTACCACAGCGGATACCTGCTCCAAAACCCCGGGCGATTTCTTCCACGGACTTGGACTGTGTCTGAGAAAGACTGGCAATCTCTGCAATCTTTTCATGCATTTCCTGAGAACGCTTTACGATTTGCGCCAGAGATTTTGCGGCTTCCTCGGTCATCTGAGAACCGGTTTCGATGGAACGCACGGTATTTTCAATAAGAGCGGTAGTGTTCTTTTGCCGCTTCTGCTGACTTTCCGGCAAGGTTTCTTACTTCATCCGCTACAACGGCGAAGCCCCGACCGAATTCTCCGGCCCTTGCCGCCTCAACAGCTGCATTTAAGGCTAAAACATTGGTCTGGAAAGCTATGTCATCAATGGTATGGATGATATTGCTGATTTCCTGGGCGGTATGATTCATCTCGCTCATAGAGTCGTTTAAGGCATTCATCTGACTGCTGCTGGACTCCAACTCGCTTTCCGTTGTCTTGGAAAGCAGGGCAACATTTTCCGCATTCACTGCATTGTTCCGAACCTGGTCGGATACGGAAGTGATGGTGGCTGAGAGCTCTTCCAAAGAGCTGGCCTGTTCTGCGGCACCCTGAGAAAGAACATCACTGCCATGAGCCACTTCCTTGGCGGAGGCATTTACCTCTGTGGAAGCATGGTCAATTTCCCGTAAGGTTCCCTTCAGCATAGACTGAATGGTCTGTAGAGAGGAACAGATGGCAGAATAATCGCCCTTATACATCTTGGGGCAGGCTGTTTCATCATGGAAATCTCCTGCAGCCATTTTCTCCAAACGGGAGACAATGTCTGCGATGACTTCCTTTAGATGGGCGTTCATATCCTCAATGGATTTTACGGTACTTCCCACCTCGGTTTCATCTACAGGAAGTGCTAAGTAAGTGCTCTTCAGCTCTCCTTTGGACAAGCCCTGCATACAGTTCTTAATGGCCAGCAATGGCTTCATCAGCTCTGTTCTTACAAAGTAAACGGTTGCAAGAACGAAGAGAATGGTGGGAATCAAAAGGAAGAGGCTTAGGAACTGGGTGATAGAAGCTGTCTGCTCTGCCGCAGCACTTTCCGCCTCAGTTCTTTTTCGTCACCTCATCATAAAAGGGTATCATAGAAGTCGGAAACTTCCTGTTCTTTGGCCTGATAGTCCTCGCCGTAAAGAAGAGCCAGAGCCTCTTCTTTATTTCCCTGCTCTACCAGAGCAAAGGACTGCTCCTCTAAACCGGCAAGGTAGGCGGAAGCATCGGACATTCCCTTTAGGGCAGCTTCCTCGGAGGCACTTAAGCCATACTTATGCATTACTTCTACGGAATTTTCTCGATTTTTATCTACAGTAAGTTCCTTATTATAGGCATCCAAATGTTCCTTATTCCCGGTTGCGGCATAGGCTCTGGAAGTTTTACTTAAGGTAACACTGCCGTCTGAATAATCTCCGGCAGCTACAGTAACTTCAAACTGTACCTTCATGGCCTCCGTAGCCTTTGCGGCTTTGCACCTTATTAACGACTCCGGCCAATGCGGTAAGCAGCAAAAGCAAAATACTACCGATGGAAAAAAAGGCTAATTTTGTGGACTGATTCCATTTCTTTTTCATTTTCCCCTCCCTAGGATGTGTCCATATTTTCTCGAAAATAAGAAAATTTCCAATAACACAGATTTTTCGAATCCTCTTTTTGTTTGTTCTGTGTAGGTATTAGATTATCGGCAAAATGAAAAAAATAATTAATAGTTAAGATAAGCGATTTCATAAATAAGAATCCTTCTCAGGATTAAATTTTTGTAGAAAATGTATAATGGTTAAAAATATTATAATGGTTATTTCGTTTTCGGAAATTTAGAGAAAATGAGAGCATCCCTAATGGGACAATCTCTAACACGAAGTTCCTGAATATGGAGCTTCTTAATGTGGTAATTCCAAATGTGAAGTTCCCTGATAAGGCTATCTCTTCGGAAAGAAGCGTGCTCCTTCTATGGTAAAGCCGTAAGGAATGGAGTATACTTGCCCTAGAACAAATAGAGGACAAGGACGGAAAGCGGATGTAAGAGGCACAAAGCAGATGTTCCGGGTTAAAAAGGATTCGCAGATAAAAACGAACTGTCCCGAACCGGCATTACTGTTAAAGACAGAACGCAAATGTCACAAACCCTCAGCATAACAAAAGGATAAGACATAAAGGAGGCAGAAGATGGCTTGTACAACGATTTTGGTAGGAAGAGAGGCATCCTACGACGGGTCCACGATGATTGCAAGAAATGAGGATTCCGGCTCAGGATCATTTTCCCCTAAGAAGTTTATAGTGGTGGAACCCAAGGACCAGGGCGAGACTTATACCTCGGTACTGTCCCATGTGACCATTCCCCTTCCCAAGAATCCCCTTCGCTATACCTGTATGCCCAATGCGGTGGCGGGAGAAGGCATCTGGGGGGCAGCAGGGGTAAACAGTGAAAATGTTTCCATGACCGCAACGGAAACCATTACCAGCAATGAACGAGTGCTTTCCGGAGACCCTCTGGTAGTGTATAAGAAGGCGGAAGATGGAGAAGAGGAGCAAATCGGCGGAATCGGAGAAGAGGATTTGGTCACTTTGGTGCTTCCTTACATTCACTCCGCTAGAGAGGGTGTGCTTCGTTTAGGAGAATTACTGGAGCAGTACGGAACCTACGAGATGAACGGCATTGCCTTTTCCGACTCTGAGGAAATCTGGTGGATGGAAACCATTGGAGGACATCACTACATTGCCAGAAGAGTGCCGGACAATGCCTATGTGATGATGCCGAACCAGCTGGGCATCGACTACTTTGACTTTGAAGATGCCTTTGGGCAGCAGGAGGAATACATCTGTTCCAAGGATTTAAAGGAATTTATCCAAAAGAATCATTTGGACCTTCGTTTTGAGGATGAAATCGAAAAGACCGGGGGACTGGATTAATCCAAGAGAGTGCTTCGGCTCCCATTCCGATGCGGACCATGTGTATAACACCCCAAGAGCCTGGTATATGGCAAGATATTTTAACCGAAATACCTTCCGTTTCGAGGGGGAAAATGCGGAGTTTACCCCGGAATCCGATGACATTCCCTGGTGCTTATGCCCGGAATTAAAGATTACTCCGGAGGATGTAAAATATATCCTTTCCGCACATTTTCAGGGTACTCCATACGATTGCTACGGAAAAATATGGGGAGGAAAAGGAAAGAGGAAAGTATCGTCCCATCGGGATTAGCAGAAACAATTTCCTAAGCCTTACCCAGATTCGTCCGAATGTGCCTAAGGAATATGCGGTTTTGGAATGGGTATGCTTCGGCTCCAATACCTTCAACGCCTTTTGTGCCCTTCTATGCCAATATCGATAAAACTCCGGAATACTTTTGCCAATACGGAAAAGCGGGTAACTACGGAAAACTTCTACTGGGCAAATCGCATTATCGGAGCTTTGGCAGATAGCCAGTACAGCTATTGTCGCTCCCATATTGAACGCTACCAGAGCAAGGTGCCCACTAAGGCATATACGATTATGAAGGCCTTTGAGGAAGAGCTGGAAAAGCAGGAAAGAAGAAAAAGTCTATTTCTTCTTTATTAGAAGAGTGTAATGCAAAGATTGCGGAAATGGTAAAGAAAGAAACGGAAGATGTACTGGATAAGGTACTCTTTGAAGTCAGCTGCCAGATGAAGAATGGCTATGGAAGATCCGATGCTTAAAGATAAGGCGTTGACGCAAAAAAACTTAAGCCGGAATGGAATGAAGAATGATTATGCAGTATGGTCTGAAAGAGGGGATCAGCATGCTCACCGGTACTTGTTGAAAGCCGGCGAAGTGCAGGACTGTAGAAATTAATTTATTGAAGCGACTGAAGCAGTATGGGTCTGTAAGGAGGGGCAATCTGAGCCCGCCGGTACTTACTGAAAGCGAGCTAAAGCGAAGCTTGAAGTTAGTGCTAAAGGACAGACTTTTCATTAGAAAAGTCGTCCTGATGCAGACCAACTTCCAAAGGAAGTTGCTTTGCGAAGCAAAGTGAGCAGTGGTTAACGTAAACCACTGCTCAGTCAGGGCGAAGTTAGCGGGAGCGTGCCCCGATTACAGACCCATACTGTTTCAGAGCGCAATTACAATCTTATTCCACCGGACCCGTCACATACATGGTCATCTGTGCAGTACAAAGAAGCTGCCCCTCCGGAGTGGAGATGGAAACGCTTTTGCACAATGGTGGTTCTTCCTTTGTGAAGGGTATTACAGGACAGGATATGCTTTTCCGGGTCTTCCCGGACGGCAGTACTGATGCCGCTTAGGGTTACATTGGTCACGCCGAAGCTATAGGCAGTCATGCCGGAAGCCATATCGCAAAAAGTATATAAAACCCCGCCATGGACTGCACCGTAATGATTTAGCATTTTCTCCGTAAACTCTATTTCCAGCTTTATATATCCTTCTTCGGCTTCCAACAAACGGATATGATCAAAGTCCGTTAGATTTTTGGATATGCTGTTCAATTCAGTCCATAACTTCTTTTTCTTAACATAGTACCTCTTTTCTGCATCAGATGTGACTTTGGCTGTATATAGTAACATAATATTTCTTGTGAAGGAAAAGTTTTTTTGCTATGGTCAAGGAAAGATTTTGAAATTTCATGAAAAAAAGTCTTATCGCAATAGAACTTTTCTCCAGGAAAAATCCCTCCCCTTGCTAGTTCTTCGGCTTTCCCCTTATAATAGGCAGGAAAAGCCATTTTGTAGAAAAAGTTCCGAAATATCGAGGCTAGAGAGGGGAAAAATGATTGCAGCAAGTAATGTAACCTATCGTGTAGGGAAGAAGGCCCTTTTGAAGAGGTCAATATCAAATTTACGGAAGGAAACTGTTATGGGGTAATCGAGTGCCAAACGGTGCCGGTAAATCCACTTTGTTAAAGATTTTATCCGGAGCCATTGAGCCCACTTCCGGAGAAGTCATCATTACCCCGGGACAGCGCTTGTCCGTATTGGAACAGGATCAGTTTAAATATGATGCTTACCCGGTGCTTAGTACCGTAATTATGGGAAATAAGCGCCTGTATGAGTGATGCAGGAAAAAGGATGCGCTTTACGCAAAGGCGGATTTCTCCGACGAGGACGGTATCCGTGCAGCAGAGCTGGAGGAGAATTTGCCCAGATGGACGGCTGGAATGCGGAGTCCGATGCAGAGACCATGTTAAACGGCTTTAGGCATTGGTCCGGAACTTCACCATAAGATGATGAACGAGCTAAAAGGGTTCCGAGAAGGTGAAGGTACTTTTGGCTAAGGCTTTATTCGAAAATCCGGATATCCTGCTTTTTGGACGAGCCTACCAACCACCTGGACTTAGGCTCCATCGAGTGGCTGGAGGACTTCCTTATTAACTTTGAAAAATACCGTGATTGTAGTCAGCCATGACCGTTACTTCTTAAATAAAGTTTGTACCAATATTGCGGATATCGACTATGGGAAGATTACACTCTTTGCCGGAAACTATGATTTCTGGTTTGAGTCCTCTCAGTTGATTGTTCGTCAGCAGAAGGAAGCCAACCGGAAGAAGGAAGAGAAGATCAAGGAATTGCAGGAATTTATCCAGCGTTTCTCGGCAAATGCTTCCAAGTCCAAGCAGGCGACCTCCAGAAAGCGTGCGTTGGAGAAAAATCGAGCTGGATGACATTAAGCCATCTTCCAGACAGTATCCTTACATCCAGTTTAAGCCAAACCGAGAAATCGGAAATGATGTTTTGGAAGTGAATAACCTGACTAAGACCATTAACGGTGTCAAGGTTTTGGACAATATCAGCTTTATCTTAAATCGTACCGATAAGGTAGCACTGGTTGGTCCTAACGAGCTGGCAAAGACCGTACTGATGCAGATTCTTGCGGGGGAAATGGGCTGGATTCCGGAGACTATAAGTGGGGCTTAACCACCAGCCAGTCCTATTTCCCGAAGGACAATACCAAGGAGTTTAACTCCGAGGACACCATTGTGGAATGGCTTACCCAGTATTCCCCGGACAAGGATACCCAGTTTGTAAGAGGGTATTTAGGAAGAATGCTCTTTAAGGGAGATGACGGTGTAAAGAAGGTCAATGTTCTTTCCGGAGGAGAGAAGGTTCGCTGTATGCTTTCCAAGATGATGATTTCCGGATCCAATGTCCTGATTTTGGATGAGCCTACAGACCACCTGGATATGGAAGCGATTTCCGCCTTGAACGACGGCTTAAAGAACTTCCCCGGCGTAATCATCTTTGCTTCCCGTGACCATCAGGTTGTGGAAACCACCGCAAACCGTATCATGGAAATCATTGACGGAAAGCTTATTGATAAGCTCACCACCTATGATGAGTACCTGGCATCCGATGAGGAAATCAAGAAGAGATTTACCTTTACTCTCTCTGAGGAAGATGCAGGAGATAACTAAATAGAATTTATATAGTGAGAAGTTTTGAGCGTTCTAAGCTTCGGAGAATGGCGGTAATGGCGATAAAGAAAATGTCATTACCGCTATTTTTTTATATCTTAAAAAAGAAGAACAGGATAATGCTGAGGTCTTGCTTATTTTGCTTTGCTACGGAGAAAAAGAAAGGAGTGGCAGAGCATTTAACGAAAACTATTTAAAAGTATTTGCTGAAGTTCTTGCTATAGTTAAATATTAAAAATTAAAGTGAAATAATAATACAATCTACTTTTATAATTAGTTCAGAATATGTTAAGCTATTAAAGGAACTTTAAATTTTAAGTATATTTAATAATTTGAAGAGAGGAAAAAGAAAAAATGAAGACAAAGAGAAGACTCTTGGCATTCTTTTTTTCTGTGCTGCTGATTTGTCAGGGATGCTTTCCGGCAAAGGCAGAGGAGAAAACCCCTTCAGTTTTTGTGAAAACAGAAACAGGCAGCAGGGAAGAAGAGAATAGCAGAGAGGTCGGAGTACTTGGCTCGATACGTGAAATAAACGAGGGAACAGATGCCAAAAGCGAAGAAGACAGAAATTCTAATGAAGAGGCATTGGTGGAGGAAAGCAATCTAGGGACTATGGCAGAGGATGGAAACGCTGCCGAGGCTGTAGAAAGCACAGAAGAGGACAGAAACGCTGCCGAGACTGTAGAGGGGCACAGAAGAGGCTGGAAACTCTGGCAAGGCTGCTGAGGGCGATGAACATAAGGAGAAAAAGCCGGAAACAGGAATCTAATCATCCGATTACTTTTACTAAAGAGCTGGTAAATGGGGGAATCCAAGAAGTAAAGGATACTGAAGGCTCCTCTCATTATCTTTTGGAGTATCTAGTTCGCTTTGATGGGAAGAACTTTGAAGGAACACATCAGGAAGATGGTTATGAAAATGTTATCTTTCAGGATACTTTAGAAAATGAGATGCTACGGTTTTTAATCCGGCATACTACAATGTTAACAGTGATTTTGAGAATAAAGAGCAGTACATCCCGCATATCCGTAGGGGTGTATGGAGAAGTGGAGAGTATCGAGAGGATGGAAGCGGAAAGAAGATTTTTGTTCCTGCAGAAGATGATGAGGCGAATCCCGGCTCCGTATTTTCTCTGAGAACAGATGAAGAGGGAAGTACCCTGCGGAAGAAAAACAATATCCGGATATAAATTATATAGATCGGTATTGGAATCTAGAGCCGGAGGTATGCAGTACAGATTGGGACATATGAATCCTAATGAAGGCTTTGAAATTCGTTATTTTGTAGAAATTATTGAGTTTCCGGTAAAAGGATCAGTTTATAAGAATAAAGCCGAATTGTTAAATGTGGAGGTGAAGGCACAAGAACATAGCTACACCGTAAAGAAGCTGCAGATTCTTTTTGATCAAAGCGGCTTTAGCATCAAAGTTCGAAAGACGGATAAGCAGGATGGAACCCCTTTAGAAGGTGGAGAATTTTTGGTGTATAGCCTTAACACCGGTTATAGAAAAATTATTGTTTCCGGTAAAGATGGAATTGCAACAGTAAATAACCTCATCAAAGAATCTTATAATGTCAAGGAAGTCAATCCTCCCTTAGGATATAAGATGGGAAATAGAGAAGAGGATTTTTGTCATGGAAGAGCAATTTAATGAAAGCTCCGAAATTCTCTTGGAATATCAAAATGAGAAGAAGAAAGTCGAAGACCCGGATAAAAGGGATATTCTCGTACGAAAGGATTGGATTTTAAAGCCGGGAGTTCCTTCTCCGGCCTCTCTCCCTATAGAAGATTTGATACATGATGATGCTTTAAATGTATCTGATGAGGAGCATCGTCTGTCCGGCGAAGGGGATGCTAGGGAAGGGGGTAATACTCTTTCTGCTCCAAGTGGAGAGGATACTTCGTATTTAGGCTATCCTTCTATGGCAGATATCTATCCGAAGGTAACTGTACATCTCTTAAGAAATGGAAAGAGATTTAAAACGGCTATTCTTAGAGATGACGATTTTTATGGCTTATACCATAGATTTACCGATTTGGATAGAAGAGATGAGAACGGAAAAGAGATTGAATATACGGTGGAAGAAAGAACCGATAGATGGCTTTAAAACAGTAATTACCGGATCTCAGGACACGAAGTTTGTCATTACCAATGCGCATTATTTGGATGCAAAGACAGCTATTCCCGTAACGAAAATTTGGAAAGGAGAAGGCCCTCACCCAAGAAATGTGAAGGTTCTACTTTTGGCAGATGGGGAAACCGTCGATGAAGTAATATTGAATGATGGCAATGACTGGCAGCATACGTTTCAATACAATAAAACGGATGCAGAAAACCAAGCTGTTAAGTTTGAAATAAAAGAAATACCTGTGGAGGGTTATGATACTGCGATAGAACATAATGAGGCTACCGGCTATATCAATGTTCTTGTAAATTCGAAAAATCCGAAGCTAAGAATCCGGAGGAGAATAATCCGGAAAAAGAAGGACTCGGAGAATGCACAGAATCCCCCCGATGGCGGAAATCATCAGAATCCTTCAAATGAAGACAACACACCGAACCCTCCTGATACTACAAGCAATACTCCCGGTACCGGAAATGTATCTAACAACTCCGGTAGGGGAATTGCTCCTATCTCTTCCGGCAGTGGAAATTCTCCAAGAGTATTGGGAGCCTCTATTCCCACCGGAACAAGTTCTTCCGCTACAACGGTGGAAAATAATGGAGAAGTTTTAGGTGCAGACAGAGCAGCTTTTACTTCTGAAACAGCTCCCACGGCACAGGTACTTGGAGCAGAGAGACCCGAAAAGATTTTCATGGAGAAAAAAACGCCTCAAGTTCTTGGAGCGCATAGAGGAAGTACAAAAACAGCAGATTATAGTGGTGCAAAAGCTTTATTTTATATTATTTTTAATTTCCAGCATTAGGCTTTTTCTATTCCCTTCTGCATAAGAAGAGAAGTTTAAGCAGAATGAAATAGTGAAAAGGACCGATTAATCCGGTTTATGCCGGTTTATCGGTCCTTTTTTAGAAGCTAATTTTCCAAAAACTAATTTTATAGAACTTATTTTTAGTCTCTTTTACAGCTTAGTCTTTCTATAAGCTTGTAAAGTAAATTTTATTCCTTTGTCACCTTCAGCTTTTGTACGGTTAAATGTCCGAAAATACTATGGGGATTTTTCCTCTGCAACGATGCGGTAAGAGTATTTTCTGGCTCCCCTCAATAAAGACGAAAGCAAATTTTTCCTTTAACAATCCATTTTCCATCTTCGAAAATAATGCTTTCTGTATTAAAGTAAGGTCTTCCGCTCCAAAGTCTCCCTACTCCGAAAAACAGCAGTATCTTTATTGATGAGATTGTAATTTTCGCCACCTTTGATTGTGGACTCCCAGGCTTTATCACTAACATCTAATCCCAATAAATCTTCCAGCACTTGCCTATAGCTATCCCAATCCAAAGCAATCGCTTTCTCTCCATCAGAACGGACTGCTCTCAAATATTTTGCTGCAAAGTCCGGAAAATTGCTTTCCACATAATAGGGGCTGGATAGAACCGTTAAAATTAGATTTGTCTGTTCGGCAGTTGGCTGCTTTTTCTGTAAAATCAACGGAGAAACTATTTTTCTCGTTAAAGGGATCAAACATTCCATAGTGGATGGAAAGCGGCTAAATAAGGTAAGACATTGGCATCCACATTCGGAGTATTTACAATCTTTGTTGCCGGAAAATAAAGCTCGTCAAAAATCCATTCTCCACTGGAGTTTACCAGATATCCATCCGGCGTTTTTTGATTTAGTAGGCAATAACCTCCGCATCAAAGTAGTAGCAGTAGGCAATGTGATCGCCATCCGCATCAATCCATTGCCAGGTATTTTTGGGGGTAAGCTTCCGTCATCATTTTGATACCATAACCTTTGGCATCCTGCTTTCAACTTCCTGCAAAGCAAACAAAGGATAATGTAAGAGTAAAGAGGACAGAGCAAAGCAAGAGGGGAAAAAATTTTTGGATTGTTCCATAACGATATTCTCCTTTTGAAAAATATTTAACTGTGGTAAGAATGATTCTGTGGAAAACCCAAGAGCGGATAAATGTTGGAGATTTTATGTCAGGATTTTTCCGAACAGAATTATATTGTAATGATTATAAAGAAAATAAAAGCATTAGTGCAATAAAGGTATATAAGTTTAAAAATGAAGCAAAATTTACTTTTGCAATAGTATTTGCATAGAATGCATATATGCTAGATACAACTATAGTTAGGGAATGAGCAGAGGTGATTTGATGAAAGAATCGGTAGAAAACAAACTGAATAACATTCATGAATTGGAATTTACCCTGTTTTGTATTGAAAGTTTAGCAGAAGCTTTGCATAAGGATGGAGCAAGTGTTTATCAGGGGCTTAGCAGTGGAAAGAACTTTTTGCAAAACTATATCATACCGGAATATGAGGTGCTTCATACGCAAGGAAAAAGAATATATCCTTCAGGAGCTTTTTGTCTGTGATGAAAGAATGGGGGTAAAAGCTATGAATGCCCATCCCGTTCTTTTTCAAAAAAAATACGCCCGCATTATAGCAGGCTTTGCAGAGAAAGAAAAAATATCTTTAGAAAATGCCTTGGATTTTTTTTATAAATCTGAGCTTTATCAACTCATTAGCCAAGGCATTTCCGATATGTATTGCAGAAGTGACTTATATCTGATTGATGAGTTAGAAGAAGAATATATGTCTTCTGAAAGAAAGTAACAATCTTTATTCCTTCCACTGCAAATGATGTAGGGCTCCTTCCTTACTTAAGAAGGGAAAATCCTGCTGCCGAAGGGCTTCATATAAAATGATGGCTACAGAATTGGAAAGATTTAAGGAGCGAGCTTCCTCCAGCATAGGAATACGGATACACTGTTCCTCGTTATCTACCAGAATTTCCTCCGGAATACCGGCGGATTCCTTTCCGAAGACAATGTAATCATTGGGAGAAAAGGATACTTCCGTATGGGTTTTATGAGCCTTGGTAGTGGCATACCATACCTTGGGAAGGGCAATTTTTGTGCCGGAAGTATTTTTATCGGATATAGTTTCAGAGGGCGCATTGCTAGAAGATATGTTCTCTAATGCGGATAAATCGGAGCACAAAGGAGAAGTTTCTCCCATCGCTTTTTCCATTTCTCTCTTTTCTTCCTCCACACCTGCCATAAATTCCTCATAGGAAATATATTCTCGAAGCTTTAATAAAGACCAGTAATCCATACCGGCTTTTTTGATGTTTTTATCATTCAAAATAAAGCCATAGGGCTTAATCAGGTGCAGGGTACTTTTGGTTGCCACGCAGGTTCTGCCGATGGCTCCGGTATTAAAGGGGATTTCCGGTTCATGTAAAACGATATTCATAAAGTCTCTCCGATTCTATCCGTTATCTATATAGCTTACCATATACTATTCTCGGTAATTTACGGTTCACAGGATTTAGGAACCGATTTTTGCCGCCACTTTTTTGGCAATGGAATCCGCCAGGATTTTTCTTTTTCTTTGCAGCATCCTCTTCCTTTTCGGAAGCGGAAGCGGCTGCGGCTTTCCTCAATCGCCAAATGTCCGATAGCCTGATATTTTACAGTTTGATATTCATTTTCATTGCTTTTTCCAGTTGGGGCAGTGAGAGCGGCTACCTTCCTGCCACATCTTGGCAATTTCATCTTCATCAAATTCGGCCATGCACTCATAGTCTTCCTCTTCATCGTCAAATGCCAAATTTCTGCATAATTCACATTCACACATGGACTAAACCTCCAAAACTATTCTGTACAGTAGACTTTTTCTTCCTGCCTTTTATCTTTTTCCGTACTTTGTTTCAACGCTTTTTCTTACGGTCTTTTTGCTACTTTCGGAAGATTTCGTTGCCGTTTTTCTTTGTATTTGTAGCCTTCGTCTTTTTCGCTTGCTTCTTTTTCGGTGGACTTTTCTTTTCAACAGTCTTCTTGGCAGCAGGCTTTTTTTCTTTCCGATAGTCTTGTTTCCGACAGCCTTTCTTTCCCCTACAGGCCGCCAGGTCTCCGGATCCTTCTTGCTGGAAGGGCAGAGGTCCTGCAAATAACATTCGCCGCACTTGGGATTCTGAGAAGTACAAAGGGTTCTTCCCAAGGCAATGATGTGGGTGTTCCAACGAATCAAAAACTCCTCCGGAAGATGCTCCATGAGCTGAAACTCCACCTTGGTGGGATCTGGGAATCCATGCCAGTCCCAAACGGTTGGAAATGCGCTTCACATGGGTGTCCACCACGATAGAGGGAATATGGTAAATGTTTCCTAAAATCAGATTTCCGGTTTTCCGTCCCACCCCGGGAAGAGCAGTTAAGGCCTCGATATTCTGGGGAACCTCCCCTCCATACTCCTCTACCAGCGCTTTGGCACAGGCCTTCATATTTTTTTGGCCTTGTTATGATAGAAGCCGGTGGAATGGATATCCTCTTCCAGCTCCTTTAAATCACAATCGGCAAAGGCTTGCAAATCTTTATATTTCACAAAAAGCTTTTCCGTCACCATATTTACCCGGGCATCGGTACACTGGGCACTTAAAATAGTGGCAAAAAGCAACTGCCAGGCATTTTTCGCCTCTAAAAATCATGGGCCGGTCCCCATAATGGGCATCCAGCCTTTTCATGATTTCTCGAACTCTCATTTCTCTTTTTCTTTGATTCAGAACGAATAAACATTATTTACTGTATTTCTTTCTATTGATATTTTTAAAAAATGTATCCGAAGCCACCAAAGGGAGAAGCTTAAAATTCAATGGTGATGCTTCTTCCGGTAGGTTGATAGGGGTAATAGCGTACACCGGCAGCGTCCAACATTCTCTTGAAGCCTTTACCGCAGGAGTATCCGCATACTTATCTTCCCAGTATACCAGAGTTTTGATGCCGGATTGGATAATGGCCTTTGCACACTCATTGCAGGGGAAGAGGGTGACATAAATCGTAGCGCCCTCCAGGGAACCGCCCCTATAATTCAGGATAGCATTCAATTCGCATGGGTTACGTAAAAATACTTGGCGTTATAGGGATCTTGCTCTGCCTTCATTTTCGCCCAAGGAAAAATGTCGTCGAGCAACCCTTGGGGAAGCCGTTGTAGCCCATGGAGAGAATCTTATGATCCGGGGAAACGATGCAGGCTCCTACCTGGGTGGAGGGGTCCTTGGAACGGTGGGCAGATAGAGTACAGATTCCCATAAAATATTCATCCCAGGAAATCGCGTCCTGCCGCTTATCATTTTCACTCATAGAAAACCCTCCTTTTTCATCGAAAAAACATGTATTCTTTAGGCTCTAATGATAGCAAAAAGGCAGGGGGAATGGAAAGAGAGAGAATGAGGATTATTTGTTTTTTTAATAAAACTTATGATAAAACTAAGGAAAGCTGACTTTTCCATGTCAAACACGGAAAAAGAAATATAGGATAGAAGCTAAATGTCGTGGATTCCCTTAACTAAATTCAAAAAATACGAATTATCAAAGGAGAATAGGATGTTTTGTAGAAAAATGTGGTTTAAAAAATGATGATGATGCCGTATTCTGCAAACTTTATGGAGCAGATTGTCCGAAGAGGAAGTAGAACAGTTTTCGGAGGGAACCCTTTCTTTCCCTCCACGCCCTCGGTGCCAAACGAATCTGTTGTAGGGAATAAGACAGTGGCTACAAAAGAAGCTAAGGCTTTTGAAACCAAAGAAAAATTACAATTACATTTTTATTTGCCTTCTTCTAGCGTTTCTTATAGGGAGCAGTGGAACTTGGATATATCTACAATTCTTTAAGAAAAATTACAATTCCCTTAGATGAATATGTGAAGGTGAATATCCATGGACCAGTGGCTATGCTGTAGCAGATACGGAAATAGACTAGGGATGGAATCGAAAGGGATTATGGGGGAAAAATTATCCTTCACTCAGTTGGCGAAATCGAAGAGGTTTGGAGGAGCTTTATCATTCTCCGATAACTTGCTTGTTTGAATCTATCAGTCCTCCCAGTCTTAAGAAAGAGAAAAACATTAAAAATGGAGATTTAATTGCTTATCAGTGGAACTTTGATGACAGAGAGATTACCTGTTATTTAAATTGTAAAACTGAAAGTAGAGAATAAAAAGATAAAAGCCCATACCGATGCTTCTGTGAAAGAAGAGGATATTTTTCAGGGAAAATGGAAATTAAGGCAGTAGGAGATAATGGATATGGCAAGATAGTTCTAAGATCTTTACCAGAAGGTCTTAAAAAAGATGACTTTATAATATATTCCAATTTTTATTATCTAATGGCTCCAAAGTAGATATTGATTTACGATACAGCCCGCTTTACTACTATGAATCTTGCGGTATTTTACCCAGTAAAAAGAACATAACTTATACTGTTTCAGGCTTGGGGAAAGTTCAGAGGAGAAAAGATACTGCTATAGGCACAGAAGATTCTTTCGATGCCGTTTTTCTACAGCAGAGGATGATGCGAAAACTGAGGAGGCAAAAAGCACAGTATGCTGTATCGGACTATATTTGCCCCTACAGTTCCTTCAGGTTAATTACGAAGCAGGATATGACCGAATTGATGGCAGAGTATCCAAAGGATCTCTTCCCCGGGCAAAGGTCGCTTGCTCAGATGATTATAAATGAGATATATGCCAGATACGGTTATGAGTTTAGGATCCGGAGCTCAATGATTATTTTGAGCAATTTTATTGGTACCCTTCTCTCCGGGATCGGATATCAAATGTGGATAATATTTATCGACAAATGTCAGAGATTGAAAAAGAAAAATGTGGAGTTCTTAAAGACCTATCCTTAAGCAGTTTTGCAAGGCACTAAGCCTATTCTGAAGTATTTCATAAGATTTAGATATACCCCTTTACTGAAGAGACAGTAAAGGGTATTATCATATTTCAGAATAAATAGCGTAGGTGAAGCCTGTGACCCCTCAAATGAGAAGGAGTGGCATGGGTGCAACAAGGAAGTCTGAGTGAAACTTAAGTAAGAAATGACACGAACAGGGATAGTGAGGAGGTCATATTAATGAATCGGCATTGGAACAAAGGAATTAAGATACTATTACTAATGTTTACCTTTATGTATGGAATACAGGTCTACGCCTCTCCCATTAAAGGAGACAAGCGAAGCGCCTTAAGCTTTGGAGAAAATGGAGAATATCTGGATGCGGAGCAATATGCCAAGGATAATCCGGATGTGCTAGAGGCCTACGGAATGAATCCTCAGCTTTTTGGAGTCATTACCTGCATTTCGGGATTAAGGAAGGACGGCGTGCTTATGGTCTGGATGCCTCTTCTCCCGAGGCAGTGGCAAAGTTTAAGGTCTTCACCGTGGCGGAGCAGATTTGCAATGACGCCATGAGCGACAGGGAGAAGGTGAAGGCGGTTCATGACTGGATTATTCAGCAGACCAAGTACGATATTGAGAATCAGAGAAGACGAACCATTCCGGAGGATTCTTACCATATAGAAGGCGTGATGCTGAAGGGAGTTGCAGTGTGCAACGGCTATGTGGAAGCCTTTGATTATTTTATGGAGGTTTTGGGCATTCCTCATGAGGTTGTGGTAGGAAAGTCCGTTGGCAGAGGCGGTGCAATAGGCAGCCATGCCTGGAACAGGGTTTGGATTGACGGAAAATGGCTTTCTGTGGACTGTACCTGGGATGATCCGGTGACGGAGGATGAGAAAATCAGATTATCGACAAATATTTTCTTCGAACAGAGGAGGAAATAGCTGACAATCATATCACAGAAAAAAATTTTTCAAAAAAATTATCAAAATAGAAAAAGTTAAATCCTAAAAGTATTTCTGACAAATTTAATAACATTTTCGAGGAATGTTGAGAATGCCGAAGTCTATGTTAAGATTTCTCTCGGAAAAAGAACTTTTTAAGAAATAGTGCAAACAAGTGAATTTCTAAGGAAGAGTACTGAGAAAGTAAGTACGGAAGTAAAGGAGAGAAAGATGAAAAGAATGGGAAGAAAAGGAAGTCTTTTGGCATTAGGATTGGGAGCAGCTTTTCTGGTATCTGCCATTCCTGCAGTGGCGGCTCCATTAAACACAGAAGGAAGCTGGAAGCAGGACGCCGGACAGTGGTCTTTTGTAAAGCCTGACGGAAGCAAGTACCAGGGCTGGATTTACACTGACGGAAGCTGGTTCTTCTTAAAGGAGGACGGAACTTTATTCTCCGGTTGGCAGAAGAATGATGCCGGAAAATGGTTCTTTATGAGCACTTTACACGACGGTACCTTCGGAAAGCTTCTTCAGGGCTGGCAGTGGGTAGGAGGGTATTCCTACTATTTACAGGAGGAAGAAGGACCTAAGTTCGGAGAGCTTTTGGTTTCCTCCGAGAAGGACGGCTATAAGGTAGATGCTGAGGGACATTGGGTAAATGCTGACGGCACTCCCGTATATGAGGCCGGAAAGGGATATCCTTCCGTAGAGCAGAAGCAGAGCACAGAGGCGGCAGCAAGCACCACTCCCACAAAGACCATTATCAGCTTCTCCGGCGGCGGAAGCGGTTCCGGATCAGGAGGGGCAGGCGGCGCAAGCGGCAAGAAAAATGGCGCTAAGGCCAGCAGCTCCAACCTTCCAAAACCTGTAGTTTCCGGCTCCAACCTGGTAGCCAGCGGTTCCAACATGGGACATTAAAAAAGGTTTTTCAGAAGAAAAATTTCTCAGAATGGTAGTTTTAGAAAGGACAGGGATGTCTTTTCACGAGGAGATGGCTCTCATGCAGAAGAGCCCTTACAAAAGGGATTTATATCATGGACGATGAGATGCAGAGCATAACATCTCCTCGCATTAAAAAAAGAGGCTATATAGCCTCTTTTTTCGTATGGAAATCGTTATGCTTGCTTCCCGCATCGTCCTGAAAATCGCCTTTGCAATCTCTACAAAAATGATAATACTGAAGAAATTCGAAAAACGATTCCCCACTGCATAAGGCTTGGAGGGTTACATCGAAGAACTGATTGATTCCCGGAGTAACGATTACGCCTAAAAAGCAGGAAGGCGGAAAGCAGTGCCGCACCGTTTAAGTAAATATTGTCCAGAGGATTTCCATTGAAAAGAGAACGGAAAACGGATTTTTACATTAAAGGCATGGAAGAGCTGTAATAGTCCCAGGGTGGCAATGCCATGGTCTCGGAAAGATTTTCCTCGTGGAAATACTGTCCTGCCAGCCAATAGATGAACAGAGTCAATCCACCCTCTAAAACACCCTGATAAAGAATACTTTCCAGTACACCGTTGGAAAGGAAGCTGGAGCTCTTTTCTCTGGGCTTTCTCTGCATTACATCCGGCTCAGCCTTTTCCATTCCTAAAGCGATAGCCGGGAAAACGTCAGTTACCAAGTTAATCCAAAGGATATGTACCGGCTGTAGATGGTCCAGCCCAAAAGGGTTGCCACAAAGAGGGTAATCACCTCTCCGAAGTTTGCGGAAAGCAGGTACTGTACCGCCTTTTGAATATTGGAGAAAACCTTTCGTCCTTCTTCAATGGCTACCACAATGGTTTCAAAGTTATCATCCGCCAGTACCATGTCGGAAGCACCCTTGGAAACTTCCGTACCGGTGATTCCCATACCCACACCGATATCCGCCTGCTTTAGGGCAGGAGCATCATTTACGCCGTCACCGGTCATGGAAACAATCTTGCCGTTCTTCTGCCAAGCTCTCACGATTCGAACCTTATGCTCCGGAGAAACTCTGGCGTAAACGGAAATCTCCGGCACCTTCTTCTCCAGCTCCTCATCGGACAAAAGCTCCAGTTCAGCACCGGTTAAAACATGGCAACGATTATCCTCTCCTATAGGAAGAATACCTAGACGCTCGGCAATGGCCTGGGCGGTTTCTGCATGGTCTCCGGTAATCATTACGGTGCGAACGCCGGCGCCCTTGGCAACGGAAATCGCTGCCGCAGCTTCCTTACGCTCCGGGTCAATCATGCCCACAAGACCGGCAAAAATCAGGTTCTGCTCCACATCCTCGGAACGAGGGGAATCAGGCACAGACTTACAAATCTGATAAGCTCCCGCCAGAACACGAAGAGCCTCTCTTGCCATTTTGGTATTTTCGGAAAGGATAGCCTTCCTGTCCTCCTCTGTTAAGGGGCGAACTTCTCCATTTTCCACGATATGACTACAACGCTGTAAAAGCTGGTCCGGCGCACCCTTGGTGCAAAGGAGGAATTCCCCGCCCATGGGATGGAAGGTGCTCATCAGCTTTCTGCTTGAGTCAAAGGGCAGCTCCTGCACACGAGGGTACCTGCTTTCATTTTCCTGAAGAGGAAAATGCTGATCTAAAGGCAAACTGTACCATAGCGGTTTCCGTAGGATCGCCAATCAGCTTTCCCTCCCCATCCAGCTTGGTGTCATTTGCCAAAACAAGACTGCGAAGGAGAGGATTCTCCGCGGGGATTTCCACGCTTCGATCCTGCAATTTTCCGTCGAAATACACTTTCTCAATGGTCATCTGGTTCAGTGTCAGGGTTCCGGTTTTATCGGAACAGATCACCTGGGTGCCTCCCAGAGTCTCCACCGCCGGAAGAGTACGAACCAGAGCCTTTCTCTCTGCCATGGAACGGGTTCCCAAAGAGAGGATGATGGTGGAAATGGCAGGTAAGCCCTCAGGAATAGCGGCTACCGCCAAGGAAATGGATACCAGGAGCATATCGGTAATGGCTCTTCCCCGAAGCAGTCCCACCACAAAGGTTACTGCGGCAATGGCCAAAATCATAATGGTTAAGCTCTTTCCCAAACGGTCCTGATCCCTTTGTAAAGGGGTCTTGGTCTTTTTCCGCATGGGCCAGCATATTGGCGATATGTCCCACCTCCGTGTCCATACCGATGGCAGTCACCACGGCTACGGCACGGCCGTAGGTTACATTGGTGCCGGAATAGACCATGTTTTTCCGGTCGCCGATTCCCGCATCCTCCAAAGTAATGGGGGCAATGTCCTTATCCACGGGAACGGATTCTCCGGTAAGCGCCGCCTCTCACCTTCAGGAGTTGGCTTCCAGCAAACGCATATCCGCAGGAACAATATCTCCTGCCTCCAAAAAGCACGATATCCCCCGGCACCAGCTCATGGGACTTGATGGTTTCCACATTGCCGTTTCGGCGAACCTTGGCATCCGGAGAAGCCATTTTCTGCTAGGGCGTCAATGGCTTCCTCCGCCTTTTGCCTCCTGGATGACCCCCATGATAGCGTTTAAAACCACCACCAAAAAGGATAATCACTGCATCATGCCACTCGTGGCTGGCAAAGAGGGACAGAAATGGCGGCAGCCAAAAGAATGATAATCATAAAATCTTTAAATTGCTCTATAAATTTTTCTAATAGAGAAGAATGCTTCTCCACCTCCAGAGCATTACTGCCGTACTCCGCCTGTCTTTTGGCTACATCAACGGAGGACAGACCTGTTTCCACCGGACTTTCCACGGCTCTCAGCAGCTCGGCTATCTCCATTTGATAAGCCTTGTCCTGCCATACTTTTCTTGTACTTTTCTGTTCCATGTTTTGATCCTTCATTTTCCTTTACCCTTTCTCCCTAGGTTTTCATAAGAGGCAAGCATCTGATTGCTTCTAATAATGAGATATCCTGCAGTGCACCGGTGCTCTCCATAGAATAAAAAGAGACCTATGCCACTCAGAAAAACTGGGTTGCATAAGTCTCACATTTTCAGTAGATACCAGCAGTCTCCTGCATGCAATGTTGATATCCACGAGCTAGGCTCTTGTTACTCCCTTATGAAATATATAACGGGGATAGTATAGTGGGACTTGGGAAAAAAAGCAAGTGAAATTTTAACAATAATTTAAGCCGGCAGTCCGGCCGCTGTTCTCTCTATATAGGAAAGCTTCTTTTTCAGTTTTTCTTTCACTTTTTCATTTCACAAAAAAATCACAAAAGAATTAGCACTCATTACTTGACAGTGCTAACAATGAGAGTATAATGGAGCTATCTTGAGGAAAAATAAAGGAGGTACTCCTATGAACATTAATCGTTTTACCCAAAAATCCGTTGAAAGTATCAACAACAGCCAAAAGATTGCCATGGACCACGGCAATCAAGCCATTGAACAGCTTCATATTTTATATAGTTTGTTAGACATTGAAGATAGCCTGATTGAAAAGCTTCTGGAAAAAGATGGAAGTTTCGGTAGAAGACTTTAAGAGAGCGCTGGAAGAGAAGATTAACAGCCTGCCTAAGGTTTCCGGGGGACAGCAGTATTTTTCCCAGGATGCCAATAAGGTCATGATGAATGCGGAAGACCATGCCAAAGCCATGGGAGATGAATATGTTTCCGTAGAGCATCTTTTCCTGGCTCTCCTAAAGGATGGAGATAAGAAGATTCAGGAGCTCTTCAAAGAATTTCATATTACCAGGACGGCTTCTTACAGGCTCTGTCCTCCGTTCGAGGCAATCAGAAGGTGGTTACCGACAATCCGGAAGGCACCTACGATTCTTTGAACAAATATGGTTATGAAATGGTGGAAAGAGCCAGACAGCAGAAGTTTGACCCCATTATCGGAAGAGACGAGGAAATTCGTAATATCATCCGTATTCTTTCCAGAAAGCAGAAGAATAATCCCTGCTTAATCGGAGAACCGGGGGTTGGTAAAACCGCTGCGGTGGAGGGCCTGGCCCAAAGAATTGCCAAGGAAGACGCCGGATTCCTTGAAAAGAAGAAGATTTTCGCCCTGGATATGGGTGCATTGATTGCCGGCGCTAAATATAGAGGAGAGTTTGAAGAAAGATTAAAGGCAGTTTTGGATGAGGTGAAGAAGTCCGAGGGAGAAATCCTGCTCTTCATCGATGAGATCCACAACATTGTAGGAGCCGGAAAAACCGAAGGCTCCATGGATGCCGGAAATCTCTTAAAACCCCTATGCTGGCCAGAGGAGAGCTGCATTGTATCGGAGCCACCACTCTGGATGAATATAGAAAATATATTGAAAAAGATCCGGCTTTGGAAAGACGTTTTCAGCCTGTCATGGTGGACGAGCCGGATGTGGAAGATACCATTTCCATCCTTCGAGGAATTAAGGAACGTTATGAGGTTTTACCACGGCGTAAAGATTACCGACTCTGCATTGGTTGCAGCTGCTACCCTTTCCGACCGTTACATTTCCGATAGATTCTTACCGGACAAGGCCATTGACCTTGTGGATGAAGCCTGTGCCATGATAAAAACCGAGATGGATTCCATGCCGGAGGAAATGGACGAGATGCAAAGAAGGATTTTGCAGCTCCAGATTGAGGAATTGGCTTTAAAGAAGGAAGAGGATCAGCTTTCCAAGGAAAGACTGGCTACCCTGCAGAAGGAGCTCTCCGAGCTGCGGGATCAGTTTAATGTGCAGAAGGCTCAGTGGGAAAATGAAAAGAACGCCGTATCCAAGCTCCAGACTCTTCGTGAAAAGAAGAATCAGTTGCAAGCAGAGATAAACATTGCGGTTCAAAAAGGAGAGTATGAGCAGGCTTCGAAGTTGCAATATCAGGATCTTCCGCAAGTTGAGAAAGAGCTTGTAGAGGCGGAGGAACTTGCGCAGTCTAAGGAAGCCCAGGGCTTGGTACACGACAAGGTGACAGAGGAAGAGATCGCCAAAAATCATCAGCCGTTGGACCGGCATTCCGGTAACTAAGTTAAACGAGTCCGAGCGTTCCAAGGTTCTTCATCTGGACGATGAAATCCATAAGAGACTGATTGGACAGGGAAGAGGCGGTAACCAAGGTTACAGAAGCTATTCTTCGTTCCAAGGCCGGTATCAAGGATCCCACAAAGCCCATCGGTTCTTTTCTTGTTCTTAGGACCCTACCGGTGTAGGTAAGACGGAGCTTACAAGTCCCTCGCCCAGAACCCTTTGATGATGAAAATGCTACGGTACGTATCGATATGTCCGAGTACATGGAAAAATATTCCGTGTCCCGTTTGATTGGTGCGGCTCCCCGGCTATGTAGGTTACGAAGAGGGAGGACAGCTGACCGAGGCGGTTCGAAGAAAGCCCTATGCGGTAGTGCTCTTTGACGAAATCGAGAAGGCCCATCCGGATGTGTTCAACATCCTCTTACAGGTGCTGGATGACGGACGAATCACCGATTCTCAGGGACGGACGGTGGACTTTAAGAACACCATCATTATCCTGACCTCCAATATCGGTGCCCAGACGCTTCTGGACGGTATCTCTGAAAATGGAGACATTCCGGAGGATGTACGGAAGGAAGTTATGGAAGCCCTTCACGGTCATTTCCGTCCGGAGTTCCTGAACCGTTTGGATGAGATCATTCTCTTCAAGCCTTTGGTACAGAAGGATATGGAAAGAATCGCAGACCTTATACTGAAGGACATCAACAAGCGTTTGCAGGAGCGTCGTTTGCACATCCATCTTCAGAAGGAAGCCTTGGACTTCATCTTGGAAAATGCCTATGAGCCCGGCTTCGGTGCAAGACCGCTGAAGCGTTATATGCAAAAGCATGTGGAAACATTGGTGGCTAAGGAAATTCTGGAAGACAGGGTAAAAGAAGGTGACAATATAGAAATCCGTTTGCAGGACGGAAAACTTACTGCGGCGGTGGTTTAAAAAGATGGCTTGTGTTTTCATAAGAGGCGCTTATAAGATAAGGAAAAATGGAGATAGCAGAAGGGATAGTACAGCCCTTTTCTGCTATTTTTTTGATTATGCGCAGGGTTAGAGATGCCTCAATCTTTTGATTATGCGCAGGGTTAGAGATGCCTCAATCTTTTGATTATGCGCAGGTATAGGGAATTTTTCTGACAAGCGGTTTAGGTGAATCAAATAATTTTGTATTTTTTTACTTGTAATTTTCACGGATTAAAAATATAATAAAAGTGTGATTTATAAGCACGAAAATATAATAAAAAATGTGAGGATTGTTTTTGTGGAACGATTTATCTTATTGCTGGATTGAAGAATTCTCCCTATCGCAAGCCATTAATCTTGAAAGGCGTACGTCAGGTGGGTAAGACTTGGATTCTGGAAAAGAGTTCGGCAGGCGCTATTATGAAAAATACAGCTTACTTTAACTTCGACGAAAATGAAGAATATAAGCAATTTTTGAAACGACTAAGGATGTGAATCGGATTCTACAAAACCTTATGCTAGCAAGTGGTCAAAAAATTGTGCCTGAAAAAACCCTTATTATTTTTGATGAGGTACAGGATTGCCCGAAGGTCATCAACTCCATGAAGTATTTTTGCGAGAACGCACCGCAGTATCACCTTGCCTGCGCCGGTTCTCTGTTGGGTATTGCTCTAGCGAAACCCTCCTTTTCCGGTGGGTAAGGTCAACTTTATGCAGATTGACCCGATGACCTTTAAGGAATTCCTACTTGCCAACGGTGATGAAAATCTGGCACAGTATCTGGAACAGGTGGACAGTCTTGAACCCATCCCTGATGCCTTCTTTAATCCACTGTATGAGAAGCTGAAAATGTACTATGTCACCGGTGGTGCCGGAGTCGGTATTGATGTGGACGGAGGCGCGGATGTTTCTGCCATGCAGGAAGCATTGTCCGGAATCATCGGAGCCTATGAGCGAGATTTTGCAAAACATCCCTAATCTCAGTGGAGTTCCTGAAAATCTCAATGATCTGGAAATCTATTCTTCTCAACTAGCAAAAGAGAACAAGAAGTTCATCTATAAAGCGGTCGGCGAAGGAGCACGAGCCCGTGAGTACGAGGATGCCCTTTGCAATGGCTGGTAGATGCCCGTTTAGTGATAAAAATTTATCGCAGCTCAGCTCCCGGTCTGCTAATTGCAGCTTACGATGACTTGTCTGCCTTCAAGATTTATCTGGTGATGTGGGACTGCTCCGCCGTCTGGCACAGTTGGCTCCCACCGCCTTTGGCGAAGGTAACCGCCTTTTTACTGAATTCAAAGGCGCATTAAGTGAAAACTTTGTGTTGCAGACTTTAATTACTCAGTTTGAAGTTATGCCCCGTTATTGGAGCCAGAACAACCCGCCTTACGAAGTGGACTTCCTCATTCAGCGGGAGAATGACATCTTCCCGGTGGAGGTCAAATCCGAAACCAACACAAGCAGCAAGAGTATGAAGAAGTTCAAGGAACTCTTCCCTGATAAGGTCAAGCTCCGCATCCGTTTCTCATTGGACAATCTGAAACTGGACGATGATGTGCTGAATATCCCGCTGTTTATGGCAGATCAGGCGGATCAATTGATTGGGTTGGCATTGGAAAAGATGGAGCACTGATGAATATAGCTAAACTATATTAGCTCTAAAAATTAAAAAGCATTGAGGCGAATGAAATGAATCAATATAATGTGCTACATATTTGTGGAAGAGGATAAATGAACCGATGTTTTGAGAGTGTCCATAAATGAAATCGTAAAGGGGCTGGATGATGGGGAATGATATCATTATTTATAATACAGAAGATGGAAAGGCTAAGATAAATTTACAGTATGAAGATGGTACGGTATGGCTTAGTCAATTGGAGATAGCAGAATTATTTCAGACTACAAAGCAGAATGTCAGTAAGCATGTTAAAAGCTTATTTTTAGAAGGAGAATTAGAGGAAAGGGCAACTGTCAACTATAAGTTGACAGTTCAAAAAGAGGGAAACAGAAAGATTAGTAGAAAATTGGCATACTACAACTTAGATATGATTCTGGCCATCGGCTACAGAGTCCGCTCCATCCGTGGCATACAGTTTCGAAACTATGCTAGTAATGTATTGAAAGAATACTTATCAAAGGTCTTTGCCATGGATGACGAAAGACTGAAGAATCTTGGAGGCGGAAATTACTTCAAGGAGCTTTTAGACCGGATTAGAGACATTCGCTCCAGTGAGAAAGTATTCTACCGTCAAGTATTGGATCTTTTTGCCACCAGCATTGATTATGATGCGAAAAATGAAGAAGCCAAGAAGTTCTTTGCTACTGTAGCAAAATAAGATGCATTTTGCCATTCATCACCATACTGCTAGTGAGCTTTATCTACACCCGTGTAGATAGTGATAAGGATTTTATGGGACTTAGCACATCCAAAGGGGAATTACCTACTTTAGAGGAAGCGAAGGTGGCGAAGAACTATCTTAGTGCAGAAGAACTGAAGAGTCTGAATGCTTTAGTTTCCGGATATCTGGATTTTGCGGAAAGACAGGCGCAAAGAGAAGTAAAGATGACCATGAAAGACTGGCGAGAACATGTGGATCGAATTCTTAGTGCCACGGGAGAGGACTTTCTTATAGGCAATGGAAGAGTATCCAGGGACATGATGGTAGATAAAGTAAATCAGGAGTACAAAAAATACAGTGCTAAAACTTTATCACAAGTAGAAAGAGATTATCTTACTGAGATAAAAAATATCGAAAGCTTTGCGGAAAAAGGTGGGGAAAATAGTGAGTAAGCTCATTGCTTTTGATAGAGAAAAAGATTCCCATTTTATGGTATACTTTTCCGATTAGAGTACGATTATGCAAAGAATCGTCAGGATGATTTTTTCTCTATGAAAATAAAAGTAAGCAGGGGAAAGATTAGCCCATGAAAAGTAAAGTTAGAAATAAAAATTCAGAAACATCAAGCAATAGATTTTAAGGGGGACTATGGAAGAAGCAGAGAAAATCATTTCGGTGGATCAGGTAAGCAAGGTCTATCGTTTATACGATAAGCCCATAGACCGGCTACTGGAAAGCATTAGCCTTCGGAAAAAATCTTACCATAAGGATTTCTATGCCCTGAGAGACATTTCCTTTTCCGTGGAAGGAGAGAGGCAGGGGATAATCGGTACCAACGGCTCCGGCAAGTCCACCATGTTAAAGATTATTACCGGGGTACTCAGTGCCACCACGGGAAAGGTGGAAAGTCGGGAAGCATCTGCGCTCTTTTTGGGAGCTGGGCGCCGGCTTTAACCAGGACTATACCGGCATTGAAAATATCTATATGAACGGCACCATGATGGGCTTTAGCAAGGCAGAGATGGATGAGAAGCTCCCTGCCATTTTGGAGTTTGCGGATATTGGAGACTTCGTTTACCAGCCCGTAAAGTCCTATTCCAGCGGTATGTTTGTCCGTCTGGCCTTTGCCCTGTATATCTCCATTGACCCGGAGGTTTTGATTGTGGATGAGGCCCCGTCCGTGGGAGATGTGTTTTTCAGGCCAAATGCTATCACCGCATGGATGAATTAAAGCGGAAGGGTACCACCATTTTGATGGTAACCCATGACTTAGGCTCGGTAATGAAGTACTGCGACAGGGTGGTGCTTTTCCACAAGGGAGAAAAGGTTGGGGAAGGTCTTCCCGGACAAATGGTGGACAAGTACAAGAAGATTTTGGCAGGAAAGGATCCCCATGCCGAGCAGTTTATGGAGGAGCAGAACTTCCTTGGCAATGTAGATGAAGAAGCTGTCGGCACCGCCGGCACCGCCGGAACCACAGAAAAAAACGACGGCACAGGCATAGCCTCAGGAACCGCCGAACTCGCATCCGACAAATCCGCCCAATCATCCCAAAAGCCTGTCGGCTTTATGAAAGACCATTTGACCTTAAATCCCTCCAGCCAGCAGTACGGAAACGGCAAGGCGGAGATTCTGGACTTCGGCGTGCTGGATAAGGACGGGCGTCCCAGCAATGTGCTGTTAAAGGGGGAGGAATTTTCCATCAAAGAACGGATTGTCTTCCATGACAGTATTGCTGCCCCCATTTTCACCTTCACCATCAAGGACAAGCGAGGCATGGATCTAAGCGGCACCAACACCCTTTTTGAAGGCAAGGAAATTCGGGCGGTGAAGAAGGGGGACGAGTATCACTGCACATTCACCCAGAGGATGAATCTGCAAGGGGAGTACTTTCTGTCCATTTCCTGCACCGGCTTCGAAGAGGGGAGCATACGGTTTACGACAGAAAATACGACATTACCAGTATCACCGTTTTATCCAATAAAAACACCGTAGGAATTTATGATATGGAGTCGGAAGTGACTCTGGAAAGGCATGAGGCATGAGTTTTTCGAAGCTGCAATCCAACTTAATCGAATGGATTTCGTTTTTCCCCGGAGAAGGGGGTTGAGAAGGACAGAAAGGTCCTGCTTTTGGCAGAAAAGGACAGCCAGGAGCTTTTTGAAAAGCTACTACGAAAAAGAGTAAAAAGCATTAGTCTCCGTTTGAGGAAGACCGCTTTTGACTATATCATCATTCCGCTTCTGACCAAGCGGCATTTGATGCTCTTCCAGGGCTCCCTGAGGAGATGCTTCGTACCTTTTTGGAGAAGTGGCTGCTTCCCGGGGGCGAAGTGATTTTGGGGATGGAAAATGAGAATGCTCTGGAGCGCATTTCCACCGGCTACTACGAGAAGGAGCCGGCTTACCAAAGCTTTGACGCTTTGAAAATGCTGGAAGAGAGCCTGAAAAAGACTACCCAAAGGCTAGGGCAAGTCTTTATTTTCCCATGCCTTCTCGGACTATCCCATTCATTTTTATACAGAAAAAGACTTCCCTAAGGAGGGAGAGGAGAGCTACGGCTATGTGGCGCTGGGAAAGAAAGGGGTTTTCCCTCAGTTCGCCTCCTCAGCTTTCTCTACCGTTTCCGGGGAGATGCCACGGCTATCTTTTCCATGAAGGACGTCCATAGCGATGATGTGGAATATATCAGTACAATTCCGGCAGAAAGCTGGAGTATGCCCTGAAAACCGAGATTCTTTCGGGATAAACAGGGCGTTAAAAAGGTCTTAAAGGAAGGCATAGGGGCGGAGGCCAATGCCCACATTGATTCCTTTTACCCAAGAAGCGGAAACTCCTGAGCGAAAGCTTTTGCCCGGCGGAAGATTCAGGTTTTTGGAGGAAGAAGGCTTTTAGTGAGCCTATGCCGGTTCCCAGTCCCTTCCAGCATTTTGTACCCCTTTGTAAAGGGGAAAGAGCATCGGAGAAATTCTGGGAGACTTGATTTCCCAAGGAAAGGCTCCGGTAAAGGAAATCCAGGAAGCCCTTCATCTTCTTTTTGGGAGAGGAAAGCTTTATAAAGCCTGCCAACTTGGATTTACTCTTTGAAAATGTCATCATGGATGGAGAGCAGGCGGTGCTCATTGATTGCGAGTGGGTGAAGGAAGAGGAGAGGAACGGCTTTTTCCTTCTGTACCGCATCCTCCACTACTGGTACTGAAGAATACAAGGACAAGTTAAAATACAAGGACGAAGAAAGCTTCTTCCGCCTGTTTTCCATCAACAAGCCGGAGCTTCTTTCCTGTGAGCGAAAAGAGGCCATTTTCCAGGAAGAGGTTCATGGAGAGGGACAGGAGGAAAATGTTTGGGCTTACCAGCAAAGTCGTATGAGCCCGGAGAATTTCCAAAAGCAGAAGGAAGAAATTGCCCTTCGGAGAGAGCAGATTCAATATTTGCAGGAAGAGCTGAAGGAAAAGGAGATTTCCGTGAAGAAAGAGCGGGAAGTAAACCGCTTAACCAACGTTCATGTGGGCAATCTGGAAAATGTGATTCGTGCCCATGAGCGGGATATTGCCCAATTACAGGAGGAACGGAATTATTTTGAACGGCACCAAAGTCTGCCATCGAAAATCAGAAGACGGCTTTCCGCCTCCTTTAACCGCCGTTTTCCAAAGGACAGTAAGAGAAGATTGATTCTGCATTATATGGGACGGACTCTGCTCCACCCCTTTAAAACCCTGCCCCTATATTTTACGGCAGAGGGAAGAAACAGAATTTCCGGACACTTTAAGATCGGACAGGCTTACTTTGACGGGGGAAAGATTCGCCTTCCCAAGGTGGACAAGCCTAAGGTCAGTATCGTGATTCCCTGCTATAACCAGATTCACTATACCTACCGTTGCCTACAGTCCATACTTCGCTTTACCGACGAAAGGGAGATTCCCTATGAGGTGATTATTGCGGACGATGTGTCCACGGATGCCACCAGAGATTTACGGCTTTTCTCGGAAAATCTGGTGATTGCTCGGAACAAGGAAAATATGGGCTTTTTGAAAAACTGCAACCAGGCAGCCGCTTTAGCCAAGGGAGAATACATTTTCTTCCTAAACAATGATACGGAAGTGACGGAGGGCTGGCTTTCTCCTTGGTGGAACTGATGGAAAGACGGCCGGATGCGGGAATCGTAGGCTCCAAGCTGGTGTACCCGGACGGAAGATTGCAGGAGGCAGGGGGCATCATCTGGTCCGATGCTTCCGGCTGGAACTACGGCAGATTGCAATACCCGGAGGATCCGGAGTACAACTATGTGAAAGAAGTGGACTACATTTCCGGTGCCGCCATTTTGGTGCGGACAAGCATTTGGAAGGAACTGGGAGGCTTTTGACGAGCTCTTTGCCCCCGCCTACTGCGAAGATTCTGACCTGGCATTTTCCGTACGGAAAATGGGTAAAAAGGTATTGTACCAGCCAAAGTCCAAGGTCATCCATTATGAAGGCATTTCCAACGGAACGGATGTGAAGGCAGCGGACTTAAGCGTTACTCAGAAGGTCAACCAGGAAAAATTTAAGGAAAAATGGAAGGAAGAGCTGAAGAAGCAGTGTCAATATCGGAAGCCCCAACCCTTCCAAGCCAGAGAACGGGGTATGGGCAAGCGCTATGTGCTCTTCGTGGATCACTATGTGCCCACCTTGACAAGGACGCAGGCTCTAAAACCACCTACCAGTACCTGAAAAATGCTGGCGGAAAAGGGCGTGCAGGTGAGTTCTTAGGGGACACTTCAAAGGAAGAGCCTTACACGGAAGCCCTGGAACAAATGGGCATCGAAGTCCTTTACGGCAGTAAGATGCAGGGGGTATTTGGAAGTGGATGGAAGACAATAAGCAGATGATTCAGATTGCTTATCTAAACCGCCCCCACATTGCCTCCAAATACATAGACTACATCAAGGAAAATACGGACTGGAAGATTATTTTCACTGGTCATGACCTGCATTTCTCCGTCTGCAAAGGAGTATGCTCCTGAAGCCAAGACTGAGCTTTTTAGAGGAAATCGCTCACTTTTAAGAGCATGGAGCTTCCGTCTTGCAAAAGGCGACATCAGCTATTACCCTCCAACTTAGAGGTGGAGGAACCATAAGATTGACGACAGCATTCCGGTAAAGGCCATTACCGCTTATGTGTTTTCCGACCCCGTGCAGGTGGAGAAAATGACGGAGGGCCGGGAAGCGAATGCTCTTTGTGGAGGTTTTGCTCACCCGCCAAATGAGGACGGCGTGCTTTTGGTTTGCTAAGGAAATCTTCCCCTTAATGCGAAGGCAGCTTTTCCGAACATTTCTTCCGCATCGTGGGCAGTAAGCCCACAGAGAAGGTTTTGGCTCTGGGACAGCAGGAAGGCATCGAGGTGCTGGGCTTTGTCAGTGACGAAAAAGCTCCATAGCCTTTATCAGGAAAGCCGAATGGTGATTGTGCCCCTGCGCTACGGCGCAGGCGTGAAGGGAAAAGTTGTGGAAGCCCTCCACGAAGGAGCCGCCATCCTGACCACCCCCTGCGGAGCGGAAGGCATCCCGGGCATTGAAGAAGTGGTAGCCATCGAAGGAGAAGAAAGAGAATTTTGCCAAAACCGGTGCCCTTCTCACCAAAACATTCCAAAGCTGGGAAAATGGGACAGAAGTCCCTGAATTCGTGGAAAAAGCTTTTTCTACAGAGGCGGTATTTGAAGGTATTCGAGAGACTTCGGTCTTGGAAAAGACGGAGAAGTGCTGGACTGAAGAAATAGAAGTAAAGTTATAGCAGTCATCTTATAGAAGTAAAGTAGTCGAAACGATTAGTAGAATTCAGTGCCGAAAAAAAGTTTCCTGCACAAATTCAAGAAGAAAAGTAGGAAATCGTTACCGGCGCAGAGAGCTTTTGAAAAACTCGATAGAATCATGTGCTGGTAGCAATCATTTTGTAAGGAGGGAAAATGCAAGCAATCTTATTATGTGGAGGAATGGGCACCAGACTTCGTTCCGGGTTTCGACCGCCCCAAGCCCATGGCGGATATTTGCGGAAAGCTCTTTTTACAGTACCTTTTGGAAATGCTCCGGGACAAGGGCATTACGGAAGTGATTTTCGCCCTGGGCTATATGGGAGAGATGATTGAAGAGTATTTCCAGGACGGCTCCGCCTTCGGCTTAAAGATTGCCTATTCCTATGAGGAAGAGCTGCTGGGACCGGAGGCGCCATCCGAAACGCCCTTCCGAAGATTTTGGAGGAAGAGGTGCTGGTGCTGAATGCGGACACCTTTTTCCCTATGGATTATCAGGGACTTTACCGTTTTCATCAGGAAAATGACGGAGACTTTAGCCTTGCCACCCGAGCTGTACCGGATATTTCCCGCTACGGCGCTGTACGAAGAGATGCAGCAGGCCGGATTTTGGCATGGAATGAGAAGCTGAAGATGGTGGGCAGCCCTAGCCGGAGAAATCAATGGAGGCATCTATGTGATGAAGAAGAGCCTGATTGCGGAAACTCGAAGGAAAACAAAGTCTGGAACAGGACTCGTATCCTCAAATGGCTTTCCGAAGGAAAGCGAATCTTTGGTCTTCCTTCGACGGCTACTTCATGGATATCGGCATTCCCAAGGACTATCAGCAATTCATTACGGATGTGGAGCAGGGGAAACTTGGCAAGACATAGAAAATCTCACAAAAGATAGAAAATTTCATAAAAGATAGGGTAAGTTTATAGCAAATAGATAGAAAATATAGGAAAGAAAGGGGAAGCGATGGAAAAAAGCATAGGAAATCAGCGGGAAATCATCCACAATTCTCCAAAGAAATTGCAAAAACCATTTTCCTGGATCGGGACGGCACCATCAATGAGGAGGTTTCCTACCTTCATAAAGTAGAGGACTTTCGTTTTTCTGCCCCATGTTTTAGAGGGCTTATCCATCTTGTCCAAAGCCGGCTTTCAGCTGGTGGTGGTGACGAATCAGGCCGGAATCGGGCGTGGCTATTACGGAGATAAGGATGCGAAGCTCTGCATCTTTTTTTAAGAGAAGAGCTTAAAAAGAGAGACATTTTCCTGAAAGGCATCTATTACTGTCCCCACCACCCGAAGGGGATAGGGGAGTATCAGAGGGAATGTGATTGCCGAAAGCCCAATCCCGGAATGCTCTATCAGGCCGAGTGGGATTTATTGCGGGGAAATGAAGCAGAGTTTCCCATTCAAAGCCCTTACCGCTTGCCGGAAGAACGGGAAGCATTGAGCAGGGAACAAGCAAGAGAGCGAAAAGTTTGGTTGTCTCTATTCCTATATGATTGGTGATAAAAATACTGACTGTGAGGCTGAGAAAACTCAGCGTACAGTCCATCCTTCTGGCTACCGGATACGGGAAAGAGGAAAAAAAGAAGCTTGAAGAGGAAGGGAAGCCTTGCCCTCCATACTTTGAAAATTTAGAAGAAGCCGCAAGATGGATTGTGGAGAGGGAGCTGTATTCATCATAGGAGTTCGCTCCAATGCGGTATAGGCATGGAATCGGGCACGTCCCTCGCTAACCTCGTCTTTCGTAGCAGTACTAACTCAAGCTTCGCTTTAGCCTCGCTTTCAGTAAGTACTGACGGGCTCAGATTGCCCTCTTTCATGCCTATACTGTATCTGTCGCTTCTATTCATTGATTGTTACAGTCCTTCACTTCGCAGGCTTTCGATAAGTATCGGCGGGCTCAGATTGTCCCTCTTTCAGACCTCTATTGCATATAATATAGATTTTATCGAACGACCATCCAATTTCCATCGCGCTTTGAGCCAATTCTCTCAAGTATATTTTTATCCTGTAAAGACTTAAATGCTCTTTCGACAGTTCTCTTAGTTACCCCTATTTTCGGCAATCTCTGTTGATGTTACGCTTGGATTTTCTATTAAATATTCTATCACTTTCTTTTCGGTTTTGTTCAAACCGACATTCAAACCGACATTCAAACCGACATTCAAACCGACATTTTTGTTGTCTATTTGACTCATTACTTCTTTTTCAAAAAGGAATCGTACATCTGATATAGTTACTTTCAATTTCAAAAACATCTTTTCCATAGTTTTCGCTAATCGTGGAATGCCATGACCGAAAGTGTTCGGTAAGCCCCATACTTAAAAATATCCCTCATTAATGTGGCGTTTCTGGGTTTACTAATTCCGTCAAAAATTGTTCTTTTGTCATTCCGTTTGAAGTCCACCATGAGATAATATTTCAAGTCTATTATAAAACATTGAAAATCTGCGGTTCTGTAATTGCTCAGTCATTGTGAACCAAAGCGTTTAGGACTGCCTCATTAACACAATCATAATTAAATAAATATGTGTCTTTTTCTTGGTCTGACTGTTGTATCAGAAATACAGATATTTTCAGCTTGTAATCTGTTCTTTATTTTCTCATAAGTGGTTAAAATGCATCCATAACCATAATCGCTTCTTTCAGATATTGAAGCTTTGTTTTCTCCTTTGAAATTTTACAAAAAATAAATGGAATATTATTTCTGTCTGATAACACTCCCTGCCAATAAATTATATTCTCCGGCTTCATTTTTAAATTCAAATTGCTTTCAAAGGACTTATCTTCTAAACGATACCTCTTTTTCAGAATAATATATCTTGAGCTCCCTAAAGGATAAATCCGATGAATGGGATCTCCTCTAGCATATATTCTGTATCGATAAATTTCATATCTGATTTTAATTTGTTCAGATGTCATCTCTTTGCAACTTGTTCCTATTCTTATTGTGCATCCCACAGAAGAAAAATCCATATTTCTTTTGACAATAAATAGGATGAAGCCCCTTATTGATATGAATGGCTATTATAGTTTTTTCCTTTGTCAAATTTTTAGCTCTGAGCTGATTTCATCCTGTGGATTAGGCTCTATTTGACTTGTTATAATATCAGATATTTTTCAAGTGTTTCATCAATTTTATCTACACCAACTACAACGCCATTATCTTTTACACCAATAAGAATTGTTCCACCAGCCCCATTAAGGAAAAGATACACCTTTTTAGCAATGGTATCAGTATATTTTTCTTTTTAGTTCAAATGTCTCTGATTCTACATATTTGTTCATTGCAACCTCCTTCACTATTATAGTTATAATCTATTTTAGACATTTGTAAAATATAAACTGACATTTTGATGTCGCTTACTAGCCTCGATTGATCTCATAACCCAGCAGAAAGCTTAATTTTTGAGATATTGACGATACTCTCGGCCCGAGAGCTGACAGATTTTTGAATGGACAAGTTAATTACCATTTACATTCATCATTACTACCATTAAACTCTTTCAAAAAGTTCAAATTCTTCACTTGTTTGAAAGTTTTATGCTTTGCTCCATCGCAGCATCAACAAACAATTTCAGCTGTGCTTTAGCTTTCATCTTGCAGAAGCTAGAAAATGTTGAAATTGTGGATTACCACTAAAAAAGGAGAAGCATGGGAATTAAATTATATTGAGCCACCTGGCATTGGTGAAATCCTTCGAGAAGAATTTATGGAGCCGATGGAACTAAGTGCAGATGGCATTGCACAAGCAATTCATGTTCCTGTTTCCAGAATCCAAGACATCCTGCATAATAGACGAAAAATCACGATTGATACATCCCTGCGACTCGCAAAAGTTATTCGGTGTTTCGGATGAGTATTTCATCAATATGCAGAATGACATTGATATTCGAATGCAGAAAAGAAAGCTGGATCTCGAACTACAGCAAATTAAAACAAAGGAATAAAAAGATTTTAGACAGTATAGGCCTGAAATCGAGGCTATCAAAGCCCGCCAGTATATGAAGACAGCCTGCGTAGCGAAAGACTGTAGAACTTGATGAGTGGAAGCGAAAGATGCAGTATGGGGCTGTAATAGGGAAATCTTAGCCACCGAAACTTACCAAAATCCTGCGAACTGAAGGAATGTATACACATTAAGTGGATGCGACAGATGCAGTATAGGCATGAAAGAGGGCAATCTGAGCCCGTCAGTACTTACTGAAAGCGAGCTAAAGCGAAGCTTGAAGTTAGTACTGCTACGAAGGCGAGGTTAGCGAGAGCGTGCCCCGAATACAGACCTATACTGCATCTGAGCGTATACCTTGAATTTTTCCAGTTCCTTCCCTCCGCAGGGAGAGCATAGCGGTACAGCCCCATACTGCATCAGAGCGCACTTTGCAAGGAATACAGTCCTCCCTATTCGGCAAAGAAATACTTCTCCAGCATCAAACACAAAGTATGATAAATCGGAAGATGCAGCTCCTGAATCTGATAAGTCTCATTAGAGGGTGCAATCAAAGAAAGGTCCGCAATCGCTCTGCCCTTTCCCCCGTCCTTTCCTGTCAGTAAAATGCTGGGGATACCCATGGCCTTGGCAAGCTTTAGCGCATAAGAAACATTCTTGGCATTTCCGGAAGTGCTGATACAAAAGAGCAGATCCTCCGGCTTGCCGTAACCAAGGAGACACTGGGCATAAAACAAAGTTTCGTCCTGGTCGTTGCTGAAGGCAGTGTGCAGGGCGGTTTGACTGCTGAAGGAAATGGCAGGCAGTCCCTGCTCCAAATGCTTTTCGAAGTAAGAGGCTTCCTCTTCTCCGAAGAGCTTTTTTACGTTGGACAGAAGTTCAGGCGCTAAAGGGCGCTTACTGCAAAAGGCCTTCATCAGCTCCCCCACGATATGATCCGTATCTGCGGAACTGCCCCCGTTACCGCACAACAAAAGTTTCCCCCCCTTAGCATAGCTATCCCTGCATCATGGTAAAAGCCTGCCAGATATTCTCTTCGATTCCGGAAAGCACCGCGTAACGCCGGAGCAGGAGAGTCAATTCCTCCCTCGCCATTTCCTCTTTTCTGTCCTTAATTTCTATAGCCATTGCCTAGTCCTCCTTTTAGTTTCGTATTTCTTCCGCGGAAAATGCCTTGTCCATCACGGTAAATTTTATTTCCTTATAGTCCCTTAGGACCTCTATTAGAAAAGCAGTTGTCCATCAAGCTACTTCTAACTTTGACAATCCCCATTGTAGCGTATTTTTCTTTTTCCAGTCTTTGCTTCTTTTCTGATTTTTACCAATTTTTGAAAAAGGAAAAAGAAAAAGGAAAAAAGAAAAAGAAAAAGAAGTTCTTGCAATATTGTATACAAAGTAATAGAATCACTTGTAAGGATAGCCTTACAAAAAGAATAAAGTTTATCAAATATGGAAAATCAAAGAAGGAAAAACAATCATGAACAAGAAAGTCTCCTACGGAAAGATCATATTCCAACGCCTCTTAGGCTTAGTTCTGGTAACAGCCCTCTCCGCAGGCTGTGGAGCAGCCATGGAAAGTGGGTCTTCGGGCAAAACCGAAAACCAATCCGCCGGTCAATCTGCCGATAAAGCGGAAGCAAAGTCCCCTGGAAGCAAAGTCTCCTGATGCAAACTCGACAGATGAAAAATCCAAAGACGCAAGCTCCACTGGCGCAAAGGATAAACTCAAGCTTTTGCGTCACTACCAGCTTCCCTAGAGGATATGGCGGAGGTACTGGGGGGAGACAGCGTGGAAATCAGTTGCATCATCCCAAGAGGGGAGGACCCCCACACCTATGAGCCGAAGCCGGAGGACCTAAAGAAGATGCAGGGCGCCGAAGTCCTTTTCTACCACGGCTTACATTTTGAGGGGAAAATGCAGGATGCCCTAAAGGCGCAGGGAGCTGTAATGCTTTCCAAGGACTTCCCGGAGGATAAGGTGATTCAGGCGTTCCAAGGGGAAGATGTGCCGGATCCCCACTTTTGGTTCGATCAAGACCTTTACGCTCAGGGCAGTCTCCACTATGGCAGCGACTTTGAAGAAAAGCTACCGGAGGAAAAACGGCTATCGAAGAACGAAAAGTAGCCTACCAAAAAGAGCTGGAAGAGCTGAAATCGTATACCAAGAAAAGACTTCAGGAAATTCCCGAGGAAAGTCGAGTTTTGCTGACGCCCCATGATGCCTTCCAATATTTTTCAAGAGCCTACGGCATAGAAGTGAAAGCACCCAAGGGGGTAAGCACGGACGGCGAAGTGTCCGCATATGACATGGCAGAAACCGCACAGTTTATCGTAGACCATAAGATTAAAGCCATTTTCACAGAATCCACCACCGACCCTCAGCGCATGAAGAAGCTTCAAGAATCCTGCAAGGAAAAAGGGCTTTTTCCGTAGAAGTCAGTAGAAGGGGAAAAGGAAGGAGAAGGGGGCTTTTTCAGCGATTCTCTGGGACTTGAGGAGAGGCGGGAGACACGTACTCACCATGGTACGCTACAATGTAGACCTGATTGTAGACCACCTGAAATAAAAGGAGAAGAGGATGGATGCAGAGAACTTTTCCTTGGCGCAATTCTCCCACGCACAAGCCGGCAGTGAAGCCATGCTTACGAACACGTCTGTGACACCATCCGCCATTTCCTGCCGTGAGCTTTCCGTCTCCTACGGGGAAAAGGAAGTGCTGTCCCGACTCTCTGTAGAGATTCCGGAGGGAAGCATGACCGCCATTATTGGGCCAAACGGCGCCGGAAAAAGTACATGGATGAAGGCGGTGCTGGGGTTACTTCCGAAAAATGCCGGAACTGTCCGCATTTTTGGAGAAGAGGGAAAAAAGGCGAAGGACTACCTTTCCTATATTCCCCAAAGTACCAGAGTAAATTGGGACTTTCCCATCACCGTGGAAGAGGTGGTGGAGATGTCCGCCTCACAAAAAACGAGGCTGGTTTCTTCCTATTAGAAAAGAGGATCGGGAGAAAAGAGACAGAGCCTTGAGGAGATGGGCTTAACAGAGCTACGAAAAACGACAGATTAGCCAACTCTCCGGAGGGCAGAAGCAGAAGGTTTTTCTGGCCAGAGCCCTGGCGGAGGAAGCTAAACTCTTCCTATTAGATGAACCCTTCGCCGCCATTGACCAAAAAAGCGAGAGAAGCATTACGGAAAAGCTGAAGGAATTTAAGAAAATGGGAAAAGACCATCCTCTGTATTCACCATGACCCTAAGCCGTTTGCGGGAGAATTTTGATTATGTGCTTTTGGATTAAGGAGGGAAGCTATGGCTTCGGAAAAGCTGAAGAGGTATTGAGCCCTGAAAACGTAGAAGCCATTTTTTCATACTAAACCATGTTTGCATAAGAAAATTGCTATTTCTCCATAAGGGGCTTGCTCTATAAATGAGAGTTCCCTATACAGCAAGCTTCTCCATAGAAAGCGAAAACCTATGTTTACATCCTATGATTTCTTTGTGATTGCCCTCCCCCTGGGGGTACTGGCCTTCAGCACTGCCCTGGTTGGAGGAATCCTCCTCTATAAAAAGCAAAGCCTCTTAGGGGATGCCCTGGGTCATGGAACCTATCCCGGAGTGATTCTTGCCTATATGCTCTTTGCCACCAAGTCGCCTAAGATTCTAGCCTTAGGCGCTTCTTTTACGGCCTTTTGCACCCTCCGCATCATCCAAAGCCTAACGAAAGGGAAGCAGGGCATGCGGGGAGAAAGCGCACTGGCCCTAAGCCTTAGCGGAATGTTCGGCCTGGGAATGGTTCTAAAAACCGTCATCACGGGAAATCCCCACTTTTCCAAAGCCTCCCAGTCCGGCCTGAAAAGCTTTCTCTTCGGCTCCGCAGCCTTTCTGCAAAAGGAAGACTTTCTCCTCATACTCTGCTGGAGCCTATTCAGCTTGGGGATTTTCTTCCTATTTAGAAGGAGCTTTCGCCTTTACTGCTTCGACCCGGAGTATGGAGAATTTCTGGGTATGGAGGAGAGGAAAATGCATATCCTGCTCTGCTTTCTTTTGATTCCTCTTCTTGCCCTTGGTATCAAGATTTTTGGGTGTTCTCCTGATGGCTTCTTTCTTAGTCCTGCCAATGCTTTTTGCTAGAGAACTCTCCGAAAGGCGGGAAGTCATTTTCCTGTTATCAGGCTCCATATCCCTCTTTTATTCCCTGCTGGGAACCGGACTAAGCCTAAGCTATCAGGGCTTCTCCACCGGTGCGGGCATCATTGTACTGATGGGAGGAAGCCTTGCGGTACTGCTTTTCTTAAAGCAATTCCCTGATTCGAATCAAAGCCTGTGGAAATAAAGGAGTAGCTCCAAAGTAATAAAGGCATAGCCCAAAAGCAATAAAAGGAATAAGCAAAAGCAATAAAGGAATAAGCCAAAAAGCAATAAAGGAATAAACCAAAAGCGAAAAAGTTTCTTCTTATTAGAAAGGAGTTCCATGGCGGAAATTAGTCTTGTCTTCTTGATCTGCACCCTGGCTACAGGCATGCTCAGTCCCTATGTCTATTACCGAAATTGCAGCATGTCAGTAGATGCCCTATCCCATATCAGCCTGCTGGGCATAGTCTTAAGCTTCAGCCTGATTAAAAGCCTGTCCTCCCCCCTCTTGATACTGGGGACGGGGCTCTTTGCCCTCTTTAGCTTTTACTGCATAGAAGTCTTACAGGAAAAGCTCCGTTGGAAAAGAGAGGAAAGTCTGGGCTTTCTTTTTCCCTTCTTCTTCGCCCTTGGGATACTGCTCCTAAGCCTATACTATCGGAATGTGCATTTGGATACGGATATGATCTTGATGGGGAATCCTTTCTAATTCCCTTTCAACGGAGCCTTGGGATGCCGGTTGCTTTTTGGAAAATGCTGTTCTGCCTAATGTTAAACTGCAGCTTCCTCTTGCTAAGCTATCGCCCCATGAAAAAACTGCTCTTAGAGGGAGAAGAAGCGGGGCAAATGAATAGAGAGGAGAAGATGCTTCACTATGCCCTACTCTTTTGCATTGTACTAACAAGTATCTGCTCCTTTGATACGGTGGGAGGGATCTCACCATCTCCTCTTTGTAGCCCCCATTGCTGTGGCAAGATATTACAGCAAAACCTTAAAAGATTGTATACTTATAGTATGGCTTTCGCCCTACTTCATGGAGTCCTTTCCTAATTCTGGCTTTCTAGCTTCAATATCTCCCTTTCCGGAAGCTGTGCCTTTCTCGGAATGCTGGATGGTTTACTCCATGCTATGGTAAAGGAGAGGAGAAAGGGAAGAAATTCTTCACCCTAAGTACAGTTTTTTGGGCAAAAAGTATTAAAAATAAGTTCAAAAAGCTTAAAAATAGGGAAAAGTGTCGGAAAGGCTTGCCTTTTGTTTAGAAAAGGGTTTATATTCACTATATTGAGAAGAAAAAAATAGAATAATAGCAAGAAGTGCAGAACAGAACGAGAAACTTTAGGGTCTGTAAAGGAGTCTACATAGGAGGACAGATGACACAGAACCGAGAGGACTATATCAAAGCGATTTTTAAGATTGCCGAAAGAGAAAGAGAAGTGAGTAATCAAAAGATTGCAGATAGTTTAGGAGTTTCCAGAGCATCAGCATCGGAGATGGTGAGGAAGCTGATACAGGAAGGTTTTGTACTGGCAGAAGGAAGGCAGCTATCCTTGAGCGCAGAAGGACAGCGAATTGCCAAGCGCATTTTAAGCAGGCACCGTTTATGGGAAAGCTTTTTGATGACCAAGCTGGAATATGAAGAAGCGGAGGTTCATGAACAGGCGGAACTATTGGAGCACATCAGTGATGAAAAGCTGATGGAGCGTTTGAATGCATATCTTCAATATCCCAAGACTTGTCCCCATGGGGGTAATCTATGAGAATGAAGTAAGAGGGTAGTAAGTCTTTTATGAGCCTAAAAATAGAAGAAAAAGGCGTTTCGGAGGCGAAAAAAGAAGAAAAACAAAGGGAATCAAGAAAAGAAACAAGAAAAACTATATTAAAAATTCTGCACAGAAAAATCGAAGGAACGAGAAGAAATTTGAAGCAGTTTTAATAGGCGAAAAATCGGATAAAACGGGAAAAACCTTTTTCATGACATTAAAAGGGTCTTTCGCGCAAAGTCTATTGAAATAATAACTGCTTTTGCTAGAATACGGGATACAGAGAAGGAACGCCCGCAACATCGAGCCGGAACTGTACTGAGTAAGAGATAAGAAAAATTCTAAGAAAGTGGAAAAGTAATCTTAAGACTTGCTTCCGGAAAGATTAGGAAGTATCAAAAAATTTAAGAAACTCATAGGCTTTCGAAGAGTTATAAACCGAAAAAGTATGAAAAAGGTGGTCGATGGCATGAAGAATTATCGTAGAAATAATTACATAGGAAAGATGAAGAAGGGATTTAAGCAGAAGTTGTCCTTGCTGATGATTGCTTGTCTTTTGTTCACCGGCTATCAGGGATTGACCATTTCCGGAAGAGCAGATTCCTCTCATCCGGAACAGAATAACGAAATCGAAGTAAGCGGAAGCCAGGTAAAGGTACAGCTCCTTGGAGCGGATCTTCGGAGAGCGGCTACAGAAGCAATCCTGAAGGGCGAGAAAGTAGGAAAGGGGAATCTAGCTTCCTACAGCAAGGGATCAGGAACAGCTACAGAGTTTGAAGAGTACTTTGACGGAGAGAAAGAGATTTACAACATCCCTCTGAACAGTATCGCCGAGAACCTGAAGAAAGCCTGAACGCTGAAGAAGCCGGCTTACAGATTTATGTAGAAAGAGATGCTAAGAACCTGGAGAAGCTGGTTCGTAAGGAGAGTAAGGAAAGCTTACTGCTTTTACAGCAAGGAAAGCGCGGTAGCAGGACTCTCTTCCTAAGAAAGAAGAAGCAACAACAGTTTCCTTAACAGAAGAAGAGAAGGCATCTGACAGTAACCTTGAAAGAAACACAGAGTTAACCGGAAGCGAACTCATTACCTTTGTGTATGAGAACAAGTCCACAGAAAGAATGACCTTCCAGCTCTCTGTTGATGGTAATAAATATCCGAAAGTAACCGTATCCTCTAAGACAAGTCTTTTTAAGCAGTTCTTGAGTGATGCGAAGAAAGCACAGGCAGAAGGAAGAATGCTAGGGCTACAGAGGCTAAGCTGAGACAATTGTAGCACAGACTACTGAAGAAGCTAAGGCGAAAGTAGAATCCACTGAAGCGAAGCAGGAATCTACTGAAGCACAGAATACAGAGGAAAGCAAGGCTTCTGAAGAAGCACAGAAGGATTCAGATGTAGCGATCGTAAGCACAGCTGCTGAAGCAACAGAGGAAAGCCTTGAAGCAACTGAAGCCAAGGCAGAGGAAAAGGTAGAAGCTTCCGAAGAAGCAGGAAGAGAAGACTGAAGCTCCTGTTGAAGAAGCTAAGGAAGCAGCAACCAGCCGAGACAACTAAGGTTGAAAAGGCAACAGAAGCAGTAAAGGCAAGTGCAGAAGATGCCGGCCTTCTGAAAGAAATTACAGAGCACAGTGAAGAATTCCTTCCTGAATTACATACCGTTCGTTTTACCCAGTACAGCTTGAATGAACTTGGTAGAAAGAGCCAGAATGTAGAAGTAGAAGGATTCGGTAATGTACAGGTATTCTATGAAGAAGCAGCTTTTGACAGCGATGTAGTCTTAGAAGCTAAGCGCCTCTTCAAGCCGGAAGAAGCAGCAGAATGCGATAAAACTATCTGAGGAAGAAGTTAAGATTTTAAAAGAAGAAGCTTTATATGAAGATTCTGCAAGCTTAGATATCCGTTTTGTGGATAGAAAAGATAACACAACAGAGGTGAGCCAAAGTCTCCGGTATCTGTAAGAATTACTATTGAGAAGACAGCTGCCCTGAGGAAGCCAAGGGCTGAAGATATTTCTATCCATCACATTGTGGAAGAAGAGGGTAACCGGCAAGGCGTCATTTGTTGAAACAGTAATTCGTTCTGACAACGAAAAGAAATTAGAGAAGTTAGAGGCTGAAGATAAGTTAGAAGCTGTTGATGCAGAATTGATAGATACAGTGCTTGGAAAAAACAGAAGAAACTTCAGATAAAATTTCAAAAAGAATTTACTGTAAACTCTTTTCTACATATATTGTATCTTGGAAAGAGCCTAAAAATAATATTTATGGAAAAATTCGTTTTCACTTTGTAGATGAAAATTTCAAAGAGTTGGCACCTACAATTTATAGAACAGAGGACTGGTTAGCAAGAGGGGGAAAAGAAGTTGTACTTTATTATAAGGATAAAAACAACGGAAGACCGAGCTTCCAATATAATAAAGTTACGAACTTTAACTCCAGAAATAGAAGAGGTCAGACGGAAGTAATTGCAGCGCATCATCTTTTACAGCTATTCGGTGGATATAAGCTGAAAGGCTTATATGGACAGCCAGATGGTAATGCGGGTCATCCTTATACTGCTGCAGGGATTGAGATTACAGAGTTAACAAACTGGAAGACTACCTGGAAAGCGGTTACAGGAGAAGCGGGTACAACAAAGTTTGATAAAGACTGTAATATGAATGATTATTACTTTGTATATACCATGTGTATGGTAAATAAGTGCAAAGCTGATATGAATTATATCGAACCTAAGTTACTGCATGACAAATACATTACGAAGCGTAATGATGGAACATATGACCTTACTTTAACTGCGCAAACCAAAAAAGGTAATAATGATCAAAAGACAAAATTAGATGTGCTTTTTGTCTATGATAATACTGGAAATATAAATGAGCAGGATGCAGAGAAAACCAAAAATCAAGTTTATGAATTGATGGATAATCTGACTGCCAACAATAGTGGATTCGATGCCAGATTTGCTTTAGTAAGCATGAATAGCGAATCAAATCCGAGTTATAATGCTAACGACTTAAAAGCATATACTGATGCTGAAAGAAATAGTACTTTCAATAAAAACGACCAGGCGATAAATGATATTAGTCCGATTGTAGGAAAGTTAGGAAACTTAGGAGATAATCAGCTTAGTCCTTATAATATTTCCGATACAGAGTATAATGACTTAAGAACACATGAATTTAGTGACAAAGAAACTATTAAAATGAATTCCGAAACTAAGAAAAACCTCAGGGTAGAGGTACTGGAGCAAACTATGCGGCAGCAATTAATGACGCAAGAGGGCTCATGGATTGGTACTCTAAATCAGGGATCCGAAAATCTATAAAGATAGTAACTGGGACTATGTCAATAAATGGGGTAATTTCAAAGAGGACATACTAGAAACGAAAAACCTTTGGTATACGCATGAAAAACAACTTGGTCTCGTAAAGATGCCAAGGCGGTAGTAGTTTTTATAGCAGGAGGTAATCCATCTAAGGTATACGCGCCGGAGAATGGTGTATATGAAACATTTATTAATCATAATGGTTCATATTATCTAACCAGAGCGCAGTACAAAAAGGCTATAGTATTGGCTCAGGGGATAAACTATATTACCCCTGCATTAAATGCGGCAAAGACACAATTAAAGTACTTTGTAAGTTTGGATGCATTCTATACAGTAGGAGTTGGAAACAAGTCTAACTGGAACAAGCTTGAAGAGTTTGCAAGAGTAATACCAAACGGAACAGATTACAAGAATTTTGATGCATCTAATATAAGTCAATTAGGACAGAGCTTCAAGGCATTAACCAATGAAATAGCTGAAGCTAAAATTCACAGTATTAATATTGAAGATACTTTAAGTGAAAACGTTGAGTTGGTTAACGGCAATACTTCTATCAAAGGCGAGCTGGTAAAAATGCAAGCCAATGGAGTAGAAGAGGATTATGTTCTTTCTGAAGCTGAGCAGAGAAGTCTAGGACTTAACAAAATTGAAGTACAACAGCATTTTGACTCAAGTAAAAACAGAACTGTACTTAATTTGAAGACTTCACCAGAAGATTTCGTATTACCAATGGGCTATGAACTTAGATTAGTAGCGAATGTAAAACCTACAGCTAAGGCTTATACAAACATGGCTCAGAAGGAAAGAAACAATAATCTTGATATTGGACAGCCAAGAACTGATTTAAATGATATCTACATGAAAGAAATTAAGCGCAATAAAGGCGCAGAAGATATTTATGGAACATCAGTTAATAAGCTTGGTCTATATACAAATGATGCGGCAACAATCACGCATAAAGTTAGAAGACCTAAGGGTGGAGATGGCACACCGCCAACAGAAAGCTACAATAAGCCCATTATCAAGGTGGAATCTAGAGGATATTTGCGAATCAATAAGTTTTTTGAAGGCTTTGATTCCAAACTCTTTAGGGAAAGCACAGGAGAATGGACTAATCTTGGTAAGATTGTATTAAGCAAGATTTACTTTGATGTTTATCGCAAAGATGCAGATGGTGAAAAACTTCTAACGACAATTAACCTGGGTGATGGACGTTGGATTAATGACACTGATACTTTTAAAAATGGAAAAGCATACAAAATAGATGGATATGATATTTATATTCACAAAATAGATACAAAAATCATCCAAGAATACATTCCAGTAACAATTGACAATCTTCCATGAACATGGAATACAAGATTGTTGAAAGAGTTGTTGATCAGATGCAGTGTTAAAGGAAGCTGTAGGGGATTTGGTAGGATACAAGTACAGTGGTGTAAAAGCATGGACCAAAAACACAACTTTATAATTTAATAAAGGGAGAGGGTCAAAGTTACGAATTTACAAACCAGTATGAAAAACCGAAAAATCCACAACGAGAAATCATCGTTAAAAAAAGAAGTAAAAGATCTTCCTGGAGGAAATAGTTTCTCAAGCAGAGAAGGACAGAAAGTTTGAATTCTACTTAGCTTTTTATGATAATAATAAAGCCATACAGCTATCAAGAGATGATTGACCTATATAATGGGCTTAATGCAGATCGTTAAGGGCAGGTAAGAATTACAAACATTCCAAATCCTCAAAATATAAGCCAAAACATGGATGTATTTTCATCTCAAGTTTAGCATATGAAAGTCTTAATCTTTAAACTTGAACACGAACATCGTTATCAAGTATTTGAGAAAAAGAAGACGACTACAATCAAGCAGATATTACTCACCAAAGGGACTATTAAGAACTGCTTACAGATGTGATGTCTTCGAAACAAATGGTGTTTACTATTCATGTACTGAGCTTTAACAGAGGAAAAAGAAATAACAACATTTATTAATCCGAAAAAAGTACCTATTCAACCGGTATGTAAGAGACATTACTCCATACCTCTTCGGAATCTTCGGATTCGTTGCAATGGCTGGCGTATATCTCACCATCCAAAAGAAAAGAAGAGAAGCATAAAAAACCCTCTTCAGTACATTCACACTAAACATTCACCGCTTCTGCTACAGATACATCTGTTGCAGGACAGAAGCTGAAAAGAACTTCGTTACAGAAGACCGACGAAAGGAGTTGAAATGGCGACTCCTGCGTCACTACAACAGCTGCATCTGTAGCAGAAGCGGACTCGAATATCTGCCTTTAGTAAGACTATCGGCAAAGAAAAATTTATTATAAGTCCTTTTTCTAATGAAAAAGAAAGGAGGTTCAGACATGGTACGGCATGGTAAAATGGCGAGGGAACGCCCGGGAAGCCGAAGGATGTATGAAGATACAACTGAACTCGAAACTCAGAATTAAACTAGATAATTCGAAGGGTCGCACCTTCAAATTATAAATCACACAACGTTTCTACTATTTTTCAAAAAGGAGAACAAAATGAGAAAGAATTTAAACAGACTCGCAACTCTGGCATTATCCGGAATGATGGTAATGTCTATGGCTGTACCTGCTTTCGCAGCAAAGGTTGAAGTTCCATTTAAGAAGACATTCACACAGATGGAAATACTTATGCTCTAACGCAACCTTCAAGTTTGATGTTGTAGCTAAGACTGGAAACATTACATACAATGGTAAGCAGTACACTGGTCTTACCGCAGCTGAAGGAGCAGTTACAGTTAAGGACGCTGTATTTACTAAGGATTTAGGGCTAGGAACTGCTGATGCACAGGAGCTAGCATTCAGGTTCCTGCTAACATCGTTGTTGATGAGGACAAGCTTACCGGTGGTTTAGGAAACTATTTCTTCACTATGACTGAGAGAAATGAAGGATACGAAGGAATTCGTTATTCCAAGGCTGAGTACACCATCGTTGTTACTAAGTATGAGGAGAATGGTACAGTTAAGACCACTACTACTGTTCAGAGAGAAGGAAAAAGGCCTCTTTGAGACAATAAAGCCGGGTGAAATTCAGAACAACTATGGAAAGCACTTCCACCTGAGACTCCTGACTTCCCAGATCCAAACCCAAATCCAGGTCCAAAACCCAGATCCAGATCCAAACAACGATACAACTCATGATGTAACTGTTAAGAAGAGAATTAAGGGTGGATTTGCTAACACATCAAGAAGCTTTAACTTTGCAGTAACTGTAGAGTCTCAGGATTCTAAGAATGAGAGATATAAGGTTGAAGTTCTTGACAAGAATGGCGCTGTAACCGAGACAACTTTTCGTTGATGATCGTCAGGAAAGAACTTCAGCGTTAGTCAGGACAGCGGACTTCGCATCTATGGACTTACAAAGAACGATTTAGTAAAGGTTCACGAGACTGACGGTGATGACTATGTTATGACTGTATCTCCTGATAAAGACAACACCTTCATTAAGAACATTGTAAAGCCAAACAATAACTTCAAGACTCAGTTTAACGTTGTTAAGGATAAAGCTAACTTTGATGTAATCAATACTAGGAAGCTACTACTCCTACCGGTATCGTAATGAATGTTGCTCCATACGCTATGATGCTTGCAGTAGCTGGTGGACTTGGTGTAGTATTCATGAACCGTAAGAAGGAAGAGGAATACTTTTTCTCTGAAAAATGTTTTCAGAATATGGCGTTAACTTACCGTAGAGCATAAATTCTTCTTCTCCAAAAAGCACGAAAGTAAGAGAACAAGATATTTTTGAATCAGTATCAAAAACCCTCCGGGTGGCGTAGCCACCCGGAAAGGGATACTGAAAAATCGTTTGTAGATTGGCTTTGAATTTTCCAAGAATCCCATGTACACACGGTGTACAGTAGGAAAAGGAGTGGAAAGGACAAAGAATGGATGTAGCAGCAAAAGCCGCTAAAGCCGGTGATAGAGTTTTATCTATACTGGCAATTGTCCTCATGGTTATCATGTTAGCCTTTGGCGGATATTCTCTTTGGGACACCTATGTAACGATGACGGGTGCATTCTTGAATAGAGATTTACTAAAGTATAAAACCAACAGCTAACAATCCTGAAGAAACTAGATTAAGTTTAGAAGAACTTCTAAAAATCAATCCGGATACAAGAGGTTGGATAACCATTGATGGAACCCACATTGACTACCCCATGGTTCAGGGAAGAGACGACATGGAGTATGTAAACAAGGATGTAACATGTGAATTTTCCCTTTCGGGAGCAATTTTCCTAAGTGCTTACAACAAAGCAGACTATTCTGACCCTTATATGTTGACTTATGGACACCATATGGATAATGGGGGAATGTATGGCGATGTTATGAACTACATTCAGAAAGAATACTTTGATCAGCATTTAACAGGAAACTTGTTTATGCCGGATGGTAGAGCAAGAAAAATGGAAAGTTTTTGCTTGCATCGAGTGCGATGCCTATGACCGTATGATTTATCAGGTTGAAGGTAGAGGGGGAAACATTATGGAGCTAGTGGATTACTTAAAAGAAAAATCCACAAACTACAGAGATATCGGGATAAAAGAAAGTGATCAGATTATGGCACTATCCACCTGTGTATCCCTAGAAACAAATGGTAGGGTTGTTGTTTTAGCAAGAGTAAACCCATAAAGGGAGGAAAACGGAAATGAAAGCAAGAGACATCTTAATAAAGGCTGGTACAGTTTTATCAGCAGTGCTATTCCTTTTCTGCAGGATTGGGATTTTTCATCCCAGGCAGCTGCGCAGAGTGTAAGCTTAAAGATTCCTGTAAAGGTTAGCACATCAGGAGCTGCACCGAGGAAACATATACGGTTACTATTGAAAGGGATCCTTCCAATCCAAATGCACCACTTCCCGAACCAAATCAGGTGAGTGTAAAGGGAACAGGATCAAGAGACTACATCCTTGAATTCCCTGAGATGGTATTTTCCACAGAAGGGGAGTATAAATACACCATTAAGCAGACTGTAGGAACACAGAGCAATTTCACCTATGATAACAGAACCTATACTCTTTTGGTAAAGACTACAGAGTTTACTAAGGATTCAGATGGAAATCCGGTTCAACCATATCTCGTTCCGGTATTCTGGGTAGGAAGCGGAGAAAATACAGCTAAGCACGGTGATATTTCCTTCTACAACCGTTACAATAGAGGCGGTGGTGGAAATCCTCCTAGCCCAAATCCAGGTCCTAACCCGGGGCCAAATCCTAGCCCTAATCCAAACCCAAATCCGACACAGCCATCCGTACTTGGAGCTACCAGACCGAATGGCGGAGATCCCGGAGTATTGGCAGCTAGTACACAGCCAAAGATTCCAGAGGTTTTAGGTGTAGTTAGAAAAGTAGCTACCGGAGATGCAAGCTTTATGGCATTATACGGACTCTTTGCAACATTATCTATGATGTCTCTTCTTTTCTGGGGACTTGGCTACAAGAAGAGCCGGAAAGCAGAAAATAAGGCATAATCATATAATTTCTAAACAGCACGATCAACTAAGGATTTGATTCGTAGCCCTTCTTCTTGAAGAGCATCCCTAAGGATGGAAAAAGCCGAAAGGCACTTCAGGCTAAGCACATTTCATTGACGAGTCAGAGCTTAAGTTGAGCGAAAGATGAAGAAGTGAAAAGCACCAAAAAGCTTATCCCTATACAATATATAAGTGCAAAAGTTGTAGAAGCAACTGTGTGACACCAGTGGTGATATATGTCCTGGATGAAAAATCTATTTGTTCTAAAAACTTCAAGTTCAGCTTGGAAGTTTTTGTACTATAATTTTTAAAGGATAGAAATATATAGCAAAGGAAAGCAAAAGGATAGTAGAGGGATAGCAAAGGAAAAACAATGGATAAGAGAACAACAGTATTTTTAGCAAAAAAATTATTTACGGAATTGGTGTTTAATACTGCATATATCGAAGGGGTGAATGTTACCTTTCCCCAAACACAGACGATTCTGGATGGCGGAATCGTAAATCAGGTAGCGGTGTCTGACATTCAGACGGTGCTGAACTTAAGAGATGCATGGCGCTATTGCATCAACAACTTTGAAAGTACAACAAACTACGACTTTCTTTGTAAAATCAACGAAATGGTTTCCCGCAATGAAAGTCCGGCTTGGGGAAGTCTAAGGACTGGTAAAGTCGGCATTAGCGGAACAGGATATATGCCTGAAATACCCAAGGAAGATGAAGTACAGGAAGAGTTACATAAGATTCTTACTATACCTGATGCGGTGGAGAAGGCATTGGAAAGCTTTTGCTATATCGTCTATCATCAGCTCTTTTGGGATGGGAATAAAAGAACAGCCACCATATTTGCGAGTAAAATTCTTATGGAAGCAGGAATAGGGATTCTAAGTATAGGAAAGTCTGAAGGAGAGAAGTTTAACGAGTCTTTATTAATGTATTATGATACCAGAAATAGTAAGGAATTAAAGGAATGTTTGAAAAACTTGCATAATTTCGATGTAGCAGGCAGAATAAACGATATAATATCCCCTAGGAAGGAGGAATCTCCATGTGTGATAAAAGTCAGCTGAATAAAAATTACTGGTCAAATCATAGAAGCCTACCGAGATACTTATGGGCAAGCAATAAAAATATAGTCATGTATGGCTCTTTTTGCCAAAGGCGATTTTGATGATGAATCTGATATAGACTTTGCTGCGATAGTGGAAGGAGAAAGACAGGCACTACAAAAGCAACTGGAAAAAGTATGGGATAAAGCTTCGGATATAGGCTTAGAGTATGATGCAGTAGTTTCACCGGTTGTAATTCCTATGAAGAATTTATTAAATATAAAAGATAAGCTGCCTTATTATCAAAAATATTGATAAGGAGGGCATTATCGTTGGATGACTTAGTACAATACAGAAAAACGATATTAAGACGGAGATATTTGAAAGAAAAATATTCTAAATACTTGACCGGTGCTTTCCAAATTAGAAATAGCTGTGACTATGATGATTTTTATATTGTGTCGAAAGCCAATGCTGAAGAGCAGTATAGAAAAGTAGACGAAATGATACATGTGATTATAGACTATCTCTGTAAATCGGAAGAACTTTAAAACATTTTCCTCATTCTATGGTATAGTAGTTAAGAAATTATCAATCTGCTCTGGGAGGCAGATTCAAAAACTAGTTTAAGAAGTTTTGAAAAGTATTGAAACGAAAACCCGACCAATGAAAGAATATGGAGGAAAAGTCCAATGGCATTACAAGTGGAAAAAGGAAGACCGGCGCAAAATGAAGGCAGAAGCAAGAAGGAGCTTGCCGTTTACGATTATCTGGATAAGCAGGGGATTGCCTATGAGAGGTAGACCACCCTGAGGCTCATACCATGGAGGATTGCATTCCTATCGAAGAAGCTTTGGGAGCTAAGGTCTTTAAGAACCTGTTTTTAACCAATAGTAAGCATAGCTACTACTATCTACTTTTAATGCCCGGAGATAAGCCCTTTAAGACCAAGGAGCTTTCCCGCACAGCTTGGGGTGTCCCTGCCTTTCCTTTGCTGAGCCGGAGGAGATGGAAGAGGTATTAGGCTGCACCCCGGATCATCCTCTGTCTTTGGATTGATTCATGATAAAGAGGATTTGGTAGAGCTTTTTGGTGGATAAGGATTTGATGAAGGAAGAGTACCTTTGTGCCCATCCTTGTCACAACATTGCCACTTTGAAGGTAAAGACTTCCGACCTTTTGGGAAGTTCTTAAAGTCTACCAAGCATTATAAGACAGAAGTGCAATTAAAGGGCGAGGAATAGGACAATAGAAAAAGACAGAGTGTAAAAAAATCGGTAAGAATTAAGGCAAAATAAAGTGCAAGAATCCGGGAAAATAAAGTGCTAAGAATGCGGAAATACAAAGTGCCGAGAATCCGGAAAAATAAAGCGTTAAGACATCGAAAAATCAAGCGCATAGAACATCGAAATACCTTGACATAGGGCAAGTCTCCATGCTATCCTATAGCAGAACTTGGGGCAACGCCCTATTTTTATGCACTAATTTCGTAGTCATGCGAAGTTAAAAATCATTGGAGGTGAAAGCCGTGCGTACAAAGATTATATTAGCATGTACAGAATGTAAGCAGAGAAACTACTTTATTACCAAAGAGAAGAAGCTTCATCCGGAGCGTATGGAAGTAACAAAGTTTTGCAAGTTCTGTAAGAAGCACACGCTGCATAAGGAGACAAAAGTAATGCAAGATGAAAAAGAAACCGGAGGAGCCGGATTCATTGCAGGCTTGAAATCTGAATTCAAGAAGATCGTTTTCCCACACGCCAGGAAGTGATTAAGCACCTGTGGCAACAATCGTTCTTAGTGTGTTGGTAGGCCTTTTTAATTACAGGTTTAGACATTGCGATGAAGTGGGGTCTTGGATTGATTCTTGTAAAGTAAAGGTGGGAATATGGCAGAGAAGAACACAGAAGCCCGTTGGTATGTAGCCCATACCTACTCCGGCTATGAGAACAAGGTCAAGATGGACTTGGAAAAAGACTATTGACAACCGTGGTCTTCAAGATGTGATTTTTAGAGGTCAGCGTTCCCATGCAGCCGGTTATTGAAGTAAAGAATGGCGTAGAGAAGAAAAACCGACAAGAAGATGTTCCCGGGATATGTTCTGGTGAACATGGTAATGAACGATGAAACCTGGTATGTGGTAAGAAATACCAGAGGCGTTACCAGATTCGTCGGTCCCGGATCGAAGCCTGTCCCCCTTTTCTGAGGAAGAAATCCTGACCTTAGGCTATAGAAAGTCTGAAGTCTTGTAGATTTCGCAGAGGAGACACCGTAAGCGTAGTCTCCGGTGCTTGGAAGGATACCATTGGTGTCATTACAGAAATCAATGACCAGAAGAAGACCGTCACCATTAACGTGGAAATGTTCGGTAGGGATACTCCTGTAGAGCTTTCCTATGGTGAAGTACAGAAGTTAAGATAAGATTTGGTAATACCCGAGGGATTATATCCCATGGAGTACATTTAGCCACCGCTTGCAAAAGCAAGCTCGTGGGAGGGTTTACCCGCAATTACCACAAGGAGGTGCCTATATGGCAAAAGAAAGTAGAAGGATACATTAAGTTACAGATTCCCGCTGGAAAAAGCAACTCCAGCACCCCCCGTTGGACCTGCATTAGGACAGCACGGGGTAAACATCGTTGCCTTCACTAAGGAGTTCAATGCTAGAACTGCTAACGAAGGAGACATGATCATTCCTGTTGTTATTACCGTTTACGCAGATAGAAGTTTCAGCTTTATTACAAAGACTCCTCCTGCTCCTGTTCTCATTAAGAAAGCTTGTAAGCTGCAGAAGGGTTCAGGCGAGCCAAACAAGAATAAGGTTGCTACTATCTCTAAGGCCGATCTTCAGAAGATTGCAGAAACAAAGATGAAAGATCTGAATGCTGCATCAGTAGAAGCTGCTATGTCCATGATCGCAGGTACCTGCAGATCTATGGGTGTTAAGGTAGAAGAGTAAAAGAAGGAGGCTTTGATACATGAAACAGGGAAAGAGATATGCCGAAGTGGCAAAGGCTGTAGATAGACAGGTTAAGTACGCTGAGTTGGATGCAATTCAGTTAGTAAAGAAGAATGCAACTGCTAAGTTCGATGAGACTGTAGAGTTACACATCAGAACCGGTTGTGACGGTCGTCACGCTGACCAGCAGGTTCGTGGTTCTGTAGTTCTTCCTGCAGGGAACCGGTAAGAACGTTCGTATCTTAGTATTCGCTAAGGACGCTAAGGCTGATGAGGCTTTGGCTGCAGGCGCAGATTTCGTTGGTGCAGATGATCTTGTACCAAGAATTCAGGACGGTTGGTTCGACTACGATGTAGTAATCGCAACTCCTGATATGATGGGTGTAGTTGGACGTATCGGTCGTTTGCTTGGACCCTAAGGGCTTAATGCCAAACCCAAAGCTGGGAACCGTTACTATGGATGTATCTAAGGCTATCGCTGATACTAAGGCCGGTAAGGTTGAGTACAGACTGGACAAGGCGAACATCATCCATGTTCCTGTTGGAAAGGCTTCCTTCACAGAGGAGCAGTTAAAGTCCAACCTGGATACCTTAATGGCAGCCATCGTAAAGGCTCGTCCATCTTCCTTAAAGGGAACCTACCTGAAGTCCATCACCTTGACTTCTACCATGGGCCCCGGCGTGAAGTTAGACGGATTACAGTTCGGCGCATAATAGAAATTTTATAGACTACTTGGGATAAAGCTCAAGTAGTCTTTTTATTCAAAAACAAGTGGCCAGACGAAGTCTAAGACATCTTATTTTGAATGAGTATTTCGCGTTTTATAACTACATGGCATGGCTCATAAATTATTTGATATAATGGTTCAAATTATTCTTGTATTTTATTTTTATTACATTTCCAAAGAGCCATGGGATGATCTTTTAATTCTCAAACAGATTTCAGAATCTTCAAATAACAGTGAGGGATTGTAATCGCCATTTCTGAAAGCATTCCAAAATTGAAAATTATTTTCCGGTAAAAGAATATTTTCCAAATATGTTTTTACCAATGTCTGTGCCAATGGAAAAATCGAACTGTTCTGATTTATTTAGAACGGGTAATAAATCTGTCTTTATTTTTGAGCAGTCATCGTTTCGATTTTTATGAAACTCAAATTTTTTTGCGGAATGCTTTTCAGAGGCAATCGCAAAGTAAAAATAGAATACATTTTTTTAAAAAGTCTTTCATCAGCTTTAGTAAAAATCTTATATCTTTGCAAATTATACATGTCATATAAATCTCTGGCAGCTGCTCGACTGAAGAGTGCAACAGCTTTTTGCTGAAAAAGTTCTATAGGGTGTACACTGAGAACATTAAAATTCTCTGTATTCCATGGTAAAGAAATCGTGTGGTGTGAAAGTGGAAGGATATGGCATCTAAGCATATAATTCACTTCGATTTTTAAATTATCTTTCATTCCACCGGCATTGGTATATTCAAAAACAAAGGAGTCTAAAGCGTGATATTGTTTAGACTTCTTGCTAAAGGCTATATCCTGAGGCAGACATATATTTTTGAATATGCTCTGTGATGTTTTGTCGCTCTTGAAGCATGGTGTTTTTATCAACATTTTTACAATAGTCTAAAATCGATATCTACAGACAGTCTTGGCATCTGAAACATCGTTAAGTTAATAGCCGTTCCTCCTTTAAGAGCTAAAGCTCTGAAAGTAAAGAATCTAATTCAAAAAAATTTTTAAAATATCAATTAGCCTGCAAACTTTTTCAAAAGGTATCTCTCACAAAAGCCCAGCTCTTTAGCCTGTCTACCAAGGGATATTCGATCAAACGACATCATCATACTCTACTCCTTTATTAATAAGCTGTTTAAGGTCCTTGAAAGGGGCATATAGTAGCCACTTTGGGTGAAAGATATTATCTCTAATTTCCTGTGACAAATAAGTTTTGCTGGAAGAGGAGCATGAAATACATTTTAAGAAAAAAATCTTTGGAAAGAGATAAATCCTTTTTATAAAACTCCAAAATATATCCTACTTTTTGGTAAAGCTGCTTTTTACTATAGCCTTCTAAAACATCCAGTAATTTTTTTCTTCATTCAAAGAGGGAATCAGTTCCAGGCATCGTAAAATTTCCTCAAGCCCTGCGATTTTTGTCCATGTCAAAAATACTATCAATGACAGTACGCTCAAGAGATGTCACTTTAACTCCGTTATTCATATCCGGTATCTCTATAGCACTTGACTTTGAAAGTGGCATATACTGTAATCCGTCATAAGTAAAAAGGACGAACATTTTTGCACGTGGAAAAAATAAACTTCGTAGAACACTTGATTGGCATAGCCGTAGTATTCGAATGCGCTGTGATGAGAGATACAAGCATCTTGTGTAGCTGTGATGCTATTTGAAATCTATTGGCTATGGGCTGTTCGGTTTCCATACTGATTACGACATATAAATTACGCCTTACACGTTCAATATATCCCTTTTTTTAAAGTAAGTTTTAATTTGCCAATCAGCAGCTTTTTCAGATCCGATAAGCTGAACCATGTCTGCATAACTGAAACATCGTAAATGTGCTAATTCTTTATATAAATCCATTTGTCACCTCCGATCTTCGTTTCTATTTTACATCAAAAATCCTAGGAAATACAGGGTTTTTGATTAAAAAAATAGAAATAAATTATAAAGCTATTGAAGACATAAGTCTAACAACAGGGATTTGGAGTATAACGAAATTTAGTTGCGCTAAGTTGCAGTAAGTTGCAAAAATGAGGAAAAATTCTCTTTGAAAAATCAGAAACCGCATAAAATAAGGCTTTTGTGAAGAGTGCAAAGCAGAAATTTAAGTTGCACTAAGTTGCAAATAGGTATTTTTTTCTTATAGTGAAGAATAATAAATTACGATGAATTTTGTATTTATTTAATTTTTATACCCAAAATAAATCATAATATTTTTCTGAATTTCCTTCTAAAACTAAAAAAGCTAAGTCGAAAAACTAAAGTAACTTTTTTTGGAGAAGAAAGGAAGAAGAATGAAACTTAGAAATCAACTTACGCTACTCTTGACCATGACAGGGCTGGGGCTTCTTTCCCATGGAACCGCATTTGCGGAAACCAGGACGGAGCTTTGGGCGAAGGAAAGCCAAAGGCTATGGTGCCAAGCTTCCCTACCTTCGCTATGAGGCGGAAGAGGCAGTCGGAAGAGATGCGGTGCTGAAGCACTCCACGGCCTACGATGAAACGGAGATGGAGGCTTCCAACCAAAGCTATGTGCAGTTAAGCAAGAAGGATTCCTCCCTCCGTTTTACGGTAAAGAAGGCGGCCAATGCCATGACCCTTCGTTTTACCATGCCGGAGGATGCATCCGGAGAGCTTGAGATTTCCGTGGAGAGAAATGGAGAGCTTCTTGGAAAGAAAACGCTGGACTTGGACAACAGCTCTGCTTGGCAGTATGTAAAGGAAAATGATGTTTTCGATGAAAATATAGCCGATTCTCATTCTCGTTTTCGTTTTGATGAGAGACATTTTCTCTTGGAAAAAATGACAACAAGGGACTAATGGAACTGGAAGCGGGTGATGTTCTCACCATCCGCAGAACCGATAAAAAAAGCGGATGAACTGGGAATCGACTTTATCGAGCTGGAGCAGGCGACGGAAGCAAAGGGAGCTCCCAAGCAACAGCATTTCCATAACCGACGCTCCGTACAATGCGGTGGCAAATGATGGACAGGACGATTCCAAAGCATTTCTGGATGCCCTGAAAGACGCGGACGCGGAGAACAAGACCTTATATATTCCGGAGGGTACCTTCGATTTTGACCAAAAGCTGGTGATAAGTGCTACGGATATGCGGATTAGCGGTGCGGGAATCTGGCACACACAGCTTCATTTTACCGCTGAGGAGCAGGCCGGAGGCGGTATCGAGTTTTGGACAGCAGCTCAAATGTTGAGATGGATAACCTATACATGGATTCCGAATTAAAAGTCCTGTTTTCATCAGGAGGCAAATTACAAGGGAATCGCCGGGGTTTTGGGAGAGAATTCCAAAGCTGCACGACCTTTGGCTTGAGCATTTTGAGTGCGGAATCTGGGTAGAGACTATGTGAAGCGGATAAAAATGAAATATACCAAGAACCTGACCGTTTCCAACAGCCGTATCCGAAACAACTTTTGCGGACAGGGGTGAACTTTGCCCAGGGAACAAGAAATTCCAAGGTGCAGAACTCCAATATCCGTGGAAATGGTGATGACGGCTTGGCGACCTTTGCCAGCAAGGCGATTCTGGAAATTAAGGAAACTGTCAATGGAGAAGAGCGGGTTCGCTACATCCACACAGAATCCGAGCCTTCAAAGAACAATGCCTTTTTAAACAACACGGTAGAGCTGACCTGGCGAGCTTCCGGCATTGCCCTCCACGGTGGAGCGAACCATCGTATTGAAGGAAATCTGGTGAAGGACATCACTTCCGGTCCGGGCCTGCGTGTCAGCACTGTTTTCCCCGGCTACAACTTTGATGACAACCAAAACATTTCCATTAAGAGAAATCTCTTGATGCAGACCGGAACCGACAACGACTTCTACGGCAATGCCCTGGCTTCTATCCATTTTGAAAAGCTTTACGGGGAAATGAAGAAGATGAATGTTTCGGATAACCGCCTGATAAATTCCCCCACGGAAAAATATTCCGGAAACTTCTATTTGCCGGAAGAAGGCATAGAGGGAATTAGCTTACGGAACAATGAAGAGAAAAGTATTGATTTGGAGCCGATGCTGGCAGAGGAAGAGAAGAACTTCATAACTTTATCCGAGGAAGAAAAGCTGGCGGAAGAGCAGAAAAAGGCAGAAGAACTGAAGAAAGCGGAGGAACTGAAGAAGGCGGCGGAGCAGGCAAAGCATGAGGGCGAGCAGCCGAGCTATGACAGCGCCTTGAATATCGAGCTCCACGATCAGGAAGAGATTCCGGAAACTGCAAACTTCAGACTCTACTGGTTCTCCGGTGAAACTGAGGAAAAATGGAAGAACACGTCCGTTACTGGGTGAAGAAGCTGGAAGGCATTCATCTGGACGAGTCCATGGAGTATTCCCTTTGAGGACGGCACTCAGGTCTTCAACTTTACCCCGGATGACATCCCGGAGTATATCCCATTTCCGGAACCGCCTTTTGTAGAAGATTACTACTACGAAGGAGAGGACTGGATACGCTGGGAAAGCCCGGAAGGGGTACAGTATGTGAAGATTCGGTACTGGAGCAAAAAAATAACAAAAACATACAAAAAGAGGATATAACTCGACAGAATTCACTATTGTGATATACTTCTATGTAAAGTGAAAAGGTGAATTTATGGGCGATTATATATTATATTTAGACGAAGCAAATACAAATTCTACGAATCCATTTTTGTTTGGCTGGTATAGTAATTAGGCGTGATGAATATGAGAATTCATTAATTCCAAAAAGTAAATGACCTTAAAAGAAAAATATTTTTTTCCATAACTAGCATAGTGTTCCACTATACAGAAATGAAGAAAAATATCAATGAATTTAAAATGTTTATCGACCAAAAATCAAAGAGCAAATTTTTGGCAAGACTTTAATAAAATGATTTCGATGATTGATTTTACAACGTTAGGAGTTTATTTTGATGTAGACAATTTTAAATCTGCTTATAGAGTAAAACATAATAAACATTATAATTATGCCTTTATCAATCTAATGAATAATTATATGACTTTTCTAGGTATAATAATCAGTCGATGGGATCTATTGTGTTTGAATCTAGGCAGTGGAATGAAAATGCCGAAATACAGAGATGCTTCATGCATATGCTGGAGTGTGGTACAGACATCTATTCTGCCAAGGAATGTAATGAGCTTTTGTCTACTTTGAGTTTTTTTACGAAGAAGGATAATTGTGCCGGACTACAAATTGCGGATTTTGTTCCGGATTCTTTTATCCGAGAGCTTAATGGATCAAAGAATTTTTATAATGTTAAAAGCTATTTTTTTCTCGAGCGGTTATTTGGTATAAAAACAAAATCAACAGACAACCTTGGGTTTAAAAAGCATTATGATAAATTTGACAGATTTACATTAAAAGCATATAATGAAAGTACTGTGAGGGATGGTGTGACCTTGAACTTACAGTTGTGACAATGTGTGAAGTGTGACTTCTTGTTGTTACATTTGTCTAAGGAAGGTTCAGGTAAGTAGTGTGACTACAAACTCAGCAAAGAATGATTCCCCGGCTGTCTGCATAGGCAGTCGGGGATTTTATTCTTAACGAGTATCGCACGCGTAGTGTGCGAAATCTCGTTCTAAGTATAAGACATAGGATTTGTTTCTTTAAATAATTATATCTACGATTTGTGTAATACACTCTGCGATTTTTCTTGACAATATCTCGGAAAAATGCTAGTATCTGCAAGGTATTAACCGAAGACAGCAGGTATCTAAGCTTTCAACTTGTTTCGCAGTATCTTGCGAAGCTAAGAAAGCAAGGATGTAAAGAGAAATCGCCCGCCGAGGAAAGAGCTAGGATTTATCCTATTATGAGCGTTCATCCCTTGTCTTTGGCAAGGGATTTTTTATTCTTCTAAATTGAAGTATCGGGGGTATGCGAGTTTGTTTCTTGCATTTTCCGGATGCTCTGAAGAAGAAAGCCTCTCGTTTCCGTTAATACTTTCTAGAAAAACTACAGAAGGAGGAAAGCAAGGAATGGCAAAGGTTGAATTAAAGCAGCCGATCATCGACGAGATTAAGGCCCTTTTGGACGGTGCTGTTGCCGCTACTGTTGTAGACTATCGTGGTCTTACCGTAGCACAGGACACAGAGCTTCGTAAAGCATTAAGAGAAGCCGGTGTACAGTACAAGGTTTTCAAGAACACATTAATCAAGAGAGCCGCAGAGGGTACAGATTTTGCTCAGTTAGACGTAGTATTAGATGGACCTACTGCTTTGGCAGTATCTAAGGACGATGCTACAGCGGCAGCAAGAATTTTTGCAAAAGTTTGCAAAAACAGCACCAAACTTAGAGTTTAAGGGTGCAGTAGTGGAAGGAAAGTTCTACGATGCAAAGGCAGTTCAGGCATTGGCAGAGATTCCATCCAGAGAAGAGCTTCTTGGAAGACTTCTTGGATCTATCCAGTCCCCGGTTACAAACTTCGCGCGTGTGCTTAAGCAGATCGCAGAGAAGGACGGCGGAGAAGCAGCGTAAAGCAGCTTAATACGGAACTAATTCCGTGACATTTTCAAAAAATAAAAATAATGGAGGATAATACAATGGCAAAGTTAACTGTTGAAGAGTTTATTGCAGCAATTAAGGAACTTTCCGTAATGGAGTTAAATGATTTAGTAAAGGCTTGCGAAGAGGAATTCGGAGTTTCCGCAGCAGCAGGTGTAGTAGTTGCAGCAGCAGGTGCTGGTGCAGGTGCAGGCGCAGCTGAGGAAGAGAAGACTGAGTTCGACGTTGAGCTTACTGATGTAGGACCAAACAAGATCAAGGTTATCAAGGTTGTTCGTGAGGCTACCGGTCTTGGACTTAAGGAAGCTAAGGACCTCGTTGAGGCAGCTCCAAAGGTTCTTAAGGAAGGTGCTTCTAAGGCTGAGGCTGATGATATCAAGGCTAAGCTTGAGGCTGAAGGCGCTAAGATCACTCTTAAGTAATTTTTCTAGAGAAGATAAGCAGGTCGGGGAGAAATCCCCGATCTTTTTTTGCGTTTTTGGTGAGAAGCGGTTGAGGAGTTTGAAAACTCTTATTTCAATTTTAGTGGAATAGGATTTGTAAGGGGAGCTATATCATAGCTACAACTGACTGAGTACTTAGCTACTTACATACGCTAGAGGCATCTTGATGGGAAAATACATATAGGATATACTCAATGCGCATTAGCATAATTGTTCGTATGGAGAAAATGATATGGGACGCAATACACAACAAGATATAAACCATGATACGCAAGAAACCGTTAAACCATCACAATATAAAAACCCCAAAGCAACGAAGATTCAGGAACTATTTGCCGATTGGGAAGATGACGGACTCCGACATCAAGAATTGGATTGAGGGAAAAAGTAGAAGGAGAAGAACAGAAAAATTAATATAGTGGAGGGAAGGACTGTAGAAATCAATAAGCTAAAGCGACAGATGCAGTATAGGCATGAAAGAGAGCAATCTGAGCCCGTTAGTACTTGCAGAAACCAGCGGCGGGAAGGACTGTAGAAATCAACAAGCTGAAGCGACCGATGCAGTATAGGCATGAAAGAGAGCAATTTAAGCTCACCGGCACTTGTGAAAACCAGCGGAGAGAAGGGCTGTAGAAGCCAATAAGATGAAGCGAATGAAGCAGTATGGGCCTGTAAGAGGGGCAATCTGAGCCCGTCAGTACTTACTGAAAGCGAGCAAAGTGAAGCTGAAGTTAGTACTGTTACGAAGGCGAAGTTAGCGGGAGCGTGCCCCGATTACAGACCCATACTGCATCAGAGCGGGCACCCTATACTGCATCTGCGCGTTGCCCCTCAATGAATACAGTTCCTTCCCCTCCGTAGGGGCGAGCATAGCGGGAGCGTACCCTGACTACAGACCCATACTGCATCAGAGCGGGCACCCTATACTGCATCTGAGCGTGCCTTATCGATAAATACAGCCCTTCCTTCTTGACATTTTCCGCTATCAATGTTACAAGTTATTCATTACTAACTTTTGTTAGCACAGACTACATTGTATTAAAAATGGAAACGAAATACAAAAAGGTTAGCCTTGACTTAATAATAATTCCTATTTTACAATGTGCACGTAATAAAGAAAATGACTTTGCCCGAAGTTTAATCGGGTGAAAAAAGCCAAAAGCTTTATTCTTGAAAAGTAAGAAAAATTTATTTTAGCAAAACAAAAGGAGGACAGAATATGTTTTTAGCAAATTGGGCATGGAAGAAGATTGGAATTTTTCGCAGGTGGAGTTTTATTCGGAACAGCAGGAATGAAGATTTTTAGGATCTACCGATGCGAAGAAGCTTTACACCGAGGCAGCTGCAGCAGTTCTTAGAGGGCAGGATTGCGTTATGAAGGTAAGCACCGGCATTAAGGAAAGCTGCGAGGACATCTACGCAGATGCAAAGCGTATCAACGAGAAGAGAGCAGAGGCTGCTGAGAACGCTTTAATCGATGACTTCGAAGAAGTTGCTGATTTTTGACGCAAAGGAAGTTTAATTAACGGCAGCTGAATCAATGGAAACTGAATCAACGGAAACTGAATCAGAAGCAACTTGAGCCGGAAAGGCATTGATCCTAGGGGAAGGGTTTACGCATTCCCGGCTCTGTAATTTTGAGAAAAGAAGTGGTAAGGGAAAATGAAATGGAATATCTTGCATGAATCCCCGGGGCGCATCCGTGTTCACGCCATGCAGAAGCGCATGACCATGGCACAGGCGGATATCCTAGAGTATTATCTGAATGCCCAGGAGGGAGTCATTGAGGCGAAGGTTTATGACCGAACCGGAGATGCAGTCATTTTCTACGAGGGAAAACGGGAAGGCATGATTCTTGCCCTGTCCCGTTTTTTTCTTATAAGGGAAAATGAAGGTCTTGTACCAAGTCAGACCGGTAGAGCCTTAAATCGTGAATATGAAGACAAATTAGTGCTGACAGTAGTGGATAGGGTGATTTCCACCCTTTTCTATCCCATCCCTTAAAGCGGGTGATTACAGGAGTGAAGGCTATCCCTCACTTATTTAAGGGCTTACAGACTCTCTTCCAGAGAAAGATTGAAGTATCCCTCTTAGATGCGGTGGCAATTTCCGCCTCCATCTTAACAGGAGACTACGATACCGCGTCTTCCGTAATGTTTCTTCTTTCCGTAGGAGAAATCCTGGAGGAGTGGACCCACAAGAAGTCTGTGGATGATCTGGCAAGAACCATGTCCTTAAATGTAGACAAGGTTTGGACTTTGGTTCAGGGCGAGGAAGTTTTACTGCCGTTAAATGAAGTAGAAGTGGGACAGGAAATCATTGTCCGTACCGGAAATATGATTCCTTTGGACGGAAAAGTAAGCTTCGGCGAGGCTATGGTGAACCAGGCTTCCATGACCGGAGAATCCATTCCTGTTCGGAAGAAAGTTGGTTCCTCCGCCTATGCGGGAACCGTAGTGGAAGAGGGAGAATGCCGTATCCGTGTGAGAAGCTGGCAGGCTCCGCCGTTATGATCGTATTGTGAAAATGATTGAGGAGTCGGAGAAGTTAAAGTCCGCAACAGAGGACAAGGCTTCCCATTTGGCGGATAAGCTGGTGCCCTATAGCTAGGCGGTGCAGCATTGACCTACCTCCTCACCAGAAATGTGACCAAGGCTTTAGCCTTCTTAATGGTAGACTTCTCCTGTGCGTTGAAGCTTTCTATGCCGGTAGCGGTACTTTCTGCTATGAGAGAGGCCGGAAAGCATAAGATTTCCGTGAAGGGCGGAAAGTTTATGGAGGCCATTTCGAGGCCAACACCATTGTCTTTGACAAGACAGGAACCTTGACCTATGCTAAGCCAAAGGTAGAAGACATTATCACCTTCAACAATGCGGATGAAAATGAGATGCTGCGTATGGCTGCCTGCCTTGAGGAGCATTATCCTCACTCCATGGCAAATGCTGTTGTGTCCGAGGCGGAAGCCAGAGACCTGCATCATGCAGAGCGCCACTCCAAGGTGGAATATGTGGTAGCCCACGGTATTTCCAGCATTTACGAAGGAAAGCATGTCTTAATCGGAAGCTATCACTTTATCTTTGAAGACGAGCATTGTAGCGTACCAAAGGGAGAAGAGGAAAAGCTGGCCAACATTCCGGCTGAGCATTCCGCCCTCTATCTTGCGGTAGACGGAGAATTAAGCACCGTAATCCTGATTTCCGACCCCTTACGAAAAGAGGCGGTTGGGGTTATTCAGGATTTAAAGGCTCTGGGCATTGACAAGGTTGTGATGATGACCGGAGACAATAAAAAGACTGCAAATGCAGTAGCCAGAATGGTGGGCGTGGATGAGTTCCATGCAGAGGTGCTTCCGGAGGACAAGGCGAACTTTATTAAGGAAGAACATCGCTTAGGCAGAAAGGTAATCATGGTAGGAGACGGTATTAACGACTCCCCTGCTCTTTCCGAAGCGGATGCGGGAATTGCCATTTCCGCAGGAGCGGCCATTGCCAAGGAAGTAGCGGACATTACCATCCAAGAGGGAGACCTTTACGAATTGGTTATCTTAAAGAAGCTGAGTAACCGTCTGATGAAAAGAATTCACAGCAACTACAACTTCATCATCGGCTTTAATGCCATGCTGATTGCGTTTGGATTGGCCGGCATTATGACACCCTCCAACTCTGCTTTGTTCCATAACATTTCCACCATCGCCACCGGACTGAAGAGCATGACGCCTTTGATTCCGGAGGAGGAAATCGAAGCGGACAAGGAAGAGGTACTGGAAGCCGGAAGACGGAGAAAGAAAGCCTTAGCAAAGAAGAAGGCATCCTAAGAGCTATGCGCTATCATCTCTAGCTTCAAAGAGGTTAATACCAGTGCTTAGCAAAGAAGAAGGCACCTTAAGCGCTATGCGCCCTGTTCTGAGCGAAGGAAATACCGAAGAGATCAAAGAGAGACTGCGAAAAATTCAAATAGGTCGCTTATACTGTATAAAGACTGTATAGAATTGGATGTTTTACAGCCCCAATAAGAATCTAAAGAATGCACAATGGGAGGAAATAGGGAATGAAACCATACGAAAGTCATGAATCAGAGGAGAACTATTTGGAGGCGATTCTGATGCTGTCCATGGATCATAGAAATGTAAGAGCCATTGACATTGCCAATATGCTGGGATTTTCCAAGCCCAGTGTCAGCATTGCCTTGAAGCGCCTTCGGGAAGAGGGTAAGGTGGAAGTGGACGAGAAGGGAGCCTTAAGTTTAACCGAGCACGGCTTGTCCATCGCCCAGGGAACCTATGAAAAGCACACGGTTTTAACGGATGTGCTGGTGGCTTTAGGGGTAAATGCCTACACCGCCTCTCAGGACGCCTGCCGCATGGAGCATGTTTTAAGCCCGGAATCCTTTTGCAAAGATTAAGGAATTCTATGCCAAGTTAAAGGTGGAGAAGGAAAAAGCCTAAGGGAAGGATAGCGTCGAAAGCTAAAAGCAGATAAAGAGCTAAAAGCAAAAAGCTCAAGTAGATAAAGAGCTCAAGAAATAAAAAGCTTAAGCAAATAAAAAGCTTTAAGCAGATAAAAAGCATCTAGGGGGAAAATCCTAAGATGCTTTTTGATGGAATTTAGGGGGCATACCAGCATGAAGGAAATAAAAAAATTTTTATTATTAGATTAAAAGAAAAGAACAGTGTATTTTTAATTTAAAGCAAAAGCATGAAAAAGACTAATAATTTCTTACAAAACATTGACTTTCAGGTTAGACGATGCTAATTTAGTGGAGCAGATTTATGCTACTTAAAAGTAGCCATGTTAGTCTTTTTCATAAATAGACAGAAAAAAAGAGGCAAATCAGGCAGAGTATTATAGTAGAAGGAGGGACTATGCCATTAACATTAGCGGGAACAGGCGTTCCACAGATTATCAAAAAGATTAGTGGAAGCAGTGAAGTGAAGCAACACCTAAGTGACCTGGGCTTTGTGGTTGGAGGAGAAGTAACTGTCATCTCCACCTCCATGGGAAATGTCATTGTAAAGGTAAAGGATGCCAGAGTGGCTATCAGTAAGGAAATGGCCAACAAAATCATGGTATAAAAGGGATTTAAGAAGCCAAAGGGAATCTAAGGATTTTTCTTGCCGGCATTGTGCCGGGGCTGTTCCTAAGAAGAACAGTATAAAGGAAAGATTTTAGAGAGATACATTCGTTAGAAGAAGGTGGAGGACAAGATGACACTGAAAGATTTAAAACCGGGGCAGAGTGCTGTCGTAAAGAAACTGACAGGCGAGGGCGCTGTGAAGAGAAGAATTATGGACATGGGTCTCACCAAGGGGGCGGAGATTTTCGTTCGTAAGGTAGCACCATTGGGAGATCCTTTGGAGCTTACCGTGCGGGGATATGAATTATCCGTTCGTAAAGCAGATGCTGAAATGATTGAAGTGGAATTAAAGAACTAGGAGGAAAAACATGGCCATTACCATTGCGCTTGCCGGAAACCCTAATGCCGGTAAAACCACACTGTTTAATCAGCTCACCGGTTCCAACCAGTATGTAGGAAACTGGCCCGGTGTTACTGTAGAAAAGAAGGAAGGAAAGCTGAAGGGACACAATGATGTCATTATCGCAGACCTTCCCGGAATTTATTCTCTTTCTCCCTATACCTTAGAGGAAGTGGTAGCGAGAAACTACCTAATCAATAACCGTCCGGATGCTATTTTGAACATTATAGACGGAACCAACTTAGAGAGAAATCTTTATCTTTCTACCCAGTTAAAGGAGTTGGGAATCCCCGTTGTTATGGCCATCAACATGATGGACGTGGTAGAGAAGAACGGAGATGTGCTGAATCTGGAAGAGCTGGGAAAGGCTATGGGATGTAAGGTAGTCAGCATTTCCGCTTTAAGAAATAAGGGAATTTCCGAAGCCTCCGCCTTGGCTGTTGCAGAAGCCAATGCAAAGAACGACACTGCTGTACAGCATAAGTTTTCTGCTGATGTGGAGGGAGCCATCAATTCCATCGAGAACCTTTTGGAGGGCAATGTACCTGAGAGCCAGAAGCGTTTCTTTGCGGTAAAGCTTTTCGAAAGAGACGATAAGATTCGTAACATCATGCCGGAGAAGGCAAAGGACGTGGATGTGGAAAGCATTATCGCTGCTATCGAGAAGACAGAGGATGATGATTCCGAGAGTATTATCACCAACGAGCGTTACAGTTATATTCAAAGCATTATCGAGGCAGCCTATGTAAAGAGAGCACAGAAGGGCTTGACCATTTCCGATAAGATTGATGCCATTGTAACCAACCGTTTCCTGGCTATCCCCATCTTCGCTTTTGCGATGTTTATGGTGTATTACATTTCCATTTCCACCATCGGTACCGCTATGACCGACTGGGTAAATGACGTTTTATTCGGCTCCGACCCTTGGTCCTTCTTCGGTTTAGTGGATGTACCTTCTATTCCGGGAATCGCTACCTCCGCGTTGGAAGCGATGAATGTAAGTGAGGCTATTCAGGGTCTTGTAATCGACGGAATTATCGCCGGTCTTGGTGCGGTAATCGGATTCTTGCCCCAGATGGTAACTTTCTTCCTCTTCCTTGCATTCTTAGAGAGCTGTGGCTACATGGCAAGAGTTGCTTTCATCATGGATAGAATTTTCCGTAAGTTCGGTCTTTCCGGAAAGTCCTTTATTCCTATGTTGATTGGTACAGGATGCGGTGTTCCCGGAGTTATGGGATCTCGTACTGTAGAGAACGATAGAGACCGTCGTATGACCATTATGACCACCACCTTCATTCCTTGTTCCGCAAAGCTTCCTATTATCGGACTTTTGGCAGGGGCAATGTTTGATAACTCCGCATGGGTAGGCTGGAGTGCTTACTTCCTGGGAATTTCCGCTATTGTTTTCTCCGGAATCGTTCTGAAGAAAAACCAAGATGTTTGCCGGAAAGCCCGCTCCATTCGTTATGGAGCTTCCTGCATACCACATGCCTAGAGTGATTGATATCTTAAAGAGTGTGGGGGAAAGAGCTTGGTCCTTCGTTAAGAAGGCGGGAACCGTTATCCTCTTGGCTACTATCCTGGTATGGTTCTTATCCCGTTTCGACTTTAGCTTTAACTATCTTCCTGAAGAAGATATGGATACTTCTATCCTGGCAGCCTTCGGTAATGCTTTGGCTTGGCTTTTTGCTCCTCTTGGATGGGGCAAGTGGAAGGCCGTTGTGGCAGCCCTTACCGGACTTATTGCAAAAGGAAAACGTAGTAGGAACCTTCGGTACTCTCTTCCACTATGCGGGAAGTGTAGATTTAAAAGATGACAGTACGGCAATCTGGCCACAGGTTAAGGAGTACTTCGGCTCCGGTGTGGCAGGCTACAGCTTCTTAGCCTTCAACCTGCTTTGCGCACCTTGCTTTGCAGCTATCGGTGCCATCAAGAGAGAGATGAACAACGGTAGATGGACCATCTTCGCTATTGCTTGGGAGTGCGTACTGGCATACTGTGTAGCTTTGGTGATTTATCAGGTAGGCGGTTTGGTAACCGGTGAGGTTGCCTTTAACCCCTTCACCATCGTTGCCTTTTATCCTGATTCTTGCAGGACTTTGGGGCTTGTTCAGACCTTACAAGGAGCCGGAGACTTTGGGATCTACAGATGAGCTGGCAGTAGAAAAGGCTATGGTTTAAAGAAACTACAGAGATATTGCATGAAAAGGGCTATAATACGCTATAAATACGTTTATAACATGGCTCCGTCAAAAAGGGCTCCTGCTTTGCAGGAGTCCTTTTCTATTCTTAGCGAGTATCCCCGGCCTAGTGCAGAGACATTTTTTTATTCTTAGCGAGTATCTCAGGCCTAGTGCGGGATATCTTGTTCATGGACTGTAAAGCATCCCCGGCCTAGTGTACAATATCTTTTTCGTGGACTTGAGCCGGTGTCCGGTCTGACATTTGAATATTTTAGTTCTTTTTGAAGAAATCCTAAAGAATATTAATTTTTAGATTTTATCTATGGAAAATGACAATTTTGCTATAATATAGTATCAGATTATTGTGTTCATAGTTTTTAGGGAAAAGAGAGGAAAACAAAATGGGAAATTTCATTGTATTAGCCATTGTGGCTCTAATCGTGATTGCCATTATTCGGGCTTTACGAAAGGAGCACAGAGAAAAATGGCTCTTGCGCATATTGCAGTTACGCCAAGTCCGGCAAATGTGACCATGTGGGACATGAGGAGTTGGATCACATGGGGCAGAATTTCATTTGACCAAGGAGCAGCAGGACATTATTGACCGGCACACCAGAAATCGAAAGAAGGCATAAGGCAGCAGTGTAGGCAGAAGCATTGGGGAAAGCCAATGCGGGAACAGAGGAGCTGTTCTTGTTAAAGGAGGGAAAAGGCATGATAAAGATTGAGTCCGCCGTATTACAGGTGGAGATTAACCGGGAAGCAGAATTACAGTCCGTATTTGATAAAAAAAGAAATAGGGAGTGCTTATGGCAGGGGGATGCGAAATACTGGAAGGAGCGATCTCCCCTTCTCTTCCCCTTTATCGGACGTCTTTTTCAAAAGGCCTATTACTATAATGGAGAGAAATACCCCATGGATGTGCATGGTTTCTTGCGTTCCATGCAGGCTCGTGTGGTAGATCAGGAAGAGGATTCCTGCACTTTGGAATTTAGGGACAGTGCAGAGTCCAGAAAGATCTATCCTTTCTCTTTCCGCTTGCAACAAAGCTATCGGCTAAAGGATAATCGCCTGGATGTCTGCTCCAGAGTAGAAAAACTTGGGAATCGAGGTAATGTATTTTGCACTGGGAGCGCATCCCGGATTCTACCTTCCTTTTTCCAAGAAGCAGGCTCTAAGCGATTATGCGATTTACTTCCCTAAGCAGGAAGCCATGATGGAGAAGATTCGTTTTTCCAAGGATCTGCTTACCCTGGAAGAGAGAGAACTTCGCTTTTGATGAACGGTCGCCTTCCCTTGGAAACCGTTTTGTTCCGAAATGACGCAGTAGTCTTGGCCAACAGTGGAGGAGAGCTGGTTTTAGGGAGTGAAGACGAGGATGTATCTCTTCGTTTCCTCTATGAAGACTACCCTATATCGGACTTTGGCAACCCTATGGAGAGAAGACACCCTTCCTCTGTATAGAGCCTTGGACCGGCCTTCCCGGAAGAGAAGGAGTGATGGAGGAACTTTGCTCCATGGAGGACAGAATCATCCTCAGGGCCGGACGAAGCAAAGAGCTTCAGCTACAGCATTATTTTTGGAAGAGAAATAGCTACAAGTAAATAAATAGTAGTTTCAAGACATAAAAGAGATAAAAAAGTACTACCGTTAAAATCTTTTTCCGGCAGTAGAGCTTGTAATAAGGAGTGAACTAAGTCCTTCGAAACTTGTGTTAATCCGGTAAAATGAAGGATTGTAAGAATCAATAAAATGAAGCGACAGATACAGCATGGGCATGAAAGAGGGCAATCTGAGCCCGCCGGTACTTGCAAACTGCGAAGGAAAGACTGTAGAATTTCATAAGATGAAGCGACAGATGCAAGATAGGCATGAAAGAGGGCAATCCGAGCCCGTCAGTACTTACTGAAAGCGAGCAAAGCGAAGCTTGAAGTTAGTACTGCTACGAGGCGCAGGTTAGCGGGAGCGTGCCTGATTTCATGCCTACCTTGCATTGGAGCGTATTATTGTTATTATTATTTGCCTTCCTGTTTTGTCTCCAAATGTAGCTTCATTTCCCTTCTCTCCTTCCGGTAATAATACAGCACTACCAGGAAGGTGAAGGCCTCGGAGGCGGGGAAAGACAACCAGACTCCCGGCATTTTCAGAAGGGAGGAGAGGAAAACCGCAAAAAATACGATGGCGATAGTGCCTCGTAATAAGGAACAGATAAAGGCGGGGCGGGGATTGTTGGTGGCGGAGAAATAGCCCACCATAAGAATATTCAGTCCTGCCGCCAGGAAACCGATAAAGTAGAGAGGGATACCCTCCTTGGCATATTGGTAGAGGATAGGATCATTTTCCCGGTTAAAAAGAGCGATACAGAAGTCGCTTTGGAAAATGATGGCTCCCACAATCAAAAACCGCCAGCACCAAGGCGCTTACAATACCGTAATGCAGGTAGGACTGCAACTTGTGAATATCTTTTTTTCCGTAACTGCTGCTGATTAAAGGCTGGCTTCCCTGGGCCAAACCGTTGAAAACACAGGTGCAGACAGAGGAAGCATTGGCAATAACGCCATAAGCTGCTACTCCGATATTTCCGCTAAGGCCTAAAATCAGTCCGTTAAAGGTGCTGATGGTAACGGCACTGGTTAAGTCTCCGACAAAGGAGGAAAAGCCCAGCTTGCAGCAGGCACAGAGGTGCTTGAAGCGAGGACTTTGCCAACGAAAGGCGATGGTATTTTTCGGACTCCGAAAATGTAGGGCGCAGACCAAGCTGGTAACCACCGGAGACAGTGCAGTAGCCAGAGCCGCTCCGGTCATTCCCAAATCCATAGGGAACATGAAAATATAGTCAAATACGATATTAAAGAGGGACCCCATCAAAGAGCCGATCATGGCAATGGAGGGGTTCTTGTCATTTCTGGTAAAGGCGGTGAGGCTACTGTTTGCCATAAAGAGGAAGGCAGAGCCAAGAATAATCCGCACATAGCTGATGCCCAGATTCTGCAATTCCACATCTGCCCCCAAAACGGACAAAACCTGTCTTGGGAAGAAAAAGCCCAGAAGAAGCTAAAGGGCAGGGCAAAAATGAAATTCCAAAAAGATGGCCTGTAAAAGAAGGAGCTTACATCCTTTCCCGCAGCCTGACGAATGCTGTATCTGGTGGCGCAACCCACCGCAACCATGTTGCCGATGGCATTTAAGAGGCCGTAGAGAGGCAGAATCAGATTCAAAACCGCCAGTCCCTCTGTTCCCGCATAGGAAGAAATAAAATAGGTATCTGCCAAAATATAAATAGAAAGTCCAATCATTCCGGCTATGCTCTGACTGACATAACGAAAAAAACTTCTCATTTCTCTTCTCCTTGCTATTCTATTTCTTCTCGACGTAGGATTTTTTGCGAAAAAAATTCCTGCGGTAGTATAATGGCTGTCATTGTAGCATGGAAGCATAAAAATTCCATAGAAGGGCAGCTGGTATATGTTCCATCTATCACTTGCATTAAGGTAGTTTGGTATAAAAGACAAGCAGTGATTTTGATTTCAAAAAGCTTCTATATAGGGAAGAAGGGAGAGAAAGCCAATGGCGATGAAGGAAGAGGAGAAGTTTCGGCAAATGCTGGAGGAGCCGGTGAATCGTTTGATTCCCAAGCTAGCCATCCCCTCCATGGTATCCATGATCGTAGTGGCAGTGTATAACATGGCGGACACATTCTTTGTTTCCCGCTTAGGGAACCTCCGCCTCTGCCGCAGTGGGAGTGGTATTTTTCCATGGCGCTATTATTCAGGCGATTGCTTTTATGATCGGAATGGGCTGTGGAAATGAAATTTCCCGCCTTTTGGGTGCGAAAAGAACAGGAAGAAGCGGAAAGATATGTGGCAGTCGGATTTTTTTACGGAATTGATTATCGGAACTATGATTGCAATCATTGCCGGCATTTTTCGTAGAGCCCCTGGTTTTATGCTTTGGGATCCACCATAACCATTGCCCCTTACGCTATGCAGTACGCCAGAATCATCCTTTTCGGAAGCCCCTTTATGATGGCATCTTTAGGCATGAACAACATGCTTCGTTTTCAGGGAAATTCCTTTTATTCCATGATCGGTATCAGCACCGGTGGCATCATCAATATGTTTCTGGATCCTCTTTTTATTTATGTTGGGAAAAATGGGAATTGGCGGGGCGGCCTTAGCTACTATTCTTAGCCAAATGCTTTCCTTTTTCATCCTTTTGTATCAATGCAATAAGATGCCTGCCTGTATTTCCGTATCTCCACGGAATTTTAAGCCTAGCTTAAAACGTTACAGCATTATTCTGCGCTTCGGCTGTCCCAGCCTTGCCAGACAGGGAATTGCCGGTGTTTCCACCATTTTGCTAAACTTTTCAGCCCATCCCTACGGGGATGCGGCTATTGCAGCCATGGCCATTGTCATGCGAATCAGTATGTTTATCTTTTTCCCTGGTGATTGGCTTCGGACAGGGCTTTCAGCCAGTCTGCGGTTATGCTTACGGGGCAAAAACGCTACAAGAGAGTGGCAGAGGCCTATCGCTTCAGCCTAAAGGTCGGTTTTACCATGCTGATCTTTGCGGGGGCAGCAGTCTTTCTTTCTGCTAAACCCCTAGTTACCGCCTTCCGAAAAGAGGACGGGGAGGTGGTTCGTATCGGCACTCTGGCTTTACAATTACAATGCCTGACCATGCCTCTCTCCGCTCAGATTACCATGGCCAATATGTTTTCCCAAACCACAGGCTATCCTCTTAGAGCCAGCATAGTGGCCTTGCTTCGACAGGGCATTTGCCTGATTCCAATTCTACTGATTTTCCCCCGTGCCTTCGGGCTTTTTTGCCTGCAAATGTCCCAGCCTCTTAGTGATATCTTTGCGGCAAGCATAGCCTTTCTGATTACCGGAGGAATTTTAAAGGAATTGAAGGAGAGGGAGAAGAGGGAAATTAAAGCATAGTATGTGTGGAAGGGAAGAGGGATTAAAGAACGGAAGATAGAATATGACAAAATTATCTATAGGAACCCTGTGAGTATTTCTACTTTTCCAGGGTTCCCACTTGAAACTCTTCTTTCATAATCTGATTCACTTCTTCCACAGAATATTTCTTCCCTGTCAGAGTAGATTCATATCCTTCTTGTAACGCGGTATTTAATTCAGTTTGACTCATATTCCCTATAGCTGTTGGAGTTTGATAAGATAAGTGTAAATCCAAAGGAAATCCATTTGTTCGTACTATCTGACTATAAAGCATTTGAATGGCGCTGGAAGGAGATATTCCAAGTTGCTGTAATATGCCTTCAGCATTTTCTTTTAATTTCGTGTCAATTCTTGCATAAACTGCCTTTGTGTTTGCCATATAATTCGCCTCCTTTATTATCCCATAGTATAGTTTTAGTGGAGCTACTTTTGCAAGCATTTGCAAGCAAATAGATGATTGATTATGTTTCTATAATTTATCTAATCCTTATTTCATAACTTCGGGATAAGGCCATCATACTTGCTATTCACTACTCCAAACCTTATAATGCAATAAGGTATATTCATAAAATTTAACATAATGAATCATGGGAGAAAGAGCGTATGAAAAGAACAATGATGAAGAAAAAAAGGAACCGGAGCGGTTCTGCAGAAAAGCTTGGCAATCGTCTTTTTGGGATTGCTTCTAAGCCTTAGTCTGGTTTCCTGTAAAGGGAATAGTCAGGCAAAGGGAAGTGAAGGAACTAAGGCGGAAGAAAGTACATCGGTAAAGGCGGAAGAGAAAGCTGATGAATCTACTGTAGCTACAGAAGAAAGTACATCTGCCGGTTCAGAGGAGCTTAGTTATGATAGCGGAGCGGTAAACAAATCAATATATTTGCATCCCTATCCTGGAGATGCAATGTGGAAGAGTACTGCTAATGAGTATATGCTTATCCCCTATATTAAGGACGGAAAAGAACAGATTGAGTTTTCGTCTTTATGGAGAAGCAAAGTTTTTATTAGAGGGGCTTTCCTTTTCCAAAACAGAGCAAAACGGTTTAAAGGTATCCGGCAAGATGCGAAACCTAAAAGACAATAGCTGGAACGGGGATGCGGATGTGACATGGAATAGTCTTGAAACCATTGATTATCCTATAGTGACTTTAACCAATGGTACGGAATTTACGGATGTGGATATGGGGGGAGATTATAGTTATGCCGGATTAGTGAACAGTACAGGTCAATCCAATGCCGGAACGGCTACCAATGCTTCTGAGTATATTTTCCCATATGCCAACGAAAGACTGATTGCCCGGGGAGAGTATGAGAGCTTGGATGCGGCAACCCTCCGTTTAGCGATTAATGAAATTTATGCTCGCCATGGAAGACAATACGACACTCAAGACCTTAATGCATATTTTTCTTCTAAATCCTGGTATAGACCACAGTATAGTAAGTCGGAATTTGATAAAATCGAAAGCCAGGTTTTGAATTCTTACGAGCGAGAGAATATAAAAATCCTTACCGGATATAGAGATAGCCTGCTGGGAAAAGTAGGAGATATTCGTGGAGTATACGAGGTAAAATGGGGAGAAGGGGGAGCCCAGATGACAATCAGCGGCCAACCGGATGCCTATGTTGTAGATATCCTTGCAAACTATGTTATTGACGCTTCTAATGGAAACGTTCGTGCTTCAGAATTTGAAGGTGTTGCAGTCAAAGAAGGTGGAAGTCTTTATAGAGCGACAGGAGATTATGGTTGGATTACGTTTGTTGTTAACACGGATGGTAGCATTACTATTACTGACGAGGAGACCACAAGCTATGCCGGATTTAGAGATACCTACAGAAAAGTAGGATAATAGAATGAAGGGGCTATTATCAAAAATTAAAAAGAAGATTTTTAGCAATATTGGTCTGAATGCGGGGCGGTCTGAGCCCGTCGGTACTTGCGAAAAACAAGAGAAACGAAGTTTTTCGCTTAGTATCCGCAAGGACAGACTTTTCATAAGAAAAGTCGTCCTGATACAGACCAACTTCCGAAGGAATTTGCTTTGCGATCGAGTAGGAGGCGGCGACTAACCGCCGTCCTCTCACAGCACTGTACGTACGGTTCTCGTATACAGCGCTTTCAATAGTTGACGTGCACAGACTGATAGGCTGTGGCTAAATCGTAAAAGCCACTGTTTATCAGTCTTTCTTTTGTCATTGCCATGTTAATGACAACTGTATGTGTTGTAAACCAATAGCCTCGTCTGCTGTTTGCCGTTTTCCACCCTAGGTCTTGAGGAACTCCCATGACCCTCAGGTTTCGGTATCTGGTTCGCACACATTTCCATTGTTTCCATACACACATACGTATTCTGTGATAGAGCCATCCGTTGATATCATTCATGTTGCTCTTCATACTTGCTATTCCATAGTAGTTAAAGTCACCCTCTTGCGTATACCTTGATTCTTTCTAGGCTCGGCTTGATTGACTGACAGCGCTTACGGGAAGAAAGCTCTTTCAGTTTCGACTTAAACTTCTCCCAAGACTTTGCATGAACTCGGACATATATGCCACTTCTGTTCCTTCCCAGTGCAAAGCCAAGGAATTTAAAAATTTCGGATTGCAAAATACACTGACAGTGCGGCTTTTCTCTCGATTCACTGTAAGTTTCAGTTTCTCCTCAAGATACCTCGTACTGCTTCTCTAAGAGTCTCTGATGCCTTTCTGCTTTTCGCAAGAAGCACTATGTCATCTGCATACCTTATGCATGGGACACCTCTTTTCAAAAACTCCCGGTCGAACTCATTGAGGTAGATATTCGCGAGCAAAGGGGATAAATTCCCTCCTTGTGGCGACCCTTCCTCTGTTTCAATAACCACTCCATTTTCCATTACGCCACTTTTCAGATACCTCTTGATAAGTTGCACCACACGTTCATCTTTAACATTTTTTTCCTCAGAAGGTTGATAAGAATCTCGTGGTTGATTGTATCGAAATATTTCGATAAATCTAGAACTACCGCATATGTGTAGCCCTGTTCAGCGTACTCCTTAATCTTAAGTATTGCTCCTTTTGCGTCTCTGTTTGGACGGTAACCGTAGCTGCCGTCTGTAAAAAGTGGCTCATAGATTGGAACTAACTGTTGTGTTATCGCCTGTTGAAGTGCATGGTCTATCACTGTTGGTATGCTAGCTTTCGCACACCACCATCTGGTTTTGGGAATCTCAACTCGTCTTACTGGAGACGGAGTATACTTTCCACGATAGATACGGTTAGTTAACTCCTGTTGATGTTCCTGAAGATAAGGAAGTGCCTCTTCGATGGTCATACCATCAATTCCAGGTGCTCCTTGTTTGCCTTCACTCTCTTATACGCTCTGTTAAAGTTATCTTTATGCAGTATCGCTTCTAAGAGCTTCGGCTGTGCACTGCCTCTTTCTTTCCATATCAGATTGAATGACCCTACGCGCTGCATACCCTTCATGTTCCGCACTATCTCTTTGCGAACAGCCATTGTTTTTCAATGTTTTTCTGCCATAACCAGTCATTCCTCCTTTCTCAGTCATACTTGAGACTCCTACTGATTCGGTCCTTTGTCTCTCGACTACTATGACCTCTGCTGACTTCTGTGTGTTCAGCATTGCTTTTGGACAATGGTTACCTCTTTCGAGGCATATCACACAGACCTCCCTAGGTACCACACGTTTCTTCCTCTCCATATATCTGCCTCATCTATCATGCATGATTCCGTGTAGTTATTGGACTTTGGCTTGTCTTGCAGTCTTATCCTCATGCATAACCTCATATGAGATTTCTGTTCGTCAGACCAGAGTTTGCCCATGAGTTAGTATCTTCCTCATATCCAGCTTCCTTCAGATTCGAGGTCACCCTCGACACCCTTGCCTTCGGCTATATCCTTCCCACTACCGGGCGGATTCGGGACTTTAACCCGTTAGAAACGTGCGCCGCTAGGCGCACAAGCAAAGTGAGCAGTGGTTAACAAAAACCACTGCTCAGCCAGGCGAAGCTAGCGAGAGCGTGCCCCGTTTCAGACCTATATTGCTTAGAAAATTTTTTTGATTTTTACAGCTCCTTCTTCTTGCCTTTTTCATTTTCAACACGCATAAGACTTCGATAATGTGTCCAACTCAATTCGCTACGCAGTGCGTAGCTATTTGGAAAAGTAAGATAAAATTGTCTCATATTCTTAATAAGTAGCGTAAGCGAAGCCTGAGACATTATTCTCTTTATAAAATGGCTCGAAAAACAGCAAAAGGTAGGAATAAATTTCTTCAAAGCTTGGTTTTCCCCTTACAATATTCAGCTTATTATAGGCATGTTCCAAGTCTTCTTTCTGATTTAAAAATTTTTGAAATTTTCCGCAAACGCGACCGGTTTTTGGAAGGCGGAAAAAATATCATTGACTTTAATCGTTATGCAGTGGGCTAAGGCATATACATCCACCATATCTTTTACTCGTCGAAAGATAAAGTCACCGGATAAAACGCTGATTTTTATCTGCCAGAATTTCGTCGCATAATTCCTCTTACCTTAATGTCTCCAATAGAATACTCTTTTATCCCCCAGGGCGAGCTTTTATATCTATGTCCATAGAAGCAATTTCGTCTTCCGTTTCCTTTTCTACAATTCGAATGCCTCCGGAACGGCGCTCTCCATATTCACGAGAGGGAATAGCAACTAAAGCAGGATGTGTTTTCTCAAGGCACTGGCTGATTTCACTAGCAATAACAGCCATCGTTGGAGCAGTTCCGATCCAGCTGGCATCGATATCTTTGGTCATTCTTCTATATCTTCGAATCCATTTTCTTTTAGCAATAGCTTTTGGGAACTAAACCACCTTTTAAAAACAATGGGCAAATCAGTACTGGTGATGGGAACCGATGATTTCATACATAATTTCTTCTTGCTTCGTCATTTAACCCACCTCAAAATAGTTTATAGCCCATTCCTTCAGTTCCTCAAATCGCTTTCTGATTTTCTGCCTTGATATTTAATCCGCTAAAAGCTTCCTCGTGGGAGTTGTAATATTTGCTCAAAGCCTCTACAAGAGCAGTTTCATCACAATGCTCTTTATCGGAAAGCATATCATTTACGGCCTGACTAGGACTGGAACAAAGAACATTTTCAAAACGGATATACTCTATAGTGTCCAGATTTTCTATGATATGGCACTGTATATTTTCTTCGGACTTTTCCTCAAAGGCATAAACCTCCACCTTGCTTTCAGAAAAGTAGCCTACAAAGAGTTGCAAAAATTCCAAGCGGAGACAGAACATAAAATCATCGGCTGATTGCCCACTACATCTCTTTAACCATGCTCTATTTGATGTATAGTTACTACTGATTTTCATATTGCTCCTCATTGTCGTTCAAAGTGTTTTGTCATTTTTTGTTTCCGGAAAGCTTCGCCCTGCGAGAATCCTGCACGCATTGGTTTTTGCTTCTTTTCCCATACTATTCTCCCAACTTACAGAAACTCGCCCCTCTCCATCTCATAAATCTCGGTCGGCGAGGGACATGGTGGACTGTCTGTGAGAAACCAGCACGACGGTCTTTCCTTCTTTTCTTTCTTAAGGACCGCAAAATAATGCCCTCACTTTAAAAACATCCAGATTACTGCTAGGCTCGTCGAGAAGCAGAAGCTCCGCATCGTGGAGAAAGGCTCTGCAAGGCTGATCTCGTTGCTTTTCTCCGTCAGAAAGAGAATCTCCAAGCTCGCCCACCTCTGTTTCATATCCTTTAGGGAGGCTCATGATAAAATCATGAATGCTGGCTTTCTTTGCCGCATTTTCAATCTCTTCCTGCAAGCTGAAAGCTTTATGACCGCAATATTTTTGCAATCGTGTCATGGAAGAGAATCGTATCCCGTGTTACATAGCTTGTCATTTTACGAAGGCAGTCCGTATTGATTTCCTCACATTTTTTCCGGAAAATAAAATCTCTCCTCTTTCGTATCCCAGAAACGCATAAGCAGCTTTTAAAAGAGGATCTTTCCGGAGCCGCTGACACCGTGAATCCCGAGAACCTTTCCCTTCGGAATGTTAATCGAAACCTGCTTCAGAATGATTTCATCCTGATAAGAAAACTTTAGTTTTTCGACGTTTGCACCGTTAAATACAATATTCTCTCCGTTCGATACCTCTTCTACCGCCGGCTCCTCCTCTAAAAGAGAAAGCACCCTCTCTCCGGAGGCCAAAGTCTGGTTTAAAGTATTGGAAAGAGACGAAAGCGCCACTACCGGTCCAAAGGAACTCATCATGGCAAGGGTGGAAAGGAGCAGAGCAGAAAAGCTTACGGCATGGCTCTGATAGAGGAAAAGCATGGTAAAAAACATTCCCCAGGAAAACAGCTGAATTGCAAGATTCGTCACCGCACGCTGTGAGCCCTCAAAGGAGCTTAAGTTTCTTTGGAAAGCGGAGAGTCTTTTCGACCTTTCATCCATTTCCATAGCCTGCTTTTCTCCCACATGGTATTGCTGGATTTCATCCAGACCGTAGAGGCTGTCCAAAACAAAGTTATTTAACTCTCCCATCTCGCTTCTCAGTGCCATGCCGGCTTCCGCGCTGCGCTTTCCATTCCATATGGGAAGCAGCACGCCGACGGTAAGATAGGCCGCTAAGGCAATTGCTCCCGCAAGAATATGCTGCTTTCCGATAAAGAGAAGCATAATCAGCGAAGTCAAAAACGCAATAGCAATGGGGAAACGGTAGGCTGCAAAAAGACCTCTAAGAGTTCGATATCCGAAGTTATGACAGAAATCAGATTTCCCTTCTCCCTTCCTTCCAGCTTCGCAGGGCAGAGCCTCCTGAGAACAGCAAAAACCTTATGGCGAATCATCGCAAGTATCCGAAAGGCAATATAGTGGTTACAATACTGCTCACCGTAGTGCAGAATTCCACGCGCTACGGCAAAGAGAAGAATTACGGTAAAAAGCTTCTGCCAGGAGCCTGTCACAAAAGAGAAGCCCTCCGGCACAGATAGGTCAGCCCCGGAAAGCCCATGCAAAGCAGGAAGCTCCAAAATCCCCTTTAGGATTCCGTATCCCCGAGAATGGTCAGAAGATTGCACATAAAAATCCCAAAACACCTAGGACTATGCTGGTCAGCATCACTCCCGTAAGGGGCTTTATAAGCACGATAAGCTTCCGCATAATCGCCAAGTCCGACCTTCTTTTATTCATGCTTTTCTCCTCCTTTCTTTATATCTTCCCTTTTCTCTTTGATCCTGCAAGTCTTCCATATGCCCTAGTTCTTTCATACAAGTATCTCTTTGTGTTTCTACAAAACTTTCTTTCATGTCTTCCTGCAGAACTCTCTTTGTGTTTTTCCGAATAGCGTTCCAGTTCTCTGTTCCTAAACAAACGGCTGTAGCTGCCGCCCTTTTTCAGGAGCTCCTCATGCTTTCCGGCTTCCGCCACTCTACCGTTTTCCAACATGAAAATACAATCACTCCCTACAACATTAGCCAGCCTATGGGAAATCAAGAGAATCGTTCTGCTCTTTGCAAGCTCATGAATGACCTCCATAATCCTTTCTTCACTTTCCGCATCAATATTCGAGGTCGCTTCATCAAATATATAGACCGGAGTATCGTGGAGGAGTGCTCTTGCAAGAGAAAGTCTCTGCTTCTGCCCTCCGGAAATATTGCTGCCGTTCGAAAGGAGCGGCATAGCAAGTCCGCCCTGTGCTTCCACGAAAGAGAGAAGATTTACCTTTCTTAAGGCTCCTTCTATTTCCTCCTCGGTTGGTGAGGGCTTTCCGAGAAGCAGATTCTCCCGGACAGTCCCCTTAAAGATCCAGCTGTCATGCCCGATCATCGTCATTTTATCGAGGATAGACCGAGACGAAAATTCCGTAAGCTCTCTTCCGTTTAGCTTTACAGAGCCTTTGTAGCCCTTATTTTTCCCCATAAGAATCCCGGCTATAGTAGATTTTTCCGGGATCCGGAAAGACCCACGAGGGACACAAAAGGAACAGGCAGGAATTTCCAATTCGATATCACGAAGATTTCCCTGACCTCCTCATAGGAAAAGCTAGCTTCCATGGAAATCTGTATTGCTTCCTCTTCCGGTACAGCTTTCTCGTCTTCCGCTTCCGGAAGATCCAGAAAAGCAAAGATTCGGTCACTTGCCTTCATGCCGTTCATGCCGATATGAAAGAAGCTTCCGAGCAGTCGCATGGGGAGAAAGAATTCCGCCGCAAGGAGGGTGATCATTAAAACGCCGGAAAGAGAAATTGCCCCTGGAAAATTGACCAGTGCCGAGATGATTCCGACCGCCGCCTCGCCGTAAGCGATAATATCCATCACCGAAGTGCTGTTTAACTGCATGGAAAGCACCTTCATCGTGATTTTCCGGAATAGTTCCGCTTCCCTGTCCATGTCCTCCGCTGCAGCCTGATCCGCCTGATAAATCTTTAAGGTGGTCATGCCCTGCAGCTTTTCCAAAAAGCTGTCGCCAAGTCCATAATAGATTGCAAAATAGTTACTGAGCAATTTTTGCTACAATCATAACAAGCATAATGACAATAGGGAATAAGAGGCACAGCCAGTAGGAGGAGCAGTGCCGTTTGAACACTGATGCGCGAGAGGATAAAGAAGAGGGTAATCGGAGCCAAAAAGGGAGAAGAACCGACTGCAAGTACCTTCCGAAATAGGTTTCCAGCTGTTCCACGCCTTCTCCTGCCATTTGCACGATTTCCGCGCTGTTTTACGCTTTCTCGATAAGACGGTCCGAGGGCAAGCATTTTTCCATAAATCTTATTGCGGAGGATTCGTTTCACATCCGCACTGGCATGAAAGCTCGCCTTTGTATACAGGCGGTCGCAGAGAAAGCGAAAAGCCCAGTCCGAGCAGAACAATCCCCATAGTCAGGGGTTGTTCCCTCAATACTTAATTTCTGCTGCAAGCATTCTCAAGAGATGGGCAATATTGTACACAATCACGACCTGTGCAAGGGAGCGAAATCCATTGCCATACTATCTGCTGTACTGATATACTTTCCGGCCCCTCTAAGAGCCGAATCAAACGCATTTTAATCATTAATTTCCCTTTTTCTTTTATCTATTGCACTTTCCTTTTCCATCATTTCAGTTTTATCCCCTAGCATCCAACTTTTTCCCCGCTTTTCTTATTTTTATTCCTCTACCGCATGAGAAATCGATAAGAGCGGATGATGGAGCAGCATACTCGGTCCGCTTTATCCGCATGACCGTCCGAATCTTCTCCCGCATTTCCGGCGAATAGCAGTGACCGGGGCAATAACTGCAGAAACTCTTTCCATAAAGGGCAACAGGGCAATCCTCGATATGGCATAGTCCGAAAGCGCCTTACATTCTCCGCAAAGTGCCCTGGAGCTACCGTGCTTTTTCTGTGCATAGAGAAATCATCTCCGAGATCAAACGGATTTCACCCTGTCTCTTCTTTTCAATCTGCTCTGAATTCATAAAGCGCACTCCCTTTCTTTGCCAATAGAGTAAAGATTTTGTCAGTTGCTAAAGGAATAAAAAGAGAGTAATCATTAACACTTTGATACAATGGTTTCGACTAAAAACTATGCAAAGGAGATTACTCTAATGGATATTGTAGCACTATTAGAGGTTTTTGGCAAAAAAGGCATTTGACGCAGAGAACAAATATAGTGGCTTTTTCTCTGTAATTTTATGATTTTTCAAAATACAATGGAAAGCAAAGAAACTTGTCTTGTGCTTTACTTTAAGATTAGGAGGAAGAGGATGGCAGAGCTACAGTATAATTTGATTGATGATTGGGAAAAGAAAGAGGTGGATCTTCCTGCATTGGAAGAAGCCTTAGAGCAGGAAAGTTCTAATCATTATAGTGGAAAGGTATTTCAGTGATATTGCCGCAAAGTGGAAGAAATACAAGAAAAGGGGCGTTTTCGAATCTTTACCTTTAAAAGAAGCTGAAGATGAAGGTCTGGCTTGTGCAGTACTATGCTTATTCTGATTACAAACGGTGTGATAGAGGAGGCTCAGCTGGAAAAATTTGCGTACGCTTTTCGCAGAGAAGCTCTCTACTGGAGAAATGCGTGCCAGTGCATCCTTCTGTAAGGCATCTGAATGGTGGGATACCAATCCTACTTATCTTACGAAGCTGGTGGAAAAGGGAGAGGCAGATAGGCTGTATGAATACCTGAGTGCACAGCTGTTCCCCCAAGGGATAGTCCTCACCTCTCTAAGTGCGAAAATGAATGCTAAAGAAGAGCTTGCCTGTTCAGCAATTGCTTGGGGCCCAAAGGAAGGCGGATTTTTCAAAAAGGTGCTTACATGAGTAGAGCAATCGACAATCGCTATCTTTAAAGAAGAATAGCCTTTGCTAAGTTTTTATTTTTAAAAACGGCAAAATCAAAAATTCCCTGTTGAAACAGCATATACAGGACGGTGCCGGAGAAGATGGAGAGGACATATTCCGCTTCCAACAATGCATCAGGATGGTTAGCAAGAGAAAGAAAACTCCGGTAGTCCATGGGTTCCGCTAAATAACTGAACATGAAGACAATACACCAAAAAGCAGAGCAAAGCTTGCGGGAGGCAGAGCCTTTCCCAGATATTGCACTGTTTTAGGTGTATTTTTGAAAATAAGACAAAGCAAAAAGCGGGTAAGCATGGTGCCCAGAATACAAAGCGCTATGATAATGAGGCGTTGCCATACAGTCATAAGCTTACCTTCGCTTCCATAAATTGCCTTTCCAACTTAGGCTTTGCCAGGAGGAAAATGCCTAAGATTCCCAGCATGGCAGGTAGGATGAAATGCTCTGCTTTAAAAATAACTAAGGACAGGATGGATACCCCCAGTCCCAGCATGGCAATACCGTAGAACAGATGGCGAAGCTGAATCATAATAGCCAGAAAAAGCGTTTCCAAAGGAGCAAATGGACCCAGCAGAAATCCCACAGCCAAGAGCTCTAAGGAACCTCCGTAGATTAAAGAGGCCATAAAGAAGGTATAGACCACGGAAAGACCGGCGCTGTGCATATAGATACCATAGGCAAAGCCAAGAAATAAAAAGCCGGTTAAGATGGGAACGGTATGAGGGAAGGCGGCCTTTAGCGCCTTTTTTTGCTGTTCATGAAGCATAAGACAAAATGGAAATAGTCTGTATAGGAGTAGATAAAAGTTCAGCCTATCTGTCCCCTTACCCTTGAATATGTTCCTGTTAATATTGTAAACTTAGGTGGTCGTTTTTAATAAAATCAATACAAAAAGGTAAAGAGGATCAACTATGACTGTCACTAAAATAGAGTCCCTAATTGCCATGGCCAGCTTGATATACCTGATGGATTAAAGAAGGCTTTTGTCACCTGTAAGTTTTGTAATACCAAGGTATACATCGAGCCGTATAAGTCGAACATTACTCAGAATTTTAATATAAAGGAAGTGAATTACAATAAGTCCGGTGCCACCGTACATAATAACTCTAAAGTTGCTTAATGTAATTGCGGGTGTCGTCATTCTTTGGCATTCTTTCCACTGCTTTTCTGTTTGTAGTATCCTTCCCTTCTTCGTTATCGTTCTCCCGGAATTGTCAGCACATAGGAAAGCTACCGAACGACTCCGAAAGCGGATGTGATGAAAAGCTTTTTCGAAAAGGCCTTTTCAAGCCCTTGTCAAAAATTACGGCGAAGGACTGCTTCTTTACAGTACCTTGCTATCATCAAGAAGAAGGATCTTTCTGACGGTGGATAAATGGTTTTTCTCTTACTCCACTTTGGTGGACGATTCCGGAAAGCCGGTCGAGGAACATACCGTCTATCTTCCCGGAGCGGATTATCTTGACGAAGAGGATATACAGCCTTTCACCGGTTTAATTTCTCTTTCCCTCGGCTCCGGTTTTCGCTATTCCTATGATGATGACAATGCCAATGATCTTCGTTGTCTTTCCAATCTGCAATTTTTCTACAGAATACGCTACTTTTAGCGAAATGGAAAGAACACTTCAGAATCCTGAGAAAATCATAGGTCTTTCCAGGTCACGTTCCGCGACGAGCCGTCCTACAGTTATGATTACTCGAAAACGAAAGATATTGCAGATATTTATAGTCTTTCTCCTCTTTAAGAGAACTCTCCGTGTCAGTGGACTCGGATTTCGAGCCGGGAATCAGTGTACTCAGCTATTTTCCGAATCTGGAACACTTAGCTTTAAGAATAGAAAGTGGTAGAGATGAGCCTTTGGACCTCTCTCCACTCTCCTCATTAAGCAATTGTAAGAGCTTATTTATAAACGGACCCTATTCGCAGTCTGTAGGAAATCTTAGTGTTCTATCCGGTATGCCTCAGATTGAGAATTTGGGAATTTCCAACATTCCGAATTTTAAAGATCTACAGTTCGCGCAAAATATGCCGAATCTGAAGTCGCTCCATCTTGTCAGTCTTCCGATTCTTTCATTGGACGGGCTGAGAAATATAAGTTCTTTAAACAGCCTTTACCTGGACTGTAGTAATCTGAAAAATGCCGATGCTCTGTCGAGCCTTACTTCTGTACAGACTTTGGGCTTTGCTTACCATAATTATGAGATTCGGATTTACACGGCTTATCCGCTTTTGGAAAATGCAGAGGTTTATTGCAATGACTTGGATAAAAATCGCGGGTATGCCATCTCTTAAGAGTTTGACTATCCATAATAATGCACAGGAATATGAGGGAGACTTCCTACGCGGTATGAATAGCCTAAGTGATTTAGTGATTGTCGGAAACGGCATTATAGGAGAGGTACTGCCTTCTTTAGGCTCGGCTTTACGGGAGCTTCCTTCCTACAAAAAGTTACTTTCCGCGAACTCCCATGGACAGTTACCAAGACTACAGCAGTTCTCTTTCCAATCTCGGTGTAAAAGGAAATGTATTTTTCTGCTCGAAGATGATAGTATTACGGCGGATAAAGCTCTTCTTCCCCTTTTATCTGAGCAAACTGGAGGACGATTATACGGTTCAGGTCTAAATCTTTCCTTGCGAGAATCCAAAAATTTGGATGATGAAACAAGGAACTTCTATCCCAACGCAAAGGCCTATCTCTCCCATTTTAAGGCTCTGAAAAAGGCTGTACATTGCCGGAAATACACTGGAGAACCTGGATTGTATAGAGGGGCTTACAACTCTTGAGGAGTTGGATATTTCGGAAAATTACATCTGTGATATCTCCGCCCTCCGGAATTTTCCGAACTTAAAGAAAGTAAAACTCCCGAAATCCTGTAGTGAATACGGAGATTTTTACCGGACAGTATAGAAATTGTTCCAAGCTTAGACTAAATAGCGGACTGAAATGACTAAGTTGAAGTACTGTATGTTGGTGCATTTCATAAATTGTGATATTATCTTGGGGAAATTTACCAATTTGACATTTCTAAAAATATTCGTTATACTTCCAGTGAATAAAAGGGGTGTCCCACTACCGTTAAAGGTGGAGCATTAAAGAAGGTGTCTCACTACCTATATCCCAAAGGTGAAGCATTAAAGCGAGCAGAGAGGATAAAACCTCTCTGCTTTTTTAGGAGAAGACAATGGCAGAAGCGATTAAATATGGATTTTACGCTGTAAATCCTGATTATCTGAATATCTCAATCAAATAGATTCAGAAGTTTATTACAACCCATCATATAGGGAAACAGTATTAAACCATTTGTTGGAATTATTGTTGGAATAGAAAACTATAATTATTTTATTCCAATATCTTCTGCAAAGGAAAAACACAAAAAGATGGAAGAATGTTTCGATGAGCATTTTTTGATTTATGAAGTAATTGATAATAACATTACTATAAATGGAGATATATACAAAGATTACTCTGATGAAGAAAAATGCACATATTGTCTATATTGGATATTAAGAAAATGATACCTGTACCAAATGGTTGTTATGAAAGAATTGAGTTTGATAAAGCTTGATGACATCAGATACAAAGACTTATTTGAAAAAAAGAATATGCTTTTTGCCTTAAGGTAAAAACAAAAGGTTTTGAAAAAGGTAGAAAAATTATATCAGAAGCAAAAAGGAAACAGGAATTATCAGAAGAGCAAATTGTAATTTTTCAGAGTTAGAAAAAGCAATGTTGGATTGGAAGTAAAAATATAAATTACTTATGCATAATCAAGTAAGTGGAATAATATTCTGCTTCTCTTTTTGCGATGAAAGGGGAGGCAAATGACAGATGAAGAGTGTCTGGACTACTATAGGAGATCCCAGCAAAAAGTAAGCGGCTCAACCCATCATTTTCAAATCATCGTTTTCAAATCATAACTTTCCCTAAAATTTATTGCATAGAACTTCTTTTCAGAGTATTCTTGAGCGGTATTCAATTAAGGGGGAGAGAAGATGTTTTCTATACTGTTACTCATGATTTATCTGGCATTTATCAGTCTGGGACTGCCGGATGCTTTGCTGGGCTCGGCCTGGCCGATCATGTATCAGGAATTTGCTGTTCCCGTATCTTATTCGGGAACAGTTTTTTGATTATTTGCGGAGGAACCATTCTCTCCAGCTTAAACAGCGAAAAATTGAATCGCCGCTTTGGGAACGGGGAAAATTACGGCAATTTCGGTGTTTTTAACCGCCATTGCCTTTATTCGGTTTTTCCATTAGCACAGCTTCCTCATGCTTTGCCTCTTTGCTATTCCTTATGGGGTGGGAGCAGGTTCTGTGGATGCGGCTTTAAATCATTATGTGGCTTTGCACTATTCCAGCAGACACATGAGCTGGCTGCATTGTATGTGGGGCTTGGGAGCCTCTGTAGGTCCTTATATCATGGGCTTTGTTTTACAAAGAGGAGAGCCTTGGAATAGGGGCTATCTGATTGTTTCCATAATTCAGTTTATTCTGGCTATCATTCTTTTTGCAGTCTCTCCTTATGGAAGAAAAATCCGGAGGAGCTTAAGGAAAAATGCAGCAAGTACTGCAAAACAAGAAGATTCTCAGCAAAATGAGTTCCGGCAAAATAAGTCTCAGCAAGAAGCCTTTTTTGAAGAAGCTCCACAGAAAGAATCCTTCCGGCTGAATCCACCAAACAAAAAGGCTTTAAGCCTGAAAGAGGTCTTTGCCATCCCCGGAGCCAAGGAAAGCTTGGCCAGCTTCTACGGCTACTGTGCCTTGGAGCAGACCGTGGGCTTATGGGCAGGCTCTTTTTATGGTTCTTGCCCTTGGCATGGAGGAGAAATTAGCCGCCTCCTATGTGGCGCTATTCTATTTCGGTATTACCTTCGGCCGTTTTCTTTCCGGCTTTTTCACGATGAAATGGAAGGATGAGCAAATGGTGTTGGGAGGAAGCGCCATCGTCTTTTTCGGCATTTTCCTGCTCTTTACTCCCTGGAGTAAGGCGCTGGTACTGCCGGCCTTAATCCTCATCGGACTGGGCTGTGCCGGTCTATCCTTCCGTAATTCACTCCACTCCCTATAATTTCGGTGTGGAACATTCCTCTGCCCTGATTGGGGCGCAAATGGCAGCCGCCTATGTGGGAACCTTGATTATGCCTCCTTTTGGGGTTCTGGGACTGAAGCTTCAGTATGAAGCTCTTCCCCTATTACTCCATGTTCCTGCTTTTTATGGTATTTACTTAGGAGAATGCTGCAAGTGACTAAAAAGGCTAGACGGGAGAAGCGATAAGGGGCTTTTTCGATAGCAGTCAGCCAAAGAACGAATACGAAAGATATTTACTTTTTGCAACAAATTGCTGTGTGCTGAGGAACGGCGACAGTGAGCCGGTACATGAAAAACAAGGCTGCAAGCTAAGCAAGACAGTGCATTATAGAAAGTCAGTACAACAGAAAGTCAATACCCTAAAGAAAGGATGGACATCCTATGCAAAAAGTGCATGAAGAACTGGAACGCACTTTGCCCAAGGCCATCGCCTTGGCGGAAGACATTTTTCAAAAACCCGGAGCTGGGCTATATGAATTTCTCGAAGCCGAGAAAAGGTGGAAGAGGCCTTAAAGGATGCGGAGATTCCTTTACCGAGGTGGCTTACACGGACTGATGGCGACTTTGATCTCGAAAGGAAGGCCCCTGCATCGGGCTTGATTGCAGAGTTTGATGCGGTGCCGGTTTTGGGGCATCCCTATGCCTCAAGCGATCAAAATGCCGCCCACGCCTGCGGCCACTATGCCCAGACCGGCGTGATGCTTTGCCGTATTTTTGGCGCTGAAGGAAGCTGGCGTTATGGAGCAGCTTTCCGGGAAAGGTGAAGCTCTTCTTTACTCCTGCGGAAGAATTCTGCGACATGGATTATCGAAGAAATCTCATCAGAGAGGGGAAGGTTTCCCATTCCTCCGGCAAGCAGGAAATGATTTCGCTAGGGCTTTTCGATGAATGTGCGGTGCTTCTGTCCTGCCACAGTATGGGGCTCATCGACACGGATTATCAGGCGGAGGTGGGGGCTTCCTTAAACGGCTTCTGCCAAAAGAAGGTCACCTTCCTGGGCACGGAGGCCCATGCCGGAGCGAATCCTCATTTGGGGGTAAATGCCCTTCACGCCATGACTTTAGCCATTTCCGCCATCAATGCTCTTCGGGAAAGCTTTCCGGAGGAGGATTGCATCCGGGTGCATTACATCGTAACCGAGGGCGGACAGACGGTGAATTCCGTTCCTGCCAGAACCAAGATGGAAATGTATATTCGTGCTAAGACCGTGGAAGCCATCCGAAGCACGGAGAGAAAGGTGGATCGGGCTTTGCGGGGGGCGGCGCTGGCAATCAACTGCGACCTGGAAATCCAAAATACTCCGGGCTATCTTCCCTTAAAGCAGGATCCGGCTCTTACGGAGCTGGTGCGGAGCCAGATTCTTCGCTATATGCCGGAAAGTCGGATTGCGGAGGGCACCCACGGTACAGCCTCCGGGGATATGGGCGACCTGTCCATGCTCTTCCCCACGGTGGAAATCGGCATTTCCGGCTTCAAGGGGCGTATTCACGGCCGGGACTTCGGCACGGAAAATGAAAGGGAAGCCTACCAGATTCCCGCCCACTATTTTTGTGGACACGGTCAGCGACTTTTGGAAAACGAGGGGCGGAAGCCAAAAGAATCTAAGGAGCTTTGGTACCCAAATTCACTAGGAGAACTATCTGGCAGAACTGGATAGACTTCACACAAGTTTATTTTTACGAAAAGGGAGAAGGAAAGATGAGAAAAAGAACTGGATTTTAGGACTGAGTGCAGTGGGGCATGATGGCTGTTTTAGCAGCTTGCGGAGGAAATTCCGATGCAAAGGCTACCACAGCATCCGGCACAGAGGCAAGGAAGGATGGCAGTACCCAGGCTGCCAAGGAAGAGAAAGCTGAGGACAGCAAGAAAAGCGATGGCAAGAAGCTGAAGGTCACTCTTTTGGTAACTGGTTCCTTCGGAGACAAGGCCTTTAACGACTCTGCTCAGGCAGGAATGAAGAAGATTCAGGAGCAGCTCGACAAGGCGGAAGTGACCATGGTGGAAATGGGGAAGCGACAAGACCAAGTTCGAAGGCGCTATGCAGGATGCTTCCGAGTCCGATGCGGATTTGATTATTACCGGCCTTTGGGACATGAAGGAAATCACCGAGAAGATTGCTCAGGAATATCCGGAGAAGAAGTACATCCTTTTTCGATACCGCCGTAGACTATACCTTGGGGAGACCTTTCCAACGTGTATTCCATGAGCTATAAAGCAAAACGAGGGTGCCTTCCTGTCGGCGTTTTGGCAGCAGGGGGTAACCAAGTCCTCCATGCCCTATGCCAATGAAGACAATATCATCGGTTTCGTAGGGGCAAAGGATACCGCTGCGGTAATCAATGACTCTGCAGTGGGATATATTCAGGGTGCAAAGTTTATGGATCCTGAAGTAAAGGTATTGGTTTCCTATGTAGGCTCCTATGTGATTCCGCAACAGCAAAGGATCTGGCATTAACCCAGTATGCCAACAATGCGGACACTGTCTTCGTAGCAGCAGGTCCCGCCAGCGTAGGCGTTATCGAGGCTGCGGCGGAAAAGTAAGAAGTGCGTTATCGGGGTAGACTCCGACCAGGCGGAAGCTTATGCCGGAAAGCCCGAGCAGGAATTCATCATTTCCTCCGCAATCAAAAATGTGGAGAAAGCCTGCATCTTTCCGTAGAAAAAGGCGACAGAGGACAAGCTTCTTCGAGAAGCGGAGGTGTTGCCCTTATGCGACGGCGTAGTCGGCATTGCGGAAAATGACATTTACAAGAAGGAAGTACCGGAAGACGTGCAGAAGAAGGTAGAGGACGCAAAGCAGGATATCCTTTGGCGGCAAGGTGACCGTAGACACTGCATTTACGGTATGGAAGAAAGCAAGTTAAAAGAGCATTATCAGCGGCGAATAAATCCCTGACAAAATCTCCGCTTGCCCGGCAAGCTTTTTCCGGAGCGTAGAGTTGGCAAAGGCTTGAAAAGCTTTCCCAAAAGGATAGTGTGGGCGGAGAATCAGTTACAGCATAGAATCAGGAATATCAACAGGAGGAACTGTGGAAGTCATCAGGGAAGAGGACTTTACCAGATCTATCCCGGTGGCGTTTTGGCCACGACGACGTGAATCTCTCCGTGGAAAAAGGAGAGATTCTATGCTCTAGTAGGGGAAAATGGAGCAGGCAAGTCCACATTGATGAAGATGCTCTATGGAGAAATCGCCTCTACAAAGGGGAAAAATATTGGTAAAGGGGAGGAAGGGAGTTTCACTCCTCCAAAGAAGCCATGGAAAAAGGCATCGGCATGGTACACCAGCATTTTAGTGCAGATTCCTTCCATGACGGTGGCGGAGAATCTGGTGCTGGGCACGGGAAAGAGTCTTTTTCGTGGACCGAAAGAAGGCTGTGGAGGAGCAAGGCACTTTCCGAAAAACTACGGTCTGCAAGTGGAGGCGGAAAAAAAGGTTTCCGACATTTCCATTGCCATGCGACAGAAGCTGGAAATTCTAAAGGCGCTTTACAGAGGAGCGGAAATCTTTATTCTGGACGAGCCTGACAGCGGTGCTGACGCCTCAGGAAAACCGAGGAGCTTTTTCCTGCAGCTTCGAGCTTACGGGAAAAGAAGCATACCATCCTCTTTATTTCCATACTGCAGGAAGTAAAGGCAGCTTTGTGACAGAATGACCATTCTCCGGGACGGAAAGACCATGGGAACCTATGGGGTGGAAAGCCTTTCGAGGCGGACATTTCGACTGATGGTGGGAAGAGAAATTCGTCTGGATATCGAGAAAGAGCCCTATTCTCCGGGAAAAAAGGTATTTTCGGAAAAACATTTCCTGCAGGGGCGAGGGAGGAAAAAGCGATTTTACAAAAATCTGTCCTTTTCCCTTTCCGAGGGAGAAATTCTGGGAATTGCCGGCATTGACGGAAATGGGACAAAAACGAGCTTTGCCAGGTCTTGGTGGGAACGCCTCGGCAAAGGGCGCAACGTTGCAGCTCCCAGGACTTTTCCGCATTTTTCCGTACAGAAGCGGCAGGACCTGGGGATTTCTATGTGTCGGAGGATCGCTTCTCTATGGCTCCGCGCCCAAGCTTTAGCTTGGAGGAAAATGCCATTTCCGCAGCTATCGGGAGAAGGCGCTTTTTCCTTCGGACTTTTAAACAGCGGAAAAAGATTCAGACCTTTACCAAGAAGATTCTTTTCGGCCTTTTCCGTAAAATACAAAAATACCAAGCAGGATGTGAAGTCCCTTTCCGGCGGGAATGCCCAGAAGCTGATTTTTCGGACGGGAATATGAGGCCAATCCTCATTTGTTCATCCTGAATCAGCCTACCAGAGGAATTGATGTGGGCGCCATTGCCTTTATCCGAAAGAAAATCCTGGATATGCGGAAGAATAAGAAGGCTGTGCTTTTGATTTCGCTGACCTTTGCAGAGCTTCTGTCCTTAAAGTGACCGCATTCTGGTGATGCATGAGGGACGTTTTGTGGGCTATCTGGACAATGACGGCAGTCTGACGGAGAGGAGCTTAGCCTATATATGTTGGGCGTTAAAGAAGACAGTCAGGAAAGAATAGGAGAGGCTTTATGAGTCAGTAAACAACAATTTCAGCTTTTTCGTTTTATCCTGGCGCTGGGGATTTCTCATTTGGCATGTTGATTATTATTTTTGGTGAGTAAGGAGCCCTGGACAGCCATTTCCTATCTGCTTTTGGGACCCTTTGGCAGTATGCGACATTTTTCTTTCCATCTTTGCCCAGGCCACCCCTGCTGATTTTCACCGGGCTTGCCCTAAGCCTTTGTTTTTAAGTCGGAAACTTTTTCCATGATTACGGATGCCTGCCTCTATATTTCCGCGGTGCTTACCGCGGCCCTTGGCCATCCGCCTAAGCATGCCTCTTCCCCCTGCACCCCTTAGTGATTTTACTATTGGCGGCGGTGATGGGAGGCATTATCGGAAAGCCTGCCGGCATTGGCGAAGCTATATTTTAAAGCCAATGAGCTGGTCACTTCCTTGATGCTAAACTATGTCTTTTTCTATCTGGGACTCTTTACCATCAGTAAATACTTTGCGTGATCGGGAGGCGGGGAACATTTGCTTCCTTAAAGTATGCCAAAAACAGCGGTGCTGCCGATTTTGGGTGAGGCAGTAAACCGCACACCTGGGCTTTTTCCTGGCCCTGCTTTTGGCGGTACTTTTCAGTATTTTGCTGTACAAAACCCGCTTCGGCTATGAGCTTCGGCTTTCCGAAGCAATCCCTCCTTTGCGAAAAATGGTGGCATTTCCTCCTCAAAGGTTATCCTCCTGACCCAGGTTCTGGCGGGAATGGTGGCCGGCCTTGAGGGCGGTGGAGCAAATGGGCATGTATCAGCGTTTTAACTGGCAGGAGTCCCTCCTCATGCCTGGGACGGGTAATTATTGCCATTCTTTCCCGAAACAATCCGGCGCTGGTGCCCTTCTTTTCTCGCCCTCTTCTGGCCTATATCCGGGTGGGAGCGGATATTATGTCCAGAAAGTCCGATGTACAAAAATGAGATTGGTAGCCTTGATTCAGGCCCTACTGATTCTCTTCGTTACCGCGGAAGCCTTCCTCTCCGGTTGGGGAGCATAGAAGAGAGTGAAGGAATCCCTGGCTGGCGTCGGATGCCATGCTGCCGGCAGCAGAGAATAAGCCGGCAGCAGCAAGCACCGAGCCGTCGGCAGCAAGCGCCAGCCGGCAGTAGAAAGCGCTTCGGCCGGCAGCAGAAACCGAGCCGACCGCCAGCGCGCCGCTACCGAAAACGGGAAAGGAGGAGGCATAATGGGAGAACTGCTATCCATTTTGGGAAAGGAAGACTTTTTACTTTGCCATGCTTCGTACCGCAACCCCGGTACTTCTTACGACCTTAGGGGCAATGACAGCCTCCCGGGCAGGAGTCAGCAACATATGCTAGAGGGAACCATGCTTTTTGCCGCCTTCTTCGGGTGATTGTCAGTGCCTTTAGCCAAAGTGCGCTTTTGGGCTTTTTGCGGCGGTGGGAATTGCCTTTTTGATTTCCTGTTTCTGTCCTATTTTATCCTGAGCTACATTCCAACGGAATCCTTTCCGGTATTGCCTTTGAACACCTTAGCTTCCGGAGGAACCATCTTTCATTGTTTTTGATTACCGGAGAAAAAGGAGCTTCCATCTTTTCGCACAGCTTAAAGCTTCCGGCTTTTAAATATCCCCTGATTGAGAATATTCCTTTTGTGGAAAAGATTCTTTCCGGTCAGCATATCCTGACCTATGTGAGCCTGATTTTGGTTTTTGTCATCGCAGCCTTTTTAAGAAGAGCCGATTGTAGATGGAATTATTGCGGTGGAGAGGAACCCGAGGCGGCGGAATCTCTGGGAATCTCCGTAAAACGAGTGAAGCGGACAGCCCTTCTCATCAGCGGAGCCTTAACCGGAATGGCGAGGAGCCTTCCTCTCCACTGGCTATGGGATTGTTCTCCGCAGTGAATGACCGCGGGACGAGGCTATATTGCTCTGGCGACACAAGCTCATTGCCGGAGGAAGTGCTTATTTAGCTTTCCTGGCTTTCCCTGCTCGGTTTTTGTCAGAGTATAGCAAATTATCTGCAAAATACCGGAATTCCTTTTACAATTTATTCAGTTGATTCCTTATCTTAGTATTGCAGTAGCTTACTGCGCCTATTGAGAGCATAGCTGAAACGATAATTAGCCTATAATCGATATAAAAACTTAAAAATCAAAAAGAGAGACTATTTTATAGTCTGAGTGAATTTAAGAAAATCCATAGTATTTTTATAGGATATATAAAAAACATAGCATAGATGAAAAGGAAAAAGCAAACAAACATTAAATAAAAATCTAAAAGCCCTTAAAATAATCTAATTAGATTAATTAAATTATCAAATAAATTAAATTTTAAACTCAGTGTAAAATAGAATTATATTGACAGGAAAGTCTAAACTAACTATTATTTATCTTGTAATTTCTTCTAATTTTATTATTTTAATAAAAATTTAAAGGTATAAATTCTAACTTAGAAAGCAAAAATTGAATAAGGAAATCCGGAAAAACCGAACTCTCTTTGGAAAAAGGAAGGGGGTTAGGGGGCGGTTTTGGCATTTTTCGTGATGAGGGAAAAGGAGTATACATGACCTACGCAGAGGAGCAAAGATTGGTAGAGGAGTTAAAACTTTTATTTCCGGTAACTTTGTTTTTGACCAGATTGAAGATGACGTGTTGGAGGAGAAGGTGAAGGAGTGGCTGCCCAGAGAATCGGCAACTCTTACTGTTCCGTGGAACAGAAGCTCTCCATCGTTCAGACAGGTTTACGGAGCCATCAGAGGCTCTGGCCTTTTTGATGCCATTTTTAAGCGATGAAAAGGCTACCGAGGTCATGATTAATGGACCGGCAAAACATTTTCATAGAGCAAAAAGGACATCTTTTCAGCTGGATCGGCAGTTTGAAAAGCGAGAAAAAGGCTGGAGGATATTATCCAAAGAATCGTTGGATTGGCAGGCCGTGAGGTAAACCAGGCCAATCCCATTTGTGATACCACCTGCCGGGACGGCTCCCGTGTCAATGTGGTGCTTCCCCATTGCCCTCTGTGGCCCCACCATTACCATCCGTAAATTCTCCAAGGAGCCGATGACCATGGAGAAGCGTGATTCGGCTCGGCCCTCACCAAGGAAATTGCGGAGAAGCTTCAGCTTTGGTCAAGCGCTCGTTACAATCATCTTCGTCTGCGGCGGTACGGGTTCCGGAAAAGCACCACCTTCCTGAATGCCCTGTCCAACTATATCTCCAAGACGAGCGAGAGTTATCACCGTAGAGGATACCGCCAGAGTTACAGATTGAAAATGTAGATAACCTTGTACGACTGGAAACCAGAAATGCCAACTCCGCCGGAGTGGGGCGAGATTTCCATGACGGATTTGATTAAGTCCTCCCTCCGAATGAGGCCGGACCGTATCGTTGTGGGAGAGGTTCGTGGTCGAGAGGCCCTGGATATGCCGCAAAGCCGCGAACACCGGACATGACGGATCCCTTTCCACAGGACACGCCAACTCCACAAGGGATATGTTAAGCCGTTTTGGAAACCATGGATGTTGCAGGTGCGGCAAATGTACCTCTGGAAGCCATCGCAGCAGATCGGTTCCGCGGTGGATATCATCATTCACCTTTCCCGTCTTAGGGACCGTTCCCGAAAGACCATGGAGATTATGGAGGTTCTGGGCTTCCATAACGGGGAAATTCTCTTAAATCCCCTCTGTGTTTTTGAGGAGGACGAGCAGAGTACCGTGACCAAGGTGCATGGTATCTTGAAGCGGGCAGGAAAAACTAAGATGCAGAAAAGACTTTAAACTGCGATTGGCAGGAATCAATACGGAGATATAGAAGCTTTGGAGGGGATAAATGCTTTTTCAGAAAAGAAGGAAAGGAAATGCCACACCATACTCTCCCCTTGGGGACAGAGCTGACCAATTACAATGTATATTATCTGAATTTGCAGGAGCTTTGCAGGCCTTTGCCATAGCATTGGTTATCGGCGGTGCGGGTGAGTCTGCGTGTTTTACGGCAATCAGTTTTTGATGCTAGCAGGAAGGGCTACGAAGGCCACTATGTATGGAAATATTGTCATTTTTCCCTACTGATAGGCAGTATATGCGGCTTCTTCTTTCTCCCATACGGGCACAGCAAAACGTGGGCGAAAACGCCTGAAGGAACTGGCCAGACAGTTTAGAGGCTTCGAATCCTTGGCGGTGGCGCTGGCCAGCAGAATGAACATGCATGACTCCCCTGGACAGTACTCTATAAGGATATGGGATGGAATTCGACGAGGAAGATCACCAAAGAAACCGCAGAGATGATTTTCGGGCTTTAAGGAACAACCTGGCGATTGAGGACATGATGCTTTCTCTGGGAAAGCGGAGTGCCAATAAGGATATCGAGAACTTTGCCATCATTTTCAGCGTCAGCTACCGTGCCGGCGGAAATATCAGGAGATCGTGCGAAGAACGGCGGACATTATCGAGAAAAATGGAAATTAGCGAAGAAATTCAAACCGCGATTTCTTCCAACAAGATTCAGTTTACCGCCATGATGGTGATTCCGGTGAGCTTACCGGCATGCTTCAGGGCATGGGATCCAGCTTTAATCGAAGCTTTTTCCACGCCGGTGGGAATTATCGCGGGTGACCATTGCCATCGGTATCTTTGCCGGAGCCTATGTGATGGGACAGAAAAATTATGCAGGTGGTGAAGTAAGAAGGGGAAAATGATGCGTAGCGTAGCTGATGATTTTAGAACTATCCTGGCTGTTTTATTCCTGATTCAGCCTTTAGAAGGACAGAAGTACGAGGAGCTGGTGGAAGGTTGGAGGAAGAAGGACTTTCCTTTAAAGATATTTATACTGTGGATTTAGCTGGGCGGAATTACCGCCCTTCGCCTGAAGGGGTCTCTTTTCGACGACTGGAGCAGCAGGCCAAAAGGTACTTTACGGAGAGAGTGTATGCGGAATACTATGCCAATGTGTATTACGCTATGGCACCCTAGTCTTTTTCCACTGTTCTTGCTTTCGGCTGTCTTTTTGGCAGGCTGGCAGGATAGCAAGAACTTCTTTTACTCGGGTATCTTTTCTGGCGATTGTGGGTCTGATTTACGGCTGTGATTCCATGCGACAGAAGCTTTTAAAGAGAACGGAGAACTGTGAGACGGAGCTTCCGGAAGTGGTTTCCACCATGGCGATTTTTGGTGAACTCGGCATGATCCTTAGAGATGCCTGGACATGGTGGGAGGCAGAGGAGAAGGAGACTATCTACGCCTTGATGAGGGATGCCAGTGAGGATATCCGAGGCACGCCATGCGGGACAGTGAGGCTATTGCCAAGGATTCGGTGAGCCAAACCTCCGGAGATTATCAAGTTTACCAGCGCCTCATGCAGAGTATGGGAAAGGGTGCTGCAGAACTCCCTCTTTTTGGCCAGGCAGTCCAGTGACCTATGGAATGAGAAAAGAAAGCGAGCTCTTACAAAAGGGAGAACAGGCTTCCGCCAAGCTCTTGATGCCTATTATGTTGATTTTCTTAAGCATTATTATCATTATTATAGCTTCCGCTTTGCAGGAATTTCTATAAAATAGGAGATTTGAGAGGAAATGCGGAAGAAGCACTGTCGGATGGGAGTGTTTTCGAATCCCAAGACGCAGTGACACAGAACTTATGGAAAGGAATCAGAGGAGAATGACGCAAGGACTTTTAACAGGCGCTGCCTCTAGTGCTATGCCGTGTACTTTTACTGTAATAAAGATATTTTTAAAGGGCAGAGCAAGGTCGTCCTTCTTAAACCCCTGCAGTGATTGGTGCTCTGCCTTTTCTTCCTGACAGGCTACTATGTACGACAAACGTTCGGTCATACTCTGTATAGCTATGATTCTGTCTTCATGGTTTTGGAATGGGCGGGGCTGGTGGATGTCATACCATGAAGATTCCAAACCCCTGCACCATAGTGTTCATGCAGCAGGATTCTTTATGATTCCGGAGTTTGTTTTTACAGGGGACTTCCCATGATGTTAGTAAACAGTTTGTCCCGGCGTTACTCGGCATTTACTCTGTTGTCTTTTACTTGAGCCTCATAAAGATTTCCGCCCGGCTTGGGGATAGGACATTAAGATTTTTACCTGTCTGGCTACAGGGATGTATCGGATTTGCGTGAGCTTACTCCTTCCTGCTTTTGGCGCCCTATGCTCCTTCCGGTTTTACTGTTAAAGAAAAAGAAGCTAAAGGACATCTTCCTTTGGGACCCTGCTCACTTCTGTACGTTTTGGTAGCATGCTATTCTCTGATATAGAAAGGAGCAGCTTTGTGACACGAGACACAAATGAAGTGTTTTGCCCTGGCTTGATTACCGGCATGGGTTGGCATAGTAAGATTTTGACCAGCAGAGACAGATGAAACGGTATCAGCAGGAGTGGAAGAAGCCGCCGACTTTGAGAAAAGAGGCTCCTTTATCAAAAGGCAGGGAGAAATTACAAAGAGGCCTTAGGCATTAAGAAGGACGAAGCTATCTATGAAAAAGATGATTATGCCTATGAGAAGGCCTATGAGGGAAAAAGGAAGACCGCTACAAAGGAATATATGGAAGCGGCAGGGATGGCCCAGGTTGCCTGTATCCTGAAAATCCGCATTTTGCTCTGGCGATTTCCCAACTGTACATTCAGAAAAATGACATGCCAATGCCTTTTACTTTTTTGGATAAGGCGAAAAGGCAGGCTCTAAGGATAAAAATTTCAAAGGAATATCAGAGAATGTTGTATTCCTAAGACCCCTGTATGGAAGCTATAGCGCTACATCCTCTTTCCAACGGATTCTACGGGTGAAAAACAAGGAGGAGCAGGCTATATCCCGGCAGACAGGAATCCTCCAACTCCTTAAAGCAGGAATTTGTAGGACCCATCGGAGAGAAGGCTACCGCCTACCCGAAGGATGGAAAAGACCATTTTAGTGACAAAATGAAACCACGGGTGTATTTTCCAACATCCTGAAGACATCGGCTACTATGCGGAGGACAGAATTCTACTAAGGAGAGGGAGTACAGCTACATAGCCTGTAGGGGATCAGCTATTCGGTGGATATTCCGAAGCCAGCCGTTTCCAAAAGGGAAAGGCGGTAGTAAAAGGACAAAAAGATCTTTCTTTATCGATACGGAAGGCAAGGAAGTGGAGCTTAAGCTATACGGTAAAGGACGAGAAGGGTAAGAGCGAAAAGACGAAAGTGGAAAGAAGATAGAAAAACACGAAAGTTCGAAGCGGTACAGATTAATCCGGACTACAGTTTTGTTACTCAGGGCTGTATCTCGCCAGGAGGACAGCGCCTACCATTCTATAATGAAAAACTGGGGAACAGATTTCGATCTTTTCCGCTGAGGAAGTGGACGGTATCGGAAAGGGACGGCATCTTCGCCTTTTCCAAGAAGGAAAAATGGGGTTTTGCCAACCTGAAGGGAGTAGTGTACTGGAGCCTAGCACAAGGCGGCGAAAAAGCTTTTGAAGGTCTTGCAGGTGTGATGGAGGACGACTACTGGGGCTTTATCAAACTTAAAGGAGAAATGAGCATTACAGTTCTTTCGGCGTGGATTACTCAACAAAAAGGCGTACCATTGGGGAACCACCCGGAGGTATATCAGTTTATCAAACGAAACACGTGAAGAAGGGAAATCTTTTACGGAGGACAGCAAGGACGCGAAAAAGGAGGAGAAGGGAAAGGAAAAGGAACAAAGTTCGAAGAAACAACGGAAGCAGAGACCGAGACAATGACGGGAAGCCATCATCGAAGCGCCAACAGAAGGAACGGAGCGCATCGGAGGCTCCGGCAGGCAGGGGAGGCAGCCCGGAGCAGGGGAGAAGTACCTGGCAGGGAGAAACGGCAGCAGTGCTCCTGCGCAGGTGGGGAGGCGGCCCCGGAGACAGCGCCGACAGGATAAGGCGAGAAAGAAGAAGGACCTCAGCAGCAGGATAGGGCGCAGATGGAATGAAGATAGCAATCAAAAAGCTGGAAAAGAGCAAAGGAGAAGGAAATGAAAATCAAATTAGCGATTTTGGAACAGGACAAGGAATACTTACAAAGAATCGCAACGGTGTGCTAGCACCCAGCTTTGGAGAAAAGTTGAGCTGTATTCCTTTACTGATGAAGAACTGGCATTGAAGACTGTTCGGGAGGTAAAGATGGATGTGCTGCGGCGGATGCCCTTTGACATCAATACCGCCCTTCTTCCCAAGCAGCAGTGCAGCTTTGCGTACTTCGTGGAATCTGCGGAAATCGAGCTATAAGGATGAGGCGGCCATCTCCAAGTATCAGAAGGCGGAGCTGATTTTATGAGCAGATTTTAAGCCTCTATGCGGGAGCGGATTCAGGGCATTACCGGTTTGAAGATTGGAGAGGATCCTGTAAGGTCTCTTGCCTTCGGCTCGGTAGCCGGAGGAACAGGCATCCACCAGCGGCGGCAGCCTGCGCTTATCATTTCGGTTTCAGGCGGGACACCGGGTTTTGTACTTGATATGGGAACGCTACGGCTCGGCGGATATCTTCTTCCATGCCGGAGGACAGCTGGACATGAGCGATGTGGTATTGGCTTAAAGGAGCAGAAGGCCAACTTCCGCTTAAAGCTGGAAAGTGCGGTTCGCCAGGATCCAAGAGGGTGTACTTCTTTTCTCCAGCCAAGATTGCCCTGATATGATGGAGCTTTCCTTAGAGGAGAGACAGAAGCTGCTTCGGGAGCTAAAGCTGGGAGGTCTCCTATGACATTACTCATCCTGGATGGGACTCTCCATTGATGACGACAGCTTAGTGGTTTACTGGGAGTGCACGGCATTGTGCTCACCGTGACGGATTGGAATCGGAAATGACAAGTTCCAAGAATGCTCCAGGCCTTGCAGATTAAGGAGGAAAATTCTCCTGTCCCCATCATGAAGAGAATGTATACCGTATATACAAAGTTCAGTAACAAAACTGGCCAGAGCCTTCCCAAAATCGGCATTCGAGAGCTGGGAGGAGGGACCTAGATATGAACATCGCGGAACAGAGGCGCTGGTGGAGACTTTTAAGTGGAGAAGACCCTTTGAGGAATTGTTAAAAGGAGAATATTTAAGAGCGGAATAGGTAGAAGCTCGGAAATACACAGAAGTTCATTAGCAATTAAAGTAATAGAAGACAAAAGCAAAAGAAAACAATCAGAAAGGGGAATAAAAATGAAGAGAAGAACACTGTTAGGTTTAGGCATTCTGGTTTGGCTTTGGGACTTACCGCCTGCAACGGAGGAAAAGAGAAGAGTGCCTCAGGGAGACAGCAAGCAGGAGGCCAATGCTGGAAAAAGGAAGCGTAAAGCCAAATGAAGATTACTTGATTGGACAGATGGAGACGCAATCGATAATCTAAATGAAGAAGGTGCCAAAGCAGAATAGGGTGATTAGATTCCCAAGCGGGCAAAGTCCTTTGACTCCGGCTTAGGACCCATCTGATGATGATGTGCAGCTGGAAGAACTGTATTTTGAAAGTGATGATGATTTTCAGCTGGGCTACGGCCTGACTTTTTGAAGAAGGTAAAGAAGATTGTGCTGCCGAAGAACCAGACTCTCCGAGGTCGACGTACAGTTTTTGTAGAAAGCTGGAAAGTCTGGATATCTCCGGCGAGTGACAGTATTGCAAAATTTGGTTTTCAGAGATTGCCAAAAGCTTAAAGGAAGTGAATTTTTCTGGGAGAAGAGCTAAAGTGATTCCGAATCTGCGTTTCCTGGATTGTCGTCTGAAAAATCAGCATTCCCCATTCTGTGGAATTAATAGATTATGAAGCTTTTAAGATTGTAAATCCTTGAAGGAAGTTCATTTACCCAAGAATTTAAAGAAATCGGCAGCGGTGCTTTTGCCGCGGCTCCGGTAGATTCTTATTATTTCCCCAAGGAAATAGAGAGCCTTTTGAAAGATCTGCCCTGATTCCTTTGCTTCCACCGGAGGGCACTTTCTATGTTGTGAAGGATTCTGGCTGACAAAAACTTTGAGGATGTATTCGGAATCTTAGGAGAAAAAGCAGTATTATGACGGAGAGTAAAGCTTCAGCAATCAGACAAAGCTTGAAACAAAGGAGAAGGAAAAATAAGAGAAGAACATTGCTGGGGCTTAGGAATATTTGCTTTGGCATTAGGGCTTTCAGCTTGTGGAGGAAAAGAAAAGCAGTGCAGGAGAAGTTAACAGGAAGCGGATAGCGGAAAAGAGGGAACTTTAAAGTTCACGAGAATACTTTGATTGGGGATGGAGATGAAATTATAGGTTAAGGATGAAGGAAGAACGCAAGCCGTGATCGTGATACCAAAGAAAACAAAAGTATAAAAATTTTTCCAATGATCCGGAATTGAAGATGAAGAGCTATATTTTGAAAGTGATGAGGACTTCCTGATGCCTATATGTTATCTTCTGCAAGAACTTTGATTGTTTTTGCCAAAGAACCAGACCGGAAATTAATTTTAGTTTATGTTATCAGTTGAAAGTATAGATGTTCCGGCAGGAGTAAGTAGTATTAGCTGACTATGGGTTTATGGATTGTACCAAAGCTCAAGAAGTGAATTTTTGGGAAATCAAATGAAAACCATTAGCCTATCAGCGTTTATGGGTCAAAGATTGGAAGAAATAAGCTTGCCTGAGTCTATGAGGACGATTGCAGCCTCAGCCTTCCAAGATTGTAAGGGATTAGAAGGAGGTTCACTTTTTCAAAACCTCAAAACATCTCTCTGAGGCGGCCTTTGCTATCGTTGAACCGGAAAGCTTTTATTTTCCAAAGGAAATCAAAGCACTTAAAAGATTGTAGCTGGGATAGTTTTTCTTCTTGCAAGTATGCAAAATGCTGCGTGGTCGAGTGGCTCTCTAAGTTGATAAAACTATGAGAAAGTTTTTGGCAAGTTTTGGAGAGAAAACTTATTAAGACGGAGAACACCTCTCCGACTCTTTTCCTCCCACCGGCAAGTAGCACTTTTATGTGGTTAAGGACTCCCTGTTAGTCAAGTCACACTCACAGAGGTCTTGCAGGGTGGGAGAAAAGCAGTATTACGACGGTGAGTAAAAGCCTCAGCAATCATGATAGGCTTGAAAATAAAGGAGAAGGAAAAATGAAGAGAAGAACACAGCTGGGATTGGGCATGGCTGTTTAGCCTTTTGGGACTCTTCCGCCTGTGGAAGCAAAGGAAAAAGCAGTGCAGGAGAAGTTAAGCAGGGAAAAGCGGATAGCGGGTAAAGATGCTAAAAGTAATGAGGACTATTTCTTTGTCAGGACGATCGGATTGACTTTCTGCAACAATGGAGGGAGAAAACAGGCGCACCATTGTTATGGCTCCAAAAGCAAAACACGCGTGGCTTGTTTGAGTCACCGGTTGTGAGGCAGATGAAGTTTATTTTCGAGAGATGAAGATATAGCTGCAGAATGCTTCTATAACTTTCCAAATTAAAGAATGTAAAGTTACTCTGAAAATTCGTTAACTGGATATTGGAATTCGAACCAGCAAGGATTTAGGAAAGCACTGTTATCCCTGAGTGTAACATCGTTACCAAATTTGACATTTGAAATTGTGTAACTTTAGCGGAAACTCAAACCGTGCCGGAAACATCTGAAAGGATATCGGAAAGTCCGCATTTCGAAAATCAGTGAAATAGTTAGACTTTCACCGTCGAATAGCGTAGCAAAAATATCGGCGTACGTGCATTTTAAAGGCTGTACTCTCTGGCAGAGATCTCACTACCGGAGCTTCCTTTAAAGACTATAGGAGGCCGAAGAAGCTTTACCACGAAGAATCTCAACTGTGCGTATGCACCTGGTGATTTGGAGCTGACAAAAGCTGATCCCACTGCCTTCCCCATTGGTCAAAACCAACGTTACATGCAGTGAAGGATCTCATGCATGGATAAAAATTTTCACTCTGAAATGCTTCTCTACCCTTTATTCGGGGAAAATTGAGTATCACGAAGACAACAGAAGTCAAAAAGAACATGTCCGTGGGTATTAAATGGGGAAAAGTTTTAGTACATGGGAAATCAAGACAAGGAAAAGGAGTCAAGATGAGAAAGTGATTTTGAGAGAAAGGTGAAAGATGGCACCGTCACGAATGACGGTCCATCGGCATGTTGCCGTGCACTCGATACTGGTGTTCTTTATCGGATTTAGTGCATGTAATCTCTTACCAAAATGTCATGTTCCGCGTCACGGCCAAATGAGGCCGCGCAGGTTGTAGCGCGAGAATTGCGCGCGATGGACTGCCAAGAAGGATTTAAATTCAGGAGTGAAGAAGATATTACGAATATCGGTATCGCTATCTTTGGATTATGAGCTAAGATCGAATCGATGTCAAAATTCGTAGAGCCTCTAATCGAACAATCGTCTCACCACGTGAGCCTGGCATAAAGTCACGCGTGAGGTGGATATTGAGCGTAGAACGTGCAAACGATGATATCGAAGACATCACATTGAAATTACCATGCACAAAAACTGGTGGATTTTATTTGGAGAGTTAATGCGTTTATCGGCGTTTCCGAAACTACACTGATGCGACGGCAGTCTGCGTAAACGACTTCTTGATGCCTTTGGATTATGTTCATTCCGCAAAGCTGCGCAAAAGATGCCAGTGAAAGAAGTGAAGAGTTTTGCAACTGTATTGGAAACGGTAGACAAGGTGGGTTAAAGGCCCAATGTAGTCTATAGGAGAAGAATATGAAAGCATGGTCGAAAGAAAAAGAAAGCACGACATTTTCTGAAAAGGAAAGTCACCGGGACGAAGGGCATGCTTATCCATCTAGCCTTAGTGGTTTCTCTCCGTTGGTGATGATGTCCAATTCTGCCTCACAGAATACGCACGGATCTCAAAGTATTCATGAATCAAATGAAAGGAGGTCAGCGGTGCAGTCTCCTCTATTCAACTTTTAGCACATTGACGATTGCGGGAAGAGCGTTTTGACTTGCTTTCTCCATTTCAAAGGATGACATCAATCACCACTTACCAGGGCTATATGACGCCACATGAATGTTTTGGGCGTGGGGGCAAGTATACAGAGCAGGGAGGCTCTGGACAGCATAGTCTGGCAGCGCCTCCATCCTGAAGCAGCAGATTTATGAGGCCAGTGAATATACGGTTATGGCACAGCGCCATGGCGATCGTTTGCTCGGACTCCGGACCGCGCTAAGAAGAAGCTGGACGGTCCTCTCCCGGACGAAGCAGCTCACGCTGAAGTGGGCATAAAGTGGTGAAGCTGCCACGACACAAGGACATGATCGAACAGTGTCAAGTGATTTCTGGAGAGCCAAAAGATTTCAAAAGGAAATGCTCGAAAATTACAAAACAAATACAAAGCATTTTCAAGCAGCTAGGAAAGCGGTAGAGGCTATCAGGAAACAGCGGTCAGGAAGAAGCTCTTCCGGCAGAGGCAGCTGCAGCATGCGGCGGCAAGAGAGCTGGCTACAGCTACAAAGGAGTTTGCGGGCACCAGCCTTTGGCACTTTAGTGAAGCTTCAAAAGATCTTGCAAAGGCGAGATGGAAAGAAGCTAGACCCTGAGGAGGCTAAAAGAAAACTACACAGAAGAGGAGAAAAACGGAAGCCTCGACAGTACAGAGAGCACAGCGTCTACCGGGCACAGAGCTTGTTCACATCATACCCGCCAATGGAGCGGTGACAGAATCTCTGCTTACAATACCCGCCAATGGCGCCGGTACAGAGCTTGTTACATTACCTGCCAATGGCAGCGGTACAGAGTCATAATAATACCTGCCAATGGCAGCGGGTACAGAACTTGCCATCACCTGCCAATGGTACTAGTCACAGAGGTGGCTACAGTAGAGCCTGACGCAGACTTTACTATACCGAAGGTAATGAGAAGAAACCAGGTACAGATGCCTACAAGTGGTTTGAAGAAATGCATAGGGCCACAGAAGACTTCGCAACAAACAGATTCAAAAAGGGAATCGATGCTATCGTAGAGGCGGAAAACAAGTTTAAAATAATCAGGCAGTAGCGCTAAGCTCTTCTCTGCGTCCACTATTCTATGGCAGATTTATCTCAACTCCGCTAGGAAGATAGAGATAAAAGGGTTTGATGAGGATTTGAAACCTATGTTGAGACTTATAAGATTTTGGACAAATCAGCAACAGAAGATGAAGAGAGTAAAAGAGGTTATTAAGATTGAAAGCTTGCTATTAATGGAGATGAAAAATCTTTATGACAACAGTTTAGACTCAATATTAATCCGCCCTGTTAGCCCATAAAGTTCCTTTTGACACCTCCACATTAATGACGGCCTCGCTTTTCGGGGAATGTTACAGGATGATAGATTTTGGGATGCCTGTCAAGGCTTTTCCGAATGTTTTTAAGGATTACCAAATTAGTCAGCTTTATGATTAATTTCGTAAAAGCTTTTTAGCCGGCTTAGTGACTCTGATTGTTGAGCACTTTATCAATTCCCAAAGTTCTGGTGAACTATCAAGAGTACTACCATGCCTTTCTCTTATATGGTTATGCCGCATAGCACCTACCGAATCGAACAATCTTATCGAAGGGTCTCACGCGACAGGCTATAGCTTCCAAAAGGTCTTTAAGATGGCAGGAGGATCAGACAAGGGAGGAAAAGGTACAGTGATGATGATATTGCCTTTAGGGGATAAACGCAGGTTCCGATCCCATGCTTATAGGGTGCGGAACTGGAACATATGCTTACCGGCGCCAACTCTGGAGTGGCGTTGCTGGCAGGCGGGAGCTTTTGACGGCTATCGTTTCGCCTGATGGTGGATTGCTAGGTGGTATTTAACCGGATATCTTTGAAGGCACTTTCCGTTTTGGACCGGTACGAATAGCAGCCACCGTCATCTTCCTCTTACTGAACCCTTCCTGATATGGTGATTTTGTAAATGGAGGTACCCAGGTGCTTTGCAGACCACGGCGTACCTTCCATTATTAAGGGATTACCCCATCTGGCACAAGACATGGCCGGAATTCTGACGGATGATGATGATAAGTCCACGCTAAAGCATGTTTGAAAGTAAGCGAGAGGGAGGTAGCTCCACCGGCAAATGGAAGTAGCACATACTCATGATGATCCTGCTAAGCATGGAGGACAGGATGGTTTCGGGAAAAACCAATGATAAACACGAGATGGGGTTATTTCCTGCTGGATTACACTGCCCATGGAGCAATACTTGATTCTATGTACCCTTATGATCAATATACAGAAAGAATGTAAAATATCATTCAGCTGGAAGCAAAAAGAAAAGCACAAGAAAGACTTTGATTTGACATCGCTAAGATCTATACCAGTGCATTCCGACAATAAATATAAGCTTAATGTATTTATGAATTTATCGCTCTATGCTTATCGGGGATTCTCTCCGAAAAGCAAAAAGATTTATGTATTAAAAGGAGAAGGAGCAAAAGATGAAACGAGAGAATACTGAAAAAGGGTTCGGTAACCATAGAAGCACATCATTCTTCCCTATCTTTGCGCATTATTTATGGCACTAAACGGTTTCTTCTTTTGTCTTAATGCTCAGAACCAAATCGCACACGCATTGGTACAATCCGCAACCAGTCTGGGAATGGACTCTATGCTAACAATCAGATTGCCTCGGCCTGACGGTGAAAATGGCTCTGTAGCTCAGTGATGTTATTCAAGACGGCTACAGAAGATCCAGTAAATACTTTTTCCAGCTCCAATGACTGGTATAAGGGAAGCAAAAGCATGAGCTGCATTGCATGGAGAATGATGATGCCAAAAGACGTTTTTGTAGCTTATCTGACTGAGACACCAGTGACCCAAGGAATCAAAATTGAAATCCTTCGGAGTAGAGAGGATTGACGGCATGAACTTCAAGGTCGAAAGTCGGGAGAGATGTTACTCTACCGTCACACATATAAAAATGGGTGTCTGGTCGGATATGCCCGGAAGAAAAAGATGGATATTACCCAGAGTGCCAAAGCCAAAATGGGGAGAGAAAGGCAAAAAGGAGCAATAGTATGAAGAATCAAATACGAAAACCAAGGAGCCAGCAGCTTTTCGGGTTTATCAGCTCAAGGAAGAGGATGTCTGGACAATATCAGTCTGAATATGCTTACCAACAAGGCCAAGGACTGCCTCTACCAACCATATGCAGATGGATACACAGCGTTTTATCCACACCATTACCGGAAAGATTACGGCAAACCGTTCTTTAGCCCGGCCGGCAATTCAAGCAAAGCTGCGATTTCGCGAACTCACGGAAGCTATGGTATCCGCAGAGAATATGCGCGGATCCGGGCCTGCATCCCTGGATTCGAAACCAGATTTATACTCGATGTATCCACTGGGGAGACGGAGGCATCTGTCTCTCCGGTGAAATGAGAAAGAGCAGAAGGATCAGAGAGAATTCCTCAAGTCTGTAATGTTCCAGGACAGTTTGAGAATCCGGAGGAGGGAAGCTATGTCACCAGAATCCTGGAATTACTTAAACAGCATTCCGGTATTTTCTTCACTGATTTCTTGAATCTGCTGACAGAGATGGAACGGGAAGAAAAGAAGGGCAGAACACCCCTGTCCGACAGCGAAAAGAAAGCCTGCAGCAGGGCGCAGCAGAGTTCGGAAATGCCGTTGCCAATTCTTCCGTAGCGGGTAAGGGCGGCAAGCTTTTTCGAGCAATCCTCCCTATCCTCTGTAGGAGCTCTTAAGCAGGAAAATGTAGTGAGGAAGTTATTCCGGATATTCCTGTACCGGATGATATTCTCAAGGAAGAAAGAATCTCTTTTCTACCTCTTACAGCATTACAACAACAACAGAGCCAAGGAATATATGGCACAGCAGAAACAGCTGAAGGCAAGAAAAGAGGCCTTAAAGAAGATTGAACTGATGAAGAAGGGCGGAAAGAAAAATCCGCTGCCTCCTTCAATCTTCCCGGAGGAAAGGCAAAGACCGCTTCTGCTGCTCCGAAGGCGAAAAACCGGCTTCAGGAGGATTTTCCTTTCCAGGTTCCCGGAAAGGAGTCCGGAAAAGACAAGCCGGGGGAGGATCTGTCCGACAAAAGCCTGCCCAATGCCCCGATACAACAGCCAAGGCAATCCAGCAGGCAATCCCAAAATCAGCGCCCGGTCGGTGCCGGGATGAATATCCCAAAGAGCACCGGCCGGCGGCCTGGAATGAATATCCTGAAGAGCAATCCTTCGGTAGCGAAGGGAACTTTACAGCTGGCTGCTAGTCTCTGTTTTCCCATCAGCAAGAAGTTGCTGGAAATGGAGGAAGAAACTTCGGAGACACTACGGTTTTGCATAGTGGCTTTTGAGGAGAGGAAACCCTGGTATTAAACTATACCAAGGTCATCGGACACACCGAATTGCAGCCATATCTACCCGGATTAAGAACGGGGGAAAGGATTCCATTACAGGCAACATTTTCCGTTTGGGCAAGTAGAAGAAAATTTGTGGATTATGTGATTCATGACAATGAGGCACTCAGTAGCCATGCGCACATTATCGCAGAAACGGACAGTATTTTTCAGGACAACAATTCCACAAACCATAGCTTCCTAAAACGGACAGCAATGCGTAAGCAATGTGGAGCTCCCTTTACAGGACAAGGCAAGCATCTCGCTTGGGGAACGAAGAGTTCCAGTTCCTCTTGCTTTTAAGAGTAAGTCGTTCATGTAGTAGCCTTAGGTTACTTTTATAAATATCACACTATCACACAAGAGCACCGAATCGGTGGCTCACAGAGAGAAAGGAGTCATATGACCAGACTTGATGACGATGATTTTAGCAACAAAAATTCGCGGAGAGAAGGCTTTAGATCGTTTCTTCCATGAGGAGAACGGAGCACAAACTCATCTCTATGCTGATTCTACTGCAGTAGCTGTATTCTTAGCAAGTGCATTTAAGACAGTAGGAAAGAACATTCTTGAGTTAGTAGCTAGAAGGTAACTCACCTTCATCAACAGCACAGCTAACTAGCCGAAGGAAAAATTGAATATGGGGTGCAATAAGAAAGAATACGAAGCTAGAACTGAAAGTGATAAGCTCTAGTTCACGGCTAGTAAAGCTGAGGCACCAATCAGGAGAAGACACAGCAGGATGAGAAGCATTTGCTTTTGAAAAAGCGTCTTGTTGGAAAAATGTGCTAGCTCTCCATCAGGGAAAAAGGCTACTACCATGAATTTTAACCTTCCCTGAAACTATATAAAGAAGTAAGGTATAAATAAGTGCAACAATATGTATAGAGATAGTAGAAATAAATATAAAAATAAGTAAAAAACACGCATAAAAATACGTGGAAATAAGTATGAAAATAAGATGAAACAGAATCATTATAGATTGTGATTGAGCTATAGTTTGTTATAGAAAGAAGTAAAAGATTCTCCAAAGAGAAAAATATAGTAAGAATACATTGGAAAAACAACAGGGAAAAGGATGAAGAAAATGAAGAAAAATATGTTGGCTTTTAGGTATGAGTTTGGCTTTTTGCGTGACAGCTACTGCCGCGCCCTCTATGCCAATCCCTTTAGACCATCAGGAAATAACTGTTTCAGAGGAAAAAGGAAACAAAAATCGGGGCAGAAAAATTTGTAGTCGCTACAGTGGAATATAACAATACAGATTCGGAAGAAGGAAGCAAAGAAAGTTTCTAAGGAATTTCTCGGAAGAAACGAAAAATTCTGACCAGAGGATGCGGTGGAAGCAGTTGAAGAGACTGAGAATACAGAGGCTTCAACTGAAGAGACTGAGAGTACAGAAGAAAACAGTATGGTAAAACCTCTGTCCTGGATACCTGGTTCCTGTCATGGCAATGCCATGGCTACACTCTTGAGGATAAGATTCTCACGATGAGCCTGGCTTTCGGGGAGAGTGGAGTATGCTGCTAGAGATCATATGAAGGTAGTTAGAAATATACCCTTTTAAAAAGTGATTGCGCCAGACATCAGAAAAAGAAAGATATTGTTTGGAAGCCAAGTGAAGAGATTTGCAAGGTTCTTCCGAATAGAATTGTGGAAAAAGAAGCTAGAGGAGTTCTGACAGTTTATACACTGGACTATTTCTACCCTGAGAGTATCGCATATCTATCTCTGGCTATGGGGAAAAACAGCTCCTACTATTTTGTGCCTCAGGAGACCTCCGGATAATGATAGGCTTGACCCATACTATTGTAATCATTGGGGATAGCTGGTGAGAGCCAAAGTAATTTTCTATTAATGTTTACAACTCAAAGTCTGCAAGTAGGGAAGATGTAAAATATAAATACTATCCCATAGAAACGGATTCATTTATTGTAGAATAGCAAAATCATCAGTCAGGTCTACTTAAATTCCAGCTCGATATTCATAAGGCTAAGGTGGGAGACTCTATGAATAGCGTTACCTTGCATGTGGATCGTGCTTGACAATGGCACAAGCTGATATTGAACCTGGAAGCTCCGAACAACCCTTCCTCATCAATATGTACAGAGATTATTCCGATGACCTGAACCGATTTAGGCTCTTTAGAAAGTTATACGAATGCAGCCGGTGAAAAACGGTAATGTACGGAAGGCCCGAAGGCCTCTTCCGCCGGACGATATCAGGTAAGATACCTTTGTTCAGCCGAATTTTATGATCGACAACATCGCTTTCGTTGAAGGAACAGATGATAGCTATGCGATGGCACGGAATTTTATGTATACGAACGATACACGAATCAAGTCTTTAAGACTGCGAGCAGGTTTAACAGCGGAGCGAAAGCACTTTTCCTCTATTTTGAGCCTGCGAGCAGAGAAGAAGGAGAATACTCGGGAACAAAGAGAACCCGGCAGCTCGGTACGGCGGTTCTCCGGTTCTAGCGGAAGTTCCTGGTAGCTCAGGCGGCAGTTCCGGTAGCTCAGGCGCAGTTCCGGCGGTTCCGGTGGTGATCCGCAGCTACAGGTCAGTAGCAGTTTTATACCGGCAGGCACTAGGTAGAGCGCTCCTTATCCGGAGGAAAAATGGATACAGGATGAAAAGGGCTGGTGGCATCAAAGACCGGACGGCAGCTATCCTAAGGAACATGGGGCTATGAATCCTATGGCAACGAAAATCCCACTGGTACTATTTCCTGGATCTCCGCTATATGGCTACTGGCTGGGTGGATGAACGGTAGTACATATTATCTTTTCCCAAACTCTGACGGATGAAAGGGTAGAATGCTCACCGTTGGCAGTGGATTGACGGAACTGCTACTACTTAGACCCAAGACAGAATGAGGGTGTTTCATAGAAACACCACCACTCCCGATGGGTTTACAGTAGACTCGGAAGGAAGATGGGTAGTGAATGAGAGAGCAGAAACAATAAAATTCCCACGAATGGGCAGAGCTACAGTGTGATTTTATACCGTGAAATGGCATGAAATAAGAAAGGACGATGGAGATGAGAAGAAAAACATGCTGGCTTTTAGGACTGAGGTGGTACTTTGTAACAGGGCTCTTTGCCCCGCAAGCTATGTGATATTTTTAGACAACAAGGATACTTACGTTCCGGAGGTGAGAAAACTGCTGAAACAGCAGGAACTGGTAGAAGGATTAGACGATTTTTCCGGAAGAGACTGCTGGAAGGGAAAACTGCGTCCATAGAGGAAGAAGGACCGACTCACTGATGCAGAAGACTCAGAGGAACTTGATAAGCGAAAGGATGAGTCTATAGAGGACTCTAAAGAAGATATAGGAGGAACAGAATTACGGTAGTGACCTCGGATATCAGGGTTTAGAAGTGCTGCAGTGACAAAAACCACTCGATAATAAGATTGTAACTGTGTAAGTTCTTATTTGAAGATTGGGATTTTCCGCAGAGATCATATGAAAGTGCATCGAGATAAGTAAACGCAAGAGGTGTCGTTTTAAGAGGAAATGAGCCTGGAGTCATCCATAATCCAAGCCCGGATCTTTATAAAATTCTCCCGAGAGGAAGTTGAAAAGAAAGTAATGGTCAGTGGGCTACCGTACAATCTCAACTATTTACCCCTGGAGAGTATCACTACGTATATACACTTGCTGAAGGAAAGAAGAGCCACTTTTATATTATCAATAGCAGAACAGGATGGAGATGGTAAATTTGTTTATACAATAGTTTCTATGCATGAAAGTTATTTTTATCAGAAAGGGGAAACATACTATCATCAAGAAAAATTTTGAAAGTTACGAGACCGGCAGATGCAAAGTATAGATATTATACCTTTGAAAGCGAACCTACCGTGAAGGAAGCAAAGATTATGGCGAGTATATCTCCGTTCCAGCTTTGGACATCCATAATGTTAAGGCGGGCGATACTACGAAGAGGGGCAACACTTCAAGTGGAGAAGATTGTTCTTAAAAGATGGTACAGAGCTTCGCTTCAAGGATTTGCCAAGCCTGTTTTTTCTTATGAATTTTCGTACGATTTTCCCAAAAACCTGGACTGCTATAAACTCTATTTGGAAAGCTATCCGAATGAAGTGGAAAAACGGAAACTTCAGGTTTACGCAGGAAGAAGACAGAATTTTTCCGGAAGGCCGTTATAAGGTACTATAGTAATAGCAGCCTTATTATACAGTGGATAACCATCGTTTCTAGTGGTCGGAAACTGATGATACTTATGGCCAAGGTACAGATTACGGCCAATAATGAGCCCTATGAAGTCCGTAGGTTATCCCCGATCATAATATATCAACCATTACAAGAATAACTTCCCCTTTCTTCGATGCGGTAAAAGCAGAGAAGAAAGAAAATCATTCCAAACAGGCAATTCTGCTCTGCTCTAAAGCTGCTCCAGTAGTTCCGGTGGATCATGGTGGCCCGCTAGTCAGGAGGAAGTTCCGTGGTGGTTCCGGAAGCTTTAAGGCTCAGCAGTAGCTCAGACAGGTACTTCAGGTGATCGCCCTATCCGGAGGTCAGTGGATGACAGGGATGGTGCGGTACAAAAGAGCGGACTGAAGTTATCCATGAAGAATAAGGGCTATGAAGCCACAATGGGAAAGTCCCTACTGGTACTACTTCCTGGACTCGGCCATATGGCTACAGGCTGGGTAGATGTAAACGGTAGTAATACTATCTTTTCCCAAACCCTGACGGTTGGAAGGGCAGATGCTTACCGGTTGGCAGTGGATTGACGGAAACTGCTACTACTTAGACGCACAAGGACAGAATGAGGGTGCTTCATAGAAACACCACTACCCCTGATGGTTTCACAGTAGATTCTGAAGGAAGATGGGATAGAGAATGGAGCAGCACAAAACAATAAAATTCTACGAAGGAGTAGAGCCACAGCGTGATTTTTATATCATGAAATGGCAAGAAATAAGAAAGGGACGATGGAGATGAGAAGAAAAACATGCTGGCTTTTAGGGACTTAGTTTGTACTGGGTGAGGGTGTGAGTAGCACTTCGCTCAGCGCTCTTCCTTTTTAGAGCAGGAAGAAAGCCTTCAGACGAGTGCGTCGGGAAGTGGGAAACAGAAGAAAAGCAGCCCAATACAGTCGACTGTTGCGGAGGAAGACGCAGAGAAAGACACAACGGAAGAATCTTCAGCTGTAGAGGAAAAGGAAGCCTCTGATAAAGAAAAGGAAGAGGCAGAAGAGGAATCTTCCCTTTCTACGGAAGCCTTAGGCGGCATGGACAGAGTTGCAGAAGAGATTCTCACTCCATTAAGCAGAAGCAGAAGAGCCTTGGCAGATACTCCTGATATGCTAGTGAAGAGGAAGAAAAGGAAGATGAGAAGAGCAGAATTATGGGAGTTTTGTCTGAATTTGATAAACTAGAGGCTGTGGCAAGAGATCACATGAAGGTGGTTAGAGAGAAACCGATTACTGTAAAGGCCTATGTAGTGGGAATATACGGCGCTCCTCATAAGGTAGAGCAATTAAGTATAAGACCGAATAGAATGGTAGAGAAGAAGATTAACGGCCAATGGATAGAGTATAATGGATTATTTTACGCCCGGTGTGTATCGTTATAAATACATACTAGATATACAAAAAGGCTCTCACATTGTATCTTTGCATGGCAGGGAGGAGTATAACGGAGAAAAAGCAAACCGCATCAGGGATATATTATGGAATTTTATGTATCGTGGATAACAAATCTAATAATATTCAGAATGTAGTTGCATTAGAAAAAGATAGCGCTAAAGGCAGAAAGTATCTTCTAGAGGGAGAGGAATTCAGTAGAAGAACAAAAGACAATCAGTAAGGTCTATTTAAAGTCCAGTTTTGATATTCACAATGTCCATGTAGGGGATTTGATGAAGAGGGCTACCTTTGTCTACAGAAAAAAATAGTATTAACGGATGGTACAGAGATTAAACCGATCCAAATCCAATCACTAATCCTCATCGAAGCTATCCCAATAACTTAGATCAATGGAGGCTACTACTGGACAGCTTTAAAAACAGAGGAAGGCTATATGGAGATGTCTTCAATATAAATGAAACGAAGGCTTTTGATCCGGGGCGTTATCAGATTTTTACTTGCTTCAACAAAATCACATAATAGATAAGTATCGTCTTTTGATGAAAGGAACGGATGATAACTATGGGAAAGGAACGGAATCGCATGTCAACAACGAGTTATATATTACGGAGATACCTAAGCCGGAGGCTGATTTAACTCCGCGACCATTAATAACCCTCCTTTATTTGATGCGAAAAAGTAGAAAATCCATCCACAATAGTTCCGGAAACTCCGCCAGCTCTTCTCGTGGAAACTCCGGAGTCCTCCGCTCCTCCAGTTCCGGCGGCAGCTCCCTCTAGTTCCGGCGGCTCAGGGGAAGTTCCGGGTGGCGGTTCCGGTAGCTTAGCAAGGCGTAGCTTTTCAGGACAGGTACTGGCTGGACCGTTCTCTATCCGGAGGTCAGTGATACAGGATGAAAAGGGTTGGTGGTATAAAAGACCGACTTTGAAGTTATCCGAAGAACAGTTAGCATGAAGCTTTGCAACGGAAAGTCCTACTGGTACTATTTCCTGATTCCGCTATATGGCAAAAGCAGGCTGGGTAGATGTAAACGGTAGTAAATACTATCTTTTTCCCAAACTCTGACGGATGGAAGGGAAGAATGCTCACCGGTTGGCAGTGGATTGACGGAAACTGCTACTACTTTTTAGACACAAGGACAGAATGAAGGTGCCCTTTATAGAAATACAACTACTCCCTGATGGTTTTACATGGATTGGAAGGAAGATGGGTAGTGAATGGAACGGCACAAAAACAATAAAAATTCCCACGAATGGGTAGAAATATAGTATAATTATAATTTGTGAAATGAGACCAAAGAAAGGGACGATGGAGATGAGAAGAAAACATGTTATGTTAGGACTTAGTTTTGTACTGGGAGTGGTGCAAGAAGCACTTTGCTTATGCTCTTCCTTCAGAGCAGGAAGAAAGCTTTTCAGACAGGTAATTTAGAAGAAAAATGCAGAAGAAACAGCTTCTAATTCTGAGACCATTATAGAGGAAGAGGCAAAGAAGGACAGCAAGGAAGAATCTTCAGCTGTAGAGGAAACGGAAGCCTCTGATAAGGAAAAGGAAGAGGCAGAAGAGGAATCCTCCTTTTCTACAGAAGCCTTAGGCGGCACGGACAGAGTTGCAGAAGAGATTCTCACCCATTAAGCAGAAGAAGAGTTTTTGGCAGATCCTCCTTACTATGCTAGTGAGGAGGAAGAAAAGGCGGATAGGAAAAATCGAATTCTGTCCGTAACAGCGGAAATTGATACAGCAGATGTGGCTGCCAGAGACCATATGAAAGTAATACGCAACAAAGATATTAATATAGTGGGCTATTCAGTACAGCAACATGGAGTACCAAAAGATTTCAGTTTGTTACATATCCAGCCGAACAGAATTAGAGAAGAAAGTAAATGGGGAATGGGAAGTTCTATAACTTGGACTACTATACTCCCGGCGTCTATCGCTATAAAATATATTTGAGATACAAAAAGGATCCGATTTATATTTTATGCTTAGAGATGATGATAAATATTGTTTAATAAAACTGGAGTATATATCAATATACAAATTTTTATTATCAAATTTCGAACAATTCGAATCGAATTAGTAAGATATTACCATTAGAGTTGGATAGTGCTAAGGGAAGAAAATACCTTTTGATAAGTAAGGAATTCACAGTAGAAGCCCAAAAGACAATCAGCAAAGTCTATCTAAGATCCAGCTTTTGATATTCACAATGTCCATGTAGGGGACTTGATGAAGAGAGCTACATTATCTACTGAGAAAGTGGTACTGACAGATGGTACCGAATTGAAAAGCTAGATAATAGTGAACTATGTGAATGCGTATAGAACTTATAGAGATCGCTTAGATCAATGGAATCTTCTGCTAAAAAGCTTTAAAACAGAGGATGGCCATAAGGGATGTTTCCAATATACAGGAGACTAAGGCGTTTACACTGGGCGTTATCAACAGTATATTTTACAACAGAATCATAGTAGACAAGTATCATCGCTTTTTAGTTAAAGGAACGGATGATGACTATGGCAATGGGACAGAATTTTATGTTAATAATGAGTTATATATCTACGAAACCGGTTGTACCTGGAAACAGATTTAACACTCTACTGCATTTTTATTTTCCCTTTATTTGATGCAAAAAAGTAGAAAATCCATCCAATCAATAGTTCCGGAAACCTGCTAGCTCTTCCGCGGAAACCCTGGTAGTCTCCTCAGCTCTCCAGTTCAGGGGCAGTTCATCCGGTTCCGGCGGCTCAGGGGAAGTTCCGGTGGCGGTTCAGGAAGTTTTATGGTCAGCAGTAGTTTTGCCGGACAGGTACTTGGCGTAGACCGTTCTTTATCCGGCGGCCAATGGGTACAGTGATGAAAAGCGGCTGGTGCACAAAGACCGGACGGAAGCTATCCGAAGAATAGTTGAAGCTATGAAGCCTGCACAATGGAAAGTCCTACTGGTACTATTTCTAGATTCCGGCTATATGGCTACTGGCTGATGGATGTAAACGGCAGTAAATACTATCTTTTTCCCAACCTGACGGATGGAAGGGTAGAATGCTCACCGGTTGCAGTGGATTGACGGAAACTGCTACTACTTAGTACCTGCAAGGACAGAATGAAGGAGCTCTTTATAGAACACTACTACTCCCTCGATGGCTATGCAGTGGATGCGGGAGGAAGATGGGTAGGAATGGAGCGGTACAACATAAGAAATAGGATTGTAACTAATCAAAAGGTTTACAAAGAAACTATTTTTAGGGAAAAAGATAAAATAGTATTAGGCAGAAGAAAGATTGAAAGCAGGAAAGAGCATAAGCCTCTTTCCTGCTTTTCAGAGAAAGGGCGCTTTACGGACGAAAGGGCTTAATCTTGGGAAAGCGGGGAAGAGAATAATTGCTTTGGTGTCTTGTGACACTGCAAGTTCTATTTTCAGTTTCCGGTGAAGGAAAAGCTCAGGTAGATAAACAGAATGAAATTCAAAAAAAGAGATTTCTATTTTGTAAAGGGATTAAATGGTAAACCTTAGGGAATAAAGAAGTTAGGGTTCAGTTAAAAATAACAGTATATGATTACAAGGGAATTCTATCTAAGAATTATGCTGAGTCAGAAATTATTTCATCAAAGTCAACTATCGAAAAAGATGATACGGAGAATAAGACTAGTAACTCTTTTCAAGAGATGAAAAGCAAGTGATAACAAGGTTATGCCAAAAAGAGGAAAGAACTATACGGTTTCAAGAGAGAGTTTTGGCATAGAAGAAGTTGATTTGGTGATATTGAAGAGGATGAGGAAGTGGGAAAAGCCCTATTGACCCTATAGTAGAATATTATGAAGGAATAGTTGGAGCAGATGGACAAGTAATTCAGAAAATTTCAGAAGAGTATTTTCGGGAAGGGGTCACATTTATTATCAGTATTCGTGTCATTGCCGGAGAATATGTTGGAAAACAAGAGGTGAGATATCAGGACGGAAAGAGAGAAGATGGAGAGCAAAGGACTAACATAGTATTATCATTAGACAAAAACCGGTATGGCCTGGAAAATTAGAAATAGAGGATATTCCTGAGCAAGAATTCGATAATGAAGAATTTTTACGATATAATGTTAGTGTAACGTATAGTGAAGACATTCCCCATCCTGCAATGCAGTATTATTTAGAAGATTCTAAGAAACAAAGAAAATATATAGAAGATATAACAAGTTTTACAATAAATACCCTGGAGAGTAAGCTGTTTGCGATAATCCCCGGTGATAGTAACCATAGTGATTTAATTGTGGAACGAGATTTGCTGGCAAGAAAGAAATATGCAGGGAAGTAGTGTAATCGAAACGAAGATTTTCATTTCGAGATAATGAGGAGAAGTATCTCCATGTATTTGAAGAAGTAGCAGGTGAAGTTACTTATGATTATGTTAGTGATGAGGATAGACGAAGTAATATAGTCGTCTTTTCCCTGATCATAAAAATTTGATGAATGGTTTGGGAAGAGTGCAAATCATAGCAAATATTTCATCATGGTATAAAGATGGGATCCCTTTATAACCATTTTTACGGATGATTTCACACCATATTACTCCCGGCCACCAAAGTGCTTTCGATTTGCTCCCAGTGAGTTCATAAAGAGAGTTACAGGAGATAATGATGTTTCAACATATGAGTATGAAATTCTTATGGATTAACAAAAATAAATGGAAGCAGAGATCATGTTTTCTAAAACTATTGGGCAAAAATCAACAGGGAAAGTAGTCTATGAACTGGAAAGATGGCGGTCAGATTGCGGACTTAGACAAAGAACATGGTATTCTTAAGTTTAAGGACGGGGCAAATCGGAACGGTAATAGTTTCAGCTACGGCACTGGCATCAGAGGATAGCAGCTATGAATCAAAGAAGATTGTAGCAAAGGTAGAGGTATACTATGAAAATTCCATCACAGTAAAGCAAGGAGAACGTCCATGCGAAGGGCTGGTATAAAAGATAACATACTTAGCCCCTGGAGAAATATAGCATTTCCTTTAGCAATTTTGGAAGGATTCAGATGAATGGAAGAATAAGCTTACTTTGAAGAAGGTGCTTCTTTCATACCAGGACAAAAATTTTTCTAAAGCACAATAAAAAGTGAAAGATTTCATTGAGGAGAACTGGAGGATTTTCAGATTGACGGCACTCCTCAACTTTCCTCTATTGTAGATTCCAAGAATAAGGAAACAAAAATTAAAAGTATTAGAGAGTATGACTTTTATAAAGATCCACTGAGATAGAGCTGAAAGGGAGGATGCAAAATCTCAGGTTTCTCCATTCATTACCGCCTTGAGGAAGAAGGAGGAGAAACCTCGGGGCAATGGATAGAAATGAAAGAAGGAACACCGGGATTTGAAAAAATAAATAATAGTAATAAAGTGATTGTAAAGTTTCCTTGAATCCGCAGTTTTGAGGAAGGATTGAATACTATGCAGTAGATAATGCAGACAATGAAAGTATTCATCAAATCACAGATAGAGTTTTGGTTTTGGATACGATAAAACCTAAGGGAAAGCTGAATTTTTATGAACCTTTTCAAAAGGTAGCAGGTCAATATTATTTGCAAAAGGCCTCTTCTTAACCTGGATATTAAAGAAAGAAATTTCTTTCCTGAAGATAAGGATTTTTCCCTTGAAGGTCTATGGAAGAAGAAATGGCAGAAAAAGAAGCAAGCTATCAGGCGCAATTTGATGGTCAAGAGCATTATTCCCTAAAGAAAGATACCGGCATCCTGGATGATGGAAAAACAAATCTATTGGACGGGAAAAAAGAGTCTTTCATTGAGTATCATAAGCCTACTTCCATGGATAATCCTCTTTTACTGTTTAATTTTTCCGAGGAAGGGCATTACAGACTTTCCTTAAACTATAAGGATCCCTCCGGGAATCCTATAGAATGGGATAGTGATTATGGCTTGTCAGAAGGAGGATTGAAAGTCACTGTGGATACGACGGATCCCATGATTTTCTTTGACCCTTCTTCCGAAAGCGGACAGGTACGGTACTTTGCCAAGGATGTTAAGCTGAAGGCAAATGTACTGGAAGAAAACTTTAATCCGGCAGCCACCGATCTTTCTTATGTATTTACCCCGGATAGGGTGGAGGGCGAACTGCTGTGGCAAGTTCCAGTAGCCTTCTTCCGGAACAGGGGAAAGAGGATACGGCTGAACAATGTAGCTGAAGAAGGAAAAGGCTTCGATTCCACTCTAAATAAGCGTGAGCTTTCTTTAAGTGAAGATGGTAAATATGTGGTGAACTTACATACCACAGATTTTTCCGGAAGAACCGCCAGCGCCTCCAACATTTTGGTAGTGGATAAAACACCCCCTAAGATTCGGCTGACCCTATCCAATGACGGCCTCACAATGAGAAATACTTTAGAGAAGTTAGAAAGGGACAAATCGAAATCGAGGATGCCCACCTGGATTTCTCTTCTGTTCAGGTGGATTTTTCCGTAAAGGACAAGGCGGGGAATCCGGTATCTACCGCAAGGAATCATGCAGCATATTTGAAGAACTCGGAGAGCTGGACACAAGAGGGAAATAACTATACCTGCTTGGTAGAGTTTACCGAAGACGGCATTTATCATCTTGGCCTAAAGGTAAAGGATCTGGCGGGCAATGAAAATGCCCCCATCGAAGTAGGAGAGACCAAGGCGGCCTTTGATTTTGTGGTGGATAGAAAGCCTCACAGGTGCATTGAAGATTGGCGATTGGGATCGTTCCAAGGATGGAACCCTTTGGACCAAGCTCCTGGATCGTATCAGCTTTGGTCGATTCAGCAATAAAAAGCAGGTCATTCGTTTACAGGCAGAGGATAACTTAAGCGGTGTCGGGCTGGTGGAAGTTCTTCGGACAAGGGAGAAGATGAGCCTTGCGGATCTGCAGGCCAGCGCTTCCTTTAAGAATGTTACCGCTGAAGTAAAGGACGGTTACTGGTCCAAGAAATCTCCCAACGAGACCTTTTATTACCTATGTCCATCTGAAGGATAATGGCCGGAAATCAGTATTACCTAAGCTCTGACGGTGTGATTTTAGACCAGCAGAATCCGGAGATTCATATTACCTTACCGAAGGAAGAGGAGAAAAACGGCCACTATAAGAAGGATGTGGGGGTAGGCATTTCCGTAACGGAGCCCAGCCCCGGAAACAGCTACGCCGGTTTAAAGGATGTGACCTATACCGTTTACAGAGACGGTATAGAAACCCAGGCAGGCTCTCTCTATCATTTTTCCAAGGAGGAGCCTCAGTTAAACGACTTAAAGAAGTCCTATGATGATGCTCATGCTCTTACGATTTTGGCTAAGGACAACAACAGTAATGACGTGTTACTGAAAATCAAGGCGGTGGACAATGCCGGAAACCAAACGGTAAAGGAAGAGCGTCTTAGCATTGATATTACAAAACCAAGGGTCACATTATCTTTCGACAACAATCGTGTGGAAAATGAGTTTTATTTTAAAGAAAATCGAACGGCTACCATTACGGTAGAGGAGAGAAACTTCTCAGAGGATGCCTTCAAGATTTTGATTACAGACCCGGCAGAGGGAAAGGGTGCCAAGCTTTTGGAGGTGGAAAGAGATGCCTTCCAAAAGGTTTCCGGAAGCGGAGACAGCACCAGATGGGAAAGTCGTCTTTACTTCAATAAGGACGGAGATTATCAGCTTTCCATCACCGGAGAGGACTTGGCCGGAAATGCCATGGAAGAGCTAGTCTACGCAGAGGGTACTCAGGCAGCTTTTGGACTTTACCGTGGATAAACTCGCCCTGTTCTTAGCGTAGCTATGACAACAATACCGCGAACCATGAGTTTTATTACAAGGAAGGGAAGAAGGGCGGAGATTTCATTGAGGAGAAAAATTTCGTTCGGATCTTGTGGACTATACTGTGATGAAAGATGGAGGAAGAGAAGGAAGCAGTAGTCTTTCCGCCTTTAGCGGTGGAGAAGGAAGAGGAAATGCAGATCTTCTTCATAAAGCAAGCATATCTTATGAAGAGGATGGGGATTATGAATTCAATATCCGCCTGAAGGATTTGGCGGGAAATGAGGCGAGGCTTACCCGGAAGATCGTTTTGTTATTGATCGGACGGAGCCAAGTCTAAGTATTACGGACATCGTCAATGAATCTGCCAATAAGGGAGAAGTAAGTCCCAAGATTTCCTATGGCGATCGTTACTTGGATCAGACGTTTTGTCTTTGAAGCTTGTAGGAGAGGTGCATGGAGAGCATGAACTGTCTTCTCAGCAGGGAGGAAGCATTTCCATAGCCAGAACGGATGTCTTTAAACCTTCCTATGCAGAAGCCTCATGAAGGAAATCGAGTTCCAAAGCAGGAGGAGAAAGAGGGCATTGTTTACCAAAAGCTCCGCCGGGGAGAAGAGGGAAATCTTTCCTTCCAAAACTTCCCGAGGAGCGGATACGGACGATGTGTACCGGCTTTTCCGCAAAGATTGTGGACATGGCGGGAAATGAAACCACGGAAGAGTTTTGGTTCTCCGTAAATCGTTTCGGTTCCACCTATCTTTTGTCCGACAGGGCGAAGGCTCTGCAGGGTACCTATCAGAAAGAGGGAGAAGAGATTCTGATTTCGGAAATCAACGCGGATGAGGTCTTGTCTTCTGCTTTGACCTTATACAGAAAATGAGGAGAAGCATGCCCTTTCCGAGGGGCGGAGTATCAGACTACTCGCTCCGGCGGAAATGGAAGATGGTATCGGGGAGATTATCTGATTAAGAAGGATAACTTCGACAAGGAAGGTCTGTATCATTTGTAGATTTCTTCTCAGGATAAGGCAGGAAACCTTGCCAGCACGGAACAGACCGAAAGAGGGGCAGAGCTTCGCTTCGGTATCGACAGAACACCCCCAGAATCCTGCTTTCCAATGTGGATGATCAGGGGTATACCGTGAGATATCTTAGATTTGGATTTATCTGTACAGGATAACTTCTGGCTGCAGCAGGTGGATGCTACGGTAGATGGCGAGCATGAAACCAGCTGGACGGATAAGAGCCTGCAGGAAGCTGTGGCGAAGGATAGCTTCCCTTACAGATTTCCGAGAGGAAGGAAAGCGCATAAGCTTTTGATCGTGGCAAGAGATGCAGCGGAAATGAAAGCAGAAAGGAAGTTTCCGACTTTGTGATTACCAACAACCTTTTTGCTTCGTCTTATTTCTCAGAAAAACTTTTGCTAGAAATGCCGCCATCGCTACTGTGGCAGGCTTAATGGGACTGTCCTGTATCGTAAACGGCCCCGGTCTCTTGGAGGAGTTAAAGCGAAGATTACTGAGAGCAAAGAGAAGATAAGAGAAGGGAGCTAAGATGGATTTTATTACCATGGCGGTTTCCTCTGTGGGAAATGTCAAGGAAGTAAATCAGGATTATTATTTTTTGAACAGGGCAAACAGCCCGGGGCAGCCTGGTCTTTGCAGTGCTTTTTGTGATGGCATGGGCGGCTTGGAACAGGGGGAATTTGCCAGTAAGATCGTAGTAGAGGCTTTTAAAGCCTGGGGAAAAGAACATTTACAGGACTACGCCTTTAGAGAATTTCCGGATGCCATCATCCGGAGGGACTGACAGAATTGTAAACTGTTGCAATCAATACCTTCATGCCTATGGCCAAAGTCAGGGCATTGCTCTGAACTCACCCTTACCGTCATGTTAATGACGGAAGAACGTTATTACATCTTAAATATCGGAGACCCAGGGTCTATGCCCTGGAGAAGGAACTCCGCCAGATTACCAAGGACCATACCAGTGCAAAAGGGAGGTAGATTTAGTAAGCTATCCGCTTATGAAGCGGAAAAGGATTCTCGATGGAATATCCTGCTCCAATGTATCGGAGCCTCCGATCAGATTTATCCGGACTTTTTCTTCGGAATACCGGAGAGAGGGGCAACCTACCTTTTATGTTCTGACGGTTTTTCGTCACGAGGTCTCCGGAGAAGAACTTTTATCAGGTTCTTCAAGGGAGAAGGAGAGAAAGCAAGGAGGACTTGCAGGGGCGTTGAAAAATCCTGCTACGCTGGAACTTGGAGCGGCAGGAGCGAGACAATCTACGGCCATAGCCATTAGTACCATCTAAACTATTGAAAGAGTTGTTGAGTATGTTGGAAATCGGTTCTATTTTTAGACGGAAAAATATAAAATACTGAGTGAAATCGGTCATGGCGGAATGAGTACGGTTTATATGGCCATCAACGAGAAGGCCAATAAAACCTGGGCAGTTAAGGAGGTGCGAAAGTCCGTGTAATGGACTTTGAAGCGGTGAAGCAAAAGCCTGATTGTGGAAAACAGACCTTCTGAAACGCCTTCACACCTGAACTTACCCACCATTGTAGATGTGATTGAGGAAGAGGATGTTTTTCCTTTATTGTGATGGACTATGGGAGGGAAACTCCCTTAGAGTGCTTTTTGGAGGAGCAGGAAGTCTTCCGGAGGACTATGTGATTGAATGGGCAAAACAGCTTTTTGGATGTTTTGTCCTATTTGCATGCCCAGACTCCTCCCCATAATTTACCGATATGAAGCCGGCTAATATTATCTTAAAACCGGATGGAAACCTCTCTGATTGACTTCGGAACAGCCAGAGAATTTAAGTGGACAAAACCGAGGATACCGCTTGTCTGGGAACTGCAGATACGCGGCTCGGAGCAGTTTGGCGGATTGGGACAAACCGATGAAAGGACTGACATTTACGGCTTGGGGAGCCACCCTGTATCATCTTTTAACCGGACACAATCCTTCCTTCCCCTATGAAATCAAGCCGATACGGCATATTAACCCCAATCTTTCCCAGGAATGGAAAATATTTTGCTCTGTGCCACAGCGAAAGATCCGAGCAGCGTTATCAAAAATGCGGAGGAATTTCTCATGCCATTACCCACGTTGAGGAAAGTGATGAATGCTACTATAAAAAGCAGAGAATGAAATTTCGCGTTTTCCTCTCTACCCTGCTTTTGTCCGGAATTTGTTTTGCTTTGGGCTTCAGCTTTTTGTGGTCTTCCCAGAGCCAGAAGGAAGAGCGCTATTCCATGCTGTTGCAAAATGCGGAGGAACTGCAGGACGGAGCAGAGAAGACCAGGAACTATCTGGAGGCTGCCAATATGCCGGAGATGGCAGGACGGGAGGATGCTTATCTCGGCCTAATTCAGTCTGCAAAGTCTGACCAGGTTTTCAGCCGGGAAGAGGCGGGAACCCTGGAGGAACTCATCCGGAAAAATAGAGCGGCACTTTTTAAAGCATCCGGAGGAGTACGGAGACATTTGCTTCCAGCTTGGTAAGGCCTTTTGGTATTATTATGAAGGAGAGGAAGATGCAGGCTGTTTGAACGGGCGAAGAGCTCTGCGCCCTGGTTTGCAAATGCCCTAGAGTATCTTCCGGAGGATAGTCCTCAAAAAGGGCTTGCCTTGGTTTATGGAAGAATCGGCAGCTTTTACTCGAGACATTGCCACAAATATCGTGGAGGCCAGTGATCAGGGAATGTATAAAACGCTCTTTGATGACTTCCAGACCCTATATGAAGAGGTGGCGGTAAAGGAAGAAGAGGGGGAGATGAGTCCGTCTGGAGCTTTTTGGAGTTTATGGCGGAAAAGTATTGAGCAGTATGCCGAAAGATGCGAGGGGATCAGGTCACCTGTTCTGCCATGGAGGAGGCTTTTACTCGTATAGAAATGCTGCTTCCGAAAATCAGCGTAAACAGTGAGCTTACGGAAGAGAAGAAAAAGGCTTTTGGAAGAAACCGTTCTGAAGCCAAAATTGCTGTACAAAATGTCTTTTTCAGGAGGAAGATAAGGGATGAAGTGGTTAGCAGTGGATCAATATTCCGGTCTCTTTTTATCATGGGCTTTGGTCTTTTCTTTTTCAGTATTCTTTTCTTTATTATCTTTCGTATTCCGGGTGTCTTCTTATATTTAAGTGGAAGCCGTCAAAAAGAAAAATATCCGGATATTGAGAAAGAAAAGAGAAGAAGAGAAGAAACGAGGATTTTCCCTACAGGGAAAAATCGACATGGAATATCTTCGGAAGCGCTCTGAAGAAAAACAGGAAGAACAAAGAAGAATCTTGGAGCAGGCCCTGGAAACAGGAGGAGAGGCTACCGCAAAGCTTTTTAACACCGGAGGATAACTATACCGGGCAGGAAACCGGACAGCCACCCAAAATGCTACGCCGGCAGAAGCTAGCGGAGAAACCGTAAAAATTCCGAATTCTATTCCGAATCCAATAGCCGAGAGAGGATTCCCAAAAATCAGATTCTAACCGTCCTTCACAAGCAAAGGACAAAGAGGAACAGCCTCCTGCGTATGTGACATTATACGAGATGGAATCCGAATCCTAAGAGACTAAACGCTAAAAAATAACAAAGAGATTTTCGGCAATATAGGTCTGAATATGGGGTAGTCTGAGCCCGTCGGTACTTGCGAAAAACAAGAGAAACGCAGTTTTTCGCTTAGTATCCGCTACGTGGCGAAGCTAGCGAAAGCGTGCCCCAAGTTCAGGCCTATATTGATTAGAAAATTTTCTTGATATTTTCTCCGTTTATCAAATTCTCCAAAAGCAGGAGGAAAATCTGATAAAAATTTTCCTTTAAATTTCTTGTATTTGCGTTCATTTTTGATACATGACACGTTGCTTTTTGGAAACAAAAGGAAGGCAAAATACAAAGAAGGGGTTTTTATGAGTTGGAAAAACGCTGATTGATTTAAAAAGGAATTACCAAGACATTTGACGGAGAGCTGATCTTAGATGATCTGAATTTATCTATTCGGGAGAACAGCTTTAGACCTTATTGGGACCCTCCGGATGTGGGAAAGACCACCACATTACGGATTATCGGAGGCTTTACCCAGCCGGACAAGGGACAGGTTTTATTTGACGGACAGGATATCACCGGATTGCCGGCCAACAAACGGCAGCTGAACACGGTATTCCAGAAGTACGCCCTGTTTCCCCACATGAATATTGCAGAAAATATTGCCTTCGGTCTTCGGATTAAGAAGATGTCGGAAAGCTATATTCGAGAAAAGATTCAGTACGCTTTAAAGCTGGTGAATCTGCAAGGGTATGAAAAACGATCTGTCAATTCCCTGTCGGGAGGACAGCAGCAAAGAATCGCCATTGCCAGAGCGATTGTAAACGAACCCAGAGTGCTTTTATTGGACGAACCCTTGGGAGCCTTAGACTTAAAGCTAAGGCAGGAGATGCAATACGAGCTCATCCGTTTGAAAAATGAATTGGGCATTACCTTTATTTACGTCACCCATGATCAGGAAGAGGCCTTGACCATGTCGGATTATGTGGTGGTAATGAATCAGGGTTATATCCAACAGGGCAGGAAGCCCGGAACAAATCTATAACGAACCGGAAAAATGCATTTGTAGCTGACTTTATCGGAGACTCCAACATTGTCCCCGGCGTAATGCTGGAGGACCGTTTGGTGCGTATTTTTGGTGCCAACTTCCCTTGTATAGATGAGGGATTTGGAAAAAATACCCCTGTGGATGTGGTGATTCGTCCGGAGGACGTGGAAATCCTGGAAGAGGGAGACGATCGTGCGATTCTGAAGGGAACCATGACCCACATCATTTTTCAAGGGAGAAATATACGAGATGGAATGTACCACGGAGGATGGCTTCGAGTGGCTGGGTACACTCCACGGAAATGCATGAGCCGGGGAAAAAGGTGGGGGATTTATGTGCGTCCCTCCAATATTCAAATTATGAATAAGCCTGAGTCTGAAAGACGAGGAGGCATTGGGCATTGAAGAATAAAGGAACAAGGCTTCGGCCGCCCCCTATCTGATCTGGATGGGTGGATTTATTGTGATACCTTACTTTTTGGTTTGGTACTATGCCTTTTACAGACAAGACCGTGCATTTACTTTAGACAACTTAACAAAGATTTTTATGGGAGAATTACAAACCTCTGTATCTAGTGGTACTTCTTTCCCTTTGCAGTACCCTTTTGTGCTTCCTTTTGGCCTTTTCCTCAGCCATGGTGCTTCGGAACAAAAAGGTGGGAAAGGGTTCCTTTTGTGGCTTTTGCTTTTTATCCTGCCCATGTGGATGAACTCCTGCTTAGAATTTTGGCATGGCAGACTCTTTTTGGAGCGAAAGGGCGTGTTGAACGAAGTTTTGATGGCTCTGCATTTACCCACCCAGAGCTTAATCAATACCCCCTATGCCATTATTTTTGGGTATGGTTTATGACTTTCGCCCTTTATGATTTTGCCTATCTACAATACTTTAAGCAAAATTGATGACAATACCATCAATGCCGCCTACGACCTTGGGGCCAGCTTTTTCACCACCCTCTTCCGGGTTATTCTGCCCCTGTCCATTCCCGGCATTGTGTCCGGCGTGACCATGGTTTTTGTGCTGGCGCTGACCACCTTGCCATCTCCAATATTCTCGGAGGGGAAAGATTTTCCTCATCGGAAATGTCATCGAGCAGGAATTCACGGTGAATTCCAACTGGAATGTGGGCTCGGGACTGTCCATGATTCTGATGGTCTTCATCATCGCATCCATGGCCATACTGTCCCGCTATGACAACGGAGAGGGGGCGATTTTCTAATGGAAAAGAAATCTGTTCGTATTTTTGGAAAAATGCCTATCTGGGTTTGGTGGTGCTTTTCTCTATGCACCCATCTTTATGCTCACTGCCCCTGTCCTTTAATGCGGGAAAGAGCAGAGCCCATTTTACCGGCTTCCAGTCTTCGCTGGTATGTGAAATGTTTCAAAACGAGGATATTATGCAGGCTTTGGTAAAATACCCTTGTCATTGCCTTTTATCTGCTCTTATTGCCACCATTTTGGGCACCATGGCGGCGGTGGCCTTCGGAAAATGAAGGTGCCCTCAGAAGTCTGATTATCGGTGTCAGCAATGTGCCCTATGCTGAATGCGGATATTGTAACCGGTATTTCTTTGATGCTTTTGCTTTATCGCCTTTAAAATCAGCCTGGGCTTTCAGACTATTTTTGATTTCATATTACCTTTAACCTGCCATACGTGCTTTTATCCGTTTTGCCGAAGCTTCGGCAGAGTTCGGAGGTCAGCTATGAGGCGGTATTGGACCTGGGGCAAAGCCCTCTATGCTTTTTCAAGGTGGTGCTCGGACATTATGCCGGAGTTTTGTCCGGATTTTTACTGGCTTTTACCATGAGCCTGGATGACTTTATTATTACCCACTTTACCAGGGGCGCGGAATCAACACCATTTTCCACCCTGGTTTATGCGGAGGTCAGAAAGGGAATCAACCCCAGTATGTATGCTCTTTCCACCCTGATTTTCGTTACGGTCTTTATCATCCTTTTAATCGCTAATTTTTGCCCCAAGCTTTTATGGCAGGAAAGGAGGAAAAGGCATGAGGAAAAATATGAAAAGGATTCTGAAAAGAATCTTTGGAGCAACTCGAGAGAGCGTGCAGGAAAGTTTGTAGGGCAAGGCCGCACAAAAGAAGCTAAGAAAGCTTTTTCTGCCTCTGGCAGCAGGCTTTACGATTTTGCTCGGCGCTTTACTTTTTGCATCCTGTGGACAAAAGAGTAATGCGTCCACAGAGAGTCCGGAGGGAGAGACCCAAGGCAAGACTGCCAATGTGGTCAATATTTATAACTGGGGAGAGTATATCGACCCGGAAGTGATTAGTATGTTCGAGGAAGAAACCGGCATTAAGGTGGTTTACGATATGTTTGAGACCAACGAGGAAATGTATCCTGTTATCGAGGCGGGAGGAGTGCTGTATGATGCGGTTTGCCCTTCGGATTACATGATTGAGAAGATGATGCAAAACCATCTTTTGGCGGAAATCGACTATAGTAACATTCCCAATATCAAGGAAATCGGAAAAGGCTATATGGAGATGTGTGCGGAGTTCGATCCGGGAAATCGTTACACGGTTCCCCTATACCACTGGGTACGGTAGGGACTTCTATAACAAGAGAATGCTGGACGAGCTGGGGGTTCCCTATCCCACAAAGTGGGCCGACCTTTGGAATCCGAAGCTGAAGGGAGAAATCCTGATGCAGGATTCCGTCCGGGATGCTTTTGGTGGCCCTGAAGAAGGAAGGTCATTCCATGAATACCGTAGACGAAAAGCAGTTGGATGAGGCCATGGAGGACTTAATCGGTCAGAAGCCTCTGGTACAGGCTTATGTAGTGGATCAGGTCCGGGATAAGATGATTGGAGAAGAGGCTGCGGTAGGCGTAATCTATTCCGGCGAGATTCTCTATGTCCAGGGAGAGCTGGAAGGCACTGATGTGGAGGTGGAGTATGTGATTCCGGAGGAAGGCACCAACCTATGGGTGGACGGTTGGGTGATTCCCAAGAATGCCAAGCATAAGGAAAATGCGGAAAAGTGGATTAACTTCCTCTGCCGTCCGGATATTGCAGCGAAAAATTTCGAGTATATCACTTATACCACTCCCAATGAAGGGGCTTTGGCTCTTTGGATCCGGAATATACGGAAAATAAGGCTGTTTTCCCGGATATGGAAGAGGTGCTGAAAAAGGGAGAAGTCTTTAGCTACTGGGAGTAAAAGACGAAGCCAAGTACAATGACTGATGGAAGAAGATTAAGGTGTCATAAAAATCTTTTGACGGAAAGAACGCATAAATCTCCCTTTAAAAATCTGACGGAAAAGAATGGAAAGAATCCTCTTTATGGAACATGTCCATATGAGGGATTTTTGTGTGTTTAGAAACTTTAGAAAGGCTTTTTATTCTGAAAATATTTTTGATAAAATAAAAATGATTCGTCCGAAAATTCATTTGAGATTTGTCTGGGAAGACCATGGCAAAAGGGGGGAAGAAAAAATGCGTTCAAAATATGTAGCTTACATCGGTTCTTATTCATACACGGTTCTGCCAAAGGCATTACTATCTGTGATGTGGATATGGAAAAGGGAAGATTTGAAAAGAGAACAGAGGTGGAAGTAAACAATTCCTCCTATGTTGCTGCTTCTCCCGATAAAAGGACACTTTATTCCATTGCGGATGAGGGGATTGTTTCCTTCCGTATTTTGGACAACGGAAATCGGCAGTTAAACACCAGAAATATCCGGGGAATGCGTGGCTGTCATCTTGCCGTTGACAAAAGTGGAGAGTATCTCATGGTGTCCGGCTATCATGACGGAAAATCCACCCTGCTTTCCATAGAGCCTGATGGTTCTGTGGGTCCTATTGTGGATGGTGTTTATGATCAGGGAATCGGCTCCGTGGCAGAGCGTACCTTCCGTCCCCATGTTTCCTGCTCTCGAATGACAGATGACCAGAAATTCATTTTGGTTGCTGATTTGGGAATCGACCAGGTGAAGATTTTCCGTTTTGATAAGGCGGATCGGAAGATGCGACAGGTGGATACCCTCCGCTGTGAATTACAGTCCGGACCAAGACATTTTCGATTCTGCCCGGACAGAAACTACCTCTACCTTCTATATGAGTTGAAAAATGTGGTGGACGTGTATCATTTTACTGAGGGGGAGAAAAAGGCAGAAGTAAAACTGGAGAAGCTGCAAACGATCTCTACCCACAATGATCAGGAAAATAATCCCTTGATTGCAGCCTGTCAAATGCGTTTTTCTCCGGATCCGGATGCTTCTCACCTCTTTGTCTCCAATGCGGGTATTAACACCATTAGTATCTATGATCGAGATAAAAGACAGGACTCCTGACCATGAAGCGCAGTCTTCCTATTGCAGGAGAATATCCTAGGATTTCTGCATTTTTCCCGGATGAAAAACACTTGGCGGTGGCCAACAATGAAAGGGAACCATCACCTTCTTTAATATTGATTATGAGCGTGGGCTTTTGTCCATGTGTGCAAGGGAGCTTCCTGTGGATGAGCCCAACAGTATTTGCATGGTAAAGTGTAGAGGGTAAAGGTATGGCAGGAAGTCAGTTTGGAAAAATTTTTCATATGAGTACTTTTGGAGAATCCCATGGAAAAGCCCTGGGGGTAGTCGTTGACGGCTGCCCTGCAGGGCTTTCCCTATCGGAAGAGGATGTTCAGGATATGCTGGAAAAGGCGCCGTCCGGGAAAAATCTAAAGATGACCCAGAGAAAAGAAGGGATAAGGTGGAGATTCTTTCCGGGGTATTTGAGGGAAAAACTACGGGCACGCCCATTGCTATGTTGGTGGGAAATGAGGACCAGCGTTCCAAGCGATTATGGGGAGATTGCTCACGCCTTTCGTCCGGGTCATGCGGATTACGGCTTCTACGCGAAGTACGGCTTTTCGAGATTATCGAGGAGGAGGGCGCCTCCGGCAGAGAAACCATTGCCAGAGTGGCGGCGGGAGCCATTGCCAAAAAAATTGCTTTTTGGAGCTGGGGGGTTTCTGTCCGGGCCAAGGTGATAGAACTGGCAGGAATTTTGGAGAAGATCGGGCTAGGGCAGAGCTTTTGGCGGAACAGAAGATTCTTTCCCTTAGGGAACAGGGAGATTCTGCAGGAGGCATCGTGGAATGCCTTGTGGAAGGACTGCCTGCAGGCATCGGAGAGCCGGTGTTTGATAAGCTGGATGCTTCGTTGGCTAAGGCGGTGATGTCCATCGGCGCAGTAAAGGCAGTGGAAATCGGGGACGGTGTCGCAGTTTCCAAAAGCCTCGGTTCTGAAAATAATGATCCTTTCTTCTTAAGGGAAGAGGCTGAAAAGAGCAGTTCTGCCTGTCTAGAGGAAAAAGAAGAGCAAGTCGACCGGTTTGCCCGGTCCGGTCAGTTAAGTCAGCCCGGCCGGTCAAGTCAGTTCGGAGAAGGTACTGATTCTTTAGCAGGAGGCTTGCAAAAAAGCAGTAACCATAGCGGTGGGATCCTTGGAGGGATGAGCGACGGAAGCAGGATTCGCCTCCGGGCCAGCTTTAAGCCAACTCCCTCCATCTCAGGAGAACAAAGAACGGTAAATGAAGCCGGAGAGGAAATCAGCATTACTATTAAAGGACGGCATGATCCTACCGTGGTGGAGCGTGCCAATGTGGTAGTGGAAGCCATGACGGCATTGACAGTTCTGATGCCATGCTGGAAAATCTTTCTGCCAGACTGGACTATGTAAAAAGAGTTTATCAAAAAGTAGCTTATAGCTCAACTGATGATTTAGAGGAAAATGTCTATAGAAAGAAAAATTCCCAAAACCAATTGTTTGTTTGCTAAAAATTTCTTTTAATATACAAAAATTTTTTAGTGCACTTTGCTTTATACCACTTTTTGAATAGGAATTGACGAAGTATAAATTTCGCTGTAAATGAGGAAAAGAACACTGGGAATTATTTCACAAAAGATGAGAACGGCAGGAGTCTCTTTAGTGAGATATTGCAAGGGGGAAAGAAAGATATGGATGCTCAAAAATGGTTACTGTAGGTTTGCTCGTGATTCTGGGCATTTTAGCGCTTATTTTTAGCTGCCTTTGTAAAGGATTTATTGGCACATAAGGATAGCTTGGAGAGGAAAGTAGTAGCGTGATTAGTAGTGTGATCGGTTTTGGAATTAACTTCTTCGATGTTTTCGGTATTGGATCCTTTGCGCCCGGCGCATCCCTTTACAAGGGCTTAAAGCAGGTGGATGACAAGCTTATTCCCGGAACTTTGAATGTCGCTTGTACCATTCCTGTAGTCATGGAGGCATTCCTCTTCATTCAGGAGTGGAAGTAGAGCCTATCACTTTGGTTACTATGCTGATTGCAGCTATGGCCGGTGTATGGATTGGCGCCGGAATCATTTCAAGCTCTCCAAGCAGATGATTCAGCTGGTTCTGGGTGTAGCTATGGTGGTAATCGGCTTCGTTATTATTTTACAGGTTAGCAATGTTATCCCTGTAGAAGGAACCGCTATCGGTCTTAGCGGCGTAAAACTTATTATTGCCATTGTGATTAATTTCTTCTTAGGAGCAGTTATGACTGCCGGAGTTGGCCTTTACGCACCTTGTCTTGCCCTTGTCTGCATGTGGCATGGACCCTGAAGGGTGGGCTTTCCCCATCATGATGGGATCCTCGCATAGCCTTATGCCTGTTGCTTCGTTCGTTTTGCAAAAGAGGAAGCTTTAATAGAAAGGTAGCTTTGTGGGGAACTATTTTCGGCTCTCTCGGTGTATTTGTAGCTACCAGAGTAGCCTTAGGTTTGCCATCTCACATTTTAAAGATTATCGTTATCTGCGTTATGTTCTATACTGCAGCAACAATGTTCTATTCCTTGAGTAAGGAAAAGAAGCAGGCAGCATAAAGAACACATGATGACGCAGGATTGAACCATTACTTGTTAAGAATCGGAAAAGTCGTCTTATGGGGCGGCTTTTCCTTTATAAAATAAACCATGGAGGTAAGCATCATGAAATTCAGCAAGAGTATTCACGCAGTTGATTCCCACACAGCCGGTGAGGCTACCAGAATCGTAGTAGGAGGAGTCCCTAAGATCCCCGGAAAGTCCATGCCGGAGAAAAAGCAATGGCTTGAGGACAATCTGGATTATCTTCGTACCGCTATTATGCTGGAGCCGAGAGGACATAACGATATGTTCGGCTCCATTTTGACACAGCCTACAGTAGATGAGGCCGATTACGGCATTATCTTTATGGACGGCGGCGGATACCTGAACATGTGCGGACACGGAACCATCGGTGCTATGACCGTTGCGGTAGAGACCGGTATCGTTCCTGTGACAGAGCCAATCACAAAAATTGTACAGGAAGCTCCTGCAGGAATTATCCACGGTGAAGTTACTGTGGTAGACGGCAAGGCTAAGAAGGTAAGCTTCCAGAACGTTCCCTGCCTTCTTATACAAGAGAGATCAGGAGGTTGAGCTCCGGGTTACGGCAAGATTAAGTTTGATATTTCCTTCAGCGGATCCTTCTTCGCTATCGTGAAGGTAGACCAGATCGGTGTAGAGATTAAGCCGGAGAATGCAGATAAGCTGAACGCTTTGGGAATCCAGTTAAGAGACATTATCAACAAAGAGATTCCTGTACAGCATCCATTGCTTCCCCATATCCATACCGTAGACTTGGTAGAATGGTGGTCTACAACAGAGACCAAGGGCGCGACCTAAAGAACTGCGTAGTATTCGGACAGGGACAGGTAGACCGTTCTCCTTGCGGAACAGGAACCAGTGCAAAGCTGGCTACTCTTTTCGCAAAGGGCGAGTTAAAGCAGGGAGATAAGTTCTTCTATGAGTCCATCCTGGGCACCATCTTCGAGGGAGAAATCGTAGGAACCACCAAGGTGGGAGATTACGATGCAGTTATTCCGCAGATTACCGGTTCCGCATGGATTACCGGCTTCAACCACTTTGTGATTGATGAAGAAGATCCTGTTAAGTATGGATTTATCTTAAAGTAATAAATGAAGGAATTGCAGAATGGGTCTGTAAGAGGGCAATCTGGTTAGCGGGAGCGTGCCCCAATTACAGACCCATACTGCATCAGAGCGCATCGTTACAAAAAATACAGTCCTTCACTACGAAGGCGGAGGTTAGTGAGAATGTATCACTATTGTTTTCTCCTATAGATAAAATATTTTATAGGGAATAAAGATTGCAAATCCAAAAAGCATAATGTAAAATCAAGGGATAGTTTTTTAACAATATCCAAAAAGGGGGAAACAGTTTATGGCAGACAAGAAATTAGTAGAGCAAATTACTTCCCGTGAGGAAGATTTTGCGCAGTGGTATACTGGACGTAGTAAAGAAAGCTGAGCTTACAGATTATTCTTCTGTAAAGGGCTTCATGGTTATTCGACCCGCAGGCTATGCAATCTGGGAGAATATTCAAGAGGCACTGGATACTCGTTTTAAAGCTACAGGTGTACAAAACTGCTCTATGCCGCTTTTAATCCCCCAGTCTTTATTAGAAAAAGAGAGTGAGCATGTGGAAGGTTTTGCCCCGGAAGTAGCTTGGGTTACCTCCGGCGGTTCCAAGAGATTGGAGGAGAGACTCTGTGTGCGTCCTACCTCTGAAGTGCTCTTCTGTGACTACTATGCCAAGGTGGTAAAGTCCTATAGAGACCTTCCTCAGCTTTTGAACCAGTGGTGTTCCGTAGTTCGTTGGGAGAAGACCACCAGACCTTTCTTAAGAACCAGAGAGTTCTTATGGCAGGAGGGCCATACTGTTCATGCTACAGCAGAGGAAGCGGAAGAGAGAACTCTGTTAATGCTGGACATCTATGCGGATGTTTTGGAGAATGAACTGGCTATTCCTGTAGTAAGGGGCCGTAAGACCGACAAGGAGAAGTTTGCCGGTGCTATTGCTACCTATACCGTAGAGGCTTTGATGCATGACGGACAGGCTTTACAGTGTGCTACCTCCCATAACTTTGGAGACGGCTTTGCCAAGGCGTTCCAGGTACAGTATTTAAGCAAGAATAATACCGTTGAGCCGGTACACCCAGACTTCTTGGGAGTATGACCACCAGAACCATCGGTGCATTAATCATGGTACACGGAGATGATTCCGGTTTGGTACTTCCTCCTCGTATTGCTCCCGTACAGGTAAACATTATTCCGATTCAGCAGAATAAGGAAGGGGTACTGGACAAGGCCTTTGACTTGATGAAGGAGTTAAAGGATGCGGGAATCCGCGTGAAGGTGGATGATTCCGACAAGACTCCCGGATTTAAGTTCGCAGACAGTGAGGTAAGAGGAATTCCTCTTCGTCTGGAAATTGGACCTAAGGATATGGAAGCAGGTCAGGTTGTTCTGGTAAGAAGAGATACCAGAGAGAAGATCGTAGTGTCCTTTAACAATCTTGTGGAAGAAAGTAAGAAGCTTTTAGAGCAGATTCAGAAGGATATGTATGATAGAGCATCGGCTTTCCAGAAGGAAAGAACCACAGATGCCAAGAGCTTGGATGAGTTAGTAGCTTCCTTAGACAAGAAGCCCGGATTCGTTCGTGCAATGTGGTGCGGTTGCAGAGATGTGAGGAGAAGCTGAAGGAGTATTCCGGAATTACTTCCCGTTGTATCCCTGCAGAGCAGGAACAGATTGCCGATACCTGCGTGGTTTGCGGAAAGCCTGCAACAAAGATGGTGTACTGGGGAAGAGCTTATTAAAAAGTAGCTTTATAAGCGGTATTACAAAAAGTAGTTCGAGATGCCCGGTCTGAAAAGAAGTATTACGGATAGAAGTATTATAAATAGAAGTATTACGAACAGAAGTATCACGAACGGAAATAAGTCAAAAGGAAAATGGATGAAAGATCCGAAAGCAATACAAATTACAGTGCCTAAGGGCGTGGAACAGATCATCCGCCGCATAGAGCAGGCAGGTTATGAGGCCTATGCGGTGGGAGGTTGTGTTCGAGACGCTATTTTTGGGCAGAGAGCCAGAAGATTGGGATATTACGACTTCCGCCAGACCGGAGGTCGTGAAATCCCCTTTTTTCGTACCATTGACACAGGGCATTGAGCACGGAACGGTGACGGTTTTGCTTTTCTTCAGAAGAAGCCGGCGATGGAGAGAGACCTTCGAGGTAACGACCTATAGGATAGACGGCATTTATGAGGATGGAAGGCACCCTAAGGAAGTCTCTTTTACCGGGAGTTTGGAAGAAGATTTGGCCAGAAGAGATTTTACCATTAATGCCATGGCCTACCACATGGACAGGGGCTTGATTGACTGCTACCGGGGCTGGGAGGATTTGGAAAAATAAATGTATTCGCACCGTAGGGAAGCCGGAGGAGCGTTTTACGGAGGATGCCCTTAGAATGATGCAGGGGCATACGCTTTTCTGCTCAGCTGGATTTTTCCTATAGAAGAGAAAAGTCTTCTGGCCATGACTTCTTTAAAGGAGAATCTGGGAAAGGTCTCCAAGGAACGGATTGCGGTGGAATTGATAAAGCTGCTTTGCAGCCAACACCCGGAGAAGGTCAAGCTTTTGTTTTCCACCGGTCTTTCTCCCTATATTACCGAGGACTTTCCCGAATTGAGAGCAGGGGGATTCCTGCACTTTTAGGGAATGCAAAGGATAAGAAGTATCTGCGTCTGGGACTCCTGCTTCGGCATGTACCGGAATATGCCAAGGGGATTTTGGAGGATTTAAAGCTGGACCGGGAAAAGTATTGATAAGGCCTCCGCTCTGTGGAGCTTTTTGCCTCGGAGGAAGCGGATTCTCCCTATGCCCCTAGAAAAAAAGGCTGTGCAAATACGGCATGGAGCTCACTCGTGACTTCTATGAAACCAAGCTTTTTGCTTTTGGAAAATGTTTCCAATACTCCGGGAATGATGATGCGGCAGCAGGTCAGCCTCCGTCTGGAATGGCTTTTCCGAAATAGAGGACAGAGGGGATTACTATAGCCTTTCCGCTCTGGCTATTAAGGGAAAGGATTTAGTATCTTTAGGGATAAAGCCGGGACCAAGGATGGGAGAGCTTTTGCATCTTGCTCTGGACTATGTGATGAGAAACCCAAAAGGAAAATGAGAAGGAAATCTTGCTTTTCTTATTTGAAAAACAATAAATGGATAAGAGAAACCGTCGATTAAAGACATAAAAAAATCGGAAAGCCTCCTATTTTTGTTAATAATTAAACATAGAATGCAAAATAACAGCGTTTTTTTAGAGAAAAATGAGGTAAAAACTACCAGTTTTTCTATTAAACGCTGTTGTTATTTATTATATTTATCATTATCATATCGACATTTTTCAAATTATTGTTATAATCCCTGTCTTTGACAGTTGCGAAAGAGTCAAGAGCCCATAAACGGCGTAATTACACCATTTATGAGCTCTTGTTTTCTTTTTGAATTCTAGCAATATTTCTACTTTCTCGTTGCGGTTAAAATCTTTTTTATTTCTCTTTGAGATACAATCTCGTAATCCGTTCTAAAAACCAAATGTGTCGTGGAGTTTGTCTGTCAGGTCGGTTCAGGTATACTCAGGGATATATCCTTCACCGGGGGCTATCAGCATGTTCATTTCCTTCAGTGTTCTTATGATGTTTTCAGTGGTATAGCTCTCGCCTAACTTCTTTTCCAGAATGCGATAAAGAATCAGTGCGGTGAAGCAGGTAATGAAATGTGCTGTGATTCGATCTTTTCTGCTGAGATATACCGGTCTGGCTTGAAATTCACTCTTCATAATCCGGAAGCATTCTTCAATCTGCCATCTCTTTTGATTGATACTTATAATCGTGGCTACATCATCCTCCAGGTTTGTGCATACGGCATAGAAACCGTCATAACGTTCTTCCTCTGTGGCAACATCTTCATCTATCGAAGGAATCATCTTGTCTGCAACTTCACCGTCAGAAGTACAGTGATTCTGACGGATAAAACGCTTGGGATCGTTCGGTCGTTTTTTATTCAGAGAAGAAGGGTTTTCGACGAGCTTTTCAGCATGTTCAAGCTGACGGTTCCGTATCTTTCTCATATAGTCCCGAAATTGGAAGGAGAAGGTTACAACGAGATGTTGCTCCAGACCGTCTTCATTAATCCATCGGTCTTTTATAGAAAGTCTTCTCGTAATTCTCGACCCTCATCTAATTCACTGAGCTTGTACTCTTTTTTATCTCCGATAAGGTGCCATCCGTCTTCATCAAGACAGTAATCCTTGAGATGTCCTTTCAGCTTTTTGATTGCTTGCGTGGTAACAAATTTCCGGTTTGGAGTGTTGTTGAAGACACGGTTCGAAGTTGATGATAGTCCTGCATCTGTACAAACAATAAACTTCGTCATTCCAAAGTCAGAAAGGATCTTTTTCTCCAATGGTTTCATGGAAGGTTGTTCATTCTCGTTTCCATTAAAGAGGGAGAAGGTGAGTGGAATCCCATCAGCATCCATAAATAGCCCCATCTGTACAATCGGGTTCGGACGGTTTTCTTTGGAATGGCCATATTTTCTGAAATCATCAGCTTCCTCAATCTCGAAGTAATAGTTGGTGCAGTCATAGTACAGAACACTTTTGTGTCGATTCAGTACCATTTCAGAATTCTTGTAAAGTTGAGACTGGAAAAAATCATTCTCTTTCGCAAGGATTTCCAGTGCACGGTAAATGTGATGGAGCTTGCAGTCAGGCTTTTCAAGAAACTTTTTTGAAAGTTCAAGAGAAGACCTCTTGGATCCGGGATAAATAATCCTGGAGAAAAGTAGCATAGACAGAATTTGATTCAGATCAAACTCAAACTTGTACTTTTCGGCAATCTGTGCACAGATGTCGTGGATTTTTAAATCATAGTAGATGTCCTTTAAAAAGAGGTAGCCTACATTTACGCTACGGCAGGCTTCTTTCTTAATCAAGGTCGAAGAGGAATACTTAAGCATAATGTCTTTTTTTGAAGCTTTTTCTTCTGCGGAGCGTTTGGCAGCGTACTGCTTTGCCCACTCCAGCGGAGTAAGCTCTCCGCAAACCTTCGAAGTTCATCTTCCGAACCAATCTTCTCTATCGTCTTAGTAGTGGATTTACCATCTACCCAAACTGATTTACTCAGATAATAGATGGTCTGATTCTTAGATTTTGATACAGATACTTTCATGACGCAGTCCCTCCATGTGCCCATTATACCATATATAGCCGAATATAGCTAGTACTATTTTCGAAAAATTTGACAAAATACAGGCTTTTTCAAGGCCTGAGGAGGTTTTGGAACTATTTAACTGTTAAACTACCGTCTTGCTTTCTTATTTGAAAAACAATAAATGGATAAGAGAAACCGTCGATTAAAGACATAAAAAAATCGGAAAGCCTCCTATTTTTGTTAATAATTAAACATAGAATGCAAAAATAACAGCGTTTTTAGAGAAAATGAGGTAAAAACTACCAGTTTTTTCTATTAAACGCTGTTGTTATTTATTATATTTATCATTATCATATCGACATTTTTCAAATTATTGTTATAATCTACAGTATAGAGAAATGTACTACTGTAATTAGCGCTTGCTAATGAAAGTCTCTAACAAAGAAAGAGTTGAACATATGATTGGAATCGTCAATCCGTCCTTGGACCCCTTTTACAACCAGGCCCTAGAAGAATACTTATTTCAAAACAGAACGGAGCAGGAACTTTTCCTTCTTTGGCGGAATCGTCCGGCAGTGATTGTGGGCTGCTATCAAAACATTAGTCAGGAAGTGAATTTGCGACAACTGAAAGAAAAAGGGATTCCCGTTGTTCGAAGAAGCAGTGGTGGCGGAACGGTTTATCATGATTTAGGCAATGTGAATTACAGCATCATGAAGAAAAGAAACAAGATCTTGGAGTATGACGACTTCCTGATTCCGGTGATAGAAGCTTTACGGAAGCTGGGCATTATGGCAGAGAAGGATAGATGCTCCGACATTGTCATAGGAGGAAGAAAGATTTCCGGCAGTGCCCAAAAGGCTACCGGAGATCGGGTGCTACACCATGGAACCCTGCTCTATAATGCAGAGCTCAGCCTCTTGGATGAGATTACCACCAAGAACAAAAGCAGCCATATTCAGTCCAAAGCTTCTCCCTCTGCGATTTGTAAGGTTTGTAATATTAGTGAATCCTGGGAAGGGCTGGGAAAGGAAGGCTATCCTTTCAAGGAAGTTCCTCCTGTAGAAGTCTTTATGGAAGCGTTAAGAGACGCCATGGGAGCGAAAGCGGAACTGTTGGCGCTTACGGAAGCGGAAAAGGCGGAGGTGGAACGACTTTGTCAAGAGAAATACCATTCCTGGGACTGGACCTATGGAAAGACCCCTCATTTTTCTTTTGAGAAGGAAGGTATTTTTCTGGGAGAAAAGATACAGATTGGCTATCAGGTACGAAAGGGCAGAATTGAAGATTTTACGCTACAGTCTCCCTACTTTTCAGAAGAGGAGCTAAGGGGACTCTTCCGAGGACAAGCATTTTCCTTGGAACTCTTTGAAGAAAAGCTTTCCGACCTGGCGGAGAAGATACAGAAACAAGACAGTAAGGAATGTAGAGAGGCTTTATTGTCTCTGGCATTGTAGAAGGAGTAGAAGATGAAGAAAGAAAATTGTGATTCCAAAGTTAAGACCGGAGATGCAGGATGCGGTGGTTTGCGCCTGGCTGAAAGAGGTTGGAGATAGCGTAAAAAAGGGGGAACCCATTTTTGAAATCGAAACCGACAAGGTGGTTACCCAAGTGGAATCCGGTTTCGAGGGAACCTTGGTAGAGCAGTGCTGTGAAGAAGGGGATACGGTAGCCGTATTGGAAAAGGTCGCTCTGATTGAAGAGACAGCTTAAGAACTAGATAGGAAGCGAGATATGAGAAGACAATAGAGAAAGCCGGGGATTTACAAGCTACTCCCAATCCTTTAGGGAAGAAGCCGGACTGGCTGAAGGTTCGCTATAATCAGGAAGCTACCGAAGAGGTGGCGGCACTGATGAAGGATCTTCGTTTAAATACCGTTTGTAAGGAAGCCAACTGTCCCAATATGGGAGAGTGCTATAGGAAGCATACAGCGACCTTTATGATTTTGGGAAGCGTTTGTACCAGAAATTGCCGTTTTTGCAATGTGACCTGCGGAAGGCCGGAGGTGGTGGACGAAGAAGAGCCTATGAATGTGGCCAAGGCCGCAAAGCAGCTACATCTAAAGCACGTAGTTTTAACCTGCTCCACCAGAGATGATTTGGAGGATGGAGGAGCCTTGCAGTTTGCGAAAACCATTCGGGCCATTCGGGAGCTTTGCCCCGGTACCACCATTGAAACCCTGATTTCCGATATGAAGGGAAGGACGGAGTCCTTAGACATCGTATTGGAGGCTAAGCCGGAAGTTCTGAATCACAATGTGGAGACGGTGAAGGAATTGCAGAAGGCAGTTCGTCCCCAGGCGGCTTATGAAAGATCTCTAGGGGTACTTCGCTACTGTAAGCAGCACTCCCCGGATATCCGTGTAAAGACAGGATTTATGGTAGGTCTTGGAGAGACGGAAGAGCAGATTGACAGATTGATGGATGATGTGCTGGAAACCGGCTGTGATATCCTGACCATCGGACAGTATCTGCAACCCACCAAGGAGCACTACCCCTTAGCAAGATATGCTACTCCGGAGGACTTTGCCCGCTATAAAAAGAATGCTCTTTTAAAGGGTTTCCATCATGTGGCCTCCGCTCCCTTAGCCAGAAGCTCCTATAGAGCTTGGGAAGCTTTGGAGGATGTGCATGGTTTATATTGATTTAGAGTCCACAGACGTTTATGAAAACTTTGGCCTGGAATATTACTTAGCCGAAGAAAAGAAGCTGGAAGACACGGTTTTCCTTTTTTGGAGAACCACGCCCACCCTGATGCTGGGAAAATACCAAAATCTTGCGGAGGAGGTGAATCTCCCCTATGCCAGAGAGCAGAAGATGAATCTGGTACGGCGCATGAGCGGTGGAGGAACCATTTACACGGACCTGGGAGGATGGCAGTTTACCTTCATTGATCGCTATAAAGAAGAGGGAATAGAGTTTAAAAAAATACCCTAAGTCCCGTTCTGGATGCTCTGGCAAAGCTTTCCGTGAAGGCGGAATTTAACGGAAGAAACGACCTCTGTATCGAGGGGCGAAAGTTTTCCGGAAATGCCCAGTATCATCTGGGGGAAAGCATTGTCCACCACGGATCCCTGCTTTTTTCCACGGACATTGAGAAAAATGGTGAACTCTACCACGGTGGATGAGTACAAAATTATTTCCAAAAGTATTCAGTCGGTGCGGGAGAGAGTTTGTAATATTTCCGAGCATTTACAGGAAAAGCTTTCCCCGGAGGACTTTAAGGCGTTGATGGTTTCTGCCATTTTAGGGGAGGCTAATAAAGCGAATCGTCTGGAGCTTTCCTCGGAAGAACGGCTTAGAGTTAAGGAACTGGCCAAGACCCATTTTTCAAAACTGGGACAGCTTATACGGAAAAAAATCCGAAAGTTTAACATGGAAAAGACCGGACGCTTTCCGGGAGGGAAAATGCATTTTGCTCTGGAAGTACAAAAGGGCAAAATTCGAGAGGCTTCCATATCCGGAGACTTCTTCAGTACCTTGGATTCGGAGGAAATCAGTAGAGCCTTCGTGGGACTGGCCTTTGATAGGGATTCTATTTTGAGGGGGCTTACGGAAAGAGGTTTGGAGGGAAAACTCTATCGGATTTCCGTAGAGGAGATTGTGGATTTACTGGGATAAAGGAAAGATACTTTTATGCGTAATTGCTTTTTTACTTCCGGGTCGAAATCGGCCATTGGACTAGGAAAAGAAGCATGGATATATTACCAAAGACAAGGAGGCAGTTTATGGAATTAAAAAAACACCGTTGTATGATGCGCATGTGAGGGCAGGTGGCAAGATTGTTCCTTTTGCAGGATTTCTTCTTCCTGTTCAGTATGAACAGACCGGCGTAATCAAAGAGCATATGGCTGTTCGAACAGAGGCAGGACTTTTCGATGTGTCTCACATGGGTGAGGTACTCTGCAAAGGAAAGGATGCTCTAGCTAACCTGCAGAAGATTTTAACCAACAATTTCGAGAACATGGTAGATGGACAGGCAAGATACAGCCTGATGTGTAATGAAAAACGGTGGTGTAGTAGACGTTTGATCGTTTACAAGAGAGAGACAATGATTATTTCATCGTTGTAAATGCTGCCAACCGTGAGAAGGATTTTAACTGGATGGTAAACCACAAGTTTGGTGATGTGGAGTTCATCAATGTTTCCGATGATTATGCACAGATTGCTCTTCAGGGTCCAAAGGCTATGGATATCATCAGAAAGCTTACCTCCGAGGAGAATATTCCAAAGAAGTATTACACCGCAGTATTTGACGCTACTGTAGACGGCATTCCTTGTATCGTTTCCAAGACAGGATATACCGGAGAAGACGGTGTAGAGCTGTATCTGGACAGCAGCAAAGCTGACGAGATGTGGGAGAAGCTTCTGGCAGCAGGAAAAGAGGAGGGACTGGTTCCCTGCGGACTTGGTGCAAGAGATACCCTTCGTATGGAAGCGGCAATGCCACTTTACGGACAGGAGATGGATGATGAAATCAGCCCATTGGAGACCGGACTGAACTTTTGCTGTAAAGATGGACAAGCCTGACTTCATCGGAAAGGCTGCTCTCGAAGCCAAGGGAGAGCCAAAGATTAAGAGAGTCGGTCTGAAGGTTGTGGGAAGAGGCGTTATCCGTGAGCATCAGGATGTTATGGTAGGGCGATCAGGTAATCGGTCATACCACTTCCGGAACACATTGCCCATTCTTAAAACTATCCTGTAGGAATGGCTTTAATCGATCCAAAGTATGCAGAAATCGGAACTCAGCTTCAGGTAGACGTTCGCGGACGTAAAGGTGGACGTAGAAGTTGTTGCACTTCCTTTCTACAAGAGAGCGAAGTAAGCCGGAATTGCTTTTGGTAAAACAGAACAGCTTCCCAAGGGGATATCATCGAAAAATGCCGACCATATCCTTGTTGAGAATAAAAAATTTAAAATAAGATTTTCCTGGAAAATCTATTTTATACAGACAGAGTTTTCGTAAACACTTATTTTAAGGAGGAAAAAGATGGCAGTTCAAAAAGGATTATTGTATACCAAGGATCACGAGTGGGTTAAGGAAGAAGGCGGAGAGTATACAGTAGGAATTACCGACTATGCACAGAGCGAATTAGGAGATTTGGTTTTCGTAAATCTTCCGGAAGAGGGCGACAGTGTAACTAAGGGAGAGTCCTTCTCCGATGTTGAGTCTGTAAAGGCCGTTTCCGACGTATTATCTCCATTAACCGGTGTGGTTAGTGCAATCAACGAGGCTGTATTGGATGCTCCTGAGAGTATCAACAGTGCTCCTTATGAGGCATGGTTTGTTAAGGTTAAGGATGTTACAGACAAGGAAGAGCTTCTTTCCGCTGAAGAGTATGAGGAGTTCTTAAAGACTTTATAAGAATCGTGTAACGACTAAAAGCTATACTTAAGAAAGGTGGTGGACATATGGGAAAATATATTCCCAATACCGACGCGGAGCAGAAGGCGATGCTGCAGGAAAGTGGATTTTCTTCCTTTGATGACCTGTTTAGAGATGTGCCACAGGAAGTAAAATTAAAAGGCGAGCTTTCTATCCCCTCCGGATTATCCGAGTTAGAGGTACGCCAGGCTATGACAGCTTTGGCAAACAAGAACGTGGTATTCCCGGTAATCTTCAGAGGTGCCGGAGCTTATCGTCACTTTATCCCCTCTATCGTAAAGAGTGTGATTAGCAAAGAGAATTTCATGACCTCCTACACACCCTATCAGGCTGAAACCAGCCAGGGTGTATTACAGTCTATCTTTGAATATCAGACCATGATTTGCGACCTGACCGGCATGGATGTATCCAACGCTTCCGTATATGATGGTGCAGAGGCTGCGGCAGAGGCTGTGGCAATGTGTAGAGAGAGAAAGAGAGGCAAGGCCTTAATTTCCGCTCTGATGCATCCGGACACTATTTCTACCATTAAGACATACTGTCATGGTAACGGTATGCAGGTAGAGATTATTCCTGAGAAGGATGGTTTAACCGATGTGGAGGCATTGAAGGCTAAGACAGATGCAGAGTCTGCTATAGTATTCATCCAGCATCCAAACTTCTACGGAAATTTGGAAGATGCACAGAAGATTGGGGAGCTTGCCCATGAAGCAGGGGCAAAGTTCGCTATGAGCGTAAACCCCATTTCCCTGGGAATAGTAAAGAGTCCAAGAGAGTACGGTGCGGATGTAGCCGTTGGTGACGGACAGCCTTTAGGACTTTCCATAGCTTTCGGTGGACCTTACCTTGGATTTATGGCTTGTACCGATGCCATCAAGAGAAATCTTCCCGGAAGAATCGTAGGAGCTACAGAGGATCATCAGGGAAGAACCGGTTATGTATTGACTCTGCAGGCCAGAGAGCAGCATATTCGTAGAGAAAAGGCTTCCAGTAACGTATGTTCCAACCAGGCACTTTGTGCTTTAGCTGTAGGTGTTTACCTTGCAGCTGTTGGTAAGGAAGGCTTAAAGGAAGCGGCAAGTCTTTCTACCTCCAAGGCTCATTATCTTGCTAAGGAATTAGAGAAGATTGGCTTTAAGCCACAGTATAAGGCAGAATTCTTCAACGAGTTCGTAACAGAATCCTCTGTTTCTTCCGAAAAGGCTTTAGCAGCTTTTGGAGAAGGAAGGTATTCTTGGTGGATATCCACTGGATGACAAGAGAATTCTTTGGTGCTGTACAGAAGTCAATGATAAGGCTTCTATGGACCGTGTAGTAGAAATCTTAAAGGAGGTGAAGTAATGCTTATTTTCGAAAAAAGTAGAGCCGGCAGACACTGCAGCTTATTCCCTCCCTGTGATGTGGAAGTAGTAGATGTTCCTGCAAAGGATCAAAGAAAGACAGAATTACATTTACCGGAATTATCCGAGACAGAAATCAGCAGACACTATACCGAGCTTGCTAAGAAGTGTAGAGGTGTCAATGACGGTTTCTATCCTTTGGGATCTTGTACCATGAAGTACAATCCAAAGATTAATGAAGATATGGCAGGTTTACCGGGCTTCGCCGATGTTCACCCCTTACAGCCTGAGCACACCGTACAGGGTTGCTTATCTGTACTGCAGGAGATCGAAAAGCACCTTTGCGAAGTAACCGGAATGGACCGTTTAACCGTACAGCCTGCAGCAGGTGCACACGGTGAGTTCACCGGAATCATGTTGATTAAGGCTTACCATGAGAGTAGAGGGGACTTTAAGAGAAATAAGATTATTGTTCCTGACGCTGCTCACGGAACCAACCCTGCTACCGCAACCATGGCGGATTATAAGGTGGTAACCATTCCTTCCAATGAGCATGGCTGTGTAGATATGGAGAAGTTCAAGGCTGTCTTAGGGGATGATGTTGCCGGCTTAATGCTGACCAACCCCAATACTGTAGGTATTTTCGATGAAAATATCTTAGAGATTACCAGATTAATCCATGAATGCGGAGGATTAAACTACTATGATGGTGCAAACTTAAATGCCATTATGGGTGTTGTTCGCCCCGGAGACATGGGATTTGACGTAATCCACTTGAATCTCCATAAGACCTTCTCCACACCTCACGGTGGCGGAGGACCCGGAAGCGGCGCTGTAGGATGTAAGAAGCTTCTGGCTGACTTCATGCCCGGCTACCTGGTAGAGGGAGATGATGTTAAGAAGTTTATGAAGCCTGCAAAGAGTATCGGAGATATGAAGTCCTTCTACGGAAACTTCCTGGTAGTGGTTAGAGCATTAACCTATATCAAGACCTTAGGAAAAGAAGGAATTCCACAGGCTAGTAAGAATGCGGTGCTGAATGCAAACTATATGATGAATAAGCTGAAGGACCTTTATACCATGGCTTATGATAAGGTTTGTATGCATGAGTTCGTTATGAGCTTAGAGGATCTTAAGCACAAGACAGGGGTTTCTGCAATGGACATTGCCAAAGCTCTGTTAGATAACGGAATGCACCCACCAACAATGTACTTCCCGTTAATTGTCCATGAAGCCCTGATGGTAGAACCTACTGAGACAGAGTCCAGAGAAACCCTGGATGATGCAGTGGCTGTATTCAGAAAGCTTTATGAGGAAGCACAGACCAACCCACAGGCGCTTCATGATGCTCCTGTAACTACTCCGGTAGGAAGACTGGATGAAGTAAAGGCAGCAAGAGAGCCGGTACTTCGCTATGAATGGAAGTAAAATAAAGTAGATTTTCAGAGAGCTGTTATATAAAGATCAAGGAGAGGGGGAATAAAGCTTCCTTGGGGTAGCCAATGTCCCCTCTCTTCTTAAGAAGAGTCTTTATGTAACAGCTCTCCTTGCTAAAAAAAGCGAAAACATTGAATAGTAGGGAGAAAAAGATATGAATTATGATGTGATTATCGTGGGTGCCGGTCCCGGCGGATATGTGGCGGCATTAAAGTCCGCAAAACTGGGCTTTAAGACAGCGGTGGTAGAAAAGGATAGAGTGGGAGGAACCTGCTTGAACAGAGGCTGTATTCCTACAAAGGCTATGGTTCATGCCACAGAGCTTTACAGAGAAATGCAGAATGCCAAGGAGTACGGAATCTTTGCAGAGGGCATTTCCTATGACTATGGAAAGCTTTTGGAATACAAGCAGGATATTATTGACAAGCTGGTAGGTGGAGTAGAGCAGCTCTTTAAGTCCAACGGAATTGATTATCTTAAGGGTCTGGGAACTTTGGAAAAGGATGGCTCCGTTACAGTAAGTGAGGGAGAAGGTGCCGGAAATTATCAGGCAAAGCATGTCATTCTGGCAGCCGGTTCCAAGCCTGCCCTGGTACCTATTCCCGGATTGGACAGCGAAGGGGTTTTAACCAGTGATGAGCTTTTCCAATTACAAGAAGTACCTAAGAGCTTAAGCATCATTGGTGGCGGTGTAATCGGTGTGGAATTTGCTTCTATCTTTGCAGCCTTAGGAACCAAGGTGACCATTCTGGAGGCTCTTCCCAGTATCCTGGCAAACATGGATAAGGATATCTCTCAGAACTTAAAGCTGATTTTAAAGAAGAGAGGTATCGACATCCATACTTCCGTAAAGGTGGAGAAGGTGGAAAAAGATGCTGAGGGCGTTTCTTGCTTCTATACAGAGAAGGATGAGCAGGTAAAAGTGACTTCTCAGTATGTGCTTTGTGCAGTAGGTCGTGTGCCCAATACCCAGGGACTCTTCGGAGAAGGAGTTGAACTGGAAATGGAGAGAGGCCGTGTAGTGGTAGACGAGCACTTCAAGACTTCCATGGACAATGTTTATGCCATCGGAGACCTGATTAAGGGCTTACAGCTTGCGCACTTAGCCTCCGCACAGGGCGTTTGCCTCTTGGAGGAGCTGGCAGGACATGCTAGAAGCGTAGACCTGAATGTGGTGCCGGGTTGTGTTTATACCTCTCCGGAAATTGCCTCCGTAGGCATTACAGAAGCTATAGCCAAGGAGCAGGGCTTAGAGATCAATGTTGGTAAGTTCATGATGAGCGGAAACGGAAAATCCATGATTTCCAAAGAAGAGCGTGGATTTATCAAGATTCTGGCAGACAGCAAGAGTCATGCGGTTGTGGGTGTGCAAATGATGTGCGCAAGAGCAACCGACATGATTGGAGAGTTTGGCAATGCCATTGCCAACGGCTTTACCGTAGATCAACTTCTCAAGGCAATGAGAGCTCACCCAACCTATAATGAAGGCGTGGGAGAGGCTTTGGAGGATGTATTCGGAGAGGCTGTACATTCCGTACCGAAGAAGAAATAGTTTAAATAGAGAACTGTGAAAAAGCACTAGAAGCTTTTCGCAGGACGGCTTGGAATCGGGGCACGCTCTCGCTAACCTCGTCTCACAGGGGTTCTAAGCTTTTATAAGACAAAAGCTAAGAACCCGTGGGCTCAGATTGCCCCGTATTCCAAAGCAATCCTGCTGAAAAGCTAGCCTAAGTATTGCTCTGTTCGCAGTTCTCTTTTTTAAACCGGAAAGAGCTCTCTAAAAGATGATTCAGAACAGGATGTGATCGTCTTCGCCTAGGCATCGCTAAGGCATAAAAAAAGAGGCTGAAAGAATCAAAATAATTTTCTAAGCAATATAGGCCTGAACTTGGGGCACGCTCTCGCTAGCTTCAGCCACATAGCGGTACTAAGTTCAAGCCTTCGCTTCACTCGCTTTCAGTAAGTACCGATGGGCTCAGACTACCCCTCATTCAGGCCTATATTGCCGATAATTTCTTTATTTTGATTTTTACAGCCACTTTTCTTTATTACTTTTTATGCTGTAGGCGGTAGAGCCGCATCGCCTGTTCTACCGTATCTGCCAAGTTTTTCTTGGCAGTTTTTATTCATGGCGTCTTCTAAGGTGCTGATTCCTCGTAGGATAGGGAAGTAGGCGTCTATTCCGGCATCATTGCAGATTTTTGCCCCTTCTGTAACGGCTCCCTGCAAAAGGCTATCACCGGAATGCCCTGTGCTTTAGCCAGCTTTGCTACACCGATTGGTGCCTTTCCCATGGCGGATTGTTCGTCCAGCCTTCCTTCTCCCGTAATCACTAAATCAGCTCCCTGCATTTTCTCGGAAAGCCCGGTTTCTTCCAAAAATCAAGGAAACTCCGGACTTTAATTCTCCTTGAAGAAAACTGCGAAAGGCAATCCCAACCCTCCGGCGGCTCCGGAGCCCGGAGCTTCCGGATTGGCGGCAGGGTTATATTCTTTTACAAGCTCACTAAAGTGCTTCATCCAAAGATCCATTTGGGAAAGTAGTTCCTTATTTCCGCCCTTTTGGAAACCATAGATAAGGCTGGCTCCATTTTCTCCGTATAGAGGATTCTCCACATCACAGGCTATCTGAAAGGAACATTGTAATAAGCCCTCCGGTACAGAAGCATTTTCTATTCGAGCTAAGTCTTTCAGGCCTTCTCCGATAGGGCAGATTTCTTCTCCGTTCTCTTTGCTAAAACGAAAGCCTAAGGCGCTTAACATTCCGATTCCACCGTCATTTGTAGCAGAACCGCCGATTCCGATTAAAAAGCGTCTGCAACCCTTGTGGTAGGCATCTAAAATCATTTCGCCCACACCGTAGCTACCGGTTTTTAGCGGATTTCTTTTCCTCCGGAGCAACTAAGGTAATGCCGGAAGCTTGGGACATTTCCATGACAGCAAGCTTCCCATCTTCGGAGAATATTGCGAGTCTGTGTCCAATGGTACTCTTTACTTGTGTTTTTGAGAGAGTTTCTACTTGTGCTTTCAAGCAGCTTTCCGTGGGGGTTTCCCTTGACTCGGAGAGCATATCGCAGCGAGCTTTCTCTGGCTCGGAGATACTGTATCGGGCATCTACCTCTTGAAACAAGGGGCCCTTTACTCTGACTGTTTCCAAGCTTCCCCCTAAGGCTTCCATCAGAGTTTCTACGGTGCCTTCTCCTCCGTCTGCCAGAGGAGAAATCAAAACCTCCGCATCAGGAATTACCCGTAAAATACCGCTTTTTATGGCGTCGCCTGCTTCTTTGGAGGAGAGGCTGCCTTTGAAGGAATCTATAGCAATAAGGATTTTCATAATCTGCCTACGCTGTCTGCCAAGCACCATCCGAGCCAAGGGATAACCCTCAACCTTGGTATTGAAAAGCATCTTTCCGTTATCCGCTCCGGTCTGAGGGTTCAGATAGTACCACTTACCTTTAAGCTCCTGCCAACCGGTACGCATCTTGCCATTTTCCGCACCGACCTCTTCACTGAAGTAATACCAGAAGCCGCGAATCTCTTTCCAACCAAGGCTCATCTTTCCCTGTTCACTGCCTTCATTTTCCTCAAAAATAATACCAGGCATTGTTATAGAAAAAGCCAGCCAGTGAACATATAGCCTTCTTGATTAAAATAGTACCAACGATTATTAATCCATAACCACTGTGCCTTCGGATACGTTCCATCCGGGTTCAGAATCCACCAGCCCTTTGCGTCTCTTTGCCAGTTTTACATTGGAGGGCAGATTGCGGTCTGCCCCTAAAACCATCGGTGTTCCGCCACTACCGCCTGAACTGCTTCCACCACCGGAACCGCCACTGCCACCGGAACTACCGCCTCTACCGGAGCCGCCATTGCCACTTCCGGAATAAGAAGGAATCGAGCTTCTCCGGAATCATCCGGAGTTAAATCCGTAAAAAGCGGGTTTACATATCGTGTACCAAGTTTCACGGAAGAATGATTTTCTATACGATTCTTTCCCTTATAACTCATTCTGTCTTTATAGAAAGCGCCTGTCCCGATAGCTGTAACGGAGGCGGGAATCGTGATGGTATTGCTTTCTTTTAAGTCACGGAAAGCACTTTTCCCCGATACTTTCCAGTCCGTCCGGTAAGGATAAATCTCCCTTTGTAAGAAAGATTACGAAAAGCGGAATTCCCTATTTTCTTTAAATTCTTCGGGAAGACAAGATTGCCCTCTATCGATTTCTTAGAAAAAAACAGAATCCCTATTTCTACGATAGAATCAGGCAAAACTAAACCTTTCTTAATGTAAGTGATACCTTCCAAGGCATGGGGATCCAGTGCTGTAATATTCCCCTTTAATTCCAGATGCGCTTGTCTTCCGAGAGCATGCAAGAGCTTATTCCATGAGCGAAGTTCTCCGTTTGCAGTAAGACCTCGCATCCGTCCGCTACCTTCTATGGTAAGCGTATAGGGTTCTTTTTCTCCTGTTAATTGCCAGCTAAAATTCCCGTCGTTGCGGGGTAAACGCGCCTCATCCGACACGGTAACCACTTTTTGCAACAATTGCGTCTCACTATATGGTTTTGGTATTGCCTTTCGGACTCATTAAAAATGTGCAATAGTAGGTGTGCCCCGGTAAAAAGGAAAATATGTCTGTATCCCTCAAAATCAAATAGATAAGAAGTAAATTTTTATTTGTTCCGGGAAGCCGCCATCCGTTTCCGCTTGAAAAAGATCAGTCTCAGGTCTCTCTTGAAACTTCCGCTGTTATCTGTGAAGTTCTTTACCGTAACCGCTTCGCTTGGATCTTCTGTCGTATACAGATAAAAGTTTGCATATTCATTCCTTCCGTCTCCAACTCAAAGAAACATTTATTGATTTCCGGAAGGGTATAAAACTGTACATTTTTCATGGAAATGTTCCACTTTTTTACTTCCTGTTCTTCTTCCCCGGCAGTTTGCTGCACGGAAGTAAACGCGGGATTATACTGCTCGCTTCCCTTCTCGCTCATAAATACCGAAGAATGATTGATAATCGCATTTTTCTTTCCATTTCCTTTAGACTTGTAGAATGCCTTCTCCCCAATCTTCCGTACGGAAGCCGGAATGGTGACGTCCCCTAAGTTTTCCGAATGATAAAAGGCATGGTCCGGTATTTCCTTCAGGGTAGAAGGAAGGCTCACCGTCTCCAGATGTTCCATGCTGCCAAAGGCTTCCATCTCCACATGCAACTTTTCTATCCCTTCTTCTATAATGACTCTCCGAATCTTATTCCTATAGGGCTCCCAGGGAGCCAGTTCAAATGCATCCGTTTCCCCTCTTCCACGTAGTGTCAGAGTCATATCATTTTCGGGGCCTGTTAAACTATATTCAATCTCCTTCCCTGCTCTTCCACTAAGAGATGCTTTCTGTACGATAATCCGGTATTCTTCTCCCCAGGTCATCTTTTATGGTTATAAGCAATCTGGCTGTTCCTTCGTGCAAGGCCTCAATAGCGACCTGCCCATCTCCGTCATGCTTTAGGCGAACAGCAGCGGGATCCGTCTCTTTCATCGCTTCACAACGCAAAACATCCCGCCTAAGCAGTTTATAAAGACTGATTGTGTCTCCTAACTCCACCGCTACCGTATCCGAAAAAGTATTTTCTTTTTTAACCAAAGAAACAGCAAATAAAGAGAAATGCTCTGCCGATACTTCTACTGCATTTTCTTTCTCCTCTATTTTTTCCGTCTCTAACTTCTCTGCCGCTGCATCTACGCTGTCCAGATGAAACACGGAAATCTGTTTTTCCGCATCCTCCTGTAAAAAGGGAATATTGGAAAATTGCACCTTCACTTCCCCTTTCGTAGTATCCGGCTGCACTTCTTCTCCATCCTTGTTGAGCACTGAGATATCGAAAATCATGCTCTGAACAAGATTTTCCTGATCCGCCTTAAGCTTCTCTTTTACAGCGGAATCCACCTTCTGTTCCTCAACTTTAGAGAGCTTTCTTACTCGTAAAGTCGCGTCCTTTGGAAATACCCCGGAATCAGCCTGCACCGTAATAAGCACACCGGAAAGTTCTTTTTCGGCATAAAATGCGTTCTCTTCTGTAGCTTCAGACTCTATTGCTGAAATTTCTTTTTCGATTTCATTTTTTTCTTCGACTACATTTTTTCCCATTACGTTTTCTTCAAGCGCATCTTCTTCAAGTGCATTTTCTTCCATCACGTTTTCAGAAGATGTTGTACTCTTTTCTTCCGGAAAACTTTGCTTTATTCCTTCAGACAGTATCGTCTCATTTGCGATAGTTGCTGCAGAAACATAGGTAGAAAAGCTGCAAGATAATGCCAGAAGTAATGCCAATGCTTTTTTTGCTCTTTTTCTCATTTTTCTCCTCATATATTGTTTTACAAGTTCACATTTGGCTTCTGTAGAAAAGAATACCACATGCATTAAATTATAGCAATATTGCTATTTTTTTAAGAGATAATTATAAAGTAATCTATCATCTAAAAACGTAAGATTCATCCGGATAAAAAAATGATAATCCCAATTCATCGAGAGTGTACGTTCAGGCAAGGTACATTAGAGGAACATGATTTGATAGAGGTGGATTAATGGCTATCAATGCATAGAAAAGCTGGAGTCACTGAAGGAGACTTCAGTGGCTCTTTGAGTATTCGCCTATTTCATTACTTCTACACCATCCGGCAGCAGCTCCGCATTTACGATGGGGTTTCCGCTCATTTTCACCTTCTTTAGGTTTGGAAGATTCCGAAGAACGGAGATATCGGAGATATAGTTATTCGAGAAATCCAGCTCCTCCAAGGTAGTTAGGCCATTCAGACAATCCAAGCTTTTGCAGTTTATTGTCACTGATATTCAGGCTCTTTAAGGCCTTGTAATGAGAGAGGAAAGACTTTGCATTAGTGGAAAAATCATCCGATTCATCGTCCAAATTCTTGAGTGTTGCGTTTGTGAGGGTTAGGCTCTCTACCGTGTTGTCGTCCTCCATGTGGCTTAGAGAAACGGGAAGAACAGGATAGTCACTGGATGAGCGACTTTTGTATGGAGAGAAAATAAGCTCTTTTACCCCGGTATTTGTAAAAGTTTGGGTATAATCCGTATATTTATCAAAGGGCAAATCTTGAAATTCCAGATGTGTAAGGGTAGGAAGTGTCCGAAGGGCAGGTCCCAAGTCCGGCTGTACTGCACCGATAATGCCATTTCCCACAATGGTCAAATCCGTTAATGCATTCATTCCCTGCAGAAAATCTGCACTGTATTCGCTACTGCTGTTATAGATTGTAAGCGTCTTTATGGAAGGCATGTGGGCAATGGAATCCGATCCAAGGAATAGCAGTTCACATTTTCCAAGGCACTTAAGCCATGTAAATCAGGAAGCTGATATGTGTGATACCCGAAGGAAAGTGTTTGTAAAGAACTAAAGGGATGATGAGTATTAACATTTTTCCAGAGAAGAGCAATCAATGGATAGGCTGTTTAGGGAAAGATGTCTCGATAAACCGTCCAGGTTCAAAATGGAAAGATTTTCCAAGTGTAGAGACTTTAAATTCGGCATGTTCTGCACAAAGTTTAAGTCCTTCACATCCTTTAAATTCCGTAAGAAAGCTGTTCCAGCTGGGGCATACCGGAAAGTACGGTAATGTTTTCCACGGTACAATGACTTGTTCCCTAATAGGTCCAGATTGCTTAGGCTGCTTAAGGAGGAAAGGGGAGAAAGATCCATGGGCCGTTTATCCCCAAAGCCCCAGAGCAAGCGTCTTGAGCCTCGGAAAGTTTCGAAGGAACTGAAGTCCCTTCGTATAGTCATCATCCATATGAACGGTGAGCTCTTCCAGAGAAGAAAATGCCTTAAAGGGCGCATCCGGGTCTTCCTCCTTCTTTTCAGTAGAGTAGGAATAATCCGGTTCATCACTGTCCAGACGCATATTGTAGAGACCGAGCATCTGCTCCGGATAGGCGAAAAGCTTAGCCGCACTATTTAAAGAATCACCTTCTCCGGAAAAATAGCGGAGATTGGTCAGACTCTTCAGGGTATTCGCATCGGCGTTGGCACTATAGTCGAAGTGCACCTGATAACCAAGGGAGAGCTTAATCAGGCCTGTAAAAACCCTGCATATCCGCCTTGTCAATGGAATCTGTGATAGGAAAATAAAGCGTTTCGGATCCTTGGCCGTGCCGTCCTCATTTATCGACTTGGCATAGTTAAACTGCCACTTCTCTGTTTGATCGGAACCGGCATTGCTAGCTTTATGAATGGACAGGAAAGCGAGGAGTTATAATCCTCTCTCGTAATATTCTTCAAGCTCTTTCCGAAGGCCGTTTCTACGAAGCTTTTTACGGTTTCATCCTCCGGTACAGTTCGAAACTTTACCGTAGTCTGAGAAACGCGTTTATAAGGCGCACGAAATGTATTGCTGACGAAAAGCATCAAGATGATAAATAGAAGTATACCGATGAGGGTAAGCGTCTGCACAGCATTGAGTTCCTGCCTCACCGGAGGAGCGCTTCTTTCTTGCCCTATATTGACATTATCAATATGAATGTTCTGGGTGATATTCGGCTTATGGGGCTCGATATAGACCTTGGTTTTACAGTATTCACAGGTGACGAAGCCTTCCTTAGTTCCCTCCGGAATATGCAAGGTGCCGTGACAGTTGGGACATTCCATTTTTGTAAGAGTCATTGCTTTACGCTCCTTCTTGTATTCTGACTTCTCCAGTATAGCACGACGGTGGGGCTTTGGGCAGGATTTTCTTCTTTACTTTCGCTAAACTGATATTAAGAAATTCAATGGTTGAAACATAGTCATACAAGATTTATAATTACATGTATATAAATTATTACATTTTATAAATAATAGATTATTCAGGTGTAATTATGATGATTGAGAAAGAATTAGAAAAGGGTATTTGCTTTTATCCTTTGGAATATCTGAACATAAAAGAAAAGAATGGACTACCAAGATACTTAACTACGGGCAGGAAGATATATAGAGCACAATATGAGCAGTTTGGCTTTTATATTATAAAAGCTTCCTTCCGCGATTGACAGTAGGGTACTTTATAAAAGAAAAAGTTGCTATATGAAGAGAAATTTGCGTACCAGTTTGCTTTCTGCTTTTGAAACGCTTACAAGAATAACAGGAATGCATATGTAAAGCATCACATCCCCTTTCTGATGGTTCCTACGCAGATTTATTTGCCGTTTTTAGGAATACTTTTTCAGTAAGAAGTTTATCAGGGGCGGAAGGAAGTGCCTTACTGCAATTAACAGCCAATGCGCAGCTGATTTTGCTTTTATCTGGTATATAATAAAAAAGCTGATTATACGAAGAAAGAATTGGCGGTAATACTTGGGCTGGATCCCGTCTATGTAACAAGAGGTACAAAAGAGCTTGTTTCCAAGAGATTTATTGCAGAGAAAAGAAAAGGAAGAAGTGTCGAGGTGGGGCTTACAATTGATTCAAAAGAGTTGTTTAATGTCGCAAGTTCAGTCCTTTCCAGTCCTGTTCGTGATGTAATCTATGTGAGAAAAACAGAAGATGTGATAGGACTTCCAAAGGCTTCGGATTTTGCTTTATCTGAAATTAGTATGATAAATCCACCTGAAATAGCTGCGTATGCCTGTTTTAAGAAAAGCAGGGTTGTAGATAAATTTGAAATTGTTGCTGAACCGGGATGGGAAAAGCCTTCTGAGATATGCAAAGTGGAATTATGGAACTATGATCCGGTGAAGCTTTGTGAAAACGGAATAGTAGATAAGCTTTCCCTGTACGCCTCATTGAAGGATACAAAAGATCCCAGAGTTCAGGGGGAATTAGAAAATGTTTTGGAGGAATTAAGTGGCAGTAAGTGGTTTCAATGATTTTGGAAGGTTTTGTGTCCGATTGGATAGGAGAAGTTTATGCCAAATTTAAAAGCAAAAAGAATATAGGAAGTTTGAAGATATTAAGTACATGCGAAAAAGATGGGAGTGAGTATTGGAGTGCAAGAGAACTTGCTGGTGTACTTGATTATTCTCAGTGGAGAAATTTTCAAAAAGTCATTGATAGAGCAATGATTGCGTGTGAGAGCAGTGGTCATGAGTAGCATACGATTTTTGCTGAGGTCAGCAAAATCGTAGAAAGCAGAATGCTACAAGTAAGTCTATAAAAAGATTATGAGCTTACGAGATATGCTTGCTATTTGATTATGCAAAATGGAGATCCTAGAAAAGAAGTTATTGCATTTGGACAGACCCTATTTTGCTATACAAACATATCGTCAAGAAATAGCAGATCATTATAATCAGCTTGATGAAGATAGAAGAAGACTTGTCGTTCGTGGTGATATTAAACAATGGAATCAACTTCTGGTAGAAACAGCACATGATGCAGGAGTTATCACAAACGAAGAATTTGCTATATTCCAGAATGCAGGGTATATGGGATTGTATGGTGGGTTAGATGTAGAAGATATACATGATAGAAAAAGGACTGACAGCAAGACAAAAAATCTTGGATTATATGGGAAGTACCGAATTGATTGCTAATTTATTTAGAATTTCACAGACAGAAGAAAAACTGAGGAAAGACAAAGTTGAAGGTGCAGAAGCAGCAACAAAGGTTCACTATACAGTGGGAAAAGAAGTCAGAAGTGCTATTGAAAAAATTGGTGGCACGATGCCGGAAGATTTGCCTGTTCCGGAGAAAAGCATTCAACAGATAGAAAAAGAACAGATGAAGCGTTTAAAAGATAAAGCCCAAAAGGGCAAGTTGATGCTGGATGAATGATATTCATAAAAATAGCCAATGAGGCGGATATGATTGTAAATGGCTATGCTTTCACTCGCTGTAAAGAAGGATTTAGCAAACTGATTTCCACCACCTCATTCGCCACTTCCTGTAAAAAGGCATAGTCATGAGACACAATGAAGAAGATTCGATCCTCATGAATAGCGGACTTTAAGAGACAGGCGATACGAAGCATATTCTTCTGATCCATCCCGCTGGTGGGTTCATCAAAAAAGAAAAGCTTTGCCTCCTGATAGAGGGTTGCAGCAATGGCCAATCGTTGCTTCTGCCCGCCGGAAAGACTCATGGGATGGCGGTCTTTTTAACGCGGAAAGTCCCAGCGCGCTAAGTAATTCTTCTTTTGTCATATAATCTGGCTTTGGCTTGTCTTGCTCGTTTTCTTGCCCGTCTATGATCCCCTCGTTTCTCTCATTCAGACTTCGTTTTTGTCCTGCCTTTCCTAATTCCATCTCTTCTTCCACAGAGTCTCCGAACAATTGCAGATTCACGTCCTGCATAACCATCGCGGAAAAGAGCAAGACGCTGTCTTTTTGAGAGTTCTTTTTCCGAACAGGGAGAAATGACTTCCTTTTCATTTTCCAAGCCGCTGAGTTTACGAAGGAAGGTGGACTTGCCAATTCCGTTTTCTCCCACAATACCGTAAATTTTACCAAAGGAAAAAAAGAGGCAAAGCCCCCTTCCTTATAGTATCTTAGCGCTCCTTCATTTTTCCATGCCGGAAGAGAAAAGGCTTGGTTTTGTTTTCTGGCACGAAGCCCCATGGCTTTTGATGCTTTCCTCCGGAAGAGCCAGAAATTCTTCTCGAGAAAAAATAACTTGCTGAGTCTTCCTTTTCTAAAAAGGCCACTCAGTCAATCAAGTCCATCAGATAGTAAAGCCGGTGTTCAGCCACAAGAATCGTAATTCCTTTTTCTTTCAGGGTCTGGAGCATAGTTTTTAGGACGCAAATGGAGCCTTCGTCCAGGTTGGAAGAGGGCTCGTCCAGAACAAGGAAGGGACAGCCGGAGAGGTAGGCGGGAAGCAAGGGCAAGAATCTGTTTTTCTCCTCCGGATAAGGCAAAGATATTTCGCCCAAGCAGTTTTTCAATGGGGGAAAATGGAGAAGCGCCTCCATTCGCCTGTCCATTTCCGCTCGGTTCAGTCCTATATTTTCCATGGTAAAGAGCAATTCTCTTGTGGTGTTGATGTTAAAAAAATGGGTTTTCGGATTTTGGAAAACGGTAGCAATTCGTAGGGCGATTTTGTAAATGGGAAGGGAAGACAAGTCTTCTCCCTGAAAAAGGACTTTCCCCCTGCTTTTTCCGTTGTAGTACTGATAAGCCAGGCCGTTTACGGCATGAATCAGGGAGGATTTCCCGCTGCCGCTTTCTCCCGTAAGAAGCAGGCATTCCCCCTCTTTTATCGTAAGACTAATGTCCTGTAGTACCGGAGCGGAATCTCCGTAGGATAAAGAAAAATTTTCGAAAGAAAGCATTGATGTGACCCCCCAAATAGTGTAGTCAGTGAACTCCAAAATAGCTTAGCCCCAGTATCAGCAGGATACAAAATAAAAAAACTGCATCTACGATTTGCAGGTGAACCGTATTGTAGCGCGTCTTTTTGATGGGATTCTCGATGCATTTGCACTCCGCCGCCTTCGCAATATCCTCCGCTATATTGGAGGAAATGATAAGGAGCGGAATGGAGACATAGAGCAGATTCTGAATCGGGTTCCGGGTCTGAATTCCTCGAATCTTCATGGCTTTTTCAATGGCTTTCTTCTCTTCCGTAAAGGCGGGGAAAAAACGGAACATCACGGCAACAGGGATAGAAATATATTGAGGGATATGAAGAAAGTCCATGGAGCTCAGTATTGCACCCACATCCGAAGTTTTCATAAAAAAGCTTCCTGCAAGATAGGGCAAAAAAAGCAGGTGAAAAAGATAAAGGAAGGAAAAGAGGATGCGTAAAGGGACCGGCATAAAAATACTGGGCGGAATACCCGGGAATAAAGCAGAGTGCGGCAAAAACAAGAGGAGCGAACAGCGCAGTTCTTCGAAACCGTTCAGAAAGAAGAAGAGGGAGAAGAAAGCACCACTGCCCATTCGCTGTAAAAAGGGGAGATAGTTCATAATCGTGAAGCCCAAAAACAGTAAAACGAGAAGCTTGGTAATTGGGTTTGGATTAAAGGGATTTCGCTTTTCTGCCCAAGGTTTTTCTTTTATTGCGGATTTCAAAGAGTTTTTATCTTGCATTGTTCTGCTCCGTACTATTTCATACTATTCTATTCCGTCTTGCTCTACTCTGCCCTAGCTTTACTTAACGCTGTATTGTTCTATTTCGTGACGCTCTACTCTGCCTAGCTTTACTTGTATTACGCTGCTCTGCCTTGCCTTGCTTTACTCGTATTGCGCTGCTCCGTGTTTCTATACAATTCCTGCTTTTTCAAAATGTTTCTTCAATAGCTTTCTTCCAAAGCAAAGGCACCGAGAAGGCCGAAAAGGAAGGTGCTGACATAAACGATAGCCATATTTTGTGCGCTGAGCAGTTTTTCAATGGCATTTCCGTAGTTTTCTCCCATTTCTTTGATGACCACCTCCATATAGCGCTCTTTCAGAAGAAACATTTGCATAAGGGAATTGCAGGGCCAGAGACTGAACACTGCATAACTTAGCATTGTGGCAGAGCCGGATTGATACTTTCCTATCCGGCGGATTCCTTCTGCAAGGAGGCAGAAGAGAAGGGAGAGGAGAGGTACCACAAAGGTATGTCCAAAGAGGAACATGATACAGGGGGCAATCATGCCGAAAATGAGAAGCCCAAAGGGCTTATTTACCTTTGCCATAAAGAGCATGACGATAGGCCCACCAATCAGCGCGTAGGCAGCAGGGTAGACAAAATATAAAATCGGAATGACGCCCATCATCCCCACAGCAAACATACAGATAAAGTAAATCACGGCAAAAACACCGATGGACACCAGGTCTTTAATGGTCAGTTTATTTCTATTCATAAAGCAAATCTCCTTTTAAACGAAAAGCTTCCTTATCCTTTGTTCCGAATATTTCGAATTCGGCTTATAAGGTCTTGGATTTTTTCTCGATACGGTTTTTAATAGCTGAATTCCTCTGCAAGCCGACTCTTTTCTACCAGATTCTGATAGACCTTGGAGCGCTCCAGCAGTTCTTCGTGGGTACCCACCGCATCCACCTCTCCGGAGGACAGCACCAAGATACGGTCTGCTTTCTCGATGGACTTTAAGCGGTGGGAAATAAGGATGACAGTTCGGTTTTTTCCGCGGATTAGGCTGCTGAGGCTTTCCTGAATTTTTCTTTCGTTATCAATATCCAGGTTTGCGGCAATTTCATCTAAGAGAAGTATGGGCGCATCCTTTAAGAAGGCTCTGGCAATGGAAAGTCGCTGTCTTTCTCCGCCGGAGAGTTCCGCGCCGTTTTCCCCGATCCTTGTTTGGAAGCCCTCGGGAAGCTTTTCAATAAAGTCCAGGCAGTTGGCAAGACGTGCCGCTTCTCGCACTTCCTCTTCCGTGGCATCCCCTCTTCCCAGACGGATATTTTCCAGGATAGTGGTATTAAAGAGGTTCACTTCCTGGAAGACCATGGCGATTTTTTGGAAAATGGAGTCTGTCGCCGTGTTTTGTAAATCCTTTCCGCCGATGAGAATTTTTCCGGCATCTGCGTCATAGAGTCTGGACAGCAGGCGTAAAATGGTGGTTTTTCCGCAGCCGGAGGGACCCACCAAAGCGAAAAGTTCCCCTTCCTTTACCGACATGGAGACGTCTTTCAGAATCGCCCTGTCTTCGTTGTAGGAGAAGGACACATCCTGAAAGTCAATGGAGAAGTCGGAAAGTACCGTACTCTCTCCTTCCTGCTTCTTTGCAGCCTTGATTTCGGAGATGCGCTGCACCGCCGGTGCAATATAGAAAATTTCCATCAGGCTTTCTTTGGAAATGTCGAAGATTTCCTTTAGCTTCATGGAGGCGATGATAAAGCCCAAGAAGTAGAGGAGGAAAAGGCTACCATTTTGATAAAGCGGGAAACCGACGAAAATCACCGTAGCAACACTCAGGAAAGCAAAAATGGATGAACATCCCATAACGATAAAGGAACCCATTTCCGTTTTTAAGTGAAGTTTTTCTTGCTCGTCCATTTTTTGATATAAAGCTTCTCTAACCTCCCTGTCCGGGAGAAAGCTGCTGATTTCCTGATGCAGGTCGATGTGTTCCTGAAAAGCTTCCGCATTTTCCCGCAAAAGATGATAGTACTTCTGATTGTTTTGCAGTACGAGCTTTCTGGATAAGGGAATCAAAAGAAAACTGAAAATCGTGGGGAGAAGGGTGGCAGGGACAGCTTCCAGTTCGAGAAGCACATGAGGATTCCCATAATTGGAAAGAAGAAAAACATCGCCACGATTTTTTTTGGCACAGAGTGGCTTAAAAGCATGTTCAATCCTCTCCACGTCAGACATAATGCTTTCCGACAAATCACTTAAGTCATGCTTGGAAAAATAGGCAATGGGAAGGTCTGCCAGGGTTTCCGCAATGTTTTTTCTCAGATTCGCCGATTCTTTGTAGGTCGCGTTATAGAGACAGACATATTCCTTGGAAAGCAGGAGGTAGAGGAAGAACAGGATTATGAGCCGGAATAATCAGCTCCCATGGCGTGAAGGCTTTCCTACCCGTATTTTCCAGAAGGAGATTCGCGATATACAGTAAGAGCGTAACGGGCCCCATGTTGATGCAATAGGTAAGAAAGCAGTAGAGGCTGGCTTTTTGCAGGTTTTTCGCGCCCTGCTCCGTTAGGGAGAACTGTTTTTTGAACCAATTCATCATTTGTTTATCCTCCAATCTTCCGTAGTTTGATACAGTTCCCAGAGCTTTTTATAGCGACTGTCTTTTTGTAAAAGCTCCTTACTGCTTCCCCGTTCCAGGATCTTTCCTTCTTCCAAAACCAGGATTTCATGGAGGCCCTGAATACTGGAAAGACGGTGGGCGATCATAATCACAGTTTTTCCCTGAATCAGATTCTTAAAAGCATTTTGCAGGGCATACTCTGATCCGCATCGATGGAGGCGCTGGCTTCGTCCAGAATCACAATGGGAGCATCCTTTAAGATGGCTCTCGCAATGGCGATTCTTTTGCTTTTCTCCGCCGGAGAGGTAAACGCCTTTTTGCACCGATTAAAGGTATCTTCCTTCTCGGGAAAGCGTTCCAGAATTTCTCTGCAACCCGCCATATCCAAAGCGCGATGTACTTCTTCCGGAGTAGCACCGGGTTTTCCTAACAGCACATTTTCATAAATCGTCTTATGAAAGAGCTTGCTGTCCTGGAAAACGAAGGAGATAGCTTTACAAAGGGCATTTTTGCTGTAGCTTTCAATGGGGAGATCCCCGATTCGAATCTGCCCTTTATCCGCTTTGTAGAAGCCGGAGAAAAGCTTTGCAATGGTGGATTTTCCCGAACCGGAGTGCCCCACAAGGGCATAGCTTTTTCCTTCTTCCAAACGGAAGGAAAGCCCTTCAAAAACTTTCTTGTCTCCGTAGGAGAAATCTACATCTTGGAACTCCATGCTGTAATTGGGGAAATTTTCTTCTTTGCCGTATTGTAGGCTGTCTTCCTGCATTGCTTTGTAGAGCTTTTCCATTTCATCGATGGCAAAGCTTGCATTGAAAATGTACATGCCGGACCACATGATTTTCATGAAAGCCACCATGATGACGCCGTCCAGAAAGAAAATCATAATCAAATCGATAATCAGTTTTTCGGGTTGGGGTTCTTTTACCAGGAGAAAGGACAGGGGAATCGAAAGAATCGGAATTAAGCCTAAAAAGATCCATTGGTAGAGAACATAGGGCGTTTTACAGCTTAAACTGTATTCATAGGCGTATTTTGCATAGCTTTCAATGGCTTCTTTCATGGCTTTGAAGCTTTGCAGGCGGTTTCCGAAGAGCTTTACGACCTGAATACCCCTGAACATACTCCACGGTTTCCCCGCTGAGATGGTTTAAGGATTCCTGATACAACTTCATGAATTTAGCTCCCACCCATCATTTTCTGGAGGAAGAAGCCGCTAACGAGAACCAGCAGCAGGAGAATTATGCCCACCCGAAGACTCACAAAGAAGCCGAGAGCCAAGCTGAGAAGAGGCACAAGAAAGGCCTGGGCACTGTCCGGAATCATATGGGCCACTGCCTGATGGGTTTTCTCTGCATTGCTATCAATGGTTTTTCGAATATAGCCGGAAGAGTGCAGGTCATAAAAACGAAATGAAGCGGATGCCAAGCCCTCAATCCCTTTTTTTCTGAGATTCGTCTCCAGGCGGAAGGCAAAGATATGGGATAAGACACCGGAAAAGAGGTAGCAAAGTCCTGCCAGGGTAAGAGCAAGTACAATTTTTCAGACTCAAGATGTAGCTCTGCCCTTCGTCTCGGAAAAAGGATTAGGTTTTCCAGAAAGAAGTAGAGGAGCATGTAGGCGTAGACCAGAATCACTCCGGAAAGGAGGGAAGTCAGGATAGAAAGGATTCCCGGCACGATTTTTTCCGGAACGTAGTGAAATACTTTTTTGTAAACGTTCATGGGTGCCTCCTAGGTATTGTTAGTGTTTGCTATATAAAAATGGTGGAATCTATAGATAATGAGCTATTTAATATTATATAATGGTTAGCATTAGCTAACAATAGAGAGATGATTTTTGTATACTGTTCTTGTATAAACAGTTTTTATAGAAGAACAAGAGATTTTTATGGAGAGGCATTTTAAGGAGAGGCGTTTTAAGGAGAGGTGTTTTTATGAATAGATGTTCTATGGAGAGGCGTCTTATAGGGGGAAGTTCTATAGAGATGTCCTATGGAGAAAGATTTTAGGACTATATCATTTCTATACGATATTCTTGCCTCTTCTCCGTCTTCCATGGTAAAGTAGAGCAGTAAAAAAATAGAGTAAAAACTAAAGCTATCGTAAAAGGGAAAAGGGCGGAGAAAGAGTAGGCAGGAAGTATTCCGAAAGCTAGGAGGAAACGCCGCTTTTTACAATAAAAAGGCAGGATGCAGAAAGGACGATGGAGATGCAGGATTATCAAAAGAGTATCAGCGCTGGATGGCAGCGGAGTTAGAGGACTTTGATTTAAAGAGAGAACTGCAATGCATGGCAGGGCAGGAGGAAGAAATCAAAGAGCATTTTGCAAGAGCTTTGGAGTTCGGTACCGCGGGAATCCGAGGAACGCTGGGCGCGGGCACCAACAGAATGAATCTTTTCGTGGTGCGTCAGGCTACAGAGGGCTTGGCCAGATATATTTTAGAGGAGAAGCTGGAGAAGCTGGTAGCCATCAGCTATGACTCCCGTTTAAAGGGCTGGACCTTTGCCAAGGAAGCTGCGAAGGTTTTAGCGGCAAATGGCATTACCGTCCGGATGTATGATGCTTTGATGCCGGTGCCTGCGCTGTCCTTTGCTACCAGATACTATCATTGCAGTGCGGGCATTATGCTGACTGCTTCCCACAACCCTGCAGAGTACAACGGCTATAAGGCCTACGGCAGTGACGGATGCCAGATGACGGACGAAGCCGCAGGAAAGGTTTATAAAAAGATTCAGGAAACCGATGTACTCACCGGCTATAAGACCATGGAGTTTGCCAAGGCGGTGGATGAAGGGCTGATTCGTTTTGTAGGGGAAGATTGCAAGGAAGCCTTCTATAAATATGTGCTGTCCCAGCAGGTACATCCGGGACTTTGCAAGGATGCAGGACTGACTCTGGTATATTCTCCCTGAACGGAACCGGTTTAGAGCCGGTAACCCGCATTTTCAAGGAAATGGGAATCGAGGACGTCAGCATTGTGCCGGAACAGGAGTATCCTAACGGCTATTTCACCACCTGCCCCTACCCAAATCCTGAGATTTTCGCAGCTTTGGAGAAGGGACTTGCCTTGGCAAAGGAGAAAAATGCAGACCTGATGCTGGCAACAGACCCGGATGCAGACCGTGTGGGTATTGCCATGCGTTGTCAGGACGGAAGCTATGAATTAGTCTCCGGAAATGAGATGGGGGTTTTACTCTTAGATTACATTGCAAAAGGCCGTAAGGAGGAAGGCACCCTTCCGGAAAAACCGGTTGCGGTAAAGTCCATTGTAAGTACTCCCCTTGCGGATAAGGTGGCAGAGTATTACGGCATCGAGCTTCGCCATACCCTTACCGGTTTAAGTGGATTGGAGAGCAGATTAGCTTTTTGGAGGAAAAGGGAGAGGAAAAATCGCTTCATTTTTCGGCTTCGAGGAAAGCTATGGTTACCTGTCCGGCATCGCAGTGCGGGATAAGGACGCGGTGGTGGCTTCCATGCTGATTTGCGAGATGGCGGCTTATTACCGGAAAAACGGCTCTTCCATAAAGGAGCGTTTGGAGCAGATTTATGCACAACATGGCTATTATCTGAATTCCGTGGACAGCTTCTCCTTCCCGGGACTTTCCGGCATGGATAAGATGCAGGGCATTATGGATTCCTTACGAAAGGAAAGTCCAAAGGATTTTGCCGGCAGCAAGGTAAAGGAATGTGTGGACTATCTGGATACAGAGAAGACAGGACTTCCTAAGGCAAATGTTTTGATTTACCACTTGGAGGACGGATCCAGCATTATTGTGCGCCCCTCCGGAACAGAGCCGAAGATTAAGGCTTACTACACCACCTTAGGAAAGAATAAGGATGAGGCCAAGGCGGTAAAAGAGAAGTATGCAAAGGCGGTAGCACCGATTTTTGCTTAAAGGATAGAGCGGTATTCGGAATAGCAGAAAGAGCGGAGTAGTAGCGCTGTAAATAGCAGTAACAAAAGCACTTATGTTCGCAGTAAAAAGAAAGGACAGTATGGCAGGGAGAGAGTTGAGGAATTAGACCGATACAAGGGCTTTTTAATCTTCCTTGTGGTGCTTGGACATTTTCTCCTGCCGATAAAAGATAGCGACATGGCACTGTTTTCTCGGAGCTTTTACGGGATATACAGCTTTCATATGTCTGCCTTTATCTTCCTGTCCGGATATTTTTTTCAACAAAGCTTTGTAAAGAGGGAAGAAAGGCTTCCTCTCTTTTTTCGAATCTACTGTATTATTTTCTTTGCTATTTTTTCTTAAAAACCTTGCTCTATCCCTTTGATGTATTTTGCTACGGGGGTCAGGGAAGCTTCCCGGATTATCTTCATGAATCCTCTACCCCTTGGTATCTTTTAGGGCTTTTCTTTTGGCAGCTAGCCTGTCTGCCCCTTTGCTTTTTTAAACGAAATAGGGTTTATATTGGAAAGGGGGGAAATCCGGAGGATAGGGAAGAAAAATACTACCTTCTCCTTCTGATTTTCCTTTCTTTGTTCGCAGGATATTTGGATCAAAAATAGGAGATTTGTGGATTTCCTGGCCTTGGATCAGGGTCTTTGGTTTTGCTCCTTTTTCTATTTCAGGGATGCTCCTTTCCCAATCCTCATTTTCCTGGAAGAAAAAGAAGAGACGTTTGCCTCTCTTTGGGGGAGTTTCCCTGCTTCTTTTTTCTCCTGCTATTCCCCGGTTTAAAAACTATACCCGAATTTTTCTATGGGGTATGGTACAGAAGGGTCAGTAAAGAGGAGATTCTTCCCTTTATTCAAAAGCTTTCCCATCCTGCTTCGTGCTTTTTATATTCCTTTTTGCTTTGGGCATTTCCTATTTTTTTCTATTGGATCCTCTCTTTCTTGGGAAGGTATCCTTTACACAAGAAAATCTTAGGAAGGAAGTCGAGCATTGTCAGCGCTTTTGGGCCGGAAGCTTGGTCTTACCGGAGTTTGGGAAGACCAATTTAGACTTTCTGAAGTTTTGGAAAATTTGAAGAGGAAGCTTTCTCTTTGGGGAAAAATATTCTTTGGTGATTTATCTTTTTCATCGCCCTTTCCGGGACTTGTTCCTAAAGATGGGAGGCTACAGCTATTTTCTATATCATGAGAGAGCTTTGCTGGTTCAGCTTCTTTTTCTTCCTATTTTTGTTGGGATTTTTCCGTGGCAGTTTGCGTTCTTTTAGGAAGAAAATCTCTTTATCAGCTTTGCAGGAAGCGATGGTAAAATGCAGAGTCAGGATAAGCCGGATTTTTCGTTCTATGTCTTGGAAGGTATATTTTTGGGACTCTATATTTCAGAATCTATATTTCAGAATCTATATTTCAGAATCTATATTTCAGAATCTATATTGTAGAACATATATTTTAGAAAACGCCAAAAACTCGACAATAATGAAAAACTGCGATAAAATAGCTAAAAAAATGATTTTTAGAGCAAGGGAGTTTTTATGAGAGGATACACAATTTTACAGTGGCTGACCTTCTTTATGCTGTATTGCATCCTGGGTTGGTGCTTCGAGTCTTCTTACTGCTCTCTGAAATCCGGTCATTTACAGAATAGAGGATTTTGCCATGGACCTTGGATTCCCTTGTATGGTGTGGGATCCTGCCTTTTGGTCTTTTTTGCTCATGGGCATGAGGGGCATCTCCTCTATCTTTTTTTGCTTGGATTTTTCGGCGGAACAGCATTGGAACTCATCACCGGGCTTTTGATGAACCACATCTTTCATATGCGTTGGTGGGATTATTCTCAGAATCCTTTGAACTTTCGCGGTTACATCTGCTTCTTTGCTTCTATAGGATGGGGATTGATGGCGATTTTTTTAATGCAGGTGGTGCATAAATTTGTTTCCTCCATTCCGGCGGATTGGAGCTATCTCACCTTTGTGATTATTGACACCATGCTCTATACCCTGTTCATTGAAGATGTGGTATTCTCCGTCATTGCGGCTCTGGAACTTCGGGAGCGTCTGGGAAGACTGGCAAGAAATTCCGAAGAGATACAGAACCTGCGGCGTTCCATCGGAGAGCTATACGACCGTATCGGCGAAGCCAAGCAGGAATGGGAGCAGGGAGCGGAAGAGCTCAGAACCGTACAGCAAAATGAGGGCAATGTAGCCGCTATGAAATATATGATGGAGTCCGGCGTTTCTTTGGCGAAGAATACGGTTAGCCAGGCGGCCAGCACTACCATCAGTACAGCAAAGCCTTGCGGCGGATACGGCCAAGGATGCGGTAGGACAGGCAGCCAGCAGTGTAAAGGAGTCCGCCGGGAATCTGAAAGAATCTGCCGGTGCTCTTCTCAGAAATCTCCTGCAGGATAAGGAGAGAATGGAAGAACAGCTGGAGCTTTTGGAAGACGGCGGAAATGCAGAAAGCGGAAAGATGCATTGGTGGACCAAAAACCATGCTCAGAAACAATCCGGATGCAGTTTCTAAAGAAGCAGGATTTAGCGCATTAAAGGAAGCGGCATTAAAAAAGAGGAAAAAGGAAGCTTCAGAAAATTCAAATCAGAAAAGATAGAAATGAAGAATGTAGTGGAGCTTAAGGAAATGCATAAAGCTTAGCAATGGGTCAAGCGCAAGCAATGGGTCAAGCGCAAGCAATGGGTCAAGCGCAAGCAATGGGTCAAGCGCAAGCAATGGGTCAAGCGCAAGCAAATGCGTAAAGCCAAAGCAATGGATCAAGTGTAAGCAAATGCATCAAGCTTAGAAAAAGGAGCAAAACTTTAGGCTCCTTGGGAGGTATTATGGCACTGGCAAAGACAATGGAATCCCTTTTACAGGGAAATTCCGTGATTCGAAAGATGTTTGAACTGGGACAGGAAATGGCCCTTCAGTACGGCAGGGAAAATGTCTATGATTTTAGTCTGGGAAATCCCGTGGCTCCTGTGCCCTACGAAGTAAAGAATGCCATTATCAGCCTATTGGAAAACCAGGATCCCCATGAGATTCACGGCTATATGAAAAATGCAGGCTATGATGAAGTAAGAGCTCAGGTGGCAAGACACTTGACGCAGCGCTTCGAACTTCCTTATGAGAAGGAGCAGATTCTTCTCTGTGCCGGAGCGGCAGGAGGCTTAAATATTTTGATGCGCTGTCTTTTGGACGAAGAGGATGAGGTACTTTGCTTTGCCCCCTATTTTACGGAGTACAATGCCTATGTTTCCCACTATAAGGGAAAACTTACGGTGGTTCCGATTAAGGAAGATAACTCTCCTTGGACATTGCTATGGCAGACCGACTGATTCGCAGAAAGACCAAGGCTGTGATTTTGAATAACCCCAATAATCCCAGCGGTGTGGTGTATAAGGAAGAAGAGTTAAAGGCCTTAGCGGAAATGCTAAAGGAAGCAGAGGAAAGGGTGGGGCATCCCATCTACCTGATTTGCGATGAACCTTACCGGGAACTGGTTTATGATGACAGAACTGTGCCCTTCATGCCGGCTCTTTATGATAACAGCATTTACCTCTATTCCTTCTCTAAGACACTATCTATTCCGGGAGAAAGAATAGGGTATCTGGCTATCGGAAAAAATGTGGAGGATGGAGAAAAGCTCATGACAGCGGCTATTATTGCCGGAAGAACCCTGGGCTTTGTGAATGCCCCTTCCCTCTTCCAAAAGGTAATTTCCGAGTGCTTGGAAGTGAAGGTAGATGTGGGATTTTATGACAGAAATCGTCGCCTCCTTTATACAGAACTTACAGAGATGGGATTTTCCTGTTTACCGCCGGAGGGCTGCCTTTTTATCTTTTGATGAAATCCCCTTAGCGGATACGGAAGCCTTTCAAAAGATGGCGGAGGAAGAGCATATCATTATGGTGCCTACGGACAGCTTCGGCTTACCGGGGTATTTCCGCCTTTCCTACTGTATCCCCTATGAAAGCATTGAAAGCTCCCTGCCTGCTTTTCGGGCTTTGTGGGAGAAGGTGAAGCACCGTAAGGAGACGGATGCAGTGCAGAAAGATAGCGATGTAAAAAAATCAAAAAAATGTTATAAGCAGTATAGGCATGAAATCGAGCACGCTCCCGCTAAGCTCGCTCTGAAGCAGTGTAGGTCTATAAATGGGGCACGCTCTCGCTAGCCTCGCCCTGACTGAGCAGTGGTTTTTGTTAACCACTGCTCACTTTGCTTGTGCGCCTAGCGGCGCACGTTTCTAACGGGTTAAAGTCCCGAATCCGCCCGGTAGTGGGAAGGATATAGCCGAAGGCAAGGGTGTCGAGGGTGACCTCGAATCTGAAGGAAGCTGGATATGAGGAAGATACTACTCATGGGCAAATCTCTGGTCTGACGAACAGAAATCTCATATGAGGTTATGCATGAGGATAAGACTGCAAGACAAGCCAAAGTCCAATAACTACACGGAATCATGCATGATAGATGAGGCAGACATATGGAGAGGAAGAAACGTGTGGTACCTAGGGAGGTCTGTGTGATATGCCTCGAAAGAGGTAACCATTGTCCAAAGCAATGCTGAACACACAGAAGTCAGCAGAGGTCATAGTAGTCGAGAGACAAAGGACCGAATCAGTAGGAGTCTCAAGTATGACTGAGAAAGGAGGAATGACTGGTTATGGCAGAAAAACATTGAAAAACAATGGCTGTTCGCAAAGAGATAGTGCGGAACATGAAGGGTATGCGAAAGCGCGTAGGTCATTCAATCCGATATGGAAAGAAAGAGGCAGTGCACAGCCGAAGCTCTTAGAAGCGATACTGCATAAAGATAACTTTAACAGAGCGTATAAGAGAGTGAAGGCAAACAAGGGAGCACCTGGAATTGATGGTATGACCATCGAAGAGGCACTTCCTTATCTTCAGGAACATCAACAGGAGTTAACTAACCGTATCTATCGTGGAAAGTATACTCCGTCTCCAGTAAGACGAGTTGAGATTCCTAAACCAGATGGTGGTGTGCGAAAGCTTGGCATACCAACAGTGATAGACCGTACACTTCAACAGGCGATAATACAACAGTTAGTTCCAATCTATGAGCCGCTTTTTACAGACGGCAGCTACGGTTACCGTCCAAACAGAGACGCAAAAGGAGCAATACTTAAGATTAAGGGAGTACGCTGAACAGGGCTACACATATGCGGTAGTTCTAGATTTATCGAAATATTTCGATACAATCAACCACGAGATTCTTATCAACCTTCTGAGGAAAAATGTAAAAAGATGAACGTGTGGTGCAACTTATCAAGAGGTATCTGAAAAAGTGGCGTAATGGAAAAATGGAGTGGTTATTGAAACAGAGGAAGGGTCGCCACAAGGAGGAATTTATCCCCTTTGCTCGCGAATATCTCACCTCAATGAGTTCGACTGGGAGTTTTTGAAAAGAGGTGTCCCATGCATAAGGTATGCAGATGACATAGTGCTTCTTGCGAAAAAGCAGAAAGGCATCAGAGAGACTCTTAGAGAGCAGTACGAGGTATCTTGAGGAGAAACTGAAACTTACAGTGAATCGAGAGAAAAAGCCGTACTGTCAGTGTATTTGCAATCCGAAATTTTAAATTCCTTGGCTTTGCACTGGGAAGGAAACAGAAGTGGCATATATGTCCGAGTTCATGCAAAGTCTTGGGAGAAGTTTAAGTCGAAACTGAAAGAGCTTTCTTCCCGTAAGCGCTGTCAGTCAATCAAGCCGAGCCTAGAAAGAATCAAGGTATACGCAAGAGGGTGGCTTAACTACTATGGAATAGCAAGTATGAAGAGCAACATGAATGATATCAACGGATGGCTCTATCACAGAATACGTATGTGTATGGAAACAATGGAAATGTGTGCAGACCAGATACCGAAACCTGAGGGTCATGGGAGTTCCTCAAGACCTAGGGTGGAAAAACGGCAAACAGCAGACGAGGCTATTGGTTTACAACACATACAGTTGTCATTAACATGGCAATGACAAAAGAAAGACTGATAAACAGTGGCTTTTACGATTTAGCCACAGCCTATCAGTCTGTGCACGTCAACTATTGAAAGCGCTGTATACGAGAACCGTACGTACAGTGCTGTGAGAGGACGGCGGTTAGTCGCCGCCTCCTACTCGATTGCAAAGCAACTTCCTTCGGAAGTTGGTCTGTATCAGGACGACTTTTCTAATGAAAAGTCTGTCCTTACAGCACTAACTTCAAGCTTCGCTTCACTCGCTTTCAGTAAGTACCGACGGGCTCAGACTACCCCTTATTCAGACCTATATTGCCGAAAAATTTCTTTATATTTTGATTTTTTTACAGCTCCGTTTTTGCTGTTTAATATAAATGTAAGATGAAAAGAAAAACTTAGTATTATATAATTCTTCTAAAGATATTCTTTCAAAATACTGATTTATTGTTACTGTGTAAGTTTTTTTCCAAAAGAGCTCTGCGGAGCAATGGAAAATGAACTTTGAAAGCAGAGATAGCCGTGATAGGCTATTAATGAAAGGAGGAGGCATGAAGCTTGGTGTTTGGGATTTTTAATCATCAGGGGTAGCTGTAGCTTTCTTTGTTGTTTATCTCCTTAGTAAAGAGCAGGCTACAAAAGATTTCTGCATGACCATGATTATTGGCTTAGGAGCAGCGAGTCAGTTGGAAAAGAAGGATGAAGGACGAAAAACAACTTTAAAGGATAACAGAGTCTATCCGTTTTCCTTTTGCTCTGCTTTTTCTATCCTATGGAGCCAGCATTTTAAACTACTTCATTTTTCATACAAACCTTATCAATAGAGCATGTCTGATTCTTTATATCGGTATCATGCTTATTAATCTCGTTCTTCTAAACAAAAAGAGACAAAGTCTAGTTTCCTAGATAAGACGGAGTTTATAGCGAATAGGCATTTCGGGCAAGGGGTATTGTTTATCTGAAATTACCACCACCCTCTAAAGGGTAATTTGCTCAGCTCTATAAGCCCTGCTACTGGCTAAAGTCCATTAAATAAGCAGAAAAGAAAAACGGCTGTGATTTCTCACAGCCGCTTTCTTACTGAAGGGGGACTCGAAACCATATTTTCAGGAGAAGGTCCGGAGTTGAGTATGAAAAGCTTTTTTCTTTCGTTACATTTCTGTAACTATGTATAGGATACAAAGAAACTGTGAGCAAATTATGTTTTCAGCCTTAAAGAATCCTAAAGAAAATAAAGAAAAAGAGAAGGAAATAGACAAATTTCTTACTGCAAAAGGGAGGAAAAACTGTTTATAGGATATTGACAATTTACGAGGATTTTCTTAAGATATTATCCGACTTTGACAGTATACATAGTAAAGCCCTGTAAAATCGTTGAAATCAAGCGGTTTACAGAGCTTTTTCTTTGTTATCAGATGTGCGTACAGATTTTTTTATTTTTAGTCTGATGGCAAAATATTTCTCATTTTTCTATAGTGACGATCTGCATAGAAGTATTAATTCCAAAGGCTTTTTCTAGATCGTCTGTAAATTCTGTTTTTGCATATGTCGGGATAAATCCTCTGCCTTCAATCCTTAGAAAGTTCATATCTTTTAGACCACGTAACAGTTTTTCACATGAATACTTGCTTCCAAGTTGTTTATCCAGGTATCTGTAGAGAATTAATGAAAGGAAACAAATCATAAAGTGTGCCTTAATCCTATCATCTCTGTGAAGGTATACCGGTCGTGCTTTGAATTCACTTTTCATAATGCGAAAGCATTCCTCGATTTGCCAGCGTTGTTTGTTTACTTCAATGATAGCTGAAGCATCATCTTCAAGTTAGTGCATACAGCGTAGAAAACCGTCATACTGTTCTTCTTTTCGGATGACATCTTCATTGAGTTCTAAAAAGCTCTGCTCAGCCAGCTCTCCCTCCGGCGTGACACTGTTTTTTTTAACAAACCGTTTGAAATCGGTTTGGCGGTTGTGGTCTATTTCTTTGGGATTATTGGTAATAAGGTTTTGGGCACGATTGATTTGTCCGCTCGAACGTACCTTAGATAATCCCTGTATTTGATGGAATAGGATACAATCAGATGTTGTTCAAGTCCATTTTCATTTATCCACCGTTCTTTGTAAAAAATTTTTTTCTCTGTCTTTTTTCTTCGTCCAGTTCGGAAATGTCATACTTTTGCATACTGCCTTTTAGGCGCCAGTCTTTAGAATCAAGACACCATTCTTTCAGAAATCCTTTTAACTTCTTTATGGATTGTGTTGTGATAAAACCACGATTCCCCTTGGAGTTATATCTACGATTGGATAAGGCTGAAAGACCTGCATCCGTACATACGACCAGTCTAGACAAGGAAAAATCTTCAAGAAGCTTTTTTTCCAAAGGAACCATTGTTGTTTGTTCATTGGTATTTCCGGGATTGACACTGAAGGCAAGAGGAATACCATCACTGTCCATAAAAAGTCCCATCTGAACAATGGGAAGAGGCCGGTTTTCTTTAGAGGCTCCATACTGTTTTAATCCATCTGCTTGCTCAAGCTCAAAAAAGTAGTTGGTGCAGTCATAGTAAAATCACTCCGGTTTTTTTCTTTTGAAATCTTTAAGCTGTTCCGATAAAGTGTGAACTGAATGTAATCCGACTCTTCATTAATGATGGATAGGGAACGGTAAATATCTTCGAGAGAAAAATCCGGCTTTTCTATGAATCTTGAAGAAAGCGCGAAAGAAGATAGTTTTGAAGAAGGATAAAGGATTCTTGTAAAGAGCAGCCTGGAAAGAATTGAATTGAGGTTGTACTTAAATCCATGCTTTCTAGCAATAGCTTTGCAAATCTTATCAAATCCCAACTGAAAATAAATATCCTGTAGGAAAAGATAGCCTCCATTGAAGAGCCTCTGATCGTTCTGAGTGAGAGGAATTGAGGGATCAAACGAGATCTCAATAGGTTTATTCATTTCAGCATTCTTATTTAAATTGGCGACGTATTCTTTAGCCCATGCAAGAGCATCAGAAACACCATACTTTTTACAGATTTCCTTTTCGTTTCCCAGTTTTTCGACGGTTACAGTCGTCCGTTTTTTATTGATATAAGCAGATTTAATAACAGAGTAAGAAACTGAGTGAGCAGATTTAGTGGCTCTAAGTCTCATAGGCACCTCCTTTAAAAATGAATTATATTATATCACAATACGCAATAAGACGCAATATATAGAACTATTAATTGCGCATAGAGGCTTTTCAAGCCTCTCGATACTGTTTATGTTATTTTAGGTGTCAAAGTTCCGAGCAAATTATGTTTTCAGCCTTAAAGAATCCTAAAGAAAAATAAAGAAAAAGAGAAGGAAATAGACAAATTTCTTACTGCAAAAGGGGAGGAAAAACTGTTTTATAGGATATTGACAATTTACGAGGATTTCTTAAGATATTATGTAGATATTTTGTTTGCATACATCGGCATTTGGGAAAAACGAGAAAACAGAGTGGAATAGCTACTCCTGTTTTTGTATAAAGGGTATCTTGCATGAGAGCTATCTGCCAGGGAGATGTTTTCCGATATATTAATGAAGAATTGCGGATAACACAGAAAGACATGTGTATCATTTTTAATAAAGTTCGTGAAGGAAACATGACGGAAAACCAGAATCAGTGAAATTAAGCAAGGAAGGCGGAAGGGTTACCGAGGCTTGAAGAGTGCAGCCTTCTTTGCTACGCTGAGTATTTTCAACAGCAGGATCCGGATTTTATGTTCAGTAACTTGCGTCGCTTTTTGGAAAAAGAAGATTTATGTTTTCCCGATTTTGACAAGGAGGAGGAAAACTTTGAGAGCTATGCTCTTCGATTTTTAGAGTTTGGCCTAGACAATTGTCTATGCCCCCAGGAACTGGAGCAAGAAGCCCCTCCATCTTCTGTATCATCCAAGGCAATCGAAGAAATGCCCTTATCAGTGGAGCAAAACCCTTGCTTTCTTCGACTGATTTCACAGCTCAAGAATATTGTGAGGGCTCAGCAGTAGCGGTTTTTCCGGAAATTTCATTATCGCGGGAAGGAAATACTGCTTCGGTAAGCAAAAGCTCATTCTTGGGAAGAAAGAAGACCTCTCTCCTACAGAAGCTAGAGGGCTGATTTCACAAAGGACAATCCTTTAGGAAAGAAGATTCTGGACAATCGGAATTGCTTCTTTTTACCCTGGGAGTGATTTCTCTTGTATTTTTCCCTACTTTATCTAAAAGCATTGGAATACCTTGGATTTATTTTTGTATTGCTTAGTTTGCCAACTCCGGTATTTTTATTTTGAATTTTTTCATCGCCACATCCCCCTTGTATTTTGGCCTTATAGACACGGCTTTAGCGGTATTCTTTTATTCCAAACGAAATCCAAAAGCAGGAAATTAGTTAAAAAGACATTCCCTATATTGCCAAGTATGGAGATGTACACAGGGTGATTCGGGAATGGGTCGCTATGATTTGTCTCCAAGACTTATCTGTTATTCTTTGGGCTGCAATGTATTGGGAGCCTTTTTCTTCCATGGCTTTCTACATTTTCCTAAGAAGCATTCCGGACTTTTCGAATTATGTGGGAAATGGTGACTTTGTCCCTATGGCCAATATTTCCCTGGCCTTTAATATGTTTGTTACCTTCGTTCACAGCTTTTTCTCTTTACCAGAGAACCTATGGAGAATTTCAATGTAAGCGAAGAGAATCCGGATACCAAGAAAATGGATCGTCTCCATGTGATTGCCAACAGCTTTCATATGATTTTCAATATGACCTTTAGTTCCATAGGAATCCTCCTAGCCTTGGTGTACGGTTATATGCATGGGGAGAGAAACTTTGCAGCTATCCCCCGCCTTTGCCATAGCCCTTGTATGGGTTCATGCCTACCTTTGGTTTTCCTCCTGCTCTCCCTTCGCGGTGGAGTTTAATGCGGAATGTGCCGGTTCCTTTATCATCATTTTCCCTATAGTCTTTGTGCTGAGTACTCTCATGCGATTATAGGATTTAGAGCCGGTGTGGGTACCCTTATGGTTCATGTGGTGAATTTTGCGGTGTTGCTGCTTTGGCTGCTATCCTTTTTAAAGGACAGGGTTCGTAGCATTTTCCCCTTGATGCGAATGCATAGGGCCTATTTTCTTCTCTATGCTCTTTTGATTTTTCTCTTTTTCCTCTTAGCAGCGCATATTTAAAAGCTATTGTGAAAATGTTTAGGGCGTAATTTCTGAATCAAAGATTTCAGGAAATTGCGCCTTTTTTCGTGGATTTTTGCAACTTACACCTAAGTTACACCTGGGGAGGTGTAAGAAAATGGAAGTGTATTTCTTCGGAATTTTTGGTAGAACCTAAGCAATACGACTAAGCGAGTGGAATAAAACCTTATTTTTCTGTGGATACTGCACAGAGACAAGTGAAAAACAAACTCGCAAGAAGTGGAAAGCAAAAAGAGATACTGTTGTGTTCCAATGCAATGTAAGGAGGTCATGCATGAGAAGAAGACAAAAACAAATCCTTGCCTTTTTTATCTCCTTGGCTATGGTAGGAAGCTCTACTGTTCTGTCGTATGCAGAGCAGCAAAATGTAGCATCCGAGACAGCCTTGAAGGAGAATATCGAGGGAAAAGTCAGAGGAAGAAAGTTTGGAGCTATCATGGCTTCTTCAGAAAAGGAAGAGGGTAGGGACAGAAGAGACGAAAGAAGCTCTAGTACTGGAAGAAAAAAAGCCGATAGTAGAAGCAAAAGCACAAGAAGCTAAAGGAAAAGAAGAAGCGGAAGATAAAGAAAATTCGAGAAAGGAAGCAAAGAACGAAGTAAAGGAAAAAGATGTAGCAGAAGGATCTGTAGCGAAAGAAGAAAATACCTATTCCATCGTAGATCTGAGCAAGCTGAAAAGTGGATTGAAGGAGACGGAAGAAGGAATTGAAGAAGTTGCCGGGGCAGAAAATGCGTCCTTATTCGGATATTCCGGATTTAGGTCGGTGGGGTATGTGCCAAGAACGACAAATCCGGGAACAGGGGGAACGTATTATAGTAAACCTGGTAATCCTTTTCCATCTCCAGGATGGAACTGTACTTGGTATGCATTCGGGAGAGCATATGAAATATTAGGTTACAGACCAAATCTATCTACGAGTCATGCCAGAGATTGGTGGGGGTATAACAAAAGTACAAATGCCTTTAGATATGGTAGTGAACCAAGACCAGGAGCTATTGCTTGCTGGTGGGGAGATGGAGACATATATTTATGGGCATGTTGCTGTAGTAGAAAAAGTAGAAAATGGTGTGGTCTATACTTCCAGTTCCAGCTACGGAACCAGGGGAGCAGGTTCTACTTGGGCTTATGATTTTAGATATGGAGTAAAGGAAAATGTACCCGGTTTCCAAGGCTATATCTATATTTATAATCAGCCTACACCACCACCCAAGCCTGATCGTATACCCCTCCCGGCAAATGGTAGTGACGATGATATTGCCGATGGAGAGTATCTAATCACCTCTACACTTGCTGAAGGACGATGTCTTGCCTATGGCGGTAACGGACAAAGTGGTCAAAATGTTTTCATTAGAGATTACCGCACTTGGGGAGAGGCTCCATATTACTGGCGTTTGGAAAGACAGGCTGATGATAGCTTTATTATTCGGTCTAAAGCAGGAACGGTTTTAGATGTGAATGGAGGTCCCGGAGCAGCGGGCAATGGACCGAATATTCAGGTCTGGAATCAAACAGGAACGAATGCCAATCAGCGTTTTTACATCGTAAAGCAAGGAGATGCCTATGAGTTCATTCCTCAGTGTTCCGGGCTTAGAATGGATGTGGATAATGCCGGTACAGCTGATGGCACAAATGTACGGCAATATGAACCAAATGGAAGCTATGCTCAGCGCTTTAAACTCTTTAAATATTATAAACCTAAAGTAAATGAAAAAGAGTGCCCCGGAAGTGAAGAGTGCAGGCTATGTACTTCGTTCAAGCTTTCACCGGATAAAGCGGTAGTTGTGGAAAAAGGCAATCCCACAAAGTTGGGAACCAACGTACTACTTTGGGACTACAATAAGACAGCGCCGGATGCTACGGCAGTTTGGAACTTGGAAAAGCAGGCTGACGGTAGCTTTTTGGTAAAGAATCAGTACAATAATCAGTACTTGGATGTGGTAGCAGATAGCCTTTATGATCAAGTAAACATTTTAACCTGGGAGAAGCACAATAAGCCCAGTGAGCAATGGTACGTAGTGGCTAATGGAGACGGAACCTATCGTTTTGTCAATAAGAATTCCGGAAAAAGTGGTGGACGTTTACGGAGGACAGACGGCGAATGGCACCAATGTCCAGCAGTATCTATGGCACGGACATGACGCGCAAAAGATTCTACTTGGACAGATACCCTGCGGCAGTGTATTATAATGTTATATTTAAGGGAATGAACGGAGAAACCCTATCTACGCAAAAATGTAGAAAAAGGAGAAAATGCGAGTTATCCTTCAGCACCTCTTGTGCAGGGCTATGAATTTAACGGTTGGGATAAGTCTGTAAGCAATGTGCAGGGAAACCTCGTTGTTACAGCAATGTACAAAAAGAAGACAAGCGTTAGTGGAAATACCGGCGGTACATCCGGTAGTAACTCTTCCGGTAGCTCCACCGGTAGTTCCTCCGGTGCTAGCTCTTCCGGTGGAGGCAGTGGTTCTTCCGGCGGCGGAGGCAGTAGTTCCTTTAGTGGTAGTTCTTCCGGCGGTGGAGGTGGCAGCTCCTTGGTGGTTCCTCCGGTGGTGGAGGCGGCAGCGGCTCTTCCGGCAGTGGTGGAGGTGGTGGAAGCTCCTCCGGTGGCTGGAAAGCCCAGCGTTAGCGGTGGAAATGTAGGACAGGTTCTGGGTGTTGAGCGTTCTTTGGCAGGTGGACAATGGATGCAAGACGGAACCGGCTGGTGGTATAAAAAGCAGACGGAAGCTATCCCAAGAACAACTGGGAAATGAAGATTACAACGGCAAGACCTATTGGTATTACTTCCTGGATTCCGGCTATATGGCAACAGGATGGATAGAGGTTAAACGGTAGCAATACTATCTCTTCCCAACTTCCGACGGTTGGAAAGGAAGAATGGTAACAGGCTGGCAGTGGATTGACGGCTATTGTTACTACTTGGAAGAAGGAGGAGCAAACCAGGAAGACTTTATCGTAATGAACAAAAAGACGGTTATCAATTAGATAGTGAAGGTCGATGGACTGTAAATGGAAAGCCGGTAAAGAGATAAAATTTACAGGAAACTGATACTAGCGGTAGCTTTTTGGCTATCGCTGGTATTGTGTAAAAAGATAGGGTAAAACTTAAAGCTCAAAGAAGTCGATTTACTCGGAATTAGAGGGGAAAATGATGAACTCTTCCAATTTTTCAAATGAGCAACGAGAAAATGCCGGTGGTACTGGGACTTCTCGTTATAAACTCATGCAGTATTTGCCATTTTTCGTGTTGTTTGTGGCGATATTGCTTCTTTTTCTCATGTTCTTACAGAGAAAGTCTAATACCGTAGGGAAGGAGGAAGCATTTTCTTCGGATTATAGTAGAGCCCTATGGCTCCTATCTTGCCCACTTGGAAGAAAAGGGAGAGGCCATTTCTTCGTATGTTTGGCATATGGCGGACAGGATGTGGAGGATGCAGGGAAAGAAGTAGAGCACAAAGAGGGAAAAAACGGTCCTGCTTTTTGGGACATTTTCGGTGACGATACCCGGAGCTGCTTTGACATGAAGTAAACAGCGAAAAAGGAAGACGGCAGGGTAAGTCAGGCGGATTTACAGCTGTACAGTTTTACAGGCGGAAAGCTTGAGCCTCTATGTACCATGGACAGCCTGGACGTCTTCGCCGGCGGCGGAGTGAACTATACCCTGTTTCAAATTCAAGGGGAAAAGACCCTCTTTCTCTATAGGGAAGAGTATGACGGGCAAATGTTGGAACGGCTTTATCGTTTGAATTACGGCAGTCGTCCTCTAAACTTTGAAGAAATCGCCAGTCATTCCTATGAAGCCTTTGGCGGGGAAGATGTGGGAGAAGAAGTGGGAGAAAATGCAGGGGGAACTGCTGAAGAAGGCAGTACAGATGTTAAGAAAGAAAACTCTGAAGAAAATAAAGCAGAAAGTCCGGAAAACAATTCCGGTCAGTTTACACTGCATGGCAAAGAAGTCAAGGAACAGGAATACCTGAAGCTTTGGGAAGGACTGAAAAAGAGTAAGTCCCATATACTACTTAGCAACGGCAAAAACAGCAAGTTTGAGGATTCTCAGGACACTGTAGATGTAATGCAAAAAACTGAAGATAAAGCTTCGAATACTTTGGATGAGTCTCAGAAGCCTGAAAACCGGTCTGAGAAATCTACTGATTCCTCAGAAAATGCTGCAAAAGAACAGAAGAACAGCAAGAATCAGCCGTTGACATCTTCTATAAAAAATATAGCTCTATCCTATAACGAAGCCCTGTTCTTCCTGCAAGGACAGATTTTAAAGGAAGGGGATGATTCCGACATTCTCCTGGAGAACCTTCCGGATTCTCTATTGCTTAGCATTTTGGAAAATTTGGAGCAAGGAAGCCCTTCCACCGGAGAAGTAAAAATATGGAAATCCTTTCTGTGAAAAAGGAAAAACGGCTTATCGCATTCTAATCAAATTTACTAGTGAAGCCTTTCCGGAAGAGCAGTACCGCTCCTGCCTTGTATCGGAAAAATGCAGGGAGAGCAGGATTGACTTTCACTGTTCAAAACATGGCGGAAGCAAGTGCGGAAGAAAAGAGCAAGATGGAAAGTCTGGCTCAGGCATTGCAAGAGGAAACAGCCGAACAGGCGGGAGAAGGAACTGAAGCAAATGGAGGTGGACAGGCTGTAGAGACTGCGCCACAGACAGAAGCTGTACCCGCAGAAACGGAAGCCCCGGCAACACAGGCAGCAACAGAAGCGGTGAACAATGCAAGTGCCAATAAAGGGACATGGAAAGAGCAGTTCTATGAGTTTGTAAAGAACGAACGTTACTTGAGTGATGTGAATGTGTATGATCGAACCAGTGCGATTATTGCCTTATATGACATTACCAATGACGGAGTTCCGGAATTATTGGTTGGAAATCATAATGGATCTAGTGTTAGCTATACTTGCTTTTATAGAGCGACGGAAAAAGGTGTACGGAAAATAGAAGGCGTTATGGATGTATATTCTCCTTCAGCTTATGCCGGATATAGTAAGGATAGAAACTATCCCGGTTTATTTGGAGGTTTATGGTTCCGTGGAAATGCTGACGATTATGAAACAGGACGGAATCGTATGTATTATTACTACTATGATGGCTCAAAAATTGATTCAATAGAAATAGCTACTTATACGTATACTGACGATGATGTAAGGCATGATGAACCGGTTACCACGGATGCCGCTTTGTACGCTGCATACTTGGATAAAGGATATATTGATTATATTCCTGCCCCGGATGCGTTAAAGATGGGCTGGGATAATTTCGTGAAAAATATCCTATTAAAGTGCTTTTTCATGGAAAGAAGGAGTGTCCTATGACGGAACAATTCAATGAAAAATAAAAATATGGAAAATGCTTCTCCTGAAGAAGAGCAGATTTTCCCCGAAGCTTCATCTCCAAAATTTGAATCGAGCAATACCGAAACTAAACCGGGACAGTATATACCGGGGATGGTAATTTTTGCTTTAGTAGTAATAGCGGGAGGCGGATTTTTACTGCTTCGTCCGAAAAATCATGGTATTGATTTAAACTCCTACCTAAAAATTCAATCCATAGGAAGCGATGGACAAGGCACTTTAGAGGCGGAAATGGATTGGGATGCTCTCTTGGAAAAAGAGAAGGAGAACATTCGTTACTCCAAAGAAGCGGAGGAAGGCTTTCTTCCCTTCTGTATCCGGACGCAATTGACTATGCCAAGAATATCATTATGCTACCGGATTTTAGCCAAACTACGGATTTGAAAAATGGAGATACGGTCCAGTATCATTGGGATTTTTCTGAAGAAAGTGCAAAGAATTTAGCCATTCCTTTCACTTTAAAGGCGGAAGCTATAAAGTATCCAGCTCAACAAAAGAGGACGAAAAGAAAACTTCTGACACTACAGACCAAAATAAAGAAAACAATTCAGAGCAGGCTTCATTGGCAGAAAATGAGAATGAAAGCGCTATGGAGCAGTCAACTGTTTCTACGGAAACGCGGTCCGATACCAATGCTCAGCCTGGTGCCAATGTACAGTCCAGTGCAGAGGGAGGCAATGCAGCTGTGCAAAATCCTGCTACAGGAGAATACCTTTATGCAGAAAGTGCAAGTCGTTTGTTGAGTACTGCGGATGTGTCAAATTTCCAATCTCGGTATCCGAACAGTATGTTTCCCGGAGAAAGTATTAGCCCAAATGATTATCAACGAAATGTATGCTCGACACGGTTACATTTTCAAAGATCAGGCTTTAACGGATTACTTTGCATGAAAGAGCTGGTACACCCAAGAACCGCTGATATGGAAGAAATCTATCCGGTAATGAATGATGTGGAACAGGCAAATGTTACGCTTCTTAGAACATACCTTAAATAGAGAAAATGGAGGGGAAAGTGAAAAAAAGATTTTTAAGTATAGCTTGGCTCAGTATTTTATTAGCTACCTTATTTTCCGGAATAAGCTTTGCCGGCACTTGGGTCAAAACCGGAAGCCTATGGCGTTATCGGGTAGGAAAGCATTTTTATCGAAACCAATGGGCGGAAATCGATGGAGATATGGTACTACTTTAAGCCCACGGCACCATGGCAAAACAGGAGTGGTGGAGACAGCAGGAAAGCTGGTACTATCTTTTTGCCCAATGGCACCATGGCAAAAATCAATGGATAGAGGACTACTATCTCTTGGAAGATGGCTCCATGGCTAGAAATCAAGAGATTGACGGAAAGTATCTGGGAGAAGACGGTAAGAGAGATCAGGCCCAAGAACAAGCCATGGCAGAAGCGGCAAGGCAGGCCAAGATCAGGAGGCGAAGAATAAGGGGTGATTTAGTCATACAAGGAAGAATGAAGATATGGAATGTTGTAGAATGGAGAAATGCAGGGCATGACATAAATACTATAAATATGTATTTAAAGGATAGCAAAGAGTTTTCTAAATATAATTTTGCGGTTGTAGATTTTGTTAAGCCGGAAAGAGTATTCATGGTAAATGCAGATGGCTCTCCGGGACAATATGTTATGGAAAAAGAATATTTCCTTTACAGTAGAGGATGACTTTATGAAAAAGTATGGTACAAAATCTGACCAAATTGTTGATATAGCATTTTACGCAAACAGTTTTTGGTCTCCGTCTGATTTGTCTATACCATTAGAATATAATTATGCAGATGCTGCTTTTATAATCGAATAAGCTTTAAGGGGAATCTCAAACATGCCGGCTAGAGATGAAACGTATTGACAGCATACTACCTGCTTCTACTTAATAATGCTTGGAAGGATTATCCTACGCAGATTTGATGATTTTTAGAATTACTAAATAGTAGTCCTCCGAATGAACAGAATCCTTTTCTGAACATTCGGGGACTTTTATAAATGGAATTCCCAAAATAAGCTTTTTAAACTGCACGAAATGATATCTGGTAAATGTATAGTATTAGAGATAATATGGATAATAAATCTGTAAAGTACCATCCTGGGAGGTAAGTAAAATGAGCTGGATTCAATATGCTATATTTATTGCCATGATGATAGGAGCTATTATATTGCATGAGAAAAGATTTAAAAACAGTAAATTTTTAAATAATCATTCATTGAAATTATTTACCTTGCTTGTTATTGTCATTGCATTAGTGGTAGCAATGCTCTTTATTTTCAAAGGTAAATGATATTGGTGTTGATTCCTATAATTAATGCTATTAAAGCTGTTAAAGAATGTAAAAGACGAAAAGACTGATAATCCGGCGAACACCAGTTTATCGGTCTACATCATCCTGGAAGCCCTTTTTCCAATTACGCTTACTGGACTCTTTTTCAACGAAATTCCATAGTGTTATTGATGCTTCTCATAATTTATATTTAAGAAGTATTTTTATCGATGGAATTAAGTCTTTCCATATCAAAGCGGATAAATACAAACGTATATTCTTAGCTCTACTTAACTCATATATTTTTGCTAGAGCATCCTCAATAGGTAAAGCCACAAATATATCTTTGATAAAAATGTGTTAAAACCCGCTACCATTTCGAGGATCTGGATCTACTGTAACAATGTCTTGTTGCTTTAAATACATCTTGATCAACCCAGTTATCTAAAGATTTGTTTGTAGTATGTTCTTTTATAGCATATGTATATGCAGCAAGAACCACTATACCCCAGGCACCTCCAAAGGATGCTGTAGGTGTTACAGAAATAGGGGTATTCATAGCTGCGGCAAGAATACCTTGTGCTACATGAGGGGTTTTAAAAATTCCACCGTGAGCCATAATGCGGTTAAAAGTTAGTTTTTCATTTAGTTTGTAGTATATCCATTCAAATTTCAAACCGGCAAATGCTGTAAATAAATGTGAACGGCATAAGGTTCCCCTAGAGTGAAATTACTATTAAAGAACGTGTTAGCAATGGCCTTCCATCATCAACTCCAATAATTGGTTCGCCTGAATAGAAGTTATATGCTAATAGACCGCCACAATCTGCGTCTCCTTCTATAGCTTTATGAAACAGTAGCGAATAGAGTTCTGTAGATGAAATTGTGTGGCCTATTGCTTCGGCGAATTCTTCAAAAATATGAACCCATGCGTTGAGGTCAGCAGTACAGTGGTTACAATGTATGTTGGCGGCAAGATGACCTGCTGGCGTTGCATTTATATCAATTTGAGGATATACCTCTGAAAGTGAATTTTCTAAAATTAACATTGCAAAGTCAGAGGTTTCCAGCCGAAATGTTTCCAGTTTTTGAGACTTAGTGAATTCGTAGCAACCATCCCAGTCGATGTATCGCCTTCCGGAGGGCAGAATAGAATATTAGACTTGAGATCTCCTGTAGGGTCTAATATTAGAGCGCCATTTGCGGTGAGCTTCCCTGCCTCTGAGCCGGCAAGAAGAACTTTAGGTAAAATATCTTGGAGGTGCCAAGTTACAGAATGTTCACTGATAAGCGTATTAAATGCTTGAATCATGTCGGCATCATAAGTCTTATGAGAAAAATTAATTGGAAACATTCCCGAGGCATCACCAATACCCAAAACTTTTTCTCCGGTCAAAATCCAGTGTATATATCCGGACAATGTTGTCATGAAAGTAATATCTGAAATATGATTTTCTTTTCGCAGAATTGACTGATAAAGATGCGCAATGCTCCAACGCTGAGGAACATTGTAATGAAACAATCCTGTTAAAAATACGGAGGCTTCTTTGGTCATGGTATTCCGCCATGTTCTATACGGTGTAAGAAGATTTCCGTCTTTCCCAAAAATGAGATAGCCATGCATCATGCCACTTATTCCAATTGCTTTGAATCCGCGAATAATAACACCATACTTATTTTTAACTTTTTCTTTTAAGTTGGCATATGCTTGTTGAAGTCCAAAAACAGATTCCTCTAATTTATATGTCCAAATATCATTTTCATAATTACTTGCCCATGAAAAAGTGCCCTCCTCAATGGGGTGGTTGTTAAGATTATTAAGAACAGCCTTTATTGTTGTTGATCCTAATTCAATGCCAAGAAATATATCCTCATTCTCTATTTGTCTCTTAATATCCATTTGCTAAGCGACCTCACTTATCTATTCAAAAACCGTTTTCTCGAATTCGACCAGTTGATCAAATTCATGCTCTACAATTTTTGCAACATTGGGGGATAAACCAGACATATGTTCTTGTTCTAGCCAAGCATCAGCCATGATTCGGCCCATTTCCTCCCCGACGATAAATCCACCTAGACAGAGTACGTTTGTATTGTTTACTTGGCGAGCTCGTCTAGCTTGGTAAACGCTCTCGCAAAGTGCTGCATATATTCCTTTATGCTTGTTGCAAATAATACTAACCCCCATTCCGGTTCCACAGATTGCAATTCCTCTATCGAATTTTTGTGATTGTACTCCTTTGGCAACTTTTTTTGCTACATCTTGAAAAAAAATGGGAGCATCATAATCAACATCTGTTATGTCATATCCCTCTTCAATTAGGTGATCTCAATTGCATTTTTAATGAAAAAGCCACCAGGATCTCCTCCTATAATTATGTGTTTTACGTTAGGGATTTTTCACATTCAACCTCCTTAGATATAATAAATTATTTCAAGCGTTTCAGAGTAATAGACTAAAAATATGAAACCAGTTACATATATATTATTTAATTCATAGTCAAGATTTTAGTCAATAAAAAGTTGCACTATGCTCATAAAATATAATAAAAATATATTATATGAAGGACATTATGAACAATACATGCCAAAGAATATGGCAAATAGTACAAAATAATCAATGATTAAAGGTTCTTGTTGACAAAAAGTAAAAAAAGCAATAATCTCTAGTTGATGTAACCGATTTCATAAAAAGGAAAATGAGATGGCAATTAAAAATTTACGATTAATGATATAGCACAGGAGGCAAAGGTTTTCGAAAAACAACGGTTTCTCGTGTAATGAATTGCCCTGAGAAGGTAAATGATATTACTAGAAAAAATTGAAAAAATAATGAAAAACGAAAGTATGTACCATCTCAGAACGCTAGAAATCTATCCATGCAATTAAGTACCACTATCAGAGTTATAATTCCTGAAATTGATAATCCATTCTGGGGGCTGTATTGCGTTGTATTGAAAAACTGGATGAACGAAAGATGACATTTTATCTGTTTTTAGCGCATATGATGACAAAAAGATATGCTAGCTTTGGAAAGATTTAAAGAAATTGGAGTTGCTGGTTTGCTATACACGCCTGCGATAGACTATTCTTCTCAAAGCGAGATTATATCTCTTTTGCAACAGCTTGATGTACCTATAGTTGTAATGGATCGAGATGTAGAAGCACTTAAGATGTTTGACGGAGTTTTCTTTCGAGATCGTGAGGCGATATTCCAATCTGCAGAAATCTTGATGGAGGCCGGGTGCAAAACCATTGGGATGATGAATGCTGATGTTTGTACTACATTGGGACGTACAAGAAGACAGGGATATGTCGATGCTTTAGAAAAGCATAACATCAAATGTATTGATCAATATTATTATAATACAGTGGATTATTTTACAGAAAGTGCATATCGAGTGGCAATGGAATGCTGGATTCAGGTGAGATACCAGATGGAATGATAACTGGCAATAATAGTATTAGTCTTGGATTATTGAAGGCATTGAAAAAACATGGAATGCACTGGAATAGGGAAATTCGGTGTATCAGTCTTGATAAGATTGAACCCATGGATATTATTTTGGATAATTTTGATTATATTGATAGACCCCCGGAAGAAATAGGTAATTCAGCCATTAATCTTCTTATTGAAAAGATTGCATTTCCGAAATCCGAAACTCAGCATGTTTGCCCTTACGCCCAAGATATATTCAAAATCTATGATTGTTCTTGTTAACTAGTTTTTGCTAAGAATAGCAAAAATTCATTTATAACTTTAGGAGGAAACTATGAAAAGAATGAGGTTCATGGCTATGGTTATAGCTGGAGCAACTATCATCAGTGCACTGGTGGGATGTGGAAGCAGTTCATCAAATACGACTACTTCTACTACGGCCAAGACGGAGGCATCTGCCGAGGAAAAAGCGAGTGGGAAAACGGAAGTAGCTTCAGGGGATCTCTTTGACGTTGCTAAGTACAAGTCCAATAAGGATAAGTCTGAGTGGACTATTGCTGTTGTTACTAAGGACAATACTTCAGCGTGGTTTAAACGGATGGAAGTTGGTGTTAATCGATTTGGCAAGGATACCTCTATTAATGTGATTCAAAAAGGACCTGCAACAGCAGATGCTGCCTCTCAGGTTGAGGTTGTGGATCAGATGATTGATCAAGGTGTAGATGCAATCTGCGTTGTGCCCATTGATCCAGGGGCACTTGAGGCATCGCTACAAAGAGCAATGGAAGCAGGAATTGTGGTTGTTTCTCATGAAGCATCTAATCTTGAAAATACCTTATTTGATATAGAAGCGTTCACTGCAAAGGACTTTGGCGCTGCAATTATGGATGAGCTAGCCAAGGCAATGGATAAAGAAGGAAAATATGCCGAGATGGTTGCATATACAACTTCTACTACACATATGGAATATGCTAATGCTCAATATGAACGTCAAAAGGAGCATATCCAGATATGGAACTCATAGACGGAAAAGATTCCAACTTGTGAGTCAGAGGAGTCTATGGATACTTCTTATCAGCGTGCAAAAGAAGTTCTTAAGGCTAATCCGGATCTTAAAGGGTTCACTGGTGTTGCATCAACAGACTGTCCGGGAATTGCTAAAGCTGTTGAGGAACTTGGATTGGACGTTCATGTAGTCGGCGTTGGTACACCGAAAGAATTTGCACCATATATGAAGTCGGGCACTATTGACACTTTACTTTTATGGGATCCTGATCTTTCAGGCTATGTTATGTGTAAGCTGGCAGCAGATATTCTTGCAGGTGAAAACATTGGTGATGGAGAAGGCTATAATGCTGGTGTTGATGGATATAAATCAATGACTCTAAATAAGGATACTAACCGTACATTGATTGGGCAGGCGGAACTGGTTGTTACTCCTGATACAGTAGATAATTACGAGTTCTAAGGACTGTATTTAGTGTTGCATATCCCATCCTATTGACAGTTATGTGGTGGGATATGCATTTTTTAAATAATATGTTCCTGCTGAAGGAGGTATGATGGAAAACATATTGTCCGTTAAGGGAATCAAAAAATCATTTGGTGGTGTTCATGCGTTAAAAGGCGTGGATTTGACGATTAAAAAAGGCGAAACACATTGTCTTGCCGGAGAAAATGGGTGTGGGAAGTCTACGATTATTAAAGTCATTTCCGGTTTCTATAAGCCTGATGCGGGTACAATTGAGGTGAATGGCATTGTACACCCAAATATGACACCGTCTGATGCTATTAAAGCCGGTATACAGAGTTATTGCAGGAGTTTTTCCTATTCCCGAATTTGTCAGTTTATGGAGAATCTGGCATTTAACTGAGGTTCTTGCAAATAATGAAAAATTTGTAAATAAAAAGATTTAGAACCATCGTGAAAGAGCAATTCAAAAGATTAACTTCAATGTGAGACTTAGATGCTAGAGTGGAACAACTGCCTGTAGCAGACAAACGCTGATAGCAATATCAAGAGCTTTGGTTCATGATGCAAAAATTTATTATTATGGACAGAACCAGCTACTGCGTTAACAAGTAAGGAGGTCAATCGTCTTTTTGATATTATTGCGGAACTTAAAAGCAAAGGAATGACCATCCTTTTTGTATCACACAAGTTGGACGAGGTGTTTGAGATATCTGATAGCATTACAGTTCTTAGAAGTGGTGAGAATGTGATTAGCTGTCCAGCCAGTGAGATGACAGAAGATAAATTCACTTATTATATGACCGGTCGGCATTTTGAGAATGAATCGCCTACTTTGCCTAAAGAGACAAGTAAAGAGGTTATTCTTGAAGCACAGAATCTTTCTGCAAAGGGATTTGAAGATGTCAGCTTTCAACTTCATGAGGGGGAAATTCTCGGTGTTACGGGGCAGTTGGGTTCCGGACGTACAGAACTTTCACTATCGTTGTTTGGGCTAAATCGTCCTGTTTCAGGAAAAATCATTATGGAGGGACAAGAGGTTAGCCTCAATAGTGTACAGGAAGCTCAAAAACTGAAAATTGCATTGGTTCCCGAAGATAGGTTAACAGAAGGGACTTTTATCCCTCAATCTATTACAGATAACATCACAGTAACTCGTTTGAATTCTTTGTCTAACATGGGAGTTTTAAATAAGGGAAGATTAATGAATGAGGCTAGCACTTGGGTGGAAAAGTTGGAAATTGCAACACAAAATCCGACAAATGCTGCCGGAACACTTTCAGGTGGAAATCAGCAGAAAGTAGTGCTGGCAAAATAGCTTTCTGATAATCCTAAAATTTTAATTTTAAATGGACCTACAGTTGGAGTAGATATTGGTGCAAAATACGATATTCACAAGTTATTGAAGCAATTAGCAATGCAAGGGATGTCTATTATTGTTGTTTCTGATGACACTGCTGAAGTGGTGTCGCTTTGTGACAGAGCAATTGTGATGCAAGGGGGAAAGATGACAGGTGCACTGGAGAAAGAAGACCTGAATACAGTTAATTTGAATAAAGCTACAGTGTAATAGAGGAGGTTGCAACAATGAAGAAGTTCAAAAAAATCACTCAAGACACTGAATTTTGGGTGTTTATAATCATCGTTATACTCTCACTTATTATACAGGTACGCTCAGGTCAATTCTTTACCAATAATAATATAGTGGATATTATACGATCAATGATTTATCCGGCAATGGGGGCTATTTGTGCGCTGCTTGCCTTTGTTAGTACAGGGCCTGATGTTTCATTTCCGATGATTGGCGCTTGTAGTAGTTTCTTGGCAATTGCCATTACAAAAAGCACCGGATTTAACGGACCTTGGATTTTTGTATATTTAATTGCCATCATTTTTGGTGCTATCATGGGTGCTGTTAATGGATTCATTATAGTTAAGTATAAATTTCCTTCATTAATTGTGACTCTTGGCACATCGTCAATTATCAGCGGTCTATTATTTGGCGCATTTGAAGCGGAACGTACGGAATTACCGGCTAATTTACAAGCGTTTGGAAGTGCAGCGCTCTTCAGTGTCAAGAATGTAAAAACGGGACTTGGGTCTTCCATGCCATATACATTTATAATTTTAATTGTAGTGTATTTAGTGGCATATATAGTTCTAAATTATACTATGATAGGAAGAGGGTCTATGCAATCGGCGGAGATGAGATTTCTGCAGATAGAGCCGGCTTTAATGTAAATGCAATTCGTTTTGGCGTTTTTGTAATTAATGGATGTGTAGCAGCAATTGCAGGATTAAGCTATGCCACAATGACATTACATTATCTTCCTGCGGAATATTCAGGCGGTGAAATGGTGGTGATTGCAGCCATCGTGCTTGGTGGTGCTAAATTGACTGGCGGTGTTGGAACATTACGTGGATGCCTTTTGGGAACATTGCTTTTATCTATGGTTACAAATAGTTTAATTCTTGTTGGAATTAGTATAAATTGGCAGAAAGTATTTATCGGTGGAATTATTATTGTTGGAACAGTGATACCGATGGTACAGAAGCATTTCGCATCTAAAAATTCCGGAATTCATCAGAACGGAGGAAATGCATAATGACCAAAGTAAAAAAGCTTCACATTGATGATAAAAGTGGAAAAATTGATTTTCATTTTTTTGTTGTTCTATTTGCTGTCATGGCGTTAACAAAGGGAAACCAAATTCTTAAGCCAACAGTATTTCAAACAATTCGCGCCAGGTATCAGAAATTGGGATCATGGCTCTAGGATGTAGTATTTGTATGATTTCCGGTGGTATAGATCTTTCCGGCGCATATATTGCAAACTTGGCAGGAATCTCAGCGGCATTGGTTATGCAAAAAACAAGTGGAAATATATTTGCAGGAATGCTTTGCGGTATTCTCATCGGAGCTATTTGTGGTGCATTTAATGGGGTTTTAGTTGCCCATCTACGGATTCCTGCAATGCTTGCGACTCTTGGGTCTTATCAAATATTTCAAGGGATTGCCATTGTGATTTCGGACGGGAAAACGGTGCAGGGTAATAAGGTATTAGCAAAGTTTGCAATGGGAAAGGTATTGGGAATTCCTATACCATTTATTATATTTGCAGTAGTAGCCTTTAGGCGCTATTTTTCTGATGGGAAAAACTTCTTTTGAGCGGCGAGTGTATTTTGTAGGTACCAATGAAAAGTGCTCCATTTTCTCAGGAATTCGTACAGAAACAAGTTTTATTATTTACATACACAATTTCGGGCGTACTTTGTGGAATTGCCGGGAATCTTTCACTGGCGAGAATTAATTCTGCAAAAGCTGATTTTGGGTCTAGTTATATAATGCAATGCATTTTGATATCAGTACTAGGGGGTATTAATCCGAATGGTGGATTTGGTGCTGTGCCAGGAGTTATAATTGCAGCATTTATTTTACAGATGTTATCTTCTTATCTTAATACCTTCCCGGATATAAGTAACTATTACCGTGACCTGATTTGGGGGTCTTGCATTAATTCTTGTATTGATTGCAAATTATTATTCTGATAAGCGAAAGATGAGAAAAATAAGAAAGAATAATTTTTGATAAATATTATGAGAAAAGCTATTTGCATAAATAAAAGACTATTTTGTATATTCGGAACTTATTGATTATTCAACATATCTAATACAATTAAGACTGTTTGTTGAATCATAAAAAGAATAGAGAGAAACAAGATGAAATATGGTATTTACTATGCATATTAGGGAAAAAGAATGGACTAGTGATTACTTTAAATACATTGATAAGGTCAAGGAACTGGGATTTGATATTCTTGAAATTTCCTGTGGAGCATTTAAAAAGATTACACAACAGATGAGCAGTTACTTAGAATAGGGGGAATATGCTAAGGAAAAAGGGATTATTTTAACAGCTGGATATGGTCCTCAGAAAGATGAAAATCTAGCCTCGCTGATGAAGCTGTACATGCAATTGAATTTTTTTAAAGAAACACTTCGAAAACTCCATTTGATGGATATTCATATTTTAGGTGGAGGGACTGTATTCTTATTGGCCGAGTTGATTTTAATAGTGATATTAATAAAGAGCGTGATTTTGAAACTTCTAAAAAAATATGAGACTTGATTGCAAAAATATGCAGAGGTATGATATTACACTTGGAATGGAAGTACTTAATCGTTTTGAAGGCTATCTTATCAATACTTGTGATGAATGTTTAAAGATATAGTTGATGCTGTCAGGAAACAATCGAGTAGGGTGTGATGTTAGATACATTTCATATGAATATTGAGGAAGATAATATTGGAGATGCTATCAGAAAAGCTGGAGATAAGCTGGTGCACTTTCATATGGGAGAACGAAATCGTAAAGTTCCCGGTAAAGGCACTATGCCATGGGCCGAAATCGGACAGGCGCTTCGAGACATTAATTATCAGCATGCGCAGTTATGGAACCATTTTGTCTTACAGGGGGAGAGTTGGACAAGATATAAAAGATTTGGCGAAATCTTTTAACAGATACCTCAGAAGCAAAATTGGATGCAGATGCTAAACATTCATGTGAATTTGTGCGTCATGTTTTTGAATTATAATAAAAATAGCCTACTGTGGAATGCTACTACGGTAGGTTTTTTTAAATGAAAGAGGTACACTATGACGAAGTCCATAGAATTACTGAGAATTATAAAAGAACTGCAAGAAAAATGCTGATATGGTAAATGGGCAAGAAATAGAAATGGCAGCAAAGCTTATTGCTAAGTCTACAATGATTTTTGTTGCAGGTTGTGGAAGAACAGGATTTGCAATGCGTGCTTTTTCCAATCGCTTAATGCATTTAGGAAAGCAAGTGCATGTTGTTGGAGATGCTACTACCAGCTATTCGATCCGGAAATTTGTTGATTGTTGGAAGTGGGTCAGGAGAAACGGGAAGTCTAGTAAATATAACAGAGAAAGCCAAGAAGATTGGGGCAGAAGTTTTACTTATTACTATACATGGAGATTCATCGATAGGAAAGCTTGCTGATTATAGGATTATATTGCCGGGATCTACACCTAAAAGTCAATTAAAGAATACAAATAAAAGCATGCAAGCAATGGGGAGTTCGTTTGAACAAATGACATGGCTGGTTTGTGATACATTAGTTATGCATTTAATGCATTTACTGCAAATGAATGAAGAGAAAAATGTTTTTAAATCATGCTAACCTTGAATAAAAACTGTTTTTAATTGTTGGCTGAAAGATATATAAAAAGGAGCTGTAAAAATCAAAATAAAAAGTAATTTTCGGCAATATGAGGTCTGAATTCGGGGTAGTCTGAGCCCGTCGGTACTTGCGAAAAACAAGAGAAACGCAGTTTTCGCTTAGTATCCGTTACGTGGCGAGGCTAGCGAGGAGCGTGCCCGTTTCAGACCTATATTACTTAAACACGATTTTTGCAACCCCTTATTTTAGAGTCTAGCGAGGAGAGTTTATACCACCGGCTGGAACTTCTCTCTTCAAATACTTTCCTGATTCTCCAAAAAGCACTTTTGCCGCCCTTGGCAACCAGCTTTTCCTCTCAGGAACACTTCTTCGATGCGACCCTGAATTTCCAGTCCTTCCAATGGTGCATAGTCCGAGCAGGGAAACCTGGTCTTCTTTGCGAATGGTTTTCTTCTTATTGGGATCCAGCAAAACGATGTCCGCGTCAGACCCTTCCTGCAAGATTCCCTTTTCCGGATACATGCCGTAGAGCTTTGCGGGATTCTCGGAAAGAAGAGCGACCATACGCTCCTTGGAAATTCGTCCTCTACCACGCCTTCGGAGAAAATGACTTCTCCTCTGGTTTCCCGCCGGGCATTCCACCGGGGATTTTTCCGGAAGTCCTCTTTGCCCAGATTCTTCTGCTCCAAGGTGAAGGAGCAGTGGTCAGTACAAATGGTCTGGATTTCCCCATCGGCCAGAGCCTACAATGCTTCCTGATCGGATTTTTCCGAAGAGGGACGATTACATAACGGGCAGAGGTCTCAAAATCAGAATTGTACAGGTCATCGGTCATGGTAAGGTACTGGGGGCAGGTTTCTGCAAATACCACTTGCCCCCGTTTTCTAGCCTCTCGAATCTCATTTAATCCCTTTTCACAGGTCAAATGCACGTCAATAATGGGTGTGTCTACCACATCGGCAATATAGAGCATACGGTTAATGGCCTGCCTCCGCATCATCCGGACAGGAAAGATAGTGGGAAGATACGGATTTTCTCGTATTCTCGTCGGCGCTGTATTTTTCTGTAAAGCCGCAATCATGCCGAGTATTCTCGCAGTGCACGCCGGTGATTCCGCCCACTTCTTTTCAGCCGCTTCAGAATGTAAAAACATATCTTCGTCATCTACCTGAATATCATAGGTCATGTAAACTTTGAAGGTGCTAAGTCCCTCATCCATCATATCCTGACATTGCTTGCTGGCCTCGTCATTCCAGTCACTGATGGACATGTGGAAGCCATAGTCGCAGGAAGCGCCTAAATTAGCCTTTTTCTGCCAATTTTTAAAGCCTTCCATCAGGGTTTCGCCCTTGTACTGGGTGCCGAAGTCCACAATACTGGTGGTTCCACCGGCGATAGCCGCCTAGGTGCCGGAGGGAAAATCATCACAGGTTACGGTGCCTGCAACATGCAGTTCAAAGTGGGTGTGACAGTCAATAAAGCCCGGGAAAATGAGTTTTCCGCCGGCATCAATTCTTTCCACAGCATTTTCGGAAGCCAAAGCGGCATCCTTCTCGGCCTGGAAATTAGGGCTGTCCTTTCGGAAAATTTTTTTGATTTTCTCCCCTTCCACAAGGATGTCTCCAAGGAAACTTTCTCTGGGGCTTACGAGGGTTCCGTTTTCAATCAGGATCATAGTTCCTCCTTATATAAAAAGAACAGCAAGTCAACGACTCTATAACGACTCAAAGAATCGAATGGTTTAATAAATTCCTCAAAAAAATTATAGCATAAAGCAGGAAATGCATAGGGGCATTGCAAAAAGATAGAATTATTTATTTCCTACTGGACAAAGTTAGCATTAACTAATATAATCCACTTTGTAGTTGGTTTATATTAACTAACCAAAGGGGAGAGGATGGAGAAGGATAATTTTTGCAAAAAGAAAAGAGGGATAGAGGATTATATTGCAGAGCATATCTGCCTGAATGCCCCGGTGATTACAGGACTTAAGCCTTCTGCCATTATCACGGTAACAAAGGCGGAGAAACAGATTTTGGAAGAACTGTTTTCAGGAACCGAGATTTGTGTGATTAGTCTTCATAGCGGGAAGAAGGAAAGCATTCTCCTATACCAAAGGGAAAAGCTGGAAGAGCTTCTGAGCAGAAAGGCTGTGCAAAGCTTTTTACAGAGCTTGGCTGTGGGCTATGGGAATTTCTCCTTAGAGGAAGTTTTATGGCATTTCACAGAGCGCTTCTCCCTGTATAAGGAAAAGCAGGCGGATTTTCCCCATGAGGTAGGTGTTTTTCTCGGGTATCCTCTTCGGGATGTGAAGATTTATATGAAGAATCCTTTAGCGAAGGCGAAGCTCACCGGCTATTGGAAGGTCTTTGCCGAGGTGGAGAGTGCACTAGCTTGCTTTCAGGCTTACGACATGTGCATTCAAAGCTTTTACCCTGATGTTGAAATCCGGCAAGCTGTAGAGATTTGGTGATGGCTATCACATTAAGAAACGCCAGGTGGCTTAAGAGAAAAAGATATTATAAAAGAATAAGCTATTATAAAAGAAAAACCTGACAAAAAAAGAAGCGAAATAGTGTTGCGTTAGCAACAAATAAACCCTAACAAAGTGCTAGGATATAGAACAAGAGGAAAAATAAAGAATCCTCGAAGAAAAGGTAATCTAAATATTGAATAATTCAATATTTTGAGGCATAAAAATCAAGGAGGACAAAAAGATGATTCATGTAGTATTTTTCAGCCAGACAGGAAACACAGAGGAGATGGCAAAGGCAGTTACTGAGGGAATCCAGGCAGGCAGGCAGGAGGCTAAGATGGTTAGCGTATCCGATATTTCTGCAGCAGACTTGGCAGGAGATGCAGTTTACGCATTAGGATGCCCTGCTATGGGGAGATGAAGTACTGGATGAAGGCGAGATGGAGCCCTTCGTGAGGATTTACTCGGTTCCGTTTCGGCAAAGAAGATCGGACTTTTCGGATCCTATGACTGGGGCGATGGACAGTGGATGCGTGATTGGGAAGCAAGAATGACCGGTGCAGGTGCCGTAATGGTGGCGCCTCCCGTTATCTGCAACAACACTCCCGATGAGGAAGGACTGGCAAACTGCAAGGCTCTTGGAGAGGCTTTGGCAAAGGCTTAAGAGCGATTAAAACCCTGAGCAAGAGGGTGTAAAAATCAATATAATAATCTTTTTCGGCAATATAGGGTCTGAATTCGAGGGGTGAGTCTGAGCCCAGTCGGTACTGCGAAAAACAAGAGAAACGTTGTTTTTCGCTTAGTATCCGCTACGTGGCGAAGCTAGCGAGACGTGCCCCTTCAGACCCTATATTGCTTAGAAAAAGATGATTTTTACACCTCTTTACTATCTATTTTCATCGATAATGGAGAAAAACCCGAGAAATCCGCGTCTAAACAGCTGTATCTTAAGAAAAATACAAGAAAGAACTTCGAATGTAGTTTCGTAAAACTACTTGACGGGGTTTATCAGATGATTTAAGCTATTAAAGAAATATAATTAAAAATATTGATACATGAAGAAGAATATTCCTTCTCCATCAGCAGAAAAGGACACGGAAAAATGGATCAGTTAAAAAATAGAGGTTTAGAAATTCCTTTGATTCAGGGGAATGGGGTAGGAGTTTCCCTTTCCCGCTTAGCAGGGGGCAGTGGCAAAAACCGGAGCTATGGGTCGCATCAGTACAGCAGACTGCGGCTATCGAGAAGAGGACTTTCGCCGTTTTCCTGAGGAAGCCAATCTTCGCGCTTTGCGAAAGGAAATCCAAAGAGCGAAGCTGCTTAGCGAAGGAAAAGGAATGATCGCCATCAACGCCATGGTTGCTACAAGACAGTGGGAGGATGCCATAAAAGTCGCTGTGGAAGAGGGAATTGATGCAGTGATTTCCGGGGCTGGACTGCCCTTAAGTCTACCGGAGATTGTACCGGAAGGAACGGCTTTGATTGCGCCTATTGTTTCCAGCGGAAGAGCTGCCAAGGTTTTGCTTAAGACCTGGAGTCAAAAATACCAAAGAACTGCAGATTTTGTAGTTCTGGAAGGCCCTTTGGCAGGGGGACATTTGGGCTTTAAGGCGGCAGAGGTGGAAGAAGCTACAGCTAAGCCCTTGGAGGAACTGATTCCGGAGGTACTTTCTGTATTGCAGGTTTTCGAAGAAGAGTTCGGACGGAAAATTCCCCTCTTTGCAGCAGGAGGCATTTGGAGTAGAGAAGACATTGTGCGGATGCAGAAGGCCGGGGCTTACGGTGTACAGATGGCCACCCGCTTTATCGGTACCAAGGAATGTGATGCCAGCACTGCCTATAAAGAGTACCTCATTTCCAAGAAGGAAAATGACCTGGAAATCATCCATAGTCCGGTGGGTATGCCGGGAAGGGCGGTGAAAGAGCCCCATGCTGGAGAAAGCTCGGCCTTAGCGGAAGGATTGCTCCCAAGCATTGCTCCGTTGCATACACGGCTGTGACCCAGGAACGGTGAAGTATATTACCCATGCCCTTTATTTCCGCAGTGGAGGAAATGTGGAGGAAGGTCTCTTCTTCTCCGGGGCAAATGTGGAAAAGCTTCGGGAAATTGTTTCTGTGAAGGAAGTCGTTGACGAGCTGTTCCCTCGAGAGGATAATGACCGGCTTCTTCATTTGTTCCAAAGGGAGGAAGTATACAGCTTTTAAACTTTTTCATTTTAATTAAAAAGGAAAAACGAGCTTATAGCGGAAAAGGATAATTTTTCTGCCCGCCTTTGTCGAATAGAATACTAAGAAATCTATGCAAAGGAGGCAAAATGGAGATTAAAGCATTCCCCGGAGGAAGAGGAATTTCAAAGCTACATACCGGGAACAAGTCAGTTTCGAAGAACGAAAAAACCGAAGCCAAAGCCAAGGAAGGCTCTTCGGTACGGAAAGACAGTATTCAGCTCAGTGCGGAGTATGAAGCATTTTCTCAAAAAGCAAAGGGGCAGGAAGAAGACAACGACTTTGCTGACGTCGCTTTCCGATCTTTTGAAGGATATGGAAAAGGATGTAAAAGATATCAATAAGCAGAAGGACTTTCAGCAGGAATGGGCATCCCGGCTGGAAGAGCTTGAGAATGCGAAAAAATCCGGAGAGGAGGAATCCAAGGCCTTTAAGGATGAGACTGATGCTTTCCGCATTGCTCTATTGTACGGCTCCGGAAAGGCTGTAAGTCCGAAAGATCTGGAATTTTTAAAGGAAAAAAATCCTAAAGCCTATGTCATGGCCATAGCCATGAGAAGCCTGCAAAAAACCGTTGAAGAGGACAAAAAGAAGAAATCCATTCGAGGAGAAGAAAAAGAAGAGCAGGGAGACAATGGTATGGACGCCATGAAAGATGCTATCCAAGAGTCCTTAGAGAAAAAGAAAGGCCTGGAAGCAGAAGGAATGAATCCGGTAGAGATGAATATGGAAGAAATGGATACAGGAGAGATGGAAACAGAATAAAAAGCAGAAATTACTGAGCCTCGGCGAAGCGAAGGACTATAGAAATTGTAAAATAGAAGCGACAGATGTAATATAGGTCTGTAAGAGGGCAATCTGAGCCCGCCGGTACTTACTGAAAGCGAGCAAAGCGAAGCTTGAAGTTAGTACCGCTGCGAAGGCGAGGTTAGCGAGAGCGTGCCCGATTTCATGTCTATACTGCATCTGAGCGTATACCTCTAATTTTTCCGGGTCCTTCCCTCCGCAGGGGCGAAGTTAGCGAGAGCGTGCCCCGATTACAGACTAATCCTGCATCAGAGCGCATTAAGCGGAATGCTCCTTTGCTTCTTCCGAAAGCTTCTCCTTCAGCCAGCCCCCCATAACGACGGCCTGGTTAAAACGCTCTTCTTTAGTAGCATAGAGAAGGGTAACATTTTCATGAGCAAGATGCTCTCTAACCAAAGCAATAAATTGCTCCTTCTCCGGATTCTTCTCCAGCTCTTCCCAATACTTTTTCTCAAATAAGGAAATTCTCCTCTTTATGATTGAAAGTTTTGCGAAGAAAAATAGAAGGAGCTCATCTCCCTTCGCCCAGTTATCCAAAGCGGCACGTTCCTTTGTGATGCCTCGTGGCCAAAAGTCGATCCGTCAGGATACGAAATCCATCCTTATCTGTTTTTCTTCATAAATTCGTTTACATTGAATAGAATACATTGTATAGCTCTCTTTCTACTGCGTGTTGAAGATTTTCTCTTTTGCAAGAGATTTTTCCGGTGCTTCCCAGAAGATAAGATTTTGGGCAAATGATGTTTTGACTGGAACTTGTTCAGCTTCCGAAAATAAAACGATTTCTTATATCGGATTAACCGCCCATAGGGGCGGCTTTCCTGATTCTTAATGAGTATCGTTTGCAAAGCAAATGTTACTTTGTTTATTCTTAATACCTATCGCGAGTGGTGGTATACGCTAGCTTCTATATTCTTAAAGGCTATCGCCGGTAAAAGCATACGACCTCTCGTTTATGCTGTTTCCGGGAAGAAAATCTTCATGTCATCTTCTACGGTTCCGATTCCGGCAATGCCGAAGTTCTCTACAAGAACCTTTGCTACATTGGGAGAAAGGAAGGCGGGAAGAGTTGGTCCAAGGTGAATGTTCTTTACTCCTAAGTAGAGAAGGGCAAGAAGAACGATAACAGCCTTCTGCTCGTACCAAGCAATGTTGTATGCCAATGGTAACTTGTTTACGTCGTCTAAAGCCGAATACTTCCTTCAGCTTTAAAGGCGATTAAGGCTAAGGAGTAGGAGTCGTTACACTGTCCGGCATCCAAAACTCTTGGAATTCCACCGATATCGCCAAGATCCAGCTTGTTGTACTTATACTTTGCACATCCTGCGGTTAAGATTACAGCATCCTTTGGAAGTGCCTTAGCAAACTCTGTGTAGTAATCTCTCTTCTTCTGTCTTCCGTCACAACCTGCCATAACCACGAACTTCTTGATAGCGCCGGACTTCACAGCCTCTACTACCTTATCCGCAAGGGCAAATACCTGCTCATGAGCAAATCCGCCTACGATGGTTCCGGTCTCGATTTCTGTTGGAGCGGGGCAGGACTTAGCCTGTTCAATGATGGCAGAGAAGTCCTTGATTTCGCCGTACTTTCCTCCGATGTGCTTGCATCCGGGATAACCTGCTGACACCGGTGAGTCCAAAGTCTGTCCTTATAGCTGTCCTTTGGAGGAACGATACAGTTTGTGGTCATCAGGATTGGCCCGTTAAATGGCTCGAACTCTTCCTTCTGCTTCACCAGCATTTCCGTAGTTTCCCTGCGAAGTGCTTATACTTCTTAAAGAATGGATAGTAGTGGGCAGGAAGCATCTCGGAGTGGGTGTAAACATCTACGCCGGTGCCTTCTGTCTGGTCAAGGAGCATTTCCAGATCCTTAAGGTCATGTCCGGAAACCAGAATTCCGGGATTGTTACGAACACCGATATTTTACGGTAGTGATTTCAGGATTTCCGTAAGCGGAAGTATTTGCTCCGTCAAGAAGAGCCATACCCTCTACGCCGGCCTTACCGGTCTCTAAGGTAAGGGCTACCAAATCGTCTACGGAAAGGCTGTCATCTAAAGTAGCGGCAAGAGCCTTCTGGATGAAAGCATCTACATTGGCATCATCCTTTAAAAGAGCGTTTGCATGCTTGGAGTAAGCGGCAAGACCCTTTAATCCGTAGGTGATTAACTCTCTTAAAGAGCGGATATCTTCATTTTCAGTAGCTAAAACACCGATGCTCTGTGCAAAAACAGGATAATCCTTTTCTGCCACTTCTACAGTTCGCTTTAGGAAGCTTGGAGCTATCGGAAAGAGTAGCTCTTACAGCATCTCTCATAGCGAAGGTTTCCTTGATATTTTCCACGATAGCATCGTTATCAAAGTTTGCATTGGTAATAGTGATGAAAAGGTTCATAGTTACTCTGTGGTTTAATTCCTGAGAAACTTCCTTTCCCTCAGCTCTTAACTGCTGAGCCACAGCGGATAATCCCTTGGTGGCATAAACCAAAAGATCCTGCATAGCGATTCACTTCCGGCTTCTTTTCCGCAAACACCGGATACAGTACAGCCCGGGAACAGTTTGCTGTTTCCTGACACTGATAACAAAACATCTTATTTTCCATTTTTCCTCCTGAAGAAAAATTCCTAGACTCATTACTTTGCTTATCATACCTAGGAAATGAGAAAAAGTGTTGCAGAGGCAACAAAACGCTGATAAACTCTGTATATATAAAATACAATATTTGAAAATTTAAGTATTTTTATATAAGCTATAGGGGAAAAATGCATAGAGGATGAATAGAAAATCGAGTCCAATAGAGAAGAATCACGAATAAGGGAACATGAAATGGAATAGGGCTTTGTTTTATTTTCGCTAGTGTAAACTATCTGAAAGAGAGTATTATAGATAAAATTTAAGAAAATAAATGAAATAACAGGAGAGAAGAAAAATGGGTCAGGAAATGAAGGAAAAAGAATAGTACTGAGGAGAGCTGTCAATGTGGAGAAGGCTATCATGAGCATACTTGCGCTTGCTCAGGGAGGCACTGAGGAAAGCACTTGCGGAAATGGGTTCGACTCCCATGGGCATTCTTGCATGGTCGCTCGAGGAAAATCATGGAGAGGGCTGTACCTGCCCGGATTGCGAGGAAAAAAGAACGCATCAAGGGATAGGAGATAAGGACTTTTCCGTGCTTAGTGGGAAGGAAAGAGAAGCATTGCAAAGGGGGGAAGTCTCCTTTACCTCCGTGCATAGTAGGGAACAGGAAAAGAAGAAGCATTTGAAGGGGATGAACTTCTTCGCTACAGAGATTTGGAAATTTTTCAATGGGGTGGAGACGGAGAATCTGAATGCCCTTTCTGTACTGCATGAAAAGCTATGTTCGCTCCTATAAGAAAGGGGAGATTGTTCATTTGGAGGAAAAGAATGAGCAACACGTAGGAGTAGTCTTACAAGGCAGTATCCATATGTTGAAGACAGATGTGTGGGGAAATGAAACCCTTCTTACCTATATGAATGAGGGAGAAATCTTCGGAGAGACCTTCGGCAATAATACCGGTGAGGGAGAGTATGTCAGCTTTGTGGCGGCCAGCAAGGCGGAGGTACTGTTTATTTCCTTCCAAAAGGCCATCCACGTCTGCAAAAACCGTTGTGCCTTCCACTTCCGCTTGATTGAAAATCTTTTTGATTTGATTGGAAAGAAAAATATTCAGCTGATGGAAAAAATTGAGGTGACTTCTCGAAGCAACCTTAGAGAGAAGATTTTAGCCTACCTTTCCTTACAGGCACAAAAACAAAAATCCAAGTATATTGAACTGGGACTAAGCCGTACGGATATGGCACAGTTTTTATGCACCAACCGCTCCGCCATGACCAGAGAGCTTTCCCAGCTAAAGGAGGAAGGAATTATCGATTTTGACCGGAATACCTTTATTTTGAAGCAGTAGAGGGAAGAAAAAGGATTTGAGGAATGATCCGGCAGAAAGCTTATTGTATGGTTCGATAAAAAGAATACAAGGCAAAACAAAAGGAACTGTAGAAGGAGAAAAATCTCTTTCACAGTTCCTTATTTCTGTATCGCCAAGAGCAGTTCACATGCTGTCGAATATATAAAAATACCCTATACTGGCTTTCAGTCTATCATAGAAGGAACAAAAAGGGTAATGAAATTTTTCTAAAAAGCGCGTGATATCCGATGAAATAAAAAGAAGCTATAAAAAATCAAGATTATTAAGCAGGGTTTTCAGCAATATAGGTCTGAAATGGGGTAATCTGAGCCCGCGGGTACTTACGAAAACGAATAGCATGAAGTTTTCGTTTAGTACCTGCAGGGACGAAGTTAGCTGAGCGTGCCCCTGATTCAGACCTATATTTCATAGAAAAACCAAATTGATTTTCTATAGCTTCTTATTTGTAACTCTTTCGATATTACGCCCTGTGCGCTTGCCGGATACTTCTTCTCCAGCTTCTCCAAAATATCCAGGTAATGCTTCTGTACGCCCTTGGCAGTTTGCTCGTCCTCGAAAATCTGGCTCTTCTCATTGATTTCCTTGAAATCTTCTTCGCTTAGACCTCTTTCCGCAAAGGGATATACCACACTGTTTTTCCTTCTCGATATGAAGCTGTAATAGTGAGCATAAGCCATAGCATAGGATAAGATGTCCAGCTTTAACTCCAGACGGGGATTCTTCTTATACTCGTTCAGGGCGGTTTCCAATGATAAAACATCCGCTCTTCCTAAATCATGCTCCACCAGCATACCGTGAGTTACCAGCTTGTCTCCAACAGGTCCCAACTTCTTTACCATCACAGGGAAGAGGAATTTCTCTTCCTTACCGTGGTGATGCTTATCCGCATATTCCCGAACAAACTCGATAATTTCCCGGAAATCCTCATCAGAACTTCCCCTCCCGCATCAGTTTGCAGACAAATATTACGGATAACGCCTAAAAGCTCTATTGATGTTGGCATGGTCTTCTTCCATAGAATTACACTTTGATTCATAAACTTCCTCTTTTCGTATTTTTCTGAAATTTTTGCAATAGCAATAGGAGAAGGGTTTCTTCAAAGTGATGACCCCTCAATAAAAGATTCCTATAAAAATATAGTATCGCCGGTGCTATGGCATTACGCCAGCCTTTAATCTGAACCGGCAGTATTTTCCCTTTATCTGTAAATGCTGTAATGGTTTTCATCAGAAGAATCCATATGGAGCTTGGTATCCTTTAACATACCTTCCATAATTTTTCTTCTCAACTGATAGTAAACCTTAGGGATCTCCGAAACGGCCTCCCAGAAGGGCATGAATATCCTCTTCCTCTTTGCCAGGAGGTTCTATCCACATCCTGCTCTGTTAAGACATTAACTCTGTCTGGGGCATACCGTTTTAAAAGAGAATCGTCAATCTTTCTGTAAGCGTCGCTGGCATCAGAGTCAGCCTCCCAAAGCGTGCTTCTGTCCAAACTGAAAGGCGATATCCTCTAAGGAAGAAAGACGGGAACTGTCCTCTGCCAGAACAGTTGTAACCAAAAAGCATAGCGAGCTTCCGCATCCTGCACTCTTTTCCTGCAACCATCCGTGAATGTTCATCACGTCAATCAATTCATTTAAAAGGACGTAACTCCTTATTTTACCGTCTTTTCTGCCAAGCTTCCGTCAGCAAAAAGCCTTCCATTGCTCTTTTTCGCCGTAAGCTACAATATCCTTAATCAGCTCTTCCTGAAGCTGAATCTTGTTGTATAACCAATAATGAATCGGCCCTAAAAATGCACTCATTACGCCTCTACCTCTCCTAACTTACTGTTCAATGCCAAAACAAGAGCATCCGGGTTTAATCCGTGAACCATGCAAGCATCCTCCAAGGACTCCATCTGAGAGCTGGGGCAACCAAGACAATGCATTCCTGCCTCCAGTAAAGTATCAATCAACATAGGATACTCATTTACAATCTGTCCTACCAACATATCACTAGTAATCTGTGCCATTATTTTATCCTCCTGTAAACTCTGACTTACAATTTTTGAATCTGAGCAAATTATAGCAAAGAGAAAAAATAAAGTTTGTTGCGATTGCAACATTTGGAGAAAAAAGTATAGGTTCAGAGGATTTTTAGACTTTCTTGAATTTTTAGATTCTTTTTCCTTGACAGTAAAGTTTGTCTTCACTACAATAAAGATTGTAAAAAATTGAATTGCCAAAAATCTTTTGCAAAAAAATCCGAAGAGGAAAGCGAGGACGAAAGGGAATTCAAATAGAACGTTAGTATAGTATAGGAAGGAGTTTTTATGGGATTTTATGATTACAAGGTAGCGGACACCAAGGGCGGAGAGAAGGACTTAAAGGATTTCGAAGGAAAGGTAGTATTGGTGGTAAACACTGCAACAGGTCATGGATTTACTCCCCAGTATAAGGAGCTGGAGGAGATGTACGAGGGCATTCCATGACAAGGGACTGGAGATTCTGGACATCCTGCAATCAGTTTGCCGGACAGACTCCCGGAACCGATGAGGAAATTCATGAATTCTGTACTTTAAACTACAATACTCAGTTCCCTCAGATGAAGAAGGTGGATGTAAATGGAGAAACCCAGATTCCTCTTTACCGTTTCTTAAAGGAGCGACAGGGCTTTAAGGGCTTCGGAGAAGGCAAGATGGCCGATCTTCTTCGTGATATGCTTCCCAAGATTGATCCGGACTATGAGAAGAATCCGGAGATTAAGTGGAACTTTACCAAGTTCTGGTGGACAGAGAAATGTTGTGCCGCTTTGAGCCGACAGTAGACATGGCAGAAGTAAGAAAGGCTGTGGAAGCGGCACTGTAATGCTTCCATTTGTCAAATCAGCTTAGAAGCTGTTTCTCCGTACATATAGTATTGAATAAATAGAAATAATGTAAAACAGCTCGTTTTGCATAAATAGCATAAAAGAAAAAGCCGGACGGTATTTCAAAGTCCGGGCTTTTTACTATATAATGCCTTTCGGGTGTCACGATGTATTTCAGTGACCACCTGTTCTTGCAAAGATTAGAAAAGAGTCTATATGCCGATAGACAAAAGAAGAACAAAGCATAAACCGTAAATTAATGGACTTTTTGGACCAAAGTCCCAATGACCTTTTGCTGTGGAAAAATATGAAGCAGGCTTTGGAAAAGGGCGGTTTAAAGCTCTCTATGAGGAGAAGCCTGGAAGCTGAAGGCAGGAGAAAAGTATTATGTGACAAGGAATGGCTCTGCTTTGATTGCCTTTGTCCTTCCCAAGGGGGACTTCAAGGGCTTCCAGATGATGGCCAGCCACAGTGACTCTCCGGTTTTCAAAATCAAGGCCAATGCGGAAATCGGAATTGACAAGGAGTATCTGAAGCTGAATGTGGAGAAGTATGGCGGAATGATTTGCTCCCCCTGGCTGGACAGACCGCTGTCTTTGGCGGGAAGAGTCATTTGCAAGACAAAGGGAGGGTAGAGACCAAAGCTCTTAAATGTGGATAGAGACAATGATTATCCCGAACCTTGCCATTCACATGAACCGGGAGGTCAACGACGGCTATGCCTTCAATGCCCAAAAGGATATGCTGCCCTTATTTTCCTCCTTCCAGGAGAAGGGAGCCTTTCTGGAATTTATCGGAAAGGAACTGGGGGTTAAGCCGGAGGATATTCTGGATACGGACCTCTTCCTTTACAACAGGGAAAAGAGCTTGCATCTTAGGGGCAAGGAAGAATATCTTTGCGACGGAAGACTGGATGATTTGCAGTGCAGATTTTTCCTCCTTACAGGGAATTTTGGCGGCTAAGCCCAAGCAAAAGCGTAGCAGTTCATTGTGTCTATGACAATGAAGAGGTAGGCGACAGTACCAAGCAGGGTGCAGCTTCCACCTTCCTAAAGGATGTGTTAATGCGGATTATCCGTGCCTTCGGAAAGACCGAAGACGAGTATTTGCAGGCTTTGCAGAACAGCTTCCTGCTTTCTGCGGACAATGCTCATGCGGTACATCCCAACCAGCCGGATAAGGCGGATCCCACAAACCGTCCTTATATCAATAAAGGAATTGTCATTAAGTACAGTGCCAACCAGAAGTACACTACGGATGGAATTTCCGGTGCCATTTTCAAGCAATTTTGCGAAAAGGCAAAGGTTCCTTTCCAGATTTTCACCAACAGGTCCGATATGTTGGGAGGCTCCACCCTTGGAAACATTTCCAACAGCCAGGTAGCCCTGAATACGGTGGACATCGGTTTGGCTCAGCTGGCTATGCACTCCCCCTTCGAAACCGCAGGGGTGAAGGACACCAGATACATGGTGGAAGTAGCTAAGCTGTTCTACCCTCCTCCGTTTTGGGAAGGGAGACGGAAATTACGAAATTCTCTTTTCGTAAAAACCGCTTTCTTTTGGTCTGAAAAGGAGAAAAGAACCAAAGGAAAGATCGCTCAACCTGTGTTGCGGAAGACTCGTGACACGATTTCAGCAATTAGAATTGAAGAGGAATAAGTATGGATCAGAAAAAAATTAGTTGGAAAATGCTGGCGTTTATGGCCTTTTCCACAGTATGGGGATTTGGAAACGTAACCAACGGCTTCGTATGGTTCAACGGAATTCAGGTTATTTTCAGCTGGATTTTCATGTTTGCCCTTTATTTTGTCCCTATATGCCTTAATGGTAGGGAGAGCTGGGCTCTGCATTTAAGCATGCAGGAGGCGGTGTAGCTCCTGGATCAGAGAAACCTTAGGCACAAAAGCTTGCTTACTATGCAGGTTGGACCTATTGGGCTTGTCATATCACCTACATTGCCAGTAAGCCAAGTGGCGGACTGAAGGCATTGTCCTGGGTAATCTTCCGTAGCGCAGAGCTTTATGATAAGCTCCCCACGCTCATGATTCAGTTGATTACCTTTGCTTTGCTCATTATCTTCTGCTATGTAGCCAGCAAGGGCTTAAACCCCTTGAAGAAGATGGCTACCTTGGCAGGCTCAGTATGTTTATTATGTCCCTGCTCTACATTGTCATGATGTTTTGCGGCACCGGCTATCAATCCTAAGGAGACTATGTTTTCTTTGGTTTCAGCTAAAGAACCTGATTCCGAATTTCCGTTTGGAGTATTTTACTTCTCTTTCCATCCTGGTATTTGCGGTAGGCGGATGTGAGAAGATTTCTCCTTATGTAAATAAGGTAGAGAACCCCAGTAAGGGCTTCCCCAAGGGAATGATTGCTCTGGCTATCATGGTTGTGGTATGTGCTATGCTGGGAACCATCGCTATGGGTATGATGTTTGACCCTGCATTAATCAATGAGAGTAAGGAAGCGTTTGACTCCTATGCGGCAAACGGATCCTACTGGGCATTCCAGAAGCTTGGCCAGTACTATCACGTAGGTGACACTTTACTGGTAATTTATGCGCTTTGTAACGTAATCGGACAGTTTTGCGGTTTTGATTATAAGTATTGATGCTCCCCTTCGTATGCTTTTGGACAATGAAGAGACTCGTCCTTTCTTCCCCAAGAAGCTCTTAAAGCAGAACAAGGAAGGAAGCTATGTAAACGGTATTGTCATGGTAGCGGTACTTTCCGGCTCCATCATCCTGGCACAGTCCTTCGTTCCGGGTGCAGCAGCAGTATTAAAGCAGCTGACTAAGTTAAACTCCGTATGTATGCCTCTTCGTTACCTTTGGGTATTCGTGGCTTACATTGCTTTAAGAAAGGCCGGAGACAAGTTCCCAAGAGAGTATTACTTTGTAAAGAACAATGCAGTGGCTCTGGGCTTCGGTGTATGGTGCTTTGCCCTTACCGCCATCTGCTGTTTGATGGGTATGCATTCCGATGATCCTTTCACCATGGCCTTGAATATCATTACCCCGGTAGTGCTTTCTATCTTGGGAATTATCATGCCGATTTTGGCTAAGAACGAAAAGGCCTAAGTCATGGCTTGGACAGAGCAGAACCATCGCCATTCAAGAAGCTTTCATTTTCGTAGAAAACAAAATTTCTTCCCTCTTCCCTCTGTACAGAGGGGGAGGGAAGATTTATTATCTTTAAGTAATAGGAAAGAAACGAAGCAGACCTTACTGCATAACGGAAGAGACAGCCACATGGACAGGCAGGAGTCGGATAAGGAAATTCTTTCCTGCCGCTATAGAGAAAAAGAGGATGGAAAATGAAGGAAGGAAGAAGCGTATCAAAACCGGGAACTATCTTGGCTTTTTATTTAATGAGCGCGTTTTAGATGAGGGCAGGAAATCCGCGAGTGCCCCTCCTGGATCGTCTGCCCTTTATTTCCATTTACAAACCAATCTGGATGAGTTCTTTATGGTGCGGGTGGGCACCTTGATGCGACAAATGCGCTCAAGAAAACTACGGGACAATAAAACGGATCTTACCAGTGAAGAACAGGTGGATTTGATTTTTAGAAGAGATTCAACGCCTGGAGCAAAAAGCGGAAAAAGAAATTTATGAGCAGGTTATGGGAGAGCTGGAGCCGGTGGGCATCCACATCATTAACTTCAAAGACTGTCCAAGGCGGAGCAAAGTCAGCTGAAATCTACTTTGACCAGGCTATTCGCCCCTACCTTTCTCCCATGATTGTGGGAAAGACGCAACCTTCCCTTCTTACAGAACCGAGAGCTTTATGCGGTGGTACGTCTGGAAAAGCAAGAACGGAAAAAGAAAGCTGGGCATTGTGCCCTGCTGGAGACAGTCTTCTAAACGACTCATCGAGATTCCCGGAAGAAAGGCTACCACATGCTGTCCGAGGAGTTGATTTTACACTTTGTTTCCAAAGCTTTATCGGCTATCAGATTAAGGAAAAAGTCTATCCTTCGGATTACCCGAAATGCGGATATTGACGCTACGGATGTCTACGATGAGGATCTGGATTATCGAGGCATGATGGAGCGACTTCTAAAGAAGCGAAACCGTTTGAATCCGGTGCGATTGGAATTTACCAGAGATCTGCATAAGTCCGTGAAGAAAAAGATAGCGGAGCATCTTGGCATTTCCATAAGCACATCCTGACTGCGGAACACCCTTGGTTGTCCTTCCTCTTTTACCTTACAGAACAGCTTTCGAGAGAAGACGGAGCTCTTCTACCCGAAGTACAGCCCCGAAGCTCTGCCTACATTCAAAGGGAATCAATCCTTTCTCAGGGTAGAACGCCGGGGATTTGATGCTGTCCTACCCCTACGAAAAGCATGAAGGGATTTTTGAGGCTTTGTTGCAGGACGCGACCAGAGATCCTTCCGTGGTTTCCATTAAGATTACCTTGTACCGGGTAGCCAGCCATAGCCAGATCGTGGATATCCTTTGTGAAGCCGCGGAAAAATGGAAAAGGAAGTCCTGGTTTTGGGTGGAGCTTCGGGCAAGATTCGACGAAAGCCAACAACATCGAAAATGTCCCATCGTTTGGAGGATGCAGGCTGTCAGGTAATCTATGGTCTGCCCAATTATAAGGTACATTCCAAGCTTTGCTTAATTGCGAAACAGACGGAACAGGGCATCCACTACATTACCCAGATCGGAACCGGTAATTACAATGAAAAAACCGCTACTTTGTATACGGATCTTTGCCTAATGACGGCAAATCAAAGTATCGGAAAGGATACAGAAGTTTTCCGTACCCTTCTTTTGGGAGAAACCGTGGAATCTACGGAGGCTCTTTGGGTAGCTCCCACGGTTTACAAAATCGTATCCTGGAAAAAATCCAGGGAGAAAAGAAAAAATGCGAAGAGGGCAGAGGCAGCTATATCGGTTTAAAGTTAAATGCTCTTACGGATAAGGACATTATTGATGCCTTGATTGACGCGTCCAGCAGGGGTAGTGATTCAGCTTCTGGTACGGGGCATCTGCGCCTCATCCCGGAATTCCGGGAAAGACGGAGAATATCTCCGTTCGAAGCATCGTTGGCCGGTATCTGGAGCACTCCCGGATTTATCGTTTTGGACAGGGAGAGGAAGAGGAGCTTTACATTGCCAGTGCGGACTGCATGACCAGAAACACCCTTCGAAGGGTGGAGGTGGCTGTGCCCATCTGGGATCCTGAGAACAAGAACCGGGTTCGGAAAAATCTTTGACAGGCTTCCAAGATACGGAAAAAGGAAAATGGCTTCTTTCCGACGGACTTTATCATGATCCGGATCCTATGCCGGAGGAACGATTGGATTCTCAAGATTACTTCTACCGGGAAGCCTATCGAAGAGCGGAACAGGAGAAAAAAGCGAAGGAAAAAAGCTAAGGAAAAAGCTAAGAAGTAAAGCCAAGGAACAAGCTTGAGAAATACAACTAAGGAATAAAAATGGTCTATATCTTTGCGGCCCACAAGGAGAAGTAGAACATCTTATCAAGAAACTAAGTCTGGAAACGAAAGAAACTTCGTTTCCCTTTTTACAATATGCAGGGAAGAGATTCTCCTGACCATCACCGGACAGGGACAGATTAATGCTTCTGTATCTGTTGCGGCGACTTTGCTAGAGGAAAAAAAGCCAAAAAGGGAGATTTGCTTCTATCCTTGGGAAGCGCGGCAATTCTAGGAAGAACCCGAGCGGCAGAAGATTTGTTAGGCCGTTGGTTTTGGATTCAAAAGCTGGAGCAGGAAAGCACAGGCCGGCTGCTTTTATCCGGATTTACTGTATAAGCTGGATTTTCCGGAAGCCGGGCTTTTAACGGGGGATAAGATTTTAGAGATTGATTCTATGGGGCGTAGAGATACCGTCTCCGAAGGGCACAGCGACTCCAAAGAAGATATAGTCTCCGAAAGACACAGCGATTCCAAAAAGAACACAGCGACTCGAAGAACATATCGTCTCCGAAGAACCAAAGCGACTCAAAGGAGTTAGCGGATTGGATAACACCTTACTTTTACGATATGGAAAGTGCCGCGGTATTTCAGGCAGCAAATTTCTATTTGGCTCCCGAAGATTTCTTTTTCTTCGTTGTGTAACGGATTTTTGAGGTAAGTCCCGATGAAAAAACTTCCTTTCTCCCTTATCCCGGCAGGAAAGAATGCAAAGCTCTTTTTGCAAAAGGAAGGGATAAAGTTCTTCGTTTCATCGGATTTTTACAGGAAAAAAATCCAAAGAGAAGGAAGGAAGAGGAAGGGGAGCTTGCTTTTCAGCAGCCTTAAAAGTCTTTCCGAAAGCTTGCATTGTTCCTTTGTGATGGAAAAAAACAGCTGGAAAGATTGCTTCGCTATGCCTTCCTGCAAAGGGGATTTCTGCGGAAGAAGTCAGGGAGTATTTAGAGCGGAATTTCGGAAGACGAAATGCAGGGAAAGATGCCCTTCAGGATGCCGAAAATGGGGCTAAAGAAGAGGTTCTAAAAGGAGTTGAGAAGGATATAGATGAGCAAGGTAGGCTTACGTTAATTGATAAAAGAGCAGGGAAAAAAGCCCTTTCCTCTTTGAAGAAATGGATTTTATCGAAAAGAATTTTGCAGGTAAAATGTAATGGCTCAGGGCAATCTGTTGCAGATTCATGACAACGATTCCGAAGTTATATCGCCAATCCCTTGTGAGCGTTCCGGAATCACATTGCCGGAAGGAAAATGCGAAAAAGCTATCCTATCAAGATCATTTTCGGCATATTTATGTGGAGGAGGCACTCTTTGCAGAGCCCGGAAACCAAAGGGGATTTTCACAAAAAATTTCCCAAGGCAAAAGTCATTCCGATTAAGCACTACAAGGATGTGTTTAATCGAAAGAAACAAGGGCAGCTTGCCCAGTCCCATAGCCGAAAGTTGATTTTGGCAAAGAAAGAGGACAAAAGGCTTTTATGATGGCGCGGTGGTGTGCCAGGATTTTTCGGAAAGCCATTTTTGCTATACCTCCCTCCTGATGAATTGCCCTTTCACTGTGCCTACTGTTGTTTGCAGGGGATGTACCCAGCGACAATCTGGTGATGTTTTTGAATCTGGAGGATTATTTTGCCGATTGCAGGAAGTGGATAGCGGAGAAGGGAAGCCTGTATCTCTGCATTTTCCTATGATACGGATTTGCTGGCGATGGAAGAATTTATCCCTATGTGGAGGAATTTGCCCGCTTTTTAAATCAGGAAAATGCTCTTCGTATCGAGGTGCGAACCAAGGCAGGGAGAGAAGGGCTTTGGCAGGAAAAATGCAAAGGTGCCCTTATCTTCGGAGGGCGAAAAACGAATGATTTTCGCCTTTACCCTGTCCCCGGAGGAAATTATAGAAGAGGCGGAGGAGGGAACTGCAGGCTTTTCCTCCCGAATCTTTGCCATTCAAAAAGGCTTTGGAAGAAGGGTATCTGGTGCGGCTTTGCTTTGATCCTATGATTTATCATCCCCGTTGGAAGGAGCTCTATAGTGCTTTTGCTCCAAGAAGTTTTTGAAAAATCCCCATGGAGCAGATTCATGATTGTGGTTGGGAAGCTTTCGGATTTCGGAAAAGCTATTTAAAAAGCTATGGAGAAGGCTTTGCCCTATTCTCCCCATACCCAATTTCCCTATGAAAATACCGGGGGTTACTACCATTATCCCAAGGAGCTGATGGAAGAAATGGAAGGCTTTTTGTATAGCCGTTTTACTGGAAAAGGCTCCTAAGGATCTTCCGTTGGGATAGCCAGGAGTAGACGGTGTTAATGAAAATAGAGGCAGGCAGGAACTAAGACCTGAATCAGAACTAAGGGGAAGCTTGTAAAAAGACACGGGGCATGAGAAGAAAAGGGGTGTGAAATTGGAAAATTTGTGTAAGGAGCAACAGCAAGAGAAGCTGGCGTTGGTCACCGGAGCCTCCGGCGGCATTGAGCTTTGCTATTGCGGAAAAGCCTGCAAAAAGCAGGCTATACCGTCTATGGTATTGGTCGAGACTTTTCGGTCTTGCCCTTCTTTTCAAGCGATTTCTTTGGATTTACGGAAGAAAGAAGAAAGGACAGCTTTTTAAAAAGCCTTCGGGAAAAGGGAAAGCTTGCTATATTGGTGCATTCGGCGGGGTAGCCTACTATGGCTTGCAGGAAAATGTGGAAGAAGCAAAAATTCGAGAGATGACAGAGTTGAATCTGGAAATCCCCATGATATTGACGCAATATTTTTTGCGTGAGTTAAAGGAAAATCGGGGGCACATCATATTCATCTCCTCCGTAACCGCTTTGGAGCGAAATACCTATGGGGCGGTGTACGGGGCAGGAAAGGCAGGACTACTGTCCTTCGCCAGAAGTTTATTTTCCGAATATAGAAAAAGCGGTCTAAAGGTACATAGTATTTTACCGGACATGACGGATACCAAGCTCTACCGAAATGCGGATTTTACCGTGGGAGACGAAGGAAGCTACCTTCTGCCGGAGGATGTGGCTTCGGCAGTGGAAATGCTACTCTCCCAAAGAGAAGGCGTGGTGTTGGAAGAAGTCCTAATCCGGCCACAACGATTTCAAATACAAAAAAAGAAGAGACTATAGATGTTCCGGTTCCATAGAATAGGTCCGAAAGAGGGGCAATCCGAGCCCGTAGAAACCTGCCGAAAGCCGGCTAAGTGAAGGACTGTAAAAATCAATAAATAAAGCGAATGATGCAGTATGGGTCTGTAAGAGAGGCAATCTGAGCCCGTCAGTACTTACTGAAAGCGAGCTAAGGCGAAGCTTGAAGTTAGTACTGTTACGAAGGCGAGGTTAGCGGGAGCGTGCCTCGATTACAGACCCATACTGCATCAGAGCGCATCGTTACAAATAATACAGTCCTTCACTGCGCAGGGGGAGGTTAGCGAGAGCGTGCCCCAATTTTACAGCTATCTGTCGGAAAGTGCTTCAATGTTCTTCCCTCTCTTTAGTCACTATAGGAAGCCTGTGGCCGGATTAGTCGTCTGCTTCCTCCGCCAGCTCTGTTCCTTCCTTTGCAGGAGGCATGAGAATGGAGAAAACCATAAAGCCGAAGAATGCGGCTACCAGTCCGGGAATAATGGCCTGACTAAAGTGGATGCCGAAGAGCATTCCTGGACACATGTTCCAGATAGACTACGGTAATGGTTCCAAGTACCAAAGAGGCAATGGTTCCTGCCGTGGAGGCTTTCTTCCAGAAGTGTCCCAGTACATAGGGGAAGAAGGAACCGGCAGCTCGGAGGGTAAAGCAGAACATCAGGATGGAAACAATGCTCTGGGTGTTGAAAAGAGCAATAAACATGGAAGCAATACCTACCAAAACCATGGTAATCTTGGTTACATTCATAACTTCCTTGCTGCTGGCATTTGGCTTAAGGAAGATTTTGAAAATGTCATTGGCAAAGATGGATCCGGCTCCCAAAAGGTCGGAGTCGGAGCTGGACATGGTGGCGGAGATAACACCGGAGAAGAGCAGGCCGCAAATGATAGCAGGCATGGTGCGAATCGCCAGAATCGGTAAGGCATACCGTGCGCCAACGGAAGCAAATTCATCGGCGGAGAATTTTCCCATGTTAATCAGTGCCAGTACAATCAATCCCAAAACAGTAGGAATAAAGGCATAAATAAAGTTTAACAGTGCGGCAAGCCAAGCTCCCTGCTTTGCCGCCTTTTCATCTCTTGCGGCATAGAAACGGGAAACCGCTTCCTGTCCTACAGAGAAGGTTCCTACGTACATAATGACGAGAGAAAGAATACCGAAGAAATCATAGCCGGCGAAAAGATTCAAGCTCTCCTAGGAACATTTTGAATCACGGCTTCCACACCATCGCCGGCATGGGAGAGGGCGAAAGGTACAGCCGCCATCATACCGATAATAATCAGGAAGACCTGGACAAAAGTCGGTAAGGGGTTACGCTCCAAAGACCGCCCATAATGGAATAAACCGTTACCACTACCGCAACGATGATTACGGAAAGCTTATAGCTCAGTCCCAGCATGGTGGAAAGAATAACGGAGGATGCAATAAACTGTCACTGCGGTAAGCCCTATCAAAAGGAGCGACATGATAATGGCAGTAACCAATCGGAGGATTTTCCGTAACGTCTCCGGAAGTACTCGGTACAGTTTTTACCGTGGCAGCTCGGAACTTGAGGAGCCATGAAAGAGAGAATGACAAAGGCAATTCCCATGGTGATAATGTACCAAGCGGCATAAGCCATAGCCGGACATTCCGTTTTGCACAACGCCTAGAGAGCTGCCCCCTCCGATTTCCGTTGCGGCAAGAGTTCCTGCCATCAGCAGCGGTCCCAACCTACGCCCTGCTACCATAAAGTCCGTGTTACTTGTGATTTTTGTGGAGGAGTACCAGCCGATAAAAAGCATGGCCAGAAGGTAAATCACCACCACAAGACAAACAACCCAATTTGCACCCATAAAATCTCCTTTCTGTTTTTCCAACATGTAGATTGTTATGATTGTAACATGGTTCTATAAATTTGTATTTATTTTTGAAAAATAGAGGGTGGTTTATGCACTTTCTCCTGTTTCTTATGGAAATTTTTCGATTAATCCTTCGCCTTGAAAAACCTCCTAAATAGCCTAAAAATACAGAAATATGAATAGCAAGATATTTAGCAATATGCTCAGGTATAGAGGATAAGGCATTCATCAAAATGATAAGGGATTTAGCGTCGAAGACAGAAAGCCGCTAACGAAAAGTAAAAAATTTGCTAAAGTATAACAAAAAGGGTAGAAGGGATTTAGGAATGACAGAGGGAAGAAGAGGAAGCGTTGCAAAAACAATCGCCGGTGGAGGAATCGGTCTTCTTTTCCCTTTATTTTTCTGCTGTTTTTCGTGATTCGGGAAACTTAGAGCGTTTTTAGAAGAAAAACCCAAGATGCGTTCCGAAATGCTTTGGCTTTTTGCCTATCTCTTCCTCTGTCTTATGGGCTTTTTTCTCAAAAGGAAAATGCAGGATGCCCCGAGGAAAGGGGAATTTTCCAGCAGGGAAGCTTCCGGAGAAGCATTAAATAGAGCTTTTCTTAGCTATCTCTTTCTTCTCTTTATTTTGCCAACGCTGGTCTTTGCCTATCTTCACCGAATGCTTTTGCCAATGCTTATTTCCGGCTTATGGTTTTTTGTGCTTGCCCTTTTGTTTCGCTTTTGTTACCACGGGAAGGCCTCTGCAAATTTTTCGAGACATAAAACGATTCTTTTTTTCTTTTTAGAAAAAGGACTTTCAGGAGGGAGCGCTGTATCCCTTGGTCTTTGCACTTCCCTTTTTTATCCTGCAAATGAATCGCAGCAATGTGGCATTGGACTATGACTCCCTTCGTTACGGGCTTAGAAGTGCTTACGTCCTGTTTCCGGAGGGCTTTTTCTCTGCCCACGGGCAAATCAACAGCGTTTACAGCTATCCCAAAAGGATTGGAGCTTTTGACCTATCCCTTAAATTATCTTCCGGGCTATGGCTTTCTTTTGTCCTTCAGTCTTTGGATCTATCTGGCCTTGGCTCTGGTTTTTGGCTTGCTTCTCTTTCATTTTCAGAAAAACAGAAAGAAGCTTTATATCGGTATACTCTGTTTTTTCCTACTGTCTTCTGTGGGGAATATGTCCCTTACCATGAAAAACGGATTTATTCACCCTTTTCTCTGCGACTCTCCGCCTTGTATTTCTTCCTAAAAAGGAAAAGAGACTGCAAAAGCTGCTTCCTGCTCTTTTTCAGCTACAGCTTTAAGCCTACAGCAGTGGTTTTTCCTACCCTTCTGGGAATCGTTTTCTCTTCACCATGCTTTTTGGAGTGTTTCGGGAAGAGGAATACAAAAAGCAAATTCGCAAGCAAATACCGATAGGAACACGAATATCCATACAAATATCAATACGAATACTGAGATAAATAGCAATACATGTATAAATCCCTATGTCCATCAGGCAAAGGAAGAGAAGTGGACATCGGAACTTCCCTTTGTCCTCTTTTCTGTAGTCTATACAGGACTGATTACTCTACGGACTTTTTTGATTACGGGACTTCCCTTTTCCACCACCTTTACCGGCATTTTCAAGGCGATAGTTTCAGGTAAACTGGCCATTTAACTTAGATGCCCATGTGGATTACAGCGGAGAGCTTTCCTTTTCGGAATCGGTCTTCTCCTTTTTCCGTAGACTCTTTTCCTTCCTATTTTATCCGGTGGGCGAGGATATGGAACATGTGGCCATTGCCTGGAGCGGTGTAATTTTTCCGCTGATTTTTATTCTTTTGCTTTATGGCAGTGCATTTCCTTAGGAAGAAAATGCATCTTGGCAAGAAAAACCTGTCATAGGAAGAGAATCCTACATAGCAAGAAAAACCCTTCATAGAAGCAGATCCGTCATAGCAAGAGAACTCTCTTCAGGAAGAGAATCCTTTTTTCTTAGGGGAGAGTGGGGATGCTTCCCTTTGGGACTACCTTCCCCTTAGCTTGTCCTTCCTTGTGATTATGGCATTTTCTCTCTTGAGTTTTGTGATGCTTTGGCAGATTGATGGAAACTACTATATTTTTATGGGAAGAGTCTGGCCTTGCTCCTATGTTTTAGCGGAGAAAGTACTCCGGAGAAAAATCAAGCAGGCGGAAATCCCTCTAGAAAAAGATCTTCAGAAAAAGAAAAATGCAGAGGCCTTCAAAGAGCCCTGCCCTTCTGTTGAAAGCGCTTGTCTTCTCCCCCTTCTATCTTGCGGCATTTCTTACTACCATCAGTACCAGTTGGGCAGGGGCAGTGGGCTTTACCCCCATTGACTTGGCTAACAAGGGCTATTATGACCATGCTTTGGTAGAACTGGAAAATCAGGGCGAAAAAGGAAGTCTTCCGGCATTTTTGGAAATGGCAAAAAATCCACGGCACCATGTTTTGGCCTTTGCGGAGACGCCGGAATGCTACCGTATTCCCTGCAATGTGCAAAAGCATTACGGACGTGGAGGGTTCCGGAGGAAGCCCGGGACTTTACGATTCTCCCCTCTACTTCTCCTGGTTCCTAAAATGGTCCGGTACCGACTATGTGTATTTGGAGCAAAGTTTCTTACAAGAGGAAAGGGAAGAGCGGGCTAGGGAGATGCTTCTGCAAATGGCGGAGGAAGGCATTTTCCATAGCCCCATGTTGGTGGAGAGGAACGAAATCCTTCCTCTTGATAGAGTAAAGGCATTTTCAGAATCCGACCGCGAAGGGACAGAACAGCTTTTACTTTTACAGATTCGGAAAAACGCTTAGAATATCCTTGGGAAGAAAAAGCCCTATCCGGAATTAAGTCCGAAGAGCAGATAGAAAGAGACAGAATTGCGCAGTTGTTGTTGGCGTATTTGCAATAGAATTTCGGTAGCAGGACAGTGGCAGTTGCCGGTAGAAGGAAAGCGAAAGTTTCGCTATATCTATACTAGGAAAAATTAGTAGGAAAATCGCATTACAAAATCCACCCATAGAAAGGTAAGGAGTAAATGAAACAAGAAAGAAATAAAGTTATAGAAAAAGGAATACCGCTGGGGGCTTTTTGCTGGCTTTCCTCCTCCTATTGGGCTCTGCCTATTGGATTAATCAGCAGATTCACATCAAGGCCCTATACATGGATGACCTGTATTTGTTTTCCTTCTTCCGGGAGCAAAATTTTTGAATTTAGCTTTCCCATTGGGCAGGCGGTGCAGTTTCCGCCCGGTGTATTGGGCGATTTCCTATATCGAAATGGCTTTGGTAGGGGGCAGATCCCAACCGCTACTTGCATTTCAACATTTTCTTAAACAGCTTGTTGGCCTTTTTCCTTTTTCTTTTCTTTGAAAATGACGAAAAGCGTATCCTCTCCCTATCCCTGGGCCTTCTCTTTTTGTCCGCTCACTTTTGCCTATTATCAGATCAGGCAGGGCCATCGGCATTTTGGAAACCCTGGCTTTTGGGCTTTGCCCTTTTAACTTTGTATTTCCTTTACAGACAAATCAGAATGATGAGAATCTGCTTTTGGGAAAAATGCTTTTCTTTTCTCATCTCTTTTTCTTCCTTTTGATTTTTACCCATGAGCGATATGTGGCTCTACTACCTTTGTTTTACATTCCCCTCATTTTCAGAGGGAAAAAGGCGGGACTAAACGCCGGTGCCTCGGTGCAGAGTACAGAAGCAAAAGAAGCAACTGAATCGTTCTGTGTAAAAGCTTCGTATCCTGTGAAAAACTTCAGAATCTGCTGTGTCCGGGCAAAGGTAGCAAAGGGCAGTACCTAGTGGTGAGAACAGGGAAACTGCAGATGCAGCGTAAATACAAGTGAGAATGCAAGTACAAATATAGTGCGAATGCAAGTGCAAATGCAAGTGCAAATGCAAGTGCAAATGCAAATGCAAGTGCAAATATAAATGCGAATGTAAGCGCAAATACAAGTGCAAATGTAAGTGCAAGCGCGAATGCCATGAAACGGGATCAGCCGGAGAGAAAATTTGTGAAAATACCAAGGTTTCTTCCTTCTCCCTGCCTTTTTGTGCAAGCCTTTTTTGTTCTTTAGCATTCGAAGTCTGGCTATCGGTTCTTTTCGTGCCGAAGGGAACGGGAGGAACGGAAGTTCAGGACGGTTTTTCTCTAAGTAAATCCTTATCCCATGCTTTTTCTCAGGTATTCTACATTTTCGGCATTCAGGCGGGGCCGGATTATCTCGCAGGAATTCCCTGGGAAGAAGTAGGCAGAAAAGCATCGCTATGTCATTTACGCTTCCATTGCAGTTTTAGCCTTTAGCATTCTTTTGGCTTTGCTTTTTGCGATTCGTAAGGGCGAAGCTGAAAAAGAGTTTTTTCGGAAAAATATTTTGTTCCTAGACTTTATTGCTCTTTGCATCGGTTGCTCCTCCATCACGATTCGCGTGGAAATGCGGTGGGTTTATGTTAGCTTTGCGGCGGCTCTTTTGTATTTTGCCTATCTTTTGGGAAATACCGGTATGCCGATTCCCACATTTTTTGCCCTGCTCTTCGTTTGCCTGCGATTCCCTGCGGAAATGAAATATCGTGAGTCCTTCCCCAGAATTTACTTTTGGGAGGATCAGGAACGGATGAACTCCTTGGCTGAGCAGACCATAGGGAAGTATGGTCGAGATTATGTTTTGGGAAAACAGGTTTATATTCTGGAAAATAACTACAAGATGAGTAAGTTCTACGGAGATACTTTCTTCCAGGTCTTTGATCCGGAAATGTCCGGACAGGGTACGAAGATTCATTTCATCAAGGACTTTAGGGAACTTCCGTCGGAAGCGAACTTATACAACAGCCTTGTTTTAAAGGAAGTTCCGGAGGAAAGAGCCTATAGGGACATTACCCAGGAGGTATTTCCCAACCTCTGATATTAAAAGATTCTCCGGATCGGAGAAAAGAGTAATCTGATTTTTGAAATGTAGAAGTGAAAATAGATTTGCTTCTATGCTTCGAAAGCAGAAAAATTAGAGCAGTTTGGCCAATAGCATAAATTTGTTCTAAAACTGTATTTATGAATAATGGGTTTGCGTCAAAGGACTATATAAAAGCTAATACATAGCGGAGAAAGGGAGGGAAAGCATGGCAGAGCATGAGGGACAAAACAGAAATATACCGGTGGCCGGGTCAGAAGTTTCTACGGCACCGACTGCAGGCGTAAAAGCTTTCGGAGAGCAAGCTTTTGATGTGAAAAGTTCCGGCGAAGAAGCTTCCGGAGAGCGGGTTCCCTTAGGGCAAGGTTTTGGGGCATCGGCTTCGGGCAAGTATCTGCTTTCCAAAGGGAAAGAAGAGAAGCTCCCTATTGCTTTATTGCTTCTTTCTTTCCTTATGGCCCTTGCCATTCTCTTTTATGTTCTTCTAAGTACTACGGATGTTTTGTATTCCGACTATATCCGGCTGGTAAATTCCTACTTGGGAAAGCCCTTTCAGCTTGGGGATTTACTGCAAAAGGATATTTTAACCAGAATTCCCTTGACCTATTTCTTTAGGGAAATAAACCGTTATTCTTTTGGTTATACCCTGATTTTTTTGACCGGGCACTTGGGGTACTGGGACTATTCTTAGCCAGCAAACCCTACTGCTTTTTATGAGAAAAAAGCAGATGCCCTTTTCACAGCAGCTTCTGTTTTTACTTCTTTTTTACAGCTTAAATAAGTGGGAAATGCTTTTAAACGGCTCGGGATATATTCATTTTCTGGCCTTTTCGGTATTTTACGCCTATTTCTATGCTTTGGATCAGGCCTTTAGCAAGAAAAGCTCCTTGCTTGTTCTATCGATTTATCCGCCATTTATTTTACTGGTGGCAGGGCCATATTGCTTAGCGGTCTTCCTTTCCTGCTTTTGCCTTGTTCTTCTTCCTGGCTTTAGGGAAGAAGCTTTTGGGATCATCAAGGGGGCAATTCTTCTCCTTATTTCCAACGGACTTTTGCCTTTTTCTATATCTTCTTAGCAATCACTATGCGGTGTATGAATATGCCGGGGCGGAAAGCATTTCCTAAAAAGGGTACTGCAAAATCATCTGCTTTTTGTGCTGAAAATTTATCTTTTACGGCTTTTCCTCTATGCTTATTTCCAGGGAAAAATCTGGAGAAGCTTCTTAGAGACGGAACAATACAGGGAAAAAGGGATTGTTCTGATTGGCGCATTTGTACTTTTTCTTTTTTATATTTTTATGACCCTCTTGTATCTTTGGAGTTTTTGCCTCTGCAAAAATGGAGGAGGAAAAGGCATTTGCCGGAAGGGAAAGGAAGCCTTTCTTCGGAGCAGAGCAAGAAAAAGCTAAAAAAATCAGATAGGAAAAAAAGTTCTATAGCGATAGAAAATAGCGTAGAGACTTTCTACTTCGGTTTACTGCCGGGACTACTGCTTCTTCACGGCTTAGCCAGTCATGCTCTGGTTTTTCTTACCCGCTATATGTTTTTAAAGAAAGCTATGCTTTTCAAAGCCGTTATGCCCTGCAATATCAAAGCGCTTTGTTGGGAGCATTTTTGATTTTGTTCCTATGGAAGAATGAGAAGAGATTTAGTTCGGGACAGGAATTAAGAACAGAACAGAAATCTCAAAACAAAACAGGCATCAAGAATAGAACAGAAAATAGGCGTAGAACAGAAAATAGGGATTGGGGAGCAGATAAGAGATTGATCGGAGACAAAAAGAACAGCGCAGGGACAGACTTGCCTTTTGCCTCCTGATTAGCGGAATCTTCCTTTTTGGGAACCCTTTGGACAGACAGCAGTGAATGGGGAAAATCCATGTATCGGCGGGAGCATTATGAGCGTATGTGGAGCTATTCCCATGACCTTTCCGCTTATTCTGATGAGGGCTGGAAGATGTTTTTTTGAGTATCGGCATGGAGGAGAACGAATTAGGAAGGCCTTTGCTATCTGGGAGCAGGTGAAAAAGGAGTGGAGATAGATCTTGAGCAAAGTAATAATTTGCTTCAACATCAAACAAATAGAAAATAGAGGACATTGGAAAATGGCTGTTAGAAATTTATACACCGTCAAGTATCGTAAACATGCTGGTGTCAATTCTGAAGCTTTATTCAAACTGCCGTGTATATGGAAAAGCAAAAGTACAGAGTTAATACAATTCAGCGATTGCCTCGCCGCCTGAAAAATCAAGATAAATGGAATTTGCAGACAGGGGACTGCAAAATTGGAGGATAAGATGGAGTTACAGGAAAGTACTCAAATCCAACTCATAACGGATATCAAGGATAAGATTAAAGCCGCGCAATACAAGGCTTTGCTGAATGTGAATGAGCAGTTAATCAGGTTGTATTGGGATATCGGAAATGATTTGAATAAGAATACAGCATATGGAAACAAGTTTATTGATACATTGGCACAGGAGATTAAACTGGCTTTTCCAGAGGCAAAGGGCTATTCAGCGAGAAACCTCCGGTATATGAAGCGTTTTGCTAGAGAGATAACGGATCAGAACTTTTTGCAGACGGTGTCTGCAAAATTGCCGTCGTCTCATAATCTTGTGCTGATTGAAAAATTGAAAAACTATGAGTCCGATACTGGTATGGGTGAAGGCGATTGAGAATGGATGGTCAGTTGCAGTATTAGAACATCAGATTGCTACGGGATTGATTGACCGTGAGCAAGGAGGAAAACTTCAAAATTTTGAGAAACTTCTTCCGGAGGTACAAAGTGAACTAGCGATACAGACCATGAAAGACCCATACATTTTTGATTTCGTTGAGTTTGACGAAAAGATGAAGGAACGCCAGATAGAGGATGAGCTTGTAAAGAACATTACAAATTTTCTTCTGGAAATGGGCAAGGGCTTTGTTTATATGGGGGCATCAGTATCCATTGACACTCGGCAAAGATGAGTTTTGCACTTGATATCCTGTTCTACAATACAGTCCTACATTGCTATGTGGTTGTAGATCTCAAAACAAAGAAATTTATTCCAGAATATGCGGGGAAGATGAATTTCTACCTATCTCTTGTTGATGAGAAGCTGAAAACAGAGATTGATAATCCTTCAATAGGCCTTATACTGTGCCGGGACAAGAACAGGACTGTAGCTGAATTTGCATTAAAAGATATGGTAAAGCCTATAGGTGTGTCGGAATATCGCTTTACACAGGAACTGCCGGATGAGATTCGAGAAGCCTTTCCAGAGGCGGAAAAAAATGGGCGGAGCATATAGTGATTGAGACGGCAGATGTAACGGGAAGAAATGAAAACTGAACTCAAGCAGACCGGCAAAGCTCAGCGAGAAGCTGAAAAGTTCCCGACCATCGGAATCAAATCCGAAAATCGGGAGCTTGCTTTATGTGCAGAATTATTCTCGGATTTCTGTACCGTCCTTAATGGTGAAGCGGATGTTGTCCTGTATTAGCCCTGTGACGATGTTCAGCTCATCAACTCGTCATTGAGAGGGATAAGATTACAACAGAAAATGCCAATCTTGCACATGGACACGGAAACCTGAATCTGAAAACATTCAGGCCATTTGCAAAGAATCCGCCGATAGCAAAGGTTTTCCGAGAGATTGGACTTGCTGATGAGCTTGGAAGCGGTATGCGAAACAGCTATAAATACACGAAGATGTACTCCGGCGGAGAGCCTGCTTTTACAGAAGCTGATGTCTTTACAACTATTATTCCTCTATCTGAAGCTGCAACAGCTATGGTCGAGCCGTCTATAGAACTTGCTTCAAGGGAACAAGGTAAGGAGCAAGTAAAGGAACAAGATAAGGAGCAAGTCACGATACAAGATTTAATTCAATTTTGCTCTGTTCCTCGCAGTCGGAAAGAAATGCAAGAATTTATGGGGCTGGTCGGTAGAAGAAACTTTTCGGAAAAATATATCAAGCCTTTTGCTTAGTGCAGGAAAAATAGAAATGACGGTACCCGATAAGCCAAACAGTAGGAACCAAAAATATCAAAAAGTGAATAGTGAAGGATGATAATTTCCTAAGGACGGGCATATGGAAACAGTCCGGTTAATAGTAACTTAGTTCCTACCCCGCATTGACAGAAAACTGTAGGATAGGTAAAATAAAAGAGTTCCATTGTTCCCTTAGTTAAATGGATATAACAAGCGCCTCCTAAGCACTAGTTGTGAGTTCGATTCTCGCAGGAACATTCGTTATTGCGACAATGATTAGAGAGTTCATTGCGCAATTTTTGTTTTTAAAAAGGAATGTGGAGGCGTGTAATGGAGTACAAGCATGTAAAAAGAATGCGAAGAGCTATCTTTGCCAATATAAAAGTAGACATTCAAAAGTAGACATTGATGAAACAAAAAGTGAGATATTGATATTTCAGAGTCCATTGCTAATAAGTTAAAGGATACATCAACGAAAACAATAGATCATGCGCTTGCTTTATATAATACATTTGCTACTGTTTAATATTTTGGAAGAAGTGGTGTTGTATCAATTATCAAGCTGAAAGATTCCAGTGCATCGAAGTTCTTATCAAAGCTATTGGAACTGGCGGTCATTGAGCCGGCTTCTTGCATATACCATTAGCAGACAGTATAATAAGTACACCGAAGCGGTTTCAAGAAATGAAAAACTTCAACTTTTGAAAGCGGGTGACGATATGAAAACAATTACAAGAGCAAAGTATCTCGACAGAATCATTGAACTGAATGGTACTCCTGACATCAAGATCATCACGGGTATTCGCCGATCCGGTAAGTCCAAGCTGATGCAGGCGTATATTGAGTATCTGAAAAGTCATTTTGAAAACATCAATATTATCTTCATTGACTTCATGGATTTGGCGTATGAGGAAATCAAGGAATACCATGCCTTACACGCCTAGTGGAAGAACATTATCAGGAAGGTAAAACGAACTACCTGTTTGTAGACGAGGTGCAGATGTGCCTCAAGTTTGAGTTGGCAATCAATAGCCTGTACTCTAAGGGAAAATACGACATCTATGTAACAGGCTCCAATGCTTTCCTGTTGAGTGCGGATCTGGCAACTCTGTTTACCGGACGCTATATTGAAATTCATGTGTTTCCTTTCAGCTTCCGGGGAATATTGCCAATATTATGATGATGTTAGTGATAAAGATAAGCTCTTTGATGATTACGCTATCAAGGGCGGTTTAGCAGGTTCTTACGCTTACAGAACCGAAAAAGACAGAACAAACTATATCAAAGAGGTCTACGAAACAATTGTTACAAGGGATTTGGTGCAGAAATATGCGCTCCCGGACACTTTGGTTTTAAAGCGTCTGAGCGAGTTCCTTATGGATAATATCAGCAACCCTGACTTCCCCTAATGGGTTAGTCAGTGCTGACAGCAAATGAGACTCCGACCAATCATGTAACCGTCGGCAAGTACATTAAAGTATTTGTGCAATGCTTTTGTATTTTATGATATTAAAAGATACGACATCCGAGGCAAGAAATACCTTGAAAGCTCTGAAAAAGTTCTATTTGTGTGACAGCGGTATTCGATATGCAATACTGGGAAGCAGAAATATGGATTACGGCAGAGTATATGAAAACATCGTTTGCATCGAACTTCTTCACCGTGGATACGATGTCTATGTCAGCAAGCTCTATCAAAAGGAGGTCGACTTTTGTTGCTCAGAGAGGCGACGAGAAGATTTATATTCAGGTCAGCGACAACATTTCCGGGCAGGAAACATTTGAGAGAGAATGTGCTCCTCTGCTTCAAATCCGAGATGCTTATCCGAAAATGATTATTGCCAGAACCAAACATCCCAAATATAGTTATGAAGGAATTGAAATCCATGATATAGCCGATTGGTTGTTGCAAGAATAAACAAGGAAATATCTCCGTCATTCTCTTTTGAAATGATGGAGATATTTTTATTTTTCTGAGCGAATTAACAATTCTAAAATAATTCCTTTACAATAGAGTAAAGATTTTGTCAGTTGATAAAGAAATAAAAAGAGAGTAATCATAAATCCTTTGATACAATGGTTTCGACTAAAAAACTATGCAAAGGAGATTACTCTCATGGATATTGTAGCACTATTAGAAGATTTGGTAAAAGGTTTACTTGAAGCGGAGAACAAATTTTTGAAAACCCCCAAGGACTTTAGTTCCTTGGAGGTCTATAAAAAGCTCTACAGAGTCTTTTTCTGCTTCTTTCTTAGGCGTAGTCCTTTCAAGAATGAACTCGATACTTAGTGAGTGTGGAGCTAGAAAAGAAAGGTTTAACATTCAGAGGGTTGATAAGCGAACATTGATTACCTCTGTTGGGGATGTGGTGTTTGATTGTACGTATTTCAAAAAGAAAAATCAAGGGAAGGCAGTCACTCATACTTGTTGGAAGAACTTATAGGGTTGGATTCTCATGAGCGGTTTTAGTGAGGAAGCTGAGGTAATCTTTGCTCACAGAGGCATTAAAAACAAGCTATCGTGAGGCGACAAATGTACTGCCATCCAAAACAAAGAATTAGCAAAACTACAGTGATGAATAAAAATACATAGTCTATCAGATAGCATTACCCTTGAGATTTTTCAGGCAAGAAGCAAGTGGATTATCTTTTTTTATTGAAGCGGATGAAGATCACATTGCGGAACAGCATGGCAAGGAGTCTAAGGATAATAAGAGCTTCATTTCCAAACTGATTTACGTACACGAAGGAAAGTTTTGAATCCGGCTATAAAGGAAGAAAAGAACTCAAAAATAGCTTTTTATTTTGCCGGACTTTATCCCGGAAAAGAAGGAAATGCATGTCTTTGGACTAAGGTTTCTGACTACATTGAAAAAGACATATGATAAAGAGAACTTAAAGAAAGTATTTATTAGTGGTGATGGAGCCCAGTGGATAAAAGAATGGGACGGAGTTCATTGAAAAATCAGTCTTTTGTGCAGATAAATTTCATTTGATGAAATATATTAATCAAGTGCATGACGCAGATGTTAGATGAAAAAGGATATAGCCAAAAGAAGAATTATGGCATTTACTATACTCTAAATATTCCACTAAAGGCTTCATTCTCAAAAATATATAGATTGTATGGCGGCATCAGGAGAAATACAGAGAATAGAAATCTTACGGACGTATGTGTTAGAGAATTGGGCGACTATCAGAAGAACTCTAAGAAACAAGCTTGTACAAGGCTGTAGTGCAGAGAGTCATGTCAGTCATGTGTTATCTGATCAGCTTAAGTTCAAGACCTTTATCATGGAGCCAAAAAGGTGCTGACAAGATGAGTAAGCTAAGGTGTTATGAGAGAAACTATGGAAGAGAGAAGCTTCTTCAGTTGGTGAGGCTAGGTCGAGAAGAAAGGAAGCTTGGGGCGACCGGAACAGAAGGGATAAGTGTAAAAGAAATAAGGCTTAGAGATGTGTTAAAGAGCACTCTGATGCCTCAAAGAAATATATAGACGGGCTCAGGCATCAATTCTTGGAGAAACAGTTAAGAAGACTTTCTCCATACGAAACCACCTCCGTTTATTATAAAATTTTGACATGGCATAAAAATGATAATAAGATAATTGAAAAGTTGAAGATTTTTATCAAGGTGTATTTTTGAAGCTCGTTAACTGACAATAAGTTTACTCCATCTTCCTTTACTAAAAAGAATTGAATTTCGTTAAAAAGTGTATAATATTTTTTTAACGAGGTAATTTTATGGAAAGACCAAATATATTAGGAAAAACGCGTGATACCATAACGAAATTTAAACCAGGAGCGGTATTTTCAGCGAGTGACTTTTTCTGATATTTCAGATAGTGCAAAAATAGGAGTCACGTTATCGAGACTTGAGAAAGAAGGCTTAATAAAAATATTACATGGTATTTATGTATATCCAGAATACAATTCTTTTTCTTGGAGAATGTATCGAACCGGATCCTAACGATGTTGCACACGCTATAGCAAGAAAATTTGGATGGACGATTGTTCCTTATGGCGACACTGCTCTTAACATATTAGGGTTGTCTACGCAAGTACCCTCTGTTTGGATTTATGTATGTGATGGTGCTTATAAAAAAATATACCTATAAAAAAGATAATGTTGGAATTCAAAAAGACAACTAATAAGGAAATTTCAAAATTATCTTATAAAACGGCACTAGTAATCCAAAGCAATAAAGGCTATTAGTAAGGATGGAATTACTGAGAGTGTAATAAAGCAGATTAGAGAGAAGCTTTCTACGGAAGAGAAAATATCAATGCTTGAAGAAGCAAAATTTGCCACGTCGTGGGTGTACGTAGTAATAAAACAAATATGTGAGGATATGTAATGCGACAGATTGCAAAATTGAATTATAAAGATAGAGAGCTTTATTTACCTTATCTAGTTTGACAAAGACAAACAGTGAAGCGGCTTAAACACTTGATAATGCTTATCTATTTTTGACACAAATGAATAATTGCTGACTGATATGGGACGAACTCCTAAGCACTGGTTGTGAGTTCGATTCTCGCAGGGAACATTCGTTCTTGCAGCAATGATTATCATGACTCGTTGCTGCAATTTTTGTTTTTAAAATGGAATCTGGAGGCCTGCAATGGAGTACAAGCATCTAAAAAAAGAATGCGAAAAAGCTATGGGCAAAAAAATAAATATTATGTGCTGAGCAAATCCCACAAGGTATATCTGGATATCCGAGAGTATTTGAAAGAAAAGGAAGTGGATATTGCATATCTACAGCACAAAAATACAAAGTGTAAAGGATCTGGAAGAGAGTAAAAAGATTTTTCATAATGCTATTCTTCATGTATGGGGATATTTTTAAAAAAGAAGCAAGTGAAAAGGGAAAAACAAGGATTATTTGCCCTATTGGAAGAATATAGGGAAGGGGAAAAATAGTCAGGAAGCTGTGATTCAGTATCTTAACGCTTTACTAAAGAAATATCCCAATCCATATTTAGAGGAATCTACTTTCTTAACAGGGGAAGAAGATGAAACTATAGCATGAACAAATGATAAAGATTTTTGCCTAAGCCAGTTTCTTGTAGAGTTAACTGTGTTAGCAACTATTCGGAAATTCCGAATAGTTCAGAAGGAGAGGGTGCGACAGATAAATAGTGAAGTGGCGTATTACAACTTGAAGATCATCCTTATTTTTTTGGATTTAAGTTGAACAATCAACAGGGCGGAACAGTTCCATAAAATATCAAAGGTGGATTTGTGAGACAATCTAAGCTAAATTAGATTGGTAAAGGACTATATTAGAAAGCAAAGTTAGTTATCATTTTGTGAAAAGTAAAGATAGGAGGATTACTATGTTAGAAATTGGAACAAAAGCACCGGATTTTACATTGCCGGATCAGAACGGAAACATGCACTCTCTGTCAGAGTACAGGGGAAAAGAAGGTTATTTTATATTTTTACCCAAAGGACAATACGCCGGGTTGCACGAAGCAGGCCTGCGGATTTGCGGAAAGGTTCCCGCAGTTTACGGAGAAGGGTGCCGTGGTCTTGGGAATCAGCAAGGATAGCGTAGCATCTCATAAGAAGTTTGAAGAGAAATACGGCCTGCCCTTTACCCTTCTTGCGGATCCGGAACTTGTGGCTATTCAAGCTTATGATGTTTGGCAGGAGAAAAAGAATTACGGTAAGACCTATATGGGCGTAGTGCGTAGTACTTATTTGATTGATGAAAATGGAAAGATTGTAAAGGCGTTTGACAAGGTCAAAGCTGCGGATAACCCGGAGCAGATGCTGGGAGAATTAGGCTAGTAAGCTAAAAGAGTTGTAAAAATCAAAAACAATTTTTGATTTTTACAGCTCTTTATGTATGAGTAGGTATTCTTTGTTTTTCTGTTTGCAATTCAAAATTTCTATTTGAAATTACCATATTATAATGTATACTAATATCAACGAAAAAATACATATAGTTTATAATAGTAAATCTTAAATGGAGTGCATTAGATGAGGAAAGCGGCATATAACATACTTCCGGGTACAGAAGAAATACTAAAAACCATGGGTGAGCAGATTAAGCTTGCCAGACTCAGACGAAGCCTATCTTCGGAGCTGACCGCAGAACGTGCCGGAATCAGTCGGGCATCTTTGTGGAAGGTTGAGAAAGGCGATCCATCCGTAGCAATGGGAATCTATGCGGCAGTTTTGCATGCTCTAAACAATCTTGATAAAGATCTTCTGCTGCTTGCAAAGGATGATGCTCTTGGTAGACAAATTCAAGATTTAAATCTGATAACAAGAAAGCGTGCACCAAGGAGGAATAAATAGTGGTATCTAAAGAAAAGACAATTTTCGTCTACGATGACTTTAGCATGCAGAATCCAACACTAATGGGAATCCTCTATGTTAATAGCTTAAAGGGCGAGGAATCTTATTCCTTTGAATATGACAGAGAGTGGCTCAAAAAGACCTCGCTAAAAATCACATTGGATCCTGAACTTATGCCATATTCCGGAAGACAATATCCCTTCGGCAAAACAATCTTTGGACTGTTTTCAGATTCTTCTCCCGACCGTTGGGGACGTGTTCTTATGAATAAACGCGAAAGAATATTGGCAGGAAAGGAAGGTCGTAAACCTGCTAAACTTTATGACAGTGATTATCTACTGGGGGTATATGATGAAACAAGGCTGGGAGGAATTCGATTTAAAACAGAGCCCAATGGGGCCTTCCTTTCAGATGATAAAGAAACAGCTGCACCGCCTTGGACAAGTCTTCGGACGTTAGAGGAAGCTTCAGAAATTTTTGAAAATGATGATACTGCTGTATCTGAAAAATGGTTAAACCAACTAATAAGACCAGGCTCATCTCTTGGTGGTGCCAGACCAAAAGCTACTGTGATAGACCCGAAAGAACAGCTTTGGATTGCAAAATTCCTTCAAGAATGATGAAAATGATACCGGAGCATGGGAGATGGTAACACATGATTTGGCGAAGCTCTGTGGACTACATGTTCCGGAGGCAAAACTTGAAAAATTTTCCAATCTTGGGAGCACCTATTTGGTTAAGCGCTTTGATCGTATTTTGAGTAAGCGAATACACTTCGCTTCTGCCATGACGTTGCTTGGAAAAAACAGATGGGGCTTCTGCTGCAGACAGGGACAAGTTATCTGGATATTGCTGCTTTTATAAAATCCTATGGCGCGCAGCCAAAGCAAGATTTGATTGAACTATGGAAACGTATTGTTTTTAATATGGCTGTTAGTAACACGGATGATCATCTACGAAACCATGCTTTCATTTTCACAAAAAATGGCTGGAGGCTTTCACCTCTTTACGATGTAAATCCGGTTCCCTATGGCGATGAATTATCCTTAAATGTTGATGAGAGGATAATAGTATCAATATTGACCTTGCAATACAGACGGCTGTCCGATTTGGAATTTCCGAGACGGATGCAACGACCTATGCAAAAGATATTCTGACCATTGTAAAAGAAAACTGGGAGAAGCAAGCTAAAGCTTGTGGATTGTCCCGTCGGCTTATAGAAGAAATGCGTCCCGCCTTTAGCGCTTGCTATAGATAATTCTTTCTGCTCGCTTTAATTTCTAATTTCTCTGCTCTTGCTAATCGTTCTAATCATTCTAATCACACTTATCAAGAAGAGTGATTAGAATGATTTAACAGACAATGTCTACCAAATCCGGAATAGGACTAACTGTATTTGTAAAAGGTATAGATTATATCGTTTGCTATAAATATAGCCTATATACAGATAAAAAATTTTCGGATTATGCAAATACCTACCATTCCTGTATGCTAAAGGGGAATTAAGAACAAGAAAGTTTATGAAGCTGAGTTGCAGGTTAGGAGGGTATAGAATGAAGGGAAATTTAGTTTTTACTGCTACTACATTACGAAAAAAATTGCTTTATTGAGAATATTGTCATTAAGCCTTATTGCTTGCGGAAAAGGCAAAGTCGGGGAGGGCAGTTCTGCCGGCAGTCAGGCGGCAACGAAAGCAGGAAAGTGACGGTACTGCAAAGCAGGAGGAGAATGGCTCTTCCGATCAGAAGACGGAGAATAAGGATAACAAGAAGATTCCTTTAAGAGTGATTGCGAATAACAACAATGTGGCTCATATCGATTCCGTTATCGCGCAGTATGCAGGACTGTATGATAAGAATGGATTAGACACTACGATTCAGTTTAACCCTCTAATCCCGATAATATTCAGGCGCTTCTTGCCGACAAAGGGCGGATTTAGTTTCTGCCGGTTCCTCTGCGGTATTAAATTACATTGATAATGGGTCCGACATTGTCATCATCGGAGGACAAATGTCTTTTGGGAGAAAACAGTTTATGTGCGTCCGGAGAGAGCGGAGGAGTTTAAGATTTATATAACCCCAATACTTTATATGGAAAAAAGGTCGGTGTAACCAGATTAAATACGGGAGACGTGGCATTCCGCAAGATTTTAAAGGATAAGGGATTGGATTTATCCAAAATAGAGTTTGTGGAGCTGGATTCTCAGGCAACGGTTACCCAGGCAGTTCTTAAAGGGAGATGTGGATTTAGGTATTAACTTTAACCTTCCGTGATGGTGCGGAGAAGCAGGGGCTTGTTCCGGTTAGCCAGTTGGATGCGGAGGATGAATGGCCTGACTACATTTGCTGCCGACTTTTCACCACAAGAGATAAGCTGAAGGCGAACAGAGAAGCCTATGTGGATGCGCTGAAGGCGAATATTGAAAGCCTACAGCCTTCTGGAAAATGACAAAGAGGTCACGGAAAAAGCCGCTCGTCAGGGAATTGACTTAGACGACGATGCTTATCAAAAGCAGGTTTATCAATACGGTCACCTTGGTCTTAGTCCCAATCCGGACAGACAGAACACAAAAGCTTTCTTCCAGGCCATGGTAGATATCGGATACTCTAAGGGAAATGTAAATATTGATGACTATATTGATACCACTGTCTTTGAAGATGCTTTTAAATGAGCTTTATAAAGGAAAAATCCGGATAACAAGACTTATCAGGCTTTGAAGGCGGAAAGTGAACGCACCAACCAATAAAAGCGACGAATAAAAAAATAGTTTCGACAAATACAAGTATCAATAAATAAAAGTTCCAACAAAGAATAGTACCAATAAAAGGAGAGGTTGTTTTGAGCAAAAATAGAATTGAATCATGTATCCTTTGAATATATTGACAAAAAGAATCAGGTATTTGGCGCCCTGGAGGATGTTTCCTCAACGATAGAGGACGGACAGTTTGTCAGCATTATCGGAGCCAGCGGATGCGGAAAAAGTACAATTCTAAGCATTTTTGGCAGGCTTAAACCGCCCTGAAGTCGGGAGAGGTACTCATTAACGGAGAAAAAGTAAAGGGAACAGGCAAGGATCGTAGTGTTGTATTTCAACACTACTCCTTGTTTCCTTGGATGACCATTGAAAAGAACCTGATTTTCGGCATTAAACAAAATATCAAAAATCTTTCCAAGAAGGAGCTGCAGGAAAGAGCTTCTTTTTACTTGGAAAAGGTGGGCTTAAAGGGTGTGGAGCACAAGTATCCCTCCGAGCTTTTCCGGCGGAATGCGGCAAAAGGGCGGCCATTGCCAGAACTCTTGCCATGGACACGGATATTTTGTTGATGGATGAACCCTTCGGTGCCATTGATGCCAGAAACAGGGTGCTTTTACAGGATTTGCTTTTGGATATCCTAAAAGATACCAAGAAAACCATCGTTTTTGTTACCCATGATGTGGACGAGGCGCTGTATTTGTCCGATAGAGTTTTGTTTATGAAGAACAAAAGAATCGAAAAAGACATCAGGCTTCCCTTTGAACGACCAAGATCAAGGGAAGAACTTCTGGGAAGCTTGGAGTACAGAAGAATTCGGAAAGACATTGTTTCGTTATATTATGATTATGATAGAAAAGAGGAAAATGTAGTTTATGTGGAAGAAGATTCATACAGTAGTGCCTCACCTTCTGTTTCTGGTTCTGAGCCTTATTATTGTACAGCCCTCTCTTAGCGGGACGAAGGGATATTTTCCCTTCCTGTTTGTGGTATTTGCATCGGAAGCGATTTTGCTTCTTTTTCGCAAATCTCCCGTAGCTGTAAATATCGGTATCATACTCTACTGTATTCTGATTTTTCTGGGAAATCGTGACCACTAAAATCAGGGGTGAAAAACAGCATGCTCTATCCTGCTCCGGAAAAATGTTTTTAGCGTTTTTCTGGGAGACTATCAAAAGATCTTGCAGGGTGTATTCAGTTCTTTGCAACTTCTGTTTATTGCTTTTATTATCGCTATCGTATTGGGGGTATCCCTAGGACTGTTTGTGGGCTTGTCCGACCATTTAAGCGGAATCGTTCTTCCTATCGTCCGGGTTATCAGCCCCATTCCGCCGATTATTTATTCTCCCTATGCTGTGGCATTACTGCCGACCTTTAGGGTAGCCGCCATTTTTGTGGTTACCTTAACCATTTTCTGGAGCTTGTTCATGAATATGGTATTAAGCGTTCGGGAGATTGATCCAAAAATCATGAACTCCGCAAAGACCTTAAATGTCAGCAAGTTCAGTATGATTGTGGATGTGTTAATCCCCTACAGTTTGCCGGGGCTGATTAACAGCATTTCCGTTTCCATTTCACTTCCTTTTTGGTACTTACTGCAGCGGAAATGATTGGAGGTACTTCGGTCTTGGCTGGTACATCAAGTATCATTCGGATTTTGCAAATTTTGATAAGGTCGTTTTCGGCATTTTCATGATCGGCCTTGTGGTGACCATCTTGAATTTTGGCGTAAAAATCCCTAAGAAGAGTGTTGGTGCCTTGGAAGTAAACAGGGCCTGCAGTACGGTAGCTTAGGAGAAAAATATCGAACGGAGCTTCGTCAGGAGAAAAGTCAGGAGTAAGGAGTCTTATGGACGGATTTAATGAGCGTGTGCACGCATATATTCCGGCAAAATACTATCATTATCTGAAAGAGTATTTTGGAGAAAGAGGGAAAAGAGCATTTTTACATGCGGTGCAGTACTATGGAACCCAAAGAGGAAGAAGAATGGCACAAAGAGCCATCAGAGACGGGGTTGAGCTGACACAGGAAAATTACAATTATTATGGAGAATGGATTAATACGGAGGAAATCAAGAGGGAAGGCATTGAAAATCGTGCGGAACTTACCCCGGATGGTGTGATGAAAAATCAGTTCCTGCCCTTGGTATACCCAGTTTCAAGACATGAACAGCCGAGAGGTCAGGGGCGCTTTATTGTAAAGATTTGGACGCCTCCATTTCCAGAGGCTTTAACCCGTTTTTAGGCTATGAAGTGGAAAAAACTCTACATGAGGGAGAGTACTGCATTCATCACCTTCGCAGCGGAAACATTGGGGAAGGAGCAAAACGCGGAAAAAATCCGGAGAGTCTTAGACCTTTTGCCTATCACTGTGCTCACATTTATTATGCTTTTAAGGAAGTGACGGAAGCGATTTTTAAGGAAGGTGTGAAGGTCTCGAGAAGGTTTTGGAAGATTTTCAAAAAGACTATGGGGAAGAAATGACAGATGCTATAGTAAAGTATCGCAATGTTAATTTTTAACGTATGTGACTAAGCTTAATGCATGAGAGTAAGTTAAAAGAATGAAAAGCAGCTGAAAGCTTAATGCAAGTGACTGAGCTTAAAAACTAAGCGTTATGAAATGCACTAAAGCTTAGAAGCGTTAAAAGAGAAATCGGAAAAGGAGTTTCAAATGGCAAAAACAATCGGATTTTTAGGCGGCGGTAACATGGCGACCGGGATTATCGGCGGTTTAATCGACAGAAAAAGCTATGAGCCGAAGAATATCTTTGTTCGGGAAATCAATAAGGACAGAGCGGCTTGGCTTCAGAAACAGTTTGGGCTGAGCATTGTGGAGAGCAATGAAGAGCTGGCCGGAAAAACGGATCTTATCGTCTTCGCGGTAAAAACCCCAGGATGGAGAAAAGGCCGGAAAGGAACTGGCGCCTTACTTAAAAAGACAGAAAACCATCGTTTCCATCCTGGCAGGAAGCCAAATCGAAAAGCTTCATGCCTGGTTGGGAGAAAATGTTTCCATTGCCAGAATCATGCCCAACACCATGATTGAATCTCAACGCGGATACAGCGCTCTTACCTTTGATCCATCTTTTGATGATACAAAAAGAAAGAAGTCAGAGGCATTACAGAGTCCATCGGAAAGACTCTTGAGATTCGGGAAAGTCAGTTTGATGCCTTTACAGCCAGCGTTGCGCCGGTCCGGAATGGTTGATACTCTATGCAGGGAGCTTTGGTGGATGCAGGAGTGAAAACCGGACTGAATCGTGATGACGTTCGAAAGATTGTTATTGAAAATCTCATCGCCACAGGGAAGGTTTTGGAAAACACCGATAGACACTTCTATCAAATTACAGACGAAATGAACACCCCGGGAGGAATCGGCATCGCCGGACTTCATACCTGGCAGAAGGCCGGACTTCACGGCATCATTATGGATGCGGTAGAAGCGGCTTATAAGAGAACAACGGAGCTTGGAAAGTAAAAGCTCCGTTTTTCTATGCCCTTTTTGAAAGATATTGATTCTGAATTCTGTAGCAAAGGAAGATGCGATAAATTCTTGACACCCTCCATTTATTGGGTATAATGCTAGATAAAAGCATAAAACGGCGATTAGATTGTGTGCAAAGTCGCTAAAAACTTGTTGAAATTGGAGGAATAGTATGAAGAAAAGAAAACTCTTATCCCTTGCCTTGGCTTTTAGTCCTGGGGCTTTCTCTGCCGGGCTAGTGCGAACAATGCATCCAAGGCGGAAAGCGAGAAGGGCAGTGTCTGCGGCAGGAGAGACAAAAGGCTGAGGAGGCAGGCGGAGAAAAGGCGGAAGCCTCTGAGGGAGTTAAGGAGATGAAGCTTCCCACCTTCCTGGCAGGAGAGAATGTTGGCGCTAAGTTTTTCCTTCCTCAGGTAGAGCGTTTTAATAGAAGTATGAGGGAAAAATATAAAAATCACCGTAGAAGAGGTGGTACAGGATTCTTATGCGGAGAAGATTAAAGCAGTTGGCTACCCAGAAGAAGCTTCCTGCTTTTGGTTCATAGTCCCGGCTCCAGCGGAATCGATGCTCAGTGGTTTAAGCAGGTGATTTTTGGACAATGACCTTGCTTACGATTTGACTGATTTTGCCAAGGAAACTCCGGAGCTTTTCCGATTTGTGGATTCCGGAATCCAGAGAGTATTGTACCTATAACGGTAAGCTGGTGGTTTCTCCCATGCTGGTGATTCGTCCTATCGGTATGTTTTTACAACGAAGACCTGTATAAGCCGGAGAAAAAGCCTTGGAGAGCTTAGTTATGACGAGTTTGTTTTCCTCTTTAGGGGACAACAAAATCGCTTTTTATGACCTCTGAAAAATGCTTGGACCACTACTTTGATGCTTTCCCGCTCTTGTAGGAAATGAAGAGGGTGGAGCAAAGCTTTTACAGGACAGCGTAAAGGATAAGCTTTGGGATTATACGGAAGAGCCATTTGTAAAGGGCGTAGAAAAGCTACAGACCCTTTTACAGAAGAATGCTTCCGCAAATACCTTGGGAGCAGCTTATGCAGATGCAGCCAATGCTTTCATGAGCAACAAGGCCGCTGTAATTCCCAACGGTTCCTGGATGGTTTCCGAATTCAACGAGGAATCCAAGGACAAGTGGAGTAACGATTTTAAAGGATCCTCCGTGCATGCCGGCATTTATCCCGGAAATATTGCATTAGCAAATCCCGCAGGATACGGAGATTTCTGGATTCCTGCAACTGCAAGCGATGAGGAAAAGGAAGTGGCTAAGGCCTTTCTTGCCTTCCGCGGCAGTCAGGAAGAGTTGGAAGCCTATCTGTTGGCAGAGGGTGGAACTGCACCAAGACTGAAGTACAGTGAGGATTTCCTGAATAAGCTGAAGGAAAGTCAGCTCTTATATGAGTACAATCAGAGTGTAAATGATGATACAAAGTATGTTCCTATCCTGGGGGATGTGTTCCCGGCTTCTATCGGAGATCAGGAATTCGGAAAGCTTCTGCCAAAGCTGATTGATGGAAGTCTGAGCCCGGAGGACTTCTGTAAGGAGCTTACAAAGAAGGCGGAAGAGGCAAAGCAGTAACAGATTAAGCAATAGAAAGAGTAAAGGGGAGTAAAATAGGATGAAGGCATCAAGCTTGGAAAGACGGAATTATAAGTGGATTGTCCTATTTTTGCTCCCCTCCTTTTTGGTTTTTCTCTTCTTTTATTTACAGCCGATTCTCAGCATTTTCCTGACTTCCTTTACGAAGTATGACGGCTTTTAACAGCCCCCGATTTGTGGGATTGCAGAATTACATACAGCTTTTTGGGCAGGAATCCTTTCAGCTTTCCATGAAGAATCTTTTTGTGGTCTCTCATTGCCACAACTCTTCATGTGGGCTTCGGAACGATTCTTGCTTTTGTTTTGTTTCAAAAGCCAAGGGGCTGGAAATTTACCAGAGCGGTTTTTATGGTTCCCAATGTGATTTCCGCAGCAGCCTGGGCTTTGATTTATCGCTTCATTTTCAATGATGAGATGGGCTTTATGAACGGGCTGATTCGCCTCTTTAATAAGGACTTTCATCACCAATGGTTCTTTGAATCTCCCTATGCCTTTTGGGCGGTGACGTTAACCTGGCTCTTCTATGCGGTGATTGTGACCCTTCTTGTGATGAATGACCTGTATTCCATTCCGGAGGAGGTATTTTCCGCGGCGAAGGTAGACGGCGCCAATACCCTTCAGATTCTTTTGGCATATCAGAGCTTCCCATGTGTCGTATTTCCATCGGAACCTCCATCATTGCCTCCATTACGGCCAGAATTGCCATGTATGAGCAAATCGCCTTAACCACTTCGGAGGGCCGGAAACGACATCATGAACCTCCCCTCATTTTGATGAAGAACATTTTGGATTTAAAATATGAGCTTGGCCAATGCCAGCGGTGTGATGATGTTCCTGGCAGGAATTTTGGTCTGCTTTTTGGTGCATAAGGCCTTTCGTTTAAATGAAGGGATTTATGACTAAAGGAAGAAATAGAACTGGACGAAGTACCGTACAAAGTAAAGAAGGGATTTATCGAAATGAAAGCAATTTTTGCAAAATAGGGAACATGGCGTTGCAGGAAATAAGAGGGATTTTTATCCTCCTTCTCATTGGAATGCTTTTTATGCTTTACTATTTTGATTTCTCTCTCCGATTATGTGGGTGATTTTATCCTCCTTTAAAAAGCAATGCGGCGATTTTTGTCGGATCCTTTTTCCTTACCTACAAGTTTTTCTCTGGAGCCCTACAGCTATATTTTTCAAATATGATTTTTGTAGGGTATTTTTGAATTCCACTCTGGTTTCTCTTTTCAGCAACCCTACTGGCTCTACTGATTTATGCCATGGGAGCCTATGTCTTTATCAAGTATAACTTTCCAGGGAAAAAATCTTCTTTTTATTCTGTATTCTATCACCCTTTTGGTGCCGGCTCAGTCCAAGGCTCAGCCGATATTTTCCCTGTTGATTCATCTAAACCTCTATGATTCTTTGCCGGGACTCAGCCTTGTATATTTCCATGGGACTGGCCATGAGTACCTTTGTATTAAGGCCTGCCTTCCTTGCCATTCCCAAGTCTTTGGACGAAGCGGCTATTTTGGAAGGAGCGGATTTCTTCACCGTCTTTTGGAAAATCAACCTTCCCTTGGCTAAGGGCGGTTTGACTACAGCGGGAATTCTTTTGTTCCTTGAAACTGGAATGAGTATTTCTATGCCTCATTGTTGATTAGTTCGAACAAGGCCAGAACCCTGCCATTGGCCTTGCAATTTTTCACAGAGTCCTTTTCCTATAATTATCCCAGACTTTTTGCGGCTTTGACCGTGGTGGTCTTACCGGGAATTCTGCTCTATGCGGTAATGGAGGAGCAGGTGCAGACAGCAATGGCAAGTTCTGGGATAAAGGATAATAGTACTTTGACAAGAGGAGATATGCTAATATGCCTAAGGTCAAAAAGATACCATCGAAGTAAAGGGAGTTGCTATTCAAATTTATACTGAAGACTTTAAAAATGACTATGTAAGTCTTACAGATATTGCTAAATATAAGAATAGAGAAAGAACCTAATGTGAGTAGTTGCAATTGGATGAGAAATTAAACAGGTTTTATAAAATCATACATAGGAATATAATAAGGACATAAGATATTGCAGGAAATAAATTGTAAATATAAAGGGTTAAGTCAATGGATGAAATAAAGTTATATGAAAATAAACAAATACGCTCCGTTTGGGATGAGGAAAAAGAAGAATGGTATTTTAGTGTGGTGGATGTCGTAGGAGTGCTTACAGAGCAAGAAAGTGCAAGAGGCTCAAGCACTTATTGGGCGGTGTTAAAAAGAGACTGAAAGAAGAGGGAAATGAACTGCTTACAATTTGTAAGCAGTTGAAAAATGAAAGCGGCAGACGGCAAGATGCGTTTAACGGACGTAGCGGATATGCAAGGGCATTTTCCGTATTATCCAGTCAATTCCATCACCCTAAAAGCAGAACCGTTTAAGTTATGGCTCGCAGAGGTTGGAAAAAGAGCGAATTGATGAAATTATTGATCCGGAACTTACAATAGACAGAGCCTTGGAGGCCCTACTTAAAGAAGGGGTATAAAAGGGAGTGGATAAATCAAAGACTGCAAGCTATTCAAGTCAGAAAAAGAACTTACAGATGCATGGGATGATGCAGGAATTCAAAAGGGAATAGAGTATGCAATCCTTACAGATGAGATTACTAAGGCTTGGTCAGGGGATGACAACAAGAAGATATAAAAATCTTAAAGGACTTAAAAAGAAAACTTAAGAGACAATATGACAACTCTTGAAATCGTTTTGAATATGCTTGCAGAGGCGACCACAACAGAGCTTACGAAAGCGACTAATCCCAAAGGCTTGGAAGAAAATAAGAAAGGTGGCAAAAAGGTGGTGGTGTAGCAGGAAATGCAAGAAAGGAAATTGAGAAAAGAAACGGGAAAACCTGTTATTACATCGAAAAATGCTATGGATTTATCAAGACTTATTGAAAATGTGGTTAAAGAGCCTATAAACAAGACAGAGGGCTAACAAAGAAAAATAAATAAAAAACATTCATTTGGAGATAGCAAAAAGTGGCTATCTCTTTTTAATATCATAAAAAGTGTGGTTGTTAGGGAACAATCCAGCTTAAATAGACTACACTTATTTTTAATGCTTAAAAACATATTAGGATGTTATAGATACGGTGACAAACTTACCCTATTTTTATAGAGCAAAGGATAAAAATCCTTGAATTCGCCCTAAAAATAAGCGATAATTTTCCTGTCAGGTTCAAAAAAATGGAAAAACGACAAGAAACCCTATTTCACAGATTGGAGGATTTATGCAACATCGTATATTAGGGAGATAATGATTGTCCCATTTTGGAAATTTCCTTAAACCCGGGAGAAAAGGGTGAAGATTGAGAGAGGCTCCATAGCCTATATGGCCGGTGTGGAGTTGCAGGGAAAGATGAATTCCGGCGCTAACGGCGGGGGCTTGGGCGGCTTGTTAAGTGCTGTAGGAAGAAGTATTGCCAGTGGAGAAAGCATGTTTATTACCGAGGGCTATCGGTGTAGCCAATGGCGAGTAGAATCGGTGTGGCACCTTCATTCCCGGAAAGATTGTTCGTTTAGAGATTGGAGAGAGGCAGTACCGCCTGAATACCGGTGCCTTTTGGCAGGAGATTCTACGGTGAACTATGCCATGAAAAATGCAGGGACTTGGGCAAGGCGTTCTTCGGCGGTACCAGTGGACTTTTTCGTCATGGAAAGCCAGGGACAAGGAGATTTGTTTGTTAATGCCTTTTGGAGACCTTCTGGAGTTGGAGGTACATCCGGACAGCCCCTTAACCATCGACAACGACCATGTGGTGGCATGGGATAGAGGTCTGGATTACCACATTTCCATAGCCTCCGGAACCTTCGGCTTTACCACAGGGGAAGGCTTGGTCAACCGTTTTATTGGCGAAGGAAGGTGTATATCCAGACCAGAAACTTGAGCGGCCTGGCTTCTGCCCTGCCCATTGCCAGAACGAATAAGAACAACGGCAAGGGTGGCTTTGGCTTATAGAGCTTTCTATGTCCTATAAGCAGTTTCGCTTCACCGTAAACAAAAATGCTTTAAAATGAAAAAGAGTGTCATAAGCCGAGCTTGACGCTCGCTGCGTCAGTGAATTCTAAACTTTATCTGAAAAAGAATATAGTTTTGTGGAAGAGAGGGAAAGTAGGATATACTGCAAAAACAGTTTTTGTGAAAGCGAGTTTTTATCCTATGAAGAAAAAATGTAAGCGGGCGCGAGCTCCTTTTATTGCCTCCCTTCTCTTCGGTATGTTGTTCGGAGCAGAGCATTTGATTTTTCCCAGTATCCCTGGGACAAAAGGCGGAAATACCGTGGCCTCTAGCTACTTTTGGGCTTTTTAGTATACCAGGGTGGGCCTTCCTTTTGGCGATTATAGCCATGGCCCGCACGGAATCTGCCAGTATGTGGAATTGGCTTCTAAAGGTGGACTTTTTCCACCTTTTTCCTATCTTCTGTATCTTTGTATCGGCCCCCTGTTTGCCATTCCCAGAACCGCCTCGGTTTCCTTTCAGGTAGGGCTTTATCCCTTTATCGGAGAGACCCATCAGAGACCGGGACTGCTGATTTTCACCCTACTCTTCTTTTTGGCGGCGTTGTATTTTTCCTGCGACCGGGAAATATCCTGACCTATGTAGGAAAGATTTTTGAATCCTCTCTTCCTTTTCTTTTTGGGGATTCTTTTGCTTACTGCCTTTCTGCATCCTATGGGAAACATTCAAAGCCTCCCTCCCACAGAAGAATATGCGAAAAACAGCTTTGTCACCGGACTTTTAGAGGGCTACAACACCCTGGATGTGGTGGGGGCTCTGGCCTTTGGAAACATTTTGATTGAGACCATTAAAAACCGGGGAGCAAAAGGACAGGAAAGAGGTCTCTCGCTTAAGTATTATTTCCGGAAGCATTACTACGGTAATGATGGCAATCGTCTATTTTGCTTTTGGCCTTTACCGGGCAGCCAGCAGAAGTCTTTTTTCTTTGCAGGCTAATGGAGGAGACATCCTGCATTCCGTTTCCACGCATTACTTTCACGATTTGGCGGCATTCTGTTGGGAATTATCATTTGCCTTTCCTGTTTAAAAACGGCAGTGGGGCTGATTACCTCCACCAGTCTGGCTTTTGCTGAAATGTTCCCTAGAGGGCTTCCCTATAAAAAGCTTGTGCTTTTGTTTACCTTCTTCTCCTTCGCCATTTTCAATCTTGGTTTAAGCAAATTATCCAATATACCGTTCCGGCGCTTTATTTTATTTATCCCATGAGTATAGTGCTGATATTGCTTTTGTCTGATTGGAGAGCATTTTCGGTTTGAAAAAAAGATTTTCCAAACCGCCCTTTATGTTACCGCGCCCTTTGCCCTTTTGGATGCCTACAAGGCTCTGCCGAAGGAGCTACTTGTAGGGATTCCTTTTCATGGGAAAAATGATGGAACTTCTTTCCCACATCCCTCTTTTTTCTATTGGGATGGGCTGGGTTTTACCGGCAGTTTTGGCCTTTCTCCTTTCTTTCCTTTTTTGGAAAATGCGGGAAAGGAAAAGGCAGCATATCGCCTAAAATTTTGGCAGAACAAACAGCAATATATCGTAGGAAACATTTGCAGAAGTAAAATACGTCCCGGCATATAGAATAAGGGAAAAAATAGCGAAAGAAATAGCGGAAGAAATATCGGAAAAAATAGCGGAAGAAATAGCGGAAAAAATAGCGGAAGAAATAGCAGAAAAAATAGCGGAAGGAATCCTTAAAGATATCTTTCCGCTGTTATTTTCTAAGGACTCTGTGCTATACTCTAAAGAAAAAGAAAGGACGGAAGACATGAAGGTTGTTCTTCTTGCAGGAGAGCTTAGGCACCAGAATTTCGGAGGAATCCATTTAAAGCCGAAGCCCATGATTGAAATCGGAGAAATGCCCATTTTATGGCATATTATGAAATATTATTCTTCCTACGGCTTTAAGGAATTTATCATTTTGGCAGGCTATAAGCAGTACCTGATTAAGGAATATTTTGCCAACTATTTCCTGCACAATGCGGACATTACCTTTGACATGGGAAAGAATACCATGGAGGTTCACAATAGCGAGGCGGAGGACTGGAAGGTAACCGTGGTGGATACCGGCCTTCACACCATGACCGGCGGAAGACTTAAGAGGGTGGAAAAGTACTTAAAGCACGAGCCTTTTATGCTGACCTATGGAGACGGAGTTTCCGATGTGAATCTGGAGGCTCTTTTGGACTTCCATAAAAAGCATGGCAAGCCGGCAACCATCAGCATGGTAAACCTTGCTCAGCAAAAGGGAGTTTTGGATGTGGATGCCGAAGGGCAGATTCGTTCTTTCCGGGAGAAGGAAGAAAAGGACGGCGCGGTGATTAACGGCGGCTTTATGGTGCTGGAGCCGGAAATCTTTGACTATCTTCAGGACGACAATACCATTTTAGAGCAAAGCCCCATGCAGAATCTTGCGGCGGAAGGCAAGCTGATGGGCTATTACCATGACGGCTTCTGGCAGTGCATGGATACCCAGAGAGAAAGAAGCTTTTGGAAGAGCTGTGGGCAAGCGGCAAGGCGCCCTGGAAGCGTTGGTAGCAAGGAAGTTTTTGCTAAGTTGATAAAAACGCCGGAAGTCATTTTGCAGTGGCTATTGCGTTTGGTACCGTTACGAAAAATTTGCAGAGAAATCTTGGTTTTAAAGGAAGTAGGGGCAAATGCATTTTCAAAAATTAAAAGCCTTTTATCAGGGGAAAGAAAGTAGTGAACAGGCCACACCGGTTTTTAAAGGGGCGTGGCTTAGTTTGATTTTGCAAATGATGGGAGCGGAATGCACCGGCTACGCCTTATAAAGGAAGAACCGGGAGCCTTATTTTCCCTCTTGAATTTAGAAAAGGGAATGCACTCCATTGAAGGATGTGCGGGACTATGTGCACCTTAGAAAAGCGATGGAGGAGGCGGAGCCGGAATTGGTTTTCCACTTGGCGGCACAGCCCCTGGTGCGGGAATCCTACCTTTTCCCCAGAGAAACCTACGAGACCAATGTGATGGGAACGGTGAATCTTTTTGGAGGCGGTAAGGCATTGTCCCTCTGTCCGTTCCGTGCTGAATGTTACTACGGACAAGGTTTACGAGAATCCGGATCAGGAAGGACACGCCTTTACAGAGGAAGAGAAGCTGGATGGGCATGACCCTATTCCAACTCAAGTCCTGCTCAGGAGCTGGTCACCCATAGCTATCAGAAATCCTTCTTTTCCGAGGATTCTGCCTACGGAAAAAGGAAAAATTTCTTCCGCGCATTTCCACTGCAAGAGCCGGAAATGTGATTGGGGGAGGGGATTTTGCCAAGGACCGCATCATTCGGACTGTGTACGGAAGAGCATAAAGGGAGAGGCAATCGGCATTCGAAATCCCTATTCTGTTCGCCCCTATGAGCATGTTTTGGAGCCTTTGTTTGTTTATCTGGAAATCGTGGCAAGACAGGCAAAGGAAGAGGGAAAGCAATTTGCCAGCTATTACAATGTGGGTCCGGAGCTTTCCGATGCTATTACCACAGGGGCCTTGGCAGAGCTTTTCGTGGAGTTCTGGGGAGAGAATGCAAGCTGGGAGAATCAGGCGGAGCCCAATGCTCCCCATGAAGCGGGATTTTTACAGTTAAGCACGGAGAAGTTAAAGCAGGTCTTTGGCTGGCATCCTCGTTATACCGTGAAGGAGCGGTGGAAAAAACCCGTAGATTGGTATAAGGCATGGCACAGAGGGAAGACTTACGGAAGTTTTCCAGAAGCACAGGTTTTGGCCTTTGCCTTGGAAGACCAGGGAGTGAAGCTTTAGATTAGGTCGTTAGATTGGGGCTTTAAACGGAATTTTTAGACGAAGAACTAAGCTTGGAGCCTTGTAGCAATAAGAGTAAAGCTACATTTTGGATAAGAGCCGTAGAAAGGGTAGGGTATGGATTTAGCGGAGAAAGCAGAGACGGGCTTTGCCATTTTGGAGAGATTCACCATGTTGTGAAAAACATAAGATCAGCTACCGCCTGGATTCAGGAACCCTGCTGGGGGCCATTCGTCACGAAGAGCTTTATCCCCTGGGATGATGATGTGGACCTTTGCTTTTTACGGGAGGAATGGGAAAAGTTTGAAAAAGCGACGAAGGAAGAGCTTTTCGGAAAACTTTGCTTTACTCATGCCAAATACCTACAGAAACGGTCGTTCCTTTTTATGACTTTGTCCCCCGTGTTGTGGATCTTCAAAGCAAAAGACGGGGAAGTCGAGGGAAGAGGATGCTTTTTACGAAGGAAAGCTGAATCATCTCTGGGTGGACTGCTTTATTTTTGGATGATTGCCCAAGGAATGCTCTTTTTGACAAAGCTGTATCGTTTTTCGACAGCAGATGATTTTTCAGTCTGGCCATGGGACATCGGAGAAAGCTGGATTTCAAGTATTCTCCATGGCAAAGCTCTTTCATGGCAGTTCTTGCCACTTTGGGAAAATGTCTTTCCCTGCCCTTTTCTTTTTCCTTACAGGACAAATGGGCTGCACGAGAGAGAAGAGTCAAAGAAAGAGGAGAGATTTCCTTTATTTTTCCAACTATCAGCCGGACTTCCAGTATTGTAAGGTGCAGTACAGCTGGGAGGAGCCGGTGCAGTATAAGCTCTTTGCCGGAAAGGAATTTCCGGTGCCGAAACTATGACGAGTGTGTTGAAAGATGCTATATGGGGATTATATGACACCGCCGAAGAAAGAAGAGCAGGTACCTAGCCACGAGGAAATGATTTAAGTCGGTGATGGGTAGAAGATCTTGCTAAAGTCGTTGAACAGAGATGGCTAAAAAGTTAGGACGGATAAGGAGCTCAAGAAAAATCATTTCAATGAGGATTGTTTTAGAGAGAAGGATGAACTTGGAAAAAGATTTGTAGTGTTATTGTTTCCGTATATAACGAGGAAGACAGCTTGGAGCAGTTTACCAGCATTGTAGTCAGTCTTGCGAAAAATTACAGGAGCTGGGCTATGGCTATGAAATTGTCTTTGTGAATGACGGCTCTCAGGATAAAAGTGCCATTCTCTTAGAGGATTTTGCAGAGAGGACAAAGGAACACGTGCGGGTATTGTCTTTTTCCCGAAATTTTAGCCATGAGGCGGCTATGACCTGCAGGCCTGGATCATGCCAAGGGATTTTCTGGTTTTTATGGATGCGGGATTTACAGCATCCCCGAACTGATTTCGGAAATGCTGAAAAAGTCGGAGGAGGGGGCTATCAGGTGGTGTCCATGGTGCGCACAAGAATCCTTCCACCAGGCCTTGTGAAAAATATACCTCCGCCCTGTTTTACTGGATTTTTAAACCACGTTTCTCCGGTGCATTTTTGAGGAAAATGCCTCCGACTTCTTCAGCATTTCAAAAAGGTACAGGAGGTTTTAAAGAAGCAATTATCGGGAAAAGGTCCGTTATCTTCGGGGCTTTGTCCAGTCCGTAAACTTTCCCAAAACCAGTATTCGCTATGAGGCGGCGGCAAGACAGGCAGGGGCACAGTCATTACTCTCTAAGTAGCTTTGGCAGTTTTCCAAAAACACCCTCTTTACCTTTTCCACTCTGCCCTTACAACTGGGGATTTTTGCGGCCATTTGCAGTGGAGGACTGGGAACCCTGCTTTCGATTTACAGCTTTTAACCAGAAAGGGAGCTCCTTCCGCTATACCACCATCGTGGTGGTGCTTTTGCTTATGTTCATGGTGCTCTGTCATCGGAATTATCGGAGAATATATCGCTATTCTCTTTGAAGAACTGAAGGACAGACCTCTATACATTTTATCGGACAGCAAAAATATCGAAGAGGATTCTGAAAGCTAGAAGTGTCGATATACAGACGAAGGACAGTTTGGGTTTTGAAAAAATATATAGGTTTTTCAGCAGTATGGGTCTGAAGAGGGCAATCTGGAAGCCCGCCGGTACTTGCGAAAAACAGAAGGAACTGAGTTTTTCGCTAGTATCAAAGGACAGACTTTCATCAGAAAAGTCGTCCTGTTGCAGACCAACTTCCGAAGGAATTTGCCTTGCGAAGCAAAGTGAGCAGTGGGTGACAAAACCACTGCTCAGTCAGGCGAAGCTAGCGGGAGCGTGCCTCAATTTCAGACCTATACTATGAAAACCCTGTCTTATTGTGAAAAAAACACCAAACTTCCGAATTCTAAAAATTCTAAGAATGAGAAGAAAACTCTATAAAAAGAAAAGCTATAATCCTCCTTGTTATTAAACATAGTCGAGTTATTTCGAACAGGAGGAAAAATGAAAAAAATAAAGCACTTTGACAGTATCCGCATTGGCCGTATCTATGTTGGTCGCATGTGGCGTGAGCAATGCAGGAAAAGACAACTACCGCGTTGCTGAGCAGAAGGAAAGTGCAAAAGCAACAGAAGGCGATGGAAGGAACCAAGGCCGCTGTAGAAGAGATGAGCGAGAACTTCAGCGACAAGAAGGTTGGCGTATGTATCTATCAGTTCTCTGATAACTTATGACTCTCTTCCGTACAGAGCTGGAAGAATTATCTTGTATCCAAAGGTTCAAGAAAGAGAACATCAAGATCATGGACGGTGCTAATGACCAGGCTACAGACCAACCAGATTGAGAACTTCATCACCGATAAGGTAGACGTTTTGATTGTTAACCCTATTAACTCTTCCTCTCTGCTACCATCACCGACAAGGTACAGGCACGCCGGAATTCCATTGGTTTACATCAACAGAGAGCCGGATCAGGACGAAGAGAAGAGATGGGAAGAGAAGAACTGGGATGTAACATACGTAGGATGTGACGCTCGTCAGTCCGGAACCTTCAGGGAGAGATTATCGCCCGTTGGAATGGATAAGCTGGATATGAACAGCAACGGAAAGAGTTGACTACATCATGATTAGGGTGACCCTGAGAACATCGATGCACAGTACAGAACAGAGTTCTCCGTTAAGGCAGTACAGGATGCCGGCATGGAAGTAAACAAGTTAGACGAGCAGGTTGGTAACTGGGATCAGGCTTCTTGCACAGTCTTTGGTTGCTAACGCATTGGCGAAAGAACGGTAAGGATATCCGAAGTTGTTTTCTGTAACAACGACTCCATGGCTCTTGGTGCATTACAGGCTATTCAGGCGGCAGGAAGAACCGTTGGAAAGGATATCTACCTGGTAGGTGTGGACGCTCTTGAGAGGCTTGCCAGAACGTATTGGCAGGAACACAGACCGGAACCGTATTTAACGACTGCTTACACAGTCTCACAGACGAGGAGATGCGACTATCAACACCTGGCAGCAGTGAAATGACCACTACATCAGTTGCGACTATGTAAAGGTTACCAAGGACAACGCACAGGATGTATTAAATCTCTTAGTAATAGGATTTGCAGGAAAACTTTTTCAGCATGGATTATCAGGAAAATGGAGATTTGCTAAAGAAATAGGAGCGAAAACATTTTCCCAATACAGAACGAATTTGGGGAGTGCAGATGCATTGTGTGTTGCCTCCCCGATTGTTTTTCATTCCGAGGTAGTAGTGAAGAAATGGAGGAGGAAATGGCAGAGTATAAGTTAGAAATGAAAAATATCTCCAAATCATTTCCGGGTGTAAAGGCCCTAGACCAGGTGCGACTGTCCGTTCGTCCCGGAACGGTGCGTCACTGTAATGGGAGAAAAATGGAGCCGGAAAATCCACCTGATGAAGTGCCTGTTCGGCATTTACAAGATGGATCAGGAGAGATTTATCTGGATGGAAATAAAGTGAAATCAACAATCCTGATGATGCTATGCTACGCGTGTAGCCATGGTGCATCAGGAATTGCGCGACCAGTCCTGAGCTCGTTCCTGCTATCCGGAAAATATGTATCTGGGACGTTTCCAGTGAAAATCGGACCGATTCAGATGATTGACCATAAGAAGATGAATCAGGATACGGAGAAGTGGTTGGCCGAGCTTGGTTTGTCTTACAATGTGAAGGCACCTCTGTCCTCTCTTTCTATCGGACAGATGCAAATGGTGGAGATTACCGAGGCGGTTTCCCACGACGCCAAGGTCATTATCTTCGACGAGCCTACCTCTTCTCTTTCCGATAAGGTAGAATTCCTCTTTAAGGTTATGGAGATTTGAAGAAGAGGGCGTAGCCATGATTTACATTCCCATAAGATGGATGAAATCAAGCGGATTTCTGACGACATCACCATCATGCGTGACGGAACCTGTCGGAACCTGGCCCGCAGAGGAGATGACTACAGAGCAGATTATGCCAAGATGGTGGGTGAGAGTTAAGCAATATTTATCCGGAGCATCATCACAGCATTGGAAAAACCATTATGGAGGTGGAGGATTTGACCTCCATTCATGAAAATCCTTCCGGGAATTTCCTTCTCCATCAAAAAGGGCGAGATTCTGGGCTTCGGCGGACTGGTAGGTGCCCAAGAACGGAGCTGATGGAGAATCTTCGGCATCCGTCATTTGGCTAAAAGGAACCATCAAGGTTCACGGTAAAGTGAAGATTAAAAAGACCCAGAGACGCCATGGATGCGGGTATCGGTACGATTACCGAAAGATCGCCGAAACGGTGTCCGGCTGTCTCTCCATCAAGACAATGTGCGTGTTCGATTTATAAAGTCTTTAAAGGCAGAATTATGCTGGACCATCCTTCCATTAATAAGGTGGTGGATGACAATATCGACGTCCTGTCCATCAGACCCCCAGCATGAAGAACATATCGAAATCTTTCCGGAGGAAACCAGCGAAGGTAATCATTTTCCGTGGCTGGCAAAAGGACCCGGATATTCTGATTATGGATTGACCCACCAGAGGTATTGATATCGGGGCAAAAGCATGAAATCTACGAAATCATGGAAGAGTTTGGCAAAACAGGGCAAGGCGATCATTATGATTTCTTCAGAAATGCCGGAGCTTCTGGGTATGGCGGACCGTATCTGCGTAATGTGTAACGGAAAGCTCACCGGAGAGCTGAATCAGCAGGAAGAAATGACCAGGAAAATGTAATGAACTTTGCTACGATGTTTTAGGGGAAAGAAAATGGAAAAAGACACAAAAACAAAAATTAACGGATTTTCTGATTAATAACAGCGTTATTATCGTTATGTTCATCCTGGTGATTTACACAGGATTAACCACAAAGAACTTTTTGACCGCGGATAACGGAATGAACCTTTTTGGCCAATATGTCCTATCGTTTGGTTATCGCCTTAGGAATTGCAGTCGCGTTATTACCGCAGGTTGTGACCTTTCCGCAGGACGGCCCTATGATCGGATTCGGTGCCTGCCTTGCAGGAACCCTTTTACAAAAGGCGGATTATTCCGGACGTTTCTTCAGTCGAGCCTGGGCTTCCATGGGAAATGGAATCTTATTAAAAGGGTTAGCATGAATCGCTTCGTGGTATTGTTCCTGGTAATGCTGATTTGTGCCTCTTCGGCACCATCACCGGTTGGTTTATTGCTTACCTTTCCGTACCTCCTTCATTGCCACACTGGCAATGATGGAAATATCTACAGTTTTAGGCCTTCTCTACACCACACGCAACTCCTTTGGGAGGCTACATTGAGTCATACCATTTTTCTCTACCGGAAAATTCTTGGAAGCTTAAGCTACTTAATCTGGATCGTACTACTGATGGCGGCTCTTACCTGGTTCATCTTCAACATGACCAGACATGGAAAATATATGTATGCCATCGGTGAAACCCACAGGCGGCAGAGGTTGCCGAGTGCTGTAAACCTTACCTTGGTATTGATTTATGCGAAGGCGGCGACTTTCTACGGCATGGCAGGCTATATGCTGGGAGCAAAAAGCCGGAGGAGCTCCGTAAATACCGGACTTGGTTATGAGATGGAGCGATCGCGGCCTGCGCCCTGGGAGGTGTATCCGTAACCGGAGGACGAGAAGGTATCCAGTGCCTTTATCGGTGTGGCGGTTTTGGAACTTTTCAAAGACCGCATTACAATACCTTGGTGTGGCCCCAATGCGCAGTACATCGCCATCGAGTATCGTAATCTTCATTGCGGACTCTGGATATTCGTAAGTATCTGACGAAAATAAAGGTGAAATAAAAATAAGATGCCACAATGCCGATCTTATTTTGTTTCTACTGATAAACTAGCAATAGAATAATAGGAAAGCGCTCAGACCGTTGAGGGTTTGGGTGCTTTTTGTTCTAATCGAGTATACAGGTGAATTGGAGATAGCTTATTTCACTAATACTTAAAATGGAATCGTAGAAATTATTTCAGACTTATTCGAGAAGTGATACATTAAAAATATATTATATAAATATAAGATTAATTATTGATCATAGTAATGACTACGGAATGGTGATAAAATAACTCATAACAGTATATTACAGGCTTGCAGGAGGTACAGATGAAAAGAAGCAGAATAGAGTTCGTGGTGCATGTATGGGACTGCTGCCTCTTTCTGTGGCAGGGAGAATGAGCGCTTAGCGGGAGAAGAAGAACGGAACTTCGAGCAGCTCTTCAAAATATTTCTTCCTTGCAGGGGACACAATCTGCCGGAGCTAATAACTATGGATATTTTTGACGAGACTCCGCCTGCAGGAAAGATTGTCATTGATGAATTCAACCATGAACAAATAAATGATTTGATGCCTGATTTGACGCTAATACACCGAGAGATGGGATGCGGGTACAAGAGCTTGATCTCAGAGGAAAAGAACTTAGCTGAAGATTCATCAGAAGGGGATGCTTGAATCAGTTCATCAGTGTAGACGATCTCCACATTTCCTCTCTATCTATTATGACATCAGATGACCGGGAAAGTGATTATGCGAGGCGGTTACACGGAAAGTTACGATTCTCTCTGGAGACCATTTTTACAGGATTGAACTGACTACATCAAACAAGAATTACTGGTTCGGAGAATGATTTGCAGAATAGTTTTTCTCTCGGAAACCGTTTTATGGGCAAGCAACAATTAGAGCCCATCATACCTATTCTTTCTATTTTGCGGGAGAAGAGGAGAGGCAAAACAAACCTCAAGTTTCTTATCTGAAGAGGGTCTATGAGTGCAGTGAGAGAGGATTATCCGTTTGAAAGTAAGGATTGTGACAGCCCGAGAAAAGATTACAGTATGGAAACTAGGAGACGAGGTACCCTATACCACATGGAGTAAAAATGGGAGATGGCCTGATTGATGGAAATGGAGAGGAGACAGAGACGGAAGTCTCCATTCCGTAGAACTGCAAAAATAGTAAGATGCGAATATGCGTTAGAGGATGTCAGGGGTGGATGTCTATAGTAGCCGGATCCGAAGATCCTGAGCCGAGACTCATCGCCGTGTAAGCCTTACGGTACTACATTGAAAATGACTCGATAAGTCACTATCAGTCTCACCTTCGGCGGCTTGGACGCAGTCTAGTATTCAAGGTTTTACATCAATGATAGTTAGATGGAAGATTGATCCGAGAACAAGCTCTTTGGATTCAATCGATCCGGTGACGGGAAGCCTGAAAGATGACACTTTGCATGACCCGGACCACATCACTTTACAAGGGCGCGGGTGGAAATACTATGGCTCCTGCGCATGTGCGAGTTCCGTAGCTCTCGGCGGCCAGCAGTGGTGGTGCAGTCCTCAGGTGAGTCTGTTCATTTGAGTGGCAGTAGCGGTGGAGGTCTCAGGAGGCTATTCAGTGTGTGGTGGTTCCGTGAAGTAGTGCGGTTCAGGGGAGGCTTCTATTGTTGGTGTCCGCCGGGCAGGTAGAGTAGACTGTCTTTCCAATGAGAATGGTTAAAAGATGGAAAGGATGGTACAAGAGAAAGACGGAAGTTATCCAAGAGTACCGGGGTTATGAAGCCACAATGAAAGTCCTACTTTGGTATTATTTTCTTAGACAAGTGACATGGTGCAGTGGCGGACTCTGAATGGCAGTAAATATCATCTCTTCTCTGGCTCCTTGACGGTTGGATGGAAGAATGCTGACAGGGTTGGCAGGATTGACGGATACGTTATTGTCCGAACGGACAGCGGAAACAACGAAGGCATCTCTATCGAAATGAAAAGCATTGACGGCTACCAGGTAGATTCGGAAGAAGATGGGTAGAGAACGGTGTCTCCACAGATTAAAAAATACATGAAAACTATACGTACCAATAGTAGTTGAGAAAGAGGGAAGTTGTTTGATTACGCTTTCTCCTTTTGCTTTATTGGAAAATTGTGCAGATTATTGGGAAGGCTTAATGGTATTAATTATAGATAAAAATAGCAATAATACTTACTGTTGCAGTTAAAATTTTTTATTTCAGATACACCGTAATCCGTTCAAACCAAATGCGGTCGTGGAGTTTGTCTGTAAGGTTTGCCTGTATACCAGGGGATATATTCCTTTCACCGGGAGCCATCAGCATGTCATTTTTCAGCAGCCTATAACGCTTTCAGTGGCAACTCTCACCTAACTTCCTTTCTTCAGAATGCGACAGCAATCAGCGCGGGTGAAGCAGGTACGAAATGTGCGATTCGATCTTTCCTACCGAGATATACCGGTCTGGCCTGAAATTCACTCTCATAACCGGAAACATCTTCAATTCGCCATCGCTTGATTATCACTACAATCGTCGCCACGTCATCTTTCCTGTGGTTTGCATACGGCATAGAAAACCGTCATAACGTTTCCTCTTCGTGGCAACATCTTCATTCATTTAGTGATCATTTATCTGCAATCTCGCCGAAGTACAGTGATTCTGACGTTAAAACGTCAGATCGTCTGGACGTATTCAGAGAAGAAGGATTTTCGACGAGCTTTTCAGCGCGTCTCGCCGACGATTCCGCATCTTTCTCATAGCAGTCCCGATATTGAAAGCGAGAAGGTGACAACGAGATGTTGCTCCAGACCGTCTTCGTTAATCCATCGGCCCTTTATAGAAAGTCTTCGTCGTACTCGACCTCATCTAGTTCACTGAGCTTGTACTCTGTTTTATCTCCGATAAGGTGCCATCCATCTTCATCAAGACAGTAATCCTTGAGGCATTTTTTCGCTTTTGATTGGTTGCGTGGGGTCAATTTTCGTTTGGAGTGTTGTTGAAGACGTTTGAAGTTGATGATAGCCCCATCTGCCAAACAATAAACTTACCGGTTCCAAAAGTCAGAAAGAATCTTTTCTCCACGGTTTCATCGAAGGTTGTTCATTCTCGCTTCATAAAGCAGGAGAAGGTGAGGGCATCTGCGAATCATAAACAGCCCCATCCGTACAATCGGATTCGATCGCTTTCAAATGCACCATATTTCGGAAATCATCCGCTTCCTCAACTGGAAGTAATAGTTATGCAGTCATAGAAGAACTTTATGTCGATTCAGTACTACTTCGGAATTTCTTTAAAGAGACTGAAAAAATCATTTTCTTTTGCGGTGATTTGCACGGTAACGGATGAGTTATCGCTTTTCTGGCGCCTGAGGAGATTTTGGATGAATGTCAAACTACTGAGTGATTGACGAAACTGCTACTTAGACCTGCCAAGGACAGAATGAAGGAGCCTTTATAGAAAACACCACTGGCCCTGATGGCTATGCAGTAGATACGGAAGGAAGACGGTAGTGAATGAGCAGCAAAACAATAAAATTTCCATAATGAACAGAAATATAGCATAATTTTATATCGTGAATGGCACAAATAAGAAAGACGATGAGATGAGAAGAAAACATGCTGGCTTTAGGACTTAGCGTTGTATCAGAGTGGGGAAGAGGAAGACTTCATACTCTGTTCTCCTTTAGAGTAGGAAATAGCTCAGACGAGCGTCAGAAGTGGAAATACAGAAGAAACAGCTTCCAATGGTGAGAGAGCGATACAGAGACTGCTGTAGAGGAAAACAGTTTGATAAGGAAAAAGGAAGAGGTAGAGAGGAATTTTCAGTAGTTTTAGGGCGGCACGGACAGAGTTTGCAAGAAGAGTGCCTTCCACTCCATTGGGCAAGTAGAAGAGCTTGGCAGATCTCCTTACTATGCTAGTGAGGAGTGAAGAAAGGGCGATAGGAAAATCATCTCCTGACTGCTGAATTTCATACAGCAGATGTACGCCAGAGATCATAAGGAAGGTGGTTAGAAGAAAAACAGATGTAAAGCGTGGATATAATGCTCCTCGACATCCGGAATTATTGGCATAACCGGATAGGAATTGTGGAGAAGAAAGTAGGAGACAATACTTGGGAAGCTTATACATTGATTATTTTACCCGAGCTATCGTCATAAATATGTGTTGGAAATTGAAAAGGCCTACTTTTTTGCTGGGAAAGATTACGGACAAGGCCTTCAGCAGAATGCGTATTCTCTTAAAACGAAATTCATAGAAAATGAGGCATGAATCAAATAGACTTCAGCCAACAACTGCTTTAGAAACGGATAAAAGAAAGGCAGAAAATATCTTAGAAGGAAAGAATTCACCGTAGAAGCACAAAAGACCATCAAAGGTCTACGAAGTCCAGCTTTTGATATTCACAATGTCCATGTAGGGGACTTGATGAAGAGGGCTACTTCCTTGTCCACTGAAAAATATTGGTATTAACGGATGGCACAGAGATTAACCGGATTCAACCAATATTTTTACATCCTTACGACAGCTATCCCATTAACCCAGATCAATGAAGCTATTACTGATACGAAACAGAAGAAGGCTATAGGAGATGTTCAATATAAAGGAAACGAAGGCGGAACCGGACGTTATCAGATTTCTATTGTTTAACAAAATTACAACAGACAAGCATCGTCTTTGGTAAAGAACGGATGATAACCCGGAATGAACGAATCATGTTAGCCAATGAGCGATATATTACGGAGATGCCTGCTAAACCGAGGCTGAATTAACTCTCTCACCCTTAATAACCTCTCCTTTATTTGATGTTAAAAGCAGAAAATCCATCTACAACAGTTCGCACCTCTCGGAAACTCCGGTAAATTTAGTAGTTCCGGAGGCAGCCCGGTTCCAGTGGTTTCAGGGGAAGTTCCGCAGTGGTTCCGGAAGCGTAAAGGCAGGCCAGGACAGTACTGGTGCGACCGTTCTTCATCCGGGAGGTTGCGGGTTTGTTATGGGATGAACAGGCACAAAAGAGCGGGATTGCCATCCGAAGAACAGTTGGGGCTACAGTTTGCTAACGGAAAGTCTACTGGTACTATTTCCTGATTCCGCTATAAGGGTTACCGGCTGGATGGATGTAAACGGTAGCAAATATTATCTTTTTTCCAAACTCTGACGGCTGGAAGGGCAGAATGCTTACCGGTTACAGGTGGATTGATGGAACTGCTACTTAGACCCGCAAGGACAGAATGAAGGAGCCTTTATAGAACAATACCAATTAATTTGACGGCTTTTACAGTGGATACGGAAGGAAGATGTGTAGTGAATGGAGCGGTGTAAAACAATAAAATTTCTGTCAAATGGATAGAAATCTAGTATCATTATATCGAAATGGGCAAAAATACAAGAAAGGACGCAGAGATGAGAAGAAAACATGCTGGCTTTTAGACTCCTAGCTTTGTACTGGGAGTGCGTGGCAGACTACTTGCTTTTCATGCTCTTCCTTCAAGAGTCAGAAGAAAGCCTTCAGAAAGGCATCAGAAGGGAATTGCAGAAGAAATAGAGTCGTACAGAGACTGTTACAGAGGACTCACAGAGAAAGACAATCGAAGATTCTTCAGTTGTGAGGAAAGTACAGCCTCTGATAAGGAAAAAGGAAGAGGCAGAAGAGAATCCTTTCAAGCAGAAAGTTTCAGGCGGCATGATGAGAGCAAGAGGCTGAAACCTCACCCATCTAGCTGCAGCTGAGCAGAGCCTCGCAGACACTCGCCATGCTACAGTGAGGAGTGAAGAAAGACGGATAGGAAAAATCGAATCTCGTCTGTAACAGTAGAATTTGATACAGCAGATGTGCTGCCAGAGACATATCAGCACACGAAACAGTTATTAATATAGCTGGTCTAGGCACAGCAATATGGAGTACCGTAAAAGATTTCAGCTACTACATATCCAGCCGAACAGAATTATAGGAGAAAAAGAGAATGGGGAAATGGGAAGTCTCATAACTGGACTACTATACTTCCCAAGTGTCTATCATTATCAAATATATATTTGAGATACAAAAGGATCCGATTTGTTGGCTTTTATGCTTAGAGACGATGATGATGAAAGATTTGCTTTAACAAAACTGCGGCATATTTCACTGTACAAAAGTTTTATTATCATATGCTGAACGAATTCTCATCGAATTAATGAAGATATTACTAATAGAGTTGATAGCAAGTGTACAGCAAAATACCTTCTGACAAGTATACGACTCACAGCAGAAGCCCAAAGACAATCGCAAGGTCTACTCTAAAGTCCAGCTTTTGATATTATTCACAATGTCTCGTGTAGGAGACTTGATGAAGAGGGCTACTCTGTCAACTGAAAAATAGTAATAACGATGGCGTTAGGAGATTAAACCGGATAAAAATCCATTATTTTCAGTCAAACTTTATATTATGCTATCCTGCACAACTCAGACCAATGGGAGGCTACATTGGCAGAGTTCAAACTGAGGAAGGCTTATAGGAAATGTCTCAATGAAGTTATAGACCAAGACTTTGATTCGTTATCAGATTTCTTTACTTGCTTCAACAAAATTGTTAAAATAGTATGCTATCGTCTTTGGTAAAAGGAACAGACGATAACTATGGGAATGGAAATCAATTTATGTCAACAATGAGTTATACATCATCACTATTCCGCGGAACGGAATTTGATTTAACACCTGTACCATTAATAACCTCTCTTTATTTTGATGCTAAAAGCAGAAAATCCATCCACGGCTGTCTCCGGAACCTCCACAGCCCTTTCTCGCGGAAACTCCGGCAGTTCCTCCGGCCCTCCAGTTCAGGGGAGTTCTCCGGTTCCGCGCTCAGGGGGAAGTTCGGTGTCCCGGAAGCTTAAGGTCAGCAGTAGTTTGACCTAGGTGGTACCGGTGTAGACGTCTTTCATTCGGAGGCCAGTGACACAGGATGAAAGGCTGGTGGCACAAAGATCGGGATTGAAGCTATCCAGAACATGAAGCATAGTTTATAATGGAAAAAAAAAGTCTTACTGGTACTACTCTGGACCCGCTAGTATGGCAACAGGCTGGTGGACAACGGCAGCAAATATTGTCTTTTCCCAAATTCTGACGTGATGGAAGGGAAGAATACCACTGTTGGCAGTGATTGACGGAAACTGCTACTTATTTGGATTTCATGATGAACAGTTTTATAGAAACACTACTGACTTGGATGGTTTACAGTAGACTCGGAAGAAGATGGGTAGTGAATGGAGAAAGTGCAAAACAATAAAATTCTAACAATGATAGAAATATAGTATAATTTGAAAATGAATGGCAATAAATAAGAAGGACGATGAGACAGAGAAGAAAAACATGTTGGCTTAGACTGAGTGGCATTGTACAGGCTTTTGTCCCTGCAAGCTATGCGTGGATAGTATATGAATATTACGTTCCGGGAGGCAGAAAAATCAAGCTGAAACAGCAGTGAACTGCAGAAGGATTACGATTTTCCTGGAAGAAACTGTTGTGAAGGGAAAACTGGTCCATAGGAGAAGAAGTGTCGATCATTGATGCGAAGACCCTTGAGGAGCTTGTTGAGCGAAAAGAGTGAAACACAGAGGACTCTACAGAAGGTTTCCAGAAGATATAAGAGGAACAGACTCATGGTAATGTGAACTGGACATATTCAGGGTTGAAGTGTCAGAGTAACGAGATCCTTGACAATAAGGTAATATAAGGGTGACTGTATTACGGAAGATTACTTCCAGCAAGAGATCATATGAAAGTGTCGATAAAAGTAAACGTAACAGGTGTCGTTTAGAGGAAATGAGCTTGAGTCAATACAATCCAGTTCGATTTATAAAATTCTCCCGAGGAGGGAAGTGGAAAGTAGCAATGGTCAGTGGTTCCCTACACCTCACCATTTACCCCGGGAGTATCACATGTATATAAGAATTGCTAGAAGAAGAAGAGCCAATTATTTTACCAATAGCAGAACAGATGGAGATGGTATATTTATTATGCTATGTTTTGTGGAGGAAAGGTATTTTTATCAGAAAGGTAATATGATCAAGACAATTTGAAAGCTACTTAATCGGAAGATGCAGTATAAGACATACCTTGAAAGCGAAACTTACCGTGAAGTGAAGCAAGGTTATGAGGAAAGGTTATTCCGTTCAGCTTGACATCCATAATGTTGCTACAGATACTACAAGAGGGCAACACACTTCAAGTGGAGAAGATTGTCTTAAAAGATGGCATGGAGCTTCTGCCTGTTGATTTCACACAGCCTTTTCTTATGAATTTTTCGCAACGATTTTCTCCCAAAACCTGGATCAGTATAAACTCTATTTAGAAAGTTTATCCGAATGAAGTGAAAACGGAAATCTCAGGCTTACGCAGGAAAGAAGACAGAATTTTTCCGGAAGGCCGTTATAAGGCATTATGCGTAACATGTTTTATTATACAGGATAACTATCACTTAGCGTCGAGACTGATGATAATGGCGGCTAAGGTACAGAGACTTATGTCAGTCAATGAGCCTTTATGTCCGTAGGGTTATCCCTCGATCATAATATATCAAATTATTACAAGAATAACTTCCTTTCTTCGATGTAAAAGTAGAGAAGAAAGAAATCATTCGGCAATACAGGCACCCTGTTTCAAAGTCAGTTCCCGCAGTTCCGGTGGATCACAGGCTCCGCGGTTGGTAGGAGGAAGTTCCGCGGTGGTTCCGGAAGCTGAAGGTCAGTAGTAGTTTGACCGGACAGGTACTTCATGCAGACCGCTGTTCTTATCCGGAGGCCGTGGACAGTGATGAAAAGGCTGTATGAAAAGAGACCGACGGAAGCTATCCGAAGAACAGCTGGGCTATGGTGCCTATAATGGAAAGTCCTATCAGCCATTTTCCTGATTCTACAGGCGGTTACAGGCTGATAGAGGTAAACGGCAGCAACACTATCTTTTCCCAACTCTGACGGCTGGAAGGCAGGATGCCACTGTCAAGGTGGATTGGAGGAACCAATACTAGACTCACAAGGACAGAATGAAGGTGTTTATAGAAACACCACTACTCCCGATGGTTTTACAGGGTTCGGAAGGAAGTATGGCAGTGAATGGAGCAGTGCAAAACAGTAAACAAAGCTAATAAGTCTATAGAATGCTTTTATATACTTATTTGTGAAAAGTTAAATAGAAAAATAGTACTCCTGGCAGAAATTAACAATGCAAAAGGCAAAAGAAACTGAGATAGAAGAAATGTTTCTGGGTTCTGGTTTTCAGGAAAGGTTGAGCACTTATGAAAGCTTTATCTTTGGGAAGAGAGGAAAGAGGTTATCGCCTTTTGTGCCTTATTATATTACAAGTGTTTTCCATTTCAGAATGGAAAGGAGGAAGTCAAGTAGAGAGGAGTCAAGAAAAGAGAAAGTTATAAAACTAGATTTTTCCTAGATCATAACCAGGAACGAGTCGGCTCAATCAAGGTGAGGTAGATGCTGTATATAAAAATTTGATAAAAAGACAGAAGAGACAGATGAAATGCCGTCTTTCCGTGATGGATGAAGATGAGATGGTATCAGCTTTTATTGGAGATGAAGGCACGAAAGACTAGCCTGTGTGAATGGAAAAGAACAGATGATAACTATACCAAAGAATGTCAATTGGGATAAGAGGACGATTCACATTATTATAGCAGTTCGAATATAGTGAAGTTAATCCTTCGAGCGACATGCGCGTACATCCGGATTATGGAATTGTTCAGAAAGTTTATTTTATACCGGATGAAACCAATCAAGATGGAAAAAATTTCTCAGATACCGTCGAACTATATGACTATTAAATTATACGATAGAGATTCGTGTATTTAGGTAATGAAATAAGGAAACGATGGTTTATAAGAAGAACGTATTACAGACGGAAATTTACCGATAAGTCATATGAACACTATAAATCTACAGTTGGATAAAAGAAAAGAAAGAAAAAGTCTCTAGTATTTCCTCCGGTAAATGATGTACTTTGAAGGAGGAAGTAACCTATTCTTTGGAAGTATAATATCAAAAGGCCAGTGAGAAGAGGATGTAACTGTACCCCAAACAGGAATATTACTCATATGTAATCTAGGAGATAGAACTGGATGCATAGATCCATTAAGTAGAAGCTGGTACTTCCGAAGATATACCATCATCGCCAGAGCCTGAGGACGCCAATCATACTGCTTTAGAAGCTGTTTGAGTTTAGTTAAAAACGCTTAATGGGAGAAATCATTATAAATAAAAATATTAAATACCACTGAAAAGGGTGAAGAGATTCAGCCGGAACACGAAATATTTAAAGCTAAGGTTATTAATTTGTTTTCCGAAATTAAATGTTTCTATTGAACTTTGATGAAAATAGACGAAGCTAAGAATGAGGCATATTGGAAAAGTAACAGAGGCTAGAGTAGATGATTGGGTAGACCTCATGATGGAACACATACGGTTGAACCGGAGATAATTTATATAATGATTACCCCTGAACCAGAACCAATTAGGTCATGATTTTGACAGCCAAGTGAAGAAGAAAGTGGAGGGAATAAGGTATTCATATATCAAAGTATTACGGAAAGGAGAATCAGGAAAGAGTGGGGATGGACTTTTAGGAAACATTCTTTTCATGTGGCACCAGAGTAAGTGCTACATAATGAGGCAAGTTATGTTTGACAGGAGAGATATTATTGATTTTAATGCACAGACAGGAGTCCCATTTTTAAAAAACAGCAAAGTTGGTCCCAATATTCGCTACATCTGTTGACCTTAACAGAAATTATGATCCAAAGACCATTTATGTGAGATTAACGTGGTTTATCCGGACTTCTCTAATTTTATGATACAAGGAAAGCTAATGATAAGGGCTGGTATAACACGAATATAATATTCTCCCTAAGTCAAAAAATGATAGCATTTCCGATAGTGATTTCGACACTAAGAATATGGGAAAAAGCTTTTCAATTGAGGAAAAAGACGAAAGTTTCAAGGAAGAGAATATCAAGAACCCACCTGGGAGAAATTGGTAAAGGCATGTATTGAAAAGTATAATATTGATACTAATAAGCGGAGTTTATCTCCATTTCCTATAGGACGACAAGAGTTCAGAGTCAAACCCTTGCGGCTATGACTTATAAAGACACACTGGAAGTGAACTAAAAGTCAGGGATGAGCGGTTCGGGATGCATCGCCATCTGTTATCGTTTTGACCCACAAGATAAGAGATGTGATTGTTCATCAGGAACATTTGTACAAGTTACGGATAATGACGAGACTTAGCAGACCCTATGATTTCACAATAATAAAAATCAAGATTGATCCTCAGTTCAGGGGAAAGATTATATTCATGGTAGATAACGCAGACAATACAAATGAAGATCAGCCTAAAACCGATAAGTATTTATAGTGGATAATAAAAACCAAAGCGGAAGCTTTTGATTTTCAGCCTGAGGAAGAAAGCACGACCACTTTATTTTCAAGATAAGGCATTTTAACTCTGAACGTGGAAGAAAGAACTTTTTCCGAGGATCGTGATTTTTTCTTGGGTGCTTATAGCAGAAGAAATGGAGAAGACAAAGAAAGTTCTATAGAGTGCAGGGCAATAGGAAGCTCACATTAAAAGAATAATTCTATCATTAGTGATGAAGAGAGAGCTTGTTAAATATTGTTCTATTTTTCATACAAATCATGCCTAATGTGGGAACAGAATGATTTGACAATGAATTTCACCCAGGAAGGACATTATCGTTTGTCCTTGACTATAAGGATCCCTGGAAAACTTTAGAATGGAAGAATACTGAGATGGAGAATGGAGAACTGGTTATCACTGTGACTTACGGATCCAAGACTTTTGACCCTTCTTCCGAAAGTGGTCAGGTATTGGTAATATGAAGGATGTCACCATAACAAAGATTTTAGGAATAGTAATTTAAATTAACGATACCACTCAATCCATAATTTCCTTCCGGATACCGTAAGTTCGCTCATCCTGGCTATGCTGTAAGTCCCAGCACTATGTTCAAGCGTATCTTCTTCATCCCCTGCCTTCATTTCGACAAGAGGCGCAACAGTTTGAAAAATCATACGGTTACGTGGAATAGCGAAAAGCTTGGTCTCGATTCAACTCATATTCTTCTTGAACTAAATTTCACAGAGATTTGACAGTATGAGGTTACGGTGGATACTACCGACCTTTCCGGAAGGAAGGCCAGTGCCTCCACTTCGGTAGTGGATAAAACACCCCTAAGATTCACCGGCTGATCTTATCCAATGACGGCCTGGCCAATGAAAAATACTTTGTTGTCAGAAGGACAAATCGAAATCGAGGATGCCCACCTGACTTCTTCTTCAGGCAGATTTTTCCGTAAGGACATATGGGAATCTGGCATCTACCGCATATTAATCATGCGCATATTTGAAGAACCCGGATATTGGACGCAAGAGGAAATAAATATACTCAAGCTTGGTAGAGCGACTGAAGACGGCATTTATCATCTTGCCTAAAGGTGAAGGATTTGGCGGGCAATGAAAATGCCCCCATCGAAGTAGTGGAGAGACCAAGCGCGGCTCTTTGATTTGTGGTGATAAGCTTCCACAGTAAAGTTTTGAAGATTGGTGATTGGGATCGTCTCGCGAACTCGACCGCCCGGATCGCATCGCTTTGGTCGATCCGGTAACAAGAAGGTCATTCGTTTGCAAGGAGACACCAAGCGGTGCCGGGCCAGGGAAGTTCTTCGACAAGGAGAAGATGAGCCTCTATAGACCGTGCATGTTTCGCGATGAAGAACGTTACCGATGAAGAAGACGGTTACTGGTCCAAAGAAATCTCCCACGAGACCTTTTATCTATGTCCACTTAAAGGATATGCATGGAACCAGTATTACCTAAGCTCTGATGGGTAATTTGACCAGCAGAACCGGAAATTACATTTTCGTTTTCATGAAGAGGAGAAGAACGGCCCTAGCAAGAAGGATGGATATATCTGCAACGGGAGCCCAGTCCTGAAACAGTTATGTTGGCTTTGAAGGATGGACCACACTGTTTACAGAGACGGTATAGAAAACCCAGGCAGGCTCTCTATCATTTTTCCTGTATGAGGACCAAACGACTCCTGAATAGTCTCAGGATGATGCTCATGCCTCTACGATTTTGCTATGACAACAGTAATGACGTGTTAATAAAATCATGCAGGACAATGGTAGAATCAGACGCAGAAGGGAAAAAAAGTTCATATTGATATTACAAAACCAAGGGTCACATTATTCGAACAACAATCGGGAAAATGAAAGTTTTATTTTAAAGAAATCGAACGGCTACTAACATGTAGAGGAGAGAAACTTTCAGAGATGCCTTCAAGATTTACTACAGACCCATAGGAAAGGTGCTGTTTTTTGAGGTGGAAAGTGACCTTCCGTTATTTCCCGGAAGCGGAGACAGTAACAGATGGGAAAGTCAGTATTATTTTAATAAGGACGGAGACTATCGCTTTTCATCATCGGAGACCTAAGGAAATGCCATGAAGAGCTAGTCTATGGTAGGTACCAGGCACGGACTACCGTGATAAACAGCCCTTGTACGCGTGTAAGCATGACAACAATACCCCAAACCATGAGTTTTACAAGGAAGGTATGGAGATTTCCATTGAGGAGAAAAATTTTGCCCGATCTTTGTGACTATTCAAAGAAGGATGGAGTACAGAGAGGGACATGGCAGTGCCCCTGCTCTCCCTTTAGCGGTGGAGAAGGTCGTGGGTCGAGCTCATCATCAGGCGCATTCGGTGAGACGAGACCATCGTCTAACATCCGGGTGAAGGATTTTGCGGGAAATGAGGCCCTGGCTTTATCCGGAGGATCATTTAAGGCTGAGAACGTGCCCTAGCTCGACGATTAGTGACATTTTGAACGAGTCTGCCAATAAGGGTTGGTCAGTCCAAGATTTCATGGGGATCACATCTGACCAGATGCTCCTGTCCCTTAAAGCTGATAGGAGAGGTACATGGAGAGTATGAGCTGTCTTCAGCAGGGAAGATTTACGGCTGTGTGAACGGATGCCTTGAATCTTCCTATGCAGAAGTTCAGGAGGAAAACGGCTCCAAAGCAGAAGCAGGAGGAGAAAGAGGGCATTGAAAGTACTGGTGCCCGGGAGGGGAGAAGAGGGAAATCTTTTTCCTTCAAAACTTTCCGGAGAGCCGGATACGATCGATGTACCGGTTTTTGCAAAGATTGTGATATGGCGGAAAATGAAACTACACGAGAGCTTTTGTCTCCAAAATCGTTTCGTCTCCACTTACCTTCTGTCCTCGGACAGGGCGAAGTTCTGGCAGGGTACCCATCAGAAAGAGGGCGAAGAGATTCTGACTTTTCGAAATCAACGCGGATGGTGTTTCTATTTCTGCTGACCTTACAAAGCGTGAAAATGAGGAGGGCGCATGCCCTTTCCGAGGGAGCGGAGTATCGTAATTACTCGCTCCCGGCGGAAACGGAAAATGGTATCGGGAGATTATCTGACACATGATAATTTTGACAAGGAAGGTTCAATATTTGCAGATTTTCTCTCAGGATAAGGCAGGAAATTGTTGCACGGAACAGACCGAAAGAGGGGTGAGCTCCGCTCGGTATTGACAGAACACCCCCAGAATCCTGCTTTCAATGTGACAATCAGGGCATACTGTGAGATGTTTCAGATTTGATTATCTGTACAGGATAACCTTGTGGGCTGAGCAGGTGGATGCCACCGTGATGGAACGGAACCAAGCTGAAGGACAAGAGTTGCAGGAAAGCGGTTGCAAAGGACAGCTTTCCCTTACAGATTTCCGGAGAAAAGGAAAACGGCATAAGCTTTTAGTGTAAGAGATGTACCGGCAATGAAAGCCGAAAATAGGTTTCCGACTTCGTGATTACCAACAACTTTTGCTTGTCTTGCTCTCTCAGAAAACTTTACAGAAATGCCGCCATCGCTACTGTGGCAGGCCAATGGGACTGTCCTGCCCGTCAATTCTGGCCCAAAGTTTCACAGGAGCTGAAGCGATAGAGACCGAGAGGAAAGATAAGATAGGGGAATTTAGATTTTTGGTTTTTACGCAGAAAATAATCTTCGAGAAATGTAAAAGGAGAAAAGCTTATAATCCCGAGTTTGACAGTGTTGAAATAGTTAAGAGCCCATGGCTATGCACTACGCCATTTATGGCCTTTGTTGATTCTCTTTGCAAGGATTTCCAGCGCACGGTAAACGATATTTGCAGTCAGGCTTTTCAAGGCCTTATGAGATTCGGAACCACCACCTCAAACTCTTGATAGCTTTTACTGCAGTAATAATTATGGATAAAAATAGAAATAAATTACATAAATATTGGAAAATAAGAATTCATAAAGTTGCATAACCATAATAGGAATTGTTTAAAGTATGTAATATGTATGTGAAAATAATGGTAAAGTTCTCACCAACAGATGCGTTTATGCAGGGGAGCAGATGTGAAAGTTTTCAATGCATGCCCATGGGAGAGTCATGGCAATGGCATTCTTTGACTTATGGATTATTTTTCACGGGTAATTTTCTGACCCAAAGCTAGGGAACAGAACTCCTCGATATTTTGTAATTCACAAAAACCAAGTTCTTTCGTATTCGAAGCGCCGACGGGGTGAGTGAATGATTTCATTTTTTGGTAATAACTGCTTCCCCTTGTTGATGTGTACCTTGATTTTGCAGAATACAGGAATACAAAGGCCATTACGTGGAGTTGATGGGAGCCTTATTTTTGCCCGCCCATTATGATCTCACTTGGGATGAGAACGTTTCGGCTTATGGCGGGTGAGTATGGGATCAGGAGGAGTCTCCTTTTGGATTTTGGGCATCAAAAGTGCCATTCTGGAAGGAACGTCCAAGGCCGGGAAAGGCCAATAGCTAGCGGGAGGATCGGCAGAGGAAAACTGCTTATTGAACCTTTAGTATTAAGGCAGGAGGCTCGAGCAAGGTGAGTTTTCACCATCAATATTGGAAGAGGGCTTAAATATAAAAAGAATTATTGATTATTACCATAAAAAATCTACAGACGGTGTACCTCATTGATATGGAAATAATGGGTCGATACGGATTCTGCTACTTTCATGGCGTACCTTAAAAGAACTTCTCATGAAGCAAAGAATGATGGAGAGTATTTAACAAAGTATAAAGAAGCAAGAAAGGCTACGATGATGCGGTGTGTATCAAGCTGGTAGAAGAGTGCGTAAAGCAGTGAAAGATAATGGAGAAGAGATTTCTTGGATTTGCATTATGGAGGTAGATAGCGGGGGCGCCAGGACTATGACAGCTAATGATAATCTAAAAAGAGAGGTTTTCTACTTTAAAAGGAAAGAGAGAGATTTTAAAAAGCAAGGAAAAATTTGGCAAAAGGATTAATAGATGAACTGCTGAGCAATACCCAAGAATTTTATAAGAATCAGTGGCAAATGCAATAGTGATCCTTTCTTGCCATTTCTATAATGTAATGAATAATCAGGTTCGCACGGAGTAGATAAATCAAAAGAAATATATATAATGACGGAAAAGAAGATGACGTGAAAGTTAGAAGAACAGGCTAAAAACTGAGTCTTATTCTATTGAAGCAGATGATAAAATTGAAGGATATATTGTTCTCTGAAGCAGAAAGTTATTGATAAAATAACGGTCATTTATATGGAGAAATGGAAAACACCATTAAAGGCCTGTGATTCTACGATTGATCTTGTAAGAAGTCTTGGCGACTTATTGTATCAGATTATAGGACAAAAGTATTATATGACGGTCCCTGATTCTGGCTCTGGTCCCAGTGAGCTGATTAATCAGCGGGTGCTGGACTTGTGGGACAGCGGAACAACGGGATATGTTGGATTTATCGTTCTATTTGGGAATTCTCTTGATGATTGGCAGTTAAAGATGGAGATTTTTCATATTTTTGAAATGGCTGGTGGTACTATAATATCGGTTTTTTAGACGGAGATTTCACATTGTCCCCAAATGGATAATGTGGAAGGAAGTACGAACCTACAAGGGAGCAGAGCTGGAGTATCTTTAACCGGTCTCAACCGAAAAGGCACAGGTGGTACCTTCTCTTAATGGCTTCTGACAGATTGGCCCCTAACTCCCGGCTATTGCAGTCTTGACTGGATTACAGAAACAAGTGTTACTTATCCCTTTGTAGTAGTTAGCCAGATACTTTTTAATTGTAGTCATTTATAGAGTTAAGGATACTTTTGGTAAACAAACAATCCGTTGTCTTATTAAGATGTGAAGGTCATATGTTCACGTGGAAGGTATATCAACTTTATCGAGGATTTCTTGCGCGTAGGGGTTAAATGATGAAACAGTAAAACAAATCAAAAGCAAGCACCAGGATATAGCGGATAAGATCGCAAAGAGAAGCAAAAAATAAACAAAGAGTACATTCGGAGCTAAGTTAAAAAGTTGTAAAATCGATAACAATGATTCTAAAACAGAGAACAATGCACTGAAAGCTACAAAGGATACTACAAAACCAGATAATGATAATTCAATCAGAGAACAATGCATCGAAAACTGCCAAAGGATAGTGGTACGAGTTCAAAACGATAATTCCAAATTAGAATACTGTCTCCAAGAACTAAAGGAAACCACAGCCAACAGAGGCCATGGCTGAAGATAAGCGCGAGGTTTTTATGAAGCTGGACTATGGGGGAGCATTGTTTAATTTTGATGCTTTTAGAACAAATCAAGATCAAAATCTTATGCGGTTACACAATTTTGCAATTGAGTGCAAGCAGTGCATAAGGAAAACGGATTATCATTTATAAAAGCGATACCGATTACAGCTACCACAGAGGTTTAATTAAATGAATTGTTTAATACAAAAAGCACAGGTGGTTTACATTGATTGTACGAAAACGTTTCTGGGTATTAGAGTAATTATGGTTGATTAACACATATTTGGAAAGAAAATAAGTTGTTTATTTCGTATATCAGGATCACCATCTGTTCCATAGGTGCCATATACAGAAAATGCTGGATGCATGTCAGCAGAAAAGGCACTCAGCTCTTAAAGAGTTGAATCAAGAGATTAGGGATACGGTGTGTATTTTTTATCAGTTATCACGTAAGATAGAGGAGAAATAAGTGAAGGCCAAGAATTGCATCAGGGTGAAAGGCCCACGAAAGTACAATTTTAAAGGAGAAATAGGAAAATATAGCATTAATAGTTGAAGAAGTAGAGAAATTAAAGGAACTTAAACGCACTGAAGGAGTTTAAAAAAACTATAAACTTGATAAAGACTTAACTTGTAAAAAGAGACAGTGTGTAGACATACGTTAAGGACCAATTTGTCTCTTCTCGTACAGTTATTCACCGTCGCGCAGGCTTCTCACAGTAGTCCCGTTGCTTGTCCTAATCATCCCTTTTTAATATAAAGTGATATCGATTTGATATTCATACAGAACAGACTTAATCTGATATCAGCAATACTCCTTAGTTGCCAAGATCCACCTGGGGAGAAGAGCCTATAGAGGATGTAAAATATGGTTCCTGTCAGAGAAGGTTAATCAATCTTACACTGAAATCATGGATGAATCTGAAACCCAGTGTTTGTAATTTGTACCCGGCATGAAGGAAGAAAGTACAAGAGTGGAGATGAAAACGAATTAAGAAAGTGACGGATTTCAGGGTGATTTGTATGCCTAACTCTGATTTTAGTTTCTTATCACAGGTAATGGATTGTGCTCAGCATTTTCAGCATCTGAATATAGAGACCAGGGAAATATGTGAGCCTTTAGAGGAGCAGAAGATTGATGTGGAGACGCGGCACAATGAGAATTATAACATTTACTGTACGTGATGAGATTGCCGAAAGTTCTGTTCAAGTGTTCTGGCTTGGTTTGACGAGCAGATTTCGTGATCAGGGACTGCAGTTTATCTGGGGAATAAGCCACATCAGCAACATACCACTGAATATATATGTTTGGTGCCGACAATAAGAGAAGAAGCTGGAGTGAGTGGTCGGTGAAAAGCGGTTTCACCAAGACTTAAGTCAGGAAGCAAATAGGCATCGGTTTGTTTAAATAGAAAGGAAAACAATGGAAGAAAAAAGAGGTGAGTTATGATGTTCGAAGTGAAGAGGGAACCATAATGCTGAATGGGGATAGAATGATATTATCTTTTATTCTTATGTTTTTTGGCCCATCCACCATTTGCATTGAAGGAAACATAAGCTACAGCGGCCTGCAATGCGGCGGTAGGAGAGTGTAGCAGAGAATTATAAATATTTGAACATAAAGAGGAGATAACAGCACAAGATATTGAAAATATAGTTTAGACGTTATCTCAGTCTGAAACAAATTAATTTTCTCACACGGGAATGAGAAAGCAAGTAGTTTTAGATTTAGACTTACGAAGCAGTGGCGGAAATGGTGGCGGCAAGAAACGGGTGGGCGGCAAAGAGAGTTCCGGATGATCTTGACGACGCCATTATGTACTGGAAGTGAAAAAGTTTGACGCCAGGCACTTGTTGGAGAAAATGGCTTGCAGAACTTAACAAAGTAAAGTGGTGGCAGTTGCTCAATCCCCTGGATGTGCCTATTATCAATGATTGTCCATTTAGTCAGGCATTTTAATAATAAACAAGTGATTCTCCAAGGTTGCAGGAGTGACAGATTCTTTATTAAATTTTGGTGCTGATTTATTCGGTTGTCATTTTGAGGAGTGACCTGATAGGAAAAAGAGAAATGGTTAAATGAAGAGTAAACGAAATCAGCTGAAGATACCGGTTGAAACAATCTAAGAGATCAGCCTTAGAGAAAGAGTTTGTTTGTGATATGGCGGGATTATTCATTTCATATTCTGCTTTCTATTGGCATTGAATGGTGTGTTCTTGGTGTTTTGGCGCAGAACTGGCGATGCATACTTGGGTGTAAACGGCTACTAGTCTGAGTCTGATCCTTATTGGAATGAAAGATAAGATTGAATACCAGTGAGCACTATTTTGCAAAGATTGATGTTAGTGCTGCACGAGACCAAAGTTTTTCTGCGGAAAGTTGGCAAGAATGAAAATGTTTTCCGGTAGCTGATAGATAGGTTTTGCCCTATTTTACCGTGATGGAAATAAACTCAGTGCTTATACTAAATTAAAAAATATGCTGTAGGAACATGGTTTTGAAGGGGACAGTCAATAACGACCGTAACTTTGTTGCCAAGTACAAGATGAAGCTTTTGGTTTAATCTTTTTAAAACAGAACCATTGGACTTATCCCAGAAGGTGAAGGTTCATTTGTGGGGATTGAAGACTATTAAAGGGGAAAACATGGCTTAGTTAAAGAAGCATAAGTTAAGCCACATTTTACTGGTATGGCATCAAAACAGCAAGAGGACAGGGGACAACAAAAGGAAACCCAATCCTTGATCTTTCGATAAAAAGGCAAAATATATTAGAAGGGATTGTTTCATTTGCCTTTCCGCCGTGATAGCTACGATGCGCACAGAATGCAGTAGAGATACCTGCTAATCGTCTCGTCTGACTTTGCTAGTATTTTATTTTGCCGTTGCTAGTGGCCATTGTAGACGGGAAAATGCAGCATTATTCAGAATATCTAGTAATTGATTTTTCTGGTAGGCAGATAGGACCTATTGAAATTTTGTAATATCACCCGTGGGTGAAAGAATTCCTTTTCCAGTCCCCAGGTTCCCTGCTTCATTTTGATTGCTCTTCTTCTGCGGATGGTATTCTATCAAAAGTTGACTGGGAATGGGAGATGTAAAATTGTTATGCCGCCACTGCTTTTTATCTCCGGCATCAGTGCGAAAATTCTCGTATCATTCTCTTTTCCTTTATTTCGCAGCGATTACGTTCATCCCCTTTCTGCTTCTAAAGAAAATGAGATGAAAGACGCTCGTGGTGGCATGCGATCTTTGTCGGGCTATGGCATATTGATGTCCTCGATCCTGGCACTGCTGCATGCAGTATTGACGTACTATGGAGTGATATTAAGAGATTATCTTTCTACTGATGAAAAGACCGATGACGTCGCTGCGCGTGGGTTTACCGGTCTTTTGATGGGCTTTCCTGCGCAGAGCACTCTCTCTTTTAGCTAAATACCTGCAAAATTCAAAAGAAAATCCAGCCGCCCGAAGCCCTCATATTCTTCTCAATGACAGGCCGTCTACTCTTTCCAGGAGCCCGACGTGCACAGATGACGTTATTTGTACAGGGCGAGACACATGCCTATTTCCTCCAGATAGACGCAAAGACCGTTTTGGAGAAATGTGTTCGTCAAACCAGGTCACGACTTCTGGCTTAAGAACTTTCTTGCGGAAAGCTCTATCGCCAGTTGCGCAGATAAGCGAAGCTTCGCCGTGCTGAACATCTTCCACATCACTTTTGCCTCCGGCAGTCCCGCTCAGAGCATCTGCACTTCGTTTCAGAAACCGAAAGTTTCTGTTTGCAGAACATCAGCCGTCCGCCAAAGCTTTATGCGCGTGAGATCGCATGAAAATACCGTCCGACAAAAGTCTGTCACCTGGAACGTGCATATTCCTCTCGTCCTCGTCCCACTGGCTTTCCGTGTGGAAGAGTACATTACACATGCGCGTATCTCTGCTCATCTCAAAGACACGAAAGAAGAGGCCTGCATATCTGACTTTGTATATTTATCATGGCCTGTAGAGGCAGTGCTCTCTTTTGTCCAAGATCGCGATGGGAAGATTTTCTGAAGAATTGGCTTTCAGGAACTCTTCAGACACAAATCATCGTTAGTTTTCCACCGCCTTTTGCAAGCAAGCGTTTTTGCTCTTTTCGGACGATACATAAAGGGAGCCCTGCAGAAATTCACAGCACCTTTAAACACAATAATCGGTAAACCGGCTACGATGGCCGCAAACGATAAGATAATTTTCTTTCCATTTAACATTTTTCCTGCATTTCGCGAATCTTTGTGAGCCGTGCCTGTACATCAGGATCACTCGGCCAGGCTGTCGTACCTGCCCTCGCCCTCCTGCCGATTTGTTCCTAGCAATTTTCTTGAAAATCGGCCATGCAATCCTCCTTCATAGCTTAAAATTCATCAGCAAACAAGAAAAGATAGCAACAGAACTATTTTACAAGACAGAGGAGTGAGGACAAACAACAGAAAAACGGATAAGAATATGAAAAATCAGAATCAGAGGCAACAGAATCAGATACAGGTATAGAATCAGATAATAACAGAATACACAGAAATAAGTAGAGCAAGAAAAGAATAGAAATAGAGAAAATATGATTGATAAACACCCTGAAACTCGAAAAATAAAAGTTTAGGGGATTTCTGCTATCAAATTTAGCAAGAGGTGTAAGAGGTGTGTGTATAGAAAATCAAAGGAACGTGATATTTAAGCTTGAATAAATTGATTGCTTTACACACGGAGCCGGGTAAGGTCATCACAGGAATCAGAAGGTGTGGCAAGTCCAGCCTTTTAAAGTCGATGGTCAGCATTCTCGCGTTCGGGCGTACAAGAGCAGATTATAGTAATCAATTTTCGAATCCTAGAATTTCAAGCAAATGAGTCATAGGACGGCGCTAAGTGTGAAAAGATTTCAAGAATCAAAGAACTGATTTGTTTTGTTTTATGAATGCAGAATTCACCAATGGGAAAATCGCGACATCTGACTTTCATGTAGATTTTAACTGCGATATTTATAATACAGTGATCGAATTCCTCATTCTTTGTCTTTCGGAGCAGTTTCCACCTACTCAGCTTTGGAAGGTATATAGAAGTGAGGTATCCGTTGTCCTCAAGGAACGCATAGACTTTCATGGTTATATTTTGAAGACTCATCAGACCCCTATTGGGGAAAACAAAACGTGCTCTGGATAGGAAAATGAGAAATCAAGAAAACAAGAGATTTACTTGATGTCTAGGCGCTATGTGGCGGAATGCCCGAATTGCAGATTTTGGCTTGAGCAAGATAGGAGGATATTACGACGGCGATTTACATCATTCAACGGCAGTGGTGCTTCGAGACATCTTTTAGAACGGGAAAAGAAGAGGACAGCGGCAGATTACGTGATGATGCGAGCTTTAGAAAACATACCATGGTTTAGCCGATACGTCGGCAAATACTGACATCCTTTAAATTTCCGTGAGCAATACTCTGGTATCGGAAAATGGCGAAAATCGTGAGAGGCAGAGGTTGGCAATCCAAACATAGCAACTTTTAAGCGCTTTAGTACTACAGCCTCTACGAAGTCAAGCTGATTTGATATTAAGCAAGCGAGTATTTGGAGAACCCTGTAGATATTACATCGTGGATATCGGGATTAAGAAATTATCTCTAGGGCTTTTCGGGATAGAGATAGGGGACATAGCTTGGAAAATATAGTATATTTTGAATTATTGTGCTGAGGCTATGATGTTGCTATTGAAAATAGCTAGCTTTTGAGCTTGGATGAGCTACAAAGGCCAATGAAAAGCTTTTAGTACAAGTTACGGAGGCATGCTGAGGAGACGACAAGAAACAGAGAAATTGAAGCCTTTACAGCAAATTCTGACAATTATACAAAAATGCAGGATTACTTTTAGCCATGGACGAGTGAAACAGGAGGAATTCATGTTGTGCTTTAATTGATTGGTTATTGAACTAGAAAAAAGGGCCTACCATCAAGATATCCATAGTTTCATGCGATAGAGACGTTTGACTCGCGTTCTTTTTCTTTTCTTCTGTTTCTTCCGCTTTTCGTTTGTCTTCTGCTTTTTGTATTTTATGCAAATGAGATTCTTTTACAAAGTCGGTGAGTTTTGTTTAATGCAGAACCATTCTCACAAAGATGCCCAGGATAATTTCAATCACATAGCCCAGAGTCTGACTCAGAAGTCCCCGAATAACAGCTCTGTCCAGCTCCTTTTGAAACTGCCATGGCTGCCGCTGTTGTGGGAGCCGCCGATATTGGTATTGAGGCACGATGATTGATGGAGAACTTGAAGATCTTTTCCGAAAATCAGGGAAAATAATCATAGTTTACTGCTACCATAATCAAAGCCAGAACCAAAAAGCAGGGGGATTTCTTTAATAACTCGAAAAGAATGGAGGCAGGGCACCGATTACCGCAGAAGGGTAAATCAGGAAGGTACCGATTTCTGAGAGCCTTTCACGGAAGACATTTGCTCGGGAAGAATGAGGCAATCATCATGGTATGTGGTAATTAGCAGGTATTTGTTTCGAAGAAACCGCCCATCAAAACTGACTGAAGGCGTCTTTTCCGGAGAAGAAACCGCTGATGACTCCGGGAGAGCTTTAGTGAAAACAGTTACGATGGTAAAGCATATGCCTACTCGCAAAGGCAATGTCCTTAGGGAATGCTTTGTCTCTCAAAACTTCGCAGCCCAGCATGGTTTTGTATCCCGGTCCTCTTCGGACTCGTGCCAAGAGGGTATCTTCATAGGGTCACGCTATACAGCTTTTTGATGATGGATGGCGGAGTGTAGGAAATGAGAACAAAACATAAAGCGTTATCAGAAAGATTATCCGCAACGATGGCGCGGATACGGTTTTTCCTGGACAGCATACTGCTCGGACATGGCTACGAAGTTTACCGCGCTGCCGGTATAGGTTCCTACGAACATAGGGAATAATATCATTGAGTTTGACAGCATTTTTCAAGCTAAAGAGCACACGAAAGCTCTAAGAGAGTTCCGGCACTACCAGAAGGTAGATGGCACGTATCTCGCCGGATCCTTTTAAAACCTTCTTTACGTTGGCATTGAAGAGGAGCAGGTACTGCCAGGGAACCATATAGCTCTATACCGCATCAGTATGACCGGTGATTCTGTAGGGATGATGTCTCAGGTTTCGCTAGCACCAAAGTGAAGACTGTGGCTAAGATACAGCCGGTAATCTTGTTGGCCCAGACATACTTTTGTTCCAGATAGATAGAGATGGCCACGCTAAGGACAGAATACGTAGCGCCTGCAAGCATCTTCCGCGGAAATCAATGCTGTCATAAAATAATTTCTTATAATGGGGAATTCTTCTTATCGTGGGGCATTACGCTTCGCAATTAGGCATCGCTTTTGACCGGAAATGACTATTGCTTGGCCCATGCCGCTTTTACAGTGCTCTAAGCGTCGGGAGCGGAACAGAGTTTCATCACGCTCGGCTTCAAACAATACTCTGTCCAAAAGCTCGGCGGTTTCCTGCTTGGTACTAACGGGCACTTTTTCATTGCATTCTTCCAGCATTGCTCGAATTTCTTCCTGACTTCTTTTTCGCAATTTCCTTCTTGCACTCCAGAATCAGCCGATAGCACCTGGCTTGTACTGAGTTCTGATAGTGCTCCACGTGGAAAACGTGCTGATGGCGTAGGGAAGCATTTGCCAAAGCGCCGATGAGCCGGTTGTTCCAATAAAAGCTGTCGGTGCTGACTTCCTTCTGGTGGTGCCAGCAGTGGAACCTTGTCAACGGAGTGAAAGAGGGGAATCAGGCATTAAAGACATTACGCTTCCGAAGGCATAGCCAGCAATACACTCCAAATCCTTAATCTTTTTCTCTTTGTTCTGATGTGGAGACAGGAAGCAGGTGCGTCTCGATGCTCGATGGGACGGAACTGTCCCTCATGACTCTGTATCTCCGTATTTTCCGTGAGCAGTGCATATTTGGTACCTGGAAATGAGAGGAGAGCACGTATTTTGACATCCATGGGACCATTTTCTTCTCCGGCACCATGCTCCAGGGATGTCATCGGAATCGCGGGTGAAGTCTGCATTTTCCCCTTCATAACGGAAGCAGTGTGGGATCTCAGCATATACCAGGTTCTGGAGCGTTATACACATGGTCCGATCGGAGTGGCGCCGAAGGCGTCTCTGGATTGAACTCTTCCATAGGAAAGATTCAAATGATGCTCATGCGATAAATTCCTTTAAATCCTTGGAGCAGATGGGATTCGCTTCCGAAGGCATCCTTTAAATCAGCGGAGTCGATGCCCCTGCTGGTTGGCCATCATCACATAGGAATCATCCGAACCTTTTTGGCGATAAAATGGCGTCCGCCGATGGTTTCCAGCCACCAAATCCCTTTGCTATCGGAAAGCGCTCATTCTGTTCATCCATAGGTGCGCGTACTTTTCCAAAAGCCTCCGCCGAAGGACCTTCTCGTGGAATGGATATAGGCGCAGCTGAAGTCTTACCATATCTTCTTCCCCGATGCCTCCGGGAATTTCTGCCCCGCCTTCCTTGTGAAGTACTGACCATGATCCGCTGCCAGCACCAGCTCGATACTGTAATGGTTTCGTAGCGAAACGGAGACATTGGCACTGTTGGTACCGGCGCCCGCCCAGATACCGTTATCGTTTCATATGTTGAAGCTAAATGTAATCCAGCATTTGTCCGAAGAGGAATTCCACATGAGACAGCACGGAACGATATTTTGGGAGGATTCTTTTTCCGAAACGGAAATCATTTTCTTCAGAGTATACTCTCCGGAACCGGAATCCATATTACGCGACTGGATCAGTGGAACTGTCATAGCAGGCATCCTTACCAACCAAAATTGTTGTACAAGATATAGCAAATCTCTCCTTTCAAATTTTTCTTTTCTATTATAGTAATGCACAAATTCAGAAAAGCAAACGATGGTATTTCCGCTTTTTCTGCTACGGAAAGTCGATCTCATGGTATAAACAAAGGGTTGGAGAAGGATTGGAAAAGGACAGCATAAAGGAGACACTATGGAAGAACAGGGATATGAGAACAATAACAGCACTGTGGGCGGAGAGCAGCAGAGCATGGAAAACAGTACAGCAGAGATACTTTTGAAAGAAAGCCGGCCCATGGATATTTTCGAGGAAGAGCTTCCTGAGGAGCTTAAGAGTGTACCGGCACTTTCACTTCTTCCCATATCAGGGTGGTTTTTATGATTCCTCTGGTAGGACTTATTGCGGTGATTATCATGAGTCTCGAGCCACGAAGAATAAGAATATTCGAAATTTGCGAGCATACGCTGATCGCCATTAGTGGGAATCTGTTCTGACAATGTTGTTCGAGCAGCACTCAGCTTTTTCCCTGGCTTTTGTGGGCCCTCTATTTGATCATCCCATCGTATAAAGAGGAATTTTATCTCTAATCTGCGATACAATGAATTGTATTGTTTTGGAAGAAAGGAAGCTCTATGGTTATGAAATGTGGAAGCCCGAAATATGCTGTATCTCGGTGCCTCGCAGCTGGTGACTCTGTCAAAATAAAAAGGAAAGCAACATATTACGGTGGCCTGGGCAGGAAACATTTGCTCCATCACTGGCTATGCTCTCCATTTCCGTTCGTAAGGAGCGTTACCCTCATGCTATGTTGGATGGGAACCGAGAGTTTAGGTAAATCTTCCCACGGAAGATTTGGCACGGGAAACGGATGAGGCTGTGTACGTTCCGGAAGAGATATCAATAAGTGGGAAAAACTGCATTTTGCATCAGGAAGAGGGGAAAAATGCTTTCCGTTCCCATGATTTCAGAGTGCCCGGTAAATATGGGAATGTAAAGCAAAGCGGTATTGGAGCTGGGAAGTCACGACCTGTTCTGATGGAAATCTTGGCGGTTCATGTAGACTCTTCCTTATTGATGAAAAGAACGCTTGCAACTGGAAAAGGCAAAGCTTTTGGCTTATTCCCACGGGACAATATTTTCGGTCTTGGAAAAGTCTGGGAAGCTTCGGATTTTCCAAAGGAAAAGGAGCAAAGAAAAAGACAGCAGGAACAGAAAGGAAAAAGCATGGCAAAGAGAAGAAAAATAAAGACATGGAAGAAGAGCTGGGGGGCTTTCCGAAGACTTAGCTCAGATGGAATGCCAGAAGATCCAAGGAGGAGCAGTACCATCTCATAGAAGAAGAACTGAGAAGCTAGGACTAAAAATCAAGAAGATTTTTCTGAAGATAGAAGAGGACAGAACAAGGAAGGAATCACTGAGGCAGGGACAGAAGAATACTTCTTCAGAGCAGGATGGAGATAGTCTGAAAAACGGAAGATGGACTACGGAAGAGCTTTCATCGTTATCGCCGCAGGGGGATAAGATTCCGGAATATACCGCAGGATATCTGCCTGCGAAGAGAAGTTTATTCGTTTCATGATGTCCTATTATAAGAAGAAAATCTGCGGGATTGCTTTTTATCTTTTGCTTGTTTCTAGGCCTTTTGGCATTTACTCAGTATTGGATGGGAAATAGCTTTTTGCCATTTGCATGGTAATTTTATGGTTCTTGTTCCATTTTTGCTGTTTTATCTTTTTATAAGGGACAACTTCAGAATCTGTATCGGTCTTCCAATAAAAGCTGAATTTACTGGTAAGCATCGCCTTCTATAAAAACTACTTTTTGATGAAGACGGAACGCGCAGGCATGATTGTGTACTAGTGAAGAGCTGAAAAACATCATAGATATGGAAACACTGTATCTTTTGATATCGGCGGCAATGCTCTGATTCCTGTAGACAAGGACAGTCGCAGCTGAGTCCTCCGCAGGGACTCCTGGAGGCAGTACGGAAGAACCTCTTCATGGGAAGGTATCTAGTAGAAAAGGAATAAAAAGAGCTGAATAAAGACTGATTATTTTTGTTTATCATAAAATACTTCGAAACAGGGCACGTCTCCTGCTAACTCATGCTCTGCAGGGGTTCTGCTTATAAAAACAAAAGCCAAGAACCCGCGGGCTCAGATTGCCCCTATTCCGAAGTTATTTTCGGAAAAAGCCTTCTGATGTCTTCTACTGATTCAGCTCTTTATTTCCTTTTCTTTGATTAGCCCTTCTTCCGGAAGGCAGCCGTCAGCCAGGTCCTGCCTGCAGGTCTCACGCCCCTTGCCTCGCCAGTTCGGATACGCTACCAGCTGGAAGCCTCTTTCTCCCGTAAGGCGGGAATCAGTACCTCTGCCGCATCGGCACCTTGGGAATAGACGAATGCACCAGGATGACATCTCCGTCCTTTACGTGCTGTAACACGGTGTTACTGGTACTTTTGAGTTTCTGGTTTTCCAATCCAGGGTATCAATGCTCTAAGAATGGAAGGCTGTCCTGGCTTTGTAAAGCGGCCTTAACGCTGGCGGAGGTAGCTCCGTAGGGAGGGCGGAACCAGAGAAACGGATTGACCGGAAAGCTTTTCAAAATTTTCGTTGGTCTTTGCCAGGACTCGGCTTGCTCCTGCCTGAGAAAGCTTTTGAAGGTTCTCGCGCTTATAGCTATGGTTACCAACTTCACGTCCTGCCTCTGCCACACGCTTTACTACGGAAGGATATTTCGCCTCGGGTCCCTACGAAGAAGAAGGTACCTTTTTCCGCCATATTTTTGAAGGCCGCCAGAATACGGTCTTCATATTTTCCGGGACCGTCATCAAACAGTCAGGGCAACCATGGGCTTGAAGCGTCCACATTGCCTTGAGACCTTACTGTTCTGCTCGCCGCTTCCTCTGGGGCTTTCCCTTTGCAACCACAGTGACTAAAATGCTCAAGTGCATTCCCACACCGATTTTTTCCGCTATCTTCCGTTTTTCGTCCAATCCTCGCCAGGTGCCCAGTACAGCGGTTTTATAGCAACATCATACTGATCTTTCAGACTGCCGTTTAGGAAAACGCGGATATCCTCTAAAGGCATCGTTCTGTCCTTCACCGGCGACCCGTCCATTCTCATAGGTTTTTACCCGTGCCGCTACCGAAAACAAAGTTGACCTGATACTGAATGGTACCGGTGCTTCCTCGGCTGATGCTTTGAAGGATTTTAACTGCGGTGGGATAATTTCCCTGTTTTCATCTCGTCTTTGACTCATCGTTACTGTAGCTTTTCGGAAGCTGGTATCCGCCCGTATAAGCTATAGTAGGACTCTCAAATGATGCCCTCCGCAAAAGCTTTTTCTACGCCGAATAAAGGGAGAAGGCAAAAAGCAAAGAAAGAGGAAGGAAAGAAGAGCTCCTTTCATAAAAAGAAGTCGCTTGATCGTCTTACTCGATTCAACATTTTCATCATAACACTCTTATAGATTTATAAGCTCCTATCACTCCTTTCTCATTTCTTAAAGCTAGAACGATGGAAGGCTTTAGAGGCTAGCTTTGTCACTCAACTTGTTTCTAGGGTTATTGTAAATTTAAAACATTAGAATAATTAAGATATCACCTTAAAAATGATAACACTTAGGAAAGACAGAAAAGGGAAGATTTGGTTACAAAATAAAGAAGAGAAAGAAATAAAAAGACTGCAGAATAGTTATTTCGCAATGTAGGTCTGAAGTCGGGGCACGCCCCGCCAACCTCGCCCTATGTGGTGCAAAGAACTGCACCGTCAGAAGAGTCGATGTTTGACAGTGTGTCCCATAATTTGGGCATCGCTTTCGCCAACCTCGTCTTTCGTAGCAGCACTAACTTCGCTTCCGCTTTGCTTGCTTTCAGTAAGCACTCGACGGGCCCAGATTGCCCCTATTATAGACAATCACCGCATCATTCGCTTCAATTATTGATTGCTACAGTTCTTCAGAAGAGCAGAGCTCAGTGAGAGTCTCGCCTTAGCTTTTAGACCCGCAACTGTATGAAAACAATAACTTATTCTGCAGTCCTATATTTTCTCATTAGATTAAGAGGTAAGAATAATCGTTGTAAACGGTATTCTACCAGTTCAGCCAGACGATAGAAGAGCTTTGTATTCTTATCGCTCACCTGTAGTTCATCTTCGTCGCCGCTCACGCGAACAATGGCATTTCCATCATTGTCAACGAATGCAAACTGTCGTCAGTGAGTCTTCCATTTCGGCTCTGTGGAAGAGAGTGAACTTCCCTGTAAGCGAGCAGAGTTGTATGGGCAGAAGGTCTCACAGTTACCGCACTCGTGCGCATATAATCCACGTGGATAATCTGGCGCATCTCTACGCCGGGAACCTTGATGGCGAAGTTTGCACGGTTAGGACATACGTCGCAAAGAAGTTCTCACAAATGTGGTCGCAGCAAGACAACGCTTTGTCAGATTTTGAATCCCTTCTCGGTTCTACAAGATTGCCCTTCTTTCCGTAAATCTTCTCGTCAGCTGTCTGAGAAGGACGGTCGGTTCTGATGGTCTTGTTTAAGATTGCTTCGCAAGCAAGCTTCGCATCGGCAATAGCCTTTACGATTACGGAAGCGCCGAAAGCACCGTCTCCCGCAAAGATAAACGCCGGCTACGGAAGTCTCATTGCTTTCCTTTCTTTAATACAGAAAGTCCCTTATCGGTTACGGCAATGCTGTTCTCGCAGAAAGAACTCTGCTCACCTTCTCACCGATGGAAGCGATTACGGCATCACTAAGGAATCTCAACCACTTCGTCGCTTTCTTAACGGAACGTCTTCCGAAGCATCCACATCGGAGAGTACCATGCGGTGGCAAAGTAACTTACCGTTCGTGGGTAAATGGAGCAAGGAGCTCCCGGAAGTTTACACCTTCTTCAATAGCCTCTTCCACCCATTTTTCCTGATCCGCAGGCATGTAGCGCTTTGTTCTTCTGTAAACCAGATATACATTTTCTATCCTGCGTTTTCGTCGCCTTGCAACGTCCATAGCGGTGTTTCCCTGCACCTACTACAACAACGTTCTTCCGTAAATCTAACTTGCCGTCCTTCTCCTTGAAGTCCGCCAGAAATGAAGGCATTGTGTCTCCTTTTCCAGAACAAGTGGAGCCTCTAGTGGCACCGATAGCAACGATTACAGCATCAAAGTTATTTTCCCTTACGGAAAGCACAATATCGCTCACTTCCCGTCCAAGGTGGAACTGAGCGCCGTACTGATCGCAAGATTTACGTCCTTCTGAATTTCTTCAGCAGGATACGGAATCCGTGAGACGCTCGCTACTACACCGCCGGCTAGCAGCTGTCCTTTATCGTAAACATGAACTTACGCCCGCTCTTGCCAAGAAGAAAGCGGCAGAGATACCTGCAGGACCTGCTCCGATAACACCAACCTCTTCTTCTGCACAGAACCTTCCTGCTTTAATCCGGGAAGAACGGAATCATATCCGCCTCTTGCAAGCTGATTAACTTGTTGGTACGAATCTGCAGCGTCTGTCTCATAGTGATTTCTGGTACAAGCAGCACTGACAGGTACGGGCACAGACATTTTGGTCATGAAGGGAAGCGGTTCTGTTCAAGATAACCTCTAAAGCTTCCTGGGAAACTTGCCTTCATTTACCAAGCGGCCGAAGCTGGTGATATCCTGATGATCGGGCAACGGTCACGACAAGGCATGGTGTAGCAATCTACTAGAGGAACCTTCTGATCGGACTTTCTGTTGGAAGGGCTTAGCAGGCTTTTACTGTGCTTATCGGTCTTAGCGTCTGCTATCATCTTCCACTAAGGGTAGTTCAACCTTTTTCCCTAAAGGCGTTTGCAAGGTTCTTCTCTAAAAGCTCAGCCATCTGAATGAAACGAAGGTATCCACCGGTCTTTAAGAGGGTGGTTGCCATGGTTACAGAGCCAAATGCCGGCTTCCACGATACGCTCAATGTTGGAAGTAATCCGCACCGCCGGAGAAGGAGATAATGAAGGCTTCCGTTAAAGTCTCCTGGTCAGCATCTGCGCTACAGACATGGAAAGAGCAAGAGGGACTTACTGACATATACATTTCCCTGAGAAGGAAGCTCGTTATTCTTCACATCTACATGGGCAAAGGTGTTGGTAATCTTACACCGAAGGCTAAGTCTCAAGCTCTGCCAATTCCTGCAAAACGCTTTTAATATAGGCACTGCATCGCTGTACTGTAAGTCATCCTTGAAGTGGAAGTCTGTGAAAGCGATGTAGTCGTAGCCCATCTCGTCTGAAGATTGCACGAGCGGTTTCATATCCTAAGAGAGTAGGGTTACACTTACGAAGTGTGTGCAAATGCTTTTTCCTGAATCGGTAAGGCAATCGCTCAATCTGGAAGGAGGACAGCCGTGAAGGGTGGAAACGGTAACGCTGTTGATGATTTCGGACCGAATAGCCTCACATTCTTCTGGTCACCTCCGGAAACGGTCAAGTTAGCCAAAAGCCACGCTCATACCCTTAAAGATTTCGGTATCCTTAGCATCCTTCATCTCGTTGATGAAACGGTCTCACCTTGAAGCTTGATTCTCTTCCAGATCATATCCTGCACGGAAATGTTGAACTGAAAGCATCCGGATCGCCCAAAATCATACCCTTCGCCATAACCTCACAAGCGAACCAGCCTCACATACCTGCTAAAAGCCTGTGGTACTCCAACCTGTGGACCACTCACAGTTGTAACACTCGTCCTCTGCTGTGATATAGGGCTTGCTACACAAGCCGCCAGCTCTCTACCGTCCATCTTCTGTACGGTCTTTAACTCGAAGAAACGAGCTGCCGTAGTAAGAAGCAACGATGTTCTGGGCAAGCTGGGTGTTAGGTCCCGCAAAGAGGTCCAATCTGTCCTTCTAATTCTTTCTGCCAAAAGAGTGTTTGGCTGAAGGTTTTTGCCTGGTAGCATTTTTGCATACCAAAAACAGCCCTGCTGATGCTCTACCAAAATACGGTTCATCAATCTGTCAGTGAATCGTCATAATATCACTCATGGAAATCTCCTTTTCGGGAATTCAGTCCTCCTGCTTAAGATCCTGCGCTCCTCCCGATTTACAGGAGGGTTTTTCCTGATGGGGTATTCTTGCCCGACCAAGAATGGCCCATTAATGTTATGAACAGTTTCCAGAAGAAAAAGGGTTCAGCCACCCTTTCTTCATAGAAACACTTGCTGTGAAATCGCGTTTTAACTGTTAATTTTCTCAAACGAGCCGCACTCGCGAATCTTGGCAAGGCATCTCTCTCGTCGATTCCCTGAAGCCTCTGTTCTTCATCAGAACCTTACTCGTTTCTACGGTAGTAACTACGGAACGACCGTTCATACCGAAGAGCATGTGGCCGTTTGTTGCCGGCATTCATCGGTGTTGGCGGGATATAGTCGGTGATGATGATATCCAGCCTGCACCTCTCTCTAATACGCCCAGCTTCTTTTCAAAATAACGGCTAAGATACGAGCATTGCCCTGGAAAAGCATTTCCGGAACCCCGCCCAGTGGCACCCTGGGTCTCACCAAATGATGCTTATGGAGAATATTAGCCACCTTCCAAGATTCTATCATATCATGCGGGTGTATCCGTCTGTACCTAATCCTGTAAGAACTTATGTACACTCCATGGTAGGAGGACATCCGCAGGCATTACCCAGCGTTGATTCCGGGTTATGTAATCACCATAGTGTTGGTATCGCGAATCAAACCATCTCGTGAGGATTGACATAGATGCAGTGGGCAAGGGAGAGTCTTCTCCCCAATACATCCCAGTCATAGAGGCCCTGTCTCACGATTCTCTTGCCGTGCCCTTTAAGCAACGGTGAAGGTCTCAAGATGTCCTCGCCACGTGATGTGGTATCCGATCTCCTTCGGCTTCTCCTTACGGCAAAGCTCCATGGTCTCATCGGAGATGGTAAAGCTTGCATGCATACCCATCATTCCCTTTAATGAAGTCGTCCTCAGGGAAAAGAGCGTGCTTTTGCGAAGTCAACATTTTTCCCTAATAGCGGCATGTGCCTTTTTCTCACCGTCACGATCGGAAATCTTACAGCAAAGAACGGAACGTACGCCGAAGCTCTGGCAGCCCTCTTCGATGGCGAAAAGTGATCCGAAACTCTCCGAAGCGAAGCGTGTGATCGAAGATGGTAGTTACCTGTTCTGATACATTTTCTAAATAAGTAGCTTCTATGGAAAGTTTGTTAAGTCGTTGTCCAGATTCCGGTCGATTAGTCCACCAAAGTCCGTCCAGAATCCATAAGAATCCGTTAGGAGCATAACCTTGATGGATAATGCTCTTGCCAAAGCAGAGCAGATGTGCTCATGGTATTGATAAAAGCCGGGTGAATCACACCGCCCTTTGCATCAATAAATTCCGCGTCTGCGTATTTTTCTTTAATGTCTCAAAATCTCCTACTCACATAGTGTTGTTCTTCCAAACTACTGCGCCATTCTCGAAAAAGCTGTTCTTTTCGTCTCTAGGAAAAAGACGTCCATTTCGGATTAAAAACATAGCTCAATCCTCCTTTCTTAAGAGCCCTTGGCCCAGTGCGAAAAATTGTATACAGCCTTCTAAAAATCGCTAAAAGCCTTTGAAAAATTCTAGGAAAACATATTTGATAGGATTTTATCATTCTCTGAAAGTAATTGCAATGGAGAACATAAAAATTTTTGGAAGTTAAAAATTTTTGAAAAACCATTGCAAAGTAAAAACCGATGCCAAGATAGGTACATAAAAATTTTTAGGTAGTCATTTTCGACAGATTTTTGAAAGCATAAATTCCGCAGAAAGGAGGGAAAATGACAGAGGATAGCAGCTTGAAATGCTGGTGAGTACGGCTCACGGTATTGCCAGACAGTTCGAAAGGATTGCGAGGTTTGTATCCATGATCTTTCCGTAAAGGATTTGGAACATACCATCATTTTTCATCATCAACGGACATGTGAGCGGAAGAAAGATAGGAGACGGCGCTCTCAAAGGTGGTACTGGAAACCCTGGAAGCGATAGAAAAGGGAGACATCATTGTGGGACCATCTGGCTATCGCACCACTACCCAGGACGGCAGAATCCTAAAGTCCTCTACAGTTTTCCTGAAGGACAGCACCGGAAAAATACCGCTGGGTTCTGGGGTATCAACTACGATGCTAACTGCACTGATGAATGTGATGCGGCATTGCAGTCTCATTACCACGGTGAGAGCCATGACAGTAACGGGGACGGACAGATTCTCTTTGAACGTGAACGACCTTTTGGACAACCTGATCAATCAAAGTGTGAAGCGGATTGGAAAGCCGCGCTCTGATGAATAAGGAAGAAAAACCAAGCCATCCAGTTTTACGGGATGCGTGGAGCTTCCTGATTGCCGCTAGTCAGGACAAGGCATCCAATTTCTTACGGTATCAGCAAATTTACTTTTATACAGCTATATTGGACCAAAGCAAAAGTAACAGTATAGTGTAGAAAAAAGGAGGAATAGCCATGCAGGATTTAAAATGGAAAATTAACGAAATGCCAAAGACAGAGGATAAGAATCTCTCCTTGTGTCTATGGAAGAAGTAAAGAAGGCAAGAACCTTCCACGAGAGCTTCCCTCAGTACCTGAGACCCCACTTGCAAGCTTCCTCAACATGGCAAAAATATCTTGGCCTCGGGCAACGTGTAAAGCAGGGATGAGTCTACCGTTTCGGCTTAAATGCCTTCAAGGTATTAGGCGGTTCCTTACGCCATCGCTCGTCATACATGCCGAGGAAAACCGGAGCGATATTTCCGAACTTCCCTACAATGTTTTTAACCTCCGGAGAAGTAAAGGAAGAGTTCGAACAGCAACCTTCTTCTCTCGCTACCGACGGAAACCACGGAAGAGGAGTAGCCTGGGCGGCTAATCAGTTAAGACAGAACTGTGAATCATCGTGCCGAAGGGCTCTAGCTAGAGACCCGTTTGAACCACATCAAGGCTGAGAATGCCAAGGCATGGATTTGATGTAAACTATGACGAGGTGTGAAGACAGGTCAGCTTTAAGTTGAGAAGGAAGACACGGAATCAGGATACCGTTTAAAGGCTGAGAGAAGATTCCTGCTGGATTACGGAAGGTTATGGAACCATGGCGGACGAGGTCGCTGACCAGCTGGGAGAAAGACCCACCACGTATTCGTACAGGCCGGCGTAGGTCTTTGGCAGGTGCTGTAGTTGACACTATCAATCGTTGCAGGAGAACCCACCTATTATGGTTGTGGTTGAGGCTTCAGCTGCAGATTGTTCCTTACAAGGCGCTGTGGCAAATGACGGAAAACATCCGCATCAGGTATCTGAGATATGATTACCATTATGGCAGGACTTGTTTGCGGAGAGCCAAACATTACTTCCTGGGATATCTTAAAGAATCATGCAAAGGCATTTATCTCTGCTGAGGATATCGTGTTGCCGCAAGAGGAATGAGAATGTTGAACGCTCCGTTAAAGGGAGACGATCAGGTATTCTCCGGAGAGTCCGGTGCAAAGAGGGTCTTCGGTGCATTGGCTGCCATCATGTTACAGGATGACTTCAAGGATTTAAGAGAAGTTACAGCTTAACGAGAACAGTAAGGTGCTTTTGCTTTCAACACTGAGGGAAGATACAGACCCTGAGCGTTGGAAGAACATCATTCAGCAAGAGAAGTAAGATAGAACTTCATTTTCAAAGAAACAAATTGTGCAACACCCTGATAACAGGCTTATATATAACTAAGGAGGATATTAGTATGGGACAGTTAACATAGGAAGTTTTGGAAGAGATTAAGAAGAGAGCGAAGGCTATAAGGCTGACATGAGGCTTTGAGAGCACGTAAAGAATCCGGGAGAGTCCGCTGACGAAGCAAAGCACGTTGAGACTATCAAGAATGAGATGGAGAAGGTTGTTGACGAGGTTAGGTTGACCCACAGGTAACGTAATGGGATTCATGGGATCCGGAAAGACCCTCTGATCTGCTTCGATCGGACACATCGATACCGTAGAATCGGAGTCAGATCAAACTGACATTTGATCCATACGATGATTTACGAGGATGACACCAAGATTGGTGGAAGAGGTGTTTCGACTCAGCTTCGGCGGAAACCGTTTCTATTAGCCGCAAGATCATGAAGGACATGGGACTTCTGAACGATAAGTACCGCGTAATGGTAGTAGGAACTGTACAGGAAGAGGACTGTGACGGTCTTGCTGGCAGTACATCATCAACGAAGACAAGATTCTGTCCTGAGTTCGTTGTATCTTCCGGAGCCTACTGACGGTGGATTATACAGAGGACGAGAGGACGGCGGAGATCCGCATTGACGTGAAGGGTGTTTCCTACATGGTTCTGCTCCTGAAAGAGGAGACAATGCAATCTACAAGATGGCTGACATTCTTTCCGACGTTCGTGCATTAAACAACAACGGAGATGCAGAGTCTACTTCTATCCGCGGATTGGTTAAGATGTTAAATCCGAAGCACAATGATCAGTGGAAAGAGGCTCGTTTCTTAGGAAGAGGAACTGTTACCGCTTCCGAGATCTCTTCACATCTCCTTCTCGTTGTGCAGTAGCTGATAGTCGCGCTGTATCTTTGGATAGAAGAATGACTGCCGGAGAGACTTGGGGAGTCTTGGGTTTTGAGGAAATCAGACAGCTTCCTGCAGTAAAGAAGTACGGCGAGGATGGTAGTATGCTACAACTAAATCGATCTCTTCCTTCACAGGATGTGTATACCCAATCGAGTGCTACTTCCCCAACATGGGTACTTCCTGAGGATCACAGTTATGTAAGGCTTCCGTTGTCGCCATGAGGATCTTTTCGGTGAGAAGAGAATCGGTGAAGTAGATACAGTGGCTGAGAGAGAGCCAGACCTCTTCTCTCGACAAGTGGACCTCTCTACAAACGAAGTTTCCATCATGGGAAGAAACGGTATCCTGTAATCGGATTCGGACCCGAGCTGAGGCTCAGGCTCACGCACCCAACGAGATCACATGGAAGAAGGACCTTGTAACCTGTGCGGCATTCTACGCAGCACTTCCACAGTACTACTGTGACTAGCTTTTAGAGTCTAAAGTGTAAATCAGGTGCTATACTTTTCGGTCATGCCGAGTAGAGGGTACAAAATAAGATAAGATCTATGCTGTGGCTTTATCGGATAAAAACACATTTTTAAAGGAGATTAAAATGATACGAAGCGCAGAGTTTGAAGAGTTAGTAAAGGAAATTAAGGGACTTACAGATCGACAAGATGTACTTAAAACGATTTCTTCCTTACATGGGGAAAAAGTCTGATGATGAGTTGGAAAGGCAGTATGGGATGTAGCAGATGCTCTCAGAAACTTAAGAGAGAGAAAACATCTCCACTCAAGGTTTTTGATTCCGGCTTAGGAATCTTTCTTTTATTCCGTGATAATTCCACCAGAACTCGTTTCTCCTTCGCTTCCGCTTGCAACCTTCTTGGATTAGAGGTTCAGGACTTGGATGAAGGAAAGTTCTCAGGTTGCTCACGGTGAGACCAGTTCGGACCGCCAACATGATTTCTTTTCATGGCTGATGTTATCGGTATCCGTGATGATATGTACATCGGTAAGGAAACGCTTACATGCACGAAGTTGCTGATTCTGTTGAGGCAGGGACACAGGACGGCGTTTTAGAGTAGAGACCACACTGGTTAACTTACAGGTGATATCGACCCACCTGACACAGTGTATGGCTGACGCTTTACACGTAATCCACGAGATGGGCGGAATCGAGAACTCAGGGCTGTAAGAAGCTGGCTATGACTTCAGCATACTCTCCTTCTTTACGGAAAGCCACCTTTCCGTACCTCAGGGTGTAATCGGTCTTTTCACAAGACTTGGTAGGGAAGTAGTTCTGCTCATCCGGAAGGATATGATGTAATGAAGGACGTTGTAGACGTAGCTGAGAAGAATGCTATGAGTCCGGCGGATCTTTCACGTTACCAACGATATGAAGGAAGCATTCAGGATGCTGATATCGTATATCCAGAAGTCTTGGGCTCCATTCGCGCCTATGGAGAAGAGAACCAACCTTTACGGTGAGGGCGACACAGAGGGCATCAAGGCTTTTGAGAAGGAGCTTTGCTCAGAACGCTCCAGTGCACAAGGATTGGGCTTTGTACAGAAGAGATGATGAAGCTGACCTAGGACGAAAGGCTCTCATGCACTGCTTACCTGCTGATATCACCGGCGATCCTGCAAGGAAGGTGAGGTTGACGCAACTGTATTCGACCGTTACAGAGACCTACTACAAGGAGGCTTCGAAGCCATACGTTATCGCGACTATGATCCTTCTTGAGAAGTTCAAGATCCTGCAAAGGTATTAGAGGAGTTACAGAAGCGCGGACAGGATAGAATCTTCGAAGCATAATTCATGCAGACAGATAGAACCTTTGAGTTAGAAACGATATCGCACACTACGCGTGCGATACTCGTTAAGAATAAAAAGCTTAGAGGGAGAATGATATGCGTCCCTGATTTGTTCGGGGCGCTATTCTTCCTCAAAAAGGATTTGAAAAGCCTATTTTTCCTGTTTCAGGAGTATAAATTTTTATTGGAGAATAATTATGGGAAAGAAAATTGTTATCGCCTTAGGGGAAATGCCCTGGGAAATAATTTGCTGGAGCAGATGGTAGCCTGAAAGACAACCGCAAAGGCTATCGTTGACCTTGTAGAAGACGAAATGAAGTAGTAGTTGTTCACGGAAACGGTCCTCAGGTTGGTGTTATCAACAATGCTATGGGGAGTTTACTCTCTGACATAATGAAGATCCGACTCTCTTTCCGTAGTGTGTAGTCATGAGCCAGGCGTACATCGGTTATGATATCCAGAATGCCTTTGAGAGAGGAATTCTGAACAGAGGAGGAAAGGTACCTCCAGTAGTAACCGTAGTAACCCAGGTTCGTGTAGATAAGGATGACCCTGCTTTCCAGAATCCTACCAAGCTCAATCGGTCGTTTTATGACTAAGGAAGAGGCTGAGGCTGAGGCACAGAAGAGAGGCTGGAATATTAAGGAAGACGCAGGACGTGGATATCGTCGTGAAGTTGCTTCTCCTAAGCCAAAGGAGATTGTAGAGCTTTCTACTAAGGCTATGTCCGATGCGGGAGAGCTGGTAATCTGTCATGGTGGTGGCGGAGTTCCTGTGGTTTCTGGAGGAAAGCACCTTGCCGGAGCAGCATGGTTATCGATAAGGACTTCGCCAGAAGACTTTTTGGCAGAGAGCCTGCAGCAGATATGCTGATTATCTTGACGGCTGTAGAGAAGGTTGCTATCCGTTACGGTAAGCTCGGATCAGGAGTGGCTAACAGACCTTTCCGTAGAAGAGGCTCAGAAGTATGCAGACCCAGGGCGAGTCTCGCTCCCGGATCCATGCTTCCAGAGGTACAGGTCGCTATCCAGTTCGCTCTCGCTAAGAAGTGAAATGAGCTATGATTACCCTTTTGGAGGAAGGCAGAAGCATTACAGGTAAGACAGAACCAAGATGACCAAGAAGTAAGAAGTGAGCTTTTCTTCGAAAGTCTACATTACTGACAGTTAGGGGAACTGTAAAGAATCAATCATATTTTTCTAAAACAATATAGGTCTGAAATGGGCATCGCTCGCTGGCTTTCGCCTGACTGAGCAGGTTTCTGTTAACCACTGCTCACTTTTGCTTCGCAAAGCAAATTCTTCGGAAGTTGGTCTGCACTCAGGACGACTTTTCTGATGAAAAGTCTGTCCTCCTATAGCTAAGCGAAAAACTGCGTTTCTTTGTTTTTCGCAAGTACCGACGGCTCAGACTACCCTGCATTCAGACCTATATTGCCGAAAAATTTTGTTCAATTTGATTTTTACAGCTCCTTTTTAGTTATAAAAATTTTAGAACTATGAATGTAGAAATAAACAATGGTCGATAATAATCTGTGGTAGAATTTTTCTTCTGAAAAGAGAGTTAGACTAAGGCTTTAGTAGATTATGGGACCAAGCCTTTTTGGCTAAGAACTTAGGGAAGTATTAAGAGTAAGCATTTAGAGTAAGTGTTTAGTGAAACCATGTAATTGCGTCATAGAGTAAGGGTGAAGGGAGAGAAGATGAGTCAGAATGCATTTTTAATGGAAGAAGCCAATCGTTGTTTGTTATGTAAAAATCCACGATGCCCAAGCATTGTCCTGTAAATACCTCTATTCCGGAGGTTATTGAGCTGTATAAGCAAGGCGAACTGAAAAAGGCGGGAGAAATTTTTCGAGAATAACCTCTTTCCGCCATCTGTGCTTTGGTCTGCGAACATGAGAAGCAATGCGGAAGGAAATGGTATTCGGGGAGTGAAGGGATTCCTATTCCTTCTATAAGATGGAAGAGGAGATTTCTTTAAAATATCTGGAAGAACTGCATTTTGCAAAAGGTGCGGAGAACAAGGAGCGTATTGCGGTAATCGGTGTGTGTCCTGCCGGAATTACCATTGCTCTTCTGATGCAAAGCAGGCTATAAGGTAACCATTTTTCGAGTCTCTGAAACAGAATCGGCGGCGTGCTTTCGTTACGGCATTCCGGAGTATCGTCTTCCGAAATATATCATTGATCTTCTGAAAAGCATTTGCTGGATCTGGGGGTAAAAGATTCGCCCCAACATCCTGATTGGACCGGTGCTTTCTCTGGATAAGCTTTTTGAGGACGGTTATGCCGCGACCTTTCATCGGTACCGCGTATGGAATCCGAGAACCATGGGCATCAAGGGAGAAAGCTTTGGAAATGTGCATTTTGCCATTGACTACTTAAAGTCTCCGGAGACATATCATTTAGGAGAAAATGTTGCTATCATCGGTGCGGGAAATGTGGCCATGGATGTCGCCAGAACTGCAAAAGAAGCGGTTCCAGAGCTACCATCATTTACCGTAAAGGGCATGGAAAAATATGACTGCCAGCAAGAAGGAAATCGCTGAGGCGGAGGAGGATGCAGAATTTCTGCTTCATCACTCTCCGTGGAAATTACGGACGACGGCATTATTTTGAAGAAGCAGGAAGAGGGGACAGCCGGAAGAGAAGTATTCTTTAAGGCGGACAGCATTATTGTAGCCATTAGCCAGAACCCCAGAGCCAATATTGTTTCCAATACTACGGATTTGGATACGAATAATGTCGGTTTACTCCTTGCTGATGAAAAAGGGCCATACCACCAAGGAAGGTACCTTTGCTTCCGGTGATGTGGTGACCGGCGCCAGAACCGTTGTGGAGGCGGTACATCAGGCGAAAATCGTGGCGGAGGAAATGGAAGCCTACTGTGAGGCGAAGAAGAATCTGAAGGAAATGACGGAATCCGCCGAGGAAAGTGCTTCTAGTTTGATGGTAAAAATCAGAAAGGATCTGTAAAAATAGCTTTCTAGCAATATGGGTCTGAAATTAAGGGCACGCTCTCGCTAGCTTCGCCTCGTAGCGGATACTCAAGCGAAAAACTTCGCTTTCACCTGTTTCTTTCGCAAGTACCGACGGGCTCAGACTACCCCGTATTCAGACCTATATTGCCGAAAATTCTTTATTTTGATTTTTACAGTCCTTTTTTTGTGCGCTTTTTTGGAGAAATTCCGGGGGCGATATGGGAAACAATCCGTCTTCAGCCCTAACCGATACCGAGAAACCTCGAACTTAAAGAAAAGTAAGTATGCTATTTAATTTATAAATAGCATTATTAAAAACTACAATAGACTTAAGAGAAAATTAGCTTAGTTTTTATGATATATTATTAAAATCGCACAATATTCATTTGAGGGAGAGAATGAATTTTAGACAGAGGGACAGCAAGTTGACTTTGAAAGGAACTAAGAAGAAATGGTTAGACGCGGTTTTGAAGACGACAGTCATTGCCACGGTAATGGCAATGATGCTTGCACCGAGCTTTTCTGCATTTGCCCAGACAGGTAAGAGCAATACTTCGGGAAGCTGGCAGGTAGAAAACAATGCATGGGTATTCCGGAATGCAGAAGGACAGTCTGTAAAGGGCTGGGTAGTATATAACCAGGAATGGTACTATCTGAATCCGGAAAACGGACAGTTAAAGACCGGTTGGTTACAGCTGGATGGAAAATGGTATTTCTCAGCACAGAATCCGGCGCACAGCAGGGTAGATTATTAACCGGATGGCAGTGATTGACGGTTATTGCTACTATCTGATGCCTCACCGATGACAGCAATTACGGTGTTCTCGTAGTAAATGGAAGAACTCCGGATGGCTATTATGTAAATCAGAGCGGACAGTGGCTTCACGGGGGAAAATGGAGATGCTGTCTATGAGGCAGGCAAGGGACTCCATCCGCGCCTTCTTCCCAGCAGGTAGCAGGAGCAAGCCGTGCTCTTCCCGGACAGGTTCTTGGAGCAAGTAGAGCCATTGCAAAGCACCCGGAGGCGGAAGCTTCGGCGGTGGTGGAGGTGGCGGATCCATCGGAGGCGGAGCAACTGTATCTACCACAGGAGGAGCAGGAACTGCCACGACCGGAACTGCTACAACCGGAACCTCTACAGCTGGAACCTCTACAGGAACAGCAACCGGAGGAAGTGCCGCAGGAACTGCAGGTACAGCCGGTGAATCTGCTACAGTCGGTGGAGCAACCGGTGCATCTACGGGAACAGAAGCTAATGCTACCACAGGTGCGGAATCAAACGCTTCCGGAAGTACAGGGAAACAACAGGAACCACTACTCCTTCCACAGAGAAACCAGGGTGAAACCGTAACCTGGAACTCTGAGAATACAACTCAACCTGGTGGAAACACTACAGAGACACCGGGAACAGAGAATGGCGGAAATACAGAGAAGCCGGGAACAGAGAATGGCGGAAATACAGAGAAGCCGGGAACAGAGAATGGCGGAAACACAGAGAAACCGGTTGAAACGGAAACTCCGGGAAATTCTGGAACTTCCGAGAATACAAACCAGCCCGGAGGAACCACAGAGAAACCGGGAACAGAAAATAGTGGAAACACCACAGAGAAACCGGGTGAAACTGAAAATTCGGGAAATTCTGAGAATACAACACAGCCCGGTGGAAACACAGAGAACTCGGGAACAGAGACCGGCGGAACCACCACAGAGAAACCTGGCGAGACTGAAACATCGGGAACTTCCGAGAATACAACACAGCCCGGTGGAACTACAGAAGAGAAGCCGGGAACGGAGAATGGTGGAACCACTACAGAGAAAACCGGTGAAACCGTAACTCCAGGAACTTCCGAGAATACAACACAGCCTGGTGGAACTACAGAAGAGAAGCCGGGAACGGAGAATGGTGGAACCACTACAGAGAAACCGGGTGAAACTGAAACACCGGGAAATTCTGAGAATACAACACAGCCCGGCGGAATCCCAGAGGAAACACCCGGAACTCTCCCAGAGAACAATTTAAAGGATTGGCCTATTGCCTATCACTTTGAGTATGATGCTGAGAAGAAGTCATTCCTCTTGTTCTTTGGGGAAAAAAATGAAAAAATCCAGCTCTTGTAAAAACAGTTTTTGTATAGAAACGTAGATGTTATGGTGAATGACAGTCTCTATGAGTTAGGAGATTGGGATGAAGATTTAAACATACCAGAAAAATAAATATATCTATGCGCTAAAGTGGGATATTAAAGAGAAAAGGATATTTTAACGCGCTTCGTCTAAACCGTCTGTGCCTTCCATGAGGGAGTTAATACTCTGGAGTTTGCACCAGATGGATACAAACCAGTAATTTTCAATTTCAATGCAACTAAAAGAATGCTTCAAGATCTTAAGAAATTGGATAAGCTACAGTATCATTTTGAGTACAAATCAGTCTCCCGGAAGCTATAATGTGAAGATTGTAAAACTCGAAAAGCTTAAGCAGGAGCAAAAGCAATACTTGAAGAGTCTAAAGACTTTGGAGGTAGATGGTGTAAGTTATACTAATGTAGTCGATCAACGGTATGAAGACCTATGTGCTGGAGGAAGACACGCATTTATGGTACAGAAAGATTCATTGGATTTAGCTATCGGTAATCCTCCACAGGAATATGGTGTTCATCGAATTATCTTTACATTCGGAAGATTATGAGGATATTGAGATCTCTTATGAAGAGGAGAAGGCTATGTCCGCACCTGTAATGAAAAAGCTTGTGAAGAAAGACGCTCAGGGATACTACGAGCTTTCCTTCGAAGGAGATAGAGCAGATGTTCAGAATTATTTAAAGAGCATCAAGAGTCTGACGGTTGCAGGAAGAGCCTACGGACAAATGGCACCTTTCCATGCTGATTTGTTGAAGATGGGAGAGAAGTTCAGCTTCGGAGATTCCAAGTCAGAAAAGAAGGTAGAAGACCTGCTCTTATTCTCTGTTCCTACAGCCAATGGGGATAAAAAGCAGGAAATCCGTATTGAAGCGGAAGGATACAAAGTAGCTACCATTCCTCTTTCCTAATGGCCTTTGAGGCGAAAAAGTAGAACGTTTGTGAAAAAGTAAAAAAGAAGCGGTGAAAGAAAAACGGTACAGAAACCGGGACGACCTTTCGCCGCTTTTTATTTCAATCATTTAATTTCAATAATCGTCGGCTCCAAGCGGAGAAAACACTTTAGTTTATTAAAGCAATAAATCGTATTTATATATTAAGACAAATGCATAATATTTTTCTATACTTTCTATTCTTTTCTTTGCTTGGGACGAAAAACTTAGAGTCAGCAGATGAACAGCTGTGTTTTAGCACTTAAGGAGAAGAGAAATGAAAAAGGATGGAACAAAAAGAAAAAGAGCCGAAACCGAAGAAGGAGGTTTGTTCCAAAAGCTTTACGCTTAGCGAAAGCAGCAAAATGTCGATTTTGATCGGCATTTGTTCGGCGATTGCGCTTATCGGGACAGGCTCTATTCTAATTAATATTAGTAAGAGCAGTATGGAAAAGACCGTTGACAGCAATATGGTAGATAAAACCCACATGGCTATCAATGATATTGAAAATATCCTCTACCAAAATCAGGTGGTTGCGGAAACCATTCGTGAAGGCATTATGTCGGCTTATGAAACCCAGGAAGAGGTGGGAGCTGTGCCCGCCAATATCTGGAATATTGTGGATGGGAATGGAAATGCCGTTGCCACCAAGGTTATGGGACCGACTACTTTCCAGTCTCGGGTAAGAAATGTGGCAATTCCGGCAAATCTTTATAATGCGGAGTCTGCTATGTTGGACTCTCTTTACGCGGCGGTCAACAGTGATGACAGTATATTTGGCGTAGGAGTCTATTTTGACAAGGGTGCCTTTATTCCCGGCGTGGATGACTATTCCCTCTATCTTAGCAAGGAAAATGCCAAGACTCGTACTGTGCAGACCTATTCCGCAGGCTATCAGGAAGAAGAGGATTTTAAGCATTTAAAAGAAACACAAAAGCTTAGCGTTAGCAGCATTTATCAGGATGCCTATACCAAGGACTGGGTTTTTCCATAATGGTTCCTATTGTTATTAAAGAGGAATTTAAGGGCTATGTTCTTGTGGATATGAAAATGGATGTTTTCGAACTTCTGCAGCAATCGGACGAACGTTTTCCATCTTTGGCAGTTGAGTTGACCGACCATGATGGCAATGTTGCTTATTCTATGGATGCGGACGCCGTTGCAAAACCCGTAAAGGATACATTGCCGGAGGAGGCATACAATACTCTGGAAAGCATGAAGGCAGAGGGAAAATCATTTAATGTGGTTACCGACAGCTTGGATAAGGGTAAGGTAAAGCGCTTTCTTGCTCCGGTAGAAATAGGAGATGCAGACTGGTGGGTAAGTGTCAGCCTTTCTGAAGCAGAATATAATGCTACTCTGATGACTTTGGTAAAGACTGCTGTATTGACCAATTTATTGGGGGTATTGATTTTAGTTTGCCTTACCCATTTCCTGATTCGACCTCTTTAGCACCTTTAAAGAAAATTTCTTCTTCCGGTGTGGAAGTGGCCAAGGGAAATTTCGATGTAGACATTCAGTATAATAAGAAAGATGAGATTGGAGAGCTGGCAGAAAGCATGAGAGAAATCATGCAGAGAATACGGACTATTATTTCCGACTTACAAAATAAGCTCAGTGAGCTGTCCAAGGGAAATTTCCGGGTGGATATGGAGGATCAGGAGTATTATGCCGGTGCCTATGCACCTCTCCTACAGTCTCTTAGAGAGATTCGGGGAGACCTGTCCAATCCATGAAGGAAATCAGAAATTCCGCAGAGCAGGTACAGGAAGGAGCGGATCAGGTAAGTAATGCCGCCCAGTCTCTTTCCGAAGGGGCTACGGAACAGGCTTCTTCCATCGAAGAACTCTCTGCTACCATGGATGATATTTCCCACAAGATTGACAGTACGGTAAAGATTACCGAGGAAGTGGCAAAATTAAGCAATGATGCGGAGAAGGCTGTAAATGTCAGCACCAATAAGATGGATGAGATGTCCAGAGCCATGCAGGATATTACGGAGAAATCTCAGGAAATCAATAAGATCATCAAGACCATTGACGATATTGCTTTCCAAACCAATATCCTCTCCCTAAATGCATCCATCGAAGCAGCCATGCCGGAGCGGCAGGAAAAGGGCTTTGCGGTTGTGGCGGATGAGGTAGGAAACCTGGCTCAAAAGTCTGCCAAGGCGACTCAAAATACCAGCAAAATTAATCGAAGAGGCGATTGATGCCATCGGAAAGGGAGCAAAGCTTTCGAGGAAACGGCCCAGTCTTTAGTGGTGGTTTCGAACAAAGTAAGAAGATTAACAGCATGATTAGCAACATTTCTCTGGCATCGGATGAGCAGGCCAGGGCGTAAAAGCAGGTAAGTGTGGGAATCGACCAGATTTCTTCCGTAGTCAGAATAACTCCGCTACAGCGGAAGAAAGTGCGGCGGCTTCCGAAGAGTTAACCGGACAGGCTCATACCTTTAAATGAGCTTATGGAAAAATTTCAGCTGAAGGAAGATTAAGGGATAAGCTGATGAATAGAGAGTTTGAAAAGATGCAAAGGTAGCTTGACGAATAGCTTAAAAAGCTCCTTAAAATAGGTGATTTCATTTAAAGACAAAATGTATAAATATTTATAGAATATTGAAGAAAAAGCAAGTGCTATAATTCCTCTTAAGAATTTATTTTTGTCTGCCTACATTTTCCCCTAAAAATTCTTTCTTTCCCCGAAGAAAGAGTGGCATAAGGAGAAAAGGCAGGGATAAGGGTTAAACCTTAAGGAGAGGAGTGTTTATGGACAGCACAGTAAAAAGAAAGGGAGGGCTAGGGTTCTGGATTTGTAACTTTGCCTTCACCCTGGAGCGCTTTAGCTTTTACTCTGTAAAGTGGCTCATCGTACAGTTTTTAATCGCCAGTGTAGCCAACGGCGGTTTAGGAGTAGCGAAGGAAAATGGTGCTACTTACCAATCTTTCTTCGTAGCATTCACCTATTTAGCGCCTTTGTTCGGTTCCTCTATATCCGATTATTTTGTGGGTGCCAAGTATCTGGTTCCTATCGGTATGGCTTTGATCAGCGTAGGATACTTCTTCGGCTTTAGATCTTCCAGTCTTACCGATGTTGCTATCATGATTGCATTAGCTTCTATCGGAACCGGACTCTTTAAGCCCCAGACCAACTCCATCACCGGAAAGTTATTCTCCGATCCTAAGGATTTGGATATGGCCTTTTTCAACTCAGTATTCCATGGTAAACTTAGGTTCCTTCATCGGAACCACTAGCGTGGGACTGATTGCAGGAGCAAGAGGCTATAGAATCTGTTTCCTGGTTTGCTCCATCGTTATGTTGGTAAATGCTGTTATGTTCTTCTTAGGTTGGGGACCCTTGGGAGAAGCAGGAGCTAAGCCCTTTAAGGATAGTGCAGAAGCAGCTGCATCCAAAGAGACCATTAAGACAGCTGAGCCAAGCAGACCTCTCACACAGATTGAGAAGCAAAGAGTTCTGGCTATTATCGCCGTTTCCCTCTTCTCCTCCATTTTCTGGATTTTCTGGTATTTGGCATATCTTCCGGTTTATGATCACTGGGGAGCAATGAATGATGCCAAGGAATTTATTAACATGAACTGGAAGCTTTTCGGATTCACGATTCCCACATCCTTCTTTGACTCCGAGAATGGACTTCTTTGTATTCTGTTAGGACCTGCTTTAGGACTCCTTTGGGCTAGAGACGCAAAGCGTGCCGGCGGTGGACTTAGTATCTTTAAGCACACTGCTTTAGGTATGGGAATTTTAGGCCTGGCTTTCGTAGTTTCCGCATTGGCAGAGATTACCAGAGCCGGAAGACCTGCAAGCTTACTTTGGGTTGTAGTATTCGGATTCTGCTTATCTCTTGGCGAGATGACCTTCTCTCCATTGGGAAATTCCTTTATTTCCAAGTTTGCTCCCCGGAAAGCTCTTCTCCAAAATGATGGCGGTATGGACCTTTGCCATCTTTATTGCAGTGGCTTTCTACGGAACCTTGTATAACATTATTTCCAAGATGCCATTTGCAACAGCAAGCTTCGGTATTGCAATTCTCTTGATTGTTCTTGCAGCAGTTCTGTGGATTATGGATAAGAAGCTGAACAGCTTGATTACCAATGATCAGACAGAAGAAGCATAGAAAAAGAATTAATGGATAAAAAGATGAAGAATGGGAGGGCTAAAAGCCCTCCCATTTCTTATAAAAAAAGACAGTAAATAAGAAGGGCTGTAAAAATCAAGATGAGAAAGAATTTTTCGCAATATAGGTCTGAATGCGGGGTGAGTCTGAGTGCATTGATGAAAAACAAGAGAAATGCAGTTTTTCGCTTAGTACCCTCACGTGGCGAAGCTAGCGAGAGCGTGCCCTGCTTTCAGACCCTATATTGCTTAGAAAAATTTTTGATTTTTGTATTGACCCTTCTTTCAAGCTTTAGTCGTTTTGATTCAGCCACTCCATCAATACCTTCTTGTAAAGCTCCTCTTCATCTACAAAGCACATGTGCCGAGAATAACGGAAAAGCTCCCACTTGGCATTGGGAATAGCATCAAACATGGTCTTCGCAATATAGGAGAGCAAAGGTCTTCACCACCACTACAAATCAGAGTGGGTTTGGAAAAATCTTTCATCTGCTCCAGATAATTATAATCCCGAAGTGAGCCGGTGGGAGTAAATTCATTTGGACCCCAGCCTGCAACATAAGCTTCGGTTCCTGCTTTTTTCTTTCTTGTCAGGCACTCCGCTGCATCCGGGCCAAAGGGACCGGCACAATATCTGGTCATAAACTCTGTAATGGCAACATCATACTCCGGATCACTGTAGTTTCCGGTCTCCTCCGCCTGGCGATAGCCTCCTGCATCTCCTTGGGAAGATATCCCACTCTTCTTTTCTGCTCGCTTTCCCAGATTGCATTGTAGGGAAGGGTACTGGAAAGAATATAGCTGGCAACTCCCTCAGGCTTACATTCACATTCATAAATGATCGCCAGCATACCGCCCCAGGACTGTCCTAAAATATGTACTTCATCCAATCCCCAATGCTTTCTCAGGGCGATTAATTCGTTTAGCCAGGTCTCCTTAGTCCAAAGCTCCGGATGTCCGTCCAGGTAAGAGTTTCCACAGCCCAGCTGGTCATACATAATCAGCTGACGTCCGTCTTTATCAGCAAGGTCATCCAAAACCTCGAAATAGTTGTGGTGGAACTGATCCCTCATGGAGCAGAAGAAGAGGCTTTTTATTGCCCTTTATTCTCTCCAACAATACGATAATACGTTTCATAGCCTCAAATAAGGGCATGCGTCCTTCTTGAATCTTTGCCATAATGTCCTCCGTTTCACCGGCTGAGCGCTGGTTTTCTTAAATTATATTTCTTTTATCATACCATATTTTCAAGAGATGTTAATTATTTAACGGGAAATACCATGAAGAGAAGTCGCTTTAATACTAAAACTCCCCTAAGGAGAATGACAATCCTTTGGGGGATTTTACAAATCTTCTAATGAGAAAAACATCGAATTCGATAAGGGATAAGCTATTTTATTCTCCTTAACGATACTTCCGTCTTCCTTTACAATCAAAAGATCCTTGGTGTAGTGGTTCAATACATGGCATCCGTCCTCGGTGATGATTACCAGGTCTTCTACACGTACGCCGATATTTTCCTCAGGAATATAGATACCGGGCTCTACAGAGAAGCACTGTCCAACCTCGATAATCTCTTCATTAACGGAGGAAACGTCTCCCACCTCGTGATCCTCGATACCTGCGGAATGTCCGGTTCTATGGGTGAAGTACTTACCATAGCCCTTCTCCTCGATATAGTTTCGGCAAGCCAACCACATCGCACATTCTGTTGCCGGGCTTTGCCATGACGATTCCCCCGAAGGTTGGCATCCCGAACAATCTGATAAATCTCCTCATGTCTTTCGCTGACTTCTCAATGAAGACGGTTCTGGTCATGTCGGAGATATAGTCATTTAAGACACCGCCGATATCCAGGATAACGCAATCTCCCTTCTTTCCCTTGGTGTCGTCGGTAACGTGGTGAGGATCTGCGGCACCGTGTCCGTAAGCGGTAATGGGATCAAAGGAAACGCCGGAACAGCCGTGCTTCTTGTACAGGTCTCTGGTTACGGCATTTAATTCCTTCTGTTAAGCCCTTTACCACATAAGGCACCAACTCTTCCATAACTTTATCATTTACCAGGAGGACTGAATCATCAGCTCCTGCTCATGCTTGTCCTCAATCTGACGTACCTTGATCCACGATTACGGAACCGTTTACAAAGGAGGAACCTGCCTTTAACTCCTGCAAACGAAGGAGGAAACGTGCCGGCCAGGTCTTGTCGATACCCATGGGCTTATCCTTTTCGATGAACTCGGAAAGAATTGCTACAGGATCTTCCGTATCGTCAAAATAAGTAATTTCAACACCTAAGTCTCTCTCCTGGGGAAGCATACGGTTTACGAACAGATGCTTGTCACCCTTTGTGTTGATATACAATGCCAACATTCTTTCGCCGGGATGAATCCACTTTCCGGTTAAATAGAAAAATGGCGGGTGGGTCGGTAATAATCATCTGAGAAAGATTCCGCTCCTCCATCTTCTTTTAAAAATCCGCTCTAACTTGCCTTGATCCATTTGTGTCTCCTTTTCTATAGAGGGAGAAGGGAGCTCCTGCTCTTGCTCCAAAGAATAATGTGTTTGGCATAACTACCTAGATTATAGCAAAATTTCACTAAAATAGCACATCAAATGCAAAAAAATTGAAGAAATTGTAAAAACCCGGTATAGACAAGATTTATAACTGAGCATTTAAAAATAAAAATTTGCGGAGGAAAATCTTTTATGCTATAGTACAGAAGTCCTAGTTATTCAGTAGGTTTATAGGAATATATAGCAGGGCAGAAATCATAAGTATAGAAAGTAGAAAGAAGCTTTTAGTGGTAAAAAGCTTTTATGGGAGAAGAAGGAGAAGAGAATTATGGGTAACGTAAAAGAAGAAAAATAGCCTTGGGCTTACAATTATTGATAGCATTGTTTTTAGGAGGGGACAGGATATTTCCTTCCTCAATTTGCAAGCTTTTACCAGTTTCTGGGACAGGCTTTATCCGGCTTATTAGTATGCTGATTATTCCCTTGGTGCTTCCCCTTGTAGTGGTGGCTGTGGCAGAGGTGTTGGGAAAGAATCATTTTCAGAAGCTCCTGGGAAAGACCTTCCTGTATTTCTTTGCCGTAACTACAGGAATTACCGCCCTTTTTGTCTTTGCTTCCTATTACTTAGGCTTTGGTCAGGGGGTAAATATCGGGCAGGAAGGTGCAAGCCTGGAAGGAATCGCCACCGGGGTAAAGATTGATGAGTTTTTCTTAAACTTCATTCCTTCCAATCTTTTCAAGGCACTTACCGACGGCGCATTACTTCCGATTCTGATTTTTGCCATTTTCTAGGGCTATGGCGTAGGTCAGCTGGAGCAGGAGAAGAAGGAAGCCTTCCTTTCCGGCACAAAGATTTGGATTGTCGCTATTTACAAGATTTTTAGACGCAGTGATTTTTACTCTCTCCTGTGGGCGTTTTCGGCTTTATTGCCAAGGACGTGGCAACAACCGGAGTGGACAAGCTTTTGGGACTTGGACAGTTTGTCCTGGGAATGTATCTTGGCTATGGCGTTTTGGCACTTGTAATCTTCCCTGTAATTGCTATTCTATATAAGGTAAACTATGTAAAGCTTTTCAAGAGTATCGGAGATTTGGTGACTCTGGCTTTCGTGTCCGGCGGCTCCAGCGTGGTTTTACCCCCACTTTTGAAGCGTTTGAAGAAGGAAGGCTATGACGAGGCGGTTACGGATTTCGTGGTACCTCTCGGTTACTCCTTTAATCTGGAAGGGCGGCAGTGTATTTTGCCTTGGCAACTGTCTTTTTGGCAAATGCTTACGGCATTACTTTCACTCCTCAAGCCTTACTGTTTACGGTTCTCCTTTTAAGTTTAATCGGAAAGACCGCGGCAACAATCCCCTCCGGGGCCATTGTAGTTTTACTGGCGGCAGCTCCCCAGCTGGGACTTCCGGTGGAAGGTGTAGCCTTAATCCTCTCCGTGGACTTCTTTTGCAAATGCAGGAAGAACCGCCTTGAATGTGGTAGGACAGGCTTTTGGCAGTGGCTGTATTGGACAGTAAGAAAGAAAAAGACGGTAAAGTAGAAAAGCCGGCAACGGCGGAAAAATGCGATAGGCAAGGAACTTGTTGCCAATGCAGGCTAAGGAAAGGAAATATTATGGCAGAGAAAAAGGTATATGTAATCCATGAAAATCTGGAATGGACCCAGCATTTGGTAAAGTGGCTGGAAGAAAAGAAGATTCCCTACGAGTTATGGGACTCTATCCATAGGGCATCCTGAATTTACAGGAGGCTCCTCCTGAGGGCGTGTTCTACAACCGTATGTCTGCCTCTTCTCACACCAGAGGACACCGCTATGCGCCGGAATACACCGAGCAGGTGCTTTCCTGGCTCACAAGACATGGCCGTAAGGTGGTAAAACGGTTTAGGGCCATTAATCTGGAAATCAGTAAGGTAAAAGCAGTATCTTGCCTTAGAGGAAAATGGAATTCTCACCCCAAAAACCGTGGCGGTTTTTAGGACAGGATCAGATTCTGGAAGGCGCGAGACAGCTAAACATTTATCCTCTGATTACCAAGCATAACCGTGCAGGAAAGGGCTTGGGGTACAGCTTTTTCCAAAATGAAGGAGAGCTGGAGGCTCTATGTCAACAGCCCGGCCTTTGAGCCTTCGTAGACGGCATCACCCTCTTGCAGGAGATATTAAGCCCGCAGACGGCAGAATCCGCCGCTCCGAGTTTATCGGACAGAAGTTCTTATATACCGTATCCATTGACTCCTCCGACGGCTTCCAGCTCTGCCCGGCAGACGGTTGCCAGATCGGAAAGAAGAAGGAGGAACTGGAAAGCTCCGAAAAGTTCCAAATCACAGAACCTTTGGAGAAGGAAAGAGAGCAGGCCTACACAAAAATTTTTTACAGCACAGCGGCATTGATGTTGTGGCGATTGAGTGGGTACAGTCGGAACGCGGAGAGATTTATGTTTATGACGTAAATACCAACACAAACTATAACCCTACTGCGGAGAAGAATGCCAATATCTACGCCCATGAGCATTTGGCTGAGTACCTGGGAAAGCTGTTAAAAGAGCAGGGTAAAAAGATTTTCCGGAAATAAAGAATACGGACCGGAAGTTTTGGTAAAGAGAATATAGCGACTTTTTATAAAGTGAAGGAAGGGATGTTCATTCTCCTTTTTGCTATAAATAAAGGCATAGGATAGAAGAATGGAAAAGGCATAGATAGGAAGAATGGGCTTTGCAAAAAGCCCTATTGTTAAGTTGAAACATATTCTTTATGGTATACTAAGAATGATACTAAGTATGTTTTAGGAAAGGACGCTTTGTATGAAGCTTTTTCATGGGAGTAATGTTGTTGTGCAAACACCTAAGATACTTTCCGGACTTCGTGCATTAGATTTCGGTGCAGGATTCTACTTGACATCCAGTAGGCCTCAAGCACAAAAATGGGCCGGAGCAGTTGCCAGAAGAAGAGGTTCCGGGAGGGTATTGTCAACGTTTACACATTGGATGATGATTTTCGCTCGGCATTGAAAGTTTTGGAATTTCCCACAGCCAATGCAGACTGGTTGGACTTTGTGGTACAAAAATAGGCGGGGACAATGCGTGAATTCCTACGACTTGGTTATAGGCCCTGTTGCAAATGATTCCACACTTCCTGTTATTGATGATTATATGGATGGCAAGTATGATAAAGAGGAAGCGGTGAAACGCCTTATGCCCTCAAAAATTGACAGATCAGTATGCGTTTTTAACGGAGAAAGCCATTCAATTTCTACGTTTTGAAGGGAGGAGCAGTTGTGACAGAGATCAGTGCAAGACAAAGGGGATTTCTTTGATCGTCAAGTGATTTCATTGATAAAAATGAAGTACGGGATGGAGGACATGAAAGCCATTCGTTCCTTTTTGTTCTCGGAAACCTATCAGATGCTACTGGATCCATTGACAGAGGTATACACCTTTAGTCCGCAAATTGTATTTGAAATGGGAAAGTGAAATGATTACCGGAAATCCTCGTAACTCGCAATATATCAGAGGTGAAGAAAATGAGTAAAGAAGGGGAGTTTTTATTTATCTTTTGGAAAGATATGCAGATTTCAAAAAGCAAAAAAAGCAAGTGATATTTTTAAAAGCTATGGGATGAGGCAGACTTGACCAAGCTGATTTATGATTTATACGAAATTTATCATGTGGAGCGTTTGGAAAATGCCTTTGAAGATATAGATATTTTATTAAAAAGAAAGAACCGGAGAAGGGAAAGAAGCAGTAAGTGCAACAAACAGGGACTAAAGCTTAGCTTTTAAGCATAAAAATTATTTTCTGAGAAAAATAGGAAGGATGTTCATCTCCTTCCTTTTTGCTATAAATAAAGGCATAGGATAGAAGGAGGATATGTTTGTATTTTCAAGACATTGATAGCTTATGAACAGAAAGGAAAAACCCATGAATACATTTATTTGTTATGACCGTTGCAGTACCTGCAAAAAGGCGGAGGATTTTTAAAGGCTCATAATGTTTCTTTTGAAAAGCGTCCGATTAAGGAGCAAAATCCAAACGCCAAGGAAATCCATGAGATGAAGGAGCGTTCCGGCCTTCCCTAAAGCGCTTCATACTAGCGGACAGTTGTACAAGTCTATGGAATTAAAGGAAAAGTCGCCCTAATATGTCTGAGGAAGAGCAGGAAGCACTGCTGGCTACAGATGGTATGCTGGTGAAGAGACCTATATTCCTCTGTGGGGAGAAGGTCTTGTGGGATTTAAAGAAAAGGAATGGTTAGAGGCTTTTAGGAATTTAGGACATAAGAGATAAGAAGAACTAAGATAGAAAAAGATACAAGAAAAATACAAAAATAGAAAAAAATCAAAGCTACAAGAAATACCGAAAAGCTTGAATAATTTTATAAGATCATAAGAAGAGAGGATCGGAAGATGGTACTGGCACGATTACGGATGAAGTTGGAGACAGAAGAAAGGCTATCTATGGGGATGTCCTCTTTTTCATGGGCTTTTTAATGGAGCTTATCGACGAGGAATTGCAGGAAGGGTCGATAGTGGAGGGTTACAGCCCTATACTCAACATTTGGAGCTTTCGAAAGAGGGAAATTATTGTGGTCACCGCCTTTACAGAAGAAATCGTGGAAGGCATTATCAAGAAATCTTTGCTTTCTTTACATGAATTCACTCTGAAAAAGCAGGGAATTCATGGGAGAATCGTGGAAAAAAATTATGAGGAATTTCCCTTTCAGCAGTTGACCTCCGCCTTTTATACTGAAAAGGCGAATCCTTATATTTCCCGCAATTTTTAAGCCTCGACCTGTTTTAAAACAAAAATGGAAACTATATCCATTATCCTGATTTACGTCTTTTATTCAAAAATCTCATGCATAAGTATGATGAGGCAGGCTTTGGGGAAGAGGGCGAGGATGAGGAAACTTTGAATGCCTTGGTGGAGGATGCTTTAGTAAGTCAGTATCATTTACGCAGTACGGTCTTTTATTTAGAAGGGCATAAGCTTCCCTGCATTTACTGGAACACTGACTTTGAAAAATGAAGGGACACAGACTTATGTAATTTTTGCCAGATTTTTATTTCGCTTCGGAGAATATTCCGAGTAGGCGTTAAGACTGTTTTTAGGAATGGGGCCTTAAAGCTCTGGAGGAAAAATGACTATAAAAGGGAAAAAGTCATAAAGCAAAAATTATAAAACGGAAATTATAAATTAAAAACCAATAGAGAGGAATGAGTATGGAAAAGCGACAAGTCCAACTAATTTACGGAAGTCTCTTTGCATGATATCGGAAAAAGCAGTGCAACGAGCCGGAGGAGAAGGAGGAACACATAGTAAAAATCGGAGGAGATTTTTATCGCCCTCTTGACGGCAATTCTAACCCGGAAGGAGATGGAAGAACTAAGGACGATGCCATTCACTGGGCAGAAGAAACAGAAATCCTGAATTGTATTCGTTATCATCATGGTACATCTCTGGGAAGAGCTAAAGATTTAGCTCCGAATTCTTTAGCGTATCTAAGCTATATAGCAGATAATATGGCCTCTGCAAAGAGACAGAAGAGAGAAGCAAAACGAAGGGGATGAGCAAAAATTCGGTTTCGACAGCTCCGTTCCTTTGGCTTCAGTATTTAAGGTCTTTAATGGCGTGAGTAAAGATAGTGAGGAAGATGGAAAATGGCATTTTGTTCGTCAGATTTTAAATCCGGAGAATCCTATTCCCTATCCGGAAAACAGAGCAGCTTGCCAAAGAGAAAATGATGAAATTTTCTATACAGAGGTTAAAAGAAATCTTCGGGAGAATTTAAGGAGAATGGAAATAAGGGAAGAATACATTTCTCTTTTGTCCTTACTGGAAGCAAATTTATCCTTTATTCCTTCTTCTACGGCAGTGCAGGAGCAGGAGGATATTTCCTTTATGACCATTTAAAAGCTGACAGCGGCATTTTCTGAGTGTTTATTCCAATATTTAGAAGAGAAAAATATTTCCGATTATAAATCTTATGTGTTTTGAACAGGTAGAGAAGGCTTTGGGATACCCTTCCTTTCTTTTGTATTCCATGGATGTATCCGGAATCCAGTCCTTTATTTATACCATTAGCAGTAAGGGAGCTTTAAAGGGATTAAGAGCCAGAAGCTTTTATCTGGAAATCATGATGGAGCATGTGATGGATGAGCTTTTGGAACGGCTTAGCTTATCCAGAGCATCTTTACTGTATCAGGGGGAGGGCATGCCCTACCTGCTTCTACCAAATACGGATAAAATCAAGATGAGTTTAAAGTCCTTAGACGGAACTAAACCAGTGGTTTTTGAAAAAATTTTGATATTTCCCTTTTTATGGCAGACGGTTATGCGGAATGTTCTGCCAATGTCCTCTGTAATAAGGATGCCGGTAATACGGAGTCCTATGCAGCACTTTATCGAAAAGTTTCAGAGGAAATTAGTAAACAAAAGAGAGCCAGATACACAGCAAAAGATATTTTAAGCTTAAATCAAGGGAAAACCTCCGGAGGAAGGGAATGTAGTATCTGCCATCGCATGGAGAATGTGGAGACACTCCCTGATCATAGAGGAGAGGCTAGCCCCATTTGTCGAGCCTTAGAGAGCTTTGCGAAAGCCCTTTTTCAGGAGAAGAAGAACAGCTTTATCATCTTGAATCAGGAAAAATTGAAAAATGCCAAAGCAAACATGATATTAAAAAAAGAGCAGTGTTTGCCCCTGCCTTCCAATAGACTTCTTCTGGTAGAGGAGGAAAAAGAACTCATCAAATGGATGAAAGAAGAAGTCTATGTTCGTTCCTATATCAAAAAATGAGTATAAGACGGGAAATAAGCTTAGCACCAAGCTATGGATAGCAGATTATGCGGAGTCGGAGGAATTGGATGAAGAGAGTAAGACGGTAACCTTCCAAAGCCTTGCCAAGAGCGCCAAGGGGATAGAGAGACTATCGGTACTGAGAGCGGATGTGGATGATTTGGGAGCAAGCTTTGTAAGCGGATTCCGAAATCCGGAGCTGGGAGGTCGGTTTAACACATTATCCAGAACCTCCACCCTGTCCAGACAATTATCTCTTTTCTTTAAGCTTTATCTCAAAAAAGTAATTCAAGGGGATAAAGGAAGGAACATTCAGAATCAGAGAAAGAACTCTACCATTTTTATAAGAAAGTTGAAGCATTCTGAAAAAGATACCGATGGTAGAGAGGAAGAGAAAAAGGAAACAAACAACTCCAAAAACTTTTTTTCGATGAAGGTTTTTGGAAAGAGGATAAAGAGAATAAGCCGGTGCAAAAACAAGAGAAAAGAAGCATTGCAGTGGTATATTCCGGGGGAGATGATGTATTCCTGGTGGGGGCATGGAATGATGTTATTGACGTGGCCTTGGAATTACAGGAAGCCTTCAGAAGATTTACCGGAGGAAAATTACATTTCTCCGCCGGCATAGGGAATTTATTCTCCAAGCTTTCCTATTCACAGGATGGCAGTGGAAACCGGAGAATTGGAAGACAGTGCAAAAGCGAGTAGAATGGACAAATCCGAAAACGCATAATTTAGAGAAAAAGAACGGTATTTGCCTTTTTGAAGAGAAAGAATGTTATTCCTTTATGCAATTTAGAAATACAGTACTGGGAGAGAAGTATGAAGATTGAGCGTTTCTTCCGGAGCACTAACGATTATGGAAAGGTATTTTTGTATCGACTCTTGGAAATGCTTAGAGAGGCCCGAGATAAGAATGGAAAAGGATTTAACCGAGCCAAATTAGCCTACTATCTATCACGAATGGAACCAAAAGATAAGGGAGAATATATGCAAAGCTTGTATCAAGACTTTGCGAATGCTATCTATACCTGGGCTCCTCGAGAAAAGGATAGAAATGAACTGATTCTTGCGATTTATCTTTATGTATATTTGATTAGAGAACGAGAGGAAAAAAGCTAAAAAACAAAGGATACCGATAATAGAAAGTGGTGAAAAAGGCTTAAAAAGATGCCAGAAAAAAAGAAATAAAATAAGCAGAAGAAAAAGGAGAATAGATATGGATCTTTCAAGCATCAGAGGGGAAATGAAGGATATTGATTGGAAGGCGATAGATAATAAAAAACAAAGCGCGGAGAGCAATAGACCTAAAGAATATCAAAGGGGAGGGAATAACATGGAGTATAAAAGTACCGGTGGATATGGCGGAGGAGGAAATAAGAGACCTTCCAACTTTGCAGGGAACCGAGGCGGAAACTCTAACAGGAGTGCTTCTTTTTCTAAGGAAGAGGAGAAAGAAGCAGTATTCTGGATTACAGAGGAGAATTACTTAGATCACGCTGAAAAGGTAATTAAAGAATTACAGGCTGAAAATGCCATGATTACCACCTCCCAAATCAGAAATATTTTGGCCAATATATCGGATATTTTTAATGTAGTTCAAAGAGCGAAACACTCCGGAGATTTACCTTCGGAAGTAAGGAGCAAAATCAGAGAGCTTACTATGCATTGCTACTATGCAGCAGGAAGAGAAGAGAAAGTCAAAAAATTCTTTCTTCGATCCTCTTTGTTTATGAATATAAAGGGTATTTTAGAAGCTTCTTCAGAGACAAATAAAGAAATGCCTGAGACCTTACGGAATGTAGGAGAAAAAGAACGCTTCTTACTGCTTCATAAATATATGGAATCATTGGTCGCATTTCAGCGTTTTTACGGAGGAAAAGACAGTTAAAAGCTTCTTTACCGCTAGAGTGTGAAGATACAGACGGCAGATTTACATATCGATGGACTGATAAAATCAGGATAATACATCCCGTTATGGGGATAAAGGAGAATATTATGTACGGAAAGATTTTAATTGAAGGAAAGCTGGAAGTAGTTACAGGGCTTCATATTGGAGGATCCTCCAGTTTTGCGGCTATTGGAGCGGTGGACTCTCCGGTAGTGAGAAACAGTAGAGACAATCAACCCATGATTCCCGGAAGTAGTTTAAAGGGAAAGATGAGAAGTCTCTTGGCGAGACAAAGAAATCAAAAAATAAGCGGAAATATGGATGAAGATGAAGAGGGAATCTTACGGCTTTTCGGTTCTGCTAAAATGGAAATGTTCGTGTAGGCAGATTGATATTTTCCGATTTGTTCTTGGTAGAACAGGATAGTCTGGAAAGCCCGGTAGAGGTGAAATTTGAAAATAGTATTAATAGACTTACCGCTGTGGCAAATCCAAGACAATTAGAAAGGGTGATTCCCGGAACGCAGTTTAACTTGAAATTACTTTATGAATTAAAGGATACAACAGACAGAGAGAAGGAGAAGCACTCGGAATATTATCAAGGGACAGAGGAAGAGTGGATTCTGAAAGACTTCCAAAGCCTTATTGACGGCATGAAGCTTTTTAGAACTGGACTATCTTGGAGGAAGCGGAACCAGAGGATATGGCCAAGTTCGGTTTTTGTAACCTAAGTGCCGGATTGGTTTACGGAGACGAGGCCTTAGAAAAAATTTGCAGATCAATTAAACGATAAATTAATAGCATTGGAGGAGGAAATGAATCATAGTATTATACGACGTAACTTTTCCACGCCGGTGCACTTTGGGAAAAAGTAAATTGAAGATGGGAGAGATGTGTTTTTCGCTGATACCCTGTTTTCGGCTCTATTTCTGGAAGCAATGAAAAAAGGGAAAGAAAAGCTTCTTTTAGAGTATGTTAAAGAAGAAAAGTTACTATTTACCGATGCCTTCCCTTTTTCCGTGAAGCAAGAAGGAAGTATAGGGAAAGAAGGAATATTGCTACTTTTATCCCCAAACCCATGTGCCCTGGTAGAGAGAGGAGGAAGAGGGAGAGAGAAGGAACATTCTATCCTTAAGAAAAGCCTACAAAAAGTTAAAGTACCTTTTCCATGGACTCGATTTCCGACTATGTAGAAGGTAAGCTAGAACCCGTTTGGAAGAGCTTAAGAAACAAAAACTCGGTTCTTTTTCAGTCAGAAATGGTTCGGATTTTGGAGGATGAAGATAACCTGCCTTATCGAGTAGAACAATTCCAATTTACTGAGGATGCGGGACTTTACTGTATTTTTTTCTACAGAAGATGAGGATGTAGAAGATTTTCTGTAGAATTTACTGGAGTCCTCTCCTATGTCGGAATCGGAGGAAAAAGGGCATCCGAAAGGGAAAGTTCAGCATTACAGCAGGAGTCCCTGGGAGGAAATAGCAGACAAAAATCAAATTAGCTGGAGAAGTTAAAGAAGATGATTTATCTTCTGCTAGAGTCGAATCTTCGATAAAAAAGACAAAAGAAAGGGACTTTTCTGCTTCTCTCTGCTATGGCTAAGATAGAGGAAGACCTGGAGAGTATCTTGAAGATGCTTCTTATCTACTCCAAAAGCGATCCGGTTTTATATACTCTGAAAGCTATGCCAAAGAACAAAGAAGAAAAAAAGACTTTTACAGTTTTCAAACAGGCTCTTGTTTTTAAGAAGCCCTTTTTCAGGGGATGTCTTTGATGTATCGGATGGGGAAATCATCCGGTTTTACCGTTATGGAAAAAGCGGTCTTTATGGAGATATGATTATGAATCCTAAGATAGAAGAAAATAAAATGACTCCCTATTTAAAAACGATACAGAATGAAAGATTACGGCTATTGGACCGATTCATGTGGGAGATGGGAAGCAATTAAAGAAAACGGAATATCTTTATGACAAACAAAGGAATAGAGTGTTTGTTTTAGACTCGATGAAAATGTATGCCTATTTGGAAAAGGAGAAACTACTGGACCGTTTTCAAGACTATGTTCTTGGCATGGGAAAAAATGCTAATTTATTTCCTTTTCTTCAAAATCAAAATATTCCCAGAGAAAGCTGGGAAAGTTGGAAAAGCTATGATTATGGCATTTCAGTACGAGAGAATACAAGCTAAATGAAATTCATTCTTTTGTAAAAAGATGCAATGGAAGGCCTTATGCTCCCGGTTCCAGTATTAAAGGAATGATTCGCACGGCACTTTTATCCTATCTTCTTGGAAATAACAAAGAGGGCAGAGACGAAGAAGGGATGTTTTCCTATCGAGATATAGATAAGGGAAAAATACAATCTATACGCAGAACAGTGAAGCAGGGGAGAATAGATGGGGGAAAGAGAGGCTTGCGTAACGAAGTAGGAGAACTGGAAACTTTAGCCTTTCATCAGCTGGAGCTAAAGGATGGGACTAGAGTGGAGAATCAAAAGAATGCAGTATGTTCTATCCTTAGAGGACTTCTGGTACGAGATAGTCAGCCTTTATCTTTAATGGATTTGGATCTTGCTCAAAAGGTGGATTTATTTTCGGAAAATCCGAGTAGAAGAGATTCTCGTTTTTCTCGGGATGGTAAGGAAAAACAAATGCTATCTCCACCTTTAAAGAAGTATTGCGCTCGGGGACTGAGATTTATTTTGATTTAATCTTAGATTCCAAAGTGTTCCCCTATTCCTTAGATACGATTTTAGCCGCACTGGATTATTTTAATGAGCAATGTTATTATTACCACTACAAGCATTTTCAACGCCCTACTTTAGAAAAGGGAATTGTATGGCTGGGTGGCGGTGCAGGCTACTGTACCAAAACAGTTAGCTATCCTCTTTTGCAAAAGGAAGGCTTGGAACTTGTAAGTGAAATACTGGTGAAAAATTTTAAAAACCATCATCATGATAGGGATAAAGAGCTGGGGGTTTCACCCAGAACAACACCAATCTTCCCTCAGTCAAACTCATACTTATGATCAAGGAATGGGTAAGATAGAACTAGTAGAATCGTAGTTTTGCACCGCAGGGCATAAAATCAGGGGACTGAGCAGTTTACAAGCTTCGAATCCCCTGATTTTACCGGAGAAAACTTTTTGCACCGCAAAGTGCAGGTTTTCTCCATGCCCGGTAAGGTTTCCATAGGACAGGATAGAAATAAAAGAGATCCCCATAGGGGACGGAAACTTCGAGCAATTTAACGTTTACTCCGTTTTTGGATAATAGAAATAAAAGAGATCCCCATAGGGGACGGAAACCATTGTGACTAAGCTCATAAATGTAAGGAAGATGCCAATATAGAAATAAAAGAGATCCCCATAGGGGACGGAAACTCGATCTCATTGCCCTTAGAGTCGATAAGAAGACGTCTATAGAAATAAAAGAGATCCCCATAGGGGACGGAAACGGGAGCGGCAGGACTCCAAGGCAAGTTTTGATACAATGTATAGAAATAAAAGAGATCCCCATAGGGGACGGAAACTCTATCTTGGGTTGTATTTAGGGTTACGGGCTCTATAGAAATAAAAGAGATCCCCATAGGGGATGGAAACCTTTATCTGTCGATATGCCTTCCATGATCATAGAAATAGAAATAAAAAGATCCCCATGGGGACGGAAACATTTGCTCCTTTTGTTTCATCCGATAGATTTCAAAAAGATAGAAATAAAAGAACCCCAAAGGGGACGGAAACTCATTCTTAACTCAGTTACGTTTACGTTCTCATTGTTGTTAGTATAGAAATAAAAAGATCCCCATAGGGGACGGAAACTGCGTCCAGTGGTGCTTTACTATCGGACTTAACCATAGAAATAAAAAAGATCCTCGTAGGGGACGGAAACTCTTTGGTGTTTCCTTCGGTACTCACGAGGAATTACAATAGATAGGTCCCCAAAGGGGACGGAAACAAACTTTAGCATCTTCTAAACCTACCTTTCTACAGTATAGAAATAAAGAAGAACCCCAAAGGGGACGGAAACAGGGCAGTTGAATCAGCAACCACAGAATCCCATACAGATAAAAATAAAAAAAGATTCTCAAAGGGACGGAAAAGCCTTTAGGATCACTAGCAATCTTATCAGCATAGTTGATATAGAAATAAAAATGATCCCCTGTAGGGGACGGAAACATAATGTTCCAACTATGGTCATGCGAGCCTGGTATAGTATAGAAATAAGAAAGATCCCCATAGGGGACGAAGTTTTTTTTCTTGTGATATACTTAATTTATAAGAAAAGAGAGTTCTTAATTGTGATGTTAGAAAGGAAGTAGGACGAGCATAAGTAACGTCTATATTTATGTAAGAAAAATTTGAAGAAGGAGAGAAAAATGAGCTACGTGTACATCTGCGAACAGGGTGCCGTAGTAGGGTAGAGGAAATCGTTTGCAAGTAAAGTACAAGGATGGTATAGTCAAGACCTGCCCATAGAGCAATTGGAATCTATAGAGCTTTTTGGGCGAATTCAGGTATCTACTGCCTGTATGACGGAATGTTTGAAGAGAGGAATTACCTTAGGCTTCTTTTCCACCACGGGAGCCTATTATGGAAGATTGTTTTCCACCAATCATGTCCATGTGGAAAGGCAAAGATTACAAGCTTCTATGTCCCCGGAATTCTGTCTGGGCTTAAGTAAAAGATTGGTATCAGGAAAAATATCCAACCAAATGGTGATGGTAAGACGCTATAACCGTTACCAAGAGATGGACTTAGAAGAAGATCTAAAAGCTATGAAGCGGAACTTGGAAAAAATTGAGCAGTGCACTGGGATAGAGGAGCTTATGGGTTATGAGGGAGCTGCCGCAAGGATATATTTTTCCTGTCTGGGCAAGTTGATAGACCGAGAATTTTATTTTGAAGGGCGTAATCGAAGACCGCCTAAGGATCCGTTTAACTCTTTAATCAGCTTGGGATATGCTATTTTGCTCAATGAAATCTATGGGAAAAATTGAGGCAAAGGGCTTAAATCCTTATTTTGGTGTTATGCATCAGGATCGGGAGAAGCATCCTACTCTGGCCAGTGATTTTATGGAAGAGTGGAGAGCGGTATTGATTGATTCTTTAGCAATGAGCTTATTAAATGGTCACGAGTTAAAAGAAGGGATTTTATAAGGGAGAGAATGGCGGTATCTTCCTGGAGAAAAGATGCCTTTAAACTATACCTGAATAGACTGGAAAAGAAGTTTCGCACAGATCAAAAATATTTAAGCTATGTAGATTATCCCACCAGTTTTCGAAGGGCGATAGAATTACAGGTCAATCAGTTTGTAAAGGCCTTGGAGGAAGAGGACTTTAACTTGTATGAGCCAATCTATATTCGCTAAGTCTCTGAGATAGGAAACGGCATGGAAAAATTATTTTTTGGAATACGGAAGAACAGCAATCTACAAAAAAAGATTTTTGTTTTTGGTGATTTATGATATTGTAAGTAATAAAAGAAGGAATCACTTTGCTAAGCTATTGAGTGGATATGGTATGCGGATTCAGAAATCCTCCTTTGAAGCTTTGGTGGATAAGAAACTCTTAGATAAGTTGGAAAGAGAGATTCCTAAAGCAATCAATCCGGAAGAGGACAGCGTTCGCATTTATCGGATGACAGGCTATGGGGAAGTGATTCTCTTTTGGGCAAAATCAAAAACTGGAAAATGAAGAGGTAGTGATTATATGAGTACAATATTGTTTTCTCCTGTAGGGGGTACAGACCCCATGTCTAATGCCAATAAACATGACTGGTGCGATTTTTGCACATCATGAGAAATTATCGTCCACATCGTATTGTTTTATTTTTCTCAGGAAATGTTAGTAATGCATAGGGGAGATAATCGTTATCTAAAGTCTATTGAGCTTTTGTATAGGGAGTTAACAAAGGATGGAAAAATCCTATTTTTGAAAGACAATGATGAAATCGGAATCGGCATTTTACCCAAAAAAACCGAGAAGAACAAAACCAAGAATAAAAACTAAAGAGAGACAGGAGCCAGAATCTATAAATAAGCTTGAGATTTTACCGGATTTTTCAAAAAGAAACGAAGGTGTTTCCTGCGGACAATGCGGTCTTGAAGTACTACAAAATTGGGGATTTACAGGTGAAAGTCATTGAACGGGAGGGATTATCGGAGGTACAAGATTTTAATACATTCTACAAAGAATTTCCTAAGTGGATAAATTATGTTATGAAGGATATCAGTGAAGAGGATTTACTTCTTTTTAAATGTATCCTCCGGAACGCCGGCCATGAAGGGGTGCCTTCTGAGTATGCAATTATTGCAGGATATACGTTGTAAAGTTATTCAGGTGTCTACACCTGTAAGAAGTATTAATCAGACTCAATGCATTGAATTCAAGGCGGAAGCTGAATGGGATCATAACCGTGATAATGATGTGAAAAAGTATGTAAACCGCTGTACAGAGGTCTCTGTAGCGGATTATGCTTTGTATGATTCAGGAAACCCAAATTAAACGTCTTTTATTGGAATATGATTACAAGGGAGCATTTTCTCTGGCAAAGTCTTTACCCAAAGAGCATTCTAAAAGCTACCTGCCTTTTGATGAAAATGGCTTTACAAAGAAGTCAGCTAAATATGAAGCCTGTGGAAAATTTTATTAAACGCAATAAAGGGGTATTTAATTTTTCCGGTCAAAAAAGATGAAACAAAGGAAGCGAAAAAAGCATCTTTTGTTTTTGAGTACTGCCTTCAGATGCAATTAAAGTTATTTCGAGGAGATTTGGATGGGTTTATTCGCTCTATTACTCCGGTGGTTTGGGATTTGTTTTTTCAGATTATAGAAAATGACTTGGGATTACCCATTTCTCGATACATTCAGAATTTAGATAATGACAATAAGGCAAAAATCTGGGATTGGGATCTTTTGCAAAAAGAAGAGACAGAGATGAGCAAAAAGATTTTTGATACTCTGGATAATGCAATTTTTTCACAGAACTACAGTGCGAATATGAAAGTATACTCTCCTCACTTGCTGGCTTTTTATTAAAGCGCATCATCCTTCTGATCAAATCATAAGTACTGCGGAGGATTTGCGATTTGTGGAGGAGAGGATTCGTAATCTTGTTGCCCACCAGATGGTTCCTGTTACAGAAGACAGTATCAAAAGTAAAACGAATTTTTCCCCGAAAGAGATTATGGATAAGGTGAAGATACTCTATAACGTGGCTTATCAGGAATGTGGGAAGAAAAGTGGAAATCCACGAGAGAATGAATGAAAGTATACTAGAGCTTCTTTTTCACGAAAGAGTTAAGAGTAATATTTTTAAAGGAGATAAAGTGAAGAGGAAGAAAACCTCTTCGCCTTATCTCCTTTTATTCTTAACGAGTATAGTTCAAGTAGTGTGCGATATCACGTTATATTTCCTGTCATGCCTCTTAATTATCTTGCTTAGCAATTTTGGTATATATTTTGAGGGAAGCAGAGAGCTTTTTCTATGAATTCTTCTCTTAATTCTGTAGGGGCTGATTACCTCTACCTCGGGGCCGAAGGAGAAAAAGTAATTATAAGCTTTGTCTCCTTGTGCAGTGGAAAATATAAAGGTCATCAGCGGCAGAGGAATTCCTTATTCGCTCTGGGCGTGAGAAGAGTTTTGTTTGGTAGATTCTCTTTCCTTCCGAACTAAGTTTTACTTTGATTTCTTCAGGAGTGCCTAGAAGATATGCAGGAGAATTTTTAGCAAGTGAAGTATCTAATTTTGAAATTTCTTTTTATTTAAGTGAAAAACTTCTGTTTAGTATGTGAAGAACCGTAAGTCTTGACATGGCAAAAGGAAGCAATAACCTTATCTTGTTCATCTCTATCTATTTTTCGAGAGTATCCTACTAAGTAGGAGCGAGTGCGGAAGGAATCGAGCAGTATTTTTATATGGATAAACATAGAACTGTTGTTTTTACCCCGCATATCATGGTTTTCCACTTTTAAGGTTCTACCTTCTACAAGCTCAACTCTACCTGTTCAAAAACCCTCTTTTCTGTAGATTCTTTCCTCTCTATAAAGGGAAGCGAGCAATATTCTTCTATTATATATCGTAGATACAATTTCGGACGTTCATAGTGCTGAATTTCTTCGCATGATTCTATAAGATATTCAAGATTCTTTTTATCAATATGATAGAGCTTGCCGTAATCTGTCGGTTTTTCAAATTCTGATAATTTCTTCTTCATTTTTCTTCTTCTTCGATTAGAAGGCATTCAATTACTTTTCTTTTGTTCTCTCTATCTACTTGTGCTTTTTGCGAGTAGTCTATCCAGTTCCAGTTTGTTGCAAAGAGAAGGCTATAGAAGACTTTGCCATCTCCTGAAGTTACAAAATACTGTATTGATAAAACGAGATTCTTTGAAACGCCGAATAATTCCATATCTTCTTTCATAACCATTTTTGGCTTTATCGCTCAAGGGTATTCTAAGCTTTTGCTCTTCGTTGATAAGAGAATCCCATTTTCATCTTTAAACATCTATTTTATCCCTCTGCATATCGGGTACTTTTTACTCTCTCATCCTCATTTTTAAATGCCATAGCATCACCTCTTTCTTTGCATTTGTTACTATAAAGATAACAAATATCATATAAAAACCTCAATATAAAATGAAAAAGTAACATAAATATATATGTTCACTGTCATACATGTTAATAGTGCTCTATACTAAGTCTACACTCAGTTGATAAATAACAAAAACAACTTATCAAAGAGTGAGACACATTATCTGTCTCAAAGCACAGTTTGAAGGAGGAAAATCTTATGACTAACGAAGAGCAAAAATTATGTCATGGCATCATCCATACATCCAGCTTGGCAAGAGGGGCTGTAGGTGCAGGTTTTGCCCAAATCCCTACAAGTGACAACTTGATTATAACTCCCATCCAGTTGTCCATGACTATAGCTTTGGGAGAGGTATTTGGCATTACCATGAGCCAAAGTTCAGCCAAAGCTGCATTAGCCAGTGCAATAGGGGCTACAGTGGGAAGAACAATTTCCCAGGTTTTTCTCGGTTGGATACCGGGAGTGGGAAATGTTATCAATGCCACTACCGCTGCCACGGTCACTGAAGCTATAGGCTGGGCTTTGGCCTTGGAATTTGAGCGCCAAAGCTTGTCTTATTAAATAACAAAAGCAACTTATCAAAGAGTGAGACACATTATCTGTCTCGAAGCACAGTTTGAAGGAGGAAAATCTTATGACTAACGAAGAGCAAAAATTATGTCATGGCATCATCCATACATCTAGCTTGGCAGCAGGGGCTGTAGGTGCAGGTTTTGCCCAGATACCTACAAGTGACAACTTGATTATTACTCCCATCCAGTTGTCCATGACTGTAGCTTTGGGAGAGGTATTTGGCATTACCATGAGCCAAAGTTCAGCCAAAGCTGCATTAGCCAGTGCAATAGGGGCTACAGTGGGAAGAACAATTTCCCAGGTTTTTCTCGGCTGGATACCGGGAGTGGGAAATGTTATCAATGCCACTACCGCTGCTACGGTCACTGAAGCCATAGGCTGGGCTTTGGCCTTGGAATTTGAGCGCCAAAGCTTGTCTTATTAAATAACAAAAGCAACTTATCAAAGAGTGAGACACATTATCTGTCTCAAAGCACAGTTTGAAGGAGGAAAATCTTATGACTAACGAAGAGAAAAAATCATGTCATGGCATCATTCATACATCCAGCTTGGCAGCAGGGGCTGTAGGTGCAGGTTTTGCTCAAATCCCTACAAGCGACAACTTGCTTATTACTCCCATCCAGTTGACCATGACTGTAGCTTTGGGAAAGGTGTTTGGCATTACCATGAGCCAAAGCTCAGCCAGTGCCGTGATTAGCCAGTGCAATAGCTGACTACAGTGGGAAAGAACAATTTCCCAGGTTTTTTTCTCGGTTGGATACCGGGAGTGGGAAATGTTATCAATGCCACTACCGTCGCTATGGTCACTGAAGCCATAGGCTGGCTTGGCCTTGGAATTTGAGCGCCAAAGCTTGTCTCATCAGAAAAAGGGGTGAACTTATGAAACCAGGATTAATGAGAAAAGGAGACACAGTTTTAAGTGTTAGCCAAGATTTTTGTTGCCATCAAAAGAAAGAAAGGAAGTGGATATATCCTATCGTAAGAGTTGGGGAAGGATGGCGCCTAGATCTTGAGAACATCATAAGTATTGGATACGGGGACAACACAGTATCCTTTGAAAATGATTTTGGAGTGCAGATTACAACGTTTTAAAGGGGTGAGAGTTATGGCGGGAGCTAAAGATAAGGCTGTTATTGCGGTTATTTCTGATTTAACCAATGATCAGGCCGCCCAAATTACCAAGGAGATTAGAAGGCAAAGCAAAAATATGCACCAAACGGAAGGGGGACAATAGCTAGCGGCAAAAAAATTGATATTGGTGCTATGTTGCAGATGGGAAAGCAAAAATTCTTGGAAAGGAGGGGGTAAATGGCAACCAGAGAAAGAGAACACTGCTTTGCCCAAAAAATGGGCAAGGTTAGAGATTTATATGTTTGTCAGATCTGTGGTTCTCAAGAAAGAGTAGAAGGACACCATATTTTATATTATTGCTATGGGGGAACTGCTGACGTAGATAATATTGTTACTTTATGTCAAAAATGTCATAAGCAGGTTCATAGAGGAAATATAGATATTATTAAAATTTAGAAATAGTGCCGGAAGTTTAAAAATCAGGCACTGTGGTGGCTTTTATGAGATTGTTTTTAGGAGGTATAGAAAATGTCAATTTTACCAATGTATAGGATTTGTCCAAAGTGTAACAGACGGTATTCTTTTTAATCCTAGTGTGGGTAAAATATTTTGTCCGTATTGCGAGCGGAGTCAGTTTTTCTGGAATGGGAGGGAAAATTATAGATAAAGAGACTCGAAGGGTAAGAAAACCCTAAGCTCCCCTTATCTCCTGTCCTTTTTAGCCGGCATACTGCCATTAACGGTTGGTAATGTTCAAGGATGAAGAAGGTACAGCATTAGGTGTCCCTGCTTTGGTTTTTTGCGGTAGCTATCTGAGCTTACTGGTCTGGCAGGTGCCGTAGCCATTACTACTGCTCTGGCAGCTCTTGGACCTGGAGGAATTGTTGGTGAGTAATGATGCTTTTGTGCTTGGTGCAATTGCGGATGGTATTGCGGAGTTTGGCTTTGATGCAATTGCTAAGGGGTTCTTAGGGCGCTTTAATGTAAGGGTGAGTCCAAGGAAAGTATTAAGGCTAAGGTGAGCAAGTATCCGGTGTCATCAAAGCTCAAGAGTACCCTTTATGATGTAGTTGATAAGTTTGCATGATTTTGAGATTGGGGTAAAAAAATTTCTTGTCTCATTTGCAAAAAGCAAAAACGTAAATTTTATAATTTGTGAGGTGGAAGGATTATGGGTAGGTTTGCAGAAGTAGTTGGAAGCGTAATTGAGTTGTTGGCGGTGGTATTGCAGGCGCTGTGAAGGGGGCATCTATTGGAATCGCGGTAGGTGGACCAGTTGGTAATCGCAGGAACCGTTCCTTGTGCCATTGTGGGTGCAGTAACAGCTGGATTAACTGGAAACAAGATTGGTACGGAAATTGATAGGAACTTAGATTAGGGAGGGATGAACAAATGAGTTATGACTACTTTAATTCGCCAGATTGGGTAAGCACAAACGAATCAGATGGCAATACATTCTATGGATATGATGATGGCGATGGCCATACTGATTGGTATGACGAAAATGGAAATTTAGATTCTTCGACAGAAACCCCATCTGACGATGACTGCGACGATTATTTACATCGTTATTAATAGTAGATAGGTAGCAAGTCAATTTACATTTTTAAGTAAAATGTAGATTGACTTGCTTTGATAAGTTTTTATGATGTGAGTTACAAAATGGAGCAGGGTTTAGAAAAAGAATTGAAGGAAAGAAATAGTCAGATTAGCCTTATATAGGGCTATTTTGATCACAAGAGACTGATGCTTGACAGACGTCACGAGACTTTTTGCGTAAGTACCCATATTATAGTGCCAACACAGGGGAAAATAAAAGTTTGAACAGTGTGTAAAATCGTCGGACACCATAGTTAAAAAACATTTACGAAAAAGTATTATAGTAAAGATACCAAAACTTTTCTAAAGGTTTTGGATTTTATGTATGAATACGGGCTTGTCCCAGGGAGCTACGGAACAGGCTTCTTCTATTGAAGAGCTGAGTGTCGCCATAAATGACATTACTAAAGCAGATTAATGCAACGGCTAAGACTACCCAGGAGGCTTCTTCCCTTTCTGTAAATGCAGGCACAGGCTTTTCGTCTAAGCAATAATAAGATGTAGAAAAATGTCTAAGGCAATGTCCGCTATTATGGAGAAGTCCATAGAAATTAGTAAGATTATCAAAACCATTGACGATATTGCCTTCCAGACCAATATTCTCTCCTTAAAAGCGACCATTGAGGCGGCAAGAGCAGGAGCGGCAGAGAAGGTTTCCAGCTAAAGGACTAGCCTATAGGGCAAAAATAAGCTATCCTTTATAAAACCTTTTAAAGCTGTTTGATAATTTCACAGCACTTCTTCACGTCCTCTTCTTTGTAGACCAGCTGGCACAAAAACGAATTACACTGGAGTTTTCATCGTATCGTTCCATGTAGGCGTACTGGGCCTGCTTTTTTAATTGTTCCATTTTTTCATGGGAAATAACAAAGAAGACCTGATTGGTGGGATAGTCTCCGAAGAGGGGAGCCCCGCATCCTTTAAGGTCGCCTTTTGATTTCCCGGGCGTAGGCATTTGCCTTTTCGCCGATATGGAGGTAGAGCTCATCCTTAAAGAGCTCATCAAACTGTAGGCCCAGAAGCCAACCCTTGGCAATGAGGGCACCATGCTGTTTGATGGAGGTGAAGAAATGGGGAAGTCGGGTGGAATCCGGAATCACCACCGCCTCTCCGAACATAGCACCGCATTTGGTGCCTCCGATATAGAAGACATCGCATAGCTTAGCCAGATCCGGAAGATTAATGTCATTTTCCGGGGCGGCAAGGGCATAAGCCAGCCGGGCGCCGTCTACAAAAAGCAAAGAGTTGATGCTTTTTACAAAGATCAGAAATGGCAGTAAGCTCCGCCTTGCTGTACAGACCGCCGTATTCCGTGGGCTGAGAAAGGTAAACCATGCCGGGTTGAACGGTGTGGGCTTTATTTTTCGTCCAAGGCAAAGTCGGAAAGAAAGGCTTCCAGCGCTTTCGGAGAGAGCTTTCCGTCTTTTCCCTTTAGGGGGAGCACCTTGTGTCTAGTCAGCTCAATGGCTCCGGCTTCGTGCACTGCAATATTTCCGCTGTCCGCACAGAGTATGCCTTGGTAGGAAGGGAGGAAGGAGTCAATCACCGTGGCATTGGTCTGGGTGCCGCCCACCAGAAATTCCACCTGAGCGCCAGGACAGTGACAGGCCTTTTCGGATTTTTCCCTTGGCGCCTTCGCAAATGTTGTCGCTTCCATAGCCGGGATAGGGCTTTCTGTATTCTTCCGTCAAACGTTTTAAGATATTTTCGTGACAAGCCTCCAGATAATCGGACTGTAATTGCAGGATATCGGTATTCATTTTGCCTCCTTTTCTTCGGAAAATCTTTTTTTCGATTTTTATTTTAAATAGGGATGAAGAAAAATGCAAATCGGAAACATCGGATAAAGGAAAAGCCCAAACCGAAAATTCACAGGTGGAAGACAAAAAGAAAAAGCCCGATTCGATATGTACCGGAACAGGAAAAAGAGATAAAAATTAAATCAAACACTTATCTTGTCAAAAACCTTGCCGATTATAATAAAGACGGATTCTTCCAGGGATTTCGGATTTAGAGACGAAGAGAGTCTTCCGTCGAGGAATGTTACGCATTTTCCGGCTTTGCGGTTTAAGACAGCATTTTCCTCTTGTAAAGACAAGAGCTTTGCAAAACATTGGCCTCGACCTTTTAGAAGTATAGAGTGTTTAAGGGAGTAGTTAAAAAACGGTTACGTTGGCTAAAGGCTTTGCAACACAATGCAGGGCCCTGGATTACCCCTTAGGGATAGAGAAAAGTCGGTCAGGGAGGTCCTTCTTTTTCCCGGAATGGAGGCAAAATGAAGAAACAAGGAATAGACAGAGTACTGTTCCCCTTGGCTACTGCCATTCTGCTTGGTTTGTTTAGCGGACAGGCTTTCGCGGAGGGACAGGGTACTGCGGCTTCTGAAGGAAGATGGCAACAGGATGGAAACAACTGGAAAGTACGTGGACGGAAACGGTCAGGAGAAGACCGGTTGGGTGGAAAGCAAGGGACAGTGGTACTTTGTGGATCCCCAGAGCAAGAATTTAAAAAGCGGATGGATGGAGAAGGACGAAAATGGTTCTTCCTGGACACCAAGGCGGATTCTTTAGGAAAAATGGCAACAGGTTGGCAGTGGGTTGACGGCTACTGTTATTACTTTGCCGGTGATTCCGGAAGAATGTATCACAATGAAAAGACACCGGACGGCTTCTTTGTGCAGGAGGGTGGAAAGTGTAGCAATGAGAAGGGCGAGCCATTGTTCGACCTTTTCCAAGGGTGTACAGAGCACGAAAGAAAAAGGAAGCGGTAGCGGAGCAGGCCAGAAAAGAAGGAAAGAGCTTGGAAGAAATTGTAAGTCTTGTGGCACAGGTAAAGTCTGAGGCTACAGGAGCTTCCCAGTCCCAGGTCGCAGGAGGCTGATGCAGGCGCGGTGAAGTTCTCCGGCGTGGTGAAGAGTGCAGGAGGCTCCGGCGGCGGAGGTGGCGGTTCCAGCTCCGGCGGTGGTGGCGGAAGCTTTTCGGTGGCAGTTCCGGAGGCGGGGGAAGTTCTTCCGGCGGCGGAAGTTCCTCCGTTCAAGCAAAGCAGTGCTTGGCAGACCAGCTATAACCCCTCAACTAAGAATCCCTTTGCAACAAAGGATGAGTTGATTAGCTTTCATGCGCAAAATGAAATACTGAGAAAACAAGGAATTGAGGAACGCTCTAGGGAACGTGTTAAGCAGGATCAAGAACGCATGGATAGGCAGAAAGCGGAGCAAAAAGAGGTCGCCAGAAAGGCGAGAGAGGAACAAGAGCGAGAGACCGCGAAAAATGCTGAGCTTTTTAAGACAGGAGCAGGCTAAGAGAGGCGGCTTTCGAGAGACTCAGGAGAAATTTAAAAACGGTTTAGCAGAGCCTTATCGCCTTCAAGAGATTAATAGGAAGGGAGAAAGCAGATTCGCTTTATTTGCCAAGCGTGTCGATTTAAATGCAGGAAGCTTTTAGAAAAGATGAGAATCTGGTTATTGCAAAGAATACTTACGCCTTTGAAAGCATTCTCCATACCGCTTCTTCCGGCTTTTTATGACACGGCGAATGTGGCGGAAAGAGTATATGGTGCAGGAGAAGAGAACTATATTTCCAGATTAAGCTACTATGCAGCAGAGCGAGATGCTTTACGGCATGCTCTTTTACAAAGACGTGAGGATGTAGAGGAATTGAAGGGAACAAGCCCTCAAAGCGGAAGCTTTAAGGCAAAAATCTTTGGAAAACTTCATAGTCTGGATGAGCTTTATAGCGAGGCCGTTACTCCTACAGGAGCCAGTGCTTATGCCCTGTATCCAAAGATGCAGGAAGCCGGTCAAAGCCAAAGAGCCAGTGCTTCCACCCTGTCTCGTTCAGAAGCAACAGCTTCCGCTTCCAACCTGGGAAGAGAAGAAGCAAGAAACAGTACCCTTCCCCAGAACTTAAAATATGAAGCTCTCTTTAATGAGAAGAAAGTCAATCCTTCCGACTTTTCCGAGACGGTTTTGGAATATTTACAAAAGGGAGAGGTTCTGCTACTGGAGCATAGCGGCTTTAATACAAGCGGAAATCAGATTGCCGTAGTTTACGGTGCAGAGTGGGATATCTACGGAGAATTAACCGCATTATATCTTACCGAGCCGGATGATAACTTACAGGCAATGAAGCGTTATCCGGTGAAAAAGCTGAGCGGCAGTAACGAAGAAAAGCTGGTATTCATGCCGGAGAAGAACGACAAAGTACAGTCTAAACTGAAGTACTTCTATACGGTAAGTCTCTATGAAAAGAACCGGAGAAATTATTCTTTGACGTAACAGGCTAAAGCTTTGGAGCAATAATTTTTCAAAACAAGAGAAAGAAAACATATAAAAAAGAAACGCTGAAGTAGCGCTCAGAAGTCTAGAGCACTTTTGCTGAAATATAGCCTGTAATGAGGGCATCTGAGCCCGCGGGTTCTTGGCTTTTGTACTATAAAAGCTAGAACCCTGCGAGGCGAAGTTAGCGGGAGCGTGCCCCTATTACAGGCTATATTGTTGAAAAGCGATAAATCACTACTTCAGCGTTTCTTTTATGTAAATTATTTCTCTTCTTCTACAGACTCGGTAAGCTTTGCCACCTCCATATTCTGCGGCAAAATCGCACTTAAAATCAAAGCGACAACAAAGACCACCGCTACGACATTTTCCCCGAATACGGTCTGTACGATGGAGGGGAAGATGTGCCAGATGTCGCTTCTCCGTGCTGGAGGTAAATCCGATACCTACTGCCGCGAAAGAGAAGCGATGACGATATTTCTCTGGCTGAAGCCGCAGGAAGCAATCATCTGCATTCCGGATACTACGATGCTGCCGAACATCATAATGGTACATCCGCCCAATACGCACTGGGGAAGGGAAGCAAAGAAATGTCCTACAGGAGGCAGAAGCCCTGCCAAAAGCATAGCTACCGCACCGGTGGCAATGGTGAAGCGGTTTACCACCTTGGTCATAGCGATAAGACCTACGTTCTGGGAGAAGGAGGTTACGGGAGCACAGCCGAAAAAGTCCGGAAATGCTGGATCCGAATCCGTCACATGCCAGAGAACCGGAAATTTCCTTTTCGGTAATCTCTCTGTTTAAGCCGGAGGCTACCATGGCTGTGGTATCTCCGATGGTCTCTGCTGCGGAAACAAGGAAGATGATACAAACGGAAAGGATGGCTCCGATGTTAAACTGTGGAGTAAAGGGGAAGAGTCTTGGTAAAGACACAAAGCCGTCAGAGAAAATCAGGCTTAAATCCACCTTGCCCATAAATATGGAAAGAATATATCCAACGATTAAGCCGGCCAATACGGAAAGTTGCTTCATATAGCCCTTTTTACGAAAATGCTCCAGCCGATGCAGGTAAGACAGTTACGGTGGCAATGATTAAGTTCTCTTTGGAACCGAAGTCATCTCCGTAGCCTCCGCCGAAGGAACGTGCGCCTACGGTAAAAAGGGAGAAGCCGATGGCGGTTACAACGGTTGCGGCAACGATGGGAGTGATGATTCTCTTCCAATACTTTGCCAAAAGTCCTAAAACACCTTCAAAGCAACCGCCTACGATGACCGCACCGATGACGGTGGGGTAACCGAAGTTTGCGGCAATGGTGGACAGGATGGTCACGAAGGTAAAGCTTACACCCATTACGATAGGAAGCTTAGCGCCAATCTTCCAGACCGGATACAGCTGGATAAAGGTGGCGATACCTGCGGCAAACATCGCGTTTTGTAAGAGCATGGCGATTTCCTGCTGGGTAAGGGCGGGCTGTGCGGCTCCTGCGATAATAGTAATAGGGGCTAGGTTGGATACGAACATGGCTAAGACATGCTGTAAGCCGAAGGGATGGCCTTTCCGATGGGCACTCTTCCGTCCAGCTTGTAAATGTTCTCCATGCGCGCTACTGACTTTTTCTTGACTCATTTTTCCTCCTTCATTTGTTTGAAAAGAAAAAGATTCCTGAAATATCACCGGGGAAATAGATATTTTCAATGGTTTGTGCCTAAGGAGCTTCCTGATTTGCTCCCAAGCAGGATTTTTCCGATGTCGGACTGTAGAGCTTTTCTTCCTTGAAAATGTAGCTATTCCTTTTTGTGATTTTTTTCATAGAAATCTTTCCTGTTTTTCAAAAAGATAAAAAAATCCTATAACAAGAATCTGGACTGTATTGTAACATCCTGTAAAGTGCTTGTCTATATTTTGACAATGCACCAAAAAAATTAGACAAGTTCACGGAAATTTCTAAAAATAAAGGAAAAAACCTTTGGAAATATTAAAATGGCATTTTGGCAAAAAAATCCAGTAATATCAAGCTTGTAGGAAGATGCAAGGATAAGCTGTAATGGAAGGGATTTTTTTGCCAGTCAGTACAAAAATTTTAGATTATCAAAAAAATTTTTGTTAAATTTATGACAGAAGCACCAAAAAAGCTTGGCAAAAACTGTGAATAGACTCTAGAAATGGGTGATTTTATACTTAGACAAAGCCATTCCGGAGGAAGAAGGCCTTGTATTTTCGTAACCAATGGATGCATTTGCAAACAGTCAGGAGGGTTTCCATGCGTGCAGTAGGGAAAGATAAGATTCGTGTTGATGCCTATGGAAAAGTCACAGGCGAAGCAAAGTATACTGCGGACTTAGAGCCGAAGAATATTTTTGCACGGTAAGGTTTACCATTCCACCATCGAAAATGGTTTGGTAAAGAGCATTGATACCAGTGAGGCGGAGAAGGTACCGGGAGTCGTAAAGATTCTTACCTGCTTTTGATGTGCCGGATATTCAATTCCCCTACAGCAGGACACCCCTGGTCTGTAGAGAAAGCCCACCAGGATATCTGTGACAGAAAGCTTCTGAATCAGAGGGTCCGGATTTACGGAGATGATATTGCCTGCGTTATTGCGGAAAATGAAGTGGCCTGTGACCAGGCTCTTCGCCTTTTAAAGGTGGAGTACGAGGAGTATCCTGTGATGACCACCGTGGAGGAGGCATTGGCGGAAGGAGCTCAGGCGCTTCACCCGGATCTTCGTAAGGACAATGTTATCGTTCATAGCCACATGACTATGGGAGAGAAGGACTATACCTTTGAGGAAGGTCTTAAGAAGGCGAAGGAAGAGTACGGAGAGGAAAATATCGTCACCTACGAGCAGGTTTATGATACGCCGAAGATTTCTCACTGCCATATCGAGCTTCCTGTATCCTTTGCCTATGTGGATGTCAATGATAAGATTACCATTGTCTGCTCCACCCAGATTCCTCATATTGTTCGTTTATATACAGCCATGGCTCTCGGGGTTCCTGCAGGAAGAGTTCGTATTATTAAGCCCTATATCGGCGGCGGGTTCGGTAACAAACAGGACGTATTGTATGAGCCGTTAAATGCTTACATGTCCATGCAGGTGGGCGGAAGGCCGGTGCGCTTGGAGATTTCCGTGAGGAAACCATTTACGGCACCAGAACCAGACACCAGATTACCGGACATACCAAGGCTGTGGTGACAAAGGACGGACAGATTCTTAGCAGAAAGATGGAAGCCTTTTGCCAACAACGGAGTTACGCTTCCCATGGCCACGCCATCTGTGCAAACTGCGGAAATGTGTTTAAGGAATTATATTGATAAAATCGGTACAGAGGTAGACTGCTGGACCGTTTATACCAACGCGCCTACAGCAGGAGCTATGAGAGGATACGGTATTCCCCAGTCTGTATGGATTACCGAGTGCTTAACCGATGATTTAGCAAGAAAAATCGGAATGGATCCTCTGGAGATTCGTTTAAAGAACTGCATTCCTGCAGGATTTAAGGATCCGCACAATGGCATTACCTTCCATTCCTATGGATTAAAGGATTCCATGATAAAGGGTGCGGAACTTGCCAAGTGGAAGGAGAAGAGAGCGGAGTACGATAAGCCTCAAAGCGGAGACAAGAGAAGAGGTATCGGTATGGCGATTTTCTGCTATAAGACCGGTGTTCATCCTATCGCTTTAGAGACTGTCATGCGCTCGTATGGTATTGAACCAGGACGGTTCCTGCCAGCTCTTTATGGGAGCTACGGAAATCGGACAGGGTGCGGATACCGTATTTACCCAGATGGCAGCAGAAGCCTCCGGTATTCGCTACGAGGAGATCTATATCGGATCTACCCAGGATACAGACACCTCCCCCTTCGATACAGGAGCTTACGCTTCCCGCCAGACCTATGTTTCCGGTATGGCTTGTAAGAAGGTGGCAGAGAGTTTAAGGATCATATTTTAGACTATGCGGAATATATGTTAAACAATGCGGTACAGGATTTCTCCAAAAACCGTATATGTTGAAGAGGTTACCGCTGCGGCAAAGAAGATTCGAGAGCTACTTTCCCTTTCCGAAGAGACAGAGATTTCCAAGATTCCTTAGATCTGGTGGATTCTCAGATTGTGGAGAAGAAGAGCGGAAACCCATTACTTCCCCTTGCTATTTTGGCAGACACCGCGTTCTATTCTTTGGATAAGTCCGTGCATATTGCGGCGGAATGTACCAACCACTGTAAGAGCAATACCTTCTCCTCCGGTGTGTGCTATGCCGAGGTGGAAGTGGATATGCCCTTAGGTTTGGTGGAGATTTTACGAATCGTGGAAGTGCATGATTCCGGAATCATTATTAACCATGATACCGCAGGAGCAGGTTCACGGTGGAATGGTACAGAGCCTTGGCTTCGGTTTATCCGAGGATTTACTGGTAGATCCGAAGACCGGAAAGGTATTAAATGCCAACCTCTTAGACTTTAAGATTCCTACCGCTATGGACGTTCCCGATCTGGAAGTGGATTTTGTGGAGCTGGAGGATCCAACCGGCCCCTACGGTAATAAGTCCTTAGGAGAGCCTCCCTGTTATTGCAGCTGGCTCCTGCAGTAAGAAACGCTATCTTACAGGCTACCGGCGTTGCCATGAATGTGGCGCCGATGACCAGCCAGAGACTCACAGATGCCTTCCGTGAGGCAGGATTAATTAAGACAATCTCTGTAGACTAAGGAGGAAAGCGATAGGGAGGGCTTCCTCCCTATGCCGAGTTTCTTCTCAAGATTGTATAGAACATAGAGGACAGGGGCTCCTGTTTAAACCGGGATTCCCGTCCGTAAAACACAAGAGTGATATTTATCTTATGGTAAAGGAGAGGATAAAGACATGTTTGATTTACAGGGATTTCATGAAGCAAAGGATGTAGCGGATGCGGTGCAGGCCTTAACGGCCAATCCCAATGCGGAAATCATTTCCGGCGGAACCGATGTATTGATTCGTGTTCGTGAGGGAAAGGATGCGGGGAAAGCGCTGGTATCAATTAAAAATATTGAAGAAATAAAGGGCGTAAAGCTTTTGGACAACGGAGACCTTTTCATTGGAGCAGGAACCTGCTTTACCCATTTGACCAATGACTCTCTGGTACAAAAGCATATCCCCATGCTGGGAGAGGCCGTGGACACCGTTGGAGGTCCCCAGATTCGAAATATGGGAACCATCGGCGGAAACATCTGTAACGGAGCAACCTCCGCAGACTCCGCAGACAGGCATGCAGGTTTTAAATGCCATTGTCTGCCTGACAGGGCCCCAATGGGGAGAGAAGAGTTCCGATTTCCGAGTTTTATACCGGCCCGGGAAAGACTGTCCGTGAGCAAAATGAAGTTTGTACCGGCTTCTTTAATCAAGAAAAGAAGATTATGAAGGCTTCAGCGGAAAAATACATTAAGTACGGAAAGAGAAAGGCCATGGAGATTGCCACTCTGGGCTGTGCGGTAATGGTAAAGCTGGACAAAGAGAAGAAGCATATTGAAGAAGTAAGACTGGGCTACGGTGTAGCGGCTCCTACTCCCATTCGTTGCCCGAAGGCGGAGGAAAGCCTGAAGGGTGCGGCTTGCACCGATACGGAAAGAATGGAGAACTATGTAAATATCGCCTTAACAGAGGTCTCGTCCCAGAAGCTCCTGGAGAGCTTCAAGGGGTTCCGTTTACAGGTGATTTCAGAGTTGGCAAAGCGTGCTTTAAAGGAAGCCATTGTTTTACAAGGAGGACAGATCAATGCTTAAAATTATTCATTTTAAGGTGAATGGAAGAGATGTGGAACTGGCTGTGGATGAGAGAGAGTCTCTCCTGGATGCCTTGAGAGTGCGTCTTGACTTAACTTCTGTAAAGAAGGGCTGTGAGGTAGGAGAGTGCGGAGCATGTACCGTTTTGGTAAACGGAGAGTCAGTGGACAGCTGTATCTACCTGGCTATGTGGGCAGACGGAAAGTCCGTTCTTACCGTAGAAGGTCTTAAGGGGCCAAACGGAGAGTTAAATCCGGTTCAGACCGCATTTATCGAAGAAGCAGCGGTGCAGTGCGGCTTCTGTACTCCCGGACTGATTCTTACCGCTGTGGAGATTGTGGGAACAGGAAAGGACTATACCAGAGAAGAGTTAAGAAAGCTGATTTCCGGACATCTTTGCCGTTGCACCGGTTATGAAAATATTTTAAATGCCGTAGAAAGAGTAGTGAAGGAAAATCTTCAGAAAGCAAACTAAAAAATATTTTGGTTTTTGCCTAAAAAATTGTTAGGCAAATCGCACAAAAGTTTTTGCTCTCTTTTGGAAAAAGGGAAGTCTTTGCGGTGGGGGTGGCAACTCACCGCTTTCGTTTATAATCATATTGTTAATTTGTAAACGACATAATTATTTTTTTAGATTATAAGGAGCGAGCTAAAAAAATAATAAGATATCCTGCAGGAATACGGATTGCGATAAGCAACCGAAAGCTTTTCAAAACAGTGAGATGCTTAGTCGATAAAGGGGAGGAGCAATTTCTTTTTCTTCATCGGCTTAGGAGAAAGAGTAAAAAGGGAAGAGGATACCTTCGTCGCTATATTGAGTTTAGGAATTAGGAGATGCTTATGGAAGAGATGGATGTATTTCGTTTTTATTGTAAACGGAAAAAGAGGTGGAAACAAAGGAAGATAAGCCGTTGCTTCGTTTTCTTCGTGACGATTTAAAGTGTAAGTCCGTAAAAGACGGTTGTAGTGAAGGAGCCTGCGGAACCTGTACCATTTTGATTGATGGAAAGGCTGTGCGTTCCTGTATTTTGTCCACCAAAAAGGCAGTGGGAAAGAACATTGTTACTGTTGAAGGACTGAGCCTTCAGGAGAAGGAGGCCTATGTCTATGCTTTTTGGACGTGCCGGTTCTGTACAGTGTGGATTCTGTATTCCCGGTATGGTGATGAGTGCCAAGGCTTTAATCGATGTGAATCCGAATCCAACAGAAGAGGATATTAAGAAAGCCATCCGCTCCAACATTTGCAGATGTACAGGTTATAAGAAGATTATCGAAGGAATTGCGCTTGCTGCCAAGGTGCTTCGGGGAGAGGAAAAGATTCAGTCCGAGCTGGAATCCGGAGAAGACTACGAGGTTGGACAGTCCGCTTTCCGTGTGGATGTTCGAGAGAAGGTTTTGGGAACCGGAGAATATCCTGATGATGTGGAGATGGAAAACATGGTTTACGGAGGGGCTGTTCGTACAGAGTATCCAAGAGCCAAGATTTTAAAGATTAATACAGAGGCGGCAGAGAGTCTTCCCGGCGTTCTTGCTATCTTAAAGGCCGAAGATGTTCCCAACAACAAGGTGGGACATATTCAGCAGGACTGGGATGTTATGATTGCCGAAGGGGACACAACTCGTTGCATCGGAGACGCTCTTTGCCTGATCGTTGCTGAGACTCCTTCCATTTTGGAGGCGGCGAAGAAGCTTGTAAAGGTAGAGTACGAAGTGCTGGAGCCGGTAAGAAGCATTGCAGAGGCTAAGGCGGAAAAAATGCGCCTAAGCTTCATCCTAACGGAAATCTTTGTCAGCAAAGACACGTAACCCGTGGAGATGCCAAGGCCGCGATTGCTGCCGCTAAGTATGTGGTAACAGAGAGCTTCTCTACTCCATTTACAGAGCATGCCTTCATGGAGCCGGAGTGTGCCATTGCCTTCCCTTATAAGGACGGCGTAAAGGTTTATACCAGTGACCAGGGTGTATATGATACCAGAAAAGAAATTGCCATCATGATGGGCTGGGATCCTTCCAGAATCGTGGTAGAGAACAAGCTTGTAGGTGGCGGATTCGGCGGTAAGGAAGACGTTTCCGTACAGCATATTGCCGTGCTGATGGCTTTAAAGGTGGGAAGACCGGTAAAGGTAAAGTTCACCCGTCAGGAATCCATCAACTTCCACCCCAAGCGTCATGCTATGGAGGGTACTTTTACTCTGGCTTGTGATGAAAATGGTATTTTCCAGGGCTTGGATTGCGAAATCTACTTTGATACCGGAGCCTACGCATCCCTTTGCGGACCGGTATTGGAGAGAGCTTGTACTCATTCCGTTGGACCTTACACCTATCAGAACACCAATATCTATGGATATGGTTATTACACCAATAACCCACCTGCAGGAGCTTTCCGCGGATTCGGTGTGTGCCAAAGTGAGTATGCATTGGAAATGTTGATTGATAAGCTGGCTGAGGAGGTGGGCATCAGCCCCTGGGAAATTCGTTTCCGTAATGCCATCGAGCCGGGAAAGGTTCTTCCCAACGGACAGATTGCGGACTCCTCTACAGCCCTTAAGGAAACCTTATTGGCCATAAAGGACATTTACGAAGCCAACAAGGGTAGAGCGGGTCTTGCCTGTGCCATGAAGAATGCCGGCGTAGGTGTAGGTCTTCCGGATAAGGGAAGAGCCAGAGCGGTTATTAAGAACGGCGTGGTAGAGTTGTATACTGCGGCTTCCGATATCGGACAGGGCTGCTGTACCGTATTTATGCAGATGATGCACGAAAGTACCGGTCTACCGGTGGAGAAGATTGATCTTTCCAAGGGATCCACAGAGGATTCTCCGGACTCCGGAACTACTTCCGGATCCCGTCAGACTCTGATTACCGGTGAGGCGGTAAAGGGAATTGCCTTAGAGATTAAGGGAGATTTGGACAAGGTAGGCGGAGACCTTTCCGCGTTGGAAGGAAAAGAATACTTCTTCGAGTTCTTTGATCCTACAGATAAGCTTGGCGCTGACCTCCCCAACCCCAAGTCTCACGTGGCCTATGCCTTTGCAACCAATCTGGTACTTTTGGATGAGCAGGGACAGGTAACCGATGTATATGCTGCCCATGACTCCGGAAAGGTTGTAAACCCGGTTGCGATTCAAGGACAGATTGAAGGTGGAGTATTGATGGGAATGGGCTATGCCTTAACTGAGGACTTCCCCTTAAAGGATTGCGTACCCACTGCTAAGCTTGGAACCTTGGGACTGCTTCGTGCAAACCAGATTCCGAATATTCACGCCATCTATGTAGAAAGAGATACTCCTATCCCATTTGCATACGGCGCTAAGGGTATCGGAGAGATTGCCAGCATTCCTATTGCTCCGGCCATTGCCAATGCTTATTATGCCTTTGACCATGAGTTCAGAACCAAGCTTCCTATGGACAATACATTCTATAGAAAGAAGAAGGCATAATCCGGTTTGTCGTAAAGCTCGACATAAGAAAATAAGCTCTTGAAGAGGGGCTGTAAAAATCAAAATAAAAATAGATTTTCGGCAATATAGGTCTAAATGAGGGGTAGTCTGAGCCCGTCGGTACTTGCGAAAAACAAGAGAAACGCAGTTTTTCGCTTAGTATCCGCTACGAGGCGAAGCTAGCGAGAGCGTGCCCCAAATTTAGACCCATATTGCATAGAAAAACTATTTTGATTTTTATAGTCCTTCTTCGTGACTTAAGGAAAAATCGGATTATGGGAAAAAGCTTCCTCATAACGGTGGAAATAAAATTAATTTTTGTTAAAATAGGAGCATTATGAATCTTACCGCAATGCCAAAGGAGTAAAAATGGATAAGGAAGCATTGAAGAAAAGAATATTTGCAGAAGGAGAAAAGGCTAGGGCGGTGTAAACCGCTTTCTGGAGGAAGAAAAGCAGGAGCTGTCGCATGAACCGGAACGGAAGGTAGAACAGCCACAAGCTATCCTTCAGAAGTCGGAAAAATCCGGTCTTTCCTTTAAAGCGCGAAAAGCCAGAAGGTGCAGATTTTTTTAAGACAGCAAAGGAAAAAACAGAGGCATTTATCGAAAAAGCCGCCGCTCATGCAGAGGAAAGAGGCGTAAGAGGGCTTCCGGAAAGAAAGTTTATTGCGTTAAAGAAGAGAAAGAAGGTGTTGCATGCCTTTGTCATTCCCTGCTATGGAGAATCCTCTTATCTGGAAGCATGCATTCAATCTCTTCTAAAGCAAAAAAATCCATCTCCTATTTACCTTTGCACCGCAACTCCCAATGCATTTTTAAAGAGGATTTCCAGAGAATATCGTTTGCCCTTGTTTGTTCGAAACGGAGAGCCCTCTTTGGCAAGGGATTGGAATTTTGCTTTGGAGGTAGGCAGAAAGAGAGCAAAGCTGGTGACCATTGCCCATCAGGATGATTTGTATCATGAAGATTACACTAAGGCTGTGGAGCATGCCTATTCCCTTTATCCGGATGCCAGCTTGATTTTTACTGCGGTGCAGGACATTGACGGTATGGGGACAGAAGTCGCCGAATGTTGCCGAGAAAGTGAAAAGAATCCTACGACTTCCCTATCATTTTACCCATCATACGGAAAAAGAGCCTCTGGAAAAAGCTTCCCTGCTTTTTATAACAGCATCTCCTGCCCCAGCTGTACCTATGTGACAGCACATTGCAGAAGATTATTATTCAAAAATGACTATCGTTTTATTACGGATTGGGATGCCTTCCTGCATTTGGCGGATAAAGAGGGCGTTTCTCTATATTAAGAAAGCTTTGCTTTCCTATCGAAGACACGAAGAGGCGGAAACCAGAAAGCAAATGAAGAACAAAAAAACCGCCTGAAGGAAGAAAAAGAACAATTCAGGAAGCTTCACGGCAAGTTTTTGGGAGGTCTTTTTGGCGAAGGTTTACAGCCTGTCCGGAAAATGGGCGTAGTTTCCTTTAGGCCAAGCTGAGGCTTCGTTTCATAGCTTGTCTTTGTAAGAGGAGGGACACCAGTACGCAGGACAGCAACTTATCTACTAAGTTTCCACTGACTGCTCCAAGGTAAACGGAGGTAAAGAGCTCTTGACCGGATTGCTTTAAGGCCATAATCACCAAGTCTGTTCCGGATCCGGTCAGTCCTCCGAAGAGGAAGATACGAATGGGAGCTCCAAACCATTGGGCATAAAATGGCTAAAAAGCAGTCCTGCAAGGATTGCCTTTAGGAAAGGCTGAAGCCCTTCTTTCCGGCTTTACTGATCAGGGCTACCACGACTGCCACCACTACATTAACCAAGGCAAAGGGGATTGCGCTGGGGCTGGCTGTAAAGCCCATCAAAAGGTTGGTGGCCACACCGGTAAGAACGCCATAGCCCATACCGTAGCATGCCGCAATGAAAATGGTGCCGATGGTATCCATAAAAAGAAGGGGTATCTTTAGCATGCTGACAAAATCTCCAAAACTACATTTACCACCACCGCCAGAGCACAAAATAATAGGATTTTCGTATTCTTATTCAACTTGTTCATTGCAATTCTCCTTTATTAAATTCCTGCTGTATCACTTACCGTACAGCACACATTTTTTCGTTTTTTTATAGTAGATTTTTCTTACTGCATTTCTTGAGCTTTTTTCATCTTTTTCACTTAAGCTTCAAGCTTTCCTTCTATGAAGGCAGTAAAGCGAGCTTTATATTCTTCCCATTTTTCGTCCTTCTCCTCTTCGTCATAAAATACCGGCACTTCGAAACAGGCCTGTGTCCAGTTTCTTCTTTCCATTTCTTCCATGTATTTTTCCATTAGAATTCCTGAGGGAGAGGAAAGAGAACAGCTGGGGCTTTCCTGAATCCCTAAAACTCCAATATAACTATAGCCATTTTTCTGATACTCCTCCAACTGCCAAAAAACGGACTCTAAAATTCTCCGACAATGTTCGGCATAGCCTTCCGTCTTCTCATACTCAGCCTTATTCATTGAAGGACGATTGCTTCCCAGATACAAGAATTCCGGACAGGGAAGCTGAATGATGCCTATTCCCTCTTTAGAATTTCTTCGACCAGCGGAAAGGCGCCTTTTGCACGCTCCAAGCCATGCACCACAGCATTTTGATTCAAAACACAGTGACTGACTACAATGATTTTCTTTGATGGATAAATAGCTATATCCTCCTTATAAACATTTTTATTCTAAATGCTTTTCCAATCTGTATGTTTTTAAAACCCTCTTCTTTAGCTTGAAAGAAAAGGGATATAAAAAAAGAAAGATGAATTATAAAGCATATTAGAGATGAAATATCAGAGACGCCAAACAGCATAGGTCTCAAAAACGGGGGCAATCTGAGCCCGCCAGTACTTAGTGAAAGCGAGAAATAAGTGTTTTTAACATAATTATTTTTTTCCACATGATACTATCAAGATTAAATATATTTGTCCAATTTTAAAACATAATAGAAGGCCTTGATTATTTAAAATGACTATAATTATAAAAGAAAATTGTAAAATTCTTAAAAAGGCTCAGCGAGGGAGTAATTTTCCGAGAAAAGAGAAAAACAAATTATTATTAAAAAGCTATATAAAATTGCAAAGTGTGCCGATAATATAATTACTTATCAGAATATTGTGAAGATAGGGGTTAAAAGAACTGCCGGGGAAGGCGACTCGTAGAGAGAGTAAGAAGGACTAAAGCTTTAGCGGCCGGAAAGAAGGTCGTATAGAAAAAATCGCTTAGAAAGAAAGTCACTCATGAAGTATGCCGTTAAAGTAGGAGGAAAGGAAAGAGGAAAGAAAGCATGAAGGGAAAAAAGAGAATACAATTTATCGGTTTTTTTCTCTGCCTTTTGTTGGGGAATTCGTTGTTTGTTCCGAAGAGCTATGCCGCCGTTGCTCCGGTAAAAGTGGAGATTCCGGTGAGTTTGTATGCCGCAGGGAGATTCATTCCCGGAGGAAGAATTTACGGTGGAGCTGGAACCGGTGATATCCGGTTCTAATTTGGTGCCGGATGAGAAAGAGATTCATCTCACTTTAGGTGCAGGAAAAACAAAGGAGGAGAAACGTTTTGCCCCCATTTCCTTTTCGGAGGAGGGAACCTATCAGTACGATATTCGTCAGAAAAAGGGTGATACGGAATATATGACCTATGACGATAGGGAGTATCTGGTTTCCGTAAAAGTGGAATTGCAAAACAAGGATAGTGCGGGAAATCCAAGACCTGCCTATCTCACTGCGGTATTGATTGTAACGGATCGAAATGATCCTCTAAAGCAGGATATGAAAAGAGGGGAAATTGCCTTTCACAACCGTTATGACAAGCCGAAGCCTCCGGAGCCGGAAACGCCCCCGGAGACAGTGCCGCCGAGCCAACTCCTCCGAATCCGAATACCCCTGCCCGACCGGGTACGCCTCGGGAGAAAGCGGTAAGCCCCCGCTCCCATAGTGAGCCATGATCCCGGAGTTTTAGGGGTAAAGAAGCTGGAAATATTCAATCCTATTGAAGAGATTCCGAAGATTTGTACCAAGATTTATCGTACGGCCAGAAATGTTGCCACCGGAGATGAAAGCGGAATGTTTTTCTTCGGCGTGTCCTTCAGCCTTTCACTCTTTGGCATCAGCCTATATTTTTATAAGAGAAGAGGAAAGGATTTATCTTCCGAATAAGCGATAGGAAGAAAGTAAGGAGAGAAGCTTCCGAATAAATATTAGGAAGAAAAAGGAAGGATTTATCTTCCGACTATGCCTCGTAAAGAGCTAAAAAAACAGTCTAAATCGAAAGAATTTTAAAGACCTTGACACCCTCTTAAGAGGGTGTTATTCTTTGAAAAGATTTAGCACTCAAAAATGATGATTGCTAACAAATGAGAAAAACGTAAAGGAATGAGGAAGAAGAGAGAAGCTTTTTCCTTGTTTCAGAAGGGATATGTATATGAGTATGCAAGATATTTTGGAACAAATCCGTTCCCTTTTAAAAAAGAAGAAAAGGGGGCGGATTTCTGCCATTTCTCGAGATATTCCTCAGGATATGCTAAAAAAGCAAAATTCTAAACAGGGAAAGGAAATACAAAGCCCCCCAAGTCAAAGCTCTGAAGTACAAAGCTTTTCAGGCCAAAAATCCGGCGAGCAAAATAGGGAAGGCCGGGAAGCTGCATTAGGAAGCTCTTCGGAGAAAGTTGCCGAAGGACAAGAGGAACAAAAGCTCCATGGACAAGAGGCGGATGCACGAATGACGGCTCAAAATGCTGCCGGAGTGAATACAGTAACTATTCAAGCTGTAGCGGAAGATTCGACAGCGGAAAAAAACACGGCCGGGCAGAGTACAGAGGGACAAAATGGCATAGAGAGAGCCAAAGACAATATGACAGAATATAGAGGAGGAAATGTGATGCGGGTAATTCCGGTTTATAATATGATGGTTCTTCCCCATTCCTACATTTATTTTCAGGTACAAAGCTTTAAAAATATTGCAGGACAGGAAATCAGACAGGACGACCATGTATTACTGGCTGTTTTAAAGGAAGACAGCTTTAATACCAAGGATTTAAGGAAGGAAGAGTTCCACTCCGTTGCGGTAGAGGGAAGCGTTACGGAAATCAGCGGAGACGGCTATGTGGTGGTTCGTACAGGACAGAGAGTGAAAATTCTGGAGCTGACTCAAAAAGAAGGGGAGCCCCTGTTGTTGGAAACTGCCCCATTAAGGGATATTGAGGACTTGGATCGGGAAGATTCCGACAGAAAGCTAAAGGAAATCAAGGCGGAATTAAAGACTTTGGTGGACTGTTTTAGGGCGGGAAGCATTATGCAAACCATGATAGACCAGTACGGCTCTATCCAAGAGGTGGCTTGCATTCTTTCTCCCTGGCTTAGTTTGAAAAATGAAGAACGCTATCAGGTACTTAAGGAGGACAGACTTTCCGTTCGTACCAAAATGCTGGAGCAGATTCTTTATGAATATGTAGAGGTCACTAAGGTTACCTCCGATGCCAGAAATCAGCAGAGGAGGACTACCAGAAGCTCTACAAGGAGCAGGCTTTTTACAAAAAGCAAATCGACTATTTGCAAAAAGAACTGGATGAGATGCACCGGAGAAGGGTTTCCGATTTAAGAAAGCTGGAGCTTAAGATTGAAGAATCCGGCATGAATGAGATTGCCAAGAAGGAAGCCTCTAAGATTTTTAAATCGTTTGAAAAATGAAGGTACCAACGGTCAAGAGGCAGGTATGCTTTTATGACTACATGGACTTTGTGACAGGACTTTCCTGGAAGAAGGAAGAGCAGAAGAGCATTGACTTGGACGAGGCGGAGAAGATTCTCTCCGAAGACCACTTCGGCTTAAAGAAGGTTAAGGAAAGAATGATTCAGCAGATTGCTGTCATGAACTTAAAGAAGCGAGCAGTCCGGTTCCATCCTTCTCTTTGTAGGTGCTCCCGGAACGGGAAAGACCAGTATCGGAAAGAGCATTGCCAAGGCTCTTGGCAGAAAATATGTCCGGGTAAGTCTGGGCGGTGTTCGAGATGAGGCGGATATTCGAGGTCATAGAAGAACCTATCTGGGGGCTATGCCCGGAAGAATTATGGACGGTATCCATAAGGCGGGAGTTTCCAACCCGGTTATGGTATTGGATGAGGTAGATAAGCTTTCCTCCTCCTATAATGGAGACCCTGCAGCAGCCTTGCTGGAGGTACTGGATCCGGAGCAGAACAATACCTTTACGGATCACTATATGAATGTACCTTATGATCTTTCCGATGTACTCTTCATTTGCACCGCAAACACCACGGACAGTATTCCCGCACCTCTCCTAAACCGTATGGAGGTGATTCAGTATCAGGGCTATACTCCCAGGGAGAAATTTGAAATCGGTAAACGGCACCTGATGAAGAAGGCTTTGAAGAATGTAGGGACTTCAGCCGGAAAAATGTGGAGCTTAGTGATGAAGCTTTGGAAAGCATTATCTCCGACTACACCAGAGAAGGCGGGGTGAGAGGTCTGAAAAAACGCCTGGATACCCTTTGCAGAATTGCCGCTGTACATTTGGTAAGGGGAAAGGGCGAAAAGATTACGGTAGGGAAAGAGGATCTTCAGGAATATCTGGATATGAATCCTCTTCATCATAGAGCTGTGGAAGAAAAAGGGAAGAGCCGGGGTGGTAACAGGTCTTGCTTGGACCGCGGTGGGAGGAGAAATCCTCTTTATCGAAAACCCTTGCTACCAAGGGAGAGGGCAAGCTCACCATTACCGGACAGTTGGGTAATGTGATGAAGGAATCTGCCCAGATTGCTATCAGTCTGGTGAAGTCCATGTTCCCGGAGAAGGCAAGCTTCTTTAAGGAAAAATGACTTGCATATCCACGTTCCTGACGGAGCAACCCCGAAGGATGGCCCTCAGCAGGTGTAACCCTCACCGTAGCCTTATCCTCCTTGGTGACAGGACAGGCAGTTTGCCCTCAGATTGCCATGACAGGAGAAGTTTCTTTGGAAGGAAAGGTAAATCCTATCGGAGGACTTCGGAGAAGCTGATGGGTCGCGGAGCGTGCAGGGGTAAAGACTGTCTTGATTCCCAAGGCAAATGTAGATGACCTTCGGGATGTACCGGAAGAGGTTAAGGATAAGCTGGAGATTCGTCCCGTGGAAAAATGTGGATGAAGCTTTGTCCATCTGCGGTATCGAAAAAGGAAAGGAATAAAGACAAAATAGATAATAAAAACATCATTTTGAAAAATAAAAAAATTATTCATATTTACAAATCTGTCGTTTGGAGATATAGTCCTTAGTGTTAGAAAAAAACCAATTTATTCCTTGAAAGGAGTCGCACATGTCTCACAACATCAGTACAGAAGCATACAAAATCCGGTTTTTACTATTTTGGGAATCGCAATCACGGCGGTGTTGATTGCGCTATCTACTTTGCTTACGATGTTTACCAAGATTCCCGTGCCCGGTATTCGGGGGTATTTTAATGTAGGAGATGCGGTGATTATGTTGGCGGCTCTTCTTTTGGGACGAAAAGAAGGAACGCTGGTAGGTGCCATCGGGCCTGCACTGGCGGATTTGCTTTTGGGCTATGCGGTATTTGTTCCTATTACCTTTTTGGTAAAGGGAATTGAAGGCTTTTTGGTAGCTACCGTTTATGGCAAAAAGAAAAGCTTTTCCTCCGCTCTTTTGGCGACGATTATCGGCGGAGTGATTATCGTTGCAGGATACTTTGTAGCAGAGAGCTTCGTCTTTGATTTTGGTGTCGCCTCTGCAGGAATTCTGACCAATACCATTCAGGCGGTAATGAGTGTGCTGATTTCCATGCTTCTCTATACCGCTCTTCGGAAGATTCCTTTTATTGCGAACCTTTCCAAGCAGGTGCAAGAGTAAAGAAATTTCTTGAATTTTTCAAGTTTCTTAGTATAATAGGCAGGAAACTATTTTTACTGTTTTCTGCCGAGATTTAAGAAATCTGCTTGAATTCTTTGGCAAAGAAGCTTTTGCACGTAAGTGCCCTGACCTTAGGAAAAGAGCTTAGGGCGACCGGAAAAAAAGGAGGAACTGCATATGGTTTTTAGTACCCGTTATCCTTATCGTAATTGTTCTTGTTTGGTTTATCGGACAGAGCAATATGCTGAATCGTTACATGGTCATTATCGAAGAATCCAAGAAGACCGTGGATATTACCTTGGTGAAGCGGTTTTGACACCATTTCGGAAATGTTAAAGGTGGCTAAGGCCTCATGCCAAGCATGAGGAGAAGGTATTTACCGAGCTGGTAGCTTTGCGTCAGGGTGGAAGTATTCAGGATACTAACCGGGCGATTGCCAATCAAAATGATGTATTGGCACAGATTCGTATGGTAGGAGAGAATTATCCGGAGCTTCTGTCTTCCAAGCAGTTTTTAAACCTTCAGTCCGAGATTGTCAGTGAAAATGAAGATTTGGCGGCAGAAAGCGGATTGTCAACAGCAATGTGCGCGTATTCAATCAGGCTGTTGTAAGCTTCCCCACAAGTCTAGTGGCAGGAATCAAGGGACTTGGTAAGGTGGATTTTCTGCATGAGGATTTAGAGGGAAGAGAAGTTTAGAGGATTTGGATTACAATATTGATTAATAGAATAAAAAACATTTTGCTCAGAACGGGCAAATAGCTTAAAAGCCCTGATAAGTGTGTATGGCAGGCGGAAAAGTCGAGATATAGGGATTTTTCTGCCTGCTTTTCTAATCGCAAGGAAGCTATACCGGAAGTTTGGAAGAGACGAAACAATACATGAAGACTAATGAAAGTTGGGGAGGAGAACTATGGAGGATAGCCAAGAGTTTCAAATGAAATATCAGACCATGCGGAAGAAGGTACTGGCTTTGATGAAATGGGCTGTTAGAAGCCTTTAATGGCTCTATCCTCTTTTGCAGGGATTAATGCTTCCAGGAGGAGGAACCGCGTCTGCTGTCCTTATGATAGCTCTTCCGGTCCTGATTTTCCTTTATTTTTACAAGACAAATCCCGGATTCTTTAGGGAGAAGCGAAAAAAGATTCAAGATGTTTATATGGAAGAGTTCATAGAACCTATGTTAAGGGATTGGTATCCTGATGTAACTGTTGAGGAGAAGGAAAAAATACCCTTTGAGGAAGTCAAGAGTTCCTTCCTCTTCTGAAGAATATACACAGAATACAGCAATACAATTTCATGATGAAAAGGATCTTAGAATACAAAATTGTTCTGCCTGGCATCAAAAATCGGGAAAGAATAGAACGTATATTCGTGATTTTTTAGGACAGGTTTTTTGTATGAATAGTCCTGTTTCCATAGAAGGAGAAGTCCGTATTGTGCCCACGGGCCGATCCAAATTCATGAATAAAGAAGTGCAAAGACGTTATCCTCCTTGTGAAAGAGGGGAAAAGAAAATTGATACGGAAGATATTCAAAATAATGAGAGATACGATATTTACACTAACGATGAGATGGGCGCCAGGCGTTTCTTAACGCCGGGAAGGCTTAGGAAGTTTACGGAGCATTTTTTTCAGAAAGGGAAATCTCGGTTTATCTAAAGGGAGCAAGTTGTATTTTGCTGTTAATAGTGGATATTCCCTGTTTCAAGTTTCCTTGTATCAGCTGGATTTTTGGCAAATGAACTATGAAGAGGAATGCGAAAGATTTCGTGTTTCTTTAGGGGATATTAAAGATATCTGTGAGGATTTGAAGAATAAGAAAAGAGAAGATATTTAGGAAATAAAGGATAAGCGCTCGAGGAATACTTTAAGAATAGATTAGCTGTACCCTAAAGAATAGAAAGGACGTCTATGTTAGGAACTTTGGAAGAGGATTTAAAGAAGATTGAGGACATGGAGGACAGTGCGGAGTTTCAAATGAAGCTTCAAGGGCTTCGGAAGAGAATGTTGGATATCAAAAGGTGGTCTACAGCAAAATACCTTGTTCCGTTTTTTCTGATTCTTATGCCTCGTCTTATCGGGCGGGACAGTATGATCCTTTGCTTTATTTTGATTGGTAGCGGTCTTTTGTTTTATTATCTAAAATACCATAAGATGCCGGAGTTCTTCAGTAATATGGAAAGCCTTCAGGATGTTTATGCCAAGGAGGTGCTGGAGCCGTTGTTACAGAACTCTATCCCGACCTAACGGTGGAAAAAGAAGGGAATTGCTCTGAGGATGTAGTGAGGTTCACCCCAAAGTCTCAAAAATATCTGCAAGATACCTTTTTGTTCTTTCATGATGACAGAGGACTTCTTATAGGAAATCTGGAGTCCTATCATACAACAGGCGGAAAGCATTCCACCACGGTGTATGATTTTACAGGACAGCTGTATTGTATGAAGAGTCCGGTGAAGGTTCAGGGAGAAGTTCGCATTGTCCCTACGGATAGAGCCTTTCTTTTTGAAAAATGAAGTCCAGTACAGATATCCAGGTCATGGAAAAGGGGAAATGAAGCTGGATACGGAGGATATTCAGCATAATGAGCATTTTGATATTTATACTACAGATGAGTTCGGAACAAGACGATTCCTGACTCCGGAAAATGCTCGAAGATTTTCCGAGAAATTTGCAGGACAGGAGCTTTCGATCTATATCAAAGGAGATTTGCTCTATATCGCCATTTACAGCGGCCACAAAATGTTTTAGAGCTCCCTTATACAGAAGCAGATATTAATAATCTCTCCTTCACAGAGGAGTATAAGAAGCTTCGAGCTCCTTAGAGTATATCGAAGACATTTTGCAAGGCCTTTGAGGAGAAATAGAGGGATAAAAAATAGAGGGATGGAAATATAGGTAATGCATTTCATACAGTACAGGTCTAAAATTCGGGCACGCTCCCACTAACTTCGTCTTGACTGAGCAGTGGTTTATGTTAACCACTGCTCACTTTACTGCAGCAACTCCTTCGGAAGTTGGTTCAGCATCAGGACGACTTTTCTGATGAAAAGTCTGTCCTTACGGCACTAAGTTCAAGCTTCACGTTGTTCGCTTTCACTAAGTACCGGCGGGCTCAGATTGCCCTCATTTTAGACCGTTACTGTATGAAATAAAATCACACTAGGCTATATATTCCATCCTCTATTTTTTTATCAAAAGTCAGCCTTGCAAATGTCTTTTACTCCTCTAAGCGTTCCGGAGCGTAATATAACACCTGTGTGCCGTCATTTTCAAAGGAGAAGGGCACATGAATCAGGTTCTTCATGGCTTCCAGCACCTTTCCCTGCTTTTCCTTCTCCACATAGAAGAGGAGAAAACCGCCGCCGCCGGCACCAAGGAGTTTGCCGCCAAGGGCTCCTGCCTCGCGACCTTTTTCGTAAAGGGCATCAATGCTGTCGGTACTGATGGTTTTTGCGGTTTTTCGCTTTAATTCCCAGGTCTTATGCAGAAGACGACCGAAGTCATTTAAATCCTTGTGTTTATCCTGCAACACATCCTCTGCCTCCACCAGCAAAGCCTTCATCTCGGACAAAAGACTTAGCTTGTCCTGAGGGGAGGACTTTTTATTTTCCTTCTGTACTTCGGAGGAAAAGCGGGTAAAGCCGGTGAAGAAGAGCATCAGATTCTCTTCCAAGGCCTCCTTTCTTTCCGGGAAAATGAGAATGGGGCTTACGGTATAGCCGTTTTGAGAAAACTCGATATGGTTTAGTCCCCCAAAGGCTGCGGCAATCTGGTCCTGCCAGCCGCCGGATTCATTACAGAGTACCCTTTCCAGATAAATGGCTTCATCCGCCAGAGTTTTCTTTCCCACATACTTTCCCTTTAAGGCATGGAAGGCATGGAGCATGCCCACCGCAAAGGAAGAGCTGGTACCAAGACCGGAACGGGCGGGAAGATCCGCCTCATAATTCAAACGAATCTTCTGCATATCCAACATTTTCATAGCCTCCCGGATAGCAGGGGTGCTGGATTTCTCAAGGGAAGAGACTCTTTCCGTCTTGGAGTAGGAAAGCTCGGTGCTATAGTCAAAAAAAGGAGGCAAATGCCGGACATTTACATAACAGTATTTGTCAAAGGTGGTGGAAAGCACTGCTCCGCCATGTTCCTTAAAATACTTTCTTCCATATCGGTGCCGCCACCGAAAAAGGACATTCGAAAGGGGGTTTTGGTAATAATCATGTTTGCTCCTTATGGAAAATTGATGTAGCTGTCAGAATGAGGGGGGATAGCCCTCTTATGCACCCGTCGGGTGGCTTACAAGCTCCTACACATATTAGCCTGTAATTTTGCTTTTACAGTATAGCATTTAATCGGAAATATCCAAATCTCGGGTAATCAGAAACTGATAGCCGGGAAATTTCTCTTCCAGCTCTTTTTGGATGCCGGCAATAAGGCCATCCCGATCCTTTTTCTTCGAAATCCACTACAACATCCATGTGAATCCGTTTCTTCTCTTCTTCTACATAAAAAAGCTCATGCATCTGTAAAACATGCTCCTGGATAAAAACCAGATCATGAATTTCTGCTGGAGCTTCAGGAGGGCTTTATTTTCCGTGTTGCGGGAGTAAATGCTGATTCCCGCCATAATCACATGGAAGTTTTTGTAGATTTTCCTTTCAATCTTCCGCATTAAGGCATCCAGCTCTGCGGCGTGCATGGTATCCGCCACCTCGATATGGGCGGAGGCCAGGTAGGTGTCCGGCCCATAGTTATGGAGGAAGAGATCATAGGTTCCGAAAACTCCGGGAATGGCATTGATGGTTTCTTTAATCTCCTCAGTCAAGTTGCTGTCCGCTCTTGCACCAAGAATCTGGGAAAGGGGTTTCCTGTAAAGCTCCCAGCCGGCTTTTAAAATAAAGAAAGAAATCACAACCCCCACATAGGCTCTAAGGAGATACCGGTAAAACGGAAAAAGAGGGCGGATAAAAATACGGATAAGGACAGGATGGCATCATTTCCCGCATCCTCACCACTGGCAATAAGATTTTTGGGAATTTACATTTTCACCTCTTCTTTTTACAAAACGGCTCAAGAAAAATTTGACCAAAACCGCTACAAAAATGATTACTAAGGAAATCATACTGTAGCTGGGCGCCTCCGGGTGGAGGATTTTCTTTCCCGATTCAATTAAAGAAGTGAATCCGGCGTACAGCACCAAAAAGACTGATGACACTGGCGGTGAGATATTCAATTCGTCCGTGCCCCAAAGGATGCTCTCTGTCCGGTGCCCTGCTGGCCAGACGGGTTCCTAATGGTTATGACTGAGGACAGGGCATCCGTTAGATTATTTACTGCATCCAGAGTAATGGAAATGGAGTTGGAAAGAAGTCCGACTCCTGCTTTAAAACCGGCCAAAAACAGATTGGCCAGAATACCGATGATACTGGTTTGTACAATGACTTTTTCTCTATTGTTATTCATAAAGTTACTCTATTTTATGTTTTGCAGAATTCTTTCGCTTTCTCTCAACTGTTTTTCTGCAGAAATCTCCTTTCTCTTTACTATCTTATTTCCAAAAGATGTTTTTCGGAAGCTTTACCTCGGCTTGTCAAAAAGCTGTCTTTAATGGCAAGCTTCTTCGCCTCTTCATCGTAAATGGCCATAGGCTTCTGTCTGTCCTTGATGGCAAGGATAATGGGCACAAGGAAAAATGGTCACCACACCTCCGGCAAAGCCGTTGTTATAAAGATTTGTCCCATTATAAAGAATTCCAACATTTAAGGCAACGGAAGAATGAAGAAAACCGGTCGTAATTCCCCAGAAAATGCCGAATTCTCCTGCAATGGGAGCCAGGGTGGTCACAAGAATCAGGGTGAGGGTAGAGCTGGGATCCTGCACGGACCAAACCTTTCAAGAATCCTGCAAGAATTACGCCGAAGATTACCGGTAAAATATTTTGCAGATGCTTTCCGGTGGCGCTAAAGCCCACCAGACAGAAGATGGAACCGATGGTGGGGCCGTTAAAGTCTCCTCCCAGAATGTAGAGAATCAAAGTCATGGTAAGACCGTTTACCCCATGTTGAAAAATGGTGGGATAGTCTCCGTATTTCTTTAAATAGTCCGGATTTCCTGTCCGCTTTCCTTCAGGATATCCCGATAGCTAAGAATCGTTTCCTTTTCGTCCAAAGAAAAGGGAAAAGGAGCATCAAGACGAGAAAGAGCGCAAGCAGACTGTAGAAGCCAAAGAGTCTGTGGGTGGTATCCCAAACCAGTCGGGACTCGATTTTTACCCCGAAAGGATTTCATCAGGGAAATGATAATGGTAGCGATGATGCCGCAGGCGAAACCGGCATTGTACAGGGAATAGCCCATGTGAGCATGCTTGGTATGCAAAGATATGGGAATCAACACATAACCGATGACAAGTCCCACAGCAAGCGCCAAAAAGAAGGCGCGAGGACATTCGGAATATTGGGAATCAGCAGAATCTGGGTGATAATCGGAGAAAGGGTGGTACCGCAAAGCCCGATATGAAGATATTTTCGGAAGGGAACCCGGTGAATTTTGGCATAAAGGGCATAGCCCAGAATTATCGCCCAGATATTTAAAAGATTCTTTCCGAAAAGAGAAAAGCCGAACATCAGGCAGGAGGCCATAATACAGCTTCCGTCAAAAATTGGATTTGGCGATACAGAGTAAGCCCAGGGAAATAATGGTGAGGCATCCCGCATTGAAAAAGGCTGCGCCCACGCCGCCTACCACAAAATAGTCCGTAATCAAAATATCCGGTTGCACAATGATTTCCCGTACACCTTCAAAAATGCTCATAGGGTTTTGCTGGGTAAGACTGATGAGCATAAAATAAATAGGCACGATGGACATTAAAGATAACGCTCCCAGTTCGGGAGAAAAATGATGTAAAAGCAACTGTTGTCTTCTGTGTTTTTCATGAAAAATTCTGCTCCTTCACTGCCGGGGAGGGGATTTTTCCTAGCCGATTCTCCAATATGAAACTATTAAAAATAGTACAAGAAAAGAAAAAAATAAGCAATTATAAGATTCTAGCAATTCCGGAAGAAAGACTTGCCTTTCTGTAGACTTTTGTGCTATCTTGGTACGGCTAAGGGGTACGTCCCTGACAAAGTGCTATTATTTATAGATAGCACATGCATTATGAAAACCAAGGAATCCCTCAAGAGGGATAGACGAACCGCATGGTTGGCAATCATGCAGAAAGAGGGAGAAAATGAGAGAAGGTATTCATCCAACTTATCACCAGGCAACCGTAACATGTAACTGTGGGAAACACATTTGTAACAGGATCCACAAAGCCGGAAATTCACGTGAAATCTGCTCCAAAGTGTCATCCGTTCTACACAGGAAACCAGAAGCTGGCATCCGCTAAGGGTAGAATCGATAAGTTCAATAAGAAGTTTGAATGCAAAGAAGAGTAAAAAGCAGGGCCTCGGCCCTGTTTTTTGTTAATCTTTATGAAAAAAAGCGTGATACTTTCTTGGGAACGATTGTTCAAAGGCCGGTACTTTAGTATAATTCTTCCTATTCCGGAAAGATAATTGGTTTATTTCCCGTTGAAACTTCTGTGTGTTTTGAAAATGCTCGGAGTTTGGAAATCATCTTCAAAAATAGAAAAGAAAGAATAGAAATCTTTTTGTATAGCCGGATAGTAAGAGCTTTGGAAAGGAAGAATTTTGGAAAAACAGGTATATAGCGGTATCGGCGGTCAGGCAGTGATCGAAGGCATTATGATGAAGAATAAGGAGGACTATTCCGTTGCGGTACGAAAGCCGGACGGCAGTATTGACGTGATACAGGGAGAGTATCTGTCATTAACGGACAAATACCCTTTCTTCCGCCTTCCTTTTTTACGGGGAATTTTATCCTTTTACGATTCTATGGCACTGGGGATGAAGTGCCTTAGCCATAGTGCCAGCTTCTATGAGGATGATGAGGGAAGCGAGCCGGGAAAGCTGGAGCAGTTTTTGGACAAGCTTTTCGGAGAGAAGGTGGAGCAGGTGCTTTCCGTCCTGGTGATGGTCTTTTCCTTTGCTATGGCTCTGTTTATCTTTGTGGCTTTACCCACCATTTTACTGAGCTTTGTGAAGAAATTCCTTCCTATTGAATCGGCCTTGGCCTTTTTGGAGGGCTTGCTTCGTATTTTGATTTTTGTTTTGTATATCAAACTGATTTCCCAGTGCGAAGGATATTCGAAGGACCTTTGAATACCATGGGGCGGAGCACAAATGCATTAACTGTGTGGAGCATGGGCTGGACTTGACCGTAGACAATGTGATGGCTTCTTCTAAGGAGCATAAGCGTTGCGGCACCAGCTTTATTGTCTATGTGATGATGATTTCCATCTTTCTCTTTATGTTTTTGCATTTTGACAGCCTCTATTTAAAGATACTGTCTCGTCTGCTTTTGATTCCGGTGATTGCGGGCATCAGCTACGAGGTGCTTCGTCTGGTGGGAATGGTGGACAATCCCATTACCCGACTGCTCTTTATTCCCGGTATGTGGATGCAGGGCTTAACCACCAAGGAGCCGGAGCGGGACGAGGTGGAAGTGGCCATTGCGGCGGTGGAGAGGGTCTTTGACTGGAGAGCCTTTCAGAAGAAGGCCTTTCCGGAGAAGCTGATTTCAGAGCAGATGTCTTCGGGGAATGCGAATTCAGAGCAGACGGCTTCTGAAGAAAGGGAAGCATGATGGAAGATTGGATGGCTTCCCGGGAAGCTTTGGGCTTTTCCGAAACTTAGGGATGCGAGCTTGCAAAAAAATAGAAATAGGGGAAGAAGCTCCTTGTGGGAAGCAGGGGTAGAAGAAGAGGAGGCGGCATTGGAAGTCCGCCTCTTTTACAGGAGAGCTTTTCTTTGAATACCGCCGCTATCTCCTTAGAGCAGGAGCCCTTATGCAAGGCAGGCATTGAACAAACGGAAATTTTGCAAAAGCTTCATTCCTTTTATGAAAACTTTGAAAAGAGAAGAAGGCGGATTCCCTTGGCGCAAATTCTGGGAAGGCAGAGCTTCTACGGTCTGGATTTTTTTGTCAATGAAGATGTACTGATTCCCCGGGCAGATACGGAGTGTTTAGTGGACTTGGTCTTGGAAGACTATGCAGACTTGGCGAAGCAGGCCGGAAAAACTTATGCGGAAAAGCAAAATTTGGAAAAGCAAAATTCGGAACATGTTTCGAATAAGCATGAGGATAATGTGGAAAATGGAGCAATTTCTTCTTCCTTAAATATTTTGGATCTATGCACCGGAAGCGGTTGTATCGGGATTTCGGTGGCAAAGCATTTGCCCTATCAGGAGCTGCTTTTGGTGGATCTGTCGGAAAAGGCCTTAGCGGTTGCCAAGAAAAATGCGGAAAAGCATTTAGGGGAAAATGTTAGGCTTTTGCAAAGTGACTTGCTGACGGCAGTACAGGGAAAGAAATTTTCCCTACTGCTCTCCAACCCTCCCTATATCGTCAGCAGGGTGATTCCCGGCTTGGAACGGGAGGTCTCGGAGTATGAGCCCAAAATGGCCTTGGATGGGGGAGAGGACGGCCTTTTGTTTTATCGCCGGATTGCCAAGGAGGCAAAGAAGGTGCTCCTTCCCGGTGCGAGGCTTTACCTGGAGATCGGCTACGACCAAGGGGAAAGCGTAAAAGACATTTTTCCAAAAAAGAAGGCTATGAGGCGGTGGAGGTCTTTCCGGACCTTTCCGGAAATCCCCGAGTAGTTCGGGGGATATTCCCTTCGTAATCAGAGGAAAATGGGAGAATTGGTCGGGAATGATTCGAGTGCTATCGGGATTGTGTATGGATGCAGTGGCTTGTTACTTAATTTCCATAGGGATAAATATGGTTCTTTCTTGACACGATATGCCCAATCTATTAGTATAAGGATTGCGATTTAATCTATGGATTCTTAAAGGAATCTTAAAATTGGTTTCTGGCAAAGCCATAGGCTTGCAAGAGAAAGAGAGGGTAAGATGAGCTACTTAGAGATTGAGAAGGTCATTGGAAGAGAGATTATTGACTCAGAGGAAATCCAACCGTTGAGGCAGAGGTTATGCTGTCTGACGGAACCATCGGAAGAGGAACTGCTCCTTCCGGTGCATCCACAGGAGAATTTGAAGCATTAGAGTTAAGAGACGGAGATAAGTCTCGTTTCGGCGGAAAGGGTGTTGCTAAGGCAGTTGAGAACATCAACACCATCATCAACGACGTTTTATTGGGAATGGATCCTATGGATATCTATGCTGTAGATCAGGCTATGATCGAGGCTGACGGAAACCAAGGACAAGTCCAAGCTGGGCGCTAACGCAATCCTTGCTGTTTCTATCGCAACCTGCAAGGCTGCAGACAAACGCTTTAGACATTCCTCTTTACCGCTTCTTAGGCGGAGCAAACGGAAACCGTCTTCCTGTTCCTATGATGAACATCTTAAACGGTGGAGCACACGCTACCAACTCCGTAGATACTCAGGAGTTCATGATTATGCCGGCAGGCGCCTTCCTTCCGTGAGGGGACTTCGTTGGTGTACCGAGGTATTCCATGCTTTACAGAAGATTTTAAAGGATGAGGGAAATACCACTGCAGTAGGAGATGAGGGTGGTTTCGCACCAAACTTGGCTTCCGATGAAGATACCATTGAGCACATCTTAAAGGCTATCAAGGCAGACAGGGCTATGAGCCCGGTAAGGATTTCGTTCTGGCTATGGATGCCGCTTCCTCCGAGTGGAAGAGCGAAAAGGGTAAGGGCTTCACCATCAGCCAAAGTCCGGTAAGGATTTCACCTCCGATGAGCTGATTGCTCACTGGAAGTCCTTAGTGAGAAGTATCCTATCTACTCCATCGAAGACGGTCTGGACGAGGAAGACTGGGAAGGTTGGGAGAAGATGACCAAGGAGCTTGGCGACAAGGTTCAGCTCGTTGGTGATGACCTTTTTCGTAACCAATACCGAGAGACTTTCCAAGGGGAATTAAGTTGGGATGCGAAACTCCATCCTGATTAGTTAAACCAGATCGGGTTCCGTTTCCGAGACCTTAGAGGCTATCAAGATGGCTCACAAGGCAGGATACACCGCTATTTCTTCTCACCGTTCCGGAGAGACAGAGGACACCACCATTGCTGACCTTGCAGTAGCATTAAATACCTGCCAGATCAAGACCGGTGCACCTTCCCGTTCCGAGAGAGTGGCAAGAGTAACCAGCTTCTTCGTATCGAAGAAGAGCTTGGTGCAGTAAAAGCATGCTATCCAGGATTCGGCGCATTCAACAGAAAGTAATTTATACCTATTAAAGAAGTCTTCGTGCTTTTGCACAGAAGACTTCTTTAAAGTATGGAACTGTAAAGAATCAAAATACAAAGATATTTCCGGCAAAATAGGCTTGAAAATGGGGTATTAGTCCAATACTTGCGAAAGACCGGCGAAGTGAAGGGGCTGTAAAAATCAATAATTGCAGCGAATGATGCAGTGTAGGTCTGTAAGAGGGATAGTCTGAGCCCATCGAAACTTACCGAAAGCCGATGAAGTGAAGGACTGTAAAAATCAATAATTGGGGAGCGAATGATGCAGTATGGGTCTGTAAGAGGGGCAATCTGAGCCCGTCGGTACTTACTGAAAGCGAGGCTAAAGCGAAGCTTGAAGTATACTGTTACGAAGGCGAGGTTAGCGGAGCGTGCCCGATTACAGACCCACACTGCATCAGAGCGCATCGTCACAAAGAGTACAGCCCTTCACTGTGCAGGGCGAGGTTAGCGAGAGCGTGCCCCACTTATAGACACTATACTGCATCAGAGCGCTTTCTTTATACAAGTTCAGTCCTTCACATTTTCAAACTTACACTATTTTGTCTTAAAAATTCCTTATATCCCCAATTCCTCCCGCCGATACTGTTTATAGAATTGTTATAAATGTTCTTTCTTCTTTAGAGCATGGAAGTATAAGAAGGAAACCCACCAAGGAGGGAAAATGAAATCATTACGGAATACGCTTATCTTATCCATCTTGCTACCGATACTGGTAGTTTTTCTTTTGCTGGGCTTTGTGTTCATGCAGTTTATGGAGAAAAAGAGCACAAGAGAGGGAGATGCGGCTATGGAATCCTCAGCAGTGCAGATGGGAAGCGCTGTGGATACTATTTTATCTGAAATTGAAACCAGAATAGGCGTTATCGAATTAGCGGTAACAGATATTCCGGACCAGAATAGAATTCAGGCAAAGGACTTGGATTACTTTAAGTCCTTTGAGGGCAATATGAATAATCTTTTGGTGGACGGCACCAAGGATATTCCCGGCCTGGTAGCTTCTTATGTTCGTTACGATCCGGCATTAACCTACGGTACTTCCGGAACCTTTTATACTGATACGGACGGAGACGGAAAGCTGGAGGCGGTTACCCCTACAGATTTGGCGGCTTATGAGCCTACCGACACGGAGCATGTAGGCTGGTTCTACACCCCCTTGGCCAACAAAAAAAGCCACTTGGATGGAGCCTTACTTTAATGCCAACATTTCCAAGACCATCATTTCCTATGTGGTTCCCTTTCTATCTGAAAAAAATGGAGACAACTACGGTGTAACCGGTGTGGACTTCGACTTTGCATACTTGGATGATTTGTTAAAGAAAAATCAGAAGTATGAGGGAGACAGCAGTTTTCTAATCAATGCGGAGGGTAAAATCCTCTACCATGCCCAGTATCAAAACGGTGAGAATTTCCAGGAGATTGAAGACGGTAAGTATGCCGATGCGTTCAAGGAAATGCAGGATAAGGACCACGGTTTTGTCCATGAAGGAAGCGGAAAGTCCTCCATTTTAATGGGCTTTACCACTCTGGAAAACGGATGGAAGATCGTGGCGGTGCCAAGCTATCATGAAATCTACGGAAGCTTGGAGAGCTTTAAAACTGACCTTTACGGTTTTCTCTGTCCTCTTTGCGGCTTTTTATGTTGGTTTTGGCTGTCTTGGTAGGAAATCGTATTGCTCACCCCATTGTGAAGCTTTCCAAGTCTGTGGAAAGGATGTCTCAGGGTGCTTTGGATGAAAAGATTACCGTAAAAGATCAGACAGAGATTGGCGCTTTGGCTCATTCCTTAGAGAGTTTGGGCGAACAGCTAAAGAATTATAAGCTTTACATCGGAGAAATTTCTCAGGTATTGAATCAGATGAGTGAGGGAGAACTTTCCATTTCCCTACAGCATGAGTATAACGGAGAATTTGCTTGTATCAAGGCAGCTTTAAATGCCTTGTCCGGAAAGCTTACCGATTTGATTGGAAATATTCAGACTTCCTCTGAAAGAGTTTCCGAGTTTGCAGGAAATGTGGCAAACAGTGCCCAGTCCTCAAGCCAGGGCTCCATTGAACAGGCAGGCAGCATCGAGCAGTTGTCCGAGAGAATTCGTGCGATTTCCGATCATGTGGAAAAGAGTGCGGAAAATACCAAGCTTGCCAACGCGGAAGCTCATAGTACCCAAGGCGAGGTAGAGAAGGCTGACCAGCAAATGCAGAAGATGCAGAAGGCGATGGAGGAAATTTCCGATAAGTCCGGAGAAATTTCCAAGATTATCAAGACCATCGACGATATCGCCTTCCAAACCAATATTTTGGCTTTAAATGCGGCCATCGAGGCGGCAAGAGCCGGAAGCTACGGTAAGGGCTTTGCAGTAGTAGCGGATGAAGTAGGAAACCTGGCACAAAAATCCGCCGATGCGGCAAAGGATACCACCACCCTGATTGAAGAAACCGTACGGGCCGTGGAAGAAGGAGCAAAGCTTGCAGAGCATACAGCAGTTTCCTTGCAGCATGTGGTTAAGGGCTCCGGTCAGGTCAATGATTTGGTAAATGAAATTGCCAAGGCAACAGAGGAACAGGCAAAGGCCGTATCCGATGTACGAGAAGGCATTAACAGCATTTCCGATGTGGTACAGAGAAATACAGCTACTGCAGAGGAAAGCGGTGCTGCCAGCGAAGAGCTGAACCAGGAGGCTAAGGCACTGGAGAAGCAGGTGGCGGAATTTAAAATATAAGATAAGGCAGGATTGACTTCAGTCGCGTCCTGCAGCATAGGTTCGAAACAGGGGCACGCTCTCGCTAAGTTCGCCCAGCGGGTAGGGTACTAAGCGAAAAACTGCAGTTCCTTTGTTTTTCGCAAGTACCCACGGGATCAGATTACCCCTTACTTCCAAAACCTATGTCTGCAGGAGCGCTAGACTTTAGGCTTTCCTGCTTTTTTGGGATAAAAACTCTCACCACCGGTGCGAGAAATATATTTTTGATAAAAAGCAAAGACTTGCTGTAACCGTGATATAATATTAATATACAAGAAAGTGGCAACTTCCTTGAATTGGTCTTGGAAAATGCACATGCAGTGTGAAAGGAGAAGTAAGGATGATTAAAAAGAGCTACGAAAGAGAATTGGAAAAACTTGGAGCATTTGAAATTAGCTTTGATATGTTGAAGCTGTCAGAAAAGAATGAGAAGCATTTGAAATTTTAAATGCCGGAAGGGGAAATCTGAATTGGATTAATTCTTGGGTAGATTAGCTTTTGCACGACTGATGGAATTCGGTGTGGCAGAAAGCAAAAGGACTCTGGACAAGGGAGACTTATGCGGGATATGTAGACTCTAAAGAAATTGCGGAAAGGTACAATGCATTTCTAAATCATGGCGATGAGGTGGATGTATTCCTGAAAAATAGTGGAGTATAGCGCAGACCATCTGGGATTAGATAAAGCAGCTTTGATTACGGAACTTACAAACGGAATTATCGGAAACAATTATCCGGTACCCAGCCGTTGTCTGGAGAATACGGAGCACATCATCAATGCATTTCTCCAAAGTATTCTGTACAGGAAGGCTGACTTAAGAAAGAAGACGAAGGTATTTCCGGTAGAAGGCGGTACGATCGCAATCGTCTATATTTTTGATGCTTTAAAAGCACAATGGCCTGCTTAATGAGGGAGACCGCATTGCAATCAACACACCGGTATTTACTCCTTATATTCAGATTCCGAGACTGTCGAATTTCGATTTGGCGGAAATCAATCTTCTTGCAACGGAAGAAAATGACTGGCAAATTCCGGATTCTGAATTTGAAAAGCTTTTGGACCCTTCTGTTAAGGCATTTTTCTTAGTGAATCCATCAAATCCGGGTTCTCGTAGTCTTACAGATGAGAGTTTGGAACAGTTAAGAAAGTAGTTGTAAAGCGTCCTGATCTTATTATTATAACAGATGATGTGTACGGTACTTTTGTAAATGGATTCCGCACTGTTTATTCCGTTTGCCCAAGAAACACTATTTTGGTTTATTCGTATTCAAAGCTTTATGGTGTTACAGGATGGAGACTCGGAGTTATAGCCATTAATGAAGATAATGTTTTTGATGAACTGATTAAGAAGCTTCCTGAGAAGAAGAAAAAGGAGCTGGAAAGCGATTATTCTATCGTTACATTGAATCCTTCGGAAATGAGCTTTATTGACAGGGTATGCGCGGACAGCAGATCCATCGGATTGTATCATACCGCCGGGCTCTCCACTCCATGACGAGATTATGATGGTTCTTTTGTCTATGACTCATTTGGTTCTTGAAAATGAAAAAGGATCAATACATTGAAGCTTGTAAAGAAATTACAGCGATTCGTTACCACAATTTAATGTCTACATTAGGCTTACCGGAGGATAACAGTGATTCCAATGCTAAATATTATACACTGATTGACATATATCAACTTGCAGAGACAAATTATGATAAGAACTTCGCAACATGGCTTAGAAATGAATTTGAGGAAATAGATTTTCTTTTACATCTAGCAAAGGAAGATGGTGTTGTGTTGATGGAAGGCGTTGGTTTTGGAGCAACTCCGGGTACAGTCAGAGTTTCAGAAGCAAACTTAGGACAATGATTATAAGAAAAATAGCAAATCGTATCCTGTCTCTTTTTGAAGGAGTATCACGAAAAAGTATGCAAAGAGAAAAAGGATAAATAGGATAAATAGGATAAGAGGTTTAATATGAATATAGGATTAATCTCACATGAAGTGTTGGAAACAGCACAGCATATTACGATAACAGGTTTTTCCGATATAGCCCATTATTTGATTGCCAATCCGGTTATTTCTATCTTTGTATGTCTTGCACTAGGGTATCTTATTGGAAAGCTAAAAATCAAATCCTTTACTATAGGAGCCACTGTAGGAACTTTTGCTGGTAGGACTTCTCATATCCCTGGTATTTAAGGGGCGGGAACCTATCAGATTGACGGAACGGTGAAGACAATCTTTTTCTCACTGTTTATTTTTGCAATCGGATATGAGGTTGGACCTTCATTTTTGCAAGTTTAAAAAGCTCCAGCCTATAAGATTATTATCCTATCCCTTTTCTTCGCCGTGGCGCCTTTTTGTCGTTTCTATAGTTTTTGTTTAAGGCTTTTGGTATCGGAGCGGAGAAGCCGGCGGAATTTTTGGCCGGTAGCCTTACAGTCTGCAATCCTGGGAACAGCGGATTCCACGATGAAGGGAATGCTTTCAGGCACAGAACTGAAAACAGCGGAAAGTCAGATGGCATTGCCTATAGCTCTTACCTATGTTTTTCGGAACCGTTGGGGTAGTGGTATTTTTGAAAAACGGTGCAGATGAAGTTAATTGGTGTAAATTTGACAGATACTGTTAAGAAGAAAAATAGATCAAACAAATTTCCATGAGTCTTCTTGGAAAATACTGTTGTTGGAAATATCAGACACGTGCATTTTTGCATAGAAAATGGTGCAGAATTTATTGGTAAAAACAATAGGTTCGGTGGAAGAGCAGTACGGGATGATCTTACAATAACGCAAATCATTCGAAAGGGTAAAAAGGTGAACCTTGCATCGGATGTGCAGCCCTGGAAGGGATACAGTTACGATTATCGGACTCTTGATGCAGTATTGCATTTTGAAGCTCCGGGCATGAAGAAACGGATGATTCGGAAGCCCTTAAGCTTGATGTGATAAAGCAGGAAATTGTTTTGACTAATCATTTCTCTTTGGATCTGATAAAGCATCTTTCAGAAAATGGAATCGTCATTTCAGAGAGGAGAGAGACAACAATGTCCTTTCTGAAGATCAGGCGTTAAAAGCTCTCGACCACTTGACCTTGGTGGGACCGAAAGCCTTGATTGCGAAGGTTGTAAAGAAACTTGGTTATGTGAAGGATACAGGTACCGAGACAGATGTATCCTTCATCAGCATGGGGCTTGTAGTCGGTTTATTAATCGGTGCAATCAGCTTCGTAGTATCCGGAATTCCGATTACACTCGGATCCGGCGGAGGTGCCTTGATTGGAGGGCTTTTATTCGGATATTATCAGGACAAACATTCTAACTATGGACTGATGCCGAAAGCAACACGGTGGTTTTGCAAGAGTGTGGACTAAATCTATTTATCGCCATTGTGGGGCTTACATCCGGTGCATCCTTTCATCTGCTCTGCAATCGATGGGCGTAAAGGTGCTTTTAATCGGTGTTTTGGTGACTATTTTGCCTCATATTGCTTCCGTTTACTTCGGGAGATTTGTATTAAAGCTGGATGCTGTAGATATCATTGGAGCTCTGTGTGGTGCCGGAACCTGTACCGCAGCGCTTAACGGAGTTGTGGAGGAATATGAGTCCAGTATTTTTGCAGTAGCATATACACCGGGATATGCAATGGGAAACATTCTACTAACGGTCTTAGGCCCTCTAGTTGTTGCAATGTATACATTAGCTGTCTCGCGTAGGTGAACCTTTTTCTGTAAATGATGGTCTTCTATGAAAGTTACGTTGCTGGAGCGGCACAAACCGCTTTTTCTAGCGCCGATTAAAAATCAGTTGGAATGTCAAGGGTGCTTAGCTCAGCTGAGCTTTTCAACAAGATGTCTCAGGCTTCGCCTGAGCCACTTGTTATGAATTCATAACGAGTATCGTGCGCAAAGCGTGCGATACTCGTTTATTCGTAAATGGTTATTTACCATTTGCAAATATCCTGAATGATATGATACTGTTTTGATACTAAAAAGCAAAAAGGTGGGTTAAAATATGAAGATGTCATATTAGAATTATAATTGCTTTAGCTATTAGAATTATAATTGCTTTAGCTAATGAGTTTGTTGATTGCAATGCTGTTGATGAGCGTCAAGATCTACTTTGGCTTTACTAATGCATATAGTACAAAATGTAAATGCACCAACGGTCAAAAATACTTGGAATACCCATATGAACTTACAAAGTCCGGAACAGAGTATTTTGGCAAATCGAGAGGATTTATATGGGTGCAGTATGTGGCATTTGTATGACATAGTGTTATTATTGAAGAGATTTTCTTTAAAGTGAAAACAAAAATAGAAGAGAATTTTGTGTAAACTAGATTGCTAAGAAACGATAGGATACTTGGATAAGCTCATTTGCAGAATTTAATCAATATTTAGCGTTTGATAAATGGGAAGTTGCTTTCTGGCGGGGGTATTAAGGAGTCTTTGCGTGGGGCTTAGGCTCTGCACGAAAAAGACGGTCGTGAGGCTTCCGCTGGGGAGCTCGCACTTCAGCAACGAAGGTAGGGCGCATGTTTGAGCCTGAGGGCGAGCTTTGCAGGAGCCTGAGTGAAAAAGCGAGTGCGTGCAGTAGGAAAACGTAGTGTCTTTGAGGCAGAGCCTAAACCCGAAGCAAGACATTCATTAGTCTGTACAGATGGAGTTGCTAACGATTACTTGACAGTAACTTGTAAAATCAGATGGAAATTATTTTTGACAAAAAGCAAAGGATTGCTGTAAAAATCAGAACAAATTATTGAGCTTTAAGAATCTCCATGCTAAGATTACAAAGTGGCATTAATGACTAGACAAAGGAGGATACTATGGAATTTTTTGATGATTTAGGAAAGAAGCTTTCTGATGCAAGTCAGGATGTAATGCAGAAGGGAAAGGAAATGGCAGATACTGCTAAGTTCAATTCCCAGATTCATGATGAGGAAAAGAAGATTTCAGCAGTTTACAGCAAAATCGGTAAGAAGTATTTTGAAGTTTTTGAAAATGCTCCTTCAGAGGATTTCAAGGCTTTTATTGAAGAGATTCATGCCGCGCAGGCAAAAATTGCGGAGATTCAGGAAAAGCTGAATGCTTTAAAGAATGAAGGCAAGGATGTGGTAGAGAATGCGGCAGCGGATGCGAAGGAAGCTGTAAATCAGGCTGCCGAAAAGGTGGAGAATGTTGCAGAAGGTGCCGTGGATGCAGCTAAGCAGGTAGCAGATCATGTGGAGAACGCGGCAGAACAGGCCGTAAACAAGGCAGAGGATGCTGTTGATAACGCAGTAAATGGAAACTAGTTTGTTTGTGTGCTGAAAGCATCATAGTTAGGCATGGGGGAAAGAAGAGTATGAAAACAAATTAGAGTATCTGTAGGCTTAGCGGTACGCTGGCGTTTATATTCTGGCGGTGCTGGGAAACTACACTGCGATTTTACTTGCTGTGGGTTATATTTTTCTGATGGAAGAGGATGCTTGGTTGAAGAAATCCGCATTGAAGGCTTTAGCAACGATGCTTTTCTTTAGCTTTCTGCTGAGCCTCTTGGGCTTGGTTCCGGATGTTTTTAAATGGGTGGGAACCGCCCTGTCTGTTATCAATGTCAATGACGGCACACGTGCCATTACCGCGTTTTGGTCCTTGATTACCCAGGCTATTGACATTTTCAAAACCTGTATTTTCTTGGCTCTGGCTTTCAAAGCACTGAACCAATCCACCATTACAGTTCCCGTTGTAGACGAGCTACTCAATAAGCATTTTGACGAATAATCCGGAACAGTAAAATTCACCCGGAACTAAAGAACAAATTAAAGAATCTAAGAAAGAGCGGTGTTTCCTTTGGGGGACATCGTTCTTTTTATATTTTTCATTTGAAATCCTAGAGTAATGTAAACAATCTACCTTTCTGACATAGTAACCTGAAACAGGGGCAATCTGAGCCTCGTGGGTACTGCATGAAAAACAAAGGAACTGCAGTTTTTCGCTTAGTATCCCCTACGAGGCGAAGTTAGCGGAGAGCGTGCCCTGTTTCCAGGGTTACTATGCAGAAAAGGGGGCAACTTGTATCATTTCTTTTTGCTTATCGATGTTTTCAAAGGAACCCTCGCTCTTTCCCCTTCCTGACGACATTTTATTGACTAGTGAAAAATCTATGTTAGACTAGGAATGTTTATAGAATATAGAATAAGAACAGAAAAATTTCTGCAAAAAGGCATTTGAAAAAGGCAGAAAAGAGAGTTCTTTTGCAGGATGAAGAAGATAAAAAGATAAAGGAGAGTCTATGGAAAAAGCCTTTATTATATTACCACTGCCATTGCCTATGCCTCAGGAAAGCCCCCATATCGGGAATACCTGATGAGATTATCCTGGCTGACGCCATTGCCCGCTTCAGGCGTTACGAGGGGCTATGATGTATTTTTCATGACCGGAACCGATGAGCATGGTCAGAAAATCGAGGGAAAGCCAAGGATGCGGGAAAGACTCCCAAGGAATTCGTGGACGAGGTGGTGGGAGAAATTCATACCATCTGGGATTTGATGGACACCTCCTATGACAAGTTCATGCATACCACAGAGGAATATCACGAAAAGGTGCAGAAGATGTTCCGAAAGATGTACGAGAACGGGGACATTTATAAGGGGAAATACGAGGGTTGGTACTGTACTCCTGTGAGTCCTTCTGGACCGATTCTCAGCCTATGGACGGAAAATGTCCGGACTGCGGAAGAGCGGTGGAGAAGGCCAGTGAGGATGCCTACTTCTTTAAGATGTCCAAGTATGCGGATCGTTTGATGGAACATATCGAAAGCCATCCTGAGTTTATTCAGCCGGTTTCTAGGAAAAACGAGATGGTGAACAACTCTAAAGCCGGGCTTACAGGATCTTTGTGTGTCCTGTTCCTCTTTACCTGGGGAATTCCGTGGACTTTGACGAGAAAAATGTAGTTTACGTTTGGCTGGATGCCCTTAGCAACTATATTACCGGTATCGGTTACGATGTGGACGGAGAGCATCAGGAGCGTTTTTAAGAAATACTGGCCTGCAGACCCGTATTTGATTGGAAAGGATATTGTCCGCTTCCATACCATCTACTGGCCCATCTTCCTTTGATGAGCTTAAATGTTCCCCTGCCCAAGCAGGTTTTTCGGACACCCCTGGTTACTTACCGCTACTGCTGAAAAGTCGGATGAGGGAACCAAGATGTCCAAGTCCAGAGGAAATGTAATCTATGCCGATGATTTGGTAAGACTTTTCGGTGTGGATGCGGTGCGTTTCTTCGTTATGCATGAGATGCCCTTTGAAAATGACGGTGTTATCTCCTGGGAGCTGATGGTCGAGCGCTTCAATTCTCAGCTGGCCAACATTTTAGGAAATCTGGTAAAGCGTACCATTTCCATGAGCAATAAGTACTTTGACGGCATCGTGGAGGATAAGGGCGTAAAAGAGCCGGTGGATCAGGATCTGAAGAACACCGTTTTGGAGCAGGCAAAGCTTGCCGCATCCAAGATGGATGAACTGAAGGTGGCGGATGCTTTAACCGCAATCTTTGAAATTTTCAGACGCTCCAACAAATATATCGATGAGACAGAGCCATGGGTTTTGGCTATGAAGAGAGCAAGGCAGACCGATTAAGAACCGTGCTGTATAACCTCGACAGAATCCATCGTCATCGGCGCATCTTTACTGAAGAGCTTTTTATGCCCTCCACAGGAGCGGAGATTTTAGAGCAGCTTTTCCACTACGGAAAGAGACTTTGCTTCCTTTCCGACTTTCGGTCTATACCCCTCCGGCAATAAGGTGGTGGCGGACCCCAAGACTCTCTTTGAGAGAAAGGATTGGAAAGAGTGAGAAGGAAGTAGAAAAAGATTACCGAGGCCCAGATTGCCAAGGCACAGGCCGAGGGAGAAGAAGGAAGAGGCCAAGAAGGCGGCAAAAAACAGCCTGTGCTTTTAGGAAGCTCTCAGGCTGGGCAATACGGATTTGGAAAAGGGAATTGATATTCCCTTTAAGGCTGAGATTTCTATGAGGACTTTGACAAATGCGACTTCCGTATCGGAAGATTATCCATGCAGAGGAAGTGAAGAAGTCGAAAAAGTTACTGCTTTTTCAAGGGTACAGGTAGGCTCTGGAGTAAGACAGATTCTTTCCGGCATTAAGTCCAGTCTAAGCCGGAAGATCTTTTGGGCAAGAAGGTTATGGTGCTTTGCAACCTTGCCCCAGAGAGATTTGCGGCTATCAGTCCGAAGGAATGCTTCTTTCCGCTATAAATGAAGAAGGCAAGCTTTCCTTAATGAGCCTCTGGCAGATATGCCAGCGGGAGCAAGCATTTCATAATATGACGAACTACCAGGCTATTTTAAATACCAAGAAAAAAGGGGGAGGAGTTTCGCGTTATGCTGAAGCTCCTCGCCCTTATTTCCATGACTATAGACCATTTGCCGCCATCGTAATCCTAAACGGAAAACTCTACGGCTATTCCACGGAGTACTATCAGATGGCTATTGCTACGGAGGAGGGGCACAGACTGCTCCAAATCTATAGAATCTTTCGGATTATCGGCAGATTGGCCTTTCCGATTTATGCCTTTCTCCTGACAGAAGGCTTCCGTCATAGCCACGACCGAAAGAAATATTTTTCAGACTGCTTTTTGATGGGGATAGTATCGGAAGTGCCCGACCTGTAGCATTTTTCAATCAGGTTTATAATTTTACCGTTCAGAATATCGGCTTCTACCCTGGCTTTGGGGTGATAGTGTATGGAGGGAATGCACCGTTTTCGAAAAATGTTTTTCATAAAATCGGGTGCAGGTGCTGTCCTGTGCCGCCATTGCGGAGCTGATTCGGCAGACTACGGAGCACTGGGCATTTTCCTGATTGCCGCACTGTATAACTTCCGTAAGGAAAAGGCACTGCGCCTCGTCCTCAGAGCTCGCGCTGTCAGCGCTCTGTCCTATGGAGCTACTGTTTTATGAAAAGATTGAGCTTTCTCCCGATTGCCTTTACAATGGTGAAAAGGGAGAATTTCAGTCGTTTTTCTTCACGTGTATTATCCTTTGCATCTTGGTTTTTCTATCTTTTGATTTACTTAGGGGCAAGATTACCGCGTAGAGAGGTTGATAAATTTAGAAGAGTAGTGCAAGATTATCCGAAGGACGGTTGCGAAGAACAAGTGCCATGAATAAGCGCAAGAATAAGTACCAAGAATAAGTACCAAGAATAATTAAAAAGAAATATAGAGTATGTAAGGAAAACAGAAATCAAAAAGGAGAAGAAGATGATTTTGATACCCATTACCACCTCAATGATGAATCCTATGGGTCAGACAGAGAGGCATTGCTCCGCTCCCTCCGGAACAGGGGTGGACCGATTTGTGAAATCGGTTACAACCTGAAAAAGCTCCAATGATGCTATTCGTTTAGGAGAGAGCTTTTTATCCGGGACTTCAAAATATATGCAGTAGTGGGCTTTCATCCGGAAAATGCGGATGAGCTTACGGAAGAATCGCACTTGAGATTTACTACCTGGAGCCAAGAAAAAGGAAGTGGTAGCTATGGGGGAGATAGGCCTGGATTATTTTCGGATAGATAAGCGCTCTAGGTAGAAAAAGAGCAGGAGGCAGAGGCCTTTGCCAAAGTATCATGGAGATGCAAACGTTCAATCCGGATCCGGAGGTGCAGAAGGATCGTTTTATTGCCATGATGAGCTGGCACAGGAAAAGAAATCTTCCGGTAGTGCTCCATTCCCGGATGCAACAGATGGACACCTACCATTTACTTAGAGACCATAAGGGCTATGTCAATGGGGAATTTAGTGCATTGCTTTTCCTACCCGGTGGAAGTGGCTATGACAATTTATCGATTTAAGATGATGGTGGCATCGGCGGCGTCACGACTTTTTCCAATGCCAGAAGTTAAAGCAGGTGGCGACGGAGATCCTCTAAACCACATTGTTTTTGGAAACGGATTGCCCTTACATGAGTCCGGTTCTCTCGAGGAAGCAGAAATCATTCCGGAAACCTTCGCTATGTGGTTTCCGTCTCAGCGGAAATTAAAAGGGAGTTTCAGAGGAAGAAGTGATTCGAAACCACGGAAAATGCCTTACAAGTGTATCGCATTAAGGATTAAGAAAGAACAACGCAGTATAGCACTGCATCGTGAGGAATATGATAGCGAAAAATTTGCTATCGATATCTCGGTAGATCACTTCGAACTCCACCCAGGACAACCCACGGCACATGAAAGGTTTACCTTAGTGCCTATGTTCCCATCCTGACACGGTTCGGCATCTCCCATTGCGTGGGGCCCAAGCTCATTGCCCCCGAAGCTCATTGAGTATAACGGATTTTTAGAAATTGACAAGGAAAGGTTTTACAATATGCAGTTTTCGCAATGATCTTTGTGGCGGGATTTCTCCCCTGTTTTGTTTTATTTCGGAAGAAGGGCTTGCTTGGAAAAATGCGGTGTTTTTCCTGGCATCTTGCTTCTTCTTGCTTTTCAGGACTCTTGGCAGTCTTGTACCCTTTTGTATGAAAAGCTTTGGGAAAAGGCCACGGAAGAAAAAGATATTTTTCCTATCCATAGCGGGAATCCTCCTGCCTCAGCTTTTTCAAGCACAGTGCAGCCACCTTTCCTACCTGAAAATGGTAAAGGGCTGGATGCCCTAGCATCTCATACGCCAGCTCGCTTTATAGCCACCTTTGATTGCTATCAGGAAAGGAGTCGGAACAGGAGATTTTCCTTTTCTCTTTTGCTTTTTGCTTTTCCGGTGCTTTTCAGGGACCGATTCTTCGTTATTCGAGAATGCGGGAAGAAATCCAAAAATCGTGCATTTTTCCTAGTGAAGCTCCCACGGCCTGTTCCGATTTCCACCTTCGACCTTTGGAAAAAGCTGGCTTTTAGTAGATGCGCTCGTCCCTTTCCGTAGAGTTCTAGCTGATAGTCTGAAAAACGCTTCATGCTACAGTCTTCTCCATCCTTTTCCTTTCTGGCAGTATTCCTTTCCGGTCTTTCCTATATGCGCAGAATGGATTTTTCCGCCTATACGGATATGGCTATAGGAATCGGGAAATCATGGCTTTACCCTTCCGGAAACTTTCAGGCACCCATAGCGCCCGTTCCATTCGAGACTTCTGGAGACGCTGGCATATTTCACTATCCATGTTTTTCCGACTATGTTTATATTCCGCTTGGAGGAAATCGAGTTCCTTTTCCTTTGCAGGTGAGAAATCTTCTTTTGATTTTGATTTTTAACCGGAATTTGGTGAGCTCCACGGCGAATTTCATTCTTTGGGGACTGTGTTCTTTGTTTTTATCCTGCTGGAGCTTTTGCTGTAAGAAGTCTGTGAAAGAATGAAAACTCGGAAGGAGGAACGTTCTCCTTGTTCTGAGATGCTTCACAGCAAGTTTATACTCTTTGTGGTGTTGTATTTTTCCCTGGATTCTTTTCCGCTTTTCCGATTTCCAAAGCCTCGAAAAATATCCTTGGGCTTCATACCTTGCCGAAGAGCTGCATTTTAGTGGACGGAAAAACCCTGTTGATCGCAAAGAGCAACATTTTTCTGCTCCTTATAGCCATTCTCTTTCCGGCAATCTTTTTGAGCAAATTCTAGAGGAAGAATGGCAAAGCTCCTGTTCCGGGGAAAACTTGCTTCTGGCGGAAGAAAAGAGCGAGTCTGGGCTTTTACGGCATGGAGGATTCGGAGGAAGATTCTCCGGAAGTCTGTAGATACCCTGAAAGTAGTGGCGATAGATGCCGGGGAAGCCGCTTTGAAAGGAGTTTTGGAAGCAGCAGCAGATGAGTCGATTTTCTTCGCTTTCTTCCGATAGGAAGGATTTATCTCCTGAAGAATATCCTATGCTAAAGCTTGAGCTTGATGGGGAAGGTAACCTCGCCCTAAGGAAAGATCCGGGGAAACTGGAAGCTACAAAAGGAAGAAGTTGTTTCATTTGCTAGAAGAGGTAGAAGCAGAGGCTAAAGCGGAAAGTAGAAGCAGAAGAAAAATAGCATCAGAAGAACTCTTTAGGGAAGAAAAGAGGAAAGCGAGCTCAGTCAAGAAAATCAGGAGGACTTGCTTGCCATGAGAAAATTTCTACGAAGAATCCAAAGAAGAACAAAGCTAAACATTTTCTTCTAGACCATGAACAGTTGTATTTCTGGGGAAAGCTTTATGGCGGCATTGCCTTTTTGCTCTTGTCCTTCTGCTCTTATGGCAGGGCAAGAGCTATATGCCGTTTTTGTATAATCAGTTTTGATATAAAACACAAAATATGCAAAATTATATATGTGATATTGAATTTATTAGGGATGGTATAATAAACAGTTCAAATGTAAAGGGAACAAATGCAGAAACAGGGGACGACGAAAATCTATATGACAAGCTTGGTATATTTGTTCATCTAGGAATAAATCATGTTATTTTATTATATATTATTGGTGTAGTATGTAATAAACTAAGGAAATAGATGAAATAGATGAGAATACATTACTGGAATACAGGGTATACCAACTTAAGATACAAGCCATGTATATAGATTATATATATTTTCAAAATAACTCTAAAACTAAGTCATCTTATAATTTCTATTTGAAAGAAAATTGGGATTGATAAATGAGTTAATCAAGGACTTACAAACCGATATCTTGTTTAGATAATGATATAAACAGTGCATATATGTTATTAATGCAGTTATATGACATCTTCACAAATTGTAAAGACAAACCCCTGAATGCAACTAGATATGCAACTCGAAAAATATGTGTAGAAGCTAATGAATAATATTTTTATTATCGAGAAAATATGAATTGTTTCATGAATATCTAAGATATATAGAGAAATTGGGGCGGCCTGAATTTTTACTCATCATGAAGTTTATGACAAAATGTTTGAAAAATGTATTTCAAGGAAAGTCCAAGGTATTTATTCAGATGCCTGATTTAAGAGAACGGAGTTTAGTGAATATGACAAAATATACTGATAATCAGAAATCAATACTCTTGCAATGTTCTTTATTAACTTTACCGATGCTTCATTATGATCGGATGATGCTAGTGCAATACCGAACAATAGAGACGATTATGGCTTATAGACCATATTTTTCAGCTTATTGTGGAGATAATAGAAATGAATTTCAAAGATTACAGAGATATTCAAAATCAAATAAGTAGATAATAAAGTAAAGACGAAGATTCATATTTTTGGACGGAATGCACATTTGTTCCGGATGAGCGTTTTGATTCTAATTCAGGTTATAGTCGAAATAACAGCCTGAATAATCTCTCATACTATGATACAGGTGATAGCTTCACATTTTAGATTGAATGGCTATGTCATTCAAAGTATCATCCAAGATTCTACATTAGATAAGCAGGTTAATCAAAAATGCCAGACCAGTAAAAACAATTAAAACTTTATATACTTTTCCGGAACAGGAATTTCACTAGATGACATTAAATTAATTGTAGATACTTATGAAATACCAAAGGCTTGTGAGAAAGATGATAAATTTAACTGGCTCATAAAAGACAAATTGGGAACAGAATGGTATCATATGTTGATGTATATAGGATTGAAATGGAAATTGTGTTTTGTGAAGATAGAGGATAATGATGAAGGATTCTTTTTATAGATATAGGGTTTAATTGTAAGCAAAAGACTTAGAGAGATTGAAGATGGAAGAACAGATAATTATTTCCAAATAATACAAGAGATTGTCAAAAACAACCATCATATACTATCACATTGGGACTCTGGATCATATTCTCGGGATATCAGCAGACTAATGAAAAATTATTTTTACCGTAGATTGGTTTGCTCTAGATTGCTAGTGATGCCTGTATAGAGGCAAAACGATTAGCAAAGTATCTTTGATGTGAAAAACCATTTATTTAGAGTTAAGAGAAAGGATAGTTTAAAAATGGGCGATTGATAGGGTGCACCCATCAAAAATTAAAAATAGTAAAAACCAAATAATAGGTCAGTATGTTGTATATGGTGAAAAGAGGCTGTGATAGTAGCTATTCTAATTGCGAAGGAATAGTTATTGAATACACTGACTTTAAGAGTGGCGAGGAAAAAGTATTTTTGATGATGGGGAGATGTAAATTATGCATCTTGATAAAGCACGTGAAATGCAGGGAGAAACCCTAAGATTGCAGATAGTCAAATAGATTATTTAATTGTTCCGCATCATGGTTCACAACATACTGCTTATAAAAGCTTAATAAAAACAAGCTATTCATAAGGGAAGTTAGCTGTAATATGCTGTACTAATGATTATAAAACTAAATCGCCCGAACAAAAGACCATTTGAAGAAATTAAAAACGATTTAAGGTTGTCACAACTGAGAAGGCTAAAAAGTATTAGAATTCCTCGTTAGGTTTATTCTGCTTTCAGATTGAAACTAGTTTAGACACAGCAACCGTCGCTAGCTATAATGCGACATAGGAGTAGATGAGCATGGATAATCAGGGAAGAGAAGAACAAATTACAGAAGAAAAAGATTATGGAAGAAACATTGACAGAAGAAAAATCACAGAAGAAAAATCACAGAAGAGATGAGTCCGGAAAAGCCCAAGAAGGATTTTTCCTATGCCAAGGTATTTTCACTGGCTATGATGGGGCTCTTGTACTGCCTTTTTGTGCTGGGGGTGCTTCTCCCCTTAAGACCGAGATATTCCGATGCGGAAAAAAGAGAACTGAAGCAGTTTCCTGCATTTTCCTTACAGGGACTTTTTGCGGGAAGCTATTTCCGGGACATCACATCCTGGTATCAGGATAGCTATCCGGGAAAAGAGGAGTGGATGCTTTTTGGCTTCTGAAAACCAAGGCTTTCTATGGCTTGCAGGAGAGCAGATTTACGGGAGCCGCCGAGCAGGTCAAAGAAGAAATTTCACAGGAGAGGGAGCTATGGAGACCTTCGCTTTAAAGAAGGATGGGGAAGGCGAACAGGACGGGGCAGCTGAGGAAAAGGAATCCGATGGGGAGGACCGGGGAAAGGCGGAAGCCCGGGATAAGAAAGAAGGGAAAGAGCAGACAGAAGAAGGAAAAGGAACAGAGGAAAAGCAGGAAGAGGCAGAAGCAAAGCAGAGCTGCGGAAGCAAAAGCAAGGCTCTGATGCAAAGCAAGACACAACGAAAGGAAAAAGAAGAAAAACAGCAATTTTGAAACGGATGCGGAGGGAAATCTGCAGATTAAAAAGGCGGATAAGGTGGAAAATGTAGCAGGCGAACAGATTGGAAGTCTCTATCTGAACGGGGATTCCGCCTATGAGCTGTTTTTATTTCAGCGAAAAGGCGGTTCGTGCCCACGCTTCTATATAAAATACGGTGCAGGCTATGTTTCCCAAGTGAAGCTTAGCGCCATGATTGTGCCCAATTCCTTTGGCGTAATCTTGGATCCGAAGGTGCAGGAAAAAGCTGGCCTCTTCGGATGGATCAGGCCATTGCCTACAGCTAGCCTGATGGATAAAAGAGTCAATACGGTAAATGTTTTGATGCTCTTTCCGCTCACAAAAAGGAATACATCTATTTCCGGACGGATCATCACTGGACTCAGCTTGGGAGCTTATTACGCCTATCAGGAATATTGCAAAAAGTATGGGATACAGCACCAAGCCATTGTCTGAGTATCAAAAGCTGGATTTCCGGAATTTTACGGAACCTTTTTACTTTTTATGAATCGTCCGGAAAGTTTGAAGGGCATCCGACCAGGTAACGGCTTATCAGGGAAGCATGAACACCATGCGATATACCGACAGCAAGGGCAATCTTCAGGAAGGAAAAGCTGATTAACGATGCCGGGCCAAATGCTTCCCGGCAATAAATACAACTGCTTTTTATGCTGGGAGACCATGGCTATGTGGAACCATAATGAAGGGGCTCCCGGAAGAAGAGCATTTTTGGTCTTAAAGGATTCCTACGGAAATGCCTTTGTGCCCTTTTGGCACAGGATTATCGGGATGTTTATGTGGTGGACTACCGGCATTATCAGGGAAATGCTTCTTCTCTGATTCAGGAAAAAGGCATTGAGGAGATCTTATTCCTGAATAACATTATGGGAATCGGAGAAAGTCTCTCTCAGAAAATGCTGGCGGTATTTTCAGTAGGTATCCAGTTTGCCCGGAGATGAGTTTTGAAGCCGGCACCGGAGACATTTTTAAAGCCGGTGCCGGAGGCAGTTTGAAGCCGGTCCGGGAAATAGTTCTCATTGACACAAGTATTTATATCCCTTAAAATAAGCTTGTTAAAAGGTTGAATATGGTAACAGAGAGATTTTTGCAAGGGATTTTTGGCGTGGCCAACCCTGCTTTGCTTCACATATTTGTACATTAACAAAAGAATAGTGAAGGAGGTACAGACATTGAACCCATTGGGAATCGCCATCATTGTAATTGTGGCGGCAGTGGTGGGGGCAATCTGTCTCATCCTGGACAGAATAAAGAAAAAGAACTAACTATGCTCGGAAGGTAGGGAACAGCTGAGGAGAAGTCCAGGGAGATTATTGATGATGCCATTCGCACTGCGGAGAACAAGAAGAGAGAAGCATTATTAGAAGCAAAGAAGAAGCACTGAAGGCTAAGAATGAGCTGGATAAGGAGATTAAGGACCGTAGAAGAGAAATTTCCGACCTTGAGAAGAGAATTTTTGAAAAAGGGAAGAAAGTCTGAGAAGAAGGCGGCCAGCTTAGAGAAGAAGGAATCGGATCTCCAGAGAAAGAGGAAGGTTTACAGACCAGGAAGGAAATTGAACAGCTTCATAGTCAGAAGTTGATTGAGTTGGAAAGAGTTTCCGCTTAACCAAGGATCTAGGCCAGACAGGAATTGTTGCATTCCGTAGAGGAAAAGCATTAGCACTGATACCGCTTTGTGTATTCGGGAATATGAGGCCAGAGCCAAGGAAGAGGCGGAGAAACGCCAGAGAATACATCGTAGAGGCTATTCAGCGTTGTGCGGCAGACCAGGTAACCGAGTCTACCGTTTCTGCTGTACAGCTTCCCAACGATGAGATGAAGGGAAGAATTATCGGACGTGAGGGTAGAAATATCCGCACTTTAGAGCAACTGACCGGAGTGGAGTTGATTATCGACGATACACCGGAGGTGGTGTTGTCCGCTTCGATCCCATTCGTAGAGAAGTAGCCAGAATTGCACTGGAAAAGTTTATTGTAGACGGCAGAATTCACCCTGCCCGCATTGAAGAGGTGGTGGAGAAGAGCCGTAAGGAAGTGCACGACAGCATTAAGGAAGAGGAGAGTCTACTCTCCTGAGCTGGGCGTTCACGGTGCATCCGAGCTGGTTTTCCTTTTAGGAAGAATGAAGTTCCGTACATCCTTTTGGACAGAACGCTTTACAGCATTCCCTATAGAGGTTGCGCAGATTTCGGCCTTTTGGCACAGGAGCTGGGCTTGGATGTTCGTATGGCTAAGCTGCAGGTCTTCTCCATGATATCGGAAAGGCCATTGACCATGAAGTAGAAGGAACCCATGTGGATCTTGGCACTGAGCTTTGTCAGAAATACCATGAGCCTGAACCCGTTATCACGCTGTGGCATCTCACCACGGCGGAACGGAGCCCATATCCTTGACTTCCTTCATCGTGGCCGCAAAGGATGCCATTTCCGCATGACAAGACCGGGAGCCAGAAGAAAGGCTTTGGAGACCTATACCAACCGTTTGAAGGAATTGAAGAGATTGCCAACTCCTATCACGGAGTAGAGAAATCCTTTGCGGTACAGGCCGGACGCGAGAGTTCGCATTATGGTAGTTCCGGAAGAAGTGAGTGGTGACGATATGACCATTATGGCTAGAAACATTTCTCAGCAGATTCAGGAGCAGATGCAGTATCCCGGCGTGATTAAGGTAAACATTATCAGAGAGTCAAGAGCAGTAGATTATGCGAAATAAAGGCTTCCGGGCACAGGGGTTCTAAAAGAGCTTTGTGCCGTTTCTTTGATTTTCCGAAAGTGAAGCAATCCGCTATTTTCTTTTGAGGCGGATTTGGATAGAGAAGTAACGAGTTTAGGAGAAATTTGTCTTATCCTAAGAAGTAAGGATTTTCAGAGAAATTTGTCTTATCCCGAAGTTCTTTCAATATTTTTCTGATTCTCCACAGAATTTTGTTAAAATTTCGAGAGAAATAGAAGGGATAATAAAGACATTTTTGCTAAGTTAACGGACATATTGTTGGAATATGAGGTTCAAGAATGGGAAGAGAGATAAGAGAAGGAGAAAGAGGACAAGAGAGGAAAGAAGAAAACTTCTGTCTTTCGCTTTTATCCGGAGGCTGTTTCTAGGGCAGTGTTTTGTTTCTGTTTGTGCTTTCTGTATTGGGCTATGTGATTTTATCCGTCCGAGGTGAATCGTCTCGGGGAATTGCTTCATGACAAGCTGGCAGGCGACAATTTAAAGGATTTAACCAAAAAGAGCGGATACGGTGGTGTTTGATACTGATGGACAAAGCAGCTGGTACCATCAATGCGGGCATTTTGTATGATAATATCGATAGACATTTCCCTCGAATCTGCAAAATGCCTATATCGCCCAGGAGGATAGGAATTTTAAACCCACCACGGGGTGGACTATAAAGCCACACTTCGTGCGGTTTTTCAGCTGGTTAAAAATCGGGGAAGAATCACCCAGGGCGGTTCTACCATTACCCAGCAGGTGGTGAAGAATACCTATCTGAGCCAGGAAAAAACCTTTACCAGAAAGATTGTAGAAATGATGTTGGCCCAGGAGCTGGAGAAGATGTACAGCAAGGCCGATATTATGGAGATATACTGCAATACCAACTTCTACGGAAACAACTGCTACGGTGTGGAAGCGGCCAGCCAGTATTACTTTGAAAAGGCCGCCAAGGATTTAACGGTGGAAGAGGCGGCCATGTTGGCAGGAATTTCCAATGCCCCTTCCCGATATGAACCGGTGCGCCACCCCGGATTAGCTTTAAAGAAGCGAAATCAGGTCTTAAAAGTCTATGGAGACAGTGGGCTATATTACAGAGGCGAGAACAGAAGAAGCCATTGCTAAGCCTTACAGATTTCCCAAAATGTACAGAAGGGTACGGATGAGGACTATATGAACTCCTATGCCCTCTATGCGGCTACCATTCGTATGATGGAGGTCAATAAATTCCCCTTTACCTATCATTTTGAAACCCAGGCGGATAAGGAAGCCTATCAGGATCAGTACGAGGAGCAATACAACTTTTTACAATCGGGGAGCTTCGTGCAGGAGGATACAAAAATCATACCTCTGGATCCTAAAATCCAAAAAGATTTTACAGGAAACCTGGACAAGGGCTGTCCAAGTTCCAGGAGGTGCAGGGAAAACGGAAAGCTTTTCATGCAGGGCGCCGGCGTAATCATTGACAATAAAACGGGCTATGTGGTGGCTACCGTTGGAGGAAGAGGCACTGAGGACAAATATAACCGTGCTTACTTAAGCTATCGTCAGCCCGGTTCCGCCATTAAGCCTTTGCTGGGATTATGCACCGGCCTTGGATCTTGGAGTAGCAATGCGGCTTCCGTTATTGACGACCATCAAATTTGAAAACGGCCCCTCTAATTCCGGTGACCACTACTATGGTGCTGTGACCATGAGAGAGGCGGCCAACCGTTCCTTGAATACGGTGGCTTGGCAGATTTTGGACGGAATCGGCATCCAGAACGGTTTGGATTATTTGGAGAAAATGCATTTTTCCGGAATCAGCGTGAAGGATAATGATGCCCTGGCAGTTTCCATCGGCGGCTTTTACCAACGGTCTTCGTGTGGTGGATAGTAGCGAAGGGCTATTCCACCCTGGCCAATGGGGACGTATACAGCAATAAAAACCTGCATTCTCAAGATTGAATCCGATAAAGACGGGTGGTGGCAGATGAGAAGACCATCCAGAATACCCAGGTCTTCCGAGAAGATACCGCCTTTATTATGACGGACATTTTAAAGGGAACCATGAATACGGAGTATGGTACCGGCCGTGGTTTACAGCTGAAAAACAAGATGCCTGCGGCAGGAAAAACCGGAACCAGTAACGGCTCAAAGGATACCTGGTTCTGCGGCTATACCAAATATTATAGTGCGGCAATCTGGGTTGGCTATGATATGCCGGTGGAAATGCCGGAATCTACGGATGCTACCTATGCCGGAAAGATTTGGAAAAACACCATGGATATTCTTCATGAGGGTCTGGAGCCGGAGGATTGGGAGTGCCGGATACAGTAGTCAAAGAGGCGGATGAAAAATCAGTATTACAGACTATGTTTCCAAAACCGCAAAAGCAAAGAGGCGAAGAGAATCGGAGGAAGAAGGCGGAAAAGGAAAACCAAGGCACAGATAGAGAAGGACATCAAGACATATGAGGCCATGAAGATTCAGAAGCTGGAAGATGTCTTTACTGCCAGAACCCTTTTCGGAAAAATCCGGATTCCTTAAATGATGTTACGGATGAAAAATTCAAAAAGGAATATCAGGAGCGACTCTTTACAAAGCAAAAGAATTCCTGGTGATTGAGGATAAGTGGAAAGACGAGATTGATGCCTATATTGCCAAGAAGGAAGAAGAATCCAGTACAGGAATCTATAGCGGAAAAGTAAGGCAAAGGAACGGGAGGAAAAGGCGCAAAAAGAATGCCAAGCGGGAGTCCTTCTTATCCGCATTGACCGGCTTGCAGAGCTTAGAGTACCGAGACGGAGATATGGAGGCATTGATTAATGATGCTATCGAGCGTTTGCAGGAGCTGAACGGCAGTGAAGACTATTACAGCTTGAGTCAATAGCTGGATGCGGCAATTCGCCGTGTTCGAAGCCCGCCAAGAAGGAAGAAGAAACGCTGGAGAGCAAGAGTGAGAAGGCTCTCCTTCTATAGCGGCCCCGGACCGGGGAAATTACCTTGGAGAGCAGAGACAGCAACAACGGCCTGGGGGTAAGCCCTATAGAGGGTCTCTACGAAGGAACTGATCCGGGAGTAAGCCCATAGAGGGTCCTACTGAAGGAACCGATCCGGGAGTAAGCCCATAGAGGAATCCACGAAGGAAACCAACTCGGCAGGGAGTTCTAGAAGGAAAATGGTTTATGGCATAGGAAAAATTCATCCGGCTTGCAAACAGTATTTGTGGGGAGGAGAAAAGCTGATCCGGGAATACGGGATATCCTCCTAAGACTCTCTTGGGAAGCTTGGGTGCTTTCCGCCCATCCGGATTGGAGACAGTCGTATCAGCTTTTCTGACATGGTGCGTTTTTCCGAAGGAACGGCATCTTCTGAAGGAGCGGAATTTTTCTGGAAGAAACGGCATCTTCTGAAGGGGATTTTTCCGAAGGAGAAAGCTTTGTCGATTATCTTAAATCCCTATCCTGATGCAGTAGGGAAGTTTGGGAAAGGCCTTCCTTTTTCCTACGCTGATTAAACTGATTGATGCGAAGAAAAGCCCTGTCCATTCAAGTGCATCCTGGATGACGGCTTTGCTTTTATCCCGGGAGGCAACATGGCAAGACGGAGATGTGGATCGTCTTGGAACGGGAGGAAGGAGTTTTTTTCTATTTCGGCTTTCAAAAGACTATACGGAAGAAGAAACTCAAGAGCGATAGAGGAGGAAAACTTTCCTTTTCTTCTTTGTAAGGTGATGGTAGAACTGGGGGATGTATTTTTATTCCGCAGGAAACCGTGCATGCCATCGGAGCTGGTATCCTGCTTGCGGAAGTACAGCAAAACTCTAACCTGACCCACAGGGGTTTACGATTATGGCAGAAAAAGACGCTCAAGGAAATACCAGAGAACTGCATGTGAGAAGGCTTTGGAGGTGATGGACCGAAAACAGCTTTCCGCTTATAGGCAAGAAGTATTCAAAAAGCAAGGGACAAAGGCGGCAGGAAAAAACGTCTACCTGGAACGAATCGGTTCCTGTGAATATTTTACAGTGATAGACTTTTCTTAGAGGACAATGCTTTCTATAGCGGAAAATTGACAAAGAGAGTTTCCTTTTCCTCTTGGTTTTTGGAGGAGAAGGGTGCTACAGAAGAAAACTAAGCGCTGTGAGGACATGCATCAGGAAAGTTCTAGCAGTGTAAACAGGAAAAAGGCTCTTTCACGGAGAAAAAGGATAGACGATTTGTGAAAAGGGAGAAAGCTATTTCCTCCCGCAGAAGAGGGCAGTGGTCTTTGAAGGGACAGGAAAGTTTTTATTGACTTTCTTAGCGAAAAGAACTGCGTCCGGGAGGATTAAGCAGTTTAAAGTATCTAGTAACATTGAAGGCAAAAGAAATATTGAAGGAAAAGGCAATATTCAAGGGAAAAGCAATTTTCAAGGGAAGGGAAAGAAAGTATGAAAGCAATTTCTGTAAAAGCAAATGAGTTTAGCTGACCTATTATGACAGCGGTAAGCTGTATTTTATCGCCGATTTCATTAATATCGGGCCTGTACCGATTTCTTTAGGCACCTTTGCGGTTTGTTTATCGGTAACGATTTTAGGAAGAAATCTGGGAATGCTTTTTATCTTTTATATCTCTTGCTGAGCTTCATCGGCTTACCGGTTTTTCGAATTATGGTGCCGGTGTGAAAAAGCTTCTGGGACCGACAGGAGGCTATTTAATCGGAATGATTTTTCCTTGCCTTTTTGGCGGCTATGCTGTGGATCGTTTTTCCAAAAAGCTTTATAAAACAGTATCTGGGCTAGCTTTCGGCATTGTCCTCTGCTATTTACTAGGGGACTTTATGGTTGGGAAAGGTTTTGTCTATGGATTTTGGAAAAGGCCTTATCTGTAGGCGTGCGTTTCCTTTATTCTTCCGGATGCCGTTAAGGTCTTTTTGGCACTGGCTTTGGGAAGAAAAATCAGAAGCAGACTGTCCTTTTTGCAGGCAGAATAAAAATTTTTGAGTATAGGGAGTAAGGATGGAAGGTCAATTTTCAAGAACCGAGCGATTGCTTAGGGGCTGAGGCAGGGTAAAGCTGAGTAAAGCGAAGGTAATTGTTTTTCGGTATCGGCGGAGTGGGAGGCTATTGTGAGAGTCCCTTGTGAGAAGCGGAGTCGGTCAAATCGATGTGGTGGATGATGATGTGGTTTGCTTAAGCAATTTGAACAGACAAATCATTGCCACAAGGATACCGTAGGAAGAGCCAAGGTGGAGATTGCGGAGGAAAAGGATTCATTCCATCAATCCGGACTGTAAAAGTACGGGCTTTTCGCTGTTTTTATTTACCGGAAACCAAAGATCAGTTTGACTTTTCTGCTTATGATTATGTGGTGGATGCAGTGGATACGGTGGCGGCAAGCTGTCTTTGATTGAAGCGGCCAAGGAAGCCGGTGTGCTGATTATTTCCGCCATGGGAGCAGGCAATAAGCTGAATCCCGCCGGGTTTAAAGGTGGCTGATCTGTATGAAACTAAGATTTGTCCTCTGGCCAAGGTAATGAGAAGAGAATGTAAAAAGAGGAATAGAAAGCCTGAAGGTGGTGTATTCGAAGAAATGCCCAGGAAACCCATAGAACAAGCTCAAAATACTTCGAGATTCCCCACACCGAGCCAAGTAGAGTGGATTTAGAGATTCCGCAAATAAAGGAAGGCGGAGAAGATTTGGGGGCATCCAGAGCGAAGGGAAAAACGGTCCATCCCCGGTTCCGTTGTTTTTGTTCCCTCCTGTGGTAGGTTTAATTATGGGGGAGAAATTGTGAAGGATCTGCTGCAATAGTTCGATAATCCGGTAAGAAGCTATAGCTTTTTGTTTTTTTATGAAAAGTAAGGGGAAATCTTATGCTTTTTATACTTATGATTTATCCGTTTAAGACGAAAAATCTTTTGATAGGATAAAAGGAGTGGAAGGATGTCACTGAGAAAAACCCAAGGATAAGGAACTGGAAAGCTATATAGAAAAACCATATCGAAGAAGCTATTGAAAAAGAATGGATTCAGGTGTATTTGCAGACCAATATTCGTGGATTATCAAAGCGTGTTTGCGGAGCGGAAGCTCTATCCCGTTGGATAGATCCGGTATAGGGATGATTTCTCCGGGGGAGTTTATACCCGTGCTGGAGAGAGATACATCTTCTGGACCGATATGTAATGGAAACGATATGTCGGGAGCTTGGAGAAAGAAGAAGACGAGGACAGTTTATCGTACCGATTTCAATGAACTTTTTCCCGTCTGGATTTTGATGTGCCTAAACTCTTCAAGAGATGGAAAAAATCATGGAAAAGGAATTCCTTGTTGAGAAATTATTCATATTGAAATTACGGAAAAGTGCCGTAATGGAAAATGAAGCCTATATGAAGGATACGGTAAGAGAATTGCACACTCTGGGCTATAAGGTATGGATGGATGATTTCGGCTCCGGATATTCTCTTTAAATCTTTTTGAAGGAGTTTGAGTTTGATACCTTTTAAAATTGATATGCGTTTCTCAGTGATATGGGGAAAAGTCGCTATAATCATTTCTTCTATTCTGTATATGGCGAAGGAAATCGGATTCATACGGTAGCGGAAGGTGTGGAAACGGAAGAGCAATATCGTTTAAAGGTGGCAGGTTGTGAAAAGAATGCAGGGCTATTATTTTGCCAGACCTGAACCCATGAAGGAGTGGTTTGCTTCCGCGAAAGAAAACTGTGGAAAATGGAGACGGAAGAAGATTGTTATCTGTACGATGAAATCGGTTTGTCAATATCATCAGTCCCATTCCCTTTGACTTGGAGCGCTCTGATTCTTCTCCCAGCATACACGGCTTTGAAAACAGGTCAGCCGGTGGCGGTTTTATCGGAAATTGACGGCGTGTTAAAAGCATTTGAATTTCACCAAACCGTACCGAAAGAATTTTGCTGGAGCTAGTTTATGAGGGAACTCATCAATTTGTGATTTGTTAAATGACAGATCTATTCTTTTACGGATAAAAATGCGGGATATTATGGATGTAGCCAAGGAATCCGGACGAATTGAAGCTATGGATTTTTATCCGGAGGCAGGCATTGTCAATTTCAGACCAGACTGGTAGCCAGAAAAGGAGAGAAAAATATTTTTTTGGTGCGCTTGGATATCCTGTCCAATATCAGAAGATTTCAAAAGAATAAGGAGTTTCAGGAGGCATTAAGTCCACTATATACCGTCTATGATATGGTTTTTGTTTTTGATTTAAAGCAGAATATATTAAATCCGGTTTATGTCAACGAAATTTATGAAGGAGTTCATGAGAGTAGTAATCTTCGGGGAGAAATCGAAAAAGTTTCTGGAAAACAAAGTTCATCCGAAGGATAAGAAAGCCTGCTGGCAGTTCTTAAATCCTGACACTATGGCTGAAAGAGTGGAATGTGCGGAGAATGATTTTCTTTAGCGTATTTTAGAGCAAGAATCGTAAGAACGAATATGTATGGAAGCGTTTTGTCTTAAATCCGTTCTCATGAGCGCTCAAAGCAGGATAGGGTGATTTTTGGTATTCATACTTTTGAATATGGAGAAGGTATCTATGATGCATAAAGAAGATGAAAGAATTATTCAAGAAGAGGACTTTTTGAACGCTAGAAATCTTTTGTATGTGTGTAGAAGATTGTATGTGTAGAAGATTAATGTGTAGAAGATTAATGTGTGTAGAAGATTGACGTGTGTAGAGTATTGATGTGTGTAAGTGTAGAGTATTATGTTTAAGTTCGGAGTAGTACTGGTTTAGATATAGGGGAACAGAGTAGGGGAAAGTTTTAAGAAAGGATAAAGAATGAGTGACAGGGCAGATTCATGGTTAAATCTGGATTATGACACCATTACGTTACGGCTTAAAGAATTAGCATCCGCATTTCATGCTGTCAGTATTGTTAACCCGTGGAACAAAAAGGTGGTAAAGCTTTACCCAGACCGCGTAGAGGAACTACATTCGGTTTGTGATGCACGATGGAATCGAAGAGGAGATTGTAGATTTTGTATTGTTGCTAAAGCCATGTCTACCAAGGGCCGGGCAGAGAAGTTTGAATTTATTGATGATGATATCTATTTTGTGATTGCTCAATATACGGAAATTGAAGGAGTGCCTTATGTTATTGAAATGGTGTCTTCCATGGAAGAATCTGCTTTAATGGGGGTTTCCGGAACCGGTGGAGTGATTGAAAAGATAGCTCATCTGGATATGGCAATCTATGCCGATAGTCTTACCAAGGCCTGGAATAGAAGATTTTATGATGAAAAGGGTACAGGAAAAGCAGTATCAAGCTCTGGCCATGATTGATATTGATCATTTTAAAAGATATAAATGACTGCTATGGTCACGTAGTGGGGGATTTAGCTTTGAGATCTTCTGCGGATTTGATTCAATCTTGTGTTCGAAAGCTCGGACCAACTGATTCGCTATGGGGAGATGAATCATCTCTTTGCTTTTCCAAAATCACAGAGGAGGCTTTCCGCAGAAAGCTTCAGCGTATCCGTAAAAAGGTGGAGCAATATGCTCAAAGAATATCCGGATTTGCATATTACCTGAAAGTATTGGGGCTATTATGAACAGTCCATCGTACGGAATCTTATGCCACTAGCGGATCGGATGTTATATACGGCAAAGGAACAGAGAAATACTGTTAAAATCGGAAAAACGAGTTGTGTGGAATAAAATACTTATTCTTTACGAAAAATGTCGAAAAAGTATTGTTCAAAAAGTAAAAAGGAAAAGTAGAGAAGGAGAAAACAATGGAGAATTTGATGGACAAAAAGGAAAGTACTGTTTTATTTCTGCCGTTACTTGTATTATTTGTTTATGACCGCATTGAGATGTTGTAATCTTCATTATTCATAAAGCATTTGACTTATTTGCCGAGGTGAGTCATTTATCGATACGCAGTGCCAGCTTTTATCGATGCAACCACAGCGGTGGTTTTATCGGTAATCTGTTACCTGTTTTATCGAAAGGTCTTTCAAGAAAAAGGCAGAAGTAAGTTTACCGCTTTGGCAAAATATTCTCTTTGCCATTGTCATTGGATTTGTGTAGGGAGGATTGGCAAACCATCTGGTTGAATTTTGCAGAGTTTGTGGGAAATAATATCTCCTTTTTAGGAAAAGAATCAGAGGCTTTTTCCACACTTTACGATGATTTGGATCAGGGACCCTTTTATCTGGACTTTCTTAGCCATCGTGGTTGTGGGACCGCTGGTAGAGATTTTATTCCGTGGAATTATTTTTAGCAGCTTTTGAAGAGGTAACGGATATTCTTTGGTTCCTGCTGTGCTTTCGGTGTGATGTTCGGCGTATGGCACGGAAGCTTCATTCAGGCAGTGTATACCGCTATGACCGGTATAGCCCTCGGTTATTTCATGAAGAAAAAGCAGATCCTTGTTTTTCACAGTACTGGCTCATGGCGTAAACAATTTAAGTGGAACCCTCGCCTCCATTTTTAGATACAGATTTAATCAATGGATTTATTAATGTAATGTCTTATCTTTTGTATTATCCCTGATGTTTTGTATTTTTGCTTATCTTCACTTCTAGGGAAGAAAGAAGCAGAATTAGATAATCCAGAGCTGTATACAGAAGAAGAGCTCAGCTCCAGCAGAATAACAAAGGGAAGATAATGAATAGAAAACTGGAGCCCTTGAAATAGAATAGAGCTAAAGGAAGGAAGAGCATAAGAAGATGCCCAGCAAAGATTTTTCTTTTCTGCTTCCTTTTTTCTTTTCTTTTTGTTCACGGTCTGCAAGAGAAGAAACAAGGAAGAAACAGGAGAAGAAGAGCAGGAAGAAGCAGGCGAAGAAGCAGGAGAAGCAGGAGAAGCAATAGAAGAAGGCAAGTGAAGAAATGCCAGGAAGCCCTTTTTCTTCGAATGGTATTTGCTATATCCGTATAGGAATGTCTTCTGGAAAAATGATTGGAATCTACAGCGGATTGTGTAGTAAACTCAGGCGTTTCCTGCTCCTGTTTTTGGAAGGAAGAGCTGGAGCATTAGCATAAATCCAATTCCGTATAATTCTTTTCCGGAATCTTCAAGGGATTGAGCAGTTGTTGTCACCCAGAGGCTTAGGGAAGACTGGGACGATGCTTTTTCACCGGAAAAAGCTTTGAAAGACGGTGAGGGACTTTTCTGAATGGCATTGAGAGACTTATTGTCTTTTTCTTCCGATTTTGGAACAAGTCGCTCTGCTCTTGAATATGAAGGATTTGCAGGATACGGATAATTGCAAACCGCCGTGTTTTTTTGCTCTTGATACAGTAGCCGCCAATACTACAGCTTCTTCTTCATCAATATTTTTCCATACCTGCTCCAAAAGAGCAGACAAGCCTCCTCGGATATTCTTTTTGAAGGAATAAGAGGAAAGAGAAAATGCTGATTTTCCACATCATAAAAGATTTCTTCCCAGTCAATAGATAGGAGAGAAGGAGAGAGAAGATATTCCTCCATATTTCGTAGGGCATTCTGTAGAGAGGAAAAAAGTGCACTAAGGTCGCAGTCGCATTTTCCTTTGAGAAAAATACAAGCAGGTTTTGATAGGGAGAGAAATCATACTGTAAGAAATTCTCCCTTCTTCCTCCAGCAGACGAAAGGATAAGGTTCCCGGAATTTGGCATTGCCGAAGAATTTTTGCTCATGATTTTCCTCTTGAGGAACGTTATGAAGATACATAGCTGTGTTGAAAGTCATTTTTAAATTGAGGACTGTAGTTTGACATGGATGTTCCTTTCTCTATCTGCGCTTTTATGGGAATCTATTTAGGAGCACTTGTGAATTAAAGGCTATGGGAGTTCTTGATTTTCTGTCTTTTCCGGATTGTTATTGGCATCCTTCGCGTCTTCCTTTCCTTCTGCTTGAGAGCTTTTCGTCTCGTATGAGTAAATCCTCAGCAACGGAAAAAGAAGCGAGTATAGAGCTCTACCTTAAAAATAGTCCTTGGGTTTTTCCAGACTATGGCTTTCTACTTCTTCGTGATAGGCTGCTGTGCTTTCTCCCGTATACGTTCATGCAGTTGAATATTTTCTTGTAAAAGGATTACCAGGCATAAAAAACAAATACCTAAGAGAACAGTGGTTTCAATGGTATGCATAGGGATTCTTTCTAGTGTATGTAAAAATCAATTATTTCAAAGCACAGATTATTCTTTTCCTTTTGTTTAGAAAAAGGAAATACCAAGCAAAATACAGTACTCCGGGGAGAAAACAGGGAAGGAAGGGAAAACGGCAGTTTTTAGGATTTTTCTTTTTCAGCTTGCAGGAACAAAACAAAAACATGGATACTATGGTGGAACAAGAGAAGGCGGTAATAATCAAAAAGAAGAAATGATAAGCATTACAATAAAAAGAGGAAAGCAGAATAAATAAACTATCCTCGTAGCCTATGGCTTCTACTCCACTTGGAAAGGAGAAGAAGAAAAAGCGAAAGAGTAGGAGAAGGAGCAAGGAATTCTCCATGGATAAGGAAGAAAAAGAAAGCATAATAAATCTTCCTAAAGAAAATGCTATGGATGAGCAGGATTCCCCCAAATAGCAAAAAAATCATAGAGGGTATTCTTCGCTTTCGACAGTCAAAAAGTAGGGTGAAAGCAAAGAACAGGAGAAAAGAATTCTTTGCTGATAGTAAAATACTGTGGTTCCGCCATACTCTTTCCTCCTGTTTCTGTACAAGTTTTTCGATTTATTTAAGTCTTATTTACCGCATCTGGGACAGGGATGTCTGCCCTCCTCCAAAGCCTGCTTGAGCGGAATCTTATGGACACTGGAACGCATGGCCGGGCAGTCGGTGCTGCTGTGATATCGCCTTCCGGCTTCGGTGTAGTACACTACAGGACTGTTTGGATCCGGGTGGCAGGCTTTGCAGGGACAGAATTTTCCACCGTATTTTGCATTTGTACCGTCGATTTTTCTGTGACGCAGCAAATCTTAGAAAGTCATTGGAAATGTGCGTAATCCGAAGACAGATGATAGACCTTGGAAGGCCCTGTCTATCACGTAAACCATTTCCTCCTCATTCTCTTCTTCTGCATTTTCTTCTTTTTCCCAACGGGCACCCTTGGCACCAACCCAGGCTCTTCTATGGGCAACGATTTCCTGTCTCATGTTCTTCTTTTGTAGAAGTCCGAAGGGCTATGGGGTTCTGTCGTACTGTAAGTTCAGATAAATATCTTCTTCGGTAATATGAGACGAAAGCTTTGAATGTTTTCCATTCCTCCGTGGGAATAGTATTCGGGAGAAGGATGTCTTCCAGTGCGGTTTCGAAATTTCCAGAATCTGATCGAGTGCTCGATATCCGCGATATCTCGTCAATCCATAGTGTTCCAGATATTTGGCCATGACAAAGGATTCTGGCGTTCTTCTCCATTTCTCGGCTGATGCGGATTTCCCGGTTCAAGATAAAAAGGGGAGTCATCAGAATGATGATGGCAAAAAGAAAAAGGCTTAAGGAAAAGGTCGCTTTCATCGTCAGGGAGGCAAGCAGATTCTTTTTGAAAGTAAGAGGAGAATAAAGCCCGCTTTGTCCACTCACACAGTCTTGGTTTTCGAAAGGAAAGAAAATTGCTTTGGCCTCTCATAAATACTCCTCTTGCTATTTTTTATAGGAAAACGGCTCCATAGCTCTTTTGGAACCATAGCTTGTTTAGAACCATTGCCGCTTTCATGATATTCGGTATTGGAATCTTAGTGGCTGAGATTTTTGTATTTATAGTCGGAATGAAGGGTGAATTGGTAGTGTTTCTTCCGGGCGAAGCCCCTAGATTTTCCAAAAATCCTTTATGGTAGAGGCTGTGCTTAGACTTAATTCCGGCGTCTGTGGAAAGAAAATATAGGCAATGCTCTAATTGAAATTGGCTTTCCTTTTCTGATACGGTGCTTTGGATATTCTTCTCCATGCAATACAGCATTCTGCCATTGACTTTGCTTTGGGACAAACAGCCGGAGGCAAAGAGAAAGGCTCTGCAATAATCTTGATAGGATAGTCCGTGCTTTCCCTGATTTTCGTCGCCACCTTCTTCATTTATGTTGAAAGTAAGCAGATGAGATAAAGAGAGCCGCCAGCTTTCACTATGCATAAGCGGAACCCGTTTATCATCTAAAAGCTGTCTGACATCGATTAGAGATTGGGCAAAGGCCCAAATACCGATGACGAAGAGGGTAAAGACCTCTATCACAATGGGGTTTAAAGTAACGGCGAGAAAGGCTGCAACAAAGGCTTTGGCTTCTTCCGCATCTCCGGACTTTTCATTATATAGATAAAGTTCATAGCTTCTGGAAAGCTAGAAGAGACAGGACCCAAAGCCGAAAGGTTTTTGTATAGTCGCTCTTTTTCTGGTGGATAAGATATTCCACCTCCATGCCGTTTGCTCCGCTATAGGGAATGGATTTATCGTCATCCTTTTTATGATAGGAATGGAAGCACTGAAGAGTATTCTCCCAAAAAGCCCCACCTGTGAGCGGATTGGCCTTGGAGTTTGTAGAAAATCCGGGAGGTACGGCGTATTTTTCATCATCACTTGGACAGGGTACCCCCTCGAAGGAGAGATATTCAAGAGCTTTTTCTTACCCAGATTTCAAGGTTTTCCAAGGCTTTTTCTATTTTGCTTGTTAATTTTTGTGACCCGTCCGTTGTAGGCTGAAGGGAAAAGCTGTTCCATTCTGTTTCTGCGGAATGATAAAAAGTCTTGAATTTCTTGGGATAAGTCTTCTTCATCATCGTCCTCCTCGTCTTCATTTTTCCTTCTTGCTTCTCGTTCTTCCTCCAACCATTCCTCAAAGTCTTTTTACTTTGCTTCACCGTTTCTGCCTGTGCTTTTTAAGCTGTCACACTTTGACGGAAGAGCTTCAATGTTTTTGCCTTTATGTCACGCCTCCGCATCCAAATATTGGTCGTAGTCGCTTAATTCAGCCTCTATAGCGGCAATGCCGTCTTCTTCCAAATTTGGCTTTTTCTTCAAAGTGTTGCCGCAACTGAGCTACATTTTTCCGAAGGAAATCGGCAGTGATTGGCACCTAGAACAGTTTGCTGAATTTTTCCAGTCCGGAAGTAAAGCCTGCGCAGGAAGAATAAAAAGCTCCCGGGCTGTGGGCAGAAAGCGCTTTTGCTCCGTTCTTATGCTGTGTTGCACAAGCTTTGCACTCCATATCGATTGTCTCAATCAGTCCTTCCAAGGCTTCAATATCTCGATGGCTTAGGGAATATGTAATTCTTCTACTTTTGGATTCTTTTTCTTTTGAAAATCCTCCAGAGTAGCAAGGGCTTCCGTGTCTCTTTCTTTCTCCCAAAATTTATGGCATCCTTGCCAGAAGTGCCGGCATGTATTCCAGCACTTCTTCTTCAAAATAATGGTCTTCGCAAAGGATTCCCCTGATTGGGAAAGAGAAAGTCTTCCTTCTCCACCTTGCATGGAAAGAGATCCTGGCTTCTGTATAAAGGGAGGTGAAGCCTCCAGTTCTTCTTTGCAGCAGCTTTATCATCTCGATATTCCAGGGCATATATACGGTGAAGTTTTCCCCAAAAGAGGCCTATGAAATTCCTGGAAAAAGGGACTCCATGGCACTGTTTAAAGTGGTTTGCATAAAGCTTTTTGGGGAGATTGTTCTATGGATTCCGCAATGGTAAGCACCAGTGCGACTACCAGAACAAAGAGATTAGGAAAAGAAATACCGTAATTGATGCGGAGAATTGTTTTTTTCGCCATAAACTCTTCCTTTCCAAAAAGGGAAGTATCAAGAAAAGCACTTTAAATACCCTTTACTTTGATCTTCGATTTTTCATAATTTCTTCCAGCACTTTAACAATTTTTGGCTTTGAAGATAATAACTAAAACCGATTAAGACCACCATAATGAGAACCAACTCAATGGTGCCGATGGCCCTCATCACCATCTCATGCACATCCCCTTCGTTTTTCCTGCATTGTTCTATTCTGGAAAAAGCCAGGCGTCCACTGCATAATGGGCATCTTCTAATGCGTATTTGTACATCGTAACCTCTGTGCGGCATGATTGCCGAGTGAATGTATGGGCAAAAGAGAATGCTTGCTGTTTTCCAAGAACTCTTCGTCTTTTTAGTGTAGGGGATTGCATGGCTGGATACAGAATCATCAGCATAATGACAAAGAGCTGTAGTATTAAAGGAAGCAGAAGCTTGGTTCCGGCTTCCTCCCAAACGCTTGCATATGTTTTCGTACGGAAAAAGCTTCCTCCATTTCCATATGGAGCTGACGGGAAAGATCCTGTCGCCATTTTTCCTGTTTTGTTCTATGAGACTGATGAGCTTGCCATAGGGCTTTTAAAGAATTTTTCGAAAAATTCAAATAGGCTCTCCTCCCCACATTGCTTGCCAGCTGGTTTAAGAGGGTATTTAACCCTCATATAAGGGGTGGGATTCCTGATGACAATTTCTTTTCACCAGATAGTTGATAGTGCTTGGCTATTTCCGAAAAGCTGTCTGCATGGCTCAGGCCTGCTCCAAGATAAACTACTAACTTGGAAACCAATTCTGCATAATCCAGGGTAAGGGGAGGGACAGTCTGGATTTTTGACGGGTTTTCTGTTGCTCTAAAGCTTGCAGAGGGAGAAGAAAGCAGGCAAAAAGACCTAGAAGCGGAATCAATAGATAGCGAAAATTCTTTTTTTCGGAAAAATGAATGTGATGCCCCATAATTTCTTTGGGCAAAAGCAGTTTATCCGTGGAACGGGTATGCTCATTACTGTACTGCAATGTATTTTGAAGGGCCATTTCCAGGGCTTCGGTTTCACTTAGCTTTAAGGGCAAAATACGAATGGCATAGGAGTAGGTGGGTGAGTTGTAGGTGATTTCATTATTTTCGTTAAAGAAACTGCTGATTTCATCCCCTTCCACTTCCTCTTCAGGATGAATATTGGCGCTGAGAACTACTTCCAATGTTCCTGTAAGAATCTGGTCTTTTTCCAGATATTCATGATGGATTTGTCCTGAGTCTCTAAAATATCTCTATATTTTGTGTAGCTTTTTATCGCTATCTTGAAGGGGAGTTTCCTTCTGATTGGTCCATAAGCTTTCCGGACGAAAACTCCAGGTAGCTTTGATGTTTTCCGGATTAAAGATTTTTTTGAGCTGTATATTTCCGGAGATGCCGTCAAAGCTGTCTTCCTCGCTTAGAATTAAGCTTTCCATTTTGCTTTGCAGCTTCGCAAAAGCTTTATCCGCTTCTTCCTTGCTGTAGAGCCTTGGAGATACCGTGACATAGATTTCTTCCTTTTTCTTTCCTGAAATTCCCGTAACATTGAGGGGGATTTTTTTCTCTACTCCTCCTATAGGCTCTCTTTGGATTTGATTTCCGGGGAGGAGGAATTGTTGCTCTGTTCCCTGCATGAAGAGGAGTGCAGCAAGAAGAAGGGAGACAATCAGAATAAGGATTTGCTTTTTCAGTAGTTCTGTTTTAGAGCCCGGAATACGAAACCATAATTTTTTGAGTTCTTGCTTTATAGTGTAGGGGTTCATAGATAGTCCTTTTTTGGTGACAATAGATTCCATCTGATAAGCCTTATACGGGGATGGCAATAATCTTTTGGGAGAGGTAAATGGCCAGAAGATATATACAGAGACAGAAGCTCATTACAACTCTTCCCATAAGACTGGAATAAAGAATCCGGAAAAATTCGGGAGAGCTGGCATTTAGATAAAAAATCATAAAGAAAGGTACACCGTTCATGATCTTTTGCTCGAATCGTCTGGAAGCATTGAGGGTGATAATTTCTTCGGTATGGTCAGTTTATCCCGAATAATTGTACTGCTTTGCTGAATAATCTGAATCAGATCTCCTCCGGAACGCTTTGCCACCAGGAAGATTTCCGAGAAATTATGGATATCATCAACACCGGAACGAAGAGCAAAATGGGAAAGAGCTTCTTCCAAAGGGCGATTCATGGAAAAGGGAGCGTTTGATTTGCTTCAGCTCCCTCCACCATATAGCACTTCTTCCCAGAAGATTTTCCAGATCCGGGATGCAGGCTGAATAGAGCATTTTCCAAAGAATACCCGGCACTCAGATAGGCACTGAGGATGGAAAGCATTTCTTTAAATTGGGAAACCAATACCTCCTGTCGCTTCTTTCTTAATTTATCTCTTTGGAGAAAAGGATAGAAAAAACTGAAGGGAAGCAGAAGCAAAAAGAAGAGAATATGCTGATAAAAGGCATAAGAGAGAGGAGAAGGAGCAATAGGAACTTGACCCATAGGAAGAGGTATTCCGGAAGATAAATGATGTACTTCTATAATCGACTACGGAGTTTGTCTTCGTTATGGAGATCCGACAGCTTTTCAAGAATTTTGCCATTGTATTGATATAGTTTTTGAGTTTAACTTCCATTTTCAATCCCCATTACTTCCGATATTTCCAAAAACCCGCCGTTTGTGATCCTTGGTTCTCCCAAGATGAACCATAATTTCAATGGCGGAGGCAATCATGTTTCTAATGGATGGGAGAGGAAGATCCGCACCCTGCAACACCATGGTTTCCATTCGCTTTAACATATCCGTAGAGGAATTGACGTGACCGGTGGAAATGTCGCTGTCGTGACCGGTGTTCATGGCGTTTAACATATCCAGACATTCCTTTCCTCAACCTCTCCAACAATAATACGGTTCGGGCTCATTCTGAGGGAGGCTTTTAATTAAATCGGAGATACTGACGGCGCCTTCTCCCTCCGCATTAGCGTTTCTGGTTTCTAAAGAAACCAGGTTTTTCCACGGATTGAATCTGTAGCTCCGCGCTATCTTCGATGGTACACCTGCTCTCTCTTAGGGATGTACTGAGAAAGTGCGTTTAAGAAAGTGGTCTTTCCACTGTTGGTACCGCCGGAAATGAAAAATGTTATAAGAGGAACGAACCAGAGACTGCAGAAAATGACTTGCTTTCTCCGTGAGACTTTCCAGTTGAATTAACTTTTTCATGGTGATAGGCTCCGGAAATTTTCGTATTGTGACCGTAGGTCCCTTTAGTGCAATGGGGGGAAGCACCACATGAACACGAGAGCCGTCTTCAAGCGGGCATCTACAATGGGACTTTTTGGTATTTACCGCACTGATTGATTCGGGAAACAATCTGTTGAATCAAACCGCAAGTTGTTCTTCACTTTGAAAGGAGCTCCTGCCAGCGCTCATTCGCCCCTTTTCTTTCCAGCAAAAGATTTCTTTTTGGACCGTTTATCATGATTTCACTGACCGTACTGTCATCCAATAGCTCGGAAAGTAGATCCAGCCTTCGAAAGCTGTCAAAAACCGCGCTTCTAAGCAGAGTTTTTCCCGCAAAAGCCAGATCCTTTCGGCTTAAAAGGGCGGAGTCGATTTCCTGATACAAATGGCTGTCACTGACTTGTTTTTCTTCCAAATCCAGCAAAAGCTCTTTTTGATTTCTTGTTTTACCCTGATCCAGGGTCAGCACTTTAAGCTCCTTTCCGATTCGCATAGCGATTCTTGTATCGCTTCTTGTATTTATTATCATTTCTAATTTTTATTTTTATCTCGATCTCTATTTTTATCTCGATCTCTATTTTTATTTCTATTTCTATCTCTATTGCTATCTTCCAAATGCTTATAAAGCCATTTTTCGATATTGCTCCGCTTCTACCTGCTCCTCTTCATAGACCTGTCGTAATAAAAGCTCCCGGCAGTATTGTTCCAAGGCGGGGAAGGAGGCGCTTTCTTCTGTCAGAGTGGGGAGATTGCATTGAATGAATTTTTCCGCTACGCCTTCTCCTGCATTTTTCTCCAAGTATTGTTGAAGAACGGAAAGCTTAGTCTTGCTTTTTCGGTCTTCCAAACCGGAAGAAAGACTTTTTCTGGCTAAGTAGAAACATTCCAGATAACGACTCATACTGCTGTCGGTATCTACAACCAAGGCATCGGCCCCCGCTTCTTCCGCAATTTTTTCCAAGAAAAGAGAAAGGTCTCTTTGAGAGACACTGCTGATATCCTCCGGACTTCGAACCGGATGGATGGTGACATAGTTATCCTTGGCATAGGAAAGGGCTCGCAAAATCATCGGAGTCAGATGATTTTCCTTAAAGTGATACAGGGCTTCCGTTAAACATTCCTTCTCCTTTTCCTGATCCTTTGGAGAAAAGGCGGACTCTTCCAGACTGAGTATAGAGCGTCTTTCTATTCTTTCTCCTGCGTTCCTAGCCAAGGCTTTTCAAAATGGTTTTTCCCAAACGACCAAGGGGGCTGTAAACCAGAAATCATCCGCACGATGCTGGCCACCTCCGCTAAAAAGCTCCAACTCTCCGTACTGCACCAGAATTTCCCGCATAATTTGGTCTCCGACTGGTATTTATAGATACATCTCCTTCCGTTGTTTTTGTAAGCAGATTTTCTTCGAAAGATAAAGGGTTTTGTAGGGACTTGGGAGAAAAATGGAGGTTTTTTCGCATCGGAGAGAAGCAGAAGATCCACTTTCTTTCTGGAGAAGCTTCAGGCTTTTCTTTGTTAAGAATCGGATAGATTTGGAAGGGGGAGCTAGGTTTTGTCGAAGGTAAAGGCTAAGGCGCTTGCAATACAGGGCATCTTCATCGTAGATGGTAAGAATTTTTCCATGACGAATATCCTTTCTGTGGAATTAAGAATTTATCCTCATCAGCATAATCGGGGTGAAAGCTAGAAAGAGAGAAAAAGATAGAATGTTTTCTATGTGACAAACTGAAAATAAAAGGAAAGAGATAAAGGGATGCCAGGAGGAGAAGGGAAGACTTTCCAGGAGACAAGAAGGGAGCATAGCTTTCCAGTCTGCTTTCCTCCGCGATGGTGAACAGAGGGATAGCTACGAAAAGACTTAGAATCCAGTAGATAGTGGGTAATAAGGATTTTTCCAGACCTGCGGCTCAAAGGGAAAAGCAAGAAGGAAGAAAAAGAATGAGGGAAAAGCATAAAATAGACTTGGGGATTTTTCCGTTCTGTAAATCTTTGATGGTCGCATAGAGTAGAAAAGATAAGAAAATGATGCTTGAGATAAGGCATATCCACCTCCTGAAAAGTGATTATAGCGGTAGCCTTAGAACTCTCATACATTATTCGATAATATCCACTTACGGATACATCCGAATGTGAGATATAGGGAAAGTGTAAGGATATCAGCTTATCCGCCGCCTCGAGAAAAGAGAAAGTCATAATGAGGAGACAGTCTTTGTGGAAAACAAATAAGTTTTGATGAAAAATTTAGTAATTATTTTCTGACGCTGAAAGCTATCATATAAAGTTTAGACATAAAAACCCAAGGGGACTTTTTAAAGAGGGTGTCAACAGGAATTTATCAAAGAAGTTTTCTAAAGATACTTTTCAAAGATACTTTCCAAAGATACTCTCCAAAGAAGCTTTAAAGAGATTAGGAGGATGACCGTTATGCTACAGATTCTGAAAAGCAGCCGGAAGATTTACGGTAGATTATGCCTTTATACGAAAAGGCCAGAGAATCGGCGGAGAAAAACGGGAATCCTACCCAGTGGGGAAAGAATCAATCCTCCGGAGGATTTGATTCGAAAGGATATCAAAGAGGCCATTCTATGTAGGAGAGGCGGAGGAGATTGAGCTGGTCTTTCATTTCTGTCAGGGAGGAGAGCCCAATTATAAAAGAAATCTATGAAGGAGTTATATAGGAATGAAGCTCTATGGCGTCATTCATCGGTGGTATCCTCCCGGGATCCTCGGTCTTGCCCAGTTATGCTTTCAGCCTTGCAAGAAACAGCATCCCTACCTTAGGATTGATACCCATGAGAATCAATCAGGTCATGCAAAGGGCTATTCAGCGTTTCGGGATTTCAATATTGCGGGAGAGGTTATCGTAGGAGATGGAACCAAAGCGTTTAGCTCTATGACTATTTTGCCTAAAGGCGTCTAAAGCTCGAAGCACTTCCAGTTAATCCTGTTGGAACCTAGTTTATGAGAATTAACTCTTCAAATCTTCCAAACTTTTGAATTTTTACTGTCCCCATATTGACAAGCAGAGAACATTCTGTATTATCGTACTCGTTGTAAAAACAATGCGACGTTTTCAGAAACTTGAAAACGCCGGCGTGAATCAGGGTAGACGCACAGGACTTAAAATCCCGAGGACAAAAATCCCATACCGTTCGACCCGGGTCGCCGGCATTGTGAAGGAATGGCGAGACGTCTCGCCGTACAAAAACTGTGAGATATACCCAAGCTGGGTTGAAGGTCCGCACCAAATGCGTGGTCAGAAAACCGGCGCGAGAGTTCAAATCTCTATCTCCGATAGGCCGGAAAGGAAAAGGCGTAGAGAGCATTTTTCTTTCCCGGCTTTATTTAAACGTTAGGAGGCAGAGAGGATGCAGGAATCATTTTAGTAGCGGAAAAGTTATTTATCGTTTTTTAGCTTTGATTTTCGTCACAACATCCTCAGGAAAAGGTAATCTGGCACCCAGCACAGCATCCGATGCGGTGCAAAAACCATGTACTGGGCGGCATGATCGGCGGTGTAATTTATAACGACAACATCAAGATTTGGGAATATCTATGACACGGCGATTTGGTGCGGTATGGTCTGCTTCTCGCTACGTGAAGATGCACAATGTGAAAATGAAGTGGTCCGGACGGTATTGTCTTCCTGTAGTGGATGAGGGGGCTATTCTCTATGACAACCGTAAAAGTTGGGACCTTTCCGCCCATGATCTTCCTTTTAAATTACGAACCAATCGGGTATATTCCATAACGGAGGTGAAAAGGGCTGATGTGAGCAGAACGGACAGTTAATTATCGTAAATACGGAGAGGAAAATCCAAAATTTCCTGATTACCGATGGACACCTTCACATTCTGACCATTATCGGAAAAGACAAGGAATGGCTTCAAGAGGAATTGAAAAAGCAGGGCTATCAAAGTGTACATGAAGTATATTTGGGGAATATAACAAAGGAGAGCTTAA